>JABAOH010100385.1_pt1 | contig 1007719 bp, 857 predicted proteins | sample 7062181 | NCBI WGS metagenome assembly JABAOH01 (sample SAMN14538630, study PRJNA623070) | marine sediment metagenome | biome: marine biome [ENVO:00000428]; feature: marine pelagic biome [ENVO:01000023]; material: deep marine sediment [ENVO:00002113]; isolation source: pool of 5 deep marine...
CTGGAGCTGTCGCGTTTCGGCGAGATCATCGTCGACGCCAAGGGCCAGACCAGCATCCCCGGCGTGTTCGCCGCCGGTGACGTGACCACGGTGCCGTACAAGCAGATCGTGATCGCCGTCGGCGAAGGCGCCAAGGCCTCGCTGAGCGCCTTCGATCACCTGATCCGCACCTCCGCGCCGGCCTGATCGGGCTCGGCAAACAAAAAGGGGAGCAACCCTGAGGTTGCTCCCCTTTTTCGCGTTCACCGTCGGCGTTGCTTCAGCCGGCGTATAGCACGCAGCGATTGCGCCCGCCGTGCTTGGCCTGATAGAGCGCCTGGTCGGCCTGTTGCAGCAGGCGTTCGTAGTCGGGGTGACCGTCGTGCACCGCCATACCGATGCTGACCGTCACCTGCAGCACCTCGCCGCTGGACAGGCGGAAGTGCTCGCGGGCGATGCGTTCGCGCAGTTTCTCGGCAGCCGCCAGCGCCTTGTTGGTATCGATGTCCACCAGCACCAGCAGGAACTCTTCGCCCCCCAGGCGGAACGCATAGTCGCCGCCGCGGGTGTTGCTCGCCAGAAGCGCGCCGACCTGCTGAAGAATCTGGTCGCCAGCGTCGTGGCCATGGGTGTCGTTGATGCGCTTGAAGTGATCGACGTCGATGGCGAGCACACCGAAGGTGTTGTTCGACTGGCGCGCGTAGAGCACTTCCTTGGCCATCACCACCGGCAGGAATTTTCGATTGAGCAGACGCGTCAGGACATCACGGCCAGCCTCCAGATCGTTGGCCTGCTCGAACAGGCTGTCGAGCAGGAACTTGATCGAGCGCGTCTGCTCGCGGATCTGATGCAGCTTGCCCAGGCGTCCGGCGGCATCGTCCAGCGTGGCGATGGCCTTGAGCTCTTCATCGATCTGCGTGATGTATTCGAGGATGCTCGCGCTCTCCGGCGAGCCCTGGAAGGCATGGGAAGCCTTGTGGCGGAACCACAGGCCGAACTCGGAGCCGGCCAGCTGCGGCAGCGTGCCGGTGAGGTTGCCGATGGCCAGGTCGAACATCAGCTGGTTCTCCCAGTCCAGCAGTGCCGCGCGTTGGCGCTCCTTCTCGACACCGATGTTCTGCGAGACGGAGAACAGCCGATAGGCTTCCTCGGCTCGCGAGTTGCGGTCATGGGACTGGGAATAGGCGAAGCAGATGATCTCCACCGCCAGGTCGATCAGGTCGGCCCCCATGCGCGCGGCCTTGCGCCTGATCGGCTCGGCGAGCTCGCGTTGTTCCAGCAACTGGCGCAGGCGACCCTTGAGCGAGCGGGAGCCGCGCAGCACCAGGCTGACCGGTATCTCGATACGCGCGTGGATGTCGCCGACCTTGCGCTGCAGGTCGATCACGGCATTGAGGTCGCTGTGGGCCGTCGATGAACAGACCGTCACGATCCACTTCTGCATCGATTTGCCGAGGCGGTTCTTCACCTGATCGTGGGACAGGAAGCTGGCCGAATGGGGATCGGCGAGCATCTGCGAATAGAAGTGCTCGGCCAGTTCCTGGCTCTTCTCGGCGGTCACCGCCTGCAGAGCGGCGGCGGCTTCGGCCGGATAGCCGTCCAGCAGGCGCAGCCACTCGGCGACCAGCTGATGGTTGGGTATTTGCTGCATAGGGACTCGCTAGGTTGGGCGGGCGTCCCTGCCGGCCCCGGCGTTGATCAGTGGGTCGGACGACCCTCTACTTCGAGCTGACTGACTTGTGCGTTGACCCAGTCTTCGGCGCGCTGGTTGAGTTCGGCGACAGCGCGCGGGCCTTCGCTTTCTGCCATCATCGGCGGGCCGATGACCACCTGGATGGTGCCGGGGCGCTTGCCCCAGCCTGCCTTGGGCCAGAACATGCCGGCGTTGTGGGCGATCGGCAGCACCGGCAGTCCGGCATTGACTGCCAGCGCAGCGCCGCTGCGGGAGAACTTGGCCGGCTGGCCGACCGGTACACGGGTACCTTCCGGAAAGATCAGCACCCAGGCGCCCTGCTCCAGTCGCTCGTGACCCTGCTTGGCGACCTGGCGCAGCGCCGCCTTTGGGTTGTCGCGGTCGATGGCGATGGGCTTGAGCAGCATGATCGCCCAGCCGAAGAACGGCACCCGTAGCAACTCGCGCTTGAGCACCTGGGTCAGCGGCTCGAAGTAGGCCGAAAGAAAGAAGGTTTCCCAGGTGCTCTGGTGCTTGGCCAAGATCACGCAGGGACGCGCCGGTACGTTCTCCGCACCATGCACTTCGTAGCGCAGGCCGACCAGCGTCTTGCCCAGCCAGATGGCGCAGCGGCACCAGTTCTGCACCACGAAGCGATAGCGGGCGCGAAACGCCATGAAGGGCGCGAACACCAGACTCACCAGGCACCAGACGAAGGCGGTGAAGGCCAGCAGGAAATAGAACAGCACGATGCGGAGGGGAAACAGGAGGCTCATCGAGAACTCTCGAGTAGATGATCGACTACGGCGGCCAGGTCATCGAATACCTGCGTACCCGGCGGCAGCGTACCTTCCAGAGTGCGCAGGCCCTTGCCGGTCCTGACCAGGTAGGGGACGCCGCCCAGCAGCATGCCGGCATGCAGATCGCGATGGCTGTCGCCCACCACCGGAACGCCCTTGAGATCGGCCAGGCCGAAGTGCTCGGCGATGGTGCGAAACATCCCGGGCTTGGGCTTGCGGCAGTCGCAACCATCGTCCGGGCCGTGGGGGCAATGCACGATCAGGTCGATGCGCCCGCCCTGCCCCATCACCAGCTGCTGCATCTTGAAGTGCATGTCGCCGAGGGTGCTCAGGTCGAACTTGCCGCGCGCCACGCCGGACTGGTTGGTGGCCACCGCCACCGTCCAGCCGGCCTTGCACAACCGCGCAATCGCCTCCAGCGACCCGGGAATGGGAATCCACTCCTCCACCGACTTGACGTACTCGTCGGAGTCCTCGTTGATCACGCCGTCGCGGTCCAGCACGATCAGCTTCACGGGCTTAGCCAAGTGCGGAAATATCGGCAACGCCAAGGAACAATCCTCTCAGCCGGGCCAGCAAGGCGTAACGGTTGGCGCGTACCGATGCGTCTTCGGCATTGACCAGCACTGCCTCGAAGAAGGCATCCACCGGACCACGCAGGTGCGCCAGACGCTCCAGTGCCTCTCGGTACTGGCGTGCGGCGGCCAGCGGCTGCACGGCCTGTTCGGCCTGCTGGATCGCCGAATACAGCGAGAACTCGGTGGCGTTGTCGAACCAGCGCGGTTCGACCGCTTCCGGCAGCTTGGCCTCGAACTTGGCCAGCAGGTTGGAGACGCGCTTGTTCGCCGCGGCCAGCGCCTCGGCTTCCGGCAGGGTGCGGAAGGCCTGCACCGCCTGCACGCGCTGATCGAAGTCCAGCGCCGAACCGGGCTGCACGGCACGCACCGAGAGGTAGGCGGCGACGTCGACGCCCTCGTCCTCGTAACGCGCACGCAGGCGGTCGAAGATGAACTCCAGCACCTGATCGGCAAGGCCGGCCGACTTGACCTGCGTACCGAACTGGCCAATGGCGAAGTTCACCGCCTCGACCAGGTTCAGGTCCAGCTGCTTCTCGATGAGGATGCGCAGCACGCCGAGGGCAGCGCGGCGCAGTGCATAGGGGTCCTTGGAGCCGGTCGGCAGCATGCCGATGCCGAAGATCCCGACCAGGGTGTCGAGCTTGTCCGCCACTGCCACCGCGGCACCGGTCAGGGTGCTCGGCAGCTCGCCACCGGCGCCACGCGGCATGTACTGCTCGTTCAGCGCCAGTGCAACGTCCTCAGGCTCGCCCTCGTTGAGCGCGTAGTAGTAGCCGGCGATGCCCTGCATCTCCGGAAACTCGCCAACCATCTCGGTGGCCAGGTCGGCCTTGCTCAGCAGGCCGGCACGCATGGCGCGCGCCTTGTCGCCGCCGGTGCGCTCGGCGATCAGCCCGGCCAGGCGCGAGACGCGCTCGGCCTTGTCGAACACGGTGCCGAGCTGGGCCTGGAACACCACGTTCTTCAGACGATCGTTGAAGCGTTCTAGCGGCTGCTTCTTGTCCTGCTTGAAGAAGAACTCGGCGTCGGTCAGACGCGGACGCACGACCTTCTCGTTACCCGAGACGATCTGCGCGGGGTCCTTCGATTCGATATTGGCCACGGTGATGAAGCGCGGCAGCAGTTTGCCGTTGGTATCCAGCAGGCAGAAATACTTCTGGTTGTCCTGCATGGTGGAGATGAGTGCCTCCTGCGGCACCTCGAGGAAACGCTCCTCGAACGAGCAGACCAGCGGCACCGGCCACTCCACCAGGGCGGTGACCTCATCGAGCAGCGCCGGCGGCACGATGGCACTGCCGTTCTGCTCGGCCGCCAGCTGCTCGACGCGCTTGGCGATCAGCTCGCGGCGCTCGGCGAAGTCGGCGATCACATGAGCGCCGCGCAGGTCTTCCAGGTAGCTGGAGGGTTTGGAGATATGCACCTGACCCGGGCTGTGGAAGCGGTGGCCGCGGGATTCGCGACCGGCGCGCTGGGCGAGGATCTCGCAGTCGATCACCTGCTCGCCGAACAGCATCACCAGCCACTGGGTCGGACGGACGAACTCTTCCTTGCGTGCGGCCCAGCGCATGCGCTTGGGAATCGGCAGGTCGTTCAGCGAAGCCTCGACGATACCCGGCAGCAGCTGGGTGGCGGGCTGACCTTCGATGGTGCGGCTGAACTTGAGCTTGGGCCCGCTGCGGTCGATTTCGGCCAGGTCCACGCCACATTTGCGGGCGAAACCCAGGGCAGCCTGGGTCGGCTCACCGTGGGCGTCGAAGGCGGCCTGCATCGGCGGGCCGTCGAGGTTGATGCTGCGGTCCGGCTGCTGGGTGGCCAGCTGCTCGACCAGCACGGCCAGGCGACGCGGTGCGGCGTAGGCCTGGGCCTTGGCAAAGCCCAGGCCGGCGTCCTTCAGGCCCTTCTCGATGCCGGCGCAGAAGGCTTCGGCCAGCTTGGCGAGCGCTTTCGGTGGCAGTTCTTCGGTACCCAGTTCGACGAGGAAATCCAGTGCACTCATTCTGCAGCCTCCAGCTTGGCCAGCACTTCGTCACGCAGTTCGGGGGTGGCCATGGGGAAGCCGAGTTTGGCGCGGGCCAGCAGGTAGCTCTGGGCGATCGAACGGGCCAGGCTGCGCACGCGCAGGATGTACTGCTGGCGCGCGGTGACCGAAATGGCGCGACGGGCATCGAGCAGGTTGAAGGTGTGCGAGGCCTTGACCACCATCTCGTAGGCCGGCAGCGGCAGCTCGGCGGCCATCAGCCGGTTGGCTTCGCTCTCGTAGAAATCGAAGAGTTCGAACAGCTTCGGCACATTGGCGTGCTCGAAGTTGTAGGTCGACTGCTCCACCTCGTTCTGGTGGAACACATCGCCATAGGTCACGGTGCCGAACGGACCGTCGGCCCAGATCAGGTCGTAGACCGAGTCGACACCCTGCAGGTACATGGCCAGGCGCTCCAGTCCATAGGTGATTTCACCGGTGACCGGGTAGCACTCGACGCCGCCGACCTGCTGGAAGTAGGTGAACTGGGTGACTTCCATGCCGTTGAGCCAGACTTCCCAGCCCAGACCCCAGGCGCCGAGGGTCGGCGATTCCCAGTTGTCCTCCACGAAGCGCACGTCGTGCACCGAGGTATCGACGCCGATGCGGCGCAGCGACTCCAGGTACAGGTCCTGGATGTTGTCCGGGTTGGGCTTGAGCACGACCTGGAACTGGTAGTAGTGCTGCAGGCGGTTGGGGTTCTCGCCGTAGCGGCCGTCGGTCGGGCGGCGCGAAGGCTGGACGTAGGCGGCGTTCCAGGTCTCGGGACCGATGGCGCGCAGGAAGGTGGCGGTGTGGAATGTACCGGCGCCCATTTCCATGTCATAGGGCTGCAGGACCACGCAACCCTGCTCGGCCCAGTAGCTTTGCAGGGCGAGGATCAGGTCTTGGAAGGTGCGCACGGCAGGCGTAGTCTGGCTCAAAATTTCACCTGTGCTGGGCTTCGACAGAAAGCCTCGAAGTATACCCCCCGCATGGCTGCGCTTGCGATGGTTTCGGCCATCGGACGAGCCCTGCGCAAGGAGACCACATGCCACGTTGCGCCTGGTGCGGCACGGATCCGCTGTACATCGACTACCACGATCGCGAATGGGGCGTACCGGCCCGCGATCCGCTGGTGCTGTTCGAATTCCTCTTGCTCGAGGCCTTTCAGGCAGGGCTTTCCTGGATCACCGTATTGCGCAAGCGCGAGCGCTACCGGCAGGTGCTGTTCGGCTTCGATGCCGAGCGCCTGGCGCGCATGAGCGATGCCGAGATCGACGAGCGCATGCAGGATCCCGGCATCATCCGCAACCGGCGCAAGCTCGAGGCGGCGCGCAGCAACGCGCGTGCCTGGTTGCAGCTGGAGGATCCGGTAGGGTTCGTCTGGTCGTTCGTCGGCGGCGAACCGAAGATCAATCGCTTCGAGCGCCTGGATCAGGTGCCGGCGGTCTCGCCCGAGGCCGAGGCCATGAGCCGCGCGCTGAAAAAAGCCGGCTTCAGCTTTGTCGGCCCGACCATCTGCTATGCCTACATGCAGGCTTGCGGCATGGTGATGGACCATCTGATCGATTGCGAACGGCATGCCGCGCTGGTCGGCGGAGATTGAGCCGTATGCCACCAAGATATGCGCCATTGCTTGCGTCGCGCCTGAACGCCGCCGCCCGATGCAGGTAGACTAGGCGACCTGAAAATTTCGGAGTGCGGTGTGGAAAAGCTCAAAGGTGCCCTGGTCGTCGGTTCCCTGCGACTCTTCGCCCGGTTGCCCTGGCGCATGGTGCAGGGGCTGGGCTCGGTGATCGGCTGGCTGATGTGGAAGCTGCCGAACCGCTCGCGCGAGGTGGCGCGGATCAACCTGCACAAGTGCTTTCCCGAGCTGAGTGCCGCCGAACTGGATGTGCTGCTCGGAAAGACGCTGCGGCAGACCGGCATGACCTTCACCGAAAGCGCCTGCGCCTGGATCTGGCCGGCTGAGAAGACCCTCGGGCTGATTCGCGAAGTCGAAGGCCTCGAGGTGCTGCAGGCGGCGCTGGCGTCTGGCAAGGGGGTGGTCGGTATCACCAGCCACCTGGGAAACTGGGAAGTGCTGAACCATTTCTACTGCGCGCAGTGCAAGCCGATCATCTTCTACCGGCCGCCAAAGTTGAAGGCGGTGGACGAGTTGCTGCAGCAGCAGCGCGTGCAGCTGGGCAACCGGGTCGCGCCTTCGACCCGGGAAGGCATCCTCAGCGTGATCAAGGAAGTCCGTCGTGGCGGTGCGGTTGGCATCCCGGCCGATCCTGAACCGAGCGAAGGCAGCGGGATATTCGTGCCTTTTTTTGCCACTCAGGCGCTGACCAGCAAGTTCGTGCCCGGCATGCTCGCCGGCGGCAAGGCGGTCGGCGTTTTTCTTCACGCGTTGCGCCTGGAGGACGGTTCGGGCTACAAGGTGGTCCTCGAGGCGGCGCCCGAAGGGATGTATAGCGAGGACGCCGAAACCGGCGTGGCGGCCATGAGCGCGATGATCGAGAAGTACGTGCGGGCCTACCCCAGCCAGTACATGTGGACGATGAAGCGCTTCAAGAAGCGCCCCGCCGGCGAAAAGCGCTGGTACTGATCAGGCCAGAACAAGAACCAACAAGGACGAACCCATGCGCAACCAGCGTCAGCATCCACGTACCAACATGAAGTGCCGTATTCGCATCACCCATCCGGCCTTCGGCGAGGTGTTCGCCCACACCCGCGACCTGTCCGATGGTGGCGTCTATGTGCGGCATCCGGAGTTGGTAGTGCTGAAGCCTGGCGACGAGGTGACCGGTCAGGTTCAGGACCTGCCGATTCCAGCGCCGGAACTGCGGATGGTGGTGATGCGGGTCGATGCCGAGGGGATCGGCCTGCAGTTCCTGCGCGAGGACTGAGCGGGCGCTCAGTCAGGTGTAAGGCGGTCGAGCCGACGCAGAAAGACGCTCATTTCCTTTTCCGCCTGCTTGTCGCCGCGAGCGTTCGCTGCGGCGATGCCGCTTTCCCAGGCCTCGTGGGCGCCCTGCTTGTCGCCATCGGCCTGCAGCGCCTTGCCCAGCAGCTTCCACGCCGCCGAGTACTTCGGATCGAGCTCCACGCAGCGGCGCAGGTGCTGCGCCGCCCTGCCCGGCTGACCGGCATCCAGGTAGCCCTTGCCGAGACCGAAGCGCAGCATCGGATTGTCCATGCCTTGAGAGAGCATCTTTTCCAGCGATTCGAGCATGATCGGACCTTGATTGGAGCACGGGCGCCCAGGGAGTCCCCTCCACTGTAGTGCAAAGCGACTGCCCGGCAAGATGGTCAGCATACGCCATTGGTCTTAGCGGGTGCGCGCAATCTTGAGCGCGCCGCGTGACAGCTGCGTGGCATCTCAGTGGGCTTCGTTGACTGCGCTGAGAAACTCCCGGGTGCGCTCTTCCTGCGGGTTGTTGAACAGCGCGTCCGGGCTGCCCTGCTCGTGGATCCGACCCTGGTGGAAGAAGCATACGCGGTCGGCGAACTCGCGGGCGAAGCCCATCTGGTGGGTGACCATCAGCATGGTAAGGTTGTGCGCCTCGCCGAGACGGCGAATCACGCTCAGCACCTCGCCGCAGAGCTCCGGGTCCAGCGCCGAGGTGACTTCGTCGAACAGCATCACCTTGGGTCGCATGGCCAGCGCCCGCGCAATCGCCACGCGCTGCTGCTGGCCGCCGGACAGCTGCGCCGGGAAATGCTCCAGCTTGTCCTCCAGGCCGACCATCGCCAGCAGCTCCTCGGCCCGTTCGCGCGCCTCGCGCTTGCTCAGTCCGAGCACCTGAACCGGGGCTTCCATGACGTTCTGCAACGCGTTCATGTGCGGGAACAGGTTGAAGCTCTGGAACACCATGCCGACCTTGCCGCGCACCCGGCGCAGATGACGGGCGTTGGCCGGGACCAGTCGGCCATGGCCGTCGGGCATATGGGTCAGGGGTTCGCCGTCCACTTCGATCAGCCCGTCGTCGATGCCTTCCAGGGTCATCAGCACCCGCAGCAGGGTCGACTTGCCCGAGCCGCTGGGGCCGATGATGGCAACCTTCTCGCCCTCCTGGATATCAAGGTCGAGCCCCTCCAGTACGGTCAGCTCGCCATAGCGCTTGGTCACGCTGGCGAAACGCACCATTGGCTGCGCCGGCGCTGCGGCCGCCATGGCGGCGGTGTTCGATTCTTCTGTGGCGGGCATTGGCGTATTCATCGGGCCAGCTCCATGCGGTTTTCCAGGCGGCGCACGCACCAGGCGAGGCCGAGGCTGAGAATGAGGAAGAAGACGCCGACCATGGTGATCGGCTCCAGGTAGCGGAAACTCTCGGAGCCGATGTTCTTGGCTCGTTGCATGATTTCCACCACGGTGATCGCCGACAGCACCGGCGTGTCCTTGAGAATCGAGATCAGGTAGTTGCCCAGCGCCGGCAGTACCGGGCGCAACGCCTGCGGCAGGATCACGTCGCGGTAGGCGGTCCAGGGCTTCATGTTCAGCGCGGTGACCGCTTCCCACTGCGAGCGCGGCACCGCGTCCAGGCCGGCGCGGTAGACCTCGGCGGTGTAGCAGGCGTAGTGCAGCGCGATACCGATGATCCCCGCCTGCATGGCGCTGAGGTTGAGGCCGTAATTGGGGAAGACGTAGAACAGGAAATACACCTGGATCAGTAACGGCGTGCTGCGGATGAATTCGATCAGTCCGGTGACCGGCCAGGACAGCCAGCGGTGGCGGCTGCGCCGACCGATGGCAAGAAACAGGCCGAGCACCACGGCGATGGCGAAGCCGGCCAGGGCGATGCCGATGGTGGTCAGCGAGGCGTCCAGCAGCCGTGGCAGGATTTCGCGGGCGAATTCCCAGTCGAAGAAATTCATGACAGGCCTCCGCGCATCCGGCCACGGGCCAGGCGCTGTTCCAGCCTGCGCATGGCGAAGTTGATCGTCTGGGCGAGAACGAAGTAGATCACCAGCGCCAGGCCGAAGATCTCCAGGGTCATCAGGGTTGCCTGGTCCAGCTGCCGGGCGCGGAAGGCCAGGTCCGACAGGGTGATCAGCGACACCAGGGAAGTGTTCTTCAGCAGTTCGATCAACAGGTTGGTGCCGGGCGGAATCGCCGCCAGCAGCGCCTGCGGCAGGATGATCCGGCGCATGCGGGTCAGCGGCGTCATGTTCAGCGCGTGGCAGGCCTCGTGCTGGCCGCGATGCACCGAGCGGATCGCGCCACGCAGCACCTCGGCGCCGTAGGCACCGATGTTCAGGCCCAGGCCGACCACCGCCACGGCGAAGGCGCTCATCTCGACGTTGAACGGTGGCAGCGGCAGCACGAAGTACAGCCAGAACAGCTGGACCAGCAGCGACGAGCCACGGAACACCTCGACGTAGATGACGGCCAGCCAGCGTAATGGTGCCAATGGCGAGAGCCGGGCCAGCGCGGCGATCAGCGCGCAGGCGATGGCCAGCAGGGAACCGAAGACAGTCACCTTGACGGTGACCCAGGTGCCCTGCAGCAACAGGGGGAGCAGTTCGATCATGGTGGCGCTATCCGGTTGTCCGGAGCGCTGAGCGAGGCTGCGCAAGCGGCGGCGCAGCCTTGGTCAGCGTTCGCAGGCGGGCGGCGGGTCGGCGCAGCAAACCGGCCGCCCGACGGGCTTCAGGCGCCGCAGAGCTCGGCGGCGGTCTTGTCGGTCAGGTTGGAGCGGTCGAAGCCGAACGGTTCCACGGCTTTCAGATGCTCCTCGCTGCCCAGCCACTGTTTGAGCTCGGCATTCACTGCATCGCGCAGGGCTTCGTCCTGTGGGCGGAAGGCCAGCGCACCATAGCCGGCACGCGCGGGATCGTCCTCGAAGTCGGCAATGGCCTCGACATCGTTACTGGCCTTGGCCGCCAGCCCGCGCATGGTCAGCTGGGTGCCGATGGCGGCATCGGCGCGGCCGCTGCGTACCGCCTGCAGCTGGGAGGTGGTATCCGGGACCTGGAGGATCTGCGAATCCTTGATGCCGGCCCTGCGCGCATAGCCCAGGTTCACCGTGCCGGACATGATGGCGATCTTCACCTCGGGGTTGCCGGCGATGTCCTCGTAGCTGCGCAGCTCCTTCGGGTTGCCCTGGGCCACCAGCAGGGTGTCTAGCAGGCGGTAATGCGGGTCGGTGAAAAGCACCTGCTTGCAGCGTTCCGGGGTGATGTACATGCCGGCGGCGATGAGGTCGAAGCGCCCGGCGCGCAGGCCGGGGATCAGCGAGCCCCATTCGGTGAGCACCGGTTTGATGGTGCCGATCTCCATGCGCTCGAAGACCTTGCGCACGATTTCCGGCGACTCGCCGGTGACACTGCCATCCAGCGCCGTATAGGCGAAAGGCGTCTCGTTGGCGTAGCCGATGCGGACGCTGTTGCTGTCCTTGATCTTTTCCAGGGTATCGGCCTGGGTGACGCTGGCGAAACCGATGCCGGCCAGGGCGGCACAGGCGATCAGCAGCCGGCGGGGGCTTGTCGTGATGGGGCTGTTCCTCATTGGGAGTTTCTCCTGTTCCTTGTAGAGACCCGAGGAATCGGATCGTTATTTGTCTAGGAGTGGTAACTGCGTTGACCGTAGTAAAGGACGCTTGCGAAGCGACAAGGTGCCGTGAACATTACGGCGGTCATAGCTTCCTTCAATCGAAGCCCTGACGAGACGGTCATTCTGGAGGGTACAAAAGCTGGCCATAAAATGGAAATCTGAGGCCATCTGGCGCGATCTGACGCAATCGAAGGGGATGAGGGAAAACCCGCCGTTACGGAGCAGCGGTTTTCCTGATAGAGAAAACAAAACGGCCCACCATAAGGCGGGCCGTTCGGGTAAAAGCGGCGGGCTTCAGAAGAAGGTCAGGCCGGCCTGGAACAGGCGCTCCACGTCGCGAATGTGCTTCTTGTCCACCAGGAACAGGATGACGTGGTCGCCGGACTCGATTCGGGTGTCATCGTGCGCGATCAGTACCTGGTCGTCGCGGATCACTGCGCCGATGGTGGTGCCTGGCGGCAGGGCAATCTGCTCGATGGCGCGACCCACCACCTTGCTCGAGCGCGGGTCGCCGTGGGCGATCACCTCGATCGCTTCGGCCGCGCCGCGGCGCAGCGAGTGTGCACTGACGATATCGCCGCGGCGCACGTGGGTCAGCAGGGTGCCGATGGTGGCCAGCTGCGGACTGATGGCGATGTCGATTTCGCCGCCCTGCACCAGGTCGACGTAGGCCGGGTTGTTGATAATGCACATCACCTTGCGCGCACCGAGTCGCTTGGCCAGCAGCGAGGACATGATGTTGGCCTCGTCGTCGTTGGTCAGGGCGAGGAACACGTCCGCCTCATTGATGTTCTCTTCCACCAGCAGGTCGCGGTCCGAAGCGCTGCCCTGCAGGATGATGGTGCTGTCCAGGGTGTCGGAGAGGTAGCGGCAGCGTGCCGGGTTCATCTCGATGATCTTGACCTGGTAGCGGCTCTCGATGGCCTCGGCCAGCCGCTCGCCGATGTGCCCGCCACCGGCGATGACGATGCGCTTGTAGTTCTCGTCGAGCCGGCGCATCTCGCTCATCACGGCGCGGATGTGGCCGCGGGCAGCGATGAAGAACACCTCGTCATCGGCCTCGATGACCGTGTCGCCCTGCGGCAGGATCGCGTGGTTGCGGCGGAAGATGGCCGCCACGCGGGTGTCGACGTTGGGCATGTGACGACGCAGCTGGCGCAGCTCCTGGCCCACCAGCGGGCCGCCGTAATAGGCGCGTACTGCCACCAGCTGCGCCTTGCCGCCGGCGAAGTCGATCACCTGCAGCGAGCCGGGATGCTCGATCAGGCGTTTGATGTAATTGGTCACCACCTGTTCCGGGCTGATCAGCACGTCCACCGGAATGGCTTCGTTGTTGAACAGACCCGAGCGCACCAGATAGGCCGCCTCGCGCACCCGGGCTATCTTGGTCGGCGTGTGAAACAGCGTGTAGGCGACCTGGCAGGCGACCATGTTGGTTTCGTCGCTGTTGGTCACCGCCACCAGCATGTCGGCGTCATCGGCGCCGGCCTGGCGCAGCACGGTGGGAAACGAGCCGCGGCCCTGAATGGTGCGGATGTCCAGGCGGTCGCCGAGATCGCGCAGGCGATCGCCGTCGGTGTCCACCACGGTGATGTCGTTGGCTTCGCTGGCGAGGTGTTCGGCGAGGGTGCCGCCGACCTGACCGGCACCGAGGATGATGATCTTCACGCGGTCACTCCTGAGCGGCAGCCATCCGCTGCCGCGTCCATGTTGGGGTCGAGCCTGGCCGGCCCGGGTTCGGCTTACTGATGATGGCCACGCGGTTGAGCTGCGATCTTGATCAGCTTGGCATAGTAGAAGCCGTCGTGGCCGTCCTGCTGCGGCAGCAGCTGGCGACCGTGGGGCTGCGTCAGGCCGAAGCCGGCCGGCAGGTCCAGTTCGCGCGCGCCGGGGGTGCGTGCGAGAAAGGCACCGATCACCTCGCGGTTCTCGGTCGGCAGCACCGAGCAGGTGGCATAGAGCAGCACGCCGCCGACTTCCAGGGTCGGCCACAGTGCATCGAGCATCTCGCCCTGCAGTGCGGCCAGTGGAGCGATGTCCTCGGCCTGGCGGGTCAGCTTGATGTCCGGATGGCGGCGGATCACGCCGGTGGCCGAGCAGGGTGCGTCGAGCAGGATGCGCTGGAACGGTTTGCCATCCCACCACTGCGCGGTGGCGCGCGCATCGGCGGCGAGCAGCTCGGCATCGAGCTGCAGGCGCTCGAGATTCTCCCGTACCCGCGCCAGGCGCTTGGGCTCGAGGTCCAGCGCAACCAGCCCGGCCAGCTGCGGCTCGCGCTCGAGCAGGTGGCAGGTCTTGCCGCCCGGAGCGCAGCAGGCGTCCAGCACGCGCTGGCCGGGCGCCAGATCGAGCAGCCCGGCGGCCAGCTGCGCGGCTTCGTCCTGCACGCTGACCCGTCCTTCGGCGAAGCCGGGCAGCTGCTGCACATCGCAGGGGCTGGCGAGTCGGATGCCGTCTTCGCTGAATTCGCAGGGGAAGGCGTCGATACCGGCGGTTTGCAGCTCGGTCAGGTAGACGTCTCGACTGGTCTGACGGCGGTTGACCCGCAGCATCATCGGCGGATGCGCATTGTTCGCCGCGCAGATGGCTTCCCAATGTTCGGGCCAGTGTGCCTTGAGGGCCTTCTGCAGCCAGCGCGGGTGGGCCACGCGAATCACCGGATCGTGTTCCAGTTCGGCCAGCAGTGCTTCACCTTCGCGCTGGGCGCGGCGCAGCACGGCATTGAGCAGCCCCTTGGCCCAGGGCTTCTTCAGCTTGTCCACGCAGCCGACGGTTTCGCCGATGGCGGCATGGGCCGGAATACGGGTATGCAGCAGCTGATAGAGGCCGACCAACAGCAATGCTTCGACATCACGGTCGGCGGCCTTGAACGGCTTCTGCAACAGTTTTTTGGCCAGCCCCGCCAGGCGCGGCTGCCAGCGCGCGGTACCAAAGGCCAGTTCCTGGGTCAGACCGCGATCACGGGCGTCCACCTTGCCGAGGACCTCGGGCAGGCTGCTACCCAGAGACGCCTTGCCCGACAGCACGACGCTCAGCGCACGGGCCGCCGCCAGGCGCGGATTCATTGGCCGAGAACCAGGCCGGGGGCGAACTGCTCACGCCGGCTGTTGTACAGGTCGCCGAAGCCAAGCGGCTTGCCACCGGGCAATTGCAGGCGAGTCAGCGACAGGGCGCCTTCACCGCAGGCAACGGTCAGCCCGGTCTTGCTCGCTTCGAGGATGCGTCCGGGCTCACCCTGACCTTCGCCGAGGCGTGCGGCGTGAATCTTCAGCGTTTCGCCGTTCAGCGTGCTGTGGCAGATCGGCCAGGGGTTGAAGGCGCGAATCAGCCGCTCCAGCTCGACTGCCGGGCGGGTCCAGTCTACGCGCGCCTCGTCCTTGCTCAGCTTGTGCGCATAGGTGGCCAGGCTGTCGTCCTGCACTTCGGGCGTCAGGGTGCCGGCGGCCAGGGCGGCGACGGCCTGTACCACGGCGTGCGCGCCGAGCAAGGCGAGACGGTCGTGCAGCGAGCCGCCGGTGTCTTCGTCACTGATCGGCGTGTTGACCTTGAGCAGCATTGGACCGGTATCCAGGCCCGCTTCCATCTGCATCACCGTGACCCCGGACTCGCTGTCGCCGGCTTCGATGGCGCGCTGGATCGGCGCGGCACCACGCCAGCGGGGCAGCAGCGAGGCATGGCTGTTGATACAGCCCAGGCGCGGCAGGTCGAGCACCGCCTGCGGCAGGATCAGACCATAGGCCACGACCACCATCAGGTCAGCCTGCAGCGCGGCCAGCTCCGCCTGAGCCGCCGGATCACGCAGCGTCTGCGGTTGCAGCACCGGAATGTCGTGTTGCATGGCGAGCTGCTTGACCGGGCTGGGCATCAGCTTCTGGCCGCGCCCGGCCGGGCGGTCCGGCTGGGTATAGACCGCAACGATCGATTTGCCCGCATCGAGCAGGGCCTGCAGGTGCTGGGCGGCGAATTCCGGAGTGCCGGCGAAAACGATGCGCAAGGGCTGGGTCATGGGGACTCGCTAAGAAAAAGGCTTGCCGTAGCAAGCCTTTGAGGTTCGGGAATCAAGCCTGCTGGCGGTGGATCTTTTCCAGCTTCTTCTTGATCCGGTCGCGCTTGAGGCTGGACAGGTAGTCGACGAACAGCTTGCCGTTGAGGTGATCGCACTCGTGCTGGATACACACCGCCAGCAGTCCTTCGGCGATTAGCTCGTAGGGCTTGCCGTCGCGGTCTAGCGCCTTGATGCGCACCTTTTGCGGACGATCGACGTTCTCGTAGAAGCCGGGTACCGACAGGCAGCCTTCCTGGTACTGGTCCATCTGGTCGGTGAGCGGTTCGAATTCCGGGTTGATGAAAACCCGCGGTTCGGAGCGGTCCTCGGACAGGTCCATCACCACCACGCGCTTGTGCACATTGACCTGCGTCGCGGCCAGGCCGATGCCCGGCGCTTCGTACATGGTTTCGAACATGTCGTCGACCAGCTGACGGATGCCGTCATCGACCACGTCCACCGGTTTGGCGATGGTACGCAGCCGCGGATCGGGAAATTCAAGGATGTTCAGAATGGCCATATGCGTTTGTGATGCACTTATGGAATAAAGTCAAAAGCCGCTGCTAAGATGCCGAGCAGCATGGAAAACGGCTTAATGCCGCGTTCCAAATGGGTCCGCGGCGCTAGGGCGCTTCACGTGAAGGCACATAATAAAGGGATTCACCACATGAGGAAATCACTACTCGCCCTGCTGCTGGTGGCGGTCGGCGGGCTCGCCCAGGCCGCGGTGCAGCTCAAGGACAATCATCCGGAGCGGTATACCGTGGTGAAGGGCGACACACTCTGGGGCATTTCCGGCCGCTTCCTGCGCGAGCCGTGGAAATGGCCGGAGCTGTGGCATGCCAACCCGCAGATCGCCAACCCTCACCTGATCTATCCCGGCGACACCCTGAGCCTGGTCTATGTCGACGGCCAGCCGCGACTGGTGCTGGACCGCGGTACCTCGCGCGGCACCATCAAGTTGTCGCCGACCGTACGCACCACGCCGATGGCCGAGGCCATCCCGACCATCCCGCTGGAAGCGATCAACAGCTTCCTGCTGAGCAACCGCATCATCGACACTGCCGAGCAGTTCCAGGGCGCTCCGTACATCGTCGCCGGCAATGCCGAGCGCGTGATCAGCGGCGCCGGCGATCGCATCTATGGTCGCGGCGCGTTCGAAGCGAACATGCCGGCCTACGGCATCTTCCGCCAGGGCAAGACCTACGTCGACCCGGACACCGGTGAATTCCTCGGCATCAACGCCGATGATGTCGGTTCCGTCGAGATCGTCGAGATCGAAGGCGACATCGCCACCATGCAACTGACCCGGACCACCCAGGAAGCGCGCATCGGTGATCGCCTGTTCCCGGGCGAGGAGCGCGCGGTCAACTCCACCTTTATGCCGAGCGCCCCGTCCACCCAGGTCGAAGGCGTGATTCTGGATGTGCCGCGTGGCGTCACCCAGATCGGCCAGTTCGATGTGGTCACGCTGAACAAAGGTGCTCGTGACGGTCTGCAGGACGGCAACGTGCTGGCGGTGTACAAGACCGGCGAAACCGTGCGCGATCGCGTGACCGGCGAGAACGTGAAGATCCCGGACGAGCGCTCCGGTCTGCTGATGGTGTTCCGCACCTACGACAAGCTCAGCTACGGCCTGGTGCTGCAGGCCACCCGCTCGCTGTCGGTGAAGGACAAGGTCCGCAACCCCTGAACTAAGAACGCCCCGCGAATGCGGGGCTTTTTCATGCTGCGATAACACCGCAAGGATGCGGTACCAGGAGACAAGGAGTGTCTTCCATGCCTGCCATTTCCCCCGCCGAGCTTGAAGCCCGGCTGCGCCTTCATCTGTTGCCGGAACTCGGTCCGCGGCGCCTGCAGCGGTTGCTCAGTGCGTTCCCCGATGCGGCGTCGGCCCTCAGTGCGCCGGCCAGCGCCTGGTGCTCCCTGGGTCTGCCGGTCAGCTGCGCCGAACCGCGCCGCAGCAGCGAGATTCGCGAGCGGGCCAGTGCCGCCCTGGCCTGGCTGCAAGCCCCAGGTCGACATGTGATCTGCTGGGACGATCCGGCCTATCCCGCCCTGCTGGCGGAGCTGCCGGATGCCCCGCCTCTGCTGTTCGTCGCCGGCGATCCGACCTTGCTCGAACGGCCGCAGCTGGCGGTAGTCGGCAGCCGCCGCGCCTCGCGAAACGGCCTGGACAATGCCCGCGCCTTTTCCCGCAGCCTGGCCGGCGCGGGTTTCGTCATCACCAGTGGACTGGCGCTGGGAATCGACGGCGCTGCACATCAGGGTGCGCTGGATGCAAACGGCAAGACCGTCGCGGTGCTCGGCACCGGCATCGAACGGCTGTATCCGCAGCGCCATCTCAGCCTGGCCAAGCAGATCGTCGAACATGGCGGTGCGCTGGTGTCCGAATTGCCGCTGGACTGCCCGCCACAAGCGAGCAACTTTCCGCGCCGCAACCGCATCATCAGCGGCCTTTCGCTGGGCGTGCTGGTGGTCGAGGCGAGTCCGTCCAGCGGTTCGCTGATCACCGCGCGTCTGGCCGCCGAGCAAGGCCGTGAAGTCTATGCGATTCCCGGTTCGATCCATCATCCCGGCGCACGCGGCTGCCATCAGCTGATCCGCCAGGGCGCGGCGCTGGTGGAGTCGGTAGAGGATGTCCTGCAGGCCCTGCGCGGCTGGCAGCGCCTTGCGCCGCTGGCTGCTGAAGCGCCGAAGCCGCCGCAGACGGATCACCCATTGCTGCACGAACTGCTGGCGGCGTCGCGCAGCAGCGAGGCGCTGGCGGCCGCACTCGATCAGCCGCTGGGTCAGGTGCTGGCACAACTGACCGAGCTGGAGATCGAGGGTCAGGTCAGCTGCGACAACGGACTCTGGTCGGTGCTGATGCGCTAGCCAGCATCGGCTGGATGCGGCGGTGCCAGGCTTAACGGCTCGCTGTTGCAGGCTGTTGCGAATCGGCCCGATCGCCCCCTGCTCGACGGCTGGCGCCTTGGGTACACTGCCGGCTTTTCATCCAGGCAGAGGTCGGCATGATTGGCGATTGGCGTGTGCAGCAGGTGGCGCGGGTGGTCCGGGCTGGCGGGGTGATCGCCTATCCGACCGAAGCGGTCTGGGGGATGGGCTGCGACCCGTGGGACGAAGACGCGGTGATGCGCCTGCTGGCGCTCAAGGAGCGACCCGTGGAGAAGGGCCTGATCCTCATCGCGGACACCGTGGAACAGTTCGACTTCCTGCTGGACGACCTGCCGGAGCGCTGGCTGGATCGCCTGGCAGGGACCTGGCCGGGGCCCAACACCTGGCTGGTACCGCACCGCGGCCGCTTGCCCGAGTGGATCACCGGACGGCATGACAGCGTGGCCCTGCGCGTCACCGACCACCCGCTGGTCAAGCGCCTCTGCGCGCTGACCGGGCCGCTGGTGTCGACCTCGGCCAACCCGGCCGGGCGGCCCGCAGCGCGTTCGCGGCTGCGGGTGGAACAGTATTTCCCGCAGCAGCTAGACGCCGTGTTCAACGGTGCGCTGGGCGGCCGGCGCAATCCCAGCGTCATCCGTGACCTGCGCAGCGGCGAGGTAATTCGTCCGGCCTGAGCCGGCGAATCGACGGCGGCGCGGCTGCCCAGCAGCGGCAGCCGCCACCGTGTTCAGGGCAGCAGAATGGTCGATCCGGTGGTCTCCCCCGCTGCCAGTTTGCGCTGCGCTTCGGCGGCATCGCCGAGTGCGTAGCGCTGGCCGATCTCGACCTTGACCTTGCCGCTGCCGATCATCTCGAACAGCTCGTCGGCCATGGCCTGCAGGCGCTCCGGGGTGTCGGCATAGCCAGCCAGGGTCGGGCGGGTGACGAACAGCGAACCCTTTTGCGCCAGCACCCCGAGGTTGACCCCGGTGACAGCACCCGACGCATTGCCGAAGCTCACCAGCAGCCCGCGCGGAGCGACGCAATCGAGGGATATCTCCCAGCTGTTCTTGCCCACCGAGTCGTAGACCACCGGGCACTTCTTGCCTTCGGTCAGCTCCAGTACGCGCTGCACCACGTCTTCGCAGCTACGGTCGATGGTCGCCCAGGCACCGAGCGCCTTGGCGCGTGCGGCCTTCTCCGCCGAGCCGACCACGCCGATCAGCCGAGCGCCGAGCGCATGCGCCCACTGGCAGGCAATCGAGCCAACGCCGCCGGCCGCGGCATGGAACAGCACGGTCTCGCCGGCCTGCAGCGCGTGAGTCTGACGCAGCAGATACTGACAGGTCAGGCCCTTGAGCATGACCGCGGCAGCCTGTTCGTAGCTGATGGAGTCCGGCAGCTTGACCAGGTGGCGAGCCGGCAGCGTGTGATACTCCGCGTAGGCACCCAGCGGACCGGTGGCATAGGCGACACGATCACCGGGCTGCAGATGCTGCACGCCCTCGCCCACCGCATCGACCACTCCGGCACCCTCTGTGCCCAGACCGGACGGCAGGCTCGGCGGCTGGTACAGGCCGCTACGGAAATAGGTGTCGATGAAGTTCAGGCCGATGGCGTGGTTGCGGATGCGCACCTCGCCGGCAGCCGGTGCGCTGAGGGGCACATCGACCTGTTCCAGGACTTCGGGACCGCCGTGCTGGCTGAATTGGATGCGCTGGGACATGTCTGGCTCCTGGTCATTGAAAGAGCGCCTATCGAACCTGCCGGGGCTGCGTTCGTCAATCGGCCTGATGTTATGCTTGCCGGCCGACCCCGTTTCAAGCACCGCTCAGCCACGCGCCGCTGGCTGCGTGCGGTCATTCGCAAGGTGATTTCGTGAACGACAGGACCGAAGCCGTCAAAGCCTATCTGCTGGATCTGCAGGATCGAATCTGCGCCGCCCTGGAGGTCGAAGACGGCGGTGCCCGCTTCGTCGAGGATGCCTGGACGCGGCCTGGTGGCGGTGGCGGCCGGACGCGGGTGATCGAGAACGGCGCGCTGATCGAGAAAGGCGGGGTGAACTTCTCCCATGTGCACGGCGACAGCCTGCCGCCATCGGCCAGTGCCCATCGGCCTGAACTGGCCGGTCGCAGCTTCGAGGCGCTGGGTGTGTCGCTGGTGATCCACCCGCACAACCCCTACGTGCCCACCTCCCATGCCAATGTGCGCTTCTTCATCGCCGAGAAGGACGGCGAGGAACCGGTCTGGTGGTTCGGCGGCGGCTTCGACCTGACGCCCTACTACGGCGCCGAAGAAGACTGCGTGCACTGGCACCGGGTCGCGCGGGATGCCTGCGCGCCGTTCGGCGCCGAGGTCTATCCGCGCTACAAGGAGTGGTGCGACCGCTATTTCCACATCAAGCACCGCAACGAACCGCGCGGCGTTGGCGGACTGTTCTTCGACGACTTGAACCAGTGGGATTTCGACACCAGCTTCGCCTTCATGCGTGCGGTCGGCGATGCCTATCTCCAGGCCTATCTGCCCATCGTGCAGCGGCGCAAGGCCACCCCGTTCGGCGAGCGCGAGCGGCAGTTCCAGCTGCTGCGCCGCGGCCGTTACGTCGAGTTCAACCTGGTCTACGACCGCGGCACCCTGTTCGGCCTGCAATCGGGTGGACGCACCGAATCGATCCTGATGTCGCTGCCGCCCCAGGTTGCCTGGGGCTATGACAAGCGCCCCGAGCCGGGCTCGCCGGAAGCGCGGCTGACCGAGTATTTCCTGCAGGACCGCGACTGGCTGGCCGCCGCGCCCGCCTGAACGAAGACGGCATCCGGCCCGAGTTTCGGCGCTGGAGTCGATGCGTCCCGCACCGGGTCTGCAGCCCGAATTTGAAACAGAGGTATTGGATGGACCGCTACGGCGTCTTCGGCAACCCCATCGGCCACAGCAAGTCACCGCAGATTCATGCGCTGTTCGCCACACAGACCGGCCAGGCGCTGAGCTATGAGCCGCTGCTGGCGCCGCTGGATGACTTCCCCGCGTTCGCGCGTGACTTCTTTCGCGAAGGCCGGGGTGCCAACGTGACCGTGCCGTTCAAGGAGCAGGCCTATCGCATGGCCGACGAGCTGACCGAGCGTGCGCGCCGCGCCGGTGCGGTGAATACCCTGAAGAAGCTGGAGGATGGTCGCCTGCTGGGCGACAACACCGATGGCGCCGGGCTGGTCGCCGACCTGCTCAATGCCGGCGTGACCCTGAGCGGCAGTCGCATTCTGCTGCTGGGCGCTGGGGGAGCCGTGCGTGGCGTGCTGGAGCCGTTGCTGGCGCACCGGCCGGCGGCGCTGGTCATCGCCAATCGCACCGCGAGCCGGGCCGAACAGCTGGTGCAGGAGTTCGCCGAGCTTGGCCCGCTGTCGGCGAGCGGCTTCGCCGAGCTTGCCGAACCGGTCGACCTGATCGTCAACGGCACGTCGGCCAGCCTCGGTGGCGAGCTGCCGCCCTTGGCCGACAACCTGATCGTTGCCGGCCGCACCTTCTGCTACGACATGATGTACAGCGCCGAGCCGACGCCCTTCTGCCGCTGGGCCGCGGCGCTGGGTGCGACCACCCGCGACGGTCTCGGCATGCTGGTGGAGCAGGCGGCGGAAGCCTTCGAACTCTGGCGCGGCGTGCGCCCGGATACCGCGCCGGTACTGGCCGAGCTACGGCGCCAGCTGGGCTGAGAGGGCTCTTGGCCGGCCAGATGCCCGCTGGCCATTGGCTGGCCCACGCGCGCAGACATCCATAAGCCGCGCCCAGACGACCAGAAAGGGCTAGCTACGAAAATGGATGCGCTGATGCAGGTGCTGCGGGCGCTCCAGCTCGTCCACGATACCGGCAGCGATGCGCTGCAGCTCGTGAAAGGGATTGGTTTCGCCCTTGCCGGCGGCTTCGGCCAACGTCTCGATGGTCAGCTGGTTGCCGGCCGGGGGCGCATCCACCAGCGTCCACTTGAGCGGATGCGCGGCCAGCCGCTGCAAGGCGGCCTCGACCTCCGGCTGTGGCTCGATGGCCGGGAAGTCGGCGACCAACAGCAGCCGCTCGACGCCGACACGCTCAAGCCCGAGCAGCAGCGCTTCCACCGCCTGGTAGAAATCGCGCCGGGCGGACTCGCCGGTGATGGCATCGGTGCTGGGCAGGCGCGGCGTGTGGTACAGACAGATCACCGCATCCATCCCTGCCACGCTTTCGCTGACGCTCAGCGGATCGAACGGGTCGCCCGGCTTGGTCCGCAGGCCCGGCCGGGCAGACAGCGAATTGAGATCGTCCAATAGCGCCACGGCCTCGTGCTGCCGGCTGAGCAGCTCGACCAGCAGCGCACTGCCGAGATCGTCATGCGCGCCGTACAGGGCGAACTTGAGGCGTGGCGTTTCGGCGTTGAGCATGGTCGGTCAGCGGCGGGTGACCAGATAGCCGATCAGGGCAAAGGCACCGGCCGCCAGGGCCAGCGTGCCCAGCGGATGTTCCTTGGCACAGTCGCGTGCGGCGCGGCTGGCCTCACGGGTGCGCTTGGACAGGTCGGCATAGTGCTCGTCCCAGTGCTGGTCGTGCCAGAGCGATTCGGCACGCGAACGCAGGGCGCTGAGGCGATGGCGCGAGTCACGTGCGGCGTCGTGCTTGAGCTCGTCGAGCGCGCGCATCAGGCTGTCGATCTCGCGTTGGACTTCTTCGCGGGTGGTGGGCTTGTGGCTGAACATGGCGGGACCTCCCCTCGGTAAGTGTGTGGGTTTGACCCCGAAACGTTGCAGAGGTGCGGCCAGAGGCCGGCTTTGCTGGCCGAGCAGACCACATCAAGATGTGTCCGGGCCGGCCGCCGCGCTGGTCGACATCCGACGAACCGTTCATCGGGAACAGGCGAGCCGCCCGTCGATTCCCTATACTGCGTCACAGTTCCGGAGCGCTTTATTCCGGCGCATCCCGCGCCGCAGCGCCCTTTTCCAGCGGGGAAATCCAATCGTGAAATTGCGTCGTACGGTGGCCAGCCTGTTGTTCGCCTGCCTGGCCTCGTTGCCGGTGATTCATGCCCAGGCGGCCAGGCCGATGGTTCAGGAGCTCGCCTCGGGCAGCGCCCTGCTGGTCGACCTGAACACCAACGAGGTGCTCTATTCCAGCAATCCCGACATGGTCGTGCCGATCGCTTCGGTGACCAAGCTGATGACCGCCATGGTGGTGCTGGATGCCAAGCTGCCGCTGGACCAGGCGCTACCGGTGACCATCCGCGATGCCAAGGAGATGCAGGGCGTTTACTCCCGGGTGCGCATCGGCAGCGAGATCAGCCGCCGAGAGATGCTGCTGCTGACCCTGATGTCTTCCGAGAACCGCGCCGCCGCCAGTCTTGCCCATCACTATCCCGGTGGCTACTCGGCCTTCATCCAGGCGATGAACGCCAAAGCGCGGGCACTGGGCATGACCCGCACGCACTACGTCGAGCCCACCGGCCTTTCCGAGCGCAACGTCTCCAGCGCCAACGACCTGGTCAAGCTGATTCGCGCCAGTCGCCAGTACCCGCTGATCCAGCAGTTCAGCACCACCGACGAGAAGACCGTGGCCTTCCGCAAGCCCAACTACACGCTGGGCTTTCGCAATACCAATGCCCTGGTGCGCAAGAACAACTGGGACATCCAGTTGAGCAAGACCGGCTTCACCAATGCTGCCGGCCATTGCCTGGTGATGAGCACCACCATGAAGCAGCGGCCGGTGGCCTTCGTGGTGCTCGACGCGTTCGGCAAGTACACCCACATGGCTGACGCCAACCGCCTGAAGAAGTGGCTGGAAACCGGCACGGTTACGCCGGTACCGGCCGCTGCCCTGGCCTACAAGCAGCAGAAGCAGGCCCAGCGGCAGCTCGCCGGCCAGCCGGCCGATGCTGCCCAGGCCCTGCTGGAAACCCGCTGAACCCGGCTCTCGCGGCGCGGCGAAGTGGGCCGCGCCGCGAGCCGGATGAGAATCGATGGGCTTTCTTGAGTTTGCGCAACTCTTTTCCCCGAGAGTCGTTCCTATCATGAACGCCATTCGCAACTGCGCCCCGTCGAGCCGTCGATGAACCGTCGCCGTCTACCTGCCTGGCTCGCCAGCCTGGCCCTGCTGATGCACCTGCTGAGCATGCCGCTGTCCGGCATGCTGCCGGCTGACGCCAAGCGGCTGCTGGGCTGGAGCGGGCATTGCCCGATGCAGCAGGCCGGCGTATCGCCGGGCCATGCCATGCACGGCGCCGAGACGGCCGGCGAGCATGGCTCCGGCACCCACCATGGCGGGATGCCGCCGTGCTGCTGCTGCGCAGGGTCCATCGGTCTCGCCGCACTGCCGGCACCGTCGCTGCAGCTGCCGCAGGACGTGCAGGGAGGCTCTGTCCGGATCGCCGAAACCCGGGTTCACCACCCATCTCCGCGCCAGCAGTGGCCCTCGCTGAATCCGCGCGCCTCACCCCTCGCCTGACGCCCTCGGCGTCACCCTTAGTCGCTGTGCCTGAACCGCCCGCACCTGCCATCCGGCAGCGTGCCGGCGCCTGCCGACGGCTGCTCGCCGTGGCCATGCCTGTTGCACAAGGAAACCTGCGAGATGCATCCCCTCTCTGCGCAATCTCCGCGGCGCTTCGCGCTGCCCCGTCTTCTCACCGTGGCCCTGGCCGCCACGTATCTGCCGGCAAGCCTGGCCGATACCGCGCTGTCGCTGGGCAGCAGCACCGTCACCGCGAACCCGTCCAGCGGCAGCCTGCCGACCAGCAGCGTGGTCAGCTCGGTGGACCTGCTGGGCAGCGACATCCTCGAACAGCAGCCGGTGCTCTATAGCTGGGAGCTGTTCCGCCGTGCGCCGGGGGTGATGCTCACCGAGTTCGGCCAGGGCACCAGCTCCGGCAAGCTGTCCTTTCGTGGCTTCAATGGCGAGGGCGAGGTCAACGCGGTCAAGCTGCTGATCGACGGCATCCCGAGCAACAGCAACGACGGCAACATGCCCTACCTGGACATGCTGTTCCCGCTGGAGATCGACGGCATCGAGGTGGTGCGCGGTACCAACGATCCGCGCTACGGCCTGTACAACATCGCCGGCAACGTCGCCGTGCAGTCGCGCATCGGTGGCGACTACGGCAAGGCGCGGCTGCGCTACGGCAGCTACGACACGCAGGAGCTGCAGCTGGCCAAGGGCATCGAAAGCGGCAACTGGACGCAGAACTACTTCATCGGCCAGCAGAAGAACGATGGCTACCGCGACCATGCCGGCAGCGAGCGCACCAGCCTGTCCGGCAAATGGTTCTACTCGCCGGACGCCGGCAACTGGCGCCTGGGCCTGATCGCCCGGCACTACGAGGCCGAAGCGGACGAGCCGGGGTACCTGTCCCGTGAGGACGCACGGCACTCGCCCCGCCAGTCCTATGCGCTGTCGGCCAGCGACATGGGTGAGCGGCGCATGAACCAGCTCAGCCTGCATCTGGACAGCCAGCTGGCCAGCGACCTCAGCTGGGCGACCAAGGTCTGGATCAACACCCTGGATGACGACCGCTGGGTGCGTTTCTCCCAGGCCCAGCCGCAACAGCGACGCACCAGCGAGGAGAAGCACTACGGCGCGCGCACTTCGCTGACCTACCGGCCGGACGTGTCCTGGCTCCATGATCTGGCCCTCGAAGGCGGGCTGGACACCGAACAGCAGCGCAACCGCAGCGAGCGCTACACCACCGTCGAGCGCCGGGTGGTGACCCAGACCCGCGACCAGCGCTTCGACTACGACAGCTACGGCGCGTACCTGCAGGCGGTGATCCAGCCGGTGAAATCGCTGAAGATCATCCCGGCGTTCCGTGTCGATCGCATTCGGGGTGATTTCACCGACGAGCTGAGTGGCAACGATTACGCGATCAACGACTACGGCAGCATCGAGCAGCCGAAGATCAGCCTGATCTACACCCCCATCGAGCAGCTGAGCCTGTATGGCAACTGGGGGCGGACCTTCCAGATCGGTACCGGCGCGGCCGCCTACAAGGTTCCGCCGCGCACCAGCGATCTCTCGCCGTCGATCAATGACGGCTGGGAAACCGGCATCAAGTTCAGCCCGGTGCACTGGCTCGACGGGCGCGTTGCCCACTGGGAGCAGGTCGCCACGGACGAGGTGCGGCGCCGGCTCAACGATCCCAGTGGCGAATCGGAAAACCTCGGGCAGACCCGTCGCTGGGGCTACGACGCCCAGCTCAACCTCTACCCTGCCAGCGCTCTGAATCTGTGGCTGGCGCACTCCTGGCAGTTCTCCGAGATCGAAAAGGCCGACCCTAGCCTGCCGGCCAGCCAGGGCCAGGAGATCGATCATGTGCCGCAGCGGCTGTACTCGGCCGGCAGCACCTACCAGGCGACGCCGGACCTGCAGCTCAGCGCCTGGCTCAACGGCCAGACCGACTACTACCTCGAACGCGAGAACACCCAGGGCAAGTACGGCGGCTACGTACTATTCAACCTGGGCGCCAGCTACCAGCTGACCGAGCAGCTGGCCGTCGAACTGCAGCTGAAGAACCTCACCGACCGCTACTACGAGTACGTCTGGTACGACGGCGCCGAGACACTGCATGCGCCGGGTGATGGCCGCGCGCTGTATGCGGCCGTGACCCTGGACTTCTGACCGGCATGAAACGCTATCTGTACCTCGCACACCGCTGGCTGGGCATCGGGCTCGGTCTGTTCGTCCTGCTCTGGATCGTCAGCGGCGTGGTGATGCTCTTCGTCGGCTACCCCAAGCTGACGCCAGAGGAGCACCTTTCACGCCTGCAGCCGCTAAGTGCCGATTGCTGCATCGCGCCGCGTGCGGCGCTTGTCGCCAGTGGCGATCCGCGTACCCCGCTCAGCCTGCGCCTGACCGGTGCCGGCGGCTCGCCGCGCTACCTGCTGGACTACGGCGACGGACCGCTGCTGGCGGTGGACGCGGGCAGCGGTCGGCACATCGAGCGCATCGGCCCTGCCGAGGCGCTGGCCAGCGCGCGGCATTTCACCCAGGGGGCTGACGTGCGCCTGCTCGATCAGGTCGAAGAAGATGCCTGGACGCGCAACCATGCGCTGGCCCGCGAGCGCCCGCTGTATCGGGTCCAGGCCGACGATGCCGAACGGCACCTGCTCTACGTCTCCAGCCACAGCGGGCTGGTGGTGCGCGATGCCAGCGCCCACGAGCGGGCCTGGAACCTGCTGGGCGCCTGGCTGCACTGGCTCTATCCATTGCGCGAGGTGATGCCGAAGGCCGCCTGGTCGCCGCTGCTGGTCTATGGCGCCCTGCTCGGCGCGGTGCTGGTGCTGCTGGGCATGCTGATCGGCCTGCTGCGCTGGCGCTTCACCGGGCGCTACCGCAACGGATCGCACTCGCCCTACCCGGCTGGCGCCAGCCGTGTGCACCACGTCGGCGGTCTGCTGGTCGGCGTCGTGCTGCTGGTCTGGCTGGTCAGCGGCATGCTGTCGATGGAGCCCTGGGGGCTGTTTGAGAAACGCTCGACCATCGATGCCGCCGCGCTAAGAAACGCACCGCTGAACGCTGGGGCGGTCAAGACTGACCTTGCCTCTGCGCTGGCCCGATTCCGCGCGGCTGGTTTCGAAGCGGTGGAACTGCAGTGGCATATGCTCGGCGATCAGCCCTATCTGGTCGGCCTCGATGCCAGGGGCGATACGCGCATTCTGCCCGCGGCGTCCGCCGGGCCTGCGCAGGAACACCTTGAGCGCGCGGTACTGGAGCGCCAGGTCCGCGAGGCCTGGCCGGAGCAGTCGCTGCACTTCGAGTGGCTGGAACAGGAGGATTTCCATTACTACGCTCGCAGCAAGCCAAGCCTATACAGCCATCTACCGCGCCGCTTGCCGCTGCTGCGGGTGCGCTTCGACGATCCGGCCACGACCTGGCTGCACGTCGATCCCTACAGCGGTGCCGTCATCGAACAGCTGGATCAGCGCCGGCGTGCCGTGCGCTGGGCGTTCAAGCTGCTGCACAGCTGGGACTGGCTGCCCTTGCTGCAGCGGCCGCTGCTGCGCGACGGCCTGCTGCTGGCCTTCAGCGCGGGTGCGCTGGTGATCAGCCTGAGCGGCGTGTTGCTGGGCTGGCGACGGCTAAGGCCGCGGGTGCGGCGTCGCCAGGTGCGCCGGCCGGTTCAGCCGCCGCGGTTGTCGTAGGCGGCTTCGTTGCTGTCCTGCTCGCCGGCGCGGGCCTGCTCGTGGGTCAGCTGCAGCTTGAGGCGCTGCAGCGCGTCGGCATTCCAGCCGGGCGGGCTGCTGACCAGGCGCCAGGCATCGACATAGTCGGCCGGCGCATAGACGTGGCCGTAGCCGGGCGGCGTCGGTGTGGTCACCGCCATGTCCACCGCCAGCTGCAACATGGTCACCAGCGGGAACCAGCGTAGCGACGGCGATACATCCGGCCCGCGCGGCTCGGCCAGCCAGTCGGGGCGGCGCCAGGCGTAGCGATGGTCGAAGAAGGTGATCGGATCGCTGGCGTACTGCAGGTAGAGCAGGCGCATCGGCCCCCAGGGCGCATCGGCCGGCTCCGCTGTGCCCTGCTGGTTCATGAAGCGGACGAAGCGGCCATCGCGGAACCGTGGACGCCATTCGGGGCTGTCCGGGTCGCGGCTGTCGGTGAGCGTGCGCCACAGGTCGCTGCGAAACGGCGGACCGCTCCAAAGCGCGCCGTGGATGGGATCGCCGAGCAGTTCGTGCAGCTCCCAGGAACGTTGCGAATGCAGCGCGCCGAGGCTCAGGCCATGCAGATACAGGCGCGGTCGGCGTTCGGCCGGCAGTTCGGTCCAGTAGCCATAGATCTCGGCGAATAGCGCGCGGGCCACGTCGCGGCCGTAGTCGGCCTCCACCAGCAGCGCCAGCGGGCTGTTCAGATAGGAGTACTGCAACGCCACGCTGGCGATATCGCCGTGGTGCAGGTATTCCACTGCGTTCATCGCCGCCGGGTCGATCCAGCCGGTACCGGTGGGCGTCACCAGCACCAGCACCGATCGCTCGAAGGCGCCGCTGCGCTGCAGCTCGCGCAAGGCCAGACGCGCCCGCTGGCGCGGGGTCTCTGCCGCGCGCAGACCGACGTAGACGCGAATCGGCTCGAGCGCCGAGCGGCCGCTCAAGGCGCTGATATCCGCCGCCGACGGGCCGGAGCCGATGAACTCGCGGCCGGTGCGGCCCAGCTCCTCCCAGCGCAGCAACGAGGCCCGGCTGCCGCTTTTCAGCGGCGAGGCCGGTGGTGCCGTCTCCGGTTCGATCAGGGCGTCGTACTGCGCGAAGGATGCGTCCAGCATGCGCAGTGCCCGCGCCGCCAGCACATCGCTGAGCAGCGACCAGAACAGCGCCAGCGCCACCAGCACGCCGATCACGTTGGCCAGGCGCCGTGGCAGCACGCGGTCGGCGTGCCGCGAGACGAAGCGCGACACCAGCCGATACAGACGCGCCAGCGTCAGCAGGATGAGAAAGGTCGCCAGCGCGGTGAGAATGACTTCGAGCAGGTGCGCGCTGCTCACCGGCGGCATGCCCATCAGCGCGCGTACCGCGTTCTGCCAGCCGGCGACCTGGCTGAGGAAATACCCGGCCAGCAGCAGGCAGCCGACCGCGATCAGCAGATTGACCCGCTCGCGCTGCCAGCCCGGGCGCTCCGGCAGTTCCAGATAGCGCCACAGCCAGCGCCAGAACACGCCGAGGCCATAGCCTACCGCCAGCGCCGCGCCGGCCAGCACGCCCTGGCTCAGCGTCGAGCGCGGCAGCAGCGAGGGCGTCAGCGCCGCGCAGAAGAACAGCGTGCCCAGCAGCAAGCCGAAACCGGACAGCGAGCGCCAGATATAGAGGACGGGCAGGTGCAGCATGAAGATCTCCGCGGTCGGGTGACGGCGTCGCCGCCTCGGCATATCGAGGCGTGTCCGGTCGTGCGGTTCCCGTGATGGTCCGCAGCAGGCCAATCCGATGCAACGATGGCCGAGCGGCCGACTCAAACGTCTACATTTCCCTAGTGCTGCCGGAACCGATCGCCGATGAGCATCCCAGACAACACCTATATCGAATGGCTGGTCAGCCAGTCCATGCTGCATGCGGCCCGCGAGCGGTCGCGTCATTACGCCGGCCAGGCGCGTCTCTGGCAGCGGCCTTATGCCCAGGCCCGCCCGCGCGATGCCAGCGCCATCGCCTCGGTATGGTTCACCGCCTATCCGGCGGCCATCATCACGCCGGAAGGCGGTACGGTACTCGAGGCCCTCGGCGACGACCGCCTCTGGAGTGCGCTCTCCGAACTCGGCGTGCAGGGCATCCACAACGGGCCGATGAAGCGTTCCGGTGGCCTGCGCGGACGCGAGTTCACCCCGACCATCGACGGCAACTTCGACCGCATCAGCTTCGATATCGACCCGAGCCTGGGGACCGAGGAGCAGATGCTGCAGCTCAGCCGGGTGGCCGCGGCGCACAACGCCATCGTCATCGACGACATCGTGCCGGCACACACCGGCAAGGGTGCCGACTTCCGCCTCGCTGAAATGGCCTATGGCGACTACCCCGGGCTGTACCACATGGTGGAAATCCGCGAGGAGGACTGGGAGCTGCTGCCCGAGGTGCCGGCCGGGCGTGATTCGGTCAACCTGCTGCCGCCGGTGGTCGACCGGCTCAAGGAAAAGCACTACATCGTCGGCCAGCTGCAGCGGGTGATCTTCTTCGAGCCGGGCATCAAGGACACCGACTGGAGCGTCACCAGCGAGGTCACCGGGGTCGACGGCAAGGTGCGTCGCTGGGTCTATCTGCACTACTTCAAGGAGGGCCAGCCGTCGCTGAACTGGCTCGACCCGACATTCGCCGCGCAGCAGCTGATCATCGGCGATGCGCTGCATGCCATCGACGTCACCGGCGCCCGGGTGCTGCGCCTGGACGCCAACGGCTTCCTCGGTGTCGAGCGGCGCGCCGAGGGCACGGCCTGGTCGGAGGGCCACCCGCTGTCCGTCACCGGCAACCAGCTGCTCGCCGGGGCAATCCGCAAGGCCGGCGGCTTCAGCTTCCAGGAGCTGAACCTGACCATCGATGACATCGCCGCCATGTCCCACGGCGGGGCCGATCTGTCCTACGACTTCATCACCCGCCCGGCCTATCACCATGCGTTGCTCACCGGCGATACCGAATTCCTGCGCATGATGCTGCGCGAAGTGCACGCCTTCGGCATCGACCCGGCGTCACTGATCCATGCGCTGCAGAACCATGACGAGCTGACCCTGGAGCTGGTGCACTTCTGGACGCTGCACGCCTACGACCATTACCACTACAAGGGCCAGACCCTGCCCGGCGGCCACCTGCGCGAACATATCCGCGAGGAAATGTACGAGCGGCTGACCGGCGAACATGCACCGTACAACCTCAAGTTCGTCACCAACGGGGTGTCCTGCACCACCGCCAGCGTGATCGCCGCGGCGCTTAACATCCGTGATCTGGACGCCATCGGCCCGGCCGAGGTGGAGCAGATCCAGCGCCTGCATATCCTGCTGGTGATGTTCAATGCCATGCAGCCCGGCGTGTTCGCCCTCTCCGGCTGGGATCTGGTCGGCGCCCTGCCGCTGGCGCCCGAGCAGGTCGAGCACCTGATGGGCGATGGCGATACCCGCTGGATCAATCGCGGCGGCTATGACCTCGCCGATCTGGCGCCGGAGGCGTCGGTCTCCGCCGAAGGCCTGCCCAAGGCCCGCTCGCTGTACGGCAGCCTGGCCGAGCAGCTGCAGCGGCCAGGCTCCTTCGCCTGCCAGCTCAAGCGCATCCTCAGCGTGCGCCAGGCCTACGACATCGCTGCCAGCAAGCAGATCCTGATTCCCGATGTGCAGGCGCCAGGACTCCTGGTGATGGTCCACGAACTGCCTGCCGGCAAGGGCGTGCAGCTCACGGCACTGAACTTCAGCGCCGAGCCGGTCAGCGAGACCATCTGCCTGCCCGGCGTGGCGCCCGGCCCGGTGGTGGACATCATTCACGAGAGTGTGGAGGGCGACCTCACCGACAACTGCGAGCTGCAGATCAACCTCGACCCGTACGAGGGGCTCGCCCTGCGTGTGGTGAGCGCCGCGCCGCCGGTGATCTGAGCGCCCTCTTCGCGCGCCCCGGGTCCGCCGCTATAGTGCGCAGCGCCTGGGGCGCGCATCGCCCTCGCCGTCGAGACCAGCCCGTGTCGTTCACTTCGCTTTTCCGCCTTGCGCTGCTGCCGCTGGCGCTGCTTGCCGCACCCGTATGGGCGCAGACCGCCTGCCCGCCCGGCCAGCAGCCGATCTGCCTGAGTGGCAGCTGCCTCTGCGTGCCGGCCGCCGCCAGCGATCCACAGGCCGTCTACGACCGCGTGCAGCGGATGGCCACGCTGGCCCTGCAGAACTGGATCCAGCAGTCGCGCGACCGCCTGGTGGCCGGCGGTGTCGAGCCGATACCGCTGCACATCCGCTCGCAGCTCGAGCCGTATTTCGATCTTGCCGTGCTGGAGAGTGCGCGGTACCGCGTCGGCGACGAGGTGGTGCTGAATGCCGGCAACACCCTGCTGCGCAACCCGGACGTCAATGCCGTGACCCTGATCGACGTCATCGTCTTTCGCCACGAGGAGGATGCCCGGGACAACGTCGCGCTCTGGGCCCATGAGCTCAAGCACGTCGAGCAATATCTGGACTGGGGCGTCGCCGAGTTCGCCCGGCGCTACACGCAGGATTTCCGTGCCGTGGAGCGCCCGGCCTATGCGCTGGAACGTGAGGTGGAAGAGGCCCTGCGCGAGACGCAGACGCGGCGCTGAGCGAGCTGATCGGTGCTGCTGCCTGCAGTGGGCGGAAGCCCACCAATGCCGCCTGCGAAAACGAAAAACCCCGCCGAGGCGGGGTTTTCTGACGCGGGTTGCGCGGTCAGGCTCAGAAGGCCGGAACGACGGCACCCTTGTACTTTTCCTCGATGAACTGGCGTACTTCCTCGCTGTGCAGCGCGGCAGCCAGTTTCTGCATGGCATCGCTGTCCTTGTTGTCCGGACGGGCGACCAGAATGTTCACGTATGGCGAGTCGCTGCCCTCGATCACCAGGGCGTCCTGGGTCGGGTTCAGCTTGGCTTCCAGCGCGTAGTTGGTGTTGATCAGCGCCAGGTCGACCTGGGTCAGCACGCGCGGCAGAGTCGCGGCTTCCAGTTCGCGGATCTTGATCTTCTTCGGGTTCTCGGCGATGTCCTTCGGCGTGGCGGTGATGCCGGCGCCGTCCTTCAGACCGATCACGCCCGCCTTGTCTAGCAGCAGCAGTGCGCGGCCGCCATTGGTGGCATCGTTGGGAATGACCACGGTGGCGCCGTTGGCCAGTTCGTCCAGAGACTTGACCTTGCTCGAGTAGGCACCGAAGGGCTCGATGTGTACGCCGGCGACGCTCACCAGCTCGGTGCCCTTGCCCTTGTTGAATTCATCCAGGTACGGCTGGTGCTGGAAGAAGTTGGCGTCCAGGCGCTTCTCGGCGACCTGGATGTTCGGCTGCACGTAGTCGGTGAATACCTTGACGTTCAGCGTCACGCCCTGCTCGGCCAGCTGCGGCTTGACGAACTCCAGCAGCTCGGCATGCGGCACGGCGGTGGCGGCCACGGTCAGGGTTTCGGCGGCCTGGGCGGAAAACGCCGCGACGGTGGCCAGGGCGGCAATCAGTTTCTTCATCGTTCGGTTCCTTCAGGAGTTGAGCGGGGTGCGAAGGTTCGCTCGCCCTGGTTGCGGTTCATTTGCGCGAAAAGTGGGTCACCAGCCGGTCGCCGAGGCTCTGCAGCAGCTGCACCAGCACCAGCAGCAGGACCACGGTGACCACCATCACGTCGGTCTGGAAGCGCTGGTAGCCGAAGCGGATGGCCAGGTCGCCAAGGCCGCCGGCACCCACCACACCGGCCATCGCGGTGTAGGACACCAGGGTGATGGCGGTGACGGTGATGGCGGCGATGATGCCCGGACGCGCTTCCGGCAGCAATGCGCTGAAGATGATCTGCCGGGTGGTGGCGCCCATGGCCTGGGTCGCCTCGATGATGCCGCGGTCGACCTCGCGCAGCGCGGTCTCCACCAGCCGCGCGAAGAACGGCGCGGCGCCCACCACCAGCGGCGGGATGGCACCGGCCACGCCCAGCGAGGTGCCGGTGATCAGCACGGTGAACGGAATCATCACGATCAGCAGGATGATGAACGGCAGCGAGCGCAGCACGTTGACCACGAACGACAGCGCGGCGTACAGCGGGCCGTTCTCGAACAGCTGGCGCGGACCGCTGAGGAACAGCAGCACGCCCAGCGGCAGGCCGAGCAGAATGGTGAACAGCAGCGAGCCGCCGAGCATCAGCAGGGTGTCCAGCGTGGCCAGCCAGATTTCGTACCAGTCCACGTTCCCCAACAAAGAGCTGAACAAGGCTTCCATCAGCGCAGCACCTCCACATGCACGTCAGCGGCTTGCAGACGGCTCATCGCCGCTGCCATGTCACCACCGATCAGCGCCAGGGTGAGCTGGCCGTAGGGGGTGTCCTTGATGCGGTCGATGCGCCCGGACAGGATGCTGTAGTCGACCCCGGTTTCACGGGCGACAGTGCCCAGCAGCGGCTTGTAGGTGGCGTCGCCCTGGAACGTCAGGCGCAGGATGCGACCCGGCACGTGGGCAAAGTCATCGTGCATGTCGCCCTCGTCCACCGCCTCGTCTTCCAGCACGAAACGCTGGGTGGTCGGATGCTTGGGATGCAGGAACACCTCGGTGACCGGTCCCTGTTCGACGATCGCGCCGCCGTCCATCACCGCCACGCGGTCGCAGACACGGCGGATCACATCCATCTCATGGGTGATCAGCACGATGGTCAGCTTCAGCTCGCGGTTGATCTCGGCCAGCAGTTGCAGCACCGAGGCGGTGGTCTGTGGGTCGAGGGCGCTGGTGGCCTCGTCGCAGAGCAGGATGCTCGGCTCGGTGGCCAGCGCGCGGGCGATGCCGACGCGCTGCTTCTGGCCGCCGGAGAGCTGTGCCGGGTACTTGCGTGCATGGTCCTTGAGCCCGACGCGTTCGAGCAGGCTGGCGACGCGGGCGTCGATCTCGCTGCGCGAGCGGATGCCGGCCAGGCGCAGCGGCATGGCGACGTTGTCGGCCACCGTCTTGGACATCAGCAGGTTGAAGTGCTGAAAGATCATCCCGACGCGCTGGCGAAAGCGCCGCAGGCCGTCGGCATCCAGCGCGGTGACGTCCTCGCCGTTGACCAGGATGCGTCCGCCGGAGGGCTCCTCGAGGCGATTGATCAGGCGCAGCAGCGTGCTCTTGCCGGCGCCGGAATGGCCGATCAGACCGAACACTTCACCGGAGGCGATTTCCAGCTGCGTCGGTTGCAGCGCGGGAATATCGCGGCCGGCGGTCCGATAGGTTTTGTGGACTTGATGGAATTCGATCACGGGCGAACCTTGTGGGTGCGACGTTTGTTGCCGGGATGATCGGCGAAAGCCCGGCATTCTACTCGTTTGCCGGCGACGTCGCTCGCCTGCGCCGCTGCGATTGAGCAAATCCATGGCGCTGATAGGCAAAGCAAATCGTCGCAGGCGGCAACCTTGCGGCGATCAATGGGGTCACTAACCGGTACGCCGTGAATCGATCATGTGTCTGCCCCGCGTTCCGGGCCGATCGTTCGCGGTACCGCTCACCGCAAACGGAGGCCCACCATGACCGACAAGACCCCGCAACAGAGCGAGCTGGCCGGTACCGACACTGTCGACCGCGCCAATCACAACGCCAAGCTCGACCAGCTGGAAGCGTTTCGCAGCGACGCCACCGGCGAGGCGCTGCGCACCAATCAGGGCGTGAAGATCGCCGACAACCAGAACACCCTCAAGGCCGGCGGCCGTGGGCCCTCGCTGCTCGAAGATTTCATCATGCGCGAGAAGATCACCCACTTCGACCATGAGCGCATCCCCGAGCGCATCGTGCATGCTCGCGGTGCCGCGGCGCACGGCGTGTTCGTCAGCTACGCCGACCACAGCTGGCTGACCAAGGCCTCGTTCCTCGCCGCCGAAGGCAAGGAGACGCCGGTGTTCGTGCGCTTCTCCACCGTGCAGGGCTCGCGCGGCTCGGCGGACACCGTGCGCGACGTGCGCGGCTTCGCCACCAAGTTCTACACCGACGAGGGCAACTTCGACCTGGTCGGCAACAACATGCCGGTGTTCTTCATCCAGGACGCCATCAAGTTTCCGGACTTCGTCCACGCGGTCAAACCCGAGCCGCACAACGAGATCCCGCAGGCGCAATCGGCCCACGATACCTTCTGGGATTTCGTCTCGCTGACGCCTGAGTCCGCACACATGGTGCTCTGGAGCATGTCCGACCGCGCCCTGCCGCGCAGCTATCGGGCGATGGAAGGCTTCGGCGTGCACACCTTCCGCCTGATCAATGCCGAGGGCGTCAGCCGCTTCGTCAAATTCCACTGGAAGCCGGTGGCCGGCGCCTTCTCGCTGGTCTGGGACGAAACGCTGAAGATCGCCGGCAAGGACCCGGACTTCAACCGCCGCGACATGTGGGAGTCCATCGAGATGGGCGACTACTTCGAGTGGGAGCTGGGCGTGCAGGTGGTCGAGGAGGCCGACGAGCACAAGTTCGACTTCGACCTGCTGGACCCGACCAAAATCATCCCCGAGGAGCTGGTGCCGGTGCAGAAGCTCGGCAAGATGACGCTCAACCGCAACCCGGACAACTTCTTCGCCGAGACCGAGCAGGCCGCCTTCCACATCGGCCATATCGTGCCGGGCATCGACTTCACCAACGACCCGCTGCTGCAGGGCCGGCTGTTCTCCTACACCGACACCCAGCTGCTGCGTCTCGGTGGGCCGAACTTCCACGAAATTCCGATCAACCGTCCGCTGTGTCCGTTTCACAACAACCAGCGCGACGCCTTCCATCGCCAGACGATCCACAAGGGCCGCGCCAACTACGAGCCCAACTCCATCGACAACGGCTGGCCCAAGGAAACCCCGCCGGCAGCTCAGGGCGGCGGTTTCGAGAGCTATCCGGAGCGGGTCGAGGGGCACAAGATCCGCAACCGCAGCGAATCCTTCGGCGACCACTTCTCCCAGGCCACGCTGTTCTGGAACAGCATGAGCGGCCCGGAGAAGGAGCACATCATCGGTGCCTATACCTTCGAGCTGGGCAAGGTCGAGCGGGTGTTCATCCGCGAGCGTCAGGTCAACGAGATCCTCGCCAACATCGACCTGGAGCTGGCCCGCCGCGTGGCCGAGAACCTCGGCCTGCCGGCACCCGCTGCGCCGACCGTGGCGCCGAAGGTACCGACCCCGCAGAGCTCGCCGGCCCTGAGTTTGATGAACCATGCACCGGGCAATATCAAGTCGCGCAAGATCGCCATTCTGGTGGCCAACGGCGTCGATGGTGCGGCGATCGATACATTCAAGGCCAAGCTGGCCGAGCAGGGCGCGCTGGCCAAGATCATCGGCCCTTCGCCGGCGCCGGTAAAGACGGCGGACGGCAAGATGCTGCCGGTCGACGCCGCGATGGACGGCATGCCCTCGGTGATGTTCGACGCCGTGTTCGTCCCCGGCGGTGCCGATGCGGCGGCGGCCATGGCCAAGTCCGGCGAAGCCAAGCACTACCTGCTGGAGGCCTACAAGCACCTGAAACCCATCGTGGTGCTCGGTGCGGCACGGCCGCTGCTGGCATCGCTGAACCTCACTGCCGACAGCGGGCTGCTGGAGGGCGATGACGTCGATGCGGTATTCGGCAACTTCGCTCAGGCGCTCGGTCAGCACCGGGTGTGGGCGCGTGAGGCCGCGGCGGAGGCGATCCCGGCGTAACGGGTCAGGGTAGAGTGGATGGCCGAAGCCATCCACGCGGATGAGGCGCCAGGTCCGGCATGAGGCGAAACCGGGCACTGGCGCGTGGGAAATCGCTTCGCGAGTTTTCCACCCTACGCAGGCTCCAGGACCGCCGGGCGGCTGGTCAGCCGTCCTGCAGCTCCCGCCAGTGCAGAAACAGCCGCAGGTCGAACTCGATCTGCCCGTAGCCGGGCAGCATGTGTTCGCACAGCTTGTAGAACGCACGGTTGTGCTCGCTCTCGCGCAGGTGGGCGAGCTCGTGCACCACGATCATCCTGAGAAACTCCGGCGCCGCGTCGCGGAACAGTGCGGCGACGCGGATCTCCTTCTTTGCCTTGAGCTTGCCGCCCTGCACCCGTGATACCGCGGTATGCAGGCCCAGCGCCCGATGGGTCAGGTCCAGCCGATTGTCGTAGAGCACCTTGTCGATCGGCGGCGTGCTTTTCAGGTACTCCTGCTTGAGCGTCTGCACGTAGCCGTACAGCGCCTTGTCGCTCTGCACCTCATGCCGTGCGGGGTAACGCCGCTGCAGATAATCGCCCAGACGGTCCTCTGCAATCAGCTGGCGCACCTGAACCAGCAGCGCTTCAGGGTAGCCGCGCAGGTACTTGAGATCGGTCATGCGCGCTTCGGCCAGGCGAAGCTGAGCAGGAACAGTGCGGCGGCGCTGACCACGATGGACGGGCCGGCCGGAGTGTCCTCGTACCAGGACAGCGTCAGCCCCAGGCACACGGCGACGATTCCGAGGATGCTTGCGCCCAGCGCCATCTGTTCCGGCGTGCGCGCGTGGCGCTGTGCGGCCGCGGCGGGAATGATCAGCAGCGAGGTGATCAGCAACACGCCGACGATCTTCATCGCCACGGCAATCACCACGGCGATCAGCAGCATCAGCGCCAGGCGGATGCCGGCCACTGGCAGGCCTTCGACCTTGGCCAGCTCCTCGTGCACGGTGATCGCCAGCAGCGGCCGCCACAGCGGGATCAGCATCAGCAGCACCAGTGCGCTGCCGCCGATGATCCAGGCCAGGTCGCTCGGCCCGACGGCCAGCAGGTCGCCGAACAGGTAGCCCATCAGGTCGACACGCACATCCTTCATGAAGCTCAGCGAGACCAGGCCGAGCGATAGCGTGCTGTGGGCCAGGATGCCGAGCAGGGTGTCGGAGGCCAGCGGCTGGCGCTGCTGCAGGGTGACCAGCAGCAGGGCGAGCAGCACGCAGCCGACGGTCACCGCCAGCGTCAGGTTGACGTCCAGCATCAGCCCGAGGGCGACGCCGAACAGCGCGGCGTGGGACAGGGTGTCGCCGAAATAGGCCATGCGCCGCCAGACGACGAAGGAGCCGAGCGGGCCGGCGACCAGCGCCAGGGCGAGGCCGGCGAGCAGCGCGTTGAGAAGGAAATCGGGCATCTGATGCTCTGTCTAGTGCTTGCAGTCCGGGCCGTGGACGTGGGGTTTGCCGATCACCACGCTGCCGTGCAGGTCGTGGCTGTGATCGTGCTGGTGGTGGTAGATCGCCAGGCTGCGCGCATCCTGGCCGAACAGCTCGACGAAGGCCGGGTCGCTGCTGACCTGTTCCGGATGCCCCGAGCAGCAGACGTGGCGGTTCAGGCAGACCACCTGATCGGTGGCACTCATCACCAGGTGCAGGTCGTGGGAGACCATCAGCACGCCGCAGCCGTAGCGGTCGCGCAGCACGCCGATCAGCCGGTACAGCTCGGCCTGGCCGGCGACGTCGACGCCCTGCACCGGTTCGTCCAGCACCAGCAGCTCCGGTTCGCGCAGCAGGGCGCGGGCGAGCAGCACGCGCTGCATTTCGCCGCCGGAGATCTTCTGCAGCGGGCTGTCGATCACATGCTCGGCACCGACTTCACCCAGCGCCGCGAGGGCGCGTGCGCGGTCGACGCCGGGGACCAGGCGCAGAAAGCGCAGCACCGACAAGGGCAGGGTGGGGTCGACGTGCAGTTTCTGCGGCATGTAGCCGACGCGCAGCCGCGGCTTGCGCCAGACCTGGCCATGGTCGGGCTTGAGCAGGCCGAGCACGGCGCGCACCAGGGTGGTCTTGCCGGCCCCGTTGGGGCCGATCAGGGTGACGATCTCACCGCGATGCACCTGCAGTTGCGCGCCTTCCAGCACGTTCTGGTTGGCAAAGCGCACATGGATGTCATCCAGCCGCAGCAGTACCTCGCTCATGCGGCGTTCCGGCAGTTCGAGCAGAGCCCGACGACTTCCACGGTCTGGCCTTCGACGGAGAAGCCGACGCTGCCCGCGGCGCTGTCGATGGCCTCGGCGATGGCCGGGCGCTCCAGCTCGATGGCGGTGTGGCAGAGACGGCAGATGAGGAACTGGCCCTGATGCGGATGCTCCGGGTGGTTGCAGCCGATGAAGGCGTTGAGCGAGGCGATGCGGTGCACCAGGCCGTTCTCCAAGAGGAAATCCAGCGCGCGGTACACGGTGGGGGGCGCGGCGCGTCGGCCGTCCTGCTCGCTCAGCACGGCGAGAATATCGTAGGCGCCGAGCGGCTTGTGGCTCTGCCAGACCAGCTCCAGCACGCGCTTGCGCAGCGCGGTCAGGCGCACGCCCTGGCGTGCGCAGAGGCTGTCGGCTTCGGCCAGCGCGTGGCTGACGCAGTGGTCGTGGTCATGGGGCGTGCAGGCCAGCGGGGTCTTGGACATGGGCGGCGACGTGTTGGGGGAGAGACGTTATTATGTACCAATTCAACCCCTTCGAGTGATGCCCGTGAATCGTCTTTTCTCCCTCCCGTTGCTGGCGGCGCTGCTCGCCGGTGCCACCTGCGCCCAGGCCGAAGTGCGCGTTCTGACCAGCATCAAGCCCTTGCAGCTGATTGCCGCGGCGGTGCAGGACGGCGTCGGCCAGCCCGATGTGCTGCTGCCGGCCAGCGCCTCGGCGCACCACTATTCGCTGCGCCCGTCCGACGTGCGGCGTCTGCGCGATGCCGAGCTGTTCTATTGGATCGGTCCGGATCTGGAGAGCTTCCTGCCGCGCGCGCTGAGCGCTCGTGAAGGGACGACGGTGGCCGTGCAGGACCTGCCGAAGCTGACCCTGCGGCGCTTCGGCGATGCGCACGCACATGCCGAAGACGATCATCACGACCACGACCACGACCACGACCACGACCACGACCACGACCACGATGACGCGCATGACGGGCATGAGCACGACCACGCCGCCCATGCCGACGAGCACGATCACGACCATCGTCCGGGTTCGCTCGATGCGCACCTGTGGCTGCTGCCGGCCAACGCCGTGGTGATCGCCGAGCGCATGGCGGCGGATCTGGCTGCTGCCGATCCGGCCAACGCCGGGCGCTACCAGGCCAACAGCAGCGCTTTCGCCGAGCGCGTCGAGGCACTCGACGGACGGCTCAAGCAGCGTTTCGCCAAGGTGCAGAACAAGCCGTTCTTCGTCTTCCATGAGGCCTATGACTACTTCGAGGCCGCCTACGGGCTGCGCCATGCCGGCGTGTTCACTGCCGGTGGCGAAGCGCAGCCGGGCGCGCGGCATGTGGCGGCGATGCGCGAGCGCCTGCAGCAGGCCGGACCGAGCTGCGTGTTCAGCGAGCCGCCGGCGCGCCCGCGTCTGGCTGAAACGCTGACCGCCGGCTTGCCGGTGAAGATGGCTGAACTGGATGTGCTGGGCGTCGGCCTGCCGACGGACGCCAAGGGCTACGAACAGTTGCTCGAAGGTTTGGGCGACACCCTGGCGGACTGCCTGGAGTCGCTGTGATCTGGTGGCCTGTCTGGTGAGTTCAGTTGGTCAATTTCGGCGCCCATGGCCATCCGGACTTGCCTCAACCCACTCACCGCACTGGCCACTAACGCCCGGCCTGATCTGACAGGCCGGGTCGCCTCCCGCAGCGCTGTGTCAGCCGGCTTTGCGGATGCCGTCGGCGAGCAGCTCCATCATCCGGTCGATCTCGGCCTTCTCGACGATCAGCGCCGGCGACAGCGCAATGGTGTCGCCGCTGGCGCGCACCAGCAGACCGTTCTCGAAACACTCGCGGAACACCTCGTAACCGCGCTTGCCGACGCCATCGGCATGGGCGGCGAACTGGATACCCGCGACCAGCCCGACGGTGCGGATGTCGATCACGTTGGGCAGGTCACGCAGGCCGAACAGCGCCTCCTGCCAGTAGGGTTCCAGGTCGATGGCCTTCTGGAACAGGTTTTCCTGCTGATAGATCTGCTGGGTCGCCAGTGCCGCGGCGCAGGCCACCGGATGCCCGGAGTAGGTGTAGCCGTGGAAGAACTCGATGACGCTTTCCGGCCCCTGCATGAAGGCGTCGTACAGCCGGTCGGCGACGAACACCGCACCCATGGGGATCGCGCCGTTGGTCAGACCCTTGGCACAGGTCAGGATGTCCGGCGTGACGCCCCAGCGCTGCGCGGCGAAGGCTTCGCCGACGCGGCCGAAGCCGGTGATGACCTCATCGAAGATCAGCAGAATGCCGTGCTTGGCGGTGATCTCGCGCAGCCGCTGCAGATAGCCCACCGGCGGCAGGATCACCCCGGCCGAGCCGGACATCGGCTCGACGATCACCGCGGCGATGTTCTCCGCGCCATGCAGCGTCACTAGCCGCTCCAGCTCATCGGCGCGTTCCACGCCATGCTGCGGCAGGCCCTTGCTGAAGGCGTTGCGCTGCAGGTCGAGGGTGTGCGGCAGGTGATCGACGCCGGGTAGCATCGGGCCGAAGGCGCGGCGGTTGTTGGCCATGCCGCCCACCGACATGCCACCGAAGCCGACGCCGTGATAGGCCAGCTCGCGGCCGATCAGGCGGGTACGGCTGCCCTGGCCGATGGCGCGCTGATAGGCCAGGGCGATCTTCAGCGCGGTATCGGCCGATTCCGATCCGGAGTTGGTGAAGAACACCCGGTTCAGTCCCTCGGGGCTGATGGCGGCGAGCTTTTCCGCCAGCTCGAAGGGCAGCGGGTGGCCCATCTGGAAGGTCGGAGCGAAATCCATCCTGGCAATCTGCTTGCTCACCGCCTCGCTGATCTCGCGCCGGCCATGGCCGGCATTGCAGCACCACAGCCCGGCCGTGCCATCGAGCACCTGGCGACCGTCGCTCGCCGTGTAGTACATGCCTTCGGCCCGCTCCAGCAGGCGCGGACTGGCCTTGAACTGGCGATTGGCGGTGAAGGGCATCCAGAAGTGTTCGGGCGAGGTGGCAAAATCCTGGGACATGGGCGAGCTCCGGCGACGAGCGACTATGCTGCGACGGCGCCGCAGCGTTTCGATCGAGTCTATGTTTAATAAAACGAACAAAACAAGGCGCAAAACCGGCCGTTCGTAAAAAATATTGATAGGGTCCGCGCCGCTGGTTTAGGGTGCGTTTTCCATCACCCGAAGACCTGAGAGAGAGGAAGCACCATGCCCAGCCTGACCTTCGCCGATTGGCAACAGCGTGCCCGTGACCTGCGTATCGAAGGTCGCGCCTTTATCCAGGGTGAGTATTGCGCCGCGGCGCAGGGTGGCCAGTTTGACTGCATCAGCCCGGTGGACGGGCGGGTGCTGGCCCAGGTCGCCAGCTGCGACCTGGCCGATGCCGAGCGTGCGGTGGCCAGCGCACGCGCCGCATTCGAGGCAGGCAGCTGGGCGAAGCTGGCGCCGGCCAAGCGCAAGGCGGTGCTGATTCGCTTCGCCGATCTGCTGGAAGCGAACCGCGAGGAGCTGGCCCTGCTGGAGACCCTCGACATGGGCAAGCCGATCGGCGACTCGCTGACGGTGGATATCCCCGGTGCGGCGCGGGCGCTGCGCTGGAGCGGCGAGGCGATCGACAAGATCTACGACGAGGTGGCGGCGACGCCCCACGACCAGCTGGGCCTGGTCACCCGCGAGCCGGTCGGCGTGGTGGCGGCCATCGTGCCGTGGAATTTCCCGCTGATGATGGCCTGCTGGAAGCTCGGCCCGGCACTGGCCACAGGCAACTCGGTGGTGCTCAAGCCGTCCGAGAAGTCGCCGCTGACCGCCATCCGCATCGCCCGGCTGGCGATCGACGCCGGCATTCCGGCCGGTGTGCTCAATGTCCTGCCAGGCTACGGTCACACCGTCGGCAAGGCGCTGGCGCTGCACATGGACGTCGACACGCTGGTCTTTACCGGCTCCACGCGGGTGGCCAAGCAGCTGATGATCTACGCCGGCGAGTCGAACATGAAGCGCGTCTGGCTGGAGGCGGGCGGCAAGAGCCCGAACATCGTCTTCGCCGATGCGCCCGACCTGCAGGCGGCTGCCCAGGCGGCGGCGGGTGCGATCGCCTTCAATCAGGGCGAGGTCTGCACTGCCGGTTCGCGGCTGCTGGTGGAGCGTTCGATCAAGGAGCGCTTCCTGCCCATGGTGGTGGAGGCGCTCAAGGGCTGGAAGCCGGGCAACCCGCTGGACCCTTCGACCAACGTCGGCGCCCTGGTGGACACCCAGCAGCTCAACACCGTGCTCGGCTACATCGACGCCGGGCGTCAGGCCGGCGCGCAGGTGCTGATCGGCGGCCAGCGGACGCTGGAGGAAACCGGCGGGCTGTACGTCGAGCCGACCATCTTCGATGGCGTCGACAATGCGATGAAGATTGCTCAGGAGGAAATCTTCGGCCCGGTGCTCTCGGTGATCAGCTTCGACAGCGCCGAGGAAGCGGTGGCGATCGCCAACGACACGCCCTACGGCCTCGCTGCCGCGGTGTGGACCGCCGACCTGTCCAAGGCGCACCGCACCGCACGGGCGCTGCGCGCCGGCAGTGTGTGGGTCAACCAGTACGACGGCGGCGACATGACCGCGCCGTTCGGCGGCTTCAAGCAGTCCGGCAACGGTCGTGACAAGTCGCTGCATGCCTTCGACAAGTACACCGAACTCAAGGCGACCTGGATTCAGCTCTGACGGCATCCGTAGGGTGGATGTCGCCTTTTACATCCACCTTGTTGCACAGCCATGGTGGATCGATGAAGCGTGATCCACCCTACGGTCTTTTGAGCGTTCAGCTAGCTTTGCCCCCACTGCCCGCTGCGGCGCATGACCCCCCACTGGTGCTTGCGCCGGGAGAACCACTGCCAGAGACCGCGGCAGCGCCAGAGGGTGTTGAGCTGGCGGTAGCCGAAGTTCTCCAGCACGGCCATCAGGAATAGCTGCAGCATGTCGCGTCGACGGCTGTAGACGCGGAAGGACATGGTTTCCAGCAGCAGGCCGTTGACCGACAGCAGAATGCCCATGCCGATCGCCACCAGCAGGAAGGCGGCCAGCGCCGCGTAGGACACCGCGCCGAAGGCGAAGCCCGCCAGCATGAAGCCGTAGCCCACCAGTTCGATCAGCGGGCCGATCCACTCAAACAGCGCCATGAACGGCCAGGCCAGCCAGCCGGGCGTGCCGCCACGCAAGCTGAAGGCCAGGCGGGCATGACGCCCGAGGCTTTCGGCCAGGCCGCGCTGCCAGCGGCTGCGCTGCCGACCGAGGGTACCGAGGTCTTCCGGGCATTCGGTCCAGCAGATCGGGTCCGGCAGGTAGCGGATGCGGTAGGGGATGCGCTTTTCGCGGTGATAACGGTGCAGCCGCACCACCAGTTCCATGTCCTCGCCGACCGTATCGGTGCGATAGCCGCCGACCGCCATCACCCGCTCGCGATCGAACAGGCCGAAGGCGCCGGAGATGATCAGCACGGCATTGAGCGGCGACCAGCCGAGGCGGCCGAACAGAAAGGCGCGCAGGTACTCGACGATCTGGAAGCGCGCCAGCCAGTTGCGTGGTAGCCCGGCCTGGATCAGGAAGCCGCCACGCACTTGCGAGCCATTGGCGATGCGCACCGTGCCGCCCGCGGCAATGGTGCGCTCGTCCTCGAGGAAGGGCTGAACCACGCGCAACAGGCTGTCGCGCTGCAGGATGGAGTCGGCGTCGACGCCACAGAACAGGCCGTAGCGCGCGGCATTGATACCGGCATTCAACGCATCGGCCTTGCCGCCGTTGGCCTTGTCGACCACGCGCAGGTTGGCGTAGCGGCGCGAGCGATAGATGGCCTGCACCGGTTGGTGGGCGACGGCCTGGCGTAACGGCTCGGGGTGCGGCACCAGGTCGAATTCCTCGATCAGCACGGCCAGGGTGCGGTCCTTCGAACCGTCGTTGATCACCACGATCTCGAATTCGGGGTACTGCAGCTGCAGCATCGAGCGCACCGAGGTGCGGATCGTCGCCTCTTCGTTGAAGGCCGGCATGAGCACCGACACCGGCGGTTCGACGCCGAGATAAGGCGCCAGCTCGCCGGTTTCCGCGCGCTGGCGGATGTAACCCATCAGGCTGCCCATCGACAGCAGGTTGAGCAGCAGGTACATGCCGTTGAGCAGCAGGAAATAGAGGATGAAGGCGACCTGCAGCCACCACAGCCAGTCGACCGTCACCGGCGCACCTCCGCGATGGCGCGGCGCAGGGCGTCCCTGCCGTAGCGGTCGTGCACCTGCTCGAGCAGCTGCTGCAGCGCGTCCGGGGATGCGCCGGGCAACGTCGCCAGGCTATCGGCGGCGGCCTGGCGCACCCACCAGCTGCGGTCGGCGAGCAGCGGCAGGAACAGCTCGCTGTCTTCCCGGCGTGCCTGCTTGTGCAGCGCCAGCAGGGCGGCCAGGCGCACGCCCTCCTGCTCGTGGCCGAGGGCGCGCAGCAGGCGCGGGCGGTCGCGTGGGTCGCCAAGCTCGCTGAGGCAGCGCAGCGCCACCTGCAGCTGCTCGACAGGCGCCCCCTGGTCCAGCCGTGCCCGCGCCCAGGGCGCGGCATGGCGCGGGTCGCCATGCACCAGCAGGCCGACCAGTCGCTCGCGGCGCGGGTCCGGCGAGCTGGACAGCACGATCAGTAGCGGCGTGGTCACTGCCTGCTCACCGGCCTGCTGGCACAGGCTGACCAGGCGCGGCAACGCCCAGTCGGGGCGTTCCACCGCCGCCGGCAGGATCAGCTGCATGGCCTTTGCCGGGTCCATGGCCACCAGCGTCTGCGCGGCGGCCAGGGCGACGATGGCGTTGCGGCTGAGCAATAGCGGCTGCACCGCGTCCCAATGGGTGGGGTCGGCCAGATGGCGCAGGCAGGTGAGGCCGATCAGCTTGCTGCGCACCCGCCCCCGTAACAGGAGCAGCGCCTGACGATCCATCCCCAGGGCGACCAGTGCGCGGTTCATGCGCTCGCGGGCGGCGCCGCGCAACTGCAGCTGGGTGCGGTTCCACTGCAGCAGAAACCAGAGCTGATGCCGCCGCGGCAGCGACGCGTGGGATGTCGGCACGTCATCGCTGAGGCTGCAGAGGGCGAAGTAGGGGCGCCACTGTTCGTTGAACTGCTGCCGGCGCACCGCACGCCGGCGCGACAGTTCGCCGAGCAGCAGCACCTGCAGCAGCACCAGCAGCGTCAACGCCCCGAGGCCGAAGGCGCAGTACAGCGCCAGCTGCAACATGCGGTCTTCCGGCCAGACGTGCAGCCAGAGCCGAGCGGGCGCCTCGCACAGCCAGGGAGGGCAGCCGGCCAGCAGGTCAGAACGCATGGCGCAGGCCGATCTGCAGCCACTGTCGGTCGTAGTAGCTGCCCTGCTGGTGATAGCCGACTTCCCAGCTCAGCGCCCAGCGGCTGTCGAACCAGTGACGACCCTGCAGGCTGACGGCGCGCACGTCGCTGGTGATCAGCTGCTGCTCTTCCACCGCCTCTTCCTCGCCCACGGTCAGGCGCAGGCCGGCGTAGCTCAGCCCTCGGTAGTAGTAGTCCAGCGCCAGGTCGTGGCCGATCGGCGTGCCGGCGTTGGCCACGTCGGTCACGTTCAGGGTGTAGCCGGCGCGCCAGGCGTTCCAGTAACGCTCGGCGCTCAGCGCAAGGCGGTCGACGCGGGTGGTCTCGTACTCGGTGCGGCGAACGCTGACGGCACCGAGGTAGCCGTCCGGCAGGCGCCGTTGCAGGCGCAGATCGGCATGCCACTCGGGCAGGAAATAGGGTGAAGGCTGATAGCCGACCTCTGGCTGCAGCGTCCAGTTGTCGTCGAGCGGAATCACCGCGCCGGCCTCGACGCCTTCGTCCCATTCGCCGAAGCGTTGCTCACGCAGCAGCGCACCGTACCAGCCAAGGCTTTCCGGCCGGGTCGAGGTGTAATCCAGGCGCTGGCTGCGCCAGTTGTCGAAGCCGCTGTCCAGCCAGTCCTGACGCGCCGAGATCTCCAGTTCGTGACGGCGCTTGGTCGCGGCGGCCGTCACGGGTACCGGGGCGGTCGCCGTGGTGGGCACGGTCAGCGCGGCGCGTGCCTGCTGGATCACCTGCTGCACCTCGGCGTAGTCCGGCGCGATCCTAGCGGCCCGTTCCAGCGACGCCAGCGCGCGTTGCGGGCGCCCGGCCCAGAGCAGTGCCTGGCCCTCGCCGAGCAGGTAGTCGGCATTGTCCGGCTGCTGGCGCAGCAAGCGCTGGTAGATCGGCAAGGCCTGTTCCGGCCGGCCCTGCCAGCTCAACACCCGGGCCAGCAGGAACTGCGCGTCGGCGTCTTCCGGGTGCTGCGCCAGGTGTGCGCGCAGGGTCGCTTCGGCAGCGTCCAGTTGCTGCGCCTGCACCTGTCGCTCGGCCGTGGCGATATCCGCCAAAGCCGTGGTGCAGGGTATCGCCAGGGCAAGCAGCAGCAGCGCGCGCTTCATCGGCGCCCCCTCAGCAGGCGACGAATGCGTGCCAGCAGTTCCTCCGGCTGGAAGGGTTTGGTCACGTAGTCGTCGGCGCCCAGTTCCAGCGCGCGGACGATATCCACCTCGCGTGCCTTGGCGGTCAGCATCAGCACCGGCACGCTTTCCCAGCCGGCCTGTGCCCGTAACCGTTCGATCAACTCCAGGCCGTCGTGATAGGGCAGCATGATGTCCATCAGGGTCAGGTCCGGTGGGGCGGCCTGGGCGAAGTGATCGAGCGCCTGGCGGCCATCGGCGGCATGGTCGACGACGAAACCGTGGCGTTCGAGCATGTAACGGATGAGGAAGGCGATGTCTTCTTCGTCTTCCACCATGAGGATGCGCTTGCTGGCGGATTCGCTCATGCATGAACCTCGTCAGAGTGAGTGTGGCCCGGTGGCCAGTGCTGCAACAGGTGCTGGATCAGCCTGGCCAGCTCGTCGCCGTCGTGACGGGACTTGACCAGCTGGCGCAGCGCCAGACGGTTGTCCTGGATCGGGGTGTCGAGCGCGGAAAAGATGATCACCGGTGGGGGCGGAATGCTCTGCGCCAGCTGGTCGAACAGCTCGGTGCCGTCGCCGTCGGGCAGCATCAGGTCGATGATGGCGAGATCGAAGGGCTGCGCGCTGATCAGCTGACGCGCCTCCTGCAGGGTGGCGGCGCCGGCCAGCTCGACGTCGAGCATGGCGATCTGCTTGGCCAGCAGTACGCGCAGGTCGTCGTCGTCCTCCACGTGCAGGATGCGCGGTTTCGACCCGCCGAGCTGCAGGCAGGCGCGAATCACCTCCATGACGCGGGATGGGTCGATCGGCTTGTGCAGCCAGTCGATCACGCCTACCGCACCGCCGCGCAGCAGACCGTCATCCTCATCCCGGCGCTGCGGCTGCACGCTGACGATCAGCACCGGCAGGTTGCGGTAGTGGTGTTGGCTGCGCAGGCTCTGCAGGAAGGCCACGCTGTTCTCGTCGTCCAGCGCCGGGCTGAGGGTCAGCGCCTGGACACGGTGCTGGCCGAGCAGTTCGCGTGCTTCGGCGGCAGCATGGGCGATCAGCGTGGCATAGCCGTGCTGGTGCAGCGCCTCGGCCAGCTGCTGGGCGGCGTGGCAATCGGGTTCGAGGATCAGAATCAGGGGCGTCTGCTGCGGCGCCGAGCCGAGGCTGAGTGGCTGCGCCGGTGCCTGCGGCTGGAGCGGCTGGGCGTGTTCCTCCAGCGGCAGCTGCAGCCAGAAGCGCGTGCCCTGATCCGGCTGGCAATCGAAGCCGATCTTGCCGTTCATCTGCTGGACCAGCGAGCGGGTAATGGCCAGCCCCAGCCCGGTACCGCCGCGCTGACGGGCATCGGACGAATCGGCCTGGGCGAAGCGCTCGAAGATGCGCGAGCGGAAGGCTTCCGGTATGCCGGGTCCGCGATCCTGCACCCCGATCTCGAGCCTTTCGCCGCTGCGTCGCAGGTCGACCGTCACGCGTCCGCCGGCGGGGGAATGCTTGATCGCGTTGGACAGTAGATTGGCCATCACCTGAGCGAAGCGGTCAGGGTCGAGGGTTGCTTCACTGGAGGCCAGCTCGGGGGGGTCGAGGAATTCCAGGGTGACGCCGTAGTCCTGCCCGTACGGCGTGATGTCCGACAGCGCCTGCTGGACGAGCGGCCACACGTCGTGTCGGCCCAGGTTGAACGCCAGGCGGCCCGCTTCCAGCTTCTCGATATCGAGGATGTCGTTGATCAGGCGCACCAGCCGCTCGCTGTTCTTGTGAGCAATGGTCAGCAGCGGACGGGCCTCGTCGCTGAGCTGCCCGGCAATACCGCCGATCAGCATGCCGAGCGCGCCGCGAATGGCGGTCAGCGGGGTACGTAGCTCGTGGCTGACGGTGGAGATGAATTCGGTCTTCATCTGCTCCATGCGCCGGCGCAGGGAGACGTCCACCGCCACCGTGACCACATGGCAGGTGCGCGCGGAGATGCGCAGCGGTCGCTTGACCACCTGGAACCAATGCTCGGTGCCGTGGGCGTCGGTCAGGGCGACCTCGGTGGTGCGCAGCTCCCTGCTGCCGCTCGCCAGGGCCGCCAGTTCGTCGTCGCCCAGCAGCAGCGGTCGCAGCAGGCGAGCGGAAGCCACCTCGTCGGGGTGGCGCTGCTCGATATCCTGCGGACGCACGTCGAGCAGGGCGGAGAGCGCGGTGTTGCAGAGCAGGAAGCGGCCCTGGGCGTCGCGGACGAAGATGAGGTTGTCGTCGGTGTCCACCACCCGGCGCAGGAACAACTGCTGGTCGTGGAGGCTGTCACGGCTGCGCTGCAGCTCGCTGATGTCCCGCGCGATCGCCAGGTGGTCGCCCAGCCCGGTGGGCATCAGGCGAACCTCGAAGGTGCGCCGGGTCTGCACCTCGCACCAGGTGTTCTGCCGCAGACCGCTGTCTTCGTGCTGCTGGAGCAGGTCGTGCAGCAGGGGTTCGATGGCCGCGGGCTGGGGCGCCCGGCGAGCCGTTCCCGCGGCCAGGCTGGATATCTGCTGTCGGTGGTCCACCGCATAGAGGTAATCCGGAATGGCCTGCAGCAGCGCTCCGAGCCGAGCCTCGCCTGCCTGCGCCGCGCCGGCCAGCTGCTGGCGGATGCGCAGATTACGGTGTACCGCCCAGAAGGCGATGAGAAGCAGCGCGACCACCACCAGGCTGCCGATGAGGGCCAGACGTTGGGCGCGCTCGGTCGTCTGGGCAACGGCGCTGCTGGCTGCTTTCAGCTCGCGCCGCTCCTGTTGTTCCACTGCGTTGAGCAGCGCCCGCAGGCGATCCATCAGCAGGTTGCCGCCGGCGCCACGCAAGCGCTCGGCGGCCGCCTGCAGGCCGGCGTCGCGGCGCGCCTGGACATTGCCGGCAGCCACCTGCAGGCGTTCGGCAATGGTTGCATCCAGCGTGCGGAACCAGCGCTCGTCGGGATAGCTGCGGCCTTCGACCAGTTGTTCCAGGCTCCGCCGATAGCCTTCCAGCTGGTTCAGGCCGCGCTCGTAGGGTTCGAGGTAGCTGGCATCGCCGGTCAGGATGAAACCGCGCGAGCCGGTTTCGATGTCCTGCAGGGAGGAGAGGATGGCCTGGACCGAGGTGATGACCTCCAGGCTATGGCTGACGGCCCGATTGGTCTGCAGCAGCGTTTCCTGGGTTCGCTTGCCCTGCCAGCCAAGGGCGGCGAGCAGCGCGAACGCAGCCAGAAATGCGATTGAATGCCAACCGATCGCGAGTCTTGCGGGCAAACCGGACTCCTTCCGCGGGGGAGACTGCATGGAACCCTGGCCGCCGCGCGATAGCGGAAACACCGGGACTCCCGAATATAGTCAGACCCCACAGACGCGGAGCGGTTCGCGACGAACGGTAGCGCCCTCAGCGCTCGGCGACCTGCACCTGATTACGGCCCTGGTGCTTGGCCAGGTACAGCGCCTGGTCGGCGCGCTCCAGCAGGACGCTGGCGGCGCTGTGCTCATCGGTTTCGCAGATGCCGGCGCTGAAGGTGACGCGAAATTCCTGATGGTCGCCCGCATTGAACGTCAGGGCAGCGAAGCGCACGCGGATCTCGTCGAAGATGCGCCTGGCCTGCAGCGCGCTGCATTCCGGCAGTACCGCGACGAACTCCTCGCCGCCGTAGCGGCCGAGGCTATCGATGCGACGCAGGCGCTGGCGCAGCAGGTTGGCCAGGGCGCGGATCACGTTGTCGCCGGCGGCGTGCCCATAGGTGTCGTTGACCTGCTTGAAATGGTCGAGGTCGAGCATCACCACGCTTGCCGGTTTGCCGCTGCGGCTGCTGCGCTGCACCTCCAGTGCCAGCTGTTCCTTAATGTCGGCGTGCTTGAGCAGGCCGGTCAGGCTGTCGCGGGCCAGCGCGGTGCTCAGCGAGCGGGCACGCTGGGCATGCGAATAGACACCGGCCACCAGCGCGCTGTCGCTGATCGGCTTGGTGATGAAATCGTCGCCGGCCTTGAGCAGGGCGGCCATCTGCCGGTGGGTGTCGGTTTCCGCCGACAGGTAGATGATCGTCACCCGCAGCCACTCGTCATGCAGGCGGATCATCTGCGCCAGCTCCGGGCCCGAGCATTCCGGCATGTTGACGTCCAGCAGCACGACCTCGGGGTTGAAGCTGCGCATGGCGTCCAGCACGCGGGTCGGTTCGGTGAGGGTCTGCACCTGCATCTGCGCGTTGCGCAGCACCAGGCTGTAGCGCGCCGCCAGCTCGGCGTCGTCGTCGACGATCAGCACACGGAAGGGCTCGCCCTGCTGGCGGTCGAGGCAGCGCTCCAGGCTGTTTTCCAGCTGAGTGATGTCCAGCGGGCGGACGAAGAAGCCCTGGGCACCGGCGCGCACCGCAGCCAGCTGGCTGGCGAAGTCGTTGCGATCGTGGATCACCAGCAGCGGCAGGGGTTGCTCCAGGCTCTGCTGCAGCGCGGCCAGTGCATCGAACTCGCCTTCATGTTCGATGCCGACGATCAGCGCATCGGGCAGCTCGTTGGCCAGGGCCTGCTCGAGTGCGGCGAAATCATGCCACTGGCTGACCATGTAGCCGAAGTTGCGCAGGGTCACCGCCATGCTGGTGGCGGCGATCGGGTCGCGCTTCATCAGGTAGATGCGGCAGCCCGGCGCCGGCTCTTCGTGGTGCACCGGCAGCGCCGCTGCGCCTTCGCGCTCCTGCCCGGGTGTCTCGCTGGCCAGTTGCAGCAGGGCGGCGGCGAAGGCATCGGCGGCGCGGCTGCCGGGCTTGGCCGAGTCCAGCCAGCGATCGGCGCGCTGTTCGAGCTGCCGGGCGTTGTCCCCGAGGCTGGCGAAACCGAAGGTCCCGGCCGCGCCAGCCAGGCGATGGAGTCGCTCGCGCACGCTCAGCATCAGCTGGCGGCGGCTGCCGGTGGCGCGGGTCTGCTGCAGGTCACGGGCGAGCGTTGCCAGTTCTGCCAGGTCCGCCTGCAGGCGTTCGCCAAACTGCTGCTCAAGCTGGGTGAGCTGTTCCTGCAGCGCCAGGCGGGCACGCTCATCCATGCTCGGCCTCCCACACCTGCTGCAGCTGGGAGGCCAGCTGCAGGGGGTCGAAGGGTTTGTTCAACACCTGGCGCACACCGAGCTGGCGCAGCTCCTGCAGCCGCTCGGGCTGCAGATGGCCGGTGAGAAAGACCACCGGAATCTGCTGCAGGTCCACCAGATCGCCGAGTTGGCGGACCAGCTCGATGCCATCCATCTGCGGCAGCATCACATCGAGCAGGATCAGGTCGGGGGCGAACGCCTGAACCTGGTCCAGGGCCGCCTGTCCGGACGGACAGCTGAGCACCTCGAAGCCGCCGATCTTTTCCAGGGCGATGCGCGTCACCACCTGAATGGAAGGAACGTCCTCGACGTGCAGGATGCGCTTGAGCTGTCTGTTCACGAACTCTCCTTGGTCTCGCCCCGGACGGGCAGCTCGAACCAGAAGCAGGCGCCCTGGCCGGGTGCGGATTCGAAGCCGATCTGTCCGCCCATGTGCTCGATCAGCTCCTTGCTGATCGCCAGACCGAGGCCGGTGCCGCCCTGCTGGCGGCTGTCGGACGAATCGGCCTGGGCGAACTTCTGGAATACCCGTTCACGGAATTCGTCGGAAATCCCTGGGCCCCGGTCTCGGACGCTGACCCGCACGTGGCCGTCACGCATGCGGGCCAACAGTTCGACCTGCTCGCCGGGCGGCGAAAACTTCGCGGCGTTCGACAGCAGGTTGCTCAGCACCTGCTGCAGGCGCATGGCGTCGATTTCCACCTGCACCGCCGGGCAGTCGCCCAGGCGCAGCTGCACGCCATGGCGTTCGGCGTAGCTGCCATTACTGCGCAGGGCCAGCTCCAGCTGCGGCAGTAGCGGCTGCTCGAGCAGGTCGAAGCGCATCTTGCCGGCATGCAGCTTGTCCATGTCCAGCAGGTCGTCGATCAGTGCCCCGAGGCGCTGGCTGTTCTGCTGGGCGATGTCCAGCAGCTCGCGCATCTGCCCGGGAACCTCGCCCATGACATTGGAGCAGACCAGCGCCAGCGCGCCGGTGATGGAGGTCAGCGGCGTGCGCAGCTCGTGGCTGACCGTGGAGATGAATTCGCGCTGCAGACGCTCGATGCGCTTGCGCTCGGTAATGTCGTGCAGCACGGCGACAGCGCCCAGCAGCTGGCCATCGGAGGTGTACAGCGGATCGGCGTTGGACAGCACATGGCGCGGCGTGCCCTGGCTGAGCAGGACCATCTCGTGATCAATCACGTGTTCGCCGCCAAGGGCGCGGCGCAGCGGGATCTCTTCCGGCTGCAGCGGCGTGACGCCATCGGCCCGGTACAGCTGGTAATGGCTGGCCCATTCGTCCGGTGACACCGGCGCGGCATCGGCGCCGTGCCATTGCTTGGCCTTCTCGTTGAACAGGGTCAGATTGCCCTCGGCGTCGCAGGCGATCACCGCCTCGCTCAACGCTTCGAGCAGACGCCGGTTCATTTCCTGCTGCTTGTCCAGCTCCAGCTGCTCGGCCTTGCGTGCGGTGATGTCGGTGACGAAACCGTGCCAGAGCACCGAGCCATCGACCTGGCGCAGCGGTGTGGCGCGCGCCTCGACCCAGATCAGGCCCTTGCGTGGGTGGTCGACGCGGTGCTCGCTGTGCCACGGCGTGAGCTCGGCGGCGGCCTTGCGGATGCTGCTCAACAGGGTGCTGCGATCGAGTGCGTGCACGCGCCCGACGATGGGCGCGAAGCTGCTGGCCAGCTGCCCCGGGCTGAGGCCGTAGATCTGCTCGACCCCTTCGCTGACGTAGGGAAAGCAGGAGCTGCCGTTGCCACGCCAGTGAAACTGGAAAAGCATGCCCGGCACCTGCGCGGCGATCTGCTGCAGGCGCAGCTGCAGTTGTTCCTGGTAGGCCAGGTCGTAGGCGTTGATCAGGTAGCCACGCAGCTGTTCCTGTTCATCGTGGATGGCGGTGACGCCCAGCAGCACCGGCACTTCGCTGCCGCTCTGGTGGCGCAGGCGCCACTCGGACATCTCCCGGCGGCCAAGGTGCAGCGGCGCGGTGAGCACTGCGAATCCCGCTTCCACCGGCATCTCGAGTTCGCTGGAGAGCAGCTTGGCGCGCCGCTCCAGCGCTTCGTGGCGAAAGAGGGCAGTGGTCAGCGGGTGGCCGGCCAGCGCCTGCTCGCTGTAGCCGAGCAGGCGTTCGGCGGTCGGGTTGACGCTGGTGACGATGCCGTCCGGGCGGGTGATCAGCACGGCGCTGGAGGCGCTGTCGAGGATCGCCTGCTGCAATGCCGCCTGCTCGGCATGCCGGTGCGCCAGCAGGTGCTGCTCGAACAGGCGGATCACCTGGCGGCCCAGGCGTTCTAGGGTTTCCCGCTGTTCGCTGCTCAGCCGCCGCGGCTTGCGGTCGATGACGCACAGCGTGCCGAGGTTGTGGCCGTCCGGCGAGGTCAGCGGCGTACCGGCGTAGAAGCGGATGTGCGGATCGCCCTGCACCAGCGGGTTGTCGCGAAAGCGCGGATCCTGCAGCGCGTCGGGTACCTCGAAGATCTGCTCGCCGGTGATGGTGTAGGTGCAGAAGGAGATGTCACGCGGGGTTTCGCTGACGTCCAGGCCGACCCGGCTCTTGAACCACTGGCGGCGGTCATCGACCAGCGAGATCAGTGCAATCGGGGTGTCGCACATCTGCGCGGCCAGCGCGGTGAAGTCGTCGAAGGCGCTTTCTTCGGGCGTATCGAGGATTTCGTAACGCAGCAGGGCCGCCAGGCGCGAGAGTTCGCGTGGCTGCGCGGCGGATGGCATCGGCGCCGGGATTGCTTGCGGTGACTCCATCGTCGGTGCCTTGCTGGTTCGGTGAGTGGCGCACGAGCGGACAGCGTGTCGCGTCCCGGCGGATGTGCTCAGGGCCTTAGTATCGGCCAGTCAGCCAAATGCTGCGAATCTGCCCGGCCAGCTGCATCGGGTCGAAGGGTTTGACAATCACGTCGCGCGCGCCGAGCTTGCGCAGGTGCTCGATCTCGCCCGGCTGAACCTTGGCCGTCATGAATGTTACCGGAATCCGCTCCAGGTCGATTCGCTCGCGCAGCTTGAGCAGCGTCTGCGGGCCGTCCATGCCGGGCATCATCACGTCCAGCAGGATGAAGTCGGGCGCAAACGCCTCGACTTCTTCCAGCGCCTGGGCGCCGGACGAGCAGGACAGCACCTCGTAGCCGCCGATGGCTTCCAGGGCCAGTTTGGTCACGGCCTGGATCGACGGGTCGTCTTCGACATGCAGGATGCGCCTGAGCTCTGCCATTGTGCCTCCGGGGGGTCGGTTTGCCTGTGCGTCGGTCGTCATGCGCGCATCAGGGTTGGTCGGTCGCAGCCGGTGCGAGCGGCAGTTCGCACCAGAAGCAGGCGCCATGGCCGGGCTCCGAGTCGAAGCCGATCCGGCCATGCATGTGTTCGATCAGCTCCTTGCTGATCGCCAGGCCCAGTCCCGTCCCGCCCTTCTGGCGCGTGTCCGAGGAATCGGCCTGGGAAAACTTCTGGAAAATCCGTGCGTGGAACTCGGGCGCGATGCCAGGCCCCTGGTCGCGCACCCAGATCCGCACCCAGGCGCCGCGTTGCTGCGCGCCGAGCGAGACTGTTCCTCCCTCGGGTGAAAATTTGACCGCGTTGGAGATCAGATTAGCCAATACCTGCTGCAGGCGATCGTCGTCGGCGATCAGCTGCAGGGTCGGCAGCGGCTCCAGCTGCAGGTATACGCCATGCTTGGCGGCGTAGCCCTGGTTTGCCTCGGTGGCCAGCTGCATCTGCCGGACCAGAGAATGGCCGTGCAGCTGCAGCGTCAGCTTGCCGGCGACCAGCTTGTCCATGTCCAGCAGGTCGTCCACCAGGCGGCCCAGGCGCAGGCTGTTCTGGTGGGCGATGGTGAGCATCTGCAGCATGGTCGGCGAGGGCTCGCCCAGGGCACCGCCGACGATCAGGCCGAGGGCACCGGAGATGGAGGTCAGCGGTGTGCGCAGCTCATGGCTGACGATGGACACCAGCTCGCTCTTCATCCGCTCGATGCGCTTGCGTTCGGTGATGTCGCGCACCAGGCCGATGAACCTGCGCTCGCCGTGGTGGCTGATCTGCGAGACGCGCAGTTCGATGGTGAAGGTTTCGCCGTTGCGCCGCAGAGCGGTGAGTTCGCGGTTCTGCTCCAGCGCGCGGGAGGTGCCGCGCCGCGCGTAGTGGTCCAGGTAGCCGTCATGGGCCGAACGGTCCGGTTCGGGCATCAGCATCGAGAGGTTGCGGCCGATCACCTCGTCGCTGCGGTAGCCGAAGATCTGCTCGGCGGCGTGGTTGAAGGTTTCGATGATGCCGCGACCGTCGATGATGATGATCGCGTCGATCACGTTGTCGATCAGCATGCTCAGGTAACGCTCGCGCTCTTCCATCTCCTGCTTGGCCAGCGCCTGGTCGGTGACATCCCAGATGAAGCCGTCGCACCAGCCCACGGGGTCGTCACGCTCGCGCAACACACGGGCCTTTTCCCGTACGTAGACGGTGCGCCCCTCGGCATTGGTGATGCGGTAGATGCGCTCGAAGCTGTCCTGCGCCGGCGACTGCTCGGCCTGAGCCTGGTCGTCCGGGTGGATCAGGCTGCCGTAGCTGCGCACACGGTCGCCGACGAAATCGCTGGCCGGGTAGCCGGTCAGGCGTTCGATGCCTTCGCTGAGGTAGCTCATGCGCCGGCGACCATCGTTGCGGCAGCGATAGACCACTCCCGGCAGGTTGCCGACCATGGCGCGGAAGCGGCTCTCGCTCTTCTGCAGCGCGCGGGTGGCTTCCATCAGCTCGGTGATCTCGGTGACGAAGCCATGCCAGAGCACTGTGCCGTCCGCCAGCCGTTCGGCACTGGCGCGGCCCTCGGCCCAGAGCAGGCCACGCTGCGGATGCTGGATGCGGAACTCGACCGCGCCGCTGCCCGGATGCACGGCCAGGCGCAGCAATGCGCGATGCAGGCGTGGCAAGTCCTGCGGGTGGACGTGGACCAGCGCCTGGGCGGCGTCCTCCAGCAGCCGTTGCGGCTCGATGCCGTACAGCTCGCGCGCGCCTTCGCTGGCGTAGAGAAACGCATAGCGGCCATTGGCGAAGCGCTTGAGCTGAAACACCATGCCCGGTAGCAGACTGGCGATTTTCTGGGCGCGGTCGAGCAGGCGCTGGCGTCGGCGGTTCTGCTGCTGCTGGGCGAACTGATACTGCTGTTGCACGCTGATGCGCCGTTGCAGGAGGAACGCGAGCACCAGCAGCAGCGCCTCGGCGACCAGCCAGGCCAGGCCCCACTTGATCAGCAGACGGCGTTCAGCCTGCAGGTGTTCGCCCTGCATGGCGCTGATGTCGCGCCAGGCCAGCGCTGCCGCCAGGGGTGGCGTGGACGGCTCGGTCTGCTGCGCATCGTGCAGGGGAATCTGGTTGAGTATGTAGCTGCGCCCGTCGGCATCGAGCAGTCGCGAATCCTTGCCGCTGCCCGGCTCCGGCAGCACGCCCGCCTGGGCCCAGTGCAGCACCTGCGTCGCCGAATGGCCGATCAGCAGCCAGTCACTGCCCTCGCTCAGCTGGACCCCGCTGGGAGGTGTCGTCTGGCTCGCCTGCAGCGCCTCGCGGTTGACGATAAGGGCCAGGCCGGCGGCCAGCTGCGCACTCAGGTCGGGCAGTTCCGGCAATACGTTGTAGCCCACCTCCAGCGCACCGATGACTTCGCTGTCCTGCCGGTCCACGGCGCGCAGCGGCACGATGGCCCGGCTGCTGGCGCCGAGGGCGTCGACTTCCAGGCCGAACTGTTCGATGCCGTCGCGCAGTACCCGTTGCAGCATCGGTCGCTGTGCGGCCTGAGTGTCGCCGAAGCGCTCCGGTTGCTGCATGCGCAGCACGGTGACCCCGGCGTCGCCCCAGAATAGCTGCAGCTGCAGCGCCTGATGGCGCTGCATCGAGCGCCAGGCTGGGGTCAGCGCCGCACGCAGCCGCTGGCGCGAGCGCTCGAGGCGGGGATCGTCGAGGGAGCGGCCATCACGTAGCGCGGCATCGATCAGGCGCATCTGGCGCAGTACCTCGGCGTTGCCGGCCAGGGCGGTGGCGACCATGTCCGCCTGGCGCCGCTGATTGAGCTGCGCGCTCTGCAGCGCCAGGCTCTGCAGCTCGCCGTGCGTCTCGATCTCCAGATGCCAGGCGACATCGCGGGCGCGGTAGTCATTGAACGCGAGGCTGCCGAACAGCAGCACGAGCAGCAGACTGCCGAGGCCGAAGATCCATCTGGGGGTGGAGAGGTCGGCGCTGTTCATCCGCGTGCCGGCCATGGGTGCGAGGTGCTGCGCTCGACGTACGACATAGGCATGAGCCGCAACTTTCCAGGGCAAAAAAGAAACAATGATAGCTCTATGCCAGCATCGCCGATAGCGCCTTTCCCGCTCGGTCGTCGGCGCTTCGGCTGCCTACCTCGAGCGTAGCGATTGCAGCCGAAGCTGGCTAAAAAAGCATCAGTTTTTAGACGGTCGGTCAGCCCTCGTTCTGGACTCGTGATGGGCTGATGTTAGTCTGCAGGCAGGTGAACGTCGGCGAAGGTCTCGTCAGCGCACCGTCATCATGAGGCACCCCGTTACCATGTGGCATACCGGCTTACTCGACCTGTCGATCTGGCAGCTCATCGCGACCACGCTGCTGCTGACTCACGTCACCATCGTCAGCGTCACGGTCTACCTGCATCGCTACTCGGCGCATCGCGCGCTGGAGCTGCACCCGGCGCTCAAGCACTTCTTCCGTTTCTGGCTGTGGCTGACCACGGCGATGAACACCCGCGAGTGGACCGCCATCCACCGCAAGCACCACGCCAAATGCGAAACCCCGGACGACCCGCACAGCCCGGTGCACAAGGGGCTGGCCACGGTGGTGCGTAAGGGCGCCGAGCTGTACATGGCCGAGGCGAAGAACGAGGAAACCCTGCGCATCTATGGCAAGAACTGCCCGGATGACTGGGTCGAGCGCAACCTCTATTCCCGCTTCCCCAACCTCGGCATCGTGCTGATGCTGGCCATCGACCTGGCCCTGTTCGGCGCCCTCGGCCTGACGGTGTGGGCAGTGCAGATGATCTGGATTCCGTTCTGGGCCGCCGGCGTGGTCAACGGCCTCGGCCATGCGGTCGGCTATCGCAACTTCGAATGCCGCGACGCCGCGACCAATCTGGTGCCCTGGGGCATCCTCATCGGTGGCGAGGAACTGCACAACAACCACCACACCTATCCCAACTCGGCCAAGCTCTCGGTACGCAAGTGGGAGTTCGACATGGGCTGGGCCTGGATTCGCCTGTTCAGCCTGCTCGGCCTGGCCAAGGTCAACCGCACCGCGCCCATCGCCCATCGCATCGAGGGCAAGCAGCAGCTGGACATGGACAGCGCCATGGCGATCCTCAACAACCGCTTCCAGATCATGGCGCAGTACCGCAAGCTGGTGATCGTGCCGCTGGTGCGCCAGGAGCTCGGCCGAGCCGACGCGACGCTGCGGCACCAGCTGCGCCGTGCCAAGCGCCTGCTGACCCGCGAGCCGAGCCTGCTGCAGCAGGAGCAGCAGGCGCATATCGATGTCATGCTCGCGCAAAGTCAGGCGCTCAAGGTGATCTACGAGAAGCGCCTGGCGCTGCAGCAGATCTGGAGCAAGACCAGCGCCAATGGCCACGACATGCTCGCCGCGATCAAGCAATGGGTGCACGAGGCCGAGGCCAGCGGCATCCAGTCCCTGCGCGATTTCGCCGAGCACCTGCGCACCTATTCCCTGCGACCGTCCGTCACCCCCGCCTGACCTCTGATCGGCTCCTTCGCCGGGCGCTGTGGCGCCCGGAACTTTGCGCCTTGGCGCCTCTCTGAACAGCACTCTTTAATCCATGCAGTACCGCTGCCACGCGCGGCGGTCGTTTCAGGAAGAAGGCTATGCGGCTTGCGAGCAAGCAGGGTGAGGCGGGAATGAGAATGTCGCCGGGCGGGGATGCGCAGACGTTGCTGGCGCTGATGCACGCGCGGGCAGAGGTCGCCCGGCTGGGTGAGCGCGAACAGCTGTTCAGCACGCTCATGGGCGGTGTGAATGCGGTGCTCTGGGCGTTCGACTGGCAGGCGCAGCGGATGATCTACGTCAGCCCGGCCTACGAACGTATTTTCGGCCGCTCACCGGCCCTGCTGCTGGCCGATTACGGCGAATGGCGCAACGCGATCTACCCCGACGACGTGGAGTACGCCCAGAAGAGCATGCTCGCCGTGCTCGACGAGGGCGCCGTGGAAACCCGCGAGTACCGCATCATTCGCGGTGACGGGCAGCTGCGCTGGCTGAGCGACAAGTGCTTCCTCGGCCGTCCGGGCGAGAACGGGCAGAGTCCGATCATCGTCGGCATTGCCGAGGACATTACCGAGAAGAAGCAGCTCGAGGGCGAGCTGCAGCGCCTGGCGACCACCGACGTGCTGACCCAGAGCAGCAACCGCCGGCACTTCTTCGAGTGCGCGCGAATCGAATTCGAACGCGCCCGGCAGTTCGCCTCGTCGCTGGCGTTCCTGCTGCTGGACATCGACGACTTCAAGCGCATCAACGATACCCACGGCCACCAGATGGGCGATCAGGTGCTGCAGAAGGTCGCCCGCTGCGGCGCCGCCGTGCTGCGCCAGAGCGACCTGTTCGGCCGTATCGGTGGCGAGGAGTTCGCCGCCGTGCTGCCGGGTTGCCAGCCGGACCTGGCCGAGCAGATCGCCGAGCGTCTGCAGCGCGAGATCGAACGGGTGGTGTTCACCGCCGAGAACGGCGAGCGCTTCCGCGTCACCGCCAGCCTGGGCCTGACCTACCTGAGGGCCAGCGACGCAGAACTCAGCGCCGTCTTCGCCCGTGCCGATGCGGCGATGTACACCGCCAAGCGCCTCGGCAAGAATCAGGTCATCGTCGGCTGAACCGCATCGCGCTCGACGGCTCTAGTCGAGCCGCTCGTCATAGCCGCGACCGAGAAACTGGATCAGGCAGAAGCCGTGACCGAAGGGGTCGGCCAGCAGCGCCAGCCGGCCCCAGTTTTCGGTCGTGATGGGCTTCTCCAGCCGCGCACCCAGGGCGATCGCCTTCGCGGTGGCGGACTCGATATCCTCGACGACGAAGTCCAGATGCACCGGCGTCCAGTGGCGTCCGTAATGGCGGTGCTGGTTGCCCTCGGGCGTCGCGGCGCTGCCGGCGTCCTTGTGCAGCAGGTAGATGGGCGCCGGCCCGCCGAGCAACTCCACGGCGAACCCGCCGAGTCGGCGCCCGACCTGCAGACCGAACAGCGAGCTGTAGAAGCCCACACCCCGCTCCAGGTCGTCGACGTCCAGGTTGACCAGAAAGTCCATCGGACCCTCCCTGCCTGGGCCAGCGCCCAGGCGCGTCGTTTCCCCCTCAGCGTACGAAGGGCGCCGGTTGCTGCTGGGTGATGCAGTGGATGTTGCCACCGCCCAGGAGAATCTCCCGGCCCGGTACCATGACCACGTCGTGCTCGGGGTACACCTCGCGCAGGATGCGTTCGGCTTCGCCGTCCAGCGGATCGCCGAAGGCCGGTGCGATGATGCCGCCGTTGACGATCAGGAAGTTCACGTAGCTGCCCGCCAGACGGATCGACGGATCGCGCAGCTGGCTGCCATCCAGCGCCACGACACCGGCGCACTCGGCGTCCGACGCATGCAGCGGGCCGGGGATCGGGATCTTGTGCACGGTCAGCGCGCGACCCTTGGCGTCGCGTGCGCGCTGCAACACCGCCATGGCGGCCTGGCAGCGTGCGTAGTTCGGGTCGTTGGCGTCGTCGGTCCAGGCCAGCAGCACTTCGCCCGGGCGGACGAAGCAGCAGAAGTTGTCGACGTGGCCGTCGGTTTCGTCGTTGAACAGGCCGTGGGGCAGCCAGATGATGCTGTCGACCGCCAGGTGCTCGCGCAGGACCGCCTCGATCTGCTCGCGGGACAGCTGCGGGTTGCGGTTGCGGTTGAGCAGGCACTCCTCGGTGGTGATCAGCGTGCCTTCGCCGTCGACGTGGATCGAGCCGCCCTCGAGCACGAAACCTTCGGTGCGATAGCGATCGCAGTACTCGATCTCGAGGATCTTGCGCGCCACCTCGTCGTCGCGTTGCCAGTCGGCGTAGAGCCCGCCGTCTTCGCCACCCCAGGCATTGAAGGTCCAGTCGACGCCGCGCAGGCCGCCGTTGTCGTCGATGACGAAGGTCGGCCCGGTGTCACGCACCCAGGCGTCGTCGCTGCTCATTTCCACCACGCGGATGCGCGGGTCATCCAGTGCGGCGCGCGCCGCCAGGTACTGCTCGGCGCTGGCGCAGACGGTCACCGGCTCGAAACGGGCGATCGCCTTGGCGACGGCGGCGAAGGCCGCCTGTGCCGGCGCCGCGTTGTCCCGCCAGTTGTCCGGGCGCTGCGGCCAGACCATCCAGGTCTGGCTGTGCGGCGCCCATTCGGCGGGCATGTAGTAACCATCTTGGCGAGGGGTGCTGGTCAGGGTGGTCATGGCGATGTCCGTGAAGGGTGGAAACGGCCGCGGGCCTTTCCACCGCCGAAGTCCAACGGTGGAAAGTGCGGCGCGCTTTCGAGCTATGAAGGTCTGCTGATCACTCGGACGGCAGCGAGCCGTCGAGGGTCTTGATCGAGCCGTACAGGTTCGGCCGGCGATCGCGGAACACGCCCCAGGCGCTGCGGATGTGCTCCAGCTGGTCGAGGTCGAAGCTGTGCACCAGCACGCCCTCGCTGGTTTCATCCATCTCCTCGACCTTGGCGCCGAACTGGTCGGCGATGAACGAGGAGCCGTAGAAGGTGATGTCGTAGCCGTCCTGCTCCTCGCGGCCGATGCGGTTGCTGGCGATCAGCGGCATCAGGTTGGCGCCGGCATGGCCCTGTTGCACGCGCTGCCAATGGTCGCGGGACGTGATGCTCGCATCGTGCGGCTCGCTGCCGATGGCGGTCGGGTAGAACAGCAGTTCTGCACCCATCAGCGCCATGCTGCGGGCGGTCTCGGGGAACCACTGGTCCCAGCAGATGGCCACGCCGATCCTGGCGTAGCGGGTGTTCCACACCTTGAAGCCAGTGTCGCCCGGGTTGAAGTAGTACTTCTCCTGGTAGCCGGGGCCGTCCGGGATGTGGCTCTTGCGGTAGACGCCAAGCAACTTGCCGTCGGCATCGATGATGGCGATGGAGTTAAAGCGTGCCCGCCCGGCCAGCTCGAAGAAGCTGATCGGCAGCACCACCTGCAGTTCGGCGGCGAGCTTCTGGAAATGCTGGATCGCCGGGTTCTGCTCCAACGGGGTCGCCAGCTGCAGGTATTGCGGATTGGGCTTCTGGCAGAAGTACGGGGTCTCGAACAGCTCCTGGATCAGGATGATCTGCGCGCCCTTGGCGGCGGCCTCGCGCACCAGCCTGTCGGCATTGGCGATGTTGGCCTGGCGATCCCAGGAACAGGCCATCTGGGTGGCGGCTACGGTAACGACTCGGGACATGGAAACCTCGCGGCGTTGATGGGCGGCTATCGAAGGCGCAAATTTATTCGATAGTTATCCGGATTGATAGAGGCTTTTGGGCTAAGAAGATCAAATGAAGCGGCCGTTTATCGATATTTATCGGTCAGCGTTCCGCCTGTTCCCGCTTCGGCAACCAGGGCGGCAGGTACAGGCCGAGATAGGCATCGAACACCCGCATGCCTTCCTCGGCCATGCGTGGCGTCAGGCTGCCGTACAGCTGTATGGATCGAGCATAGACGCGGTCGCCAAGTTCCAGGGCCAGGGCGAATACATCGATGTCCTGCGGCAGCGGAGGCAGGGCGAAATGCCGCTCGAACACCGCCTGCATGGCCTGGCCGAGTTCCAGATCCAGGCGCTGGTCGGTCTGGGTGACTTCACCGAGACCGTGTTGCGCCAGAATCAGCTGGCGCGCGGCGCTGTCCTGCTGATAGATCGCCAGCATGCGCTGTTCGATCAGGCGTGAGAGGTCGTGCCAGCTGCCCAGGCTGTCATGCTCGATGGGCCGTTCCAGGCTGGCCCGGAAGGCGGCGTGCACGTCCGCCGTCAGTGCGGCCAGCAGCGCCGGCACACCGGAAAAGAAGTGATAGACGGAAGAGGGGGGAATGCCGGCGTGCTCGGCCACGGCATACACCGATAGCGTCGCAGCGCCCTGCTCGGCGAGCAGTTCGCGGGCGCTGGCGAGGATCTGGCGAATGCGCGCCTGGCTGCTGGCGCGCGGTCGGCGACTGGCGGTCGCGGGGCTGGGCTTGGTCATCGGTCTATTTGAAGCCAGCCTGGCGGCGGATGCAAACCGCCGTGGCGGTCGCTCCGCAGCACGCCGGCTCGCGGCTAGACGGTATGCAGATACCAGTTGTACTCGAGGTCCGAGATCGAATGCTCGAACTCGGCGAGTTCGCTCTCCTTGCAGGCGACGAAGATGTCGATGTAATCAGGGCTGATGTAGCGCGCCATGATCTCGCTGTCGTCCAGTTCACGCAGGGCGTCGCGCAGGTTGGTCGGCAGGCTCTGCTCGACCTGCTCGTAGGAATTGCCTTCGATGGGGTCATCCGGCTCGATCTTGTTGGTCAGGCCGTGGTGCACCCCGGCGAGAATGCCGGCGAGCAGCAGGTAGGGGTTGGCGTCGGCACCGGCGACCCGGTGTTCGATGCGTACCGCGTCCGGGCTGTCGGTCGGCACGCGCAGTGCCACGGTGCGGTTGTCCATGCCCCAGCAAGGCGCGTTGGGCACGTAGAACTGAGCGCCGAAACGGCGATAGGAATTCACGTTGGGGCAGAGGAAGGCCATCGAGGCCGCCATGGTCTGCTGCAGGCCGCCGATGGCGTGGCGCAGCGGCTGGCTGTCCAGCGGATTGTCGGTGGCGAATATATTGTTGCCATTCTTGTCGAGCAGCGAGATGTGCACATGCAGACCGTTGCCGGCCTGGCCCGGGTAGGGCTTGGCCATGAAGGTCGTGTCCATCTCGTGGTCGTAGGCGATGTTCTTGATCAGCCGCTTCAGCAGCACCGCGTAGTCGCATGCCTTGATCGGATCGGCGACGTGGTGGAGGTTGACCTCGAACTGCGCCGGGGCGCTTTCCTTGACGATGGCATCGGCCGGGATGCCCTGTTCCTTGGCGCCTTCGAGAATGTCCTGCAGGCAGTCGACGTACTCGTCCAGGTCGTCGATCAGATAGACCTGGGTCGAGTGCGGGCGCTTGCCGGAGATTGGCGAGCGCGGCGGCTGCGGCCGGCCGTTGATGTTCTCCTGGTCGATCAGATAGAACTCCAGCTCGAATGCGGCGCAGATGGTCAGGCCCAGCTCGTCGAACTTGCTCACCACCTGGCGCAGCACCTCGCGCGGGTCGGCGAAGAACGGTGCGCCGTCGCGCTCGTGCATGGTCATCAGCAGTTGCGCGGTGGGGCGCTTCTGCCAGGGTTCCTTGGACAGGGTGTTGGGAATCGGGAAGCAGATACGGTCGGAGTCGCCGATGTCCATGCCAAGGCCCGTGCTTTCCACGGTGATGCCGTTGATATCCAGGGCGAACAGCGAGGCGGGGAGGTTGATGCCCTTCTCGTAGACCTTGTGCAGGCTGGCGCGCTCGATGCGCTTGCCGCGCACGACTCCGTTCATGTCGGTGATCAGCAGATCGACGTACTGAACCTCCGGATGTTCCTTGAGAAATGCGTTAGCTTCGTTGAGCTGAACGGCACGCGGCGGGGCCATGATGAATTACCTTAATTGTTAAAAATTTCAATCATCAGATGCTTGTCTGGGAGTCAATCGAAAAGCCTGTTAACTGTCAATAGTAGCCGGCCGGCGCCCCATGAGTGCCCATGCTGGGCCTTTTTTGGGGCATCTGCCGTGTGTGTCGAGCGTGGCGCACGCGGCTGGAGTTCGGGCTATTGTCTATAAAAATGAACAAGACTACTCTCCGATATGCCCCATTCGAACGACGAGTATCCCATGTCGCGCAAGCCTCTGATCGGCGTATCGGCCTGTACCAAGCAGATCGGCCACCACAGCTTTCATATCGCCGGCGACAAGTACCTGCGTGCCGCTGCGATCGCCGGCGTGCCGCTGGTGATCCCGGCGCTGGACGAGCTGATCGATCCGGCAACGCTGCTGGAAAGCTTCGACGGCCTGCTGTTCACCGGCTCGCCGTCCAATGTCGAGCCGCATCACTATGGCGGCCCGGCGAGCGAGCCGGGCACCCATCATGATCCGTTCCGCGACCGCCTCACCCTGCCGCTGATTCGCGCGGCGGTGGATGCCGGCATTCCGGTGTTCGGCATCTGCCGAGGATTCCAGGAGATGAACGTGGCGTTTGGCGGCAGCCTGCACCAGAAGGTTCACGAAGCCGGGCCCTATCAGGACCACCGCGAGCGCCCGGACGATCCGCTGGAGGTGCAGTACGGCCTCAGCCATGCGCTGCACGTGCAGCCTGGTGGGCTGCTCGAGCGCCTTGGCTTGCCGGCGCAGATCCAGGTCAATTCGGTGCATGGGCAGGGTGTCGAGCGTCTCGGCGCTGGTCTGCGCATCGAGGCGCTGGCTCCCGACGGGCTGATCGAGGCATTTTCCGTCGAGGCTGCGCAGAGCTTCGCCCTTGGCGTGCAATGGCATCCGGAATGGCAGGTCCAATCGCATCCACATTATCTGGCGCTGTTCCGCGGCTTCGCCGAGGCCTGCCAGGCACGCGCACGACAACGCTGAGGCCGACCCTGTACGGCCATTCCCCAGCAACCCGAGGTCAACATGAGTATCCAGCTCGACCAGCTCACCGGCTGGCTGAAAGAACGCAAGATCACCGAAGTGGAATGCCTGATCAGCGACCTGACCGGGATCGCCCGAGGCAAGATTTCACCGACCAACAAGTTTCTCGACGAGAAGGGCATGCGCCTGCCGGAAAGCGTGCTGCTGCAGACCGTGACCGGTGACTACGTCGAGGACGACATCTACTACGAGCTGCTCGACCCGGCGGACATCGACATGTTCTGTCGGCCCGATCCGAACGCGGTGTTCCTCGTGCCTTGGGCCATCGAGCCCACCGCGCAGGTGATCCACGACACCTACGACAAGATGGGCAACCCTATCGAGCTGTCGCCGCGCAACATCCTCAAGCGAGTGCTGAAGATGTATGCCGATCGTGGCTGGCAGCCCATCGTCGCGCCGGAGATGGAGTTCTACCTGACCAAGCGCTGCGAGGACCCGGACCTGCCGTTCCAGCCGCCGATCGGCCGCTCCGGTAGACAGGAGACCGGGCGTCAGTCGTTCTCCATCGACGCTGCCAACGAATTCGACCCGCTGTTCGAGGACATGTACGACTGGTGCGAAGCGCAGGGCCTGGATCTGGACACCCTGATCCACGAAGAAGGCACCGCGCAGATGGAGATCAACTTCCGTCACGGCGAGGCGCTGCACCTGGCCGACCAGATCCTGGTGTTCAAGCGCACCATGCGCGAGGCGGCGCTCAAGCACAACGTCGCTGCCACCTTCATGGCCAAGCCGATGACCGGCGAGCCGGGCAGCGCGATGCACCTGCACCAGAGCGTCATCGACCTCAACACCGGGCGCAACATCTTCTCCAACGACGACGGCTCCATGAGCCAGCTGTTCCTGCACCACGTCGGCGGCCTGCAGAAGTACATCCCCGAGCTGCTGCCGATGTTCGCGCCCAACGTCAATTCGTTCCGCCGCTTCCTGCCCGATACCTCGGCGCCCGTGAACGTGGAATGGGGCGAAGAGAACCGTACCGTGGGCCTGCGCGTGCCGGATTCCGATCCGCAGAACCGCCGTGTCGAGAACCGCCTGGCAGGCGCCGACGCCAACCCTTACCTGGCCATCGCCGCGAGCCTGCTGTGCGGCTACATCGGCATGGTCGAGCAGCTGCCACCGAGCCAGCCGGTCAAGGGCCGCGGCTACGAGCGGCGCAACCTGCGCCTGCCGCTGACCCTGGAAGCGGCGCTGGAGCGGATGGAAACCTGCCGCGAGCTGGAGAAGTACCTGAGCCCGAAATTCATCACCGGCTACGTCGCGGTCAAGCGCGCCGAGCAGGAGAACTACCACCGGGTGATCAGTTCCTGGGAGCGGGAATTCCTGATGCTCTCGGTGTAAGCAAGCGCAGGGTGGGCCGGCCCATTGCCGGTCCACCGACCCCCACGATACTGGCTAAGAGGTGACTGATGAGCGATTCGCAAACCCTGCACTGGCAAGCGCTGAGCCGTGACCACCACCTGCCGCCCTTCACCGACTACAAGGCGCTCAACGCCAAGGGCACGCGCATCATCACCCGGGCGTCCGGCGTCTACCTGTGGGACAGCGAGGGGCACAAGATCCTCGACGCCATGGCCGGGCTCTGGTGCGTCAACGTCGGTTATGGCCGCGAAGAGCTGATCGAGGCGGCGACCCGGCAGATGCGCGAGCTGCCTTACTACAACCTGTTCTTCCAGACCGCGCATCCGCCCGCCGTGGCCCTGGCCAAGGCCATCGCCGACATTGCTCCGGCCGGCATGAACCATGTGTTCTTCACCGGTTCCGGCTCCGAGTCCAACGACACGGTGCTGCGCATGGTGCGCCATTACTGGGCGGTCAAGGGTCAGCCGGAGAAGAAGGTGATCATCGGCCGCTGGAACGGCTACCACGGCTCCACCGTCGCCGGTGCCAGCCTAGGCGGCATGAAGGCCATGCACGAGCAGGGCGACTTCCCGATTCCCGGCATCGAGCACATCGACCAGCCCTACTGGTACGGCGAAGGCGGTGACATGAGTCCGGAGGAGTTCGGCGTGCGTGTCGCCGATCAGCTGGAGCAGAAGATTCTCGAAGTCGGCGAGGACAAGGTCGCTGCCTTTATCGCCGAGCCGATCCAGGGCGCGGGCGGCGTCATCATTCCGCCGGCCAGCTACTGGCCGCGAGTCAAGGAAATCCTCGCGCGCTACGACATCCTTTTCATCGCCGACGAGGTGATCTGCGGCTTCGGCCGCACCGGCGAGTGGTTCGGCAGCGACTATTACGGTCTCGCGCCCGATCTGATGCCCATCGCCAAGGGCCTGACGTCCGGCTACATCCCCATGGGCGGGGTCATCGTGCGCGACGAAGTGGTGCAGACGCTCAACGAGGGCGGCGAGTTCTATCACGGTTTCACCTATTCGGGGCACCCGGTGGCCGCCGCGGTGGCGCTGGAGAACATCCGCATCCTGCGCGAGGAGAAGATCGTCGAGCGGGTGAAGAGCAAGACGGCACCCTATTTGCAATCCCGCTGGCAGGAACTGGTCGAGCATTCGCTGGTGGGCGAAGCCCGCGGCGTCGGCCTGCTCGGCGCGCTGGAGCTGGTGAAGAACAAGAAGACCCGCGAACGCTTCGCCGATGCCGGCGTGGGCATGCGCTGCCGCGAGCACTGCTTCCGCAACGGCCTGGTGATGCGCGCGGTCGGCGACACCATGATCATCTCGCCGCCGCTGGTGATCAGCGAGGAGCAGATCGACGAGCTGATCGGCAAGGTGCGTCTGTGTCTGGATGCGACAGCCAAGGATGTGCTGGGCTGACGGTGCGGCCGGCACTGGCTGGGCTAAGGTTGACGAATGCCGGCCGTGTGCGTTCGGGTTGTTGAAAAGACGGCCCCGACCTTGCCAGACTGCGCGCGTGCTGAAGGCCAGACCTGCCCAGGGGTGTGTCGAGCCGGCACACCGCCAGGCCGCCGCGCGGTACATGGCCTGTTCCACTGCCCCGACATTAATGATGACAAACAGGAGCTGCACGGATGAATCCCTTCGCCAAGACCCTACTTGCCATGACGCTGGCCGGCACCGTTGCCGGGGCTGCGCAGGCCCAGGAAAAGGTGCTGCACGTCTATAACTGGTCCGACTATATCGCCGAAGACACCCTGGAGAATTTCACCAAGGAAACCGGCATCAAGGTCGTCTATGACGTCTTCGACAGCAACGAGGTGCTGGAAGCCAAGCTGCTGGCCGGTAGCTCCGGTTACGACGTGGTGGTGCCGTCCAACCCGTTCCTCGCCAAGCAGATCAAGGCCGGTGTGTTCCAGAAGCTGGACAAGTCCAAGCTGCCGAACTGGGAAAACCTCGACAAGGACCTGCTCAAGGCGCTGGATTCGAGCGACCCGGGCAACCAGTACTCGATTCCCTACATGTGGGGCACCATCGGCATCGGCTACAACGTCGACAAGGTCAAGGCCGCGCTGGGCGACAACGCGCCGGTGGACTCCTGGGACCTGGTGTTCAAGCCGGAGAACATCGAGAAGCTGAAGTCCTGTGGCGTCGCCTTCCTCGACTCGCCCACCGAGATGCTGCCGGCGGCGCTGCATTACCTCGGCTACGCGACCGACAGCGGCAAGGCCGATGAGCTGAAGAAGGCCGAAGACCTGTTCATGCAGATCCGTCCGCACGTCGCCTACTTCCATTCGTCCAAGTACATCTCGGATCTGGCCAACGGCAACATCTGCGTGGCGATCGGCTACTCCGGCGACATCTATCAGGGCAAGTCGCGCGCCGAGGAAGCCGCCAACGGCGTCAACGTCGGCTACAAGATTCCGAAAGAAGGTGCCGGCAGCTTCTTCGACATGCTGGCGGTGCCGGCCGACGCGAAGAACGTCGAGAACGCCCACGTCTTCCTCAACTACCTGATGAAGCCGGACGTGATGGCCTCCATCACCAACTACGTGCAGTTCCCCAACGGCAACGCCGCGGCCACTCCGCTGCTGGATGAAGCCATCCGTACCGACGAGGGCATCTACCCGAGCCAGGCGGTGCTGCAGAAGCTCTACACCTTCCCCGATCTGGATCCGAAGACCCAGCGCGCCATGACCCGCAGCTGGACCAAGATCAAGTCCGGACGTTGATACCGCCTGGCTTTCGCGCCGGGCTCGCGCCCGTCGCGAAAGCCGGCCAATCGACCGGCAGCGCCGGTGCCGTGCGGTTCGCACCGGCGCTGCCAATGCGAGGAACAACAATGACAACGACTTCCCCGCTGCCCGTCGCAAGCCCCTGCGTCTGCGCATGCATCGCGCCGACCGCTTTCGTCATCTCAAATTTGTTGATTTTCAGAGGTTTTTCCAATAAATAGCCCGCCTTTCCCGCCGGGATCATGCGCGGCCGCAAAAGAAGAGGACTCATCCCATGCGCTCGACCCTCAAGTCGCTGATCGTCGCCGCCGCCGTCGCCGGTGCGGCCACCGCCCAGGCCGCCTCGGTGCACGTCTACAACTGGTCGGATTACATCGGCGAAACGACGCTGGAAGAGTTCGAGAAGGAAACCGGTATCAAGCCGGTCTATGACGTCTTCGATTCCAACGAAACCCTGGAAGGCAAGCTGCTCGCCGGCCGCAGCGGCTATGACGTGGTGGTGCCTTCCAACCATTTCCTCGGCAAGCAGATCCGCGCCGGTGCATTCCAGCAGCTGGACAAGAGCAAGCTGCCGAACTGGGAAAACCTCGATCCGTCACTGCTCAAGCAGCTGCAGAAGAACGATCCCGGCAATGCCCATGCGGCACCCTATCTGTGGGGCACCAACGGCATCGGCTACAACGTCGAAAAGGTCAAGGCCGCGCTTGGCGTCGACAAGATCGACTCCTGGTCGGTGCTGTTCGAGCCTGAAAATGCGCAGAAGCTTGCCAGTTGTGGCATCGCCTTTTTGGACTCGGCGGACGAGATGATTCCCGCCATGCTCAACTACCTGGGCCTAGACCCCAACAGCGAGAATGCCGCGGACTACCAGAAGGCCGAGGAGAAACTGCTGGCCGTGCGTCCGCATGTGCGCTATTTCCACTCGTCGAAGTACATTTCCGATCTCGCCAATGGCAATATCTGCGTCGCTGCCGGGTTCTCCGGTGACGTGTTCCAGGCCGCCGCCCGCGCCGAGGAAGCCGGCAAGGGCATCGAGATTGCTTACGCCATTCCCAAGGAGGGCGGCAACCTCTGGTTCGACATGCTGGCGATCCCCGCCGATGCCAGCAACGTCGAGGAAGCCCACGCATTCATCAACTATCTGCTGCGCCCCGAGGTGATCGCCGCGGTGAGCGACTACGTCGGTTACGCCAACCCCAATCTCAAGGCGAGCGAACTGATGGATCAGGAAGTCCGTGAGGATGCCTCGGTATATCCGCCGCAGGAAGTACTGGACCGTCTGTATGTCTCGGCCGAGCTGCCGCCCAAGATTCAACGTTTGATGACCCGCACCTGGACCAAGGTGAAATCCGGCAAGTGAACCCCGGAGCCCGACCCGTCGAGCGCCCCATGACGGCCGTGACGCGGGAAGGACATTGAAGGGTGCGTCCGACGACGCGCCCGCAGCAACGACTCATAGATAGCCCGGCTCTGGCCGGCCAACTTTTTTCATTCGGGAGTTCGCGCATGGCCGTTGCCTCCAGCGCCTACAAGAAGGCCCTCAGTGGCGAGAGCAAGAACAAGCAGGTGCTGCTGAAGATCGATCGCGTCACCAAGAAGTTTGACGAAACGGTGGCGGTCGATGACGTCTCGCTGAGCATTCATCAGGGCGAGATCTTCGCGCTGCTGGGCGGTTCCGGCTCGGGCAAGTCGACCCTGCTGCGCATGCTGGCGGGCTTCGAGCGACCCACCGAAGGGCGCATCTTCCTCGATGGCCAGGACATCACTGACATGCCGCCGTACGAGCGGCCGATCAACATGATGTTCCAGTCCTATGCCCTGTTCCCGCACATGACCGTTGAGCAGAACATCGCCTTCGGTCTCAAGCAGGACGGTCTGCCGAAGGCCGAGATCGAGGAGCGGGTCAAGGAAATGCTCGGTCTGGTGCAGATGACCCAGTACGCCAAGCGCAAACCGCATCAGCTCTCTGGCGGCCAGCGCCAGCGCGTCGCCCTGGCGCGCTCGCTGGCCAAGCGCCCGAAACTGCTGCTGCTCGACGAGCCGATGGGCGCGTTGGACAAGAAGCTGCGCTCGCAGATGCAACTGGAACTGGTACAGATCATCGAGCGCGTCGGCGTGACCTGCGTGATGGTGACCCATGACCAGGAAGAGGCCATGACCATGGCCGAGCGCATCGCCATCATGCATCAGGGCTGGATCGCCCAGGTCGGCAGCCCGATGGACATCTACGAGACGCCGGCCAGTCGCCTGGTCTGCGAGTTCATCGGCAACGTCAACCTGTTCGAGGGCGAGCTGGTGGAGGACATGGGCGACCACGCGATCATCGCCTCGCCCGGGCTGGACAATCCGATCTACGTTGGCCACGGTATCAGCACCCGTGCGCAGGACAAGCACATCACCTACGCCCTGCGCCCGGAAAAGCTGCTGATCGGCACCGAGCTGCCGGAACTGGAGCGTCCGGGCTACAACTGGGCCAAGGGCGTCGTGCACGACATCGCCTATCTGGGCGGTCATTCGGTGTACTACATCAAGCTACCGTCCGGTGGTGTGCTGCAGGCCTTCATGGCCAACGCCGAGCGCCATGTGAAACTGCCGACCTGGGAGGAAGAGGTGTACGTCTACTGGTGGGATGACAGCGGCGTGGTGCTGCAGGCATGAGCCGCTCGCCCTTGAATACCGGACGCCGACTGGTCATCGGCGTGCCCTTCCTGTGGCTGTTCCTGTTTTTCCTGCTGCCGTTCGCCATCGTGCTGAAGATCAGCTTCGCCGAGGCCGACGTGGCGATTCCGCCGTACACGGAAATCTTCCGTTACGCCGAGCAGCAGCTGCAGGTACTGATCAACCTGGGCAACTACATCTTCCTCAGCGAGGACGAGCTGTACCTGGCCGCTTATCTGGGCTCGCTGAAGATCGCCTTCTTCAGCACGCTGCTCTGCCTGGTGATCGGTTACCCCATGGCCTATGCCATCGCCCGCGCGCGCAAGGATCTGCAGACCGTGTTGCTGCTGCTGATCATGATGCCGACCTGGACCGCCATTCTGATCCGCGTCTACGCCTGGATGGGCATCCTCAGCAGCAATGGCCTGCTCAACAGCCTGCTGCTGGGCATGGGCCTGATCGACCGGCCGTTGCAGATCCTCAACACCGACGTGGCGGTGTACATCGGTGTGGTCTATTCGTACCTGCCGTTCATGATCCTGCCGCTCTACGCCAACTTGGTAAAGCACGACCCGAGCCTGCTGGAGGCCGCCTCCGACCTGGGCGCGCGCAACCTCACCAGCTTCTGGAAGATCACCGTGCCCCTGTCGAAGAACGGCATCATTGCCGGCTGCATGCTGGTGTTCATCCCGGTGGTGGGCGAGTTCGTGATTCCCGAGCTGCTCGGCGGCCCGGAGACGCTGATGATCGGCAAGGTGCTGTGGCAGGAGTTCTTCAACAACCGCGACTGGCCGGTGGCCTCGGCACTGGCGGTGGTGATGCTGGCGATCCTGCTGGTACCGATCATCCTGTTCAACAGGAACCAGGCTAAGGCACTGGAGGGCAAGCTATGAAACGCTGGAGCTTTTCCAACCTGATCCTGGTCCTTGGCCTGCTGTTCATCTACCTGCCTATGGTGATCCTGGTCATCTACTCGTTCAACGCCTCGCGGCTGGTGACGGTGTGGGGTGGCTGGTCGCTGAAGTGGTACACCGGCCTGCTCGACAACTCGCAGCTGATGGGCGCGGTGATGCGCTCGCTGGAGGTCGCCGCGTACACCGCGGTCGCCGCGGTGGCGCTGGGCACCATGGCCGCCTTCGTGCTGACGCGCATCCCGGTGTTCCGTGGCCGCACGCTGTTCGGCGGGCTGGTCACCGCGCCGCTGGTGATGCCCGAGGTGATCACCGGTCTGTCCCTGCTGCTGCTGTTCGTGGCCATGGCGCAACTGGTCGGCTGGCCGGCCCAGCGCGGCCTGGTGACCATCTGGATCGCCCATACCACCTTCTGCTCGGCCTACGTCGCGGTGGTGGTGATGGCGCGTCTGCGTGAGCTGGACCTGTCCATCGAAGAAGCGGCGATGGACCTCGGCGCGCGGCCGTGGAAGGTGTTCTTCCTGATCACCATGCCGATGATCGCGCCGTCGCTGGCGGCGGGCGGCATGCTGTCCTTTGCCCTGTCGCTGGACGACCTGGTGCTGGCGAGCTTCGTCTCCGGTCCCGGCTCGACCACCCTGCCGATGGAGATCTTCTCCGCCGTGCGCCTGGGCGTGAAGCCGGAGATCAATGCCGTGGCCAGCCTGATCCTGCTCAGCGTGTCGCTGGCGACCTTCCTCGCCTGGTACCTGACCCGGCGTGCCGAGAAGCGTCGCATCCGCGCCATGCAGCAGGCGATGGACGAGAGCAACAGCAATCCCACCTGGCGCCAGGTGATCGACAGCCGCAAGGTGATGGTACCGCCCTCGGCGCATAGCTAAGGTTTGAGCAACAAAGAAAGGGCGCATTGATGCGCCCTTTCTCATTCCGTCCATCGCCCAGCATGCGAGGCCGCGATCCTTGCCTCACCGCTGCCAGTCGCAGAAGCAGGCCACCGCCAGCGAATGGGTTGCGCGTACCTTGCGGCCGGTAAGGACCGCGTCGAGGATGGGCTCGACGAAGCTGTTGTCCGAGGTGCACACCGCGCCCTCGCTGTAGGGGCCGATGTAGACCAGTTCGCCGCTCTGGTCCCAGATGCCAACTGCCGGGCTGGCCGGTAGCTGCTCGGCGCCGATGAGCCCGTCGAGTGGCTTCAAGGCCGCCAGCGGTTGCGGCAGGCGACCCTTGCTGCCGGGCTTGCGCACCTCGTAGAAGTCCACGGGCTGACCGGCGAAGCGCTGCAGCAACTCCTGCAGGTGCTGCTGGTTGCCGACGTTGCACGGGCAGCCAGGGTCCCAGAAATGCACGAAGCGCACCGGCCCCGGGCCCTGGAGCTCGGCGGGCAGGCGCAGGGCGTCGCCGGAGAAGAGTTCGGCGCGCTCGCCCTCGAAGGTGCGCAGATAGCGCGCCTCGAACCACCAGAACGCGGCGAGCATGGCGGCGCCCCAGAGCAGGGCAATCAGGGCGGCGATCAGGTATTTGCGACGTGCGCTCATGGCAGGTTCCTGGCTAGGTGCGCAAGCTTGCCATGACGCGCTGCAGAGCTGAATATCCGGAGTCCCAGCCAGCCGAAGAAAGTCGATGTCCACGCTCATCCAGCCCGATCGATTGCGCAACAGCCTGCCCGCCCTGAGCGAGGCCACCGAGGCTTCGGCCGAGGCGCTGCACTATCAGGCCTACTACGGGCTGGACCTGCCACACCGGGGCAAGGTGCAGCGGCGTCTCGGACGCTTTCGCGTGCACGACTACGATGTCGTCGCCCAGGCCTGGTGGCCCGAGCAGCCGCACGCCAGTCTGCTGGTTCTGCATGGGTATTACGATCACATGGGGCTGTACCGGCACGTGGTCGACTGGGGCCTGGAGATGGGTTTTGCGGTGCTCGCCTGCGACCTGCCCGGCCATGGGCTGTCCAGCGGGCCGCGCGCCAGCATCAACGAATTCGATGAGTACCAGGCGGTGCTTTCCGGACTGTTCGAGCAGGCCCGTCGGCTCGATCTGCCACGGCCGTGGCATCTGCTGGGCCAGAGCACCGGCGGCGCCATTGCGCTGGATCATCTGCTGCATCAGGAGCCGCTCGACGACCTCGGGCGGACCATCCTGCTGGCGCCGCTGGTTCGCCCGCGGGCCTGGCTGCGCTCGCGCATCAGCTACGAGCTGGTGCGGCGTTTCGTTCAGCAGATTCCGCGGACTTTCAGCGAGAACTCCAGCGACCCCGGCTTTCTCGAGTTCGTGCAGACCCAGGACCCGCTGCAGCCGGACATCCTGCCCACCGCCTGGGTCGGTGCGCTGTCGCGCTGGATTCCGCGCATCGAGCGGGCCGCGGACAGTGCTCAGGCTCCGCTGATCGTGCAGGGTGAGGCGGACATGACCGTGGATTGGCAGTACAACCTGCCGGTGCTGCAGCGCAAATTTGCCGGTGCCGAGGTGCTGCGTCTGCCGGAGGCACGGCACCATCTGGTGAACGAGCGCGAGGAGCTGCGCCGGGCCTACTTCGACTTTCTGCGCGAGCGCCTGAAATAGCCCGACGCGGCGGTCAGATACCCTGCTGCGGCTCCAGCTCGGCGCCGCTCATGCCCACCGCCAGGCCCGCACGCAGGGCTTGCAGCGCGGCCTGGTAATAGGCCTTGCCGGCTTCGGACTGGGCGAACTGTACGTACTCCTCCAGCTCCGCGTCGGACAGCTCGCGATAGACGTAGAGCAGGGTATTGTCCAGATCGGCCTCGATCTGCTGGATCATTCGCTGACGCTGGCTGCTCAGCAGGTTCTGCGCCTGATTGCCGCCCAACAGGCCGGGAATCATCTGGCTGAGACTGTCGGCGGCGACACCGGCCAGCGCCAGGCTGACTTCCGCACCCGCCTCGCTGGCCGGGATGGCCTGGGCCAGATGGCGAATCAGCAGCTGCCGGTTGCTTTCGGCCGTCACGCGCGGCAGGCCGTCGGTATGGCGCGCCAGCTGTTCCCGGCGTGCGGCCAGCACCTCGGCCGAGACGATCTTGCGCCCCAGCGGGGACTGGAAGAATTCCAGCGCCGGCTGCGGGTCGGCCAGATGCTCGCGCAGCGCGCGCTGCGCCCGCTGGTCGATGGCATGGGAGGCGAAGCGGCGATTGCTGTTGGTCACCAGGGCCTGGAATACCGCCGGTGGCAGGGTGTCCTTGTAGCGCTGCTGCGCGGCAGTCAGGGCATCGGCGAAATTGGCCCGCTGTTCGGTCCAGCCGGCGGTTTCGTAGAGCTCTTCATAGGTGTCGGCGAAGCTGGCGAGGCTGAAGGTCAGCAGTACACAGGTCAAGAGGGCGCGCATGGAAGCTCCTGTCTGGCGGGCGGTTCATTTTCCGTGCCCCGACGCGTGCTTGTCGAGGCGCGCGAGTTGCTGCTGCCATTTGGCGCAGCATCGCTGCTTGTGGCGGAGTCTCAACAGACCCTAGACTCGTTCGGTATCCCATCGGAGTCACTTCCTTGCAGTTCTCTTCGATCATCGACGACCTGGCCGAGCGCGGCTGGTCGCTGCAGAGTTCTTTCCTTCCCAGTGATGTGACCCACAAGCTGGCCGACGAGTGCCGCAAGCGCGAGGCCGAGGGCGCGCTGGCCCCCGCTGGCGTCGGCCGCGGCGACGCCCAGGCGGTGCGCGAAGGCATTCGCAGCGACCATATCCAGTGGCTGGAACCCGGCCAGTCGCCGGTCTGCGACGACTATCTCGAAGTCATGGATGGTCTGCGCCAGCAGCTTAACCGCGAGCTGTTCCTCGGACTCGAGGAGTTCGAGTGTCACTTCGCCTTCTATCCGCCGGGTGCCTTCTACCAGACCCATCTGGACCGTTTTCGTGATGACGACAGCCGCTCGGTGACCGCCGTGCTGTACCTGAATCCGGACTGGCAGCCTGCCCATGCCGGCGAACTGCGCATGCACATGCCGGACGGTTCGCAGCTGGACGTGCCGCCGCTGGCCGGCAATCTGGTGGTGTTCCTTTCCGGCGAGTTTCCCCACGAGGTGCTGGTCACCCAGGCCGATCGCCTGTCACTGACCGGCTGGTTCCGTCGTCGCCCGGCCGACCCGCTGGCGGTCTGACACTCCGCCCGAGGTTTCTCCCGGCGAAAAAAAGCCCGGCGCGAAGGCCGGGCTGAAAAGCAGGAAGGCCGTGCTGGCGGGCTACATGCCCAGCCAGTTCGGCAGGGCCAGGGAGATCGACGGCACGTAGGTGATGATCACCAGGAAGCTCAGCATTAGTGCCAGCCATGGCAGCACCGCGCGGATCACCTGGGTCACCGGCATGCCCGTCACCGCCGAGGCGACGAACAGGTTCAGCCCCACCGGTGGCGTGATCAATCCAATCTCCATGTTCACCACCATGATGATGCCCAGGTGGATCGGGTCGATGCCCAGCTGGACGGCGATCGGGAACAGGATCGGTGCCAGGATCAGGATGATCGCCGACGGCTCCATGAAGGCTCCGGCGACCAACAGCACGATGTTCACCACCAGCAGGAACATCCACGGCTGCAGGCCGGCTTCGATCACCCAGGCAGTGATCGCCTGCGGGATCTGCTCGGTGGTCAGCACGTGGGCGAACAGCATGGCGTTGGCGATGATGAACATCAGCATGATCGACAGCTTGCCGGACTCCAGCAGCACTTTCGGGCAATCGCGCAGGGTGATGTCCTTGTAGACGAACAGCGCGACGAAGGCCGAATACACCGCCGCCACCGCCGCCGCTTCGGTCGGGGTGAACATGCCGGAGTAGATACCGCCGAGGATGATCACCATCAGCAGCAGGCCCCAGATCGCCTTGCGCGCGGCGCTCAGCCACTCGCGGAAGCTCGCCCGCGGCAGGGCCGGCAGGTTCTTCTTCACCGCGATGATGTAGATCGCCACCATCAGCGCCAGGCCGAGCATGATGCCCGGGACGACACCTGCCATAAACAGCTTGCCCACCGAGGTCTCGGTCGCGGCGGCGTAGACCACCATGACCACCGATGGCGGGATCAGGATGCCCAGGGTACCGGCGTTACAGACGATGCCGGCGCCGAAGGCCTGCGGGTAACCGGAGCGCACCATGCCGGCGATGGCAATGGAGCCGACCGCAGCCACGGTGGCCGGCGACGAACCGGACAGTGCGGCGAACAGCATGCACGCCAGCACCGCACCGATGGCCAGGCCGCCACGGATGTGGCCGACGCAGGCATTGGCGAAGTCGATCAGGCGACGGGCCACGCCACCGGTGGTCATGAAGGCGCCGGCCAGCAGGAAGAACGGAATGGCCAGCAGGGTGTAGTGCTCGGAGGTCTCGAACAGCTTGATCGCCAGCGAGCGCACCGAGTCCTGGCTGAAGATCATGATGGTCAGCGAGCCGGCCAGGCCCAGGGAAACGGCCACCGGCACACCGATGAACATCAGTGCGAAGAGGGCGACGAACAGGAACAGGATGGTCATTGCTTGGGCTCCTCTTCGCCGTGCTTGAGCGCATCGGCCGCTTCATCGGCGAGGCCGAGGCCGGTCTGCTCGTTGCGCAGGATGCGCACGAAAATTTCGGCGAAACGGATGAACACCATGGCGAAACCGAACGGCACGATCAGGCCGATGTGCCACTGCTTGACGCCGATGTGGCCCAGGTCCTCAGCGCCGATGTTGGCGATGAACAGGGTCTGGATCCACTCGAAGCTGGCCACGGTCAGCAGACCGGCGTAGCCCAGGCAGAACAGGCAGGCGATGATGCCGATGACACGCTGGATATGACGCGGCGCCAGCTTGACCAGCGCGTCGACGCCGATATGGCCGGCGGTACGCACGCCATAGGCCAGGCCGGAGAAGATCAGCCAGGCGAACAGCGCCTTGGTCAGCGCGGTGCTCCAGGTCATGGACTGGGCCAGACCGATGATGAAGTCACCGATGGCGAACCAGAAGTCGGCGGTGCCTTCGAAGCGGTCGCCCAAGTCGTAGAACAGCGTGTAGAGGTTGTTGAGGATCACGTAGACGAAGGTCACCAGTGTCATGGCGGCCAGCAGAAAGGCGATGAAGCCTTCCTCGAAGTGGTCCCAGACGCGCCAGAGGGCGTTCATGGATGACATCTCCCGATGGACTGCGGTTGTATCGAAAGGCAGCACGGAGGTGCGCCGTGAACCAGCCGGGGCAGGCTGGGAGACAGAGCAATGAAAAACTCTTGTTGTGGCCAGTGAAGCGGCCCAGCCCGGGATCACCTCGGCATGGCCTTCCTGCCCTTGGTGCGGGCCTGGTCTTCGCTAGCGGCTTTGTTTTTTCACTGAGCTGTCGGGTATCGCTGGGTGGTACAGCCGAGGAGCGGGGTGGCCGCCCCTCGGCAAAGGCTTAGTTAGCCTGGTTGGCGGCTTCGGCGGCCTTGATCAGGTCGGCACCGATTTCGCCTTCGAACTTCTTCCAGACCGGCTTCATGGCTTCACGCCACATTTCGCGCTGCTCCGGAGTCAGGTCGATGATCTCGGTGGTGCCGGCGTCGATGATGCGCTGCTTGTCGGCCTGGTTCAGCTCGTCAGCCTGCTTGTTCACCGCGACGGTCACTTCGTCCAGGATCTTTTCCAGCTCGCCGCGTACGTCAGCCGGCAGACCGTTCCAGAACTTGGTGTTGGTGATCACCATGTAGTCCAGCAGACCGTGGTTGGACTCGGTGATGTACTTCTGCACTTCGTGCATTTTCTGCGAGTAGATGTTCGAGTAGGGGTTCTCGGCACCGTTGACCACGCCAGTCTGCAGGCCCTGGTAGACCTCGGCGAAGCTCATTTTGCGCGGGTTGGCGCGCACGGCCTTGAACTGCTCGTCCAGCACGGCGGAAGCCTGTACGCGGAACTTCAGACCACGGGCGTCCTTCGGCTCGCGCAGCGGCTTGTTGGCCGACAGCTGCTTCATGCCGTTGTGCCAGTAGCCCAGGCCGGTGATGTTCTTGTCTTCCATCGAGCGCAGCAGGCTCTGGCCGGCTTCACCTTGCTGGAAGCGGTCGACCGCTGCGATGTCGTCGAACAGGAACGGCAGGTCGAAGACCTGAACGCCCTTGGAGTAGTGTTCGAACTTGGCCAGCGACGGCGCGATCAGCTGAACGTCGCCCAGCAGCAGGGCTTCCATTTCCTTGCCATCGCCGAACAGCGAGGAGTTCGGGTAAACCTGTACCTCGACCTTGCCGGCCAGACGCTCTTCCACCAGTTTCTTGAACATCAGGGCGCCCTGGCCTTTCGGCGTGTTCTCGGCGACCACGTGAGAGAACTTGATGGTGATCGGGTCAGCCGCGTGGGCCAGACCAGCGATGCTCAGCGACAGGGCGCATGCCAGCGCCTTGGCAGTCAGTTTGAACATTGATGTTTCCTCTTGTTGTGGGTGGGAGGCCTCGGGGCATCCCGGCAGTAACCAGCTGGGCAAGTCTAGGCGCAATGGCCTGGATGCGATGCACGATCGCGACTCGATCCATCCGGTTCATCGGGTTTCAGGAGCAATGCCTGTGCCAACCGCTGGCACAGGCACCTGAAGACAGCGAGTTTACTCAGCAATAGATGAAGGTTTGAATGGCCAATTGCCAACAAGCGCGTCTAGGTCGCACCTTTGCGCGGGGTGAGCAGGCCATCCGCGGTTGGCATTGCAGGGAGGGACGGGGTCGGCAGTCGAGGCCCGATGCGGCGGTCAAGGATGGCGGATTTCCGCCATCTAGTCGTTTTCGTCGGGCGAGCTTCCGCCAGCATCGGTAAAGCTCAGGCCATGCTTGCGCAGCTTGTCATGCAGTGTCTTGCGCGGCAGGCCGAGCGCTTCGGCCACGCTGCGCAGCGAACCGTGTGGACGGTTCAGTTCAGCGGCGATCAGCGCGCGCTCGAAGGCTTCGACCTGCTCGCCCAGGCTGCCGCCGCCGGCCAGGCTGGCGCTTGGCTCGCTGCCTGGCCGCTCCAGGCCGAGGCCGAGCCCGAGAGCGAAGCGCTCCGCGGTGTTCTGCAGCTCGCGCACGTTGCCCGGCCAGGTGTGCTGCAGCAGCGTGGCACGCTGCTCGGGCTGCAGTTCGCGAACCGGCAGGCCGTGGCGCTGGGCGGCGGCCTCGGCGAAGTGCTGAAACAGCAGAAGGATGTCCTCGCTGCGTTCGCGCAGCGAAGGAATGCGCAAGGGTGCGACGTTTAGCCGGTAATAGAGGTCGGCGCGGAAGCGGCCCTGGTCGGCGGCGACGCGCAGGTCTTCCTTGGTTGCGGCGATGACACGGATATCCAGGGCGATCGACTGGTTGCCGCCGAGGCGTTCGACCACGCGCTCCTGCAGCAGGCGCAGCAGCTTGACTTGCACATCCAGGCTCATGCTCTCGATCTCGTCGAGAAACAGGGTGCCGCCGTTGGCGAACTCGAACTTGCCGATCCGGCGTTTCTGCGCGCCGGTGAACGCGCCGGGCTCGTGGCCGAACAGCTCGCTCTCCACCACCGACTCGGCCAGGGCACCGGCGTTGATGGCCACGAACGGGCCGTTGCGGCGGTTCGACAGGTCGTGCAGTGCGCGCGCCACCACCTCCTTGCCGGCCCCGGTCTCGCCAAGAATCAGCACGTCGGCCTGGGTTCCGGCCAATGCGCCGATCTGCTCGCGCAGGCGCAGCATCGCCCGGCACTGGCCGAGCAGGCGTGCCGACAACTGCTGGCGGTCGGCCAGGGCCAGGCGCAGCGAGCGGTTGTCCAGCACCAGCTGGCGCAGCGCCAGGGCACGCCGCACGCTGTCAAGCAGCGCCTCGCTGGGGAAGGGCTTTTCCAGGAAATCGTAGGCACCGGCGCGCATGGCCTGCACCGCCAGCTGGATGTCGCCGTGACCAGTGATGAGGATCACCGGCAGCTCGCTGTCGCGTGTCCGTAACTGTTGCAGCAGCTCCAGTCCGTCGATGCCAGGCATGCGGATGTCGCTGACCACCACCCCCTGCCAGTCCGCCGGCAGGCGTGCGGCCAGGTCGCGGGCGTCGCCCAGGCTGGCCACCTTGAGCCCGGCCAGGTCGAGGGTCTGGCTCAGTGCCTGGCGCAGATGCGGATCGTCGTCGATCAGCACCACCTGGGCCTGGGTACTGATCGGGGTGTCGCTGCTCATTGGAAATGGTCCTCGGTGGGAAAGGCCACGCCGGGTTCGGCGCTACGCAGGAACAGACCGAGCTGGGCGCCGCCCTCGGCATGATTGCTCATGCGCAGCTCGCCGCCCAGGGCGCGGGTGAGGGTATCGCAGATCGCCAGGCCGAGGCCCAGCCCCTGGGTGCTGGTCTTGGTGGTGAAGAAGGGTTCGCGGGCGCGCTGCAGCGCCTCGGCGGAGAAGCCCGGACCGTTGTCGCGCAGGGTCAGCAGCACGCCGTCGCCCTCCAGCTCGGCGCGCAGCCAGATGCGCCGCGGCTGGGGCCGTTCACCGAGGGCGTCGAGAGCGTTGGCCAGGAGATTGGCGAGGATCTGCCGCAGCCGCGTTTCGCCAGCCTGTACCCACAGCGTCGCGTCCGGCAGGTCGCGGATCAGCTCGACGCCCATGGCCTGGCGGCGCTTGGCCAGCAGCGCCAGCGCATCGTCCAGCGCCGGCTGCAGCGCGACCCGTTCCGGTGCGTGCTGATCGCGACGGGCGAAGGCGCGCAGGTGGGCGATGATCGAGGCCATGCGCGCGGTCAGCTCGCTGATGAGCCGCAGGTTGTCGCGCGCCTCGTCGACACGCTCATGGTCGAGCAGTACGCGGGCGTTGTCGGCATAGCTGCGGATCGCTGCCAGCGGCTGGTTGAGTTCGTGACTGATGCTCGCCGACATCGTGCCCAGCGCCGATAGCTTGCCGGCCTGCAGCAGTTCGTCCTGGGCGCGCACCAGCTCCTGCTGGGCCTGTTCGCGCTCGAGCACCTCGACCTTGAGCCGGCTGTTCAGCGCCTCCAGGTCGCGGGTGCGCTCGAGCACGCGCTGCTCCAGCTGTTGGCGGGCCTGGCTGTCCAGCGCCAGCCGTTCCAGGAAATGTCGGCGACGCTGCATCAGCAGGCCGAGCCAGAGCAGCAGCGCCAGCAGGGTGGCGGCGCCGATCGCGACCACGGTGCGCACCGGGCGCTCGACCAGGCTGACCGGCGCGAGGATGCGCACTGTCCAGCCGGTCTCCTTCAGCTCGCGGCTCTGGATCAGCCAGGCGTCGATATTCAGTGTCAGGTCCTGCGGGTAGAGCGTCGGGTAGGGCTGATCGAAGGCGATCTGCTCGCGCTCGTCCACGCCCAGCCCGCGGGTGGCGCGGAAACGCCAGTCGGGCCGCGAGGTGAGGATCACCACGCCGAAATTGTCGGTCACCAGCAGCTGCTCCGGGGTGCTGCCCCACAGCGTCTCGGTGTGATCCAGATCGACCTTGACCACCAGCACGCCGAGCACCTGGTCGCCGTCGCGCACCGCCGCGCCGAAGTAGTAGCCGCGCTTGCCGGAGGTGGTGCCGAGGCCGAAGAAGCGCCCAAGGCGCCCCTCCATGGCCTGGCGGAAGTAGGGGCGGAAGGCGAAGTTGCGATCGACGAAGCTGTCTTCCTCGTCCCAGTTGGAAGCGGCCAGGGTGTTGCCGTCGGTCGCCATCAGGTAGATCACGTCGGCGCCGGTCTGGTTGCGCAGGCGCTTGAGCAGCCGGTTGGCGTTGTCGCGGACCTGGGGTGAGTCCTGCTGCAGCACGGCGCGCAGCGCGGGCAGGTCACCGAGGATGCGCGGCAGCACCTCGTAGCGGTTGAGCGTGCCGAGCAGGTTGGCGACGTACAGGTCCAGGGTCTGACGGTTCTGTTCGGTCAGCTCGTTGCGGTAGTAACGCTCGGCGAGCTGCTGCAGCGGCCAGAGCAATGGCGCCAGCAACAGGGCCAGCAGGGCGAGATTGCGCCAGCGGGGGCGGCGGGGAGCGAGAAGTGCGGTCATGCATGAGGCGCCTGGATGTCGGGCGCATTATGCACGCTGCGCGAGCCGACGTTCAGCGTCGCGGCTCGTGGCAACCCGATGGAGCGAGCTGCAGGCGCAGTTGGCTCAGCGGCCGACGGCGACCGGCTGGCGCGCGTTGTCGGCTTCGAGGTCGCGGGCCCGGGTGCAGCACTCGTGCAGGGCGGTTTCCCAGTCCGGCAGCTGGACGCCCCAGTCCTGCTGCAGCCGTGCGCAGTTGAGCCGCGAATTCAGCGGCCGCTGCGCCGCGGTCGGGTAGTCCTTGGACAGGATCGGGGTGATCTCGGCACGCAGGCGTCCTTCCTGGCGCAACCGCTCGGCGATGCTGCAGGCAAAGCCGTACCAGGAGGTCTCGCCGCTGGCGGTGAGGTGATACAGCCCGCTCGGCCCGGCCTGCCCGGCGTTGCGCTTGCGCACCAGTTCGGCGGTGACGCGGGCGATGGTCGCGGCCCAGGTCGGCGCACCGACCTCGTCGCTGACCACCGACAGCGCATCGCGCTCCTGCAGCAGGCGCTGCATGGTCAGCAGGAAGTTCTTGCCATGTTGCGAGTAGACCCAGCTGGTGCGCAGGATCAGGTGTTCGCCGCCGACGGCCTGGATCGCCTGCTCGCCGGCCAGCTTGCTGGCGCCATAGACGCCCAGCGGGTTCGGCGTGTCGTGCTCGTCGTAGGGTTCGGTCTTGCGGCCGTCGAACACGTAGTCGGTGGAATAATGGATCAGCGGCACGCCGAGGCGCGCGGCTTCTTCGGCGAGCACCTGCGGGCCGCGGGCATTGACCGCGAAGGCCTGCTCGCGGTGGGTTTCCGCCGGGTCGACGGCGGTATAGGCCGCCGCGTTGATGATCAGGTCCGGCCGCAACAGGCGCACCTGCTCGCGAATCTGCTCAGGTACGGCGAGGTCCAGCGCATTGTGCCCGAGGGCGAGCAGCTTGCCGGTACCCGCCAACTCCGACTGCAGCTCGCGGGCCAGCTGGCCGGTGCTGCCGGTGATCAGGATTTTCATGGAAACAGCTCCGCATCGCGCAGCAGCTTGCCGGCCTGGTCCTTAGCGGACAGTTGTGGCGCCTCGTCGAACGGCCATTGGATGCCGAGCTCGGGGTCGTTCCACAGCAGGCTGCGCTCATGCTCAGGCGCGTAGTAGTCGGTGGTCTTGTAGAGGAACTCGGCGCTTTCGCTGAGCACCACGAAGCCGTGTGCGAAGCCTTCGGGTATCCACAGCTGGCGCTGGTTCTGTGCGCTCAGGTGGGTGCCGAACCAGCGGCCGAAGCTCGGCGAGCTCTTGCGCAGGTCGACGGCGACGTCGAATACCTCGCCGGCCACTACCCGCACCAGTTTTCCCTGCGGCTGCTGGATCTGGTAGTGCAGCCCGCGCAGCACGCCGCGTTGGGACTTGGAGTGGTTGTCCTGGACGAACTGACGCTTGAGCCCCGTGGCCGCTTCGAAAGCGGCCGCGTTGAAGCTCTCGTAGAAGAAACCGCGTTCGTCGCCGAAGACCTTGGGCTCGATGATCAGTACGTCGGGAATGCTGGTTTCGACGACCTTCATGCGTCTTCACCCGCCAGCTTGAACAGGTACTGGCCGTAGCCGGTCTTGCCCAGGGCGTCGGCGCGGCGCAACAGCTGCTCGCGGTCGATCCACTTGTTCTGGTAGGCGATTTCCTCCAGGCAGGCCACCTTCAGCCCCTGGCGGTGCTCGATGGTCTGCACGTACTGCGAGGCTTCCAGCAGGCTGTCGTGGGTACCGGTGTCGAGCCAGGCGAAGCCGCGGCCGAAGCGTTCGACATGGAGATCGCCGCGCTGGAGGTAGGCCATGTTGACGTCGGTGATCTCCAGCTCGCCGCGTGGCGAGGGCTTGATCGACTTGGCGATCTCGATGACGTCGTTGTCGTAGAAGTACAGGCCGGTCACTGCGTAGCTGGACTTGGGCTTCTTCGGCTTCTCTTCGATGGACAGCGCCTTGCCGTTCTCGTCGAAGTCGACCACGCCGTAGCGCTCCGGATCCTTGACCCAGTAGCCGAACACCGTGGCGCCCTTCTCCTGACGCGCGGCGCGCTGCAGCTTCTCGGTGAAGTGCTGGCCGTGGAAGATGTTGTCGCCGAGGATCAGGCATACCGAATCGTCGCCGATGAACTCTTCACCGATCAGGAAGGCCTGGGCCAGGCCGTCCGGCGAAGGTTGTTCGGCGTAACTGAAGTTGACCCCGAACTGGCTGCCGTCGCCCAGCAGGTTCTGGTACTGCGGCAGATCCTGCGGTGTCGAGATGACCAGAATGTCGCGGATCCCGGCGAGCATCAACACCGAGATCGGGTAGTAGACCATCGGCTTGTCGTAGATCGGCAAGAGCTGCTTGGATACGCCAAGGGTGATGGGGTGCAGACGGGTGCCGGAGCCTCCGGCGAGGATGATTCCTTTCATGCGTTCTCCAGGGCGCCGAGGCGCTCGCGTTGATAGCTGCCGTCCTGGACGCGACGGCACCATTCGAGGTTGTTCAGGTACCACTGCACGGTCTTACGCAGGCCGGTCTGGAAGGTTTCCTGCGGCACCCAGCCGAGCTCGCGCTCGATCTTGCTGGCGTCGATGGCGTAGCGCAGGTCGTGGCCCGGGCGATCCTTGACGAAGGTGATCAGGTCTTCATAGCGGGCCAGGCCGGCGGGCTTGTTCGGTGCCAGCTCTTCCAGCAGCGCGCAGATACCGCGCACCACCTCGATGTTCTTCTGCTCGTTGTGGCCGCCGATGTTGTAGGTCTCGCCGACCTTGCCCTCGCTGACCACCTTGAACAGCGCGCGGGCGTGGTCCTCGACGAACAGCCAGTCGCGGATCTGCGAGCCGTCGCCGTATACCGGCAGCGGTTTGCCATCCAGCGCGTTGAGAATCACCAGCGGGATCAGCTTCTCGGGGAACTGGAACGGCCCGTAGTTGTTCGAGCAGTTGGTGATCAGCACCGGCAGGCCGTAGGTACGCTGCCAGGCCCGGACCAGATGGTCCGACGAGGCCTTGCTGGCCGAGTAGGGCGAGCTGGGCGCGTAGGGGGTGGTCTCGGTGAACAGGTCGTCGACGCCGTGCAGGTCGCCGTACACCTCATCGGTGGAGATGTGGTGGAAGCGGAACGCCGCGCGACGCTCGGCCGGCAGCGTCTGCCAGTAGGCGCGGGCGGCCTCCAGCAGCTGGTAGGTGCCGACGATGTTGGTCTGAATGAATTCGGCCGGGCCGTCGATGGAGCGATCGACGTGGGATTCGGCGGCCAGATGCATGATGGCGTCCGGCTGGAAGTCCAGCAGCGCCTCGCTGACCCGCTCACGATCGGCGATGTCGGCCTGAAGGAACTGATAGCGCGGGTTGCCTTCCACGCTGGCCAGCGACTCGAGGTTGCCGGCATAGGTCAGTTTGTCCAGGTTGAGCACGCTGTGCTCGGTATCGAGGATGAGGTGACGGATCAGTGCGGAACCGATGAATCCGGCACCGCCAGTAACGAGAATGCGCATAGTGATAGGGCTTCCTTGGCGCGCTGTCGAGCATCAGGCTCTTAGCATGTCGGCACGATAGACCGGCCTTCGATACAAAAATTCCCGAAGGGTGCCGGCGGCCGGGTAACGGCTTGGTTACAGAGGTAAACACGGGCTGCTGGCCCGCCGCCAGCCCCCGTGCTGCAGGGGCCGCACGGCGCGGCGTTGTCGCCGGCTAGCGCAACGACACGCGCAGCCGCGACAGCGCACCGACGAAGAACACCGCGCCGATCACCGCCAGCGCCAGCAGCTGCGGCCAGACGATGGCGGCGTCGGCATTGCGGAACAGGATCGCCTGGGCCAGCTCGACGAAATGCGTGGTCGGCGCCACCAGCATGATGTTCTGCACCAGCTCCGGCATGCTCTCGCGCGGCGTCACCCCGCCGGAGAGGATCTGCAGCGGGATCAGCGTGAGAATCACCAGCAGGCCCAGCTGCGGCATGGAACGCGCCACCGTGCCGAAGAAGATGCCCATCGAGGTGGCGGCGAACAGGTGCAGCGCCGCACCGCCGGCAAACAGCCACAGCGAGCCCTGGATCGGGATATCGAGCCAGCCCTCGACGACGAAGCGCAGAGCGAACGCCGCTGCCGCCAGCACCACCAGACCCATCGCCCAGACCTTGCCGACCATGATCTCGAACGGCGTCACCGGCATCACCAGGAGATGCTCGATGGTGCCGTGCTCGCGCTCGCGGATCAGCGCCGCGCCGGTCAGGATGATCGCCAGCATGGTGATCTGGTTGATCACCTCGTTCACCGCGCCGAACCAGGCGCGGCTGAGGTTGGGATTGAACGCGGTGCGCACCACCGCTTCGACCGGCAGCGCGTCTTCGCTGCGGTAGCGACGAACGAACTCGGCGGTCTCGCTGGCGATGATCTGCTGGATGTGCCCGGCGCCGGTGAACGCCTGGCTGACCTGGGTGGCATCGACGTTGAGCTGGATGGTCGGCTGGCGGCCGGCGAGCAGGTCCTCCTGGAAGCGTGGCGGGATGTTCAGGGTGAAGGTGTAGAGGCCGTCGTCCATGCCGCTGTCCATCTCTTCGTGCGTGATGGCTTTCGGCTCGATGAAGTAGGGCAGCTGGAAGGCATTGACGATGCGCAGCGAGGCCTGCGAGCGGTCCTCGTCGACCACCGCGATGCTGGCCCGGTGCGGCGCCTCGGGAATCGCCGTGGCACCTTCGTAGATCGCCACGGTGAACGAATAGATGATCAGCACCAGCATCGCCGGGTCACGGTAGAGGCTGCGCAGCTCCTTGAGGCCGAGCTGGAAGATGTTGCCGAGCTTGCGCCGCAGGCCGCCCATGTCATTTCTCCTGCTTGCGCAGGCCGGCGACGCTGAGCAGGGTCAGCAGCGGAATGGCCAGCAGCATGGGAATGAAATAGGGATACAGCTCGGCCAGCCCGAGCGCCTTGGAGAATACCCCGCGGCTGATGATCAGGAAGTGGCTGGTCGGGTAGAGCTTGCCGATGAAGGCGCCGGCGCCCTCCATCGCCGAGACCGGGTGGATCAGTCCGGAGAACTGGATCGCCGGCAGCAGGGTGACGATGGTGGTGCCGAAGATCGCCGCGATCTGGCTGTTGAGGATCGATGACATCAGCAGCCCCAGGCCGGTGGCGCAGGTGACGTAGAGCAGCGCGCCGAGGCAGAGCGTGAGGATGCTGCCCTTGATCGGAATGCCGAAGACGAACACCGCCAGCAGCGCCAGGGTGGCGAAGTTGAACATCCCCAGCGCGATGTAGGGCAGCTGCTTGCCGAGCAGGAATTCCAGGCGGGTGGTCGGCGTGACGTAGAAATTGGTGATCGAGCCCAGTTCCTTTTCGCGCACCACGCCGAGGGCGGTGAGCATCGCCGGGATCATCATCAGCAGCAGCGGGATCATCGCCGGCGCCATGGCCGGCAGGCTCTGCACGTCAGGGTTGTAGCGGTAGCGGATGGCGACATCGGCCGGTGCCAGCTGACCTTCGACACCGGCCTCGCGGGCCAGCTGCTGCAGGTAGTTGAGGTGGATGCCCTGCACATAGCCCTTGATGGTGTCGGCGCGCATCGGCATGGCGCCATCGATCCAGAACGCGACCTGGGGCACCGCGCCGCGCTTGAGGTCGCGGCCGAAGTTCGGCGGAATCTCCACGGCCAGACTGATGTCGTTGCTGCGCATGCGCTGGTCCAGCTCGGCATGGTTGGCCAGCGGCGCCTTCTCGATGAAGTAGCGCGAGCCGGCCATGTTCAGCAGGTAGTGCTGGCTGGTGGTGGTCTGGTCGCGGTCGAGCACGGCGTAGGTCAGGTTCTCCACGTCGAAGCTGACCCCGTAACCCATGATGAACATCAGCAGCACGCTGCCGAGCATTGCCAGCGTCGCGCGGATCGGGTCGCGGCGCAGCTCCATGGCTTCGCGGCGGGTGTAGCTGAGCAGACGGCGCAAGCTGAAGCGGGCCTGGCGTCCGTTGTTGCCTGTGGCCTGGGAGGGCTTGCTCGGTGCGGCGGGCGGCGTTGCCGGCTGCTCCCCGGTATGTCCGGCGGCGGCTTCCTCCAGGTAGGCGATAAAGGTCTGTTCCAGCGTCGGCAGCCCGCGCTTGGCCATCAGCGCCTGCGGCGTGTCGCTGTCGAGCACTCGCCCGGCGTGCATCAGCGAGATGCGGTCGCAGCGCAGCGCCTCGTTCATGAAGTGGGTGGAGATGAAGATGGTCACGCCGTCCTCGCGCGACAGCTGCACCAGGAGTTCCCAGAAGCCGTCACGGGCGACCGGGTCGACCCCGGAGGTGGGTTCGTCGAGGATCAGGATCTCCGGGTTGTGGATCACCGCCACCGCCAGCGACAGGCGCTGGCGCACGCCTAGCGGCAGGCTGCTCGGCAGGCTCTCGGCGTCGCCGGTGAGATCGAAGCGTTCAAGCATTTCCTGGATGCGCGCGTCGCGCCGCTCTGCCGGCAGGTGGAACAGCCGCGCGTGCAGGTCGAGGTTCTGCCGCACGCTCAGCTCGCTGTACAGCGAGAAGGCCTGGGACATGTAGCCGACGCGCTGGCGGGTCTGCATGTCGTGCGGGTCCACCGGCTTGCCGAACAGCAGCGCCTCGCCCTCGCTGGCGGGCAGCAGGCCGGTGAGCATCTTCATGGTGGTGGTCTTGCCGCAGCCGTTGGAGCCGAGGAAGCCGAAGATCTCGCCGCGGGCGATGCGGAAATTGACCCGGTCCACCGCGACGAAATCGCCGAAGCGCATGGTCAGCCCATGGGCCTCGATGGCGATGCTGTCGCTCGCCGGCTGCGGCGGGATGATCAGCTCGCGGTGCTGGCTGCGTTTGGCTTCCGGCAGCAGGCGGATGAAGGCCTGCTCCAGTGAGTCGCTGCCGGTGCGCGCCAGGAGTTCGGCCGGCGTGCCGGTGGCCAGCACCTGGCCGGCGTCCATCGCCACCAGATGGTCGAAGCGCTGCGCCTCGTCCATGTAGGCGGTGGCCACCAGCACACTCATCTGTGGGCGCTCGCCACGGATGCGCTCGATCAGCTCCCAGAACTGCGCACGCGACAGCGGGTCGACGCCGGTGGTGGGCTCGTCGAGGATCAGCAGGTCGGGGTCGTGGATCAGCGCGCAGCAGAGGCCGAGCTTCTGCTTCATACCACCGGAGAGCTTGCCCGCCGGGCGCTCGACGAAGGGCGCCAGGCCCGTGCTGCGGGTCAGCTCGGCGATGCGCCAGCGGCGCTCGGCGGCGTCCTGGCCGAACAGCCGGCCGAAGAACTCGAGGTTCTCGAACACCGTCAGCGTCGGGTAGAGGTTCTTGCCCAGGCCTTGGGGCATGTAGGCGATGCGCGGGCAGACCGCGCGGCGGTGGCCGGCATCGCCCATGTCGCCGTCGAGCACCTGCACATGGCCCTGCTGCAGCTTGCGCGCACCGGCGATCAGCGCCAGCAGGCTGGACTTGCCGACCCCGTCCGGGCCGATCAGGCCAACCATGCAGCGTGCCGGCAGGCTCAGGCTGAGGTCATCCAGCGCGCGGGTCTTGCCGTATTGCAGGCTGACGCCGCTGATTTCGGCGACCGGGGCAGATGACGGGTTCATTGGCCGACATTGATCAGCAGGTGGGCCGGCCATTCGGCGTCCGCGTCCAGCTTGAGGTAGGCGACGCCCGGCAGGCCGGTCTTGACCTGCTCCATGTGCTTTCTCAGCAAATCGGGATCGATCCGCGCCTTGACCCGGAACATCAGCTTCTCGCGCTCGCTTTCGGTTTCCACCGTCTTCGGTGTGAACTGCGCGACGCTGGCGACATAGGTGATCCGGGCGGGAATCACGTACTGCGGCGCGGCATCGATCACCAGGCGCGCCTCCGAACCCATGGCGACACGGCCGGCCTGGCGCTCGGGCAGGAAGAAGGTCATATAAACGTCGGCCAGGTCGACCAGATTGAGCAGCTTGCCGCCAGCGCCGAGCACCTCGCCCGGTTGCGCCACGCGGTACTGCACACGGGCCACGCGGTCGGTCTTCAGCTCGCTGTCGCGGATGTCCGCCTGCAGCCGAAGCACGCTGGCCTGGGCAGCCTCCAGCGCCGACTGCGCCTCGATCACCTGCGACCTGGCCGCCGCGATACCGGCATCGGCGGACAAGACCTGGGCGCGCGAAGCGGCCAGCGCTGCCTGGGCGCTCTGCATGGCGGCGAGGTCGTCATCCAGCTGCTGGCGCGGCATGGCGTTACGGCCGACCAGCGTCTCGGTGCGCTGATGGCGCTTCTGCGCGGCGGTCAGTTCGGCGCGGCGCTGAAGGACCACGGCCTCGGCGGTGGCCTTCTCGCTCTCGCGCTGGGTAACCAGGGCCTGGGCGGTGAGGATGGCGTTCTCCGCCTGGCGTACCTGGGCGCGGGCCTGGTTGAGCTGGGCCTCCAGCACTTCGGTGTCCATGCGCGCGATGACCTGGCCGGGCTGGACGAAGTCGCCTTCGTCGACGCTGATCTCGCGGATGCGCCCGCCGAGCTTGGTCGCCACGTCGATCTCGGTAGCCTCGATGCGCCCGTTGCCGCTGGCGAATCCGTCGCCCAGGCCATCGGTGCGCAGCTCGGACCAGGCCAGCAGGCCGATGACGACCAGCGCGACGAGTGCGAACAGCACCCGGCGAAGGGTTTTCTGGGCTGGGGCTTTCATGGGCGTTCCCTTATCGTGAAGCAATGTTGGCATGCTAAGCGATGGGCTGGGCGCTTGCGCTTAGCCTGAATCAATAAAACTGCTGTTTAGCGCATTTACATGACCGTTTCGCCGGACTTCACTGCGCAGACTGGCTTTTTGCTATCTCGATCGTCCAGCGCTGCAGCTGGCGGCTCAGCTCGTCGCTGGCCTCGCCGAAGGCTGCCACCACGCTTTCCAGCTGCGGACTCGCGCTGGGCTGACGAATCTCGAAGCGGCGGCTGGCGAGGATGCGCTGATCGGTTGCCGAGGCCAGCTGGGCATCCAAGCGGACCAGTACCTGCGGCTGGCCATCGATGTACTCGCCCTGGAAGGCGCGCAGTTCGCTGAACAGCTCCAGCTCGGCGAACAGATTGCTGTCCTCGTTGCTCACCGCCACCGGCCCGCTCTGGCGGAACTGTTCGATCAGCCGGTCGCGCAGCAGGGTCGGCGCTGCATCGCTCCAGCGTGCGCCCTGATAGCTGCTGATCTGGTTGCCATCGGGCACCACGGCGATGCGCGGCCCGGCAAGGATTCGGCTGGCATGCGGGGTGTGGATGCGCAGTGCCTGCTGCAGTCGCTCCCCTTGCTGACCGGTCGCCTCAGCGGTGGGCAGCAGGTACACGCGGATCGGCTCGGCATCGGGCAGCAGGGTGCAGGCCGCGAGCGTGCCGAGCGCGCACGCGAGGGCGAGGGGGCGGAACAGCGCAAGGCGGCTCATGGGTTGAACTCCTGAATCTTCTCGCGGCCGAGCAGGAAGCCGCTGGGATTGTCTTCGAGGCGCTGGGTGACGCGACGCAGCGCACCGAGGGTGCCGCGCAGTTCATTGATCGCCGGGCCCAGATCGCTGAAGCCCTGCAGGCCATTGTTCAGCGCGCCCTGGTTGTCGCTCAGCAGCGTGTCCAGGCGCGAGGTGGCGCGCTCCAGCGCGGCCATGGAATCCCCGGCGCGGCTCAGCAGCTGGCGACCTTCGTCATCGATCAGACCGTTGGCGTTCTGCGTAAGGCGGGTGATTTCCGCCAGCGCGCTGTTGGTCTGCTGACCCAGCTGACCGAGCTGGGTCAGCGCCTGGCTGAGGTCGCCGCGCTGTTCGGCCAGCACGCTGGTGGCCTGCTCCAGATTGGCCAGGGTGCGGCCGATGCGTCCGGCGTTGTCCTCGGAGAGCATCAGGTTGGCGCTGCGCAGCAGGTTGTTGATGTTGGTCATCAGGTCCTCGCCATTCTCTAGCAGCGCACTCAGCGGCGACGGGTCGGCGATGATCAGCGGCGGCTCGCCACGCTTGCCTTCCAGCGGCGGGCTCTGCGGCGTGCCGCTGTGCAGCTGGATGATCATGCTGCCGGTGATGTTGGCCAGCGCCAGACGTGCGCGGGTGTCCTGCTTGATCGGCGTGCCGGCATACACGCGGATGCGTGCGCGCACCTTGCGCGGATCGTCCGGCTCAAGCCACAGCGCTTCGACGTCACCGACCTTGATGCCGCTGTACTCCACCGAGCTGCCATTGGACAGTCCGCTGACCGCGCGATTGAAGCTGATCTCGTAATAGTTGTACTCGCGGTCCATGCTCGACTTGCCCAGCCAGAGCGCGAACAGCAGCGCGCCGCCGACGGCAAGCACCGTGAACAGGCCGATCAGTACGTGGTGGGCGCGGGTTTCCATGTCAGTTCTCCTGCAAGTCGGCAGCCTGTTGCGCCGCCCGGCCACGCGGGCCATGGAAGTAGTCGCGGATCCAGGCGTCGTCGGTGGCTTCCACCACCTCCAGGCGATCGGCCACCAGCACCCGCTTGCGCGACAGCACGGCGACCCGGTCACAGATGGTATAGAGCGTATCCAGATCGTGGGTTACCAGAAACACGCTGAGGCCCAGCGCGTCGCGCAGGGTCAGGATCAGCTGGTCGAAGGCTGCCGCGCCGATGGGGTCGAGGCCGGCGGTGGGTTCGTCGAGGAACAGCACCTCCGGGTCCAGCGCCAGCGCGCGGGCCAGGGCGGCGCGCTTGACCATGCCCCCGGACAGTTCGTCGGGATACTTGCAGGCGGCATTGGCCGGGAGACCGGCCAGCGCCAGCTTTAGCCGCGCCAGGTGCTCGGCGTCGCGGCGCTCGAGGCCGGCGTGCTCGATCAGCGGCAGCGCGACGTTCTCCTGCAGGTTCAGCGAGGTGAACAGCGCGCCCCGCTGGAACAGTACGCCGAAACGTCGTTCCACCTGCGAGCGGCGCTCGGCAGACAGTTCCAGCAGATTTTCGCCGAACACGCTGACGCTGCCGGCATTTGGTCGGCGCAGGCCGACGATGCTGCGCAGCAGCACCGACTTGCCGGTACCCGAACCGCCGACCACGCCGAGAATCTCGCCGCGACGGATGTCCAGGTCGAGACCGTCGTGCACCGTCTGGTTGCCGAAGCGGTTGACCAGTCCGCGTACCTGGATCAGTGCGTCGTCGCTCGTCACCAGCCCATCTCCATGAAGAACAGCGCGGCGATAGCATCCAGCAGGATCACCATGAAGATCGCCTGGACCACGCTGGAGGTGGTGTGCTCGCCCACCGACTGCGCGCTGCCGCTGACCTTGAAGCCTTCCAGACAGCCGATCACCGCGATGACGAAGGCGAATACCGGCGCCTTGCCCAGCCCGACCAGAAAATGGCTGACGGCGATGTCGCGCGCCATGATGTTGAAGAACATCGTCGGCGAGATGTCCAGCGCCAGCACGCAGACCACCAGGCCGCCGGCGATGCCGCTGAGCATGCCGACGAAGGTCAGGATCGGCAGGGTGATCAGCATCGCCAGCACGCGCGGCAGCACCAATAGCTCGATCGGGCTCAGGCCTAGGGTGCGGATCGCGTCGACTTCCTCGTTGGATTTCATCGAGCCGATCTGCGCGGCGAAGGCGCTGGCGCTGCGCCCGGCGAGCAGGATCGCCGCCAGCAGCACGCCGAACTCGCGCAGGAAGGAAAAACCCACCAGGTTGACGGTGTAGATGGTCGCGCCGAAGTCGGCGAGCACCGTCGCGCCAAGAAAGGCCACCACCGCGCCGACCAGAAAGGTCAGCAGCGCGACGATCGGCACCGCGTCCAGCCCGGTCTGCTCGATATGTACGGCCAGTGAGGTCAGCCGCCAGCGCCGCGGCCGCGGTAGCGTCAGCAGCAGCGTCTGCAGGGTCAGGCCAATGAAGCCGAGCAGCGCGCGCTGCTGCTTCCAAACCGCCGCGACCGTGCGGCCGATATGGGCCAGCACATCGCCGAATTCATAAGCACGTGGCGGCTCGGCGGCGTCCCCCTGATCCAGTGCGGTGGCGACCGTGCGCAGCAGCGCCAGGCGTTCAGCTGGCAACTGCGGGGCCCAGGCTTCGATGGCGGCGATCCGCTCGGGGCCCAGCAGCTCCACCAGCAGGCCGGCGCCCGCCGTATCCAGCGCACCGAGCCCACTCAGCTCGATCTGGCTGCGCTCGTCGATCCGCGCCCTGAGCCGCTGCACCTCTCGGCGCAGCGCCGCGTAATGGGCGAGGGTCCAGTCACCGACGATGCGCGCCCGCAATGGTGAAGCCCCTTGATCGAGGGTCACCGAACCGGGAGACGAGGACAGGGTGGCGCTCATCTTCTGCAAACGGGTGCCTATGTCGGGCGATGGAGTCCTGATTGATGCTAGCAGGGCTCCGCCCGGCAAGACAGGACCGGGTGGCCCGTGGTCGGCAACAGGCGGCGCGCGTCGGCTGCTGATCCATGGACCACCACGGTGGCGTCAAAGTGCGCCGTTACGCTCGAGCCGGTAGCTGCTGATAGCCTCGTACACTGCCTTGCGCAGCCGGTTGATGCCGCCGATGGGGCGATGCTCCGGCAGTGCATGCCAGGGGTTGAAGCTGAGGTTGTCGCAGGCGAGGTTCTGCTCGGGGCTGTCGAAGTCCTGCGGCGGCAGGCGGATGTCGGCGACCGTCTCGAATGGTGCGATGGCCTCGTCCCACTCGATGCTGGTGTCCTCGATGGGCATGTAGTGCTCGGTGTTCTGCCGCTGCACCTGCAGGGCGAAGCAGGCGGGTGCGCGGTCGAGGGACAGCTGCTGGTAGAGCGCGCTGCGCAGGAAGTTCGGCAGGTCGCGGTTCTGCTCGGGCAGTTGGTAGGTCGGGCAGTTTTCCGGCGTCGGGATAACCCGGTACTTGATGTTGTGCGGGCCGAGCTTGTATGGCGCCACCGAGCTGTAAGTGGTCGCGACCGGGCTTTCCGGTGCCGGCGCCAGGGTCTGCAGCGCGATGAACAGGTGGCGCAGCTCCCAGCTGCGCGGATCGATGCTGGGGAAGAACGCCAGCGCCTTCTTGCCCTGCGCCTGAGCAGCGAAGTTGCTGCGATATTCGGCAACGTCACGGACGAAGAACACCGGGTGGTTGAACATCACGAAGTCCTGCTCGCCAGCGTGGCGCGGGTCACGCGTGAGCTTTTCCCCTGGCACCTCGAGTAGCTTGATCGCCATGCCGCGGGCGTCCCGGATGCGGTCGAACTGCGGGTAGGCGTTGCCGTTGGATAGCCTTACCCAGGCCTGCCAGGTCTTGCCCGGCTCGCTGAAAACGCCCTGGCGCAGTGCGGGTTGCAGGTCGGCGCGCACACTGACTTCGGCGCGCACGCAACCGTGGGCCTTGGCATGGGCGTCGCGCAGCACGCGGGTATTCTCGCTGTGCTGTTCCACCACGGCGATGGCGTCGGCGATGATCGCCTGGGTGTCGGCCGCTTCGCTCGGGGAGACGACCTCTTCGCTGGAGACGGGGCCACGATGGGTGAAGTGAAAGTGCACGGCGGCAATCGCCCAGCCGGCCAGGCCCAGGGCGGTAATGGCAAGCAGCAGCCGGCCCAGCAGGCGGCCGATCCAGAGCCAGAGTCTTGTCAGCATGAGGCAGATCCTTGTGCGAAGGGCAGTTCAGGGGCAGCGTGGGCCGGGGTTGTGGGGACGCGCCGGCAGTTCCTCAAGGCGCGGTTCGAAGCGGGGGTCGCCGAGCACCTTGAGGTACTCGACCAGCGCCCAGCGCTCGTGCGGCGCCAATGCCCGGCCGATCACGCCATTGCCGCGACAGCCGGCGCGGAATTCATGACCGCGATTGCTGTTGCCGGTGATTGCGGTATTCAGCAGAAAGCCGCCGTCGAAGCGCTCGGTGCGAATGCCCAGGTGCTGCGGATCGTATTCGCGGCTGCCGACCCAGAACTGTTTCTGCCGTTCGGCCACCGGCGACAGCAGCTGGAACAGTGTCGGCACCGAGCCGTTGTGCAGGAAGGGCGGCGTCGCCCAGATGCCGTCCAGCGGGCGTGCCTTGTAGCCGCGCAGTTCCTGCACGCCGATCGGCAGGCCGAAGCCGTCGAATTCCGCGCGCTCGGCCTCGCCGATGCCGGCGTCACGGTAGGCGCGCTCCTCGACATAGGCGGTGATATAGGCCAGCCCCTTGGCGCTGGATAGGCTGGCGAGATCGAGCGGGCCGGATGACGCGCCATACAGCTGCACATCCAGGCGATCCAGCTCATCCTGGGTCCAGCCCAGGCGGGTCAGGTCGAAGCGGTGGTCGGCAATATTGTCGGCGGTGGTCGCATCGGTACCGACGAAGGAGGTGGGGATCACCTTCATGCGCCACTCGGGGTCGCGTTCGGCAGCGAAACGCTTGTCGACCGGCTTGGGCCTGGCGTCGTGGCAATGCGCACAGTTTTCCTTGTACAGCGCGCGACCGAGGCTGGCCTGCTCTAGATCGATCGCGCCCAGCACGTCTTCGGGCCAGCGAGGCGGGGCCAGCTGCATGAGCGTGGTTTCCAGCCTGTGCAGGTCGCGTACGCGAACGCCCGATGCGTAGCGCTCGGCTTCGGCGACGGGCTGGCCGTTCTCGTGTAGCAGCCGCAGTTTGGCGCCAACACCCAGCGCCTCGCCGATATTGCGTGCCATCGGCTGCATGGCCGAGCCGTTCCACTGCACCCAGTCGAACTTCCAGATATCCCACAGATGCGGGTAGCTCACCGGCCCGTTGGCCACGCGGTAGTTCGCCGGTTCGATGGCATCGCCGAACACGCTGTTGGCGATGCGACCGAACGCATCGGTACGGCCGAAGCCTTCTTCGGTGGGGTAGAGCCCGCGGTGCCAGTCGTTGTAGGCGGTGCCGAGCAGACGGTCGAGCACCTGCTTGAAGTCGTGGCGCAACTGCGCGCGGTCCTGCTCGTAACGCTCGCCCAGCACCTGCTCGGCGAAGCGACGGAACTTGAGCGGGTTGTAATAGGTGAAGGCCATGCTCATGCCCAGCGCCTGGCCAAAGGCGCCACCGCGCAGGGTCGGTACGGTGGAGGCCAGCGAATGCATCGCCGCGCCACCGTCGATACGAATGGCCTGCCCCCCGTAGCGCAACTCACCGGTGTGGCAGGCCGCGCAGGTCACATCCAGATAGGCGCGACCGGTCTCATCATCCTCGTGGCGGGCAAAGCCGACCGGCAGGTTGCCGGGGTTCAGCGCGGTGGCTTGTTGCGCGGGATCGACCAGAAAGCCGAAGCGGGCAAGGTAGTCGGGCGTGGCGAACTTTTCCCGGCTGAAGGGCAGTTCCAGCGCACGGAACCAGTCGTACTCCAGCCCCTTAACCTGAGTGCCCTGCGGCGTGTAGTAGTAGGTCTGTCGCTGCGTGGCGTCCCACTGCTCCAGATAATGCAGCGCTTCGGGCGCTTCGTACTCTGGAAGGTTCGGGAAGGCCACGAAATACAGCCCGACCCCCACGGCCAGCACAGCCAACAACAAGACAGCCCCCAGGGCTCGGCGCAGCAATCGCATCGGTACATCCTTGTAGCGTCATGGCGAGTGCGCGTTTATGGCAGGGTTGTGGGTTGATGGCAATATGCGCCGATCGTTAATGCTTACGATTGTGGGATTTGTGGGACGCAAAGAGAATTTGCGTCTTCAAACTACTATGAGCCCTTCCGCGTCAAAGTAATGTCCGCCTTACTAAAGACGTAACAATTAATATTGAAGGCTAATGGGCTTCGTAAGTTTCTGACTTGCGAATTTTTAAAGCCTTTCTATTGAACTTGCAACTGCTAATCTTAACTCAAGTCAATTAGCACTTTGCGGATCTGTGCATTTCATTTCTGACAACGCCCTGCCCTTGGCCTCGACAGTACACGTTTGAACAAACTCTCCTGGTTCTTCATTCAGAAGATAGTTAAAATCAAAACTAACGACGCTGCCATGAAACTCTATCTTTGAAAATCCTGCATATGAAAAATCATTTGCCAGCGACAGGCTATTCATTTCACAAATATCCTTTCGCTCGACGACAGGCCAGTCATCCTTAGGGTTTATCAATTCAAGCCTAAGGCATGGATATGGCGACTCCGAATTGAATCGCGTATATTTGAATAAAAGACCTTCAGCTCTCTTAGCATTAACTTCCACCGCATACCGATACACATCCGTATCAGCAACGGAATATACCGGCGCAAGTGCTAATGCCAATGCAGTAAGCAAAATATTCCAGCGCATACTATTCATCTATGTACCTTGACCTTCTTAAGAAGCGATCACTGGGTAGGTTTTGTGGCCAATTTGATCGGTTTTTTATCACACGGCTAAATTGTGTAAGATCGTTATTCGCCACATGTTCCTGAAGTAGGGAGCGAATATTCGGCGTGTAATCTCCTCGGTAACGCAGGTCCACCAACATGTCCTTTATCTTTGGATGAAGCGCATCCCAATCTGTAGCTCCATACGCTTCAATAACATCTCTTTTTTCACATATTCGTCTGACATCCTTCTCCATAAACTCATATACAAAGACAAACAAGTCATGCTGTTGCTTTCTTGTGATCTGTGTGGACCTAATTCCTGCGCTTGCGGAATTTAGATAATCTCTCGCCATGTTTTTAGTAAGCCCCTTGCCGCCAGACAGCCAAGATAGCAGCGGTTCAGAAATACCAACGCACTCTAAATCATCTCTCACCTTTGGCTGATGACCGACATCATACCCCCGACCTATGGTTACCCCGGAAGCACCAACCGGAGGCCAGTGGGGAACCCTGCTGAAAAAATGAGAGCCTTCAATATCGTTCCCTTCGGCATCAAATGTTAACTGCCCACGCGGAACTTTTAGCCACTTAAGGTCATTTTCATCATATATAAGGCTAAAATTTGCCATTAATCCAATTGTCTGAATATGCCACGCTTCCCTGTCCTCACTAATACCAAGCTGACTAACCAGCTCACCCCACCAACACAGCTTCTCGATTCGCTGCTTTTCCACTTCCCAAACGAGGTTCGGCTTTCCGGGCTCTTCCGCTAACAATGGATCGAGCTCATCCCATTTGTCCCTGTTCCAGAACCACTCACTTTCGTACTTGGTGATCAATTGCCCGAGCACTTGAGCGTGCCAAGGCCTGGTCAGCGCTGCTTGGATTTCAATGCTGGTCAATACGCCATCCTTATCGGTATCGGCGATGTCGTAGAGACGAGCGAGCGTTACGATTGGGCCTCCATCGGCCTTGCTGATCTGCGCCCGGTAGTTGTGCTGTTCATCTGCGCTCAGCAGGCCTCTGGCATTGAAGGCGTAGGCGAGCTTCTCGACGGGCGTTCCGGTTTCCTCGATGCACTGGAAGCCTTCCCACTCCCACGGGCTGTGACGAGTAGTGATTAGCTCCTGCTCCGCGAGCCAGCCGTCGATGGGGTTACCGTTAGCGTCGGCGAACAGACCGTCCAGCCGCCACCAGTGCATGGTGTTGTCAGCGCCATCCTTGACTTGGATTTTTCTCGAAGCGGGGAGTCCATCCAACAGTGACTGCTGAATGATCAGGTCGACGCCGATCAGCGTGCCATCGTCGTCCAGTTTGGGCGGGTTCTCGGCAACGATATCGTCCCGGTGCGGAATCAGTTTGCTCGCACCTTTATAGACCTTGAGCAGGGTTTTCTGGTCGTCCGGCAAGCGGCTGGCCCAGGCGCGGCTCTGCGCGATGAAAGCGGGCACATCGTCGCAACTGAACAGTTCGACATGGACCATGTGCTGAGCGGCGCCGTCGTGGTTCTGGTACAGACCGGGATGGCCAATAAGTTCACCCGCCTTGATCGGCAACCCGCTGTCGAGAACGACGACCTTGTCGTATTCCGCTGGCTCGCTGTGCGGTTTGAGCAAGCTGGTGGACACATAGCCGGGCAGTTGCCCCTCGTCGTCGGCTGATAGGGCGGGTTGTGCCGTCCCGCTGATCAGGCTGACCAGCTTGCTGAACTCGCCTTCCGTTTCGCCAATGGTGATCTCGGCACCCTTGGACAGCTCCGACAGCTTGGTGGTGTGCTTACTCGGACCTGCGCGAACGCTTAGGCCATCGTGCTGCGTATTCACGGTATAGCGTTTGGTTTCCCAGAAGGCGGGGCGCGGAAGGTCCGCTCGTGCCTGGTAGCCCGCCCAATCCAGCAGGTGCATGTACAGGCTGTAGAGAGTGAGGCTTGGAGGGGTTTGCGCTTCGACGATGCTGCCGTCAGCGTTCTTCAGAGGCGGCGGCTGCAGGCTGTGTCTGACCAGCACGAACCCCGTGGAATAGGGCGCTCTTTTGACACGCGGAATGTCGTCGGTGAATTCGCTGACCGGGTAGCGTTCATCGATACGGTAGGCAATCACCTCTCCGTCGGCGATACAGCGCACGCTCGACTGGTCGAATGCAGCGGCCGTGCCTTCGTCGAAATGCACGCCGCCATGCCATAAGCCGTTTTCGCCGGTGGGGTAGAACCCGCCTTTCGCCTGGGCCATATGTGTAAGCAGTTGCAGCGGATTGTGGCTGGTGTCCTTGCTGGGAAACGGGTAAGCCCAATTGATCGGCTTGTGTTCGGCCATGTTCGATGCTTCCTTGCGTTCGATCCGGCTGCGCAGCCGGCACTGTTCTTAGCCCGAGAAATTGAGCGAGCGCTTGCGTTTGCGGAGCAGGCTGTCCGCCTCGCCCTGCAGTGCCTGCTCTAATAACCTCCCGGCTTTGTCGCCATCAGCCATACCCGGCCGCACCGGTGATTTGATCTTGATGCCCGAGCCCTTGCCCGGTGCGCCGCCGGCGTTGATTCGCGCCAGCGGGCCGGAGACGGTGATGCCACCCGGGTTGAGCTTGATGAAGCTGCCGCCGGCCTTCAGGGTCAGTTCGACGCCGGCTTCGATGACCATCTTTTGCCCGGCCTTGAGGTGGACCTCGCGGCCGGCCCTGGTCAGCTGGGCGGTGCCGAGCTTGATGTGTTGGGTCTGGCCGACGGTGAGGTGGTCGTCGGGTTTGATTTCCACCTTGCGATCACCAGCGACGATGAGATGTTCCTCAGCCTTGAGCTCGCTGTAGCTGTTGGCTTCCACCGTGTCGTGGCGCTCGTGGCCGACGCGGATCTTCTGGTCGTGCTCGATGTTTTCGTCCCAGTCGCGCTGGGCGTGGAGGTAGATCTGTTCGGCGCCCTTGCGGTCTTCGATGCGCAATTCGTTGTAGCCACCACCACCCGGGCTGCTCAGGGTCTTGAACACCGTTCGGGTCTTGTTGGCCGGCAGGTCGTAGGGGACCTGATGCTCCTTGTGGTAGAGGCAGCCGGTCACCAGCGGTTGATCGGGATCACCTTCGAGAAAGGTCACCAGCACTTCCATGCCGACCCGCGGGATGGCGATGCCGCCATAGCGGTCACCCGCCCAGCTGGAGCTGACGCGCAGCCAGCAGCTGGTCTTGTCATCGGCCTGGCCGTGGCGGTCCCAGTGGAACTGGACTTTTACGCGGCCGTACTCGTCGCAGTGGATTTCTTCGCCGGCGGGGCCGGTGACCACGGCGGTCTGGCTGCCGAGCACCTTCGGTTTCGGATGGCAAAGCGCCGGGCGGAAGGGGATGGCCCAGGGGGTGGCGCTGAAGCGGTTGCGGTAGCCCTGGACGAAGCCGTCACCGCTATCGACATGACTGGTGACGGACTCCTCCAACACCTGCGGCTGCTTGCCTTCGTGCAGCACTTCGGTAAGAAGCCAGAGCTGGTTCCAGTCGCTGCGCGGGTGTTCGGTGAGCGGGAGGAAATGCCCGCTTACCAGCCTCGGCTGGTCGCTTTCGCCTTCGGCCAGTTCGTAATCGTGGCGGTGGCGCTCCAGGGCGCGCTGCGACAGGTGCTTGCCGCGGGCGCGCTCGGTGAAGCGGCCGGGGTAGTCGTAGTCCTCGAGATCCGGCTGGAAATCGCTGTGGAACGCGGCCTCCATGGTCAGGCGTGGCTTCTCGAAATCGTAATCGCGGCGCGTGACCCGGCTGGTACGGGTTTCCAGGCGCAGGCCGAAGCGCTTGATCACCGGTTGGTCGGCGACCAGACCGCTGTCCTGCTGATAGGCGGTGGCCGCGAGCCCGGGGAAGACGGTCTGGTCATCGCCGAAGACCAGCACATGAGCGCTCGCACCGTGCTGGAAGTGATAGTGGATGCCCTCTTCCTCGCACAGGCGCTGGATCAAGTGCAGGTCGGTTTCGTCGTACTGCACGCAGTACTCGCGCGGCGGGTAGACCACCGGGCCGAGCCCGAAGCGGTAGGCATCGGCTTGGATACCATGTTCTTCGAGCACCTGGGCGATGATCTGCGGCACCGTCAGGTGCTGGAAGATGCGCTGGTTGGTGCGATGGGCGAGGTAGGCCAGTTGCGGCACGAGCGTGAGGCGATAGCGGGTCAGGCGCTTACCGGATTCACCCTGGGCGGCCTGATGCACCAGCCCATGAAAACCACTGCCATCCGGCGCGAAGGCGAGGAAGGCCGGGCAATGCAGCAGGCTTTCCAGATCCAGGTCGGGACGCTCGCTGACCAGTTCCAGGTCGAAGCGATAGGGCTGGCTGATGGCCTCGCGGCCCCGGAATTCGAGCACCTTGAAGTCGTGCTCGACGCCTTCGAGGGAAAGCGTGAAGTGGGCCTGGTTGGCTGGGGTGAACATGGCGTCTTTCCTTCCTTAGAGATCGGCCGGGCTGATATTCAGCCGTTCCATGCGATACAGCAGCGTGCGCCGCGGCAGGCCGAGTTCGCGGGCGGCCTGGCTCTGGTTGCCGCCGTTCTTGCGCAGGCAATCCATGAGTAGGCTGCGTTCGACCCGCTCCATGCGTTCGCGCAGGTTCAGGCTGCTGTCCAGGCTTTCTTCCACATGCAGATTGAAGTGTTCCGGCAGCAGCTCACCACCCTCGCAGAGCAGCACGGCGCGCTCCACCAGACCCTTCAACTCCCGCACGTTGCCGGGGAAGGCATAGCCTGCCAGACGCTCGAGCGCGGCGTCGGACCAGCGACACAGATCGCGCTGGAGAAACGCGCAGGCCTTGTCGGCGAAATGCCGGGCTAGGCGCAGGATGTCCTCTTCACGCTCGCGCAGCGGCGGCAGTTCGATGGGGAAGTGCGAGAGGCGGTAGAACAGATCCTCGCGAAACAGGCCGTTCTCCACCTGGCTGCGCAGGTCACGGTGGGTGGCGGCGACGATGCGCACGTCGACCTTGTGGGTTTCGGTGGAGCCCAGCGGGCGCACTTCGCCTTCCTGCAGCACGCGCAACAGCTTGGCCTGCAGCAGCAATGGCATGTCACCGATCTCGTCGAGGAACAGCGTGCCGCCGTTCGCCGCATCGAGCAGGCCGCTGCGGTCGCGGTCGGCACCGGTGAAGGCGCCCTTGCGGTAGCCGAACAGCTCACTTTCCAAAAGCTGCTCAGGCAGCGAAGCGCAGTTCTGCACGATGAAGGGTTTGCTGCGGCGAAACCCGCAATCGTGAATGGCGCGCGCCACCAGTTCCTTGCCGGTGCCGGTTTCTCCCGTGAGCAGTACGTTGACCGGGCTGTGCAGCACCTTGCCGATCAATTGGTAGACCGCGCGCATGCGCGGGCTGTCGCCGATGAGGCCGTAACCGCTGGCGCAGGGACTGACTGGCGCGGCAACTGGCGCGGTGCCGCCGGGCGCGCGCAGGCGCTGGAGCAGATGCAGCTGGGCGAGGCCGAAGGCGCCGAGCTGGGCCAGCGAGCCGCTGAAGCCGTGCAGCTCACGCGACTCGGTACTGGCCGTCAGCAGCAGGCCGGCGACGCGCTGCTGCTCGTCCTGCAGCGGCAGGCAGAGCAGGCTGCGCCACGGCTTTGGGCTATCCGGCAGGAAACCCGAAGCATGCAGGCTGCTGTCCAGTTCGCTGAGGCAGAGCGTCTGGTTCTGGCACAGGCAGTATTGCAGCAGCTGCTCGCCGTCGTAATCACTCGGCAGGCTGGTGGCTTCGCGTGGCTGTAGCAGGCCGTTGTGCCATTCAGCGCAGAGCGTCAGGCGAGTGTGGGTGGCGTCCAGCAAATAGAGCTGGCTGAGTTGGCAGTTGCTCAGCTGCGCCGCGGTTTCCACCAGTCCACCGAGCAGGCTGTCGGCGTTCGCCGCGCGCGCCAGCCCGGCGAAACGGCCCAGCAGGGCCTCGGCATAGCGCAGCGGCTGTGGCACCTGATTGAACATCGCAGACATCTCAGGCGAACTCACAGACCAGCGCACTGTTGCCATCCAGCGTGGCATGTACCCGCTGCAGCGGCTCGCCACTGGCCATGGCATCGAGCAGGCGGTCCACCACCAGCGGTTGCAGGTGCTGCTCGATCAGGTGGTCGATCAGGCGCGCACCGCTGTCGCTGTCGCCGCAGCGCTCGGCGAGGTGCGTGACCAGCGCCGGGCAGTGGCTGAACTGCAGCTGGCGACGCTGCAACCGCTCACCGAAGCGTGCCAGCTTGAGCGCGACCAGCTCGTCGAGCACTTCGCCGATGATCGGGTAGTAGGGCACCACACGCATGCGCCCGAGGAGGGCCGGCTTGAAGTGCTGCGACAGCTGCGGACGGATGGCCAGTTCCAGATCCTCGGCCGCCGGTCGCTGTCCAGCGGTGCAGAAACTGGCGATGCGCTCGCTGGCGAGATTGCTGGTCATCAGGATCAGGGTGTTGCGGAAGTTGATCTCGCGGCCTTCGCCGTCATTCGCCACGCCCTTGTCGAAGATCTGATAGAAGACATTCATCACATCCGGATCGGCCTTCTCCACCTCGTCGAGCAGGATCACCGAGTAGGGTTTTTGCCGCACCGCTTCGGTGAGCATGCCGCCTTCGCCGTAGCCGACATAGCCTGGAGGCGCGCCGATCAGGCGGGAAACGCTGTGTTTCTCCTGAAACTCGGACATGTTGATTACGGTGAGGAAGCGCTCGCCGCCATACAGCAGGTCGGCCAGGGCAAGGGCGGTCTCGGTCTTGCCGACGCCGCTGGGGCCGACCAGCAGGAACACGCCCACCGGAGCGTCGGGCTTGTTCAACCCGGCCGCTGCCGCGCGCATGGCACGATCCAGCGCTTCCACGGCCTGTTCCTGACCGCGCACCCGGGCGCGCAGATCGGCGGCGAAGTTGGCGACCTGGGCGTTGTGCTCCCGAGCCAGCTGCGTCAGCGGCACACCGGTCCAGTGGCTGATCACCTCGGCCACCAGGCGCGGGCAGACCTCATGGCTGACCAGTCGCTGCTCGGCCTGGGCTACGGCGAGTTCGGCCTGTACGGCGCGTAGCTCGGACTCGAGCTCATCGAGCGATGGGGCCTCGCCGTTCTCGTTTGCATAGCTGCGGGCTTCGGCGGTGCGTTTGCGCAGCTCGAGCAGGCGCTCGGCGAGCTGGCGCTGCCTGGTCCAGCGGGATTCGAGCTGCTCGATTTCGTCTCCCGCCGTGAGCAGACGTTGCTCCAGCCGCTGGAGGACAGCCGCGTCGACCGGCAGGCCAGCGGCAAGATCGCGGCGCATGGCTTCACGCTGGCGCTCGCCTTCGGCGACCTCACCACGCAGGCGTTCCAGCGCCTCGGGCGCAGCGGCGAGGCTGATGCGCACCCGCGCGCAGGCGGTATCCAGCACGTCGACGGCCTTGTCCGGCAGCTGCCGGCCGGCCAGGTAGCGTGCCGACAGCTCGGCGGCGGCCGTGACCGCATCATCGCGCAGGTAGATGCCATGACTCTTTTCGTAGACCGGCGCCAGCCCGCGCAGGATGGTGACGGCTTCCGTAACGCTCGGCTCGTGCAGCTGCACCGGCTGGAAGCGCCGGGCCAGTGCCGGGTCCTTCTCGAAGTACTTCTTGTACTCGCTCCAGGTCGTGGCAGCGATGGTGCGCAGCTCGCCGCGTGCCAGTGCCGGCTTGAGCAGGTTGGCCGCATCGCCACTGCCGGCCTGGCCGCCGGCGCCGATCAGCGTGTGCGCCTCGTCGATGAACAGGATGATCGGCTTGGCTGAGCCCTTCACTTCGTCGATCACGCCCTGCAGACGGCGTTCGAATTCGCCCTTCACGCTGGCGCCGGCTTGCAGCAGGCCGAGGTCCAGGCAGAGCAGCTCGACGCCCTTCAGTGCCGCAGGCACTTCCCCGCTGACGATGCGCAGCGCCAGGCCTTCGACGATGGCGGTCTTGCCGACCCCAGCTTCGCCGACCACGATCGGATTGTTCTTTCGCCGCCGGGCGAGGATGTCGATCATCTGGCGGATCGCCGAGTCGCGGCAGAGCACCGGATCGAGCTTGCCGTCACGGGCCTGTTGGGTGAAGTTGTGGGTAAAGCGCGCCAGGTTCGACTCGCCACCGGCAGCAGGTTTGCCAGTGCTGCCTTGAGGCTGCTGGCTTAGGGCGAAGTCGCGCAGGCGCTCGGCATCCAGCCGGGCCAGCAATGGCTGGTAATGACTGCCTGCATAGCGCAGCGGATTGCGCAGCAGCGCGAGAATCAGTGCGGCCTGGTCAATCTGGCTCTGGCCGAGTTCCAGACTGGCCACCAGCAGGGCATCCTGTAGCCATTGCACCAGTTCGGTGGAAAACACCGGGTTGCGCGATTCGCTGCGCTCGCCTCGCGGTTGCAGCGCCTGCGCCAGTGCGCCGGTATCGACTTCGGCATCCAGCAAGGCTCGCTTGAGCAGTCCATCGGGACGCTCGAGCAGGCCGAGCAGCAGGTCCTCGACGAGAACCTTGCTGCCGCCACGTATCACGCAGCGTTCGGCTGCGCCTTCCAGATCCTGTTTACTGGGGGCATCCAGGGCTTGCACCAGTTGCTGTAAGTCGACGTTGATCATTTTCATCTTCCTTAATGAGTCTTGCTGCCCAGGGTGACCAGACCGTCGGCGCGGTCGCGTCCGAGCCAGCTGGTCCAGCCGAGGCGGCAGTTGTTGTCGGCGCCGATGCGTAGCTCACGGATCTCGTCCGGGCGAAGCTCCAGGCGCAGGTCGTAATCCAGCGGATCGCGCAGGGTGAAGCGCACCAGCGCACAGAGCGGCTGGTAGCCGCTGCCGATGGGCAGGAATTCGTGGAAGCGATTCCAGTCCAGCTGGCGGATATGGATGCGGAACTTGCCGCCGCGGTCGCGGACCCGCTCGCCGAGCACCAGGCTTTCGCCCAGCTGACTGTTGGCCAGCCCGAGCCGGTTGCGTTGCTCGCCGAGGATTTCCACCCGGCGCTCCAGGCATTGCTCGATGTTCAACTCGGCGTGCTTGAAGTAGTAGCGCAGCACCGATTCGATCAATGCTGCCGAGTGCGCGCGCAGGCTGAGCAGGCCGAGATAGGGCAGCAGGCGCTTCCAGTTCAGCTCCGGCGCGCTGCGGATGGCCTCGCCGCTGAGTCCGACCAGGGCGAACAGCTGCTCCGAGAAGGGGTCATGGGCGCCACTGGTGAAGCTGGCGCGGTATCGGTACTTCTGCCAGATCGGCAGCAGCAGGCGCTGCAGGCGGTTGTTGAACAGGTCGAGGAAGTCGCGGGTCGGGTTGCCGTCTTCGCTGTCGCCAAGCGCTTGTTCGCCGTAGAAGGCCGGCAGCGGCGAGCCGGCGCCGAACAGGCTGACCAGGTTGATGCGCAGGCGGGCGCGCCACTCGCCGTGCTCCTGGAAGAACTGCACCTGCTCGATATCACTGCCGGGAAAGCCCAGGCTCGGGTTGGCCTGGAATTCCAGGCGCTCGTAGAGCGCCTCGTCATCCAGCCCGGGATTGAGCTGGCGCAGGCGATCGAGCACCAGCAGCACGCCCTGGAACAGGCTGTACTCGCGGATGCCGCGGTTGAGCGGTTTCAGAGCAGCGGTTGCTGACCCATGCGCGGCGTCCATTGGTACACCTCTCCCTGTGTGCTCTGCACGCGCAGCTCGTGATACGAGTTGAGGCTGGCGTAGAGGGCGAAGAATTCGTTGAGCACCGAGGCGAAGAGGAACAGATCGCCCTCACCAATGAAGCCGTCCTGGTTCATGGTCAGTTCGGTACGTACGCCACGCACCGGCAGCCCGCGATGCAGGCGATCAACGTGCTGGTGGGCGATGTGAGTCAGGCCGCCGAGGCGCCGCCGGCTGACGTTCTCGGCATGCTTGTCGTAATAGCGTGGTAGGTCGTAGGTCTCGAGGATCACCTTGAGCGCCTCGACGTTGGCCAGCGACAGGTAGTTCAGCGACATGTTGCTGATCAGCTTCCACAGATAGTCGCGCTGCAGCGGCGGCGCGTAGCTCGGGGTGACCGCCGAGATATTGCGGAAGCTGAGAAATTCCGGGGTGTCTTCGCAGGGCTTGCAGATGTCGCCGAGCTTCAGCTGGCGCGGCAGGTTCTGGTTGGTGCAGGTCAGCTCGATGGACAGCGTCTCGTGCTGGTCAAGGTTGCGCAGACCGAAGCTGAGCCAGGTTTCCTGGCCTTCGCCCAGCAGCGAAGGTTGCTGGCGCACGCTGTAGTGCGGGCGCGCCACCGGCACATCGAAGCTGGGGTCATGCTCGAAGGATTCGAACGGCACGTACTCTTCGTAGCCCATGCCGCCGGGTTTCCAGCCGGTGACCCGATCCACCGAAAACACGCCGCATTGCTGCGCATCGTACTCGGCCGGTAGCAGCAGGTACTGGTCCTGCTTGCCGTCCAGGCGGATCGGGATGGCATCGTGCGGGAACAGGTTTACCACCGGCGTACAGTACAGGCGCACGTTGTCCAGCGTCGGGCGGATGCGTTGCACGCCGGCCTTGTGAATGTCGAAGCGCAGCTCCAGGCCGCGGGCCTGCTTGAGCAGATCCTCCGGAATGCGCTGAATGATCTCAAGGCCCTTTAGGTCGACGAAGAGAAACTTGTCGGGGAAGGCGAAATATTCCTGCAGGTAGCGATAACCGCGGAAGGTATTGAGCGGGTAGGGGATCAGCGCCTCATCCTCGGCGAATCCCACCGGCTCGACCTGCTTGGCGTTGAGCTGCAAGGGCGTCAGCGGTCGGCCATCGGGACCTGTCAGCGGTTTGCCCTGCGCGTCCAGCGGCACCAGCTCGATGCCGCCCAGATGCCGCAACAGGCTCAGGTAGAGCAGCTGGCTGATATAGGGCTCGCCTGCCAGGTGCAGGCGCAGATGGTTGAGGCCGATCTCGCCAAGATTGCCATCGGCGCTCATCTGCAGACGCAGGCTGAGCAGCGCACCGGTGCCCTTGACCGAATACTCCAGGGTCTGCAACGCCAGAGGCAGCACCTCGGTGGCGTAGGCGGTACGAAAGCAGCAGCTGACGCCCTGCACAGGATTGGATTCCACTGGCGTATTGCGCGGCACCGTCAGTGCAGGGCCGGGGCGCTTCAGCGGATCGAACTGCAGCATGCTGAAGGCTGGCAGCGGACGCATGTAGTTCGGCCATAGCAGATGCATCAGCGAGTGGGTCAGTTCCGGCAGCTCGTCATCGAGCTTCTGCCGCAGCCGCCCGGTGAGAAAAGCGAAGCCTTCGAGCAGCCGTTCGACATCCGGATCGCGCCCGGCCTGGCCGAGGAACGGCGCGAGCGCCGGGCTGCGCTCGGCGAAGCGCTTGCCCAGCTGGCGCAGGGCGGTGAGCTCGCTCTGGTAGTAATGGTTGAAAGACATGTCTAACGATTCATCCTTGTCGTTTCGTGTCCGGCGCGCTTGCGCGGCGGGGCTCCTAGCGTCGGCGGTAGCATCCCGTGGAGGTGTCCATGTTCACGAGCAGGCAGTTGCCGTGTGGCTTCAGCCTCATCTTGTCGAAGAAGGCCCTTGGCCCGCGTTCGCGCAACTCGATCTGCCCGTCCACCATTGCCCAGTGCCCTCGACCCTGGATGTCGAGGCTGCCGTAGTAGAGCACCGCCTCGAACGTGCCCTGTTCCTGGAGCAGCAGCTGTGAGCCCATTTCCATCACGCCGACCAGTTCGTAGCGCCCGGCCAGTTCGCGCGGCGGCGGGGAAGTGTTGGTGCAGGCGGCCAATGTCAGCGCGAGGGCGGCGAGCGCCAGGCGGGCGCAGCGTGAGGAGGGTTTACCACGAGCCATAGGGCACCCCGTGTTGCTCGATGTAGGCCTTGGCTTTGTCGGAGAGGGGACGGTGTTCTCCGTTGGATGTGCCGCCGTATGGTCCGACCTTGCTGATCGCGGCTTCGAAGCGGCCGATTTCTATGGATTGCAGGCAAGGGCCGCCGACCCAGGCCTTGGCGATGCCGCCGGGGGCCAGGCCGATGGTTATAACCCTACGATACATCCCTTCGACGACTCTTTTCTCGCCACGACAGTAAGGAGCCTGAGGCTTGAGCATCTCCTCACGCACCCATTCGGGAATATTGATGCGCACGTTATAGGTCTGCGGTTCGACCAGTGATTGCCAGCGCACAAAGATGATCTCCGGTAGGTCGATGCCTCGTAGGCCCTTCCCGGCGGTTCCGGCCGGATGCGATGGCCATCCGGCTACGACGCTTGCATAGGATGGCACGCCGCCACCGACTCTTTCGTAAGCCAGCCCACGGCGGTCAATTACATCCACGCTCTCCACCCAGACTTCCATATGGTCGGGAGCGATAACGCCTGCGTACCAAGTGTCAAACGGCAGTCTGGGGTGGGCTTGGCTGCTCGCGCATCCACTGAGCAGGACGAATGCACAGGCGAGAAAGAGACTCTTCATTCGGGATAGCCTTGCTGTGGCTGGTTGTTGTAGATCAGACGGACGTTAGGTGCAGGCTTATTGATAAGCAGTCCGCCAGAGGGCTTCCAGTTCGCTGACAGGTGGATGTAGTTTCTCCGAAGCAAGCGTTCTTCATTTTTATCCAGGCCGTAACGGCCTCCTTTGGAAAAAGCCATCAGCTTATCGGCAATTTTCTGAAGCTCCTCGGGCAGTGCGGTTGCTCTTTCCCTTTCATCGATGAAGTCGAAAGGAACGTCTTGCTGCACTGCTAGTTCCCGCATCACACGCAAATACACTAGCGCCAACTCCCCGCGTATCTGACGGTCAATAGTTACCAGGCCTAACACCCAGTTCTCAGGCGGATGGTTGACGCCGCGGGGGTTGGGTTTGCGGATGGGGCGAACGTCTTTTTTAAGCTGACTCTCCGGAAACCCGAGAGCCTTCCACTTCTCATATTGCCGCTCGGTTTCGCGCCAGGCGTGCGTAAATTCAACTGGAGTACCCGCGGGAACTGTGGAGCTGACTGGACGACTCAGGATCAGCTTTTCCTGGGCAATCGGAAGATAGCCACCGCCAATATCCGAGTGCGCGCCGGGAAGCGCTATCTCCTGGTGATGCGGAGCCACGCTATTGAGCGCGAAGTTCCAGCGCATCTCATCTCGAGCCGTGAGCTGAACTACCTTGCGTGCGCAACCCGGAGGCAGGTACAGGTTGATGCCTCGATTGAGATGGTCCGCAGGGCTGAAGTCCCACCCCATTGGGTCGACCACTGCTGCCACCGTATCGAACAGACCGATAAAGTTGATGCAGGCCTGGCCGCTCCATTCAAAGTCTTCTGACAGACCGAACTGGCCAGGCCGCAGGAGCTCAGCCAGCACCCCACCGTTGGCTTTGAGTACCTCATTGGCGAAGTGGCGGGCTGCTGCTGCACCGCGGCTGAATCCGAAAATATCGAACTCCAGAGCGTCGATCTGCGCGTTGGGATTGCTTTCCGCAAATAGGCCCAGCTGTACGCGGATCGTGTTCGGGCTCTGCATCACCCGAGCCACCACACCGGTATCGCCCATGCCTGTAGCCTGGCCGTATATCGAGTCCGCAGCACCACTACTGGTGCCGATGCCTTCGAGGTAGGCCTTGATGCTGGCGCTACGCTCGTCCTCCGCCAGGCTCCGGGTCGCATCGTCCTGGTACAGGTCGAAAAGCCGCGCCACGTTGCTCGGTGCATTGCCATAGCTGTTGTCCGGCGTCTGGGTGAAGAAGCCGTTGCCTTCGCTACCGCCGAAGCCATGCGCCCGGCAGTAGTCAACGACTTCGCCAAGGGTGCGCTCGTCCAGCAGGGTCAGGTCGTCCTGGCGACACTTTTCGGTCACGGCGGCATTGGCCAGGTTATTGCCGGTGCCGTCGAAGAACACGCCGATTCGCAGGGTGATGCCCTGGCGAGCCTGTTGCTGCGGCTGCTCGACCAGCTCCTCTTCTTCGTCTTCTTCTTCCAGGCCCAAAGGCGCGGGGTCACCCGGCTCTTCCTGCCAGGCGCGGGCTAGCGGTGTGGCTGGGAGAAGGGACTTGACCGCGTTGGTTGCCGCAGCAATCGCGGCGGTTGCAATGCCAAGCACCTCAGGCGCAAGGAAGGGCGCCGGGCTGTGACCACTGCCGATGACCACGGTCCCCGAACCCGCGGTCACGACATTGCCATGACTCCCCACACTGCCCACCACTGCCGCCGGCTTGCCATCGATCAACACGTTGGGGATCACCGCGCTGGCCATCGCTCCGCCACAGGCGGAAGCGTCGCCCATGCGTGCGGCCGGCAGGCCATCGAACAGCACGTCGGGCGAGCCGGCGGCGATGGGGTTGGTGCCGTGGCCCGTCTTCGGGCAGGCGGTAGGGTCGCCGAGGCGGGCTGCGGGTTTGCCGGACATCCGTTGTCTCTCCTTACTGGACCTTGACCTGCCCGCTGCCATCCAGGCTGGCGGAGAAGCTGACCTGGCGCTTGAGGCCATCCACTTCCAGCAGGCCTTCGATGGTGAAGGCGAGGGTCAGCGGGTCGTGGGTTCGCGGCAGCGACAGCACGCGCACCTGGGTCAACCTGGGTTCGTACGCTTCGATGAAGCGCTCGATGGCGATACGCGCCTGCTGCAGCGAGTCGTGCAGCGACAGGCGCATATCGTTGAGATCTGGCAACCCGTAGTCGGGCAGCGTCTGCACGCTGCCCGCTCGGGTGCTGAGCATCTTGGCCAGATGGGCAGCCACCGAGGCCATCGCCGCGACCTCGCGGCTCCAGCCGGAACGTCGCGCGGCGTCACCGCCGAGGCGTTCGAAGAGGCTGCCGTATCCGTTCAAGTGCTTATTCCTTGTCCAGCTTGCCAACCAGCGACAGGGTGAAATCCGCGCCCATGTACTTGAAGTGCGGACGCACGCTGAGGCTGACGCGGTACCAGCCCGGCTCGCCCTCGACGTCGCTGACGTTGACCTGGGCGGCGCGCAGCGGACGACGGCTGCGTACTTCGGAGCTCGGATTTTCCTGGTCGGCGACGAACTGGCGGATCCACTTGTTCAGTTCCAGTTCGAGGTCGGTGCGCTCCTTCCATGCACCGATCTGCTCGCGCTGCAGCACCTTCAGGTAGTGCGCCAGGCGGTTGACGATGAACAGGTAGGGCAGCTGGGTACCGAGCTTGTAGTTCAGCTCGGCGGTCTTGCCTTCCTCGCTGTTGCCGAAGAACTTCGGCTTCTGCGCCGAGTTGGCGGAGAAGAACGCCGCGTTGTCGCTGCCCTTGCGCATGGTCAGGGCGATAAAGCCTTCCTCGGCCAGCTCGTACTCGCGCCGGTCGGAAACCAGCACTTCGGTCGGGATCTTGGTCTCGATCTCACCCATGCTCTCGAAGTGGTGCAGTGGCAGATCCTCGACCGCGCCACCGCTCTGCGGGCCGATGATGTTCGGGCACCAGCGGAACTTGGCGAAGCTGTCGGTCAGACGGCTGGCGAAGGCGTAGGCGGTGTTGCCCCACAGGTAGTGCTCGTGGCTGCCGGCGACGTTTTCCTTGTAGACGAAGCTCTTCACCGGGTTGTCTTCTGGATCGTACGGATTGCGCAGCAGGAATCGCGGGACGGTCAGGCCGACGTAGCGGGCATCTTCCTTTTCGCGGAAGCTCTGCCACTTGGTGAACTGCGGGCCCTCGAAGTGATCCTTGAGGTCTTTGAGGTCCGGCAGGCCGGTGAAGCTTTCCAGGCCGAAGAATTTCGGGCCGGCAGCAGCGATGAACGGCGCGTGCGACATGCTCGCGACACTGGCGACGTACTGCATGGTCTTGACGTCGGGCGCGCTGGGATCGAAGAAGTAGTTGGCGATCAGCGCACCGACCGGCTGGCCACCGAACTGGCCGTACTCGGCCGTGTAGATGTGCTTGTACAGGCCGGACTGGACGATTTCAGGGCTGTCCTCGAAGTCGTCCAGCAGGTCTTGCTTGGAGGCGTTGAGCAGTTCGAGCTTGATGTTTTCGCGAAAGTTGGTGCGATCCACCAGCAGCTTCAGGCCACGCCAGGAGGACTCCAGCGCCTGGAACTGTGGGTGGTGAAGGATTTCATCCATCTGCCGGCTGAGCTTGGCGTCGATCTCCGCGATCATGCGGTCGACCATTGCCTTCTTCACCGGCTCGTTTTCGTTCTGCGGCTTGAGCAGTTCCTCGATGAAGGCCGATACGCCGCGCTTGGCGATGTCGTAGGCCTCGTCGTCCGGGGTCAGGCGGGTTTCGGCGATGATGCGGTCGAGAATGCCGCCTTCGGCGAGGTGATTGCCGTGCTCGACGGCGGCTGCGCTAGTGGTCATGTAGATGTGCTTCCTTGTCGGTGATATCAGGCGTCCAGCTTCTCTTTGGCCGCCAGGCCCAGTTCGCCGAGTACGCGGTCACGCGAGTCGTCATCGGCGAGTACGCTTTCGATGGCCTTGCGGAAGGCCGGAGCGTTGCCCAGCGGGCCCTTCAGGGCGACCAGGGCGTCGCGCAGTTCCATCAGTTTCTTCAGCTCCGGGACCTGCTCGACCAGGTTTGCCGGGTTGAAGTCTTTCATCGAGTTGATGCGCAGCTGCACGGCCAACTCGTCATCGGTCTGCTCGTCCTGCAGGCGGTTCGGCACGCCGAAGGTCAGGTTCAGCTCCTGCTTGGCCAGGACCTCGTCGAAGCTGTTCTTGTCGATGGCGATGGGCTTGCGGTCTTCGATCTTGCGGTCGTCGGCGCGCTGGGTGAAATCGCCCAGCACCATCAGCTTGAGGGGCAGCTCGACCTCTTCCTGAGCGTTGCCGGTGGCCGGCTTGAACGTGACGTTGATGCGTTCCTTGGGTGCAACCGAGCCTTCTTTGGCCATGGTGTTCTCCTTTGCGGTTAGTCCAGCACCACTTCGAGATCGAGGTGGCACAGCCTGCGGTAAATCTCATCCTTGCTTTCACGCACGGCGTGGTTCTGCGGCAGCAGCTCGCAACAGCTGTGCAGCAGGCGCAGTACCTCGAGGGCGAGATCGGGTTCCCAGCTGCCCAGGCCACTGGCCTCGAGCTGCTGGTCGAGTGCTTCGAGCTGGGTTTTGGCCAGCTCGTATTTCTTGGCCTGGTAGCACAGGCGGGCGAGGCTCAGTTGCCAGAAAAATCGCTCACGGCCGCCACGGGCGCGAGCAAGGCCCTGTTTCAGCTGCTGCACGGCGGGTTTGAGGCCTTCCTTGCGCAACAGGGGCAGCGCTTCCTGCAACGCCAGCTCCCAGCTCGGCTGTATGCTGCCGGAAGCAGGCGGCTCTTCCTGTCTCGTTGTGGCGGCAGGCTGCACATGGGGCAGGACCTGGCCGCTGATCCAGGCGCGGGTTTCGGCGTCGGCGAACGGCGTGCCGTCGTGGAAGCGCAGCTCCTCCAGACGCGGCAGGCGCTGCAGGAACAGCGCGAGCTGAATCTCCACCTCGCGCATGGCCTGTTCGGCCGCCAGTTCCTGCAGGCACTCCCAGGCCAGGCGCTGACCGTCCAGCCAGAACGGGGCACGCGCGGTGCTGTTCTCCAGGTCCACCAGCAGGTCCGCGTACAGGCCCTGGGCGAAACGTTCGCGGTAGTTGGCCAGCTTATCGGCAGGTATCCCACGCAGGGCGGTGACCTGCTCGCCGTTGTGCTCCGGCAGGCTGTCGATGCTCAGCCACAGGAGCGTGCGTGACAGGCGCAGCGGCCGCACATCGCTGGTGCGCTGCTTCAGCCACCAGGCTGTGAGCGGACGCGCCTGCTCCTGCAGGTTGCGCACCGCCTTGAGCGCTTCCTTGTCGTTCTCGATCGGCGCGCCGGGGGCGAAGACCTGGCTGGCGACCTGTTTCACCTGGGCGATGGCTGCGCCGACCGTCCCGGGTTGCGGTTGCCCCGAGCTGGCGCGCTTGACCATGCCGTCGAGCTGGCGGCATAGCGGCAGCAGCAATGGAGCATCTTCGCCGAGATGACCGGACAGGCACTGCTCCAGCGCATGCAGTTGCTCGGCCAGGCTGCGGAACAGCGCCAGCTGTTCGCCGACCGGGACGTCTTCGGAAAAGGTCTGTTCCAGCCGCGGCAGCAGCCAGTTGATCGCGGCGGCGCGCGTGCGCGGCTTGCGCGGATGCAGCTCGGCCCAGTGATTGCTGCACAGGTAGTGCAGGACGCTCAGGCCGGCCTGCAACCCGGCAAAGGACTCACGCTGGAACAGGCTCCAGGTCAGCCAGGCGGCGGCGCGCAGGTCCTTGGACAGCGAGGTGAGCAGCGTCTCGCTGCCCTCGCGGACCTTCTGCCAGTCAATGCCAGTGGTCTGGTGCAGCGCTCCGGCCTTGGCCAGCTCGGCCTCGAGCAATTCGAATTCGCTGCTGTAGCGAATATCATCGCCAGCGAAATTGCTGTCATTGACCGGCTTTCTGGCAAGTTCCAGATAATGCTTGCTGAGTGCGCTGGCGTGCATTGGGTCTTCCGTGACGCTCAAGTTCGATCCGTGAACTTTGAAACAGCCAAATAACAAGAACGGCATGTTTCCGAGAAAGGAGGTGCGCAACTTTTTGCACACCTTTCCTGCGCAACAAATTGCACAGGGCCTTATGGGGTGGGCATCCTAGACGGGGGGTATGTCTCATTCAAGGCGAGAAATGTGATCTCTGTTGCAGTGGGAAATATTAGCCGGCAATCGACGGAACTAATTCAAAACTGCCGAAAAAGTTGCTCTCTGGAATTATTTAACCTTGTGCGAAATAAGCCAGTTGCATGTAAGTCATCACTTACATGCAACTATCTACTCGATCACAGAAAGATGATGGGTGCTGTTATAGCCGAACGCGGCGACTATTCAGCGCGCGGGGATTGCGGTGACGGATACGCTCAACAGGTGCTGCTGGCCCGGTTGCAAGACGATGGCGTCGTCCAGCACGTTGGCTGTCTCTATGCAGGCCATGCGCTGCCAGGCGTCGTCGGCGAAGCTGGACAGGCGCTTGGCCTTGTCGATCCAGGGGTTCCACAGCACCGCTGATCGCGAGCCGCGGGTGGTCAGCTGGATGCTGCGTTTCCATGCCGGGTCGATGAGCTTCAGGGTCGTCGGGAGCTGCAAGTAGATGCGGTCGGTTTCGCCGTTGAACGCCAGGTCTCCGTTCTGCTGCTGGCGCTGCTGCCAATCCAGCAGCGTATCGATGTAGGGGCAGCCTGCCAGGCCTTCGACGCGAACCTGATGGATGTCGCTGACGGCGAAGTAGCTGTGCAGGGCCTGGCTGATGGTGACTGCCTCCGTGCCAACGTTGCGGCTGCTGAGGCTGAGCTCCAGCTCGTCGGCCAGGCGGATCTGCAGTGTCAGTTCGACCCGGTGCGGCCAGCCCGGCAGTGCGCCGAGCGCCTGCGGGCAGTGGAACTCGAGAATCGCCGTATCGCCTTCGCCGCGCTGCTCCCGCAATTGCCAGGGCAGGGCGCGCACCAGGCCGTGGAACGGCGCGGGTTGCTCGCCGTGGTAGCTCGCCTGGACCTCTTGTGGGTTGCGCGCCAGATCGCCGAACCACGGCCAGCACACGGGTACGCCTCCGCGTACCGATTGGCCCTGTTCGAAGGCGGCCTCCTCGCTGAGCCAGATGATCGGCGGCGCATCGCCCTGGCGATAGCTGAGGATCTGCGCGCCCTGTTCGGCGATCAGCAGTTCGTCGTCACCGCGGCGTACTCGCCAGCAGGCGAGCTGGTTCATTTCGATGCGTTGGATATCGACAGGCATGGGGAATCTCGTAAGGGTTCGGGATCTGCGTCTGACCGCAGAGTGAAGGCGGGATTCAGAAAGGGTCACTGCCTCCTTGCGCAAGGAGGCAGTGCGGGAATCAGCGTCCCTGGCAGGCGTCGACCCGCAGCCAGCGCTCCAGCAGTTTGAAGCCCTGCATCAGCACGAAGGCGATCAGCAGATAGATCAGGCCGGCGGTGAGGAACATTTCCTCGTGCAGGTAGGTGCGGGCGGCGATCTTGCGCGCCATGCCGGTCAGTTCCAGCAGGGTGATGGTGCTGGCCAGCGCGCTGGCCTTGAGCATCAGGATCACCTCGTTGCTGTAGGCCGGCAGGCCGATGCGCGTAGCGCGCGGCAGGATGATGTGCAGCAGTGCCTGGCTGCGCGACATGCCCAGCGCGCGGGCGGCTTCGACTTCGCCATGGGGCACGTTCTGGATCGCGCCGCGGATGATCTCGGCGATATAGGCCGCGGTGTGCAGCGTCATGGTGATGATCGCGCACCAGTAGGGGTCACGCAGGTACGGCCAGAGCGCGCTTTGGCGCACGATGTCGAACTGCGCCATGCCGTAGTACACGAGAAACAGCTGGACCAGCAACGGCGTGCCGCGGAAGAAGAAGATGTAGCCGTAAGGCAATGCCCGCACCGCTAGGTGCCGGGAAGAACGGGCAATACCCAGCGGTACGGCGAGAATCAGTCCGGTGATGACCGACACGCCGACCAGTTGCAGGGTCAGCCAGGCGCCGTCGATGAAGCTCGGCAGCCATTTGATGAAGATTTCCCAGGTCATGCTGCGCTCCGCACGAAGCCGCGGCCGGCACGTTTTTCGAGGAAGTGCATGCCGATCATGGCAACGATGGTCAGGCACAGGTAAATGAAGGCCGCCACCAGGAAGAAGGTGAAGGGTTCCTTGCTGGCGGTCACCGCGATCTGCGAGCGGCGCATGATCTCCTCTAGGCCGATCACCGAGACCAGCGCGGTGTCCTTCATCAGGATCATGAACAGGTTGCCGAGGCCCGGCAGGGCCAGGCGCCACATCTGCGGCAGGATCAGCCGCAGGAAGATACGGCGCTTGCCCAGGCCCAGTGCCAGGCCGGCTTCACGATGGCCCTTGGGAATGGCCAGCAGTGCACCGCGGAAGACCTCGGTGGCATAGGCGCCGAAGCACAGGCCGAGGGCGATGGTGCCGGCGGCAAACGGGCTCAGGGCCAGGTTGGCGATGCCGAACAGTTCGCCAAGGCCGCGAATCAGGTTGATGGTGCCGAAATAGATCAGCAGCACCCAGAGCAATTCGGGTACGCCGCGCACGATGGTCGAGTAGGTGCCGCCGATCCAGCGCAGGGCGCCGTAAGGCGACGTCTTGGCCAGCGCGCCGAGCAGGCCGAGCACCAGCCCCAGCGCCAGGGAGGCGAGGGCCAGTTGGATGGTCATCCAGGTGCCGGCGAGCAAGGCCGGACCGAATCCGTGAAGGTCAGGAATCATAGAAGCTCAAACACCGAAGCCCGGTCGGCCAGAAGGCTGGCGACCGGGCTTCGGCTCGGTTGGATCAGTAAATGCTGAACGGGAAGTACTTGTCGTTGATCTGCTTGTAGGTGCCGTCAGCGATGATCTCCGCCAGTGCCTTGTTCAGCCGCTCGCGCAGTTCATCGTTGCCCTTGCGCACGGCGATGGCGATCTTGTCGTCATCGAATACCGGCTCGCCCTTGAACTCGAAGTTCTTGCCGGCATCGCTCTTGAGCCATTCCCACTGCACGAAGGTGTCGGCCAGGATGCCGTCGACGCGACCGGAGGCCAGGTCCAGGTAGGCATTTTCCTGGGTGTCGTAGAGCTTGATGTCGACGACGCGATCCAGGTTGTCTTCCAGCCAGGTGCCGGCGATGGTCGCGCGCTGCGCACCGATCACTTTGCCTTTCAGGTAGCTCTCGTCGGTCTTGAAGTCGACGTTCTTCGGCGCCACGAACTGCAGCTTGTTGGTGTAGTAGTGGTCGGTGAAGTCGACGGCGTTCTTGCGCTCTTCGGTGACCGACATGGAGGCGGCGAGGAAGTCGAACTTGCCGGCGTTCAGCGCCGGAATGATGCCGTCCCAATCGGAGGTAACCACCTCGCACTCGACCTTCATCTTGGCGCACAGCGCGTGGGAGATATCCAGGTCGAAGCCGACCACCTTGCCGCTGGCGTCGATCAGGTTGAAGGGTGGGTAGGCGCCTTCGGTACCAATCCGTAGTTTTTCCGCCGCGAATGCCTGGGTGCCGATGATCAGCGAGGCAGCAGCGGTCAGCAGGATCTTCTTATAGCTCTTCATGCGGTGTTGCTCCATTAGCGATGGCTGGACATGAATTGTTTACAGCGCGCCGATTGAGGATTGTCAAATACCTGCTCGGGCGTTCCCTGCTCCTCGACCAGACCCTGATGGAGGAACACCACTTCGCTGGATACCTGCTTGGCGAAATTCATTTCGTGGGTGACGAGCAGCATAGTCCGGCCTTCCTCGGCGAGCGACCGAATCACTGCTAGCACTTCTTGTACCATTTCCGGGTCCAGCGCCGAGGTGGGCTCGTCGAACAGGATCACCTTGGGCTGCATCGCCAGCGTGCGGGCGATCGCCGCGCGCTGCTGCTGGCCACCGGAAAGCTGATTGGGGTAGACGTGGCGCTTGTCGGCGATGCCGACCTTGGCCAGCAGGGCTTCGGCCACCTCGGTGGCTTCGGCCTTGCTCTGGCCCAGCACGCGGCGCGGCGCCTCGATGATGTTGTCGAGGATGGTCATGTGCGGCCAGAGGTTGAAGTTCTGGAACACGAAGCCCAGCTCGCTGCGAATCCGGTTGAGCTGCTTGCCGTCGGCGGCGATCAGGTCTCCCTGCTTGTCGCGCTTGAGCTTGAGTTGCTCGCCGGCCACCAGGATCTCGCCCTCGTGAGGGTTTTCCAGAAGGTTGATGCAGCGCAGAAAGGTGGACTTGCCGGAGCCTGAAGAGCCGAGGATGGAAATCACATCGCCGTCACGAGCGGTCAGCGAGATGCCTTTGAGAACTTCCAGATCGCCGTAGCGCTTGTGCAGGTTGCGGATTTCCAGTGCAGGGATGGCCTCGGCCATGAAGGGTCCTCTTTCAGACCGGCGATGGCCGCCAGGGTCCGGATATTCTGTTGGTGCGCTCCGCGCGAACTGCTCGCCATCCTGGCGAGGCGCAAACCTAGCATGCACCGCGGCATGCGCCAAGCGCCGATAAAGCGAGGCGCACGGGCTGTGGGCATCGAAAAGCTGCCATCTGTCGTCAACCACCGTTTTCGCTGGCGGCTTCGTATCGTCTGCGCCGGGCCGCCGTCGACCGGCCCCTACTGCGGCGCGACCTTCGGTGGCTCCGATTCGTTACCAAGCATTTCGTCGTGTTCGTCCATCTTCCACGGCAGGCTGCCGGGCGAGATATGCAGGAAGTGCAGGTACTTCTCGAACTGGTCGAGGATGTCGCTGATGATCTCCGCCTGGTCATAGCCATAAATGTCATAGGACTGCCCGCCACGGCGCAGGAACACCTCGGCGCGGTAGTAGTGCTCGTCGCCGTCCGGGCTTTGTGGCTGGGCGAAAGCCGGCATGGCGTAGCTGATCAGGCGGATCTCGTAGACGAAGTCGAGCTGGTCGTCCTTGATCACCTCCAGATACAGGCGCGAATTGGCTTCGTCTACCTGGACCTCGGCCGGCCAGCCCTGCTCGGCCAGGCCACGCTGCACGCGACGCATGCCCTTGAGCACGGTACTGGCCATGAAACCTTCCACCTCCTCGCGGCTGGGAAAGGTGACCAGCCCGGCCAGGCGCTTCTTCCACACGCCCGGGCCGGCTGCTGCGCTCTGCCGGTTGGCGGTCTGCACGTGGGTCTGCAGGCTCAGCTGATGCCCCTCGATCACCAGCGCTCGCCACATGCCCAACGCGATCAGCATCATCAGGATGCAGAACGGCAGGCCGGCAGCGATGGCCATGGTCTGCAGCGCGCTGAGGCCCCCGGCGAGCAGCAGCACGGAGGCCACCACGCCTTCGATCGTCGCCCAGAACACGCGCTGCCAGGTCGGCGTATGGATGGCGCCGCCGGCGGCGATGGAGTCGATTACCAGCGAGCCGGAGTCCGAGGAGGTGACGAAGAAGGTCACGATCAGCAGCACCGCGAGGATCGAGGTCAATGTGGTCCAGGGCAATAGCTCGAACAGCTTGAACAGCGCCACCGCGTGGTCGGCCTGCACATCCTGGATCAGCGTGTTGTACCCCTCGACCATGATCAGGTGCAGGGCCGTGTCGCCGAACACCGAGAACCAGAAGAAGGTGAACATGGTCGGCACGATCATCACGCCGAAGACAAACTGGCGGATGGTCCGACCACGGCTGATCTTGGCGATGAACAAGCCGACGAAGGGCGACCAGGAGATGGTCCAGCCGAAGATGAACAGCGTCCAGTTGCCGATCCAGTCGCTGCGGCTGTAGGCCTGCAGGTTGAAGGTGCGCTCGACAATGTTGTTCAGGTAGCTGCCGGTGTTCTGCAGAAAGGTCTCCAGGATGAAGATGGTCGGGCCGACGGCGAGCACGAACAGCATCAGCACCGTGGCCAGCACGATGTTGAGCAGCGACAGGTTCTTCACCCCCTTGTCGAGCCCGGCGACCACCGAGGCGATGGCCATGCAGGTGATGATGGCGATGGTGATCACCTGCACCGTGATGTCCACTGGTACGTCCCACAGATAGTTCAGGCCGGCGTTGATCTGGGTGACCGACAGGCCGAGCGTGGTGGCGATGCCGAACAGCGTGCCGAGGATTACCAGCACGTCGACGAAATGGCCGATCGGCCCGTAAATGCGCTCGCCGATCAGCGGATACAGCGCCGAGCGCAGCGACAGCGGCAGGCCGTGGCGGAAGGCGAAATAGGCCAGCGCCAGGCCGACGATGCCGAAGATGCCCCAGATGTGAAAGCCCCAGTGGAAGAAGGCGATCTGCATGGCTTGCTTGGCGGCATCCACCGTCTCCGGCGCGCCGGCCGGTGGCGTCGAATAATGCAGCACCGGCTCGGCGACACCGAAGAACAGCAGGGCGATGCCGTAGCCGGCGGAGAACAGCATGGCGAACCAGGCAGGGAAACTGTACTGCGGCTCGGAGTGGTCCGGCCCGAGCTTGATGTTGCCCCATTTGGTCAGGGCGATGCCGACGATGAACACCAGGAAGAACGCCACCGACAGCATGTAGAACCAGCCGAAGGTGCGGGTGATGTATGCCAGCACCGAATCGAACAGCTCGCCGGCCAGTTCCGGATTGCTCGCCGTGCCGATCACCAGCAGCAGCGTGATCACCACCGCAGGAATGAACACGGGAAACAGAATGATGGCCTTGGGCAATTTCCTAGCGGCGTCCATGGGCGGTCAGCCTCCGTTTGAGCGGGTGATGAGCGGGATGTACGCGGCGAAACCTCCGGATTGCCCGAACGCTGCCTTCTGGGTAGACGGCCCGAAGCGCCGAATGATTCAGCGAAAAGATGCGATGGAAGGTCGATCGGGGCGGCCGTGGCCGCTAGAGGGCAGGCTGCAGCCCGTGTCGGCGCAGGATGCGCGCGATGCTGCCATCGGCGATCAGTGCCTCCAGCGCATCGTCGAAACGCTGGAAGCGTGTCTCGCTCACTGCCACGCGGGAAAGCCCGATGGCGTAGGAAACGCTTTGCAGCTCACCCGCTTCGTGGATATCCACCAGCCGCTCCTGCTCGATCAGGTGCCAGGCCACATCCTGGTTGACCACCGCCACGCCCTGTCCGCCAAAGCGTCCGGCCTGCAGCATGCGCATCAGGCGGCGGTTGTCCGACTCCAGAATCATCTGCACGTCGTCCACCTGGGCCAGATGTTCGCTCAATACGAACGAGGTACCGGATGGGCCGTACACCGCAACGGTGCGGCCAGCCAGGTCTTGTGCGCGATGAAACACGAAGCCGCTGGCGCCGCGTGCATACACGCCGTAGCGCGAGGTCGCCAACATGCGGGTGAGGTGGAAGGCGCGTTCGCGTTCCGGCGAGCGGATCACGGTGAAAATGCCGTCCACCTCACCCGCCTCGGCCAGGGCCAGCGCGCGGCGCCAGGGCAGCAGCTGGATCGGGCAGTCGATACCCATCCGCGCGCAGACGGCTTCGACGATCTCGACGAAGGGCCCGGCGGCCCTGTCGTTGTCAGTCTTATGCGTGGCTGCGTAGGTGAATGGCGGGAAGTCTTCGGTGACGAAGCGCAGCTGTTCGGCATGGCTGTCGCCGACTGCCAGGGCTAGCGCCATCCAGAGTGCAATTCGGCGTATGGCCATGGTCGAGGTTCCCGGCGCGGCGACAGCAGCAGGTGCGCTCCGTCCGTGAGCGTCAGGCTAGCGCGTCGGGCGCCACAGCGCGACCCCCGGTGACGGTGTCGCGGATCGAGCGGCCGGGGCGAGTCTGCGGGTTACGCCGGTTTGCGAGGTGCGGGTTATCTAGCGCCTGGCGCTGCGCATTTCCTTGCGCCATTCCCATGGCGGTTGCTGTTCGGTCTTGTGCAACGCCCAGAGGCCCCGCTTGAACTCCCGGGCGACCGCCTCGAGATCGAGCAGGGCGCGGTCCTTCAGTTGAGCACGATATGCCCAGGCAGTGCCGGTTCGGACCATCTCGGCGTTGACGTCGGTGTCCCCGGCCCTGACGCGAGCCAGGGTTCGCCCCTGGTCGTCGCGACCCTGGACCGTGAGCTGAACGTTCTTGCCGAACACATAGCCGGAAAGTGCCTGACGGGCCTGGGCGCCATACGGCTGCTTGAGCTCCGGTGCATCGATCTCGGCCATCCGTACCCTGAGCCGATCGCCCTCGGCGGTACGGCAACTGAAGACGTTGCCATCGGCAATGCCGATCACCCGGCAGTCGGTTGTTTGCGCGGACGCGGGAAGGGCGGTGAGCAGCAGGGCGGCGAGTACACAGCGCAGCATGGGAGCGATCGCTTCGGTTGGGGCCGGCGAGGGTAACAGGCCGATCACCGGCCGAACCGGAGCCAGGTCTCAGATGGTCATGTTGGGCCCCGGCGGCAGCTGCGCGGAAGAATCCCATTGGCTGTGCAGCCGATTCGGCTGAATTGCAGGCAACAAAAAACCCGCACTAGGCGGGCTTCTTGTGGGCTTTCGGGTGGTCTTGGCACCACCTGAAAACGAAAGGTGGTGCCCAGGGACGGAATCGAACCGCCGACACGGGGATTTTCAATCCCCTGCTCTACCGACTGAGCTACCTGGGCAACGGGGCGCTATTAGACGGATTTGCCTTTTGCCTGTCAAGCGCGGCCCGGAAAATATTTAATCCGGACGGGCGCTTAGCGCAGCCGGGCGGTCATTCGCTGGGTGGCACGTAGCCTTCGGCCTTGGCGTAGTCCTCGCCGGAGAAGAACTTGTCCATCTCGCCCTGGAGAAACTTGCGGTCCTCGGCGTTCATCATGTTCAGGCGGCGCTCGTTGATCAGCATGGTCTGGTGTTTCTGCCAGTCGTCCCAGGCCTGCTTGGAAATGTTGTTGTAGATGTCCTCGCCTTTCTGGCCCGGGAACGGCGGGCGCTCGAGGCCGGGGAGTTCTTCGTTGTACTTGCGGCAGTTCACGGTGCGGGTCATGAGGTCTCTCCTGCATTCAATTCAGCGGCGGCGCGCTTGAGCAGTGTCTTTACCGGCGCGGCAAGGCCGAGGCGCGGCGGGGTGGCGAGGTTATACCAGAGCCAGTCCGCCTCGGCCACGGCGTCGGGCGCGGTCTTGACCCTGATCAGCCAGGGTTCGATGGCCAGCTGGAAATGGCTGAAGGTGTGGGTCAACCCTGGCAGTTCGCGACGGTCTTCCAGCTGCAGCGCATGCCGTTCGGCCAGAGGATCGAGGGCAGCGAGGTCGTCCAGTTCCGGCAGGCTCCAGAGCCCACCCCAAAGCCCGCTCGACGGGCGACGGTAGAGCAGGATGGCACCGTCGCGATTGGCCAGCAGCGGCATCAGCGTGCGCTTTTGCGGCAGCGCCTTGCGCGGCTTGGGCACCGGGAATTCGGTTTCGCGCCCGAGCAGGTGGGCGCGGCAGCCGTCCCTGAGCGGGCAGAGCAGGCAGCTCGGGCGGCTGCGCGTGCACAGCGTGGCGCCGAGATCCATCATCGCCTGGGTGTAATGGTTGACCCGCTGCCGGGGGGTGAGGCGCTCGGCCACCTCCCACAGCTGGCGGGCCACCTTCGGCTCGCCGGGATAACCGTCCTGGGCAACGTAGCGGGCCAGCACGCGTTTGACGTTGCCGTCGAGAATCGGCGCGCGCAGACCCATGCTGATGCTGGCGATGGCGCCGGCGGTCGATCGGCCTATCCCGGGAAGCTCGGCGAGCTTGTCGACATCCGCGGGGAATATGCCACCGTATTCGGTAACCACGCGCTTGGCGGTCTTGTGCAGGTTGCGTGCGCGGCTGTAGTAGCCGAGGCCCGTCCAAAGATGCAGCACTTCATCTTCCTCGGCCGCGGCGAGCGAGTCGACGGTGGGCAGCGCATCCATGAAGCGGTCGAAGTAGCCGAGCACGGTGCTGACCTGGGTCTGCTGCAGCATGATTTCGGACACCCAGACCCGGTACGGCGTGATGTTCTGCTGCCAGGGAAGGTCCTTGCGGCCGTGGCGGTCGAACCAGTCGAGGACCGCCGCGCCGAACTGCTCCGGGCTCATCGCTTGAACAGGCCCTTGAGGGCGTCCTTGAGTTCCGGGCTGACCTTGTCGCCGAGCTTCTCCTCGATCTTCTCGTTGAGCCTTTCGCCGGCCAGCCTGGCGGCGATCTTGCCGAGCGCGTCATTGTCGAAACGGCAGGCCTTGGCGCCCAGCTCCAGCGGGCCGCGGCAGCGCAGGGGCCACTCGATGCCGACGTAGCGCTCGTTGACCTGACAGGCAGGGTCCGGCATGGCGCCCTTGTCGCCTTCGATGACGATGCCGACGCGATAGTCCATGCCCAGCACGCGCAGGTCGACATCGCCATTGCCATTGACCGTCAGGCCGGGGATGCTGGCCTTGAGGTCGGGGTTGCTGGCCACGCCGTTGCGCAGGGTCAGGTTGCCCTTGAGTTCGCGGAAGGGGGTGTCCTTGCTGCGTGGCTCGCTGGACAGCGGCTTGCGGTTGAGCGTGGCGATGGCGCGGCAGAGCTGCTGCTCGAGGTTGGCATCGACCAGCACGCCGTTGTCGATGATGAAGCCGACCTTGCCGTTGAGGTTGTCGACCCAGGCCTTCTGGCTGTTGCCCTGGGTGCGCAGGTCGGCATCCAGGTTCAGCAGGCCCTTGACCACCACCTCTTCGCCCTGGCTTTCCAGCAGGCGCTCGATTGGCACGCCGTTGAAGCGGTTCTGCAGCGTCAGCAGCGGCTGGGGCTGGCGCACGTCGAGGCTGGCGCTGCTGTCCAGGCGTCCGCCGTAGAGGCCGCCGCGCAGTTCCTGCAGGTTCAGCTGGCCGTTGCGGGCTCGGGCCTTGAGGTTGAAGCCCTCCAGTGGCAGTTGCATGGCGGTCAGGCTGCCGATGGCCAGGCTGACCTCGCTGTCGAGCTTGCGCAGCTGATCCAGCGGCAGCACCGAGGCCTCGCTCCAGGCCTGCTGGGTCGGTGCGTTGGGCAGCGGGGTGCTGCCGCTGCCGACCGCGGCGGCCTGGGTGTTCTTCACTTCGCTCTTGCGCGCGGCGCCGGCCGGCTCGTCATTGCTTGGCGGCGGCAGGTAGCGGTCGAGATTCAGCCGATCACCCTTGAGGTCGACGCGCAGCGCCTGGCGGGCGAAGTCGCTGATGGCGATGCGGCCGGTGAAGGTGCTGTCATCGAGCTTGAGGGTCAGTTCTTCCAGCGCCAGGCTGTTGGCCGTACCGCTCAGCAGGCTGACCAGCTCGGCCCTGTTCAGCGCATTGCCATCGGCCATGGCCGGCAGTTGCTGCCCTGTGCCCTGGAGGAATTCGCGCAGGTTGAACTGCGCCACGGTCATCGCGCCGCTGATCTTCGGTTCCTTGTCCAGGTCGCGCGCCTTCAGCTCGCCCAGCCCACGCAGCTGGTTGGCGGTGAACTTGAGGCTGTTCCATTCGGCAATCTGCGCGGCGAGATCGACCAGCAGCTGGCCCTGGGCGCTGAAGGTCAGGGTCTGGCCCTGCAGCGGCTCGCCGGAGGCCTCGCCGGACAGGCGCATGTCCTCGAACTGGTAGCGCTTGAGCTGGTTGTCGAAACGCAGCGCGCCTTGCAGCTCGGTGCGCGCGCGCATCACCGGCTGATTGCTGCCGAAGAAGGCGTTGAGCTTCACCGGGATCGAGCTGCCCTCGCGGATCGCGCCGGTCGTGAGCTCGATGCTTTCGGCGCTGTATTGCTGGCCGGTCTTGGCGTCGCTGTAGGTCACGCGCGCATCGCTGACGGTCAGGCTGTCGATATCCAGTGTGAGCGGCTTGCGTGCGGGCGATGCCTCTTCGCGCTGTTCGGTTTGCGGCTCGGCAGCTTTCGGCGGCTCGCCGGCCTGTTCGCTGCGACCGGCCGGCTGGCCGACGCCTTCCCAGTTGCCGCGACCCTGCTCGTCCCGGCTGAGCGTCAGGTTGAGGCCATTGACGGTGATATCGCTCATCTGCACTTCGCGGCTGAGCAGCGGCATCACCCGTACGGAGAGCCCGAGCATGCGCAAATCGGCGAACGGCTGTCCGGGGGTCTGCGCGCTGGCCAGGGTGGTGTCGTGCAGTTCCAGGCCGAGCCAGGGGAACAGGCTCCAGCCGATGTCGCCCTTGATGTCCAGTTCGAGGCCGGCCTTGTTCCGCGCCAGGTCGCGGATCTCGTCCTTGTAGTCGTTGGGATCGAACAGGTGGGTCAGGGCGAAGCCTGCCGCCACGAGGATCAGCAACAGTCCGAGAATGACCAGGCCCAGGATTTTGCCGAGCGATTTCATGGACGAGTCCTTGTAGAGAAGCGGTCTGAAAGGTGGCGAGTATAGCCCCGTGCTCTCCGATGTCGGGAGGCGGCCGGGGTTGGAGTGGCGTGCGCGGAGCTGGTTCCGCGCGACGGTTGCGGCACCGCGCGGGCAGACGAACTGTCGCGCCGGGTGTGAGCCAGCAGCGCGTTCGGCCGCCATTCAGCCCGTCATCGTTACCTACAGCGGGTCCAGCGGCAGATGGGTGCGTGCGGCCAAGGCGCTGGCTTCCAGATGGCCGGCGGGAGCGGCCAGGCGCAACGGTTTGCCGGCTTCACTGGCCTGGCGCTGGGTTTCCTCCAGCAGCCGGCGGCCGACGCCGCGCTTGCGGGTGAGCTTGCGTACGCACAGGTGCGACAGGCGCCAGGCGTCGTCGCCGCGCTGCAGCAGGGCGGCGCCGAGCAGGCGGTCATTGAAGCGCCCGGCGATCAGGCTGCCATCGGCCAGCGCCGCGGCGATCAGCGTGTCGGCGCTGGAATAGGGCGCCAGCAGCCAGTCGGGTGCATCGGCGTAGATTTTCGCCAGGTCGGTAAGGTCCTGCGGGCTGGGCTGGGTGATGGATTCGACGTAGACGGGCATGGCGACCTTGCGACGGCTGGGCGGAATGCCGGCAAGCATACGCCGAACCGCCGCCAGCGCACGAGACGCCGGCGGTGGGTGCGCCCGATCAGTGCAGGCGATGGCGCTCGTGGAGGAAACTCAACACCGCACGACGGTAGTGGTTGTACTCGGGGTCATCGGCCAGGGCGATGCGGTCGCGCGGGCGCGGCAGTTTCACGTCGAGAATCTCGCCGATGGTCGCAGAGGGGCCATTGGTCATCATCACGATGCGATCGGAGAGCAGCACGGCCTCGTCGACATCGTGAGTGATCATCATCATGGTGTTGCCCAGCTCCTTCTGGATCTTCATCACCTCGTCCTGCAGGTGCGCGCGGGTCAGCGCATCCAGCGCGCCGAACGGCTCGTCGAGCAGCAGCACCTTGGGCTTCATCGCCAGCGCGCGGGCGATGCCGACGCGCTGCTTCATGCCGCCGGAGATTTCCTGCGGGTATTTGTTCAGCGCATGGCCCATGTTCACCAGCGCCAGGTTGTGCTCGATCCATTCGCGCCGTTCGCGCTTGCCCATACTGCGCTTGAACAGCTTGTTCACTGCCACCTCGACGTTCTCGTAGACGGTCAGCCAGGGCAGCAGCGAATGGTTCTGGAACACCATGCTGCGGTCCGGGCCCGGCCCGCGCACTTCCTTGCCGTCGAGAATCACCCCGCCGAGGCTGGGCTCCAGCAGCCCGGCGACGATGTTCAGCACCGTCGACTTGCCACAGCCGGAGTGGCCGATGATGGAGATGAACTCGCCCTTGGCGATGTTCAGGTTGATGTCCTTGAGCACCTGCGAGGCGAGGTTGCCGCGCACGAAACTCTTGTCCAGGTGTTCGATGGAGAGATAGCTCATGGCGTTGCTCCTCAGTTGGCCGGAATGCCGCGGGTGATGCGCTGGCCGACGAAGGCCACCAGGCGATCGAGTACGAAGCCGACCACGCCGATGTAGACGAGCGCGAGGATGATGTCGCTGATGCGCGAGGCGTTCCACGCATCCCAGATGAAGAAGCCGATGCCGACGCCGCCGATGAGCATCTCCGCGGCGATGATCGCCAGCCACGACAGGCCGACGCCGATGCGCAGGCCGGTGAAGATGTAGGGCGCGGCGGCCGGCAGCATGATGGTCTTGAAGTATTCGAAGCCATTGAGCTGCAGCACCTGGGCGACGTTGCGGTAGTCCTGCGGGATGTTGCGGATGCCCACCGCGGTATTGATGATGATCGGCCAGATCGCGGTGATGAAGATGACGAACAGCGCCGAGGGATGGCTGTCCTGAAAGCCCGCCAGCGACAGCGGCAGCCAGGCCAGTGGCGGCACGGTGCGCAGCACCTGGAAGATCGGATCGAGGCCGCGCATGGCCCAGTCCGACTGGCCGATCAGCACGCCGAGGCCGACCCCGGCGACTACCGCCAGCAGATAGCCGACCGCTACCCGTTCGAGGCTGGCCAGCAGTTGCCAGGCCAGGCCCACGTCATTGCCGCCGTTGTCGTAGAACGGATCGACGATCAGCTCCCAGGTTTCCGCGATCACCTGCGAAGGCGGTGGCAGCGCGGCATCGGCACCGGAGCAGAGCATCTCCCAGATCACCCCGAGCACCAGCAGGATGACCAGGGGCGGCAACAGCTGCTGCACCGCGTAGCGGCCGCTACGCTGCATCAGTGCAGCGGCTCTGGATGGGCGGACAATGGACACCGGCTTGGTGCTGGCGGGCTGCAGTTTGACGTTGGCATTCATGGGCTTTTCCTCGCGGGTTGCGGCTATCAGGCCATGGCCTTGATGGTCAGGCTGTCCAGGTAGGCTTGCGGGTTCTCGGGATCGAACAGCTTGCCGTCGAAGAACTTCTCCACGCCGCGGGAGGTGGAGGTCGGGATCAGCTCGGCGGGCAGGTTCAGCTCGCCGGCTGCGGCGCGCCAGATGTCTTCGCGGTTGACCTTGGTGATCAGCGCCTGGCTGTCGAAGTCGGCCGGCAGGTAGCCCCAGCGCTTGTTCTCGGTGAGGAACCAGAGGTCGTGGCTCTGGAACGGATAGGAGGCGTGGTCGTCCCAGTAGCGCATCTGCTCGGGATGGTTCTCGATGACCTTGCCGGTGCCGTAGGCGAAGTTGCCCTTCATGCGGTCGACGATGTCCTTGTAGGGCGCGCCGATCCACTTGCGTTGCGAGCAGATCTTCGCCACTTCTTCCTTGTTCTCGGCCTTCTCGCAGAACTGTTGGGCTTCCATGATCGCCATGGTCAGCGCGCGGGCGGCGTTGGGGTTGGCGGCCACGTAGTCGCTGCGCAGGGCGAAGGCCTTTTCCGGGTGGTTGTGCCACAGCTCGCCGGTGGTGTTGGCGGTGTAGCCGACCTTCTGGTTGATCAGCTGGGCGTTCCACGGTTCGCAGACGCAGAAGGTGTCCATGCTGCCGACCTTCATGTTGGCGACCATCTGCGCTGGCGGCACGACGATGGTGTTGATGTCGGCGTTCGGGTCGATGCCGCCGGCGGCCAGCCAGTAGCGCATCCACAGGTCGTGGGTGCCGCCGGGAAAGGTCACCGCGGCGCTGACCTTCTTGCCGCCGGCCTTCTTCGCCTCCAACGCCGCCTTGAACGGCGTGCTGTCGAGGCCGATCTTCAGATCGCGATACTCCTCGCCCACCGAGATGCACTGCCCGGCCAGGTTGAGCCGCGCGAGGATCGACATGGGCACCGGCTGGTTGTTCGGCGTGACGATGCCGGCACTGATCAGGTAGGGCATGGGCGTGAGGATGTGCGCGCCATCGATGCCATTCTTCGCCGAGCCGAGCACCAGGTTGTCGCGGGTGGTGCCCCAGGAAGACTGCTTGAGCACCTCGACCTCGGTCATCCCGTACTTGGCGAAGAAGCCTTTCTCCGCGGCGACGAACAGCGGTGCGGCGTCGGTCAGGGCGATGAAGCCGAGCTTGGCCTTGCTGGTTTCCACGTCGCCGCCCGCAGCCCAGGCGGCCGAACGCATGCCCAGGGACATGCCGCCGAACAGGGCGACCCCGCTGGCGGCGATGATCGAATGCTTGAGGAAGCTGCGGCGCGAGGCCAGGGTCAGGTCGCTGGGCTGGTCATTGTTCGGCTTGTCGGTCATGGTCGAATTTCCTTTGGGCGAAAAAAAACGGCGCCACACCGCCCGGCTGGAGCCGGAGAGCGTGGACACCGTTGTCCTGAAAGTCAGTTGTGGAAGCCGAGCGATCCGGCCTTGAACAGGTCATTGCGAAAGCTGTGCCAGGGTGCACTGGAGGCGCCCGTCGGCGCCGCCGGAATGCTCGAGCGACAGGCTGGTGGGCAGGTAAATCAGGCACTTGGCTCGCGCCGTCGAGGCGCAAGGCCGGCGCGCTGGGGAGGCGGGTCGCCGCCATCGACGAGCTGAATGGGCAGGCTGGCTTGCGGGTCGCTGCACAGTCGCGGGGCAGGGCGGGCCCCTGGGCGGCACGGCGTGCCTGTTTTCAGTGCCGGCAACGCTGGCCGCGTGCGGCCGTGTTCGCCGAACCGTCCAACGCCAGCAGGCGCTGGGCGACTTCCTCCAGGCGCAGGCCCTGGTTCATGGCTGCCTGACGCAGTCGGCCGTAGGCCTCGCCTTCCGAGCAGCCCTGCTGGCGCATCAGCTGCTGCTTGGCACGCTCCACCTGCTTGCGCTCGTCCAGCGCCTGGCGTGCCTCGCGCAACTCCTCATTGAGGCCCTGCAGGCGCACGCTCTGGGTCAGCAGCAGCTCCAGCGTCGAGCGCGCCACCATCGCGGTCATGCCATCCGGCGGTGGCGTGTCGAGGTCGCTGGCCTGCACGCTGAACAGCTTGGCCTGCTCGGCGGCGGCGTGCATGTCGGCGATGCCGTCGAGCAGCTTGCGATGGCTCTGCAGGTCCTTGCGGATGCGCTCGATGCTCTGCCGGCACTGCTGCAGCAGGTCCTGCTCCAGGCGCGTCTCGACATGTTTCATGGCGTCGATGCGGCCGGTGTGCAGCTCGAACCAGAGTTCGCCCAGCTGCGCCTCGACCGCCGCGCCCGGGCTGGTCCGGCGGGCGATGTCGCGCAAGCGGCAGGCGTTGAAATTGGTATCGCTGGCACACAGGGCTTGCCATAGCGCCTGCGCCGCCGGGCTGGCGAAGCGGCTGAAGGTGTCGAAGCAACGCTCCTGCCCTTCGAGCAGGTGCTCCAGGCGCTCCAGCATGTCGGCGCGGAAATAGCCGCTGGCGAAGCCGACCACCCCCAGTGCGCGCTCCTGGCCGGCCAGCTCCTTGCCCTGCATGAAGTTGAACAGTGCCACCAGGCAGCGCGTGATATGCGGATCGGAGGCGGTGTCGGCGGCTTCGAAGACGACGGCCAGCAGCCCGCCGATCAGGCGTACCAGCGTCGCCGTGGCGTCCTGCATGCTGATCGCGTGCTCGCGGATGCGTCGGCGCAGCGCGGGCAGCTCGTCCAGGCTGTGCAGGGCATAGGCGATACGGGTGAACAGCCGGGTCTTGTCCGCCGCGCTGACCGCCTCCAGGTCGATGCGGTCCAGATCCTGGCGCACCGCACGCTCCAGCGCCTCGGCCTCCAGGCTCAGCGCATCCAGCTGCTGGCGCTGGTGAGCGGCATTGCCGCCGAGGTAGATGTTCGAATAGCCGCGTTCCTTCTGCAGCGCGTGAACCAGCTGGCTGATGCGCGTGACCAGCTCGCAGGTGCGGGTCAGATCCTCCAGGCCGAGCAGTTCGCTGCGCCGGGAGGCGAGCATGAAGCGCAGGGTCGCGGGCATTTTCCGTCCGTGCATGGGCGGCACCTCGGCGGTTGGACGACCAGCTTCCTGCAAGATGCAGTCCAGCCGCCCGGCGCATATCCGCGCCCGGGCGTTTGCGCCTATAATGAGCCCCTTTTCGCCCCACGATCAGCGGAGCTGTTGATGTCCGAACGTACGGCTTGCGTAGAGCGCAACACCCTGGAAACCCAGGTCAAGGTCACCATCAATCTCGATGGCACCGGCAAGGCGCGCTTCGCCATCGGTGTGCCTTTCCTCGAGCACATGCTCGACCAGATCGCCCGTCACGGGTTGATCGACCTGGATATCGAATGCAACGGCGACCTGCACATCGACGACCACCATACCGTCGAGGACGTAGGCATCACCCTCGGCCAGGCCTTCGCCAAGGCCATCGGCGACAAGAAAGGCATGACCCGCTACGGGCACGCCTACGTGCCGCTGGACGAGGCGCTGTCGCGGGTGGTGATCGACTTCTCCGGGCGTCCCGGGCTGACCATGCACGTGCCTTACACCCGTGCGGTGGTCGGCAAGTTCGACGTCGACCTGTTCCAGGAATTCTTCCAGGGCTTCGTCAACCACGCCCTGGTGACCCTGCACATCGACAACCTGCGCGGAACCAACACCCACCACCAGATCGAGACGGTGTTCAAGGCCTTCGGCCGCGCGCTGCGCATGGCCATCGAGCTCGATCCGCGCATGGCCGGGCAGATGCCGTCGACCAAGGGGTGCCTGTAATGCAGACCGTTGCCGTCATCGACTACGGCATGGGCAACCTGCATTCGGTGGCCAAGGCGCTGGAGCATGTCGGCGCTGGTCGCGTGCTGATCACCAGCGATGCGCAGGTCATCCGCGAAGCCGACCGCGTGGTGTTTCCCGGCGTCGGCGCGATTCGCGACTGCATGGCCGAGATTCGTCGGCTGGGCTTCGACGAACTGGTCCGCGAGGTCAGCCAGGACCGCCCGTTTCTCGGTATCTGCGTCGGTATGCAGGCCCTCATGGAGCGCAGCGAGGAGAACGACGGCGTCGACTGCATCGGCCTGTTTCCCGGCCAGGTGCGCTTCTTCGGCAAGGATCTGGTTGAGGACGGCGAGCACCTGAAGGTGCCGCACATGGGCTGGAACGAGGTCAAGCAGGCGGTGGATCACCCGCTCTGGCACGCGATCCCGGACAATGGCCGCTTCTACTTCGTGCACAGCTATTACATCGAGGCCGGCAACCCGCGCCAGGTGGTCGGCCGTGGCCACTACGGCAAGGACTTCGCCGCCGCGCTGGCAGAAGGCTCGCGCTTTGCCGTGCAGTTCCACCCGGAAAAGAGCCATACCCACGGCCTGCAGCTGCTGCAGAACTTCGCCGCCTGGGATGGCCGCTGGTAAATGAGCCGGGCCAAGCTCAAGCCGCCGGTCCTGACGCTGGATGCCGCTCAGGAGCAGGTGGCGCAACAGGTCATCAAGCGCTTTCTGCAAGAGCGGTTCGAACTCGAGCTGGGCTCGTTCGAGGCGCAGGAAGTGCTCGATCTGTTCGCCCGGGAAATCGCGCCGCTGTATTACAACAAGGCGATCTTCGACGTGCAGAGCCACCTGAAGGAGCGGTTCGAGAGCATCGAAAGCGACTTGTGGGCACTCGAGAAGAGCTGACCCTTAACCGACACTTGATTTGAACAGGTTCAAGCCATGCTGATTATCCCCGCTATCGATCTCAAGGACGGCGCCTGCGTACGTCTGCGCCAGGGCCTGATGGACGACGCCACGGTGTTCTCCGATGACCCGGTGGCCATGGCTGCCAAGTGGGTCCAGGCCGGCTGCCGCCGCCTGCATCTGGTCGACCTCAACGGGGCCTTCGAAGGCCAGCCGGTCAACGGCGAAGTGGTCACCGCCATTGCCAAGCGTTACCCGGACCTGCCGATCCAGATCGGCGGCGGCATCCGTACCCTGGAAACCATCGAGCACTACGTGCGCGCCGGTGTCAGCTACGTGATCATCGGCACCAAGGCGGTGAAAGAGCCGGAGTTCGTTACCGAGGCCTGCCGCGCCTTCCCGGGCAAGGTGATCGTCGGTCTGGACGCCAAGGACGGCTTCGTCGCCACCGATGGCTGGGCGGAAGTCTCCAGCGTGCAGGCCGTCGATCTGGCCCGCCGTTTCGAGGCAGATGGCGTCTCGGCGATCGTCTACACCGACATCGCCAAGGACGGCATGATGCAGGGCTGCAACGTCGAGGCCACCGTGGCCCTGGCCAACGCCAGCCGTATCCCGGTGATCGCGTCCGGTGGCATCCACAACATCGGCGACATCCAGAAGCTGCTCGACACCAACACTCCGGGCATCATCGGAGCCATTACCGGCCGCGCCATCTATGAAGGCACGCTGGATGTGGCCGAGGCGCAGGCGCTCTGCGACCTCAAGCTGAAAGACGAGTAAGCCGTAAGGCGGACCACGCTCCGTGTGCCGCCATGCATTCGGTGACCCGGCGGATAGCGCCATGCGGCGCTGTCCGCCCTACGAGAGAGATCGACCATGGCCCTGGCCAAACGCATCATTCCCTGCCTCGACGTGGACAACGGCCGCGTGGTCAAGGGCGTCCAGTTCGAGAACATCCGCGACGCCGGTGACCCGGTGGAGATCGCCCGGCGCTACGACGAGCAGGGCGCCGACGAGATCACCTTCCTCGACATCACCGCCAGCGTCGACAACCGCGATACCACGCTGCATACCGTCGAGCGCATGGCCAGCCAGGTGTTCATCCCGCTGACCGTGGGTGGGGGCGTGAGGACCGTGCAGGACATCCGCAACCTGCTCAATGCGGGAGCCGACAAGGTCTCGATCAACACCGCCGCGGTGTTCAACCCGGACTTCGTCGGCGAGGCCGCGGAGCGTTTCGGCTCGCAGTGCATCGTGGTCGCCATCGACGCCAAGAAGGTCTCTGCGCCGGGCGAGCCGGGCCGCTGGGAAATCTTCACCCACGGCGGCCGCAAGCCCACCGGGCTGGACGCGGTTGAATGGGCGAAGAAGATGGAAGCCCTCGGCGCCGGCGAGATCCTGCTCACCAGCATGGATCAGGACGGTGTGAAGAGCGGCTACGACCTGGGCGTCACCCGCGCCATCAGCGAAGCGTTGTGCATCCCGGTGATCGCGTCGGGGGGCGTGGGCAACCTGCAGCACCTGGCCGATGGCATCCTCGAGGGCAAGGCCGACGCGGTACTGGCGGCCAGCATCTTTCACTTCGGCGAGTACACGGTGCCGGAGGCCAAGGCCTACCTGGCCGCTCGCGGCATCGTGATGCGTTGATCGCGGCGCGCCGCCGACACGGCTGACGCGCTACAAGGACACGCCCGCTGCTGTTGCGGGCGAGCAATCAGGAGATTCTCATGCTCAAGACCATAGCTTCCATTGCCAGTGCGTTGCTGTTCGGCGTCTCGCTGGCTCATGCCCAGGCCCCGGCGAAGATCGACCTGCTGACGGAGAACTTTCCGCCCTACAACATGGCGGCCGACGGCAAGAACTTCGCCCGCGATGAAAACATCAGCGGTATCGCGGTGGACATCGTGCGCGAGATGTTCAAGCGCGCCGGGGTCGATTACACGCTGACACTGCGTTTCCCCTGGGAGCGCATCTACGGCATGGCGCTGGAGCAGGCCAACTACGGGGTGTTCGTCACCGCGCGGCTGCCCGAGCGGGAAGAGCTGTTCAAGTGGGTCGGCCCCATCGGCCCGGACGACTGGGTACTGCTGGCCCGTGGCGACAGTCCGATCAACCTGACCAGCCTGGACCAGGCCCGCCAGTACACGGTCGGCGCCTACAAGGGTGACGCCATCGCCGAGCACCTGGAGGGCCAGGGTCTGCAGCCGGTGCTTGCCCTGCGTGATCAGGAGAACGTGAAAAAGCTGCTCGACGGCAAGATCGACCTCTGGGCCACGGGCGACCCGGCCGGCCGCTACCTGGCCCGACAGGAAGGCGTGACCGGGCTCAAGCGCGTGCTGCGCTTCGACAGCGCCGAACTCTACCTGGCGCTGAACAAGCAGGTGGCCGACGAGACGGTGCAGAAGCTGCAGCAGGCACTGGACCAGATGCGCCGCGAAGGCGTGATCGACGAGATCAACGCGCGCTATCTCTGAGTTGCTTCCTCTCGCCTGACGCGTTTGCCGCGTCAGGCGGGTGATGGCGGCGCGCCAGCAGGGTGCGTCGCACACGCCTCTCGCGCCGTTCTGGCGCACCCATCGTGTTCTTGTCAGCCACCGCCCGAGTACCGCGGCGGTGCTGCTGCGCTGGTTCGCATCTTGCTTTCGACCGCTTCGGCCATGATCCGCGGAGGGGCGGATCGGGAATCAGAACCAGGGAGCGAGCCATGCTTAAACGAATCCTAGCCGCCATCGTGCTGCTGCTCTGCAGTCATGCCCATGCCGAGCTGCCCGACGACTATCGCGTCGTGCTGCTGACCGAGAACTTTCCACCTTTCAACATGGCCGAGGACAACAAGAACTACGCGGCCGATGCAAAGATCCATGGCATCAACGCCGACATCGTTCGCGAGATGTTCCGCCGGGCGAACATCCGCTACGAGCTCAGCCTGCGCTTTCCCTGGGATCGCATCTACAAGCAGGTGCTCGAACAGCCCGATCAGGGGCTGTTTTCCACCACCTTCACTGCCGAGCGCGAGCCGCAGTTCAAGTGGGTCGGGCCCCTCGCGAGCATCAGCTGGGTGCTGCTGGCGCCGGCGGACAGCTCTCTGCAGCTGACCGGGTTGGAACAGGCACGCAGCCTGCGCATCGGTGCATACAAGAACGACGCGGTGAGCCAGCATCTGGAGCGCCTGGGGCTGGCGCCGATCAATTCGCTGCGCGACCAGGAGAACATCGGCAAGCTGCTCAAGGGCCAGATCGATGTCTGGGCCACTGCCGATCCGGTCGGCCCCTATCTGGCCAAGCAGGAAGGTGTGACCGGGCTGAAGCCGGTGCTGCGTTTCAATGAGGCGCGATTGTTTCTTGCGCTCAATCGGGCGACGCCGGACGAGGTGGTCGAGCGCTTGCAGCGGGCGCTCGATGCGATGCGTGCCGATGGCACTGTGGACGGCATGCTGCGTCGCTACCTCTGATTTTCAGCGGTAGATACCGCCGCGACCGTGGGCGGCCATGGCGCGATTGCCGCGCGTGGCGATCATCTGGCCAACGTCCACCCACTCGATGCCCTGCGCAGGCAGACGCGGCAGTTCCCGCTCCAGGAGCGCCAGCGTGCTCTCGTGGGGATGGCCGATGATCACCACCGAACCCTGCTTGCGCGCGAGCGCGATCGCGGCCTGGAACCGCTCGGCCACCGCAGCGGGGGATGGGTCGTCATCGAGAAAGATATCCCGCGACAGGCTCGCCAGCGCGGTGCGCTGCGCGCTGGCAGCGGCCACGGTGCGAGGGCTGGTGCGGCTGTCGAGGAAAAACAGATGACGACGCTGCAGCTCGCCCATCAACCAGGTCATGGCTTGCGGCTGCTCGGTCATGGCGCTGCCCATGTGGTTGTTCAGCCCGCGCACGTGGGGCACGGCGGCCAGCGCAGCGTCAAGGCGGCGTGCCAGCTCGTCGTGGGGTAGTTGCGGATGCCAGGCGAAGCGGCCACCGGCGGGCGCCATCGGCATGTGCAGCATTACCGTCTTGCCGGCGCGATGGGCCTGTTCGGCCAATTCCGCGGCGTGGCGCGTATCGGGCAGGATGGCCAATGCGACCGGCCCGGGCAGCTGCAGCACGCGGCGGTCGCGTGCGGGGTTCTGGCCGAGGTCGTCGATGATCAGGGTCAGACTGGGCCGCGCGGCGACGCGCCGGTCTGCATCGGCTTCGTCTGCAAACCCTGGCTGCCCGGCCAGCGCCAGGAGCAGCGCCAGGCCGGCCGTCCAGCGCGGCATGCTCATTGGCCGCGGGTGAGGTTCAATCCCTTGAGCAGGTTCAGCGCCTGACCGAGCTGGTAGTCATCGTCCTGCGGCCGATCCGAGTCGCTGGCGATCTGCGTGCTGGTTGGCCGATCCGGGCCGCCGTTGCCATTGCCCAGATGCCCGGCCAGATCCGCTTCGCGGAAGCCTTCGGCCGCCTGTTCGCGGGTCAGCTTGGCACGTTCGACGACGATATCCGGCTCGATGCCCTGGGCCTGGATCGAGCGGCCCTTGGGCGTGTAGTAGAGCGCGGTGGTGAGCTTGAGCGCGCGATCGTTGTTCAGCGGCAGCACGGTCTGCACCGAGCCCTTGCCGAAGGTGTCGGTGCCCATGACCACCGCCCGCTTGTGATCCTGCAGGGCGCCGGCCACGATCTCCGAGGCCGAGGCGCTACCGCCATTGATCAGCACGACCAGCGGCACCCCTTCGCTGGCATCGGCCGTATCGGCGTTGAAGCGCAGCTCGGAATTGGCGATGCGGCCCTTGGTGTAGACGATCAGGCCCTTGGTGAGGAAGTGATCGGAAATCTCCACCGCGGCCTGCAGCACGCCGCCGGGGTTGTTGCGCAGGTCCAGCACCAGGCCGTTGAGCTTCTTGCCGCCATTGTCCTTCTTCAGCTTGGCCAGCGCCTTGCCGACCTCCTCGCCGGAGTTGACCTGGAACTGGGTGACACGCAGGTATCCGTAACCGGGCTCCAGCAGCTGGCTCTTGACGCTGCGCACCTTGATCACCGCACGGGTCAGCTTGACGTCGAACGGCTGGCCGCCTTCGCGTACCAGCGTCAGGCTGATGGTGCTGCCGGGTTTGCCGCGCATCTTGGCGATGGCGTCCATCATCGACAGACCCTTGGTCGGCTGCCCGTCGATTTTGACGATCAGGTCGCCGGCTTCGATGCCGGCCTTGGATGCCGGCGTATCGTCGATCGGCGACACCACCTTGATGAAGCCGTCCTCCATGCCGACCTCGATGCCCAGCCCGCCGAATTCGCCGCTGGTGCTTTCCTGCAGCTCGGCAAAGGCTTCTGGCTCGAGATAGGCCGAGTGCGGATCGAGGTTGCTGAGCATGCCCTTGATGGCGTTTTCCAGCAGGGTCTTGTCATCCACCGGCTCGACATAGGCCGCCTTGATGCGGTCCAGGACCTCGGCGAAGGTGCGCAGCTCGTCCAGCGGCAGCGGTGCCTTGGAGCTTGGTACTGCAGCCGCTTCCGCCGGAGGCTGCTGGGCCCAGGCACCGCCTTGCATGCCTAGCAGGATGGCCAGGGCGAGCGTGGAAGGGCGGGCGAAACGGCGCAGGTGCAACATGTCGAACTCCAGTAATGAGAGGGCACGCCAGGTGGACCGGGTGGCTCGGCGGGGCCGGATGCCGCCATCGGTCAGCCTTGCGCGCGGCACCATTGGGCAGGGTCGCTGGGGCGACCGTGCTGACGAATGGCGAAATACAGTGCGGCGGTTTCCTGGCCGCCGCTGGTGCCTACCGTGGCAATCGGGTCGCCGGCCTTGACGATGTCGCCGGCGTCCCGCAGCAGGCTCTGGTTGTGTCCGTAAAGGCTCAGGTAACCGTTGCCGTGATCGAGGATCACCAGCAGGCCGGCACCGCGCAACCAGTCGGCGAACACCACCCGGCCGCCATGCACGGCACGGACCTGGGTGCCGGCATTGGCGCCGATCAGTACGCCGTCCCACTTGGTTCGAGCATCGCCGCCGCGTGGAGTGCCGTAGCGGGCGACGAGGCGTCCGTCCACCGGCCAGGGCAGTTTACCTTTGGCCTGGGCGAACGGCCCGCCAAAGCTGCCACCGGCGCTGGATACCAGCGGGCCACTCGGCGCGGAGCTGCCGCTGGGCCTGGCTTGTTGTTGCTGCTGCTGACGCTGGCGTTCGGCAAGCAGTTCGCGCTGACGAGCCTCCTCGGCCTCGCGTGCCTGACGGGCCAGCGTCTCTTCGATGGTCTTGAGCACCCGCTCGAACTGCGCCTGTTCCTGGCGGCGAGCCTGCAGCCGCTGCTCTCGGCTGGACAGGTCGCTGTTCAGCTTGGCCAGTGCCTGCTGGCGCTCCTTGCGCACTTCGGCCAGCTGATCGCGTCGCTCCAGCAGGCCGTCCTTCTTCTCGGCGAGCAGGTTCTGCTGCGCTTCGATGTCGGCCTCGACGTTGGCCAGCTGGCGCAGTGTCTCGTTGAAGCTGTCGAGCTGCTCGAGGCGGGCCTTGTTGAGATAGTCGTAATAGGTGAGGGTGCGACTGAATTTTTCCGGGTTCTGCTGATTGAGCAGCAGCTTGAGGTATTCCTGGCGACCGTTCTGATAGGCGGCGCGGGCCTGCAGGCCGATCAGGCGCTGCTGTTCCAGGCGAGCACCTTCGAGGGTGGTCTTCTCCTCGTTCAGGCGCTCCAGCTCGGCCTCGCTGCGGTCGATTTCCTGCTGCAGGGTGTCGACCTGCTTTTCCAGCTGGCCCATCTCGCTTTCGGTGGTCTGCAGCTGTTTCTGGACGCCGGATTTCTCCTGCTCGATCTGCTTGAGCAGCTTCTGCAGTTCCGCGATGTCCTGGCGGGCGGCTTCGATCTGCTGGCGCGCGGCGGCGCGCTCGTCCGCCACGGCCGGGCCGAGCAGGCAGAGAAAGGCGAGAGCGAGGAATGTACGAGGCATGGAGGGCTGTCAACCGAGGGTTATGACCGGCGTAGTATGCCTAAAAAGCGGGCGGGAAGCTTGAGGCCCGTCGCGGGAAGCGAAGGCGTGCGCCCCCGGCTTCCCGCCGGCACCCGTCAGTTGAGTTCGACGATGGAGCGGCCGGTCATCTCCTGCGGAACCGGCATGCCCAGCAGGGTCAGCATGGTCGGCGCGACGTCGGCCAGTACGCCGCCTTCGCGGATCGAGACGTTGCGCTTGCCGATATAGATGAAGGGCACCGGCTCGCAGGTATGCGCGGTGTGCGCCTGCCCGGTCATGGCGTCTTCCATCTGCTCGACGTTGCCGTGGTCGGCGGTCAGCAGGGCTTCGCCGCCGACCTTGTCCAGCGCCTCGACGATGCGACCGACGCAGCTGTCCAGGCACTCCACCGCCTTGACCGCCGCTTCGAACACGCCGGTATGGCCGACCATGTCGCCGTTGGCGTAGTTGACGACGATGACGTCGTAGCGCTGGTTCTCGATGGCCTCGACGATGCGGTCGGTGACCTCCGGCGCGCTCATTTCCGGCTTGAGGTCATAGGTGGCAACCTGCGGCGAAGGAATCAGGATGCGCTCCTCGCCGGGGAAGGGTTCCTCGCGGCCGCCGGAGAAGAAGAAGGTGACGTGTGCGTACTTCTCGGTTTCGGCGATGCGCAGCTGGGTCTTGCCGTTGTTGGCCAGATACTCGCCGAGCACGTTGGTCAGCGCTTCCGGGGCGAAGGCGGCGGGCGCGGGAATGCTCGCGGCGTACTGGGTGAGCATGACGAACTCGGCCAGTTGCGGCACCCGGGCACGCTCGAATTCCTTGAAACCGGGTTCGACAAAGCAGCGGGTCAGCTCGCGGGCGCGGTCGGCGCGGAAGTTCATGAACACCACGGCGTCACCGTCTTCGACACGTACCGGCTCGCCGATGCCGGTGGCCTTGACGAACTCGTCGCTCTCGCCGCGCTCGTACGCGGCGATCAGGCCGTCCACCGCGTAGTCGGAGTGGTACTCGGCCTTGCCGTCGACGATCAGCTCGTAGGCCTGCTGCACGCGGTCCCAGCGGTTGTCGCGGTCCATGGCGAAGTAGCGGCCGATCAGGCTGGCGATACGGCCCTTGCCCAGGCGGGTGAAGGTGGCCTGGAGCAGTTCGATGGAGCTTTGCGCGCTCTTCGGCGGGGTGTCGCGGCCGTCGAGGAAGGCGTGCAGGTAGATCTTCTCGGCGCCGCGCTGGGCCGCCAGCTCGGCCATGGCGACCAGATGATCCTGGTGGCTGTGCACGCCACCGTCGGAAAGCAGGCCGAGGATGTGCACCGCCTTGCCGGCACCTACGGCCTTGTCGACCGCAGCGCAGATGGTCGGGTTGGCGAAGAATTCGCCGTCGCGGATCGCCTTGGTCACCCGGGTGAAGTCCTGATACACCACGCGCCCGGCACCCAGGTTCATGTGGCCGACCTCGGAGTTGCCCATCTGCCCGTCCGGCAGACCGACATCCATGCCGCTGCCGGAGATCAGTCCGTGTGGCTGAGTCGCCAGCAGACGATCGTAGACCGGCTTGCGCGCGGCATAGATGGCATTGAAATCCGGGCTGTCGCTGTGCCCGAAGCCATCGAGAATGATCAGTACCAGAGGTTTGGGCGCGGCGGTAGGGGCGACGGGCATGCTTTCGGGCTCCTTGCACGGGGGCGGAAAAGGGCGGCCAGTCTACTGGCTGGCCGTGGCGAGGTCACGAATCATCAGGGTTCAGCCACTCGGAGGGGCTGTGTATACTGGCCCGCATTTTATCGTCCGGGTACCCGTTGATGCTCGCTAACCTGATTGAATTTGTCTCTAACCACTATGTACTCAGCAGCCTGTTCGTGGCGCTGTTGATCCTTCTGTTCATCACCGAGACACGCAAGGGTGGCAAGAGCCTGAGCAATCGCGAACTGACGGCACTGGTCAACAGTGGCGAGGGCGTGGTGTTGGACGTGCGCGCCAAGAAGGAGTTCGACGCCGGCCATATCGTCGATGCATTGAACATTCCCTACGAGAAACTGGTCAGCCGCACAGGCGAGCTGGAAAAGCACAAGGCTAAGACCATCATCGTGGTCGACGCCATGGGGCAGCACGCCGGAACGGCCTGCCGTGAGCTGCAGAAGGCAGGCTTCACCGCCGCCAAGTTGTCGGGAGGGATTTCCAGCTGGCGCGGCGACAATCTGCCAGTGGTCAAGTAATCATGCCCAACGTCGTCATCTATACCACCGCCTGGTGCCCGTTCTGCATCCGCGCCAAGGCGCTGCTCGATCGCAAGGGTGTCGCCTACGAGGAAATTCCCGTGGATGGCAACCCGACCCTGCGCGCCGAGATGGCCAGCAAGGCCGGACGCACCTCGGTGCCGCAGATATGGATCGGCGATAAGCACGTCGGCGGCTGCGATGAGCTGCACGCTCTGGAGCGCGCCGGACGCCTCGACCCGTTGCTGCAGGCCTGAGGCCGGCACCGCGGGTCCGCGAACAATTCAAACGACACGCACAACTGGATAGAAGGTTGCAGAAATGACCGAACAAGCTAACAACGGCGGCGCAGCGTCGCAGAACGAACAGGGCGCGCAGTTCTCCCTGCAGCGCATCTACGTCCGTGACCTGTCCTTCGAAGCGCCGAAGAGCCCGGAAATTTTCCGTCAGGAATGGAATCCGAGTGTCGCGCTGGACCTGAACACCAAGCAGAAGCAGTTGGAAAGCGACTTCTACGAAGTGGTGCTGACCCTCTCGGTCACCGTCAAGACCGGTGAGGAAGTGGCCTTCATTGCCGAGGTGCAGCAGGCCGGCATTTTCCTGATCAAGGGCCTGGAAGCGGCTGCGATGAGCCACACGCTTGGTGCGTTCTGCCCGAACATCCTCTTCCCGTATGCCCGCGAAGCGCTGGACAGCCTGGTGACCCGCGGTTCCTTCCCGGCGCTGATGCTGGCTCCGGTGAACTTCGATGCGCTGTACGCTCAGGAAATGGCGCGCATGCAGAGCGCCGGCGAGGCACCCGCCACCGCCCATTGATCCGATCGGATCGTGCAGGAAGCGTCTGACGCTTCCTGCAGTCCCCTAGGTGCGTTTTCAGCGCACCTGCACCACCAGCTTGCCCACTGCCTTGCGCTGACCCAGCGTGGCGATGGCCTGGCCGGCTTCCTCCAGCGTGAAGCGTTGCGACACCAGCGGCTTGAGCTTGCCTTCCGCGTGCCAGGCGAACAGCTGGCGGAAATTCGCAGCGTTGTCCTGCGGCTGGCGTTGGGCGAAGGCGCCCCAGAACACGCCGATCAGTGCCGCACCCTTGAGCAACGGCAGGTTGGCCGGTAGTGCCGGGATATCGCCGCCGGCGGCAAAGCCGACCACCAGCATGCGGCCGTTCCAGGCGATGCTGCGGAAGGCTTCCTCGAACAGCTTGCCGCCCACCGGGTCGTAGATCACATCCACGCCCTGGCCACCGGTAAGTTCCTTCAGGCGCTCCTTCAGGCTCACTTCGCTGTAGTTGATCAGCTCGTCGGCGCCGGCATTCTTCGCCACCTCCAGCTTCTCGGCGCTGGAGGCCGCGGCAATCACCCGGGCGCCCATGGCCTTGCCGATCTCCACAGCAGCCAGGCCGACACCACCGGAGGCGCCCAGTACCAGCAGGGTTTCACCGGGCTGCAGGTTGGCGCGCTGCTTGAGCGCGTGCATCGAGGTGCCGTAGGTCATGCTGAAGGCGGCGGCGGTGGTGAAGTCCATGCTCGGCGGAATGGGCAGCGCGTTGCTGCCGGCCACCGCCACCTGCTCGGCGAAGCTGCCCCAGCCGGTCAGCGCCATGACCCGGTCGCCCACCTTCAGGTGACTGACCTTTTCGCCGACCGCAGCGACCACTCCGGCCGCCTCGCCGCCGGGCGAAAACGGAAACGGCGGCTTGAACTGGTATTTGCCCTCGATCATCAACGTGTCCGGGAAATTGACCCCGGCAGCATGCACGTCGAGCAGGATCTCGCTCGGTTTGATCTGAGGGGAGGGGGCATCTTCGACAACCAGGCTTTCGGGCGGGCCGAAGCTTTTGCACAGGACGGCTTTCATCGCTTTTCCTTGTTCGACTGGTCGGACGCTTGCCGCCCGACATGGGATGGCTCGACTGCTCAGGGCTTTCAGTCTAGGAGCGCTACGTGGCGAGGCAATCAGCATCGCTCGCTGTAATGGCGGCGTATAAGTGGCAGGCGGTAGTGCAACGGCTTGGGCGTTGTGCTGTGACTGGTTATGCTGGCAGGGTTTCCTCTCTGGAGCCGCAGCGCGTGAGATACCTACTTTCGATGTTTTTCTGCCTGGCAGTTGCCGGAGCCGCTCAAGCCAATGAGTCGGCCGATGAGTCCGCTGCTCCACAGACCCTCTATTACGCGCTGACGCCGGCGATGGTAGGCAACTATGCCTCCGGCGAGCGACTCAAGTACTTCAAGGCCGACGTGGCGCTGCGCATTTCCAGCAAGGAGGTGGAGGATCGGGTCAAGCACCACGAGCCGCTGATCCGCCATCAGCTGGTGATGCTGTTCTCCGAGCAGACCGACGAGACGCTGGGCAGTGTCGAGGCCAAGGAGCTCTTGCGTCAGGAGGCATTGAAACAGGTGCGCGAAGTGCTCGAGCAGGAAGAGGGCAAGCCTCTGGTCGACGATCTGCTGTTCAACAACCTGATCATCCAGTAGCTCAGCGCATCGCCAGGATCGCTTGCCACTCGGTGTCGCTTACCGGCATGACCGAGAGGCGGCTGCCTTTTTTCACCAGTGCCAGTTCCCGCAGCGCCGGGTTAGCTTTGAGCCGAGCCAGCGCGAGGGGAGTCGAGAAGGCTTCGACAAATTCGACGTCCACGGCACTCCAGGGGTTGGCTTCGCTGCTGGCCTTGCCATCGTGATAGGGGCTTTCGGGATCCAGGGCGATAGGGTCGGGGTAGGCGCTGCGGATGACCCGGCCGACTCCGGCGATCCCCGGCTCGGCGCAGCTGGAGTGATAGAAGAAGAAATGATCCCCCTTCTGCATCTGGCGCAGGAAGTTACGCGCCTGATAGTTGCGTACGCCATCCCAGCGTCCGTGGCCCAGTTTTTTCAGGTCCTGGATGGAAAACTCATCGGGTTCGGACTTCATTAACCAGTAAGGCATGAACCTTGCTCTCCGTTCGTTCGGTTCGATCAGACCATGATGGCAAAATCTCCGACAATCGGCTGCAATACGGATTTGCGCAGTGCCGAGGCTTCACGGAAAATGCCGCGGCTGTAAGGTGGCCTATCGAGTCCTAGAACGATAAATCACATCGACTCGACGCAAGCATTTCGCCTGGTAGGGGGAGGCGAACACACATGAAACGCAAGCCCGATATTCTCTGGATTCTGGTCTTCATCTTCGGCCTGGGCGTAGTCACCACCGGCTATACGCAGAGCCTGTGGGAGCGCAACGACGGCGCCGCGGGCATGGCCCCGGTGATCCAGGTGCAGCAGACCCAGCAACGCTGACCGAGCGCCGCATGGACGCGGCGTTTCAGCGCTCGACGTACCAGCCCCGGTCCGTCACCGTACCCAGCAGGGGTACATCCCAGCTCTCCAGCGGCAGTCGATCGACTCGCTGGCATTCATGGGCCAGGCCCAGAAGCGTCGGTTTGTGACTTTTTTTGCGCCTGGCGCGGTACGCGAGGCTGCGATCATAGAACCCGCCGCCCATGCCCAGCCGCCCGCCATTCCCATCGAAACCCACCAATGGCATCAACAGCAGGTCCAGCGCCCAGACGCGACGCTGTCGAGCGGTTCGAATCACGGGTTCGAATATGCCGAAGCGGTTGCGCCGCAGCCGCTCGCCGGGCTCGATGCGCTGGAACACCATGCGCGTGCGCGGCCATGGGTTGAGTACCGGCAGATAGGTCGCCTTGCCCCGGCGTTGCGCGGCGCGCAGCAGCAGGCGTGGATCGATCTCGCCGTCGTTGGGCAGATACAGGGCGATATGCCGGGCGCGACGAAAGAGCGGGTGATGGCTGAGTTGCCGGTAGAGTCGGCGGGCGGCGTGGCGTTGCTGGGCGGGAGAGAGTTGGCGCCGGGTCTGGCGCAGCTTGCGACGCAGCGCCGGGCGCGAGAGGCCTTCGGCTACGATCATCGGAAGTGGCTCCCCAGCATGCCGCTGCCAGCGTAGGCCCTTGAACCCGAGAGTTCAAGGTGGCGACTACAGAGTACCTTAAGGCTTTCCGTCAGGCGGACATGCACACCGGCACCACGTGTAGCCTCCATGGTGTTGCTTATCGGGAGAGGGTCATCGCCGACTGGCGAACATGCCAGGGAGTTGGCCGCAGTATACCTCAACAATCCGGCCTCTGGTCCCGGTTCATCGGGAACCCGGGCGCCGGGCCGGCGACAGGCGGAACGAGCATCGCGCGAGCCTTGCCACTGCACAGGGCGCCACTCGGTCGGCGACACCGCCAATCAGTTGCCGGATGGGTTGGGGTCGGTGGCCAGGGCGCTGTCGACGCGCTCCAGCAGCATGCGTACATGCTCGCGTGCGCTGCTGGCCTCGGCATCCAGGCGGTCATGCTTGTGCAGCAGCTCATGGGTGATGTTCAGCGCGGCCATGACGGCCACGCGATCGGCGCCGATGACTTTGCCGCTGCTGCGGATCTCGCGCATCTTGCGATCCAGGTAGCGGGCCGCGCCTTCCAGGTTGCTGCGTTCTTCCGGCGGACAGGCAATGCAGTATTCCTTGTCCATGATGTGCACGGTAACGGTGTTCGGCTGGGTCATGAGTCCTGCTCCAGGGCTTTCAGGCGCGAAATCATTGATTCGACCTTCAACCGGGCCATTTCGTTCTTTTCGATCAGATGAGCGCGCTCTTCGCGCCAGGCCCGCTCGTTGGCCAGCAGCAGGTGGTTCTGCGCCTTGAGTTGTTCGATGCGCTGAATCAGCTGCTCCAGCTTGGCGGTCAGCGCTTTCAGATCGGCGTCTTCCATGGGATTCCTGTTGGGGGCTCGGCTGAAGACGGAGGCGATGCCCGGGGGCTTCGATGGTCTTGCCGCGGCCGCCGGTGCTAGGATACGAAGCCTTCATTCTAGTCATTGCGCCACCGTGCGCCTAGCCGCCATGTCCATTCAGAACTCCCCTTATGCTGCTTTCGCCACGCTTCTGGCAGGCAGTCCACAAAGCGTATCGCCGGCCGAGCTGCACGGCCTGTTGCTCGGGCGCAGTTGCGCCGGTGCCGGTTTCGAAGTCGAACCCTGGCTGACCGATGCCTCGGACCTGCTTGGCGAAGCGCCGCAGGACAACGTGCGTCAGGCGCTTATCGGCCTGCAGGAAATGGTCAAGGGCGAGCTCGCCGGTGACGACATCGCCATCGTGTTGCTGCTGCCAAGCGACGATGCGCCACTGGCCGAACGCGCCGTGGCCCTCGGCCAGTGGTGCCAGGGCTTTCTCGCCGGCTTCGGCCTGACCGCCGGTGACCGTGCGCTGAGCAGCGAAGCCATGGAAGTGCTGCAGGATCTCTCGGCCATCGCGCAGATCCAGGACTCGCTGGAAGAGTCCGAGGACGGCGAGACCGACTATATGGAAGTGATGGAGTATCTGCGCGTAGCGCCGCTGCTGCTGTTCACCGAATGCGCCAAGCCGCTGCCCGCTGCCGCGAAACCTTCCCTGCATTGAGGACACCGTTGCGCCCATGACTCGCATCCCCAGATCGGAATACGCCCGTCGGCGCAAGGCGCTGATGGAGCAGATGGAACCCAACAGCATCGCCATCCTGCCGGCGGCGCCGATGTACATCCGCAACCGCGATGTCGAGCATGTCTACCGCCAGGACAGCGACTTCCAGTACCTCTCCGGCTTCCCCGAGCCGGAAGCGGTGATCGCCCTGATTCCGGGCCGCGAGCATGGCGAGTACGTGCTGTTCTGCCGCGAGCGCGATCCCGAGCGTGAGCTCTGGGACGGCCTGCGTGCCGGGCAGGACGGTGCCATCGCTGAATACGGTGCCGACGATGCCTTTCCCATCGGCGATATCGACGACATCCTGCCCGGCCTGATCGAGGGCCGCGATCGGGTCTACTACGCCATCGGCACCAACGAAGCCTTCGATCACCGGCTGATGGAGTGGATCAAGACCATCCGCGCCAAGGCGCGCCAGGGTGCGCAGCCGCCCAGCGAGTTCGTCGCCCTCGATCACCTGCTGCACGACATGCGTCTGTACAAGTCGAGCAGCGAGGTGAAAGTGATGAAGCACGCCGCGGAGATTTCCGCCCGTGCGCACATCCGGGCCATGCAGGCCAGCCGCGCCGGCCTGTTCGAGTACCACCTGGAAGCCGAACTGGACTACGAGTTCCGCAAGGGTGGCGCGAAGATGCCGGCCTACGGCAGCATCGTCGCCGCCGGCAGGAACGCCTGCATCCTGCATTACCGGGAGAACGATGCGCCGCTCAAGGATGGCGATCTGGTGCTGATCGACGCCGGTTGCGAGATCGACTGCTACGCCAGCGACATCACCCGCACCTTCCCGGTCAGCGGCAGGTTCTCGCCCGAGCAGAAGGCCATCTACGAGCTGGTGCTCAAGGCCAACGAAGAAGCCTTCAAGCACATCGCACCCGGCAAGCACTGGAACGAGGCGCACGAGGCCACGGTGCGGGTGATCACCGCCGGCCTGGTGGAGCTGGGTCTGCTGCAGGGTGAGGTCGACCAGCTGATCGCCAGCGAGGCCTACAAACCTTTCTATATGCATCGCGCCGGCCACTGGCTGGGCATGGATGTGCACGACGTCGGCGATTACAAGATCGGTGGCGAGTGGCGCGTGCTCGAGCCGGGCATGGCGATGACCGTGGAGCCTGGCATCTATATCGCCGCGGACAACCAGAACGTCGCCAAGAAATGGCGCGGCATCGGCGTGCGCATCGAGGACGACGTGGTGGTGACCAAGAACGGCTGCGAGATCCTCACCGGTGGCGTGCCGAAGAGCGTGGCCGAGATCGAGGCGCTGATGGCCGCCGCACGCGAACAGGCCGCCTGATGCAGAGCCTGGCGATCATCGGGGGCGGGCTGGTCGGCGCGAGCCTTGCGCTGGCCTTGCAGGAGGGCGTCCGTGAGCGTGGCTGGCGTATCCACCTGATCGAGCCGTTCGAGCCGGGGCATGAGTACCAGCCGAGCTACGATGCGCGCTCCACGGCGCTGTCCTACGGCACCCGGCTGATCTATCAGCGTCTGGGCCTGTGGGAGCGGATCGCCGAGCGTGCCGAGCCGATTCTGCGCATCCACGTTTCCGAACGTGGCCGCTTCGGTGCCGCCCGGCTGGATGCGCGGAACGAGGCGGTCGAGGCGCTGGGCTATGTGGTAGAGAACGCCTGGATCGGACATTGCCTGTGGCAGGCGCTGGATGACGAGGTGGTGGTGCGTCATTGCCCAGCCGAAGTCGAACGGTTGGAGCCCGGCACCGCCGGTTATCGCCTGAGCTTCACCGATGGCCAGCGGCTGGAGTGCGCGCTGACGGTGCTGGCCGACGGCGGCCGCTCCAGCCTGCGCGAGCAACTCGGCATCCAGGTCGCGCGCAGGCCCTACGGGCAGACCGCGCTGATCGCCAACATCACCCCGGGCAAGCCCCATGGCGGGCTGGCTTTCGAGCGCTTCACCGAAGACGGCCCGATGGCGCTGCTGCCGCTGCAGGACCATCGCTGCGCCCTGGTATGGACCCGCTCGCCGGCCGATGCCACGCGCCTGGCCCAGGCCCACGAATCGGTGTTTCTTGCCGAACTGCAGGACGCCTTCGGCTATCGGTTGGGCGCGCTGCAGCAGGTCGGCGCCCGTCATCTGTACCCGCTGACGCTGATCGAGGCCGAGGAACAGGTACGCTCGGGGCTGGTGGTGCTGGGCAATGCCGCCCACAGCCTGCATCCGATCGCCGGGCAGGGTTACAACCTCTCGCTACGGGACGTGGATGCGCTGAGTGCCGCGTTGCTGCGCAGCGAAGCGCCGCTGGGCGATCTGGCGCTGCTGCAGGAGTACGCCCGCCGGCAACGTTTCGATCAGCGCCTGACCGTGGGTTTCTCCGACCAGGTTACCCGCCTGTTCGGCGATTCCGGACGGCTCGTCGCCACCGGACGTAACCTCGGCTTGCTCGGCCTGGACCTGGCTCCTGTGGCCAAACGCTGGTTCGCGCGCCAGGCCATGGGCCTCGGCACACGTGCTGGCTGACCGCGCCGTACCCGCGGGCTCCCGCATGGATGGGTCCAGACTGGCGCGCAAGGCGCGATTTCTGCGCTGGGCCTTGAACTTCTACCCGCCGTACCTCGGCGCCGGGGTGCGGGTGCGACATATCAGCGCCGACCTGCGCCTGATCCGGGTCAAGATGGTGCTGCGCTGGTACAACCGCAACTACGTGGGCACGCAGTTCGGCGGATCGCTGTATTCCATGGTCGATCCGTTCTTCGTGCTGATGCTCATGGAGAACCTCGGGCCGGACTACATCGTCTGGGACAAGGCGGCCAACATCGAATTCGTCAGCCCCGGGCGGGGCGCGGTCTACGCCGATTTCAGCATCAGCCAGCAACTGCTCGACGAGATTCGCATGCGCACCGCCGATGGCAGCAAGTACCTGCCGCGGATGCACGTCGAAGTGCGTGATGGCGACGGTACGCTGGTGGCGCGGGTGCAGAAGACCCTCTACATAAGACTCAAGCCGCGCGCGCGGCAGGCAGGAGACAACTGATGCAAGCCGATCTGATCATCGTCGGTGCCGGAATGGTCGGCAGTACGCTGGCCCTGGCACTCGAAGGCAGCGGGCTGGACATCCTGGTGCTCGATGCGAGCCCGCTGGAGGCCGCCGATTTCGACCCGCAAGGCGGCTTCGAGCCACGAGTCAGCGCCCTGTCGGCAGCCAGCCAGCGCATCTTCGAGCGCCTCGGCGCCTGGCCGGGGATGTCGGCGCGACGCGTCAGCCCGTACACCGACATGCATGTCTGGGATGGCTCGGGTACCGGACAGATCCATTTTTCCGCCGAGACCGTGCATGCCGAGGTGCTCGGCCATATCGTCGAGAACCGGGTGGTGCAGGACGCGCTGCTGGAGACCATGCAGCGCCGTGGCGGCCAGCGGTTGCTCGGCGCCGCCCGGTTCGAGCGGCTGGAGCGAATGCCACAAGGCTGGCAACTGACGCTGGACGACGGTCGTCAGCTGAACGCGCCCTTGCTGGTCGCCGCCGATGGCGCCAACTCGGCGGTGCGCCGGCTGGCTGGCTGCGAAACGCGCGAATGGGACTATCTGCATCAGGCCATCGTCACCAGTGTGCGCTGCAGCGAGCCGCATCAGCGGACTGCCTGGCAACGCTTCACCGACGACGGCCCGCTGGCGTTTCTGCCGCTGGAGCGTGATGGCGACCAGCACTGGTGCTCCATCGTCTGGTCGGTTACCGAGCTAGAAGCCAGGCGCCTGATGGCGCTGGATGACGTGGCGTTCCGCGCGGCGCTGGGCCGTGCCTTCGAGCAGCGTCTGGGCGAGGTGGAGGAGGTCGATCCGCGGCTGTGCATTCCACTGCGCCAGCGTCATGCCAAGCGCTACGTGCAGCCTGGGCTCGCGCTGATCGGCGATGCCGCGCACACCATCCATCCACTGGCAGGGCAGGGAGTCAACCTCGGGCTTCTGGACGCAGCGGTTCTGGCGGAGGTCATCGAGGCGGCCATGGCGCGGGGTGAGCGGCCGGAAGATATTCGGGTGCTGAGTCGCTTCGAACGCCGCCGCATGCCGCACAACCTGGCGATGATGGCGGCGATGGAGGGCTTCGAGCGACTGTTCCAGGCCGATCCGCTGCCGCTGCGCTGGTTGCGCAACACCGGCCTCAAGGCCGTACAGGCTCTGCCGGAGGCGAAAGCGCTGTTCGTCCGCCAGGCGCTGGGCTTGAGCGGCGACCTGCCTGCGCTGGCGCGGCCTTGATAGCAGACTGATATTTACAAAAGGTTACCGGCACGATTTGTCGCATTGAGAAGGTAAATAACATTCACTACTATTCAGGTCTCTGTTCCATCTCACCAAGAGGCTGTTCCATGCAGGCTAGCAAAGGTTTTCTCGCCGCCCTGGCGCTGACGGCGCTATCGGGCGCTGTCCAGGCTGCCGATGAAGTAGTGGTTTACTCCTCGCGCATCGATGAGCTGATCAAACCGGTATTCGACGCCTACACCAAGAAGACCGGTGTGGCGATCAAGTTCATCACCGACAAGGAAGCTCCGCTGATGGCCCGCATCAAGGCCGAAGGCGCGAACACTCCTGCGGACCTGCTGCTGACCGTCGATGGCGGCAACCTCTGGCAAGCCGAAGAAATGGGCATCCTGCAGCCGCTGAACTCCCAGGTGGTGAAGGACAACATCCCCGCGCAGTACCGCTCCTCCAGCGATGCCTGGACCGGCCTGTCGCTGCGTGCACGGACCATCGTCTACTCGCCGGAGCGGGTCAAGGACGGTGAGCTGACCACCTACGAAGCGCTGGCCGACAAGAACTGGGAAGGCCGCCTGTGCCTGCGCACCAGCAAGAAGGTCTACAACCAGTCGCTGACCGCCACCATGATCGAAACCCATGGCGCCGAGAAGACCGAGCAGATCCTCAAGGGCTGGGTGAACAACCTCGCCACCGACGTATTCGCCGACGACAACGCCGTGGTCATGGCGGTCGACGCCGGCCAGTGCGACGTCGGCATCGTCAACACCTACTACTTCGGTCGTCTGCATGCGCAGAACCCGCAGCTCAAGGCCAAGCTGTTCTGGCCGAACCAGCAGGACCGTGGCGTGCACGTCAACCTGTCGGGCATCGGTCTGACCAAGCACGCGCCGAATCCGGATGCTGCGCGCAAGCTGGTGGAGTGGATGACCAGCGCCGAGGCTCAGAGCATTTTCGCGGACATCAATATGGAATACCCGGCCAACCCGGACGTGAAACCGTCCGCCGAAGTTGCGGCATGGGGCGAGTTCAAGGCCGACACCATTCCGGTTGAAGTCGCCGGCAAGCGCCAGGCCGAGGCGATCAAGATGATGGACCGCGCCGGCTGGAACTGATCCGCCTGCCGCCATCGCTGCGGTGACCGCGGCTCAGCCGCCAGGTCTGCCGCTGCGGTTATACTTCGCGCCCCGGCTTGTCCGGGGCGTCGTTTTTCCTGCTGTCGAGGCTTGAGTGTCCCATCCCGTCGAGCGCCGCTGGTATCCCATCTCATTCGCCGTCGCGGCGCTGGTGTTGCTGCCGCTGAGCATTCTGCTGTTCAGCTGGGGCAGCATCGATGGCGAGATCTGGGCGCACCTGTGGGACACGCAGATGCCGCGTTTGCTGGGCAACACGCTGACACTGGTGCTTGGCGTGGGCATCGGCGTGGTGGTGCTCGGGGTCAGCCTCGCCTGGCTGACGGCGTTGTGCGAGTTTCCCGGTCGACGCTGGCTCGACTGGGCGCTGATGTTGCCGTTCGCGATACCCGCCTACGTGCTGGCGTTCGTCTTCATCGGTCTGCTGGATTTCTCCGGGCCGGTGCAGAGCCTGGCCCGCGAGTGGTTCGGCAGCGGTATCCGCTTTCCGCGGGTGCGTTCCACCGGGGGCGTCATCGCGGTGCTGGTGCTGGTGTTCTACCCGTACGTCTATCTGCTGGCTCGCTCTGCCTTTCTGGCTCAGGGCAAGGGGCTGATGGAGGCGGCGCGGGTACTCGGCCAGACGCCCTGGCAGGCCTTCTGGCGCGTGGCGCTGCCGATGGCACGGCCGGCCATCGGTGCCGGGCTGGCGCTGGCGATGATGGAAACGCTGGCCGATTTCGGTGCCGTGGCGGTATTCAACTTCGACACCTTTACCACCGCCATCTACAAGACCTGGTACGGCTTCTTCAGTCTGACCAGCGCCACGCAGCTGGCCAGTCTGCTGCTGCTGGCGGTGATGCTGGTGCTCTACGGCGAGCGCCGCGCGCGCGGCGCGGCGCGGCCGGCCAACGAGCGCGCGCGCTCGGCTGCACTTTATCGGCTGACCGGCATGAAGGCCTTGGCCGCCAGCGCCTGGTGCGGTCTGGTGTTTCTCTGTGCCTTCGTCATTCCGGTGCTGCAACTGCTGGCCTGGCTCTGGCAGCGCGGGCGCTTCGACCTCGACGAGCGCTACGCCGGGCTGATCCTGCACACGCTCTACCTTGGCGGCATGGCTGCGCTGATCACCGTCAGCGTGGCGCTGCTGCTGGCGTTCGCCCGGCGCCAGGCGCCGGTGCGCTCGATCCGCAGCGCGGTCAGCCTGGCCAACCTGGGTTATGCGCTGCCCGGCTCGGTGCTGGCAGTGTCGATCATGCTGGCGTTCAGTTACCTGGACCGGCACATGGTGATACCGCTGTCGAGCTGGCTGGGCGGGGCCGGCAAGCCGATCCTGCTCGGCAGCCTCGGTGCCTTGCTGCTGGCCTATCTGATCCGCTTCATGGCGGTCGCCTTCGGCCCGCTGGAAAACGCCCTGGCGCGAATTCGTCCATCGCTGCCGCAGGCGTCACGCAGCCTCGGTGTCGGCGGGCCGGCCCTGTTCTTGCGCGTCTATCTGCCGCTGTTGCTGCCGGGCACGCTGAGCGCGGCGCTGCTGGTGTTCGTCGACGTGCTCAAGGAAATGCCGGCGACTCTGCTGATGCGTCCGTTCGGCTGGGACACGCTGGCGGTGCGCATATTCGAGATGACCAGCGAAGGCGAATGGGCGCGCGCCTCGCTGCCGGCGCTGACGCTGGTGCTGGTCGGCCTACTGCCGGTGATCCTGCTGATTCGTCGCTCGGCCAGGCGCGTCGGCTAGCCTGCCGAGGCTTTCCGGTGGCGCTGCACGCGGTCCGGTAGCGCCCGTGTATGGCTGTTCGACCTCCAGTCTCCTGCCGCCTGATGCGCCGTGACCTCCTGCCACCTTGGGGCTACAATGCGCGCCATTCGAAAGTCGCCGCTCCCCGCAAGGGCCGGCTTTACTGACTTTTCCAACGCCGATTCGGCGACCTGCCCGGAAGGAGAAACCCATGGGTCAGCGTACTCCCCTCTACGATCAGCACCTTGCGCTCGGCGCCAAGATGGTCGACTTCGGTGGCTGGGACATGCCACTGCACTATGGCTCCCAGGTCGAAGAACATCATCAGGTGCGACGTGATTGCGGAGTGTTCGACGTCTCGCACATGACCGTGGTCGATGTGGCCGGCGACCAGGCCAGCGCTTATCTACAACACCTGCTGGCCAACGACGTGGCACGCCTGAAGAGCCCCGGTCGCGCCCTTTACTCGGCCATGCTCAATGAGCGCGGCGGGGTGATCGATGACCTGATCGTCTACCTCACCGACTGGGGCTACCGCCTGGTGGTCAATGCCAGTACGCGCGACAAGGACCTTGCATGGATGCAGGCCCAGGCGGCGGATTTCGCCGTCGAGATCAACGAGCGTCCGCAGCTGGCCATGCTGGCCATCCAGGGGCCGCATGCCCGTACGCGCACCGCCGAGCTGGTCAGCCAGGCCCGCGCCACGCTGATCCAGGAACTCAAGCCATTCCAGGGCCTGGCCGAAGGCGACTGGTTCATCGGTCGTACCGGCTACACCGGCGAAGATGGTCTGGAGATCATCCTGCCGGCCGAGCAGGCGCCGGATTTTCTCAGCGAGCTGGTCGGTGCCGGCATCCCGCCCATCGGCCTTGGCGCACGTGACACCCTGCGTCTGGAAGCCGGACTGAACCTGTACGGCCAGGACATGACCGAGGAGGTCTCGCCGCTGGCCGCCAACATGGGCTGGACCGTGGCCTGGGAGCCCGCCGAGCGCGATTTTGTCGGCCGTGCCGCGCTGGAGCAGCAGCGCGCCGAAGGCGATCTGCCCAAGCTGGTCGGCCTGGTGCTGGAAGAGCGCGGCGTGCTGCGAGCCCATCAGGTGGTGCGGGTCAACGGTGTCGGTGACGGCGAGATCACCAGTGGCAGTTTTTCTCCTACGCTTGGCAAATCCATCGCCCTGGCGCGCGTGCCGGCTGGCACCGCCGAGCGCGCGGAAGTGGAGATTCGTGGCAAGTGGTATCCGGTGCGGGTCGTGCAGCCGACATTCGTGCGGCACGGCAAGGTACTGGTGTAAATTCGACCGACTGTTTTGCGCGACTGCTGTCAACAGCCTTGAGGATCCAACAATGAGCAATATCCCCAGCGATCTGCGTTACGCCGCCAGCCACGAGTGGGCCCGTCTCGAAGCGGACGGCAGCGTCACCGTCGGCATCTCCGATCACGCCCAGGAGGCGCTGGGGGATGTGGTCTACGTCGAGCTGCCCGAGGTCGGGCGCCAGCTCAATGCCGGTCAGGAAGCCGGCGTGGTCGAGTCGGTAAAGGCCGCCTCCGACATCTATGCCCCCGTTTCCGGTGAGGTGATCGCCATTAACGAGGCGCTGGCCGATTCACCCGAGCAGGTCAACAGCGACCCCTACGGCAGCTGGTTCTTCCGCCTGCAGCCGAGCGACAAGGCGGAGCTGGACAAGCTGCTCGACGCAGCCGGCTACCAGGCCGCCTGCGACGCCGACGCCTAAGCATCATCCGCAAAAGCCCCGCTCTGTCGGGGCTTTTGTTTTTTCCGAGAGTAGCGACCATGCCGTATATGCCGAGCCTTTCCCAACTCCAGCAAACCGATGCCTTTCTGCGCCGTCACCTCGGCCCGGATCAGGGCGAACAGCAGGCCATGCTCGACGCGCTGGGGCTGGCCAGCCGCGAGCAGCTGATCGAGCAGACCGTGCCGCCGGCGATCCGCCTGCAGGGCGAGCTGAATCTGCCGCCCGCACTGGATGAACAGGCGGCGCTGGCCAAGCTCAAGGGCTATGCCGAGCAGAACCAGCTCTGGACCAGCCTGATCGGCATGGGCTACCACGGCACCATCACCCCGCCGGTGATCCTGCGCAACGTGCTGGAGAATCCGGGCTGGTACACCGCCTACACGCCCTATCAGCCGGAGATTGCCCAGGGTCGGCTGGAAGCGCTGCTGAACTACCAGCAGATGATCATCGACCTCACCGGCCTCGATCTGGCCAACGCCTCGCTGCTCGATGAGGCGACCGCAGCAGCCGAGGCCATGACCCTGGCCCGGCGCATGGCCAAGAGCAAGAGCAACCGCTTCTTCGTTGACGAGAATTGCCATCCGCAGACGCTTTCGGTGGTGCAGACCCGCGCCGAAGCGTTCGGCTTCGAACTGGTAGTCGGCACGCTGGACGACCTGGCCGGAGACGAGGTGTTCGGCGCGCTGCTGCAGTACCCGGATACCCATGGCGAGATTCGCGACCTGCGTCCGGCCATCGAGCAGCTGCACGCACAGCAGGCGCTGGCCTGCGTGGCGGCCGACCTGCTCAGCCTGCTGTTGCTGACCCCGCCGGGCGAACTGGGTGCCGACGTGGTGCTCGGCTCGACCCAGCGCTTCGGTGTGCCGATGGGCTACGGCGGTCCGCACGCGGCCTATTTTGCCAGCCGCGACGAGTTCAAGCGTGGCATGCCGGGACGCATCATCGGCGTGTCCAAGGATGCCCGCGGCAACATCGCGCTGCGCATGGCGCTGCAGACCCGCGAGCAGCATATCCGTCGTGAGAAGGCCACCTCCAACATCTGCACCGCGCAGGTGCTGCTGGCCAACATCGCTGGCTTCTATGCCGTCTATCACGGTCCGCAGGGCCTCAAGCGCATCGCCCAGCGCGTCCATCGGCTGACCGCCATTCTCGCCGCGGGTCTGGAGCAGAAGGGCATCGTGCGGCTCAACCGGCATTTCTTCGACACCCTGACCCTCGAGGTCGGTGGCGCACAGACCGCGATCATCGAAAGTGCTGAGGCGGCGCAGATCAACCTGCGCATCCTCGGCCGCGGCCGGCTGGGTGTGAGCCTCGACGAGACCTGCGACGAGCGTACCGTCGAGCAGCTGCTGGCGATCTTCGTCGGTGCCGATCACGGCCTCGATGTTGCCGCGCTGGATGCCGGTGAGCTGGCCGCGGGCATTCCCGCAGGGCTGCAACGCGAGAGCGGCTACCTGGAGCATCCGGTGTTCAACTCGCACCACAGCGAAACCGAAATGTTGCGCTACCTCAAGCAGCTGGAAAACAAGGATCTGGCGCTGAACCAGGCAATGATTCCGCTCGGCTCCTGCACCATGAAGCTCAACGCCACCAGCGAAATGATTCCGATCACCTGGGCCGAATTCGCCAACCTGCATCCGTTCGTCCCGCGGGGCCAGGCGCAGGGTTACAGGCTGATGATCGAAGAGCTGGAAGCCTGGCTCTGCGCGATCACCGGTTTCGACGCCATCAGCATGCAGCCCAACTCCGGTGCCCAGGGCGAATACGCCGGCCTGGTCGCGATCCGCAAGTATCACGAGAGCCGCGGTGAAGGGCAGCGCGACATCTGCCTGATCCCGTCCTCGGCGCACGGCACCAACCCAGCTTCTGCGCAGATGGTCAGCATGCGTGTGGTCATCGTCGAGTGCGACAAGGGCGGCAACGTCGATCTCGAGGACCTCAAGCGCAAGGCCGCCGAGGCCGGCGACCGGCTGTCCTGTCTGATGATCACCTATCCGTCGACCCACGGCGTCTACGAAGAAAACGTGCGCGAGATCTGCGCCGCGATCCACGCCCAGGGCGGCCAGGTGTACATGGACGGCGCCAACCTCAACGCCCAGGTCGGCCTGGCGCGACCGGCGGACATCGGCGCCGACGTCTCGCACATGAACCTGCACAAGACCTTCTGCATCCCCCACGGCGGCGGCGGCCCGGGCATGGGCCCGATCGGCGTCAAGGCGCACCTGGCGCCGTTCGTGGCCAATCACCCTGTGGTCGAGCTGGAAGGTCCGCAACCGGGCAACGGTGCGGTGAGCGCGGCGCCCTGGGGCAGCGCGAGCATCCTGCCGATCAGCTGGATGTACATCGCCATGATGGGCCCGCAGCTGCGTGACGCGACCGAGGTGGCAATCCTCGGTGCCAACTACCTCGCCAACCGTCTCGGCGGCGCGTTCCCGGTGCTCTACAGCGGACGCAACGGCCGTGTCGCCCACGAGTGCATTCTCGATCTGCGCCCGCTCAAGGCCGCCAGCGGCATCAGCGAGGAGGACGTGGCCAAGCGCCTGATGGACTACGGCTTCCACGCGCCGACCATGTCGTTCCCGGTGCCCGGCACGCTGATGATCGAGCCCACCGAGAGCGAGTCGAAGGCCGAGCTGGATCGCTTCGTCGAGGCGATGCTGAGCATCCGCGCGGAGATCGCCAAGGTGCAGGACGGCGAATGGCCGGCGGACAACAACCCGCTGGTACGCGCGCCGCATACCCTGGCCGACGTGATCGGCGAGTGGGATCGCCCCTACAGCATCGCCGAGGCGGTGACCCCGAGCGCCCACGCCCGTGCGCACAAGTACTGGCCGGCGGTGAACCGGGTGGACAACGTCTACGGCGACCGCAACCTGTTCTGCGCGTGCGTGCCGGTGGACGCCTATCGTGACTGATAGGTCGTGATGGAGAGGGTGGATGTCGTTTTTCGGCATCCGCCCCGGTTCGGAGAGGCGGACCGGCGAACGCCGCGCTCGGGCCGGCAGCCGTTTATTCCCGGCTATGCCGCCGGTGCATCGCGGAATAGGTGTCGCGTTCGCACCCACCACAGGCGTGCTGGCACGGCGTGGTGGATCAGCGGTGCTGAGCGGTCTTACGCTTCAGGTGCCTGGTCTTGCTCGGAGTCGTCCAGCAAACCGAGCCAGCTGGCCAGTACCAACTGCGCCTCTTCCACACCCTGCCGCTTGGGAGCGGAGAACAGCTGCACGCTGACATCGGCACCCCAGCCCTTGCGGATATCGCGTTGGATCGCCAGCAGCGCGTTCTTCGCCGCGCCGAAGGCCAGCTTGTCGGATTTGGTCAACAGGATGTGCAACGGCATGTCGCTGGCATTGGCCCAGTCCAGCATCATGCGGTCGAACTCCGTCAGCGGATGGCGGATATCCATCATCAGGAACACCCCGACCAGACTCTCGCGACTGCCCAGGTAGGCTTCCAGATGGCGCTGCCAATGCTGCTTGAGCGGGATCGGCACCTTGGCGTAACCATAACCCGGCAGGTCGACCAGGCGGCGCTCGTCATCGAGGCGGAAGAAATTGAGTAACTGGGTGCGTCCCGGTGTCTTCGAGGTGCGCGCCAGGTTGGCGTGGGTGAGGGTGTTCAGCGCACTGGACTTGCCCGCATTGGATCGACCGGCGAAGGCCACTTCCAGACCCTCGTCGGCCGGGCACTGATCGACCTTGGCGGCGCTGATCATGAAGGAGGCCTGTTGGCAAAGGCCGAGAATCGGGTTTTTCGGTAGCATGGTCGTTCCGGTGAGTGCACGCGGGTGCGGCAATGGTTCGTTTCCGTTTCAGAAACGGAAGTATATAATGCCGCAGTTTTTATGTGCGCTTTGGCCTGATATCGGGCCGTGCGTGGTGTCCAGCCTGTTGCGGGCGCCTGTGCGGCGGTATCGCCGCCCCGCTGCGGATGCCCTGCGTGCCACTTATAACGAGCGTTGCCCCGGTTCGATGGCCGTGCGTGACCCGATGAATTCCCTTTCAAACCCTTAGCCGTAGTTGGATTAGCTGATGAACAAAATACTCGTGAGTCTGCTGTTGACCCTTGGCATCACCGGTATGGCCCACGCGGCTGGAGACGCCGAAGCTGGTCAGGGCAAAGTTGCAGTGTGTGGCGCCTGCCACGGTGCGGACGGCAACAGCCCGGCGCCGAACTTCCCGAAACTCGCCGGCCAGGGCGAGCGTTATCTGCTCAAGCAGCTCCAGGACATCAAGGCCGGCAGCACGCCGGGCGCTCCGGAAGGTGTGGGCCGCAAGGTCCTGGAAATGACCGGCATGCTCGATCCGCTGAGCGACCAGGACCTGCAGGACATCGCCGCCTACTTCTCCAGCCAGAAGGGCAGCGTCGGCTATGCCGATCCGGCTCTGGCCAAGCAGGGTGAGAAACTGTTCCGCGGTGGCAAGCTGGATCAGGGCATGCCGGCCTGTACCGGTTGCCACGCGCCGAACGGCGTCGGTAACGAGCTGGCCGGCTTCCCCAAACTGGGTGGCCAGCACGCCGCGTACACAGCCAAGCAGCTGACCGACTTCCGCGAAGGCAACCGCACCAATGACGGTGACAGCATGATCATGCGTGGCGTCGCCTCCAAGCTGAGCAACAAGGACATCGAAGCGCTGTCCAGCTACATCCAGGGCCTGCACTGATCGCATCCGCGGGCTGACCGAGAAGGGCGTCCGGGCCGAAAGCCCGGGCGCCCTTCTGCGTTTAGGGGCTGGCTACACTACCTTCGTCACGGCTTGGCACGGGCAGATGAAAAACGCTGGCGAGTCCCGGCGTTTTGCTGCAGCCTGTTGCGCCATCGGTTCGTCGTAAACAGGAGTATTTCATGCGTAACTTCCTACTCACTGCCGTCCTTGCTACCGCCAGCCTGTTCGGCGGGGTGACCCAGGCAGCAGAGTTCCAGGCCGGCAAGGAATATGTCGAGCTGAGCAGTCCGGTGCCCGTTGCCGACCCGAGCAAGATCGAGGTGGTCGAGCTGTTCTGGTACGGCTGCCCGCATTGCTACCAGTTCGAACCGGTGATCAAGCCCTGGGCCGAGAAGCTGCCGGAAGATGTGCAGTTCAAACGCATCCCCGCCATGTTCGGCGGCATCTGGAACGCGCACGGCCAGCTGTTCGTCACGCTGGAGTCCATGGGCGTGGAGCCTAAGGTGCATGACGCGGTATTCGCCGCCTATCACCAGGAGCGCAAGAAGCTCGCCACGCCGGAGGAGATGGCCGATTTCCTCGAAGGGCATGGCGTCGACAAGAAGGCCTTCCTCAAGGCTTACAACTCCTTTGGCGTGCGTGGCCGCGTCGAGCAGGCGAAGAAGCTCGGCATGGCCTACCAGATCACCGGCGTACCGGTGATGATCGTCAATGGCAAGTACCGCTTTGACCTCGGCTCCTCCGGCGGTCCGGAGCGCACGCTGCAGGTGGCGGATTTCCTCATCGAAAAAGAACGCGCAGCGCGGTAACACGGCATGCTGCGCCGTTGGAGTGCCCCACGCCTTGCCGGCCCCGGCAAGGCACGGGTCAATCCGCACTGCCTGGCCAGCACCGGCCTGCCGGCCGATGGCCGGCTGCGCCTGCTCAGCTTCAACATCCAGGTTGGCATCAGCACCGAGCGCTACCACCATTACCTGACGCGCAGCTGGCAGCATCTGCTGCCCCATCCGGGTCGGGCCGGCAACCTGCAGCGCATCGGCGAGGTGCTCGGCAACTATGACCTGGTAGCGCTGCAGGAGGCCGACGGCGGCAGCCTGCGGTCCGGCTATGTCAATCAGGTCGAGCATCTGGCCCACCTGGGTGCGTTTCCCTACTGGTATCAGCAGCTCAATCGCAACCTCGGACGCTTCGCCCAGCACAGCAACGGGGTGCTCAGCCGCCTGGAGCCCCAGGGCCTGGAGGACCACCCGCTACCGGGACCGTCGGGACGCGGCGCGATCCTGCTGCGTTTCGGCGAGGGCGCGGACGCGCTGGTGGTGGTGATGATGCACCTGGCGCTCGGCGGCGGCGCCCGGGCCCGGCAGCTGGCCTACATTCGCGACCTGATCGGCGACTATCGGCATCAGGTACTGATGGGCGACATGAACACCCACGCTAACGACCTGCTGGAGAACTCGCCGTTGCGCGATCTCGGCCTGTTGGCGCCGCAGGTCGAAGCGACCTTCCCCAGTTGGCGGCCGCAGCGCTGCCTGGACCATATTCTGCTCAGCCCGAGCCTTACGCTTGAACGTGTGGACGTGCTGGCTTTGCCGATTTCCGACCATTTGCCGGTGGCGGTGGAAATTCGGTTGCCCGATTCCCTGCGGGCGGACTCCCTGCCGGTACAGGTACCTGAACGTAAATGAGCGAAGAAGCCGAGCGCTGGAAGGAAAAGTATCTTCAGCTGGCCGAGCGCCAGGAGCAGCTGGACGCCCGCTGGGAGCAGCGCGTCGATCTGTTGCGGCGCAGCCTGGTGCGCAGCAGCCTGGCGGTGGAGGGCGCCGACCCCGCTGTCGAGCGCTGCCTGCAGCAGATGCGCGAGGTCCTGCGTGACGGGGATCTGGACGATGGGCTGGGTCAGCTCGTTCCACGCCTGGAAAAGGCGGTGCTGGACTCCGAACGCCACCGCCAGGAGCGTGCCGTTCAGTTGACCGAGGCGCTGCATCGGCTGGTGTCCCAGTTGCTGGGGATGTCGGTGCCCGCCGAGCTGCGCAAGCCGCTCAAACGCTTCGCCAAGGATCTGGACCAGCGTGCAGCCAGATTGCGCGAGCTGCCGCTACTGCTCGGCGAGCTCAGTGTACTGCAGGGTCAGGTTCTCAACCTGCAGGGCTTGTCCGCGCCGCAGCAGAGCGGCTTTCTGAAGCGCCTGTTCGGGGGGCGGGACAGCCAATCGGCGGCCCCGCTCGAGACGGCGATTCCAGCGGCGGCGTCGGCCCCAGCGGTGGCGGTCGAGGCAGAGGCGGTCGTCGTCGGCGAGACGGCCGTCGCCTCCACCGTGACCGAGCCGTCCGTGGTGACAACCTTACCGGAGCCGGCGAACGAAGAGCAGCAGGCCGTCGAGCCTGTCGTCTCGGCAGTTGAGTCCGAAGCGGACGAGCCGGTGGCGGACGCCGAGCTGCCGCCAGCGGCCGAGCCGCTGCCGCAGGAGGCCGCCTATGCGCTGCCGGATTCGCCGGAGCCCGCTTTCAGCGTTGTCGCCGAACGTGTGGAGGCGACGCTCAGCAGTCTGCTGGACAGCCTGCATCTGCCCGAGCAGCGTCAACCGCAACTGCAGACGTTGCGCGCGCGAATCCAGCAGGGCCTGAACTGGTACGAGCTGGTGCCCGTGCTGGACGATCTGGCGATGCTGATGATCGCCTTCAGCGATCAGGGTCAGCGCGATTTCGAGAACTACCTGCAGACCCTCAACGAGCGTCTGACTGCGATGCAGGAGAACCTGCTCGCCGCCCACCAGGGCCATGTGGAAGGCCGCGATGCGGCGCAGGCGCTGGACGCCGAGCTGCGCGAACAAGTCGGCGGGCTGCAGCACAGCATGCGTGAAGCCACCGATCTGAACAGCCTCAAGCGGGTGGTGGAGGCGCGTCTGGATGGCCTGCTGGACACCGTCGACAACTACCGTCGCCAGCGCAGCGAGCAGGAGCAGAAACTGGGCGAGCGCCTGCAGCAGCTGGTCAGCCGTGTCGGCAGCCTGGAACAGGCGGCACGGGGGCTGCGCGGCCATCTGGAAGAGCAGCGGCAGAAGGCCCTGCAGGACCCGCTGACCGGACTGCCCAACCGGGCGGCATGGAATGAACGGCTGGATCTCGAATTCGCCCGCTGGCAACGCTACGGTGGCGATCTGCTGCTGGCCGTGCTGGATGTCGATCACTTCAAGCGGGTCAACGACGGCTATGGCCATCTGGCCGGCGATCGGGTGCTGAAGATCATCGGCACGGAGCTGCAGAAGCGGTTGCGCAAGACCGACTTCATCGCCCGTTTCGGTGGTGAGGAGTTCGTCGTGCTGTTGCCCAACACGCCTTACGAGGCGGGGCGGCAGCTGATGGAAACGCTGCGCGAATCCATCGGCAGTTGCCCGTTCCACTTCAAGGGCGAGCGGGTTGCCATCACCCTGTCCGCCGGGTTGACCGCATTCGTTACTGGCGACACCGCCGAGCGTGCCTTCGAGCGTGCCGACCGGGCGCTCTACCGCGCCAAGGATTCGGGACGCAATCGTGTCGAGCCAGCCTGACCGGCTGGCCTAGCCTGTATCCGGGCGCCCGGTATAATCACGACCCTCGCCGCTCCGGCATCGATCGCCACCGCATGTCGGGCTCCTGCCCATCTGCGTCATTTGCGCCGTCGACACAGAGGTCGTCCCGATGAAATTGCTCTCCGCTACCTTCTTGCTTCTGCTGCTGGCCGGCTGTGCCAGCGGCCCACGCATCGACACCAGCCACAGCTCGGTCGGCCACGACAGCCGCGTCCAGTTCATCGTGCTGCATTACACCTCCACCGACCTGCCGCGCTCGCTGGAGCTGCTCAGCGGGCGCGATGTGAGCAGCCACTACCTGATCGGTGAGTCGCCGGCGACCATCTACCGCCTGGTGGACGAGGATCGCCGCGCCTGGCATGCCGGGGAGAGCGAATGGAACGGGCGTACCTGGCTGAACGCCACCTCGATCGGCATCGAGCTGGTCAATCAGGGCTACGAGCAGAGCGCGGACGGACGGCGGCTCTGGTATCCCTACTCGCAGGCGCAGATCGATGCGCTGGTGGTACTGCTCAAGGACATCATGGCGCGTCATGGCCTGAAACCGGGCGCCATCATCGGCCACAGCGACATCGCGCCGCAGCGCAAGGTCGATCCGGGGCCGCTGTTTCCCTGGAAGCGTCTGGCCGAGGAGGGCCTGGTGCCCTGGCCGGATGCCGGCGCGGTGGCGGCGGCGCAGGCGCACTACGCCGCGGCGGGGCTGCCGGCGATCGGCTGGTTCCAGGAGGCACTGGCGGCGCAGGGTTATCGGGTACCCCGCCACGGCCCTCTGGATGACGAGACGCGCAATGTGATCGCCGCGTTCCAGATGAAGTACCGCCCGACCCGCTTCGATGGAGAGCCGGACGCGGAAACCGCGGCGATACTGCAGGTGCTGGTCGCCCAGGCGAGCCGCTGACCTCAGTAGCGGGTGGTGCCGATCAGTCTCGAGTCGGCCAGGGCCGCGCTGCGGTGCTCGGCGGCAGCCTGGTATTCGCGGTCGCTGAGCATGGCCAGGAAGGCTTCCTTGGACGGGTAGCTGACCAGCAGCAGGTCATCCCATTCTTCCTCCGGCGGCGCTATCAGCGTCGCATGGGCCTTGGCGCGCAGCTCCACCGCGCCGCCACCGGCCTGCACCTTGGTCAGCGCCACGCGGCTGTAGCGGGCATAGGCCTCTCGGCCGCTGCAGGGGCTGTGCGGGCTGCCCGGCGGGTAGGTGGCCTGGGCGTTGTAGCGCAACAGATTGAGCATCAGGATCGGCACGCCCGAGGGCATCGCCGCCACATAGTCGGCGAGCTGCTCGGGGCTGGGGTTCAGACTCGGCATGGCAGGTTCCTCGATGGGGCGCCGTCAGATCGGCAGCGCCACGTAGAAGATAGTGCCGTGGCCGATCCGCGAGTGCACGCCAATGCGGCCACCATGCAGCTGGGCAATTTCCTTGCATAAGGCAAGCCCCAGTCCGGCCCCGCCGCGACGGCGGCCGATCTGCACGAAGGGCTCGAAGATGCGTGCCTGCTGGCTGTAGGGAATGCCTTCGCCGTTGTCCTCGACGCTGAGGATCAGCCGCTCGCCATGATGCCGCGCCAGCAGGCGCACCTCGCCGCCCCTGGGCGTGTGGCGCAGGGCGTTGCTCAGCAGGTTGTCCAGCACCCGCTCGATCTGCTGGCGGTCGAGCATCAGCGTTGGCAGCGGCTGCTGCAGCTCCAGCTTGAGCTGCACGTCCTGCTCGGCGGCGTTGACCTCGAAGCGCTGGCGCGCGGCTTCGAGCAGCTCCGGCACATCGCACTGCTCCAGCTCCAGTTTCTGCTGGCCGCTCTGGTAGCGGGAGAAATTGAGCAGGTCGTTGATCAGCCTGACCAGGCGCTGCATTTCCTCGTGCACCGTATCGAACAGGTCGGATTCGCGACTGTCGGCGGGGTAGCGCAGACGCTCGCGCAACAGGCTGAAGGCCATCTGCATGCCGGTGACCGGGGTGCGCAGTTCGTGGGAGGCGCGCAGCACGAATTCGTTGCGCACGCGTTCGAAGGTGCGCTGGTCGGTGACATCGTGCAGCACCATCACCGCGCCACTGATACTGCCGTCGTGGTGGCTCACCGGGCTGATGCGCCAGGCCAGCAGGCGCCGTTCGCCGTCGGCCTCGATGACCAGATCCTCTGGCGGGTCGGACAGCGGCTTGTCGTCCAGTACCTGCCGCGCGGCGTTGTCCAGTTGCGGATAGCCCAGCGCTTCGCCAAGGGTGGAGCCCAGGTGCTCGTTCTCCCAGGCCAGCTGTCGCTGCGCCACCGGGTTGGCGTGCTCCAGGCGACCGTCGCGGTCGACGATCAGCAGGCCGTCGTCGATGCTGTCGAGCAACGCCTGCAGGCGCTGCTGACCGTTGACCAGGGCCTCCACGTTGGTCTGCTTGAACTCGTGCAGAGCCTGCGCCATGAGACCGAAGCGCCGGCTCAGGGACGACAGCTCGGCGATCGGCGGGGTCGGCAGGGCGATGTTGAAATCCCCGCGGCCGATCTGGTCGGCAGCGGCGGACAGCCGCTCGATCGGCTCGCCGAAACGTCGCGCGAAGCTGTGCGCGGTAATGAAGCCGATCAGCAGCACGGCTATCGCGGTGAGTCCCAGCAGGCCCGCCAGCAGCGAGGCGCGATCACGGCTGCGCAGCTCGGTGTCGCGGATCTTGTCGTAGGCCGCGCCCTGCATGTCGGTCATCAGGCCGCGGACCTTGTTGAAGGACTGGCTCAGCGGGTTGTCTTCCAGCAGGGTCAGGTTCTGATGGCGGCTGGCTTCGATCTGCTGCAGGAAGGCGGCATAGGCGCTGGCGACTGCACGGAAGGCCTGGCGGTCGACATCGTCATTGGCCTCGGCGATGCCGCGCTCCAGGGTCTGCTGGAAGCTCTGGCGCAGCGGGGCGAGCGCCTCGCTGCGGTTGTCGTCGGTAAGCATCACGATCAGATGATTGCCCAGCGTCTGACGCAACTGCTGGTTGATCTCGATGATGCTGAAGTTGTCGCGGATCAGCTGCTCCTGGCTCTTGGCCATCTGCATCACGCTGACCAGCGCCAGCAGCAGGCCCAGCAGGGCCACCGTCATCAGTGCCGAGAACCCGAGGAAGAGTCGGGTTCGCAGCTTCATCTGCAGTTTCATAGGCCGTACTGCTTGCGCTTTCTGTACAGGGTCGAGGCGTCGATGCCGAGGATGCGTGCGGCCTGCTCCAGGGTGTCACTGGTGCTCAGCACGCCGGCGATGTGCGCCTTCTCCAGTGCCTCCAGGCTCAGCGGCTCGCCGATGCGCGGCGCGTTGCTACCTGCCTGTTCGCCGAGCCCGAGGTGGTTGACCTCGATCATCTGCTGCGGGCAGATGATGCTTGCCCGCTCCACCACGTTGCGCAGTTCGCGCACGTTGCCGGGCCAGCGATAGGCCTTGAGCGCCGCCACTGCGGCATCGCTGAAGCCGCGCGCCGGGCGCCCGTAGTTCTTGACGAAGGCGGCGAGGAAGCGCTCGGCCAGGGCCAGTACGTCTTCCGGGCGCTCGCGCATCGGCGGCAGATTGAGGGTGATGACGTTGAGGCGGTAGAGCAGGTCCTCGCGGAACTTGCCCTCGCGGACCATCTCCTCGAGATTGAGGTTGGTCGCCGCCAGGATGCGCACGTCGGCGCGGCGGGTTACCGGGTCGCCGACGCGTTCGTATTCCTTGTCCTGGATGAAGCGCAGCAGCTTGGGTTGCAGCGCCAGCGGGAAGTCGCCGATCTCGTCGAGGAACAGCGTGCCGCCGTCGGCCTGGTTGACCCGGCCGAGGGTGCTTTCGGTGGCTCCGGTGAAGGCACCGCGGTTGTGCCCGAACAGCTCGCTTTCCATCAGGTCGGCCGACAGTGACGGGCAGTTGATGGTGACGAAGGCCTTCTTCGAGCGCCGGCTCCAGGTGTGGATGGCACGCGCCAGCTCGCCCTTGCCGGTGCCGGATTCGCCGAGGATGAGGATGTTGGCATCGGTGTCGGCGACCTGCCGGGCGGTCTCCAGCACGGCCATCATCGCCGGGCTGTGCGAGCCAAGCGCATCGCTGCGCTGCTTCATCTCGCCTTCCAGCGCTTCCAGGCGCGCTGCCATCTGCCGGACTTCCAGCTGCTTGGCGGCCGACAGACGCAGCTGTTCGGGGCTGCAGGGCTTGAGCAGGTAATCCGCGGCGCCGGCCTGCATGGCATCGACCGCTGTGTCCACCGCCGAGTGGGCGGTGACGATCACCACGCGCATCCAGGGCGCCAGCGTGCGCATCTGCTGCAGCACGTCCAGACCGTTGTCTTCGCCCAGGCGCAGGTCGAGGAAGCACAGATCGAACACCTGGCGCTGCAGGATCGCTTCGGCCTGTGCGGCGCTGGCTGCCGTCATCACGGTATAGCCACGGTCTTCCAGGCAGTAACGAAAGGTACGCAGGATCGCCGCTTCGTCATCCACCAGGAGGATGCGTCCGCCGTTGTCCGTCGTTTGGTCCATGGATGCTCCCATCAAAAGGCGAGTTCGGTCGCTGTAGAGATTCGATTATGACGTGTCGAGCGCCGTCGCGGCGCCGTTGCGTTGCTGGCGAGTGCTTTAGTCTATGAAAAGTCTTGCAAGTTGCACGGTGCTGGCAAGGCTTTCCTGCATGCTGCATTCCCCTGTGCAGAGGGGCGCGTCCAAGTGCCTGATTTGTCGGGGGCGCCAATGGCCGCGCGGGTGGCATGGCGCTTGCGACCCTCTGAAGACGGGCGCCGACCCATTCACGGGCGGCCACATCTGTCGCAACCACGCAGGAGGTGTCATGAACAAGTCCATGAACCAGCTCAACGAGCTCATCGAGATCACCCGCGACGGGCAGCGTTTCTACCAGCATGCCGCCGAGGAAGTAAAGGACGTCGAGCTGCAGCACCTGTTCCGCGATCTGGCCCAGGCCAAGACTCAGATCATCCAGGCCCTGAGCGTCAAGGTCGCCGCCAGCCATGAACAGCCTTCGCAAGGCGGCACGCTGACCGGGCGCATGCGCGAGCTGTACGCCGACACCCGTTCGCGCATTGGCGATCACGACACGCCCTATGTCGATCAGCTCGAGCAGACCGAAGCACACATCCTGGAGGCTTTCGAAGACGCCGTGCAGGACGCCGAGCCGGATGTACGGGCTTTGCTGGCTATTGAGCTGCCCAAGCTGCGTACCTGCCACGAGCGCATGCGCCAGCTCAAACAGGCCCGACACTGATTCGTGCAAAACGCCCGGCTGGCTAGGGGCTGCCTTGCAAATTGAGTTGGATGCAGCGATTTGCCATAAAGCCAAGCCATTGATATTAAAGGATTTTTATATATTCGGAAGGCTGGCACGACGCCTGCAATAACAGGGTTATCGAAACGAAGTTCGCCACGCTTAGAAGGAGTTGAGGAATGAATCGCCAAGCCCGCTTATCGCTAGCCAGCAAGGGTTTCCTCTCTGCTGCGGTTGTCATGCTGATCATGGGTGCCGAGCGCCCGCTGTCGCAACCGCTCAGCCAGGCGCAACAGAATTCCGCGGAACGAATCGGTATGTACGACGCTCAACCTATTGAGCTCATGCGAACCGGACAAGAACCGCAAACCATCGATTATCGCCAGGCGCCTGCCGAGCAGCGCTGGGTGTTCTGAGCAACGAAGGGGACGTGCGAGCGAACCAGCAGGGATGCGTAACAACAATCGATGCCGATCGGACTGATCTGATCCGCTGAGAACCGTTCCTGAACCAAGAGGAGTCACACCATGCTGAGTTGGGCCATTACCTTCCTGATCATTGCCATCATCGCTGCAGTTCTGGGCTTCGGTGGTATCGCAGGCACTGCTACAGGTATTGCGAAGATCCTGTTCGTGGTCTTCCTGGTGCTGTTCGTGGCATCGCTGATCTTCGGCCGCGGCCGCGGACCGCGTGTCTGATGCGTCGATAGCCGCCCGCAAGGGCGGCTGCATTCAGGAGTACCAGCGGCATAGGAAGCCAAATTCGCCGGGTCATGTTCGGCCAACGAAGGTGATCCACAAAGCGCGCAGGGTGTAACGGCCACGCGCGCTCAACCCCTGCAACGGGGTGAACCATGGGGTCGGGTTGTTCTGCCTGGCGGAACGACCTAGGGGTACAGGGAGTACCTCCATTTACTGGACCGGGTTCTGCAAGCTGCGGCCGGTGGTGGCGTGATCGCCACCCCGGCATGCGGCGACAACCATCCGCTTTTCTCCCGCATATTCCCTCTCTTTCTCGTCTTGCTGCCGATCTGCGGATGACCCCTGCGCGCCCGCACCGCTATCATCGCGGCCAGCTTTGACGGGAGAACGACATGCTCAATGGCCTCTGGCTGGGCTTTTTTCTGGTCGCCGCGCTGGCTGCCCTGGGGCGCTGGCTGATCGGTGGCGATCCCGCGGTGTTCGCCGCGCTGGTGGAGAGCCTGTTCGCCATGGCCAAGCTGGCCGTGGAAGTGATGATCGTGCTGTTCGGCACCCTGACGCTCTGGCTGGGTTTCCTGCGCATCGCCGAAAAGGCCGGGCTGATCGAGCTGCTGGCGCGGCTGCTCGGGCCGCTGTTCCGCCGGCTGATGCCGGAAGTGCCGGCCGGGCACCCGGCGCTGGGGCTGATCACGCTCAATTTCGCCGCCAACGGGCTTGGTCTGGACAACGCCGCGACGCCTATTGGCCTCAAGGCGATGCGCGCACTGCAGGAGCTGAACCCGCTGCCCAGCGTGGCCAGCAATGCGCAGATCCTCTTCCTGGTGCTCAACACCTCTTCGCTCACGCTGCTGCCGGTGTCCATCTTCATGTACCGCGTGCAGCAGGGCGCGGACGACCCGACCCTGGTGTTCCTGCCGATTCTGCTGGCCACCAGTGCTTCGTCCCTGGCGGGCCTGCTGGCAGTGGCGCTGGTGCAGCGCTTGCGCCTGTGGGACCCGGTGGTGCTGGCCTATTTCATTCCCGGTGCGCTGCTGCTCGGCGGTTTCATGGCCCTGCTGGCAGGGCTGTCGGCCACCGCGCTGGCGTCGCTGTCCTCGTTGCTGGGCAACCTGACCCTGTTCGGCCTGATCATCGCCTTCCTCGTCGTCGGAGCGCTGCGCAAGGTGCCGGTGTACGAGGCGTTCGTCGAGGGCGCGAAGGAAGGCTTCGACGTCGCCAAGAGCCTGTTGCCGTATCTGATCGCCATGCTCTGCGCCATTGGCGCCCTGCGCGCATCCGGTGCGCTGGATTTCGGTCTGGAAGGCATTCGCTGGCTGGTCGAAGCGCTGGGCTGGGACACCCGCTTCGTCGACGCCCTGCCTACCGCGCTGGTCAAGCCGTTCTCCGGCAGCGCGGCGCGGGCGATGCTGATCGAGACCATGCAGAGTCAGGGCGTGGACAGCTTCCCTGCGCTGGTCGCGGCGACGGTGCAGGGCAGTACCGAGACCACTTTCTACGTGCTGGCGGTGTACTTCGGTGCGGTCGGCATCCAGCGCGCGCGGCATGCGGTGGGCTGTGCCCTGGTCGCGGATCTGGCCGGCATCATCGCTGCCATCGCGGTGTGCTACTGGTTTTTCGGTTGATCGTGGTGCCCTGGCGCGGGTACGCCGGTGGGAGCACCAAATGAAAAACCCCGGCACGCTCGCACGTGACCGGGGTTTCAGACGCTTCCGAGTCGATCAGGTCTGACGGCGGCGGCGGCGCTGCATCCAGGCGATCAGGCCGAACAGCAGCAAGCCCGGAATCCACATGAATTCCTTCGGCCAGCGGTCGGTCGGCGCGCGTACCGAGAGAATCTGCTGGTCGAACTCCAGCCCCGCCTCGGCAGCCGGGCTGCCGAAGGTGACGCTGTCCACCAGCAGCTTGCCGTCCTGCTCGTAGGTCATCAGGCCGATCTTCTCCAGCTTCTCCTCGCCCGAGGCGCCGTCCGGGATCGCCAACAGCAGCACGAACTCACGTGCATCGCCTACTGCGTCCTCGCCGAGCACGCGCAGGCGCAGCTGGCTGTCTTCCTCGACGTTGCCCAGTGCCTCCACCAGCTGCGCCGGCGGAATCTCCTGATACGGGTCATGGATGAGATCCATCCAGAAGCCGGGGCGGAACAGGGTGAAGGCCACCAGCAGCAACAGCAGGCTCTCGTACCAGCGGCTGCGCACCAGGAAATAGCCCTGGGTGCCGGCGGCGAAGATCAGCATGGCGATGGTGGCGACGATAAAGATCAGCACGCCGTGCCAGAAGTCCACGCCGATCAGCAGCAGGTCGGTGTTGAAGATGAACAGGAACGGCAGCGCCGCGGTGCGCAGGCTGTAATAGAACGCGGTCACCCCGGTGCGGATCGGGTCGCCCTTGGACACCGCCGCCGCGGCGAAGGAGGCCAGGCCCACCGGCGGCGTCACGTCGGCCATGATGCCGAAGTAGAAGACGAACAGATGCACCGCGATCAGCGGCACGATCAGCCCGTTCTGCTGGCCCAGGGCGACGATCACCGGCGCCAGCAGGCTGGACACCACGATGTAGTTGGCGGTGGTGGGCAGGCCCATGCCGAGGATCAGGCTGAGGAAGGCGGTGAGCAACAGCATCAGCAGCAGATTGCCCATCGACAGCAGTTCCACCAGATCCGCCAGCACCAGGCCCACGCCGGTCTGCGACACCGCACCGACGATGATGCCCGCCGCCGCGGTGGCGATGCCGATGCCGATCATGTTGCGCGCACCGGCGATCAGGCCCTCGCGCAGGTCGATCACGCCGTCCATGAAGGTGCCGTCCACGTGGCTGCGGTCATGGCGCATCCATGACAGCAGCGGGCGCTGGGTGAGCAGGATGATCACCAGCATCACCGAACCCCAGAAGGCCGAGAGGCCGGGTGACAGCCGCTCGATCATCAGGCACCAGACCAGCACCACTACCGGCAGCAGGAAGTGCAGGCCGGAGAGCAGCACCGGACGGGTTTCCGGCAGCTTCTCCAGCGGCATGTTGGGATCTTCGTGGGGCAGCGGCGGGTTGCTCGCGGCGATCTTCAGCAGGCCGAGGTAGACCAGCGCCAGCAGCCCGGCGATGACCCACAGCGCGGCATCGCCGAGGGCCGGCTTGAGCCAGCCGAGGCCGTAGTAGACGCCCAGCGAAAGGCCGGAGATCAGCGCAGCGCCGAAGGCGAAGCCGATCAGCCGCTGCATCCAGGGTTTGGCCACGTTGGCCCGCGGCAGCGCCTGCAGACCGAGCTTGAGCGATTCCAGGTGGACGATGTAGATCAGCGCGATATAGGAGATCAGCGCCGGGAGAAAGGCATGCTTGATCACTTCCACATAGGGAATGCCGACGTACTCGACCATCAGGAAGGCCGCCGCACCCATCACCGGCGGCATGATCTGGCCGTTGACCGAGGAGGCCACCTCCACCGCGCCGGCCTTCTCCGCCGAGAAGCCGACGCGTTTCATCAGCGGGATGGTGAAGGTGCCGGTGGTCACCACGTTGGCGATGGACGAGCCGGAGATCAGGCCGGTCATGCCGGAGGACACCACGGCCGCCTTGGCCGGACCACCGCGGAAATGGCCGAGCATGCTGAAGGCCAGCTGAATGAAGTAATGCCCGGCGCCGGCCCGCTCGAGCAGGGCACCGAACAGCACGAAGAGGAAGACGAAGCTGGTGGAGACGCCGAGGGCGATGCCGAACACGCCTTCGGTGGTGATCCACTGGTGGTTGGCCAGTGCGGTGAAGCTCACCCCGCGGTGGGCCAGCAGGCCGGGCATCCAGGGGCCGGCGACGCTGTAGACGAGGAACACCAGGGCGATGATCGCCAGCGGCGGGCCGAGGGCGCGGCGGGTGGCTTCCAGCAGCAGCGGTATGCCGACGCAGGCCGTGACCAGGTCCAGGGTGGTCAGGTTGCCGGGGCGCTGCGCCAGTTGCGAATAGGCGAGAAACAGATAGGCGGCGCAGGCGGCGGCCACCAGCCCGAGGGCGATGTCCATTAGCGGCACGCGGTCACGCGGCGAGCGCTTGAAGGCCGGGTAGGCGAGAAAAGCCAGCAGCAGGGCGAAGGCCAGGTGAATCGAGCGGGTTTCGGTGTCGTTCAGCACGCCGAAGCCGAGGATGAACGGCAGCGGCGAGGCGATCCACAGCTGGAACAGCGACCAGAGCAGTGCGAGCCCGGCGATGACCGCGGCCATCGGCCCGGCGGGCGAACGTGCACCGACGTCCTGGGCGATCAGTTCCTCGGTGGACAGTTGTTTGTCTTGCATGAAATGAGGCCTGTTTTTTTCAGGTAACGGAACCGCGAAAACCCGTGGCCATACGGCGCACGGGTTCTCAGCTGAGGCATGGCAATCAGGCCGGCGGACGACGCGGCCTGTCCAACCTTACAGCCAGCCGCGTTCCTTGTAGTAACGCTCGGCGCCTTCATGCAGCGGCGCGCTCAGGCCGACTTCGATCATCTCTTCCGGCTTCAGGTCCTTGAAGGCCGGATGCAGGCGCTGGAAGCGCTCGATGTTCTCGAACACCGACTTGACCAGCTGGTAGACCACTTCGGCATCGACCTTGGAGGTAGTGGACAGCACGGCCTTGCCACCGATGGACTGGGTCGCCTGGTCGTTGCCCTTGTACAGGCCGCCGGGAATCTCGGCCTTGGTGTAGTAGCTGCGCTCTTCGAGCAGCTTGTCGATCTCCGGGCCGGTGATCGGCACCAGCACCGCGTCGGTGGTGGTGGTGGCTTCCTGGATCGCGCCGTTGGGGTGACCGACGAAGTAGGTCATGGCATCGATGTTGTTGTCGCCCAGTGCGCTGGCCTGCTCAGCCGGCTTCAGCTCGGCGGCCAGGGAGAACACCGACTTGTCCCAGCCCTTGACCTTCATGATCTCTTCGAGGGTGTCGCGCTGACCGGAACCGGGGTTGCCGATGTTGACGCGCTTGCCCTTGAGATCATCGAGCCCCTTGATGTTGGCGCTGCGACGGGCCAGTACGGTGAAGACTTCGCTCTGCAGGGAGAACACCGCGCGGATGTCGTCCATCTTCCCTTCTTTCTCGAAGGGTGCAACGCCTTCCATTGCCTTGTACTGGTGGTCGGACTGCATGATGCCGAAGTTGAATTCGCCACTGCGCAGACCGTTGACGTTGGCCACGCCGCCGCCGCTGGCCGGGGCGTTGCACTTGATGTTTTCCGCATTGCGGTTGACGAAGCGGCAGATCGATTGCCCGGCTACGTAGTAAACGCCGGTCTGCCCGCCCGTGCCGATGGTGACGAACTTCTCTTGCGCCTGTGCCACTGTGCTCAGGCCGGTTCCCGCCAGAGCAGCGGTAAAGATCCATGCCAAGGATTTGCCTTTCATGGATGCACTCCTTTTTGGTTGTTTTCGGAATCCCGGGCATCCCTTGTGAGTCTGCGCGGAACTTGAGTCTAGCAGGCGGCTGCGCCTGGAACAGCCCACGGACCCCGCCATGCCGATCCGCTAATCCGCGCACCCTTTGCTACGACCGACTTGCCGATCAAGGGTTGCGGAGGGGCGTGCGAAATTTCTTGCCATAAAGCTGTACAGGGAAGATATATTTGTACAGTATTGATATCACTTTGGCATGTTCGGAATAAAAGCCGACCAGCGGAGTAGGACTTCAGTCGCATTGCACGCGGAACGCATGTGCTATCACTATGGCATCGGTCTCCAGGCGAGGAGACATGCTGACCGGACAGGACCGACGGGCCTGTCGACTGAAGCGCCATCAAGGATCACCCGCAGGGACGGTTCGATGCTGGCGCTTTTTTCATGCCCGTTTTCCGCGCGACAAAAACGATACAAACGACCCGTTGGGCCGTCCGAGGCAGGGACCATCACCGCAGGGTGAGCGATTGGCAGGAGCGCCCGATGCACCCGAGGTGCGTCGACCGAGACGTGCATGGCGGAACAGAACGACAACAGCCTTGCTCACGAGAGCCACCATGCGCATGAATCTGCCGGTCACCGGCCGCGATGTTTCCATCAGCGATACCGCCAATATCCTTTCCACCACGGATCTCAACGGTGACATCACCTATGTGAATCCGGATTTCATCAAGATCAGCGGCTTCGACGAGGACGAGCTGCTCGGCCAGCACCACAACATCGTGCGCCATCCGGACATGCCCCGCGAGGCGTTCGCCGACCTCTGGTCCAGCGTGCGCGGCGGCAATTCTTGGATGGGCATGGTCAAGAACCGCTGCAAGAACGGCGATCACTACTGGGTCAGCGCGTTCGTCACCCCGATCAGCCGCAATGGCCGGGTGGTCGAGTACCAGTCGGTGCGCACCAAGCCGCAGCCGGCGCAGATCGCCGCCGCCGAAGGGTTGTACGCCCAGCTGCGTGACCAGCGGCCGCCGGCGGCGCTGCGGCGTGCGCCGCTCAGTGCGCGCAGTCGCGTGGCGCTGTGCGCCGCGTTGGGTGCGGCCCCGTGCGTGATCGGCGGAGCCCTGCTCGGTGGTGTTGGCCTGGGTGTGGCGCTGCTTACCGCGACGGTGGCGGCCGCGGCGGCCAGCGCCCTGACCTACCTGGCGCTGGCGCCCCTGCAGCGACTCGCCGAACAGGCGCGCCGGGTCGGCGACAATCCGGTGGGGCAGCTGATCTACGCCGGCCGGCGTGACGAATACGGGCAAATCGCTTTTGCCATGAAGATGCTGGAAACCGAAGCCGGCGCCATGGTCGGCCGCATCGGCGACGCCTCGCGCCAGCTCAGCCAGCACGCCCAGGAACTGCTCGGCGCGATGGACAGCAGCACCGAGAGCGCGGCGCGCCAGCAGAGCGAAACCGATCAGGTCGCCACCGCGATCAACCAGATGGCGGTCAGCGTGCAGGACGTGGCGAACAACGCCCAGCGCACCGCGGAAGCGGCCAGCCGCGCCGACAACGAGGCGGCCACCGGCACCGAGGTGGTCAATCGCACCGGCGCCGCCATCGGCCAGCTGGCGCAGGACATCCAGCATGCCGGCGACGTGATCCACCAGCTGGAAGCGCACAGCAACGACATCACCAAGGTGCTCGATGTCATCCGCGGCATCGCCGAGCAGACCAATCTGCTGGCGCTCAACGCAGCCATTGAGGCGGCGCGTGCCGGCGAGCAGGGCCGGGGCTTCGCCGTGGTCGCCGACGAGGTGCGCAGCCTGGCCTCGCGCACTCAGCAGTCGACCCGGGAGATCAACGACATGATCGGCGCGCTGCAGGGCGGTGCGCGTCAGGCGGTGGAAGTCATGCAGCGCAGCCGCGAGCAGGCCATGCAGAGCGTCGAACAGGCCGAACAGGCGGCGCGCTCGCTGCAGGGCATCAACAGCCGGGTCAACGAGATCAGTGCGATGAGCATGCAGATCGCCGCGGCGGTGGAGCAGCAGAGCGCGGTCAGCGAGAACATCAACCAGAACATCGTCAGCATTCGCGGCGGTTCCGATCGTCACGTGGAGAGCGGTCTGCGCAGTCGGCAAAGCGCCTCGGGCGTCGCCGAGCTGGCCGGCAGCATGGAGATGCTGGTGCAGCAATTCTGGACACGACGACGCGGCTGACGTACAGCCGGTGACCCAGGTTGGTGCAGGCCGCAGACGCCGAACGCCGCCGCCTGCGCCGGCATCGTTGGGCTTGTTACGGCGCATGCGTGCAGGCAGAATGCCACTAGTTTCGCATGCTGCGAAAGCTGCTTTACCGCTCAGGACAATCGGACCTGATAGCTAAGGCGCCAGCCGTGACATCCCTCCGGGATGAACCTCGACTGGCGCCTTTTTTATTGCTCTGAAACCAGCCGGCCGACCACCGGGGCCAAGCCGGCACCCAATCTGCATGTGGCACACGAAGACGAACCGATGCTGACCGAAGAAGCCCTGCGTACCGCGCTGGAAGACACCATCCAGGTGCTCGAACGCACCCGCCGCTCGTTCAAGTCCCGCGAGCTCGGCCAGTTGCGCCGGCGCCTGATCGATCTGCTCGAACAACTGGAAACCGATACCGGCGAGAAAGAGGAGGGCTGATTGCGCTGTCGTCACGACAGCAAGGTAAACAGCAACGCAGCAAGCAGCACGTAAACAAGAAGGTGCTTCGCACCGATCCGAGCGCCGCCACCAGAAGCGGCGCCGAACCTGCCTCGCGTACTCAGACCATTTTTCCAAGGAAGATCTGTTTATGCGCCTCAACCTGCCCGTCAGCGGCCGTGAAGTCATGGTCGGTGAAACGGCGAACATCCTGTCCACCACCGATCTCAAAGGCACCATCACCTACGCCAACCCGGACTTCGTCGCGATTTCCGGCTTTGACGAAGCCGAACTGCTCGGCGCGCCGCATAACCTGGTCCGTCACCCGGACATGCCGGTCGAAGCCTTCGCCGATCTCTGGCAGACGCTGCAGACGAGCCGCTCGTGGATGGGCATCGTCAAGAATCGCTGCAAGAACGGCGACCACTACTGGGTCAGCGCCTTCGCTACACCGGTCAGCCGCGACGGCAAGGTGGTGGAATACCAGTCCGTGCGAACCCGCGCCCAACCCGAGCAGATCCGTGCTGCCGAGGCGCTGTATGCCGCGCTGCGCGATGGCCGTGGCGCGCGGGCACTGCGCTGCACCATGGGCCTGCGCGAGCGAGTGGCGCTGCTGGCCGCCGGTGCCGGTGCGTTCGGTGTGGCCCTCGGTAGCCTGTTGGGTTCGGCTCCTGGCATTGCCACAGTGGCCGGGCTGGCGACGGGTGCGGCCGCCGCCGCGCTTGCGGCGTTCACCCTGGCGCCGCTGTCGCGCCTGGCCCGGCAGGCGCGGCGAGTGGGGCACAACCCGGTCAGCCAGCTGATCTACACCGGGCGCAAGGATGAAATCGGCGAGATCGCCTTCGCCATGAAGATGCTGGAAACCGAAGCCGGCGCCATGGTCGGGCGCATCGCCGACTGCAGCCGTCAGCTCAGCGAGCATGCCCGCAACCTGCTAGGTGCGATGCAGGGCAGCACCGAAAGCGCTTCGCGGCAGCAGCGCGAGACCGACCTCATCGCCACCGCCATCCAGCAGATGACCGCCAGCGTGCAGGATGTCGCGCTCAATGCCCAGCGCACCGCCGAGGTGGCGGCACGGGCCGACAGCGAGGCGGCCAGCGGACGGCAAATCGTCGGGCGCACCGGCGACAGCATCACCCGGCTGGCGGGTGACATCCAGCATGCCGCCGAGGTGATCCATCAGCTCGAGAGTCACAGCCAGGAAATCAGCCGCGTGCTCGAGGTGATTCACGGCATCGCCGAGCAGACCAACCTGCTGGCGCTGAACGCCGCCATCGAAGCCGCGCGCGCCGGCGAGCAGGGCCGCGGCTTCGCCGTGGTTGCCGACGAGGTGCGCCAGCTGGCCTCGCGCACCTCCCTGGCGACCACCGACATCCAGCGCATGATCGGCTCGTTGCAGGCCGGCGCGCGCCAGGCGGTGGAGGTCATGCAGCGCAGTCGCGAGCAGGCGCAGCACAGCGTCAGCCATGCGGACCAGGCCGAGCATTCGCTGAGCGGCATCAACAGCCGGGTCACCGAGATCAGCGCCATGAGCAACCAGATCGCCGCGGCGGTCGATCAGCAGAGCTCGGCCAGCGAGGAGATCAGCCAGAGCATCGTCAGCATCCGAGGCAGCTCCGATGAGCACGTCACCAACGGCCTGCACAGCCAGCGCAGCGCGTCCGGTGTGGCGCAGCTGGCCGACGGCATGCTCGAACTGGTGCAGCAGTTCTGGGCGCGACGACGGGCCTGACGGCAGCCTGTCGCCCGGAGCGGGACAACGTGCCATCACAGTGGCATCATGGCGACGAGCGCGTCGTTGGTTAAATGGCGCCGGTTAGCTGGCAGTACGCCGGCCCGTTGCACCCCGAGGCAATCCCATGACACGTCTGCTCCTGCTGCTGTTGGCCTGCTTGCTGCTGTCGCCTACGGTGGCCGCCACCGCGGCCGGCTCGGCGGCGGTCCAGACACGCGGCGCCTCGACCCTGCAGCTCGGCGCCCTGGAGTACGTGCTCGGCATGCCCGCGGCGGACTTCGACGCAGCGGCCAGCGATGCCTGGCCATGGCAACCGCTGGCGCGTCCGACGCTGGGCAAGCAGCCCGACGGTGCCTGGCTGCGCATGTCCTTGCGCAACGGCGGGACGGATGCGCGGCTCTGGTACCTGTTGCTGAAGTGGCCGGTGCTCGACCGCGTCGCGGTGCGCCTGCACTACCCGGACAGCGGGCGCTGGGGTGCCCCGATGCTGGCCGGCGACGCCCTGGCGCTGAGTGCTCGGCCGCTGGCCGACCATCATTTCGTCTACCCACTCGAGCTGCCGCCGGGCGAGCGAGCGGTGGTCTATCTGCAGGTGCAGGCCCGCGAAACCCTGGCGTTGCCGCTGGAGCTGATCGACGAGAAGCAGTTCGTCGAGGGCCGCCTGCGGGACGTCACCCTGGTCAGCCTGTTCTTCGGCGGCATCTTGGTGATCGTGCTGTACAACCTGAGCCTGCTGGTCTTCACCCGTGACGGCAGCTACTTCTTCTACGTGCTCTATCTGCTCAGTGCGGTGTTCTACGTGCTGAGCATCACCGGCTTCGGCCAGCTCTATCTCTGGCCGGAAATACCCGAGTTGTCGGCGCGCTTCTACGGACTGTCCGCCGCGCTGTGCTTCTTCACACCGATGCTGTTCGCCCTGCGCTTTCTCGGCGTGCGCCGCTACGGCGGCTGGGTGTGGTGGGTGTCCATCACGCTGACGCTGTACTGGGGCGCGGCGGTGCTGGTTCTGCTGCTGGTGCCGACGTTGGGGCGCTACCTGTTCATGGAAAGCGTCGCGCTGCTGCATTGCGGGCTGACCATGGCGGTAACGCTCAACCTCTGGGCGCGTGGCAATCCGTCGGCGCGGCTGTTCAGCATCGCCTGGAGCGCGCTGCTGATCTTCACCGTGGTCAACCTGCTGGCGCTCAATGGCGTGCTGCCGCTCAACGCCTGGACCTTGAACGGCCAGCTGATCGGCATGTTCACCGAGTTCGTGCTGCTCTCCATGGCGCTGGCCGAGCGCATCAACATCGAGCGCAACCGGCGTATCGCGGCGCAGCAGCTGGCCCTGGAGACCTCCGAGTCGCTCGCCGCCGAGCGCGCCCTGCACCTGCAGGCCAAGCAGGAGGCGCTGGACCTGCAGCTGCAGGCCAACGAGGTGCTGGAGGCGCGGGTCTACGAGCGCACCCGCGCGCTGGAAGAGGCCAGGCAGGGACTGGAGACCGCCAATGCCGAACTGCTGCGCCTGAGCGCCACCGACGCGCTGACCCAGCTGGCCAACCGCCGGCGCTTCGACAGCGTGCTGGACGAGGAGATTCGCCGTGCCCGCCGCAGCGGCAGCCCGCTGGCAGTGCTGCTGGCCGACATCGATCACTTCAAGCGCATCAACGACAGCTATGGCCATCCGTTCGGTGACGAGTGCCTGCGCCAGGTGGCGGCGGTGCTCATGGCGCATTGCCAGCGTGCCGGCGACCTGGCGGCACGCTATGGCGGCGAGGAGTTCGTCGTGCTGCTGCCGGCATCCGATCAGCGCCAGGCGGTTGTGCTGGCGGAGCGGATCCGCCAGGACATCGAGCGCCTGCAGCTACGCCACGGCGACCTGCCGGTGGCGTTGACCATCAGCCTTGGCGTCGCCACGCTGGGGTCGACCTGTGCCTCGGCAGAGGCGCTGCTGGCCGCTGCGGATGCGGCGCTATATGCCGCCAAGCACGCCGGTCGCAACCGGGTGGTCTGTGCGCCCGAGGCGGCGATCGGCGAAACCGGCCCCGGCGTCAGCCCTCAGCCGGTATGAAGCGCACCCGCACCAGCAGCCCGCCCAGCGCACCCTGATCGAGGCTGATCTCGGCGCGGTGGGCGCGGACGATCTCGCCGACGATGGCCAGACCCAGGCCGGCGCCATGGCCGCTGGTGTCGCGGCGATAGAAGCGGGCAAAGACGCGATCGCGCTCGGCGACCGGAATGCCAGGGCCGTCGTCCTCCACCTCCAGCACGGCGCCGTCGAGCACCCGCAGCACCACGTTGCCGCCACCGAGGGTATGCGCCAGGGCGTTGTCCAGCAGGTTGCTCAGCAGTTCGCTGATCAGCGTCGGCTCGCCGTCGATCCATACCGGCGCCTCGGCTTCCAGGGCCAGGGCGACGCCGCGCTTGTGCGCCAGTGCCGCCATCGCCAGGCCCAGCTCGCGGGCCAGCTGCGAGAGGTCCAGGCGCTGCGCGCCACCCTCGGCGATGGACTGTGCGCCGCTTTCGATGCGCGCCAGGGAGAGCAGCTGATTGGCCAGGTGGATGACCTTGTCGGTGCTCTGTCCGGCGTCCTCCAGGGTGCTGCGCCAGGCGGCGGGATCGGCGTCGCGCAGGCCCAGCTCGATGCGCGCCTTGAGTGCCGCCAGCGGCGTGCGCAGCTCGTGGGAGGCGTCGGCGATGAAGCGTGCCTGGCGTTCGAACTGGCCGCGCAGGCGTTCGGTGAAGCCGTTGAGCGCGACCACCAGCGGGCGCAGCTCGCGCTGCACGCTGACCAGCGGCAGCGGCCGCAGATCGTCCGGTGCGCGCTCCTGCACCGCCTCGCTGAGCCGGCCCAGCGGCCGCAGCGCGGCACTTACCGCCAGCCATACCAGCAGCAGCGCGGCGACGGCCATCAGCCCGACCCGCCACAGGGTATCGGTGAGCAGGCTGCGCGCCATGCGCTCCCGGGCGCCGAGGGTCTCGGCCACGCGGATCTCGGCGATGCCGTTGAGCTCCGGCTCGCTGACCGGCTGCAGCAGGCTCACCAGGCGCACGCCCTGGCCCTGGAATTCGCCATCGTAGAAACGCGCCAGGGCCGGGTAATCGTCGGTGCGCGGGGTGTCGGCGGCAGGGGCGGGCAGGTTCTCGTAGCCGCTGACCAGGCGCCCCTGGATGTCCAGCACCCCGTAGTAGATACGTCCGGCGCTGTCATAGGCGAAGGTGTCGAGCGCCACGTAGGGCACGTTGGCGCGCAGCACACCCTCGTGCGTGACCAGGCCGTCGGCGATGGCTCGGGCAGAGGCGAGCAGGGTGCGGTCGTAGGCGGTATCGGCAGCGGCACGGCCGTTCCAGTAGGCACTCCAGCCGCTGAACAGCAGCAGCAGCGCGAGCAGGATCGCCAGTCGGCGCAGCAGCCGGGCACGCAGGCTGCCGGCGACCTCCGGCTCAGCCATCGAGCGCCTCGAGCATGTAGCCCAGGCCGCGAAAGGTGACGATGCGCACCGGTTGGCCCTCGAGCTTCTTGCGCAGTCGGTAGACATAGATCTCGATGGCGTCGGCGCTGGCGTCCTCGTCCAGGCCGAACACCTGGGCGGCCAGCTGATCCTTGCTCATCACCCGGCCGGGACGGGCGATCAGTGCCTCGAGCACGCTCTGTTCCCGGGAGGTCAGCGTCAGCGGCTCGTCGGCCAGGCTGAAGCGCCGCGCATCCAGGTCGTAGACCAGTACACCGCAGCGCTGCTGGCGCTCGCCGCCGCCGACGCTGCGTCGCAGCAGCGCCTTGACCCGCGCTTCCAGCTCGGACAGCTCGAACGGCTTGGCCAGGTAGTCGTCTGCACCGAGGTTGAGGCCGTGCACGCGATCGCTGACCTCACCGCGCGCGGTGAGCATCAGCACCGGCAGCGTCTTGCCGCGCTGGCGCAGGCGCGCCAGCACCTGAAAGCCATCCAGCCGCGGCAGCCCGACGTCGAGAATCGCCAGCGCATAGTCCTCGCTGGCCAGCGCCAGGTCGGCGGCGATGCCGTCGTGCAGCAGGTCCACGGTCCAGCCGGCGCCACGCAGCGCCTGCGCCACGCTCTCGGCCAGCTGGGGGTGATCCTCGACCAGAAGAATCCGCATTGCCTGTCCTCTGCCATTGCGACGGGGCGCCAGTGTAGCGGCAGACGACAAGAGTCGCCGCAGGCTTTCGACGCTGAAAGGCTGGCGAAAGCTTGACCCCATAGGATCGCTTACAGGTGGCTCGATCCACCTCGCGCGGCGCATGCGCCGTCACAACAAAAACAATAGTGGAGATACCCCGATGCTGACTGCCGTCAGACGCTCACCCGCTCCTGCTCGTCTCGCTCTCGCCGTTGCCGCCGCCTCGCTGGCGCCGCTCGCCCAGGCCGCGTTCATCGAAGACAGCAGTGCAACCCTGCAGACCCACAACATCTACCTGAACCGCGATTTCCGCGAAGGCACCGCCCAGTCCAAGCGCGAAGAGTGGACCCAGGGTTTCATCCTCGACGTGCAGTCCGGCTTCACCGAAGGCACCGTCGGCGTCGGCCTGGATGCGCTGGGCATGCTCGGCGTCAAGCTGGACTCCGGCGGTGGTCGCGCCGGCACCGACCTCCTGCCGGTGCAGGACGATGGCGGCACCCCGGACGAGTTCAGCCGCCTGGGCCTGACCGCCAAGGCGAAGATCGCCGAGACCGAGCTGCGCTATGGCTCGCACATCCCGGAGATGCCGGTGGTCAAGGCCAGCGACAGCCGCACGCTGCCGCAGGTGTTCGAAGGCGGCACCGCCACTTCCAAGGATATCGAAGGCCTGACGCTGATCGGCGGGCGCCTGGACAAGGTCATAGACCGCGCTTCGACCAACTCCCAGGACCTGCAGCTGAACAACAAGAACAGCCGTTTCGCCAGTGCCGCCGAGGCCGATCACCTGACCTTCGCCGGGGCCGAATACGCCTTCAACAAGAACCTCACCGGCCGCTACTACTACGGCGAGCTGGATGACGTGTACCGCCAGCATTTCTTCGGCCTGCTGGCGGTCAAGCCGCTGACCGACAACTCCGCGCTGAGCGCCGATCTGCGCGTGATGTTCAGCGACGACACCGGCGCGGCCAACGCCGGCAAGATCGACAACCAGGCCTGGAACGGCATGCTGGGTTACAGCCTCGGCGGGCACAAGGTCAGCCTCGGCTACCAGCAGATGCGCGGCGATACCGGCTATGCCTATATCGATGGCAGCGATCCGTTCCTGGTCAACTTCGTGCAGATCAACGACTTCGCCAACGCCGACGAGCGCTCCTGGCAGGCCCGTTACGACTACAACTTCGCCGCCATGGGCATCCCCGGGCTGACCTTCCTGACCCGTTACATCTCCGGCGACAACGCCGAATACGCGGGCGGCAGCAACGGCAGCGAGTGGGAACGCGACATCGAGCTGAAGTACGTGGTGCAGAGCGGCTCGCTGAAGAACGTCGCGGTGCGCTGGCGCAACGCGATGTTCCGCTCGGACTTCGCCCGTGACGCCGACGAGAACCGTCTGATCGTCAGCTACAGCCTGCCGATCTGGTAAACAGAACAAGAACGCGAGGAACACCCGATGAAAACCAGACTCAGCCGTATCGCCCTGCTGTCGTCCTGCCTGCTGCTCTCCAGCCAGCTGCTGGCCGAGCCCAAGCGCCCCGAGTGCATCGCCCCGGCCAAGCCCGGCGGCGGTTTCGACCTGACCTGCAAGCTGGCCCAGAGCGGCCTAAAGGACGCCGGTCTGCTCAAGGCGCCGATGCGCGTCACCTACATGCCCGGCGGCGTCGGTGCGGTGGCCTACAACGCCGTGGTCGCCCAGCGCGCCGCGGAGGCTGGCACCATCACCGCCTTCTCCAGCGGCTCGCTGCTCAACCTCGCGCAGGGCAAGTTCGGTCGTTACGACGAAACCGCGGTGCGCTGGCTGGCCGCGGTCGGCACCGACTACGGCGCGATCTCGGTGCGTGCCGATGCGCCCTACCAGGACCTCGACGACCTCATCGCCGCGGTGAAGAAGGACCCGGGCAGCGTGGTGTTCGGCGCCGGCGCCACCATCGGCGGGCAGGACTGGATGCAGACCGCACTGATCGCCCGCGCCGCCGGCGTCGATCCGCAGAAGCTGCGCTATGTCGCCTTCGAAGGCGGCGGCGAGACGCTCACCGCCATGCTCGGCGGCCATGTGCAGGTCACCTCCAGCGGCCTCGGCGAAGTCACCCCGCAACTCGACGCCGGCAAGATCCGTATCCTCGCCGTGCTCTCCGACGAGCGCCTGCCGGGCAAGCTGGCCGACATCCCCACCGCCAAGGAGCAGGGCTACGACATCAGCTGGCCGGTGATCCGCGGCTTCTACATGGGGCCGGAAGTCTCCGACGAGGACTTCAACTGGTGGAAGAGCCAGTTCGACAGCCTGCTGGCCGACGAGGACTTCGCCAAGCTGCGCGAGCAGCGCGACCTGTTCCCGCTGTCGATGACCGGCGACGAGCTCAAGGCCTTCGTCGAGAAGCAGGTGCAGGACTACAAGGCGCTGGCCGGCGAGTTCGGCCTGGTCAAGTAACGCGAACCGGCCCGCGCCCGCGGGCCGCACGGCGGGCCCGGCAACTGCCGGGTCGCCGAACCCCTGAGGTATCCGTCATGTACGTACGTGTCTTCGCCGCGGCGTGGCTGCTCGCCTGCGCCGGCCTCGCCCTGCTCGCCTGGGGCTTCGAGGCGCCCTTCGCCTACGACCCGGTCGGGCCGCGCGCCTATCCGCTGCTGCTGCTGTTCCTGATGGCCTGTGGTGCGGCGTGGCTGCTGTTCAAGCCGCATGGCGAGCCGACGCCAGCGTTCGATCGTGCCAAGGCGCAGCGGGCCGTGCTCTGCGTGCTGGCGCTGCTGGCCTATGCCCTGCTGTTCGAAATCCTCGGTTTCGTCATCAGCACTGCCCTGGCCGGTTTCGCCCTCGGCCTGCTGTTCAACGGTCGCCTGTGGCCCAGCGTGATCAGCGGCGTGCTGCTCGGCGTGCTGCTCTACGGGCTGTTCGATTACCTGCTGGACGTACCGCTGCCGCTCGGCTTGCTGCGTCTGCTGGAGAGCTGATATGGAAACTTTGAATTTCTTGATGCAGGGCTTCGATGTCGCCACCCGGCCGACCAACCTGCTGGTGGCGCTGTTCGGTGCCTTCGTCGGCACCGTCGTCGGCCTGCTGCCCGGCCTCGGCCCGATCAACGGCGTGGCGCTGCTGCTGCCGTTGGCCTTTGCCCTCGGCCTGCCGCCGGAGACCGCACTGATCCTGCTCGCCGCGGTGTACCTGGGCTGCGAATACGGCGGCCGTATCTCGGCGATCCTGCTCAACGTGCCGGGCGACGCCGCGGCGGTGATGACCACCCTCGACGGCTACCCGCTGGCGCGTCAGGGCAAGGCTGGCATCGCCCTGTCGCTGTCGGCGGTGAGCTCGTTCATCGGCAGCATCATCGCCACCTGCGGCGTGGTGCTGTTCGCTCCGCTGCTGGCCAAGTGGGCGGTGGCCTTCGGCCCGGCGGAATACTTCGTACTGATGATCTTCGCCATCGCCTGTCTCGGCGGCATGGTCGGCGACAAGCCGGTGAAGACCCTCATGGCCGCGCTGATGGGCCTGGCGCTGGCCACCGTCGGTGTCGACTCGACCACCGGCGTCTACCGCTTCACCTTCGGCAGCGTCAGCCTGTCCGACGGCATCCAGTTCGTCATCGTGGTGATCGGCTTCTTCAGCGTCAGCGAGATCCTGCTGATGCTGGAAAAGACCCACAGCGGGCAGAAGGCGGTCAAGGCCAGTGGCCGGCTGCTGTTCAACTTCAAGGAGTTCTGCCTGACCTTCTGGACCATGGTGCGCAGTGCCGTGGCCGGCTTCGTCATCGGCACCCTGCCGGGCGCCGGGGCGACCATCGCCAGCGCCATGACCTACATGAGCGAGAAGCGCATGGCCGGCGACAAGGGCCGCTTCGGCGATGGCGACCTGCGCGGCCTGGCGGCACCGGAAGCCGCCAATAACGCCTCGGCCTGCGGTTCGCTGATCCCCATGCTGACCCTCGGCGTGCCGGGTTCGGGCACCACCGCGGTGATGATCGGCGCACTGACGCTGTACAACATCACCCCGGGCCCGCTGTTGTTCGAACAGCAGCCGGACGTGGTCTGGGGTCTGATCGCCTCGCTGTTCATCGGCAACGTGATCCTCTTGATCATGAACATCCCCCTGGTCGGCCTGTTCTCGCGCATGCTCAGCGTGCCGAACTGGGTGCTGGTACCGACGATCACGGTGATCAGCATGGTCGGCGTGTATTCGGTGCACAGCACCGTGTTCGACCTGGTGCTGATGGTCGGTCTCGGCGTGTTCGGCTACCTGCTGCGCAAGCTGGACTTCCCGCTGTCGGCGCTGATCCTCGGTTTCGTCCTCGGCGAGATGATGGAAGACAACCTGCGCCGCGCGCTGTCGATCTCCAACGGTGAGCTGGGCATTCTCTACGGCAGCCCGATCACCCTGGCACTGTGGGGGCTGACCGTGGCGATGCTGGCCATGCCGGGGCTGCGCTGGTACCTCAAGCGTCGTCGCGGCAACGCGGTCGAGGCACAGGCCTGATATGCACCAGCGGCTGCCGGCCTGGTGGGCAACGCCGCTGATCGGTGCGTTCGGCGGCTGGCTGGCGAGCCTGGCCAACTGGCCGCTGCCGTGGATGGTCGGCTCGCTGCTGGCGGTGATCGCCGTGCGCTGCAGCGGCTGGCTGGTGAGCGAGGTGCCGCGCGGCCGGCAGGTGGGGCAGTGGATCGTCGCCAGCGCCATCGGCCTGCATTTCACCGGTGAGGTGATGCGCGAGGTGCTGGCGCACTTCGGCGTGATCCTCGCCGGCGCCGTCGGCACCCTGCTGCTGGGGCTGATCGGCATCTTCATTCTGCTGCGCAGCGGCAGCGACCGTGCCACCGCATTCTTCGCCAGCATGCCGGGTGGCGCCAGCGAGATGGTGGTGTTGGCCAACCGGCACCAGGCCGAGGCGGCCAGCGTGGCGGCGGCGCACAGCCTGCGCCTGCTGCTGGTGGTGCTGATCGTGCCAGCGCTGTTCACCTGGGGGTTGCCGACCGTCGCGGCGCCGCCCGCGGCCCCGGTGAGCTGGCCCTGGCTCGCCGTGCTGCTGCCAGCCGGTGGCCTGCTGGCGCTGCTCTGGAAGCGTCTCGGCCAGCCCAACCCCTGGATGCTCGGCCCGCTGACCGCCTGCGCGCTGGCCAGCGTGGCGTTCGACCTGCACATCGGCCTGCCGGGCTGGGCCGGCGCGCTCGGCCAGTGGCTGATCGGCTGCTCGCTGGCCTGTCATTTCGATCGGCCATTCTTCCGCAGTGCGCCGGCCTTCCTGTTGCGCATCCTGCTGTTCACCCTGCTGGCCATGCTGATCGCCGCTGCGCTGAGCGGTGCCCTGGGCTGGCTGACGGCGCTGGACGAGGTGTCGCTGATGCTCGGCATGATGCCCGGCGGTATCACCGAGCTGTGCCTGACCGCCGAAGCCTTGCAGCTGTCGGTGGCGCTGGTTACCGCGGTGCAGGTGCTCAGGCTGTTTCTGGTGATGTTCCTCGCCGAGCCGTTGTTCCGCCTCTGGCAGCGCCGCGCAGGCTAGGCGGGACGCCCCGGCAGGTGCGGCTCGCTGGGCAGCACCTCACGGTTGGTGTCGCCGGCAGTGCGCGGCTTGCCCGGGCCTTCCAGAGCCGGATAGGCGGCGCTGCAGAACAGCGAATTGAGCCGTTTCATGTCGGCAATCAGCTCCAGATGCGCCGCGCTGGTCTCGATGCTTTCCACCACTTGTCGGTGCAGCCGATGCACATGGGAATGGGCCAGCTCGCGCTCCAGTTTGCGGAACTGGCGCTTCTGCTGCAGAAGCTGGCGCGCACCGTGGGAGTCGCCGGAGATGAACACCGACAGGCCCAGCCGCAGGTTGGCGCTGAGCTGAGCATGCAGCTGGCCGAGTTCCTCCAGCCCGCTGTCGGAGAAGGAACGGCGCTTGGCGGTCTTGAGGTTCTGCACCTTGCTCGCCATGTGCTCGATGATGTCGCCGGCCTGCTCCAGATTGATCGCCAGTTCGATGATCTCCGCCCAGCGCCGGCCTTCCTGCTCGGCCAGGTCCTCGCGGGGCATCTGCGCCAGGTAGAGCTTGACCCCGCTGTAGAGCGCATCGACGTCGTCGTCCAGGCGGCGGATCTCCTCGCCCGGTTCGGCACGGTCCTCGCGCAGCACTTCCAGCAGGCGCGCCAGCATCAGCTCCACCATGTCGCCGATGCGCAGGGTCTCGCGCACTGCATTGGCCAGCGCCAGGCTCGGCGTGTCCAGCGCCGCCGGGTCGAGGTGCCGCGGCTGCGCCACGCCGTTGTCCAGCTGGCGCTCGGGCAGCAGGCGCTCGCACAACCGGCTCATGGGGTGCACGGTGGGCAGCAGGAGCAGGCAGCGCAGGCTGTTGTAGACCAGGTGGAAGCCGATCACCTGGGTCTGCGCGCTGTAGCCGAGGGTGTCCATCCAGGCCACCAGCGGCACCAGGAAAGGCAGCACGATGAGGCCGGCGAGCTTGTACAGCAGGTTGCCCAGCGCCACCCGCCGCGCCGAGGCAGGCTGCAGGCTGGCGTTGAACCAGGCGAGCAGGCCGCTGCCGATGTTGGCGCCGATCACCAGGCCGAGTGCCACCGGCAGGCTGATCAGGCCCGCGCCGGCCAGCGTCGAGGTCAGCAGCACCGCCGCCAGGCTGGAATACGACAGGACGGCGAACAGCGCACCCACCAGCACCGCCAGCAGGGTGTCGCCGGCGAGCGAAGAGAACAGCACCTGCATGCCGCGCGCCTCGGTGATCGGCTCGGCGGCGTGCACGATCAGCTGCAGGGCGAGGATGATCAGGCCGAGGCCGATCAGCACGCGGCCGATCTGGCCGGTGCGGCTCTGCTTGCGCGAGAGGAACAGGCTGACACCGACCAGCGTCAGCAGCGGCGACAGCCAGGACAGGTCGAGGGTCAGCACCCGCGCCATCAGCGCGGTACCGACGTCCGCGCCGAGCATGATCGCCAGTGCCGTGGGCAGCCCCATCAGGCCCTGAGCGACGAAGGAAATGGCCAGCAGTGCGGTGGCATTGCTGCTCTGCACCAGCGCGGTGACGCCGATGCCGGCGCCGAAGGCCAGCGGCGCGTTGCCCATGCTCTGGCCGAGCATGCGCCGCAGGTGCGAGCCATACACCCGCATGATCCCGGTGCGCACGATATGCGTACCCCAGACCAGCAGGGCAATGGACGACAGCAGGTGCAGCAGGGTCAGCATGGTTCGGGCTCCTGCCCCGGCGAGCGGCAACGACGACAGCCGCGTCATGAAGACGCAGATCTGCACCGGGGATACTCGATTGACCCTGGCCCGCCGGCCCCGTTCACCGAACCGTCACAAACCCTGCGAGTGCCCTCAGGGGCGGGTGTAGTAGCCCACGCCCAGCAGCACGTCGTCGACCCGCTGGATCAGCGTGTGCTTCTGCTCGACCGCATTGGTCGCCGGGTTGCGCCAGACGTAATCCACCGTGCCCGAACCCTGCTTGCGTGCCAGTTCGATCATGTCCTTGAACAGCGGCTTGCCGGCGGCGTCGGTGACGCTGCGCACATCGACACCCACCAGGTTCGGCGAGCTGCCGCTGGCGCGGTAACGGCCGTCGTCGAGGCCGATGGCGAAGACGTATTCGTCCTGGAAGACGAAGCCGCCGCGCGGGTCGTTGAAGCTGCGGAAGGCTGCCTCGGCGCCCTTGTCCTTGACCTGCCGAACGGCGCGGTCGAGCAGCGCCTTGGCATGTTCGGCCGTGGCGCGGGGGATGTAATAGCCGACGCAGAGCACATGGTCGCCGACCTTGCGGAACTGGCTGATCTTGTTCTCGACCTTGTTGTCGGCGGGGTTGAGCCACTTGTACTCGACTTCGCCGCTTTCCTGCCTGGCCGACTTGTCCAGCAGCTCGCGCATGAACGGCTTGCCGGAGGCGTCCTTCAGCTCGCCGACGTTCAGCCCCACCAGGCTGGCCGACGGGCCGCTGCTGGCCTGCATGGTGCCGTCCTCGCCGAGCACGAAGATGTAGTACTGGCCGCGGACGAACTCACCGTTGCGGTCGTTGAAGGCGGCCATCGCCTGTTCCGGGCCCTTGGCCTGGAAGGTCAGCACGGCCTGGTCGAGCAGGGCGCGGGCCTGGCTGGCGTGGCTGCGCTCCACCGAGCCCAGCGTCCGCTGCTGGGCCGGTTCCTGTGCGTGCAGCAGCAGCGGCACGGCGCCCAGCGTGGCAGATAGAGAGAGGGCGAGCAGCTTCTTGCGGTTCCGGTTCATGAACGACTCCTGACCTGATGGCGGGCGACTAAGCGGCCGCCCCGTATCCCCATGCTAGGCAGCCGCGGCGTAATTGATATTGGTCGAGAGAAGCAAAAGGGCAGGGCGAAAGGAGGAGAAATACCGCGACACGGCCTGTCGCATCCGGGATGCAGACTCAAGCGCACGGCTCGCTCCCCTGCGGAGCGGCCTGTAACCTAGCGACTTCTGTTCACGCGGTGCGCCCATGCTCAGCCTCTACCACGCCCCTGATCTCGAAACCCTCGGCGAACTGGCCACCGCGCTGCTCGCCCAGCCGCTGGCCGACCCCTTCGCGCCGGCGCGGGTGGTGGTGCCGAGCCAGGGCATGGGCCGCTGGCTGACCCTGGAGCTGGCGCGCCGGCAGGGCATCGCCATGCAGCTCGAGCTGCAGCTGCCGGCGGCCTTCGTCTGGGACCTGAGCCGCACGGTGCTGGGCAGCCTGCCCGAGCAGTCGGCGTTTTCCCCGACCACCCTGACCTGGCGTCTGTATGGCTGGCTGTGCGAGCCGGCCAATCTCGAGCTGGCGCCGCGTCTGGCGCAGTACCTCGATGGCGGCGATGAGCGCCGGCGGCTGTCATTGGCGGCCAAGATCGCCGACGTCTTCGACCAGTACCTGCTCTATCGCGACGACTGGCTGGCGGCCTGGGAGCGTGGCGAAACCCTCGACCTCGGTCCCGACGAAGCCTGGCAGGCGCTGCTCTGGCGCGAACTGACCAAGGACGGCCACCCGCACCGCGCGCGCCTGCTCGGCGACCTGCTGCAGCGCCTGTACCGCGACGAGCCGCTGCCGGACCTGCCCGAGCGCCTGCTGGTGTTCGGCATCAGCAGCCTGCCGCCGCACCATCTGCGCGTGCTCGACGGCCTGGCACGGCATATCGACGTGGTGGTCTGCGCGCTCAACCCGAGCCGCGAGGCGTGGGGCGAGATTCGCGATATCCGCGAGCTGGCACGGCAGCTTCCTTCTTCCGGACGGCTGGGGAGCGTCGCGAGCGAAGAGCAGGCGAGGCAAAACCCGGCGAGGGAGCGGAGTGTACAGGCCGTACATGAGCATCCCGAGTTGGGTTTTAACGAAGCCTCCTCGAGCGCAGTAGCTCCCCAGCCGTCCGGCGCGGATGACTGGTATCTGGACGTGGGCCATCCGCTGCTGGCCAGTCTCGGCAAGCAGGGCCGCGACTTTTTCGACTCGCTGTTCAGCCTGACCGCCAGCGAAGGCAGTCAGGAATTCGGCCTGTATTCCGACGACGAGGACCTGCACGACGACAGCCTGCTGCATGCCTTGCAGAACGACATCCTGCGCCTGCGCACCCGCCTGCCCGATGAGCGGATCACTCTGGCCGAGAACGACCGTTCGCTGGAGGTGCATATCGCCCACTCGCCGCTGCGCGAGGTGGAAATCCTCCACGATCAGCTGCTGGCGCGCTTCGCCGCCGACCCGGCGCTGACGCCGGACCAGGTGGTGGTGCTGACCCCCGACATCGAACGTTATGCGCCCTTCATCGAGGCGGTGTTCGCCCCGCGCGAGGGCAGCCCGCGGGTTCCCTACAGCCTCGCCGACCGCAGCCTGCGCGCCGAGGTGCCGTTGATTGAGGCCTTCCTCGAACTGCTGTTGCTGGCGCAGAGCCGTTTCGCCGCCGAGGAAATCCTCGCCTGGCTGGAACAGCCGGCCATCGCCCGCCGCGCCGGCATCGAGAGCGAAGACCTGCCGCTGCTGCGTGACTGGCTGCGCGAGGCCGGCGTGCGCTGGGGCCGCGATGGCGAGCAGCGCGCACGGCTGGGGCTGCCGGCCGAATCAGCCTTTACCTGGCGCCAGGGGCTGGACCGCCTGCTGCTGGGCTTCGCTGCACCGCCGCAGCTGGCCGGCGACCGCGCGCCCTTGCTTGGCGAGCACTGGCCGCTGGACGCGCTGGAAGGCGCGCGCGGGCAGTTGCTCGGGCGATTGGTGGGCTTCGTCGAGCGGCTCGGCAGCCTGGCCGATCAACTGGCTCGGCCGCGCCCGCTGGCCGAGTGGGCGGATGACCTGCAAGTGCTGATCGATACGCTGTTCGACGAGCGCGAGGCCGGCGAGACGCTGCTGCTGCTCTCCCAGGCCTGCGCCGCCCTGCGCGATCAGGCCCAGGCCGCCGACCTCACCCGGCCCATCGAGCTGGAACTGGTGCACCAGCAGCTCAGCGCCGCGTTGCAGCAGGGCGGCGGCGCCTCCGGCTTTCTCACCGGTGCGGTGACCTTCTGCACCATGGTGCCGATGCGCAGCCTGCCGTTCCGCGTGGTCTGCCTGCTCGGCCTGGACGATGGCGCCTTCCCGCGGCGCACGCCGCCGTCGGGCTTCGACCTGATCGGCCGACATCCGCGCCGTGGCGACCGGGCGCGGCGCCTCGACGACCGCTACCTGCTGCTGGAGACGCTGCTCTCGGCGCGCCAGGCGCTGTACCTGTCCTATGTCGGCCGCGACCCGCGCGACAACGCCGTGCTGCCGCCCTCGGTACTGCTCAGCGAGGTACTGGAGGCGGTGGACATGACCGCCGTGCTGGCCGACGGGGCGCGGCCGGTCAGCCAGAAGATCCTCATCGCGCATCCGCTGCAGCCGTTCTCGCCGCGTAATTTCGGCGAAGCACCCTGTGCCGGCTATTCGCTGCCCTGGTTCCGCGCCGCCCAGCGCCTGGCCGAGCCACCACAGGCGCAGGCGCAACCCTTCGCCAGCCTGCTCGCCGAACCCGATGAGGCCTGGCTGACCATCGAGCCGTCGCAGCTGCTGCAGTGCTTCCGCCACCCGGCGCGCTTCCTGCTCGAACAGCGCCTCGGCCTGCGCCTGGCCGATGATCAGGAATCGCTTGCCAGCGACGAACCGTTCGACCTGGAAATGCCGGCCTGGAACGGCCTGCGCCGCCTGTCGCTGCAAGCGATGGAGCAGGGCTGGAGCGACGAGGAGGAGCGGCGCATGGCCTGCGCGGCGGGCTGGCTGCCCACCGGCGAGCTGGGCCAGGCGCTGTGGGGCAAACTGCGCGGCCCGGTGCGTGCCTTTGCACCGCGGCTGTTCGAACTGCGCCCGGACGCCGTGCCCGAGCCGCTGCCGGTGGACATCACCCTGGCCGGCGTGCGCGTGCATGGCTGGCTTGATGGCGTGACGCCGGGCGGGCTGTTCGGCTGGAAGCTCGGCCGCCTCGGCGAATGGGACCTGCCGCCGTTCTGGCTGCGCCACCTGCTGCTCAACCTGTGCGCCACGCCCGGCATCGAACGCCACAGCCTGACGCTTTCGCCGGCCGGTGACTGGCAGCTGGGGCCGCTGGCCAATGCGGCCGAGCTGCTGGAGCCCTGGCTGGTGGCCTACCGCAGCGCGATCCGCGAGCCACTGCCGCTGTTGCCGCGCAGCAGCCAGGCGTTCGCCCGCGGCTACCGCAAGCCGAGCCGCGGCAGCGAGCCGCTGGACTGCGCCCGCAAGCGCGCCCGCGAAGCCTGGCTCGGCGCCGAGTTCAGCCCCATTGCCGCCGAAGCCGAAGACCCCTGGAACGCCTTGGCCTTCCGCGACCGCGATCCGCTGGACGAGCGTTTCGAAACCCTGGCCGAACAGCTGATCGGCCCGGCGTTGGATGCGTTGGCGGATGGAGAGGAGCAGAGTGATGACGTCTGAAGCATTGTGTCTCCACTTGCTGCCGTGCCTGTTCGACGGTCAGGGTTTCGCCCCTGACGGGCGAGTCACTTTCTCTTTGCTTGTGCAAAGAGAAAGTAACCAAAGAGAAAGCACACCCCGCATCCGGCCCCGGCTGCGCCGGGGTTCCCTCGTTCCATCGCTGCTCCAGGGGCACGCTCAGAAGGGACGTCCCTGTCCCTTCGGAGCTCTCGCGGCGTCCATGCCGCTCGACCCCTTGCGCATCGACTCCACTCGGCCTCCTGAGGGGCCCCGGTTCGCGGCGCCAGCTCATGTCGGTATACGTGCTTTTCGCGGTGGCATCGGCTTCTTGTTTTTCAGGCGCAGGCGCTGTCAGGCGACTCATGAATCCCCTTCAGGAGGCCGAGCGCAGGCGTTGTGTAGGGGGACGCGAGGCATGGATGCCGAGCGAGGCGCGAAGGGACAGGGACGTCCCTTCGCGGCGTGCCCCCGGAGCAGCGCCGGAGCGAGGGAAGTCTGGCCGCGCAGCGGCCAGACCCGGATGTTGGGGTGCCCTTCTTCTTGCTTACTTCTTCTTGGGCAAGCAAGAAGAAGTAAGGCGCCCGGCGGGGCGCAACCCGAGGGTGCGGCCAGCACTGCAAAGTCGGCTTTGGCTCGGAGGATCAAGCCATGAAACTCGACCTCCTCGACTCGCCCTTCGACGGCCGCTCGCTGATCGAAGCCAGCGCCGGCACCGGCAAGACCTGGACGCTCACCGCGCTCTATGCGCGTCTGCTGCTGGAGCGCCAGCTCTCGGTGGGGCAGATTCTGGTGGTCACCTACACCACCGCCGCCACCGCCGAGCTGCGCGAGCGCATCCGCGCGCGGCTGGCCGATCTGCTGGCGGTTTATGAGGGCACGCCGAGCAGCGATGACTTCCTCAATCACCTGCACGCCCGCTATCCGGACGACGCCGCGCGGCGGCGCCTGTTGCTGGCGGTGCACGGCTTCGACGAGGCGGCGATCTTCACCATCCACGGCTTCTGCCAGCGTGCCCTGCAGGACGCGGCCTTCGAGGCCGGCGGCGACTTCGACAGCGAGCTGACCGCCGATGACCGCGAGATCATCGACGCGCTGCTCGCCGACGCCTGGCGCAGCGAGCTGGCCGATGCCGACCCGGCCTGGGCACGCTTCCTGGCCAAGAGCCGGATCACTCCGCAGTGGTTGCGCCAGCGTCTGCGCAGTCATCTGGGCAAGCCCTATCTGCGGGTCGAGCCGCAGGGTGCGCCGGTCGCGGCCGATCTGCGCCCGGTCGAGGCGGCCTGGCAGCGGGCTGCCGAGTTGTGGAAGCAGGCGGGTAGCGCCTGGGTCGCCGAACTGCTGGCGCATGGCGGGCTCAGCCAGAGCACGCACAAGAACGTCAAGTTTGCGCCATGGCAGGTGGAACTGGACGCCTATTTCGCTGATCCGGCGGTGATGTTCGACCTGCCCGAGGGCGCGGCGAAGTTCGGCGTGCGGGCGCTGAGCAAGGCCTGCAAGAAGGGCTTCGACGCGCCGGTGTGCGAGCTGGCCCAGGCCCTGGACGAGCTGGCCGATCAGGTGGCCGAGGCACTGCCGGCCGGCAAGCAGCGGCTGATCGCCCTGCAGGTGGCGCTGCTCGAGCGGCTCAACCGAGAGTTGCCTGAACGCAAGGCGGCGCAGCGGCTGCTGGCCTTCGACGACCTGCTGAATCGTCTGGATCAGGCACTGCAGGGCCCGGTCGGCGAGGACCTGGCGGCCTCGCTGCGCGCGACCTATCCGCTGGCGCTGATCGACGAGTTCCAGGACACCGACCCGATCCAGTACGCCATCTTCGACCGCATCTATGCCAAGGGCCGTGATGCCTCGCTGTGCTTCGTCGGTGACCCCAAGCAGGCGATCTACGCTTTCCGCGGCGCGGACCTGGCCACTTACATGACGGCCAAGCAACAGGCCGATCGCGAGCCCTTCAATCTGCCGACCAACTACCGCTCGACGCCCGAGCTGATCGCCGCGCTCAACCAGCTGTTCGACCATCCGCAGCCGTTCGCCCAACCCGACCTGCGTTATCCAGCGGTGGGTGCCGCCGACAAGCCGCGTGCGAGCCTGCGTCTGGCAGAGGAGGGCGAGGCGGCGCCGCTGTCGCTGGTCTGGCTCGGCGACGATCCGCTGGGCAAGGGTGACGCCGCGCAGCTGGCGGCCAGTGACACCGCGCGACGGATCGCCGTGCAGCTGGCCGCGGCTGCCGAGGGACGCGCAGGTTTCGACAAGGATGGCGGCTTCGCCCCGCTCAAGGGCGGCGATATCGCCGTGCTGGTGGCCAACCATCGCCAGGCCGGGATGATCGCCGACGAGCTGGCCGCGCGTGGCGTGCCCAGCGTGCGCCGCGGGCGCGACAGCGTCTGGCGCAGCGAAGAAGCCGGCGAACTCGCCGCGGTGCTTGCCGCCTATGCCGAGCCGGGACGCGAGGGTCTGCTGCGGCATGCCCTGGCGACGCGCCTGCTGGGCCGCAGCGCCGCCGATCTCGCCCGCTGCCAGGATGACCAGCATGAATGGGACGCCGAGCGCGAAGCCGCCGAGCGCTATCACCAGCTCTGGCAGCAGCAGGGCTTCATGCGCGTGTTCCGCGCCTGGCTCGACGAGCAGGCGGTGGCCGAACGGCTGTTGACTCGGGTCGACGGCGAGCGTCGGCTGACCAACCTCTTGCACCTCGGTGAATTGCTGCAGGCCGAGAGCCTGCTGCGGCCCGGGCTCGAGCCGCTGCTCGCCTGGTTCAACGCCCAGCGCGGCAGCGAAGGCGCCGGTGAAGAAGCGCTGCTGCGCCTGGAAAGCGATGCCGAACGGGTGCAGATCGTCACCATCCACACCAGCAAGGGGCTGGAATACCCGCTGGTGTTCTGCCCGTTTCTCTGGGACGGCAAGCTGCTCGGCAAAAACCAGGACAGTGCCCGTTGTCACGATGCCGATGGCCAGCCGCTGCTGGACCTGGGCAGCGGTGAACTGGAGGACAACCTCGAACGCGCCCGTCAGGAGGTGTTCGCCGAACAGCTGCGGCTGGCCTACGTCGCCCTGACCCGCGCGCGTGACCGGCTCTGGCTGCATTGGGGGCCGGTGAGCCTGCCCAAGGCGAAGAAGGATGGCAGTCTGCCCGACGAAGGCTTGCACAGCAGCGCCCTGGCCTGGCTGCTGCACGGCCGCGAACTGCCGGGCGAGCAGCCACTGACGGAGCTGGGCAACCACCTGGCTGGCCTCAACGGCGGTAGCCTGCGTCTGGCCATCGAGCGCCTGGTCGCCACGAGCGACGGGCGCATGGCCTGCCTGCCGCTCGAGTCGCGTGAGGCCAGCACCCAGGGCAGCAGCCGCGCAGCGCCGCCCGAGCAGCTGGCGCAGCTCAACCGCAGCCTCTACAGCGCCTGGCGCATCGGCAGCTTCTCCGGGCTGGCCGCCGGCATGCACATGGAAGCGCCGGACCGCGACGCCCTGGCGATGCCCGATGCCGGCGAGCCGGGCAGCGGCTTCTTCGCCTTCCCACGCGGCGCGCGGGCCGGTACCTGCCTGCATGCCATCCTCGAGGACTGGGCGCGGGGCAAGGGCGAGCTGGCCCAGCTGGTCGAGCCGGCGCTGCAGGCCTATGGCTTGCCGCTGGAGTGGAAGGAGATCGCCACGGCGCATCTGCAAAAGGTGCTGCAGACCGATCTGGACGGCGCCGGGTTGACCTTCGCCAGCCTGCAGGCCGCGCGCCGGCTGCCGGAGCTGGGCTTCACCTTCCCGGTGCGCGAGCTGGACGTGGTGCGCCTGCGCGCCTTGCTGACCGACCCGGCCAACGGGCTGGCCGCACCGCTGCGCGAGGCCGCAGCGCGGCTGGAATTCGACAGCCTCAAGGGCTTTCTCAAGGGCTTTATCGACCTGACCTTCGAGTACGGCGGCCGCTGGTACATCGCCGACTACAAGTCCAACTGGCTCGGCCCGGACGCCAGCTACTACGGCGGCGAGCGGTTGCTGCAGGCGCTGGCGGGCGAGCACTACTACCTGCAATACCTGATCTATCTGGTGGCGCTGCGCCGCTTCCTGCGCCAGCGTCTGACAGATTTTCGCGATGAGCAGCTGGGCGGCGCCTTCTACCTGTTCCTGCGCGGCATGCCCGAGGCGGGCGTCTACTTCGCGCGGCCGGACGATGCGCTGCTCGATGCGCTGGATCGACTGTTCGAGGAGGGACGGTGATGGTGCGCTTTGGCGGTCTTGACCGCGACAATGGGCGTGGCAGCGCTTTTCTGCCGACCAGGAGCGATGTATGACCCTTGCCGATCTGCCCCTCGGCCCGCTGGAGCGCGCCTTTGTCGCCAGCCTGCAACGCCTGGAACCGCAGGCGCCCGAAGCGGTGCTAATTGCCGCCACGCTGTGCTGTGAGGCGCTGGCGGCCGGCGATGTCTGTCTACCACTGGAACGCCTAGCCGGAAGGCGCCCCTGGCCCGATGTCGATCTCAGCATGCCGGCGCTGCCCGTCTGGCGCGCACAGCTCGAAGCTTCCACGCTGGTCGGGACACCGGACGACTATGCGCCGCTGACCCTGGTCGGCGACCGGCTCTACCTGGCCCGCTACCAGGCCTACGAACAGCAGCTGGCCGAACAGCTGCTGGCCCGCACCGGCGATGCCCCCGAGGTGGACGAAGCACGGCTCGCCGAGAGCCTGGCGCGCTTGTTCGCCTTCAATCAGCAGCGCCCCGACTGGCAGCGCCTGGCCGCCGCGCAGGCAGTTCGGCGGCGCCTGGCGGTGATCTCCGGCGGTCCCGGCACCGGCAAGACCACCACCGTGGTGCGCCTGCTGGCGGCGCTGCTCGAGCAGCCTGGCGGCGAGCGCCTGGCCATCGGCCTCGCCGCACCCACCGGCAAGGCCGCGGCGCGCATGGCCGAGGCGATCCGTAACGCCAAGGCCGAGCTGCCGGTCAGCGATGCGGTGAAAGCGGCCCTGCCGGACGAGGCGCGGACCCTGCACCGCCTGCTCGGCAGCCGCGGCGACAGCCCCCGCGTGCGCCACGATGCGGCCAATCCGCTGGCGCTGGACGTACTGGTGGTGGACGAGGCGTCGATGGTCGACCTGGCGCTGATGGCCAAACTGGTCGTCGCGCTGCCACCGAAGGCGCGGCTGATCCTGCTCGGCGACAAGGATCAGCTGGCCGCCGTGGAGGCCGGTGCGGTGTTCGCCGAACTCTGCGAAGGCCGTGGCTTCGATGCCGGGGCGGCAAGCGAGCTGGAGCGCATCACCGGCCAGCCCGTGCCGGTCGAGACGCCGCGCTCGCGCCTCGGCGATGCGGTGGTGCTGCTCACCCACAGTCACCGCTTCGCCGGCGACAGCGGCATCGGCGAGCTGGCGCGGCGGATCAACGCTGGCGATGCGAAAGGCACCGTCGCGCTGCTGCAGGAAGGTCGTGCGGATCTCGCCTGGAACGCGACGCCCGGCGCGACCGCCTTGATCGAGCGGCTGGAGCAGGGTTACGGCGGCTACCTGCAGGCTGCGCGGCAGGGCGATCCAGGCCCGGCGTTCGAGGCCTTCAACGGTTTCCGGGCGCTGACTGCGCAACGCGAGGGCCCGTTCGGCGTGACCGGTATCAACGAGGCGCTGGAAACGCGCTTCAGGCGTCGCCTCGGCGTGCCGGCCCGCGAACGCTGGTATCCCGGCCGTGCGGTGATGGTCCGGCAGAACGACTACGCGCTGGGGCTGTTCAACGGCGATATCGGCCTGTGCCTGAAAACCGAGCAGGGCCTGCGGGTGTTCTTCGAGGGTGACGACGGTTACCGCGGCTTCGCGCCGGCACGGCTGCCGAGCCACGACAGCGCCTTCGCCATGACCGTGCACAAGAGCCAGGGCTCGGAATTCGCCGAGGTGCTGCTGGCCTTGCCGGATCAGCCGAGCCCGCTGCTGACCCGCGCGCTGTTCTACACCGGCATCACCCGCGCCAAGCGCCGGGTGGAGATCTGGGCGCTGCCGGCACGTCTGGCTGAAGCGGTCAGCACCCGCGCCGAGCGCGCCGCCGGACTGGCCGAGCGGCTGGTTCTGGCGGGTGCCGTGGCCGATGCCGATGCGGTGCCGGAAGCCCCGATCGGTGCGGCGCCAGCCGAGGGCGATCAGCTCAGCCTGTTCTAAAAGCGTGCGCGGCTGCTCGAAGCCGGCACGATCGCGGCTCATCGCCTCCGTTTCGTGAAGCGGTTGTGGGTTTGGCTGGCGCAATTCTGTTCCGATGCGCGTTCGCCGAAAGCCGATACCAGGACTCGCGATGAAAACCTTCTTTCTTCTGCTCTGGGGCGCGCTCAGCCTGACAATCAGTACCGCGGCGCTGCGTGCGCTCTGGCTCGAGCCGTCGCTGGCCAGCGGCTTCGCGCTGCTGCTGGTCGTCTACTACATCGTCTGCTTCTTCCAGCTCATCCGTGCTGCCTATCTGCCGTGGGGGCTGCTGGGTGCCTACCGGCGTGCCGGCTATTGGCTGTGCCTGATCCTGCTGCCGCTGACGCTGATTCCCCTGCATGCCGCCTATGAGATATGGCAGCAGGGCGGCTACGTCGCGGTCGAAGCCTCGCTGCATACCGAGTGGCTGCACCTGCTGCTCGGCTGGTTGCAGGACGCCCTCGGTTACCTCGGGCCGCTGCTGGTGCTGTGCGCCGTGGGCATCGGCCTGGCGCTGATGCTGCTGCGTCTGTTGCGTGGGCAGGTGGCGCGCTGATCAGCCGTTCAGCAGCGTCAGCACCAGCGGCAGGCTGGCCGCGGCCAGCAGCGTCTGCAGGGTGATGATGCCGGCCATCAGGTGGCTGTCGCCGCCGAGCTGGCGGGTCAGCACGTAGGCCGTCGGCGCGGTGGGCAGGGCGAAGAACAGCACCAGGATGGTCGTTTCCATCGCTGGCAGGCCGAGCACGACCGCGACGCCGTAGGCCAGCAGGGGCACGGCGAGCAGACGTACCGCGCAGTTCCAGCCCAGCGCCGGGATTTCCCCCCCCAGTTCCTGCGGCTTGAGCGCCGCGCCGACACAGAGCAGGCCCAGTGGCAGGCTGGCTGCGGCCAGCAGGCCGAGCAGCCGGTCGGTACCACCCGGCAATCCCAGCCCTGACAGATTCACCAGCGCGCCGGTCAGGCAGGCCAGGATCAGCGGGTTCTTCGCGATCGGCAGCAGCAGCCCGCGTACGCTGACGCCGCGCTCGGCGGTCAACGCCCAGACCGACATCACGTTCACCGTGGGCACCATCAAGGCCAGCATCAATGCTGCCAGGGCCAGACCTTCCTTGCCGAACAGGCTGCCGACCGCCGCCAGCCCGAGGTAGGTGTTGAAACGCAGCACGCCCTGGGTGATGGCACCGAAGCGGCCAGCGGACCAGCCGCGCAGTCGCTTGGCGATCAGCAGTCCGACCCAGGCCAGACCGAGGCCGAGCATCACCGCGCCGGCCAGTTGCGGCAGGGCGGGGTTGTCCAGCGGCGCGGTGGCCAGGCTGCTGAACAACAGGGCAGGAAACAGGACGAAGTAGTTGATGCGCTCGGCGCCGGGCCAGAACTCCTCGCTGGGAAAGGCCCGCAGACGCAGGAAATAACCAGCAACGATCAGCGCGAACAGAGGCCAGAGGGCCAGCAGAAGGGTGGTCACGGATACATCCAGCAATGCATGTGGGTCGATCTTCGATGCTGGAAACGTCCAGTGCAAGTCTTGTGTCCAACCAGCCATTCGCCGCTGTCGCTACGCTGGTCGGGCCAGGAACCATCAGTAATGGCTCGGTGATATCATTCATGCCCTGAACCGCGAGCTGCCGATGTCACCCATGATCGACCATCCCTCTGCCGAGGATTTTCGCGATACCCCCTACGGACGGCAGCTGCACAGCGGGTTTCGTCTCCTGCGCTTCAAGTCCGAGCTGGAACGCGAGTTTCGCCAGTACCTGGATCGGCATGCGCGCACGTCGCAGCGGCTCGCCGCGCTGCTGCTGATCATCGCCGTCTCCGGCTACCTCTATGTCGAGCACCGGCTGTTCAACCTCGCCGACACCGGCTGGCTGGCGACGCTGACGCTGCTGCGCATCCTGCAGATCCTGCCCGGTGTCGTCGTGCTGGTGCTGACGTTCTACAGCCGCACCTTTCGCGCCCAGGCCAACCGCATCTTTCCGGTGCTGCTGGTGCTCATCGGGATCATCGCCGCGCTGATCGACATTCGCTTCGAGGCCCTGGGAACCGAGCTGAACTTCCGCTACGGCGCCGGATTGCTGATCGTCAGCTCGTTCTTCTTCCTCGGCGTGACCTTCTGCTGGGCACTGCTCTGCGCGGTGCTGATCGTGGTGGCCGATGTGCTCATCGCCGGTCTGATTCTCACGCCCGAACAGATGCCCGAGCACTGGATCGCCGTCAGCTACTACCTGCTGCTGCTGATCATCGGTGCCATCAGCCGCTACGTTCACGAGTATTCGCAGCGCGACCAGTTCCTGATGCGCAAGCTGCTGGGCTGGGTGGCCGAGCATGATGCCCTGAGCGGCCTGGCCAATCGGCGCAGTCACGACCTGGCGTTGCGTCAGCGGATCGCCCAGGCGCGCCGGGACCGCCAGCCGCTGAGCCTGCTGTTGCTCGACCTATATGATTTCAAGGCCTACAACGACACCTTCGGCCATCCGGCCGGCGATGCGCTGATCCGTTCATTCGGCGAGCTGGTGGCAAAGTTCGCCCGACGACCGTTGGATCAGGCGGCGCGGGTCGGCGGCGAGGAGTTCGCGCTGCTGCTGTACAACTGCGACAACGCGGCGGCGCAACGCATCGCGCGGCAGCTGGTGGCCGCGCTGGCGGCGCTGGAGGTCAGGCATCCGCGCGATCCGGCGTCGCGCGTGGGGGTCAGCATCGGCGTGGCCACGCTGCAGGATGGTCAGCAGGCCGAGCAGCTCTATCACAACGCCGACATGGCGCTGTACCAGGCCAAGACGACCGGCAAGAACCGCTTCGCGGTCGCCCCCGGGCAGGCGCGCCGCGACTAGCTGGCCAACCTCAGCGGCGCGGCGGGACCGAACGTGTGCGGCCGCTGCCGTCGATGGCGACGAAGACGAACACCGCCTCGGTGACCTTGCGCCATTCGCTGGACAGTGGGTCGTCGCTCCAGACTTCCACCAGCATGCGAATCGAGCTGCGTCCGACTTCCAGCGTCTGGGTATAGAAGGACAGCTGCGCGCCGACGGCCACCGGCACCATGAAGGCCATGCGATCGATGGACACCGTGGCCACGCGGCCGGCCGCCACGCGGCTGGCCATCGCGGTACCGGCCAGGTCCATCTGCGACACCAGCCAGCCGCCGTAGATATCGCCGAACCCGTTGGTTTCGCGCGGCAATGCGGTGAGCTGCAGGGCCAGGTCGCCCTGGGGAATCGGATCTTCCTGTTCGTATTCTTTCATCGGTCGGACTCGCGGCGCGTTTGTTGTTCTGGCGCGAAATGCCCGCGCTAGCGCGGGCGACGGCGCCGAGTATAGCGGCAGTGCAGACGTACAGCGACCGCGCTGGGTCAATGGGCCGGTTCGTAATCAGATTGTCACACTTGCTTCATAGAGTGTTCACACGGCCTGCAGATACTGGCCCCCGTTCCAACACACTCGAGCACACACCTGCTAGGAGCAAGGTATGAAACTGAATCGTTTGATGGCGGCCCTCACCTTCGTAGCCGCTGGCGTGGGCGCCGCAAGCGCAGTCGCTGCAGTAGACCCGGCACTGCCGAGCTACCAGAAGACCTCTGGCGTTTCCGGCAACCTGTCCAGCGTCGGTTCCGACTCGCTGGCCAACCTGATGACGCTCTGGGCCGAAGAGTTCAAGCGCAGCTACCCGAACGTCAACATTCAGATCCAGGCCGCCGGTTCCTCCACCGCGCCGCCCGCGCTGACCGAAGGCACCGCCAACATGGGCCCGATGAGCCGCCCCATGAAGGACAACGAGATCCAGGCCTTCGAAGAGAAGTACGGCTACAAGCCGACCGCCGTACCGGTGGCCATCGACGCCCTGGCGGTGTTCGTGCACAAGGACAACCCGATCAAGTCCCTGGACATCGAGCAGGTCGACGCCATCTTCTCCAGCACCCGCCTGTGCGGTGGCGAGAAGGACATCAAGACCTGGGGCGACCTGGGCATGACCGGCGAGTGGGCTGCCAAGCCGATCCAGCTGTTCGGCCGCAACTCGGTATCCGGTACCTACGGCTACTTCAAGGAAGAAGCCCTGTGTAAAGGCGACTTCAAGTCCAACGTCAACGAGCAGCCGGGTTCGGCCTCGGTGGTGCAGTCCATCTCCAGCACCCTGAACGCCATCGGTTACTCGGGCATCGGCTACAAGACCTCCAGCGTGCGCGCCGTACCGCTGTCCAAGGGCGGCGAAGCCTTCGAGGCGAGCGAAGAGAACGCCCTGGCCGGGAAATTCCCGCTGGCTCGCTTCTTCTACGTCTACGTCAACAAGGCGCCGAACAAGCCGCTGAGCCCGATCGACGCCGAGTTCCTCAAGCTGGTGCTTTCCAAGCAGGGCCAGGACGTCGTGGTCAAGGACGGCTACATCCCGCTGCCGAAGAAGGTGGTCGACAAGACCATGCAGGAGCTGGGTCTGTAAGACCCGCGTAACGGCCGGCGCCCACTGCGCCGGTCTTGCGCAGATGCCCGCCACGCTGAAAGCGCTGGCGGGCATCGTCGCGTCACCTGGCTGTAACTTTTCTGTCACACGGCTTTATTAGATTAGGCGCCCCGAAGGGCCGCTCGGCCCAGGAGCCTGGCATGAACGACATGGACAACATGACCGCGAATTCCGATGTGCAACGGCTGGACTTCAACACGCCGGCACTGCAGCGCAAGCGGCGCATACGCGCGCTGAAAGACCACCTGGCGCGCTGGTACGTGTCCATCGGCGGCCTGGCCGTGCTGGGCGCCATCACCCTGATCTTCTTCTATCTGGCGCAGGTCGTGCTGCCGATGTTCCAGGGCGCCGAGCTGGAGGCCCGCAAGGCTCAGCAGCCGGCCTGGCTGGCCGATGCGGGCAAGCCGCTGCTGCTGGCCATCGAAGAGCAGAACCAGGTCGCCCTGCGTCTGGGCGAGGACGGCCAGGCGCGTTTCTTCAGCCTGCGCGACGGTGCGCTGCTGACGAGCAAGCCCCTGCCGCTGCCGGAAGGCAGCCGCATCGTCTCGGTGGGCCAGGACACCCCCGGCACCCGCCGGCTGGTGCTCGGTCTGGACAATGGCCAGGCCCTGGTGCTGGAGCACAACTACAAGGTCACCTACCCGAACAACCAGAAGACCATCACCCCCGAGCTCGCCTATCCCTTCGGCGAGGCGCCGCTTGAGCTCGATCCGGAAGGCCGCCCCATCGAGCGTGCCGCCATCAGCCTGAACGGCAAGACCCTGCTGGTCGCCGGCGCCACCGGCAGCGCGCTGCATGCCCAGCGCATCGCCAGCAGCGAGAACCTGCTGACCGGCGAGGTGACCCTCGAGCAGGAGCGCCTGAACCTGCCGCAGCTGGCCGAGCCGATCCGTCAGCTGCTGATCGACCCGCGGCACATGTGGCTTTACGCGATCAGCGGCAAGGCCAGCGCGGATGTCTTCGACCTGCGCCGCAAGCAGCTCAACGGTCGTTACAAGCTGGTCGGCGACGGCAGCGAGATCACCAGCGTCAGCCCGCTGCTGGGCGGCATCTCGCTGATGGTGGGCGACTCCAGGGGCAGCATCGGCCAGTGGTTCATGGTGCGTGCGGCCGATGGCCAGGCCGAACTGAAGAACGTGCGCAACTTCAAGCTGGGTAGCAGCCCGGTCCGCCAGATCCTCCCGGAGGAGCGCCGCAAGGGCTTCCTCGCCCTGGACGACAGCGGCAGTGTCGGCATCTTCCACAGCACCGCACACCGCACGCTGCTCAAGGAGCCGGTCGCCGATGGCGCCGCGCTGGCGGCCATGTCGCCGCGCGCCACACGTCTGCTGCTGGAGTCGGCGCAGGGGCTGCAGCGCTTCGTCATCGACAACCCGCACCCGGAGATTTCCTGGAGCGCGCTGTGGGGCAAGGTCTGGTACGAGAGCTATCCGGAGCCCGATTACGTCTGGCAGTCCACCTCCGCCAACAGTGATTTCGAACCCAAGCTGAGCCTCGCGCCGCTGGCCTTCGGCACGCTCAAGGCAGCCTTCTACGCCATGCTGCTGGCGGCCCCGTTGGCCATCTGCGCGGCGTTCTATACCGCCTACTTCATGGCGCCGTCGCTGCGCCGCAAGGTCAAGCCGGTGATCGAGCTGATGGAGGCGCTGCCGACGGTGATTCTCGGCTTCTTCGCCGGCCTGTTTCTCGCGCCGTTCCTGGAGAACCACCTGCCGGGCATCTTCGCCCTGCTGCTGCTGATGCCGGTGGGCATCCTCTTCGCCGCCTGGACCTGGAGCCGCCTGCCGCAAAGCGTGCGCCTGGCGATCCCGGAAGGCTGGGAAGCGGTGCTGCTGATCCCGGTGATCCTGCTGGTGGGCTTCGGCTCGCTGGAGATCAGCGGGCACCTGGAGAACTGGTTCTTCGGCGGTGACATGCGCCTGTGGCTGTCCAACGACATGGGTATCCCGTTCGACCAGCGCAACGCCCTGGTGATCGGCCTGGCGATGGGCTTCGCGGTGATCCCGACCATCTATTCGATCGCCGAGGACGCCGTGTTCAGTGTGCCGCGCAGCCTGACGCTGGGCTCGCTGGCCCTGGGCGCGACGCCCTGGCAGACGCTGACCCGCGTGGTGCTGCTGACCGCCAGCCCGGGCATCTTCTCGGCGCTGATGATCGGCTTCGGCCGCGCGGTGGGCGAGACGATGATCGTGCTGATGGCCACCGGCAACACGCCGATCATGGAAGCCAACATCTTCGAAGGCATGCGCACCCTGGCCGCCAACGTCGCGGTGGAAATGCCCGAATCCGAGGTGGGTGGCACCCATTACCGCGTGCTGTTCCTCGCCGCGCTCGTCCTGCTGATGTTCACCTTCGTGATGAACACCCTGGCCGAGCTGATTCGCCAGCGCCTGCGCGGCAAGTACGCCAGCCTGTAACCCGATTTCGCCAAAAGGTATCGATCCGTGAAAAAGGATTCGTTGAACAGCTGGGTCAAGAGCGGCACGCCCTGGATCTGGATGAACGCCGGCGCGGTGTCCATCGCCGTGATCATGACCCTGGGGCTGCTGGCGATCATCGCCGTGCGCGGTCTGGCGCACTTCTGGCCGGCCGACGTGATCGTCGCCGACTACAGCATGCCCGGCGCGGAAATGCGCGTGCTGGCCGGCGAGGTGGTGCAGGCCGAGGAAGTGCCACGGGCGCGCCTGGCTGCCAGCGGGCTGCCGGTGAATGTCGAGGGCGGCGAGTTCATGACCCGCGAGCTGCTCAAGGTCGGTAACCGCGAGGTGTACGGCGCGGACTTCTCCTGGGTAGTCGGTGAGTGGCTGAGCAACCAGCGCAAGCCGGCCGAGCTGGTGGTGCTGGAGCGTCGCGAGTGGGGCAACTTCTACGGCTATCTGCTCAACGTCAAGGAAGCCGGCCAGCTGGTCGCCGAGGGCGATGCCGCCTGGGGCGAGCTGCAGCGCCGCATCGATCGGGTCGACGAACTGCATGCGCAGATCGCGCGTATCGAGAAGGTGGAGATCGGCCGTATCAACCACGGCCTCGAACGCCTGCGTCTGAAGACCCGCAAGCTGGAGCTGGACGACCGCCTGGACGCTGTCGCCCAGGCCGATCTGGATGCCGAGCGCGCCCAGTGGGACGCCGAGTACCGGGTGCTGGAAGACAAGCTGATCGCCCTGCAGCAGCAGTTCAACCGCGACAGCATCACCGTGCGCACCGCCGATGGCCGCGAGCAGGAGATCACCCTCGGCAAGGTGGTGCGGGCGTTCCAGCCCAATGCCATGTCGACGCCGCAGAAGCTGATGTTCTACTTCGCCAAGCTGTGGGAGTTCGTCAGTGACGAGCCGCGTGAGGCGAACACCGAAGGCGGCGTGTTCCCGGCGATCTTCGGCACCGTGCTGATGACCCTGATCATGGCGGTGATCGTCACCCCCTTCGGTGTGATCGCCGCGGTCTACCTGCGCGAATACGCCAAGCAGGGCCTGCTCACCCGGATCATCCGCATCGCGGTGAACAACCTCGCCGGGGTGCCGTCGATCGTCTATGGCGTGTTCGGTCTGGGCTTCTTCGTCTACGTGCTGGGCGGCTCGCTGGATCGGCTGTTCTATCCCGAAGCCGCACCGGCGCCGGTGTTCGGCACGCCTGGCCTGATGTGGGCCTCGCTGACCCTGGCCATCCTCACCCTGCCGGTGGTAATCGTCGCCACCGAGGAAGGCCTGGCGCGCATCCCCCGGATGATCCGTGAAGGCTCTCTGGCTCTCGGCGCGACCAAGTCCGAGACGTTGTGGAAGGTGGTGCTGCCGATGGCCAGCCCGGCGATGATGACCGGCCTGATCCTCGCTGTGGCGCGTGCCGCCGGCGAAGTGGCGCCGCTGATGCTGGTCGGCGTGGTCAAGCTGGCGCCGAACCTGCCGCTCAACGGCAACTACCCCTATCTGCATCTGGATCAGAAGTTCATGCACCTGGGCTTCCACATCTACGACGTCGGCTTCCAGAGCCCCAACGTCGAGGCGGCGCGGCCGCTGGTCTACGCCACCGCGCTGCTGCTGGTACTGGTGATCGCCACGCTCAACTTCAGCGCGATCTACATCCGCAACCACCTGCGCGAAAAATACAAGGCGCTGGATCATTGATTGGCGCCGCCAGCCGCATCTGGGCTTCCGAGGGAAGCACCCGGCGCGGATGGCGGCCTGTAGCTTGCAGCCCGAGGCTGCAAACGGAGCGAGCACATGCAAACCACCACCCATTCGATCGACATCTCGGCCCTGGGCCGCGACAAGCGCAGCCTGAGCCTGGCCAACGAGCAGGTCGCCATCGAGGTGCCCGACCTCAGCCTGTTCTACGGCCAGAAGCAGGCGTTGCACAACGTCAGCATGAACATTCCGCGCCAGCGCGTGACCGCCTTCATCGGCCCGTCCGGCTGCGGCAAGTCGACCCTGCTGCGCTGCTTCAACCGCATGAACGACCTGGTCGACGGCTGCCGCATCGAAGGTGCCATCAACCTCGACGGGCAGAATATCTACCAGAAGGGTGTGGATGTGGCCGACCTGCGCCGCCGCGTCGGCATGGTGTTCCAGAAGCCCAACCCGTTCCCCAAGAGCATCTACGAGAACGTGGTCTACGGCCTGCGCATCCAGGGCATCAAGCAGAAGCGGGTACTCGACGAGACCGTCGAGTGGGCGCTCAAGGGTGCGGCGTTGTGGGACGAGGTCAAGGATCGCCTGCACGAATCGGCACTCGGCCTCTCCGGTGGCCAGCAGCAGCGTCTGGTTATCGCCCGTACCATCGCCGTGCAGCCGGAAGTGCTGCTGCTCGACGAACCGAGCTCGGCCCTCGACCCGATCTCTTCGCTGAAGGTCGAGGAGCTGATCTACGAGCTCAAGTCCAAGTACACCATCGTCATCGTTACCCACAACATGCAGCAGGCCGCGCGGGTGTCCGACTACACGGCGTTCATGTACATGGGCAAACTGATCGAGTACGGCGATACCGATACGCTGTTCACCAACCCGGCCAAGAAGCAGACCGAAGACTACATCACCGGCCGCTACGGCTAGCCGGCCATGGCAAACCGCGCTCCGCGTTGTCGGCGGCGCTTGCCGTACTCGTTTGTACTGTCTGCGCGCCGCCTCCTAGCGCAGCACGTTTTGCCAAGGGCCGGCTCGTCCGGCGAGAGAACCACAGTTTCGCAAGGGCTCGATGATGATCAGCAAAGACAGCCACACTCAACACATTTCCCAGCAGTTCAACGCCGAGCTGGAGGAGGTGCGCAGCCACCTGCTGGCCATGGGCGGGCTGGTGGAGAAGCAGGTCAACGATGCGGTCACCGCGCTGATTCAGGCCGATTCGGGCCTCGCCCAGCAGGTGCGCGAGGTGGACGACCAGATCAACCAGATGGAGCGCAACATCGACGAGGAGTGCGTGCGCATTCTCGCCCGCCGTCAACCGGCGGCCTCCGACCTGCGTTTGATCATCAGCATTTCCAAGTCGGTGATCGACCTCGAGCGCATCGGTGACGAGGCGACCAAGATCGCCCGCCGCGCCATCCAGCTGTGCGAGGAAGGCGAGTCGCCCAAGGGCTACGTCGAGGTGCGCCATATCGGCGACCAGGTGCGCAAGATGGTGCAGGAGTCGCTGGACGCCTTCGCCCGCTTCGATGCGGACCTCGCGCTGTCGGTGGCGCAGTACGACAAGACCGTCGACCGCGAGTACAAGACCGCCCTGCGCGAGCTGGTCACCTACATGATGGAAGACCCGCGCTCGATCTCCCGCGTGCTCAGCGTGATCTGGGCGTTGCGCTCGCTGGAGCGCATCGGCGACCACGCACGCAACATCGCCGAACTGGTGATCTACCTGGTGCGCGGCACCGACGTGCGCCACCTCGGCCTGGCACGCATGGCCGAGGAAGTGGAAGGCACCAAGGAGCGCTGACAGGCGCGCCGGTAGCGGTGGGCGCCAGCCCACTGTCTGCGGATGCGCGTTGCGCTCAGCTGGCTATCAGCGCCTCGCTCAGATAGTCGATCAGCGCCCGTGTCTTCGGCGGCAGGTGGTGATTCTGTCGCCACAGCAGCCAGGCCGCGCCCTGGTAGGAGCCGGTGTAGCGCCACTGCGGCAGCACTTCGCGCAGCTGCCCGTCGGCCAGCGCCTGGGCAGCGGTGAAATGCGGCAGGCAGGTGATGCCCAGGCCTGCCAGCGCCACCAGTAACCGGGCCTCGCTGTGGTTGCTGATGTAGCGACCGCGCACCGTCACCGTTTCCTGTTGCTCGCCGCGGCGCAGGTGCCAGCGATTGTCTCCCGCCGTTTCCCCCAGATACAGACAGCTGTGGCGCAGCAGGTCCTGCGGATGTTGCGGCTCGCCGTGGCGCTGCAGGTAGTCGGGGCTGGCGCAGAGCAGCTGGCGCACCGGCCCGAGCGGCTTGCCGGCCAGGCCTTCGGGTGGGTTGTCGGTGACCTGCACCAGCAGGTCGAAACCGTCCTCGATCAGGTCCGGGCTCTGGTCGCTGATCCGCAGCTGCACATCGACCTCGGGGTAGCGCTGGAGAAAGGCCGGCATCAACGGCCCGACGACGAACTTGCCATAGGCCTTCGGCACGCTCAGGCGCACCAGCCCGCGCGGGCTGCGCATCAGCCGCTCGCCGATGGCGACGGCGGCGTCGGCCGCATCGAGCATGTCCCGGCAATGCTGGTAGAACTCCGCCCCGGCCTCGTTCAGCCGCAGCTGGCGTGTGGTGCGTTCCAGCAGGCGCAGCGCCAGGGCCTGCTCCAGCCGTGCCACCTGGCGGCTCACCGCCGACGGTGTACTGCCCAGCAGGCGCGCGGCGCCGGAGAAGCTGCCGGCCTCGACCACCCGCACGAACACGGCCATGTAGGGCAGCAGGGCTGCGCTGTCATTCGTTCCCATGCGGAACAGGTCCTGTGCTGTTTCGCTGGATTATCGACTGCCGCGACAGGCCCGACAATCAGCGCCTGATTGGTGCGGGGATTCGAACATGAAAGGCACGTTGAGACAGGGGCTGTGGCTGGCCGATGGCATGCTGCTGACGGTGGCGCTGATCTGGGGCAGCAGCTATGCGGTGGCCAAGCAGGCGCTGCTGTTCTACCCGGTGCTGGGTTTTCTGGCGATCCGCTTCGGCCTGACCTTTGTCCTGCTGCTGCCGCAACTGCGCGGCGCCGGTCGCCGGGCGCTGCGCCCCGGCCTGCCGCTGGGGCTGGTGATGCTGGCGATCTTTCTCTGCGAGACCTGGGGCGTGATGCTGACCAGCGCCAGCAATGCGGCGTTTCTGATCAGCCTGTGCGTGGTGATCACACCGTTCATGGAATGGCTGCTGCTGCGCCAGCGGCCGCACAACACGCTGTTCCTCGCCTGCGCGCTGTCGCTGGCGGGCGTCTGGCTGCTGACCGGCGGGCCGCAGCTGTCGCTCAATCTCGGCGATGCGCTGATGCTGGCCGCCGCGTTGCTGCGCGCGGTGCTGGTCTGCCTGACCCGGCGATTGACGGCCGGCCGGGAAATCCCGGCATTGGCGTTGACTGCGGTGCAGAGCGGAGTCGTTGCGGCGGGCTGCATCCTGCTCGCCGTGTCGTTGCCGGGCGGACTGCCGGCGCTGCCGGTGGAGCCGGGCTTCTGGTTCGGCACGCTGTATCTGGTGCTGTTCGCCACGCTGTTCGCCATGTTTGCGCAGAACCGCGCGCTGGGGCGCAGCAGTGCAACGCGGGTGTCGCTGCTGATGGGTTCCGAACCGCTGTTCGGCGCGATCATCGCCGGTCTCTGGCTGGGTGAGCGGCTGGGGCCGATGGGCTGGGCGGGTGGGTTGCTGATCATGCTGGCAACGCTGTGCACCCTGGGCATCGGCCGCCAGCCGGCGCCGAGCACGGCCGGCGATGGTGCGCCGGTCCGTGCCTAGCGTGCAGGCACGGTGAAGCGGCAGGCTGGTCAGCCCTGGCGCAGTTCGGCCTGCAGCTCGTCCAGCGCCGTCTGGCGCTCGCCGTCCTGCAGGCGGGCGCCGGGGTTGAGCGAGGACCACTCGGGATGCGCACGACAGCGTTGCAGGGCTTCGGGCAGCTTGCCCTCGCGCCAGCCCTGATCCTGCGGCGTGGCCAGGCGGATCGCCTCGGTGGCGGCGTGCCCCCGAGTCGCAAGCACGGCCAGCAGTTGACGCTGGCGCAGGGCGAGCAGGCGCAGTACGGCGTCGTCGACGCTCAGCTCGCGCTGCCCCTTGAGCTTGCCGAGCAGGCGATTGCCATAGTGCCGCGCGGTCTGCGCGCCGCCGCCGGCAATGGCGCCGAGCAGCGCCGCGGCGCCGAGGGTGATGCCGCCGACCATCAGGTCGACGCCCGCACCGGCCGCGGCACCTGCGGCCATGCCGCCGCCGATCTTCACGCCCAGTTGCTTGAGGGTCTCGGGGTTGAACAGGTCGTCGCCCCAGCGCCCGTCGAGCAGCGGCAGATCACTGGCCGCTGCATCGTCCTGGCGAAAGGCATACAGGCGCAGCAGCGCCTCGACGCAGCGCTGCTCGCGGCGGCGCACGGCATCGTGCAATTCACGAATGGCGCCGCGCTCCAGTTCCGGCTGTGCGGCCACGCTGCGTCGGCAGGCGGCGACATCCACCAGCAGTTCGGCGATCAGTCGCTGGCCGCTGGCCAGGCGTGCGGCAGCCTGGGCCTCGTGGTCCTCGATCAGTCGCTGCAGCTTGGGTCGCGCCTGTTCCAGCAGCAGCGCCAGGCTTTCGTACAGCCGGCGCTCACCGTCCACGGGTGGCGCCACGCTGTCGAAGCGCACCAGTGCATGCAGGCCGAGGCGGGCCAGGGCCTGACGCCATTCCTCGTCGCGGTGCCCCGGCTGGGCGACGAAGTTGAGCACCGGCAACAGCGGCTTGCCGCAGCCGGCGAGCACCGCCAGCTCGTCCTTGTACTTGGCCAGCACCGGCTCACGGGCGTCGATCACGTAGAGCCCGGCTTCGCTGGCCAGCAGCTGACGCAGCACCTTGGCTTCCTGCTCGAAGCGCTGGCGTGCCTCGCTGCCGTCGAGAAAGCGCGCGGTGCGTGCCGGGCCGTCGAGGCGCTCACCGGGGCGCTCCAGCCGTTCGAGGTAGTCGAGCAGGGCGATTGCATCTTCCAGGCCGGGGGTGTCGTAGAGCTCCAGCAGCGGCTCGCCGTCCACCGACAGCCGCGCACCCTCGACGTGGCGGGTGGTGCTCGGCCGGTGCGAGACCTCACCGAAGCCGATGTCGCGGGTCAGGGTGCGCAGCAGCGAGGTCTTGCCGACATTGGTATGGCCGACCACGGCCAGTTTCAGCGCTTCAGTCATGGCCTGTCTCCAGCCAGCGCAGCGGGGCGCAGCTCGAATGCGTCAGCCCCAGGGTATCCAGCGCCTGGTGCCAGTCTTCCAGGCGCGCGCTGTCCAGCGCCTCGCCCGGGGGTGCCTGCAACAGCCAGACGCGAGTCGCCGCCGCGCAGCGCGACAGCTCGCCGATCAGCGCCAGGGTGCCGCGGTCGGGTGAGCGTCGCGGATCACAGGCGACGGCCAGGCGTGCCGGCGGAAAGCGGGTGAGTTGATCGAGCAGCCGTCGGCGCCCCTCGCGGTCGTCGAGGATGCCGGCATCGGCGATACCCTTGGACAGAGCCGGCGGCCACGGGCGGCTGCCGTCCAGCTCGATGGCCACCAGCACGGCGCCAGCGCTGCCATCGAGCTGAGCGCCGGCAGTCGGTGCGTGCAGTTGGGCGGGCGCCGCATCACGGATGCCGAGGCGCTCGCTGGGTGGCTGCAGGCGCTCGCGCAGCAGGCGGTAGGCCGGCAGGTTCAGATCGAGGGTCAGCGCAGCCCGCCCACGGCGCCAGCGCCACAGGCAGAGGCTCGCCAGCAGCAGTCGCGGCAGCAGGCCGTAGACCAGCAGCACGCCGACCAGCCAGCCGGCCCAGCGTTGCCGGGCGCCGTCCAGATCGCCGGCGAGTGCGCCGCTGGCGCGGATCTGCTCGACATCCGGCACGCTGAAGCCGAGCAGGGCCGGTAGCGCGCCGAAGGCCTGGGTCAGGCCGACGAAGGCGTTCTCACCAAGGATGGTGGTTTCCCAGACGAAGCCGTAGCGGCGGGTCGCCAGCAGGGCGAGGAGGGTGAGCAGGGCGCTGGTCATCGCCAGCAGCCATAGGGCGTGCACGCCTGTTCCCAGCAACCAGCGGCCGAGTCGGCGCTGATGCAGCACGCTCAGCAGGGCTGGGGCCAGCTGCGCGGCGCGGGCATCGCGGGCGAGCTTTTCGCTCAGCCAGAGCCACAGTCGCCCCAGCGCGCCGCTGCTGTCACCGGTCAGCAGCAGGCCGAGCAGCCAACCGAGCAGGGTCAGCAGGTTCAGCCCGAGCAGGCTGCCCAGCGCCCAGAACACGTTGACCGGTCGCTGCCCGTCGCCGAGCGCGGCGAAGGCCAGCCCGGCACCGGTGAAGAGCGCCAGCAGGATCAGCGCAAGCGCGCCCAGGCGGGCGCCCTGACGCCAGTGCCGGAGCGCCTCGATGAGCCCGTCACGGTGCGCCAGCCAGAGCGCGCGGCGCTCGATCAGCGCCGGCAGATCGCCGCCCTGGGTACGGGCCTGGCGGTTGGCCTCGTCGTCGTCCAGCGGCCCGGCATGCTCTTCGCGCAGGCGCACGGCTTCGGTCAGCCAGATTCGGTCGAGCGGAGTGAGATCGGGAGAGGGGCGGACGGTCACGCGGCTTCTCGCTGGCGGGTCGAGCCCTGAGGATAACCGCTGCCGCGCGGAACGGGGAAACGGGGAGCCGTTGCGGCTCCCCGCTGTGGTCGTCAGTCGGCGTTGCGCAGGCGCACGGCGATATCCGGCTGGTCGATGAACAGGCCATCAATGCCGGCATCGAGGAAGGCGCGGATCTCCACTTCGCTGTCGCCGCGCTCGTGGCGCTTGTCGCTGCTGCGCAGGTTGGCCGGGAGGAAGGCGTTTTCTGCGCGGAAGGTGTACGGGTGGACCTTGAGCCCGACCGCATGGGCGGCGGCGACGAAGCCGGTCGGCGTGCCCAGATTGCCGTTGCCGTCACGCGGAATGATGTAGCTCTTCTCCGGGCCGACGCCGGCGGCGTAGCGGGAGATGGCCTTGAGCCCGGCGGGGGTGGCCATCTGCGCGTAGGTCAGCTTGGTCCCGCGCACCTGCTGGTCATACGGCTGGCCGGAGCTGAACAGCTGCACCAGGCGCAGCTGGGTCAGGCGGCTGAGGGTCTTGAGGTTGTCCACCTCGAACGACTGGATATACACCGGCGCGTGGCGCCCGACGTAGCCGTTGCGGGTGAGGATGCGCACCAGCGGCTTCTCCATGGCCAGGCCGAGCTGCTGGAAATGCGTCGGATGCTTGGTTTCCGGGTACAGACCGATGCGCCGGCCCTGGCTGAGCTGCAGTGTTTTCACCAAGTCGATGATCTCCTGCAGGGTCGGGATTTCCAGGCTGCCGTCCATGCGGGCATTGCCCGGGCGGATATCCGGGATGCGCTCGATGGCGCGCAGGGTCTTCAGCTCGGCGAGGGTGAAGTCTTCGCTGAACCAGCCGGTGAGGGTGACGCCGTCGACCTGCTGGGTGCGCTTGCGATCGGCAAACTCGGGGCGCTGGGCGACATCGGTGGTCAGGCCCAGCTCGTTGTCGTGGCGGGCGACGATATGGCCGTCACGGGTCATCACCAGGTCCGGCTCGATGTAGTCGGCGCCCTGGAAAACGGCCAGGGCATAGGCGGCCAGGGTGTGCTCCGGTACATAGCCGCTGGCGCCGCGGTGGGCGATCACCAGCGGGGTCGGTTCGCCCCGCGCAGCCTGGTGTTTCGCGGCCTGTTCATCCGGCGCAGCGAAGCCGGCGAGCGGTAGCAACAGGGTGCAGGCGGTGAGCCAGCGGCGAAGGGAAGCGGTGGTCTTGCGGGCCATTTCGGCATCTCCTCGGTTTGGATGTCACAGCCTGCGCCACTTGCATGACCGGACGTTGACGCTGCGTTGCCCCTTGCGTTGCAAAACGGCTAAGCCGACGAACGGCTGGCGCTGCGGGAATCGGGGCCGCTCTGGTATTCTCGCCGCCATGAATCAGACCCGCCTTCCCCTCGCCATGATCGCCGCCCTCGCGCAGAACCGCGTGATCGGCCTCGACAACCGCATGCCCTGGCATCTGCCCGCCGATCTCAAGCATTTCAAGGCCATGACCCTTGGCAAGCCGATCATCATGGGTCGCAAGACCTGGGACTCGCTCGGCCGCCCGCTGCCGGGGCGGCTCAACCTGGTGGTCAGTCGCCAGGCCGATCTGCAGCTCGACGGCGCGGAAACCTTCACCGATCTGGATGCCGCGCTGGTGCGTGCCGAGCAGTGGGCGCGTGAGCAGGGTGTCGCCGAGCTGATGCTGATCGGCGGTGCGCAGCTGTACGCCCAGGCGTTGGGGCAGGTGCAGCGGCTTTACCTGACACGGATCGATGCCGCTCCAGAAGGCGATGCGTTCTTTCCGGCCTTCGACGAAGCCGAGTGGCAGTGCATCGACAGCCAGCCGCACCCGGCCGAGGGCGAGGCGCCTGCGTATCGGTTCGAGACCTGGCAACGGCGCTGATCGGCGCCGTCTTCGCTTGATCGGCGCCAAGTCCTTCCGCCTGGCCAGCTTCTATCCTTCGCAACAACCGTTTTCGAGACCCAGCCGATGCAAACCCGCGAATCCGACGTGCCGCAAGCCGAGCGCGTATCGGCGATCTTCGTTCGTCACCCGCTGTGGGAGGACGCTCTGGCGCTGCTCACCGGCACCGCGCTGGTCGCCCTTGGTATCGCCTTCTACAGCCACGCCGGGCTGCTCACCGGCGGCACCGTTGGGCTGGCCTTTCTGCTCAAGTACCTGGCCGGCTGGTCGTTCGGCCCGGTGTTCTTCCTGCTCAATCTGCCGTTCTATGCACTGGCGATCTGGCGCATGGGCTGGAAGTTCACGCTGCGCACCGTCTGCGCAGTGGGGCTGGTCTCGCTGTTCGCCGAGCTGACCCCACAGTGGGTGCGCTTCGCCGAGCTGAATGTGGTTTACGCCGCAGTGTTCGGTGGTTTCGCCATCGGCATCGGCCTGCTGATCCTGTTCCGCCATCGCGCCAGTCTTGGCGGGGTGAACATCCTCGCGTTGTTCCTGCAGGAGCGTTTCGGCCTGCGCGCCGGTACCTTCCAGATGGGCATCGACGCGCTGATCGTCATGGCCGCGGTGTTCGTCGTACCGGTGGACAAGGTGCTGCTGTCGGTGCTCGGCGCCGTGGCGCTGAATCTGGTGCTGGCGATCAATCACCGCGCCGATCGCTACATGGGCGTCAGCTGAGGCTGATCAGCTCCACCTGCGCCTGGCCGTCGTTCAGCTCCAGCAGTGCCAGGCTGATCGGCAGGCTGAAGCGTCGCGGACCGGCGCTGCCCGGGTTCACGTAGAGCACGCCATCGCGCCGCTCGACCTTCGGTTTGTGCGAGTGGCCGGCGATCACCACGTCGACGCCGGCGGCAAGCGGGTCGATATCCAGCTGCTTGAGGTCGTGCAGCACGTGCAGGGTGAGACCCCCGATGCGCAGGTCGAGGCGTTCGGGCAGCACCTGCGCCCAGTCGGCCGTATCGATATTGCCGCGGATCGCCTCCAGCGGCGCGATGGCGCGCAGCCCGTCGAGCACCTGCGGTTTGCCGATATCGCCGGCGTGAATGATCTGTGCGCAGCCCTGCAGTGCCGCCACCGCCTCGGGGCGGAGCAGGCCGTGGGTGTCGGAGATCAGGCCGATGCGCATGCCGGTGTTCCCTTTAACTGCTTCGTCAGGTCATCCGACCCTTGGCCGACCGCTGTGGTTGCGGCAGGCTTGGGCTGTTCGGGTCGAGGAGTCTGGCATGGATCGGGTGGATTGCGTGGTGGTGGGTGCGGGAGTGGTCGGGCTGGCGGTGGCGCGTGCGCTGGCGCTGGCCGGTCGCGAGGTGCTGATACTGGAAGCCGAGGCGGCCTTTGGCACCGCCACCAGCGCGCGCAACAGCGAAGTCATCCACGCCGGCATCTACTACCCGCAGGGCTCGCTCAAGGGCCGGTTGTGCGTGGCCGGGCGTCGCCAGCTCTACGATTTCTGCAACAGCCACGGCGTGGCCCATCGACGTTGCGGCAAGCTGATCGTCGCCACCGACGAGGCCCAGATCGCTGCGCTGGAACAACTGCGGCGGCACGCGCTGGCCAATGGGGTCGACGACCTGCAGTACCTCGATGGGCGCGAGGTGCTGGCGCTGGAGCCGGAAGTACAGGCGGTGGCAGGGCTGCTCTCACCGAGTACCGGCATCATCAACAGCCACGCGCTGATGCTGGCACTGCTGGGCGATGCCGAGCGCCACGGCGCGGTGCTGGCACTGAACGCGCCGGTAACGGCGATCACCGTCGGCAGCGCGGGCTTGCAGGTCGAGGTGGGCGGCGCCGACCCGCTGCAGTTGCTGGCCCGCACCGTGGTGAATTGCGCCGGGCATGGTGCGCCCATCCTCGCCGCGCACACCGCCGGGTTGGACCCGGCCGCGCGGCCGCGGCAGTTCTTCGCCAAGGGCAGCTACTTCAGCCTGAGCGGGCGCACGCCGTTTCGCCATCTGGTCTATCCGCTGCCCGAGCCCGGTGGCCTCGGTGTGCACCTGACCCTGGATCTGGCCGGCCAGGCGCGTTTCGGCCCGGATGTGCAGTGGGTTGAGGCGCTCGACTATCGCATCGAGCCGGAGCGGGCCGAGGGCTTCTATGCCGCGATTCGCCGTTATTGGCCGGCGCTGCCGGACGCTTCGTTGCAACCGGCCTACACCGGCATCCGCCCGAAGATCAGCGGCCCCGCCGAGGCGGCCGCGGACTTTCGCATCGATGGCCCGGCGCAGCATGGCGTCGCCGGGCTGGTGAACCTGTTCGGCATCGAGTCGCCGGGCCTGACTGCCTGTCTGGCGATTGCCGAACACGTCCTTGGGCAGCTCGAGCCCACGGCATTGGCGACCTGATCACGCGCTGTCGCGCTCGCGTTGCGGCCCGTGCGGACGGGCCGCACACTGCAACCCGCCGCGATCGGACGGCGCATCACCGGCAAAAGGAACGTGCATGGAACTGACAGGCGAAGCCCGCCCGCTGAAAGTCTATCTGGCGGTCGGATTGCTGCAGGGTTTGGCGCTCTGGGCGGCCAGCGAGGCCTGGCCGCACGCTGCTGGCTGGCGGATTCTGTGTTCGGCGCTGCTGGCCTTCACGGTGATTGGCGGCTGGCAGGTGCAGCTGCTCTGGGGCGGGCTGTGCGAGGCCGGACGCTGGCGCCTGGTGCTTGCGGCTGCCGCGCTGCCGGCCGTGCTGGCGGGCGGTCTCGCGCTGCAGTTCGAGCAGCCGCGCTGGTATTACCTGGGTGAATCCGTCGGTACCCTGCTGCTCTGGAGCAACCTGATCCTGGCCTATGTGCTGACACCCTTCATCCAGGCGCGGGATATCGATCATCGTTGGCGTGTCGACTACGCCGCGCTATATCGGCATGCCATCAACAATGGCCTGCTGCTGTTCATGGCGCTGCTGATGCTGGCGGCGTTCTGGCTGCTGATTTGGCTCTGGGCTGGCCTGTTCAAGCTGGTCGGCATCAGGATTTTCGCAACGCTGTTCGAGTCGTCCGGCTTTATCTGGGTGGCCAGCGCGACGGTCGTCGCCATCGGGCTGTGGATCGGTCTCGAGCGTGGCCAACTGGTCGATGCGCTGCGCAACGTGCTGCAGGCGATGTGTCGCTTCCTGCTGCCGCTGACGGTGCTGATCCTGCTGCTGTTCGTGGTCTGCCTGCCGTTCACCGGTCTGCAGCCGTTGTGGGAAACCCGCCACGCGACGCCGATCCTGCTGGCCATGGTGTTCGCCCATGTCGCGCTGCTCAACGGCGTCGTTCAGGATGGCCGGCAAGCGGTGCATTACCCGCGTGCGCTGCGCGTGCTGGTCGACGCCAGCTCCCTGTGCCTGCCCCTTCTGGCTGGCCTTGCGGTTTACGCGCTGTGGCTGCGGATCGGTCAGTACGGGCTCACGCCTGATCGGGTGGTGGCGCTCGGGGCGACCCTGGTGGCGCTGCTGCACGCGCTGGCGCTGACGGCGGCGGTGCTGCAACGGCGGGATGGCTGGTTGGCGGGCTTGCGCCGGAGCAACCCGCTGCTGGCGCTGGTTTCGGTGGCGCTGTTGTTGCTCATGCATCTGCCACCGTTGAGCCCGTTGCAGCTCAGCGCAGCCAATCAGTACCAGCGCCTGCTCGACGAGCAGGTGCCGGCAGAGCGCACCGATCTCGGCGCGCTGCGCTTTCAGCTGGGACAACCCGGTCGCGACCATCTCGAAAAACTGCGCCAGCGCCTGAGCCAACCGGGCATCGCCGACGCGCGTCGGGCGCAACTGCAGGCGGACCTGCAGCGACTGGACAAGGCCGACAACTACTGGAACTGGCGACACGCGCACGACATGGCCAACACCGCTCCCGTGCCATGGATCGGCGCGCCTCTCGAAGATGCCGACGGCGCCTTGTCCCAGGCGATCGCGACCCAGGGTTGTGACGGGGACTGCGCCCTGTTTGCCGTCGATCTGGATGACGACGGCCAGCCCGAGGTGCTGCTGCTACGCGGTGCGCGGCCGCGGATCGTGACGGTGCTGGGGCGTGAGGCGAACGGCAGCTGGCGCTGGATCGGCCACCTTCGCAGCGCCGACGAGCAGACCCTCGACGGCGAGACCCTCAAGGAGCAGATCGAGCGTGGGGCCTGGCGGGTGGTGGCGCCGCGTTTCAATGCGTTGCAGATCGACGGCATACGGCTGGAGCCGGCGATTACCGAATAGCGCGCATGAAAAAGCCCGACACAAGGTCGGGCTTTTTTGTTGCGGCTGCGGCAGGTGATCAGCCGTCCAGCATCGCCTTGTCGCGCACCGCGCCCTTGTCGGCGCTGGTGGCCAGCAGGGCGTAGGCCTTGAGCGCGGTCGAGACCTTGCGCGCGCGCGGCTGCGCCGGCTTCCAACCCTTCTTGTCCTGCTCGATGCGGCGGTGGGCCAGCTCTTCATCCGACACCTGCAGCTGGATGCTGCGGTTGGGAATGTCGATCAGCACCTTGTCGCCGTCCTGCACCAGACCGATGGCGCCGCCTGCGGCCGCTTCCGGCGAAGCATGGCCGATGGACAGGCCCGAGGTGCCGCCGGAGAAGCGACCGTCGGTGAGCAGCGCGCACTCCTTGCCGAGGCCCTTGGACTTCAGATACGAGGTCGGGTAGAGCATTTCCTGCATGCCCGGGCCGCCCTTCGGACCTTCGTAGCGGATGATGACGATGTCGCCTGGCTTCACCTCGTCGGCGAGGATGCCTTTCACGGCGCTGTCCTGGCTTTCGTAGATCTTCGCCGTGCCTTCGAACACGTGAATGGACTCGTCCACGCCGGCAGTCTTCACCACGCAGCCGTCCAGGGCGATGTTGCCGTAGAGCACGGCGAGGCCGCCTTCCTGGGAATAGGCGTGCTCGACGCTGCGGATGCAGCCTTCGGCACGGTCCAGGTCCAGGCTCGGCCAGCGGGTGGCCTGGCTAAAGGCGACCTGGGTCGGGATGCCCGCCGGGCCGGCCTTGAAGAAGGTATGCACCGCTTCGTCCTGGGTCTGGGTGATGTCCCATTCGGCGATGGCATCGGCCATGCTCGGGCTGTGCACCGTGGAAACATCGGTGTGCAGCAGGCCGCCGCGGGCCAGCTCGCCGAGGATGGAGAAGATGCCGCCGGCGCGGTGCACGTCTTCCATGTGGTACTTCTGGATGTTCGGTGCGACCTTGCACAGCTGCGGCACCTTGCGCGACAGCGCGTCGATGTCGCGCAGGTCGAAGTCGACCTCGGCTTCCTGGGCTGCGGCCAGGAGGTGCAGGATGGTGTTGGTCGAACCGCCCATGGCGATGTCCAGGGTCATGGCGTTTTCGAAGGCCTTGCGGCTGGCGACGTTGCGCGGCAGTACGGACTCGTCGCCGTCCTGGTAGTAACGCTTGCACAGCTCGACGGCTATACGCCCGGCGCGCAGGAACAGCTGCTCGCGGTCGGCGTGGGTGGCCAGTGTGGTGCCGTTGCCCGGCAGGGACAGGCCGAGGGCTTCGGTCAGGCAGTTCATCGAGTTGGCGGTGAACATGCCCGAGCAGCTGCCGCAGGTGGGGCAGGCGCTGCGCTCGTATTCGGCGACCTTCTCGTCGGAGCAGGAATCGTCGGCGGCCACCACCATGGCGTCGACCAGGTCCAGGCCGTGGCTGGCCAGCTTGGTCTTGCCGGCTTCCATCGGGCCGCCGGAGACGAACACCGCCGGGATGTTCAGGCGCAGGGCGGCCATCAGCATGCCGGGGGTGATCTTGTCGCAGTTGGAGATGCAGACCATGGCGTCGGCGCAATGCGCATTGACCATGTACTCCACGGAGTCGGCGATGATCTCGCGCGACGGCAGCGAATAGAGCATGCCGTCGTGACCCATGGCGATGCCGTCATCGACCGCGATGGTGTTGAATTCCTTAGCCACGCCGCCGTGCTTCTCGATCTCGCGGGCGACCAGCTGGCCCATGTCTTTGAGGTGCACGTGGCCGGGGACGAACTGGGTGAAGGAGTTGGCGATGGCGATGATCGGCTTCTTGAAGTCTTCATCCTTCATGCCGGTGGCGCGCCACAGCGCCCGGGCACCGGCCATGTTGCGGCCGTGCGTGGAGGTTTTCGAACGGTAATCAGGCATGACGGTTCCTGCGGCTAATCAGGTAATCGGAGGTATGCGTATGGTGAGCAACGCCTGTGCCGGATGCAACGGAGGGTGACCGCGCGTTCGGAAGGGGCCGGGTCGAGGCGGGGTAATCGCTCGTGGGGCCTGGGCTCTGGGTCCGCCGTGTGGTGAATGGCGAGATATCACCGATTCTACGCACGTTCCGGCAGCCGGGCCAGGCGGGACGATTGCCGGTACGCCGGCATGCCGCGAGCTAGCCGCGCGGGGCCGCCTAAACGGCCGTCCGGGGTGCGCATCCGCCGAAATTCGCCGCTTTGACCGCTGGTCCGCTTCTGCCTGCGTGCGACTGGCGGGTCGATTATCGCTCGCTACAGTCCATTCCCGACCGCTTCGCTGGCTGCTGCGCCTCTGCAGATGCGCGCTGCCCGCGGGTGGTCGGTCGCCGGTAGGTGTCCGTTTCGCGGCGGTAGGGCAGCGTTCGACCGGCGATGAATCCTTATACCAATGACAAGAACGAGGAATGCAGATGCACAAGTTCACACTTGGATGCCTGAGTGCCACGGCGTTGGTCGCCCTGTCCGTTTCCGCTATCGCCGCTCCGCTGCCCGATACCCCCGGCGCGCCGTTCCCGGCGGTTTCGAGCTTCGACAATTCCGGTCCGTACGCGGTCACCAGCCAGAGCGAGGGGCCCAGTTGCCGTGTCTATCGGCCACGCACGCTCGGCCAGGGCGGGGTCCGGCACCCGATCATCCTCTGGGGTAACGGCACCGGTACCGGGCCGACGACCTATTCCGGACTGCTGACCCACTGGGCCAGCCATGGGTTCGTCGTCGCCGCGGCGGAAACTTCCAACGCCGGCACCGGACGGGAGATGCTCGCCTGTCTGGATTACCTGGTGCAGGAGAGCAACCGCACCTATGGCACCTATGTCGGCGTGCTCAATACCGGGCGGGTCGGGACCTCGGGGCACTCCCAGGGCGGCGGCGGTTCGATCATGGCCGGCCGGGACGACCGCGTCCGGGCCACCGCGCCGATCCAGCCGTACACCATCGGCCTCGGCCATGACTCGTCCTCGCAGCGCAACCAGCGCGGGCCGATGTTCCTCATGTCCGGCGGGGCGGACACCATCGCCGTGCCCTACCTCAATGCGCAGCCGGTCTACAGCCGGGCCAACGTGCCGATCTTCTGGGGCGAGCGGCGCTATGTCAGCCATTTCGAGCCGGTTGGCAATGGCGGCGAGTATCGCGGCCCGAGCACGGCGTGGTTCCGCTACCAGCTGATGGACGACCAGTCGGCGCGCAGCACCTTCTATGGCCGGCTCTGCCGGCTCTGTACCAGCCTGCTGTGGAGTGTGGAGCGCAAGGGCATCGAGTAAGGCAGGGGAAGCGCAGGGCGGTCCGCCGCCCTGCGCAACCGGATGGCCGATCAGCTGTTGGGCAGGATGCGGCAGGTCAGGCTCTTGATGTAGCGGGTCTCCGGGATCGCCGGATGCACCGGGTGATCCGGACCCTGGGCGCCGCGCTCGAGCAGCTGGATGTTGCGATCCAGATGGCGCGCGCTGCCGAGCAGGATGTTCTGCAGGTCGTCCTCGGGCAGGTGCATCGAACAGCTGGCGCTGACCAGGATGCCGTCCTTGTTCAGCAGCCGCATGGCGGTTTCGTTGAGGCGGCGGTAGGCGGCCTCGCCGTTCTTCAGATCCTTCTTGCGCTTGATGAACGCCGGCGGATCGGTGATCACCACGTCGAAGCGCTCTTCGGCGTTCTTCAGTTCCTTCATCGCCTCGAAGGCATCGCCTTCGACGCAGGTCATCTTCTCGGCCACACCATTGAGCGCAGCGTTGCGCTCCACGCCATCCAGGGCAAAGGCCGAGGCGTCGACACAGAACACTTCGCTGGCGCCGAAGGCGGCGGCCTGCACGCCCCAGCCACCGATGTAACTGAACAGGTCGAGCACGCGCTTGCCCTTGACGTAGGGCGCCAGGCGCGCACGGTTCATGCGGTGATCGTAGAACCAGCCGGTCTTCTGGCCCTGCAGCACCGGCGCCTCGAACTTCACGCCGTTCTCTTCCAGCGCGACCCACTCCGGTACCACGCCGAAGGCGGTATCGACGTAGCGTTCAAGGCCTTCGGCATCGCGGGCGCTGGAGTCGTTCTTCCACAGCACGCCGCGCGGCTTGAGCACCTGCACCAGCGCTTCCAGCACGGCATCCTTGTTGCGCTCCATGGTGGCCGAAGCCAGCTGCACCACCAGGTGGTCGTGGAAGCGGTCCACCACCAGGCCCGGCAGCAGGTCGGAATCACCGTAGATCAGGCGGTAGCACGGCTGATCGAACAGGCGCTCGCGCAGCGACAGCGCGACCTGGATGCGATGCACCAGCAGCGACTTGTCCAGGCTGTGCTTGAGATCGCGCGACAGCAGCCGTGCGCAGATCAGGTTGTTCGGCGACACCCCGACGATGCCCAGCGGCTTGCCTCCGGCGGCCTCGAGGATGGCCTGGTCGCCAGCGGCGAAGCCGGCCAGGGGCGTGGCCGCGGTGTCGACCTCGTTGCTGTAGACCCACAGATGGCCCGCGCGCAGGCGGCGGTCGGCGTTGGCTTTGAGGCGCAGGCTGGGCAGGGTCATCGGCAGGGCTCCGGAAAAAAGACGGGCATTCTAAACGAGCGGCAGGCGGCGCGCGCCGGGTCGGCGGAAAAACGCTCGCCGCTTGCTGCCACTGTCTCGCTCAGGCGGACAGGGCGTCGATCAGCGCCTGGCTGAATGCCGGGATGTCATCGGGTTTGCGGCTGCTGATGAGCTGGCCGTCCACCACCACCTGCTCGTCGACCCACTCGGCACCGGCGTTCTTCAGGTCGTCGGTGAGCGAGGGCCAGCTGGTCATGCGCTTGCCTTTGACCAGGTCGGCGGAGATCAGCAGCCAGCCGCCATGGCAGATCACCGCGATGGTCTTGTTCGCATCGGCCGCCGCCCGGACCAGCTTCTGCGCGGTTTTGTCGGTGCGGATGGTGTCGGAATTGACCACGCCGCCGGGCAGCAGCACGGCGTCGTAGTCCTCCATGCGGATGCTGTCGAAGGTGTTGTCGACATGGAACTTGGAGGCCGGGGTGGTGTGGTTCCAGCCGGTCACCTCGCCATTCTTGGCAGAGATGATCTCGGCGGTTGCGCCGGCCTTTTCCAGCGCCTCCTTGGGCCCGGTCAGCTCGACCTGTTCGAAACCGTCGGTCACCAGAATGGCCACGCGTTTGCCGTTGAGAGATTGGGACATGGGCTTACCTCCGTCTGTCTGTCGGTAACACTCGCCGAATGCGAGTCACTTGAAATGGGACCCACATCTCAGCCAAAGTTCGCCCTTTCCTGCCGATAGCACTTTGCCTTACCTGTCCGAGCGTCCCGCCATGGCCGTTGAACTGTCCGCCGATCAAATCCGCCGGGTGCTGCAAGGCATCAGCGTGCCGCCGCAGCCGCAGATCATGGTCGATCTGCAGATGGAGCAGGTCATGCCGGTGCCCGACCTCAAGGCCATCGCCCGGTTGATCAGCCAAGACCCGGGGCTCTCCGGCGCGCTGCTGAAGATCGTCAATTCGCCGTACTTCGGCCTGACCAACCGCATCGCCTCCATCCAGCAGGCGGTCAACCTGCTCGGCTGCGACTCGGTGATCAACCTGATCAACGCCCAGTCGATCAAGGGCGAGATGAGCGACGAGACCATCGTCACCCTCAATCGCTTCTGGGACAGCGCGCAGGACGTGGCCATGGCCTGCCTGACCCTGGCCAAGCGCATCGGCTACCAGGCGCCGGACGAGGCTTACGCGCTGGGGCTGTTCCACAACTGCGGCATTCCGCTGATGCTCAAGCGCTTCCCCGGTTACATAGCGGTGCTGGAGGAAGCCTACGCCAGTACCGGCGAGGGCCAGCGCATCGTCGACATCGAGAACCGCGTGCTCAGCACCAACCACGCGGTGGTCGGTTACTTCACCGCCAAGTCGTGGAACCTGCCGCTGTACCTGTGCGATGCCATCGCCAATCACCACAACGCGTTGTCCTTGTTCTCCGACGACTCCGGGCGTGACGCGCCGATCAAGACGCTGCTGGCGATCCTCAAGATGGCCGAACACATCTGTGCCTGTCATCGCGTGCTGGGCGGTCAGCCCGAGGACCACGAGTGGGACAGCGTCGCGCGCCTGGTGCTCGACTATGTCGGCCTGTCGGATTACGACTTCGTCTGCCTGAAGGAAAGCATTCGCGAACTGGGCGTGGGCTGACGCTCCGGCGCCGGCCTGCTAAGGTCGGCATCCCTTCGCTGTAACCGTATCTCGCCATGCCCGAACTTCCCGAAGTCGAAACCACCCGCCGTGGCATCGAGCCGTATCTGGTCGGCCAGCGCGTCAGCCGCGTGCTGGTGCGTGATCGTCGCCTGCGCTGGCCGATTCCGGAGGATCTCGACGTGCGTCTGTCCGGCCAGCGCATCGAGGCCGTCGAGCGGCGCGCCAAGTACCTGCTGATCCGCGCCGAAAGCGGCACGCTGATCGTCCATCTCGGCATGTCCGGCAGCCTGCGTCTGGTGGATGCGGCATCGCCCGCGGCCAAGCATGAGCACGTCGACATCCTGCTGGAGTCCGGTCAGGCCCTGCGCTACACCGATCCGCGGCGCTTCGGCGCGATGCTCTGGAGCGACGAGCCGCTGGCGCATGTACTGCTGGCCAGCCTCGGGCCCGAGCCGCTGGGCGAGGACTTCGATGGCGACCGGCTGTATCGGCTGTCGCGCGGGCGCAGCATGGCGGTCAAGCCGTTCATCATGGACAACGCTGTGGTGGTGGGCGTCGGCAACATCTATGCGAGCGAGGCGCTGTTCGCCGCCGGGATCGATCCGCGGCGGCCGGCCGGCAGCATCTCGCGGGCGCGCTATCTGAAGCTCGGCGAGGAGATCCGCCGCATCCTGGCCATGGCCATCGAGCGCGGTGGCACCACGCTGCGCGATTTCGTCGGTGGCGATGGCAAGCCCGGTTACTTCCAGCAGGAGCTGTTCGTCTATGGCCGTGGCGGAGAGTTCTGCAGGAACTGCGGTGGCACATTGCGCGAGATTCGCCTCGGTCAGCGCGCCAGTGTCTACTGCGGTCGCTGCCAACGCTGAGGCGGCGCAACTGCGCGCGCGTTGACGGCGTTCACGCCCCGCGGGCCCTGGCCGCTGCTATAGTGGCCGCCACAACTAAAATTGCCGCGTTTCGCACAGCTGAAGGACCACACCATGAATCTGTTCCGCTCCACCGCTGCTGTCTTGGCTCTGACCACTGGCCTGCTGGCAATGCCGGCGCACGCGGAATCGGTCCCGCAGAACGCCAGCGGCGATCCGATGTACACCGTCGAGGCTCCGAAGGCCTACTCCATGATCGGTGACCTGGTCATCGCCCGCCCGCTGCTGATCGGCGCGACCGTGCTGGGCGCCGCCGCTTTCGTCGTCAGCCTGCCGTTCACCGCGCTGGGCGGCAATGTCGGTGAGGCGGGCAAGGCGCTGGTGGTCGAGCCGGGCAAGGCAGCCTTCGTACGCTGCCTGGGCTGCACCACCAGCGGCTACAACGCACAGAATTGACCGGCATCATCCGCACCGCGACTGGCAGGCGCTGAGCCTTCCGATCGCGGTGCCGCTGCAGTAGGCTTCGCCTCCCCAGTTCATCTATCCGCGCGAAGCCATCTTGAAACCTTCCTTCTTCAAGATCCTCCTGCCCCTCGCGGGCGTATTGCTGCTGTCCTGGTCGTTCTGGGCCAGCAGCGGCTGGCTCGAACTCTGCGCGGGGCTGGCGCTGTTCCTGTTCGGCATGCAGTGCCTCGAGGAGGGCCTGCGTCAGCTGGCCGGCAGCACGCTCGAGCAACTGCTCGCCCGCAGTACCGCGACCCCGTTCAAGGGGCTGATGTTCGGCGTCAGCGGCACCATGCTGCTGCAGTCCAGCACGCTGGTATCGCTGCTCACCATCGCCTTCATCAGTACCGGGCTGATCAAGCTCGCCGGCGGTATCGCCATCCTGTTCGGCGCCAACCTGGGGTCCACTACCGGCATCTGGCTGCTGGCGCTGGCCGGGCAGAACGTCAGCCTGAGTCCCCTGGCCTTGCCGCTGCTGGTCTTCGGGGTGCTGGCCAGTTTCAGCGGCGACAAGGGCAAAGCGGCCGGGCGCATCGTGCTCGGTATCGCCTTCATCTTTCTCGGTATCGATCAGATCAAGACCGGTTTTTCCAGCTTCGGCGGCATGGACCTGTCGCAGTATCACGCCGGCGGGCTGACCGGCCAGCTGCTGTTCGTCGGCATCGGCCTGCTCGCCACCGTGGTCCTGCAATCGAGCCACGCAACGCTGATGCTGACCCTGACCGCGTTGGCCGCCGGTCAGCTGGATCTGACTCAGGCGCTGGCCACCGCCATCGGTGCGAACGTCGGCACCAGCGTCACCACCGCCTTTGTCGGCTCGCTGGGCGGTAACCGCAGCGGCCAGCGCCTGGCCCTGGCGCATGTGCTGTTCAACGTCACGACCGCCATCCTGGCAATCGCACTGCTGGTGCCCCTGGCCTGGCTGGTGCAGTGGCTGGTCGCGCCGCTGGGGTTGGGCGAGAACCGGCTGATTCAGCTGGCGCTGTTCCACAGCCTGTTCAACGGCATGGGCGTGCTGCTCTTCTGGCCCTGGCAGACGCAGCTGGCAAACGTCCTGCTGCGCGTGCTGCCGGAGCGGGCCGAGCCGACGGTGCTGATCACCGAGCTGACGCCAACGCCGGCGGATGGCGTGACCCATGCGCGCTATCTCAACGAGCGGGCACTGGATTCGGCCGATGCCGCGGCCAGCGCGGTGGCTCAGGAGCTGCAGCACCTGGCACGCCTGAGTCTGGAGGTGATCTGTCATGCCCTCTACCTGCCGGTCGAGCAGCTGCGTCAGCAGGGCCGGGTCGACGAAGCGCTGCTGCATGCCCGTCCCGAAGCCCAGGCGCTGGACGCCGAACATCTGTACCAGCGCCATATCAAGGGCGTGTATTCCGATCTGCTGACCTTCATGGGCCGCCTGGAGCTGCCGCTGGACGAGAGCCATCAGGCGTTCTGGGTGAACTGCCAGGTCGCCGCGCTGCAGCTGGTGGATGCGGTCAAGGATGCCAAGCACCTGCAGAAGAACCTTGGCCTGTACCTGCGCCAGGACGATTCCGCCGCGCGCCAGGCCTATGTCGAACTGCGCCGGCAGCTGCTGGAATCGCTACGGGAAATTCGCGCGCTGAATCACTCCGAGCTGCCCGATGAGCTCTGGCGCGAGCGGCTGAACTGGCTGGACGAACGTGCCGCACACTTCGACGCCGAGTTTCGCCGGCGGCTGTTCGAGTCGATACGCAATCACAAGCTGGACGGCCTGCAGACCAGCTCGCTGATGAACGACCTGGGCTATGCCAGCCGCATCATCCAGAGCCTGCGCAACGCCCTGCTGCTGGGCGAGGGCCAGGAGCTGACGCGTCAGCTGCGGCAGCTGGCGGCGGACGACGGCCCGGTCATTGTTCAGCCGTGATCGGCTGGCGCCGTGCGGGCACCTTCAGCGCGCGGCCGATGCCGCGCGGGTCGCTGGCCGCATCGACCTTGCCGCTCGGCTTGTGCCAGTAGAGCACCTGCTGGTTGCCGTAGTCCCGCTCGATCAGCCTGGGCTGGTGGCCGCGGGCACGTAGCGCGTCCAGCTGGGCCGCGCTGAAGGCATCGGCCTCGTACTGCAGCACGTCCGGCAGGTACTGATGGTGGTAGCGCGGCGCCGCCGGCCAGGCCTGCACCGGCTCGCCGTCCAGATAGGACAGGGCCGAGAGCAGCACCATGCTGGGGATGCGACTGCCGCCAGGGGTGCCGAAAGCGGTGAATTCCTCGCGGCTCTCGATGAAGGTCGGGCTCATGCTCGACAGCGGCCGCTTGCCCCCGGCGATGGCGTTGGCGCTGCTGCCTTCCAGACCGTAGGCGTTGCTGCCGTCGATGTCGGCGGCGAAATCGTCCATCTCGTCGTTGAGCAGTACCCCGGTGCCGGGCACGGTGAAGGCGGCGCCAAACATCATGTTCAGCGACAGCGTCGCCGCCACCGCATTGCCTTCGGCATCGATCACGGCGAAATGCGTGGTGTGCTCGCCCTCGCGCCAGCGTGGTGCCGGTGGCAGGTCGCTGCTCGGAGTGGCGCGCTCGCGGTCGATGGCGGCGGCCAGCTGGTCCAGGTAGCGCGCGGACAACAGCTGCTCGATCGGTGCGGCGACGAAATCGGGATCGCCCAGCAGCCCGCGATCACGGTAGGCGCGACGCAATGCCTCGACCACCAGGTGGCTGCGCTGCAGCGGTTCGGCCTCACGCCAGGCGAGGCGTTCGAGGATGCCCAGGCTCTGCGCGAGGATCACCCCGCCGGCCGAGGGCGGCGGCGCACCGATCAGCTCGCGGCCATCGGCCAGGGCGAACCGCAGGGGCTCGCGCTCCACGGTGCGGTAGTCGGCCAGGTCCTCCAGCGACCAGATGCCGCCGGCCGCACGTACGCCCTGGACCAGCTTCTGTGCCAGTTCGCCGCGATAGAAGCCGTCACGGCCGTTGCTGGCGAGTCGCTCCAGGGTTTGCGCCAGTTCCGGCTGGCGCAGCAGATGACCTTCGGCCGGAAGATCGCCCTCGTCGAGAAACAGCCGCGCACTCTCGGGATCGTCACGCAGTGCGGCCAGGCGCCAGCTGGCGCGCTGGCGGTACACCGCATCCACCTCGAAGCCGTCGCGGGCCAGGGCGATGGCCGGCGCCAGGGTCGCCTCGAGTGGCAGGCGACCACGTTGTTCGGCGAGCTCGACCAGTGCCGCTGGCGTGCCGGGAATCGCCGCCGCCAGCGGGCCGTTCAGCGACAGTTCGCGCTGGAACTGCCCGTCGCGCAGATACAGGTCCGGCGTGGCGGCGCGCGGCGCACGCTCGCGGGCGTCGAGAAATACGTGACGGGCCGGTTCGGCGGCCTCGCGCAGCAGAAAGAAGCCACCACCGCCGAGCCCCGAGCCATAGGGCTCGACCACGGCCAGCGCGGCGCTCACCGCGACGGTGGCGTCGAAGGCGTTGCCGCCTGCTTCAAGGATCTGACGGCCGACTTCGCTGGCCAGGGGATGGGCGGTGGCGACGGCACCATAGTCGAGCGGGTTGGCCTGGACGCTGCAGGCCAGTAACAGCAGGGCGGCGAACCAGCCGTGGAGCACCCTGAACAGGAGCCTCCGCCGGGTCGGTCGCCGCCAGCGCATCACGCCTTGCCGGTGATGATCAGGTACTTCTGCATCAGTTCGTCCTTGCTCTCGACGTTGTTCTCGTCGAGCGGGATGCAGTCTACCGGGCAGACCTGCTGGCACTGCGGCTCGTCATAGTGGCCGACGCACTCGGTGCAGAGGTTGGGGTCGATGACGTAGATCTCCTCGCCCTGGGAGATGGCGCTGTTCGGGCACTCCGGCTCGCAGACATCGCAGTTGATGCAGTCATCGGTGATTTTCAGGGACATCCAGCGAACTCCTGCCGTGGCTCGAACCACGGCACAGCTAAATTACGACGGCCAATTGTGCCGCATCGACGCTCGGCGTGCACTCGACGCAGGGCCGACGGCGGCCCTCAGTTCTGGCCGAAGCGCGTCTTGAGCGCCTGCATCACGGCCGGATGCACGAACTTCGAAACGTCGCCCTGGAGCGAGGCGATCTCGCGCACCAGGGTCGAGGAAATGTAGGAGTACTTTTCGGACGGCGTGAGGAACAGGCTTTCGACGTCCGGAGCCAGCTGCCGGTTCATGTTGGCCAGCTGGAATTCGTATTCGAAGTCGGACACCGCGCGCAGGCCGCGCAGCAGGATGTTGGCCTGCTGTTCCTTGACGAAGTGGGCGAGCAGGGTCGAGAAGCCGATGACCTTCACGTTCGGCAGGTGCTTGGTCACTTCACGGGCCAGCTCCACGCGTTGCTCCAGCGGGAACAGCGGGTTCTTCTTCGGGTTGGCCGCCACGGCGATGATGACCTCATCGAACAGCCGCGAGGCACGTTCCACCAGATCGGCGTGGCCCATGGTGATGGGATCGAAGGTTCCCGGATACAACACTCGATTCATCGCGGCGTCCTGACGCATGCGTGGGGGTGTGGATGGTAGCGGCTCGGTATCGGCAGCGTAAAGTCTGAATGGCCATGCGGCGATCTGCCGCGAATGCGAGGCAATCTCAGGACTTGTGCAGGCGATCACCCAACTGCGTGGCCAGCTTCGCGCACAGGGCGTAAATCGACAGCTGCGGGTTGGCGCCGACGCTGGTGGGAAACAGCGAGCCGTCGTGAATGGACAGATTGCCCAGCTGATGGTGCCGGCCGAGGCTGTCGGTCACCGCCTGGCGCGGGTCTTCGCCCATGGCGCAGCCGCCCATGACGTGCGCGCTGCCGAGGCGGGTGCGGTACGGCGCCAGGTCGAGGTGCTCGATCAGTTCGCGTGCCGCGCGGGCCGTCTTCACGTAACGGGCATCGGCATGCAGCGGCAGCACCGCGCGGGCGCCGGCGGCGAACTGGATCTCGGCCATGCTGAGAAAGGCGCGGCGGATGCCGTCCCAGGCGTAGGCGGTCATGCGGTAGTCGAGTACAGGGCTGCCATCGTCGCGCAGCTCGACGCTGCCCTCGGCACTGTCCGGATGAAAGCCGTCGCGCTGCAGGGCGATCATGGCGTGGGTATGCGGCAGCGCGGCCATGCGCTGCGCGTTCTCCGAGCCGAAATCGCCGAGCAGGGTGGCCGCGAGCGCGGGATGGATGGGCGGCACTTCGAGCTTGTAGCCCGCCGGCCCGGCAGCCCCGTCGCGCCACTGGAAGTGATCCGAATAGATCGATTGCGGTGCGCCGCTGAAGGCGTCGATGCGCTCATCGAATTGCGCCGCGCAGAAGTTGGTCAGGTGCAGGAAGGTGCGCTTGCCGACGCGCTGGTGTGGGTCGGGCACCTCCGAGCGCAGCAGCAACCCCGGCGTGTTGATGCCGCCGCCGGCGAGGATGTAGTGCCGGGCGATGACCCGGATGCGCCGGCCGGTGGGCGCCACGCAGCGCTCGTCCATGCCCAGGCAGTCGAGCCCGATCACCTGCTCGCCACGCACCTGCAGGCGCTCGGCCCGTGCGAAATAGAGCAGTTCGCCGCCCTTGTCCAGCAGCGCCGGAATGCTGGTGACCAGCATCGACTGCTTGGCATTGGTCGGGCAGCCCATGCCGCAGTAGCCCAGGTTCCAGCAGCCGCGCACGTTGCGCGGGATCACCGCCCAGTGATAGTCGAGCCGTTCGCAGCCGCGCCTGAGCACCTGGTTGTTGGCGTTCGGCGGCACTGCCCAGGGTGCCACGCCCAGGCGCTGCTCCATGCGTTCGAACCAGGGTTGCAGCGCTTCGGCCGAAAGCCCGCTGACGCCGTGCTCGCGGGCCCAGTGCTGCAGGGTCTGCGCTGGGGTGCGGAAACTCGAGGTCCAGTTCACCAGCGTGGTACCGCCCACCGCACGGCCTTGCAGGATCGTGATGGCGCCGTCCTTGCTGGTGCGGCCGATGGCTTCCTGATAGAGCGAGCGGTAGGCCCGGGCTTCCTGCATGTCGAAGTCGCGGCTGGTGCGCAGCGGGCCTTCCTCGATCAGCAGCACCTTGAAACCGGCGGCGCTGAGGATTTCCGCGCTGGTGGCGCCGCCCGCGCCGCTGCCGACGATGGCGATATCGGCTTCCAGCGTCAGGTCCTGCTGCAGGCGCGAGCCGTCATGGGTGGTCCAGCCACGGGCGAGGCCTTCGGCGAAGAGATCGGGAACGGGCACGGCGGCCTCCTTGGTCAGACGGCCGGTGGCCCGGGATAGCCGCAGTGCGCCCAGGAAGCGGGGCAGGCGTACCAGGCCATGAGGATCATCTGCAGCAGCGAGGCGTGCCCCTGGCGCAGCAGCGCCAGCGAGCTGTTCTGCCAGCGCAGAAGGAACGTGCGCAGCTGGTCGTCCGAGGCCTGGCTCCAGTCGCCCCAGATGCCGGTGAGCGGGCCGCGGGTCAGCGGCTGGCCGAGCACGTCGAACAGCTGGCGCACCTGGGCCGCCAGGGCGGGCGAGAGGTGGTCCAGGCCCTGATCGAGGCTGCTCAGCGTGGCCTGCAAGGCCTGCGGCATGTGCTCGGCAGCTACCGCGCCGTCCAGCAGCAGCGGGACCAGCCGGTGCAGCAGCGGCAGGTCGGCCTCACGCAGCACGGCGAAGCCGCTGGCGGGGCCGGCGGCGGTCGCCCCGGCGCAGCGGCCGAGCAGCCCGCCAGCGGCCAGGATGGCGCCGCCGAGCAGCCCGACCTTGAGCAGGGTGCGGCGGTTCATGGCGAGGTCGTGCATGGGTTCGTCGCGCTTCAGCGGATGAACAGAGCGTAGATCAGCTTCTGCCACCACTTGCCGTAGGGCGGATAGATCAGCCGTGCGGCGTTGAAGCGCTGCTTGGCGAATACCGCCCTGGCCTTGCTGAAGGTCAGGAAGCCTTCGTGCCCGTGGTAATGGCCCATGCCGGAAGGGCCGATGCCGCCGAAGGGCAGATCGTCCTGCGCGACATGCAGCAGGGTGTCGTTCAGGCATACGCCGCCGGAATGCGTGCCCTCGAGGACGCGCTGCTGCTCGCCGCGATCGTAGCCGAAGTAGTACAGCGCCAGCGGTCGTGGCCGGGCGTTGACATAGGCCAGCGCCTCGTCCAGCTCGCCATAGGGCACGATCGGCAGCAGCGGGCCGAAGATCTCCTCCTGCATCACCCGCATCTGCTCGTTGACCTCCAGTAGCAGGCAGTGCGGCATGCGCCGCTGCTGTGGCGCGTCGAACAGCGGCATGACCCGTGCGCCCTTGGCCCGGGCGTCGTCCAGGTAGTCCTGCAGCCGCTTCAGCTGTCGGGCATTGATGATTGCGCTGTAGTCGGGGTTGTCGGCCAGGCGCGGATACAGGCGCAGCACGGCCTCACGGTAGGCGCTGACGAAGCCCTCGAGGCGCTCGCGCGGCACCAGCACGTAATCCGGCGCAACGCAGGTCTGCCCGGCGTTCATGCACTTGCCGAAGGCGATGCGCTCGGCAGCATCGGCCAGCGGCACCGTGGCCGAGACGATGGCGGGCGACTTGCCGCCCAGCTCGAGGGTGACCGGGGTGAGGTTGTCGGCAGCGGCACGCATCACGTCACGGCCGACAGATGTCGCGCCGGTGAACAGCAGATGGTCGAAGGGCAGGCGGGCAAAGGCGCGGCCGACCTCCACGTCGCCGAGCACCACCGCCACCTGATCCTCGGGGAACAGCTGCGCGAGCAGCGTCTTCAGCAGCTGACCGGTGGCCGGTGTCGACTCGCTCATTTTCAGCATCACGCGATTGCCGGCCGCGAGCGCGCCGATCAGCGGGCCGATGGCCAGGTAGAGCGGGTAGTTCCACGGCACGATGATCCCCACCACCCCCAGCGGTTGGTAGACCACCCGCGCGCTGGCCGGCTGGAAAGCCAGGCCGACCCGACGCCGTGACGGTTTCATCCAGCGCCGCAGATGTCGGCAGGCGTAACGGATGCCATGCAGGCTGGGCATGATTTCCGCCAGCAGGGTTTCGTCGGCCGAGCGATGGCCGAAATCCGTGCTGATGGCCTCGATCAGTGCCGGCTGGTGGGTTGCCAGCACATCGCGCAGCGCGTCCAGCCAGCGCACGCGGTCTTCCTCCGAAGGCATGGGCGCGGCGAGAAAGGCCGAGCGTTGACGCTGGAACAGAGCCTCCATGGCGGCAAGCGCCTGCGGAATGTCGGCGGACATGGAAGCTCCTCAAGAAAGATGGCTGGGAGATTTCTAGAGTAATTGCTCTAATCTGTCAACGAGACGTGCTTGCCCGGCCGCTGGCGTGTACCGTTGCCCCTTCGCTCCATCGCCGAGACCCCGCCACCCATGGCACCCCGAGCCAAGACCCGCGATCGCATCATCGAAGCCAGCCTGGCGCTGTTCAATGCCCAGGGCGAACGCACCGTCACCACCAACCACATCGCCGCGCACCTGGGTATCTCGCCGGGCAACCTCTACTACCACTTCGCCAACAAGCAGGCGATCGTCGCCGAGCTGTTCGGCCGGTATGAGGCGCGGGTCGACCAGTTCCTGCGCCTGCCGCCAGCACGGCCAATGCAGGTCGAGGACAAGGCGCTTTACCTTGAGGCGCTGCTCGGCGCGATGTGGGATTACCGTTTTTTGCATCGGGACCTGGAGGGCTTGCTCGACGCCGATGCCGAGTTGGCGCAACGCTACGCAGGCTTTGCCGCACGTTGCCTGCAGCACGCCCGGGCGATCTACCAGGGGTTCGTCGAGGCGGGCATCCTCGAAATGGATGGCGAGCAGACCGAGGCGCTGGCCCTCAACGCCTGGATCGTGCTCACCTCCTGGATCCGCTTCCTTGCCACGGCCGGCGCCGGCGCGGGTCAGCTCGATCCGGTACAGATGCGGCGGGGCATCTATCAGGTGCTGGCGCTGGAAAGCGGCTTCGTCGCGAGCGGCGCCCGCGAGGCGGTGGCTGCCTTGCAACGTCAGTACTTCGTCGCGCTGGATGCGTTGCTGCCGAAGACGGACGCCTGACCGGGCCCGGGCTCGCCCAGCCATTGCGGAATGCGCCGCTCCAGGTAGTAGCGAGGGCGGCGTGGCGTGCCTTCGACAAAGCCGACATGGCCGCCGCGGCGGTGCAACTCCAGGGAGGTGCTCGCGGACAGTTCGGCCGGTTCCGGCACGCTGTGGCGGAACACGAAAGGGTCGTCCTCGGCCTGGATCAGCAGGGTCGGCGTGGTGATCGTCGGCAGGTAGTAGCGGCTGGAGGCGCGGCGATAGTAGTCGTGGGCGTCGCTGTAGCCGTGCAGCGGTGCGGTGAAGCGGCCGTCGAAGTCCCAGAAGGTGCGCATGCCCTGCAGCGGACCCAGGCGCTGCAGGGCGCCCAGGTGCTCGGTCAGGCCTTCATGCTGGAAACGCTGCTGCTTGTCCTTCACATAGGCGACCATGGCCTTCATGAAGTGCGCCTGGTAGACGCGGGAGAAACCCAGGCCGATGCGATCGGCGCACTGGTCCAGGCGAAACGGCACCGACACCGCGACCGCCTTGCGCAGCGGGCTGCCGATGCCGCTTTCGCCCAGGTACTTGAGCAGCACGTTGCCACCCAGCGAGTAGCCGACCGCATACAGCGGTGCCAGCGGGCGCTTGGCCTGCAGATGGCCGATGACTTCGGCAAGGTCGTCGCTGGCGCCGGAGTGGTAGGCGCGCGGCAACAGGTTCGGCTCGCCCGAGCAGCCGCGCCAGTTGATGGCGACGCTGGCCCAGCCGCGCGCGGCCAGTTGTTGCTGCAGGCCGAGCACATAGAGCGAGCTGGACGAGCCGGTCAGTCCGTGCAACACCAGCACCAGCGGCGCCGAAGCCTCGTGCGGGCCGTGCCAGTCCAGATCGATGAAATCGCCGTCGGCCAGCCACAGCCGTTCGCGCTGGCGGGCCAGGCGCGGCGCGCGGCGAAAGAACGGGTTCCACAGGGTCTGCAGGTGCGGGCCTGGCAGCCACCACGCCGGTTGGAAAGGGTCGGACACGTTCGCTCGGATTCCTCTGTTTAAGCGCGACGTTAGAGCGCTGCCCGGCGGAAGAAAAGCGCCATGCAGGGGCTGAATGGTGCTGGCCGGGCGGCGGCGTATGCCTTTGGAGATATGGTCAGCGCCACGCGAGCGGTGGACAGTGGGCGCCGGTATACCCATCTGGACCAAGCCATGACCCTGACCCCCTTCGACCAACTGCTGGCGGCTGCGCGCCAAGAGCGTGAACCGCAGCGCCTGCTGTTCGTCTTCGTCAGCGCCGAACTGCCTGCCGATGCCACCGAGGCCGAGCGGCAGCGCTTCGAGGAAAACGGCGGCGGCTCGCTAAAACCGGTGCTCTGCGTCGACAAGCTGCCCGAGGAACTGCGCGATTTCGCTGCCCTGCGCGAGGAGTCCGCACGTACCGGCGTGGCCTGGGACCTGCTGTTCGCCGCTGCGCTGCCCGGCCATGCCGGCATCACGCCCAGCTCCGACGAGGCCGAGCAGCCGTTGAAGATGATGGTCGGCTCGATCGAGACCGGCAATATCGGGCGCTTTCTCGCCTTCGATCGCCACGGGCAGACCGTCGACTTCTACTGAGTGGCGGTTGGCTCGCTGGGGCCCTGGCGTTCCCACAGGGCATAGAACACCTTGCCGGCCTTCTTCTCCCGATGCAGTCGCCAGTTGCCGGGCAGGCCGAGGCTGGAAGGCGGCGCTTCGCTTTCGGTGTAGACCCAGGCGTGCGCGGCCAGCCAACCCTTGCCTTCGAGCAGCTCGCAGGCCGGCTGCAGCAGGTTCCTGTTGAACGGCGGGTCGAGAAAGACCAGGTCGAAGGGCGCCGGCGTCTGGCTGTCCAGATAGCGCAGGGCGTCGCTCTGCAGCAGCTGGCCGTGGCCGCAGTTGAGGGTGTCCAGGTGCTTGCGCAGGCTGGCGATGGCGTTGGCGTTCACGTCCAGCGCCAGGGCCATGCTGGCGCCACGCGACAGCGCCTCCAGATAGAGCGCGCCGCTGCCGGTGAACGGGTCGAGCACCCGCGCGCCCGAAAGGTAGGGCGCCAGCCAGTTGAACAGGGTTTCGCGGACCCGGTCCGGCGTCGGCCGCAGGCCTTCGGCATCGGGGAAGCTGAAGCGGCGCGAGCGCCATTCGCCGCCGATGATGCGCAACTGGCCCTGGCCGCCATGGGCGCTGGGGCGAATGGGTGGATTGGCCATCAATGCTCCGGAACGCCGCTGGGCTGTTCGATTGGTTTTTCGCTGGGCGGCGGCAGCGGTTGCTGCTCGACGCTGGGCCCGGCTGTGACGATGACGAAGGCATCTTCCTGCAGGTGCTTGTTCATCGCGTTCTTGACCTGTTCGACCGTCAGCGCCTGGATTTCGCCCATGAAGTCTTCCAGGTAGGTCAGCGGCAGGCCGTAGAAGCCGATGCTGCCGAGCTGGCCGACGATATCGGCGTTACTGGCGGTGGACAGCGGGAAACTGCCGGCGATCTCGCGCTTGCTGCGCTCCAGCTCGGCCTCGGTCGGGCCTTCGGCGAGGTAATCGCGTACCAGCTGCTGCACCAGTTCCAATGCGCCATCGGTGAGTTCGGCGCGAGTCTGCATGCTGATCATGAACGGCCCTTCGGCGCGCATCGGGCTGAAGCCGGAATAGATGCCGTAGGTCAGGCCGCGCTTCTCCCGCACTTCTTCCATCAGTCGCGTACCGAAACCGCCACCACCGAGGATCTGATTGCCCAGATAAAGCGCCGCATAGTCCGGATGGCCACGAGGGATGCCGAGCTGGGCCAGCATCAGGTGGGTCTGGTTGGAGGGGAAGTCGATGTGGTGCTTGCCGGCCGCGGGTGGTTGGGGCGAGGGCGTCGTCGGCAGTGCCGGGCCTTGTGGCAGCGCGGCGGAAACCTGGGCGGCGAGTGCTTCGGCTTCCTCGCGGGAAAGGTCGCCGACCAGCGCGATCACCGCATTTCCAGCCGCGTAGGCATGGGCATGGAAGTCGCGCAGCTGCTCGACGCCGATCGCCGGAATCGACTCGGGCGTGCCTTCGCTGGGGTGGGCGTAGGGATGATTGCCATACAGCTGGGCGAACAGCTCAAGGCTGGCCAGCTTGCCGGGGTTCTGCTTCTGGAATTCGAAGCCGGCCAGCAGCTGGTTCTTGATCCGCTGCAGCGAGTCCTCGGGGAAGGTCGGCTGGCCGATGACCTGGTTGAACAGCGCCAGCGCCGGCTCGCGCTTGTCCGGCGCGCTCAGGCTGCGCAGGCTGACCACCGCCATGTCGCGGTAGGAGCCGTTGCCGAAGTCTGCGCCGAGGCCTTCGAAACCACGGGCGATGGCGCCGACGTCCTTGCCTTCGACGCCCTCGTTGAGCATGGCATTGGTCAGCAGCGCCAGGCCGGGTACGTCACCGTCCTGGCTGCTGCCGGCGGAGAAGGTCAGGCGCAGGTCGAACATCGGCAGCTCGCGAGCCTCGACGAACAGCACCTTGGCACCTTCGGCGGTCTGCCAGCTCTGGATGTCCAGTTTGCGTCGGGCCAGCGGCTGGTCGCTCAGTTCGCTGAGGGACTCGAGGCGGGGTTTCTCCGCTGCCGTGGCCGCTTCGCTCGCTACGGCGGGTTGGGCGGCCTCGCGGGCCACGTCCTGTTTCACTGGTTCGCCGGGGCGCGGCAGGGCGGTGGAGCCTTCATCGCAGCCCGCCAGGCCGAAGCTGGCCGCCAGCAGCAGGCCGAGCAGGCCGTTGCGCAGGGCTTTGCAATCACTCATCTCGGGCTTCCTCGGGCAGAACATGGGCGACGCTCAGGCGCGAGCGGGTGAAATAGCTGCGCGCAGCCTGCTGGATGTCTTCGGGCGTGACGGCCTCGAGCGCCGCCAGCTCCTCGTCCATCAGCCGCCAGGACAGGCCGACGGTTTCCAGCTTGCCGATGGTGGTGGCCTGCTGGGTGATGGAATCGCGCTCGTACACCAGCCCGGCGATGACCTGGGCGCGAACCCGCTCGAGTTCGTCCGCCGAGGGTGGCGCCTCCTTGAGCGCGTCCAGTTCCCGCCAGAGACCGGATTCGACTTCTTCCAGGGTGCGGCCTTTCTGCATGTTCGGCGCGGCGCTCAGGACAAACAGGCTGTCGCCGCGGGCGTAGGCGTCGTACCAGGCCGAGGCGCTGGTCACCAGCTCCTCGCCGCGTTCCAGCCGCTCCGGCAGACGTGCGCTGTAGCCACCGTCGAGCAGGGCGGAGATCAACCGCAGCGCGTGCACCTGGCGGGCGTTCTCCTCAGTCGCGAGACTGGGGGCGTTGAACGCCATCAGCAATGTCGGCAACTGCGTCCTCACGTGCAGTCTGAGGCGGCGCTCGCCCGGCTCGTCCAGTTCCAGCGGCCGCTTGGCCGTCGGCACCTCGCGCCGTTCGATGCCGCCGAAGAAACGCTCGGCCAGCCCGCGTACCTCGTCGGCCGTCACGTCGCCAACCACCACCAGGGTGGCATTGTTCGGCGCGTACCATTGCTCGTACCAAGCACGCAGCTCGTCGGCCTGCATGCGATTGAGGTCATCCATCCAGCCGATGGTCGGGTTGCGGTAGCCGCTGGCCGGATAGGCGATGGTCTTGAAGCGTTCATAGGCCAGCGAGCTGGGCTTGTCGTCGGTGCGCAAGCGGCGTTCTTCCTTGATCACTTCGATTTCGCGGGCAAACTCTTCTGGCGGCAGCTTGAGGCTGGCCAGGCGATCGGCTTCGAGTTCGAAGGCCACGGCCAGACGGTCGCGGGCCAGCACCTGGTAGTAGGCGGTGTAGTCGTCGCTGGTGAAGGCGTTTTCCTCGGCGCCCAGTTCACGCAGGATGCGCGAGGCTTCGCCGGCGTCGAGCTTGCGGCTGCCCTTGAACATCATGTGTTCGAGGGCGTGGGACAGGCCGGTCTGGCCCGCCGTCTCGTAGCTGGAGCCCACCTTGTACCAGAGCTGGGAAACCACCACCGGGGCGCGGTGATCCTCGCGAACGATCACCTTCAGGCCATTGTCGAGGAAGAACTCGTGGGTCGGCTGGTTGTCTGCTGCAGCCACTAGCGGCAGATAGAGCGCTCCGAGCAGCAGGGCGGCGGCGCGGCGTAACGTCAGAGGCATAGTCGGGACTCGTCCAGGTTGGTGCCCGCCACGGTGGATGGCAGGGCGGCGACACGGCAGCCATGGTAATGGCCGGCGCGGGTCAGGCAAAGCCGGGGTATCCGTACAGCCGGCTCGGTCGCAGTGCCGCGCTTAGCGCACCTGCTTGGCGAGGTGCTAGGATAGGACCCATTTTGAGGCCGGCAGCCTGGCTGCCGGCGTTTCGCATCCTTGAGAATACCTTCTCCATGTTTGGTTCCAACGACGACAAGAAGACGCCGGCCGAGCCCGGCGAGAAGAAAGGCCTGTTCGGCTGGCTGCGCAAGAAGCCCCAGCCCGCTTCGGCAGAGCAGCCGGCCACCGAGCCTCAAGCGGACAGCGAACCGGTCGAGCAGACCGTGGCGAATGTCGAAACGCCTGCCGCCACGCCGCAGCACGAGGAGCCTCGCGCCGTCGAGGCCGATCTGCAGCCGACCGAGGTGATCGAGTCGCCGCTGCCAGAGCCTGTACCCGAACCCGAACCCGAACCCGAACCCGAGCCGTTATCTGCCCCGGTCGTTGCGGCCACGCCGGAAGCGCCGGCCAAGCTCGGCTTCTTCGCTCGCCTGCGCCAGGGTCTGTCGAAGACCAGCGCCAGCATAGGCGAAGGCATGGCCAGCCTGTTCCTCGGCAAGAAGGCCATCGACGACGATCTGCTCGACGAACTGGAAACCCGCCTGCTGACCGCCGACGTCGGCGTCGAGGCGACCACCGCGATCATGCAGAACCTCACCCGGCGCGTCTCGCGCAAGGAGCTGGCCGACAGCGGCGCGCTCTACACCGCGCTGCAGGAGGAGCTCGTCGGCCTGCTCAAGCCGGTCGAGCAGCCGCTGGCGATCGATGCCGGCAAGCGTCCCTACGTGATCCTGGTGGTCGGCGTGAACGGCGTCGGCAAGACCACTACCATCGGCAAGCTGGCCAAGAAACTGCAACTCGACGGCAAGAAGGTCATGCTCGCCGCCGGTGACACCTTCCGCGCCGCAGCGGTGGAGCAGCTGCAGGTGTGGGGCGAGCGCAACGGCATCCCGGTGATCGCCCAGCACACCGGCGCGGATTCCGCCTCGGTGATCTTCGATGCCCTGCAGGCCGCCAAGGCACGCGGCATCGACGTGCTGATCGCCGACACCGCCGGCCGCCTGCACACCAAGGACAACCTGATGGAAGAGCTGAAGAAGGTCCGCCGAGTGATGGGCAAGCTCGACGAGTCGGCGCCACATGAGGTGCTGCTGGTGCTCGATGCCGGTACCGGACAGAACGCCATCAACCAGACCCGCCAGTTCAACCAGGCGGTCGAGCTGACCGGGCTTGCGCTGACCAAGCTCGACGGCACCGCCAAGGGCGGCGTGATCTTCGCCCTGGCCAAGCAGTTCGGCACGCCGATCCGCTACATCGGCGTAGGCGAAGGTATCGACGATCTGCGCACCTTCGAGGCCGATGCCTTCGTCAAGGCGCTGTTCGCTCAGCGGGAAGACGCATGATCCGTTTCGAACAGGTCGGCAAACGCTACCCCAACGGTCACGTCGGGCTGCACGAGCTGTCCTTCCAGGTCAGGCGTGGCGAGTTCCTCTTCGTCACCGGCCATTCCGGCGCTGGCAAGAGCACACTGCTGCGCCTGCTGCTGGCGATGGAGCGGCCCACCAGCGGCAAGCTGCTGCTGGCCGGGCAGGACCTGTCGCGCATCACCAATGCGCAGATTCCCTTTCTGCGCCGACAGATCGGCGTGGTGTTCCAGAACCACCAGTTGCTGTTCGATCGCACCGTATTCGACAACGTCGCCCTGCCGTTGCAGATCCTCGGGCTGAACAAGCGCGAGATCGGCCAGCGGGTGATGACGGCGCTGGAGCGCGTCAGCCTCAAGGACAAGGCGCTGCAGTATCCGGCGGACCTTTCCACCGGTCAGCAGCAGCGTGTCGGCATCGCCCGTGCCGTGGTGCACCGTCCGGCCCTGCTGCTGGCGGACGAGCCCACCGGCAACCTCGATCCGCGCCTGGCCGCGGAGATCATGGGCGTGTTCGAAGACATCAACCGTCTGGGTACAACCGTGCTGATCGCCAGCCACGACCTGGCGCTGATCGCACGAATGCGCCATCGCATGCTGACCCTGCAGCGTGGTCGCCTGATCGGTGACGGAGAGGCCAGCTGATGAGCAACGAACGTAACGCCAAAACCAATCCAAGCACGGCCGAGCGCGTCGGTGGTTCGGTGAAGAAGCCGGAGCAGCCGCGTGGCGATGAGCCCGATTTCAAGACGCTGTTCCACGCCTGGCTCGAGAGCCATCGGGCGAGCCTGGTGGACAGCGTCGGGCGCCTGCTCAAGCAGCCGATCGGCAGCTTCTTCACCTGTCTGGTGATGGCCGTGGCGCTGAGCCTGCCCATGGGGCTGGCGCTGCTGCTGGACAATGTCGAGCGGCTCGGCGGTTCTTGGCAGCGCGCTGCGCAGATCTCGCTGTTCATGCAGCTGGACGTCGACGCCGCCACCGGCGAGCGGCTGCGCGACCAGGTGGCCGGAATGCCGGACGTGGCCGAAGCCGACTGGATCAGTCGCGAGCAGGCGCTGGAAGAGTTCCAGCAGCTATCCGGCCTCGGCGAGGCGCTCAAGGAACTGCCGGAGAACCCGCTGCCCGGCGTCATCCTGGTAACCCCGGACGAGGTGGACAAGGACAAGCTCGAGGCGCTGCGCCAGCAGCTGGCCGAGTTGCCCGGCGTGCAGCAGGCGCAGCTGGACCTGCTCTGGGTCGAGCGGCTGACGGCGATCCTCAAGCTCGGCGACCGCTTCGTCTTCGGCCTCACGCTGTTGCTGGTGGCCACCCTGCTGCTGGTAATCGGCAACACCATTCGCCTGCACATCGAGAACCGCCGCACCGAGATCGAGGTGGTCAAGCTGGTCGGCGGTACCGACGGCTACGTGCGCCGCCCATTCCTCTACATGGGGGCCATCTACGGCCTCGGTGCGGGGCTGATCGCCTGGCTGCTGCTGGCATACGGCCTCGGCTGGCTGAACGAGGCAGTGGTCAATCTGGCCGGCCTGTACGGCAGCGATTTCGGCCTGGGGGGCGTGCCGGCCGGCGATGCGCTGTCGCTGGTGATCGGTGCGGTGCTCCTTGGTTACATCGGCGCCTGGCTGGCTGTCGCACGGCACCTCAGCGAGCTTGCGCCAAGGTAAAAAGCCCTTTTAATACAATCGCTTAGCGGGTGTGCAGGGGAACTTTTCCACAGGCTTGCAGTCTCATGCGGCAATGCTAAACTGCTGCAGCTTCGTCATTGGAGGTACTGCATGACAACTACTCTGCAACCTGTTCAAGCGCTAGTCCCGGGAGCGAATCTCGAGGCCTACGTGCAGACCGTGAACAGCCTCCCGCTGCTCACCGTCGAGCAGGAGCGCGAGCTGGCCGAGCGCCTTTTCTATCATCAGGATCTCGAAGCGGCTCGGCAGATGGTGCTGGCGCACCTGCGTTTCGTCGTTCACATCGCTCGCAGCTATTCCGGCTACGGGCTGGCCCAGGCTGACCTGATCCAGGAAGGCAACGTCGGCTTGATGAAGGCGGTCAAACGCTTCAACCCGGAGATGGGTGTACGGCTGGTGTCCTTCGCCGTGCACTGGATTCGCGCCGAAATCCACGAGTTCATCCTGCGCAACTGGCGCATCGTCAAGGTCGCCACCACCAAGGCGCAGCGCAAGCTGTTCTTCAACTTGCGCAGCCAGAAGAAGCGTCTGGCCTGGCTGAACAACGATGAAGTGACTGCGGTGGCCGACAGCCTTGGCGTCGAGCCGCATGAAGTGCGCGAGATGGAAAGTCGCCTGACCGGCCATGACATGGCCTTCGATCCGGCAGCCGATGCCGATGACGACAGCGCCTATCAGTCGCCGGCTCACTACCTGGAAGACCATCGCTACGATCCGGCGCGTCAGCTGGAAGATGCCGACTGGAGTGACAGCTCCACCTCCAGCCTGCACGCCGCCCTCGAGGGGCTGGACGAGCGTAGCCGCGACATCCTGCAGCAGCGCTGGCTGAACGAGGACAAGGCGACCCTGCACGACCTGGCGGCCAAGTACAACGTGTCGGCCGAGCGCATTCGTCAGCTGGAAAAGAACGCGATGAACAAGCTCAAGGGCTCGATCCAGGCCTGATGCCCTTCAGCGGAAATAAATCGCGGGATGCCGACGGCTCCCGCGATTTTTTTTGCTTGTCATCTTCAGATTGTGATCACGGGCTGCCGGGACGGCGGTGCCCACGCGCTTTCTCGACCGCGGCCAGCAATTGCGCATTGGTGATCGGCTTGTGCAGCCAGACGATCTCTTCCGGGAACTGCGCGCGGTCGAACTGGTGGGCGGCGGAGATGACCACGATGGGCAGATCCTGCAGCACGGGCTTGTCTCGCAGTTCGGCGATCAACTGCATGCCGCTGCCATCAGGCAGGTGCAGGTCGAGGGTCATGGCTTCGTAATGCTCGCTGGCGAGCTTTTCCCTAGCCTGGTGCAGGCTCTGCACGCGGTCCGCGGCGTAACCGCCTTCGCGCAGCATCAGGTGCAACAGGCGGCCGGTGTCCGGCTCGTCCTCGACCACCAGGATGCGTGGCAGATCTTCGCCGCCGTCGGTCTCGGCCGAGGGCAGCTGGATCGGCAGCTCGCACCAGAAGGTCGTGCCCTGGCCCGGCTCGCAATCGAAGCCCACCGTGCCGCCCATGCGCTCGATTAGCTCCTTGGTAATGGCCAGACCCAGGCCGGTGCCGGATTTCTGCCGGCTGTCGGAGGCATCGGCCTGGGCGAATTTCTCGAACACCCGCGAGCGGAACGCTTCGGGAATACCCGGTCCCTGATCGGTGACGCTGATGCGCACGCGCTGGCCGCGCAGGCTGCTGTGGACGCGGATGTGACCACCCGCCGGAGTGAATTTGAAGGCGTTGGACAGGAAATTGCCGAGCACCTGCTGCAGGCGCATGCCATCCACCCAGACCCGCACGTCAGTGGCGTGCTCCAGGCTGCAGCGCACGCCGTGCTGATCGCATAGCGCCTGATTGCTCGCCAGGGATTCCTTGAGCAGCTCGCCGAGCGAGTGTTCGCGCAGTTCGAAGCTCATCTTGCCGGCGGCGATCTTCTCCATGTCCAGCAGGTCGTTGATCAGATGGCCCAGGCGCAGGCTGTTGCTGTAGGCGATTTCCAGCATCTGCTGCATGGACGGCGGCGCCTTGCCGAGCGCGCCACCGACGATCAGCCCCAGCGCCCCGCTGATCGAGGTCAGCGGTGTGCGTAGCTCGTGGCTGACGGTGGAGACGAAGTCGTTCTTCATCTGCTCGATGCGCTTGCGTTCGGTCAGGTCCATCAGCGTGCCGCTGATGCGCTGGGCCATGCCCTGCGGGTCGCGCTGGATGTAGCCGCGCAGCAGCACCGGCACGACATGGCCGTGCTTGTGCTGCAGGCGCAACTCGGTGGTGAAGTGGTCGACGTTGGCGAGCATCGTCTGCGCCAGTCTGGCTTTCTGCTGGGCAAGATCCTCGGCGACGGTCACCCGCTCCCACAGCTTGAGGTCGCAGGGCAGCTCGTTGGGGCGATAGCCGAGCATTTCCCACGCGCGGGGCGAGGCGTACATGCTGCCGGCTTCCAGGTCCAGGTCCCAGAGCCCGTCGTTGCTGCCCTTGAGCGCCAGCGACAGACGTTCCTCGCTCAGCCGCAGGTCGTGCCGGCTCTGCCGGATATGCCGCGTCATTTCCTCGGCCAGGGCCTGGGCGCGGCCGTGACGCAGCGCCAGTGACGAGGTGAGAAAGAACACCAGCAGGCTGAGGCCTAGGCCGAGGCCGAATACCAGCGCCTCGTTGGCATGGAAGCGATCCTCGAACTCGGGGCGACTGTCCATGCGCAGCGTCCAGGTCTGGCCGTACAGTTCGAGTCGCTGCAGCGCGCTGTAGCGCGCGCTGCCGGGAGCAGGTGCCTCGCGCGAGGCGTGCAGCAGATGCTCGGGTGCCTCGTCGGCGCTGGCGTAGATGTGCAGCGCCAGCGGCAGGTCGGCGGCGCGCAGGATACCGCGCATCAGGTCGTCGACCCGATAGGGGCTGTAGACGAAGCCGAGCAGCGCCTGCATGCGCTCGTCCGGCGTGCTTGTCGGCAGGTGCGGGCGATACACGGGCACATAGAGCAGCACCCCGGCCTGGACCGTGCCATGGGTCTCCTGTACCAGCGTCACCTTGCCGGTGATGCTGGTCTCGCCGAGCTGCGCCGCGCGCTGCATGGCCTGCTGACGTATCGGTTCGGCGTACATGTCGTAGCCGAAGGCCGCCAGGTTGCGCCCGCTGAACGGTTCCAGAAAGATGATCGAGGTGTACAGCTCGCGCTCGCCAGCTGGGTGGATGTCGTAATCGGCAAAGCCCTGGGAGCGGATGCGCGCCACATGGGCGGCTCGCTCAGCTGGACGGATGGCCTGGGTGAAGCCGACGCCCTGGATGCCCGGATAACGCTCGGCCAGGGCCAGTCGTTCGACGTACAGCCGCCATTGTTCGCGGCTGACCTGCTCCACCGCGTCGAACAGGCCGGCGCCGCCGAGCAGGATCTGTTCATGGTCGCGCAGGCGCTTGCGGATCGCCTCGGTGACCTTCTCGCCCAGCATCTGGAACTGCTCCTGGGCGGCCCGGTCCTCATTGGCGCGCAGGCTCTGCCAGACGACCAGCTGCACCAGCAGCGTGAACACCAGCATGCCCCAGGCGATACCGTTTCGCCGGGTGAAGAACTGGCGCAAGCCGCCAGGGGGACTGTGGTGAATCGATGGGTCGCTCATCATGTTCGCTGTGGTACGCGTGTTTACCCGATCTGCCGACCTTCGGCCGACGGGCGGGTCGCTGGTCGATCGGGCCGGGCGGCGCAACGCCTGCCGGTTTCGACCTGGGCTTTCGGAATGCGGTCCTTGACCGTTCTGTCAGCTTACCCCCGGTGATGGCCTATTGATATAAGCGCTTCGTCAGGGTCTCGACGAGCGGCAGCGCTGTCCGTAGTCGAGCGCGGTGGGTTGCCAGTCGATCTCGTCGGCCGGTCTCGGTCGGGCGAAACCGTAGCCCTGGCCATAGTCGCAGTTCTGCTCCAGAAGGAACGCCGCCTGGTCCGCAATCTCGATCCCCTCGGCAACCACTTTCAGGCCGAGGTTATGTGCCAGGCCGATCACTGAGCGGGTGATGGCGGCGTCTTCGCGGTCCGCCGGCAAGCCGCGGACGAAGCCCTGGTCGATCTTGAGCTTGTGCACGTTCATGCGCTTGAGACGCTGTAGCGAGGAATAACCGGTGCCGAAGTCGTCGATCGCCAGCTGAACGCCGAGGGCGCGCAGCCGTTGCAGCAGTTCCAGTGCACCGTCCGGGTCCTGCATGACGGCGCTTTCGGTGATTTCCAGCTCCAGATGGCGTGCTGCCAGCCCGCTGCTGGCCAGGACAGTGGCTATCTGCAGGTCGAGGTCGCCGTTGCCGAACAGCCGGCTGGAAATGTTCACCGCGATGAAGCCGAGTGGGCGACCCTGGCCGAGCCATTCCCGGGCCTGGTGGCAGGCCTGCTGGAGAACCCAGTGGTCGATGGCGCTGATCAGCCCGGTCTCCTCGGCGATGGGGATGAACACGGCGGGCGAGATCAGGCCCTTCTCCGGGTGCTGCCAGCGCACCAACGCTTCGAACCCGCTGATGCTGCCCTGGCGCAGGTCGTAGATCGGCTGGTAGTGCAGGCGCAGCTGCCCCTGCTCCAATGCCTGGCGCAATGCGGTGACCAGCTCCACGCGCTGGCGCGCCTGGCTGGTCAGCTCCTGAGAGTAGAAAGCGTAGGTGGAGCGGCCGCTGCTCTTGGCCTTGAACAGCGCCGAATCGGCATTGCGCATCAGCTGCTCGACGTTCTGCACGTCGGTGGGGTAGGGGTAGAGCACGATGCCGATGCTGGCGCTGCTGAACAGCTCCCGCTCGCCGAGCCGGAAAGGCTCGTTCAGGCGATCGAGGATGCGTAGCGCCAGGGCGGTTGCCTTTTCCGCGCCATAGTCCTCGCAGAGCAGGGCGAACTCGTCGCCGCCCAGGCGGCCGAGGGTCATGCCGCTCTCCAGCTGCTCGCTCAGGCGCGCGCTGACGGCCTGCAGCAGGGTATCGCCGAGGTTGTGACCGAGGCTTTCGTTGATGTCCTTGAAGTGGTCGAGGTCGATCAGCAGCAGCGCGCCGCTGCGCTTGTTCGCCCGGGCGCGTTCAAGGTCCTGCTTGGCGCGTTCGGTGAACAGCAGACGGTTCGGCAGGTTGACCAGCGGATCGAAATGCGCGAGCTGGTCGAGCTCCTCGCGCGAGCGCTTTAGGGCCGACAGATCGGAGAAAACCGCCACGTAGTGGCTGAGCTGTCCCTCGTTGTCGTAGATGCAGCGCAGATTCTGCCATTGCGGGTACACCTCGCCGTTCTTGCGCCGGTTCCAGATCTCTCCGCTCCAGACGCCATCTTCCTGCAGTGCCTGCCACATCTGCCGGTAGAAGGTGGCGTCATGCTTGCCGGAGGCGAAGAGCTTCGGTGTCTGGCCAAGCACTTCCTCGGTGCTGTAACCGGTGATCCGCGAGAACGCCGGGTTGACGTGCACGATGTGCTGTTGCGGGTCGGTGACCAGCACGCCTTCCTGGGTGCTGTCGAAAACCGCGGCGGCCTGCTTCAGGCTGGTTGCCTGCAGATGCTGGGCGCGCTGCTGCTCATCGAAGCGACGGAAGTGCCGGCGACCGAGCACGAACAGCAGGGCGCTGGTGAGCGTCACGAACAGGGCGCCCTTGCCCATCTGCCAGGCCTGGCCGTCACCGCTCACCAGTTGGCCGAGCAGGGTGTCGCCGAGAAGGATCCACAGCATCGCCAGGCAGAAGTAGCCCAGGCTCAGCCGGACGAGAGAGGTGTTCATCGTTGCTCTTGGGTCCGATCGAATACTGCACAGTCAAACCCCATCGCACCATGGCGAGCGGGCGCTAGGTCATCAGGCACCGGTAGTGCTGCGTCCTGCTGCGCCGGTCGTGCTGCATGCCGGCTCACAGCCAGCTCGGCCACCATTCCGGGTGGTTCGGTTTGATTCGCTGCAAGTAATGGCTGCCACCGAGCTGGCGCATCTGCTGTCGAATCCAGGCCGCGCGATTGTTCACATAGCGGCTCGGTTTACCAGCGTTCCATTGTCGCGGGTTGGGCAGCACCGCGGCCAGCAGGCTGGCCTGGTGGGCCGACAGATAGGGCGCGCCGGTACCGAAGTGATGCTGCGCCGCCGCCTGCGCACCGAAGATGCCGTCGCCCCATTCGACGCTGTTGAGGTAGACCTCGAGAATGCGTTGCTTGGGCCACAGCAATTCGATCAGCGCGGTGAACCAGGCCTCCAGTCCCTTGCGCGGCCAGCTGCGGCCGGACCAGAGAAACAGGTTCTTGGCCACCTGCTGGCTCAGCGTGCTGGCGCCGCGCAGAGATCCGCCTCGCTCATTGTGGCTGAGGGCAGCGCGGATTGCAGCGACGTCGAAGCCCCAGTGGTCGGCGAATTTCTGGTCCTCGGCGGCAATCACGGCCATTTTCAGGTCGTCGGGCAGCTCGCGCCATGGCCGCCACTCGCGGGTCAGGTCGATCGCCTCGCCGGTGCGCCAGGATTCGATCTTGCGCTCGATCATCAACGCGGTGAAGGGCGGCGGCACCCAGCGCAGCAGCAGGACCAGCAGCACCGAAAGGGCGATCAGCCAGAGCAGCAGTTTGGACAGGCGCAGCAGCAGGTTTCGCAACATGGCACGTGGTCGTGGGCGAAAAGAGCGGGCATTATAGCGGCCGCTCAGGCCATCGACCGGAAAAGCAATGATTCGTAGCTATCTCGTGCTTGCCGCCCTGTTCGGTTTGACCGGCGTCGCCCTCGGCGCCTTCGCCTCCCACGGCTTGCGCAGCCAACTGAGCGCCGCCCATCTCGCGGTATTCCAGACCGGCGTGCAGTACCAGCTGATCCATGCCCTGGCGCTGCTCGGCGTCGCGCTGCTCGCGCTGCAACGCCCCGGTCGCCTGCTGAGCGCGGCGGGCGGCCTGTTCGTGGCCGGCATCCTGCTGTTCTCCGGCAGCCTCTACCTGCTCACGCTGACCGGGGTCGGCAAGCTCGGCATGATCACGCCCATAGGCGGCACCGCCTTTCTCGCCGGCTGGCTGTGTCTGGCGCTGGCGGGCTGGCGCATCCGCGGCTGAGCGGGACGAACGGCCGCGGGGTGCGCCTTGGTGCACCGGGTGGTTCGGGCTAGAATGCCGTCCCCTTTCGCAATGGCAGCGAACAGCATGCAGATTCAACTCAACGGCGAACCCTACGAGCTGCCAGCCGGCCAGACGGTGGCCGACCTGCTGGCGCGCCTGGAACTGACCGGTCGCCGCCTGGCCGTCGAGCTCAATCGCGATATCGTGCCGCGCAGCGCGCACGCCAGCACCGCGCTCAGCGAAGGTGACCAGGTCGAAGTGGTGCACGCCATCGGCGGCGGTTAACCGCACCCGCTCATCCGAATGACGCCGCCTCTGCGGCGCCCACAGCCCGCAGCAACACGTCCGAACGAGGATTTCCCATGCGCCCAGTTCCGAACGACAAGCCTTTCACCCTGGCCGGTCGCACCTATCAATCGCGCCTGCTGGTCGGCACCGGCAAGTACAAGGACCTCGAAGAGACGCGTGCGGCCATCGAGGCCTCGGGTGCCGAGATCGTCACCGTCGCGGTACGCCGCACCAACATCGGCCAGAACCCGGGTGAGCCGAACCTGCTCGACGTGATCAGCCCGGAGCGTTACACCATCCTGCCGAACACCGCCGGCTGCTTTACCGCCGAGGATGCGGTACGCACCTGCCGCCTGGCCAGGGAGCTGCTCGACGGCCATAAGCTGGTCAAGCTGGAAGTGCTGGCCGACCAGAAGACCCTGTTCCCGAACGTGATCGAGACCCTCAAGGCCGCCGACGTGCTGGTCAAGGACGGCTTCGACGTGATGGTCTACACCAGCGACGACCCGATCATCGCGCGCCAGCTGGCCGAGATGGGCTGCATCGCGGTGATGCCGCTGGCCGGCCTGATCGGCACCGGTCTGGGCATCTGCAACCCATACAACCTGCGCATCATCCTCGAGGAGGCGACCGTTCCCGTGCTGGTCGACGCCGGTGTCGGCACCGCTTCCGACGCCACCATCGCCATGGAGCTCGGCTGCGAGGCGGTGCTGATGAACAGCGCCATCGCCCATGCGCAGAATCCGGTGCTGATGGCCGAGGCGATGAAATACGCCATCGAGGCCGGGCGCCTGGCCTACCTGGCCGGTCGCATGCCGAAGAAGCTCTATGCCAGTGCCTCCTCGCCGCTGGAAGGGCTGATTCGCTGACACCTTTCGTGGCCGGCCTCGACGCTTCGTCGGGGCCGGCTTTTTTATACCTTGCAGGCAGACCATGACTGAGCAGAACCCCGCGGCCGAAGAGCAGCAAACCGAGCACCGCCGCACCATCAAGAGTTTCGTGATGCGCGCCGGGCGCATGACCGAAGGCCAGCAGCGCGGCCTGGAGCAGGGCTGGCCGAAGTATGGCCTGGAGCTTGCCGATGGCCTGCGCGATTTCGATGAGGTGTTCGGCCGCAGCGCGCCGCGGACCTTCGAGATCGGCTTCGGCATGGGCCACTCGACGCTGGAAATGGCCGCCGCGGCGCCGGAGCAGGATTTCATCGGCGTGGAAGTGCATAAACCGGGCGTCGGCGCGTTGCTGAGCGGACTTGTGTCACAGAAACTGACTAACGTCCGGGTCTACAGTTGCGACGCCCTGGAGGTGCTGCGTGACTGCGTGGCCGACGCCAGCCTGGACCGCGTGCTGCTGTTCTTCCCGGACCCCTGGCACAAGAGCCGTCACCACAAGCGCCGCATCGTGCAGCCGGCCTTCGCCGAGCTGGTGCGGCGCAAGCTGAAGGTCGGCGGCGTGCTGCACATGGCCACCGACTGGGAACCCTATGCCGAACACATGCTCGAGGTGATGAATGTCGCCCCGGGCTACCGCAACCTGGCGCAAGACGGACGCTGCGTGCCACGCCCGACGGAGCGCCCGGTGACCAAGTTCGAACGCCGCGGCGAGCGGCTCGGCCATGGCGTCTGGGACCTGAAGTTCCAGCGCATCGACTGAGCGAGGCCAGACAAGCGACACCCGAGACGCCGCGCCGCCGCCTGGCCTGCCTGCCAGCCTACGCGATCGCTCGCCGGATCCAATCGAAGAGCCGCAACAGCGGCCAGGGAAGAGTGCCTGCCAGGACGGCATGCCTGCCCATACCAGACAACAAATGCAATGCCGTCAGCCGGGCATGGCCATGCCCTGCGTCGCGCATAATTGGGGGAGTAGACGATGTACGGAAAGATTGGAATTCTGTTGTTGGCGGCCTGTGCCGCTGTGCAGGCACAGGCCAAGGTGGACAGCACCCAGGCCGCGCGGTTGGGACAGGACCTGACGCCGCTGGGCGCGGAGCGGGCGGGCAATGCCGCCGGCACCATTCCGGCCTGGACCGGTGGCGTCCAGGCACCGGCCGGCTACGAGCCGGGCATGCATCATCCCGACCCGTTCGCCGGAGATTCGCTGCTGTACCGGGTCGATCGCAACAATCTGAAGGAACATGAAAACCAGCTTCCCGAAGGCATGAAGGCGCTGCTGGAGCGCTATCCGGACTACCACCTACGCGTATTCCCGACCCGCCGCAGCGCTGCGGTACCGCAGCGGATCTACGATGCCACTCGTTTCAATGCCGTCAGCGCCGAGCTGATCGCCAACGGCAACGGCATCCAGGGTGCGGCGGCCGGGATTCCCTTCCCGATCCCGCAGAGCGGCATCGAGGTCATCTGGAACCACATCCTGCATTACAAGGGTGACCAGAGCCACATGATCAACAACCAGGCGGTGGTGATCGGTGGTCGGGCCAACTACATCAAGCGCGACCGGCACGTGTACTACGTCTACAACCGCGAGGGGATGACCTACGCCGATCTGGACAACACCGTGCTGTACTACAAGTACCGCGTCACCGCGCCGGCCAAGCTCTCCGGCACCGCGCTGGTCGTGCAGGACCCGATTGACCAGGTACTGACCACCCGCAAGGCGTGGCGCTACAGCCCGGACGATCGTCGTGTGCGCCGCCTGCCTTCGCTGGCCTACGACTCCCTGCAGCCTGACACCAGTGGCCTGGCCACGGCCGATGTGGTGGACTCGTTCAACGGCGCCCCGGATCGCTACGACTGGGAACTGCTCGGCAAGCGCGAAATGCTCATGCCCTACAACAGCTACGCCGTGCACCAGAAGGGCATTTCCTACGACACCATCGTCCAGCCGCGCACCCTCAACCCCGACCTGCTGCGCTACGAGCTGCACCGCGTCTGGGTGGTCGAAGCCACGCTGCGCAAGGGCTTCAGCCATCTCTACGACAAGCGCCGCTTCTATATCGACGAGGACAGCTGGGCGATCCTGGCAGTCGATCTGTATGACGAGAAGGGGCAGCTGATCGGCCTGCAGGAAAGCCATCCGATCAGCTATTACGACGTGCCGATGTTCAACAGCACGCTGGAGACGCTCTACCATCTCAAGGATGGCAACTACTTCGTCGACGGCCTGGACAACAACGAGCCGATGTACGATTTCAACGTGAAGCTCGGCCCACGCGATTTCTCGCCGCAGGCGCTGCGTCGCGGCAACTGAGGATCACCGGGATAAAAGAAGGGCGCCACTGGCGCCCTTTGTTTTTTCACGCCTGGCACAGGCCTGCGGCCGCCAGGCTGACGCGTGTACCGGCTGCGCCGCGGACAATGGCCTCGATCTGTTCGAGCGAGCCGATCACCGCGACCTTGCCGGTATTACGTGCGAACTGGCAGGCCGCTTCGATCTTCGGTCCCATGGAGCCAGCAGCGAAACCCAGGCCTTGCAGTCGGTCTGGGTGGGCTTCGGCGATCCGCCGCTGCTGCGGGGTGCCCCAGTCCAGGTAGGCGCCGTCGACATCGGTCGCGATCACCAGCAGGTCAGCGGCGAGCTGCTCGGCCAGCAGCGCTGAACACAGGTCCTTGTCGATCACCGCCTCGACCCCTTGCAGCCGTCCGTGCTGGTCGTAGACGGTCGGAATGCCACCGCCGCCGGCACAGATCACCACGCTGCCCTTCTCCAGCAGCCAGCTGATCGGCCTGATCTCGAAGATCCGCTTCGGCCGCGGGCTGGGCACCACGCGGCGGAAATGGTCGCCGTCCGGCGCAATGCTCCAGCCCCGTTGTTCGGCCAGACGCTGTGCCTCTTCGCGGCCGTAGACCGGGCCGATCGGTTTGCTTGGCGCCTGGAAGGCCGGATCCTGTGGATCCACTTCGACCTGTGTCAGCAGGGTGGCGAAGGGCACCTCGAATGGCAGCACATTACCCAGCTCCTGCTCGATGATGTAGCCGATCATGCCCTCGGTTTCGGCCCCCAAGACGTCCAGCGGATAGCTGGGTACGTCCTTGTAGGCGGCCCCTTGCAGGGCCAGTAGCCCGACCTGCGGGCCGTTGCCGTGGGCCACCACCAGTTCGTTGCCCGGTGCGATCCGCGCGATCTGTGCGCAGGCCCGGCGGATGTTCTCTCGCTGATTCTCGGCGCTCAGCGGCTCCCCTCGGCGAAGCAGGGCATTGCCGCCCAGCGCAATGACGATGCGCATGTCGGTTCCTCCAGAGCGCCCATCACGGACGCCGGTCACATCAGATGTCGGCGAGGGTGGAGACCAGGATCGCCTTGATGGTGTGCATGCGGTTCTCCGCCTGCTCGAAGGCAATGCAGGCCGGGGATTCGAACACCTCCTCGGTGACCTCGATACCGTTGGCCAGGTGCGGATAGCGCGTGGCGATCTCCTTGCCGACCTTGGTCTCGCTGTTGTGGAACGCCGGCAGGCAATGCATGAACTTCACCCGCGGGTTGTTGCTCGCCTGCATCAGCGCCGCGTTCACCTGGTAGGGCAGCAGCTGCTGGATGCGCTCGGCCCAGGCGTCCATCGGCTCGCCCATCGAGACCCAGACGTCGGTGTGGATGAAGTCGACGCCTTGCACCGCCGCCTGCGTATCCTCGGTGAGCAGCAGGCGCGCACCGCTCTGCGCGGCGAATTCCTCGCAGGCCTTGACGTGTTGCTCGCTGGGCCAGAGGGCGCGCGGCGCGGCGATGCGTACATCCATGCCCAGCTTGGCGCCGATCAGCAGCAGGGAGTTGCCCATGTTGTTGCGCGCATCGCCCAGATAGGCGTAGCTGATCTGGTGCAGCGGCTTGTCGCTGTGCTCGCGCATGGTCATGACGTCGGCGATCATCTGCGTCGGATGGTATTCGTCGGTCAGGCCGTTGTAGACCGGCACGCCGGCGTAGCGCGCCAGCTCCTCGACGATCTCCTGCTTGAAGCCACGGTATTCGATGGCGTCGTACAGCCGTCCGAGCACCCGCGCGGTGTCCTTCATGCTTTCCTTGTGGCCGATCTGCGAGGAGTTGGGGTCGATGTAGGTGACGTTGGCGCCCTGATCGTAGGCGGCCACCTCGAAGGCGCAGCGGGTCCGCGTGGAGGTCTTCTCGAAGATCAGCGCGATGTTCTTGCCCTTGAGATGCTGGCGCTCGGTACCGCTGTACTTGGCGCGCTTGAGGTCGCGGGAGAGATCGAGCAGGTACTGCAGTTCGCGCTCGCTGTGGTGCATCAGGCTGAGCAGGCTGCGGTTGTGAATGTTGAAGGCCATGGGGTGAGTCCTCCGCAATGTCGGTTTGCCGGGGTGGGACCGGCGCAGTGATCAGTAGTCGAGCGCGTCGCGCGCGATCGGACAGGTCATGCAGTGGCCGCCGCCGCGACCACGGCCCAGTTCGCTGGCGCTGATGGTGATGACTTCCACCCCGGCCTTGCGCAGCTGTGTGTTGGTGAAGGTGTTGCGGTCGTAGCCGATGACCACCCCGGGTTCAAGGGCGACCACGTTATTGCCGTCGTCCCACTGCTCACGCTCCACCTCGTAGCTGTCGCCGCCGGTTTCCACCACCCGCAGGGCGGGCAGGCCGAGGGCTTCGGCGACCACCTGGAGGAAGCTGGCCTTTTCCCGGCGCAGGTCGATGCCGCCGGGTTTGCTTTCGTCGGGGCGCAGGCTGAACGCGACGATGCCGTGCACCACGTCGGGGTAGATGGTCACCAGGTCGCGATCGCAGAAGCTGAACACCGTATCCAGGTGCATCGCCGAGCGGGAACGCGGCAGGCCGGCGACGATCACGCGCTCGGCCGCGCCGTGGCGGAACAGCGACTGCGCCAACTGGCCGATGGCCTGCCGCGAGCTGCGTTCGCCCATGCCGACCAGCACCACGCCCTTGCCGATCGGCATCACGTCGCCGCCTTCGAGCGTGGCCAGACCGTGGTCGAGCTCGGGGTCGCCGTACCAGACCTTGAAGTCCTGGCCGGCGAACTGCGGATGGAAGCGGTAGATCGCGGCCGCGAGCAGGGTTTCCTGGCGGCGCGCGGTCCAGTGCATCGGGTTGAGCGATACACCGCCGTAGATCCAGCAGCTGGTGTCGCGGGTGAACAGGGTGTTGGGCAGCGGCGGCAGGATGAAGCTCGAGTGGCCCAGATAGTCGCGGAACAGGCTGACGATTTCGCCGCTGCGGGTGCCCGGAATGTCGCTGCCGGACACCCCGCCGATCAGGAATTCGGCAAGTTGCCGGGGTTGCTGTTCTTCGAGCCAGCTACGCACCTCGTCCTGCAGGCCGATGCCGACCTGGTTGGCGGTGATCTTGCGGTCGAGAATCCACTTCAGCGCCACCGGATTGCTCACCGTCTCGGTCAGCAGGTTGTGCATTTCCAGCACCTCGACGCCGCGCTCGCGCATCTTGGTGACGAAGTCGAAATGATCACGCTTGGCCTGGTTGACCCAGAGCACGTCGTCGAACAGCAGCTCGTCGCAGTTGCTCGGCGTCAGGCGCTGGTGGGCGAGGCCGGGCGAGCAGACCATCACCTTGCGCAGCTTGCCCGCCTCGGAATGGACGCCCAGTTTCGTTGGTTGCTGAGTCATGGCATTTGCCTCCGTCAGTCATTGCACCGGTAGGTGCAGAGTGGCTCGCCGCCGCTTGTGGCCTTGGCGAGAGAGGGCGCCGGGGCGCCGGTCAGAGGGACAGGAAACCGTCGTAGAGGCCGTAGGCCGCGATCGCCGCCCCGATAAGCACGGCGGCGAAGATCAGCTTCTCGACGCCGCTGAATACCGGCTGCCCCAGTTCGCGCTTGGCCTTGGCGAAGAACAGTGCCCCCGGCGCATAGAGCAGCGCCGACAACAGCAGGTACTGGATGCCACCGGCATAGACCAGCCACACGGCATACAGCGTAGCGACGGCGGCGATCAGCGTGTCCTTGCGCCGTTCACCCGCGGCGTTCGCGTATCCCTCGCCGCGAACCCCGAGCAGCAATGCATAGGCCGCCGACCAGAAGTACGGCACCAGGATCATCGAGGTGGCGAGGTAGAGCAGGCTGAGATAGGTGGAGGCGTTGAACAGGGTGATGATCAGGAACAGCTGGATCAGCCCGTTGGACAGCCACAGCGCATTGACCGGAACGTGGCGGGCATTTTCCTTGCGCAGGAAGCTCGGCATGGTGTGGTCACGGGCGGCGGCGAAGAGAATCTCGGCACACAGAAGGGTCCAAGACAACAGGGCACCGGCCAGCGAAACCACCAGGCCGACGCTGATCAGCACCGCGCCCCAGCGACCGACCACCTGCTCCAGCACGCCCGCCATGGAAGGGTTCTTCAGGCCCGCCAGCTCGGCCTGGCTCATGATGCCCATCGACAGGATGTTCACCAGCACCAGCAGCGCGAGCACGCTATAGAAGCCGATGACCGTGGCGCGGCCGACGTCGCTACGGCGCTCGGCGCGCGCCGAGAACACGTTGGCGCCCTCGATACCGATGAACACCCACACCGTCACCAGCATCATGTTGCGTACCTGCTGCATCACGCTGCCCAGCTCCGGGTTGCCACGGCCCCAGAAGTCGGCAGTGAACACGTCCAGGCGGAAGGCCACCGCGGTGATCACGATGAACAGGATCAACGGCACGATCTTGGCGATGGTGGTGACCAGGTTGACGAACGCCGCCTCGCGGATACCGCGCAGAACGAGGAAATGCACGCCCCAGAGCACCAGCGAGGCGCCGATCACCGCCGGCAGGGTATTGCCCTCGCCGAACATCGGAACGAAGTAGCCCAGCGTGCTGAACAGCAGTACGAAGTAGCTGACGTTGCCGATCCAGGCGCTGATCCAGTAGCCCCAGGCGGAGGAGAAGCCCATGTAGTCGCCGAAACCGGCCTTGGCATAGGCGTAGACACCGGCGTCGAGTTCCGGCTTGCGGTTGGCCAGGCTCTGGAACACGAAGGCCAGAGTCAGCATGCCCACGGCAGTGATTGCCCAGCCGATCAGGATGGCGCCGGCGCTGGCACTGGCCGCCATGTTCTGCGGCAGGGAAAAGATTCCGCCGCCTATCATCGAACCCATCACCAGCGCCACCAGCGCGCTGAGTTTCAGTTGCTTCGAGGTCGTGGCCATTACCCTGTCTCCTTTCAAGACCGTGCGTAGCGGGACCATTGAATGCCTGCCAGTGCGTTGCGGTCATGACAGACGTCAAGAAAGTGTGGGAGTGATGGTGCAAGGATGCCTTTGGCCGGTTGCGGTGCGATGAACGCAGCCGGACCGGCACAGCCATTGCGCAGTCAGCTTCGAGCGAGGGGGAAGCGGTGTTCAGACCCGGACATGTGGAAATCAGCCGGCTGCCGACCGAGGCGCGCCCCGGCTATCACCTGACCCTCGACTATCACGTCGAAGGTGCCGAACCGAGGCCGGAGTGGGCGTGCTTTCACCTGCGCGTCGAGGCACCTCAGGTGCATATCGACGAGCAGTTCCGGATGCATCGGGATGTCGCCTACAACTTCCTGCAGCGCATTCGCCGGTGCCTGCGTGACCATGGCGTACAGGTCAGGCAGGACATCCTGTTCGGCTTTCACGCGTTGTATGACCCGTTGTATGCGGATCTGCGGCAGCAGTTGCACCTGCAGCCCGGCGAGGCGGTCGATCTCGACCGCTTCCTGCGCGAAGGCTGAGTGGCGTCAGTTGCGGTCGGCGATCACGCCGATGAGGAAGAAGATCAGCAGCAGCACCGGCGCCAGGCTGTAGTTGTTCAGGTGCGCCAGGCCCTGGGTCATCCAAGGTGTGAGAAAGACGATGGCCAGGCCGTAGCCCACCGCGCAGACGAGCACGAAGATCAGCGTACGCAGGAAGAAGTTGAGGCTGCTCACCGTGTTCTTGACCCAGGCGTTCAACGCCGGGCCGAACAGCACGAAGAGCGTTGCCATCAGCGCCAGGGAGATATCGGACAGGTGACTGCGGCTCCAGCGCGACAGCGTGACGATCAGGTCGAGTAGCAAATCCATGCAGGGTCCTTAAGGCAGGAAGCTCTGTAGCAGGTCGTTGAGAAACAGCTGGCCCTTGGGCGTCGCCACCAGCCGGGCGGGATCGTTGGACAGCAGACCCCGAGCCTCGGCGTCGCGCCGTGGCTTGGCGATCGCATCCAGCGACAGCCCTGTGCGTTGAGTGAACAGCACGGCCGGCACGCCGTCGGTGAGGCGCAGCACATTCATCAGGAATTCGAAGGGCAGCTCGTCCGCGGTCAGCTGCTTCTCGCCTGCGCGGAAGGCCTTGGCCGGATCGAGATAGTCCTTCGGCAGGCGGGTCTTCCAGCTACGCAGGATGCGGCCGTCGGCATGGCTGAGCTTGGCATGGGCGCCGGCACCGATGCCGAGGAAGTCGCCGAAGGTCCAGTAGTTCAGGTTGTGCCTCGCCTGTCGGCCCGGCTGGGCATAGGCGGAGGTCTCGTACTGGCGATAGCCGTGCTCGCCGAGCAGTGCCTGGCCGGCTTCCTGGATGTCCCAGAGGATGTCGTCTTCCGGCAGCTGCGGTGGCTGGCTCCAGAACAGGGTGTTCGGTTCCAGGGTCAGCTGGTACCAGGACAGGTGCGTCGGCTGCTGGGCGATGGCGGTGCGCAGGTCGCTCAGCGCATCCTCCAGGCTCTGGTCCGGCAGGCCATGCATGAGGTCGAGGTTGAAGTTTTCGAAGCCTGCGGCACGGGCCATGTCCGCTGCGCGGATGGCTTCGTCGCCGTCGTGGATGCGCCCGAGTGCCTTGAGCTTGGCGGCCTGGAAACTCTGCACGCCGATGGACAACCGATTGATGCCGAGCTGGCGGTAATCGCGGAACTTGGCCTGCTCGAAGGTCCCGGGGTTGGCTTCCAGGGTGATCTCGATGTCGTCGGCGAACCCGACCAGATGCTCCAGGCCCTCGACGATGGCGGCCAGCGCCCGGGCAGAGAACAGGCTTGGCGTGCCGCCACCGAAGAAAATCGAGCTCAGCCGGCGGCCCTGGACGTGCTCGAGGTCGGCCCGCAGATCCGCCAGCAGCGCGGCCACATAGGCCTCTTCCGGCAGCTCAGGGCCGGCCGTGTGGGAGTTGAAGTCACAGTACGGGCACTTGCGCACGCACCAGGGGATATGGACGTACGCCGCCAGAGGCGGCAGTTCGAAGCGGCCCTGGCCGGTTGCCGGCGCGGGGCTTGCGGCGATCATATCCCCAGCCGCTGCTTGAGCAGGGCCATGGCGCGTGCGCGGTGGCTGAGCTGGTTCTTCTGCGCGGCGGGCAGCTCGGCGCTGGAGCAGTCGCACTCCGGTACCCAGAACAGCGGGTCGTAGCCGAAGCCGTGCTCGCCGCGCGGCGCATGCAGGATGCGCCCATGCCAGAGGCCTTCGCAGATGATCGGCAGCGGATCGTCGGCGTGCCGCACCAAGGCCAGCGCACAGACGAACTGCGCGCCGCGCTCGGCGTCCGGCACGTCGCGCAGCACCTGCAGCAGCTTGGCATTGTTGGCTGCGTCGCCCTGGCCATCGGCGTAGCGCGCCGAGTAGATGCCCGGTGCGCCGCCCAGGGCGTCGACCGCCAGGCCCGAGTCATCGGCCAAGGCCGGCAGGCCGGAGATCCGTGCCGCATTGCGCGCCTTGAGAATGGCGTTCTCGATGAAGGACAGGCCGGTTTCTTCCGGCTCCACGGTGCTGAACTCGGCCACCGAGCGGACGCGCACGGCGTCGCCGAGCATGGCCTGGAGTTCCTTGAGTTTGCCGGCGTTGTGACTGGCCAGCACCAGTTCGGAAAAAGGCATCATCGGTCGGGGAAGAATTCCTGGTTGAACTCGAAACTGAACGGCTGCGCGCCGGTCGGCTGCACGGTGAGGCGGAAGCGCAGGGTTTCCTGGGAGTCGAAGGGGAACTGCGCCAGGTAGTAGATCGCCTCGTCGCCTTCCTTGAGCTGCTTGAAGGTGAGCTGGCGATCCTGGCCGAGCAGGTTCTTCACCTGGCCGCTGACCTGGGCGGCGACCGGCTTGCCATCCTTGACCACCGACACGTTGACCACGCCCTGGGTCTTGCTGCGCACCAGGCCGGCGGCTGCGGCGATGTCCGGCTGCAGGAAGCCGGAATTGAAGGCGATGTAATGGATGTCGTACTCGCCGACGCTGTGCTTGCGCTCGGCCAGTGCCGGCAAGGTGAGCAGTGCGGCCAGCAGGCCGATCAGCATGCGTTTCATGGGTCTACTCCTGCGTTGGTGGGTCAGCGGGACGGCCCGGTGACACGATAGATGCCGATTTCGCCCAGCAGATTGGGCCAGAGACGGCTCGCCCAGCCGTGCTTGTGGTCGCGGTCCACGGCCAGACGCTCGCGCACCCTGGCACCGCTTTCCTGGCACAGTCGCTCGAAATCCTCGAAGGTACAGAAGTGGATGTTCGGCGTGTTGTACCAAGTGTAGGGGAGGAACTCCGATACCGGCATGCGGCCCTTGCTCGCCAGGTACCAGCGGCAGCGCCAGTGGCCGAAGTTGGGGAAGGTGATGATGCACTCGCGGCCGACTCGCAGCATTTCCTTGAGCAGCTTGTCGGGGTAGTGCACCGCCTGCAGCGCCTGGGTCATCACCACCATGTCGAAGCTGTCGCTGGCGAAGTTGCCAAGGCCGAGGTCGAGGTTCTGTTCGATGACGTTGACGCCCTTGTCGATGCAGGCGGCGATGTTGTCCGGGTCGATCTCCAGGCCGTAGCCGCTGACCTGCTTGTGGTCGCGCAGCCAGGCGAGCAGCTCGCCATTGCCGCAGCCGAGGTCGAGGACTCGGCTGCCGGCCGGGATCCAGTCTTGGATGATGTCCAGATCGGCGCGCATCTTCGTTCCTTATACGGCTATGCGGTTCATGTAACCGCGGAAGGCTTGCAGGTAGCGGGGGTTGGGAATCAGGAAGGCGTCGTGACCCTGCGGCGCGTCGATCTCCAGGTAGCAGACGTTCTTGCGTGCCGCGAGCAGGGCGTCGACGATTTCCCGCGAGCGTTCCGGCGAGAAGCGCCAGTCGGTGGTGAAGGACATCACGCAGAAGTCCGCCTGAGCGACCTCGAAGGTCCGGGCCAGGTCGTCATCGTTGGCCGCGGCCGGGTCGAAGTAATCCAGCGCCTTGGTCATCAGCAGATAGGTGTTGGCGTCGAAGCGCCCGGAGAACTCCTCGCCCTGGTAGCGCAGGTAGCTCTCGACCTGGAACTCGACGCTGTTGAAGTCGTAGTTGAGCTTTTCGCTCTTCAACCCGCGGCCGAACTTGGTGCCCATGGCATCATCGGACAGGTAGGTGATGTGGCCGACCATGCGTGCCAGCATCAGGCCGCGCTTGGGGATGACCCCCATTTCCTGGAAATGCCCGCCGTGGAACTCGGGATCGGAGAGGATCGCCTGGCGTGCCACTTCGTTGAAGGCGATGTTCTGCGCCGACAGCTTGGGCGCCGAGGCAATCGCCAGGCAGTGACGCACCCGCTCGGGATAGCTGATGGTCCACTGCAGGGCCTGCATGCCGCCCAGGCTGCCGCCGACCACTGCGGCCCACTGGTTGATGCCGAGCCGATCGGCCAGGCGTGCCTGGCTGTGCACCCAGTCCTCCACGGTGACGACCGGGAAGTCCGCGCCGTAGGGTTTGCCGGTGGCCGGGTTGGTGCTGCTGGGGCCGGTGGAGCCGTTGCAGCCGCCGAGGTTGTTCAGGCTGACGACAAAGAAACGATCGGTATCGATGGCCTTGCCCGGGCCGATGCAGGAATCCCACCAGCCGGGCTTGCGATCGTCCTCGCTGTGGTAGCCGGCAGCATGGTGATGGCCGGACAGGGCATGGCAGATCAGCACGGCATTGCTGCGCGCGGCGTTGAGTTCGCCGTAGGTTTCGTAGATCAGCTGGTAATCGGCCAGCGTGCGGCCGCAGGCGAGTGTCAGTGGTTCGGCAAAATGCGCGACCTGCGGACTCACCAGGCCAACGGAATCGGCGGGAATTGCAGTGGGCATCGACCCTGGCTCTTGCTTGGAGAAGGCGGCAAAGTCTAAAGGTAAGCGCGCTGCAATTCATCCTGAAATACAGCGGCGGCGGGCGCGTTGCCATTTCGCCATCCACGATGGCGGCAAATGGCAGCGAAGCTAGCTGATCTGGACGCTGCTCAGGCTGACCACCTTGCTCTGGCGGCGAAGCGGTGCAGGGCGGCGCAGCGCGCGCAGCATCTCCGCGGCCTGCGTCAGTTGCTGTTCCAGTTCGCCGCTGTAGCGGGTCAGCAGCTGGCCGCGCTGGCTGTTCTGCTGGCTTTCCTTGGCCAGGCTCTTCAGGCGCAGCATGTGGGTTTCCAGCTGCTGCTTGTGCTCCAGCGAAAACTGCAGCAGCGGCGTCAGGGCATCGCCGGACCAGCGCTCGGCTTCCTGGCGCAGGCGCTGATGCAGGCCGATGACCTCCTGCACCAGGGTGGCGAAGAAGCGCCGGGTCAGCGTGCGCTGCTCGGTCAGCAGCGTCTTGAGCTGCAGGCGGAACTGGTCGGCCTTGCTCTGCAGGGCACGCAGTTCGCGCTGGTAGGGCTGCAGCTGGAACAATGGCGGGTCGATGCCGTGCAGCGGGTTCTCTTCGCTATGCCGGCGATAGATCGCCGACACCATCTTGTTGGCCCGTTCGGCTTCCTGTTCGAGGATGCCCAGGTCCTGCTCAACCGAGCGGAAGAAATGCAGGATCGCCAGGTTGATCCCCAGCGTGGTCAGGCTGCCGGTCAGGCTGCGGCGCAGGCGGGTCAGGTGCTCTTCCAGCCGCTCCGCGCGGATCGCCGCGCGCAGCAGCTCGCCTTGGCGCTGCAGCAGGCGCTGGTTGGTCTTCAGGTCGAGCAGACGCTTGTGGTGGCGGTTGTGCTCGTGGCGCGTGCGCGCAGTGAGCTCAAGCAGCATCTGGCCGCTGCCCTGCTGGTGACTGGCGAGCAGGTCGCGTTGCTCAATGACCTTTTCCAGGCGCAACCGCAGGGCGTGCTGGCTGTTCTGGATCAACCCCATTACCTGAAGCACCACCTGATCTTCGAGCAGGCGCTCCTTCTGCGCCAGGATGCGCTGGCTGAGCAGCTGCTCCAGCTCGGCCAGCTGACTGCGTTCGAGCAGCGCCTGGTCGCCACGGATCTTCGCCATCAGCGCCTGTTTGGCCGAAAGCGGCAGGACGTCGGCCGCATCGATGCCCAGCTGTTGCGCGGTGGTCTCGCGGATCTGCTCGATGGCGTTCTGCACGAATGCCTCGCCGGCGACATCGTCCCAGAGCACGTCGATCTTGTTCAGCACGGCGAACAGGCTGTTCTGGGTGTCCTCGTCGAGCTGGCGGATGTGTTGCTGCCAGATCTGCATGTCGCTGGCGGTGACGCCGGTGTCGGCGGACAGCAGGAAGACGATGGCCTGGGCGTTGGGCAGCATCGACAGGGTCAGTTCGGGTTCGCTGCCCAGCGCGTTCAGACCGGGCGTGTCGAGGATGCGCAGACCCTGCCGCAGCAGCGGATGGTCGAAGTTGACCATGGCGTGACGCCAGGCGGGCACCAGTACATCGTCGCCGCCGCCCACGCTCTCTAGCGTGGCGGGATCGAAGCCGAGGGCGATCGCCTGTTCCACCGGCACGGTCTTGGTTTGCGCGACCTGGGCGAAGGCCTCGGCCATGCTCTGCGGGTCGCGTGGGTCCAGCGGCAGGTTCAGCCACAGTCGCGAGGTGCGCTTGAGCTGGGCGATGCTGGTGTCTTCCAGGCGCGACTCGATGGGCAGCAGGCGAATATAGGATCGTTCCGAACGCGGGTCGAAGAGCAGCTCGGTGGGGCACATGGTGGTGCGACCGGCGCGGGACGGCAGGATGCGCTGGCCATAGCTGGAGAAGAACAGGCTGTTGATCAGCTCGGTCTTGCCGCGGGAGTATTCGCCGACGAACGCCAGGGTGATGTGATCGGTGCGCAGCACCCGTAGCGCACGTTCCAGGCGCGCGTCGACGGCCTCGCTGCTCAATCGGTTGTGCGCCAGCCAGCTGCGATAGCGGGTGATCTCACGAATCAGATCGCGCTTCCAGGTGACGTAGGCGTCCACGTGTCGATCGAGTCGTTCCATGCTCATCCAGCTCCCGGTGTGATTCGGCGAATTATCGGACCCGCCGATGCGCGGTCAATTCAGTCCAGGCCTGACGCGACCGAACGGGCCTGCCGGTGGCATAGACGGTCATCGCCGGCTCGGGTCGAGTCGATGTCCTCGTTCACATCCCCGCGGTCATGCCGCGAGGTAGGATGGAAACAGCCGAGAAAATGCAGTCTACGTGCTGCCAGGCGGCAAGCCGAGGCGCTTTTCGCGTCGGCCCGCCGCTTTGACTGCAAAGCATGAACGGCGTCTCAGATAAGCATGCGCAGGATGTTCGGCATGTGGGTCATGGTGGCCAGGTTGTTCACCACCAGCATGTCCAGCAGCTTGATCGCGAGGAAGGCGAAGATCGGCGAGATATCCAGCCCGCCGAGGTTCGGCAGCAGGCGGCGGAAGGGCATCAGCACCGGCTCGCAGATCTGGCTGACCAGCTGAGCGCCCGGGTTGTGGCTGCCCGGTGCGACCCAGGAGAGGATCACGCTGATGATCAGCGCCCAGAAGAAGATGTTGAGGAACAGACCGGTGATGCCGACCAGCGCCCAGACAAGGAGCAGCAGCGGATTGCCGGTGGTGCCGTAGGCGATCAGCAGGATCAGCGCCATCAGCACCATCTGCACGATGATCGCGAGTACCAGCGAGGACAGGTCCAGCGAGCCCATGCTCGGGATGACGCGGCGCATCGGGCGTAGCAGCGGGTGGGTGGCCTTGACGATGAACTGGCTGAGCGGGTTGTAGAAGTCGGCACGTACCAGCTGGAGGATGAAGCGCAGCAGCACGATCAGCAGGTAAAGGCTGCCCAGGGTCTGGATGACGAGGATCAGGGCTTGCGAGAGTTGGGACATGAATGCTCCTTATTGGCCCAGTTGTTCGGCCAGTTCGGCCGAGCGTTGTGCAGCGGCGTTCAATGCCTGCTGCACCAGCTGCTCGAAGCCGCCAGCCTGGAAGGCTTTGATCGCCGCTTCGGTGGTTCCGTTCGGCGAGGTGACGCGGCGTCGCAGTTCGGCCGCCTCGACATCGCTCTCGCAGGCCATGCGGGCTGCTCCCAGTGCGGTCTGCAGGGTCAGCTGGGCGGCGGTTTCGCGAGGCAGGCCGAGCTGCTCGCCGGCAGCGGTCATCGCCTCGATGAGCAGGAAGAAATAGGCCGGACCACTGCCGGAAACGGCAGTCACCGCATCGATCAGGTGCTCCTCGTCGAGCCACAGCGCCATGCCGACGGCTGACAGCAGCTGTTCGGCCTGGGCCTTCTGCTCGGCACTGACCTGGGCGTTGGCAAACAAGCCGCTGACGCCCTGGCGCAGCAGCGCCGGTGTGTTGGGCATGCAGCGCACGATCGCCTGCGGCCGCGGGCCGAGCCAGCGCTGCAGGCTGTCGCAGCTGATGCCGGCAGCGATGGAAACAATCAGCGGCCCATGTTCGAGGTGGGCGGCCAGGTCGCGGCAGACGGCCTGCATCACCTGCGGCTTAACCGACAGCACCACCACATCGGCGTCAGCCAGTGCTTCGGCATTCTGCGCGAAGGTTTGGATGCCGTGCTCGGCGCTGATTTTCGCGCGCTGTTCGGCACCCGGATCGCTGGCGCGGATGGCATCAGCGGCGATGCCCTGGGCACGCAGCCCGCCGATCAGGCTGGCGGCCATGTTGCCGGCGCCGATGAAGGCGATGCGGGGAGAGGTCATAGCGATTCCTTTATTGAGGGCGGCCGTAGTCACGGGCGCCGAAGAGAGCAGTGCCGATGCGAACCCAGGTCGCACCTTCGGCAATGGCAGCTTCCAGATCCTGACTCATGCCCATGGACAGCGTATCCAGATCAAGTGCCAGCTCGTCGCGAAGCTGCCGCACACGGGCGAAGGCGGCGTGTTGCTCGGCCGGATCCTCGCTGGGGGCCGGGATGCACATCAGACCGCGCAGGCGCAGTCGTGGCAGTGCGGTGATCGCACGCGCCAGCTGCTGCACCTCCTGCGGTGCACAGCCGGACTTGCTGGTCTCGCCACTGACATTCACCTGCAGGCAGATGTTCAACGGCGGCAGCGCCTCAGGGCGCTGATCGGAGAGGCGCTGGGCGATCTTCAGGCGATCCACCGAGTGCACCCAGTCGAAGTGTTCTGCGATGGCCTTGGTCTTGTTCGACTGGATGGGGCCGATGAAATGCCAGGTCAGCGGCAGGTCGTCCAGCTCGGCCTGCTTGTCCAGCGCCTCCTGCAGATAGTTCTCGCCGAAATCGCGCAGGCCGGCGGCGAATGCGTCGCGAATGGCAGCGGCTGGCTGGGTCTTGCTGACGGCCAGCAGGCCCACCGTGGCGGGCTCACGACCCACAGCTTGCGCCGCCTCACGGATGCGTGCTCCGACCTTTGCAATATTCTTCTCTATCGTGGACATTACTTGCGCCCGCCGCCTTGGGGTCTGCGCGGCATTCTACCTGCTCGCTTGTAATTGGGGAGTCCCATGGATATCACTGAACTGCTGGCCTTCAGCGCCAAGCAGGGTGCGTCGGATTTGCACCTTTCCGCCGGCCTGCCGCCGATGATCCGCGTCGATGGTGACGTGCGGCGCATCAATCTGCCGGCCATGGACCACAAGCAGGTGCATGCGCTGATCTACGACATCATGAACGACAAGCAGCGCAAGGATTACGAGGAATTCCTCGAAACCGACTTCTCGTTCGAGGTGCCGGGTGTGGCGCGCTTCCGCGTCAATGCCTTCAACCAGAACCGCGGCGCCGGCGCCGTGTTCCGGACCATTCCGTCCAAGGTGCTGACCATGGAGGACCTCAACATGGGTGAGGTCTTCCGCAAGATCACCGACGTGCCGCGCGGGCTGGTGCTGGTCACCGGGCCGACCGGCTCGGGTAAGTCGACCACCCTGGCGGCGATGCTCGATTACCTGAACAACACCAAATACCACCACATCCTCACCATCGAAGACCCCATCGAATTCGTTCACGAGTCCAAGAAGTGCCTGGTCAACCAGCGTGAGGTGCACCGCGACACCCTGGGCTTCTCCGAGGCGCTGCGTTCGGCCTTGCGTGAAGACCCGGACATCATCCTGGTGGGCGAGATGCGCGACCTGGAAACCATTCGCCTGGCGCTGACCGCCGCGGAAACCGGCCACCTCGTGTTCGGCACGCTGCACACCACCTCCGCCGCCAAGACCATCGACCGCGTGGTCGACGTGTTCCCGGCCGAAGAAAAATCCATGGTCCGCTCGATGCTCTCCGAATCGCTGCAGGCGGTGATCTCGCAGACCCTGCTGAAGAAGATCGGTGGCGGCCGCGTCGCGGCCCACGAGATCATGATCGGCACCCCGGCGATCCGTAACCTGATCCGCGAGGACAAGGTGGCGCAGATGTACTCGGCGATCCAGACCGGCGGTTCGCTTGGCATGCAGACCCTGGACATGTGCCTCAAGGGGCTGCTGGCCAAGGGCCTGATCAGCCGCGACAGCGCGCGGGAAAAGGCCAAGCAGCCCGAGAATTTCTAAACGCCTGACAACCCCGGACGCCGCCCGGTGCGGCGCTTGCCACGATTGCGAGTACGACGATGGAATTCGAGAAACTTCTGCGCCTGATGGTCGAAAAAGGCGGCTCCGATCTGTTCATCACGGCTGGCGTGCCGCCGTCGATGAAGGTCAACGGCAAGATCATGCCGGTGAGCAAGACGCCCATGTCGCCGGAGATGACCCGGGAAACCGTGCACGGCGTGATGAACGAGCAGCAGCGCCGCGAGTTCACCGAGAACCACGAATGCAACTTCGCCATCAGTGCCCGCGGCATCGGCCGCTTCCGTGTCAGCGCGTTCTATCAGCGAAACCTGGCCGGCATGGTGCTGCGTCGCATCGAGACCAACATCCCGACCATCGAAGAACTCAAGCTGCCGGACGTCCTGAAGAAGCTGTCGATGACCAAACGTGGTCTGGTGCTGTTCGTCGGCGCCACCGGTACCGGCAAGTCGACGTCGCTGGCCTCGATGATCGGCTACCGCAACAAGAACTCCAGCGGGCACATCATCTCCATCGAAGACCCGATCGAATTCATCCACCAGCACCAGAATTGCATCGTCACCCAGCGCGAAGTGGGCATCGACACCAGCTCCTTCGAGGTGGCGCTGAAGAACACCCTGCGCCAGGCGCCGGACGTGATCCTCATCGGCGAGATCCGTACCCGCGAAACCATGGATTACGCGGTCGCCTTCGCCGAAACCGGCCACCTGTGCCTGGCCACGCTGCACGCCAACAACGCCAACCAGGCGCTGGACCGCATCATCAACTTCTTCCCGCCGGACCGGCACAACCAGGTCTGGATGGACCTGTCGCTCAACCTCAAGGCCATCGTCGCCCAGCAGCTGGTTCCGACCCCGGACGGCAAGGGTCGTCGTGCGGTCATCGAGGTGCTGATCAATACGCCGCTGGCGGCCGACCTGATCCGCAAGGGCGAGGTGCACGAGCTGAAATCGCTGATGAAGCGCTCCACCGAGCTGGGTATGCAGACCTTCGACCAGGCGCTGTACAACCTCTATGTGCAGGGCGAGATCACCTATGAAGATGCCCTGCTGCATGCTGACTCGGCCAACGACCTGCGACTGCTGATCAAGCTGGGTTCGGAAACCGACGGTGAGCACCTGACCAGCGTATCCCAGGGCCTGAGCCTGGAGGTCAGCGACGAGGACCCGGGCCGGCGCTTCCGTTAAGCGTCCGCGTCCGGCTGCCGGCCGATGCGCTTGCCCTGCCGGGCGGCAACGCGCTCGGCCTGGCCATCACGCTGCGCACCGGCGCGTGCGCGACTCATCAGTTGCGGAATCAGCATGCCTTCGGGCAGGTTCTTCCAGAACCGTACCGGCAGGTTGCTTTGCAGCACGCTGCGGTTCAATCGGGCCGGATTGAAGGTGCTCTCGTAATAGGCCTTCCATAGTTCGCCGCCGGGGTCGGCAGCGCTCTGCGCCAGGCGCTGCCATTGCGGCGGGCAGGGGCTGACGTGATGAAGGGTCTGACCGTTCCAGCAGACACCATCGTCCGGTGTCGCGATCAGCCAGCTGTTCTCGCCCATGCGCTCGGCGAAATGGTGTGCGGCCCATGGCAGCACGTCGTGCGCCGGTTCGAACCAGGCTACATGCCGCGGGCCGTCGCCATCTTCCAGCGGGCTGAAGCGCAGGAAGGCATGCAGATGGTGCGCCTCGCGGCGAACCGCCTTGATTCGTGCATGCAGCTCGCTGCCATCGACATCGCCCGCCATTCTGGCGCTGGCGTCGCCCTGTATGACCCGCCAGAGCACGCGATACAGCAGGCTCCAGCGATGCTCGGTGCGAAAGCGTGCGGCCATCTCCAACTCATCGAGGAGCTGCCGAGGTACGCGGATGCGCGGCCCGTCGGTGGCTGCTGGCGCGGGCATCGGCTCATCGAACAAGCCGACATCTCCGCCGCTTACCCAGTTCACCTCATGCGGTGCGATCTGCTCCTGCAGCAGCACCCGCGCCGCGTCTCGCCAGCCCTGGAAGCTTCCGTCGAAGCGCACCGTGCGCATCACCAGAGCGCCATCTGCGTAGGCGAGCCGTCGCGCAGGTGCTGCCGCAACGCCGTCGATTCCTGCCCGGCGAGGCTGGGGCGGTAGTCATGGGTGACGATGAACGGCTTGGCCTTTTCCAGTGAGCAGCGCAGGCGGGTCAGGTCCTCGAAGCGGATGCGCTTGTGCCGTCGCAGGTCCACCAGTCGCTTGGCGCTGAGCACGCCGATACCGGGAACGCGGGCAATCATGGTCGGTTCGGCACGGTTGAGGTCGATCGGGAAATGTTCCCGGTTGGCCAGCGCCCAGGCCAGTTTCGGGTCTACGTCCAGGGCAAGGTTACCGGGGCCGCTGAGCAGTTCGCCGGCCGAGAAACCATAGCCGCGCATGAGAAAATCCGCCTGGTACAGCCGATGCTCGCGCAACAGTGGCGGTGCGGCGAACGGCACGCTTTTCGGACTGTGCGGGATGGGGCTGAACGCGGAGTAGTAGACCCGCCGCAGGCGATAGTCGCCGTAAAGGGACTGCGCGGTATGCAGGATGGTGCGGTCGTCGGTGTCATCGGCGCCAACGATCATCTGCGTGCTCTGCCCGGCAGGAGCGAAACGCGGTGCACGCTTCTCCGCGCTGGCCTCGGCCTCGCCCTGGTGGATGGTGTGCATGGCCTGCTTGATGGTCAGCACCTGTTTTTCCGGGGCCAGGCGAATCAGGCTGCTCTCGGTCGGCAGCTCGATGTTCACGCTGAGCCGGTCGGCATGGCGCCCGGCTTCGGCGATCAGCAGCGGGTCGGCATCGGGAATCGTCTTGAGGTGGATGTAGCCGCGAAATTCATGCTCTTCGCGCAGCAGCCTGGCGACCCGCACCAGCTGCTCCATGGTGTAGTCGGCCGAGCGGATGATGCCGGAACTGAGGAAGAGCCCGCTGATGCAATTGCGGCGATAGAAGTCCAGCGTCAGCTCGACTACCTCCTCCGGCGTGAAGCGCGCGCGGGGTACGTCGCTGGAGCGCCGATTGACGCAGTACTGGCAGTCGTACAGGCAGAAATTGGTGAGCAGGATCTTCAACAGCGCCACGCAGCGACCATCCGGGGTAAAGCTGTGGCAGATGCCCATGCCATCGGTGGCGCCGAGCCCGCTCTTGCCTTTGGACGAGCGCTTCGGCGCGCCACTGCTGGCACACGAAACGTCGTACTTGGCAGCGTCGGCGAGCACGCTGAGTTTGTCGATCAGTTGCATGACGGGAACCATGAGTACTGTTTGCATATACAGTATCACGGCAGGCGACGGCTTCGGTGGCCGTCTGGCGGCGCTGGCTGGGCGAATTATCGGATAAGCTGGTCGTCATTCATTCAACCGCCTATCGAGGTTCGGATGCGGCAGAACACTCACAGCACGCTGATCGGTTATCTCCTGTGGATATTCGGCTTTCTCGGCTCCCACCGCTTCTATTACGGCAAGCCGATCACCGGCACCATCTGGTTCTTCACCCTCGGCCTGTTCTTCATCGGCTGGATCATCGACCTGTTCCTGATCCCCTCGATGGATCGCGAAGCGGACCTGCGCTTCCAGCCGGGGCCTATCGATTACACGGTGGGCTGGATCCTGCTGACCTTTCTCGGCGTCTTCGGCGTGCACCGCATGTATCAGGGCAAATGGATCACCGGCATCCTCTACCTGTTCACCGGCGGGCTGTTCTTCATCGGCGTGCTCTACGACTTCTGGACACTGAACACACAGATATCCGAGCGCAATCGCGCGCGGGTCTGAGCGCGGCCGAGAAGCCTTGGGCCGGAGCGGGCGAGCAGACGCCCCGGCCGTCTGCGCTCAGGCCTGGTAGCTGATGTGGCCGTCGACGAGCGTGTAGCGCACCGAACCCGGCAGGCAATGGCCCATGAACGGACAGTTGCGCCCTTTCGAGTACCAGTTTTCACCAACCAGGGTCGAGCTGTGCGGGTCGAACAGCACCAGGTCGGCGGGCTGGCCGGCCTGCAGTCTGCCGGCGGACAGTTGCAGCGCGGCGGCCGGGCCGCTGGTGAGGCGCGCCAGCAGGGTCGGCAGGTCGAGCAAGCCGTCGTCCACCAGCGTCATCGCCAGTGGCAGAAGAATCTCCGCGCTGCTGATCCCCGGCTCGGTTTCACCGAACGGCGCCAGCTTGGCGTCGGCTTCGTGCGGTTGATGGTGGCTCGAAATCGTCGAGATCACGCCCGCCTTGACCGCTTCGCGCAAGCCGTCGCGATCGGCCGTGCCGCGCAGTGGCGGCTGCACGTGGTAGAGGCTGGAGAAGCCGTGCAGCGCCTCGTCGGTGAGGATCAGCTGATACATGGCCACGTCGGCGGTTACCGGCAAGCCACGCGCCTGGGCCTGGGCGATCATCTCCGCACCGCGGGCGCTGGTCAGCTGAGCGAAGTGCGCACGCACGCCGGAGCGCTCCACCAGCAGGAGGTTGCGCGCCAGGGCCACGGTTTCCGCGGTATCCGGAATGCCGGACAGGCCCAGGAAGCTGGCGGCGGCACCCTCATGGGCGAGGCCGCCTTCGGCCAGGTCGCTGTCCTGGGAATGAAAGATCACCGTCAGGTCGAAGGTGGCGGCGTATTCCAGGGCGCGGCGCAGGTTGCGGTTGCTGGCGAACTCGGTGAGCCCATTGCCGAAAGCGACGCAGCCGGCCTCGCGCAAGGCGACCAGCTCGGACAGCTGTTCCCCGGCCAGGTTACGGGTCAGCGCACCGATCGGGAAGACCTTGGCATGGCCGGATTCGCGGGCGCGGTCGAGGATCAGCTCGGCCACCGCGGCGGTGTCCAGCACCGGACGCGTCTGCGGTGGGCAGCACAGACTGGTGATGCCGCCGGCTGCCGCAGCCAGGGTTTCACTGGCGATCGTGCCCTTGCGGCTGTAGCCCGGCTCGCGCAGGGCGACCGAGAGATCGACGAGCCCGGGTGCGGCGATCAGGCCTTGCGCATCGATTGTCTGCTGAGCCTCGAAGCCGGCAGGAGCCTGGTCAATGGCCGTGATCCTGCCATCCTGCAGGAAGATATCGGCGACTTCGTCGCGCCCGCTGTTGGGGTCGATAACGCGCGCGCCGAGGATTCTTGTTGCCACCATCACTGCTGCTCCTCGGATACGGATTCGGAATCGATCTGGCGCTGCGCGGTCTGGCCGCTCATCGCCATGGACAGCACGGCCATGCGGATGGCGATGCCGTAGGTGACCTGGTTGAGAATGACCGACTGCGGGCCGTCGGCCACCGCGGACTCGATCTCCACGCCGCGGTTGATCGGGCCCGGGTGCATGACGATGGCGTCCGGCCTGGCCAGCGCCAGGCGCTGGGTGGTCAGGCCGTAGAGCTTGTAGAACTCGCCTTCGCTGGGCAGCAGACCGCCCTGCATGCGTTCGCGCTGCAGGCGCAACATGATCACCACGTCGACGTCGCGCAGGCCTTCGTTCATGTCGGTGAATACGCGCACGCCGTACTGTTCGATGCCCTCCGGCAGCAGCGTTTTCGGCGCAATCACACGGATGTCAGGGCAGCCCAGGGTACGCAGGGCCAGCATGTTCGAGCGCGCCACCCGCGAGTGCAGGATATCGCCGACGATGGCCACCGAAAGATTGTCGAAGCTGCCCTTGTGCCGGCGGATGGTGAGCATGTCGAGCATGCCCTGGGTCGGGTGCGCATGGCGACCGTCGCCACCGTTGATCACTGCCACGTCGGGGCTGACGTGCTCGGCGATGAAATGCGCGGCTCCGGAATCCGCGTGGCGCACCACGAACATGTCCGCCGCCATGGCTTCCAGGTTGCGCAGGGTGTCGGTGAGGGTCTCGCCCTTGCTGGTGGAGGAAGTCGAGACGTTGAGCGTGATGACGTCGGCCGACAAGCGCTTGGCCGCCAGTTCGAAGGTGGTACGGGTGCGGGTGGAGTTCTCGAAGAAGACGTTGCAGACGGTCTTGCCTCGTAGCAGCGGAACCTTCTTCACCGCACGCGCGCCAACCTCGAGGAAGGAGTCGGCGGTGTCCAGAATCTCGGTGAGCAGCTCGCGGGGCAGGCCGTCGAGGGAGAGAAAATGGCGCAGCTGGCCTTGGTCGTTCAGCTGTAGCGGGCGCTTGGCGTCAGTGGGCGTCATCGCAGGATCTCGGTGGGCAGCGGGAGATGGGCGTTAGATGGAGGGTGCCGGCGTCAGGACTGGCTGGCTTCCAGTCGCTGCGGCTCGAGCGCCAGCGGCGCCGGACCAAGCAGCTTGATGCGCTGATCCGGCGCCAGCGACAGCGTCGCCCCGACCACGTCAGGACGGATCGGCAGTTCGCGGGCGTTGAGGTCGAGCAGGCAGACGAGGGTCACGCTGGCAGGCCGGCCGTAGTCGAACAGCTCGTTGAGCGCGGCGCGGATGGTACGGCCGGTCATCAGTACGTCGTCGATCAGCACCAGGTGCTGGCCCTCGATCTCGAATGGCAGCTCCGAAGGCTGCACCTGCGGATGCAAGCCCTTCTGGGTGAAGTCGTCGCGATAGAAGGACACGTCGAGCACGCCGAGCGGTTCGCTCTGTCCGCGTGCATCGAGCAGCGCCTGGGCGACCCAGACTCCGCCTGTACGAATGCCGATGAAGCGCGGCTCGCGGATGTCGCGCTCGTTCAGGTAGCGCTCCAGTGCCTCGGTCATCTCGGGCAGCAGCTGTTCGGGATTTGGCAGGATCATGGGGTCTCCTTTCGGGATCAGGCGCCGGCGTGATCGTTCAGCCAGCCTTCCAGTAACAGGGCGGCGGCCAGGGCATCGACCGGCCGTTCGCGATAGCCTCCGTGCTGGCCCTGGCGCAGCCGCTCGCCTTTGGCCTCGAAGGTGGTCAGGCGTTCGTCGTGGGTGTGCACCGGCAGGTTGAAGCGGCCGTTGAGGCGGCGGGCGAATTTCTCTGCGCGAGCGCTCATCTCGCTCGGACTGCCGTCCATGTTCAGCGGCAGGCCGACCACCAGCGCGTCGGGCTGCCATTCGCGCAACAGCGCCTCGATCTGCTGCCAATCGGGTACGCCGTTCTGCGCCTTGAGCACGCACAGCTCGCGGGCCTGGCCGGTCACGACCTGGCCGACGGCGACGCCGATCTGCTTGGTGCCATAGTCGAAGCCGAGCAGCAGCCGCGGCGTGCTCATGCGTGGCCGACCTGGGTGCTGAGCAGGCGCAGGTCGACGCCCAGCGAGGCGGCGGCTGCCTGCAGGCGCTGATCGTGGGGGAGGTCAAACAGGATCTGTGGGTCGGCCGGACAGCTCAGCCAGGTATTGTCGGCCAGCTCCGCTTCCAGCTGGCCGGCTTCCCAGCCGGCGTAGCCCAGCGCCACGAAATGCCGCTGCGGGCCTTGACCGTCGGCAATGGCGAACAGCACATCCTGGGACGTGCTCATGCCGAGCGGGCCGAGCATCAAGGTCGCCTGAAACTGCTGCTCGGCCGAATGCAGGACGAAGCCGCGGTCGGTCTGCACCGGGCCGCCTGCGAAGATAGGCAGGCTCTGACAAAGTGCCGGAATCGGTTCGTCCGGGCGCAGCTGCTCGAGCACATCGGCCAGGCTCAGGCCACTTGGACGGTTGACGATAAGCCCCATGGCGCCTTCCGGGCCGTGCTCGATCAGGTAGATCAGCGTCTGGGCAAAGTTCGGATCGGCCATCTGCGGCATGGCGATCAGAAAGTGATGCTTGAGGTAGCTGGGCGCGGTGCTTTTCATGCGCGTTAGCTTAAGCGTTGCACCGCATTCCGGCTACAGCTGCGACCGTTGGTCCCGCGTGCGTTTCAGCGGCTCGACAGCCGGTCGCCGCGTTCGAAGCGCCAGGTGCGGATGATTTCGACCTGATCGTACTTCTGCGCCAGTTCGCCGGTGAAGGGGGCGAACGGCGCGGCCAGGCGAACGATGCGCAGTGCGGCATCATCGAGCACCGGCTGGCCGGACGACTCGATCACACGCAGTTCCTGTACGGTGCCGTCGCGGTTGATGGTGACGAGCATGCGCAGGCTGCCGTAGATCTGCTGGCGGCGGGCTTCGTCGGGGTAGTTGAGGTTGCCGATGCGCTCGACTTTCTTGCGCCATTCGTCGCGATACCAGGCGCTGATGTCACGCATCGTGGCCGCGCTGTTCTGTCGGCTGACCCGCGGTCGTTTGGCGTAGCGCTCGACGTCCTTCGCCAGTTCGGCCTCAAGGCTGGCGATCTCGGCGCTCAGCTGAGAACTGTCGAATGCCGGGGCGGACTGCGGCTCGGGCTGTGGTTGCGTCTGCTGCTTGACCTCTGCCTTCTGCTGCTGCGGGCTGCGCGTGGTGACGACCGTCTTGGCCGGCTCAGGCCGGGTGCTGGGCGGGGGTGCGGCGGGCGGAGTGACTTTGCGGACTTCGGTGTCCTGAAAGGGTGCCTGCTCGGTGGTCTTCGGCGACGCCTTGTGCTCCAGCGTACCGCTGCCCTGCTGGTTGTCCTGAGCAAGGAAATCCGCGTCCTTGGGCTTTTCCTCGCTCTTGAACGTCGAGAGGGTGATTTCCAGCGTCTTGCTGATCTGCTTCGGTTCGGACAGCGTGAAGCCCAGGCCGAGGATCAGGGCCAGGTGCAGTGCGGCAGCCAGGAAAAGCGTGAAGCCGAGCCGGTCCGCGGGGCGGACTCGGGTCGTTTCAGGCGCAGGATGGCGGATAGCGGCGTTCATCGCGTGTCGGGTCGGCTCGAAGTGCCGCGCAGTCTGCCGGCTTTGAGCTCGCCGTCGCAAGCTCCGAACTCAAAGCTGTTAGCTGGTTCAAGCTTGCAGCTTGGCCGCGATCGCGTCCATGAGGCGTTCGCCGATACGGGTATCGAAGGCATTGTCGATTTCGCGGATGCAGGTCGGGCTGGTGATGTTGATCTCGGTGAGGTAATCGCCGATGACATCCAGGCCGACGAACAGCAGGCCACGTTCACGCAGCTGCGGCCCAACGATAGCCGCGATCTCGCGGTCGCGATCGGACAGCGGTTGCGCCACGCCGCGGCCGCCGGCGGCCAGGTTGCCGCGTGTCTCGCCAGCCGCGGGAATCCGCGCCAGGCAGTAGGGGATCGGCTCGCCATCGATCATCAGGATGCGCTTGTCGCCATCCTTGATCGCCGGAATGTAGCGCTGCGCCATGATCTGCCGGCTGCCATGCTCGGTCAGCACTTCGAGGATCACGGACAGGTTGGGGTCGCCCTCGCGATGACGGAAGATCGAGGCGCCGCCCATTTCGTCCAGGGGTTTGAGAATGATGTCACGGTGCTCGTTGGCAAACTCGCGGAGAATGTCGGAGCGTCGGCTGACCAAGGTCGGCGGTGTGCACTGCGGAAACTGAGTGGCGAAGAACTTCTCGTTGCAGTCGCGCAGGCTCTGTGGACGGTTGACCACTAGCGTTCCCGCCTTTTCCGCCAGTTCCAGCAGATAGGTTGCGTAGACGTACTCGCTGTTGAATGGCGGATCCTTGCGCATGAGGATCACATCGAGGTCGGCAAGGGCCATGTCGACCTCCTCGCCTGTCTCGAACCAGTGCTGCGGGTCGTCGAAGACCTGCAGCGAGCGCATGCGTGCGCGGGCCTGGTTGCCGAGCTGATAAAGGTCTCGCTGCTCCATATAGAAGAGTGTCCAGCTTCGCGCCTGGGCGGCCAGCAGCATGGCAAGCGAGCTGTCCTTCTTGAAGGCGATCTGCGCGATAGGGTCCATGATGATCCCGACGCGAACGGTCATGAGAGTTTCTCCAGCTATGGGCGGCAACGTGCCGCCGGTGGCGCAAAAGGTCGCTGCAGATTGGCCGTGGTTGTGCACTGGGTCAAGGAAAATCCGGATGCTTTTCCGGTTGATAGCGTGGCCAGGAGGAGTGTGCTAAAAAGGTCCGGCGATTGGGTGCAGCCCATCGGTGGCAGGGCCTCCGGCGCACTGACATAACGATAAACTACGACTCACCGAGGCGATGGTAGGGCGAAATGGAACAGCACTCCGAGGGCTTGAAGGTCATGGTGATCGACGATTCGAAAACGATTCGTCGCACTGCTGAAACCCTGCTGAAGAAAGTAGGTTGCGATGTCATCACCGCAGTGGACGGTTTCGATGCCCTCGCCAAGATTGCGGATACTCATCCCCGCATCATCTTTGTCGATATTATGATGCCCAGGCTGGACGGTTATCAGACCTGCGCGTTGATCAAGAACAACAGTTCCTTCAAGTCGACGCCAGTGATCATGCTGTCTTCCAAAGACGGCCTGTTCGACAAGGCGAAGGGGCGCATTGTCGGCTCCGATCAATACCTCACCAAACCGTTCAGCAAAGAAGAGCTGCTCGGTGCAATCAAGGCTCATGTCCCTGATTTCGCGCCGGTGGAGCAAGCGTCCTGAAGTTCGGCATTGTTTGCCGCTGAAGCCTTCCTAATGGAGAAATCATGGCTCGCGTTCTGATTGTTGATGATTCGCCGACCGAAATGTACAAGCTCACCGCCATGCTGGAGAAGCATGGTCATGTGGTGCTCAAGGCCGAGAATGGGGCCGACGGCGTAGCGTTGGCTCGCCAGGAAAAACCGGACGCCGTGCTGATGGATATCGTCATGCCTGGCTTGAACGGCTTCCAGGCTACGCGCCAGCTCACCAAAGATTCTGAAACCAGTCACATTCCAGTGATCATCGTTACCACCAAGGATCAGGAAACCGATAAGGTCTGGGGCAAGCGCCAGGGGGCCAAGGATTACCTGACCAAACCGGTGGACGAAGCGACACTGCTGAAAACCCTGAATGCCGTTCTGGCAGGCTGATGCCGGGGTAGCCAACACTCGGACAAAGGGACGTGGCCAGCATGCCTGACATGCAAACGCCGTTTCAGCAGTTGCTGGAGCTAGATAAACGATGCCGCAGCTATGCGGCCGGTCTGCCTTCGCAGCAGGAAGCCGTACAAACCTGGGGAGGGATCGGTTTCCGGATGGGCGGGCGACTGTTCGTCGCTCCGATGGGAGAGGTCGGTGAAATCCTGCATGAGCCTCGATATACGTTGCTGCCCGGCGTCAAGAGCTGGGTCAAGGGCGTAGCGAACGTCCGTGGCAGATTGCTGCCGGTAATGGACCTTTGTGGGTATTTCGGACTTGAGCTCTCGCCATTGCGAAAGCAGCGCAGGGTACTGGTCGTTGATCATCAGGAAGTGTTTGCCGGATTGACCGTCGACGAAGTCTTCGGCATGCAGCACTTCCCGGTGGAGACCTTTTCCGAGGAGCTGCCTCCGATCGAGGCATCGATTCAACCGTTCATTCATGGTGTGTTCCAGCGCGAGCAGCCCTGGCTGGTCTTCAGCCCGCACGCTCTGGCAACACATCAGGCGTTTCTAGACGTCGCTTATTGAGTTGTAGGTGGGGTCGACCGAGGTCGGCCTTTTGGTTCTTGGATGGAAGCGCACGGAGGTCCAGGCGGGGGCCGGATAATGATCAAAATGAATGCTAATGCTTTGTTGAGCGGGGTGCGCAGCAATACGCTGATCACCGGTTTGTTTATCGTGCTGATCGTTTCGATCGTATTGCTGTTCGCGAACTTCGCGTACGTGAATACGCAAGCGGATCACGATAACGAGTACATCGCTCACGCTGGAGAGCTGCGCGTACTGTCCCAGCAGATCGCCAAGGACGCCGTGGAAGCGGCAACGGGAACACAGGAGGCTTTCGCTTCCCTGAAACAGGCTCGTAACGACTTCAACCAGCGCTGGGGTTATCTGTCTCAGGGCAACGACAGCATTGGCCTGCCCGCCGTGCCCGAGTCGCTGCGCGCGGAAGTCAATGCCGTAGAGCAGGACTGGAACACGCTGCGTCGCGACACCGACGCCATCCTCTCCAGTGAACAAACCGTTCTCTCGCTGCATCAGGTTGCCAGCACCCTGGCAGAAACCATTCCCCAGCTTCAGGTCGAATACGAGGAAGTCGTCGACATCCTGCTGGAGAGCGGTGCGCCTGCGGCTCAGGTATCGGTAGCACAGCGTCAGTCGTTGCTGGCGGAGCGTATCCTCGGTTCGGTGAACAAGGTGCTTTCCGGTGACCAGGATTCGGTCCAGGCGGCGGACATGTTCGGTCGTGATGCCAGTCTGTTCGGGCGGGTTCTGAACGCCATGATCGAAGGCAACGTCGCCATGGGCATCACCGCGGTTGCCGACGAAGAGGCGCGCGATCGCCTTTCCGAAATTTCCGAACTGTTCCAGTTCGTATCCGGGTCGGTGGACGAGATTCTCGAGACCTCGCCGGAACTGTTCCAGGTGCGCGAATCGGCGAACAGCATCTTCGAAGTTTCCCAGACCCTGCTGGACAAGACCTCTGCGCTGTCGCAAGGCCTGCAGAATCGCGCCGATGCGCGTTACATCAACACCATCATCGGCTACGTGCTGGGTGCGCTTGCACTGGCAGCGATCATTCTCATCGGCCTGGTGATGGTTCAGGAGGCACGTCGCCGCCTGAGCGAAACCGCCGAGAAGAACGAACGTAACCAGGCAGCGATTCTGCGACTGCTGGACGAGATCGGCGACCTCGCTGACGGTGACCTGACGGTAGCTGCCACCGTAACCGAGGATTTCACCGGTGCGATCGCCGACTCGATCAACTACTCCATCGACCAGCTGCGCGAACTGGTAGCCACCATCAACCAGACTGCCGTGCAGGTATCGGGCGCAGCCCAGGAAACCCAGGCGACGGCCATGCACCTCGCCGAGGCTTCCGAGCATCAGGCGCAGGAGATCGCTGGTGCGTCGGCGGCAATCAACGAGATGGCGGTGTCGATTGACCAGGTATCGGCCAACGCCGCGGAGTCGTCGGCGGTAGCGGAGCGCTCGGTAGCCATTGCCAACAAGGGTAACGAGGTGGTGCACAACACCATCACGGGCATGGACAACATTCGCGAGCAGATCCAGGACACGTCGAAGCGGATCAAGCGTCTCGGCGAATCGTCCCAGGAGATCGGTGACATCGTCAGCCTGATTAACGACATTGCCGACCAGACCAACATCCTCGCGCTCAACGCGGCGATTCAGGCCTCCATGGCGGGTGACGCAGGCCGGGGCTTCGCGGTGGTAGCGGACGAAGTACAGCGTCTGGCGGAGCGTTCGTCGGCGGCGACCAAGCAGATCGAGGCGCTGGTTAAGACCATTCAGACCGACACCAACGAGGCGGTCATCTCGATGGAACAGACCACCGCCGAGGTGGTGCGCGGAGCCCGTCTGGCGCAGGACGCCGGGGTGGCACTGGAAGAGATCGAGAAGGTATCCAAGACCCTAGCGGCGCTGATCCAGAATATTTCCAACGCGGCACGCCAGCAGGCTTCCTCGGCTGGCCACATCTCCAACACCATGAACGTGATCCAGGAGATCACCTCGCAAACGTCGTCGGGTACCACCGCTACTGCCAAGAGCATTGGTAACCTGGCGAAGATGGCCAACGAGATGCGCCATTCCGTTTCCGGTTTTACCCTGCCGGATGCTCAGGATCAGGCCTGACTTGATGGGTGCGGCAGTCATTGATGGCTGCCGCCGATGATCACGAGCGAGGGGCAGGGCATGCAGCCGAGGTTGGACTGGGCATTGGAGCCCCTGGCCGATATGTCGCCGGCGGAATTCCATGATTGGCAGACGCTTCTCGAAGAGCGTTCCGGCATGGTCGTCAGCGAGCAGCGGCGCAGTTTCCTGCAGGCCAACCTGAGTGCACGGATGCGCGAAGTCGGGGCTCCCGACTATGCCACCTACTATCGTCAGGTTACGTCCGGTCCGCGAGGTGCGGTCGAATGGTCGACGCTCATGGATCGCTTGACGGTCCAGGAGACGCGCTTCTTTCGCCATCCCGCTTCCTTCGAGCTGCTGAAGGCTCATCTGGACCAGTGTCTGGAGCAAAGGGCGGGCGATCGGCCGCTGACGTTATGGAGCGTGGGTTGTGCAAGTGGCGAGGAGACCTACTCGCTGGCGATGACCGCTGCCGAGGCACAGGCGCATAGCTCGGTCAAGGTGGGTTTCGGGGTTACCGGCACCGACATCAGCCTCAGCGCCCTGGCCAAGTGTCGCGCGGCGGTCTACAGCGCCCGTCGGCTGGAGCAGGTCGAGCCGGCATTGCGTGAGCGCTACTTCCTGTCGTTACCCGATGATCGTTTTCAAGTCGTCCCTGATCTCGCTGCACGCGTTTGCTTTGCAAGGCTCAATGTGCTGGAGCTGGCGAATTCGCCGATCTCCGGCATGGATGTCATTTTTTGCCAGAACCTGTTGATCTACTTCCGCCGCTGGCGTCGTCGCGACATCCTCAATCGCCTGGCCGAGTGCCTGGCCCCAGGGGGACTGCTGGTGATAGGCGTAGGCGAGGTGGTCGGCTGGCAACATCCGGATCTGCTTCCGGTTGCCAATGATCAGGTTCTGGCTTTTACCCGGAAAAGTTTATGAGCGGAGTCGCTATGGGTGATCGGCACGATTATGTCGCCCTGGAGTGGGTGAAAGGCGAGATTGCCGAAACGCTTAAGCAGGCGCGTCAGGCGCTGGAGGCGTTCGTCGAGAATCCACAGGACTCGACTCGGATGAGCTTCTGCCTGACCTATGTGCATCAGGTACATGGCACTCTGCAGATGGTCGAGTTCTTCGGCGCGGCACTGCTCGCCGAGGAAATGGAGCAGCTCGCGCGTGCGCTGCTCGAAGGCCGCGTGGCCAACCAGGGCGAAGCGCTCGAGGTGATGATGCAGGCCATCCTGCAGCTTCCCGTCTATCTGGATCGCATCCAGAGCGCCCGTCGCGACCTGCCGATGGTCGTCCTGCCGTTGCTCAATGATCTGCGTGCCGCCCGTGGCGAAAAGCTGCTCTCGGAAACCAGCCTTTTCTCGCCCGATCTCTCCGGGCGCACCCCGGCGCTTTCTCGCGAGTCCGTCGAGCGCCTGCGCACCGAGGAGCTGCCGGCATTGCTGCGCAAGCTGCGCCAGATGCTGCAAGTCGCACTGGTGGGCGTGATCCGCAACCAGGATCTTCCGACCAATCTGGGCTATATGGCTCGGGTATTTGCCCGCCTGGAACAGCTTTGCAAGGATGCGCCGCTGGCTGCGCTCTGGCAGATCGCGTCGGGGCTGGTCGAAGGGCTGGCCAGTGGTGGTGTAAGCAACGGTACATCGGTTCGCACCCTGCTGCGGCAGGTGGACAAGCAGCTCAAGCGGCTGGTCGAGGAGGGCGCAGATGGTATCAACCAGGCTGCGCCTGATGAGTTGATCAAGAATCTGCTCTTCTATGTCGCCAAGGCGCCCGGGCAGACGCCGCGTATCCAGACGCTCAAGCAGCACTATCGCCTCGATGAAGCGCTGCCGGACAGCGCCGTGGTTGATCAGGAACGCGCCCAGCTGGCTGGCCCGGACCGAGGCGCGATGCGCTCGGTGGTCACGGCACTGTGCGAAGAACTGGTCCGCGTGAAGGACAGTCTTGACCTGTTCGTGCGCAGCGATCGCAAGGTCATTTCCGAGCTTGCGAGCCTCGAAGTGCCGCTCAAGCAGATCGCCGACACCCTGGCGGTGCTCGGCTTCGCGCAGCCGCGCAAGATCATTCTCGACCAGATCGCCCTGGTCCAGTCCGTTGCGCAGGGACGGCAGGCGCCCGACGACGCAGTGCTGATGGATATCGCCGGAGCATTGCTCTATGTCGAGGCCACGCTCGCCGGCATGGTCGGAGGCCCTGCGGAGGAGCGCAGCGAAGCGAATCATCTGCCGACCACCGATGTGGCTCAGATTCACCAGCTGGTTATTCGCGAAGCGCGCAACGGGCTGGAACAGGCGAAGGATGCGATCATCGAGTTCATCGCCTCGCAATGGAATCACGAGCACCTGGCGCGCGTTCCCGATCTGCTGACTCAGGTCCGTGGCGGGCTGGCCATGATTCCGCTGGAGCGTGCTGCAGCGCTGCTGCAGGCTTGTAACAGCTACATTCAGGACCAGCTGTTGGCCCGCCAGGCTGTGCCTGACTGGCAGAGCCTGGACACCCTGGCGGATGCGATCACCAGCGTCGAGTACTACCTGGAGCGACTGTCGGAAGACTGCGGGACGCAAGGCGACCTGATTCTCGATGTCGCCGAGGAGAGTCTGCAGAACCTGGGTTATTCGCTGGGACAAGAGAAGCCGCAACCGGTAGAGCAGATCGCCGAATCCGAGATGCTGGATCCGCTGGACGAGATCGAAGTGCTTCCGGAAGAGCCGGAGGTGAGTCCCGAGACGTTTGCCTTTGCCGAGCCCTCTGAAGAAGAACAACCGGACGCATCGGAGCCGGCTTTCGCCAGCGAGTCGCAATTGCTGCTCGACGCCGCGGAAGCCGAACCCGAAATCGAGGCGGTGGAATTCGAGCCCGAGTGGACACTAGGGGATTCAACCTCCACGGACGATGAGATCGTCTTCAGTCTCCCGGATGATCAGTCGTCGGCTGCTCCGGCCCTTGCCGAGACGGCGGGCGAGGAGCCGAGCCTGGACGACTGGAGCGTGGCGCAGGTTGCCGAGCTCGATCTTCCCGAAGTGACCCTGCCTGACTTCACGCAGCCCGAAGCAGCTCCCGTTGTCGAACCCGAGCCGGCAATCAGCCTGGAGCAGGTGATGGCCGCGCCGGTTACCGCCATCAATCCGCCGGCACAGGATGTTCCGCCAAGCCTCCTGCCTCCGCCTGCCGACGAGGAGCCGGTCGATGAAGACCTGCTTGAAGTCTTCATCGAAGAGGCCGCTGAAGTCTTGGAAACCATCGGCGAATACCTGCCGCGCTGGTTCTCCGACAGTGATGACAAGGATGCGCTGGGTGAAGTCCGTCGTGCATTCCACACCCTCAAGGGCAGCGGACGTATGGTGCGGGCGCTGATCATCGGCGAACTCGCATGGTCCATCGAGAACCTGCTCAATCGCGTCCTGGATCGCACCATCGTCGCCGGCGATTCGGTCAGGCAGGTGGTGCGTGACGTCGTCGAGCTGATGCCAGCGCTGGTCGAGGAGTTCGCCGCCAAGGCGCAGCGCCAGCGTGACGATGTCGATCGATTGGCCGCCACTGCACATGCGCTGGCCAAGGGGCAGTCGGTAGCGCTGCCTCAGCCCGTCCCTGAGGTTGTCGAGGCCTTTGTGCCTGACGTGGACCCACAGCCCGCACCGATCGCCGAAGCGCCTCAGGCGGTTCTGCCTGAAAACGATGACGATGCGCTGGACCCGCAGTTGCTGGAAATCTTTCGCAACGAGGCAGAGTCGCACCTGACCACACTCGTCAGCTTTCTCGCAGATTGCGCGCAACGCCTGCCCCAACCGGTGACCGATGCATTGCAGCGCGCGCTGCACACCCTCAAGGGCAGTGCGCACATGGCCGGCATCCTGCCCGTTGCGGAAATCGCGACGCCGTTGGAAAAGATGGTCAAGGAATTCAAGACCAACCTGATCCAGATGGACCTGGCGGAAGCCGAGTTGCTGCACGAGGCCGAGTCGCTGCTGCGGCAGGGGCTGGTCAATCTCGACCATGAACCGCTGGCACCGATCGAAGGGGCTCCCGCGTTCCTGGCCAAGGTGCATGCGTTGCATCAGGCGCGACTGGTCGAGGCGGGTGCCCGCCAGCAGAACGATGCAGGCGAGGCGCGCGATCCGAGCATGATTGCGCTGTTCCTCTCCGAAGGCATGGATATTCTGCTGGACGCAGAAGACTTGTTGCGCAGCTGGCGTGAGCATCCGGCCGAGCGCCAGGAGCTGTCCGCCCTGCTGCAGGAGCTGACCACGCTCGGGCAGGGCGCCAAGATGGCCGATCTGCCGCAGATGGAGGCCCTGTGTCAGGTCCTGCTGCGCCTGTATGCCGTCGTCGAAGAGGGCCGACTCGCCGTCAGCGAGCGCTTCTTCGATGATGTCGAGCGCGGTCATGAAGCGCTGGTCGGGATGATGGACCAGGTGGCGGCAGCGCTGCAGGTCAGCGAGCAGTCTGAACTGCTGGCGCGTCTGGAGGCGTTGCTGGCCGAGGCGATAGACCCGCTGGATCTTGCGCAGTCATTTGCCGAGCCGCAGGTTGCAGCGGCCGAGCCCGCGCCCGTTACACAATTGCAAGCCGAAGCCGAAGCCGAAGCCGAAGCCGAAGCCGAAGCCGAAGCCGAAGCCGAAGCCGAAGCGTGGCCGGCCGATCCTGTGGTTGACGAAGCGCAGGATGATCTCGACCATGAAATGGTCGAGATATTTCTCGATGAGGCGGTCGATCTCATGGAGAGCGCAGGCCAGGCGCTGGATCGCTGGCTTGCCGATCCCGCCAATCAGATGGCCCTCTCGGCGCTATTGCGCGACCTGCATACCCTCAAGGGTGGCGCCCGGATGGCCTCCATTCGCCCGATCGGTGACCTGGCGCACGAGCTTGAATCGCTCTATGAAGGTCTCTCCGACGGCCGTTACGTCCACTCCGTCGAGTTGGCGACGCTGTTGCAGCGCAGCCACGATCACTTGGCCCTGCAGCTCGAACAACTGCAACGCCAGCTGCCGATGAGCTGCGCCGATGCTCTGATCGAGTCGATGCGCGCCTTTCGTCAGGGCGCTTTTCCTGCGTTCGAAGCCGAGGACGTAGTTGCCGAGGCGCAGCCGGATCAGGGTAATGAGTCCCATACGTTCGAGGAGCCACTCGAGGGCGAGGACGCTTTTGACGCTGTGCCGGACCAGCCTCCGGTCATGGAGGTCATCGATCTGCCACTGGCTGACATCGATGAGTCATTCACCAGCGAAGAGGGTGAAGCAGTCAGTCCCCTGGAGGACGTTGAAGCCTCCGAGGCCTCGTTCAGCGAAGCGCAGGACGAGATCGAGCTCGAACTGCCTGAAATCGAAGAGGCGCCCGCGCCGTTCGAGGTGGCCGCGGATGCCCCGCGTGCCGAAGCGGTCGATCGTCAGCCAGAGCTGGTAGATCGCGACCCCGAGCTGGTGGAGATCTTCCTGGAGGAGGGCTTCGACCTTATTGAAAGCGCGGCCGGCGGGTTGCAGCGCTGGATGGCGGATGTCGACAACAGCTTCGAGCTCGAAGCACTGCAGCGGGACCTGCACACCCTCAAGGGTGGTGCACGGATGGCGGATATCCGCGAGATCGGTGATCTCGCCCATGAACTCGAGTTTCTCTATGAGGGGCTGTGCGCGGGCAGCTACCGAGCCAGTTCCGAGCTGTTCGGCCTCCTGCAGGCCTGCCAGGACCGTCTGGCGGAGATGCTCGAAGCGGTGCGGGCGCACAATCCGATTCCTAGCGGTGATGCGCTGATCGAGACGATTCGCCGATTTCGCAACAACCCCGAGGAACAGCTGAGCATCCCCAGCAGCGTATCGCTGAAGGCTGCGCAGGAGGATGCGCAGCAATCGGCCGAGGCCGAGATCCTCGATATCTTCGTCGAGGAAGCGGACGACCTGCTGGAAGAGATGGAGTCGGCCCTGGGCCGCTGGGATGCTGGCCGCGAGGACGCGGCTCCCCTGGCTGACATGCTTCGCGTGTTGCACACCCTCAAGGGCGGGGCACGCCTGGCGGGGCAGACTGCCCTGGGCAACATGGCCCATGATCTGGAGCAGCGCCTGAGCGAGGCGCAGCAACAGGGCGCCCCCTGGCCGGACAGTCTGTTCCTCGATGTACAACAGGGTTATGACGCGCTGCTCAAGGACGTCGAGCAGTTGCGCGACAGCCTTGCCAGCGATAGCGCCGAGCCGCTGTATTCGGAGCCACAGCATGCGGAGCTGCAGGAGACCGAGTCGTCGTTGCCGAGCGAGCCGCTGACACTGCCGCAGCCGATCGTTGCGGCGAGCAGCCAGCCGACGCCAAGTGCTGCGCCAGCCAAGGTCCTGCCGTTTATTCGGCGCGCCCAGCAGGCCGCTCAGGAAGCCGCTGCGCGTCGAGCACCGCAGGAACTAGTCAAGGTGCCGGCGGAACTGCTGGAAGGGCTTGTCAACCTGGCTGGTGAAACCTCGATCTTCCGGGGTCGGGTGGAGCAGCAAGTCAGCGACGTCGGGTTCACGCTCGGCGAAATGGAAGCGACCATCGAGCGCGTGCGCGATCAGCTGCGCCGCCTGGATACCGAAACCCAGGCGCAGATTCTCAGCCGTTATCAGGCCGAGGCCGAGCGGGCCGGCTATGACGATTTCGATCCGCTGGAGATGGACCGCCATTCGCAGCTGCAGCAGCTGTCCCGTGCACTGTTCGAGTCGGCCTCCGACTTGCTCGACCTGAAGGAAACCCTCGCTGCGCGTAACCGCGATGCCGAAACCCTGCTGCTGCAGCAAGCACGCGTCAATACCGAGCTTCAGGAAGGCCTCATGCGTACGCGCATGGTGCCCTTCGAGCGGCTGGTGCCGCGTCTGCGTCGTATCGTCCGGCAGGTGGCCGGTGAACTCGGCAAGCAGGTCGAGTTCCTGGTCGGCAACGCCACCGGCGAGATGGACCGCAGCGTGCTCGAGCGGATCGTCGCGCCGCTGGAGCATATGCTGCGCAATGCCGTGGACCACGGTATCGAGTCGGCCGAGCGGCGCCGTGCCGCCGGCAAATCCGAGCAGGGCACGATCCGCCTGGATCTGGCGCGTGAAGGCGGCGATATCGTCCTGACGCTGGCGGACGACGGTGGCGGCATCAACCTCGAGGCGGTGCGGCGCAAGGCGATCGAACGTGGCCTGATGTCCGCCGACAGCGGTCTGTCCGAACACGAGATCCTGCAATTCATCCTCGAGGCCGGTTTCTCCACCGCCGAGCGCGTCACGCAGATCTCCGGCCGTGGTGTCGGCATGGACGTGGTGCATTCGGAGGTCAAGCAGCTCGGTGGCTCCATGAGCATCGAATCGACGCTGGGCCAGGGCACGCGTTTCCTTATTCGCCTGCCGTTCACGGTGTCGGTCAACCGGGCGCTGATGGTCTACTCGGGCGAGGACCTCTATGCGATCCCGCTGAACACCATCGAAGGTATCGTGCGGGTTTCGCCGTACGAGCTGGAGGCTTACTACCAGCCGGATGCGCCGCGCTTCGAATATGCCGGTCAGGCCTACGAGCTGCGTTACCTCGGCGATCTGCTGAACAACGGGCAGAAGCCGAAGCTGGTCGGACAGAGTCTGCCGCTGCCGGTGATTCTGGTGCGCTCCAAGGAGCACAGTGTCGCGGTGCAGGTCGACAGCCTGGCCGGCTCGCGCGAGATCGTGGTGAAGAGCCTCGGCCCGCAGTTTGCCGGCGTCCATGGCATCTCCGGTGCGACCATCCTCGGCGACGGTCGCGTGGTGGTGATTCTCGATCTGCTGGCCACCATTCGTGTCCTGCACGCGCATCAGATCATTCAGCAGCAACAGCCGAGACTGATCGATCAGCTGCCCGAATCCGTCGAGGTGGAAAGCGAGCGGCCGACGCTGGTCATGGTGGTCGACGACTCGGTCACTGTGCGCAAGGTCACCAGCCGCCTGCTGGAGCGCAACGGCATGAACGTGCTGACCGCCAAGGATGGGGTGGATGCGATCACCCAGCTGCAGGAGCGCAAGCCGGACATCATGCTGCTGGATATCGAGATGCCTCGCATGGACGGCTTCGAGGTCGCCACGCTGGTGCGCCATGACGAGCGCCTCAAGGACCTGCCGATCGTCATGATCACTTCGCGTACCGGCGAGAAGCACCGGGATCGCGCGTTGAGCATCGGTGTCAACGAATACCTGGGCAAGCCGTACCAGGAGTCCGTCCTGCTCGAGGCCATCCAGCGCCTGGTCCACGCCGATGTCTGAAGTGCTCTCCACCCGTATTGCGGTACTCGCCGATACCTCGCTGCAGCGTCACGTGCTGCAGCAGGCGTTGACCGGAAGTGGCTATCAGGTGGTGCTGAACAACGACCCGGCGCGTCTTGAACCTGCCGATCTGGATAGTACCGAAGCGGACCTGTGGCTGGTGGATCTGGCCCAGACCGAAGACTCCCCGCTGGTGGATGCCTTGCTGGAGCGCGACACCACGCGAGTGCTGTTCGGCGAAGGGCATGCGCCGGAACGCCATTCGGAGTTCTACCCACGCTGGGAGCGCAGCCTGTTCAGCAAGCTCAAGCGCCTGGTGGGCGATCCGTCGCGTGCCGTCGGGCCACGGCTGGACGTGTTGCAGGGCGAAGGGCAGCGTCCGGAGCGACTGACGCTGCCTGCAGTGCTGGCCGATTCCGCGCTGCGTGCCGGAGAACCGGCACATCAGGTCTGGCTGCTGGCAGCCTCGCTGGGCGGACCGGAGGCGGTGAAGGCCTTTCTGGATGCCTTGCCCGGCGGGTTGCCGGTGGGCTTCGTCTACGCCCAGCATATCGAGGCGAGCTTCGAGTCGGCGCTGTCCCAGGCCGTGGGGCGCCATAGCCAGTGGCAGGTGCGGCAGGTCCGCCCGGGCGAGCCGGTTCGCTGCGGCGAGGTGGTAATCGCCCCGATCAGTGAGGAGCTGGCGTTCGAGGACGATGGCAGCGCGCGCCTGACCGGCCGCTGCTGGCCAGAGCCGTACAGTCCCTCGATCGACCAGATGATGCTGAACCTGGCCCAGCAGTTCGGCGGCCGCTGCGGTGTCATTGCCTTCAGCGGCATGGGTAGCGACGGCAGTGCCGCGGCGGCGTACGTGCTGCGTCAGGGCGGCAAGGTATGGACGCAGCGCGCCGATTCCTGCGCCTGCTCGAGCATGCCGGACAACCTTCGCGAGGGCGGCTACAGCTCCTACAGCGGCGATCCGCGAGAACTGGCGCAGGCACTGGTCAATCATCTGGTGAACCTGGCCGGGGCGCCCACCACGTCTTTTCAACGGGATAATTCATGAGTCAGACGGTCATTTCTCAGGACGCGGAAAGCCTTACGGGGCTGCTGATGCCGCTTGCCGATCGCATGCTGCTGGTACCCAACGTGGCGGTAGCCGAGCTGATTCCGTACCGTGCGCCACAGGCCGTACAGGGCATGCCGGCCTGGTTTCTCGGCCAGGTGCAGTGGCGCGACCTGAGCCTGCCATTGCTGTCATTCGAGGCCGCCTCCAGTGGCGAGCCGCAGCCGGTGGGCAGCGCCGCGCGGGTGGCCGTGCTCAACGCTGTCGGCGGGCGCGATCACGTCAAGTTCATTGCCCTGCTGGTGCAGGGCATTCCGCATTCGATCAAGGTCGATGCGAGCCTGGCGCGGGCGGACGTGGAACTTGCACCGCTGGAGCTGGATGCGGTCAACCTCGGTGATATGCAGGCACGTATTCCCGACCTGGTCGGCCTGGAGCAGAAGCTGGCAGACGCCGGCCTGATCTGACTGCGGTCCGCGGCTAGAAGTCGCCCCACAGCTGCTGCGCCACGCTCAACGCCACCACCGGTGCGGTCTCGGTGCGCAATACGCGCGGGCCGAGCCGGGCCGGCAGAAACCCCTGGCCGCTGGCCAGCTCGACTTCGTTATCGCTCAGGCCGCCCTCCGGGCCGATCAGAAATGCCAGGCTCTGCGGCTTGGCATGGCTTGCCAGCGGCTCGGCCACCGGGTGCAGCACGAGCTTGAGGTCGGCCTCGACGTCCAGCCAGTCGCGCAGCGTGACCGGCGCATGGATGATCGGCAGTACCGAGCGGCCGCACTGCTCGCAGGCGCTGATGGCGATCTGTCGCCAATGGGCCAGGCGCTTGTCGGCGCGCTCATCGTTGAGGCGGACCTCGCATCGCTCGCTGATCAGCGGGGTGATCTCGCTGACACCCAGCTCGGTAGCCTTCTGGATCGCCCAGTCCATGCGCTCGCCACGGGACAGGCCCTGACCGAGGTGGATTCGCAGCGGTGATTCCGGCATTCCCGTCAGGCGTTCGTGCAGTTCCACGCTGACGCTCTTCTTGCCCACCTCCAGCAGTTCGCCGCGGTACTCGGCACCGCTGCCATCGAACAATTGCACCGCGCTGCCGGCCGACAGGCGCAGGACCCGCCCGATGTAATGAGCCGATGCCTCGGGTAACGCATGCTGGCCGAGGGAAAGAGGGGCGTCGATGAAGAAGCGGGATAGGCGCATAGGGCAACGGCAGGGCGTGGTGGATGGAACGGCAAGTCTAAAGCATCGGCAGCCCGCTCAGCAGGCCGCCGTACGCTGCGTGGTGTTCAGCCCGGATCGCGGAAGCCCGGATAGAGGCCGCTCGGCATCGCCACCTGGACGGTGTCGCGGGTGGTGATATCGATCCCTTCGCTGGCAACCGCGGCGAGGAAGTCGATCTGCTCTTCGGTGATGCAGTACGGCGGCAGGAAGTACACCACGCTGCCCAGCGGGCGCAGCAGGGCGCCGCGCTCCAGCGCGTGCTGGTAGACCTTCAGCCCGCGACGTTCCTGCCAGGGGTAGGCCGTACGGCTGGGTTTGTCCTGAACCATCTCGATGGCCAGCGCCATGCCGGTCTGGCGCACCTCGGCCACATGTGGATGCTCGGCCAGGTGCGCGGTGGCGCTGGCCATGCGTGCGGCCAGCGCCTTGTTCGCCTCGATGACGTTGTCCTCGGCGAAGATGTCCAGCGTCGCCAGTGCGGCGGCACAGGCCAGCGGATTGCCGGTGTAGGTGTGCGAATGAAGAAAGGCGCGCAGGGTCGAGTAGTCGTCGTAGAACGCCTGATACAGGCGGTCGGTGGTGAGCACCGCGGCCATCGGCAGATAGCCGCCGGTAAGGGCCTTGGACAGGCAGAGGAAGTCCGGCGTGATGCCGGCCTGCTCGCAGGCGAACATCGTGCCGGTGCGCCCGAAGCCGACGGCGATCTCGTCGTGGATGAGGTGCACCTCGTAGCGGTCGCAGGCCTCGCGCAGCAGCTTGAGGTAGATCGGGTGGTACATGCGCATGCCGCCGGCACCCTGGATCAGCGGCTCGACGATGACCGCGGCGATGTCCTGGTGATGCTCGGCCAGGGTCTGCTCCATGTGCGCGAACATCTGCCGCGAGTGTTCTTCCCAGCTGACGCCTTCGGGCCGCAGGTAGCAGTCCGGGCTCGGCACCTTGAACGTGTCCAGCAACAGTGGCTTGTAGGTGTCGGTGAACAGTGCCACGTCGCCCACCGACATGGCGGCCACGGTTTCGCCGTGATAGCTGTTGGTCAGCGTGACGAAGCGCTGCTTGCGCTCGCGGCCGCTGTTGCGCCAGTAGTGGAAGCTCATCTTCAGCGCCACCTCGATGCCGGTGGAGCCGTTGTCGGTGTAGAACACACGCTCCAGCCCGTCCGGCGTCAAGGCGACCAGGCGCTCTGACAGCTCCACCACCGGCTGATGGCTGAAGCCGGCGAGCATCACGTGCTCGAGCTGGTCGACCTGGTCCTTGATGCGCTGATTGATGCGCGGATTGGCATGGCCGAAAACGTTGACCCACCAGGAGCTCACCGCGTCCAGGTAGCGCTTGCCGTCGAAGTCCTCCAGCCACACGCCTTCACCGCGGCGGATGGGGATCAGCGGCAGCTGTTCGTGGTCCTTCATCTGGGTGCAGGGGTGCCAGAGTACGGCGAGGTCGCGTTGCATCCAGCTGTCGTTCAGGCTCATGGTGACTCCTTGCGCGGTGAGTTGCGCAGCCTAGCAGAACTGGCGGTCGCGTCTCGACGGGGGTACTCATCGGTTTGCTCGATGTTTCAAAGCAAAAAAATGCGCTCTATTCCGATAGGTAACCGGCTAGGCTTCTAACCCTCGAAATTGAAGGACGGATTCGATGCACTGGCGTAATTCCCCGACGCATTACGGGCTGACCAGCATTGTGTTGCACTGGCTGGTGGCCGTCGCGGTATTCGGTCTGTTCGCCCTGGGTTTCTGGATGGTCGGGCTGAACTACTACAGCAGCTGGTACCGGACCGCACCGGACCTGCACAAGAGTATCGGCATCCTGTTGCTGCTGGTCATGCTGCTGCGGGTGCTCTGGCGCTTCGTCAGCCCGGCACCGGCACCGCTGGCCAGCCAGGGCCGCCTGACCCGAACGGCCGCCAGGCTCGGCCATGGGATGCTCTATCTCGGGCTGTTCGTGGTGATGCTCTCGGGTTACCTGATTTCCACGGCCGACGGCCGCGCGATCAGTGTGTTCGGGTTGTTCGAAGTGCCCGCGCTGATCACCTCCATTCCCAACCAGGCCGACAGTGCCGGGCTGGTTCACGAATACGCTGCCTGGGCATTGGTGATCTTCGCCGTCGTGCATGCCCTCGCCGCGCTCAAGCACCACTTCATCGATCGCGACGCGACGCTGATGCGCATGCTCGGTCGCAGCACCGATTAATCACCCCGATAGGAGAGTCATTGATGCTCAAGAAAACGCTCGCAGCGCTGGTCCTCGGCTCCGCCCTGGTCGGCGGCCAGGCATTCGCCGCCGATTACGCCATCGACAAGCAAGGCCAGCACGCCTTCGTCAACTTCAAGATCAGCCACCTTGGTTACAGCTGGCTGTGGGGCACCTTCAAGGATTTCGACGGCAGCTTCAGCTTCGATGCGGCCAAGCCGGAGCAGAGCAAGGTGAACGTCACGCTGAAGACCGCCAGCGTCGACACCAATCATGCCGAGCGCGACAAGCATCTGCGCAGCGATGACTTCCTCAATGTCGCCAAGCACCCGACGGCCACCTTCGAATCGACATCGGTGAAGTCCACAGGTGAAGGCACCGCCGATATCACCGGTAATCTGACCCTTAACGGTGTGACCAAGCCGGTGGTGATCGCGGCCAAGTTCATCGGTGAGGGCGACGATCCCTGGGGCGGCTACCGCGCCGGTTTCGAGGGCAGCACGACCCTGACCCTGAAGGACTTCGACATCAAGATGGACCTGGGGCCGGCGTCGCAGACCGTCGACCTGATCATCTCGGTCGAAGGCGTGCGCAAGTAAGCCCAGACGTGTGAAGCACGAACGCCGGCCGCCAGCCGGCGTTCTGCGTTGGAGCGATGCGAATCATGCGCGGGGCATCCGCGCCGAGCGTTCGTTGCGAATGTTTCGCAACATTTAATGCGCATACTATGACTCCTTGGCGGTTTACAGACAGTCATGGATGTAAGTATATTTCGGTCCACTCTACGCGGCGTCTGCGCCGCGCTGTTGCCCATTCCCGCCTGCCAGGTCTTCAAGAGGTCTTTCCATGCCAATCAAGTCAGCCAACGCTGCCCTGATGTCCATTCTCGCCGTGGCTGTTTTCCTGGCCGGCTGTCAGGAAGAAGCAGCACCCCCGGCGCAGCAGAAGCCCACCGTGGGCGTCGTGACCCTGCAGGCAGAGCCTTTTGCGGTAACCACCGATCTACCCGGCCGTACCCGCGCCTACCGCATCGCCGAGGTTCGTCCGCAGGTCAATGGCATCATCCAGAAGCGCCTGTTCACCGAGGGTAGCGAGGTCAAGGCCGGGCAGCAGCTCTACCAGATCGATGCGGCGGTGTACGAGGCAACCCTGAAGAGTGCCCAGGCCAGCCTGGCGTCCAGCAAGTCGCTGGCCGACCGCTACGCCGAACTGGTCAAGGACCAGGCGGTGAGCAAGCAGGCCTATGACGAGGCACGTGCGGCCAGCCTGCAGGCCGAGGCAGAGCTGGAGCGGGCGCGCATCGACCTGCGCTACACCAAGGTGCTGGCGCCGATCTCCGGGCGCATCGGCCGCTCCGCAGTGACCGAAGGCGCGCTGGTCAGCAATGGCCAGGCCCAGGAACTGGCGACCATCCAGCAGCTCGATCCGATCTATGTCGACGTGACCCAGCCGGCCCGCGACCTGCTGGCGCTGCGCCGTGACCTGGCCGATGGCCGCCTGCAGAAGGCCGGCGAGAACGCGGCCAAGGTCACCCTGAAGCTCGAGGACGGCAGCGACTACGGCCACGAAGGCAAACTGGAGTTCAGCGAAGTGACGGTGGACCCCGGTACCGGCTCGGTGACCCTGCGTGCCGTGTTCCCCAACCCGGACAAGGTGTTGCTGCCGGGCATGTTCGTCCATGCGCAGCTGGTCGCCGGTCTCAAGAGCGAGGCGATCCTGGTGCCGCAACAGGGCGTGACGCGCAATACCAAGGGCGAACCGACCGCCATGGTGGTCAATGCAGAGAACAAGGTCGAGCTGCGCCCGATCAAGACCGAGCGCGCGGTGGGCAATCGCTGGCTGGTGGGCGAAGGGCTGCAACCGGGTGATCGGGTGATCACCGAAGGTCTGCAGTTCATCCAGCCGGGCGTCGAGGTCGAAGTGGCTCCGGCGGGCAATGTCGATAACCGCGGTGGGGCGTCTGCACAGCCCCAAGGCCAAGAAGGCTGAGGGGTTCCTAGCTCATGTCCAGATTCTTCATCGACCGGCCGATCTTCGCCTGGGTGATCGCCCTGGTGATCATGCTCGCCGGCGGTCTGTCCATCCTCAAGCTGCCGGTCAACCAGTATCCGAGCATCGCCGCGCCTGCCGTTGGCATTTCCGTGAGCTATCCCGGCGCCTCGGCGCAGACGGTGCAGGACACCGTGGTGCAGGTCATCGAACAGCAGCTCAACGGCATCGACGGGCTGCGCTACATCTCCTCGGAAAGCAACTCCGACGGCAGCATGACGATCACCGTGACCTTCGACCAGGGCACCAACCCGGATATCGCCCAGGTGCAGGTGCAGAACAAGCTGCAGCTGGCCACGCCGCTGCTGCCGCAAGAGGTTCAACAGCAGGGCATTCGCGTCACCAAGGCGGTGCGCAACTTCCTTATCGTCATCGGTCTGGTGTCCACCGATGGCAGCCTGGACCAGCGTGACCTGGCGAACTACATCGTCGCCAACATGCAGGACCCGATTTCGCGGACCAAGGGCGTGGGCGACTTTCAGGTGTTCGGCGCCCAGTACGCGATGCGCATCTGGCTTGACCCGGCCAAGCTGAACAACTTCAGCCTGACGCCGGTGGATGTCAGCTCGGCGATCCAGGCGCAGAACGTCCAGGTGTCTTCCGGCCAGCTCGGCGGACTGCCGGCACTGCCCGGGCAGCAGCTCAACGCCACGGTGATAGGCAAGACCCGCCTGCAGACCCCCGAGCAGTTCCGCAACATCCTGCTCAAGGTCAACAGCGACGGCTCCCAGGTGCGCCTGGGCGATGTCGCCAAGGTCGAGCTGGGCGGTGAAACCTATGCCGTCAGCGCGCATTTCAACGGCAAGCCGGCCGCTGGTCTGGCCCTGAAGCTGGCCACCGGCGCCAACGCGCTGGACACCGTAGAGGGCGTGCGCAAGACCATCGACGAGCTCAAGCCGTTCTTCCCGCCGGGTGTCGAGGTGGTCTATCCGTACGACACCACGCCGGTCATTTCCGCCTCCATCACCGGGGTCATGCACACGCTGCTCGAGGCGTTCGTGCTGGTGTTCCTGGTGATGTACCTGTTCCTGCAGAACTTCCGCGCGACCCTGGTGCCGACGCTGGCGGTGCCGGTGGTGCTGCTGGGCACCTTCGGCGTGCTGGCGGTGTTCGGCTTCAGCATCAACACGCTGACCATGTTCGCGATGATCCTGGCCATCGGCCTGCTGGTGGACGACGCCATCGTGGTGGTGGAAAACGTCGAGCGGGTGATGCGCGAAGAGGGGCTCTCGCCGCTGGAAGCCACACGCAAGTCCATGGGCCAGATCCAGGGCGCGCTGGTCGGTATCGGCGTGGTGCTGTCGGCGGTGCTGCTGCCGATGGCCTTCTTCGGCGGATCGACGGGGGTCATCTACCGGCAGTTCTCGATCACCATCGTCTCGGCCATGGTGCTGTCGGTGCTGATGGCGCTGATCTTCACCCCGGCACTCTGCGCGACGTTGCTCAAGCCGATCGACAAGGGCGAGCATCACGAGAAGCGCGGGTTCTTCGGCTGGTTCAACCGCACCTTCGAGCGCAGCGTCAACGGCTACGAGCGTGGCGTGAAGGCCGTGCTCAAGCGCAAGGCACCGTTCCTGCTGCTGTATGTGCTGATCGTCGCGGTGATGGTGGTGCTCTTCAACCGTATCCCCACCGCCTTCCTGCCGGAGGAGGACCAGGGCGTGCTGTTCGCCCAGGTGATGACGCCGTCGGGTTCCACCGCCGAACGCACCCAGCAGAGCATCGATGCCATGCGCAGCTATCTGCTGGAAGAGGAAGGCGACATCGTCCGCTCGGTGTTCACCGTGACCGGCTTCAGCTTCGCCGGCCGTGGGCAGAGTTCGGGCATCGCGTTCATCGGTCTCAAGCCGTGGAGCGAGCGGACCAACAAGGACGACAGCGTGTTCGCCCTGGCCCAGCGTGCGCAGCAGCATTTCGCCAGCTTCCGCGACGCCCAGGTGTTCGCCTTCGCGCCGCCGGCGGTAATGGAGCTGGGTAACGCCACTGGCTTCAACTTCTTCCTGCAGGACCGCGCAGGCGTGGGCCAGGAGGTGCTGCAGCAGGCGCGGGACAAGTTCCTGCAGCTGGCCAGCCAGAGCCCGGTGCTGACCCGGGTTCGCCCCAATACCCTGCGTGACGAGCCGCAGTATCAGGTGCTGATCGATGACGAGAAGGCCCGTGTGCTGGGCATTTCGCTGGCCGACATCAACAGCACGCTGTCGATCGCCTGGGGTGGTCGCTACGTCAACGACTTCATCGATCGTGGGCGGGTGAAGAAGGTCTATCTGCAGGGTGTTTCCAGTGCGCGGATGAACCCCGAGGACCTGCAGAAGTGGTACGTGCGCAACGCCGACGGCGAGATGGTGCCGTTCAGTGCCTTCGCCACGGGCGAGTGGACGTACGGTTCGCCGAAGCTGTCGCGCTTCAACGGCGTAAGCGCCATCGAAATGCTCGGCGAGCCGGCACCCGGCTACAGTTCCGGTGATGCCATGGCCGAGGTGGAGCGCATTGCCGCTCAGCTGCCGCCAGGCGTGGGCTATTCGTGGACCGGGCAATCCTACGAGGAGCGGCTGGCCGGCTCGCAGACGCTGGCGCTCTACGCCTTGTCGCTGCTGGTGGTGTTCCTCTGTCTGGCTGCGCTTTACGAGAGCTGGTCGATCCCGTTCTCGGTCATGCTGGTCGTACCGCTGGGGATCGTCGGCGCGCTCGCCTTCACGTTGTTGCGTGGGTTGTCCAACGAGGTGTTCTTCCAGGTGGGCCTGGTCACCACCATCGGCCTGTCCGCGCGTAACGCCATTCTCATCGTCGAGTTCGCCAAGGCCTTGCACGAGCAGGGCATGAGCTACGCCGATGCAGCGCTGCAGGCCTGCCGTATGCGTCTTCGCCCGATCATCATGACCTCGCTGGCGTTCATCCTCGGTGTGGTTCCGCTGGCGATCGCCTCCGGCGCCGGTGCCGGCAGCAAGCACGCCATCGGTACCGGCGTGATTGGCGGGATGCTCACCGCGGCGGTGCTGGCAATCTTCTGGATTCCGTTGTTCTACGTGATGATCTGTACGTTCTTCGACCGCACGACGTCCGCCAATCAGGTAGCCAAGGAGGAGTCGCTGTGAACAAGTCTCTGTTGAGTCTCGCGCTCGTGGCGGCGCTGAGCGGCTGCTCGCTGATCCCCGAGTACCAGCGTCCGGATGCGCCGGTACCGGCCGACTGGCCGCAGGGCGAAGCCTATTCGAAGGCATCCCCCGAGGCTCGGGCGCAGGCGCTTGGCTGGCGCGAGTTCTTCCGTGATCCGGCGCTGCAGCAGCTGATCGAGGTCGCGCTGGAGAACAACCGCGACCTGCGCGTCGCCGCGCTGAACGTCGATGCCTACCGTGCGCTGTACCGCGTGCAGCGCGCCGATGTGCTGCCGGCGATGAGCGCCGATGCGGCGGGCACGCGCAGCCGTACTCCGGGCGACCTGAACATGAGCGGCGAGCCGGCCATCAGCAGCCAGTACAGCGCCACCTTCGGCGTGTCCTGGGAGCTGGACCTGTTCGGCCGCCTGCGCAGCCTGCGCGACCAGGCGCTGGAGCAGTACTTCGCCAGCGAGGCCGCTCAGCGCAGCACGCAGATCAGCCTGATCGCCAGCGTCGCCAACGCCTGGCTGACGCTGCAGGCCGATCAGGCGCTGCTGCAGGTCACCCGTGACACGCTCAAGACCTACGAGGAAAGCCTGGGCCTGACCCAGCGCAGCTTCGATGTCGGCGTCGCCTCGGCGCTGGAACTGCGTCAGGCACGCAGTGCGGTGGACAGTGCGCGGGTGAGTATCGAGCAGTACACCCGCCTGGTGGCGCAGGACCGCAATGCCCTGACCCTGCTACTGGGCCAGAGCCTGCCGGCCGGTCTGCCGAGCGGCGAAGGTCTCGAGCGCACCCAGCTGGCGACGTTGCCGGTCGGGTTGCCCTCGGACCTGCTGCAGCAACGCCCGGATATTCTCCAGGCGGAGTACCAGCTGCGTGCGGTCAATGCCAGCATCGGCGCCGCGCGTGCGGCGTTCTTCCCGCGCATCAGCCTGACCGGCGCGGCAGGGACCGCCAGCAGCGAGCTGTCCGGTCTGTTCGACGGCGGTTCCGGCTACTGGAGCTTCTCACCGAGCATCAGCGTGCCGATCTTCAACGCCGGCCAGCTTCGGGCCAACCTGGACTACGCGCAGATCAGCAAGAACATCCAGGTGGCGCAATACGAGCAGGCCATCCAGACGGCGTTCCGCGAGGTCGCCGACGGGCTCGCCGCCCAGGCCACGTATGTGCGCCAGGTGCAGGCCCAGCGTGATCTGCTGCAGACCAGCGAGGATTATTACAACCTCGCCGAGCGTCGCTATCGCACCGGTGTCGACAGCTACCTGACCGTGCTCGACGCGCAGCGCCAGCTGTTCAGCGTGCAGCAGCAGCTGATCAGCGACCGTCTGGCGCAGCTGACCAGCGAGGTGAACCTGTTCAAGGCGCTGGGTGGCGGCTGGCAGGAGACCGTGCAGGCCACCCCCGAGGGCTGAGGATCATGGCGCCGCAGCCCTGAAGAGGTCGTCGCCGTGCTGCAGATGAGAAAACGCCGCCCAGTGGGCGGCGTTTTCGTTCCGGCGCGGGTCAGGCTTCGCGGTTGCGCGTCAGCAGGGCCGGTTTCTCGCCACGCGGGCGGGACGGCAACTGCTCGAGCTGCTCCAGGCTGGGCAGACGATCGATCTTCGATTCCTTGTGAATGATCACCGGCTGCTTCTCGCGCGGCTTGGCCATTTCCTGACGCGTGACGACCGGCTCATCGATGCGGCGACCCTCGTTCTTGCGCCGCGGCTGACCATTGCGTGGCTGGCCGTTGCGCGCCGCCTGGCCCTGGCCAGCGGCGGGACGCTTGCCCTTGCTTCCCGCTGCGCCGCCACCGCCGTTGCGGGCAGCTCCAGCTCCAGCTCCAGCTGCACGCGGTGCGGAGCCCGGCTGGGCCTGACCGCCGGTACGGCGTCCGCGGTTCTGCTTGTTCTGATAGGGGCTGACGTAATCGACGCGATTGCCGAAGTTGTCCACTTCGTCATCGAGGAACTCGTCCGGCGCACGATCCGGTGGCAGTTGCGGCGGCCGGGCGACGCCCTGAGCTTCGCTGGCCACGCCATCGCGGGCCGGCTTGCGCGTCTTGCTCTTGCTGCGGCGACTGCGCTCCTTCTGCTCGGCACCCTTTTCCGCCGGCTTGTCGCGCTCGCCACGTGCCTTGCGCTCGCCACGCTGCGGGCGCGGTTGGCGGGGCTCACGGACTTCCGGCTTCTCCGCCTCGATGCTGCTGGCGTCGAAGCCCTGCAGATCGCCATCGGGAATGCGCTGCTTGGTCATGCGCTCGATGCCCTTGAGCAGCTTCTCCTCGTCCGGCGCTACCAGCGAAATGGCTTCACCACTGCGTCCGGCGCGGCCGGTGCGGCCGATGCGGTGCACATAGTCTTCCGCGACGTTGGGCAGCTCGAAGTTGACCACATGCGGCAGCTGGTCGATGTCCAGGCCGCGGGCGGCGATATCGGTGGCCACCAGGATGCGCACCTGGTTGGCCTTGAAGTCGGCCAGGGCCTTGGTACGGGCATTCTGGCTCTTGTTGCCATGGATCGCGGCAGCCGGCAGACCGTGTTTCTCCAGGTACTCGGCTAGGCGGTTGGCGCCGTGCTTGGTACGGGTGAAGACCAGCACCTGCTCCCAGGCACCCTGGGTGATCAGGTGGGCGAGCAGGGCCCGCTTGTGGCTGGAGGCGACGCGGAACACGCGCTGCTCGATGCGCTCGACGGTGGTGTTCGGCGGGGTGACCTCGATGCGCTCCGGGTTTTGCAGCAGCTTGGCGGCGAGGTCGGTGATGTCCTTGGAGAAGGTGGCCGAGAACAGCAGGTTCTGGCGCTTGGCCGGCAGCTTGGCCAGGACCTTCTTGACGTCATGGATGAAGCCCATGTCGAGCATGCGGTCGGCTTCGTCGAGGACGAGGATTTCCACGTGCGACAGGTCGATGGCCTTCTGGTTGGCCAGGTCGAGCAGGCGACCGGGGCAGGCGACCAGCACGTCGATACCCTTGGCCACGGCCTGGATCTGCGGGTTCATGCCGACGCCGCCGAAGATCACCGCGCTTTTCAGCGGCAGATCGCGGGCATAGACCTTGAAGCTGTCGTGAACCTGGGCGGCGAGCTCGCGGGTCGGTGTCAGCACCAGCACGCGCGGCTGTTTCGGGCCGTAGCGGTGTTCACGATCCGGGTGACCACCCGGAAACAGCAGTTCGAGTACCGGCAGGGCGAAGCCGCCTGTCTTGCCGGTTCCGGTCTGGGCGGCGACCATCAGGTCACGGCCTTGCAACACGGCGGGAATGGCCCGCTGTTGCACGGGAGTAGGCTGGGTGTAACCGGCGGCCTCGACGGCACCGGCCAAAGCCTCGGAGAGACCGAGGGAAGCAAAGGACATGAGTAATCCTGTCTTGTTAGGGGCGAGGCCCTGGGATGGTCATGCCTGGCTCGAATCGCGACTGGCGTGCGATCCCGTCCGGTCCTGCCGCGAATGGTGATGGCGGCATCCGGGCGTAAGCCTGGCGGAAGCGCGGAGTATAACAGAGGCTGTTAACGCCGCATTGCTCTGACAGTGTCGCAGGTCACGGGTTCATTAGCCAGCTCCGTATTTCCCCGGAGCTGGCCGGAACTCAGCGCGACAGCCCGAGGTTGTTCCAGATCGCCAGGCTCGGTTCGGCCTGGTTCAGCGTGTAGAAGTGCAGGCCCGGCGCACCGCCGGCCAGCAGCTTCTGGCACATTTCGGTGATCACCTGCTCGCCGAAGGCCTGGATGCTCTGCATGTCGTCGCCATAGGCTTCGAGCTGCTTGCGCACCCAGCGTGGGATCTCCGCGCCACAGGCATCGGAGAAGCGGGCCAGCTTGCTGTAATTGGTGATCGGCATGATGCCCGGCACCACCGGCGTCTGAACCCCGAGCTTGCGCACGCGCTCGACGAAGTAGAAGTAGCAGTCGGCATTGAAGAAGTACTGGGTAATCGCACTGTCGGCGCCGGCCTTGGCCTTGCGCACGAAGTTCGCCAGGTCGTCCTCGAAGTTGCGCGCCTGGGGATGCATTTCCGGGTAGGCGGCGATCTCGATATGAAAGTGGTCGCCGGTCTCGGCGCGGATGAACTCCACCAGTTCGTTGGCGTAGCGCAGCTCGCCGCTGGCCATGCCCATACCCGACGGCAGGTCGCCGCGCAGTGCGACGATGCGCTGGATGCCGGCACTCTTGTAGAGGTTCAGCAGCTCGCGCAGTTCGGCCTTGGTGTCGCCAACGCAGGACAGGTGCGGGGCGGTGGGGATCTTCACCTCACCGTCGAGTTGCAGCACGGTGTTGAGCGTGCGGTCGCGCGTCGAGCCACCGGCACCGTAGGTGCAGGAGAAGAAATCGGGCTGGTAGCCCGCCAGCTGGCGCGCCACGTTCAGCAGTTTTTCATGCCCGGCTTCGGTCTTGGTGGGGAAGAACTCGAAGCTGATGGAAGGGCGATTTGAAGAGGTCATACAGAAATTCCTTGAGCTGCAAGCCGCAGGCCGCGAGCGCACCTGGCGCCTCGCAGCCTGTGACGTGACCTGCTTAGTAGCGGTAGCTGTCCGGCTTGAACGGACCTTCGACGGCAACGCCGATGTACTCGGCCTGCTTGGCGGTCAGCTGGGTGACCACGCCACCGAAGCCCTTGACCATCTCCAGCGCCACTTCTTCGTCGAGCTTCTTCGGCAGCACCATGACGGTGACGTTCTGGGTCTTCTCGGCCACCGGCAGGTCGGCGAACTTCTCGTTATAGAGGTGGATCTGCGCCAGCACCTGGTTGGCGAAGGAGCCGTCCATGATCCGGCTCGGGTGGCCGGTGGCGTTGCCCAGGTTCACCAGGCGGCCTTCGGCCAGGAGAATCAGGTAGTCATCGTTGGTCGGGTCGACGGTCTTGCCGGTGCGGTGGATCTTGTGCACCTGCGGCTTGACCTCTTCCCAGCCCCAGTTCTGGCGCATGAAGGCGGTGTCGATCTCGTTGTCGAAGTGACCGATGTTGCACACCACGGCGCGCTTCTTCAGCGCCTTGAGCATGCCGGCGTCGCACACATTGACATTACCGGTCGTGGTGACGATCAGGTCGATCTTGCCCAGCAGCGCGGCGTCGACGCTGGCTTCGGTGCCGTCGTTGATGCCGTTCTTGTAGGGGGAAACCAGCTCGAAGCCGTCCATGCAGGCCTGCATGGCGCAGATCGGGTCGACCTCGGAGACCTTGACGATCATGCCTTCCTGGCGCAGCGACTGTGCCGAGCCCTTGCCTACGTCGCCGTAGCCGATGACCAGCGCCTGCTTGCCGGAGAGCAGGTGATCGGTGGCGCGCTTGATGGCGTCGTTCAGGCTGTGGCGGCAGCCGTACATGTTGTCGAACTTGCTCTTGGTGACCGAGTCGTTGACGTTGATCGCCGGCACTTTCAGGGTGCCGCCCTTGAGCATGTCGAGCAGGCGGTGCACACCGGTGGTGGTTTCCTCGGTGATGCCGTGCACGCGCTCGAGCACCTGCGGATACTTGTCGTGCAGGATCTGGGTCAGGTCACCGCCGTCGTCCAGCACCATGTTGGCGTCCCACGGCTGGCCGTCCTTGAGGATGGTCTGCTCGATGCACCACTCGTATTCTTCCTCGGTTTCGCCCTTCCAGGCGAATACCGGGATGCCGGCAGCGGCAATGGCGGCAGCGGCGTGGTCCTGGGTGGAGAAGATGTTGCAGGAGGACCAGCGCACCTCGGCGCCGAGGGCGATCAGCGTCTCGATCAGCACCGCGGTCTGGATGGTCATGTGGATACAGCCCAGGATCTTCGCGCCCTTGAGCGGTTGCTCGGCGGCGTACTTGCGGCGCAGGCCCATCAAGGCGGGCATTTCCGATTCGGCGATGATGATCTCGCGGCGGCCCCAGGCGGCCAGGGAAATGTCGGCGACCTTGAAGTCGGTGAAACCGGCAGGCGTCATGACAGCACTCATCGAAGAGTTCTCCATTCGTATGGTTGCGAATGGGCGCCGTTGATGCGTTCGAGGAAACGCCCCATCCGAGCCTGACAGGTTCTGGAACCTGCTGCAGCGCCCCTCGGGTGGGTGGCGGGCACGATCGAAGCGGAGTCGATCGGGTGAAACCCGGCGATTATAGCCGCGCCGTCCGGCAATCCCAAGCCCGCTGCTCGGCGAACTCCACGGATGACCGGACGGTCGAAGTTGGAGGTTCGGTGACCCTTGCCGGGCGAAACCGTTTCAGGAGACCGCCATGAACCCCATGCTTCGCCTTGCGCCCTTCCTGCTGGTGGGTGCGATCAGCCTGCCGGCCGCAGCGCAGTCCTGCTATGTCCACAGCGAAACCTCCGGTGCGGTACCGGCGCCGGTGGTGACCGAACAGTGCTTCGAGTTCCACGGCGTGGACAAGGACGACGCCATCAACTGGGTCTGTCAGGACAACGAGGCGGTGAAGAACTCCCGCCGCGAGATCCGTGACAGCTGTCCGGACGGGCACTTCGGCATCTGTACCGCGCCGATGACCCCGGAAACCCTCGCCAACGAGCGCGCCACCGGGTCCCAGGCGAAGAACGGTACCTTGCCGACCCAGATCAGCGAGGACGCAACCATCGTCACGTATCACTATCACGCCAGCGATCGCGCCCAGGCCAAGATCGACTGCGAAAGTGCCGGCGGCAGCTGGTCGCAATAAAGGCGGTGCGCAATCTTTGCTGACGAAGTCCAAGCCCGACTGATTTGTTCAACCGCCCACGGGCGGGGATAATCCCGCGCTTCGTATCCGTGAGTGGCCGAACCATGACGTTGAGATTGCTGTGCCTTCCCCTGTTCGCCGCGCTGCTGCTGGCAGGCTGTGATCGTGTCGACCCTGACTCGCCGCTGGGCAAGCGCAAGGCGATCTATCAGGCGATGCTCGATACCAAGGAAGACCTCGGCGGCATGCTGCGCGGGCGCATCCCATTCGACGGCACGGCGTTTACCAGCGGCGCCGCCAAGCTCGACGAGCTGTCGCGCCAACCCTGGCAGCACTACCCGGAGGTCAAGGAAAAGCAGAGCGACGCGCGTGACGATGTCTGGCAGCGCCAGGAGCGCTTCCAGGAACTGGCCCGCGCGCTGGAGGCTGACACGGCTGCGCTGGTGGAGGTGACGACCGCGGGTCCGGTGACCGCTGAGCGTGTCGCCCCGGCCTTCCAGCGTGTCGAGGATGCCTGCGAGGCCTGCCACAAGGAGTTCCGCGCCTACTGAGGCGGCTCAGCGGCGCAGGGTTTCCAGTTTTTCCCGGGATTTGGCCAGCTGATCGCGGCGCAGCTCGATCAGCTGCGCATTGCCGGTGCCCAGTGCTTCACGGAGCAGGGTTTCGCGACGCTCCACCTGGCGGTTTACGTGCTCGTATTCCACCTGGCGCGGGTGCAGCGCGACCAGGCCCTGGCACTGCTTGGTCAGGGTCTGCAGCTCGGCATTGAGCTGGGTCTGCTGCAGCTTGTCGCCTTGCAGGCGTGCCTGCTGCAGCTGCTCGCGCAGCGCCTGGCGCTGTGCATGGCACTGAGGGTCTGCCTGCGGGGCGGCGGCAAGCAGCGGGCTGACGACAGCGCAGGCGGTCAGCAGGGCAATGGGCAGATGTCGCAAAGACATGCCACGCCTCCATAGTTGTTATCCAGCTTCTATCGACCGCAGGGTTCGGGCGAAAGTCCCTCAGGTGCCCGGAACCCCGACGGCGCGTAGTCGTTCGCGTAGCGCGGGCAGCTCCGCCGCGCGGAAGAACGCCTGCAGCTGTTTCGCCCGCGCCGGACCGACTCCCGCTTCGGCTTGCCACTGCGCCAGGTCGCGTGCGGCGAGCGCGTCCCAGTCCGCTGCGGGCGGCAGCTGCTTGGCCGGCAGGCCGAGCGCCTTCAGCCATTGCGCCAGCGGCCTCTGCCGGGCTCGGGCGAAGCTCGCGGCGAGCTTGTTGGCGCGCGCCTTGCCAATGCCGGGCACCTGCTCGAGTGCGGCGGCATCCAATTCCAGCCAGGCGAGCAGGTCGGGTAGCAGACCGGCCTCCAGCAATGCCTGCCAGCTGCCGGCGCCGACGCCCTCGAGCGCCAGGCCTTGCCTGCCGCCCAGCCAGACCAGGCGGGCGAGGAACTGCTGGTCGCAGCCGGGCGCTGGTCGCCAGCAGCTGTCGGGGTGATAGCGCCGCGGATCGGGCGCGGCGACCGGAGCCCGCTCCGTGTGACGCCAGACCACGCTGTCCAGCTGCGGAATGCTATGCCCGGCCAGCGCAACCGCGACCCGGTCACCGGGGCGCACGTCCAGCGCCTGCCAACGATCCAGCGAACCGAGGCTCAGTGTGCGCACGCGTCGATCATCCAGCTGGACCGGAGCGAGCTGCAGCAGCGGTGTGATCCGCCCGGTGCGGCCGATGCGAAATTCGACGTCGCGCACCTCGGTCAGCGCCTTGCGCAGCGGGTACTTCCAGGCTGCGGCCCAGTGGGGCTCGGCCTGCCAGCGCTCGGCCGGCGGACGTTGCTCCTGGCGCAGCACCACGCCATCGGTGGCGAACGGCAACTCTTGGCGATACCAGCGCTCGCGCCAGTGGCGGGCGTGTTCCAGTGTCTCCACGGGCTGGCTGAACGCCTGCGTATCGGGGAAGCCGAGTGCCGCCAGCTGCCCGAGTCGAGCGTTCATGCTGTCCGGGCCGTTCGGCCAGTCCCAGACGAACAGGCCGATCCGCGCGGCAGTGTCCCTGTCCAGGCCGTTGCTGGCCATGGCGCCGGCCACGCGCCCGCGAGCCCCCGCGCTGCCATGCGATGCCTGGACATGCCGGTCCAGTCGCCAGTAGAGCTCGCCCTGCAGGATGACCTCGTCGGGTACCGCCAGGCGCGCAGGGATCACTGCCAGTCTACGGGCATTGGCTGTCCAGTCCTGTCCGGTAAGGCCATCGCCACGGCTGATGGCCTGCTGCAGGGCGCCGTGACGATAGACCAGGGTGACCGCGACACCGTCGATCTTGGGCTGAATCCACAAGTCGCGGCGCCGCGCGATCCAGGTCGCAACCGCCTGCTCGTCGGCGAGCTTGACCAGGCCGGTTTGTCTGACCGGATGGCGCAGCGGACCGCCGGCATTCTGCAGCGGATCCGGTGCCGCGCTGGTGCCGACGAAGCAGCGCCGCCAGCCGTCCAGCTGCGCGCGGCTCTGGTCATAGATCTCGTCGTCCACCAGCGACTGACCGCGCCGGTGATAGGCATCGTCCCACTGGGCGAGCTGCGCCTGCAGCTGGTGGATCTCCTGGCGTGCCCGCGCGTCGTCCCAGTTCGGACAGGTGGCGAGGCAGGCAGGGGCGAACAGGCACAGCGATAGCGCGATCAGGCGTGGCATGGCGAGCATCCTTGCTCTGGTGACGGGGGCGCGGCCCGCCGACGCCGGCGGACCGATGCCGGATTGTCGCCTGCCAGGCGCGAGCTGACCGTGCGTCAGCGCATGTTGAACAGTTCCTGATGGAAATCCCGCGCCGGCAGGCCGCGTCGCTGCAGGTCACGGCTGAGGTCCTGACCGAAACCGGCAGGGCCGCAGAACCAGACGTCACTGTCCTGCCACTGCGGCGCCAGCTGGCGCAGGCGTTCGGGCGTCAGCCGCCCGCCTTCGCTGGCGACCAGCACATGCAGGCGCACCCGGGCGCGCTCGGCCAGCTCGCGGATGCGCTCGATGAAGCCCTGGTCGGGCGCGCTGGTGCAGTAGAAGAAGTCGACGTTGTCCCCGTTACCGCTGTCGGCTAGCGCCTGCAGGCGGCCGATGAACGGCGCGATACCGATGCCGCCGGCGACCCAGATCTGCCGCGGCTTGCGGCTGTGGAAATCGAAGCAGCCATAGGGACCTTCCACCTTCACCGGGTCGCCCACCTTGAGTGTCTGGGGCAGGGTGCGGGTGTAGTCGCCGAGGCCCTTGATGGAGAAGGCCAGCCGGCCGTCGTTGCACCAGGCCGAGGAGAGGCTGAAGGGGTGCGGCCCTTCCTTGTCGTCGAAGGTGACGAAGGCGAACTGCCCGGCCTTGTGTCCCGGCCAGGCGCCATCGAGCTTGATGTCGACACGCAGCACGCGGTTGTCGCGGTGATGGGTCAGGCTTTCGATGCGGCCTACCACCTGATGCTTGCGGCCGATGCGGCGCAGCAGCGAGATGCAGGCGGCCAGCGAGCCGGCGGCCATGAGCACAGCCAGCACCAGGCCCAGCGGCGACGTCCAGTAATCCGGCGGCGTCAGCACTACCGCGTGCACCACCAGCGCCAGGTAGACCAATGCCAGCCAGCGGTGGGTGCGGAAGAACCAGCGGTAGGGGAAGCGCTTGACCAGTGCCAGCACGATGAGGATGACCGCGGCATAGAAGGCCCATTCGCCGATGGTCTCCGCGATGCCGCGAAAGCGTTGCAGCAGGGCGAAGATGCCTTCGTGAACCTGGCCCTCGCCGGCGCGCCGAGCCGGTCGCTCCAGCCAGCCGAAACCCACCAGCCATTTCGGAATCTGGCCCCAGCCCCAGTGGAAGATGGCGATCACCAGGGCGCTGATGCCCAGCCACTTGTGCAGCCGATAGGTCTTGTCCAGGCCGTCGAAGAAGCGTTCGAAGCGCCGTGGCCGCGCCGCCAGTATCACCGCCACGCTCATCGCGGCGATGCCGAGCACACCGCTGTAGTGCACCATCACCTTGCGCAGCGGCCAGATCTGGTAATGCGCCATGACGAAGCTGTCGACCAGCAGCCAGAGCAGCGTCAGTCCGACGAACAGCGCGACGTAGGTGAGTTTTATCTGTCTCATCTTGGGCAAGCCTCCCAGCTGACATCCCTATTTCGAGCTTCCTTGAGCATCCCCCTGCTGCCATGCCACTGCCATGACCGTGGTCAGTAGCGAAGCGGTCGGCCGAAATCGGCGACACGGGAGGACGCGCTTTTTATCTACAATTCGCCCCTCAATTCCTCGAAGAGACGAGCCCGTGTACCCAGTGATCGCCATCGAGCAGCTCACCAAGACCTACGCGTCCGGACATCCCGCGCTCAAACGCATCGACCTCGAGATCCGCAAGGGCGAGATCTTCGCCCTGCTCGGACCCAACGGCGCCGGCAAGACCACGCTGATCAGCATCATCTGCGGCATCGTCAACCCCGGCGGCGGCCGCGTAGTGGTCGACGGCCACGACATCGTCCAGGACTACCGCGCCGCCCGCTCGAAGATCGGCCTGGTGCCGCAGGAGCTGTTCAACGAGGGATTCGAAAGCGTCTGGGCGACGGTGCGTTTTTCGCGCGGGCTGTTTGGCAAGGCGCCGGACGATTCGTTCCTCGAGAAACTGTTGCGCGATTTGTCCCTGTGGGACAAGCGCAACGCCCGGATTCTGGAACTCTCCGGTGGCATGAAGCGCCGCGTGATGATCGCCAAGGCGCTGTCCCACGAGCCATCGATCCTGTTCCTCGACGAGCCCACCGCCGGCGTCGACGTCGAGCTGCGCCGGGACATGTGGGAGATGGTCCGCGGCCTACGCGAACGGGGCGTGACCATCATCCTCACCACCCACTACATCGAGGAGGCCGAGGAGATGGCCGACCGCATCGGCGTGATCAGCAAGGGCGAGATCATCCTCGTCGAGGACAAGCATGTGCTGATGCACAAGCTCGGCAAGAAGCAGTTGACCCTGCACCTGCAGCGCCCGTTGACGGCGATCCCGGAAGAGCTGGCCGGCTATCCGCTGGAGCTGACCGATGCCGGCAATCAACTGGTGTTCACCTTCGATGCCCAGCACGAGGACACCGGCATCGCCGAGCTGCTCAAGCGCCTGGCCGCCCACGGCATCGACTTCAAGGACCTGCAGTCGAGCCAGAGCTCGCTGGAGGAAATCTTCGTCAACCTCGTTCACGGGCGCTGAAGGAACAACTGCATGAATGTTTACGCGATCCGCGCGATCTACCTGTTCGAACTGGCGCGCACCTGGCGCACCCTGCTGCAGAGCATCGCCACCCCGGTGATCTCCACCTCGCTGTACTTTGTGGTGTTCGGCTCGGCCATCGGCGCGCGCATGGAGGCCATGCACGGCATCCCCTACGGCGCCTTCATCATTCCCGGCCTGATCATGATGGCGCTGCTTTCCGAGAGCATCTCCAACGCCTCGTTCGGCATCTACATGCCGCGCTACTCGGGGACCATCTACGAGGTGCTGTCGGCGCCGGTGTCCTATGTCGAGATCGTCATCGGCTACGTTGGCGCAGCAGCGACCAAATCGCTGATTCTCGGCGTGATCATCCTGCTTACCGCGCGCCTGTTCGTCGATTATGAGATCCAGCATCCGCTGATGATGGCGCTGTTCCTGGTGCTGACGGCGGTTACTTTCTGCCTGTTCGGGTTCATCATCGGCATCTGGGCCGACGGCTGGGAGAAGCTGCAGATCGTCCCGGCGCTGATCGTCACGCCTTTGGCTTTTCTCGGCGGGAGCTTCTACTCCATCGAGATGCTGCCGCCGCTGTGGCAGAAAATCACGCTGTTCAACCCGGTGGTGTACCTGATCAGCGGCTTCCGCTGGAGCTTCTACGGCGTCTCGGACATCAGTGTCGGCATCAGCCTGGCGATGATCCTCGGCTTTCTCGCCGCCTGCCTGCTGGCGGTGTGGTGGATCTTCAAGACCGGCTATCGGTTGAAGAACTGAGCCGCACACGAAAACGCCCGCAGATGCGGGCGTTTTCAATTACAGCACTTCAAGCTTACTTGCCGAACATCTTGCCGAGGCCGAGCACGGCATCCTTGGCCTGGGTCACGGCCTGGACCTTCTCGTCGATCGCCGCGCCCTGTTCGGTGGCGTTGGCATTGGCCGCCAGTTCTTCGCCGTTCAGTTGTGCACAGCCACCCTCCACCTGAGCGATGGCGTTGCTGAGCTTCTCGTTGCCGAGCATCTGGCCGAGCAGCTTGCCGGTTTCCAGGTTGCCTTGCTGGGCGTTCAGCTGTTGTTCGCATTTGGCCTGCACATCGCTGGTAGCCGCCTGCAGCGAGGCGCTCGAGAGGGCGAGCAGGGCGCAGCCGAAGAGGTGGGAAATACGCATGGATAAGCTCCTTGTAATGTCGATCACGACAGGTGATCGATCGAGTCCGTTCGAAAAGGGCGGCGATGATAGCGTTTTGCTTCTGGTCCGCAAAGTCGCTGGCATGCAGGTTTCGTGACCTGGTGCGGATTGCGTGCCGCTGAATGCATCCGGTCCTGAAAGCAGAAAACCCCGCACGGCTCAGGCCGGCGGGGTTTTCCGTTGACCGGAGGCTGCTTACAGCCCGGCGGCGGCGCGCAGGGCGTCGGCCTTGTCGGTCTTCTCCCAGGTGAAGGCGGTGAAGGTGTCGGCACCCACCGTCATCTCGTAGGGGGTGCGGCCGAAGTGGCCGTAGGCGGCGGTGGCGCGATACATCGGGTGCAGCAGGTCGAGCATGCGGGTGATCGCGTAGGGGCGCAGATCGAAGTGCTCGCGCACCAGGGCGATGATCTTGTCATCGCCGAGCTTGCCGGTGCCGAAGGTGTTCAGCGAGATGGACGTCGGCTGCGCCACGCCGATGGCATAGGACACCTGGATCTCGCAGCGATCGGCGAGACCGGCGGCAACGATGTTCTTGGCGACGTAGCGTCCGGCGTAGGCGGCGCTGCGGTCGACCTTGGACGGGTCCTTGCCGGAGAAGGCGCCGCCGCCGTGGCGGGCCATGCCGCCGTAGGTGTCGACGATGATCTTGCGTCCGGTCAGGCCGCAGTCGCCCACCGGGCCGCCGATGACGAACTGGCCGGTCGGGTTGATGTGGTACTGGGTGTCCTTGTGCAGCAGCTCGGCCGGCAGGCTGTGCTTGATGATCAGCTCCATCACCGCTTCGCGCAGATCGCTCTGCTTGACGTCGGGGTTGTGCTGGGTCGACAGCACCACGGCGTCGATGCCGACCACCTGGCCGTTCTCGTAGCGGCAGGTGACCTGGCTCTTGGCGTCCGGACGCAGCCACGGCAGCAGGCCGTTCTTGCGCGCCTCGGCCTGGCGCTCGACCAGGGCGTGGGAGAAACGGATCGGCGCCGGCATCAGTACGTCGGTCTCGTTGCTGGCATAGCCGAACATCAGGCCCTGGTCGCCGGCACCCTGGTCTTCCGGCTTGGTGCGGTCGACGCCCTGGGCGATGTCCACCGACTGCTTGCCGATGATGTTGATGATGCCGCAGGTGGCGCCGTCGAAACCGACTTCCGAGCTGTTGTAGCCGATGTCGACGATGACGTCGCGGACCAGCTGCTCCAGATCGACCCAGGCGCTGGTGGTCACTTCACCGGCGACGATGGCTACACCGGTCTTGACCAGGGTTTCGCAGGCCACGCGGGCGTGCTTGTCCTCGGCGATGATGGCGTCGAGCACCGCATCGGAGATCTGATCGGCGATCTTGTCCGGATGCCCTTCGGTCACGGACTCGGAGGTGAAAATCGAGTATTCGCTCATCTATCGGTTTCCTATTACCGGTGGGTGAGTCGGTCGTCAGGAGCGGGCCGGGAAAAGTGCCGGGCCTGGATCTGAAAACCGTTCTTCAAGCCAATGTAGAGGCTCTCGCCGGGCGTGAGCCCCGCGGCATCGGCCCAACGGGCCAGATCGTCCTGTTCGAAGCCCAACCAGAGATCGCCGCAGGCCTCCCTGGCCCAACTCTGGTTGTGGTTGCACAGCTCGGTGATCAGCAGGCTGCCGCCCGCCTTTACCAGCCGCGCCAGTTGTTTCATTGCCTCACCCGGCGCAGCCAGGTGATGCAGGACCATGTTCAGTACCACGCAGTCGGCCGCCGGGCAGTCATCGTGCAAGGCGTCGGCCAGCCTGAGTTCGACGTTGCCGAGCCCGGTCTGTTCGCAATGGGCGCGGGCCAGGTCGAGCATCGCCGGGCTGTTGTCCAGCGCCACCACCCGGGCGAAGCGCCGGGCCAGTTCCGGCAGGAAGCTGCCGTCGCCGGGGCCGACTTCCAGCGCCGTGGCTTCGGCGTCGAAGTTCAGCGCGTCGAGCAGGGCCACCACGCTGTCGCGGTACTGTGGCAGGCCGGCGATCAGGTCCTGGCGGGCCTGGAAACTGTCGGCCATGCGCGCGAAGAAATCCTCGCTGGCGGCGCTGCGCTGGGCGTGTACGGCGGCGATGCGGGCGTCGATCTCGCGTGGCAGTTCCAGCCGGTCCGCTTCCTCCAGCAATGCCGCGTGCAGCCGGCCGCCAGGGCTGTCGAGCTGCGCCAGGCTGCGTCGGTAGAACACCGCGTTGCCTTCGCGCCGGGTGGCCAGCAGGCCGGCCTGGGTGAGCACCTTGAGATGATGGCTCATCCCCGACTGGCCGATGGCAAAGATCTGCGCCAGCTCGAGCACGCCGAAGGAGTCGCTGGCCAGCACGCGCAGCACGTTCAGGCGCAGCGCATCGCCACCGGCCTTGCACAGGGCGGCGAGCTGGTCGCTGGCGTCGTAACGGATCTGGGGAAAGCGCAGGCTCATAGGCCGCGCAGTCTAGTCGGTCACTTTTCGTACAGCAAGGGCAGTATCAAAAAGTTTTGATATTGCCCTTGCGGGTGCAGGGTTACTGCAGCAGGCGGGACAGCCCCAGGGTGCAGGACACCAGGCCCAGGCCGATGAGGAAGTAGTTGGGCAGGATATCCAGCAACCGCTGAACCATCCCCTCCCCGGCCAGGCGGCGCGACAGCAGGCTGTAGGCGAGCAGGATGCTCAGATCGATCACCAGCCAGATCACGATAAGGACCGTGGCCTGCGGAGCGAACGGCTGCGCCGGCAGGATGAAGCCGGGCAGGAAGGCGAGGAAGAACAGGATGTCCTTTGGATTGGACAGGCCCACCGCCATGGCTCGCCAGAAGTAGTGCGCCTCGCTGCGGCGCGGCGTGGTGGTTTCGCCGCCGCCGCCGCAGAGGCCGTCGCAGCCCAGCCAGATCAGGTAGAGCCCGCCGAGGATCTGCCCGGCCTCGAGCACCAGCGGGTCGAGGTCCAGTGCGAGGTAGATCATCACCAGCGCGGCGATCATCAGAATCTGCGCCGACACGGCGCCGCCGAGGATGGTCCACAGCGGCCAGCGGCGACGGGCGTCGGCCACCACCAGGGCGACCACCGGTCCGGGGGAGGCGATCAGCAGTGCGACCGCGGCGGCGAAGGCGAGGTAGGTGGCGTTCATAGTTCGGTCACCAGGCCGAATACGCGGCTGCGCTTGCCCAGCCGCTCGGCGTAGAAGTTGGGATTGGTGATGGCGAAGGCGCGCTGGATCCAGCGGTCGCTGCCATCGAAGCGCGCGCTGAAGGGGCTGCGCGCGTGGGCGGTGCGGCGGTTGTCGATGATCAGCATGTCGCCGCGGTTCAGGCGCACGGGCTCGACCACTTCCCAGGCGATGTTGCGCAGCTTGTCCATCAGCTGCTGGGCGCGGCTGCTGAAAGCCAGCATGAACTGCGGGTCGAAGCGAAAGAAAGGCGCGTCCGGATCGCCATAGAGGATGGTCTGGTGGCGGTTGATGTCGATGCGCTGGTTCTTGCCGGTGGGGCCGTAGTCGGACAGGAAGTTGTACGGCTCGGTGAGGAAGAAGGCCTGCTCTTCGAAGGTCAGACGCTCGAGGATGCGCTCGATGGAGGCGATGTAGGTCACCGCTTCGGCGGCGGGGTCCTGGCGCAGGCAGAGCAGCACCAGATAGTCCGGTACCACGGCGTGGAAGGCATTTTCGGTGTGCAGATCCAGTTCGGTGTCGAAGCTGTCGGAGTTCGCCGCTCGGGACTGCGTCTGCAGCGGGAAGAAGTTGTTGACGATGCAGCCATCGGACTCCTGCAGGTAGCCGATCGGCTCGCCCAGCAGCGCCGTCGCCTGCAGCAACAGGCGTTCGCTGCTCTCGTCGGGCTTGTTCAGCTGTTCGCGGCTGGGCGGGGTGGGCGGGATATCGCCGACCGGCAGGTTTTCCAGTGTCAGGTAGCCGCGCTTGTTGCCGAACAGCCTGAAATTGAGGATCTCGCCAATCTGCTCATGCTGCAGCGCGCCCTTGGTCACGGCGCGGGCCAGAAGCGTCTCGTAATGATCGTTGTGCATGACATCCTTCCCTGACTTTTGTATGTGCTGGCGTGATGGGTGTTTTGGCGGGGTTGGCCTGCGACCCTTAGCTGGCGCAGTATTGGGAGGTGCATGAGGATTGAAAAATGGAAAAAACAGCCGCTAAGGATGAGTTTTAGTCATGCCGGAATCCGTTATGGCAGTACCGCGCATGCCGCCTCTGTATGCGCTGCGTGCGTTCGAGGTGGCGGCGCGCTTCGGCTCGTTCACCCAGGCGGCGCAGAGCCTGTTCATCACCCAGAGTGCGGTGAGCCGGCACGTGAAGACCCTGGAGGAGCATCTGGATTGCCAGCTGTTCGAGCGACATGGCTCGCGGCTGGTGCTGACCGATGCCGGCCGCCTGCTGGCGCAGGAGCTGAAGATCGGTTTCCGTACCATCGAGAACGCCTGCGTCGCGGTGACGCGCCAGCGCGGCGCGCTTCGCCTCAAGGCGCCTTCGACGCTGACCATGCGCTGGCTGCTCGGCGCGCTGAACGCCTTTCAGCTGGCGCATCCGCAGAATCGTGTGCAGCTCACCAGCGCCTGGATGGATCTGGACGCGGTGGATTTCCACAGCGAGCCGTTCGACTGCGCGATCCTGCTGGGCAATGGCGGTTTTCCGGCCGACTGGCGCCGGGTCAAACTGTTCGACGAATGGCTGGTGCCGGTCTGCGCGCCGGAACTGCTCGGCGCGGCGCCCTGGAGCACCGAGCAGCTGGCGGCGGCCGAGCTGATTCACCCATCGCGTGACTGCCGTGACTGGCGGCGCTGGCTGCAGCGCACCGGACGCGTGGATGAGGTCGCCTGGCAGCAGGGCAAACTGTTCGACACCCTCGAACTGGGCATCTCCGCCGCCGCCCAGGGCCATGGCGTGTCGATCGGCGATCTGGCCCTGGTCGGTGCCGAACTGCAGCGCGGCAGCCTGGTGCTGCCACTGCGTCAGGCGGTGCGCTCCGGCGACAGCTATTACCTGGTGTGGCCAGGCGGTGGCAGCGAGTCGGCGACGCTTGCGCGCATGCGCGACTACCTGCTCGAACACCTGCCGGATGTGACCCGCCAGGGCGTCGAACTGTTGGATTGACGGCCGATTCAGTCATTGCCCCGGCCACCCTCGGTAGGGGAAAATGGCCGCCTTTTTCTACGTACACCCCCGCAGGAGATTCAGCGATGCCCAGCCGTCGTGAGCGAGCCAATGCCATCCGCGCCCTCAGCATGGATGCCGTGCAGAAAGCCAACAGCGGCCACCCGGGTGCCCCCATGGGCATGGCGGACATCGCCGAAGTGCTCTGGCGCGACCACCTGAAGCACAGTCCGACCAACCCGCAGTGGGCCGACCGCGATCGCTTCGTGCTGTCCAACGGCCACGGCTCGATGCTGATCTACTCGCTGCTGCACCTGACCGGCTACGACCTGTCCATCGACGACCTGAAGAACTTCCGCCAGCTGCACAGCAAGACCCCTGGCCACCCGGAGTTCGGCTACACCGCCGGTGTCGAGACCACCACCGGGCCGCTGGGCCAGGGCCTGGCCAACGCTGTCGGTTTCGCCCTGGCCGAGAAGGTCATGGCGGCGCAGTTCAACCGCCCCGGCCACAACATCGTCGATCACAACACCTACGTGTTCCTCGGCGACGGCTGCATGATGGAAGGCATCAGTCACGAAGTCTGCTCGCTGGCTGGTACCCTGGGCCTGAACAAGCTGATTGCCTTCTACGATGACAATGGCATTTCCATCGACGGCGAAGTCCACGGCTGGTTCACCGACGATACGCCGCGCCGCTTCGAGGCTTATGGCTGGCAGGTGATCCGCAATGTCGACGGCCATGATGCCGACGAAATCCAGATGGCTATCGAGACCGCGCGCAAGAGCGACCGGCCGACGCTGATCTGCTGCAAGACCATCATTGGCTTCGGCTCGCCGAACAAGCAGGGCAAGGAAGAATCCCACGGCGCCGCCCTGGGTGAGGCCGAAATCGCCCTGACCCGCGAGGCGCTGGGCTGGAAGCACGGCCCCTTCGAAATCCCGGCCGAGATCTACGCCGAGTGGGACGCCAAGCAGAAGGGCGCCGACGCCGAGAACGAGTGGAACAAGCGCTTCGCCGCCTACGAGGCCGAATTCCCGGCGCTGGCTGCCGAGTTCAAGCGGCGCATGGCCGGCGAGCTGCCGGCGGACTTCGCCGAAAAGGCCAGCGAGTTCATCCGTGAAGTCGCCACCAAGGGCGAAACCATCGCCAGCCGCAAGGCCAGTCAGAACTGCCTGAACGCCTTCGGCCCGCTGCTGCCGGAGCTGCTCGGCGGCTCGGCGGACCTGGCCGGCTCCAACCTGACCCTGTGGAAGGGCTGCAAGCCGGTGGTGGCCGAGGATGCCTCGGGCAACTACATGTATTACGGCGTGCGCGAGTTCGGCATGGCCGCGATCATGAACGGTGTCGCCCTGCACGGCGGCCTGATTCCCTACGGCGCGACCTTCCTGATGTTCATGGAATACGCACGCAACGCCGTGCGCATGTCGGCACTGATGAAGCAGCGGGTGATCTACGTGTTCACCCACGACTCCATCGGCCTCGGCGAAGACGGCCCGACCCACCAGCCGGTCGAGCAGCTGGTCGCCCTGCGCACCACGCCGAACCTGGATACCTGGCGTCCGGCCGACACGGTCGAGTCCGCGGTGGCCTGGAAGCATGCGGTCGAGCGCAAGGACGGTCCGAGCGCGCTGATCTTCTCGCGGCAGAACCTGCCGTTCCATGTGCGTGACAACGAAACCGAAGCGGCCATCGCCCGCGGCGGCTACATCCTGAAGAACTGCGCCGGCGAGCCCGAGCTGATCCTGATCGCCACCGGTTCGGAAGTCAGCCTGGCGGTGCAGGCCGCCGACAAGCTGGCTGAGCAGGGCCGCAAGGTGCGCGTCGTCTCCATGCCCTGCACCAGCGTGTTCGACGCCCAGGATGCGGCCTACAAGCAACTGGTGCTGCCGGTGGAAGTCGGTGCGCGCATCGCCATCGAGGCGGCCCATGCGGACTACTGGTACAAGTATGTCGGCCTCGACGGCCGCATCATCGGCATGACCACCTACGGCGAGTCGGCCCCGGCCGGCCAGCTGTTCGAGGAGTTCGGCTTCACCGTCGACAACATCCTCGCGGTCGCCGAAGAGCTGCTGGAGGACTGATCGCGACATGGGTGGATGGCTGCGGTCATCCATCCCATCAAGCCCCATCCGCGTAGGGTGGAGAGCCAACTGCCGCTTTCCACCTGCAGGACCGACGAGAACCCATGGCCAACGCCCGTCCCTATCGCGTCGCTCTCAACGGCTACGGCCGCATCGGCCGTTGCGTGCTGCGTGCATTCTATGAGCGCGGCACCGCCTTCGATTTTCAGTTCGTTGCCCTCAACGACCTGGCCGACATGGCCAGCCTGGAATACCTCACCCGCTTCGACTCCACTCACGGCCGCTTTCCCGGCGACGTGGGCGTGGAGGGCGACTGCCTGCACCTGAACGGCGACTGTGTGAAGGTGCTGCGTGCATCGACGCCGGAAGCCATCGACTGGCGGGCACTCGACGTCGATCTGGTGCTGGAGTGTTCCGGCGCCTACACCAGCCGTGCCGATGGCGAGCGTTTCCTTGCGGCGGGTGTGCCGCGGGTACTGTTTTCCCAGCCGATGGCCAGTGCGGCGGATGTCGACGCCACCGTGGTGATGGGCATCAATCAGGGGCAGCTGAGCGGCACCGAGCGGCTGGTGTCCAACGCCTCCTGCACCACCAACTGCGGCGTGCCGCTGCTCAAGCTGCTCAATGACGCGGTGGGCATCGAGTTCGCCTCCATCACGACCATTCACTCGGCGATGAACGACCAGCCGGTGATCGACGCCTACCACCATGACGACCTGCGCCGTACCCGCTCGGCCTTCCAGTCGGTGATTCCGGTATCCACGGGGCTCGCCCGGGGCATCGAGCGCCTGCTGCCGGAACTCTCCGGGCGGATTCAGGCCAAAGCCGTGCGGGTGCCGACGGTGAACGTCTCCTGCCTGGACATCACGCTGCAGACGGCGCGCGATACCGATGCGCAGACCATCAACAAGGTGCTGCGCGAGGCCGCCGAAAGCGGCCCCTTGCAGGGGTTGCTGGCCTACACGGAGTTGCCGCATGCCAGTTGCGACTTCAACCACGACCCGCATTCGGCGATCGTCGACGGCAGCCTGACCCGTGCCTCCGGCCCGCGCCTGGTGAATCTGCTGGCCTGGTTCGACAACGAATGGGGGTTCGCCAACCGCATGCTTGACGTCACCGACCATTACCTGCGCGTGGCCCATCGCCCGTAGTGGCACGCGCTTGGAACATCGCTGCTTCTTGACCTTAAGGAAGACCAACATGACCGTTTTGAAGATGACCGATCTCGACCTCCAGGGTAAGCGCGTGCTGATCCGCGAGGACCTCAACGTGCCGGTGAAGGATGGCGCGGTGAAGAGCGATGCACGCATCCTGGCCTCGTTGCCGACCATCAAGCTGGCGCTGGAAAAAGGCGCCGCGGTGCTGGTCTGCTCGCACCTGGGCCGTCCGGAAGAGGGCGTCTACAGCGAGGAAGACAGCCTCAAGCCGGTCGCCGATTACCTGTCCAAGGCCCTCGGCCGTGAGGTGCCGCTGGTCAAGGATTACCTGGACGGTGTCGAGGTCAAGCCGGGTGAGCTGGTCCTGCTGGAGAACGTGCGCTTCAACAAGGGTGAAAAGAAGAACACCGACGAGCTGGCGCAGAAGTATGCCGCCCTCTGCGATGTCTTCGTCATGGACGCCTTCGGCACCGCCCACCGTGCCCAGGGCTCGACTCATGGCGTGGCCAAGTTCGCCAAGGTCGCCTGCGCCGGCCCGCTGCTGGCGGCCGAGCTGGACGCGCTGGGCAAGGCGCTGGACAAGCCGCAGCGGCCGATGGTGGCCATCGTCGCCGGTTCCAAGGTATCGACCAAGCTCGACGTGCTGACCTCGCTGGCCGACATCTGCGACCAGCTGATCGTCGGCGGCGGCATCGCCAACACCTTCCTCGCCGCGGCCGGCTACAAAGTCGGCAAGTCGCTGCACGAGGCCGATCTGATCGACACCGCCAAGGCCATCGCGGCCAAGGTCGCCGTGCCGCTGCCAGTGGATGTGGTGGTCGCCAAGGAGTTCGCCGAGAGCGCCGAGGCCACGGTCAAGGCCATCGCCGACGTCGCCGACGACGACATGATCCTGGACATCGGGCCGAAGACCGCAGCCATGTTCGGCGAGATGCTCAAGGCTTCGCAGACCATTCTCTGGAACGGTCCGGTGGGCGTGTTCGAATTCGACCAGTTCGGCAACGGCACCAAGGTGCTGGCCCAGGCCATCGCCCAGAGCCCGGCGTTCTCCATCGCCGGCGGTGGCGACACCCTGGCGGCCATCGACAAGTACGGCGTGGCCGAGCAGATCTCCTACATCTCCACCGGTGGTGGCGCCTTCCTCGAGTTCGTCGAGGGCAAGGTGCTGCCGGCGGTCGAGGTACTGGAGCAGCGCGCCAGCTGATGGCCGGGCGGGCGGGCGGGCTGCCGGCGGCGCCCTCGGCGCTGGCCGCCCGCTGATGCAGACGGCAACCCCGGCGGCTCGCCGTGGTCTCTGTTCTTATCGGAACAAGGAAAGGGGATTCGCCATGCGTTACGTCGCTGTTGCCGTTTGTTGCCTGGGCCTGGCCGGTTGCGCCGGCAGTTCGCCGGATACCGCCTGCCAGGTGCTCGACCCGCCGCCGGTGCTTGGCCCGACCGCCGAACACGACCAGCGTGTTGAGATGCAGGCCACCGGCGATCCGACCGTCGCCCAGGGTGGTCTGCAGGACTGCCCCGACTGACTCCCAAGGAGATGGAATGAACAAAGGCTTGCCCATGCTGCTCGCCGCGCTGCTGCTCGGCGGCTGCGGCCACTGGCAGTCCGGCCCGGACGCGCCGTTCGTGCGCTGGAAGTGCCAGAGCCAGCAGCACATCGCCTGGCGCTACGCCGATGATCAGCGCAACGCCATCGACCTGAAGATCGGCAACAGCGAGCAGGTTCATACGTTGCGCAAGGAACCTGCAACGCATGGCACTTTCTATAGCGATGGCGTAGTTGCCTTCCATGACAAGGGCAACGAGGCGCTGGTGTATCGCGTCGCCGATGACAAGGTGCTGGCCCACGGCTGCAGCGCGTCGCTCATCAGTATCTAGCGGACCATCGGTTACTGCGGCCTCGCGATGTGAGGCTACGTTTTTTAAAGCGCTGGCGGGACGCTGGCATTTGTCGCTCCCGCCTCTACAATGCCGCGCCCAGCGTGCGGCGCTTGAACAGCGTCGGCCACTGCGGCAGGCTCTACACGATCAAACGACCCAGACCGGGAGAAAGGAAAACATGGCACTCATCAGCATGCGCCAGATGCTCGACCACGCCGCCGAGTTCGGCTACGGCGTGCCGGCCTTCAACGTCAACAACCTCGAGCAGATGCGCGCCATCATGGAAGCGGCCGACAAGACCGATTCCCCGGTGATCGTCCAGGCTTCCGCCGGTGCGCGCAAATACGCCGGTGCGCCGTTCCTGCGTCATCTGATCCTGGCGGCGATCGAAGAATTCCCGCACATCCCGGTGTGCATGCACCAGGACCACGGCACCAGCCCGGACGTCTGCCAGCGTTCGATCCAGCTCGGCTTCTCCTCGGTGATGATGGACGGCTCGCTGCGCGAAGACGGCAAGACCCCCGCCGATTACGAGTACAACGTGCGCGTGACCCAGCAGACCGTCGCCTTCGCCCATGCCTGCGGCGTCTCCGTGGAAGGCGAGCTGGGTTGCCTGGGCAGCCTTGAAACCGGCATGGCCGGCGAGGAAGACGGCGTCGGCGCCGAGGGCGTGCTCGATCACAGCCAGCTGCTGACCGATCCGGAAGAAGCCGCCGACTTCGTCGCCAAGACCAAGGTCGACGCCCTGGCGATCGCCATCGGCACCAGCCACGGCGCCTACAAGTTCACCAAGCCGCCGACCGGCGACACGCTGTCGATCCAGCGCATCAAGGAAATCCACGCGCGCATCCCGGATACCCACCTGGTAATGCACGGTTCCTCCTCGGTGCCGCAGGAGTGGTTGAAGATCATCAACGAGTACGGCGGCGAGATCGGCGAAACCTACGGTGTGCCGGTCGAGGAGATCGTCGAGGGCATCAAGTACGGCGTACGCAAGGTCAACATCGACACCGACCTGCGTCTGGCCTCCACCGGCGCGATCCGCGAGTTCATGGCGAAGAACCCCAGCGAGTTCGACCCGCGCAAGTACCTGGCCAAGACCGTCGCCGCCATGCGCGACATCTGCATCGCCCGCTACGAAGCCTTCGGCACCGCCGGCAATGCCAGCAAGATCAAGCCGATCTCGCTGGAAGGCATGTTCCAGCGCTACGCCAACGGCGAGCTGGATCCGAAGATCAATTGATCGATCGGACATGAAAAAGCCCGCGTTTGCGGGCTTTTTCGTTTCTGCGCTGCATGCGTGCTCAGCTGGCGAGCAGGTCCTGGATCTGGCAGCGCAAGGTGTCCAGCGCGAAGGGCTTGGCCAGCACCGGTGCCGAGCGGGCGATGGGGCTACCGGATTCGTAGATCTCGATGGGATAGCCGCTGATGAAGATCACCTTCAGCTCCGGCCGCAGCTTGAGTGCGGGCTCGGCGATCATCACTCCGGAGACATTGCCCGGCAGGCGGAAGTCGGTGACCAGCAGATCCAGATGCGGTTTGGTCGCCAGGATCTCGAAAGCCTTGGGCGCACTGTCCGCTTCCAGCACCTGATAGCCCTCGCTGGCCAGATAGTCCGAGAGCAGGCTGAGGATATGCGGCTCGTCTTCGACGAGCAGAACGATTTTTGGCAGTGCGTGGTTCATGATGGATCTCGATGTTGCGTTACGTGCTGCATATCCAGCCCGCCGTCATGGGGCCGGACAGGATTTCGACAGGTTGCACGCTGCAAGTTTCAGTCCTGCGGCCGGACGGTCGTCGTTTTCCGTCCACTGCTGTGCAGTAACGCACGGTTTTGTCGCCGCTATCCTCGCCGCTTCCAGCGCGCGACTCAATGCTGACCTTCGCCGGGGCCATGGGCTGGCAGCTGGCGCGCATGCACGCTAGGGTGGGCGATGCCCTGCAGGAGATGAATGCCATGAGCGATCCGGACCGCGCGGCACAGCGCACCCTGGACTATTACCGCCTCAACGCCGAGGCTTTTCGCGACGGCACCCGCGACCACGACGTCAGTCAGAACATCGATGCCCTTCTGCGTCACATTCAGGCGCCGGCGCCGCTGCGTATTCTCGATCTCGGCTGTGGACCCGGACGCGATCTCAAGGCGTTGACCGCACGAGGGCACGTCGCGGTGGGCCTCGACGGCACCGAGGCATTTGTCGAGATGGCGCGAGCGGACAGCGGCTGCGAGGTCTGGCAGCAGGACCTGTTGCAGCTGCAGCTGCCGACGGAGAGCTTCGACGGCATCTTCGCCAACGCCGTGCTGTTCCATGTTCCGAGCGCGGAGCTGTCCGGCGTGCTGGCCCGTCTGCACGAGGCGCTGAAGGCGGGCGGCGTGCTGTTCTGCTCCAATCCCCGCGGTCAGGACGAGGAGGGCTGGAGCGGTGACCGCTACGGTGTCTGGTATAGCTGGCCAAGCTGGCGGGCGCGGTTGCTGGCCGCCGGCTTCGTCGAACTGGAGCACTACTATCGTCCTGCCGGGCTGCCTCGGGCCCAGCAACCCTGGCTCGCCAGTGTCTGGCGCAAGGCTTCTCGCGGCTGACGCAGGCCGCAGAATGCAACCTGCGTCACGCTTTGTATTGCGTTTTGCACGATCTAATTCCTGGCTGCATTTAGTTAAGTATTTGTTATTAAAGGAAAATTAATTGTTTTGCGGGTTGGCACGAACGCTGCTCCTTTAATGTTCGCTGGAACTTTCTTGGAGTACAGAACAATGACCGCTGCACAACAATTTCTTACTGCCGCATTCCCTGAGTTCGAAGTGCTCACCGAGCCCCGTCCCGATGGCGGCCTGTTGCTGACCCTGCGCAACGACGACCGCACGCTGGTAAAGCGCGCCCTGTCGAAAGGCCAGACTCAGACGCGGATTCAGCTGGAATGGGTCGTCAGCTCGGTTCGCCGTGATCTGGCACTGGAAGCCGGCATGTCGCCTTCCATCGCCCATCTGCAGAGCCAGAGCCGTACCGCACTGCCGACCTACGAGTACGCCTGAGCCCTACGGCTGCGGCCCATGCCGCAGCCGTAGCAAACCGGGCCGCCAGAGCCCGGTCATCAAGCCCGTGAAGCCGAAGAGGACAGCCACATGAACGCCATCGACCTGCTGATCGAGGATCATGAGCGCGTTAAGGACCTGCTGACGCGCCTGACCGAATCCACCGAGCGCGCCGTGAAGACGCGCACCGAGCTGCTCAGCAAGCTGGAAATGGAAGTGACCATCCATACCCAGCTGGAAGAGCAGATTCTCTACCCCGCCTACAAGGAAGCCGGCGGCAAGGAAGAGCTGAAGATGTATCACGAGGCCAAGGAAGAGCACCGAGCCGTGGATTCGCTGGTGCTGCCGGATCTGAAGGCCACCGATCCGGGCAGCGTCCAGTTCTCCGGACGGGCCAAGGTCTGCAAGGAGCTGCTGGAGCACCACATCGAGGAAGAGGAATCGGAAATGTTCCCGCAGGCGCGCGAACTGTTCGACGCCAAGCGCCTCGAGGAAATGGGTGCGCAGATGATCGAGCTGCGCAATCGTCTGAAGAAGGAGTTCACTGCCAAGCAGGCAGCCTGAACCTCGCCTACCGGCCACCGGGGCTCCCTGCCCCGGTCCGCTCTGCTTCCGCCCCGCGGCACCTGCATCTTTGCTGACGTGCATCAATAGTGCGACCAGGCGTCGCTGCGACCCTTGATGGCTTTCTAGTATCAACTTCCGTTGCTCAGGCCTGGATGATGTTCTCAGGCGCATGGGTGCGGCAGGGAAGCAAGGGGCGTGGATGGAAGACGAGCTGAAGGCGTTGCTGCAACGAGTGGGGCTGGGCCTCGAACAGATCCTGACCCGCAAGCGCTTCCTGCAGTGGCAGACCGGCGACGCGTTGCGCCTGAACCGCGCCGCGGCCGAGCTGGACGCGGCTCATCGCGCCTTCATCGACAAGCTCTACGAACACCTCGCCGACTTCGGCCAGCCAGCCACCCTGCACAGTGACTGCGCCGGGCTGATGCGGCTCAAGCAGCGCCAGCAGGAATACTACCGGCGCCTGTGGAACGGTCCCTACGAGCGCGACTACGTGCGTGACCGCCTGCTGGTGGGGCTGGTCCATCAGCGGGTCGGCGTCGACCTGGAATGGTACCTCGGTGCCTATCGCTTCTACCTGTCGGAAATGCTGCGCACGCTGCTCGGCGACAACGAGCAGCACAGGCTGTACGACAGCCTGCTGAAGATCGTCTTCTTCGACATGATCCTCGCCATCGACACCTACAGCGCCGCTCAGCGGCACGCCCTGGAGGACAGCGAGGCGCGGCTGACGCGCGCGCTGCGCGGCTCGGAGGACGGCATCTGGGAATGGAACGTGGAGCACGACCAGCTGCACCTGTCCGAGCGCTGGACCGCCATGCTGGGCATGCCTGCGCAGCCGAGCTATACCAGCCGCAGCTGGTTCGAGCGGGTACATCCGGACGACCTGCCTGGGCTGCGCGAGGCGATCGCCGATCACCTGAACGGGCGAACGCCGTCGCTGGCCCATGAATACCGCGTGCGCATCGAGGGCGGTGGCTACCTGTGGGTGCTGGTGCGCGGCGTCGCCGAGCGCTGCGAGCAGGGAACCCTGCGCATGGCCGGTTCGCAGACCGACATCAGCGCACGCAAGGCCGCCGAGGAGTGCCTGCGCCATGCGGCACGCCACGATGCCCTGACCGGCCTGGCCAACCGTCTGCACTTGGACGAACTGCTCAAGGAGGTGCAGCAGCGACCGCACGGTCGGGCCGCGGCCTTGCTCTTCGTCGATCTGGACCGCTTCAAGCTGATCAACGACAGCCTCGGCCACGGCGCTGGCGACCAGGTGCTGGTGGAAGTGGCGCAGCGGTTGCTGAGATGTCTGCGGCCGGGTGACCACCTGGCCCGTTTCGGCGGCGACGAATTCGTCGCCCTGCTTGGCGATCTGGCCTGCGAAGCCGATGCCGAGCGCGTCGCCCAGCGCATGCTGGTGGCCTTGCGCCAACCGCTGCAGCTGGGCGAGCGCACCCTGTCGGTCAGCGCCAGCATCGGTATCGCGCCGCTGCAGCGTGATGGTCAGGCGCTGAATGCGCTGCAGGCGGCCGACCTGGCCCTGTATCGCGCCAAGAGTGCGGGCAAGGACCAGTTCGCCCTGTTCTGCGACGGCCTGCATTCCAAGGCGGCCCGTCAGCTGGAACTGGAGAGCGCGCTGGCCCAGGCGCTGACGCGGCGGGAATTCGCCCTGCATTATCAGCCGATCTGCCGCGTCGAGCAGGGCCGACCCTATGTCGTCGGCGTCGAGGCGCTGCTGCGCTGGCGCTTCAACGACAAGCCAGTGGCGCCGCACGAGTTCATTCCGGTGCTGGAGGAGTCGCGCGAGATCGTTCGCGTCGGCGAGTGGGTGCTGCGCGAGGCCTGCTGCCAGGTCCGTCGCTGGCAGCAGGCCGGTCAGGCGCAACTGTACTGCGCGGTCAACCTGTCGATACGTCAGCTGCAGCAGCCCGGTTTCACCGATCTGCTGGCCCGCGTGCTGCGGGAGACCGGGCTGCGACCGGACAGCCTGCTGCTGGAGATCACCGAGACGCTGCTGATGCAGGACAGCGAGGCGACCATGAGCAGCCTGCACGAGATCGCGGCGCTCGGCGTGCGCCTGGCCCTGGATGATTTCGGCACCGGTTACTGTTCGCTCGGCTACCTCAAACGCTATCCGCTGCACGTGCTCAAGGTCGATCGCAGCTTCATCGCCGCCGCGCCGGATGATCCCGACTCGGTGGCCATCAGTCGCGCCGTCATCGGGCTCGGCCAGAGCCTCGGCCTGGCGGTCGTCGCCGAAGGCGTGGAGCGCCCCGAACAGGTGGCCTTTCTCGGCGCCGAGGGTTGTCAGCTGGTGCAGGGTTACTGGTTCAGTCCTCCGCGCTCGGCGGCAGAACTGCAGCGGATGTTCGATCACGAGCATCGTTTCGACGAGCTCTGGGCATTGCATCCGGTCACGCCCGGGACGACGCTGAACGACCCACTCCCGGCCTGTCTGCCTGGCTGACCGGCATCTGCGCGCCGCCAGGAATGAGACGGCTGGGGCACTCTTGCGCCTTAACAAGGTCAACCTTCTGTGAATCTGACGATTCAAGAATTCTCCGGCCACCCGCCGGATCACTCTGAAGGAGGTTAACCATGCGTCTTACCTATCTGCTGCCCCCCGTACTCGGACTTCTGCTGGTCGGTTGCGGCCCGGACGAAGACCGCGACCGCGAGCCGACCCCGCCGCCGGCCACCACCGAGCAGCCGGCCGCACCCTCCACTGACACCACCACGCCGCCTGCAGGCACTGGGACCGGCACCGGTACCGGCGCTGCACCGAGCACCGGAACGGGCATTGGCACCGGTACTTCGGGCGACATGGCCACTCCGCCTGCCGACAATGGCAGCGGCATGGGCACCGAGTCCGGCTCCGGTACCGCGCCGAGCACTGGCACTGGAACCGGCACCGGCACCGGCACTTCGCAGTAAGCGCGGCCCGGCACCCTGGGCCGCGGGCTCAGGGTGTCATGCGCAGGAGAAAAGCGATGAAGTCGAGTTTTATCTTGGCTGGTGCACTGGCTGCCCTGGCGCTGGTGGGTTGCTCGCCGGACGACGAGGAGTCTGCGCTGGATAACAACAGCCGCAACCAGCAGGAATACCAGAACACCGCTACCGATCCCGCCGGCCCGCGGGAAATCTCGCCGCCGTCCAACCGGACCAACGAGTAGCGGTTCCGGCGCTGCGCCGGCTAGACGAACTGTCCGGCCGCGTAGCCCGACGCCCAGGCCCATTGGAAGTTGAAGCCGCCCAGATGGCCGGTGACGTCGAGTACCTCGCCGACGAAGTACAGCCCTGGCGCCTTCTGCGACTCCATGGTCTTGGACGACACTTCCCGCGTATCCACACCGCCCAGCGTGACCTCCGCCGTCCGGTAACCCTCGGTTCCGGCGGGTACCACCTGCCAGTCCGCCAGCTTGTTCGCGATCGCTTCCAGCTCGCTGGGCCCGTACTGCTTCAGCGGCCGTGAGCTGAACCACTGCTCGCACAGAAGGCCGGCCATCTTGCGCGTGAAAACCTCACCCAGCAGCGTCTTGAGCTCGATGTTGGGGCGTTCCTGTCGCTGCGCCGTCAGCCATTCCACCAGATCCAGGTGCGGCAGCAGGTCGATATGCACCACGTCGCCCGGGTGCCAGTATGACGAGATCTGCAGGATCGCCGGGCCGGACAGCCCGCGATGGGTGAAGAGGATGTTCTCGCGGAAGCTCTGCCCGTTGCAGCTGACCAGGCAATCCTCCACCGAGGTGCCGGACAATTCGCTGCACAGGGTCTTGAGCTGCGGTTCGGTAATGGTGAATGGCACAAGGCCCGCGCGGGTCGGCAGCACGTTGTGGCCGAACTGGCGGGCGATCTGGTAGCCGAAGCCGCTGGCGCCCAGGGTCGGGATCGACAGCCCGCCAGTGGCGATCACCAGCGACTGGCAGCGCACCGCGCCGATGCCGGTCTGCAGCGCATACCCCTGATCGAGCCGCTCGATCGCCGTCACGGCGGTGTCCAGGCGCAGATCGACTCCGGCCCGCCCGCATTCGTCCAGCAGCATCTCCAGGATGTCGCTGGATTTGTTATCGCAGAACAGCTGGCCGAGCTTCTTCTCGTGATAGGGCACGCCGTGGCGGCTGACCATCTCGATGAAGTCCCATTGGGTGTAGCGCGCCAGGGCAGACTTGCAGAAGTGCGGGTTGCTGGAAAGGAAGTTGGCCGGCTCGGTATAGAGGTTGGTGAAGTTGCAGCGCCCGCCACCGGACATGAGGATCTTCTTGCCCGCCTTGTTGGCGTGGTCCAGCAGCAGCACCTGGCGGCCGCGCGCGGCGGCGGTGAATGCACACATCAGGCCGGCGGCACCGGCGCCGATTACCACCACGTCAGTCTGCACCAATGCATACCTCGTTCGAAAACGCGCGATGGTACTCCGCTCGCGGTTTCGCTGCAGCCAGGCATCCGACGAGGCGCCGACGTCAATCGACCTGCGTTGTGTTCTGATGAGCTGATAGCGCTTTGCCAGAGGGGCGGGTGGACGTGATGGCCATGCGACGATTGTTCGGACTGATGCTGCTGTTGGCGAGCGCTTCGCTGCCAGCCGAAGTGCTTCGGCTGGCCGGCAACATCTGGCCGCCCTATACGGACAAGAGCCTGCCCGGCGAGGGGGTGTCCGTCGAGCTGATCCGCACCGCGCTGGAGCGCGGGGGCTACCGGGTCGAGTACATCGAGGTGCCCTGGGAGCGCGCTCTGTTCGGCCTGCGCAACGGCAGCTACGACATGGTCAATGGCTGGCCGACGCTCAAGCGCGTTGACTACACGCTGAGCTCCCGCCCGTTTCTGGTCAACCGGATGCGCTGGGTCCAGCGACGCGGAAGCGACTTTCGCTATGACGGCCTCGATAGCCTGATCGGCCACCCAATCGCCTTGAGCCGGGGCTACATGTACAGCGATGAACTGGACGACAACGCGCGGTTGCAAAAGGGCTACGCTGCCAGTTTCGTCCAGGCGGCGGCGATGGTGCTCGCCGGACGTGTCGACCTGACGCTGGAGGATGAGCGCACCGTACTGTTCCATCTCGAGCGCGAGCTGGGCCATGAGCGGGATGAGCTTTCCTTCGTCCCCGGTGAGTTCAGGCGGGCCGGGCTGTCCTTGGTGGTGCGCAGCGACCACCCGCAGGCGACCGACATCGTGGCGACCTTCGAGCGCGAGATCGCCGCGATGGTCGAGGACGGCAGCTACGCGGCGATCTTTCGCCGCCACGCCATGCCCGCCCCGGACGCGTTGCCCCAATACTAGCGCTGGACCGGCTGCTGCTTGATCAGGTGCGCGGCCATGCTGCGCAGCGGTGCCAGCTGACGGCAGATCAACCCGAGCTGGGTCTGCACCAGGCGATGGGCATCGTCCATCTCCTCCGGAATCTGTTCGAGCTGCTGCGCCAGCGCTTCTTCCTCTTCGCTGTAGATGGCCACCGGCTTGTTCTGTGCCAGCGCCGTGGCCAGATCGTTGAGGCTCGCCGCCAGCTGCTCCGCGGCACGCTCGAGCAGCGCATCGCTGGCATCGTCGGGCAGGCTTTCGCGATGAGCGCCGAGGCCGGACAGGTAGTTCAGCAGGGTGTGCGAGAGGATCAGAAAGCGAAAGCCGGTCTCGGCATCCTTGCGGAAGTGGCCGGGCTCCAGAAGCATGTTCGAGAGGGTGGTCGACAGCGCGGCATCGGCGTTGTGGGCGTTGCGCCGGGCCAGGCGGTAGGCCAGGTCGTCGTGCTTGCCACTATCGTACTGGCGCATGATCTGGCGCAGGTAGTCGCTGTTGCAGCTGAGGGTGTTGGCGACCACCTGGTTCAGACGCCGGCCCTGCCAGTCCGGCAGGATCAGGAATACCGCGGCGGCGGCGATCAGGCTGCCGAGCAGGGTATCGAACAGGCGCGGCCAGATCAGCCCGTAGCCATCGCCGACCTGGTTGAAGCAGAACAGCACCATCAGCGTGATCGCGGCCGTGGCCAGGGTGTAGCGCGTGCTGCGGGTGGCGAAGAACACCACTCCGGCGACCACGGCGAACAGTGCCTGCACCGGCTGGCTGGGGAACAGATCGAACAGCGCCCAGCCGACCACCAGGCCGAGCACGGTGCCGCTGATCCGCTGCACCAGCTTGATCCGGGTGGCGCCATAGTTGGGTTGGCAGACGAATACGGTGGTCAGCAGCACCCAGTAGCCCTGCTCGGGGTGGATGGCGTGCAGCGCGGCGTAACCCGCGACCAGGGCGATGGCCATGCGCAAGGCGTGGCGGAACAGCAGGGACGTCGGCGTCAGCTGCAGGCGGATGCGGTTGAATGCCTCGCGCAGCGTCTGCGGCTGGCGATCCAGCAGGCTGCTGTCCTGCGTGCCTTCCAGCGCGGCGGGGTCGCTGGCACTGGCGAGCTGGCGCTGCAGGGTGGAGAGGTTGCTCGACAGCGCCCGCAGCGAGCGCAGCAGGCCGCGCCAGGCCGGGTTGTTCTGCTCGCGCAGGTGCTCCAGCGACGCCTGCAGGTCCTCCAGTGCCTGGGCATTGGCATCGCTGTAGCGAAACGTCTGGCGCAGCTGGATGGCCTCGCCGAGTTCGGCGCAGGCGCTGGCCTGCAGACGCAGCAGGCGCTGGCAGCGAAACAGCACGTCGCTGTGGAAGAAGGCTTCGGCGAGGGCCTGGTAAGGGTAGTGCGAAGAGCTGACACGCTCGTGCAGGTCCTGGGCGAGGAAGTAAAGCTTCAGGTAGTGATTGATCTTGCTGCCGGGGCGGCCGCTGCCCAGGCGGTGCAGCAGGGTTTCCTTGGCCGCATTCAGGGCGCTGACCACCCGGCCGTTCTGCTGCGCCAGCTCAAGCCGGCGCTGTTCGACGTCCAGCTGGCGCACCGGTTCGAACAGCGCTGCCTTGTAGCGGAAGTACAGGCCCAGCTCGCGATACAACCGCGCCAGGCTCTGCTGCACCGGCTGGTGCGCGAACAGCGCGTTCCAGCATACCGACAGCAGGCCATACCAGGCGGCGCCGGCCACCAGCAGCAGTGGGTCGCGCCAGAACTGCTGCAGCTCGCCGTTGCGCTGGTCGGCGGCGATCATGCTGTAGATGGAGAGGATCAGCGTGGCCTGGGCGATCGCGCCGTAGCGTTCGCCGAGCGCGCCGAGCATGACCAGGGCGAAGGTGGACAACGCCAGGCCGGCAACGAACAGCCACGGATAGGGAAACAGCAACTCGACGGCTACCGCGGCGATGCTGAAGCACAGTAGGGTCACCAGCAGGGCGCTGAGCCGGCCCAGCCAGCTGTCGTCGGTCTCCGCCAGGGCGCTGGCGATGATGCCGAGGAACAGCGGAATGATCAGCGATGGCTGCCCGAGGTACCAGGCCAGGCCCATGCTGCCGGCCATGGCGATCAGCACGCGCAGGCTGTAGCCGAACTTCTCCAGCGCCCAGAGGCGGCGTAAGTACTGGCTGAGCGAGGGTTGCGGCATGGAGCGATCCGGTTGGGGACGGGCAGATAGGGCAGCGCCAGCGCATACGCTGTCACGGCCGCGGCCGGGGCTCAACCCTCCGGCCGCCTGATGCTGGCCTGCTTGCTATCGGCTTGGCGGCGGCTGGCTTCAGCGCAGCACGCGGACCTTCAGCGAGCGGCCCTTGATCTTACCTTCGTTCAGGCGCTTGAGGGCCTGTTTGGCCGCATCGCGTTCGACCGCCACGAACGCCTGGAAGTCGAAGATGGCGATCTTGCCGACCTGGCTGCCCGGCAGGCCGGCGTCGCCGGTCAAGGCGCCCAGGATGTCGCCCGGGCGCAGCTTGTCCTTGCGCCCGGCGGCGATGCACAGCGTCACCATCGGCGGTTGCAGCGGCGCACCCGCGCCGGCTTTCAGCTCGTCCAGGGAATGCCAGTTGAGCGGCGACTTCTGCAGCTTCTCGATGGCCTGGGCACGATGGGCTTCGGCCGGGGCCACCAGGCTCGCGGCCAGGCCTTGGTTGCCGGCGCGTCCGGTCCGGCCGATACGGTGGACGTGGATTTCCGGATCGCGGGCCAGCTCGACGTTGATTACCATGTCCAGTGCGTCGATATCCAGCCCGCGGGCGGCGACATCGGTAGCCACCAGCACCGACAGGCTGCGGTTGGCGAACATCGCCAGGACCTGATCCCGATCACGCTGCTCCAGATCGCCATTGAGTGCCGCTGCCGAGATGCCCTTGGCGTTGAGGTACTCGACCAGCTCCTGGCATTGCTGCTTGGTGAAGCAGAAGGCCACGCAGCTTTCCGGGCGGAAGCTGGCCAACAGGCGCGCCACCGCATCCAGACGCTGCTCGGGGTCGATCTCGTAGAAGCGCTGCTCGATTTGCGAGTCCGTGTGCAGTGACTCGACCCGCACCTGCTGCGGCGCACGCATGAAACTGGCGGCAAGCTGCTCGATGCTGGCGGGATAGGTGGCCGAGAACAGCAGCGTCTGCCGCTTGGCTGGGGTCTGGCCGATGATCTCGGCGATGGCGTCGTAGAAGCCCATGTCCAGCATGCGGTCGGCTTCATCGAGCACCAGGGTGTTGAGGCCGTCGAGCTTGAGGGTGCCTTTCTTCAGGTGCTCCTGCACCCGCCCCGGCGTACCGACGATCACATGGGCGCCATGCTCCAGCGATGCGATCTGCGGGCCGATGGAGACGCCGCCGCACAGCGTGAGGATCTTGATGTTGTCCGCTGCCCGCGCCAGTCGGCGCAGCTCCTTGGCGACCTGATCGGCCAGCTCGCGGGTCGGGCAAAGTACCAGCGCCTGGCAGCCGAAATAGCGTGGATTGAGCGGGTCGAGCAGGGCGATGCCGAAGGCTGCGGTCTTGCCGCTACCGGTCTTGGCCTGGGCGATCAGGTCGTGCCCCTTGAGCATCAGCGGCAGGCTTTGCGCCTGGATCGGCGTCATCGTCGCGTAGCCGAGGGCTTCGAGGTTGGCCAGCATGGCGGCGGAAAGGGGCAGGGTGGAAAAGGCGGGACTGGACACGGTTGGAGCCTTCGGATGGAAATCGGTCTGCAGTCTATCAGGCTGCCGGCAGGAGCGTTTGGCGCGGTCGGCATGGCTATCTGCCTGCCTGGTGAAACGTTTTGAAAGGCGCGAAGACTGAACCCAGCGGAGGGCGGCTGATCGAAAACTGTCCATCATTCGCTCCCAGGAGGTTGTTTTGTCTCGCGTTCTTTTCCTTGCCGGGCTGTTGGCGCTACCGGCGTTCGCCGCCGAACCCACCCTTTATGGCCGCTACGAGCACATCAAGGTCGAAGAGATCGGCAAGATCCTGCCCGCCAAGATGGATACCGGTGCCATGACCGCATCGCTGTCGGCCCGCGACATCGAACAGTTCAAACGCGATGGCGAGGACTGGGTGCGCTTCCGTCTGGCCGTCGATGGTGCCGATGACACCCTTTATGAGCAGCGGCTGCTCGGTATCAGTCGTATCAAGACCCGCGCCGAGGAGGCCGGAAACGTCGATCCCGACAGCGAGCCGCCGCGGGCCGAGCGCCCCGTCGTGGGCATGCAGCTGTGCATCGGCGATCGGCTGCGCGAGGTGCAGGTCAACCTCACCGACCGGACGCACTTCAGTTACCCCTTGCTGATCGGCGCAGAGACCATTCGTGATCTGAACGCGGCGATCTACCCGACCGAGAAATACACGGCGGGTCAGCCTGCCTGCTAGACGCAGGTCACCAACTGCACGCGACCTGCGCCGAACGGCATCTGTCCGGCCAGGTCGTCTCTCCGCTTCGCGCCTGCCGATAGGCCGCAAGGCCTGCCGTAGCAGCCCTGTTCGGCTCCGAGCCAGGCTCGAGGGTGCCCGCAGGGCGCTGGTGGCATGTGGGCGTCGACCTGCGGCTCGACGTCCGTCTATCCGCGCGCCACGACCTCTGGAAACCTGCTTGAAGGAGGCTGCCTCGATGGAGTGTGGCGACCGCTTCGTTTGCAATCAAAAGGCAATGAACTGACGATAAGTTAATTACATCGTTTCTTAAGTTCATTGCTCTTGTTTTTTAAATATTTATCTTTCATTAAGAGTTCAATCTCCAAGTTATAGTTTTCGAACTTGGGGATGATAATTACGCGGTGAATTTAATTTCGTGACCGGTCGGTCTCGATATGCGTCCGAGGCGACTGCCCGAAGGTGGAGCGAGCGCCGCGTCAGCCCGCCGCACCTGCATGCGTCAAAACCGTCTGCCACAAAGGTTACGGCGAGCAGGTCGGTTCGTGGCAAATCGCCAGCCTGGGACGCTTTGCGGCGGCGCTTTTCGGCATCTGGATTGGTCTTTGCGGGTTGTTTGTCAGACTAAAGTCGGGGCTTTCATTCATAAACCCTGCCCTGTTAAATTCAGCATGTGGGTTCCCTTCACACGCAATAAAAATAAGGCGGAGAACGTCAATGGCCGACAACGATAAAGAAAATGCTGCTGCGTACTGGAAGGCGAATGTTCGCCTTATCACTTGGAGCTTAGTGGTCTGGGCTCTTGTCTCATATGGTTTCGGTATCCTTCTGCGTCCGCTGGTATCCGGTATCCCTGTAGGGGGAACGGATCTTGGCTTCTGGTTCGCTCAACAGGGTTCCATCATCGTGTTCATTGCGATCATCTTCCACTACGCGTGGCGGCTGAACAAACTGGACAAGGAATTCGGGGTTGAGGAGTAACCACCATGAGCCAATATTGGATCAACATGTTGTTCGTGGGCGCCTCGTTCCTGCTCTATATCGGGATCGCGGTCTGGGCTCGCGCCGGGTCGACTAAGGAATTCTATGTCGCCGGCGGTGGCGTTCACCCTGTAACCAACGGTATGGCGACTGCGGCAGACTGGATGTCTGCGGCATCCTTCATCTCCATGGCCGGTATCATCGCCTCCGGCGGTTATGCCACCTCCGTGTACCTGATGGGCTGGACCGGTGGCTACGTGCTGCTGGCCATGCTGCTGGCCCCCTATCTGCGCAAATTCGGCAAGTTCACCGTACCGGACTTCATCGGTGACCGGTTCTACAGCCGTGGTGCGCGCCTGGTAGCCGTCATCTGCCTCATCCTCATCTCCGTTACTTACGTAATCGGTCAGATGGCCGGTGCTGGTGTGGCGTTCTCCCGCTTCCTGGAAGTGAGCAACTCCGCTGGTATCTGGATCGCTGCCGCGATCGTGTTCGCCTACGCGGTATTCGGCGGCATGAAGGGCATCACCTACACCCAGGTGGCTCAGTACATCGTTCTGATCATCGCCTACACCATTCCGGCCGTGTTCATTGCCATGCAGCTGACTGGCAACCCGATCCCGATGCTCGGCATGTTCGGCACTCACGTCGACTCCGGCGTGCCGCTGCTGGACAAGCTGGATCAGGTCGTAACCGACCTGGGCTTCGCTGCCTACACCGCCGACATCGACAACAAGCTGAACATGTTCCTGTTCACCCTGTCGCTGATGATCGGTACCGCTGGTCTGCCGCACGTGATCATCCGCTTCTTCACCGTACCGAAGGTATCTGACGCCCGCTGGTCCGCTGGCTGGACTCTGGTGTTCATCGCCCTGCTGTACCTCACCGCTCCGGCTGTTGCCTCCATGGCTCGTCTGAACCTGGTTCAGACTATCTATCCGGAAGGCCCGCAGGCTGAAGCAATCCGCTACGAAGATCGTCCTGAGTGGGTGCAGACCTGGGAACGTACCGGTCTGATCAAGTGGGAAGACAAGAACGGCGACGGTCGCGTACAGATGTACAACGACGCCAGCGCTGCCTTCACTCCGACTGCGCAGGAGCGTGGCTGGAACGGCAACGAGCTGACCGTGAACAACGACATCATCGTTCTGGCCAACCCGGAAATCGCCAACCTGCCAGGCTGGGTCATCGGTCTGATCGCGGCGGGTGCCATCGCGGCGGCGCTGTCCACTGCGGCTGGTCTGCTGCTGGCGATCTCCTCGGCAATCAGTCATGACCTGATCAAGACGCTCATCAATCCGAAGATCAGCGAGAAGAACGAGATGCTGGCCGCTCGTCTGTCCATGACGGCAGCCATTCTCCTGGCGACCTATCTGGGTCTGAACCCGCCGGGCTTCGCGGCTCAGGTAGTGGCACTGGCGTTCGGTCTCGCTGCAGCGAGCCTGTTCCCGGCGCTGATGATGGGTATCTTCTCCAAGCGCGTGAACAGCGCAGGTGCTGTGGCCGGTATGCTGGTAGGTGTGGTGTCCACCGCGGTGTACATCTTCCTGTACCTGGGCTGGTTCTTCATCCCTGGCACCAACAGCCTGGCCAACACGCCTGATCAGTGGTGGATGGGTATCTCCCCGCAGGCCTTCGGTGCCGTGGGTGCGATCCTGAACTTCATCGTGGCCTATGCCGTGTCCCTGGCGACTCAGGCTCCGCCGCAGGAAATCCAGGATCTGGTCGAGAGCGTGCGTACCCCGAAAGGTGCTGGCGCTGCGCTTGATCACTGATCGATAATGCAACCAGACATCAGACCCTGTCTGAAACAAGGTTGAGGTAGAAGTCGGGCTTCCAATTGGAAGCCCGATTTTTTTAGGGGAGTTGTATATGTTCTGGCATCTGATTGCTGCAATTGTCGCCGGTACGGCGGGTGCGGGGATTGCACTGGCGCTGCGCTCCTTGACGCGCAAGCGCCTGCCGAAGTGGATCATTCCGGTAGGTGCTGGCCTGGGCATGCTGGCGTACACCATCCACTACGAATACACCTGGTTCGAGAGCACCCAGGCCCGTCTGCCGGAGGGTTCGGTGGTGGTATCGAGCGAGAAAGGCAACATGCTCTGGCGACCCTGGACCCTGGCGTTCCCGATGCCGCTGGCCTACACCGTGCTGGATGAAGCCAATGCGCAGATCCAGGACACCGATCAGGGACGCGTTGCCCGCTTCGTGCTGTATCGCTTCGAAAAGACCAGCCTGATGTCCACCGTGCAAAGTGGACGCTATCAGTTGCTGTGCAGAGAGAAGGCGATGTTCCGGTTGAATGAAGCCGGCGAGGCGAAGGTCGAGACACTGACCCAGCTCGAGCAGGATTCGCCGCTGTATCGGTCCATCTGCGAAAGCGGGCGCTGATTCCGTACGCGCATCAGCGTGATCTGAGGCGCACCGTCACTTCATGCGTGGGCGGCCCGAGATTTGGGTCGTCCCGTCCTTTCGGACATGGCTGCGTCTGTGTCCGTCATCGCGGTCCGAACGGCCGCGGTCGTGTCGTCAGGTTCAGATCGAGTTGAATGCCGCCTTGCGGGCGCGCTGCCAGCACCTGAGGCGCTGCGCCAGCTCGTCGAACGTGGTCAGGCCGATGCGCTGGGCACGATTGAGCAGGATCAGCGCGATCTCGGCTGTCGCCATGGCATCGGCGGACGCATTGTGACGCTGCGGGATATGGATGTTGAAGTAGTCGAGCCAGTGGTCCAGGCTGCCGCGGTGGATCATCGCTTCGGGGAACAGCATCGGGGCCAGGTCGGCCACGTCGAGGAAGCTGTTCTCCAGCGAATAGCCCAGCTCGTTCTTCAGCGCGCGGCCCAGCATGCGTTGGTCGAAGGGGGCGTGAAAGGCCAGGACGATGCTGCCCGCGGCAAACTCCATGAAGCTGAGCAGCGCTTCGGCCGGCGGCAGCCCGTTGGCCAGTTCGCTAGGCGCGATGCCATGGATCAGCACGCTTTCATTGACCTTGACCTGACGGCACAGCGTGCATTCGAACTGCTGCGAATAATCGATCGCGCCGTCCTCGATGACCACCGCGCCGATGGCGATGACCAGGTCGCGCTTGAGGTGCAGCCCGGTCGTTTCCAGATCCAGCACCACCAGTCGTTGCTGGCGTAGCGGAACGGGCTGCGGCAGTTCCGGGCGCGGCAGCTCGGCAACGCGTTGCTGCTGCTCGGGAGGCAACTTCGGACCGCGTGGGTTGAACCAGAACATGCTCATAGTTGATAGCGCACCGCGAGGCTGGCCTGGAGACGCTGGGCCTGGCGAAAGGACTCGCGCAGGATGCGTCGATCCAACACATTGAGCGTATCCGGATCCAGGCGATTGGAATAGGGCAGTCCATCGCGTGCCTGCTGCTGATGCTGCTGCATGCGGGTCTGCTGGATGAAGTGGTAGGCCTCTTCGTAGGCCGCGCCATCCTTGGGTTCGATCACGCCCTTTTCCACCAGCTTGCGCAGGCGCTCGAGGGTGTTGCAGGTGCCGATGTCGTTGCTCAGCGCCAGCAGGCGTGCGCCGTCGACGAACGGAGTCAGTCCCTGCACCTTCAGGTCCAGGGTGTCTTTGCCTTCGCCCTTGCGTGCCACCACGAAGTCGCGGAAGCGGCCGACCGGGGGGCGATGGCGCAGGGCGTTGTCCGCCATCATGCGCTGGAACAGGCTGTTGTCCTTGATCTCGTCGAGCAGATCCTGGCGCAGCTGCTCGCAACCTTCGGCCGGGCCCCAGATGCTGCGCAGGTCGAAATAGATGGTGCTGCCGAGCAGGTTTTCCGGCGTCGCCTCACGGACAAAGGAGCTGAAGCGGCGGCTCCATTCCTGCCGCGACAGGCACAGCTGCGGATTGCTGGCCATGATGTTGCCCTTGCACAGGGTGAAGCCGCAGGTGTCGAGGTCACGGTTGATACGCTCGGCCAGCGGCAGCAGGCGACCGCGGATGTGCGCGGCCTCGGCGGCATCGGCGGCCTCGAAGAGAATGCCGTTGTCCTGGTCGGTGTGCAGGGTCTGCTCCTGGCGCCCTTCGCTGCCGAAGCACAGCCAGGTGAACGGCACGCCTGGATCGCCCATATGCGCGATGGCCAGTTCGATGACCCGACACACCGTGTGATCGTTGAGCAGGGTGACGATGCGGGTGATCTGCGTCGACGAGGCACCGTGGGCCAGCATGTTGTCGACCAGCTGCTTGATGCGGTTGCGGATGACCACCAGGGCGTCGACGCGATCGGCATGGCGGATGGTCTGGGCCAGATGCACGAGGTCCACGCGCTGCAGGGAAAACAGGTCGCGCTCGGAGATCACACCGCGCAGCAGGCCGTTGTCCACCACGCAGACATGAGCGATATGCCGCTCGGTCATGGCGATGGCCGCATCGAACGCGGTGGCGTCCGGCGGCAGGTAGAACGGATCGTGGGTCATGAACTGGGCGATCGGCTGACTCAGGTCCGTGGTGCCCGTACCGATGGCTCGTCGCAGGTCACGCAGGGTAAAGATGCCCTGCGGATGCAGCGCTTCGTCGACGATGACGATGCTGCCGACGTTCTCCTCCTGCATCATCGCCACCGCTTCGTTGAGCGGGCGGGACGGCAGGCAGGAGACGGGATGATGCAGGGCCAGCTCGCCGATGCTGGTTTCCAGCGAGAAGTTCTCGCCGAGGCTCTCCACCGCGCGCATCTGTGCCTGCTGATTGACCAGATCCAGCAGGCTGCTCACGCCGCGCATGGCGAAATCGCGAAACACCGGCGAGTTGGACACCAGGTTGACGAAGGCCGGTTTGTTGAGCAGGAAGCAGAAGGTGTCCTCGGCAGCCAGGTGTGCGGTACGGGTCGCCCGCTCGCCCATCAGCGCCGCCATCGGAAAGCACTCGCCGACGATGACCTCGAAGGTGGTATCGGTGCCGCGTTTGGCGGTGTGCGGGCGCTGACCGTGCACGCGGCCCTGCTTGACGATATAGAAGTGCTGCACCACGCCGTCTTCGGGAGAAATGATGCAGTCGCCTTCGGCATAGAAGCGCAGCTCACAGTTCTCCACCAGATAGGCCAGGTGGGCCGGCTCCATCTGGTTGAAGGGGGCGTACTTGCGCAGGAACTCCATGGTGCCGTGGATGTTCTGCAGTACGGCCGTCTTCCCAGCTTGGGCGAAGGCGTCAGGTGTGCTCATGGTCGGCTTCCATTTTTTGTTCATGGTGGGCTGCGGGTCGGTCGGACCCAATTGGACGTAAGTCTAGTCAGGCCGGGCGCTGCGGAAGCTGATCAGGGTCAGCCCGGTGTTTCGGGCTGTTGCGAGGGCGCAGGCATAAAAAAACCGCCCCGAAGGGCGGTTTCGTAACGCGGCGCGACTCAGGGCAAGGTGAACAGCACCTTGACCGAGCCGTTCACGGCAGAGGCGTCTACATAGCCGATGGCATCGGCTTCGGCCGCCACCTTGGCCACCACCGCGGCGTCATCGGCGACGCTGGGCAGCGGCTGGCCCTTGCCGGTGAAGATCAGGCCGGACCAGTAGGACTTGAGCTGGGATTCGTTCTTGCTGGTCACGCCGGCATAGAAGGCTTCCTTGGCTGGCGTCCAGCCGGCCTGGTCGATGCCTTTCATGGACTTGTCCTTGCCCAGGAAGATGTTGGCGACATCCGACTGAGAGGGCGTCTTGGCTGCGGCGGGATTGACGATCACGGCGACCTCGGCCTGGGCCATGGCGGCCAGACCGAGCACGGCGGCGCCGCAGAGGATGCGAATGGATGCTTTCATCGGTGCGCTCCTCAGAATACGAAATCGACGCCGACGGAAACGATGTCGCCGTCGTAGTTGCGGGCAGGGGTGCCTACAGCGCCACCGAAGCGACCATTCACTTCGTTGTCGAAGACCTCCTGCGCGCTGCGGGTGAACACCCCGTCGAAGCCGTTCTTGGTGTCGACGCGCTTGTACTCGCCCTTGACCACCACGGTCGGCGTGGCCTGGTAATTCAGTCCCAGGGTCCAGGAGCTCTGGCGACCACCGTTGTCGTCCAGCTGCGCATAGGTGACATGCGGCAGGAAATCACCGAAGCGGCGACCACCCATCAGGTAGAAGGAGTCGATCGCTTCCGTGCCGTCGTTCTCGATCAGGCGCGAAGTCCACTCGTTGCTGCTGATCCAGGTGCCGTTGTCGTACTGGTAGCCGATCGAGGTGAACTTGCCTTTCTCTTTATTCAGATTGAGCAGGGGAAGGGGTTGGTTGACGCCCAAGCCAATGTCGGTCGCGTCGACGGTGCCGGTGATATCGGTCTTGATATCCGCCTCGACATAACCGATACGCAGCGTGCCGAAGTCATTGGTGGCCAGGCTGACGCTGGCGCCGAACAGCTTGCCGTAATCGATATCGAACTGCTCGTCGTAGGCGTAGTAATCGCGATTCTTCGCCTGGCCGCCAGCGATCTGGAAGGTCACCGAGCCGTACGACAGCGGTACGGTGTACACCGCATCGATGCCTTCGTAATTGGTGACCTGCACCTGGCTGTAGACCTCGTCGGGCAGGCGCAGCCAGGGGTAGCTGTAACCCACGTCGAGGCTTTCGGAATACATGTACACCGGGCTGCGCAGGCGGCCGGCGCGGAGCATCAGCTGGTCGTTGGCCTGCAGCGACAGATAGGCCCATTCCAGATTGGCTTTCCACTCATCCTGCTGGGCTTTGGCTGTGCCCTGCACGGTCACGCCGAGGGTATCGGTGATGCCGTAGCTCAGCTGGGCGCCGAACTTGGACAGCTGATCGCCGCGCCAGGAGTCGTTGGTCTGGCCCTGAATGCCGTAGCTGCGACCGTCATCTTCACCACCCAGGTGGGTGAAGCCGACGGTACCGAAACCGTTGAAGCGGTGTTCGCCCTGTTCCAGGGCGAAGGCAGGGGTTGCGACCAGGCAGACAGCTGCCAGGCCGGCGACACGAAGTGCAGTCATTTGATGCTCCAGGAATCGTTAAACACGGAATTGGCCCGTAGCCGCGCGCAGGTGGTCTCCGGTACTCACCAGTTGTTCGCCAAGGCGGGCGGTGGCTTCGGCGCCGTTTGCGGTTGCTTGTGCGTCCTGCTGCAACACTTGGGTTTCTTGTTGGATGGAACTCGACAGGCCGATCTGCTCCTGCGTGAACTGGGCGATGCCGGCGTTGAGTTCGTCGATCTGGTTGACGGTGCGTGCGATGGCTTCCAGCAGCTGAGTTGCCTCGATGGAGCGCTCGATGCTGGCGCGGGATTTCTCGCCGTTGCTGGTCATCACGTTGAGCACGGTGTTGGCGCTGTTCTGCAGGCGCTGGATGATCTGCTGGATCTCGGCGGTGGAGGCAGCGGTCTTCTGCGCCAGATTGCGCACCTCGTCGGCAACCACCGCGAAGCCGCGGCCCTGCTCGCCAGCTCGGGCGGCTTCGATGGCGGCGTTCAAGGCCAGCAGGTTGGTCTGTTCGGCAATGCTGCGGATCACGGTCAGTACCGAGCCGACTTCCTGGGTTTCTTCCTCCAGCTGTTCCATGGCCTTGACCGCGCCCATCACGCTGTCACCCAGGTCGTTGATGCCGGTCGAAAGACTGCCGACGTGCTCGCGTGCGGTCGCCGCTTGGCGCGCCGCGGAATTGGCCTCGTCGGACGCCTGCCGTGAACGTTGCGCGACCTCCTGGATGCTGCCGGTCATGGTCAGGATGTCGCGGCTGATCGAGTCGGTGTGATGCTGCTGCGACTTGGCGTTTTCCTCCGAGCCCTGGGTGAGCTGGTAGAGGTCCTTGGAGACCTGGCCCAGCGGGGCAGCGGCATCGATGATCTGGCGGATGGTGCGCTGCAGCTTGTCGAGGAAGCTGTTGAACAGCTCGATCATGGCGCCGATCTCGTCGTTGGATTCGACGTTCACCCGCTGGGTCAGATCGCCGTCACCGCGGGCGATCGACTGCAGCGAAGCGATCACGCCGCGGATATTGACCATCACGCTGCGTATGACCAGCCAGGCGCCGAGGCTGACCAGAATCACCAATACCAGGCTGAGGATGATGCCCAGTCGCGTGGTGTTGGCGTTGGCTTCGCGGGTCTCTACCAGGGTCTGCTGGAAGCTGTCGTAGGCCTGCGCGCGGAAATCGCTGCCCAGCTTCTGCGCCTGCGCCAGATCGCTGGCCATGCGATCGAGGCTCGGACGCAGATCATCGAACGAGGCGCTGCCGTCGATCAGCTTGCTCGAGGCGGCGAGCGCATTGTCGGCGTAGTCGCGCACGGCCTTGCGCCAGTCACCCAGGGCCTGATGCTGCTGGCGCTGATCGCTCAGCAGGGCCGCCAGAGATTGCTGCTGCGTATCGATCTGCTGCAGCACCTCCCGGGCCTCGTCGAGCACGCCGGGCTCGCCCGCAGCCACGGCATTGTTCAGCAGCGCCGGTACGCGGGAGAACTGGAAGATCACCGCATCGGCCTTTTCCAGCGTCGGGTAGCCGCGGTTCTCCAGAAATACCAGCCGCGAGTCGGTCGCCGAGAGCTGCAGCGAGGTATAGCCGACGTACAGGATCAGCCCGAGCAGGGCCACTGCCGGCACCAGCGAAAGCTTGGCGGTCAGCGAGAAGTTCTTCAGCATGCATCGACTCCAGAGGCGGCAGGGTTACGGCGGAGAGCGTTGATGGCCAAATGCCATTTGGCGGTGCGAGTGTGACTGAAAACGCCATTCGGGTCACGTTATCGGTTGTAACAGATTGAACTTGAGCGCCGTCCGGCGGATTTGCGGGCATAAAAAAACCGCCCCGAAGGGCGGTTCTTCTGTCGCGGCTGGCGGTTACAGGCCGCTCTTGGCCTTGAACTCGCGACGGCGGCGGTGCAGTACCGGCTCGGTGTAGCCGTTGGGCTGCTTGGTGCCTTCGAGGACCAGCTCCAGGGCCGCCTGGAAGGCCACGCTGTTGTCGAAGTCCGGCGCCATCGGGCGGTAAAGCGGGTCGCCTTCGTTCTGGCGGTCAACCACGGCGGCCATGCGCTTGAGGCTCTCGACCACCTGCTCCTTGGTCACCACGCCGTGGCGCATCCAGTTGGCCACGTGCTGGCTGGAAATGCGCAGGGTGGCGCGGTCTTCCATCAGCGCGATGTCGTTGATGTCCGGCACCTTGGAGCAGCCGACGCCCTGTTCGACCCAGCGGACCATGTAGCCGAGGATGCCCTGCGAGTTGTTGTCCAGCTCGTTGCGCTTCTCTTCCTCGCTCCAGTTGGTGTCCTGCGCCAGCGGCAGGGTGAGGATGTCGTCGATGGACGCCTTCTCGCGCTTGGCCAGCTCGGCCTGGCGCGCCTGCACGTCGACCTTGTGGTAGTGCATGGCGTGCAGGGTGGCGGCGGTCGGCGACGGTACCCACGCGGTGTTGGCACCGGCCAGCGGATGGCCGACCTTCTGCTCGAGCATGGCGGCCATCAGGTCAGGCATGGCCCACATGCCCTTGCCGATCTGCGCCTTGCCCTGCAGGCCGCAGGCCAGGCCCACGTCCACGTTGTTGTTCTCGTAGGCGCTGATCCATTTCTCGGACTTCATGGCCGCCTTGCGCACCATCGGGCCGGCTTCCATGGAGGTATGGATTTCGTCGCCGGTGCGGTCGAGGAAGCCGGTGTTGATGAACACCACGCGCTCGCGCGCTTCCTTGATGCAGGCCTTGAGGTTGATCGTGGTACGACGCTCCTCGTCCATGATGCCGACCTTGAGGGTGTTGCGCGGCAGGCCGAGAACGTCCTCGACGCGGCCGAACAGCTCGGTGGCGAAGGCGACTTCTTCCGGGCCGTGCATCTTCGGCTTGACGATGTACATCGAGCCGGTGCGGCTGTTGGCGCGGGTGGTGTTGCCCTTGAGGTTGTGGATGGCGATCAGGCTGGTGAACAGGCCGTCCATGATGCCTTCCGGCACTTCGTTGCCTGCCTTGTCGAGGATGGCGTCGTTGGTCATCAGGTGACCGACGTTGCGGATGAACAGCAGCGAGCGTCCGTGCAGGGTCAGCTCGCCGTTGCCGTCGGCCTTGGTGTAGACGCGGTCCGGGTTCATGGCGCGGGTGATGCGCTTGCCGCCCTTGTCCAGCTCCTCGACCAGATCGCCCTTCATCAGGCCGAGCCAGTTGCGGTAGACGATTGTCTTGTCGTCGGCGTCGACGGCGGCGATGGAGTCTTCACAGTCCATGATGGTGGTCAGTGCCGATTCCATCAGGATGTCCTTCACGCCGGCGGCATCGGTCTGGCCGATCGGGCTGGCCGGGTCGATCTGGATCTCGAAGTGGATGCCGTTGTTCTTCAGCAGCACGGCGATCGGTGCGCTGGCGTCGCCCTGAAAGCCCTGCAGCTGGGCCGGGTTCTTCAGGCCGGTGGTGCTGCCATCCTTCAGCGAAACGACCAGCTTGCCGCCTTCGATGCGATAGCCGGTGGAATCGACGTGCGAGCCGGTTTCCAGCGGTGCAGCTTCGTTGAGGAAATTGCGCGCATAGGCGATGACCTTGTTGCCGCGGATCTCGTTGTAGCCCGGCCCCTTGGTGGCGCCGTCCGCTTCGGAGATGGCGTCGGTGCCGTAGAGCGCGTCATACAGCGAGCCCCAGCGGGCGTTGGCGGCGTTCAGGGCGAAGCGCGCGTTCATGACCGGCACCACCAGCTGCGGGCCGGCCATGCGGGCGATTTCTTCGTCGACGTTCTCGGTGGTGGCCTGGAAGTCTTCGGCTTCCGGCAGCAGGTAGCCGATTTCCTGAAGGAAGGCCTTGTACGCCACGGCGTCATGGGCCTGGCCGGCGCGGGCCTGGTGCCAGGCGTCGATCTTGGCCTGCAGCTCGTCGCGCTTGGCCAGCAGGGCGCGGTTCTTCGGCGCCAGGTCGTGGATCACGCTGTCGGCGCCAGCCCAGAAGGCGGCGGCATCGACGCCGGTACCGGGAATCGCCTCGTTGTTCACGAAGTCGTACAGGACTTTGGCGACCTGCAGGCCACCGACTTGAACGCGCTCAGTCATTACTCGCCTCACTTGGTTCTTTTAATTCGCCGGACGGTTTCGCTTTTTGTAGTCCGAGGTCGCCGGATACTACATGAAGCGTCGGGGAAAATCAGTCCGCTGAAAGGGCCGGTTGCCTCGGCCGTGCGAAGCGGCCCGCCAGTGCCGCGGCCTGCCGTTGCCCGGCCCGCCTGCTATACCTAATGGGCTGTCGCCTGCGCAGGCGCTTTCTTCACTACAGGAGCCCGTCCATGGATCACCTCGTTCTCACCGTCATCGCCGACGATCAGCCCGGTCTGGTCGAACGACTGGCCAAGTGCATCGCCGATCACGGCGGCAACTGGCTGGAGAGCCGCATGTCGCGCATGGCCGGGCAGTTCGCCGGTATCCTGCGGGTGGCGGTGCCGGCGGATGCCCATGCCGAGCTGACAGCCGCGCTGGAAGGCCTGCAGGCGCAGGGCATACGCGTGCTGCTGGCTCACAGCGGCGCGGAACCGACGGCGAGCTGGCAGGAAATCCAGCTTGAGCTGGTGGGCAACGACCGGCCGGGCATCGTCCGCGACATCACCCACCTGCTCGCCGAGCACGGCGTCAATCTGGAGAGCCTGGATACCGAGGTGCTGCCGGCGCCGATGAGCAGCGAGCTGTTGTTTCGTGCCGAAGTACGGCTGGCGGTGCCCAGCGACCTGTCGCTGGAGCGGCTGCAGGAGCGCCTGGAAACCCTCGCCGACGACCTGATGGTGGAGCTCAAGCTGCAGCCGGCCGAGCAGGCGTAGCACTCAGCCGGTGCTTTTGCGCATCACCCGCCAGGCGTCCAGGCTGTATACCGCGAGGCCGGCCCAGATGCAGAAGAAGGCCAGCTGGCGATCGACCGGGAATGGCTCGCCGAACAGCTGCACGGCGAGGATCAGCAGCAGCGTCGGCGTCAGGTATTGCAGGAAGCCCAGTGTCGAATAGGGCAGGTGGCGCGCGGCGGCGTTGAAGCCGAGCAGGGGGATCAGGGTCACCGGGCCTGCCGCCATCAGCCAGAGCGCATCGGTGCTGGTCCAGAACGCCGGTTCCGTGCTCGCGCCGCTGCCGAACCAGAACAGCCAGATCAGCGCCACCGGTAGCAGCAGCCAGGTTTCCACTACCAACCCCGGCAGCGCGGCCACCGGTGCCTGCTTGCGCAGCAGGCCGTAGGTGCCGAAGCTCAGCGCCAGCACCAGGGAGATCCAGGGAAATTCACCGAGCATCAGCAGCTGCAGGCTGACGCCGACGGTGGCCATGGCCACGGCCAGCCACTGCAGCGGACGCAGCCGCTCGCGTAGCACGAGCATGCCGAGCAGCACGTTGACCAGCGGATTGATGTAGTAGCCAAGGCTCGCCTCGACCATTCGGTCGTGGTTCACCGCCCAGACGTAGATCAGCCAGTTGGCCGCGATCAGCACGCTGGAGATGCCGAGCACGCCGAGGCGACGTGGATGCGCCAGCAGTTCGCGCCACCAGCCCGGATGACGCCAGACCAGCAGCACCAGCGAGCCGAACACGGCCGACCAGATCACGCGCTGAGTGACGATCTCGAGCGCGCCGTATTGTTCGAGTGCCTTGAAGTAGAGCGGGAACATGCCCCAGATGCTGAAGGTGGCCAGCCCCAGCAGATAACCCTTGCGCAGATTGGCAGTAGCCATGACGTCCTTCGACGAGCAGCGGAGAGCCGGCCATTTTGCGCCTTTGGCCAGAGGAGAGAAAGGTTAGTCAGCTAACAGAACGGGGCCGCGCGACGGGCTGCCCAATTGGTCAGAAACGGGGGAACGCTCGGCGGCTTGTGCTCGTCTCATCTGCATCGCTAATCGAAACGGCAGCACGCGGATCGGCGCGTGCGGAGGGTGGCAATGCGCTTGCAGAATCAGGTGGCTCTGGTCACCGGCAGCACCCAGGGCATCGGCCGCGGCATTGCCGTGCGCCTGGCTGAAGAGGGCGCCGACATTGTCATCAACGGCCGCGAGTACGACGAACAGGCCCGCGAGAGCCTCGAGCAGGTCCGCGCCCTGGGCCGGAGGGTGTGCTTCATCGCCGCGGATGTCGGTGACGTCGAGCAGTGCCATCGGCTGGTGCGCGAGAGCATCGCGCAGATGGGGCAGCTGGACATCCTGGTCAACAATGCCGGTGTGCAGCGGCACGCGGCGTTCCTCGACGCGCAGGCGGACGATTATGATCAGGTGCTGAACGTCAACCTGCGTGGGCCGTTCTTCCTCGCCCAGGCGTTTGCCCGCCATTTGCGCGAGCAGGGCCGCGGCGGACGCATCATCAACAACAGCTCGGTGCACGAAGAGCTGCCGCATCCCAACTTCACCGCCTACTGCGCGAGCAAGGGCGGACTGAAGATGCTGATGCGCAACATCGCCATCGAGCTGGCGCCGCTGGGCATCACGGTGAACAACGTGGCGCCCGGCGCGGTGGAAACGCCGATCAACCGCGAGCTGATGAATCAGCCGGACAAGCTCGCCAACCTGCTGCAGAACATCCCTGCCGGCCGTCTCGGCCGCCCGCACGACGTCGCCGGCGTCGTTGCCTTTCTGGCCTCACCCGACGCCGAGTACATCACCGGGACTACACTGGTGGTCGATGGCGGCCTGCTATGGAACTACAGCGAGCAATGACCGATATCCCGCCGTGCCAGCCGTTCAGCCACGACACCAGCGCCATCTCGCGGGCCGACACGCTCACGCCTGCCGAGCGCTATCAGGAACTCTTCGTCGCGGTGCAGATGCAGCGGGTGTTTCCCGACAGCAAGACCTTCGTCGACTGCGCGCCGCGTCGGCACCCCGAAGCCATCCTCGAGGACTATCGCGCCCGCTGCGGCGAGCCGGGCTTCGACCTGGAGGCCTTCGTCCATGAGCATTTCAGCCTGTACGAAATGCCGGTCAAGGCGTTCGTCGCCAACCCCGACGACAGCCTGGCCGAACATATCGACCGGCTCTGGCCGATCCTCACCCGCCATCCTCAGGACCACCCCGAACACTCCTCGCTGCTACCGCTGCCGCACGACTACGTGGTGCCGGGCGGGCGCTTCACCGAGCTGTACTACTGGGATTCCTATTTCACCATGCTCGGCCTGGACGAGAGCGGGCATTGCGACCTGCTGCGGGCCATGGCGGACAACTTCGCCTACCTGATCGACACCTACGGCCACGTGCCCAACGGCAACCGCACCTACTATCTGGGCCGCTCGCAGCCGCCGGTGTTCGCCCTGATGACCGAGCTCTTCGAGGAAACCGGCGTTCATCGCGCCAGCGACTACCTGCCGCAACTGCACAAGGAATACGCCTTCTGGATGGAGGGTGCCGACGTGCTGCGGCCGGGCGAGGCGCATCGACGCTGCGTGTGTCTGGCCGATGGAATGGTGCTCAACCGCTACTGGGACGAGCGCGCAACGCCGCGCGAGGAGTCCTACCGCGAGGATGTGGAAACCGCGCGCTCCAGCTGCCGGCCGCGGCACGAGGTCTATCGCGACCTGCGCGCCGGTGCCGAGTCGGGGTGGGATTTCAGCTCGCGCTGGCTCGACGACGCCCACCGGCTGGCGACCATCCGCACCACCAGCATCCTGCCGGTCGACCTCAACGCGCTGCTCTACAAGCTGGAGCGGCAGATCGCCGAGCTGTCTGCGGTGAAGAACCAGCGCGCCTGCGCCGAGGCCTTCGCCCGCCGTGCCGAAGCGCGCCTGGCGGCCATCGATCAGTACCTGTGGAATTCCCGCGCTGGCGCCTATTTCGACTACGACTGGCAGCGCGGCCGGCAGCGCGACAATCTCACTGCCGCGACGCTGGCCCCGCTGTTCGTGCGCATGGCCAGCGCCGAGCAGGCCGCGGCGGTGGCGGCGACGGTGCAGGAGCGCCTGCTGGCGCCAGGCGGCCTGGCCACCACCGAGATCGGTGGCAGCGGCGAGCAGTGGGATCGGCCCAATGGCTGGGCACCGCTGCAGTGGATCGGCATTCGTGGGTTGCAGCACTACGGCCATGATGCACTGGCGCTGGACATCGAGGAGCGCTGGCTGACTATCGTCAGCCACCTGTTCGAGCGCGAGAACAAGCTGGTGGAGAAGTACGTGCTGCGACCCTGTACCGAGCACGCCGGCGGCGGCGAGTATCCGCTGCAGGACGGCTTCGGCTGGACCAACGGCGTCACCCGCAAGTTGATGCAGGAAGACCCCAATCACGAGGCCAACCGCTGTCGTGCGGGGCATTGCCGGAGCGTGGCGTCCTAGGCGCCGGCCGCCGGCGCGGAGGGGTATTTCCACACGGATGCCATGGATCAATAGTTATCGTACAACTGCTGGGCTATGATGAGCGTCGCTTCCGCTTTCAGAGATCGCCATCCATGGAAAACCAGAGCGCACAACCGCGCGCCCGCCGCAAACATCGCAGTCTTGCCCAGGAACTGGTCGCCGAACTGTCGCAGCAGATTCGCGATGGCGTGATCAAGCGGGGCGACAAGCTGCCTACCGAGTCGGCCATCATGCAGGCCCAGGGTGTCAGCCGCACCGTGGTGCGCGAGGCGATCTCGCGGCTGCAGGCCTCGGGGCTGGTGGAAACGCGGCACGGTATCGGCACCTTCGTCCTGGACACCCCCAGCACCACCGGACTGCGCATCGACCCGGCGACCATCGGCACGTTGCGCGATCTGCTGGCGATTCTCGAATTGCGCATCAGCCTGGAAGTGGAGTCGGCCGGTCTCGCCGCGCAGCGCCGCTCGCCCGAGCAACTGGCGGCCATGCGCGCCTTTCTCGATCAGCTGAACCAGAGCGCGGCCCACTCCAGCGATGCGGTGGCGTCGGACTTCCAGTTCCATCTGCAGATCGCCGAGGCCACCGGCAACCGCTACTTCACCGACATCATGAGCCACCTGGGCACTACCCTGATTCCACGCAGCCGGGTCAATTCGGCGCGCCTGGCCCATGACGACCAGCAGCACTACCAGGCCCGTCTGGGCCGCGAGCACGAGCAGATCTACGAGGCCATCGCCCGCCAGGACCCGGAATCGGCGCGCGCTGCCATGCGCCTGCATCTGACCAACAGCCGCGAGCGGCTGCGCCAGGCGCATGAGGAGGCGGAAGCGAGCAAGGTCGGCTGACCGCCGCGCCTCGTCAGCCCGCCGCGGCGGGCAGCGCTTCGGCGAGGCCTAGCGGCGGTAGGCCAGCAGCACGATGCCGCCGACCACGATCAGCCCGCCGAGCACCTGCGAGGGGCCGAGCAGCTGGCCGAGCACCAGCCAGCCAAGCAGCATGCCGGCGACCGGCTCCATGTTCATTACCGGCGCGTTGCGCGCGATGTTCAGCCGCGGCATGCAGATGAACAGCGTCGAGAAGGCCGCACCATAGAGCAGCACCAGGCAGGCGAGGGCGATCCAGCCGGCAGTGGCGCTGGGCAGGTCGAGCCCGCCGGGAATCAGGCCGCTGCTGCCGAGCAGGGCCGAGGCGAGAAACACCACGATCAGGGTCAGCATGCTGCGCACCGAACCGGCCATGTTCGACAGCTTGTGCTCGGTCACCCACAGCGCCGCCGCGAACACCGCGGCGGCCGTCAGGCTGAACAGAATGCCGGCGACCCATTGGCCATCCGGTGCCTCGGTGCTCAGCAGGCGCGCCGGCACATCCAGCACCAGCACCAGGCCGAACAGGATCAGGCCCATAATCGCCAGCGCCTGACGGGTCGGCCGCGGGCCGCCGAGCACCCAGGTGAGCAGCGCCAGCAGGATCGGCGAGAGGTTCACCACCAGCAACGCCAGCGCCACCGGGATGCGCGCCACAGCCGAATAGATGCAGAAGCTCTGCACCGCGATCAGCAGGCCGAGCAGAAGCTGCCAGCGCCAGGTGGCCGGGCTCAGGCGCAGTGACTCGCGCCGCCAGAACACCAGCGCCGCCAGCACCACCAGCGTCACGCCGGCGCGGCAGAGCATGGCCAGCAGCAGGCCGGTGTCGTGATCGAAGGCGATGCGGGCGGCGATGTGGTTGCCGGCGAACGAGCAGGCCAGGGTCGCCAGGATCAGCACGGCGATATGGCGGGGAAGCGGCGCGGCAGCTTGCATGAAATCCAGTCCTTCTAGTGCCTGTACAGAGTTCTACGTGTTCGATTGCACGACGGCCTTGGGTTAGGCGGCCTGATCAGGGCGGTGTCTGCGTCAGTGTGCAAAGTAAAACGCCGCCCGGGTGGGCGGCGTCCTCGTCCCTTGTCTGCCTTCAGAGCACTACGCTCGGCAGCCACAGCGAGATCATCGGGATATAGGTCACGGCCATCAGCACGGCGAACAGCGCAGCGTAGAACGGCAGCAGCGCCTTGACGGTGCTCTCGATGCTGACCTTGCCAATGGCGGCACCGACGAAGAGTACCGCACCGACCGGTGGCGTGATCAGACCGATACCCAGATTGACCAGCATGATCATGCCGAAATGCACCGGATCGACGCCAAACGAGGTCACCACTGGCAGCAGAATCGGGGTCAGGATCAGGATCAGCGGCGCCATGTCCATCAGCGTGCCCAGCGCCAGCAGCATGAAGTTCACGCACATCAGGATCACGTAGCGGTTGTCCGAGAAGGTCAGGAACGCGGTGGTGATCTTCGACGGAATCTGCATCAGGGTCATGATGTAGCCGAAGCTGGCGGCGAAGGCGATCAGGATCATCACGATCGACAGGGTGCGCACCGTGCGGTGCAGCATCTTCGGCAGCTCGCGCCACTTGTAGTCGCGGTAGATGAACATGGTCACGAAGAAGGCCCAGACCACGGCCACGGCGGCCGACTCGGTGGCGGTGAACACGCCGGAGAGGATGCCGCCGAGGATGATGACCATGGTCATCAGCCCCCACAGCGCCTCGACGCAGATCTTCAGCGCCTGACGCAGCGGGATCACCTCGCCCTTGGGGTAGTTGCGCTTGCGCGCGAAGAGCAGGCACAGCGTGGCCATGGTGGCGCTGAGCAGCAGCCCCGGGCCGATCCCGGCGACGAACAGCGCGGCGATGGAGACGGTGCCGCCGGCGGCCAGCGAGTAGATCACCGAATTGTGGCTGGGCGGGGTGAGCAGCGCCTGCACCGAGCCGCTGACGGTCACGGCGGTGGAGAACTCGCGTGGATAGCCCTTCTTTTCCATCTCCGGGATCAGCACCGAACCCACCGAGGCGGTATCGGCCAGAGAGGAGCCGGAGATGGCGCCGAAGAAGGTCGACGCGGTGATGTTGACCAGCGACAGGCCGCCACGAACGAAGCCCACCAGCACCCCGGCGAAGGCCACCAGGCGCCGCGCCATGCCGCCTTCGGCCATGATCGCGCCGGCCAGGACGAAGAAGGGGATGGCCAGCAGGGAGAATTTGTTCACACCACCGGCGATCTGGATCATCACGGCGTGCAGCGGGATGTCGATGTACCAGGCGCCGACCAGGGTGGCCAGGCCGAGGGCATAGGCGACCGGAACGCGCAGCAGAATGAGGACGATGAAGCTGCCCAGCAGGATGACGGCATCCATTACACGGACTCCTTGGACTCTTCGCGGGCTTCGTAATCGACGACCCGGCGCTTGCTCTGGTCGCCGTACAGCAGCTGCTCGATGACGAACAGCAGGGTGATCAGGCCGCCCAGGGGAATCGGCGCATAGCTGATGCCGACCCGCATCCAGGTCAGGGTGCTGAGGTACTGGTTCCAGGTGGCGACGCACAGCTTGTAGCCCCAGATCAGCATGAACAGGGCGATGGCGGCCATGGCCAGGCGCACGAACAGGGTGACAAAGGGCTGGGCCGCGGCCGGCAGGCGCTCGCTGAGCACCTGGACCGCCATGTGAGCGCCGGCGCGGTAGCTGGCGGCGGCGCCGACGAAGGTGAACAGCACCATCAGCAGGATGGCGATCGGCTCGGGCCAGCCGAGGCCCTGGCCCAGTGCATAGCGGCTGAACACGCCCCAGGGAATGATCGTCGCCATGACCACGATCGCCAGGGCGGCGACGATGACACAGGCGCGGTAGATGGCGTCGTTGACGCCCAGAACCAGGTTTTTCATGAGACTTCACCGGTTGCGCGGCGCAGGCGGGTGGCCGGCGCCGCGCGCTTGCGCGAGGGTTACTGAACGGCTTCGATGCGCTGGATCAGCTCGGCGAACTGCGCGCCGTACTTCTCACGGACCGGGGCGGTGGCGTCGTAGAAGGGCTTGGTGTCGACTTCGATGTACTCGACGCCCTCGGCCTTGAGCTTCTCGTTGCTGGCGTTTTCCTTGGCTACCCACAGCTCGCGTTCTTCCTGCTGGGCTTCCTTGGCCAGTTTCTTGACCAGCTCCTGCTGTTCGGGGCTGAGCTTGTTCCAGGTGGTCTTGGACATCAGCAGCGGCTCGGGGAGGATCAGGTGATGGGTCTGGGTGTAGTACTTGGCGGCGCGGAAGTGGTTGTGCTCGAGCAGGGTCGGCGGGTTGTTCTCGGCGCCATCGATCACGCCGCTCTGCAGGGCGCTGAAGATCTCGCCGGTGTCCATGGCGATGCCGTTGGCGCCCATGGCGTTGAGGGTGTCGATGAACAGCGGGTTGCCGATCACGCGGATCTTCATGCCCTTGAGGTCATCCAGGCTGCGCACCGGCTTCTTGGTGTAGAGGCTGCGGCTGCCGGCTTCCATCCAGGCCAGGCCGACCATGTTGAAGTCCGAGTTGGTGATGGCGTCGAGGATTTCCTGGCCGATCTCGCCGTCGACCACCTTGCGCATATGGTCGACGTCGCGGAACACGAAGGGCATGTTGAACACGTTGGTGGCCGGCACCACCGGGCCCACCGAGCCGAGGCTGACGCGGGTCAGCTGGACGGCGCCGATCTGGGTCTGCTCGATCACTTCCTTCTCCGAGCCGAGTACGCCACCGGCGAACATGCGTGACTTGATCTCGCCGTTGGTGGCGGCTTCCAGTTTCTTGCCCAGGTTTTCCATGGCGACCACGGTGGGGTAGCCGGCGGGGTGGATCTCGGCGATCTTCAGGGTCATCTCGGCCTGTGCCAGCGAAGACAGGCCGAGGGCTAGCGGAAGTGTGGCCAGAAGCAGCTTGCGTTTGAGGTTCATGGAAAACTCCGTTTTGTTGTTGTAGGTGAACAGCAGTGCTTGACCGGCGCCGCGAGCGGCCCGGGGTGGATCAGTGCCGGGTGAAGGCGGGCTCCTCGAGGCCGGTGACGCCGGGGTTGAGCGCGAACAGGCCGCCGGCCAGCGGCTGATCGGCGAGGTCGCCGCCTGGTCGGATCGAGGTGACGTACAGCGTGTCCAGCCGTGGCCCGCCGAAGGCGCACATGGTCGGTTTCTTCACCGGCACGGCGAGGGAGCGATCCAGCCGGCCGTCCGGGGTGAAGCGGTGGATCAGCCCGGCGTCGTTGCCGCAGGTCCAGTAGCAACCCTCGGCATCCACAGCGGCGCCGTCGGGGCGGCCGGGGTACTCGAGCATGTCGACGAACAGGCGGCGACGGCTCGGCGTGCCGCTGTCGGTGTCGTAATCGAAGGCCCAGATCTTCTGCACGCCGGGATGCGAATCGGACAGGTACATGGTTCGCCCGTCCGGGCTGAAGGCCAGGCCGTTGGGCACGATAAAGCCGTCCAGCTGCGGCACCAGCGGTCCGCGCGCGGCCTGGTCATCGAGCCGGTACAGCGCGCCGACCGGATGCCCGGCGGCCATGTCCAGCGCCATGCTGCCGGCCCAGAAGCGGCCCTGGCGATCGCAGCGGCCATCGTTCATGCGCATCGCGGGCAGCTGGTGATCGATGGTCGCCAGCGGGCGGCTGTCGAGCCGACCGTCCGGGGCTGTCTGCAGGGCGAAGAAGCCGCTCTCCATGCCGGCCACCCAGCCGTCGCCATGGCGGGCGATGCAGGCCAGCATCTGCTCGCCCTGCCAGCGGGAAAGCTGGCCGTCGGCAGCGCTCCAGCGCAGCAGCTCGCGGTTGGGGATGTCGACCCAGTACAGCGCCTGTTCGGCGGCGACCCAGACCGGGCTTTCACCGGTGGCGCAGCGCAGGTCGGCGATGAGTTCAGCTTCACTGGCCATTGCGTTTCTCTTTGTTGTTGTACGCGGGCGAAGGGGGGCGATCAGTCGAAGGGGCCGGCCGCGACGAACGCGCCGCCCTGATAGATGCCGGCCGGGTCGTCGGCGCTGTAAGGCGGTTGCTGCTCGACCTTGTCGCGGAACGCTTCGGAGCTGTCCTGCGCCTGGAAGCCCAGGTGAGCGGCGAGATGGTTGTCCCACCACACATCACGGTTGGCGGACATGCCGTAGACCACCGTATGGCCGACCGCCGGCGTGAACAGCGCGCAGCGCATCAGCTCGGTGAGGTCACGGAAACTCAGCCAGGTGCTCATCATTCGGCGGTTGGCCGGCTCGGGGAATGAGGAGCCGATGCGGATGCTGACGGTCTCGATGCCGTAGCGATCGTGGTAGAAGCTCGCCATGTCCTCGCCATAGGACTTGGACAGGCCGTAGTAGCCGTCCGGGCGCCGTGGTGCGTGGGTGTCCAGGGTTTCGGTCTGCGGGTAGAAGCCGATCACATGGTTGGAGCTGGCGAAGACCACACGCTTGATGCCGTGCAGGCGGGCTGCTTCATAGATGTGAAAGGTGCCGCGGATATTGGCGTCGAGGATTTCCTCGAACGGCCGCTCGACGGAGACGCCGCCGAAATGGGCGATGGCATCTACGCCTTCGCACAGGGCATGCACGGCCGCCTTGTCGGCGAGGTCGCAAGGCACGACCTCCTCGTGTTCGCCGGCTGCCGGGGCCATCGGCGCGATATCGGACAGTCGGATGATGCGGGCGTAGGGCTGCAGGCGTGCACGCAGCTCCTTGCCGAGGCCGCCGGCTGCACCGGTGAGCAGAAGGCGGCCGAATGGGGGTGTCGGAGTGGTTGTCATCGGAGTGCCTGTCGTTATTGTTCTTGGAGTCATCTGTTGTCATATGACATGTTGCGAAATATCAGCATCTGCCTCGGCGGATGTCAACAGGCTTAAAGTCGTATTTATCGCCTTGTGCACGCTCATTACTGCAAATGCCAGGCGCTCGCGCCTGTAAAGCGCGATAGCACGGCGTTCTTGGCGCAAACGCTGGCAGCGGGCGGATGACACGGCGAGGCACCGCAGCGCATCATGAAGTTGTATGATGACCATGCAAAAAGAACCTGTCCCTGTTCGTTGCGCTAGCCGCACCCCGGCGGAGATAGCATTGATGGCCAAACGCTGCAGCAGTTCCCGTGCAGGGACCACGCCGACGCTGATCGACGTGGCCAGGGTTTCCGGTGTTCGCCGATCACCGTGTCGCGCACCCTCGGTCGGCCCGAGGCAGTGGCACCGGCGACGCGCCGGCGGGTACTGGAGGCGGTGCGAGCCACCGCTTACGTGCCCAATCTGGCAGCCGGCTCGCTGGCGTCCAGCCGCAGCCGACTGGTTGCGATCTTTCTGCCGACCATCGCCAATTCCATCTTCGCCGATACCGTTCAGGCATTGACCGAGCGGTTGGCCGTCGCCGGCTACCAGACCCTGCTGGGGCTGACCGGCTACAGCGCCGAGCAGGAGGAACGCCTGCTCGAGGCCGTGCTCGGACGCCGGCCGGACGGCATCGTGCTCACCGGTACCGAGCATAGCCAGGTCAGCCGCGAACGCCTGGCGCGTGTCGGCATTCCGCTGGTGGAAGCCTGGGACCTCTGCGCCAAGCCGCTGGACATGCTGGTGGGCTTTTCCCATGAAGCGGTTGGCGCGGCCGTTGCGCAGTATCTGCTGGGCAAGGGCTACCGCCGCGTATCGCTGGTCAGCCTTGACGATCCCCGTGGCCTGCGCCGCTGCAACAGCTTGATCGCGACACTGGCAGGGCACGGCGTGGCGCCGCTGGCCACGGCGCTCCTGCCGGCACCGGCGACCCTCGCCGTCGGTCGTGAGGGCCTTGCCCGCCTGCTCGATGCGGGCGCGGCCGGCGAGGTGGTGGTGTGCAGCTCCGACACCCTGGCCCAGGGCGTGCTGGCCGAAGCCGCCAGCCGCGGCGTGCGCGTGCCGGACGACCTCGCGGTGATGGGCTTTGGCGACCTGTCCTGCGCCGCGCATTGCCATCCGCCGCTGTCCACGGTGCGCATCGACGGTCCGCGCATCGGCAACGCCGTCGCCGAAGCCCTGCTGGCACGCATCGCCGAGCCCGCCCTGGCGCGCACGCCGTTGCGGCTGGATGTGGGATTCGAGGTGGTCGAGCGCGGCAGTGCCTGAGCGGTCGCGCTCAGAACTGCCTGACCAGCGCCGCCACCGCGATACCGGCAGCGATCGCCGGGAGCGGTTTCTTCAGCACCAGCATGGTCGCCGCCGTGGCCAGCAGCGCCAGACGGGCGCCGGCGTCGCCCTGCAGCGCCATGGGCGCGACGATCGCCACCAGCACCGAGCCGGACATGGCGGTGATGAACTGCCGGACGCGGTCGCCGATGGGCACGAAGGCCATGACGAACACGCCGCCCCAGCGCGTCGCCAGGGTCACCAGTGCCATGACCAGCACCACGGCCAGCGCGCCGGCGCCCGTCGCATCAAGATTCACGTGCGTGCTCCTTCCACAGCAGCCCCGTCGCGCCGCCGGCCAGGGCACCCACCACCACGTGGCTGTTCTCCGGCAGGTAGCGGAAGGCGAGCAGCGAGGCGGCGGCCGCCACGCTCCAGATCACCAGCATGCGCAGGTTCTTTTCGCCGCCCACCACCATCGCCAGCAGGAAGCAGCCCATCACCATGTCCAGCCCCAGGCGCTTCGGATCGCTGACGGCGCTGCCGAAATGGATGCCCAGCCAGCTGCCGACCACCCAGAACGACCACAGCGCCAGGCCGCCACCGAGCAGCAGGCCGAAGCCCGGGCGGTTGCGGTTGAACGCCTGCATGGCCATCGCCCAGTTGGCGTCTGACGCGATCAGCATCACCCCGTAGCGCCGGCCGGGCGGCAACTGGCGCAACCAGGGGTAGAGCGTGGCGCCCATCAGCAGATGGCGGGCGTTGATGGCGAACACCGTGACCATCAGGGTGAACAGCGGCACCTGCGGGCCCCATAGTTCCAGCGCGGCGAACTGCGAGGCGCCGGCGAACACCAGCGCGCTCATCGCCAGGATCACCGAGTCGTCCAGCCCGGTCTGCACCGCGGCGAGGCCGAAGGCAGCACCGAACAGGGTGACGAAGATGGAAATCGGCGCGAGCTGGCGAAAACCGGCCCAGACCATGCGCCGGTCGAAATGATGCAGCTCGTTATCCGCGTCAGTCATGCACGAGTCCTCCAGGTGGCAGCGCCGGATCGACGACGTCAATCGATGTCCAGCCAGCCAGATTAGGGGGTGTTGCTGCGACGGAACAGCGCAGTTGGCGTCTGATCGTGCGGTACAGATTCGCGCGACGCCCCTGGCCGGGCCGTTGCGCCCCGGAACAGGGGCGATGGATGTCAGCGGCTCGGCTCGGGCTGGGCGGCCGGGAGGCGCAGGAACCGCTTGCGGAAAGCGGCCGGCGAGATGCCGACCCGCTGGCAGAACAGGCGTCGGAACGAGTTGCCGTCCTCGTAACCGACGCGGGTGGTGATCGCGTCGAACCCCAGTCGCGTGGTTTCCAACAGGTGCTTGGCCCTTTCCAGGCGCAGGGCCTGGAGGTAGGCGAGGGGGGTGTAGCCGGTGGCATCCTTGAATCGCCGCTTGAAGTTGCGCGCACCGAAACCGAAGCGCTCAGCCAGTTCGTCGATGCCGACGGGGGCGGTGAAGTTCGACTCCAGCCAGTCCTGGACCCGTGCTACTGCCTCGTCGGCATGATCGCGGGGCATCGACCACTTGATGTACACCGACTGCTCGCTGCGGACCCCGTCCACCAGCAGGTAGCGGCTGCACTGCTGCGCCAGTTCGCGTGAGGCGAAGCGGCGGATCAGGTGCAGCAGCAGATCCATGGCCGCGCTCGCGCCCGCGCTGCTGATCAGCCGGCCGTCCTCGCAGAGGATGCGTCGTTCGTCCAGGCGTACCGCCGGATAGCGCCGGCGCATGAGGTCGGCGAAGGCCCAGTGGGTGGTGGCCTGCACGCCGTCGAGCAGTCCCGCTTCGGCGAGCATAAAGGTGGCAGTGCACATCGACGCGATGAAGGCGCCCTGCCGATGCTGACGGCACAGCCAGTCGCGATATCGGCCGAAGGCGGGCAGCGCCTCGCGCAGGCTGAACAGAAAACCGGGAACGAGTACCAGATCGGTGTGATCGAGCGCGTCGAGGGCGACGTCCACGGCCATCGTGCGGCCCAGGGCGTTTTTCACCGGCAGCCCATCGAGTGACGCGACAACAACCGCAAACGGCACCGCAGAGGGCGCGGCCAGGCGGTTTGCTGCATCCAGTACTTCAAGCGCCAGCGTGGCGGAGGCCTGGGAGCTGTGCTCGGCAAGCAAAAGCGTTATGTGCATGGCAGGTGTTTGCGTAAATCGCATGGTATTGGTCATTTCTGCATCTACCTTACCCCGAGCGCGCCACCTAGAGTGCCGCATCTGTCATGCCAACCGGATCTGCTCACATGAACCTGTGGTTTCGTCTTCTGCTGATGTTGTTGCGCCGCCCTTGGCGAAAGCCGGTACCGGGCCTCGCCACCACCGTCGTTCGGCTGCGCGTCTGGCCTCTGGATCTGGATTTCAACCGGCATGTCACCAATGGCCGCTATTTCACCCTGGCCGATGTCGGGCGCATGGACTACGTACTTCGCAGCGGCGCTTATCGTGTGGCCCTTCGGCATCGTGCATTGCCGATCGTGGGTGACGTGTGCGGCAAGTTCCGCCGCGAACTGAAGCTGTTCGAGCGCTTCGAGATCCACACGCGGATGCTCGGCTGGGACGCCAAATGGAGTTTCGTCGAGCACCGCTTCGTCAAGGACCAGCGGGTAATCGCCGTGGTGGTGATGCGCGGGCTGTTCAGGGGGCGCAAGGGTGTCGTTGCGCCTGGCGAGTTCGCCCGGGAACTTGGCTTGGACGAGCAGTCGCCGCCCTTGCCCCAATGGCTGCGCGAGTGGTCGGCGAGCTGCGATGGGCTCAGCATTCAGCTGCGCGAAGCGGAGGATCTGGTGCAGCAGGCGCCATGAGGCTGAGCGCCTGTGCGGTTCAGCGCGGGTACGGCTAGAGCGGCGGCGGGCCCTGGGCAATGTCGCCGGCCGCCTGGCGCACGGCATCGCGTGCGGCCTCCAGCGCCGGGTTGTCGTTGTCATCGCGCCAGGCCAGGTGCAGCTCGGCGCAGATGCCCGCCGGCAGCGGCAGTTCGCGAAAGCACACCTGCTGGAAGCGGATCGCGCTGGCCCCGCGCGGCACCAGCGCCAGGCCGAGGCCAGCGTTCACCAGCGAGAGGATGGTCAGCGTCGAGCCCAGCGACTGCACGTAGTCGGGCTGGATGCCGCTGGCCCGGAACAGCCCGGTGTGCAGCTCGTTGAACGGCTGCCAGGCGCCGTGGGCATAGAGGATGAACGGCTCGCCGTGGAGCATCGCCAGGGTCGGCGCCGGATGCTGCGCCAGCGGGTGCCCGACCGGCGCGGCCAGCACGAAGGGCTCGCGCAGCAGGCATTCGCTGACCAGCCCCGGCTGCTGCAACGGCTCGCGCACCACCGCCAGGTCGACCCGGCGCCCGCGCAGGGCCTGCAGCTGTTCGAAGGTGGTGGTTTCCAGCAGGTTAATGGCCACGCCCGGCCGCTCCCGGCGTATCTGTGTGATCGCGCGCGGCAGGAAGTCGTAGACCGCGCTGGCCACGAAGCTGATGGTCAGCGAGCCGCTCTCGCCCAGTGCAGCCAGCCGCGCGCCTTGCGCCGCGCGGTGGGCCTGGTCGAGCAGGGCCTGGGCCTCGATGAAGAAGGCGCGACCGGCGGCGGTGAGCGCCACCGAGCGCGTGCTGCGGGTGAACAGCGCGACGCCGAGCTGATGCTCCAGCAACTGGATCTGCCGGCTCAGCGGCGGCTGCGTCATGTTCAGGCGCTCGGCGGCACGGCGGAAATTCAGTTCGCTGGCCAGGGTGGTGAAGCAGCGCAGCTGGGCGAGTTCGAACATTGATCCGTTCCTGGTATCAATCGAGTGCGTTAATGAATTGGACCGTATCAATCCGCAGAGGGATTATCCAGCGCATCCCCAGATTGGCGAAACGGCGGCACGAATGAGCGACTTCTATGAAGCGGACCGCATCAGCTGGATCGGCCTGCGCGCGGTAGAGCTGCCGCTGGCCCGGGCCGTCAGCGATGCCAAGGTTGCCACCGGTCGCCAGCAGCCATTGGATGCGGTCAGCCTGCTCATCGTCGAGCTGCAGACGCAACAGGGCCACGCGGGGCTGGGGTTCAGCTACAGCCTGCGTACCGGCGGACCGGCGCAATACATTCATGCCCGCGAGCTGGCGCCGCTGCTGCTCGGCGAAGAGCCCAACGACATTGCCCGTCTGTGCGGCCGGCTGGGCTGGGCCAGCGCCTCGATCGGCCGCTGCGGCCTGGCGCTGCAGAGCATCGCCGCCTTCGACACCGCACTGTGGGACCTCAAAGCGCGCCGCGCCGGGTTGCCGCTGGCCAAGCTGCTCGGCGCCCAGCGCGATGCGGTGCCCTGCTACAACACCTCCGGTGGCTATCTGCAGGCGCCCATCGAGGAGGTCATCGAGCGCGCAGAGGCTTCGCTGGCGCGCGGCATCGGTGGCATCAAGCTCAAGGTCGGCCAGCCGAACCGGCGCGAGGACCTGCGCCGCGTGCGGGCGCTGCGCGAGGCGCTGGGGGCGGATGTGGCGCTGATGGTCGACGTCAACCAGCAATGGGACCGCACCACCGCGCTGCGCATGGGGCGCGCGCTGGAGGAGCTGGAGCTGGCGTGGATCGAGGAACCACTGGATGCCCACGATCTGGACGGCCATGCCGCCCTGGCCGCGCAGCTGGTCACCCCGGTCGGTAGCGGCGAGATGCTCGCCAGTGCGGCCGACGCCTGTGCCTTCGTCGAGCGCGGCGCGGTGGATGTGATCATGCACGACGCTCCGCGTATCGGCGGCATCACCCCGTTCCTGCAGGTGGCCGAGGCGGCGCGGCGACGTGGGCTGGTGCTGGCGCCGCATTTCGTCATGGAGTTGCATATCCACCTCGCGGCCGCCTACGAACACGTGGCCTGGGTCGAACACTTCGAATGGCTGGAGCCGCTGTTCGAGGAGCGGCTCGAGATCAGTGGGGGCTGCATCCAGGTGCCGACCCGGCTCGGACTGGGGCTGAGCCTCAGCGAGCGGGTGGCGGGCTGGACGCTGGCAAGCGATGCGTTCGGTCGGCGCGGCTGAGCCAAACCCCTCCTCCGGCCGGATGAGGGGCGTCGGTTCAGGTACGCAGGGCCTGGGCGATGGCACCGCTGCGTGGCCGCACGGCGCTGTACAGCTGCCAGAGCACGAAGGCCAGGGCCAGGCCGAGGAAGGTTGCGGCGATGGGGTTGCTGACAAAGGCGGCGAAGTTGCCATCGGACAGCATCAGGCCGCGGCGCAGGTTGGTTTCGGCCATCGGGCCGAGGATGAAGCCGATGATGAAGGGTGCGACCGGCATCCCCGCCTTGACGAAGCCGTAGCCGAGCAGCCCGAACAGCAGGATCGACCAGACGTCGAACAGCCGGCTGGAGAGGCCGAACGCGCCGACCACACAGAGCACCAGGATGATCGGCAGGAGGATGTGCTTGGGCACGTCGAGCAGCTTGATGAACAGGCGCAGGCCGTAGAACTCCATGAACAGCATTATCACCGAGGCCACCAGCAGCGCAGCGAAGATGGTGTAGACCAGCGGGCCCTGGCTGACGAACAGCAGCGGGCCGGGCTGGATGCCGTGGATCAGAAAGCCGCCAAGCAGGATCGCCGTGGTGGTGTCGCCGGGGATGCCTAGGGTCATCAGCGGCATCATGGCGCCGCCGATGCCGGCGTTGTTGGCGGTCTCGCTGGCGACCACGCCGCCGATGTTGCCCTTGCCATAGGTGTCCGGCTGCTTGGCGCGCTTCTTCGCGACGATGTAGGAGAGCAGGTTGGAGGTGCCGGCGCCGATCCCCGGCAGGATGCCCACAGCCAGGCCGATCAGGCCCGAGCGGCTGGCGTTGGGCAGCTCCTCACGGAACTCCCTGAGCGAGAAGCCGAAGCCCTTGATGTGCTTCATGCTCACCGAGCCGACCTTGCTGCGCGCGGCGTGCCGCCCGGTTTCGGCGAGCTTGATGACCTCGGCGACGGCGAACATGCCGATCATCACCGTGAGCATGGAGAAGCCGCCGTTTAGTTCGCTGAGGCCGAAGGTGAAGCGGCGCACCGCCTCCACCGGCGCGATGCCGACGGTGGACACGGCGATGCCGAGGGTGCCGGCGAACAGACCCTTGACCATCGAGCCGGCCGACAGGGTGGCGATCAGCGTCAGGGAGAACACCGCGATGGCGAAGTATTCGTGCGGGCCGAAGCTCAGCGCCACCTTGGCCAGCTGCGGGGCGATGAACATCAGCGCGATGATGCTGAAGATGGTGCCGAGAAAGGAGAACACGATGCCGACGCCGAGCGCCTTCACGCCCAGGCCCTGCTCCATCAGCGGGCCGCCGTCGAACACCGTGGCGATGGACGATGGTGTGCCGGGAATCTTCAGCAGGATCGCCGAGATCAGGCCGCCGGATGTGGCGCCGATGAACAGGGCGACCAGCAGCGACAGGCCGGCCTGCGGACCCATGGTGAAGGTCAGCGGCAGGCACAGGGCGACCGCCATGGTCGCGGACAGACCGGGCACGGCGCCGAACACGATGCCGACGGCGACGCCGAGAAACATCAGGATCAGGATGTTGAGCGAGAAGACGGCACCGAAGCCTTGCTGCAGTAATTCGAGCATGGTCGATTCCTCAGAGGAAATTCAGCAGGCCGGCGGGCAGCAACAGATCGAAGGCCTCGCGGAACAGCAGATAGATGACGATGGACGTGACCAGCGCGATGCCGGCATAGGGCAGATGACGGACCTTGCGATCCACCGGCGTCAGCACGATGAACTGCAGGTACAGGTAGAGCGTGGTCATGATGGGAAAGCCCACCGGTCCCAGCAGCACCACGTAGAGCAGGATCAGACCGAGGGTCTTGAGTACCGTGGCGGGCTCGATCACGGTGGGCGCGGGTTCGTCCTGCGTGGCGGCGCTGCTATCACTCGCCGGCTGGGTTCTGCTGGCGAACGCGCTGACGACCTGGAAGACGCCGAGCAGGGAGAGCAGGGCGGCCAGCAGGAAGGGGACCGTGGCGGCATCGATGCCTTCGTGGCCGGGCAGCCGATAGGCCATCACCATGTAGGTGGCGCTGACGCCAAGCATGGCCGCGCCGATGATCAGTTCTTTCTTGTTCGCAGTGGTCATGGCAAACCTCCGTACGCGAAGAGGAGCGGCCAGCCGGCCCATACGACCGGCTGGCGCTGCGTCGGGTTTATTTCTTGGCCTGACGCAGCTCGTCCTTGAACTGCATGAAGTCTTCGCGGGTCTTGGCCAGGATTTGCTTGGCCTCGTCGGTGCCGTAGTAGGCCACCGGCTGCTTGAACTTCTTCAGGTCCTCGGCGTACTCGGGGATTTCGGTGATCTGCTTCATGACGTCGGCCATCTTCTTCACGATGGCCGGGTCGGTGCCCTTCGGGAAGGCCACCACGTAGGGCTTGTCCATGGTGATGTCCAGGCCTTGCTCCTTGAGCGTCGGCACGTCGCCGAGCAGCGGGTTGCGCTCGTCGTTGGGCTGGCCGAGGGCGACCATCTGCCCGCCGCTGACGTAGTCCTGCACCGATCCGTAGGTGATCGCGCCCAGGTCCAGGCGGCCGCCGAGCATGCCCACCACGCGGTCGGACACAGTGCCGCCGTCGACCATCTTCAGCTTGATGTCGGTCAGCTTCTCCAGCATCAGCCCCTGCACGTGGGAGAAGCTGCCCATCTCGGTGCCGTAGGTGATGCTGCCCGGCTTGGCCTTCGACTTGTCGATCAGGTCCTGCATGCTGGTCACGCCGGACTGCTTGGAGGCGACGAACACCGTGCTCTTGTCGACGCCGGCGATGCAGGACACGTCGAAGGTCTCGTAGCTGTCCTCGGTGAGGCCGGCAACCTCGTTGACGATCAGCTGGCCCGGGTGGGTGAAGAGGATGGTGTTGCCATCCGCCGCCGCGCCTTTGACCTGCTCGGCGGCCAGGGTGCCGCCGCCGCCGGCGATGTTGGTCACCACCATGCTCTTGCCGGTGATCTGGTTGAAGTACTTGGCCATGGTGCGGGCATTGAAGTCGGTGTCGCCACCGGGGTTGGCGATCACCACCACCTGCACGGGGCGGGTCGGCCATTTCACCTCGGCGGCCATGGTGGTGGGTGCAGCAGCGAGACCGGCAATGCCGACGAGGGCGGAAAGGAGGGAGGCGCGGAATATTGTTTTCATTGGAGTTCTCCGGGTTTGGGCAGCGGGTTCAGGTATTGCGGCCGAGGCTGGGTTTCTTCGGGTTGTAGGTCCAGCCAGGCACCAGGTAGCGCATCGCCATGGCGTCGTCGCGGGCGCCGCTGGCGACCTTCTTGTACAACTCGTGGGCGGCCATGATCCGATCCATGTCCGGCTCGATGCCCAGGCCCGGGCGCTCGGGCACGCGGACCTGGCCGCCGACGATCTGCAGTGGCTCGCGGGTCAGGCGCTCCTGGCCCTCCTGCCAGATCCAGTGGGTGTCAATGGCGGTGATGCGCCCCGGCGCGGCGGCTGCGGCGTGGGTGAACATCGCCAGCGAGACATCGAAGTGGTTGTTCGAGTGCGAGCCCCAGGTCAGGCCGAACTGCTCGCACATCTGCGCCAGGCGCACCGAGCCCTGCATGGTCCAGAAGTGCGGGTCGGCCAGCGGGATGTCGACCGACTCCAGGCGCAGCGAGTGGCCCATCTGCCGCCAGTCGGTGGCGACCATGTTGGTGGCGGTGGGAATGCCGGTGGCGCGCTTGAACTCGGCCATGATCTCGCGGCCGGAATAGCCGTTTTCCGGGCCGCAGGGGTCCTCGGCGTAGGCCAGCAGGTGACCCTGGCCTTTGCACAGGGCGATGGCCTCGTCCAGTGACCAGGCGCCGTTGGGGTCGAGGGTGACGCGGGCATCGGGGAAGCGCGCCTTGATCGCGGCGATCGCCTGCATCTCCTCCGCGCCCCGCATCACGCCGCCCTTGAGCTTGAAGTCGGCGAAGCCGTAGCGCGCTGCGGCGGCCTCGGCCAGACGGGCGATCGCATCAGGGGTCAGCGCCTGCTGATGGCGCAGGTGATACCAATCCTCACCGGTGCTGGCCAGATAGGGCAGGTCGGTGCGCTGGCGATCGCCTATATAGAAGAGGTAGGCCAGCATCGGCACCGCGTCACGTTGCTGACCGCTGCCCAGCAACTCTGCCACCGGCACCTGCAGGTGCTGGCCGAGCAGGTCGAGCAGCGCGGCCTCGACCGCGGTGATGACGTTGTCCAGGCGCAGGTTGATCTCGTGCGGCTGGCGCAGCACGGCGGCCTCGGCTTCGGAGGTCACCTCGTGGCGGGTCGCCTGCGGGGTGCCGGCGGCGTTGCCGGCAATGGCGCTGCGCAGGCTGTTGAGCGTGCGGTTGTAGAGGCCGATCGGCTGGTCGATGACCAGCGACCGGCAGCGCTCCAGCGCCTGGCGGATGCCTTCGCCGCCCGGTACTTCGCCGATGCCGGTGTTGCCGGCATCGTCGGTGAGCAGCACCAGGTTACGGGTGAAGTAGGGGGCGTGTGCGCCGCAGAGGTTGAGCAACATGCTGTCGTGGCCGGCCACCGGAATGACCTGCATGCTCTGGACGCGGGGCGTTGCACGGGCCTGCAGGTTCATCGTGCACGACCTCCGTGGCCGAGGCTGCCGGTGAGCAGGCCTGCGGCGGCTTGCCGTGCGGGTGCGGCGGTACGGCGGCGGGTGGCGTCGGCAGCCGATGGCTGCGCAGGGATCGGGCGGTTTCGGCACATGTCCGGGGCCTCGCTATTGTTATTGTGGTCATAGGTCGTCGTACGACATGTGGGATTTTTTACAGCCCGCTCTGGCGCCTGTCAAACGAAATCGTCATCGCTCGCGGGGGCAGCTGACTGGCAGGTCATGTCGCGTGGAGGGACACGCTCTACAGTTAATGCGCAGCTAATGCGAAGGCTCTGGCAGTGGAGCGGAGCAAGCTTTCGGTCAGCTTTCAAGGCTTGAAAAAATGCGAAGAAAAAACGGTTGGACTATTTCTAGTTGTACGATAACGTATCTCAAGGCTGATGCCCTTGTACCTCCACAACACGCATTCAGGATGTCGAATAATGAATCCACAAGAATTGAAGGCCATCCTTTCCTCCGGCCTGCTGTCGTTCCCGGTCACCGATTTCGATGCGCAGGGCGACTTCAACCGCGCCGGCTACGTCAAGCGCCTGGAGTGGCTCGGGCCGTACGGCGCCTCGGCGCTGTTCGCCGCCGGTGGCACCGGTGAGTTCTTCTCGCTGGAGCCGCGCGAGTACAGCGAGATCATCAAGACCGCCGTCGATACCTGCGCCGGCACCGTACCGATCCTCGCCGGCGTCGGTGGTCCGACCCGTTTGGCCATCCAGATGGCTCAGGAAGCCGAGCGCCTGGGCGCCAAGGGTCTGCTGCTGCTGCCGCACTACCTCACCGAAGCCAGCCAGGAAGGCGTGGCCGCCCACGTCGAGCAGGTCTGCAAGTCGGTCAACATCGGCGTGGTGGTGTACAACCGCAACGTCTGCCGCCTGACCGCGACGCACCTGGAGCAGCTGGCCGAGCGCTGCCCGAACCTGATCGGCTACAAGGACGGCCTGGGCGATATCGAGCTGATGGTGTCGATCCGTCGCCGCCTCGGCGACCGTTTCAGCTACCTCGGCGGCCTGCCGACCGCGGAAGTCTATGCCGCGGCCTACAAGGCCCTGGGCGTGCCGGTGTATTCCTCGGCGGTGTTCAACTTCATTCCGAAGACCGCCATGGATTTCTATCAGGCCATTGCCCGTGAGGATCATGAAACCGTCGGCAAGCTGATCGATGACTTCTTCCTCCCGTATCTGGAGATCCGCAACCGCTGCAAGGGCTATGCGGTCAGCATCGTCAAGGCCGGCGCGCGCATCTCCGGCTTCGACGCCGGCCCGGTCCGCGCACCGTTGACCGAGCTCAAGCCAGACGAGTACCAGCGCCTGGCGGTGCTGATCGAACAGCAGGGCGCGCAGTAAGCGCGGCCTTTTCCGACCTCCTGGCGCCGCTGTGCCGCACGGTCGCGCCGGGCATCACCAGAGGACAGTTTGCATGGCTGACGTACAACGCTACGACAACTACATCGACGGCCAGTGGGTCGCCTCGGATCGCTACCAGGTCAACGTCAACCCCTCCGACCTGTCGGACGTGATCGGCGAATACGCCCAGGCCGATGCCGCCCAGGTCGAGCAGGCCATCGCTGCCGCCCGCCGAGCCTTCCCGGCCTGGGCCAGCTTCGGCATCCAGGCGCGTGCCGATGCGCTGGAAAAGGTCGGCCTGGAAATCCTCGCCCGCCGCGAAGAGCTCGGCACGCTGCTGGCCCGCGAGGAGGGCAAGACCCTGCCGGAAGCCATCGGCGAAGTCGCCCGTGCCGGCAATATCTTCAAGTTCTTCGCCGGCGAGTGCCTGCGCCAGGCTGGCGAGACGCTGCAGTCGGTGCGCCCCGGGGTCGGCGTCGAGGTCACCCGCGAGCCGCTGGGCGTGGTCGGCCTGATCACCCCCTGGAACTTCCCCATCGCCATCCCTGCCTGGAAGATCGCCCCGGCGCTGGCCTTCGGCAACTGCGTGGTGATCAAGCCGGCCGACCTGGTGCCGGGCTGCGCCTGGGCCATCGCCGAGATCATCTCCCGGGCGGGCTTCCCGGCCGGCGTGTTCAACCTGGTGATGGGCCGCGGCCGTGAGGTCGGCGAGGCCATCGTCAACGCCAGGGAGGTCGATGCCGTGAGCTTCACCGGTTCGGTGGGCGTCGGTCGCGGCATCGCCCAGGCCTGCGTGGCGCGTGGCGCCAAGGTGCAGCTGGAAATGGGCGGCAAGAACCCGCAGATCGTGCTGGACGACGCCGACCTCAAGGTCGCCGTCGAGCTGTGCACCCAGAGCGCCTTCTACTCCACCGGCCAGCGCTGCACGGCTTCCAGCCGCATCATCGTCACCGAAGGCATCTACGACCGTTTCGTCGAGGCGATGATCGAGCGCATCAGCAAGATCAAGGTTGGCCCGGCGCTGGAGCAGGGCGTCGACGTCGGCCCGGTGGTGTCCCAGGCCCAGCTGGAGCAGGACCTGCGCTACATCGAGATCGGCAAGCAGGAGGGCGCGCGCCTGGCCTGTGGCGGTGAGCAGGTGACCTGCGGCACCGACGGCTACTTCCTGGCGCCGACGCTGTTCGTCGACAGCAACCCGAACATGCGCATCAGCCGCGAGGAAATCTTCGGCCCGGTGGCCAACGTGGTGAAGGTCAAGGATTACGACGAGGCGCTGGCCATGGCCAACGACACCGAGTTCGGCCTGTCCGCCGGTATCTGCACCACCTCGCTGAAATACGCCAACCACTTCAAGCGCCACGCCCAGGCCGGCATGGTGATGATCAACCTGCCCACCGCCGGGGTGGATTACCACGTGCCGTTCGGCGGCCGCAAAGGCTCGTCCTATGGCCCGCGCGAACAGGGTCGCTACGCCCAGGAGTTCTACACCACGGTGAAGACCACCTATATCGGCTGATGTTGAAAGCCGGCCGAAAGGTCCGGCAGCAAGACTGCGTCACGGCGCCCCCGGTGGGCGCCGCATCCCCACAAGAACAACAGAGGGACACCCATGACCACCGCCATGTCGGGCACGCCCCGCATCACCGAACTCACCGTCGTGCCCGTCGCCGGGCAGGACAGCATGCTGATGAACCTCAGCGGCGCCCATGGGCCCTGGTTCACCCGCAACATCCTCATCCTCAAGGACAGCGCCGGCCACGTCGGCGTCGGCGAAGTGCCGGGCGGCGAAGCCATCCGCCAGACCCTCGACGATGCCCGCGCCCTGCTGGTCGGCGAACCGATCGGCCAGTACAACGCGCTGCTCGGCAAGGTGCGCCGCGCCTTCGCCGACCGTGACGCCGGCGGCCGCGGCCTGCAGACCTTCGACCTGCGCATCGCCATTCACGCCGTCACCGCGCTGGAGTCGGCGCTGCTCGACCTGCTCGGCCAGCACCTCGAGGTGCCGGTCGCCGCCTTGCTCGGCGAAGGCCAGCAGCGTGACGAAGTGGAAATGCTCGGCTACCTGTTCTTCATCGGCGATCGCAACAGGACCGACCTCGGCTACCGCGACGAATCCAACTCCGACGACGCCTGGTTTCGCGTGCGCAACGAGGAGGCCATGACGCCGGAGCGCATCGTCCGCCAGGCCGAGGCGGCCTACGAGCGCTACGGCTTCAAGGACTTCAAGCTCAAGGGCGGCGTACTGCGCGGCGAAGAGGAAGTCGAGGCGATCCGCGCCCTGGCCCAGCGCTTCCCCGACGCCCGCGTGACTCTGGACCCCAACGGCGCGTGGTCGTTGGACGAAGCCATCGGCCTGTGTCGCGACCTGCACGGTGTGCTGGCCTATGCCGAAGACCCCTGCGGTGCCGAGAACGGCTATTCCGGCCGCGAGGTGATGGCCGAGTTCCGCCGCGCCACCGGTCTGCCCACCGCGACCAACATGATCGCCACCGACTGGCGACAGATGAGCCACGCGGTGTGCCTGCACTCGGTGGACATCCCGCTGGCCGACCCGCACTTCTGGACCATGGCCGGCTCCGTGCGCGTGGCGCAGATGTGCGCCGACTTCGGCCTGACCTGGGGCTCGCACTCGAACAACCACTTCGACATCTCCCTGGCGATGTTCACCCACGTGGCGGCCGCCGCGCCGGGTCGCGTCACCGCCATCGACACCCACTGGATCTGGCAGGACGGCCAGCACCTGACCCGCGAGCCGCTGAAGATCGTCGGCGGCAAGGTCGCGGTGCCGCAGAAGCCGGGGCTGGGCGTCGAGCTGGACTGGGATGCCCTGGAGCAGGCGCATGCCCACTACCAGGAGAAAGGCCTGGGTGCCCGCGATGACGCCATCGCCATGCAGTACCTGATCCCCAACTGGACCTTCAACAACAAGAAGCCGTGCATGGTGCGCTGAGGCGCGCTCGCCAGGCGGGCTCCGGTGGACGGCTTCGGCCGTCCGCCGTCCGAGGTCGGCCATGCATGGCATCCTCGGCGATCGCCGAACAGAACAATAACCGGACCCCAACCGGAGCAGACATGAGCGAAACCGTGCAACTGATTCCCCACCAGGATTCCCCGCGCTGCATCCGCCTGAACGAGGCGGACAACGTCGCCGTGGTGGTCAATGACGGCGGCGTGCCGGTCGGTGCGCAGTTCGAGGGCGGGCTGGTCACGGTCGAGGCCGTTCCGCAGAGCCACAAGGTCGCGCTGGTGGACATCGGTGAAGGCGAGCCGGTGCGCCGCTACGGACAGATCATCGGTTATGCCCTCGAACCCCTGCGCCGTGGCAGCTGGGTCAAGGAAACCCAATTGCGGATGCCCAGCGCACCGCCGCTGGACAGCCTGCCGTGTGCCACCGCCGTGCCGGCTGCGCTCGAGCCGCTCGAGGGCTACACCTTCGAGGGTTACCGCAACGCCGACGGCACCGTTGGCACCCGCAACATCCTCGGCATCAGCACCACGGTGCAGTGCGTCACCGGCGTGCTGGAGCATGCAGTCAAGCGCATCCGCGACGAGCTGCTGCCCAGATACCCGAACGTCGACGACGTGGTCGCCTTGACCCACAGCTACGGCTGCGGCGTGGCGATCAACGCCCGTGACGCCTACATCCCCATCCGCACCGTGCGCAACCTGGCGCGCAACCCGAACCTCGGCGGCGAAGCGTTGGTCATCAGCCTCGGCTGCGAGAAGCTGCAGGCCGAGCAGGTGATGCACGAGGGCGATCCCTCGGTGGACCTGCGCGACCCCTGGCTGTACCGCCTGCAGGAGTCGAACAGCGGCTTCGGCGAGATGATCGAGCAGATCATGGCCCTGGCCGAAACGCGGCTGAAGAAGCTCGACCAGCGCCGCCGCGAAACGGTGCCGGCCAGCGAGCTGATCCTCGGCATGCAGTGCGGCGGCAGCGACGCCTTCTCCGGCATTACCGCCAACCCGGCGCTGGGCTATGCGGCGGACCTGCTGGTGCGCGCCGGGGCCACGGTGATGTTCTCGGAGAACACCGAGGTGCGCGATGCGGTGTATATGCTCACCGCCCGCGCCGAAACGCCGGAGGTCGCCGATGCGCTGATCGCCGAGATGGACTGGTACGACCGCTACCTGGAGCGCGGCGCCGCGGACCGCAGCGCCAACACCACGCCGGGCAACAAGAAGGGCGGGTTGTCGAACATCGTCGAGAAGTCCCTGGGCTCCATCGTCAAATCCGGTAGTGGCGCCATCAACGGCGTGGTCGGGCCGGGTGAGCGAGTCGAGCGAAAGGGCCTGATCTTCTGCGCCACCCCGGCGTCCGACTTCGTCTGCGGCACGCTGCAGCTGGCCGCCGGGATGAACCTGCACGTGTTCACCACCGGCCGCGGCACGCCCTACGGCCTGGCGATGGCGCCGGTGGTCAAGGTGGCGACGCGCACCGAACTGGCCGAGCGCTGGCCTGACCTGATCGATATCGACGCCGGGCGCATCGCCACCGGCCGCGCGAGCATCGAGGAACTCGGCTGGGAACTATTCCACTACTACCTGGATGTCGCCAGCGGCCGCCGCAAGACCTGGGCCGAACGGCACCGCCTGCACAATGACCTGGTGCTGTTCAACCCGGCGCCCATCACCTGAAGGAGACGGCCGTGGACGACGCACTGCTCCAGCGCCTGCACGCCGTGCTCGGTGATGCCGGCCTGCTGCTCGACCCGCAGCGCATGGCGCCCTATCTCAGCGACTGGCGCAACGCCTACCGCGGCAAGGCCGCGGCGGTACTGCGCCCGGCCAGCACCGACGAGGTCGCCGCGGCGGTGCGCCTGTGCCAGCAGGCCGGCGTGGCGCTGGTGCCGCAGGGCGGCAATACCGGCCTGTGCGGTGGCTCGATCCCCGATGCCTCGGGCGAGCAGCTGGTGCTGTCGCTGACGCGCATGCAGCGCATCCGCGAGCTGGACGTGCACAACGACACCGTCACCGTCGAGGCCGGGGTGATTCTCGCCCGGCTGCAGCAAGCCGCCGCCGAGGCCGGCCGGCTGTTCCCGCTGTCGCTGGGCGCCGAAGGCAGCTGCACGGTCGGCGGCAATCTGGCGACCAATGCCGGCGGCACCGCCGTGCTGCGCTACGGCAACATGCGCGAGCTGACCCTTGGCCTCGAGGTGGTGCTGCCGGACGGGCAGATCTGGAACGGCCTGCGCGGGCTGCGCAAGGACAACACCGGCTACGACCTCAAGCAGCTGTTCATCGGTGCGGAGGGCACGCTGGGCATCATCACCGCGGCGGTGCTCAAGCTCTATCCGGCGATCCGCAGGCGGGCTACCGCCTGGGCGGCGCTGGTCGATGCCGAGTCGGCGGTGGCGCTGCTCGGTACCCTGCGCGGGTACTGCGGTGAGCGCCTGAGTGGCTTCGAGCTGATGTCGCGGCAGAGCCTCGACTTCGTGCTGCGTCATCAACCCGGCAGCGTCGATCCGTTCGATACGGCCTATCCGTGGTATCTGCTGGTCGAGCTGAGCGACCCGGCCGCCGCTGCCGCCCTCGACGAGACGTTGCAGGTCGCGCTGGGCGAGGGCGTCGAACTGGGGCTGCTGCAGGACGCGGTGATCGCTTCCAGCCAGGCCCAGGCCGCCGCGCTCTGGCGGCTGCGCGAGGGCATATCCGAGGCGCAGAACCATGAGGGGCCGAGCCTCAAGCACGATATCAGCGTGCCTATCAGCAGCATCCCGGCGTTCATCGCCGGCACCGGCGCCCGGTTGCAGGAGGCGCTGCCCGGGGTGCGGATCGTCTGCTACGGACATGTCGGCGACGGCAACCTGCACTACAACCTGAGCAAGCCGCCGGGCATGGAGGATGCCGCTTTCCTGACGCACGCGCCGCAGCTGACCGAGCAGGTGTTCGACGCCACGCTGGCGCTGAACGGCAGCATCAGCGCCGAGCACGGCCTTGGCCAGGCCAAGCGCGAAGCCGCCCGGCACTACAAGAATCCGCTCGAACAGGCGCTGATGCGCGCACTCAAAGACACCCTGGACCCCAAGGGGCTGATGAACCCGGGCAAGGTGCTGTGAACCGGCCTAGCGAGGAGAACACCATGGCTTATCTGCTGCAGGTCGCGCCGCTGTCGGCGCGGCTCGATCGTGAACTGGCCAGCCGCTACGACATTCTGCCGCTGTGGCAGGACGAAACCGCCGCGCGCCTGGATGAAGTGGCCGAAGCGATCGAAGTGGTGGTCACCGGTTCGCGCTTCGGCTGCTCGGCCGAGCTGATGACACGGCTGCCGGCGCTCAAGGCCATCGTCAGCTTCGGCGTCGGCTACGACCCCATCGACGTGCCGGCGGCGCAGGCCCGTGGCATCGCCATCAGCAACACGCCGGAGGTGCTCAACGACTGTGTCGCCGACCTCGCCATGGGGCTGATCATCGACGGCCGCCGGCAGCTGAGCCGCGCCGATCGCTTCGTCCGTGCCGGTGGCTGGCTGAACGGCAACCTGCCGCTGGCACGCCGGGTCACCGGCAGCCGTCTCGGCATTCTCGGGCTCGGCCGCATCGGCCTGGCGGTGGCCCGCCGCGCCGAGGGCTTCGCCATGCCGGTGCGTTACCACAACCGTCGGCCGCTCACCGACTGCCCCTACGAATATGCCGGCAGCCTGGTGGAGCTGGCGCGCTGGGCCGACGTGCTGCTGCTGACCTGCGTTGGCGGTCCTCAGACCCGCGGCCTGGTGGACCGCGACGTGCTCGACGCGCTCGGCCCGGAAGGGCTGCTGGTGAATGTCGCGCGTGGTTCCGTGGTGGACGAGCCGGCGCTGGTCGAGGCGCTGCAGGCCGGCCGCCTCGGCGGCGCGGCGCTGGACGTGTTCGCCCAGGAACCCCAGGTGCCCGAGGCGCTGCTGGGCATGGACAACGTGGTCCTGCTGCCGCACATCGGCAGCGCCACCCGGGAAACCCGCGGTGCGATGGAGGACCTGGTGCTGGCCAATCTGCAACGCTTCCTCGCCGAGGGACAGCTGGTGACGCCGGTCTGACTGGCTTTGCCGGCCCTTTCGCGGTCGGGCCGCTTCCATGAAAGCGGATGTGCCGGCGCGTTACGCCATTGCCAGGAGAGACGACATGCTGGTCCTCGATGAACTCCACCTTGCCCGTGGCGGTTTCCAGCTCGCGGTCTGCCCGGCGCTGGGCGGGGCGATCACCCGTTTCGCCTTCGAGGGCTTCGACCTGCTGCGGCCCTGGGACGGCAGCGAGCAGGTGCGGCGCACGGGCTGCTTCGTGCTGGCGCCATATTCCAACCGGATCGCCGCCGGCCGTTTCGACTTCGACGGCAGCGCCCATCACCTGCGCCGCAACTCGGCCGATCACGCCTTGCCGATCCATGGCGTGGCCTGGAAACGGGCCTGGCAGCTGGACGAGCAGGGTGCCGATCACCTTCTGCTGAGCCTGACTCACGAACCGAGCCAGGACGAGAACGCCGCGGACTGGCCGTTCGCCTTCCACCTCAGCCAGCGGCTGCAGCTGTTGGACGAGGGTCTGGCACTGGAGCTGCGGCTGCACAACCGCGACAGCCGGCCAATGCCGGCGGGGCTCGGCTGGCACCCGTACTTTCCGCGGCATGCCGGTGTCGAGCTGCAGTTCGCTGCCGAGGCGGTCTGGCTGGCCGACGAGCAGCAGTTGCCGCTGCGCCAGACGACGATCCCGGCTAGCTGGGATTTCAGCCAGCTGCGCGCCGTGAACGAGCCGGGGCTGGACAACAATTTTGTCGGCTGGAATGGTCAGGCCCGGCTCCGCTGGCCAGCACAGCGGCTAAGCCTGGCGATCGAGGCAGGTCCAGGGCTGCAGCACCTGGTCGTCTACACCCCGTCGGCTGCCCAGGGCTTCATCGCCGTGGAGCCGGTATCCCACGCCAATGGCGCGCTCGGTCGTGGCGGGGAAGGGCTGGAGGTCCTCGCACCCGGGCAGACCCTGATTCGTCATTGCCGACTGCTTGTCGCGCCAGCGGCCGAATGAGTGCGCTGCGACTGTCGGCGCCCGCCATCAGCGAAGGCAGGACGCTCCGTTGAAGCCGACACGGCCATGATCAGACAAAACACATCTTCTAAATGAAAACATTTATCAATATCATGCGCGTTTCTATGCACAACAAGGAAGAACGCCATGAGTCTCGCCGTCGCTTCGCCCCCGTTTTCGTTGCGCCCGCTGGTGCTGGGTCTGCCCGTGCTGGTTGCCTGCTTCGCCGTCGAGGCGCAGGAGGCAGTCGAGCTGGAGGCACAGCAGATCACCGCGCCGCGCGAGACCGAGCGGGGCAACGGCCCGGTGGAAGGCTACGTCGCCAAGCGTAGCGTCAGCGCAACCAAGACCGATACGCCAATCATCGAGACGCCGCAGTCGATCAGCGTGATCACCGCCGATCGCATCCGCGACCAGGGTTCGCTGACCATCCAGGACTCGCTGCGCTACGTGGCGGGCATGCGTGGCGAGGCCTATGGCTTCGACAGTCGCGGTGATTTCTCGCTGGTGCGCGGCGTGTCGCCGACCATCTTCCTCGACGGCCTGCAGCAGAGCGTCGGCTCCTACACCAACACCCGCACCGACCCCTTTACCCTGGAGCGTATCGAAGTGCTCAAGGGGCCGTCGTCGATGCTCTACGGTCAGAGTTCGGTGGGCGGTCTGCTCAGCCTGGTCAGCAAGCGTCCGCAGGCGGAACAGAAGAATGAGCTGCAGCTGCAGTACGGCAGTTTCGACCGCAAGCAGATCGCCTTCGACAGCACTGGCCCGCTCGATGACGACGGCACACTGCTGTATCGCGTAGTGGCGATTCAGCGTGACAGCCAGACTCAGGTCGATCACACCAAGGACAACCGCCTGTTGTTCATGCCGTCGTTGACCTGGCGCCCCAACGAGCAGTTCGAATGGACACTGATGGCCAACGTGCAGAAGGACGACGGTGGCACCACCAGCTCCTTCCTGCCGCACCGCGGCACCGTGCTCAGCGCACCTTATGGCGAGATCGGCAGCGAGCGCTTCGTCAGCGAGCCCGGATTCGACGAGTACGACACCGAGCAGAAGGCCCTGACCTCGCAGATGGCCTGGCGTGTCGACGACACCTGGACACTGCGGCAGAACCTGCGCTGGCAGAAGAGCAAGGTCAGCTACCAGACCATGTATGGCTGGCCGCCAGTACTGGGCGCCGACAACCGCACGGTCAATCGCGTCTGGTCCATTTCCAAGCCGGAGGTGACCATCTGGAGCGCCGATCATCAGGCCGAATCGCGCTTCGACACCGGCCCGCTGCAGCACACCGCGCTCGTCGGTGTGGACTACCGGCACGCCGTCACCGATAGCAGGACCGCTCGCGGAACCGCCACCCCGCTGGATCTTTACGATCCGGTCTACGGCACATTCGATCCGTCCGGCATCACGCTTTCCGATGTTCCGCAGCAGCGCGTTGCCCAGCAGGGCCTCTATGTTCAGGACCAGATTCGTCTCGACAAGTGGCTGGCAACTCTGGGCCTGCGCAAGGACTGGGCTGACACTCGCGTTGAGCAGGGCACCCGGCAGAAGGACGATGCGGTGACCGGCCGCGTGGGCCTGACCTACCTGTTCGACAACGGGGTGGCACCCTACCTCAGCTACAGCGAGTCCTTCACCCCGATCATCGGACTGGATACCGTCACTCAGCAGTCCTACAAGCCGCTCGAGGGCGAGCAGTGGGAACTCGGCGTGAAATACCAGCCGGTCGGCAGCAACACCCTGCTGACCGCCGCGGTGTTCGACCTGCGTGAGAAGAACCGGCAGATGCCCAACCCGGCCAATCCGCTGAGCACCATCCAGGCCGGCGAGGCGCGAGTCAAGGGACTGGAGTTGGAAGGGCTGGTGGAGATGAACCGGAGCTGGGACCTGATCGGCACCTACACCTACCTGGACAGCGAAGTGGTCAAGGGACCGGTCGCCCAGCAGGGCAAGCGCATCGCCAGCGTCCCGGAACACATGGCCTCGCTGTGGTCGCAGCATCGCTTCAGCATCGCCGGCATTCCCGGTTTCAGTGCCGGCGCCGGAGTGCGTTACGTCGGCGCCAGCTGGGATGGCACCGACAGCCTGAAGACACCGTCGACCACGCTGTTCGACGCCATGCTCGGCTACGCCTACCAGGACTGGTCGCTCACGCTCAACGCCACCAACCTGGAAGACGAGACCTATTACACCACCTGCCTGTCACGCGGCGACTGCTTCACCGGCAACCGTCGCACCCTGACAGCGACGGCGAGCTACAGCTTTTGATCGCCGCTGAGCCAAACGCCGTCAGCCGGCCTGCAACGGAGGGACCTTCCAAGTGAGTCGCAGTGCATCCAACAATCGCTGGGGCATCGCCTCCCGCGTGCTCGCCGCGCTGGTCGGCGGCTATGCGGTGGCCTATGCGGTGACCGCTTTTCTCGCGGTCTATCTGCCGCTGGCGCGTCCAGATCGCGTGGTGTTCTCCAGTCTGGCCAGCTTCGCCGTCTGGGCCGCCGTGGTGATCTATGTGTTCGCCGCGCGCAGCGCCGGCCGCATCTGGCTGCCGATCATCGGCGTTACCGCGGTGCTGTGCCTGGCCGCGTTCCTTTCCGGCGACTGGAGGGTCCGTCCATGAAGTTGCGCCAAAGCATGGCCGGCCTGCATACCTGGGGCGGTTTGCTGCCGAGCTGGTTGCTGTTCGTGATCATCTTCGCCGGCACCATTGCCTGCTTCGACAAGGAACTCTCGCGCTGGATGCGCCCCGCGCTGCACGACGGCGTGGCGTCCAGCCTGGGCGCCGACGACGTGCGTGGCTGGCTGCAGCAGAACGTCAGCGACGAGCTGCATGCGTTCTGGATGCACGGCCCCACCGAGCGCGAGCCCTACTGGCGGCTGGGTTGGGAAGTCGATGGCACCGAGACCATCCACAACGTCGCCTTCGACCCGCGCAGTCGCCAGGCCACGCCCATGGCGGAAACCGTTGGCGGCGAGTTCTTCTTCAAGCTGCATTACAACCTCCACGCCGGTGACGTCGGCATGTACATCGTCGGCCTGGCCGGCATGTTCATGCTCGTCGCGCTGGTGTCGGGCGTGATCATCCACCGGCGCATCTTCAAGGATTTCTTCACCCTGCGGCCCCGGGCCAATGGCCAGCGCGCCTGGCTCGATGCGCACAACCTGTTCGGTGTGGTGGGCTTTCCGTTCCATCTGGTGCTGGCTTATACCGGCGTGGCGATCTTCGTCGCCTCGTACATGCCGGCCGCGGCCCAGGTGAGCTACGCCGGCAATGTCATGCAGTACTTTGGCGAGGTGATGGGCAGCTATCACCGCGACGAGCTGCATCAGCCGGCCGGCAAACCGGTTTCGCTGGATGCGCTAATCGCCGAGTCGCAGCGCCAGTGGGGTGGCGGCGAGGTGGGCTGGGTCAGCGTGCATCATCCCGACGATGCTTCGGCGGTGGTGGATATCCGTCGCCGTGATCGTTCGCGCATCGCCTCGCCGCAGGACACCCTGACCTACGACGCCACCAGCGGCGAACTGCTCAACCGCCAGGACGCCTCCACCGGCTATCGTGCCTACCTCTGGCTGGCCGGCCTGCACATGGCGCAGTTCGGCGGCACCCTGGTGCGTCTGCTGTATCTGCTAATGGGGCTGGCCGGCTGCGCCATGCTGATCGGCGGGCTGCAGGTCTGGCTCGCCAAGCGCGAGCAGCGCGGCGACCGCAGCCTGCCCTGGGTACGGGCGCTGAACGGCGCGGTGTTCGGTGGGCTGCCGCTGGCCAGTCTGGCGCTGCTGTGGGGCAATCGGCTGATCCCGACCGGTTTCGCCGAGCGGGCGGTCGCCGAAGGCTGGGTGTTCGCCGGCGCCTGGCTGCTGGTCGCGCTCTGGTCCGTGCTGCGGCGTCAGCAGGGGCGGCGTCTGCTGCGCGGGCAGCTGCTGCTCGGCGCCCTGCTTGCGCTCGGCCTGCCGCTCGTCAACGGGCTGACCACTGGCGGTCATTTGCTTGCCAGCCTCGGGCGTGGCGACTGGGCGCTGGCCTCGGTGGATCTGTTCCTGATCGCTGCCGGCCTGGTCTGCGCCGCCTGTGCATGGCGTCTGGACGGTGCAGGCACACCGGCCGTCATACGCCGCCGCTCGCCGCGCGTACAGGAGGCATGAGCATGCTGCTATCGGCTTTTGCGTTGAGCTATCTGGGCATGATGTTGCTCTGCCTGGGGATGAATCGACATCGCAGCGAGCTGCTTCGCGCCGACCGGCGCGTACCGGCAGCCGTGATCCTGCGTTCGATGGCGGCCGTTTGCTTCGGCATCGCCCTGTGGTTGTGCATCGCCAGTCAGGGCGGCGAAATCGGCGCGGTGATCTGGCTCTGCCTGGTCATGCTCGCGGGGGTTCTGCTGGCGTTGCTGCTGGCCTGGCGCGCGCGCTGGGTGCTGCCACTGATGCCGCTGCTAGCCGCCGGCGCGGCGTTGTCGGGCCTCTGGTAGTCACAACGGGCGCTGCGGCGGGCAAAAAAAGGCCCGCCTAGGCGGGCCAAAGAAAGTGATCGCAACCGGAGCGAGGAGGGTTGCGTACAGCGCTATCGCTTACAGCACGGACAACGGGTAGTTGAAGATCAGCCGGTTCTCGTCGAACTCGTTGGTGCTGAAGTCACGACGGATGCTGGAATTGCGCCACTTGATGTTGAGGCTCTTGAACGGCCCGCTCTGTACCGTGTAGGCCAGTTCCGACTCGCGGCCCCACTCCTTGCCGTCATCCACGCCACCAGCCTCGATGCGGTCGCCGCTGATGTAGCGGTTCATGATGGTCAGGCCAGGAATGCCCATGCCGGCGAAGTTGTAGTCATGGCGCAGCTGCCAGGAGCGCTCGTTGGCATTGTCGTAGCTGGAGTTGAACGAGTCGTTGGCCAGGGTGCCGCCGCTGGTGCCGTTGACGCGCATCCAGCCATTGTCGCCGCTGACTTTCTGCAGGCCGACGTAGAAGGTATTGCCTCCCACCTGCAGACCGAACAGGCCGGAGTAGGTCTTGTTGTCCAGGTCACCGGCCAGCGCGCTGCCTTCTTCCTTGCCGGTGAAGTAACCGAGGTTGGCGGTCAGCGCCACGCCCTCGCCGAGCGGCTGGGTGTGCAGCAGCTGGAAATAGTTCTGCTGGTAGATGTCTTCCAGACGGGCATGCCAGGCGCCCACCTTGGTCTTGGCGCCAAGCTCGTATTCGCCGCCGGCGAAGTTGAAGCGGTCGGAGCTGACGCCGGCGTAGAACATATCGTCCATGCTGCCGTCGTCGCGCGGGCTGTTCTGCCGCATCTGCCCGCCATAGAGCGTCAGGCCCTTGATCTCCTTGGAGGTGATCATTCCGCCCTGGAAGGTCTGCGGCAGCGATCGGCCGTCGTCCGAGCGCAGGATCGGCAGTACCACCATCCACTCGCCGACACGCACTTCGGTTTCGGACAGCTTGGCCTTCGCCGCGACGGCCAGGCGGCCGAAGTCATCCGGCGGATGCCGATCGCCGGGTGCGCCATGCACCGGCAGCAGGCCGGTGCCGTAGGTACCGCCACCGCCGTCGAGCTTGACCGACAGCAGGCCCAGGGCATCCACGCCGAACCCTATCGGACCGGGGGTGTAGCCGGACTGGAAGTTGAGGATGAAACTCTGCGTCCACTCTTCCGCCTTGCTCAGCGGGGCGTTGGGGTTCACGAAGTTGCGGTTGATATAGAAGTTGCGCAGGTTCAGTGACAGCGTCGAATCGTCGATGAAGCCTTCCGCTTGCACGCCGGTGCTGAAGCCGAGCGATGCGAGGGTCATGCAGCCGCCAGCGAACAGCGCGACGGACGAGGGGGTGCGTGGGGTCATTATTGTTGTGCTCCCTTGCTTGATGGGCCGCCCCGGTGTGGCCACCGTGCGGGCGGTGGTCTGTGCCTTTTCATGGCTAGTCTAATGACGTCAGTTGTCATATGACTGCAGGCATTATGGCGATGGCCTGCGGCTTGTCAACGTCGCCTAAGGTCGGAGCGATAAAAGCCGGTGCGCCGGTATCCGTGCGCTAGAGTGAGGAATTGGCTGGCAGCTTGGGTTTGCACGGTGCCGCCAGCGAACGCTCGTTGGCGGAGAATCGTGGCGTTTTTGGTGAGGTGATCGTATGACTCAAGGTCGACGGTAGGGGGACGTCAGTGCCGGGGACAGATCGATGGTGCCCTTCTCGACGAAGCGCTGAGTGCCGAACAGGCCGCCGGCGAGCTTGCCGCGCAGCACGTAGGGCACGGCGTCGATGCCAATGTTCTCGGCCAGGCCCAGTGCCTGGCGTGCCGCGGAAAAGGCCGAGATGGTCACCGGTACTTCGAGCACGCTCTCGCCGAAGCGCGGCACCGTGCCACGCTGGTCGCTGACGCCACTGGCCAGCCGCCGGCCGTTGACTTCCAGGTCGAGGGCGACTCCGCTGTAGTCGATGGCGCCCTCGTTGGGGTTCTGCAGGCGCAGCTTGACCAGGAAGCGAGCCTCCAGGCCCTCGCCCTGCAGCGGCTGGATGCCGGCGACCTGAACGTTGAGCGGGTCGCGCGGGGACAGTGCCGCGCAGGCGCCCAGGGTCAGGGCGAGCAGGGCGATCAGCAGCAGACGCAGCGGCTGCCATGGCAGGTGGAGCGTGGCGGATGGATGCACTCAGGATTTCCTGTCGAGGTTCTTGATGCCCTGCAGCAGTTCGATGGGCAACGGAAAAACGATGGTCGAGCTCTTGTCACCGGCGATGTTGCTCAGCGTCTGCATGTAGCGCAGCTGCATGGCGCCCGATTGCCGGCCGAGCATTTCGGCGGCCTGCATCAGCTTCTCGGAAGCCTGCAGCTCGCCCTCTGCATGAATGACCTTGGCGCGCCGCTCGCGTTCCGCTTCGGCCTGGCGAGCGATGGCGCGGACCATGGATTCGTCGAGGTCGACGTGCTTGATCTCGACATTGGACACCTTGATCCCCCAGGCGTCGGTCTGTGCATCGAGCACTTGCTGGATGTCGTTGTTGAGCTGCTCGCGCTCGGCCAGCATGTCGTCCAGTTCGTGCTTGCCGAGCACTGCGCGCAGTGTGGTCTGCGCCAGCTGGCTGGTGGCCGAGTGATAGTCCTCGACCTGGATGATCGCCTTCTGCGCGTCCAGCACGCGGTAGTACACCACTGCGTTGACCTTCACCGAGACGTTGTCGCGGGAGATCACATCCTGAGTCGGCACGTCCAGCACCAGGGTGCGCAGGTCGACCCGCACCATCTGCTGCAGGCCGGGGATGATCATGATCAGGCCGGGTCCCTTGACCTTCCAGAAGCGCCCGAGCATGAACACCACGCCGCGCTCGTACTCACGCAGGATGCGGAACGCCGAGGCGAGCAGCCCCACGACCAGCACCACCAGCACAAGAAAACTCATTTCATAACCCATGGTTCAGCTCCTCTCGATTGCTTGATGGCTGTGCCGCGACGCTCAATTGCAGACCCTCCCGGGCGACCACCCGTACCTGCTGGCCGACCTGCAACGGGGTGGCGCTGCGTACCTGCCAGTACTCGCCCTGCAGATGCACCCAACCGCTGTGCGGGTCCTGCGCGGAGATGCCGGTGACCGGCGCCAGGCTGCCGATCAGCTCGGCATCACCGCCGACCAGCCGCTGGCGGCGCGCCTTCAGTGCCATGGCGACGATGGCGAACACCAGCAGCGCGCTGGCGAAGCCCAGTGGCACGATCAGCGACAGTGGAATGCCGAAGCCGGGTACCTCGGTGTCGATCAGAATCACCGCGCCGGCGACGAACGCGGCGACCCCGCCGATGCCGAGCACACCGAAACTGGGCAGGAAGGCCTCGGCCACCATGAAGGCGATGCCGAGCAGGATCAGCGCCACCCCGGCGTAGTTCACCGGCAGCAGCTGCAGCGCATACAGCGCCAGGATCAGGCAGATGCCGCCCAGCACGCCGCCGGCGCCCATGCCGGGATTGGAGAATTCGAGGATCAGCCCGTAGATGCCGATCATCATCAGAATCAGCGCCACGCTGGGGTTGGTGATCACCGCCAGCAGGCGCACCCTCCAGTCCGGCGCGTGTTCGATCAGGCGCGCATCGGCCGTCTGCAGCCTGACCTCGCCCTCGATGGTGGCCAGCGTCTTGCCGTCGAGCTGACGCAGTAGGTCGGCCACGTCGCGCGCCAGGTAATCGATCACCTTGAGTTTCAGGGCTTCGCTGGCCGACAGGCTGACCGCCTCGCGCACCGCCTGCTCGGCCCACTCGGCGTTGCGTTCGCGCAGCTGGGCCAGCCCGCGGATATAGGCCGCCGCATCGTTCACCTGCTTGCGGGCGAGGGCGTCGCCGGACGCCTTGGCGTCGTCTTCACGCTCGCCCTTCGGCTGCTCCGGCGGTGCACCGGGCATGCCGCCGATCTGCACCGGCGTCGCCGCGCCGAGATTGGTGCCCGGCGCCATCGCGGCGACATGGCTGGCATAGAGCATGTAGGTGCCGGCGCTGGCGGCGCGGGCGCCGCTGGGGGTGACATAGGTGGCCACCGGAATGGGGCTGGCGAGAATCGCCTTGATGATGGCGCGCATGGAGGTGTCCAGCCCGCCGGGGGTGTCCAGTTCCAGCACCACCAGCTGTGCGCCCTCGTCGCGGGCGTGTTGCAGGCCGCGCAGAATGTAATCGGCGCTGGCCGGGCCGATGGCGCCATCGACCCGCAGCAGCGTCACCGGATCGGCGGCACTCGCGCTCTGGACCGCGAGCGCGAGCAGCAGGGCCAGCAGCCAGCGGGCGGGATGGCGAGGCATGGCGGATGTCCTCTGGCAGCAGCACGGCACAGTGTCGTGCCCTTGCTGGCAGCTTAGACTACCGCCGTCGCGGCGCGGCGAGGCAGGACGCCGCGTATCCGCCGACCGGGCTGAACTCCAGTCGCGGCAGTGACCTCAGAACCAGTAAGGGCCGGCCTTCGCGGCCTGCATGCCGATCGAGGAGTCTTCATGCGCATCCATCACCTGAACTGTGGCTGCATGTGTCCGCTCGGCGGGGCCTTGTTCGATGGTTTCAGCAAGGGCCTGACGGCGCAGCTGGTCTGCCATTGCCTGCTGCTGGAAACCGACCAGCACGGGCTGGTGCTGGTGGATACCGGTTTCGGCACCGAAGACGTGCGGCGCCCCGGCGAGCGGCTCAGTCCGTTCTTCCGGGCGCTCAACAACATCCGCCTGGAGCCGCGCTACACCGCGCTGGAACAGCTGCACCGGCTCGGTTTCGCCGCCGAGGACGTGCGCCATATCGTGCTCACCCACCTGGATTTCGACCACGCCGGGGGCCTGTCGGATTTTCCGCAGGCCCAGGTGCACGTGCTGCAGCGCGAGAAGGATGCCGCCCGGGCGACACGCAGCTTCATCGGCCACAGCCGCTACCGTCACCGGCAGTGGGACGAGGTGCGCCACTGGCAGTTCTACGAGCCGGGCGGCGATCTCTGGTTCGGCTTCCAGGCCGTTCGCGAGTTGCGCGGGCTGCCGCCGGAAATCCAGCTGATCCCGCTGACGGGGCATACCCATGGTCACGCCGGGGTCGCCGTGCAGACCGACAGCGGCTGGTTACTGCATGCCGGCGACGCCTATTTCTTCCGCGAGGAGGTCGGCCGCAACGAGCGCCATTGCACGCCGGGGCTGCGCTTCTACCAGCGCATGATGGAGGTCGATCGCACCGCTCGGCTGGCCAATCAGCACCGGCTGTGGACGCTGTCGCTGGAGCACCGCGACGAGGTCACGCTGTTCTGCAGCCATGACGCGCAGGAGCTGGCGCGCATGCAGCGTGGTGCGCACTGATGGCGGCGCCACGCAGCCGGGCGGTGGAGCGGATGATGGCTGCCGTGCGCTGGATCGGCTTCGGCGCCTGTTCGCTGGCCGCGCTCGGTTATGCGGCGATCGGCAACTACAACATGACCGGCGCCATGCTGGCGCTGGCCGTGCTTTCCTGGATCAACATCCGCCGTAAACGTACGCCACGGCCGCCGCAGGGCTGAGCCGGATCAGCGGCCGCGACGCCCCAGCGCCCAACCCGCACCCAGCGCCAGCAGCGTGCCGGCGCCTAGCGCCAGCTTGCCGACGCTCGCCGCGCTCAAGGCGATCGCCCGCGGTTTCGCCTGGTCGCCGAAGCGACCTTCGGTGGCGTGCAGCCCCTCCACCGGCTCGAACAGGTTGTCGGGCCGGCCCTCGGGCTCACGCTCGGGGATCAGCTGGCCGTCCCAGGCCTGGCGGGCCAGCATGCGGTCGAGCAGCCCGGGCATGAACAGCGTGCCGATGATCGCTTTCAGGCTGGCGGTGCCGACCCACAGTTCTCTCGGCGCTTCCCGGGCCGCCCGCAGAACGGCACGGGCGGCGACCTCGGGTGTATGAATCGGTGGCACCGGCTGGGCACGCCAGCCGACCTTGTTGCGTGCCCAGTCGAACTGCGGCGTGTTGTGCGCCGGCAGTTGCACCATGCTCAAGCGAATGCCGCTGCGGTCGTGAATCAGCTCGCAGCGCAGCGAGTCGATGAAGCCGCGGATGGCGAACTTGGCCCCGCAGTAGGCCGACTGCAGCGGAATCGCGCGATAGCTCAGCGCCGAGCCGACCTGCACGATGGTGCCGCGGTTGCGTGGGCGCATGTGGCGCAGGGCGGTCAGGGTGCCGTGCACGCTGCCCAGGTAGGTCACCTCGGTGACGCGGCGGATTTCTTCGGGGGTCAGTGCCGAGAACGGGCCGAACACCGTGGCCATCGCCGCGTTTACCCAGACGTCGATCGGCCCCAGCTCGGCCTCGACGCGCGTGGCGGCCGCTTCCAAGGCTGGGGCGTCGGCGACATCGGCGGCGATCGCCAGCACACGGGCTCCCAGCGCTTCGAGCTGCGCCTGGGTGTCGCTCAGGCCCTGCTCGCCGCGCGCGATCAACGCGACGCGGTAGCCGGCTCTGGCGAAGGCCTCGGCACTGGCGCGGCCGACACCGGCAGTCGCGCCACAGATCACCGCGGTTGGTTCTGGCATGGGAAGTCCTCTGGTCATTGCAATGAACGGGCGCTTTCGGTGGCCCGCAGCTGCTTAGACGACCCGCCCAGGCCCGGCCGAGTTCGCCGCTTGCCCCAGTGGATCGCTCGGCTATCGACCAATGGCCAATGGCGGCTACTCCTTTGGTCTGAGATGGTTAGCAGGCTAAGCGATAGCTGGCGCCGCCCCTTGGCTCAAAAGGCGAAGCGGCATGACGCAACGATGCCACCGTGGTGGCTGCGTCTTCCCCCTCTGTGCATCCATCAGATGCCCTCGGCGGCTTATCCGGTCGCCTTCGGACTCGTTCCCGCTGCCCTGAGGGCGGCGGGTCTGCTCCGCTGACGAAGGAACCCGTTGGCGTCGATCAGGTCGATTCAGTGAGCCTCGTAATGGCCAATTCCTGACTGACGGAGACCCTGATGGACCTTATCCGCATCATCTTCGCGATTCTGCTGCCACCGCTTGGCGTCTTTCTCCAGGTCGGTTTTGCCGGTGCCTTCTGGCTGAACATCCTGCTCACGCTGCTGGGTTACATTCCGGGCATCATTCACGCCGTCTGGATCATCGCCCGCCGCTGATCGCTCAGAGCCCGGCTCGGCCGGGCCCGCTTTTGAACTCCCTCCGCTGGCCGTGTAGAGTCGCGCCTCCTGCGCTACGGAACCTATTAGGCGCGAAACACTCAAGAAAACGCCGGAAACCGAGCGCCATCGCCCGCAGGTGATGCCCCCGCGCTGCGTCAGACCTGCCCCGGTACACGGAAAGGAAACCAGATGAGCGAGTCCTTCATCGATCAGAACAATTTCAGGCGCATCCTCAATCGCAACGTGGCCGTGCCCCTGGGCTTCGGCTTCCTCAGCGCCTTCTTCTTCAGTGCCATCGTCTATTACCTGCTGAGCGTCAGCCACTGGGTCGATCAGTCGGTCAAGGGGGTGGCCCACGCCCATGAAGCGCTGCGCCTGGTCGCCGATCTGGAAACCGGCCTGCGTGGGTACCTGATCGCCGGCGAAAAGCCGTTCCTCGATCCGTACCGCCAGGGCCTTGAGCAGATCGAGGAGGAGCTGGACGCGCTCAAGCGCTACGCCGGCAACAACCCGCTGCAGCTGTCGCGCATCCAGAAGGTCGAGGCGGCGCATCATCTCTGGCTCACCTTTGCCGAAGAAGGGATCGCGCGGCGTAGCGCCGGCGAGTCGATCGTCGAGTACGTGCGCACCCGCCGCGGCCTCGACCTGACCAACCAGCGCCGCACGCTGCTCAACGAATTCATCGCCACCGAGCGTCAGCTGCGTGCCGAGCGTACCGACACCTCGGAAATCGTCACCACGGCGCTGATCGGTGGCTTCCTGCTGTTCAGCCTGATCTTCAGCGGCCTGCTGGTCTTTCTCGGTCGCCGTGACCTGACCACGCTGTCGGCGACCTACTCCGAATCGCTGCGCAAGCAGCAGGCGCATGCCGAGGCGCTGGAAAAGCAGGCCTGGTACCGCACCGGCCAGACCCAGCTGAGCGAGTCGATCATCGGCGAACTGGCGCTGCCGGCGCTGGGCCAGGGCGTGCTGAACTTCCTCTCGCGCTACATCGACGCCGCCGTCGGCGCGCTGTACGTGGTGCAGGACGGCAAGCTGCAGCGCGTCGCCGAATACGCCTACGACCCGGAACATCTGCAGAGCGCGCGTAGCCTCGAGGTCGGTACGGGGCTGGTCGGGCAGGCCGCCTTGGAGCGTCGGATGATGGCGCTCGAAGACCTGCCGGCCGGCTATCTCAAGGTGACCTCGGCGCTGGGCGACACCACACCGCGCGCGGTGCTGATCGTGCCGGTGGAAGACAGCGGCCTGCTCAATGGCGTGATCGAACTGGGCTTCCTGCGACCGCTGCGCGAGCAGGACAGCGAGCTGCTGCGACGCATCGCCCCGAGCATCGGCTCGGCCATCGAAGCGGCGCGTTACCGCCAGCGGCTGCAGAAGGTGCTGGCCGAAACCCAGCAGCTCAACGAGGAGCTGCAGGTGCAGCAGGAAGAACTGCGTGCCGCCAACGAGGAGCTGGAGGAGCAATCCAATGCCCTGCGCGAGTCGCAGACGCACATGGAAGAGCAGCAGGCCGAGCTGGAGCAGACCAACGAACAGCTGGCCGAGCAGACCGAAGCGCTGGCTCGCCAGCGCGACCAGATGGACGAGAAGAACCAGCGCCTGAACGAGGCCCAGCTGATGCTCGAGCAGCGCGCCGACGAGCTGCAGCGTGCCAGCCGCTACAAGTCCGAGTTCCTCGCCAACATGTCCCACGAGCTGCGCACGCCGCTGAACAGTTCGCTGATCCTGGCCAAGCTGCTGGCGGACAACCCGGCCGGCAACCTGAGCGAGGAGCAGGTGCAGTTCGCCCGCTCCATCTATTCGGCTGGCAACGACCTGCTGACCCTGATCAACGACATTCTCGACATTTCCAAGGTGGAAGCCGGCAAGCTCGAGGTGCACCCGGAACTGACCATCCTCGCGCGGCTGGTCGATGGCATGAAGAGCCTGTTCCTGCCACAGGCCATGGAGAAGGCCCTGAGCTTCAGCGTCGAACTGGCCGACGACTTGCCGCCCACCCTGTTCACCGACCGCCAGCGCCTGGAGCAGATCCTCAAGAACCTGTTGGCCAACGCTTTCAAGTTCACCGAAAAGGGCTCGGTCACCCTGCGCGTCGAGCCGCGCGATGGCGGCATGCTGGCCTTCGCGGTGCGCGACACCGGCATCGGCATCGCGCCGGAGCAGCAGGCGGCGATCTTCGAGGCGTTCCGCCAGGCCGATGGCACCACCAACCGACGCTATGGCGGCACGGGCCTGGGCCTGTCGATCTCCCGCGAGCTGGCGAACCTGCTGGGCGGCCAGATCGAGGTGCAGAGCGCGCCGGGTGCCGGCAGTACCTTTACCCTGGTGCTGCCGCAGAGCTACAGCGAGCCGCTCGCCGTCGAGCCGACCACCGCGCCGCAGCCGAGCCGCGCACCGGTCACCATGGCCGAAGCGATCACGCCGCCGGCGCGCCGCGACGAGCCGGAGCTGCCGAACCGCGGCGCCGTGTCCTACGAGCGCCTGCCCGACGACCGCGACAAGTACCCGTTCAAGGAGCGCTGCGTGCTGGTCATCGAGGACGAGCCGCAGTTCGCGCGCATCCTCCGTGACCTGGCCCACGAACTCGAGTACAGCTGCCTGCTGTCGCAGAACGCCGACGACGGCTTCGACACCGCGGTGCAGTACAAGCCCGATGCCATCCTGCTCGACATGCGCCTGCCGGACCATTCCGGCCTGACCGTGCTCGAGCGCCTCAAGGAAAACCCGGCGACCCGCCATATTCCGGTGCACGTGGTCTCGGTGGAGGATCGCAAGGAAGCTGCGCTGCAGATGGGCGCGGTGGGCTACGCGATGAAACCCACCACCCGCGAGGAGCTGAAGGACGTGTTCGGTCGACTGGAAGCCAAGCTGGCGCAGAAGGTCAAGCGCATCCTGCTGGTGGAGGACGACGCCCTGCAGCGCGAGAGCATGTCGCGGCTGATCGAGGACGTGGACATCGAGATCACCGCCGTCGAGTTCGGCGAGCAGGCCCTCGAACTGCTGCGCAGCACCATGTTCGACTGCATGATCATCGACCTCAAACTGCCGGACATGGATGGCAGCGAACTGCTCGAACGCATGGCCAAGGAGGACATCTGCTCCTTCCCGCCGGTGATCGTCTACACCGGGCGCAACCTGACCCGCGACGAGGAAGCGGCGCTGCTCAAGTACTCGCGCTCGATCATCATCAAGGGGGCGCGCTCGCCGGAGCGCCTGCTCGACGAGGTCACCCTGTTCCTGCACAAGGTCGAGTCGGACATGCCGCCGGAGCGGCAGAAGATGCTGAAAAGCGCGCGCAGCCGCGAGAAGGCCTTCGAGGGCCGCACGATCCTGGTGGTGGACGACGACGTGCGCAACGTCTTCGCCCTGACCAGCGCGCTGGAACAGAAGGGCGCGCTGGTGGAAATCGCCCGCAACGGCCTGGAGGCGATCGACAAGCTGCAGCACGACGAGACCATCGACCTGGTGCTGATGGATATCATGATGCCGGAAATGGATGGCTTCACCGCCATGCAGGAAATCCGCAAGGAGGCGCGTTTCGCCAAGCTGCCGATCATCGCGGTGACCGCCAAGGCGATGAAGGACGATCAGGATCGCTGTCTGCGTGCCGGCGCCAACGATTACCTGGCCAAGCCCATCGACCTCGACCGTCTGTTCTCGCTGATCCGCGTCTGGCTGCCGAAAGTGGAGCTGCTGTGAAATGGGCGACCGCAACATCGAAATCGAACTCAAGCTGCTGATCGAGGCCATCTACCTCAAGTACAGCTACGACTTTCGCGACTACTCCAGCGCCTCGCTCAAGCGCCGGGTGCTGCTGGCGCTCAAGCAGCTCGACTGCGGCAGCATCTCGGAACTGCAGCGCAAGATCCTTTACGACCCGCACGCCTTCATGGACCTGCTGCAGTACCTCACCATCCCGGTCAGCGAGATGTTCCGCGACCCGAGCTACTACCGGTCGCTGCGCGAGCACGTGGTGCCGGTGCTGCGCACCTATCCGTCGCTGAAGATCTGGGTCGCCGGCTGCAGCACCGGCGAGGAGGTCTACTCGATGGCCATCCTGCTCAAGGAGGAGGGGCTGCTGGAGCGGACGATCATCTACGCCACCGACATCAACCCGCGCTCGCTGGAGCAGGCACGTCAGGGCATCTTCGCCATCGACCACCTGCGCCAGTACACCGCCAACTACCAGCAGGCCGGCGGCACCCGCAGTTTTTCCGACTACTACACCGCCGCCTACGACTCGGCGATCATGGACAAGTCACTGAAAGAAAAGGTTACGTTTGCCGATCATAGTCTGGCGACCGATAGCGTATTTTCCGAAACGCAATTCATCTCGTGCCGCAACGTCCTGATCTATTTCAACAAGCCGCTGCAGGATCGCGCCTTCGGTCTGTTCCATGAGTCGCTCTGTCACCGAGGCTTCCTCGGCCTGGGCAGCAAGGAGACCGTCGAGTTCTCGGGTTACGCCGGTCTCTACGAGCCGTTCGACAAATCGGAAAGGATCTTCCGCAAACTATGAGCAGCTCCGATCAGGCTATCCTGCAGGCCAGACGCCAGCCGCCCATCGAGGCCGTGGTGATCGGCACCTCGGCTGGCGGGCTGGAGGCGCTGGGCGTGGTGCTCGAGGGCCTGCCAAGCACCTACCGCCCGCCGATCCTGGTGGTGCAGCATGTGCCGGCCCACGGCCGAAGCCAGCTGGTGGAAATCTTCGCGCGCAGAACCCGGTTGCGGGTCAAGGAAGCAGAAGACAAGGATCCGCTAAGCTCGGGCATGCTGTGTTTCGCGGCGCCCGGTTATCACCTGCTGGTCGAAGGCGACCGCAGCCTGTCGCTGAGCCAGGATGATGCCGTGCACTTTTCGCGGCCTTCGATCGACGTGCTGTTCGAGTCCGCGGCCGATGTCTGGGGGCCGCAGGTGGCGGGCGTGCTGCTGACCGGCGCCAACGAGGACGGCGCTGCCGGCCTCGAGGCGATCCATCGGGTCGGTGGCCTGACCGTGATCCAGGACCCTGCCGAAGCGGCCGTGCCGACCATGCCGCGCGCGGCGCTGCAGCGCTTCGCACCGGACTACATCTTGCCCCTACGTGACATTCACCGACTGTTGCGAGAACTGGAGTGACCATGCCCGACCGTAACGACGAGGTGAACCTGCTCATCGTCGATGACCTGCCGGAGAACCTGTTGGCTCTGGATGCGCTGCTGCAGGCGCCGGGCGTCCGGGTGCACCAGGCCGAATCGGCCGAGCAGGCGCTGGAGCTGTTGCTGCGACATGAGTTCGCCCTGGCCATTCTCGATGTGCAGATGCCGGGCATGGACGGCTTCCAGCTGGCCGAGCTGATGCGCGGCACCGAGCGTACCAAGCAGATCCCCATCGTCTTCGTCAGCGCCGCCGGCCGTGAGCTCAACTACGCCTTCAAGGGCTACGAGAGCGGTGCGGTGGATTTCATGCACAAACCGCTGGATGCCCATGCGGTGCGCAGCAAGGTCAGCGTGTTCGTCGACCTGTACCGCAGCCGCAAGCGCCTGGCCCGTCAGCTCGAGGCGCTGGAGCAGAGCCGCCGCGAGCAGGAGGTGCTGCTCGACGAATTGCGGCAGACCAAGGCCGAACTGGAAGATGCGGTGCGCTTGCGCGATGACTTCATGTCCATCGTTTCCCACGAACTGAAGACGCCGCTCAATACCCTGATTCTCGAGGTTCAGCTGCGCAAGCTGCAGCTCAGCCGCAACAACCTCGCCGCTTTCAGCGAAGAGCGCCTGCGCGGCATGGTGGACAAGGACGAGCGACAGATCCAGAGCCTGATCCGGCTGATCGACGACATGCTCGACGTCTCGCGCATCCGCACCGGCAAGCTGTCGATCCGCCCGAGCCGCACCGATCTCGCCGCACTGGTGGGCAACGTGGTGGAAAGCTTCGCGGCGCAGATGGAAGCCTGCGGCTGCGAGCTGCGGCTGGAGCGCAACGAACCCATCGTCGGGGTCTGGGATGCCTTCCGCATCGAGCAGGTACTGGCCAACCTGCTCACCAACGCCATGCGCTACGGTGCCGGCAGGCCGGTGCAGGTGAGCGTCGCCGCCTGTGCCGAAGGTGCCTGCATCGAAGTGCGTGACCATGGCATCGGCATCAGTCCGAAGAGCCTGGAACGCATCTTTCACCAGTTCGAGCGGGCCGAAGGCAGCGAAAGCAGCGCCGGACTGGGCCTGGGGCTGTTCATCGCCGATCAGATCGTGCGTGCGCACCAGGGGCGTATCCAGGTGCACAGCGAGGAAGGTCGCGGCTCCGTGTTCCGCGTGCTGCTGCCGCTGGGCGAATAGCCAGCCTCGCAGCCCCAGGGCGGCGGTCTCAGGACGAGCAGCTGATTTCCAGATGCTTGCCCCACTCGGGCGGCCGCTCGGCGTAGCGCTCCATCCCGGGCTGTTCGTCGAAGGGGCGGCTGAGAACCGCATGCAGCTCGCGCACCGGCGCGTAATCGCCTTTCTCCGCCGCCTCGATCGCTTGCTGCGCCAGATAGTTGCGCAGGATGTACTTCGGATTGACCGCGTGCATCCGTGCCTGCCGCGCGACCGGATCGCCGCCCTCGCGGGCGCTGCGCGCGCAATAGTCCGCCGCCCAGGCATCGAAGCCCTGCAGATCGATGAAATCCTCACGCAGCCGCTGCACGGCCTGTTCGGCCGGGCGCTCGCCGAGTTCGCGGAAGAAGCGCGTGTAATCCACCGCGCTGCCCTGCATCAACTGCAGCAGGCGGCGGATCAGCTCGGCGTCGCCATCCTCGGCCTGGCTGAAACCCAGCCGGCGGCGCATCAGATCGAGCCATTCGGCCTCGTACAGAGGCAGGAACAGCTCCATGGTTTCGCGCAGCACCTTGACCTCGACGAAGGGCGTCAGCGCCTGGGCCAGCGCGGCCAGGTTCCAGTGGGCGATGGGCACCTGATTCTCGAAGGAGTAGCGGCCGGTATCGTCGGAGTGGTTGCAGATGAAGCGGGCATCGAAGTCATCGAGGAAGGCGTAGGGGCCGAAGTCGAAGGTGATGCCGAGGATCGACATGTTGTCGGTATTCATCACTCCGTGGCAGAAGCCGTAGGCCTGCCAGCGGGCAATCAGCGCGGCGGTGCGTTCGAGCACCGTGCGGAAGAACATGTGGAACGGTTCGGGATGTTCCAGCAGTTCGGGGAAGTGCGCCTCGATGACATGCTCGAGCAGCTGCTTCAGTTCGCCGTGCTGGCGGGTGTAGTAGAAGAACTCGAAGTGGCCGAAACGCACGTGGCTTGGCGCCAGGCGCAGCAGCATGGCGCCACGCTCGGGGCGTTCGCGGTAGACCAGGGTGTCCGAACCGGTGACGCACAGCGCGCGGGAACTGGGGATGCCGAGGGCGTGCAGATGCTCGCTGGCGAGGAATTCGCGGATCGACGAGCGCAGCACCGCGCGACCATCGCCCATGCGCGAATAGGGCGTCTTGCCGGCGCCCTTGAGGTGCAGGTCCCAGTACTCGCCGGCCTCGTTCACCACCTCGCCGAGCAGCAGGCCTCGGCCGTCGCCGAGCTGCGGGTTGTAACTGCCGAACTGGTGGCCGGAATAGACCATCGCGCGCGGCTCGGCGGTGGACCAGATCTTGTGCCCGGAGAACAGTTCGGCGAACAGCGCCTGCTCGGCTTCGGCCGGGTCGAGATCCAGCAGGGCCATCGCCGCCTCGCTTGCCACCACCAGGCGCGGCGCTTCCAGCGGCTGCGGCGATACCTGGGTGGAAAAGGTATCGCCGAGACGGGCGAAGCGATTGTCGAAATGGAGCTGGGTCAGGGTCTTCAAGTCGCCTCCGGCGCGGCATGCGGGCAAGCATGGCCCGGCCGGAGCCGAGCCTGTTCAGGACGTTGGAGGACGACGGACGCCTGGACGTTCCTCAGGCGCGATCGTCGGTTGCCGGCTTGTCGCCATCGGCCGGTTTGGTTGCGGCACTGAGCTGCAGCTGCTGCCCCGCAAAATTCTTGAGGAAGATATCCACCTGGCGGAAGGCGATGCTGATGCCCGCCTTGTTGAACTCGCGATCGATGAAGCGGTTGATCTCGTCGGTGGCAGGGTTGCGGTCGCCGAGGTCGCGCACGTGGATGCGCAGCTCGTGGTCCAGCGTGCTTTCGCCGAAATTGAGGAAGAACACCTGCGGCTCGGGCTCCTTGAGCACACGCGGGTTGTCCTGCGCTGCCTTGTAGAGCAGCGCCTTGACCTTGTCCAGGTCCGATCCGTAGGCGACGCCGACCTTGATCGTCACGCGCGTTACGGTGTCGCTCAGCGACCAGTTGATCAGCTGGCCGGTGATGAAGGTCTTGTTCGGGACGATGATGTCCTTGCGGTCGAAGTCGGTGATGGTGGTGGCACGGATGCGAATCCGGCTGACCGTGCCGGACAGGTTGCCGATGGTGACCACGTCGCCGATGCGCACCGGGCGCTCGAAGAGGATGATCAGGCCGGAGACGAAGTTGGCGAAGATCTCCTGCAGGCCGAAACCCAGGCCGACCGAGAGCGCCGCCACCAGCCATTGCAGCTTGTCCCAGCTGACCCCGAGGGTGGACAGCGTGGCGACGATGCCGAAGCCGGCCAGCGCATAGGACAGCAGCGTGGTGGTGGCATAGGCGCTGCCCTGGGCCAGGCGCAGCTTGGACAGCACCATGACTTCAAGCAGGCCCGGCAGGTTGCGTGCCAGGGCCACGGTGATGGCGATGATCAGCAGCGCACCGAGCAGGTTGTTCAGGCTGATCGCCGCGGTGGTCAGCGTTTCGCCGCTGCCGGTGGTGTATTCGTAGAGGGTGATGTTGTCCAGGTAGGAGACCACCGAGATCAGGTCCGACCATACCCAGTACAGCGCCACCAGGAACACGCCGAACATGGTCAGGCGGGTCAGGCGCAGGGACTGCTGGTTGACCTGCTCGATGTCCAGCCCCGGCTCGCCCTGGGCTTCGACCGTATCGCTCTGCTCATCGGCCATGGCTTGCCGTCTGGCCAGTGCGCGCTTGTAGGCCAGGCGCCGCGCCGCCACCGTCAGCCCGCGGATCAGCGCGGCCTCGACGACGATCCAGATCATCAGCAGGTAAAGGGTGTCGATCAGCCGGTCGGTCAGCTTCAGCGCGGTGTAGTAGTAGCCGAAGCCCACCGCGACGATCAGCGCGATCGGTAGCACGCTGAACAGCAGGCCGATCATCAGTCTCACTGGTGGCGCATTCTGGCTCGATGGGCCTTTGAGCAGCAGGCGGTTGAGACGCCAGCTCATCAGGGCGAAGCAGGTCAGCACCACGAGGATGCCGAGCACGTCGTCGGCCAACCGCGCCGGCTGGTGCTCGGCGACGCTGACCACCGCCACCAGGGCCATGACGATCAGGCCGAGGCGGCGGATCTCGTCGCGCAGGAAGGCCACCTGCGGCCGTGACCAGCCGAAGTGCAGCTCGGCGACACGCCCCGGCGATAGCATGCGGTAGGCGCTGTAGAACACCAGCCAGGCCTGGGCCATTTCGAACAGGGCGGCACCGAGCACGTAGTTCTGTCCGCGCGCATCCATCTGCAGCAGATAGCCGCAGAGAGCGAGGAACAATGCACCGGGCAAGGCCAGCAAGAGGTTGAGCAATAGCGCCAGCGGTGTATGCAGCTGGCTGTCGTTGCGGAAGTGGCCGATCTGCTCGCTCAGCGAGCTGAGCTTGGCGTCGATCTTGTTGCGCCACCAGAGCAGGGCGGCGATCAGCAGCAGCAGCGGCAGGAAGAACAGCGGCCGCTCCTTGAGACCGGCGCCCAGTTCCTGCAGCGCCGACAGCCAGGGCATCGACGCCAGCTGGGCCTTGAGGCGCTGGGGGGCGCCCTGCAGCCAGCTGAGATCCAGCGGCTTGTTGCTGGGAATCCAGAACATCTGCTCGTCGAGGGTATCGCTGAGCGCGCGCGCGGTGTCCTGCAGCTGCTTCTGGTTCAGCTGCAGGGTGATCGAGGCGTTGAGCAGCGCATCCAGCTCGCGATTGAGGCGGTCGAGCAGCTCGCTGCGGGTGGTCGCCAGGTCGAGCAGCGTGCGCCGCAGCTCCGGGGTCACATCCTCCTCGTTCTGCCGGGCCAGCAGCTGCTCGACATAGGCGCTGGCATTGCCAGCGGCCTCGCGGCGCTGGTTCAGCTCGAACTGGTACAGGCGGATGTCAGCGATCTCGTCGGCGAGGTTCTTGTCCAGCTGCAGGCTCGGCAATGCCTGCTTCTGCTGGTAGAGGATGCGCGACAGCAGCAGGCTGCCCTCGAGCACCGAGATCTGCTCCTCCAGCGCCTGGTCGGTCTGGTTGAGGGTGTCGAGCTGCTGGCGGGTCTGCAGGTTCTGCTGGTTGAGACGGTTGAGGCGCTCGGTGGCGCGCAGCAGGTAGTCGGAGAGTTTGAGGTTCTCGGCGCTCTCGGCGGCGAGCAGCTTGTCCGAGCCGGCCTGCTGCACCCGTGCCGAGAACTCGGCGACGGTCTGCTCCGATTCGGCGCGGCGCTTCTCGTTGATCAGGGCCTGCAGTGCCTGGGTTTCCTTTTCGGCACGGGCGATGCGTTCGGCCAGCAGGTCACGGCGTGCCTTGCCCAGGTCCTGCAGCTGGCTGTTGCCGGCAAGCTCCTGGCGGCGCAGCTCGATCTGGGCATTGAGCGAGACGATCTCGGCGTCCAGCAGGGCGCGGCGTTCCTCGCTCAGCGGCTTGCCCGATTCGCGGCCGTTCTTGAGCAGGTTGTTGATTTCCTGAATGCGTGTCTGCGCCGTGCCGATCTGCGCCTGGGCCCGTTCCGGACGGGTCTGCGCGGTGATGATCATGCTGTTGGCCGCGCTGAACTGCTTCTGCCACTCCGACAGTTCCTCGACCCGCGCGCTCAGGCGCTGCTCGAGCGCCTCGACCGACAGCTTGGCGTAGCGCTCGGCGGCGTCTTCGTCGGGGCTGGCCTTGAGCTTGGCCAGCTCGCGCTGGGCCTCGGTGATCTCCTTCGGGGCCTGAGCCAGCAGGGCCTTGAGTTCCTCGGCGCGCTTGTTGCTGGTTTCGGTTTGCTGGAGCAGACGCTGGGTCTGCTCGCCGAGCGACAACGCCGGCTTGGCTTCGCCTTCGGCGGCGGGCGGCGTGCCGGTCAGGCTGTCGAGGGATTGGGCGTGCAGCGGGGCAACGAACAGGCAGAGCGTGGAAAGCAGCAGGGTGCGCAGAAATGACATGGAGGCAGACGCAGGCGGGTGACCGAAAGTGCGAAAGTCTACGGGCTGCGCCAGCCGAGCGCGAGTACCGTGCAACGGGTCGACGGACGGGCTCGTTGGCCGGGCGGTTCGCAGCAATGCAGTGGTTCGCGGCGCCGGTTCGCTAGCCGGCGAAACGGGGCGATCGGTGGACCGCCCCAGACGCTAGAACATCAGCTGCGGGCCGGGCTTGTCGCCCTCCGGAAACTTCAGGCCGACCTTGCGCACCTCGCCCGCGTCCATCGCCGCCACGGTCCAGGTCAGGCCGTTCCATTCGACCTGGTCGCCGACCACCGGCCGGCCGCCGACCTGCTCGGCCATGAAGTCACCGATGGTCTGCTCGCCATCCACCTCGCCGAGCTTGAGCCCGTAGAGCGCGGCGATGGCATTGAGCTGGGCGTCGGCTTCGAGGATGAAGTCGCCGAAGAAACGCAGGTCCTGTCCGCGCGTGGGCGCCTGGCTGAACAGCTTGCCAAGGGCCGGCAGGTCTTCGTCATGGCCGATCACGCAGAGGATGTCATCCACCTGCAGGCGGGTACTGCCCGACGGGTGCAGCAGCTCCTTGCCGCGGAACAGGGCGGCAATGCGCGTGCCCGGGGGCATCTTCAGTTCCCGCAGCGCGGCGCCGACGCACCATTTGCTGGCGCTCAGGCGGTAGACGAACATCTCCCACTGGCTGGTGGTGTGCACCTGCAGGCCGGTGCGCGAGACCGGCATCGGCGACGGCGGGACTTCCACCTTGGCCTTCTTCGCCGCCCAGGCCAGCGTCGAGCCCTGCAGCAGCAGCGATACGAGGACGATGAAGAACGCCACGTTGAAGAACAGCTGGGCATTTTCCAGCCCGGCCATCAGCGGGAACACCGCGAGGATCACCGGCACCGCGCCGCGCAGGCCGATCCAGGAGATGAACAGGCGCTCGCGCAGGTGGAAGCTGCGAAACGGCAGCAGGCTGACGAACACCGCCAGCGGTCGGGCGAAGAGGATCATCCACAGCGACAGCAGCAGCGCCGGGATGGCAATGGGCAGCAACTCGCTGGGCGTTAGCAGCAGGCCGAGCACCAGGAACATGCCGATCTGGCTGAGCCAGGCCAGGCCATCGAACATGTGCAGGATGCCGTGGCGGTTGCGGATCGGCCGGTTGCCCAGCAGCAGGCCGCAGACATAGATCGCCAGGATGCCGCTGCCGCCGATGGCGCCGGACAGGGCGAAGATCATCAGGCCGCCGGCCACCGCCAGCAGCGGATAGAGGCCGTCGGCCACCGACAGGCGGTTGATCAGCTGCAGCAGCAGCCAGCCGCCGAGCAGGCCGAGCACGGTGCCGATGCCGAACTGCTGCAGCAGGCTGAGCAGGAAATCCCAGCCAAAGGTGGACTGGCCGGCGAGCAGCATCTCGATCAGTGCGACGGTCAGGAACATCGCCATCGGGTCGTTGCTGCCCGATTCGATTTCCAGGGTCGAGCCGACCCGCTCGTTGAGGCCCTTGCCGTTGAGCAGGTTGAACACCACCGCGGCATCCGTAGAGCCGACGATGGCGCCGATCAGCAGGCCCTGCAGCAGTGGCAGGTCGAACAGCCAGGCGGCGGCCAGGCCGGTCAGGCCCGAGGTGATGGCGACCCCGAGGGTGGCCAGGGAAAAGGCCGGTTTCAGCGCGACGCGGAAGGTGGCGGTGCGGGTGCGCATGCCGCCGTCGAGCAGGATCACCGCCAGCGCCAGGTTGCTGATGACGAAGGCGAGGCGGTAGTCCTCGAAGACGATGCCGCCGACGCCATCGACGCCAGCGAGCATGCCGACGGCAAGGAAGATGACCAGGATGGGTACGCCGAGGCGATTCGACAGCGAACTCATCAGAATGCTTGCAGCCACCAACAAGGCACCGATGAAGAACAGGTGGTTGATGTTGCCGACGTCCAAATGAACACTCCGTTAGAGAAAGCCGCCTCGCGCCCATGCACGGGATATGCCAGCGATTCTAACCTGATGATTTGACGGGCTGTCAAAAAAACGCCCCGCATCGGCGGGGCGTTGTAACAATATCTCCAGTGGGCTAGAACCAGGCGTCCTGCATGCCCAGGCAGGTGTCGTCGCGGGCTTCCAGAAGGGCCAGCTCGTGGGCGCAGGCCGGCACTTCCCAGGTCAGGAAATAGCGCGCCGCCTGCAGCTTGCCGCGGTAGAAGTCGGCATCTGCCGGATTGCCCTCGGCCAACCCGCGCTCGGCACGCAGTGCCTGTTCCAGCCAGCGCCAGCCGATCACTGCGTGGCCGAACACCTTCAGATACAGCGCCGAGTTGGCCAGCGCCAGGTTGACCTTCCCTGCCATCAGGTCGCCCAGGAGCGCCTGGGTCACGCTGGTCAGCCGGGCGACGTGCTGTTCCAGTGGCTGGCGCAAGGCACCGAGCGAGTCGTATTCGGCGGCGCGCTGGCAGCAGTCCTGGATCAGCCCGAGCAGCTGGCGCAGGCCGGCGCCCTTGTTCTGCATCAGCTTGCGGCCGAGCAGGTCCAGCGACTGGATACCGTGAGTGCCTTCATGGATCGGGTTGAGGCGGTTGTCGCGGTAGTACTGCTCCACCGGGTACTCGCGGGTGTAGCCGTGGCCGCCGAGGATCTGGATCGCCAGTTCGTTGGCCTTCAGGCAGAACTCCGATGGCCAGGACTTGACGATGGGGGTGAGCAGGTCGAGCAATTCCGCCGCACTGCGCCGCGCCTCCTCGCTTTCCGCGGTGTGCTCGTCGTCCACCAGCCGCGCCGAGTACAGGCCGAGGTCGAAGGCGCCCTCGACGTAGGCCTTCTGCGTCAGCAGCATGCGCTTGACGTCGGTGTGCTCGATGATCGGCACCTGGGTCGACGCCGGGTCCTTGCCGTCCGGCAGTCGGCCCTGCGGACGCTCGCGGGCGTAGTTCAGCGAGTAGAGGTAGCCGGCGTAGCCGAGCATGATCGCGCCCATGCCGACGCCGATGCGCGCCTCGTTCATCATCTGGAACATGTAGGCCAGGCCCTTGTGCGGCTCGCCTACCAGGTAGCCGACGCAGTTGCCGTTGTCGCCGAAGTTCAACGCGGTGCTGGTGGTGCCGCGCCAGCCCATCTTGTGGAACAGGCCGGCGAGCAGCACGTCGTTGCGCTCGCCCAGCGAGCCGTCGTCGTTGACCAGGAACTTCGGCACGATGAACAGGCTGATGCCCTTCACCCCGGGCGGCGCGTCCGGCAGCTTGGCCAGCACCATGTGCACGATGTTCTCCGACAGCGGATGGTCGCCGCCGGAGATGAAGATCTTGTTGCCCTTGAGGCGATAGCTGCCGTCACCGGCCGGTTCGGCGCGCGTGCGGATGTCCGACAGCGAGGAGCCGGCGTGCGGCTCGGTGAGTGCCATGGTGCCGAAGAAGCGCCCCTCGAGCATCGGCTGCAGGAAGCGCTGCTTCTGCTCCTCCGAGCCGAAAGCTTCGATCAGGTGCGAGGCGCCCATGCTCAGCATCGGGTAGGAGCTGGTGGCGATGTTGGCGGACTGGAAATGCGCGAAGCAGGCCCGCGACAGCAGGTTCGGCAGCTGCATGCCGCTGTCGTCGAAATTGCGCTGGGCATTGTGGAAACCCGCCTCGATAAAGGCGTCGACCGCTGGTTTGACTTCCGGGATCAGCACCGCCTCGCCGTTCTGGTAGACCGGCTCGTGCTCGTCGGACTTGCGGTTGTGCGGCGCGAAATATTTCTCGGCGATGCTGCGGGCGGTGCCGATGGCGGCATCGAAGGTTTCGCGGTTGTGATCGGCGAAGCGCTCGCGGCGCGTCAGGGCCTCGGCGTCCAGCACCTCGTAGAGTTCGAAGGCCAGGTTGCGCGGGCAGAGCAGGGTCTCGGTCATGGTCAACCTCCATTTCTATCGGCCCGAGTCTAAGGACGCCCGTTTTCCATTGCCTAGCTCCATCCATTGCACTGATGGAGCGTCAACACGGGCGACCTCCTCCTAGTCGAGCAACTGACGCATCAGCGAGGCGAGTTCGCCCTCGGCCAGCCCGGCCGCTTCCAGGTGCATCAGTGCCGCTTCGCGATGGGTTGCCAGTTGCTGGCGCGCGGCCTGGGGACCGAGCAGCGACACCACCGTGGCCTTGGCCCGATCCTGCTGGCAGTCCTTGCCGGTCTGCTCGGGGCTCAGGCCGTCGGCGATGTCGTCGAGCAGTTGAAAGGCCATGCCCAGCTCGCTGGCGAAACCGCGCAGGTGCGCGGTCAGCGCGCGGTCGGCACCGACCAGCAAGGCCGCCAGCTCCAGTGCGGCGGTGAACAGTGAGCCGGTCTTCAGTTGATTGGTGGCGATTACCGCATCCAGCTGCTGCGCCTGCCCTGTGCCGTGCAGGTCGCGGAACTGGCCGCGGACCAGCCCCTGCGCGCCCACCGCCCTGGCCAAGAGTGCGACCGCATCGTTGCGCTGGCGCGGGCTCAGGCTCGGTGCCATGGCGGTGATGCCGTAGGCATGGCTGAGCAGAGCCACCGAGGCGAGCACGGCGACATCCTCGCCGAAGCGCAGGTGGATGGTCGGCTGGCCGCGGCGCAGGCTGGCATTGTCCATGCAGGGCATGTCGTCGAGAAACAGCGAGGCGGCATGGATCATCTCCAGCGCGCAGGCCGGATCCAGACCGATCGCCGGATCGGCATCCAGATCGCCCAGTGCCAGCAGAAGCAGCAACGGCCTGAGCCGCTTTCCAGGAGCCAGGGTGCCTTCGCGCAGGGCCTGGGTGACGGTGTCCAGCTCCGATTCCGGAAATGGCAGGCGCAGCGCCAGTCGCTCGTCGACCTGTCGGCGCAGACGCAGCAGGTTGTCGCATTGCGGAAGCGGGAGACTGGAGTTCTGCGTTTGCATGGCGTTGCCCTCGCTGCGCCCCAGTCCGAGCACCAGGGTTGCGGATAATGTTGTACAACTATTGGACGGTTTGACAAAAAGTTGTACAAGTCGTGCCGTCGTATAGCACTTTTTTCAGGGCTTCACGTCCAAAGAAGTCTTCCCGGGAGCCGATTTCCATGAGCAAGCAGTCGCTGGTCAGCCGCAAGAACGATCATCTGGACATCGTCCTCGACCCCACCCGCGCCATCGCCGCGACAGGGACCGGTTTCGGCGCCTTCCGCTTTGAGCACTGCGCCCTGCCCGAGTTGCACCTGGACCAGATCGACCTGCAGACGGCGCTGTTCGGACGGCGCCTGCGCGCGCCCCTGCTGATCAGCTCCATGACCGGTGGCGCGGCGCGCTCGGCGGCGATCAATGCGCATCTGGCCGAGGCCGCCCAGCAGCTGGGCATTGCGATGGCCGTGGGTTCGCAGCGGGTAGCGCTGGAAACCGCCGGCGATCAGGGCCTCACCGGCCAGTTGCGCCAGCTGGCACCGGACATCCTGCTGCTGGCCAACTTCGGCGCCGCCCAGCTGGTTCGGGGCTATGGCGTGGACGAGGCGCGGCGGGCGGTGGAGATGATCGAAGGCGACGCGCTGATCGTGCACCTCAACCCGCTGCAGGAGGCCGTGCAGACCGGTGGCGATCGGGACTGGCGCGGCGTGCTGCAGGCGATCGAGGCGCTGGCCGCGCGCCTGTCGGTGCCGGTGGTGATCAAGGAAGTCGGCGCGGGAATATCCGCGGCGGTGGCCCGGCGACTGGTCGATGCCGGGGTGGCCGCCATCGATGTGGCCGGTGCCGGCGGCACCAGTTGGGCTGCGGTAGAGGCCGCGCGGGCGGCAGACGCCAGCCAGCAGGCCATTGCCGAGGCCTTCGCCGATTGGGGCATACCCACGGCGCAGGCACTGCTGGCGGTGCGCGAGGCCTGCCCGAACACGCCGTTGATCGCTTCCGGCGGTATCCGCGATGGCGTCGAGGCGGCCAAGGCGATCTGCCTGGGCGCCGATCTGGTGGGGCAGGCGGCCGGCGTGCTGCAGGCGGCGATGCACAGCAGCGAGGCGGTGGTCAGCCATTTCGAAGTGCTGATCGAGCAGTTGCGCATTGCCTGTTTCTGTACCGGCTCGGCCGATCTCGCCGGGCTGCGACAGGCGCGGCTGCTGCAGCTGTCCGCCTGCTGATGCCCGGCCCGGCGCTCCGATGACACATTTTGCGGCAATTGCGCCGCCCTTCCTCAGCCATCTGCGGGCGTTCGAGGCGATCGCCTGGCAGCTGCAGCAACATGGCCACCGTGTGACCTTTATCCAGCAGGCCGATGTCGGCGCGCTGCTGGACCTGCCCGCGGCGGACTTCGCTGCCATCGGTAGCGACACCCATCCGCCGGGCTCGCTGGCCGCTGTGGTGCGTCGTGCCGCCAGTCCCGGCCCGTTCGGCATTCGCCGGGTGATCGCCGACATGGCGGCGAGCACCGAGCTGTTCTGCCGCGAGGCGCCTGCCGTGTTGCGGGCGCTGGAAGTGGAGGCGGTGCTGGCCGACCAGATGGAGCCGGCCGGTGCCCTGCTGGCCGAGCACCTCGGGCTGTCATTCGTTTCCATCGCCTGCGCCCTGCCGTTCAACCGCGAGCCGCTGGTGCCACTGCCGGTGATGCCCTGGCGCTACCGGGCCACGGACTGGGGCGAGCAGCTCAACCGGCACAGCAGCGGCGTCTACGATCGGCTGATGCGGCCGCACGGCGAAGTGATCGAGCGCTATTGCCGGGTGTTCGGCCTGGCCAGGCGCACGAGCCTGAGCGACTGTCTGTCGCCGCTGCTGCAGATCAGCCAGACGGTGAACGGCTTCGACTTTCCGCGGCAGGCCCTGCCGCCACACTTTCATGCGCTCGGCCCGCTGCGCCAGCCGCTGCCGATGGCGGCCGGGCTTGAGTGGCCGCTGGACCGCGCACGGCCTTTCGTCTTCGCCTCGCTGGGCACGCTGCAGGGCCACCGCTACGGGCTGTTGCGCAATATCGCCCGCGCCTGTCGGCGGCTCGATGTGCAGCTGTTGATCGCCCATTGCGGTGGGCTGGATGCCGCAGCGGCCGCCAGGCTCCGGCAGGAAGGCGCATGCTGGGTCACCGATTTCGCGCCGCAGCGGGCCGTGCTGGCGCAGGCGTCGGCCGTGGTGACTCATGCCGGGCTGAACACCGTGCTCGATGCCTTGGAGGCGGGTGTGCCGATGCTGGCGCTGCCGATCGCCTTCGACCAGCCCGGTGTCGCCGCGCGTATCGAGCACGCCGGCGTCGGGCTGCGCCTGCTTCCGGCGCTGGCCAGCCCGGCGCGTATCGCCCATGCGCTGCGGCGGCTGCTCGACGAAGCGGCCTTCCGCCAGCGTGCCGCGGCGCTCGGTGAAGAGGTTCGCCAGGCCGGTGGCGCGGCCCGCGCCGCCGAGCTGATCGAAAGCGCGCTCGGCTGCGTTCGGCCTCGGTCGGAGGTGGCCGATGACGCCTGATGCAGACCTGATCCTGGTCGGCGGTGGCCTGGCCAACGGGTTGCTGGCCCTGCGCTTGCGCCAGCAGCGGCCGGAGCTGCGCGTGCTGCTCCTGGAGCAGGGCGATACCCTCGGCGGCAACCACACCTGGTCGTTCCACCAGTACGACCTGACCCCGGCGCAGCAGGCCTGGCTGGCGCCGTTGGTGGAGCAGCACTGGCCGGGTTACGAGGTGATCTTTCCCGCCCTGCGACGGCAGCTCGGCAGCGGCTACGCGAGCATTTTCTCGTCGCGCTTTCATCAGCACCTGATGGCTGAGCTCGGCGGGCAGATTCGCCTGGGCGTGGAGGTGTCCGCGGTCGAGCCGCAACGCGTTCAGCTGGTCGGCGGGCAGAGCCTGGAGGCCGGGGCGGTGATCGACGGGCGCGGCGTGCGGCGCAGCGCTCAGCTGGCGCTGGGCTTCCAGAAGTTTCTCGGCCAGGAGCTGCGTCTGCAGCAGCCCCATGGCCTGCGGGTGCCGATCGTCATGGACGCCAGCGTCGCCCAGAAAGACGGCTATCGCTTCGTCTACGTGCTGCCGCTCAGCGTCGACAGCCTGCTGATCGAAGACACCTACTACGCCGACGGCGATGCGGTGGCGCCGGAGGCACTGCGCGCCAATATCCAGCGCTACGCCGAGGGCCGCGGCTGGGCGATCCGCGAGGTGCTGCGCGAGGAGCAGGGCGTGCTGCCCATCGTGCTGTCCGGCGATATCGCGGCGTTCTGGGGCGAGGCGCGTGGCGTGCCGCAGAGCGGACTGTCGGCCGCGCTGTTCCACCCCACCACGGGCTATTCGCTGCCCGATGCGGTGCGCCTGGCCGACCACCTGGTCGCCCTCGATCGCTGGGACGCAGGCAGCCTGTTCGCCGCGATTCGCGACTATTCCACGCTGCAGTGGCGCCGGCGCGGCTTCTTCCGCCTGCTCAATCGCATGCTGTTCATGGCCGGCCCGGCGGATCGCCGCTGGGCGGTGATGCAGCGTTTCTACCGGCTGCGCGAACCGCTGATCCAGCGCTTCTACGCGGCCGAGCTGACTGCCTGGGACCGCTTGCGCATCGTCTCGGGCAAACCTCCCGTGCCGGTGGGCGAGGCGCTGCGGGCGCTGGCCGCCAGCAATCTGCACAAGGACAGACGATGAACCAGGCAACAGGCGGTGTGAGGCGGGCGGTGGTGATCGGTGCCGGTTTCGGCGGGCTGGCGTTGGCGATCCGCCTGCAGCGCGCCGGCGTCCAGACGACGCTGCTGGAGAAGCGCGACAAGCCGGGCGGCCGCGCCTACGTCTACCACGACCGGGGCTTCACCTTCGACGCCGGGCCGACGGTGATCACCGATCCGCCGGCGTTGGAAGAACTCTTCAGCGGCGCCGGCAAGCGCATGGCCGACTATGTCGAGCTGCTGCCGGTCAGCCCCTTCTACCGGCTGTGCTGGGAGGACGGCTACAGCTTCGACTACGTCAACGACCAGGCCCAGCTGGACCGGCAGATCCACGCGCTCAACCCTCGCGACGTGGCCGGCTATCAGCGCTTTCTCGCCTATTCGCGGGCGGTGTACGAGGAGGGCTACGTCAAGCTCGGCACCGTGCCCTTCCTGTCGTTTCGCAGCATGATCGGCGTCGCGCCGCAGCTGGCCAAGCTGCAGGCCTGGCGCAACGTGTACAGCATGGTGGCCAAATTCGTGGAGAACGACCGGCTGCGCCAGGCGCTGTCCTTTCACTCGCTGCTGGTGGGCGGCAATCCGTTCGAGACCTCGTCCATCTACGCGCTAATCCATGCCCTGGAGCGCCAGGGCGGTGTCTGGTTTCCCCGCGGCGGCACCGGGGCGCTGGTGCAGGGGATGGTCCGGCTGTTCGAGGATCTGGGCGGCAGGCTGGAGCTGAACGCCGAGGTCGCGCGGATCGAGCTGGAGGCTGGACGCGCGAAGGCCGTTATCACCGGTGACGGTCGCCGCTTCGACACCGATGCGGTGGCTTCCAACGCGGATGTGGTCAACACCTACAAGCAGCTGCTCGGGCATGAGGAGCGTGGTCGCGACGAGGCCAAACGGCTCTCCGGCAAGCGTTTCTCGATGTCCCTGTTCGTCATCCATTTCGGTCTCAAGCGCCGTCATGAGCACCTGCAACATCACACGGTGTGTTTCGGCCCGCGTTATCGCGAGCTGATCGACGAGATCTTCAAGCGCGAGACGCTGGCCGACGACTTTTCCCTCTACTTGCACGCGCCCTGCGTCACCGATCCCTCGCTGGCGCCGGAAGGCTGCGCCAGCCATTACGTGCTGGCGCCGGTGCCGCACCTGGGCACGGCGGATATCGACTGGGCGGAGGAGGGGCCAAAGTACCGCGACCGCATCTTCGAGTACCTGGAGCGGCACTACATGCCGGGGCTGCGTGGCGATCTGGTGACCCACCGGATATTCACGCCGCAGGATTTCCGCGACGAGCTCAATGCCCATCTCGGGTCGGCGTTTTCGCTGGAGCCGATCCTCACCCAGAGCGCCTGGTTCCGCCCGCACAACCGCGACGACGTGATTCCCAACCTCTATATCGTCGGCGCCGGCACTCACCCGGGTGCCGGCGTGCCGGGCGTCGTCGGTTCGGCCAAGGCCACCGCCGGGCTGATGCTGGAGGACTTCATGTTGAAGGGGCAGGCCGGATGAACGATCAGGTCATCGATCACTCCACTCAGGCGATCAATGTCGGCTCCAAGAGCTTCGCCGCGGCGGCGAAGCTGTTCGACGAGCGCACCCGCCAGAGCGCGGTGATGCTCTACGCCTGGTGCCGTCATTGCGACGATGTGATCGACGGCCAGACGCTGGGGCATGGCCAGGTCGAGGGCGATCGCAACAGCGGTAAGGCGCGGCTGGCCGAGCTGGTCGATCTCACCGAGCGCGCCTATGCCGGCGAGCCGATGGTCGATCCGGCGTTCGCCGCCTTCCAGCAGGTAATCCAGCGTCACCGGATTCCCAAGGCCCATCCGCTGGAGCATCTGGCGGGTTTTCGCATGGATGTGCAGGGCTACCGCTACCAGACCCTCGACGACACCCTGCTGTACTGCTACCGGGTTGCCGGCGTGGTGGGCCTGATGATGGCGCGGGTGATGGGCGCCGAAGCGGAGCCGACGCTGGATCGCGCCTGTGATCTGGGCTTGGCCTTTCAGCTGACCAACATCGCCCGCGATATCGTCGAGGATGCGCAGATCGGGCGCGTCTATCTGCCGGTCGAGTGGCTGGCGGAGGTGGGTATTCCGGAGGACGAGGTCGCGCTGCCTCAGCATCGTGCCGCGTTGGCGACGCTGGCGGCGCGACTGGTGGATCTGGCCGAGCCCTACTATCGCTCTGCGTCTCAGGGCCTGCGCGACCTGCCGTTACGCTCGGCCTGGTCGATCGCCACGGCTCATGGCGTCTACCGGCAGATCGGCGTCGAGGTGAAAGCGCGCGGCGCGGCGGCCTGGGATGCGCGGGTGTCGACCAGCAAAGGGCAGAAGCTGCAGTTCCTGCTGGGGGGCGGCGTGCTGGCGCTGGCCTCGCGGCGGATGCAGGTCAGGCCGCGTTCTGACGATCTCTGGAGACGTCCTCGCTAGATGCACCCTGGTGCTTGCGCAGCGGCCCGTCGTGCAGCTCGCGCAGCTGGCGCTTGAGCACCGGCAGCGGCGGCGCGTAGAGAAAACCGAAGGATACGCAGCGCTCCTTGCCTTCGACCGCATGGTGCAGACGGTGCGCCTGATACAGCCGCTTGAGATAGCCGTTGCGCGGCACGTAGCGCAGCGGCCAGCGGTGATGGACCAGCCCGTCATGAGCGACGAAATAGAGAAAACCGTAGGCCGTCATCCCGGCGCCGATCCATTCCAGCGGGTGATAACCGGCAGTGCCCAGGGCGATCAGCAGGATCGCCACGCCAGCGAACACCACCGCATAGAGGTCGTTCTTCTCGAACCAGCCGTTGCGCGGCTCGTGGTGCGACTTGTGCCAGCCCCAGCCCCAGCCGTGCATCACGTACTTGTGTGCCCACCAGGCGAAGACTTCCATGCCGGCCAGGGTGGCCAGGAAGACGAGCGTATTGGTCAGTGGACTCATGACGGGATTCCGTGTGACATGCGGTCGATTCTACGCCCCGTCGCGGCGGCTCAGGGCTCGCCGCGACGGACTGCGTAATGACTCAGGCCCGCCATCCGGCCGCAAGTTCACGGGTCAGCTGGCCGGCCGGGATCTCCCGGCAGCCGCTGACGTTCTGCCCGGCCCACAGCGGCGTGCAGTGATCCAGGCCCTGCTTCTCGGTCTGGGCGCGCAGCGCACCGATGGCGTTGCCGGCCAGCGGGAAGGGCGGAACCCCTTCGGGCTGCGGACCCAGCTCGCGCATGATGCGGTTGACGATGCCGCGCGCCGGGCGCCCGCTGAACAGGGTGGTCAGCGCCGTATGCGCCGCCTGCGGGCTCTTCAGCGCGGCGCGATGCAGCGCATTGGTGCGGCTCTCCGGGCACAGCAGGTAGGCGGTGCCCAGTTGCACACCGGCGGCGCCCAGGGCCTGCGCTGCCGTCACGCCCTGGGCATCGGCGATGCCGCCGGCGGCGACCACCGGTACGTCCAGCGCGGCGACCAGTTGCGGCAGCAGGGCGAAGGTGCCGAGTTGGGTGGTCAGGTCCTCGCTGAGGAAGATGCCGCGGTGGCCGCCGGCCTCCAGACCTTGGGCGATCACCAGGTCGACGCCGTGCTGCTGCAACCAGAGGCCTTCGCCGACCGTTGTCGCGCTGGAGGCGATCTTCGCCCCGGTGGCGCGGGCGCGCTGCAACAGGTCGGGGCTAGGCAGGCCGAAGTGGAAGCTGACCAGTGCGGGCCTGTGCCGCTCCAGCACCGCGGCCATTGCCACGTCGAACGGCTGGCGGGTGGCGCCGGCCGGAATGTTGGCTGGGTCGACGTCGAATTCGGCGAACAACGGTGTGAGCATCCGGTGCCAGGCGTCGAAGGCCGTCGGGTCGGCGGCTGGCGTCTGGTGACAGAAGAAATTGACGTTGTAGGGTCGGTCGGTCAGCGCCTCGATGGCGGTCAGCTCGGCGTCCAGCGCTGCCGCATCGAGCATGCCGGCCGGGATCGAACCCAGCCCGCCGGCCTCGCACACCGCCGCGGCCAGCAGGTGATTCTGCGCACCGGCCATGGGTGCCTGGATGATCGGGTGCTCGATGCCGAAGAGATCGCGCAGGTCCATGGGGCAGCTCCGTTCAGTCGTCGTGGGGCGCCACTGTAGCCCGTGTCGGTGATTGGGGAAAACGACGCCGGTCATGCCGGGCCTGCGCTGGGCAGGGCCGACAGGTAAACTGCGCCGCTCTCCAGGAGGATCAGATGAACTACCGCCACGCCTTCCATGCCGGCAACCACGCCGATGTGCTCAAACACCTGGTGTTGAGCCGGATCTTCGCCCTGCTGTCGCGCAAGGAGGCCCCGTTCGCCTACCTCGACAGCCACGCCGGCGTCGGCCTCTACGACCTGGCCGGCGACCAGGCCAGCCGTACCGGCGAGTGGCTGCAGGGCATCGCCCGCATCTGGCAGGCCGAAACCCGCCCGGCGCTACTAGACGACTACCTCGGCGTGATCCGCTCGCTCAACCCGGACGGCGTGCTGCGCTACTACCCGGGCTCGCCGGAACTGGCGCGGCAGCTGACCCGCGAGCAGGATCGGCTGCAGCTCAACGAGAAGCATCCCGAGGATGGCGCCCTGCTCAAGGACAACATGTCCGGCGACCGCCGCGTGGCGGTGCACCGGGGCGAGGGCTGGCATGTGCCGCGGGCGCTGATGCCGACCCGCGAGAAGCGCGTGGTGCTGCTGATCGACCCGCCATTCGAACAGGCCGACGAACTGAGCCGATGCGTCACGGCGCTCAAGGAAGCGCTCGGCCGCATGCGCCAGACCATCGGCGTGATCTGGTACCCGATCAAGGACGAGCGCCAGCTCAAACGCTTTTATCAGGATCTCGCCCGCAGCGGCGCCCCGAAACTGCTGCGCGCCGAACTGTTCGTCCACCCCGCCGACGACGCCAGCCGCCTGGCCGGCTCGGGCCTGGCCATCGTCAACCCGCCGTGGGGGCTGGAGGATGAACTGCGAGAGCTGTTGCCCTGGTTGGCCGAGCAGTTGGCGCAGAGCCAGGGTGGCTGGCGGCTGGACTGGCTGATCGAAGAGGCCTGAAGAGGGCCTTCGCCCGTGTAGGCATTGGCCGGCTCGGTGGGCGTCAGCCGGCCAAAACCGGCTCGCCACTAGAACAGCCTGAGCGGCTCTTCCTGCAGCGCCGACATCTGCTCGCGCAGGATCAGCACCTGGTCGCCCCAGTAGCGTTCGCTGCCGAACCAGGGAAAGCTCATGGGGAAGGCCGGGTCGTCCCAGCGTCGTGCCAGCCAGGCGCTGTAGTGCATCAGCCGCAGCGCGCGCAGGGCCTCGATCAGCGGCAGCTCGCGCGGGGCGAAATCGTGGAATTCGTTGTAGCCGTCCACCAGTTCGGCCAGCTGGCCGAGCCGCTCGTGTCGCTCGCCGGCGAGCATCATCCACAGATCCTGTACTGCCGGGCCCATGCGGCAGTCATCCAGGTCGACCAGATAGAAGGCGTCGTCGCGGGCGAGGATATTGCCCGGGTGACAATCGCCATGCAGGCGGATCGGGGTGAATTTGGTGCTGGCGAAGACATCCTCGACCCGCTTGAGCAGGTCCCGCGCCACCGACTCATACGCTGGCAGCAGGCTCCGCGGCACGAAGTTGCCTTCCAGCAACGTGCTCAGCGAATCATGGCCGAAATTCTGCACGCCCAGCGTTTCGCGATGCTCGAACGGGCGGTTGGCGCCTACCGCATGCATGCGGCCCAGCAGCTGGCCTAGGCGATAGAGCTGGTCGAGATTGCCGGGCTCCGGTGCGCGGCCGCCGCGGCGCGGGAAGAGGGCGAAGCGAAAGCCGGCGTGCTCGAACAGCGTGCTGCCGTCGCGCTCGAGGGGTGCCACCACCGGCACCTCGTGCTCGGCCAGTTCCAGACTGAACTGGTGCTCCTCGAGGATCGCCGCGTCGCTCCAGCGGCCCGGGCGATAGAACTTGGCGATCAGCGGCGTTTCGTCTTCGATGCCCACCTGATAGACGCGGTTCTCGTAGCTGTTGAGCGCCAGCACGCGGGCATCGCTGAGGTAGCCGATGCTTTCCACGGCGTCGAGGACCAGGTCCGGCGTGAGTGTGTCGAAGGGATGGGACATGACCGGCTCCGCTGACTAGGTCGTCCAGTGTACGCCCTCCATCGGTCGGCGGCTTCATTCGCCTGGTTTCGGGGTGCGCGCCAGGCAATAGACATCGACCCGTTCGGCGCCGGCGCGCTTGAGCAGGCGCGCAAGGGCTTCGGCTGTCGCGCCGGTGGTCAGCACATCGTCGACCAGCGCCAGATGCCGGCCCTTGACGTCGGCACCAGTTGCGATGGCGAAGGCCTGACGCAGGTTGCGGCGGCGGGTGGCGGCGTCCAGCTGCTGCTGAGCCGGGGTGTCGAGCACACGTTCGAGCACGCGGGCGTCGGTGGCGATGCCCAGTGGGCGGCTCAGCCAGTCGGCGAGCATCTGCGCCTGGTTGAAACCGCGCTGGCGCAAGCGACGACGGGCCAATGGCACCGGCAGCAGCAGGTCCGGCCGCGGCAGCCCCTCGGCGAAGGCGTGCTCCAGATGATGTGCCAGGCGTTCGCCGAGCAGCCGACCATAGGGCCAGCGTGCCTGGTGCTTGAAGCGGGTGATCAGCGCATCCACCGGGAAGGCGAAGCGCCAGGGCACTTCGACGTGATCGTAGCTGGGCGGTCGCTTCAGGCATTCGCCACAGACCAGCCCGCGGCTGGGCAGCGGGACCGCGCAGACCGTGCACCGACCGTCGAGCCACGGCAGATCCGCCTCGCAGGGGCTGCACAGTGGCTGACCCTCGCAGCGCTCGTCGCAGAGCAGGCAGTGGTGTTCAATAATTGACCAGTTGTAAACCATGATTCCGTTCCTGGTTGACAGCGTATCGGGCTTGGCTAACCATTCCGCATCCGTGTCAGGCCGCCGCGCCGCTATTAATTACAAGGAATGCCCATGAGCGCCACCTCCGCTTCCGTTACCCGCCACGACTGGTCTCTCGCCGAGGTCAAGGCGCTCTTCGAGCAACCCTTCAACGACCTGCTGTTCCAGGCGCAGACCGTGCATCGCCAGCACTTCGACCCCAATCGTGTTCAGGTTTCCACGCTGCTCTCGATCAAGACCGGTGCCTGCCCGGAAGACTGCAAGTACTGCCCGCAGTCCGGTCACTACAACACCGGTCTCGATAAAGAGAAACTGATGGAAGTGCAGAAGGTGCTGGAGGCCGCAGCCGAGGCCAAGGCCATCGGCTCGACGCGCTTCTGCATGGGCGCGGCCTGGAAGCATCCGTCAGCCAAGGACATGCCCTACGTGCTGAAGATGGTCGAGGGCGTCAAGGCCATGGGCCTGGAAACCTGCATGACTCTCGGCAAGCTGGATCAGGAGCAGACCCGCGCCCTGGCCGCTGCGGGCCTGGACTACTACAACCACAACCTGGATACCTCGCCGGAGTTCTACGGCAACATCATCACCACCCGCACCTACGCCGAGCGTCTGGAGACGCTGAGCTACGTGCGCGAGGCGGGGATGAAGATCTGCTCGGGCGGCATCCTCGGCATGGGTGAGTCGCTGGACGATCGCGCCGGCCTGCTGATCCAGCTGGCGAACCTGCCGGAGCACCCGGAGTCGGTGCCGATCAACATGCTGGTCAAGGTCAAGGGCACGCCGCTGGCCGAGGAACAGGACGTCGATCCGTTCGACTTCATCCGCATGCTCGCCGTGGCGCGGATCATGATGCCGAAATCCCATGTGCGTCTGTCGGCCGGGCGTGAACAGATGAACGAGCAGATGCAGGCCCTGGCGTTCTTCGCTGGCGCCAATTCGATCTTCTACGGCGAGAAGCTGCTGACCACCGCCAACCCGCAGGCGGACAAGGACATGCAGCTGTTCGCGCGTCTGGGCATCAAGCCGGAAGAACGTCAGGAGCACGCCGACGAGGTGCACCAGGCAGCCATCGAGCAGGCGCTGATCGAGCAGCGCGACAGCAAGCTGTTCTACAACGCCGCGGTCTGATCTTCTCGCCGGGGGGATGAGCGTCGCGTTCGTCCTCCCGGTGCCTGCTCTGGTTTCTTCGCAGTGACGGCCCGCTTGCGGTTGTTCACCGTCTCCGGTTCCTGCCATGACATTCGATCTCGCTTCCCGCCTCGCCGCCCGTCGTGCCGAGCACCTCTACCGCCGGCGACCGCTGCTGCAGAGTCCGCAAGGGCCTGAGGTGACGGTCGACGGTGAACGCCTGCTGGCGTTCAGCTCCAACGACTACCTGGGCCTGGCCAACCATCCCGAGGTGATCGCGGCGCTGCAGCAGGGCGCCGCGACCTGGGGCGTGGGCGGCGGTGCCTCGCATCTGGTGATCGGTCACAGCACGCCGCATCACCAGTTGGAGGAGGCGCTTGCCGAGTTCACCGGCCGGCCGCGTGCGCTATTGTTCTCCACCGGCTACACGGCCAACCTGGCCGCAGTAACCGCGCTGGTCGGGCAGGGCGACACGGTGCTGGAGGATCGGCTCAACCACGCCTCGCTGCTCGATGCCGGGCTGCTCAGCGGCGCGCGCTTCTCGCGTTATCTGCATAACGACGCGAGCAGCCTCGCCAAGCGGCTGGAAAAGGCCAGCGGCAACACCCTGGTGGTCACCGATGGCGTGTTCAGCATGGACGGCGACCTCGCCGACCTGCCGGCGCTCTGCGCCGAGGCGAAGCGACATGGCGCCTGGATGATGGTCGACGATGCCCACGGCTTCGGCCCGCTGGGCGCCACCGGCGGCGGCATCGCCGAGCATTTCGGTCTCGGGATCGACGAGGTGCCGGTGTTGGTCGGCACCCTCGGCAAGGCCTTCGGTACCGCGGGCGCCTTCGTCGCCGGCAGCGAGGAGCTGATCGAAACGCTGATCCAGTTCGCCCGTCCCTACATCTACACCACCAGCCAGCCGCCGGCGGTGGCCTGTGCCACACTGAAAAGCCTGGAACTGCTGCGCAGCGAGGGCTGGCGCAGAGACCAGCTGAACCGACTGGTCGCGCGCTTTCGCGCCGGCGCGGCGCAGATCGGCCTGACGCTGATGGCCAGCCCGACGCCGATCCAGCCGGTGCTGGTGGGCAGCAGTGTGCGGGCGCTGAGGTTGTCGGCCTTGCTGCGCGAGCGCGGCATCCTGGTCGGCGCCATACGTCCGCCGACCGTTCCGGCCGGTAGCGCGCGACTGCGGATCACCCTCACCGCGAGCCACAGCGATGCGCAGCTCGAGCGCCTGCTGGAGGCGCTGGCCGAGTGCTGGGCCCTGTTGCCCGAGGAGTGCGACGATGCGTGATCGACTGATTCTTCTACCCGGCTGGGCGTTCGGCCCGGCGGCGCTGGAACCCCTGGCCGAACTGCTGCGCGAGCGTGAACCGCGGTTGCAGGTCGAGATCGCGTTGCTGCCAACGCAACCGCAATCCGGCGCCTGGCTTGACGAACTGGATGCGCGAGTGCCGCCTGACAGCTGGTTGGCCGGCTGGTCGCTGGGCGGCATGCTGGCCACGCAACTGGCCGCGCGTCGCGGCGACAGCTGCCCCGGCCTGATCACCATCTGCAGCAACCCCTGCTTTCGCAGTCGCGACGACTGGCCGACGGCCATGCAAGCGGAAGTGTTCGATGCCTTCGAGGAAGCCTTCCGCCTCGGCCCGGACGACACGCTCAAGCGCTTCAGTTTGCTCTGCAGTCGCGGCGCCTACGATCCACGCACCCTTGCCCGACAATTGCAGGTGAGCCTGCTGGATCAGCCGCAGGCGGTGTCGGCCGCGGGTCTGCGCCTGCTCGCCGAACTGGACGGGCGCGCGGCACTGCAGCGCTATGTCGGGCCGCAGCTTCACCTGTTCGCCGGCAGCGATGCGCTGGTACCGGCGGCCGCGGCCGAGGCGTTGCTGGCCTGCCTGCCGGATGTGGAGGTCGATGTGCTGGCCAATGCCAGCCATGGTTTGCCGCTGGAACGCGCGGAAGACGTGGCGACGGCCATGCTGGCCTTCATGGGTGAGGGCGAGGATGACTGACAGCACCACCCTGTTGCCGGACAAGCGCCAGGTCGCCGCGTCCTTTTCCCGCGCGGCGGCGAGCTACGACAGCGTCGCGGCCCTGCAGCGGCAGGTCGGCAACCAGCTGCTGGCGCGGCTGCCCGCCGATCTGCAGGTCGCCAGCTGGCTCGATCTGGGTAGCGGCACCGGCTATTTCTCTCGCGTGCTGGGAAGCCGCTTCGTGCACGCCGAGGGTGTCGCACTGGATATCGCCGAAGGAATGCTGCGCCATGCCCGGCCGCAGGGAGGCGCGCGGTATTTCGTGGCTGGCGACGCCGAACGCCTGCCGCTGCGCGATGCTGGCCTGGACCTGATCTTTTCCAGCCTGGCCCTGCAGTGGTGCGAAGATTTCGCCAGCGTGCTCGGCGAGGCGCGACGGGTGCTTCGCCGAGGCGGCACCTTTGCCTTCAGCAGCCTCTGTGTGGGCACCCTGCAGGAGCTGCGTGACAGCTGGCAGGCGGTGGACGGTTTCACCCACGTCAACCGTTTTCGCACCCTCGACACCTACCAGCGACTCTGCCGGGACAGCGGTCTGCAACTGCTCGGCCTCGAGGTTCGCCCCGAGGTGCTGCATTTTGCCGATCTGCGGCAGCTGACCCACGAACTCAAGGCGCTGGGCGCGCACAACCTCAATCCCGGTCGCCCGGGCGGGCTCACCGGCCGTGCACGCATCCGCGCGTGGGTCAGCGCCTACGAGCGCTACCGCCAGGCCGAGGGGCTGCCGGCCACCTATCAGGTCGTCTACGGCCTGCTGCGCAAGGAATCGTGAAATGAGTCTGGCCTTCTTCGTCGCCGGTACCGATACCGATGTCGGCAAGACCACCATCGCCGCCGGCCTGCTGCATGCCGCCCGCGTGCAGGGGATGTCCACCGCGGCGATCAAGCCGGTCGCCTCCGGCTGCGAACTGACCGACGCCGGCCTGCGCAACAGCGACGCATTGGCGCTGCAGGCCGAGTGCAGTCCAGCGCTGGATTACGCCACGGTAAACCCGTTCGCCTTTGCGCCAGCGATCGCGCCGCATATCGCCGCTCGCGAAGCCTGTGTCGAGCTGAGCGCCGAGCGTCTGGTTCAAGTGATACGGCCGGGCTTGGCGCGGCAGGCCGATTTCACCCTGGTGGAAGGTGCAGGCGGCTGGCGCGTGCCGCTCAACGCGCAGGAAAGTCTTTCGGCGGTCGTGCAGGCGCTGGGCTTGCCGGTGATCCTGGTCGTCGGCGTGCGGCTGGGGTGCATCAATCACGCGGTGCTCAGTGCCGAGGCGATTGCCCGGGATGGGCTGGCGCTGGCCGGCTGGGTGGCCAACATCGTCGACCCGGCAACCTCGCGTCTGGAGGAGAATCTGGCGACGCTGGCCGAGCTGCTGCCAGCGCCCTGTCTCGGCCGTGTGCCGCGTCTGGACCAGCCAGATGCTCAGGAGGTCGCCCGCCATCTGTCGCTCGGCGCCCTGCAACTGCCGAGCGGTCGAGGTTCCACGAACTAGCGCCTTGCCGGCGCAACCGGCATCTGCTTGAATGCTGGCAACCTGATAGCGCGTGGAGCGAACCATGCAGATCACCAACAGCCTCATGGGCGCCGGGCTGAGCGCCTTCCAGAACGGTCAGCAGCGCGTCGAGCAGGCCGCATCCAGCATCGCCTCCGCCAGTGCGCCCGCGCTGGGCAATTCCCAGGCGGTCGCCGAACTCACCGAAGAGCTGATCCAGCTGAAAGTCGGCGAGCACACTGCCAAGCTCGGCGCCCGCATGATCCAGAGCGCCGACGAAGTGCTCGGTACGCTGATCGACACTCAGGCCTGATCGAGCTTCCCGTTCCCCTTTCTCTTGCTGCGAGCGCGCCGCTCTGCCAGGCGCCTGTTCGGCTGTTTCCACGCTCGTTGTCTGGCTCGCCATCGCTTACGCCACCCCGACAAGTGATTGCAACAATGCATTTCCAGTAGACCCATCTGCCTTGTCTGGCATCGAGGCGGGTGCGACTGTGCCCGTAATCTGGCCGATTCAGCCGATCGACGGCGACCCTTCCCCTGCTTGACATCGCTCAGGTCGAAACGTATGTTTCAAACGCCTGTTTGACCCATCGGGCGTATCGTCCGACGGTCGGAATCGAATTCGAATGGCCGGACTTGCCGGTCAGCTGCAACAAGAACTCACCGCTGAGGTTTACGCTATGCCCGATTACAAGGCCCCCTTGCGCGATATCCGCTTCGTACGTGACGAGCTGCTCGGCTACGAGGCGCACTATCAGAGCCTCCCGGGATGTGAAGACGCCACCCCGGACATGGTCAATGCCATTCTCGATGAAGGCGCGAAGTTCTGTGAGCAGGTGCTGGCACCGCTGAACCGCGTCGGTGATACCGAGGGCTGTACCTGGAGCGAGTCCGGCGTGAAGACGCCGACCGGCTTCAAGGAGGCCTATCAGCAGTTCGTCGAAGGCGGCTGGCCGAGCCTGGCCCACGACGTCGAGCACGGCGGCCAGGGCCTGCCTGAGTCCCTCGGCATGGCCATGAGTGAAATGATCGGTGAAGCCAACTGGTCCTGGGGCATGTACCCCGGCCTGTCCCACGGCGCCATGAACACCCTGCATGCCCACGGCACTCCCGAGCAGCAGCAGACCTACCTGACCAAGCTGGTATCCGGCCAGTGGACCGGCACCATGTGCCTGACCGAGCCGCACTGCGGTACCGACCTGGGCATGCTGCGCACCAAGGCCGAGCCGCAGGCCGACGGCAGCTACAAGATCACCGGCACCAAGATCTTCATCTCCGCCGGCGAGCACGACATGGCCGAGAACATCGTCCACATCGTGCTGGCCCGCCTGCCCGACGCCCCTGCCGGTACCAAGGGCATCTCCCTGTTCATCGTGCCGAAGTTCCTGCCGAACGCCGAAGGCGAGGCGGGCGAGCGCAACGGCGTGTCCTGCGGCTCCATCGAGCACAAGATGGGTATCCACGGCAACGCCACCTGCGTGATGAACTTCGACGGCGCCACTGGCTTCCTGATCGGCCCGCCGAACAAGGGGCTGAACTGCATGTTCACCTTCATGAACACCGCGCGCCTGGGTACCGCGCTGCAGGGCCTGGCCCACGCCGAAGTGGCCTTCCAGGGCGGCATCAAGTACGCCCGCGAGCGTCTGCAGATGCGTTCGCTGACCGGCCCCAAGGCTCCGGAAAAGGCCGCCGACCCGATCATCGTGCATCCGGACGTGCGCCGCATGCTGCTGACCATGAAGGCCTTCGCCGAAGGCAACCGCGCCATGCTCTACTTCGCCGCCAAGCAGGTCGACGTGATGCAGCGCAGCCAGGACGAGGAGCAGCGCAAGGCGGCTGACGCCATGCTGGCCTTCCTCACCCCGATCGCCAAGGCGTTCATGACCGAAGTCGGCTTCGAAGCGGCCAACCACGGCGTGCAGATCTACGGTGGCCACGGCTTCATCGCCGAGTGGGGCATGGAGCAGAACGTGCGCGACAGCCGCATCTCCTGCCTGTACGAAGGCACCACCGGCATCCAGGCGCTCGACCTGCTCGGCCGCAAGGTGCTGATGACTCAGGGCGAGGCGCTCAAGGGCTTCACGAAGATCGTGCACAAGTTCTGCCAGGCCAACGAAGGCAACGATACCGTCAAGGAATTCGTCGAGCCGCTGGCCAAGCTGAACAAGGAATGGGGCGAGCTGACCATGAAGGTCGGTATGGCCGCCATGAAGAACCGCGAAGAAGTCGGTGCCGCATCGGTCGACTATCTGATGTACTCCGGCTATGCATGCCTGGCCTACTTCTGGGCCGACATGGCGCGCGTCGCAGCCGAGAAGCTGGCGGCCGGCACCGAGGAAGAGGGCTTCTACAAGGCCAAGCTGCAGACTGCTCGCTTCTACTTCGCACGCATCCTGCCGCGTACCCGTACCCATGTGGACGCCATGCTGTCCGGCGCCGACAACCTGATGGAGATGGCCGAGGAAGATTTCGCCCTCGGCTACTGATCGGTTGCTGCTGAAGAAGGCCGCTGCATCTGCAGCGGTTTTTTTTTGCGCCGATTTCGGCCGGTCTGCAAGACAACTGTGCTTTTCGACCTTTTGGCTGCACATCCGTAACCGTTAAGGCAAAATGCCAGCTTTTCTCGCTGCGCCGGTATTCTCGTGTCGCGCCCCTATTCGCCTCGCTTCAGCCACTTCCCTGCACCGCTGGCATTGTTGCTTGGCGGCGAGGCGATCGCACGCCAGGTCGTGCTGAACGAGTTCTTCACTTCGCTGTACAACGTGCTGCCGACGGTACTGTTGCTGCTCGGTGGGGCGCTGTGCGCGATGTACGGCCGCATTCGCGAGCTGTTCCTGCTGCTGTGCGTCTATATCGTCTATTTCCTGCTCGACACTCACGCCGACTATTACCGGGCCCATGGCAGATTGCTGGACGACGCGGCCCTGACGTTCCATCTGTGCAGTCTGTTGCTACCGCTTTTATATGGCTTGTATGGCCTGTGGCGAGAGCGCAGCCTCCTGGCACTGGATGGTCTGGCCCGGGCGTCGGTGCTGTTTGCCCTGGGCGTCGTTGCGGTCGCGTTGGCGAAGCGATTTCCGGAGGAGCTGCACGCCTGGCTGGTGGTGATCCGCTGGCCATCGCTGCAGGCCGATTGGCTACCGCTCATCCAGCTGGCCTATCCCGCTTTCATCGTTGCGCTGGCGTTGCTGGTGGTGCAATACCTGCGGCAGCCCAGGCCTTCACATGCGGCGCAGATCGTCGCGCTGATCGCCTTGCTGCTGATGCTGCCTCAGACGTTCAGTCGCATCGCCGCACTGAACATCCTCAGCAGCCACGTGTTGCTCATGCTGGTCGTGGCCATCGCTCACGAAGCCTATCTCATGGCCTTTCGCGACGAGCTGACCGGTCTGCCGGGGCGGCGTGCGCTAAACGAGCGACTGCAGCGCCTCGGCCGGCAGTACGTGCTGGCCATGGCGGACGTGGATCATTTCAAGAGTTTCAACGATACCCATGGCCATGATGTCGGCGACCAGGTGCTGAAAATGGTGGCCAGCCGCCTACGCAAGGTCGGTGGTGGCGGGCGCGCCTATCGCTACTGTGGCGAGGAGTTCACTCTGGTGTTTCCGGGGCGTAGCATCGAGCAGTGTCTGCCGCACCTGGAGGCTGTCCGCCAAGCGATTGAGGGGTACGCACTGCAACTGCGTGACGCCAGCAAGCGACCCAAGGATGACCGCCAAGGACGTATGGCACGTGGTCATTCATCGACAGCGCAGGTGTCGGTGACCATCAGTATCGGGGTGGCCGAGCGGCAGGGCGACCAGCGCAGCCCGGAGGAAGTCATCAAGGCGGCCGATCAGGCGCTGTATGGCGCCAAGAAGGCCGGACGCAATTGCGTTCGGGTGCATGGCAGCGGGCGCGGCGCAGTGCGTATGGCCGGCCATTCGCGTTAGGGCTGTAGCGGTTCGCTTATGACCGCACAAAACTATCTGGTCATAAAAAGACGCTTAATCCTGCCCTGGTTGTTCGGTTAGACTCGCTGGAAACGGCCCACAGTGGCTGCAACCCAGTGTCTTGCGAGGAACCTTGCCATGGCTGACTACCAAGCGCCGCTGCGCGACATGCGTTTTGTCCTGAATGAAGTCTTCGATGCGCCGAAGCTCTGGCAGGCGCTGCCAGCCCTGGCCGAGGTGGTCGACGCGGAAACCGCCGACGCGATCCTCGAAGAGGCCGGCAAGATCACCGCCAACAGCATCGCCCCGCTCAATCGCAGTGGTGACGAAGAGGGTTGCCGCTGGGACGGCGGTGCGGTGTCGACACCGGCCGGCTATCGCGAGGCCTATCAGCTGTACGCTGAAGGTGGCTGGGTGGGTGTCGGTGGTGACCCGGCATTCGGTGGCATGGGCATGCCCAAGGTCATCTCGGCGCAGGTGGAGGAAATGATGAACTCCGCCAGCCTGGCGTTCGGTCTGTATCCGATGCTGACGTCCGGCGCCTGCTTGTCGATCTACGCCCATGCCAGCGAAGAGCTTAAGCAGAAGTACCTGCCGAACATGTACGCCGGCGTCTGGTCCGGTTCCATGTGCCTGACCGAGCCGCATGCCGGTACCGACCTCGGCATCATCCGCACCAAGGCCGAGCCGCAGGCCGATGGCTCCTACAAGGTCAGTGGTACCAAGATCTTCATCACGGGTGGCGAGCACGACCTGACCGACAACATCATCCATCTGGTACTGGCCAAGCTGCCGGATGCGCCGGCCGGTTCGCGCGGCATCTCCCTGTTCCTGGTGCCGAAGGTTCTGGTCAACGACGACGGCTCGCTCGGCGAGCGCAACTCGCTGTCCTGCGGTTCGATCGAACACAAGATGGGTATCCAGGCCTCCGCCACCTGCGTTATGAATTTCGATGGCGCTACCGGCTGGATGGTCGGCGAACCCAACAAGGGTCTGGCGGCGATGTTCACCATGATGAACTACGAGCGTCTGGGCGTCGGTATCCAGGGCTTGGCCACTGGCGAGCGTTCCTACCAGAGCGCCATCGAGTACGCTCGCGAGCGCATCCAGAGCCGTGCCCCGACTGGCCCGGTGGCGCAGGACAAGGCGGCCGATCCCATCATCGTGCATCCCGATGTGCGGCGCATGCTGCTGACCATGAAGGCCTTGAACGAAGGTGGGCGTGCGTTTTCCAGCTACGTCGCGCTGCAGCTCGATATCGCCAAGTTCAGCGACGACGAAGCGGCACGGCAGCGGGCCGAGGCGCAGGTTGCGCTGCTGACGCCGGTGGCCAAGGCCTTCCTCACCGACATGGGATTGGAAACCACTGTGCACGGTCAGCAGGTGTTCGGCGGCCACGGCTTCATTCGCGAATGGGGCCAGGAGCAACTGGTGCGCGATTGCCGTATTACCCAGATATACGAAGGCACCAACGGCATCCAGGCGCTGGATCTGGTCGGACGCAAGATTGTCGGCAGCGGCGGCACCATGTATCAGGCGTTCGTCGATGAGATCCGCGCATTCGTCGCCAGTGCCGGTGCGGATCTGCGCGAGTTCACCGAGCCCCTCAAGGCTGCGCTGGACAATCTGGACGAGCTGACCGCCTGGGTGATCGATCAGGCCAAGGCCAATCCGAACGAGATCGGCGCCGCTTCGGTCGAGTACCTGCACGTGTTCGGCTACACCGCGTACGCCTACATGTGGGCGCGCATGGCAGCGGTGGCACTGGCGAAGCAGGGCGAGGGCGATTTCTATCAGAGCAAGCTGGGCACGGCGCGTTTCTACTTTGCCCGGCTGTTGCCGCGCATCCACTCGCTGACGGCGTCAGTCAAGGCCGGCAGCGAGTCGCTCTACCTGCTGGATGCCGCGCAGTTTTGAGGTCGAGCCGGCTTAATCTAAAGGCAATATGAAATTATTTGGCCATGACGCGGAACGATTAAGCCGGGCCACAGGTCATAAAACTCGCGCAATGTAAGCCTGGACTTACAGCCCTGCATCATGGATGACGCGGTGTAGGAAAAGGCTTACAAAGCGTGATGTAAAATGGCTACTACTGGCTCACAAGGCCTGGCAGTAATCTTCCGCATCAGGAATGTGGCGCAGGAAGCGCGATCAAACAACACGGACCACACAGGGAGCGGTGCCAGGACGGCGCGCGATCAAGGATGTCAGGATTCAGTCTGCAGAGCCCCGCTTCGGCGGGGTTTTTCTTTTCTGCCCAGTCCGCCGTTTGCCAAGCAGCAGGGACGCCTGGCGAAGCGCAGCATTAACTCGACTGCACCGCATCAATCCGGCATGCAGACGCCGGTCCCGCCGAGTCCGCAATAACCTCCTGGGTTCTTCGCCAGATACTGCTGGTGGTACGCCTCCGCATAGTAGAAAGGCGGGGCGTCGGCAATCTCGGTAGTGATCTGCGCAAAGCCCGCCTGGCTCAGGCGCTGCTGAAAGCGCTCACGACTGGCTTCGGCCGCGCTGCGCTGCTGCGCGTCCATGCAGTAGATCGCCGACCTGTACTGACTGCCCACATCGTTGCCCTGACGCATTCCCTGGGTCGGGTTGTGTGCTTCCCAGAAGATGCGCAGCAAGGTTTCGTAATCGATCACCTTGGGGTCGAACACCACCAGCACCGCTTCGGTGTGACCGGTGAGTCCGGAGCACACTTCGTCGTAGGTCGGGTTCGGCGTAATCCCTCCGGCGTAGCCCACCGCCGTCGTCCACACCCCGGGTTGTTCCCAGAAGCGACGTTCCGCGCCCCAGAAACAGCCCATGCCGAAGACCGCCTGTTGCAGGCCGGCCGGGAATGGTGGCTGCAGCGGATTGCCGTTCACGTGGTGCGCCGGCGGGACCGGCATCGCCGTCGAGCGGCCGGGCAGCGCCTGTTCTGCCGTGGGCAGTGCTTGTTTGTTGACCAGTATCTGCGAGCGTAGCGACATGCGGGCCTCGATCGGGGGACGGTAGCTGAGCCCTAGGCTACAAAAAGGCAGGCCGGCAGCGAAAGCGCACCAGCGACCGTGCGTCGCCACGCTTTCCGCCTATCAGCACCAGTGAGGGTAGCGGCGCAGGGCATCGGTCAGTCCGGTGCCCGGGATCGGCTTGTCGAACAGATAGCCCTGGCCGATATCGCAACGATGTCGGCGGAGAAACTTCAGCTGCTCCGGCGTTTCGATGCCTTCGGCGACGACCTTGAGGTGCAGCTTGCGCGCCATGGCGATCACCGCCGAGGTGATTTCCACGTCGTCCTGGTTGTCAGGGATGTCCTTGATGAAGCTGCGATCGATCTTGATCACATCGATGGGGAATTTCTTCAGGTAGCTGAGCGAGGAGTAACCGGTGCCGAAATCGTCCATGGCCAGCGTCAGGCCCAGCGCCTTGAGGCCGATCAGCTGTTGACGGGTTTCCTCGGTGGCATCGAGCAGCAGGCTCTCGGTCAGCTCCAGTTCCAGTTGCCCGGCGGGGAGCTTTTCCTCCAGCAAAATCGCCGCGATGGAGCTCAGCAGGTCCGGGTCGGAGAACTGTTTGGGTGACAGGTTGATGGCGATCTGGGGTTTGCCCAGACCCAGTTCCGACAGCGTAACGCCCATGCGGCAGGCTTCGCGAACGACCCATTTGCCGATCGGAATGATCAACCCGGTCTCTTCCGCGACGCTGATGAACTGGTCCGGGCGGATCATGCCTTTTTCCGGGTGGTTCCAGCGCAGCAGCGCCTCCAGCCCCTGCAGCCGGCCGGTGTGCAGGCACAGCTTAGGCTGATAGAACACCTCCAACTCGTTCTGCAGCAGCGCGCGGCGAAGATTGTTCTCGACGAAGAGCTTGTAGTTGGCCTCGGCATGCAGGGCTTCGGTGAATATCTGCACCTGGTTCTTGCCGTTCGCCTTGGCCTTGTGCAGCGCCTGCCCGGCATGCTTCATCAGGGTTTCCGGGTCGCGCCCGTGTTGCGGTGAGCAGGCCAGCCCCAGCGAGCCGCTGACGCTGATCAGCTGCTTGTCAACGAACAGTGGCTTGTCGAGGATGCGCAGCACCTGATCCGCCAGTCTTATGCCTTCCTCCAGGCCCTTGTCATCGAACAGCAGGGCGAACTCGTTGCTGGCGAAACGTGCCAGCACGCTCTGCTGGCTGAGGCCGTCGCGCAGCCGGCGTGCGAGGCTGGTAAGCAGCTTGTCGCCGGTCTGGTGGCCAAGGCTGTCATTGATTCGCTTGAAGTTGTCGATGTCCACCAGCAGCAGGCAGAGCCTCGGCTCGGCGCCTGCGGCGAAGCGCTCCTCGATACTGCGGATGAAGAAAGGACGATTGCCCAGGTTGGTCAGGTTGTCGGTGTAGGCCAGGCGCTCGATGTGCTGATGGGCCAGCTTGCTGCGGGTGATGTCCTCGTAGATGCCGATGTAGTGGGTGAGCATGCCGTCGTCGTTGAAGACCTTCGAGATCGACAGCTGCCCCCAGTAGGGCTCCAGATTCTTTCGCCTTGAGCGAAACTCGCCCTGCCAGCTGTTGCTGTGGGCGAGTACCGACGAGGTGTCGAACAGCAGCTCTCCGAGGTTTTCCAGAGCCTTGAGATCGGCCAGGCGCTGACCGCGCACTTCGGACTCGGAGAATTGGCTGATGGCGGTGAAGGCAGGGTTCACGTATTCCACGCGACCGTCCCGGTCCACCAGGATGAAGGCGCTGGCGCTCTGCTCCACTGCGCGCTGGAACAGGCCAAGCATGTGGGTTGCACTCAGGCGCTGCTGGTTGGCCAGTACCTGCGCGTACTGATCGGCCAGTTCACCGGCGAAGGCGATTTCGTCGGCATGCCAGGCCCGTGGCTTGCCGCTGTGCTGCAGGCTGAGCACGCCGATCACTTCACCACCGACCCGTATGCTGGCATCCAGAATCGAGCGAATGGCTTGCGGGCGATAGACGCATTCGTCCAGTTCACAGGTGCGGTGATCCTGGCCAACGTCCTGGGCATCTATGGCGCGGCCGCTCTGCAGCGCCTGCAGATAGCGCGGATAGGGCGCGAGCTCCAACGCGGGTGGCGTTTCGTAATGGTCTCCGTCGAGTCGGTAGCACGCCACCGGCTCCAGGCGCGTGCCGTTCAGATGCCAGATCGTGGCACGGCCCAGCTCGTAGACCTCGCAGGCCGCCTGGGTAATCAGCTGCGCGGCCTCCTGCTGTGGGTTGGCGGAGCCGTAGCGATGCCGAGCCAGCCGGACGATCAGGTTCTGCTGGGTGCGTGAGCGCAGCATGTGCTCGATATGCTCGTCCTGGGCTTGCTCATGCTGTTGCAGCGCGGCGCGGAGCCTGGCGTTCTGTACCCGCAGATCCTGCTCCGATTCGGGCTGGCCGCCGGACATCAGATAGCCTCTGAGCAGCTCGCGGCCGTACTGCTGGAAGGCTTCGCCGAGTTCGGTGATCTCCAGCACGCCTTCTGGGCCGTGCAGGCGATAGCTCACCGAGTAGTGGCCGCGTTCGGCCAACTGTTGCTGGATGTCCTCATGCAGCTGGTGGCGGGCGCTGGGCTCCATGAGGCTGGCGTAGGGGGAGTCGACCAGAGAGCACAGGTCGGCGGCACAGACGCCGATGGTTCGTTCGCAAGCAGGGTCAAGGAACAACAATGTCCAACTGGATTCGTTCAGGCGCTCGAAACGCAGCATGCCGAGCCGTGATGGCACTGGCAACTGCGTCACAACCTCGGTCGCCAGACGACTGGCGGCATCGGTATGTATTTTCATCGAGCGGCTGGCTTCCAGTATGCTCCACGGAGTTGGGCGGGCCTGAGCTCCAGGTGCCGTTCCAGCGAAGGACGATGGCTAAATAATATTAATTCAGGCAAGGGTGCATCATGCGACAGGGACTGACAAGTCGGCTTGCGAAGTTAGTGATGGTCTCGGTTTTCTGCGTGCTCGGAACACCGCTGATGGCGAGTGAAACCGTCGAATTCGGCTCCGACGAGTCGGCGCGCTATCTCACTGAATTAAAGAAACTTTACCTGACCAACAGCGATCGTGAAGCGCTGCTGGCGCATAGTAACGGAATGCTCGATACCTATGCATTACGCGCCGGTTATCAGGTCGGGCAGAGCAACCCGCAGGACTTCCTCTACGAGCTGAGCGTATCCGCCCCCGGCGAGCTGCGCATTCGCGAGGAAGTGCGTGGCAGCGGCGGCGGCGTTGCCGTGCGCAATCGCAGCCTGTCGGTCTTTGGGCTCGATCCGTACCTGCAATATCAGTGTCCTCCCCAAGGTCCGAGCTGTTCGATCAACAGCCCCGTCGACGGTCTCCCGCTGGTGGTCATCGTGCGCGACCCCAAAGGAGCAGAAGAGCTGGCCAAGGCGTTGTCCTTCCTGATCCGCAATCTGCAGAAAGGCTGAAGCAACGCCTGACGGCGGACACTAGGGTTCGTCTGCCGCGACCAAGCCTTCACCTTCTTCCCGCTCAATAAAAAACGCCGCGGTCTCTCTGCGAGAACGCGGCGTTTTTTTCGCGCCGTTACAGCAGCATGGTGCGGATATCGGCCAGCAGCTCCGACAGGCGCTTGGTGAAGCGCGCCGCTGCGGCACCGTTGATCACCCGGTGGTCGTAGGAGAGCGACAGCGGCAGCATCAGGCGGGGCTGGAAGGCCTTGCCATCCCACACCGGCTGCATGGCCGCCTTGGAGACGCCTAGGATCGCCACTTCCGGCGCATTGACGATCGGCGTGAAGCCGGTGCCGCCGATGTGGCCGAGGCTGGAGATCGTGAAGCAGGCGCCCTGCATCGCATCCGGAGAAAGCTTCTTGGTGCGGGCCTTCTCAGCCAGCTCGGCGGCCTCGCCGGCCAGTTGCAGCAGACTCTTCTGGTCGACGTTGCGAATCACCGGGACCATCAGGCCATCCGGCGTGTCGACGGCGAACCCTACGTGCACATACTTCTTGCGGATCAGCGCTTTGCCGCTCGGGGCCAGCGAACTGTTGAAGTCCGGCAGTTCCTTTAGCAGGTGCGCGCACGCCTTGAGCAATAGCGGCAGCACGGTGAGCTTGACCCCAGCCTTCTCGGCGATCGCCTTCTGCGCAACGCGGAAAGCTTCCAGCTCGGTAATGTCGGCCGACTCGAACTGGGTCACGTGCGGTACGTTCAGCCAGCTGCGATGCAGGTTGGCGGCACCTACCTGCATCAGGCGGGTCATCGGCACTTCTTCGACTTCACCGAACTTGCTGAAGTCGATCGTCGGGATCGGCGGAATGCCCGCCCCGCCGGTAGTACCTTCGGCAGGAGCCTGCTTCACCTTGTGCAGCATGTTCTTGACGTAGGCCTGGACGTCTTCCTTGAGGATGCGTCCCTTCGGGCCAGTGGCCGGAACATCAGTCAGTTCTACGCCAAACTCGCGTGCAAGCATGCGTACCGCCGGCCCCGCATGCACCTTGGTGCCAGCCTTGCTCGGGCCGCTGACCGCCGGAGCCGGCGTCGCGGCAGCCTTCGCCTCGGGAACGCCTTGCTTGTTTGGTGCGACGGCCTGCTGCTGCGGCGCAGCCTCTTCCGCCTTGGGAGCGGGTTTCTTCGCCGGTGCGGTGCCTTGGACCTTTAGGGTCAGGATCAGATCGCCGGTCTTGGCCTCGTCACCGACCTTGATCGACAGCGATTCCACCACCCCCGCCTTGGGCGCAGGAATTTCCATGCTGGCCTTGTCGGACTCAAGGGTAATCAGCGACTGATCCGCCTCGACGCTGTCCCCGGCCTTGACCATCACTTCGATGACATTGGCGCTGCCGCTGGAACCGATGTCCGGGATACGCACTTCTTCCACGGATTCGCCGGCGGCTTCGGCAGGCTCTTCAGCTGCCGGCTCGCTCAGCGTTTGCTTCGGAGCGCTTGCGGCCTGGCTCGCTGGCGCCTTGCCTGCTGCTGGCTTGCTGGACGCTGCGCCTTTGAGAATCAGGATCAGATCGCCGGTGCCGACTTCGTCGCCCACCTTGACCGAAATGCTCTCGATCACGCCGGCGGCAGGAGACGGAATCTCCATGCTGGCCTTGTCCGACTCGAGCGTGATCAACGCTTGTTCGGCGGCAATGGTATCGCCGGCTTTGACCGCGATCTCGATTACGCTGGCTTTGCCCGAGGAGCCGATATCAGGAACCTTGATCTCCTGTGTCTCGCCTTCGCCGGCCGAGGCCGAAGCATCGTCGTCGCCCGGAGGCGTCGGCGCTTCGGCTTCATCTGTCGGGCCGCCGGTCGCTGCGCCAGCGGGTTCGGCTGCAGCCTGTGCCGGAGCCGCACTGTCCTGGCCTTCTTCGCTTTCCAGCTCCAGCAGCTCGTCGCCTTCTTTCAGACGATCGCCGAGCTTGACCTTCAGGCTCTTCACCACGCCCGCCTTGGGCGCTGGAATTTCCATGCTGGCCTTGTCGGACTCGAGCGTCAGGATGCTCTGGTCGGCTTCGATACGGTCGCCGACCTTGACGAACAATTCGATTACTTCACCCTCACCACTGCCGATGTCGGGTACGCGTATGGTTTCACTCACAATAGGTTCTCCTGTGCGCACGCATCAGCAATCCAGCGGATTGCGCTTCTCGGGGTCGATACCGAACTCGGTGATGGCGTTGGCCACCACGGTGCGTTCGATGGCGCCGCGATCGGCGAGTGCTTGCAGTGCGGCCACAGTCACCCAACGACGGTCGACCTCGAAGAAATCACGCAGCTTGGCGCGCGAGTCGCTGCGGCCGAAGCCGTCAGTGCCGAGCACCTGATATTCGCGCGACGGCACCCACTGACGGATCTGGTCGGCGAACAGCTTCATGTAGTCGGTCGAGGCGATGACCGGGCCTTCGCGACCTTCCAGGCACTGCTGGACGTAGCTCTTGCGCGGCTCCTCGGTCGGGTGCAAACGATTCCAGCGATCCACCGCCAGACCGTCACGGCGCAGTTCGTTGAAGCTGGTCACGCTCCAGACGTCGGCGCCCACGCCCATCTTGGCGAGGATGTCCACCGCGGCGCGGACTTCGCGCAGGATCGTGCCCGAACCCAGCAGCTGCACACGGTGCTTGAAGTCGCCCTTGGCTTCTTCGAGCAGGTACATGCCCTTGATGATGCCGTCCTCGACACCCTGCGGCATGGCCGGCTGCTGGTAGTTCTCGTTCATCACGGTGATGTAGTAGTAGACGCTCTTCTGCTGCTCCATCATCTCGTGCATGCCGTGGTGCATGATGACCGCCAGCTCGTAGCCGTAGGTGGGGTCATAGCTGCGGCAGTTGGGGATGGTGCTGGCGAGGATGTGGCTGTGGCCGTCCTCGTGCTGCAGGCCTTCACCGTTGAGCGTGGTGCGCCCGGAAGTGCCGCCCAGCAGGAAGCCGCGGGTCTGGGCATCGCCGGCCGCCCAGGCCAGGTCGCCGATCCGCTGGAAGCCGAACATCGAGTAGAAGATGTAGACCGGCAGCATCGGCTGGTTGTAGTTGCTGTAGGCGGTACCTGCGGCGATGAACGAGGAGAACGCACCGGCTTCGTTCAGACCTTCCTGGAGGATCTGGCCGTCTTTCTCTTCGCGGTAGTACATCACCTGGTCGCGGTCGACCGGCTCGTACAGCTGCCCCACCGGTGAGTAGATACCCAGCTGGCGGAACATGCCTTCCATGCCGAAAGTGCGCGCCTCGTCGGCGAGAATCGGCACGATACGCTTGCCGAGATCCTTGTCCTTGACCAGCTGCGAGAGGATGCGGCCGAAGGCCATGGTGGTGGAAATCTCGCGGTCACCGGAGCCGTCGAGCACTGCCTTGAGGGTCTCCAGCGGCGGTGTCGGGATGCTGAAGCTCTTCGGCCGGCGCTGCGGCAGATGCCCGCCCAGCTTGTCGCGGCACTTGCGCAGGTACTTCATTTCCGCGCTGTCTTCGGCCGGGCGATAGAACGGCAGCTCTTCGAGTTGCGAGTCGTTGACGGGGATGTCGAAGCGATCGCGGAATTTCTTCAGGCTGTCGATATCGACTTTCTTGGTGTTGTGGGCGATGTTCTTCGCCTCACCGGCACCGGTGCCGTAGCCCTTGATGGTCTTGGCGAGAATGACCGTTGGCTGGCCTTTGTGGTTGACCGCCTGGTGATAGGCCGCATAGACCTTGTACGGATCGTGGCCGCCGCGGTTGAGCTTCCAGACTTCCTCGTCGGACATGCTCTCGACACGCTTGAGCAGTTCGGGGTCAGCACCAAAGAAGTGTTTGCGCACATAGGCGCCGTCTTTGGCCTTGTAGTTCTGGTATTCCCCGTCGATCGCCTCGTCCATGCGCCGCTGCATGCGGCCGTCTTCGTCGGCGGCGAACAGCGGATCCCACAGGCGACCCCAGACCACCTTGTTGACGTTCCAGTTGGCGCCTTTGAATACGCCTTCCAGTTCCTGAATGATCTTACTGTTGCCGCGCACCGGGCCGTCCAGACGCTGCAGGTTGCAGTTGATGACGAACACCAGGTTGTCGAGATTCTCACGGCCGGCGAGGGAAATGGCGCCGAGGGTTTCCGGCTCGTCGCATTCGCCGTCACCGATGAAGCACCAGACGCGCTGCTTGCCTTTCGGAATGAAGCCGCGGTTTTCCAGGTACTTCATGAAGCGTGCCTGGTAGATCGCAGTGATCGGGCCGAGGCCCATGGACACGGTCGGGAACTGCCAGAAGTCTGGCATCAGGTGCGGGTGCGGGTAGCTCGACAGCCCCTTGCCATCGACTTCCTGGCGGAAGTTGAGCATCTGCTCTTCGGTCAGGCGGCCTTCCAGGAAGGCGCGGGCGTAAATGCCGGGGGAGGCGTGGCCCTGGTAGTAGATCAGGTCGCCGCCATGCTCTTCGGTCGGCGCCTGGAAGAAGTAGTTGAAGCCGATGTCGTAGAGCGTCGCGCTGGAGGCAAAGGTGGAAATGTGGCCGCCCAGGTCCGGATCCTTCAGATTCGCACGCATCACCATGGCCAGGGCATTCCAGCGGACCAGGGAGCGGATTCGACGCTCCATGAACAGGTCGCCGGGCATCTTGGCTTCGCGGGTGACGGGGATGGTGTTGCGGTACGGCGTGGTGATGCCGTAGGGCAGCGGAGTACCGCTACGTGTGGCCAGTTCGCCCATCCGGGTCATCAGGTAGTGAGCGCGGTCTTCACCCTCGCGGTCGAGGACGGACTCGAGGGCGTCCAGCCATTCCTGGGTTTCGACGGGATCGAGATCTTGCATGGCTTGCTCCATGGCGGAAAGGCTTCCAGAATCGGTCGCCTGTTCGCTACCGGCTTTGTGGGCCGGTGCGTGTAATGTTCTTGGACGAGTGCCGGGGGTAGGGCCGGGCGTCTGTAGTTTTACTACAAAACGGCGCCGGGATCAGCCCCCTGAAATACTCTTTAGTAGTAAAACTACAGATCAGCGGCACTGGCATTTCCCTGTGAAAGGTACTTGCGAGGCTCTGAATCGCGCGGTCCATCGTATTCGCTGTTGTGAAGGAAACCTCAATGAGTCTGCCGTCGCTGGTTGCATTGCCGCCCTCACTCCTGCCTTTTGTCAGTCGTGCCGAGGAGTCGTTCCTCGCGGCTGCCGGCAACCTGTCGGAAGCGCTTGCGGCACGATGCCGCGCCTGGCTGGCCGAGCATGGCGAGGCGTTCGCCCGGGTCTGCGCCGCGAGTGACTTCGTCAGCGAACAGGTTAGCCGAGATCCACAGATGCTGCTGCAGCTGGCCGAGCTGGGCTGGCTGGATCGGTCGCTGGAAGCCGGCGAACTGCGCGATGCGCTGAGCGAGCTGATCGCCGCCTGTGACAATGAGGACACCCTGGCGCTGACGCTACGGCGTTTCCGTAGCCGCCAGCAGGTGCGCATCATCTGGCGCGATCTGACCCGCCAGGCGGCCCTGGCCGAGACCTGCCGCGACCTTTCCGATCTGGCCGATGCCAGCGTCGATCTGGCCTATCACTGGCTCTACACCCGCCATTGCGAGCAATTCGGCGTGCCCACCGGCCGGCGCAGCGGCAACCCGCAGCACATGGTGATTCTCGGCATGGGCAAGCTGGGCGCACATGAACTGAACCTGTCCTCCGACATCGACCTGATCTTCGGCTATCCGGAGGGCGGCGAGACCGTCGGCGCCAAGCGCTCGCTGGACAATCAGGAATTCTTCGTCCGCCTTGGCCAGCGGCTGATCAAGGCATTGGACGCCATCACCGTCGACGGCTTCGCCTTCCGCGTCGACATGCGTCTGCGTCCGTACGGCTCGTCCGGGCCGTTGGTCTACAGCTTCAATGCGCTGGAGCAGTACTACCAGGATCAGGGGCGCGACTGGGAGCGCTACGCCATGATCAAGGCGCGGGTCATCGGCGGCGACCAGCAGGCCGGCAAGGAGCTGCTGGAGATGCTGCGACCCTTCGTCTACCGGCGTTACCTGGACTTCTCCGCCATCGAGGCGCTGCGCACCATGAAGCAGCTGATCCAGCAGGAAGTGCGGCGCAAGGGCATGGCTTCGAACATCAAGCTGGGTGCCGGTGGCATCCGCGAGGTCGAGTTCATCGCCCAGGCCTTTCAGCTGATCCACGGAGGGCGCGATCTCAGCCTGCAGCAGCGTCCGTTGCTCGGTGTGCTGGCCACCCTGGAGGGGCAGGGTTATCTGCCGGCCGCGGCAGTGGCCGAACTGCGCGAAGGCTATGAATTCCTGCGCTATACCGAGCATGCGCTGCAGGCGATCGCCGACCGTCAGACGCAAATGCTGCCGGACAACGAGGTGGACTGTGCGCGGGTGGCCTTCATGCTCGGCTTCGACGGTTGGGCGGCCTTCCATGAGCAACTGCTGTACTGGCGCGGGCGCATCGACTGGCATTTCCGCCAGGTCATCGCCGACCCGGATGAGGACGAGAATGCCGAGGGCGAGACGCTGGTCGGCGGCGAATGGCTACCGCTGTGGGAGCAGGACTGGGACGAGGAATTCGCCTGCCGCCAGCTGTCCGAGGCCGGTTTCCGTGATGGCCAGGGCGCCTGTCAGCGGCTCGCCGCGCTGCGCAACGCCAGCCAGGTACGCACCATGCAGCGTCTCGGCCGCGAGCGTCTGGATGCCTTCATTCCACGGCTGCTGGCGCAGGCCGTCGAGCAGGACGATCCGGATCTGGTGCTCGAACGCGTACTGCCGCTGGTGGAAGCGGTCGCCCGGCGTTCGGCCTACCTGGTCCTGCTGACTGAAAATCCCGGGGCGCTGCAGCGCTTGCTCGAGCTCTGCGCGGCGAGCCCGTGGATCGCCGAGCAGATTGCACGCTTCCCGCTGTTGCTTGACGAGCTGCTCAACGCCGGTCGTCTGTACAGCCCGCCGCTGGCGCCGGAACTGGCGGCTGAACTGCGCGAACGGCTGATGCGCATTCCCGAAGATGACCTCGAGCAGCAGATGGAGGCGCTGCGGCATTTCAAGCTGGCGCACCGGCTGCGGGTTGCCGCTTCGGAAATCGCCGGGACGCTGCCGTTGATGAAGGTCAGCGACTACCTGACCTGGCTGGCGGAGGCGATCCTGCAGGAAGTGTTGACCCTCGCCTGGCGCCACACCGTCGCGCGTCATGGCCAGCCACAGCGCAGCGATGGCACGCTCTGCGATCCGGCGTTCGTCATCGTCGGTTACGGCAAGGTCGGTGGCATCGAACTCGGGCATGGTTCGGATCTGGATCTGGTGTTCATCCACGACGGCGACCCCGCCGCCGAGACCAATGGCGCCAAGCCCATCGATACCGCGCAGTTCTTCACTCGCCTGGGTCAGCGCATCATCCATCTGCTCACCACCCAGACCACCTCCGGCCAGCTCTATGAAGTGGACATGCGGCTGCGCCCGTCCGGCGCTTCCGGGCTGCTGGTCAGCTCGCTGGGCGCCTTCGAGCGCTACCAGAGCCAGGAGGCCTGGACCTGGGAACACCAGGCGTTGGTACGCGCGCGGGTGCTGGTCGGCTGCCCGCAGCTGACGGCCGACTTCGAACGGGTGCGCGCCGGTGTGCTGGGTCGCGAACGCGATCTCGAGGCGCTGCGCCGCGAGGTCAGCGAGATGCGCGCGAAGATGCGTGACAACCTCGGCACCCGCGTGACGCATGCGGGAACCGCCGAGCAGGCCTTCGACGCCGCTGCCGAGTTCAATCTCAAGCAGGACGCCGGTGGTATCGTGGATATCGAATTTATGGTGCAATACGCGGCTTTGGCGTGGTCGCACCAGCATCCCGAACTGCTGCGCTATACCGATAACATCCGCATTCTCGATGGGTTGGAGCAGGCCGGGTTGATGACCGGCGATGAGGTGCGGCTGCTGCAGGATGCCTACAAGGCGTACCGTGCCGCGGCCCACCGGCAATCACTGCAGAAGCAGCCCGGAGTGGTGAGTGGGGATCAATTCCACGACGAGCGTCGCGCAGTCATGCGGATCTGGCGCGAGCTGGGGCTCAGCTGAGCCCGCGTCGGGCTACCGAGCAATATCGAATTCTGAGGAGCTGGCAAGATGTCGATGGCCGATCGTGATGGCGTCATCTGGTATGACGGCGAACTGGTGCAGTGGCGCGATGCGACCACCCACGTGCTGACCCATACCCTGCACTACGGCATGGGCGTGTTCGAAGGTGTTCGCGCCTACAATACCCCGGACGGCACGGCGATTTTCCGCCTGCAGGCGCACACCGACCGCCTGTTCGATTCGGCGCACATCATGAATATGCCGATGCCGTACTCGAAGGAAGAGATCAACGAGGCGACCCGCGCCGCAGTGCGCGAGAACAACCTGGAAAGCGCCTACATCCGCCCGATGGTGTTCTACGGAAGCGAAGGCATGGGCCTGCGCGCCAGCGGCCTGAAAGTGCACGTGATCGTCGCGGCCTGGCATTGGGGCGCCTACATGGGCGACGAGGCGCTTGAGCTGGGCATCAAGGTGCGCACCAGTTCCTTCACCCGTCACCACGTCAACATCACCATGACCCGCGCCAAGTCCAACGGTGCCTACATCAACTCGATGCTGGCCCTGCAGGAAGCCATTTCCGGCGGCGCCGACGAAGCGCTGATGCTGGACCCCGAAGGCTATGTGGCCGAGGGCTCGGGCGAGAACATCTTCATCATCAAGGATGGCGTGATCTACACCCCGGAAGTCACCGCCTGCCTGAACGGCATCACCCGCGGCACCGTGCTGACCCTGGCCGCCGAGCACGGCCTGGAGGTGGTCGAGAAGCGCATCACCCGCGACGAGGTGTACATCGCCGACGAAGCCTTCTTCACCGGTACCGCAGCCGAAGTCACGCCGATCCGCGAAGTGGACGGCCGCGCCATCGGTATCGGCCGTCGCGGCCCGATCACCGAGAAGCTGCAGAAAGCCTACTTCGATCTGGTCACCGGCAAGGCTGATGCCCACGCCGAATGGCGGACCCTGGTCAAGTAAGCCTGGTGCTGGAAGCCGGCAACGCAACTCGCTTGCCGGCCACGCTTCCAGCCCCTCAGCTTATGGCTTAGAGCTTATGAACATACTGATCGTAGGACCCAGCTGGGTTGGCGACATGGTGATGGCGCAGACGCTGTTCGTCTGCCTGAAACAGCGCCATCCCGACTGCCAGATCGACGTGCTGGCGCCTGAGTGGAGCCGGCCGATTCTCGAGCGCATGCCCGAGGTACGCCAGGCCCTGAGCTTTCCGGTCGGGCACGGCGTGCTCGACATGGCGACCCGGCGCAAGGTCGCGCAGAGCCTGCGCGGTCAGTACCAGCAGGCGATCCTGCTGCCCAACTCCCTGAAGTCGGCGCTGGTGCCGTTCTTCGCCGGTATCCCCAAGCGCACGGGCTGGCGCGGCGAGATGCGTTTCGGCCTGCTCAACGACATGCGCAAGCTCGACAAGCAGCGCTACCCGCTGATGATCGAGCGCTTCATGGCGCTGGCCTTCGAGCCGGGCGCCGAGCTGCCCAAGCCGTATCCGAACCCCTCGCTGCGCATCGACACCGCGACTCGCGATGCCGCCCTGGCACGTTTCGGCCTGAGCCTGGACCGGCCGGTGCTGGCGCTGTGCCCCGGTGCCGAGTTCGGCGAATCCAAGCGCTGGCCGGCGGAACACTTCGCCAAGGTGGCCGAGCTGAAGATCCGGGACGGCTGGCAGGTCTGGCTGTTCGGCTCGAAGAACGATCACCCGGTCGGTGAGCAGATCCTCGAGCGGTTGATTCCGGGCCTGCGCGAAGAGGCGGTGAACCTGGCCGGAGATACCAGCCTGGCCGAGGCAATCGATCTGCTGTCCTGTGCCGATGCCGTGGTGTCCAACGACTCCGGTCTGATGCATGTCTCCGCAGCGCTCGGCCGGCCGTTGGCGGCGGTCTATGGTTCCACCTCGCCAGCTTTCACCCCGCCGCTTTCCGAGCAGGTCGAAGTGGTGCGCCTGGGGCTCGACTGCAGTCCCTGTTTCGAGCGCACCTGCCGCTTCGGCCACAACAATTGCATGCGCGAGCTGAAGCCGCGCGCGGTGATCGAGGCGCTGGATCGTCTGGTTCCGCAGTCGGTCGAGGTACGCTGATTGAAGGTCCTGCTGGTCAAGACCTCGTCGCTGGGCGATGTCGTGCATACCCTGCCGGCCCTGACCGATGCGCAGCGGGCGCTGCCCGGCATCCAGTTCGACTGGGTGGTGGAGGAGGGCTTCGCCGAGATTCCGGCCTGGCATCCGGCGGTGGCTCAGGTGATCCCGGTAGCGATTCGTCGCTGGCGCAAGCACCCGCTGCAGACCCTGCGCAACGGTGAATGGCAGCGCTTCAAGGCACGCCTGCGAGAAGGCCGTTACGACCTGGTGATCGATGCCCAGGGCTTGCTGAAAAGCGCCTGGCTGACCCGCTACGTCAAGGCTCCGGTCGCCGGACTGGACCAGAAGTCTGCGCGTGAGCCCATCGCCGCACGCTTCTATGACCGATGCTACGCAGTGCCGCGTGACCAGCATGCGCTGGAGCGGGTGCGCCAGCTGTTCGCCCAGGCGCTCGCGTATCCGCTGCCGCAGGATGTCGCCGACTACGGGCTCGATCGCGAGCAGATGGCGGCGCCCAGCGACCAGCCCTACCTGCTGTTTCTGCACGGCACCACCTGGCCGAGCAAGCACTGGCCGGAAGCCTACTGGCGCGAGCTGGCCGAGCGCATGAGCGATTTCGGCTGGGCGATCCGCCTGCCGTGGGGCAATGCCGAGGAGAAGGCGCGTGCCGAACGCATCGTCAGCGGCATAGCCAACGCCGCGGTGCTGCCGAAGCTCAATCTTGCCGGTGTCGCCCGGGTTATCGCCGGTGCGCGCGCCTGCGTCGCGGTGGATACCGGCCTCGGCCACCTGGCCGCGGCGCTGGATGTGCCGAGTATTTCGCTCTATGGTCCGACCTTGCCCGGGCGGGTCGGTGCCTATGGCCGCTCCCAGGTGCACCTGTGTGCCAGCGGACCGAACGCTGGTGGCGGTGACCGGCACAAGCCCTGTTTCGACGACCTGCGCCCCGAGCGCGTCGTCACCGAACTGAAAGCCCTGCTGCGGGCCCCGGAGTCCGTCTGATGCAACTGGCCTTCATTCTCTACAAGTACTTTCCATTCGGTGGTCTGCAGCGCGATTTCATGCGTATCGCCCTGGAATGCCAGCGTCGCGGGCACAGCATTCGCGTCTACGCGATGATCTGGGAAGGCGAGGTGCCGGACGGCTTCGAAGTGCTGATCGCGCCGGTCAAGGCGTTGTTCAACCACACCCGCAACGAGCGCTTCACCGCCTGGGTCGAGGCCGATCTGGCCAAGCGGCCGGTGGACCGGGTGATCGGCTTCAACAAGATGCCGGGGCTGGACGTGTACTACGCCGCCGACCCTTGCTTCGAGGACAAGGCGCAGACGCTGCGCAACCCGATCTATCGGCGCTGGGGCCGCTACAAGCACTTCGCCGAGTACGAGCGCGCAGTGTTCGCGCCGGAGGCGAAGACCGAAATCCTGATGATCTCCGAGGTGCAGCAGCCGCTGTTCGTCAAGCACTACGGCACGCCCGCCGAACGCTTTCACCTGTTGCCGCCGGGCATTGCCCAGGATCGCCGCGCGCCGGCCAATGCCGCGCAGATCCGCGCCGAGTTCCGCGAGGAGTTCGAAGTGCGGCCCGACGAGCTGCTGCTGGTGCAGATCGGTTCCGGCTTCAAGACCAAGGGGGTCGACCGCAGCCTCAAGGCCCTGTCTGCGCTGCCGCGCGAACTGAGCCAGCGCACCCGGCTGCTGGTGATCGGCCAGGACGATCCCAAGCCGTTCAAGCTGCAGGCCAAGGCGCTGGGTGTTTCCGGCATGGTCGAGTTTCTCAAGGGGCGCAGCGACATCCCGCGCTTTCTGCTCGGTGCCGATCTGCTGATCCATCCGGCCTATAACGAAAATACCGGCACCGTGTTGCTCGAGGCGCTGGTCGCCGGGCTGCCGGTGCTGGTCAGCGATGTGTGCGGCTATGCCCACTACATTGCCGACGCCGATTGCGGTCGCGTGGTACCCAGCCCCTTCGAGCAGCAGGTGCTCGACCAGATGCTGGCGCAGATGCTCGCCGATGACGCGCAGCGCTCGGCCTGGAGTCGCAACGCGCTGGCCTTTGCCGAGACGGCCGATCTCTACTCGATGCCGCAGAAGGCCGCCGACGTGATTCTCGGAGCAAGCGCATGAACGTCGTGTGTCTCCTGCGGGCGCCGTCATTGGGGGCTCCATGCGTCTGATGCTGACCGAGCCGTTCGAAAGCCTGTGGCAGGGCAAGGACCCCTTCGAAGAGGTCGAGCGTCTGCAGGGCCAGGTCTACCGGGAACTGGAAGGTCGCCGCACGCTGCGTACCGAGGTTGCCGGGCGCGGTTACTTCGTCAAGATTCATCGCGGCATCGGCTGGGGCGAGATTGCCAAGAACCTGCTCACGGCCAAGGCGCCTGTGCTTGGCGCCGGGCAGGAATGGCGAGCCATACAGCGCCTGAAGGAAGTCGGCGTGCCGACCATGACCGCGGTGGCCTATGGCGAGCGAGGGGGCAATCCGGCAAGCCAGCACTCGTTCATCATCACGGAAGAGCTGGCGCCGACTGTCAGCCTCGAGGATTTCTCGGCGAACTGGCGCGACCAGCCACCACCGCCGGCACTCAAGCGCGCCCTGATCGCCGAAGTCGCCCGCATGGCCGGCACCATGCACCGCGCCGGGGTCAATCACCGCGACTTCTACATCTGCCACTTCCTGCTGCACACCGACCGGCCGGTGACGGTCAGCGATCTGCGCCTGTCCTTGATCGACCTGCACCGCGCCCAGACTCGCAGTCACACACCTGGTCGCTGGCGCAACAAGGATCTGGCTGGGCTGTACTTCTCGGCCCTTGAGATTGGCCTGACCGGCCGCGACAAGCTGCGCTTTCTGCGCGATTACTTCCAGCGGCCGCTGCGTGAAGTCCTGCGCGACGAGGCTGCCCTGCTGGCGTGGCTGCAGCGCAGGGCGGAAAAGTTACTGGATCGTAAGCGGCGCTACGGGGATGCGCTTTGATGGCCGGCTGGACGCTGGACCCTGCGTACGCCGACCTGCATGATGATTTCGGCAGTGTCGCAAGCGTGTTCGCGCTGGAAGGTGAACGGCTTACCAAAGACCCACTTTCAGAAGTCATTCGTGTCGAGCGCAACGGGGTGCGCTATTACGTGAAACGCTACTCCAGTGCGGGCAAAGGCCTGCGGCGTTACCTCGGGCGACCGCGGGTCAAGGCGGAGTGGCAGAACCTGATGCTTTTTCGCCGTTGGGGCATCCCCACGGCGCCGATCGTGGCTTATGGCATGGAGCGGCGCGGCGGTGCTTTTCTCCGCGGCGCCCTGATTACGCGTGAATTGGAGCAAACCGATGATCTGGCTTTGCTGGCGACTACTCATGATGCCCGTCTTCGCGATCCGCGTTGGGTGCAGGAGGTCAGCCTGCAACTGGCGCGCTCGACACGAGCGATGCACGACCGAAGCTTCGCCCACAATGACCTCAAGTGGCGCAACCTGCTCGTCGATCCGCAGCGTCGTCTGTACCTGATCGACTGCCCTACCGGCGCCTTCTGGCATGGTCCGTTTCTGCAGCGGCGTATCGTCAAGGACCTGGCATGTCTGGACAAGGTGGCCAAGTACCAGCTCAGCCGAACCCAGCGCCTGCGGTTCTATCTGCAGTATTGCCAGCGAAAGCGACTGGTTGACAAGGACAAGCCGCGCATCCGGCAGATTCTGAATTATTTTCAGGGGCGGGAATGAACGATTTCATTGCGCAGGCCGATCGTCCAACGCTCGAGCGCCATGGCTTGGCGAGCTTCGATGCGCTCTGGTCGGTCCAGTTGACGGCGGTGGATGAGCCCAATGTCGAACGCGGCGGCTGGAGCAGTGTTTTCAGGTTGGAGCTCGATGATTCGGCGTTCTACCTCAAGCGGCAGAGCAATCATCTGACCCGCACCCTGGCACACCCGTTCGGTGAGCCGACCTTTGCCCGGGAGTTTCGCAATATCCGTCGTTATGCGCAGCTTGGCGTGCCGGCGCTTCAGGCCAGCTTCTTCGGGCAGCGCAAGGTTGATAGCGAAAGGCGTGCAATTCTCCTGACCCGCGCATTGGATGGTTGGATGGATTTGGACGGATGGCTGAAACGATGGCCCGAGCTGAATGAACCTCGACGCCAGGCCATCATCGGTGCGGTCGGTGCGCTGGCGCACACGCTGCATCAGGCCGGCCAGATGCATGGCTGCTTCTATCCCAAGCACATCTTTCTCCGTGAGCAGGACGGGCATTGGCAGGCTTGCCTGATCGACCTGGAAAAAACCCGACCTCTGTTGTTAGGGCGGCGCGACCGGATCAAGGATCTGGAGCCGCTCGTGCGGCGTGCAAGCTGCATCGGTGACCAAGGCGTGCGGCACTTGCTGAATGCCTATCTGGACGATCCTCGCCTGGTCGAGCCATGGCTGTTGCAGTTGCAGCGGCGACACAAAGCCAAGGAGGCGCGCTGATGAGATTGGCCGATCTGACGGTCGCCGGGCGCGAGCCAGCCTGCCCTGCGCTCGTCGAGCTATCGGGTGAGGCAAGTCTGCATGTCGACTCGTGGCTGCGCATCCTGCCCGGGCAGCGCTATGTCGGTCGCGCGCGCTGGAACGGTCGCAAGGTCCTGGCCAAGCTGATGGTGGGTGGCAAGGCGCAGCGTCATTATCGACGCGAGCTGGCTGGTGCGAAGCTGCTGACCGACCAGCATTTGCCAACACCTGCGCTGGTGGGGCAGGGCTGGCACGAGGGTGAGGGTGGCTGGCTGCTATTCGACTGGCTCGATTCCGCCAAAAGCCTGTGGGGGAGCTGGCGCTCCGTCGAGGCGGAGCCTGTGCTGACAGACGGGCAGCGTGGCGTGCTCGGTGAGGCGCTTGAGCTGATCGCTAGGATGCATGCGCAAGGCCTTTGGCAGGCGGATCTGCATCTTGACAACTTCCTCACGGTCGACGGTCAGCTCTACGTGGTCGACGGCGGCGGTGTAAAGGCGGAGACGCCCGGGCGCCCTCTGTCGCGCGAGCGGGTGTTGGAGAATCTTGGCGTCTTCTTCGCTCAGCTACCGGCAGAGATCGAGCCGTTCATCGAAGAGCTGCTGGTGCCCTATCTGCTGACCAATAGCGAGCACGCCCTGCCGCTGGAGGCGTTGCTCAAGCAGGTTCACAAAGTCCGTGACTGGCGTCTAAGTGACTATTTGAAGAAGGTCGTGCGGGACTGCAGCCTGTTCAGTGCGAGCATCGGGGCGTTCAGGGCGCAAGTGGTTCGGCGTGACGAGCAGGCTGCGCTGCAGGCGGTGATCGATGACCCCAATGAATTCATCGCTCGAGGCAAGTTGTTAAAGGGCGGCGGTAGCGCGACGGTTGCCAGTATCGAACTGGACGACCGGGCCCTGCTTATCAAGCGCTACAACATCAAGAATCCGCTGCATTGGTTGAAGCGCTTCTGGCGGCCGAGCCGCGCCTGGCATAGCTGGGTCGAGGGTAATCGGCTCGATTTTCTCGGGATCGCCACTCCTCGTTTGCTGGCCGTGATCGAGCGCCGCTGGCTGTGGATGCGCGGGCCGGCGTGGCTGATTACCGAATTGCTGCGCGGAGAAGATATAATTGCGCGTTTTCAGCCGTATCTGGATGGCTGTCCTCCAGAGCAGGAATTGGTTGCCCTGGACCGGCTGTTCGCGGCACTGATCCGCGAGCGAATCAGTCATGGTGATCTCAAAGGGCACAACCTGTTCTGGGAGCATGATCGCTGGTCGTTAATCGACCTGGATGCCGTGCAGCAGCATGGCAGCGATGCCAGCTTCGCTCGGGCGTATGCCAAGGACCGTGCGCGATTCCTGCGCAACTGGCCGACCGACAGCGCCCTGTACCGGCTGCTTGACCAACGTTTACCCGCGGTGCCCGGCACCAGCATCGAAGATTAAGAGGCAATTCCCGTGGCATTGACGATTCTCGGCCTTTCCGGCGCCCTCAGTCATGATCCTTCCGCCGCCCTGTATATCGACGGCAAGCTGATCGCCGCCGTCGAAGAAGAGCGCTTCGTGCGTGACAAGCATGCCAAGAACCGCATGCCCTACGAGTCAGCCAAGTTCTGCCTCGAGCAGGCCGGCATCAAACCGTCCGATGTCGATGTGGTGGCGATCCCGTTCGCCCCCATCAGCATCTTCGAAAAGGCGCGCTGGCACTATGCCAAGCGTTACTGGTACGCACCGGATCGCGCGCTGGATGCCATTCTCATGGGCAACCGCCGCTATTACCGCTACAAGAAACGCATCGAATGGTGTCTCCAGCAGCTGGGCTTCGACCTGAAGAAGGTCAAGATCCAACCGGTCGAGCATCACCTGGCTCATGCCTCCAGCGCCTATCACTGCTCCGGCTTCACCGAGAAAACCGCGATTCTCGGCATCGATGGCAAGGGCGAGTACGCCACCACCTTCTTCGGCTGGGGTGAAAACGGCAAGATCCACAAGATCAAGGAATTCTACGACCCGGACTCCTTGGGCGGGCTGTATGGCGCGATCACCGAATACCTCGGTTTCGAGATGCTCGATGGCGAGTTCAAGGTCATGGGCATGGCGCCGTACGGTGACGCGGCCAAGTACGATTTCTCGCGTCTGGCGACCTTCGAGAGCGGCGAGCTGACCATCAATACCGAATACGCCAACGTCATCGGCTTCCGTCGCTACAAGGAGAAGGGCAAGGGCTACTACTTCTCGCCCAAGCTGATCGAGTGGCTGGGGCCCAAGCGCGAAGGCGATATCGCCGACGACCCGTACATTCATTACGCGGCCAGCATGCAGGCGCTGTTCGAGAAACTTGCGCTGGAGATGATGGACTACTACCTCGGTGACATCATCCGCGAGACCGGCAAGATCGCCTTTGCCGGCGGTTGTGCGCTCAACGTCAAACTCAACCAGAAGATCATCGCCCGCGAGGAGGTCAAGGAGCTGTTCGTCCAGCCGGCCTCCGGTGATGCTGGAACCGCTGTCGGTGCGGCGGCCTATGTTTCGGTGCAGCGCGGCGTTCCGGTAGAGAAGATGGAGCACGTCTACCTCGGCCCGTCTTATTCAAACGAAGATGTCATCGCTGCCTGTGCCCGGCATCCGAACAAGCCAGTGTTCAAGCAGATCGCCAACACCCCCGAGCGCATCGCCAGGATCATGGTCGACGGCAACCCGGTGGCCTGGTTCCAGGGGCGCATGGAATTCGGCCCGCGTGCGCTGGGCGGTCGCTCGATCATTGGCTGTCCGAGCGTGCCGGGCGTCGCCGACCGCATCAACGAGCAGATCAAGTTCCGCGAGCGTTGGAGACCCTTCTGCCCGTCGATGCTCGATACCGTGGCGCCGCAGATGCTCAAGGTCGACCATCCGAGCCCATTCATGACATTCACCTTCGAGGTCAACGAAGGCTGGAAGGAGCGTGTCGGCGAGGTGGTCCATGAAGACGGTACCTCCCGCGCCCAGGTTCTCGAGCGCCGCCACAACCCGCGCTGGTATGACCTGATGCTGGAGCTGGAAAAGCTGACAGGCAACGGCGTGTCGCTGAATACCTCACTCAACCGCCGTGGCGAGCCGATGATCTGCTCGCCAACCGATGCGCTGAACATGTTCTACGGCTCGGACCTGCAGTACCTGATCATGGAGGACATCCTCGTGGTCAAGGAGGGCAAGGATTGGTATGACGGCGTCTGAACAGAACGCTGGCCAGGTACAGCGCTGGGTCCTGCAGTTCTGCCATGGCTATGACGGGCCCTTTCTCGATTGTGCGCGGCAATACGCCGCGCTTTTCGTAGGTACGCCGTACAAGGTCTGCACCGTTTATCTCACCGGCGCGCCGGACGAAGAAGTCGTGCAGGGCTCGGCTTCGGACGAGGTCATTTTCCTCGATTACCGCAGCCGTGACGTGCGAGGTCTGAAGCTGCGGGCAGTTCGCGATATTCGTAAGATCGCCGCAACACGAAAATTTTCCTTCTGCATCGCTCATCGCTTCAAACCAATATATGTAGCCTTGATCGGCACCTCGCTGCCGGTGATCGGTGTTCATCATGCATTCGGCGATTACCAGCGTCGCCCGCGTCAGCTGTTCGCCAATTTCTATCGTAAGCGACTGACCCTGCTTGGCGTCTCTGATGCCGTGCGAGACGACATCCGCGCCTGTCTGCGAGGCTGGCCTGCCGAGCGTATCGAAACGCTTTACAACCGAATCGATATAGCTGCAGTGCAGGCCGAACAGATATCACGAGAGGGCGCTCGGGCATTCTTGGGGCTGCCTCAAGGCGTTTGGATTGTCGGCAACGTTGGTCGTCTGCATCCTGACAAAGATCAGGCAACACTTATCCGTGGCTTCGCGCTCGCGTTGCCCCAGCTGCCGGCCAAAAGTCTGTTGGCGGTCATGGGGAGTGGCCCTCTGGATGCCTCTTTGAAGGCCTTGGCTGCGAAGCTCGGAGTGGGCGAGCATGTTCGCTTTCTTGGCCAAGTGCCGTATGGGCGTCGTTATTTCAAGGCATTCGATGTCTTTGCTCTCAGCTCTGATCATGAGCCGTTCGGCATGGTGCTGCTAGAGGCAATGGCGGCAGGGGTTCCGTTGATCTGCTCGGATTGTGGTGGAGGTAGAGAAGTTGTCGATGGCGCCGGACGGCTATTCGCGCCGGCCGACGAACATGCATTGGCGGATGCCCTCAGGCAGAGTGCGACGGAACCGGTGGATGGCCCACGAATCGCCGAAGCGCTGCAGCGTTTTTCCGACCACCGTGCGCGGGCCTCCTTCTGGCGGTTGCCCATGGTGATCCGCTTGGGGCTGCTAGCAGGCTAGGCGGCAGCGCTGCATGAATGCGCGCCTCGCCCCACATCCATGTCGTAATCGGATTTTCAGGGGTATCTATCGTGTTTAAGGCGTTGAAGGCCTCTCGCTGCAGGCGTTGGTTGCGCCGGCGTGGTGTCAAGTTGGCGGTCGATATTCACGCCTTGCCCGGCAAGGCGGTGCTGGTGTTGGAAGAGGGCGCCTCCATTGGTGAGGTGGTAAGTGCCTTTGAGCATTTGCAGATAGGTGCCTTGAGCTATGTACGCAGCGCCTCAGAACTATTGAATGTCAATCGGATTGGGCGGTTCTGCTCGATTGGCAACGCCGTCGTGATCGGCCAGGAAAGAGCTGGTCACCCGCTGAGCTCATCCCTTCCAATACACCGGGACGTCGTTACACTATGCCTCGCTCGGCAAGCCAGCTGAGATCGGCCATGACGTCTGGATCGGACGTGACGCGATGATCATGGAGGGCGTTCTGGTCGATACGGGCGCGGTGATTGCGGCCCGTTCCGTGGTCACACGCAACGTCCCGCCGTATGCAGTGGTCGCTGGGACGCCGGCGCGCATTCTGCGCTACCGTCATCCACCGCGCGTGATCGAGGCGTTGTTGGCGAGTGCCTGGTGGGAGCTTCCCGCCGATGTCCTGCGGCAGCTTCCGCTGAACGAGCCTGAAGCCTTCCTGAGTGCCATTGCCACCCTGCAGGGGCGTGGACGAGTGTCCTATAGGCAAGTCGAAGTCAGCCGCCGGGGCTGGCGTGAGCTGTCGGTGGCCGAGCGACGTCTACAAGGGTGAATATGATGAAAGTCCTGTTTCTGGTTCAGGCCGAGCAGCGGGCGATCTTGGATCGTCTTTACGAAGGTATTCAGCAGCATTGTGATTGCGATATCCGCTGGTTGGGACGTGAGGAGCAGGCCAACCTGCGTCGTTATTTTCGAGAACAGGTGGATGTAGCCCGCTATGACCGCATTTTGTTCTTTCTGCGCTTCAAGCAGGAAATCCGCCAAGTGAATTTCATTCGTAGCGTTCCTAACTTGGTGATCCTCGAGCACGACGCTTACCAAAACTACATCCCCTGTAAGTACACCGGTAAGTTCACCGCGCATTACCGCAAGATGCCTTGGGCGCGGGTGATCAGCTCCGGACAGGTCGTGACCCAGCGCTTGCGCGAGGAGGGAGTAGATGCTGTGTTTGTGCCAAAGGGCTACGACCAGGCTTTACTGCGCGATCTGGGATGCAAACGCGATATCGAACTGGGCTTCGTTGGCAGCACGAAAAGCGTCGCCTACAGCGGACGCAAGGCGCTGCTGGACGAGCTCGCAAAGGTCGAGAATCTGGTGGTGACGCGCACCAATTCCGGAGATGAGTATCTCAACACCCTCAACCGCATCCGTTTTTTCGTCAGCGCTGACGTGGGTATGGGCGAGTATATGATCAAGAACTTCGAGGCCATGGCCTGTGGCTGCGTGCTGCTGGCCTACGATCAGGGCGAGGAGGAAAACCGCGCGCTGGGCTTCGTCGACATGGAAAATTTGGTGCTCTACCGGACGGTCGTCGAGCTGCGTGACAAGCTGGCGCAACTGCGTGCCGATCCGGCTTGGGCAGCGAGGATTGCCGTCAACGGCCGGATGCTGGCCGAATCGCGTTATAGCTTCGCGCGCATCGGCGCCGAAGTCGTGCAGGCCATGCAGGCTCCCTTGCGGTCCGCTCCGACTCCCGGCTGGTTTTGCCGGCTGCGTAATCGTCTGGGCGTCTGAGCATGACCACACCGCGTCTGCTATTTCTTATCCCCTATTTCGGCCGCTGGCCATTCTGGCTGCCGTTTTTCCTGCAGAGCTGCCGTTTCAATCCGGACGTGCAGTGGCTGTTCTTCACTGATTGCGGCACGCCGCCTAATGCGCCAGACAACGTGCGCTTTCGGGCAATGAGTTTTGACGACTATTGCACCACGGTCTCCGCTCGGCTGCGCATCGATTTTCGGCCGCAAAGCCCTTACAAACTTTGCGATTTGAAGCCGGCGCTGGGATATGTGCATGCCGACGAGTTGGTGGGCTTCGACTTCTGGGGGTTCAGCGATATCGACTTGGTGTATGGCGACCTGCGAAGCTATTTCACCGCCGAGCGGCTGCAGCGTGTCGATTTACTCTCTACCCATGAGCGGCGCATCTCTGGCCATCTGTGCCTGCTGCGCAACAATATTCGGATGTGTGAAGCCTTCATGCAGGTGCCTGGCTGGCAGGCAAAGCTGGCGTCCAGCGAGCACAACGCTTTCGACGAAGGGGCGTTCAGTCGGCTGTTCATCCGTCACAAGAGTTGGCCGAAGCCGCTGCGACAGCTGGCTGATGCGTGCAATCCTTGGCGGCGTTGCAGCGAGTTCATCGAAGCCTTCAGTACGCCCAATGGTCGGATTGCCTGGCACGATGGTAGTTTCGATTTTCCACGACGCTGGGTTTGGCAGCATGGGAGACTGCTCAACGACCGAGACGGCGAGCGGGAGTTTCCCTACTTCCACTTCATTGGCTGGAAGTGCGATGCCTGGCCAGCCTATAGCGAAAATGAGCTGCTCGGCGATGCCTCACTGGCGGTACAGGATACCTGGAGCATTACTCCCCAGGGTTTTCGAGAGGTTTGAATATTGATCTTTTCCAAGGACAGTAACGTCACTTTGGTGGTGACCAGTTGCGGGCGCTTCGACCTGCTTACTCGGACGTTAGCGAGCTTCGATGCCTTCAATACAACGCCGATCCGCGAAGTGTTCATCACCGAGGATTCGGGTGATAGGGCGGTGGAAGCCTGCATCCCCCACCACTGGCGCGAGCACACCACGTTCTTTGTCAATGTGCCGCGGCTGGGACAGCTGCGATCCATCGATTTGGCATATTCGCACGTAGAGACGCCGTGGGTATTTCACTGCGAAGACGATTGGGCATTCTACCGGCCGGGCTTTATCGAGGAGTCGAGGGTGTTGCTGGAGGCCGATCCGCAGGCTCTGCAGGTCTGGTTGCGCAGCTTTGCCCACGATTTGGCGATTCACAGCCCATACGTTTATCTGGGCGAGCGCCAAGTGATTCAAGGCATTCCTTGCTATCGGGTCGGTTCGCAAAAAGAAGACTGGCAGGGCTTCTCTTTCAATCCCGGACTGCGTCGCCTGGTCGACTACCAGCGACATGCTCCGTACGCACAGCATGCTGGCGAGAAGGAGCTTTCGAGGCTTTATGCCAACGAACAGCGTCATGCGCTGATCTTGGAAAATGATGCCGTGCTGCATACTGGTTTCGGCGACCATGTCAGCGTCCCGGAGGAGCGCGCCAAGAAGGCGCGGCGCAAGAAGCATGAGCGGTTGCGACTGGTAGCAATGTTCGTAGTTGGCTTTCTGTGTGGAGTAATCCTGTGAACGTCGTACAGCGCTTGAAGGGATTAGAAGGGCGGTTCGGCTATTTCACTCCTGCTTTACTGCTGTTTATCGTAAGTTTCCTGTTGCTACCGACCAGCAAGATGGTCAACAACGTCTATTACGTTCTGCTGGCATTGCCGGCTTTAGGGGTGCTGCTCTTGCGCCGGGGGCGCGGTATTCAGCAGTCTGTTGCATTGTGGCTTTGGGTCGCCCTATGCGCCTGGTTTGTGGTGGTTGGCGCGCTGTCAGCGGACGGGCAGTATTTCAAGCATGTGCTTTATATGGTGCTGTTCGTGTTGGTGGTGAGCCAGTTGGTGGATCCGGAGCCGCTGCGCATGCCGCTGTTCTCTCGCGGACTATTCTGGATACTGGGCGTCTATGTGCTGGGCTCGGCTGTGGTCTATTGGCTCACCGGTCGCTATGCCTTTGGCGAGCGGGTGCTCTGGCTGCCAGGGCGGATGACCGGCCCCATTTACACCAGCATGTGGCTGGCGTGCTGCTTTGCCTTGGCGCTACCGACTTGGCTGAGTCAGCGACGCTGGCTGGAGCTGTCCGCTGCCGCGCTGCTGGCTGTGTTTTGCATGGCCTATGTGCTGCAGAGCCGCTCGGGGCTAATTGGCATGCTGCTGATTGGCGGTCTGGTCGGTGGCTGGCTGGCATTGCATCGGGCGCGCTATCTGCTATGGCTGGGTTTCGTCTGTGCGCTGCTTGCCATGTTGACTCTTTTTGTCACGCGCGAGGTGCCCGAGGTGGCAAGCCTATTCGCGCGCGCCGATGCAGGTCGTTTTGAGCTGTGGCGCATCCTTGCCGGGGAGTGGTTCGAGTGCGGATTGTGGTTGGGTTGTGGCATGCAGTACACCACCGAGGCAACAATCCTGGGCGGCGCGCCTATCCAGCATCCGCACAATATTTACATGGCGCTCGGTCTTTATAGCGGCCTCGTGTCTTTACTGATATTCCTTGCGCTGGTGGTTGTGGTACTCCAGCGAGCTTGGCAACAGCGCGACCCCTGGGGGCTTTACCTGTTTACGGCATTGGTGGTACTGAACTTCGACGGCAGCAAACTGGTCGGCAATCCCGACGAGCTCTGGCTGCTGATATTGCTGCCGATGGCTCTGATCATCAATCAACGCGCTGGCGCTCCGGGGTGACGCTGTCGCTGGGGCGCGTTGCCTCAGCGCTGCTCAGGCCGAATGTCGTCGCAACAGGCCCATAGCGATGCGCTATCGAAGGGAAACCCTTCCTTTCGCAGGTACTTATCGAAATGTGCGCGATTGCGCCTGATTAGGTTCTCACTCAACGGGCGACGCCGGATCTGCAGATCGGCGATGTCGATCAGACCGAGCTGGCCGTTCGGGGTGCGGACGATATTGCCCAGATGCAGAGAGCGGAAGTACACGCCGCTAGCGTGCAGATGGTTGATGAAGCGTGCTAGTTCAGGTTGTAGCGTCATCCAGGAGAGGTCGTTCTCGCGCAAAAGCTGGGACAGGGTTTCACCGGGCAACGGGCGATAGAGCACGGCAGTCCAGGCCGGGTCGCCCAGACGATAGAGATAGAGCGGTTGCAGGGTCGGAATGCCGAGTGCTTGCAGAGCTGTCGCATTGGCACAGAAACGCCGTGAGTGTGGGCGCAGCAGTGCTGAAGATAGCAGGCGTTTGCGGCGGAACAGCTTCAGCATGTTGCCGTCGCGCAGTTGGTATACCTTGGGGCCGAAGCTGTCCTGCTCCAGTATCCGGGCGCCTATGATCAGCTCGTCCAGCATGGCTGCGGGCAGCGGAGTAAACGTCAGCACGTATTGGCGCCTCAATGATCGCGGAGCCGCATATGATGCCTGATCTCGGCGGGGCGCGGCCATGCCAGCAGGAGTGTTAAGATTGCCGCCCCTTTTTGCGGGCGAGATCCGTCATGACAGAAGCTCCCAGGCAGGAGGCAGCCTCCAGCCTCAAGATCTATTTCCGCCTGCTGACCTATGTAAAGCCCTACATTGGCTATTTCTTGGTCAGCATCATCGGCTACGTGATCTTTGCTTCGACTCAGCCGATGCTGGCGGGGATCCTCAAGTACTTCGTTGACGGATTGAGCAATCCTGATGCTGCATTGTTCCCAGGTGTGCCCTGGCTCGCTGAGCTGCCTTTATTGCACGCAGTGCCTCTGTTGATTGTGGTTATCGCTGCCTGGCAGGGATTCGGCTCGTTTCTCGGCAACTACTACCTGGCTCGCGTCTCGCTTGGCCTGGTACACGATCTGCGCGTGCAATTGTTCAACAGCCTGCTAACGCTGCCCAATCGCTACTACGATCAGCATAATTCCGGCCATCTGATTTCTCGGATCACCTTCAACGTGACCATGGTGACCGGTGCTGCGACCGATGCGATCAAGGTGGTGATCCGCGAGGGGCTGACAGTGATCTTCCTGTTCGCTTACCTGCTGTGGATGAATTGGATGTTGACACTGGTCATGCTGGCGATCTTGCCGGTCATCGCTTTGGTGGTGAACAGCGCCAGCAAGAAATTCCGCAAGCAGAGCAAAAAGATCCAAGTGGCAATGGGGGATGTCACCCATGTATCTTCGGAAACCATCCAGGGATATAGGGTGGTGCGCAGCTTCGGGGGCGAGCGCTATGAGCAGGGGCGCTTCTTGCATGCCAGTCGGAGCAACACAGACAAGCAACTGCGCATGGTCAAGACAGGTGCGGTGTATACACCGACTCTGCAATTGCTGATCTATAGCGCGATGGCAGTATTGATGTTCCTGGTTCTGCTGTTGCGCGGTGATGCCACCGCCGGCGACCTGGTCGCCTACATTACCGCTGCCGGCCTACTGCCCAAGCCGATCCGCCAGCTGTCGGAAGTCAGCGCCAATATTCAGAAAGGTTTGGCCGCCGCTGATAGCATCTTCGAGCAGCTCGACGAGCAGCCCGAGATCGACACTGGCACGCTGGAGCGCGACTCGGTCAGCGGACGTCTGGAAGTGCGCAACCTCAATTTCGTCTACCCAGGCAGCGACAAGCCGGTGCTGCACGACATCAGCTTCACCGTGGAGCCCGGGCAGATGGTCGCGCTGGTCGGTCGGTCCGGCAGCGGCAAGTCGACACTGGCCAATCTGATCCCGCGTTTCTACCACCATGAGACCGGCCATATCCTGCTGGACGGCGCGGACGTCGAGTCCTACACGTTGCGCAACCTGCGCCGGCATATCGCCCTGGTGACGCAGCAGGTGACCCTGTTCAACGATACCGTGGCGAACAACATCGCCTACGGCGATCTGGCCGGCGCGCCGCTGGACGACATCCGCCGTGCCGCGCGCGATGCCTACGCCGACGAGTTCATCGAGCAAATGCCCGAGGGCTATCAGACGCTGGTCGGGGAAAACGGCGTGCTGCTGTCCGGTGGACAGCGACAGCGCCTGGCGATTGCTCGTGCACTACTCAAGAATGCCCCCGTGCTGATTCTTGACGAAGCGACATCGGCGCTGGATACCGAGTCCGAGCGGCATATCCAGGGGGCTCTGGACCATGTGATGCAGGGCCGCACCACGCTGGTCATCGCTCACCGCCTGAGCACAATCGAGAAGGCCGATCTGATCCTGGTGATGGAGCAGGGCCGCATCGTCGAGCGTGGCACCCATGCCGAGCTGCTGGCGGCGAACGGTGCCTACGCGAGGCTTCATGCGACGCAGTTTCAGGACGACGTATCGGACGAGCAGGGCGTCTGATGCTGCAGTTTCTGAAAACCTGGCGTGAGCGCGGCTGGTGCGAGATCGATGCCGACACCTATGCGCAGATCTGGCAGCGCTACGGCGGCAGCGTTGCCACTCACCCGGCCGTCGTCGAGCGCTTGGCCGGTCTTGCGGGTATTCCGGTGCGCTATCTGGCCTGGGAGCGGCAGGGCGAGTTGATCGCCGCGGTTCCCTGCTGGGGGCGCCATCTGGCGCTGTCCAAGGACGTATTGAAAAAGACCGGCAAGCGCGGGCTGTTCGATCTGGGCAATGCCGAGATCATTCTGCCCGTCGCTGAGCAGGCGGCGATTCCGGTCCGCCAGCGCATGCGCTACGTGTCAGAGCTCAATGCGGGCGCGATCAGCACCTTGCGCGAGCAACCGGAGGGTCTGGCGCTGGCGCGCGAACCGGAGGCGTACTCGAAGAAGTTCCGTTACAACCAGCGCCGCGAACAGCGTTTGCTGGAAGAGGCGGGCGGTGCGCTGCGCCCCATGCTCGATTTTTCTGCGGCGGAGCAGGCGGCGATGTACGCCGAGTTGTTTCAACGGCGCTGGAATTTCGAGGCGCCGGGCAAGGCGCATCTGCATGAGGTGTTCGAGCTGCTGCGCGAGTTCATGACCGGCTCGGTGGTGTTTCTCGACGAGCAGCCGATCGCCATCCAGGTTCTCTATCGGGTCGAGTCGCCGAAGTGGGTGTCCGTCGAGTACATCAATGGTGGTGTCGACCCGGTGCAGCGGGACTTCAGCCCTGGCAGCGTGCTCAGTTTCGTCAACACGCAGACGGCCTGGGCCGGCGCGCGGGCGTTGGGCAAACCGCTGCGTTACTCCTTTGGTCGGGCGGATCGCGAGTACAAGGATCGCTGGTGCAACCGCGTTCCGGTCTATCAGGTGTAAGGATGAGTACACGCAAGCAGCAACTGCTCCGTCAACATCGTCGTAGCAAGCGCATTGTAATGATCACCGCGTTCGCCGCCCTTCTTGTAGTGGGGGTAGTGTTCAGCTTCTGGTGGATACCCATTTTGCTGGTGCTGGGGTGGGTGGCTCACGAGGCCTGGTTCGCCGATCATCTGTTTTACTATCCGGATGAAGACTATCGCTACGATTTCCCCGCCGATGCCCAGCGACTGGAGGGACGTATCGAGAATGGCGGTTTGCAGTTTCCGGGTGAGCTGCCTGATGCAGATACCTTGATTCTCGAAGTGATGCTGCGTGCCACTTGCCTCGGCCGGTTCCGCGACCCGCGCGTATATGTCGACAATGATCGCCAGGATTTCGAGCGGGGCGTGCGTGGCCGTCGCTACGTGAATCTATCGGGACAGCTAGATGCACTGCGTGCCGGGACGCTTCGCCTGGATTGCCGCTATTGCCGGCTAGATGCAGAGGTTGTGCTGCACGTGATGCGCAATCCTGACTATACGCAACGGCGAATTCTGATTATCGCGCCCCATGCGGACGATGCTGAGCTAGCCGCCTTCGGCGTGTATAGCCGGGCCCGTGAAGTCGCCATCGTTACGTTGACTCAGGGAGAAATCGAGGCGGACAACTATCGTCGACTCGGTCTGGATAGTGCTGCCGCAGCAAGGCTGAAGGGACGACTGCGCTCTTGGGGTAGCCTGGCGGTACCGCTCTGGGGAGGAGTCGCACAGCAGTCGTGCATACAGTTGGGCTATTACTGCCTTCAGTTACCGCTTATGGCTGCAGACCCGGAACGAGCCTACGGCTCGCGAGAGTCGGGAGAGTCAGACATCCGTAGTGCGCGCAATCGCAACCACGTGCCTTTACCTGGGGATGCGAATGGCCAACCCACATGGGTAAATCTGCAAGCCGATCTGCGTGCGCTGCTGATGCACTTCCGCCCTGAGGTAGTGGTGACACCCCACCCGGAGCTCGACCCTCATGCCGACCATGTTGCCGCCACTCAGGCTGTACGGCAGGCGATCGAGGAGGGCGAGTGGAAACCGGAGACGCTGCTGCTTTATGCCAATCACTTGCACGACAATGATCGGTGGCCGATGGGGCCGGCAGAGAATGGGGTCGCTCTGCCACCCGCCATCGAGCCGCTGCCGGCCGATCGCCTATGGAGCCCGACGCTGGATTCCGAGGCTCGGCTGAACAAGGCCATGGCGCTGGCGATGCAGCACGATTTGCAGGTGCCGCTACCCTTGAAAAAACGGCTGCGTCGGCATATCCAGCGGTTGCTCGCCGGTCGCCGCTGGCCGTCCACCGGCGACGACGAGTTTTTCCGCAAGGCCGTTCGCAGGCACGAGCTATTCTGGGTGCGCAAGCTCTAGCAGCGTTGACAGGCTGGCCGGACCAGCGCGGCCCGCATGTTATGATCGCCGCCGTTTTCTGTCAGTCATCGGAGCCCCAATGAAGCTGTCCATGCCCCGTTTCGACCAAGCCGCCGTTCTGGTGGTCGGTGACGTCATGCTCGATCGTTACTGGCATGGCGGTACGTCGCGGATTTCGCCCGAGGCACCGGTGCCGGTGGTGAAGGTCGAGCAGATCGAAGATCGCCCAGGCGGTGCGGCCAACGTCGCGCTGAACATCGCAGCGTTGGGGTCTGCCGCGGCGCTGGTGGGTGTGACCGGCGAGGACGAGGCGCGTCAGAGCCTGGCTGACAGCCTCGCGGCTGCCGGTGTGCAGGCGCATTTCCAGTGCATCGATGACCAGCCCACCATCGTCAAGCTGCGGGTGATGAGTCGCCATCAGCAACTGCTGCGCATGGATTTCGAGGAGCCGTTCAACACCGATCCCGCCGCGTTGCTGGCCGAGGTGGAAGGGCTGCTGGCCGGGGTCAAGGTGCTGGTGCTGTCGGACTACGGCAAGGGCGCGCTGAAGAACCATCAGGCGCTGATCCAGGCGGCGCGGCGCCGTGGCATTCCGGTGCTGGCCGACCCCAAGGGCAAGGATTTCGACATCTATCGCGGCGCGACGCTGATCACGCCGAACCTAGGCGAATTCGAGGCGATCGTCGGGCATTGTGCCGACGAGGCCGAGTTGGTCAGCAAGGGTGCCGAGCTGATGAGCCGGCTCGAGCTGGATGCGTTGCTGGTCACTCGTGGCGAGCACGGCATGACCCTGCTGCGTCCCGATCATGCGCCGCTGCACCTGCCGGCCCGTGCCCGCGAGGTGTTCGATGTCACCGGTGCCGGCGATACCGTCATTTCAACCCTGGCCGCTGCGATTGCGGCTGGCGAGGAACTGCCACAGGCCGTGGCACTGGCCAACCTGGCCGCCGGTATCGTGGTCGGCAAGCTGGGCACCGCCTGCATCAGCGCGCCGGAGCTGCGCCGCGCGGTGCAACGCGAGGAAGGCTCCGAGCGTGGCGTGATGACCGTCGAACAGCTGCTCACCGCGGTCGAGGATGCCCGCGCCGAGGGCGAGAAAATCGTCTTCACCAATGGCTGTTTCGACATCCTGCACGCCGGTCATGTGACCTACCTCGAGCAGGCCCGCGCCCAGGGCGACCGGCTGGTGGTGGCGGTGAACGATGATGGCTCGGTGAGCCGCCTCAAAGGCCCGGGCCGGCCGATCAACTCGGTGGATCGACGCATGGCGGTGCTGGCCGGTCTGGAAGCGGTGGATTGGGTGGTGTGCTTTTCCGAGGACACGCCGGAAAACCTGCTGGCCCAGGTGCGACCCGATGTGCTGGTCAAGGGCGGCGACTATGGCGTCGATCAGGTCGTCGGTGCCGATCTGGTCAAGGCCTACGGCGGTGTGGTGAAGGTGCTGGGGCTGGTGGAAAACAGCTCGACCACCGCCATCGTCGAGAAGATCCGCGCCCGCTGAACCACGGCAGTCTGGTGCCGCGCGATCGGGCTACTCAGCGCGCCGCGGCGGCTGGCCGGGCTGCCCACCAGTCCTTCCAGCGTACCCGCTCGTCGCGCACCACCCAGCCCTCCTGTGGCGCAAAACTCTCCGACAGCCACAGCCCCCGTGTATTGACGGGGCTGAACTGGCCATCACGCAACTGCAGCAGCTGCTCCTGCGGTTGTCCCTGGTACAGAGGAACAAGGTAGAGGTCGGGCCTGTTACGGTTCAGGCGCGCCACCAGCTTGTCCGCTTCCAGGCGTTCGTCGACATGGTACAGGCTGAGCTGGCGAACCTCCTTCGGCAGTTCCATGCGCATGTCGTAGACCAGCTGCAACGATGCCGTCGGCAGGTGCACATAGGCGCGTGGCCGTTCCATGAGCACCATGTTGCCGCACTGCACCGGCCGTGTGGCGCCAGATTGCGAGGCGAGCTTGAAATGCACCGCCTCGCGGTAGTGCAGGCTGGCCTGATAGGGCGTGGGTAGCCAGGTGTCGCCGAAGCGCCCGGCCAGCCAGCCTTCGGGCGTCTCCAGCAGGCATTCTTCGGCGATTTCCTGGATGGCGGTGAGCAATGGCAGGTTCAGCTCGTGTGCCGGGATGTAGCCGGAAATCAGCTTGAGCACCACGTCGCCGCGGTCCAGGCGCTGCTGGCGGACCAGCACCCAGTATTCCCGGCCCTGCCAGCAGAGGGTCAGGCGGACCGAGACGCCCAGATTCGCCAGCTCGATGGCGAAGCGGCCCGGATCGGCCACCTCCACCGGGCGCCGGCGCTCGATGACCTCGGCGAAATTCAGCGGTCGGCCCAGGCTCTGGTAGCTCAGGCTGTCGTGGCCGGCCTCGACGTAGAGCGGCAGGGTCTTGAATGCGGCAGGGCTCTTGCGTACCAGAACGCGAGGCATTCGGGCTCTCCTTACGGCGAACGGAACGCTGCGCCTCCGAGGTCAATCGCCCGTGAGGACGGCGGCAGCAGTGGCTACGTTAGACGTCAAATGCTGCGGATTGATAGTGCCGATGATCGCGCCGCTGACACCTGGGTGACCGAACAGCAGCTCGAAACTGCGGCGGACCGGGTCGTCGCCTGGCTTGAGGCAGGCATGACCGCTGGCGAGGGCTTTCTTGATCAGGATGCCCTTGCCGTGTGCAGCAGCGTAGTCGAGGACCGGTCGTTCGGCCTGCTCGTTGAGGTTGTAGGTCACCATCGCGCAGTCGCCCTGCTGCAGCGCAAGCAGCCCACCATCGACCGTCTTGCCGGACAGGCCGAAGGCGAGGATCTTGCCTTCGCGCTTGAGTTCGGCCAGGGTCTGGTAGACCTCGGTGTGCTGCAGGATATCGAGGTCGTTGCCGTCCGAATGCACCAGCACCAGCTCGATGCGGTCGGTACGCAGACGCTTGAGGCTGCGCTCCACCGAGAAGCGCGTGTGGGTGGCAGAAAAGTCGAAACGCGACTGGCCGTTCTCGAACTCCTCGCCAACCTTGCTGACGATCACCCAATCCTCGCGCTGTCCGGCCAGCAACGGGCCGAGCCGTTCCTCGCTGACGCCGTAGGCCGGCGCGGTGTCGATCAGGTTGATACCCAGTTCGCGGGCGAGGGTCAGCAGCTGGCGAGCCTGGGCATCGTCGGGGATGGCGAAGCCGCTGGGATACTTCACCCCTTGATCGCGGCCCAGCTTCACCGTGCCCAACCCCAGTGGCGAAATGCGCAGCCCGGTGCTGCCCAGTGGGCGGTGCAGGTCATGCAGCGTCGCGTTCATGGCAGCAGCCCTTCCCAGAACGGCCCGGTCAGCGGCGGACGTGGCAGTTCGGGCAGCGCCGGATGCTGGCCTGGACGGATGCCGTCACGGGCGAGGGCGGCTTCGACGCGGTCGGAGAAGTCGGGGGACAGCGCCAGCTTGGTCGGCCACCCGACCAGCAGTCGGCCCTGCTCGGCAAGGAAGGCGTTGTCCGGACGGGCGAGGGCCGATTGCGCAGGCTCGGCGCGGTCGATACGCAGCGTGGCCCATTGCGCGGAGGACAGGTCGATCCAGGGCACCAGTTCGGCCAGTTCCTTTTTCGCGGCGGCGATCTGGGTGGCTTCGTCGCGCGCCACGCCATCGGCTTCGGCCAGGTCGCCGCCGAGATACCAGAGCCACTCGCCGTCCGCTGTCGGATGGCTGGTGACCGTGATCCGCGGTTTGGTGCCGCCGCCCAGGCAATGGGCATAGAGCGGCTTGAGCGTGGGCGCCTTGATGATGACCATGTGCAGCGGACGGCGCTGCATGGCCGGTTGTTGCAGGCCGAGCGACGCGAGCAGCTCGGCAGTCCCGCCGCCAGCGCTGAACACGATGCGCTGGGCGCGGATCTCGCGACCATCGACGCGCAACCCGACCAGCTCGTTGTCGTCGAGCAGCGGTTCGGTCCGCTCGCAGGCCAGCAGGCTGTCGCCAGCCAGCTCGGCCAGCCGAGCGATCAGGCTGGGCACGTCCAGCACCAGCTCGCTGAGCCGATAGACCTTGCCCTTGAACCGTGGATGCTGCAGCGCAGGCGGCAGCTCATCGCCCTTGACCTGGCCGACCCGCGAGCGCACCGCCTTGCTGGCGAAGAAGCTGGTGAGGTTGCCGGCCAGGGTGCCTGGCGACCACAGATAGTGTGCATCGGACAACAGACGCACGCCGCTGAGGTCCAGCTCGCCCTTGCCTTCGAGCGCTTCGCGCCAGCGCCGCGGCATGTCCGCAATCGCCTCGGAGGCACCGGTGAGCGCACCGCTCAGCGCGTACTTGGTGCCGCCATGGATGATGCCCTGGGACTTCACGCTCTGCCCGCCGCCCAGTGCTCCCTTGTCGACCAGCAGGGTGGCAAAACCCAGTCGACGCAGGCGCGCGTTCAGCCAAAGGCCGGCGACGCCGCCGCCAACGATCAGGACGTCGGTGCTGAGGGATTCGGGCATGTGCAGACCTCATTGGGTAAACGGTCGCGCAGTATAACTGCAGTCCGCCGGCAGCTTAGTGGCCTGCACTGCGGGAGAACAACTGGATGACCACCACACCGGCGATGATCAGCCCCATGCCCAGTACCGCCGGCAGGTCCAGGTACTGACGATAGAGCACCGCCGCGGCGACGCTGACCAGCACGATGCCGAGCCCGGCCCAGATGGCATAGGCGATGCCTACCGGGATGGTCCGTACCACCAGCGCGAGCATCCAGAACGACAGGCTGTAGCCCGTCACCACCAGCAGCAGTGGCAGCGGACGATTGAAGCCGGCCAGTGCCTTCATCGAGGTGGTGGCGACCACCTCGGCGCAGATGGCGATGGCCAGGTAAACATAGCCGGACATGGCGAGATCCTGATTATGGGCGGGCAACTTCGTTCGGTTCCGACCTCGCCAACAAGTTCGCCGGCAGGGCGGTTATGGCTCGCGAGCAGGCAGCTTGCTAAGCTCCGCGCCCATGAATCGCACCCTCTATACCCTGTTGTTTCACCTCGGCCTGCCGCTGGTGTTCCTGCGCCTGCTGTGGCGCGCCTGGCGCGCCCCGGCCTACTCCCGTCGTATCGGCGAGCGTTTCGCCTTCGGTTTGCCGCGGCTGCGTCCGGGTGGCATCTGGGTGCATGCGGTCTCGGTGGGCGAAAGCATCGCCGCGGCGCCGATGGCCCGCGAGCTGATGGCGCGCTACCCACACCTGCCGATCACCGTCACCTGTATGACCCCGACCGGCTCCGAGCGCATCCAGGCGCTGTTCGGCGACAGCGTGCAGCACTGCTATCTGCCCTATGACCTGCCCTGGGCGGCGGCGCGCTTTCTTGAGCGCGTGCGACCGAAGCTGGCGGTGGTGATGGAAACCGAGCTCTGGCCCAACCATATCCATCAGTGCGCCCGACGCGGCATACCCGTGGCGCTGGCCAACGCGCGGCTGTCCGAACGTTCGGCCCGCGGCTACGCGCGCTTCGCCCGGCTGACCGCGCCAATGCTGGCCGAGCTGAGCCTGATCGCCGTGCAGACAGAGGCTGAAGCCGAGCGTTTTCGCCAGCTCGGCGCACGCCACGAATGCGTCGAAGTGACTGGCTCGATCAAGTTCGACCTGGCCATCGACCCGGCACTGCTGGCGCGGGCGACCGATTTGCGCGATCAATGGGCGGCGCAGGATCGGCCGCTGTGGATCGCCGCCAGCACCCATGCCGGCGAGGACGAAATCATCCTGGCCGCGCACCGACGCTTGCTGGAGCGGTTTCCGCAGGCCCTGCTGCTCCTGGTACCACGGCATCCGGAACGCTTCATCTCGGTGTATGAACTGGCGTGCAAGGAAGGCTTTGCCGCGGTGCGCCGCTCGACGGGCGAGACGGTTGGCGCCGGCACGCAGGTGCTGGTCGGCGACACCATGGGCGAGCTGCTGTTTCTCTATGCCCTGGCCGACGTGGCCTTCGTCGGTGGCAGCCTGGTACCCAATGGCGGGCACAACCTGCTGGAGCCTGCGGCGTTGGGCAAGCCGGTGCTCAGTGGCCCGCATCTGTTCAACTTTCTCGAAATCTCCGCGCAGCTGCGCGATGCCGGCGCCCTGCGCGAAGTGCAGGATGCCGATCAGCTGGCGGATGCTGTCGGTGAGCTCTGGCGCGATTCGGCTGCCGCGCAACGGATGCGTGACGCCGGGCTGGGCGTGCTCAAGGCCAATCAGGGTGCCTTGCAGCGTCTGCTGACAGGACTGGCGAGGCTGCTTGGCTAGCCGGTGTGTCTGGTCCGCGAGGAGGCCGGATCAGCTGTCGGCGTCATTGCGCCGTCTGGGAGGCAAGCGCCTGGTGGGCTTTAGCCCACCCAGCCACGATTCAAGCGAGCCCCCTGGCTCAATAATCCACCCGTACCGGCTGACCGATGGTCTGCGGCAGATCCGGCGGCAGGAAGTCGGTATCCGGGTTGTAATCGGGTTTCAGGTAGGCCGCCAGCTGCTGCAGGTCGTCCGGGTTCAGCGTGCCGGCCGCCTGCTTCAGGCGCAGGTTGTCGAGAATGTAGTCGTAGCGGGCGTTGTTGTAGTCGCGTACCGCGGCATACAGGCGCCGCTGGGTGTCGAGCACATCGACGATGTTGCGGGTGCCGACCTGATAGCCGATCTCCGTGGCTTCCAGCGCACTCTGGTTGGAGATGATCGACTGCCGGCGGGCCTGGACCTGTTCGATATCAGTGTTCACCGCGCGGTGCAGATTGCGTGTGGCTTCCACCACCTGGCGGCGCAGGCTTTCGCGCTGCTGCTCGCTCTGGCTGAGCTGGTAATAGGCCTCGCGGCTCTGCGAGGTGGTCAGCCCGCCGCTGTAGAGCGGGATGTTCAGCTGCAGGCCGATGCTGCGCTGCTCGACGTCGCCGGTATAGCGCGGCATGTCGAAGCCGGGGATGCTCTGGGTGTTGCTGAAGCCGAGCGCGTCGTTGTCGCCCTTGCGGTACGAGGCCACGGCGTCGAGTGTTGGCGCATGGCCGGAGCGGCGCTGGCGCAGGGTTTCCTCGGCGGCGGTCACGGCGTAATTGACCGCCAGCAGGTTGAGGTTCTGCCGCGTCGCCGTATCCACCCACGCCTTGGCCTCGTTTGGCACCGGCGCCAGCACCGGCAGGGTATGGCGGATGCCTTCCAGCGCGATGTATTCGCGGTTGGTCAGGGTGAACAACGCCTGAAAGGCGTCCTCGACCTGGCGTTGGGCGATGGAGCGATTGGCGCGCGCGGTGTCGAAGCCGGCCTGGGCTTCGAGCACATCGGTCTTGTCGGAAAGGCCCACCTCGAAGCGTTCGTTGGCCTGGTCGAGCTGGCGCTTGAACGCGGCTTCCTCGGCCTTCACCGCCGCCAGGTTGTCCTGCGCGCGCAACACGGCGAAGTAGGCCTGGGCGCTCTGCAGGATCAGGTCCTGCTCGGCGATGGAGTATTCGATTGCGGCCTGCTCGCTCACGGCTTCCGCAGCCTTGAGCTGGAACCAGCGGTCGGCACGGAAGATCGGCTGGCTCAGCGTCGCCTGATAGGCGGTGCCACTGCGTGATAGCGACGTGGAGCCCATGCTGGTGTCGACGTCCGTTTCGGTGTCGCTCAGCTCGGCGCCGGCGCTGAGGTTGGGCAGCAGGCCGGCGCGTGCCTGTGGCACCACTTCCTGGCGTGCGCGGAACTGCGCCCGGGCCGCCGCCAGGTCGGCGTTGTTGTTGACGGCTTGCTGGTAGACGCTGACCAGATCGGTCTTGCTGGCGAGGGGGACGGTCTCTTGCGCCCAGGCTCCTCCGGCAGTGAGGGTGGCCACGGCGAGAGCCAGGGGGAGTCTGCGCAGCATGTTGGGTCCATCCTGAATAGAGCTGATGGGCAAGGCTAAGCGGCAGCTGTCAGGGGGTCAAGGCGCGCGTGCGCCGTGGTGTGAGGCGGCGATGGCGGTCCGGGCAAATGACCGAACGGTCGACTAGTTTCGCCATTGCCATGGTGTTCGCCCAAGGTCTTGATTAGACTTGACGGCGTTCTTGTCGGGGTGCCTTGAAGCGAAGGCTGAGATCGGAAAGTTCCGGATCCCGTTGAACCTGATCAGGTTAAGGCCTGCGTAGGGAACAAGATGTCCTCGTCTCGAACGTGACGAGTCTCTCCACCGCAGTTGCGGTGCCCGACGCCCTTGATCCGCCGTGTTGCTCAGGTTCGCTCCGACATTTCCCAGGAGAAGCCGATGAGCGTGCAAAGCAACAAGAATCTGAGTGAGTCCGCCCAGGTCGACCAGCAGTCCATTCAACCCTTCCCGCGTTCGCAAAAGATCTATGTACAGGGCTCGCGCCCGGACATCCGCGTACCCATGCGCGAGATCAGCCTGGACGTGACGCCCACCGACTTCGGTGGCGAGATCAACGCCCCGGTTACCGTCTACGACACTTCCGGCCCCTACACCGACCCGAACGTCACCATCGACGTGCGCAATGGCCTGGCCGACGTGCGCAGTGCCTGGATCGAGGACCGCGGCGACACCGAGAAGCTGCCGGGGCTGACCTCCGAATTCGGCCAGCGTCGCCTCAACGATGCCGAACTTTCCGCCATGCGCTTCGCCCATGTGCGTAACCCGCGCCGGGCCAAGGCCGGGCACAACGTCAGCCAGATGCACTATGCAAAGAAGGGCATCATCACGCCGGAGATGGAGTACGTCGCCATCCGCGAGAACATGAAGCTCGCCGAGGCGCGTGAAGCCGGTCTGCTGGTCGAGCAGCATGCCGGGCAGAGCTTCGGCGCGGCCATTCCCAAGGAAATCACCCCCGAATTCGTCCGCTCGGAAGTCGCGCGCGGCCGCGCCATCATCCCGGCGAACATCAACCACCCCGAGCTGGAGCCGATGATCATCGGCCGCAACTTCCTGGTGAAGATCAACGCCAACATCGGCAACTCGGCGCTGGGCTCCTCCATCGAGGAAGAAGTGGCCAAGCTGACCTGGGGCATCCGCTGGGGCGCGGACACCGTGATGGACCTGTCCACCGGCAAGCACATCCACGAGACGCGCGAGTGGATCCTCCGCAACTCGCCGGTGCCGATCGGCACCGTGCCGATCTACCAGGCGCTGGAAAAGGTCGACGGCGTTGCCGAAGACCTGACCTGGGAGCTGTTCCGCGACACCCTGATCGAACAGGCCGAGCAGGGCGTGGACTACTTCACCATCCACGCCGGCGTGCTGCTGCGCTACGTGCCGCTGACCGCCAAGCGCGTGACCGGCATCGTCAGCCGCGGCGGCTCGATCATGGCCAAGTGGTGCCTGGCGCACCACCAGGAGAACTTCCTCTACACCCACTTCGAGGAGATCTGCGAGATCATGAAGGCCTACGACGTCAGCTTCTCGCTGGGCGACGGCCTGCGTCCGGGATCGATCGCCGACGCCAACGATGCCGCGCAGTTCGCCGAGCTGGAAACCCTCGGCGAACTGACCAAGATCGCCTGGAAGCATGACGTGCAGTGCATGATCGAAGGCCCCGGCCATGTGCCGATGCACATGATCAAGGAGAACATGGACAAGCAGCTGGAATGCTGCGACGAGGCGCCGTTCTACACCCTCGGCCCGCTGACCACCGACATCGCCCCAGGCTACGACCACATCACCAGCGGCATCGGCGCGGCGATGATCGGCTGGTTCGGCTGCGCCATGCTCTGCTACGTCACGCCGAAGGAGCACCTCGGTCTGCCGAACAAGGATGACGTGAAGACCGGCATCATCACTTACAAGATCGCCGCGCACGCTGCTGATCTTGCCAAGGGTCATCCGGGCGCGCAGATCCGCGACAACGCGCTGTCCAAGGCGCGCTTCGAGTTCCGCTGGGAGGACCAGTTCAACCTCGGCCTCGACCCGGACACCGCGCGCGCCTTCCACGACGAGACGCTGCCGAAGGAGTCGGCCAAGGTGGCGCACTTCTGCTCCATGTGCGGGCCGAAGTTCTGCTCGATGAAGATCACCCAGGAAGTGCGCGAGTATGCTGCCGAGCACGGCCTGACCGACGAGCAGAAGGCCATCGAGGCGGGTTTCGCCGAGCAGTCCTCGCGCTTCAAGGACGAAGGCTCGGTCATCTACAAGCAGGTGTGACCGGCGAGCTGTGATCGACTGCCTGTAGGAAAGCCAAAGCGGGCCGGCAGATGCCGGCCCGCTTCGTATCCTCAGAGATATTCGGCTTTCAGAATGCCCTTGAGCTGTTCGTGGGGAATGAACAGCTCCGGGTGGCCGCTGGAGTACGGTGCGATGCTGTAGACGTCGTACTTGAGCAGCACCTGATCTTTCAGTAGCGCGATATGCGGGGTCTGCTGGAAGGGCCAGAATTCCACGAACTCGGCGTCCTGATCGTGTTCGTTCTCCACCAGCCAACGCTGGTGCGCCTGGCGTGCGACACGCCAGAAGTTACCTTCCTGTCCCGGAATCAGCAGGTCCTCCAGGCGCAGCTCGCGGTTCAGCTCGCAATCGTAGTTGATGAAGCCACGCCCGGGCATGCCGTGGGCCCCGCCGACATACAGGTAGCTGGAAAACTCGACCACCAGGATGTCGCCGTGCTGCTCGCGCAGCTTGGCCTGCAGGTAGCTGCTCCAGCCCGGCTCGGCGGTGCTCAGAAAGCGCTGCTGGTAATCCTGTAGTGACGCGGGCAGGCGGTCATCCGGGCCGTTGATGGTCATCCGCCGCAGCCGTGCGTCGATCAGGCGGTTGAGTTCAGGTTCGTCGGCAAAGGTCAGGGTATCGACGTTCACCAGTGGGCAGCTGTCGCCCTCACAGCCCTGAGGACGATGCTCGGTGACCGTCTGGTCGACCTTCACAGGAGGTTCCGAGACAAAGTGCTGACAGCCGTTCAGCAGCACGAGAAGGCTGCCCATAATGAGGAGATTGCGGATGGGTGCGGTTGGATACATGGTTGGTCCAGGCATGGCAGTGCGCTTTCGATCGTCGCTCGCTCGTGAAGTTCGTGCGCACGCGGCAGATGCGTATGCTTCGGTTACGGTGGTCTGCAAAGGGCTGCGCCAGAGACGATGGCGCGCTAGGATGATCGCGAAGCCGCTCACGATGTGACGGTTGCAGTCATTCGCCGCCGGCCCAGGCGCGGATCAAACCGATATTGAGTGTGCCCATGAGCGAGACCTTCAAACCCGGTCCGGATGATGTCCAGATCCTTCGTCGAGAGCAATGCTTCAGCGGTTTCTATCGGCTGGAGCGCGTCCACCTGCGCCACCGTCAGTTCAGTGGTGCCATGGGGGACGAGCTGAGCCGCGAACTGTTCGTGCGCCACGATGCCGTATGCGTGCTGCCCTACGATCCGCAGCGCGATCGCGTGGTGCTGATCGAGCAGTTTCGCGTCGGGGCGCTGGGCAAGGTCGACAACCCCTGGCTGATCGAACTGGTCGCCGGGCTGATCGACAAGGACGAGGCGCCGGATGAAGTCGCCCGTCGCGAAGCGGTGGAAGAGGCCGGCCTGGAGCTGGTCGATCTGTGGCCGGTCACACGCTATTTCCCTTCGCCGGGGGGCAGCGACGAGCGCGTACACCTCTATATAGGCCGCTGCGACAGCGAAGGGGCCGACGGTGTGTTCGGGCTGGCCGAAGAGGGCGAGGACATCCGGGTGCATGTCTGGTCGCTGGAAGAGGCACTGGGCGCTGTTTCCGACGGTCGAATCGACAATGCGGCCAGCATCATTGCACTGCAGTGGCTGGCCTTGAATCGCGAGCAGGTGCGGGAGGAGTGGGTATGAGGAAGACGCGCGAGCGATACCGAGTCGATCTGCTCGAACTGCAGGCGGCCTGCGAAGCCAACTACCTGCGACTGATGCGTCTGTTGCCGGGCATGCGTAGCGGTTGCGAGGCGCGGCGCATCGCGATCAGCCAGGGTGACCTGCTGCTCGGCGTGCTGGTGCTCGAGGTACTGGAGAGCTGCCCCTATACCACCACCGTGCGGGTGAGCCAGGAGCATTGCCTGAGCTGGTTGCCGGTGCCGAAGATGGAAGTGCGCGTCTACCACGACGCGCGCATGGCCGAAGTGGTTCGTGCCGAAAACGCGCGGCGCTTTCGTGGCATCTACCACTACCCCAACGCGCAGATGCACCAGCCTGATGAGAAGAACCAGCTCAATCTCTTTCTCGGCGAGTGGTTGGGACACTGCCTGTCCTGCGGCCACGAACTCGAACCGGTGCTCTAACGCCGTTCCCTCTGCGCTTTTCTGGGCTGGGCTTGCGTGACCTGCTTCAGGTGCGCGATGTGGTTCTGTGACCCATGCCCACTTCCCAAGGTTTACCCCCCCGTCGGGCTCCTACCATAATTCCGTTGCGATTTAGCTCAAGGAGAAGGGCCTTGCCTGGTGCGCCCGTGACTGCTGTTGAAGATTCGGTTCTGCTGGTACAGCTCACCGACAGCCATCTGTTTGCCGAAGCGGACGGCAAGCTGCTGGGCCTGAACACCGGCGATAGCCTGGCGCGCGTCGTTGAGCTGGCCGTTGCCGAGCAGCCGCGCATCGACCTGATCCTGGCCACCGGTGACCTTTCGCAGGACGGCTCGGTGGCGTCCTATCAGCGTTTCCGTCAGCTGACGGAGCGTATCGAGGCCCCCGCGCGCTGGTGCCCCGGCAATCATGACGAACTCGGTGCCATGCGTGAGGCTGCCCGTGGTAGTGCGCTGATGGAGCCGGTGCTGGAAATCGGCGGCTGGCGTGTGGTGATGCTCGATACCCTGGTTGCAGGTTCGGTATTCGGCATGCTGCGCGGCGACCAGCTCGACTTGCTTGAGCGGGCGCTGAGCGAGGCGCCGGATCATCACCATCTGGTCTGCCTGCACCACCATCCAGTGTCCATCGGCAGCCGCTGGATGGATCGCATCGGTCTGCGCAACCCCGAGGCGCTGTTCGAGGTGCTGGACCGCCACGACAACGTGCGTGCGCTGCTCTGGGGCCACATCCATCAGGTGTTCGATCAGTCGCGCAATGGGGTTCGGCTGCTGGCCACGCCGTCGACGGGCGTGCAGTTCACGCCGCAGAGCGAGGACTTCCAGGTCGATAGCGCGGCACCCGGTTATCGCTGGTTGCGCCTGTACGCCGATGGGCGACTGGAGACCGATGTGTCGCGCGTCAGCGGTATCGACTTCGAGATCGACTACAGCGTGAAAGGCTACTGATCGCGGTTGGCGACTGCCGACACCTGTGGCGCGAGCGAGGCGTGACGCCTGGGCGGGTCGCTTGCAGAGCGCAGCATGGGCCTAGTAGCCTTGCGGTTTTTTCAAGAACTGTATCCATGTCCAGTTATCCGCCTTCGATCCTCTATATCCACGGGCTCAACAGCTCCCCGCTCTCGCAGAAGGCGAGCCAGCTGTCGTCGGCGTTGGAGCGACTCGGCCAAGCCGAGCGTCTGCGGGTTCCCGCCCTGCATCACCACCCGCGTCAGGCCATTGGGCAGCTCGAGACCTGTCTGGCCGAGCTTGGGCGACCGTTGCTGGTCGGCAGCTCGCTTGGCGGCTACTATGCGACGCACCTTGCCGAGCGCCATGGCCTGAAGGCCCTGCTGATCAATCCGGCGGTGATGCCACACCGCCGTTTCGACGGCTATCTCGGACCACAGACCAACCTGTACAGCGGCGAGGTCTGGGAGCTTACCGAGGATCACGTGACCGCGCTGGCGGAGCTGGAAACGGCGCCACCCGAAGATGCCGAACGCTATCAGGTGTGGCTGCAGACCGGCGACGAAACGCTCGACTACCGTGACGCGGCGCAGTTCTACCGGGGCTGCGCACTGCGCATCCAGGCCGGCGGCGACCACGGCTTCCAGGGCTTCGCCGAGCGCCTGCCGGCGCTGCTGGCGTTCGCCGGCTTCGAGCCGCAGGCCTGGCTGGGAAAACTCTGAGCCGGGATGGAGGTGCGGGCCCAGGCGACCCGAACGGGTTCGCCAGGAGAACTGCAGCGATGGAGCCCGGCCGGTGCGCTGGTTTTTTGCAGCCCGTAGCGGGCTGATTGTTCAGAACATAAGGACCGTACCCGACAGATGTCTTATACCGCAGAAGCCATCGAGGTTCTTTCCGGCCTCGATCCGGTGCGCAAGCGCCCGGGCATGTACACCGACACCTCGCGGCCCAATCACCTGGCCCAGGAAGTCATCGACAACAGTGTCGACGAAGCCCTTGCCGGGCATGCCCGCTCGGTCCAGGTGATCCTGCACCAAGACAACTCGCTGGAAGTGATCGACGACGGCCGCGGCATGCCGGTGGACATTCACCCCGAGGAAGGGGTGCCGGGCGTCGAGCTGATCCTCACCAAGCTGCACGCCGGCGGCAAGTTTTCCAACAAGAACTACCAGTTTTCCGGTGGTCTGCACGGGGTCGGCATCTCCGTGGTCAACGCGCTGTCGACCCGTGTCGAGGTGACCGTCAAGCGCGATGGCAGCGAGTACCGCATGAGCTTCGCCGACGGCTTCAAGGCCAGTGATCTGGAAGTGATCGGCAGCGTCGGCAAGCGCAACACCGGCACCAGCGTGCGCTTCTGGGCCGATCCCAAGTATTTCGACTCGCCAAAGTTTTCCATCAGCCGGCTCAAGCACGTGCTCAAGGCCAAGGCCGTGCTCTGCCCGGGGCTGAGCGTCAGCTTCGAGGACAAAAGCTCCGGCGAGAAGGTCGAGTGGCACTACGAGGACGGCCTGCGCTCCTACCTGGTGGACTCGGTCAGTGAGTATCAGCGCCTGCCCGACGAGCCTTTCGTCGGCGCCCTGGCGGGCAATACCGAGGCGGTGGACTGGGCATTGCTCTGGTTGCCGGAGGGCGGCGAGAGCGTTCAGGAAAGCTACGTCAACCTGATTCCCACGGCTCAGGGCGGCACCCATGTCAATGGCTTGCGCCAGGGCCTGCTGGACGCCATGCGCGAGTTCTGCGAGTTCCGCAACCTCCTGCCGCGCGGGCTCAAGCTGGCCCCGGAAGACATCTGGGAGCGCATCGCCTTTGTCCTCTCGATGAAGATGCAGGAGCCGCAGTTCTCGGGGCAGACCAAGGAGCGCCTGTCGTCACGCGAGGCGGCGGCGTTCGTCTCGGGTGTGGTCAAGGATGCCTTCAGCCTCTGGCTCAATGCCCACCCGGAGCTGGGCATGCAACTGGCAGAGCTGGCAATCAGCAATGCCGGGCGTCGACTGAAGGCCGGCAAGAAGGTCGAGCGCAAGAAGATCACTCAAGGGCCGGCGCTGCCGGGCAAGCTGGCCGACTGCGCCGGGCAGGACCCGATGCGCGCCGAGCTGTTCCTGGTCGAAGGCGACTCGGCCGGCGGCTCCGCCAAGCAGGCGCGGGACAAGGATTTTCAGGCGATCATGCCGCTGCGCGGCAAGATCCTGAATACCTGGGAGGTCGACGGCGGCGAGGTGCTCGCCAGCCAGGAAGTACATGACATCGCCGTGGCCATCGGCGTCGATCCGGGCGCCACCGATCTGGCCCAGCTGCGCTACGGCAAGATCTGCATCCTCGCCGACGCCGACTCCGACGGCCTGCATATCGCCACCCTGCTGTGCGCGCTGTTCGTCCGGCATTTCCGCCCGCTGGTGGAGGCCGGTCATGTCTACGTGGCCATGCCGCCGCTGTACCGCATCGACCTGGGCAAGGACATCTTCTATGCGCTGGATGAGGCCGAGCGTGACGGCATTCTCGAGCGGCTGGTGGCCGAGAAGCGCCGCGGCAAGCCGCAGGTGACGCGCTTCAAGGGTCTCGGCGAAATGAACCCGCCACAGCTGCGCGAGACCACCATGGACCCCAACACCCGCCGGCTGGTGCAGCTGACCCTGGATGATTTCGAGGGCACCCGCGAAGTCATGGATATGCTGCTGGCCAAGAAGCGCGCTGGCGACCGCAAGAGCTGGCTCGAGTCCAAGGGCAACCTGGCGGAGGTGCTGGTTTGATCCGCCGTGGGCTGGCGCTGCTGAGCCTGGTTTCGGCACCGCTCTGGGCCAACGAGCAAGCGCCCGAGCTGAAGCTGTTGAGCGAGCATCCCGTGCAGGGCATGAGCGGCGGCAATCTGTCCGGAATGGCCTGGTGCGGAGATGCGCTGTGGGCGGTATCCGACCGCGAAGACGACGTGCTGTACCGGCTCGATACCAGCGTCTCGCCCTGGCAGGCCGAACCGGAGCGCTTCGAAGCCGGCCCGCCGCCCAATAGTGGTTTGCCCTGGGGCATGCGCATGCGCGCCTGGCTCAGTGGCCATGTGCGCGGCGGCCACCTCGATTTCGAAGGGCTGAGCTGCGATGCGCTGGGCAATCGCTACGTCGTCAGCGAGGCCCATGCCGCCGTGCTGCGGGTGAGCCCGGCCGGCACGGCGGAATGGCTGCGCCTGCCCGAGTCCCTGGTTCGTCAGGCCCGGGCCAGTGGCATGCTCTGGCATTTCAACGCGCTGTTCGAGGGCATTGCAGTCGACCCGAAGGCCGAACGCATGTGGCTGGCCGCCGAGCGCGAACGCCGTGGGCTGCTGGTGATGCACCGCAAGCAAAGCAGCTGGCAGTGCACCGGCGGTTGTGTGCTGATGGCGCAGGGCGGGCATCAGCAGCCGCCCGCGGCGCTCGGCGATACGCCGCTGCCGCGCAGCTTCTCGGCCCTGGCCTATTTCAACGACAAGCTGTTCGTGCTGGAGCCCTCTGCATATCGGGTCTGCCGGCGCAGCCCGGCGAACGGGACGGTCGAACGCTGCTGGTCGTTCGCCGCCGAGGCGCTGACCGAGGAGCGCCGCTACCGCGAGCCGTTCGGTAATGCCGAGGCGCTGTGGATCGATGCCGAAGGGGCCTGGATCGGCGTCGACAACAACGGCAAGGCGCGCGGCGACGGCGAGAAGCGACCCATCGTCTGGCGTTTCGCCGCACCGAGCGGCGGCTGGATGGCGCGGCCGTGAGCCAGACGGCCGGGCGTCGTGCCGGGCGGGTGATGCTGGTGCTCGCCTGGGGCGTCGGGCTGTACCTGGCGACGCGCTTCTTCGCTGCCTGGGAGGAAGATCGCCTCAACCCGAATCGCCAGCCGGTATCCCAGCTGCATGGCGAGCAGATCGAGGTGCAGCTGGCTGGCAACGTCCAGGGGCATTTCGTCGCCAGCGGCAAGATCAATGGCGAAACGGTCACCTTTCTGCTCGACACCGGCGCCACGGACGTCGCCGTGCCGGCCGAGCTGGCCGAGCGGCTGGGCCTGTCCCGCGGTGCGCCGGTGATGCTGCACACCGCCAACGGCCAGACCACCGGCTATCGCACCGTGTTGAATAGCCTCAGCCTGGGCGACATCGTGCTGCGCGACGTCCGCGCCATCGTCGCCCCCGGCTTTCGCAGCGAACAGGTTCTGCTCGGCATGAGCGCCCTGAAACAACTTGAATTCACCCAGCGCGCCGGCACCCTGGTGCTGCGCCAGCATGTAACGGATCGACCATGAGCGAATCCCTCGACCTGAGCCTGGACGGCGTGGAGCGGCGCTCTCTCGCCGACTTCACCGAGCAGGCCTACCTCAACTATTCCATGTACGTGATCATGGATCGCGCGCTGCCGCATATCGGCGACGGCCTCAAGCCTGTACAGCGGCGCATCGTCTATGCCATGAGCGAACTCGGCCTGAACGCCGACGCCAAGCACAAGAAGTCCGCGCGTACCGTCGGTGACGTGCTCGGCAAGTTCCACCCGCACGGCGACAGCGCCTGCTACGAGGCCATGGTGCTGATGGCACAGCCGTTCAGCTACCGCTACACGCTGGTCGACGGTCAGGGCAACTGGGGTGCTCCGGACGATCCCAAGTCCTTCGCCGCCATGCGCTACACCGAGGCGCGCCTGTCACGCTATTCCGAGGTGCTGCTGTCCGAGCTGGGGCAGGGCACGGTCGACTGGGTGCCGAACTTCGACGGCACCCTGGACGAACCGGCGATCCTGCCGGCGCGGCTGCCCAACCTGCTGCTCAACGGCACCACCGGCATCGCCGTGGGCATGGCCACCGACGTGCCGCCGCACAACCTGCGCGAAGTCGCCGCCGCCTGCGTGCGTCTGCTCGACGAGCCGAGTGCCAGCGTCGAGCAGCTCTGCGAGCATGTGCAGGGGCCGGATTTCCCGACCGAGGCCGAGATCGTCACGCCGCGTGCGGACCTGCTGAAAATCTACGAAACCGGCCGGGGTTCGGTGCGCATGCGTGCCGTCTACCGGGTCGAGGACGGCGATATCGTGGTCACCGCGTTGCCGCACCAGGTGTCCGGTTCCAAGGTGCTCGAGCAGATCGCCGGGCAGATGCAGGCCAAGAAGCTGCCGATGGTGGCCGACCTGCGTGACGAGTCGGACCATGAGAACCCCTGCCGCATCGTCATCATCCCGCGCTCCAACCGGGTCGATGTCGAGGCGCTGATGCAGCACCTGTTCGCGACCACCGACCTGGAATCCAGCTACCGGGTCAACACCAATGTCATCGGCCTCGACGGCCGGCCGCAGGTGAAGAACCTGCGCACCCTGCTCAGCGAGTGGCTGACCTACCGCATCGGTACCGTGCGCCGTCGTCTGCAGTTCCGCCTGGACAAGGTGGAAAAGCGCCTGCACCTGTTGGAAGGCCTTTTGGTGGCGTTCCTCAACCTCGACGAGGTGATCCACATCATCCGAACCGAGGATCAGCCCAAGCCGGTGCTGATGGCGCGTTTCGAGTTGTCCGAACTTCAGGCTGACTACATCCTCGACACCCGCCTGCGCCAGCTGGCGCGTCTGGAAGAGATGAAGATCCGCGGCGAGCAGGACGAGCTGGCCAAGGAGCGCGAGCGGCTGCTGGCACTGCTCGGCAGCGAAGCCAAGCTGAAGAAGCTGGTGCGCAAGGAACTGCTGGAAGACGCCGAAACCTATGGCGATGACCGCCGCTCGCCGATTGTCGAGCGCGCCGAGGCCCGAGCCCTGACGGAGAACGAGCTGCTGCCGTCCGAGCCGGTTACCGTGGTGATTTCCGAGAAGGGATGGGCGCGCTGCGCCAAGGGTCACGACATCGATGCTGGCGGGCTTTCCTACAAGGCTGGCGACAACTTCAAGGCGGCGGCGGCGGGCCGCTCGAACCAGTATGCGGTGTTCATCGACTCCACCGGCCGCAGCTACTCGCTGGCAGCCCACACGCTGCCATCGGCACGTGGCCAGGGCGAGCCGCTCACCGGCCGGCTGACTCCGCCGCCAGGCGCCAGCTTCGAATGCGTGCTGCTGCCCGACGATGAAGCGCTCTATGTGATCGCCTCGGATGCCGGCTATGGTTTTGTCGTCAAGGGCGAGGACCTTCAGGCCAAGAACAAGGCTGGCAAGGCGCTGCTCTCCCTGCCGGCCGGCGCCCGCGTCGTCGCACCACGACCATTGGCCAGCCGCGAGGACGACTGGCTTGCCGCGGTCACCACCGAAGGCCGCCTGCTGGTCTTCCCGGTGCGTGATCTGCCGCAGCTGGGCAAGGGCAAGGGCAACAAGATCATCGGCATTCCCGGGGAGCGGGTGGCCAGTCGCGAGGAGTACCTGGTCGATCTCGCCGTGCTGCCGGCTGGCGCCACCCTGGTTCTGCAGGCTGGCAAGCGCACGCTGTCGCTCAAGGCCGAGGATCTCGAGCACTACAAGGGCGAACGTGGCAGGCGCGGCAACAAGCTGCCGCGAGGCTTCCAGCGCGTCGAAGGCCTGCTGGTAGAAGTGTGACAATGTGCATTGGCGCTGGAATCGACGGCCAGATTCACGGAAGATAGCGGCCTTTCCAGCCTGCGGCGTTTTGCCCGGTGCCTAGTTGCGCGTCGACGACATGCTGTCCGACGCGACATGGGCACGAGGCGACGGCGGCCGAGAGGGTCGCCAGTGGCCTGAACTGTGGTGTTATGACGGTAATGAAGAACTTGCTGCGTGTTCCGACTGTGTTGTTGCTGGCCAGCATCGGCCTGACCGGCTGTGTCGGTCTGCAGCCGGCACCCATGTATCGCCTGGACAGCGGTACCACCGAGGTGCCGGAGCGGATCGATGGCGCGGCCGTGCTGCTGGCGCCGGTTACCCTCGCCGATTATCTGCAGCGCGATGCGCTGCTGCAGCGTCTGGCCGACGGCAGCCTGGCTGCCGATGACCAGCAGGCCCGCTGGGCGGGCAGCCTCAAGGCCGATATCGAGCAGCTCATGCTGCGCCAGTTGGCCTGGCGCCTGGATACGCAAAGTCTGGTGCTCGGTCCCGCCGACGAAGGCTTCGCGCCGGAGGTACAGATCGAGCTGTCCATCACCCGCCTCGATTCCGGGCCTGCGTACCCGGCGGTACTCGAGGCGCAGTGGCGTCTGCGCGACAAGGCCGGCAAGCATCTGGGCAGCCGTCTGGTGCGCCTGCAGGAAGAGCACCTCGGCACCACCGCCGATCAGGTGCGCGCGCAGAGCGCCCTGCTGCAGCGCCTGAGCGAGATGGTGGCCGGGGCGGTCGAGCCCGCGCTGGTCGCCAAGACGCCGCCCAAGCCGGCGCCGGCCAAGCCACAGGTGAGCAAGTCGGCCGAACCGCCGGCACCGCGCATTCCGGCGGCCGAGCCGATCCGAACCGACCTGGAAGTCTTCCGCTTCTGACACCGCTGAGTGGTGAAGTACGACTGAAAAAGCCCGACTGGTGATCCTGGTCGGGCTTTTCTTTTTGCGGGTGGAAGGGGCCGGCGAGATGCGCTGCCGCCTTCGCCAATCGTTAGCCCGCCTTGCAGGCAGCGGGGGCTCGCCCGCGAGCGCGTCAGTAGGTGCGGCTGCGCAGCTCGTGCATCCGGGCCAGCTGGCGTTCCAGCAAAGAAGGGTAGGGGTCCAGCAGGCGCTCGACGCAGCAGGCACCTTCGGGGCTGGCGATCGGGCGGATGCGGGCGCGTTGCTGGATCAGCCGGTCTTCGCTGATGCTGCTTTCGACCAGCAACAGGTTGCGGCTGTGCAGCGACATGTCCAGTGCCGCCTGTGCCGGCTCGCTGAGCAAGAGGTCGCCCTGGCTCAGGTCGAACAGGCCATCACCCTGGGTCAGGCCCAGTTGCAGCTGCAGCGTGATGCCGCTGTCGGCGACGTCGATCTGCAGTGCATGAGCCAGCGCACGCATCAGCTCGCCACAGCAGATCGCATGGGTCAGGTAGTTCTGCTCGTCGTCCTGGCTGTGGAACAGCATCAGGCTGCTGCCGTCGTTGAGCGTGTGCAGCTCGGCCTGGTAGAGCGTGGCGGCCTGTTGCAGGCAATCGCGGTAGCGCTGCAGCAGCTCGGTCAGGCGAGGCCGCGGCAGGCGGCGCAGCTGGTCCTGGGCGCCGAGCTGGATGGCCAGCACGGCACTACGGGTCGAACGCGGAACGCTAGGCTGCGGCGCGCTGCTGGCTGGCGCCGGGCTATCGAATGGCGGTTCGTCGTCGGCGATCTCCAGTTCGTCGTCGTCGAAGTTGGCCGACAGTCGTGCCGGGCGCTGCGGCTCGTCATCGTCCAGATCGATGTCGAAGCGTTCGGGGCGAGACTGCGTGCGCTGCGGGATGGCGCGATCATCATCCTGCTCGAAATAGTCGTCATCCAGCGCATCGCTGAGGTCGAGTTCCGGCTCGGGCTTTTCCGGCACCAGCCGTGCCTGCAACTGGCGCGCAAGGTCACCGATCTCGTCCTGGCGCCCGGCACCCGGCGCAGGATCGTCCGGATCGCGCAGCCAGAGGCGCATCTGCATCAACGGTGTCGCCAGTTGGCGGCCGAGGCGCAGGCTCAGCATCAGCGTCAGGGCCAGCAGGATTAGGCTGAGCAGGCCCATGCTCTGCAGGCTGATGGTCATCGGCTGCTGGAACTGCTGCATGTCGAGGCTGACACGCAGGTGGCCGGCGATCACCTCCTGGAAGCTGATCGGGGTCGAATAAAGGCCGCTGTCATCGCCGAGCAGGCCCTTCTGCGGGCGCGTGCCGGACTCGGCCAGCACGCGGTTGTCGACGCTGTAGATCGCCGCGTGGGCGACCAGCGGATTCTTCACCAGATTGCTCAGCAGCACGTTCAGGCTGAGGATGTCGTTGGCCACCAGCAGATCGGTGGCCGAGGCGGCAGTCTGCGTGACCAGGCTCTGGCCGAGGGCATCGGCCTGCTGCGCCATGGCGTGCTTGAACTGCATGCCGATCACCCAGGCGTAGATGATCAGCGCCAACGCCACTAACAGCAGCGTATGGGCGGCGATGCGCAACACCAGCGGCACGCGGTGCTGGCGCACGGCGCGATAGAGCATGAGGAAGAAGTTGTCTGGCTTTACGGATGCGGGCCGGTTCACAGAGCGCGGCTCTTCTCGTCGGGAAATTGCCGAGCAGTATACGGATAGCGCGGGGGGCGCTAAAGGTCTGCAACGGTAAGCTGACGAATTGCGCCGCCGGCGCTGCGCGTGCGGAGGCGGTGGCGGCTGTCCAGCCCCCTTGCCAGCTGATGTAGAATGCCGGCCTTCATTGCCTGCCATGGGAGCTGCGCCTTGCGCGAAATCGTCCTGATCAATATCACCGGTGAAGATCGCCCGGGCCTGACCGCGGCCATTACCGGCGTGCTCGCCCAGGGTGGCGTGAACATTCTCGACATCGGCCAGGCAGTGATCCACGACACGCTGTCGTTCGGCATCCTGATCGAGATTCCGGATAACGAGCGCGCTTCGTCGGTCCTCAAGGACGTGCTCTTCATGGGCTACAAGCACGACCAGCAGGTGCGCTTCACGCCGGTTTCCGAGGCTGACTACCAGCACTGGGTCGCGGGGCAAGGCAAGGCCCGGCACATCGTCACGCTGCTGACGCGCAAGGTCACCGCCGAGCAGCTGCAGCGGGTCAGCTCGATCACCGCCAAGTACGGGCTCAACATCGACCACATCGATCGGCTGTCCGGGCGTATGCCGCTGGACATGCCCGAAGAGCGGGGCAAGGGCTGCATCGAGCTCTCCGTGCGCGGCGAGCCGGCCGACACGGCCGCACTGCGTGCCGAGTTCCTCAGCGTGGCGCAGGAGCTGAACGTCGATATCGCCTTCCAGCGCGATTCGGTCTACCGGCGCAACCGTCGCCTGGCCGTGTTCGACATGGACTCGACGCTGATCGAGGCCGAGGTCATCGACGAGCTGGCCAAGGCCGCTGGCGTTGGCGAGCAGGTGTCGGAGATCACCGAGCGCGCGATGCGCGGCGAGCTGGATTTCCGCGCCAGCTTCAAGGAGCGCCTGGCGCTGCTCGAGGGGCTGTCGGAAAACGTGCTGGCCGATATCGGCGCCAGCCTGCGCCTGACCGAGGGTGCCGAGGTGCTGTTCGCCGAGCTCAAGCGCCTGGGCTACAAGACGGCGATCCTCTCCGGCGGCTTCAGCTATTTCGCCAAGCAGCTGCAGGCCAAGTTGGGCATCGACTACGTATTCGCCAACGAGCTGCAGATCGAAAACGGCAAGGTCACCGGCGTGGCGGTCGAGCCTATCGTCGATGCCCAGCGCAAGGCCGATCTGCTGCGCCAACTGGCCGAGCAGGAAGGACTGTGCCTGGAGCAGACCATCGCCGTGGGTGATGGAGCCAACGACCTGCCGATGCTCGGCCTCGCCGGGCTCGGCGTCGCCTTCCGTGCCAAGCCGCTGGTCAAGCAGTCGGCCAAGCAGGCCATCTCCACCCTGGGCCTGGACGGCATCCTCTATCTGCTGGGCTTCCGCGACCGCGAGGGTTCGGAGTGATGCGCACCGGCCGGGCGGCGAACGGCGCGCCCGGCCAGCACAAGGGGCGTCAGGGCTTGATCGCCACCTTCAGCACACCGTCGCGCTGATTGGCGAACAGGTCATAGGCGGCACCGATGTCGTCCAGCGCGTAGTGATGGGTGACCAGCGGGGCGAGATCGACGCGGCCGGACGCCACCACATTGAGCAGTCGGCGCATGCGTTCCTTGCCGCCGGGGCAGAGCGAGGTGACGATCTTGTTGTCGCCCAGGCCGGCATGGAAGGCGCCCAGCGGAATGCTCAGGTCGCTGGAGTAGACGCCCAGACTGGACAGGGTTCCGCCCGGCTTGAGCACCCGCAGCGCACTTTCGAAGGTCGATTGCAGACCCAGCGCCTCGATCGAGGCGTCGACGCCGCGGCCACCGGTCAGTTTCAGCACTTCCTCCACCACATCCACATTGCGGAAGTTGAGCGTCACATCCGCACCCATCTTGCGCGCGATATCCAGCCGCGCATCCACGCCGTCCACCGCGATGATGGTGCCAGCGCCGCGCAGCCGGGCGCCGGCGGTGGCGCACAGCCCGATCGGGCCCTGGGCGAAGATCACCACGATATCGCCGATCTTGATATTGGCCGCCTCGGCGCCAGCGAAACCGGTGGACATGATGTCCGGACACATCAGCACCTGCTCGTCGGTCAGCGCGTCCGGCACCGGCGCCAGGTTGGCTTGGGCGTCGGGCACCAGCACGTATTCGGCCTGAGTGCCGTCGATGGTATTGCCGAATCGCCAGCCGCCCATGGGCTTGTAGCCATGGCAGGAGCAGCCGCCATCCTGAGCGGGCAGGCCGTCCTGGCAGGCGTAGGAGGTGAAGCTGGGGCAGATGGCGCCGGCGATCACCCGCTGGCCTTCCTGGTAGCCCTTCACGTTGCTGCCCAGCTTTTCGATGATGCCCACCGGTTCGTGACCGATGGTCAGGCCGGGAGCGACCGGGTATTCACCCTTGAGAATGTGGACGTCGGTGCCACAGATGGTGGTCGTGGTGATGCGCAGCAGCGCATCGTTGGGACCAATCTCGGGGATGGGCTTGTCCTGCAGCTCGATGCGGCCCGGCTCGACGAACACGGCGGCTTTCATCATGGCCATGGTGCGACTCCTCCTGGAAGTGAAGACGTCCGGACACTCTAGCCCAGCGTGGAAGCCGGCGGATGACCGCGATCAAGTCAGGGCGAGTTGGTGCAGGAGGCTGTCTTCGGGCTGGTGGGAGCCAGCCCGGAGGTCATTCTTCGTCGGAGGAGAAGTCGTAGTCCATCGACTGGCTCGGGCCCTGCAGGTAGTGGCCCTGGATATAGCTGACGCCGGCCTGCCAGAGGGTGGCAAGTACCGTGGCGCTTTCGACGAAGGGCACGATGCTCTGCTTCTGCTGCTCATGCAGCTCGGCCAGCAGTGCCTTCAGGGCTTCCTGGTTCTCCTGGCGGGTGAGGTCCTGGGTGTAGGAGCCGTCGACCTTGATGAACTCGGCGTCCAGATGCTTGAGCGTGTTGAACGGGTTGAGCACGCAGCCGAACTGGGACAGCGCGATGCGACAGCCGAGCCCGGCCAACCCCTGCGCCAGCGCCTTGGCCGGCTTCAGGTAGGCCACGGCGTCGGCTTCGCCCAATTCGAAGGCCAGCGAATCGCCCGGCAGGCGCGACGCCTTGAGCACGACGCCCAGCCAGGCCAGCAGGCTGGCGTCCTGGATGCTGGCAGCCGACAGGTGCAGGAACAGCCGTGTGCGATGGCCCTTGGCCCGGTGTTCGGCCAGCAGCTTGATGGAGTTGAGGATGACCCAGCGATCGATCTTGGTGGCCAGGCCCGCCTCGCTGGCGACGCTGAGGAACTCGCTGGGCGGTACCTCCACGCCTTGCGGATCGAGCAGGCGCAGCAGCACTTCGTAGTGTTCGAAACTGTCGCCACGCAGGCTGATGATCGGCTGGAACAGCAGGCGGAAGCTGTTGTTCTCCAGGGCCTGCTTGAGCATGGCGATGATGTCGCCGCGGTTGGCGGCGGCGGCCAGCTCGTCGGCCGGGTTGTAGATTTTCAGCGCATTGCCGTCGCTCAGGTCATCGGCACAGCGGTGTGCGCGCTCGATGGCGTCCTGAGCCTTGGCGGTCTTTTCGTCGAGGCCGGCGACGCCGATGCTGAGGGTGGTCTGCACCGTGCGGCCGCCGACGTCGAGCAGATGGCCTTCGACCTTGCTCAGCAGCTTGCGCAGTTCGGGTTCGGCCTGCTGCGGAGTGAGGCCGGGCTGCAGCACGGTGAACACGTCGTCGGCGAAGCGTGCCAGCTGGCTGTCGCCGGAAAAGTGTCCGCGCAGCAGGGTGGCCAGCTGACTGAGCAGCTCGTCCGAGTCGGCCAGGCCGATGTCCGCCTGCAGTGCGGCGAAGCGGTCGACGCGAACATAGGCCAGGCTGGCGCTCTGTCCGGCGTTCACGGCGCGCTCGACGGCGGCATCCATCACTTCGAGGAAGCTGTTGCGGTTGAGCAGACCGGTCACGGGGTCCTGACTGCTGATTTCGCGCAGTTTCTGCAGTTCGGCGCTGTCGTTCTCGGCACGGATCACGACCTGGATACAGGGCTCGCCGTCGTAAGCCGCGGGCGAGAAGATCATCCGTGTCTTGAGCGTGTCGCCGTCGGCGCGCACGCCACCGCAGGCAAGCTCGGCGGCGCCTTCGAGGGTCTGGTAGTTCTTCAGGAACGTCTTGAAGCGACTCTGGTCGGTGCCGGCGATCAGGTCGATCATCGGCATGCCTTCCAGATCCTCCACGTCGTCGTAGCCGAACAGCTCGAGGTAGGCGCGGTTGGCGTAGATGTGCATGCCATCGTGCACATAGGCGATGGCATCCACCGAGCTGTCGAGCAGCAGCTGGCAGCGCTTTTCGGCCTCGCGCAGCGCCACTTCCGCCGAGCGTCGTGCGCGACGCTCTTCCAGGTTGGCCAGCTCGCGGTTGGCCACCAGCAGGAGCCACTCATCCTCGCCCTGCGGCAGCGCATCCTGGGCGCCGAGCATCAACGCTTCGGTGATCGCTTCGGCATCGTTACCGGCAGTCAGCTGGATGATCGGGATGTCCTTGGCCTGCCGGCGAATGGCGCCGATCGCCTCGCTGGGGTCGAGGTTCTCGCTTTGCGGTGCATTGATCAGCAGGTCCCAGGTCTGCGTCAGGGCTTCGGCCAGGTCGTCGCTGGACGTCAGTCGATGCACCCGGGTCGCCTGTCCGGCATTGCGGAAAAGGCTGACCAGACGCTCAGCCTCGTTCTGCGAGTCTTCGAGAATCAGCAGGCGGATGGTTTTCTTTTGCAGGGCCATGGCAACAGCTTAAGTGCGCGCCGGTGCGGCGCGGGCAGGCAAGAATGCGAGAGTCGGCAATCTACAGCGACTTCCAGAGTGAGTCAAAATCTTCATCCCCGCCCGCCGTGTGGGTTTTCCAGCCTGTGACAGGTGTCTCTCGCTCCGGCGCCACCTGCCCGAGCGAGCGATATTCGAACTGGTTGTAGTTGCCGGTGCCGGTGCGCCGCCGATTGAGCACGGCGCGCTGTTCCTCGCCCTCACGCTTGATCAGGACCTTGTGGCCTTCCTGGAAGGGCAGGCGCGGTGCGATCAGCATGGCCGGTTGGGAAATCGCACCGATCTCCGGCAGCAGCAAGGCGCGCAGGTATTCGCTGCCCTGGTCGTCCTTGCGCAGCAGGCGCAACCCGCACGGCTGGGCCTGGGGCGCGATCAGCTCGACCCCCATCTGCGTGCTACCGCCGCGCACCTGGCGTATCCAGCGCACCACGGCGATGCTCCAGCTCTGCGAGCTGCCCTCGCGCAGCCCCAGCAGCTCGCCGGTCTGCAGCTGGCCGGGCACTTCGCCTTCCCATGCCAGGCAGTAGCCGCCGGGGCTGTGGTCGACCAGCTGCACCTGATACAGGGGATGGTTTTCCGTCTCGCTCGGCCGCCTGGGTTGAGCGCTGGCAGGCGCGGCGGTTTTGACGGCGGCGGCTGTGCGCGTCAGGTTCGGGCTGACGAATTCGATATGGTCATGGGTCGGCAGCAGCTCGACGGTACTGCTCTGCGCGTCGAAGGCATTCGCCCAGACATCCGCCGCGCCGTTATGCAGCTTGAACACCGCACGGTTGGAGGTGCCTTGCAGCTCCAGGACTTCATTGAACGGGCGTTGGCCGGCCAGTTGATAGTGCAGCGCGGTCATGCCGATGCACAGGGTCAGGCTGCCTTGGGCAGGGATGCGCTGAAAGGTGCGTTCGGAAATTGCGCCCCAGGCGGAGCAGAGGTGCCGCAGCAGGTCATCGTCCAGCCCCGCCGCCGCGGGCAGGCGGGTCAGCTGGCGATTGTCCGGCGCCAGACGAAGATGCTCCTCGATGACTTCCACCAGTGGCTGGGTGCTGATACCGAGCAGGTTCTGCTGCTCTCGCTCGGGAAACAGCGAGCGGTAGCGCGGTGGTCCGTCGACCAGCGGGGAAAACAGGAACAGGCTGCCGGCGGCACCGACCGCCTGGATCTGCGCCATGCCGCTCCAGGCCTCCAGCGCGGCGGCGAGCTTGACGATACTCTGCTGACGCATCTGATTGCAGCGCGCACAGCCGAGCAGCAGGGATGCCAGATAGCTTTGTTCCGCGCTCAACCCCTTGGCGTGACGGGCCAGCGGGTCGCGGATGAGCAGGCGCTCGGTGCCCTGTTCCACTGCCAGTTGGTAGAGCTGGTGCAGCTCCAGCCATAGCCCGGGTGCCGCTGGCCCGTAAAGCTGGGTCGAGCGGATCAGCAGTGCGCCAAGGCAGTGGATGGCCCGCTGCAGCGCGATGGACAGCAGCTGGTGACGCTCGCGATCGGGTTGCGAGACCACACGTATCACGATCAGCTTGTAGCCCACCGCCAAGTGGTTCTGCAGCGCCTGGCAGAGCCCGGCGACCTTGCGCGGGCGCTCGCTGAGCACGATCGGCTGGTTGACGAAGTGTTTTTCCAGCTGGTTGCAGACGAAGTCGACATCCGGACGCAGCAGCTCGAGCAACTGCAGGCGGGTGTCGGAGGCGATGCGCAGTTGATTGAGCTCGATCAGCGCTTGATAGAGCTGGCGCGCGGTCTCGCCGATGTTGGCTTTCGGCAGGCCGGCGAGCCAGCCGGTCACACCGCGAACGCTGGCGTCACAGAAGGACAGGGTCTGCCGAGTCGGTGCGGGTGCGCGCAACAGCAGATGATGGCTCTGTCTATCCAAAACGGGCGGACTCCGCGGCGGCTCAGGGCATGGGTAATGTGAACTCTATCAATATCTGCCGGTAGGGGCAGGACTAAATGATGGCTCGATGATATTACCCGACATTCGGCAGCCGAGGGCTACCGAAATGTCGCGCCCCGCCTTTTACTGAAGCTCGATGGCCTCGCTCGCGGCTGCGGTGATCGCCGCCTGACCCAGCGACTCGCCCATGCACACCGGGCTCAGCGGGCCGAGCTGTTCGGCCCAGCGCACGCGGTCCGGCCCGAACAGCAGGATAACGGTGGAGCCCAGTTTGAAACGGCCCATCTCCGCGCCCTTTTCCAGGTGGATAGGCGCGCGAGCCGCTTCGTCGTAGCGGAAGGTCTTCAGGCTGCGCTTGGGCGGGGTCACCAGCCCGGCCCAGACGGTCTCGATGCTGGCAACGATCATCGCGCCCACCAGAACCATCGCCATGGGGCCGTGCTCGGTGTCGAACAGGCAGACGACCCGCTCGTTGCGCGCGAACAGCTCCGGCACGCCCTGCGCCGTGACGGTGTTGACCGAGAAGATCCGGCCCGGCACATAGACCATCTCCCGCAGCGTGCCGCTGACCGGCATATGCACGCGGTGGTAGTCCTTGGGCGATAGGTACACCGTGGCGAAGGCGCCGCCCATGAACGGTGCTGCACGCTCATGATCGCCGCCGAGCAGCTCCATGGCGCTGAAACTGTGGCCCTTGGCCTGGAAGATGCGGCCCTGCTCGATCTTGCCGAGCTGGCTGATGGCGCCGTCGCAGGGGTTGAGGATCGCGCCGGGCGTGCTGTCCAGCGGACGGGCGCCGTCCTTCAGGGCGCGGGTGAAGAAGGCGTTGAAATGTTCGTAGGCCGTCGGTTCCTCGATCTGCGCCTCGCGCATGTCGACCTGAAAATGTCGGACGAACCACTTGATGAACGTGTTCTTCACCCAGGGCAGGCGGCATTCGGCCAGGCAGCCGGCCAGGCGGGAAATCAGGTGATGCGGCAGCACATACTGGCTGATGACGAACAGGCGGTCTTTCATGTGTGTCCTTTTCATTGCTGCACCGGGGTGTCAGGCAGGTTGCCCCATTCGGCCCAGGAACCGGCATAGCCCTTGACGCGGGGATAGCCCAGCGCCTTGGCCAGCAGGTAGGTGAAGCCGGAGCGGTGGTGAGTCTGGCAGTGGGTGACGATTTCCTTGTCCGGAACGATGCCCAGTGCCAGCAGGCGCTCGGCGATGTCTTCGCGGATGCGCAACGCGCGGGCGGGGTCCATGGCGGCGGTCCACTCGAAATTGACCGCCCCGGGGATATGGCCTCCGCGGGCGGCGAAGAGCTTCTCGCCGCGGTATTCGGCCGGCGAGCGGGCGTCCCAGATCACCAGGTCGTTGGCGCCGAGGCGGCTCTCGATGTAGTGGCGGGTGGCGGTCGGGGCGTCGTCCACGACCAGGTGTGGTGTACCGGTCGCCGCTTCGGGTATCTCCCGGCTCAGCGGACGGGCTTCGTCCAGCCAGGCATGCAGCCCGCCGTTGAGATAGTGGTAGTGCCGGTGGCCGATCACGTCGAGCAACCAGATGAAGCGTCCGGCCCAGCCGCCGCCTTCGTCGTCGTACACCACGTACACCGCATCGGGGCGATGGCCCAGCGCGCCGAACACCCGTTCCAGCTGCGCCTGTTCGGGCAGCAGGCCTGGTGCGGGCGGTCGGCCCAGTTGGGTCTGTTTGGGATCGACGAAGCGGGCGCCCGGCAGGTGGCCTTCGGCATAGCGGGCAGCACTGGTCAGATCGACCAGGATCAGCTCGGGCGCATCGAGGCGGGTGGCCAGATCGGCGGGCTCGATCACCAGTGGCAGATTGGAAAAGGCGGACACGGCAGGCCTCGACTAGTCGTTGAAGGGGCGAAGTCTAGCGAAAAAGCTCAGCCCCCGCGCCTGCCGAACAGACTCAAAGCGCGCTCGATGCATTGTGATGTTTTAGCGAATGTTTGCACGCTGGCGTCGGACAGCGGCGCGCCGTTCTGATCGGCCACGACCAGCATCAATACCCGACCGTCGACGCCCAGTGAGCGAAGTAGCAGGTGTTCGCCGGCGAACAGTGCCTTGAGGCCGCCGGGCAGCAGAGCGGAAAACTGTGCCATGTTGGCCGGCTGCAGACGCAGCTGGGCCGGTTTTTCCAGCAGGCGACGCACGACCTGGCTCTGCTCCGGTGCAAGCGTCAACCGTGCGGCATCGCCGGGCAGGCCGACGCATTGCTGGGCGACGAGGCGGTTCTGCTTGCGATCCACCAGCAATACCAGCGAGCGTTGCATGCCGGCGCTAGTCAGGGCCTGGCTGGCGGTGGCGGTCAGCTGCAGCACGTTGCTGAACGGGCTGGGTTCGGCAAGCAGACGGCGGCAGTGTTCGCGCCATTCGGTCAGATCGGCCGTCGGTGCAGATGTGGCCGCGGGTACTTCGCGCAACACCTGGAAGCGGCTGCCACTCGGCCACAGCAACCCTTGGGCGGGGTGCCAGAGATCGGTCGCGCCGAAATCGCGGGCGCTGATGACTGCCTGCTGGTGCACCATCTGCTGCAATTCCCCCAGCGGGACCTGCAGATACAGCCCGGCCAGGCGTTGCCAGCGCAGGCTGTGGATGCCGCTCCAGCTGTGGTGCGCCGACAGCGCCAGGCCGTTGGCCAGTACGATGGTGTTGCTCGGCAGCGTCAGCCAGCGCCGCAATTCCGGATCGGCGTCGAGCATCTGCTGCTGGTGCAGCGGGTGCTCGTTGTCGTGGGCGATGTGCAGCGCCTTGATCAGCCTGCGCCGGTCGGCGCCCAGCAGGCGGTAGCCCTGAATGATCCAGTCCGGCAGGCGCCAGTGCTCGGCGAGCGCGAGGCACAGCTCCAGCAGGGAAACGCCGAGCAGTTCGCGCTCGACGCGGCTGGCCGGCTCGCCCTTGACCAGCACTCGCTGCTCCCAGGCGTCCAGCAGATGCGGATAGGCGCCGACCAGCGCCCAGGCCGGGGCGAGAAACAGCAGGCTGCCCCAGTGGATGTCCTGCCACAGCCGTGCGAGGCGGGCGGCGAACAGTCCGTTGGCCTGCTGGCTGGCATGCCGGCTGATCAGCACCACCTGACGCAGCGGCCGCGGCATGTCCTGGGCCTCCATCGCCGGTATGCGAGCCAGCAGCGCCTCGGCGCGTTGCAGGCCGATGCGGCTGAGCGCGACCTCGAGGCTTTCCGCTGGCTGGCCATCGCCGATGCCGCGATTGGCTTCCTGAATGAAGCGCAGCGCCAGCACCGGGCTGTCCTGAATCAGCGCGGCAATCTGCCGCATCGACTTGCTGGCGTCGCGCAGCGCCAGGCGCACCTTGCCATGAACGGCGGCGAAGGCGGGCAGGGGAGCGTCATCGAGTGCCTTGATCCAGGCAGGTAGCGTACGGGGCAGCGGGGGTGTGATGGTCATGGCCGAACTAGCTTTTCATCGGGATGGCCTTTAGTCTGGCGCAAAAGTTCCGATAACCAGAACAATTCTTCCAACATTCCTTCTGCAAGGCCGTACGGCGGGGTTTTGCGGCAGTTGTTGCCGCAGTCCGAACGGCTCGTAATCAGGTTCCAGACGTACCTCCTATGGTCAAAATCATCGGCATCATCGTCGTGTTCGCCAGCGTGCTGGGCGGGTTCGTACTATCCGGCGGCAAGATCGGCGCGCTCATCCATCCCTTCGAGGTGATGATCATCGGCGGCGCGGCGCTGGGTGGCTTCCTGCAGGCCAACCCGGGCAGCACCACCATGATCGTCTTCAAGAAGTCGCTGAAGATGTTCAGCACGCGCTTCACCCACGCCTATTACCTGGAAGTGCTCAGCCTGCTCTACGCGATTCTGAACAAGAGCCGCCGTGAAGGCATGATGGCCATCGAGGCTGACCTCGAGGACCCGGCGGCGAGCCCGCTGTTCAGCAAGTACCCAGGCTTCCTGCAGGACGAGCGGATGACCGCCTTCACCTGCGATTATCTGCGCATCATGTCTTCCGGCAACATGGCGCCCCATGAGCTGGAAGGCCTGTTCGACATGGAGCTGACCAGCCTGAAGGAGGAACTCGATCATCCGGCCCACGCGGTCAGCAAGGTGGCCGACGGTCTGCCGGCGATGGGTATCGTCGCGGCGGTGCTGGGTATCGTGATCACCATGTCCATCCTCGCTGAGGCGGACAACGCGATGATCGGCTACAAGGTGGGGTCGGCGCTGGTGGGTACCTTCCTCGGTATTCTCGCCTCCTACGGCTTCTTCGGCCCGCTGGCGGCGGCGCTGGAGCACGATGCCAAGGAGGAGCTGAACGTATACGAATCCATCAAGGCGACCCTGGTGGCCTCGGCGTCCGGCATGCCGCCGAGCCTGGCCGTCGAGTTCGGCCGCAAGGTTCTCTATCCGGCGCACCGCCCGAGCTTCTCCGAGCTCGAGCAAGCCATGCGTGGCAGCTAAAGGTTCGCCATGGACAATACCCAACCGATCATCGTCAAGCGGGTCAAGAAGGTCGCTGGCGGTCATCACGGTGGCGCCTGGAAGATCGCCTTCGCCGACTTCGCCACGGCGATGATGGCGTTCTTCCTGGTGATGTGGCTGATGAGTTCGGCCACGCCGGAACAGAAGAAACTCATCTCCGGCTACTTTCAGGACCCCATCGGGTTCACCGAAAGCGCCAGCCCCCATGTCATCGATCTGGGCGGCACGCCGACGCCTTCGCCGGACCGCACCCTCAATCCCGAGCTGGAGCCGGCGCAGAGCGAGGCGCAGATCGACGCCCAGCAGGCCGAGACGTTCGCCGAGCAGATCGAGCGCGAGCGGCTGGAGTTGCTGTTGCAGGAACTGCAGAACAAGGTCGACGAGAACCCCGAGCTGCAGAAGTTCAAGGACCAGATCCTCTTCGAGATCACCCAGGACGGCCTGCGCATCCAGATCATGGATGCCGAGAACCGACCGATGTTCGCCCTCGGCAGCGCCCAGCTACAGCCTTACTTCGAGGACATCCTGCTGGCGCTGGTGGACACCATCGCCGCGGTGCCGAACAAGATCAGCATCAGCGGGCACACCGACGCCAAGCCGTTTTCCGGGCGTGGTGACTTCGGCAACTGGGAGCTGTCGGCCAGCCGCGCCAACGCGGCCCGGCGAACGCTGGTGTACGGTGGCTATCCGGAAGAGCAGATCGCGCGGGTGGTCGGCTACGCATCCTCTGCGCTGTTCGATCGCAAGGACCCGTTCAATCCGGTGAACCGTCGCATCGATATCCTTGTGCTGACCAAGAAGGCGCAGCGCTCCATCGAGGGCGAGCAGCCCGATGCGTCGCAGAAGTCCGATGCGGGCGAGGCGGCTCAGCCGCCAGCAAGCGGCGGTGGCGGTGGCGCGCCGGCGCTCAATGAGCCGTTGCAGCCGCAACAGCTGCGCGAGCGGCTGAACATCTTCGAGGATGGCGTGCTGAAGTTCAGTGAGCCCGGTGCGCGCTGATCAGCCCGCTTATCAGTAGTCCGATTACGGCAGGCTGCTGAGGATGTGCCGGTAGCTGGCCATGCGTTGCGGCTGGATGCGGCCGTCTTCCAGCGCCTTGAGCAGTGCGCAGCCCGGTTCGCGATCATGCTTGCAATCGCGGAAGCGACAGTGGCCGAGCAGCTCCTGGAATTCGATGAAGCCCGCTTCCACATCGGCGCGGCTGACGTGGCCGAGGCCGAATTCGCGAATGCCGGGTGAGTCGATCAGCTCGCCGCCACCGGGGAAGTGGAACAGTCGCGCGGTGGTGGTCGTGTGCGTACCCTTGCCGGTCATTTCCGACAGCGCGCCGACACGGGTGTCCACGCCCGGCAACAGGCTGTTGACCAGCGACGACTTGCCCACCCCGGATTGCCCGACGAACACGCTGACATGGCCGTCCAGGCGCGCCTTCAGCTCATCCATGCCGGCGCCGCCATGGGCCGAGACCTCCAGCAGCGGATAATCCAGTTGGCGGTACACGTCCAGGAGCCGGTTCAGCGCCACCTCGTTGTGTTCGTCGATCAGGTCGGCCTTGTTCAGCAGCAGCAGCGGCGCGATGCCCGCGTGCTCGGCGGCGATGAGATAGCGGTCGATCAGGTTGGCGTGCGGCTCCGGGAGCGGGGCGAAGACAATGACGATCAGGTCGACATTGGCCGCCACGGGCTTGAGCTGACCGCGCATGTCCGGCCGGCACAGCTCCGAATGCCGCGGCAGCTGCGCGACGATGACGCCGATGCCCTGGTTGCCCGGGCGCCAGACCACGCGGTCGCCGGTGACCAGTGCCGGCAGGTTGGCCCGCAAGTGGCAGCGGAACACCTGCCCGCTGTGTTCGCCCTCCAGTGCCTCGACCTCGACCTGTACGCCGAAATGCGCGATGACCAGCCCGGTCTGTTCCGGGCCCAGGTCGCCGCCCTCCAGCTCCTCGAGGGCACGGCTCTCGCGACGCGCGGCACGGGCGGCTCGCTCTTCCTGGATCTTCTCGATGCGCCAGCTTTGCCGGCGGTTGAGTTGGCGTTTGGCCATGGGTTGGGGCTGTCTCGGAGTTTTGGTGGGCGAGTCTAGCATGCCGAACCCGGCGGGCTGCGGCCTGTATGGCGCGTCGGTAGGCGGCTAGACTGGGTGACCCTGGTTAGATGATTGCCGGCCATGTCCGCCACCACGCTCACTCGTTTGCCCGTCCTGCGCGCGCTGCTGGCCCAGCTGCTGGCGCTGCCGCTCGTCTGGCTGCTGTCGCTCGGCCTGGTCTGGGGCTTTGCCGTGCGCCCGGGACTGCTCCTCGCGGCGTTCGCACAGGGCGCCCTGGCCGCACTGATCGGGGCGCGGCTCGGCCTGTCGGTCTGGTGGCTGCCGATCAACCTGCTGTTCGTGCCCGGTCTGCTGCTGTTCCGCGATCTGGACGTGCCGGCATGGGCGCCGCTGAGCGGATTCGCGCTGCTCTTGCTGCTCAACTGGAACGCCTTCGGCGAGCGGGTGCCGCTCTACCTGACCGGCTCGCAGACCGAGCGCCGGTTGCGCGCGCGGCTGGCGGCGTTGCCGACGGATTTTCGCCTCATCGATCTGGGCAGTGGGCTGGCCGGTACCCTGGTGCGGCTGGCGCGGGCATATCCTGCGGCGCGCTTCGTCGGGGTGGAAACCGCGCCGCTGACCTTCGCCCTGTCCTGGCTGCGCTGCCTGCCGCGGCGCAACTGCCAGGTCCACCCGCTCAGTCTGTGGCGCGTCGACCTCGGCGAATACGATGTCGTCTACTGTTTCCTGTCACCGGCACCCATGGCGGCGCTGTGGGAAAAGGCGCGGGCGGAAATGCGCCCCGGTGCGATGCTGATCAGCAACAGTTTCGCAGTGCCCGGCGTGGAACCGGCCGAGGTGCTGTCGATCGACGACTGGCGCGGTTCACGTTTGCTGATCTGGTACCCGGCCGGCCCGCCACCTGACGGCACCGGCACGAGCGGCTAAACTGCGCCGCACAGCCAAGGAGCCCCTCATGCAGAACCCGCAGAACCTGATCTGGATCGACCTGGAAATGACCGGTCTGGATCCGGACAACGACGTCATCATCGAGATGGCCACCATCGTCACCGACAGCCAGCTCAACGTGCTGGCCGAGGGGCCGGTCATCGCCGTGCACCAGAGCGACGAAGTCCTCGCCCGCATGGATGAGTGGAACACTCGCCAGCACGGCGGTTCGGGGCTGACCCAGCGTGTGCGCGAGAGCCGGATTTCCACGGCGGAGGCCGAGCGCCTGACCCTAGAATTCCTCGAGCAGTGGGTGCCCAAGGGCAAGTCGCCGATCTGTGGCAACAGCATCTGCCAGGACCGTCGTTTCCTCTACCGGCAGATGCCGACGCTGGAAGCCTACTTCCACTACCGCAATCTGGATGTCTCGACGCTCAAGGAGCTAGCAGCACGCTGGGCGCCGCAGATCATGGAAGGTTTCAAGAAGGGCGGTACCCACCTGGCGCTGGACGACATCCGCGACTCCATCGCGGAGCTGCGTCATTACCGCGAGCATTTCATCAAGGTCTGATAGAGCCGCTTCAGCGGCAAGCCACAAGCCGCAGAAAAAGCCTGATGGGCGTAGCGTCGATGCGAGAAACGACATCCACGCTACGTCGCTTGCAGCGTCCCGCCTGTTATTTCCCCAACTTGCGCAGTTCGTCCGACTCGACGATGCGCACGCCATCGCCTTCCTCCAGCGCCAGGCGCCAGAGCGCCCGCGCCAGGGTGCAGGCTTCGATCCCGTGGTACTTGCCTGGCAAGAGTTGCGACAGCGGCGCGGCGATGCGTTCGCTCAGGCGCATTTCCAGACGCGGGCCGAGCAGTTGCGACGGACGCGCGATGGTCAGCTGCGGCCAGTCCTGCTGCTGCAGCGCCGCTTCCATCTCACCCTTGACCTTGAGGTAGAAGATCGAGCTGTCCGGGTTGGCACCGAGCGAGCTGATCACCAGCAGATGCCGGGCCCCCATTTCCTTGGCGCGGCGGGCGAATGCCAGCACCAGGTCATGATCTATGGCGCGGAAGGCCTCCTGGCTGCCGGCCTGCTTGAGCGTGCTGCCCAGGCAGCAGAAGGCCGTGTCGATCGTGCCGCTCAGCGTCGGCAGCAGCGCCGGCAGCTCGCCGACCGGGTTTTCCAGGCGCTGATGCGCGGCCAGCGGTTTGCGCGTGGGCGCCAGTACGCGCTCGACGGTGGGTTCGTTGAGCAGTCGATCGAGCAGATGCTCGCCAGTGAGTCCGGTGGCGCCGGCAAGCAGAATGCGCTGTGGCGTCAAATACATGGTTGTGCTCCTGTGGCGATCATTGGGCGGCGCGCCGCTGCTGCAGTTCCTGCCAGCGTTGGACGACCGGTTCAGGTGCCCATAATTGCGGTTCCGATGCCTGATAGTCGTCGGCCTGCTCGCGTTCGGCAACCTTTGCCGAAGCGAGCGTGAAGGCCTGCACGATATCGTCGGTTTCCTGCAGGGCTTCGGCGAACAGCGCGCGGCCGAAGTAGGTGAAGTCGCTCTGTTCCGAGCAGCCGAACGACACGCGGTCGGCGCGCGCGGCGGTCATGATCAGGGTCTGCTGGTTCTTCAGCGGCTCGATGAAGCCGCCGGAATAGCAGGCAGAGATCACCACCACCGCCTTGCGCCCGGCCAGCGGCGCGAGCAGTCCGGCAAGGTCGCGGGCAGGCAGATCGTCCAGGCTCAGGCGTGGCTGGCTCAGCACCAGTTCGTGTTCGGCCGAGCCGTGACTGGTGAAGTAGAGGAAGATCAGGTCTTCCTCGCCGCTGCGCTCGGCCAGGGCACGGATGGCACGTGCCAGGTTCTCCCGGGTCGCCAGTGGGCGGTCGGCCAGGTGGTCGCGATGGTTGACCAGGCTGAGCTGGCCGTGGGCATCGAAACGTTCGGCCAGCAGCCGTTGCACGTAGTCCGCTTCGCGCATGAACACGCTCTGGCGACCATCGCCGGCGAGCGTCAGCGTATAGAGTTCCGCCGCCGGCGTGGACAGCGGCAGGGCGTCGATGGCCTTGCCGAGCAGGTCGCCCTGCTCCAGCAAGGCGATTTCCAGCGGATCGGGCAGGGCACGGCCCTGTTCGTCGCGGACGCGTCGGTCGTTGCGCCAGGTGCCGCGCATTTCGCTGCCGTCGGCAGCGGTCAGCACGCCTTCACCGTCGAAGCGTCCGAGGCGAAAGCCGCCGGTATAGAAGCTGCCATCGGCGCGATCGAGGCGGCCCTGGCCGTGATAGCGCCAGCCGCGGAACTGGCCGACGTAGCGGCTGCCATCGCTAGCGATGTGGCTGCCGGTACCATTGAGCTCGCCACGGACGAAGGTGCCGCTCCAGAGGTTGCCGTCGAGATCCTCGTAGCGGCCCTGGCCATGGAACTGGTCATTCTCGAACTCGCCGCTGTAGCGCTCGCCCTGGCCGGTCACGTAGCTGCCGGCGCCGTTCAGGCTACCGGCGCTGAAGTGGCCGCTGAGCTCGCCGTCGGCGTCGCGGCGCATGCCCGGCCCCTCCGGCTGACCCTGGCTGAACTGGCCGCGATGGCTGAGGCCGTCGGCATAGTCCAGGCGGCCCATGCCGTGGTAGAGGTTGTTGCGAAACTCGCCTTCGTAGACGGTGCCGTCTTGGCTGAAGCGACCGTGACCGTGCATGCGGCCGGCATGGAATTCACCCTGATAGACGCCGCCTTCGGCGTAGCTGAAACGGCCGAGGCCGTCGAACAGGCCGTGCTTGAACTCGCCCTCGTAGCGATCGCCGGTGGCGCCGTTCCAGGTGCCGAAGCCGTGCCATTGGCCGTCCTTGAACTCGCCGAAGTAGTAGCTGCCGTTCGGGTAGTCGATACGTCCACTGCCCTGCAGCAGGCCGTCGACGATCTCCCCGCGGTAGCGGCCGCCGTCGGGCAGCACCGCATCGGCAGGGGTGAATGGCTCGCCCTCACCGCAGGCGGTGAGCAGGCCGATCAACAGCAGGGGAACGAAGCGCAGCATGCGGGCATCCGCTCAGGCAGGAGGCCCGCAGTATGCCGCAAACCCAACGGCCTGCGACATCCGCGCAGGCGCGCTGCTCAGAGGATGCACAGGGCCAGCGTTTCGGCGATGTAGGCCGGTTTCTCCGAGCCTTCAATCTCCATCACTGCGCGGGCTTTGAGCAGCCACTGGCCGGGGTTTTTCTCGTGAGCGTCGATCAGCGTCAGCCCCAGCCGTACCCGCGAGCCAACGCGCACCGGCTGAATGAAACGCAGGCTGTCCAGGCCATAGTTGACCCCCATGCGCGTGCCCTCGGGCACGACCAGCAGGTCTCCGGAGAGCATCGGCAGCAGTGAGAGCGAGAGGAAGCCGTGGGCGATGGTGCCGCCGAAGGGTGTCTGGGCGGCCTTCTCGGGGTCGACATGGATGAACTGGTGGTCGCCGGTACAGTCGGCGAACCGATCCACGCGCTGCTGATCGATGGTCAGCCATTCGGAATGGCCCAGTTCCTTGCCGATGTAGTCCTTGAGTTGCGCGACGGGTACCTGTGGCATGTGTCCTCCGGATTGTTCTTGTGATCCCGCATGGATGGCTGTAGGGAGCGGCACGCGCCGAAGCGCGTCCTGGCACCGGGCTAGATCAGCACGGCGCGCAGCCCTGGCAAACCAGCATCGGCAGCGCGAATGGGCCGTCATAGCGCAGCGCGGGCGCCTGTGCGCGTTGCCCCTTATACTGTCGCCATTTTGCGGGAGGCTCCCATGCTGCTCAGAGGCCTGACCTGGCTGGTCGCGTTCCAGCTGCTCGGCACCGTCCTCAACGTGTTGCTGCTGCCCATGCTGCCGGGACCCATCATCGGCATGGTGCTGCTGTTCGCCGGTCTGCTGGCGCGCGGCCGCGCCAGCGAATCGCTGCAGCTGGCGGCAAGCAGCCTGCTGCGCTACCTGCCGTTGCTGCTGGTGCCGCCGGCAGTCGGCGTGATGGCTTATACCGAGGCGATTCTCGAGGACTTCTGGGCCATCGTCGGTGTGCTGGTGATTTCGTTGCTGATCTCGCTGGTTTTCACCGGCTGGCTGATGCAGGCACTGATCCGGCGCAAACAGCGCCGCCAGGAGGGCGCATGATGGAATTGCACTGGCACGCGGCCTGGCAGGCGCTCATTCATCATCCGCTGTTCGGCGTCGGCATCACCCTGACGGCATTCCAGCTGGCGTTCGCCGCCTACGAGAAGACGCGCTGGGTGTTCCTGCAGCCGGTGCTGGTATCCATGCTGCTTGTGGTCGGCATTCTGCTGCTGTGCGGCATCGACTATGCGGAGTACCGCATCAGCGCCCAGTGGCTGACGCTGCTTCTGGGGCCGGCCACCGTGGCCCTGGCAGTGCCGCTGTACCTGAACTTGCGGCGGATCCGCGAGTTGTTCGGGCCGATCGTGATCACCCTGCTCGTCGCCGGTGTGTTCGCCACGGCGTTGGGCATGGCGCTGGCCTGGGCGTTCGGCGCGGACGAGATGATCCTGATGACCCTGGCGCCCAAGTCGGTGACCTCGCCGATCGCCATGCTGGTGGCCGAGCAGATCGGCGGCGTGGTGGCGCTGGCAGCGGTGTTCGTGATGATCACCGGCGTGCTCGGCGCGATTCTCGGTCCGGAACTGTTGCGCCGGTTTGGCGTTCAGCATCCTGCGGCCCGCGGCATTGCGCTGGGGCTGACCGCCCACGCCGTAGGCACCGCGCAGGCGCTGCAGGAAAGCGACGAATGCGGTGCCTTCGCGGCGCTGGCCATGAGCCTGATGGGGGTGATGACGGCGGTACTGCTGCCGCTGGCGGTCGCCCTGCTGCTGTGATGGAGTCCGCATGAAGTTGCCGTTGTTTCCGCTGGATACCGTGCTGTTCCCCGGTTGCATGCTTGATCTGCAGATATTCGAGGCGCGCTACCTCGACATGGTCAGCCAGTGCCTCAAGGCCGGCCACGGCTTCGGTGTCGTGCATATCCTCGACGGCAGTGAGGTCGGCGCGGCGCCGGCGTCCTTCGCGCGCGTCGGCTGCGAAGCGCTGATTCGCGACTGGCAGCAACTGCCCAATGGTCTGCTCGGCATCCGGGTCGAGGGTGGGCGCCGCTTCGATGTCCAGACCTTCGAGGTGCTGCGCGATCAGCTGACCGTCGCTCAGGTCGCCTGGCGCAACGAGGGCGATGCCCTGCCGCTGGCGGACGAACACGCCGACCTGCTGGTGCTGCTCGAGGCGCTCGGCCAGCACCCCATGGTGAAGACTCTGGGGCTCGGCGGCCCGGTGCGCGATCAGGCCGCGCTGGCCAGCCAGCTGGCCTATCTGCTGCCGTTCGAGGCCCGGCAGAAGGTCGAACTGCTTGGGCTGGACGACCCGGAGCTGCAACTGGCGCAGATTCAGAACCTGCTCGAGCAGCTGCAAGAAGGGGCGTAGCGGTGGAGCCGTCGTACTACTGATAGCGATACATCTGCATCGCCGTCGGTAGCGCCCAGACGCTGAACGCACCGAGCAGGCCCAGGCAGGCCGGCAGGATCAGCCACCACACCTTGGCCGGCAGCGCCGCCATCGGTGCGCGCCATTGCACCAGGGTCAGGCTGAGTGCGCAGATGCTCGCCGCGAGCAATGCACCGGCGGTGACGTCGGTCATCCAGTGCACCCCCAGGTAAACCCGCGAAAGCGCTATCGCCGTGGCCGGCAGGCTGGCCAGTACCAGCCAGGCCAGGCGCAGGCGCGGCGGCTGGTCGCGGCCGGCGAGTACGCCCAGGGTGAGAAAAAAGGCGAACGCGGCCGAACTGTGCCCGCTGGGAAAGCTGTAGCTGCTCAGCGGCTCCATCAGCACCTCCGGCCTGACACGGGCGAAGGAGGCCTTGAGTGCGCCGTTGGCCATGGCCGTACCCAGCAGGGTAAGGATGGAAAAGATCGCGGCACGCCACTGGCGCAGGACCAGGAGCAGCACGCACAGCAATACGCCGGCCCAGAGCTGGGTCTGGAAGTCGCCCACGCGTGTGATCAGCACCATGACCCGATCGAGAGTGATGCTGCGTTCGCCCTGGATCACCGCAAGCAGCCCTTCGTCGAGCTCCTTGAGGTGCGGCCAGCCCAGAAACAGTCCGAGCAGGATCGCGATGCTCAGGCCGGTCGCCAGTGCAGTGACCCAGCGCAGCTGGCGCAGACTGCCGAAGGCAGTGGTGGCGATCAGCGTCAGCAACGCGCCGACGACCACCGCCGCCTCGCTCCAGAAACCTTCCTCCAGCGGCAGGCGCATGGCGGCGCCAGCGCTCCAGCCGGGCAGCAGATAGGCCATCGACCAGCCGGCGGCTGCGCACAGGCTGACCAGCAGAAAACGCCCGAACGGCATGTCGAGCATGCCGGCGGTCATCGGCAGCATCGGCCGCAGCGGGCCGATGAAGCGACCGACCAGCAGGCTGGCAACGCCGTAGCGCTGGAAGTAATGCTCGGCACGTAGCAGCCACTCGGGATGGTCACGCAGGCCGCGCAGGCTGCGGATGCCCTGGTGATAACGGCGACCCAGAGCGTAGGACAGCAGGTCGCCGAGCAGCCCGCCGATGAAGCCCAGCACCAGGGTTTCGCCCAGGGTCAGCACGCCGTTGCCGGCCAGCACCGCGATGGCGAAGACCATCACCGTCCCCGGCACGATCAGCCCGACCACCGCCAGGCACTCCATGCAAGCGACGATCACGAGCGCCAGCCCCAGCCATTGGGGGTTGGCGGCCAGCCATTGGGTAAGGGTTTCGAGCCATTGGCCCATGCCGGTTTCCTTGAAGCAAGACCGCCTTTCGACCCGGCCAGAGGGCGCGGGGTTTCCTCGGCAAAGCATACTCGCCGGGACTGCCATGCGTACGCTGCCGTCGCGGCGGACGAATGCCGTGCGCCACCGCATGCCTTTCGCCCGGCGCCGCTGTGCGCGGGCGCGCAGCGTGGCTATAATCAGCCGCTTTCCCTTCAGTCAGGCCAGCTAGATCCATGACCGAGTCCGTACTCGACTACATGACCCGCCTGGGCCGCGCCGCGCGCGAGGCCTCGCGGGTGCTCGCGCGCGCCAGCACGGCGCAGAAGAACCGCGCCTTGCAGGCCGCCGCCGCGGCGCTCGATGCCGCTCGCGACGAACTGGTGCGGGCCAATGAGCTGGACCTGGCCGGCGGTCGTGCCAATGGCCTGGACGCCGCCATGCTCGATCGCCTGGCGCTGACGCCAAAGGTGATCGACGGCATGATCGAGGGCCTGCGCCAGGTCGCCACGCTGCCTGATCCGATCGGCGCGATCCGCGACATGCGTTACATGCCATCCGGCATCCAGGTCGGCAAGATGCGGGTGCCGCTGGGCGTGGTGGGCATCATCTACGAATCGCGGCCCAACGTGACCGTCGACGCGGCCAGCCTGTGCCTGAAGTCGGGCAACGCGACCATCCTGCGCGGCGGCTCCGAGGCGATCCATTCCAATCAGGCGATTGCCCGCTGCATCCAGCTCGGCCTCGCCGAAGCCGGTCTGCCGGCTGCTGCCGTGCAGGTCGTGGATACCACCGACCGCGCCGCAGTCGGCGCGCTGATCAGCATGCCGGACTATGTCGACGTGATCGTGCCGCGCGGCGGCAAGGGCCTGATCGAGCGCATCAGCCGCGACGCCCGGGTTCCGGTGATCAAGCACCTGGACGGCATTTGCCACGTCTATGTCGACCTTGCGGCGGATGTGGACAAGGCCATCCGCATCGCCGACAACGCCAAGACCCAGCGCTTCGCGCCGTGCAACACCATGGAAACGCTGTTGGTGCACCAGGGCATCGCCGAGCAGGTGCTGCCGCCGCTGGCCGCCATCTACCGAGACAAGGGCGTCGAGCTGCGGGGCTGCCCGCGCACGCGCGCCCTGCTCGGCAACGAAGTGCTGGCGGCCAGCGAAGAGGACTGGTCCACCGAGTACAACGCGCCGATCCTGTCGATCCGCATGCTCGACTCGCTGGACGAGGCCATTGAACACATCAATCGTTACGGCTCGCAGCACACTGATGCGATCGTCACCGAGAACTTCACCGATGCCCGCCGCTTCCTCACCGAGGTGGATTCGGCGTCCGTGATGATCAATGCCTCGACCCGCTTCGCCGATGGGTTCGAGTACGGGCTGGGCGCGGAGATCGGCATCTCCACCGACAAGCTGCACGCCCGCGGTCCGGTCGGCCTGGAAGGGCTGACCAGCGAGAAGTACGTGGTCTTCGGCGACGGTCACGTCCGTACCTGATGAATCACGCAGGCGGCGCCCGGCGCATCGGCATACTTGGTGGCACCTTCGATCCGGTGCACATCGGTCACCTGCGCGGCGCGCTGGAAGTGGCCGAGATGTTCGGGCTCGACGAGCTGCGGCTGATTCCCAATGCGCGGCCGCCGCACCGCGATACGCCCAACTGCTCGGCGCAGGATCGCCTGGCAATGGTCCGCCTGGCGGTGCAGGATCTGCCGCCGCTGTGCGTCGATGCCCGCGAGCTGGAGCGGGACAAGCCGTCCTACACCATCGATACGCTGATGTCGCTGCGCGCCGAACTGGCGGCAGATGACCAGTTGTTGCTGGTGGTGGGCTGGGATGCCTTCTGCGGGCTGCCGACCTGGCATCGCTGGGAGGAGCTGCTCGATTACTGCCACATCCTCGTGCTGCAGCGACCGGATGCCGGTAGCGAGGCACCGCAGGAACTGCGTGATCTGCTGGCCGCGCGCAGCGTGCCGGACCCGCAGGCGCTCAGCGGCGGCAGCGGACAGATCGCCTTCGTCTGGCAGACACCCTTGGAAGTGTCCGCCACGCAGATTCGCCAATTGCTGGCCAGCGGCAAGTCGGTCCGATTCCTGGTTCCCGATGCCGTACTGGCTTATATCAACGCGCACGGACTGTACCGGGCGTCGAACTGAGGTTGTTTTCACGTTATGCAAACTGAAGCTTTGGTCCAGCTGGCGGTCGCCGCCCTGGAAGATCTGAAAGGCCAGGACATCACCACCATCGATGTCCAGGGCAAGACCAGCGTCACCGACTACATGATCATCGCCAGCGGCAGCTCCAGCCGGCACGTCAAATCGCTGGCCGAGAACGTGCTGGAAAAGGCCAAGGAGCAGGGCGTACGCCCGCTCGGCAGCGAAGGGCTGGACGGCGGCGAGTGGGCGTTGCTCGACCTGGGCGATGTGGTCGTCCACGTGATGCAGGTGCCGACTCGCCAGTTCTACGACCTCGAGCGTCTGTGGCAGGGCGCCGAGCAGAGCCGCGCGCAGCACGCCCACGACTCGGAGTAAACCGTGCGGATCAAGCTGGTCGCGGTCGGCTCGAAGATGCCGCGCTGGGTCGAGGACGGCTGGCAGGAATACGTCAAACGCCTGCCGTCCGAGCTGCCGCTGGAGCTGCACGAAATCCCGCTCAACACCCGTGGCAAGAACGCTGACGTGGCACGGTTGATTCGCCAGGAAGGCGAGGCCATGCTGGGCAAGGTCCAGCCGGGCGAGCGTATCGTCACGCTCGAGGTGCACGGCAAACCCTGGAGCACCGAGCAGCTGGCCGCGGAACTCGAACGCTGGCGGCTCGATGCTCGCAACGTCAACCTCATGGTGGGCGGCCCGGAAGGGCTGGCGCCTGAGGTCTGTGCACGCAGCGAGCAGCGCTGGTCGCTGTCGCCGCTGACCCTGCCGCACCCGCTGGTACGAATCCTGATCGGCGAACAGATCTATCGCGCCTGGACGTTGCTGTCCGGTCACCCCTATCACAAGTAGTACGCGAACGCCTTCGATATGCCGCAACCGATTCAGCTCAAGGATCACGAAAAGGACGCCGTGCTGGTGCGCCAACGCGTGATCGTGGGCCTCGTTTTCGTGCTGCTGCTGATCGCTGTGCTGGTGGCGCGCATGTACTACCTGCAGGTCGTGCAGTTCGAGCACCACTCGACGCTGTCGGAGAACAATCGCGTTCACGTGCAGCCGATCCCGCCCAACCGCGGGCTGATCTTCGACCGCCAGGGGCGGGTCATCGCCGACAACCGCCCGAGCTTCAGTCTGACCGTCACCCGCGAGCGCGCTGGCGACTGGCGGGTCGTGCTCGACGCGGTGGTGGAGATTCTGGAGCTGGGCGAGGAGGAGCGCGGGCTATTCGAGAAGCGCGTGCTGCAGGGGCGGCGGCCGTTCGAGCCGGTACCGATCATGTACGAGCTGTCCGAGGAACAGATCGCCCGTATCGCGGTGAACCAGTTCCGTCTGCCGGGCATTGAGGTGGCGGCGCAGCTGGTCCGTCATTATCCGCAGGGGCCGCATTTCGCCCATTCGGTAGGCTACGTCGGGCGGATCAACGAGCAGGAGGTCAAGCAGCTCGACCCGGTCAACTATGCCGGCACGCACCACATCGGCAAGACCGGCATCGAGAAGTTCTACGAGGACGAGCTGCACGGCCAGGTCGGCTACGAGGAAGTCGAGACCAACGCCCGCGGACGGGTCCTGCGGGTGCTCAAGCGGACCGATCCGATACCCGGCAAGGACATCACCCTGTCCCTCGATCTGGATCTGCAGGAAGCCGCCGAGGAGGCGCTGGGCGGGCGCCGTGGTGCGATCGTCGCGCTGCTGCCGGACACCGGCGAGGTGGTGGCGATGGTCAGCCAGCCAAGCTTCAACCCCAACCTGTTCGTCACCGGTATCAGCTTCAAGGACTATGGCGAGCTGCGCGACTCCATCGACCGGCCGCTGTACAACCGCGTGCTGCGCGGGCTGTATCCGCCGGGCTCGACCATCAAGCCGATGATGGCCGTGGCCGGCCTCGATGCCGGGGTGATCACGCCCACCAGCCGGGTCTTCGACCCGGGCTTCTTCCAGCTGCCCAACGTGCAGCACAAGTACCGCAACTGGAATCGCAGCGGCGACGGCTGGGTCGATCTCGACCTGGCCATTGCCCGTTCCAACGACACCTATTTCTACGACATGGCGCACAAGCTGGGCGTCGATCGCATGTACGACTACATGACCCGCTTCGGTCTTGGCCAGCGCGTGTCGCTGGACATGTACGAGGAAACCGCCGGGCTGATGCCGTCGCGTGACTGGAAGCGGGCGCGTTATCGCCAGCCCTGGTATCCCGGCGAGACGGTCATTCTCGGCATCGGTCAGGGTTACATGCAGGCCACGCCACTGCAGCTGGCTCAGGCCACGGCGCTGATGGCGACCCGTGGCAAGTGGATTCGCCCACACCTGGCGCGCAGCATCGGTGGCGAGCCGCCGGTGGATCCGGAGCCGCTGCCGGATATCCAGCTGCGCGATCCGCGCTTCTGGGATTACGCGACCCATGGCATGGAGCAGGTACTGCACGGCGCCCGGGGTACGGCGCGGAAGGTTGGCGAAAGCTCGGTCTATCGCATCGCCGGCAAGAGCGGTACTGCGCAGGTCGTGGCGATCCGCCAGGGCGAGAAATACGACAGTGCCAAGCTGGCCGAGCGCCACCGCGACCATGCCCTGTTTGTTGCCTTTGCCCCGGTGCATGACCCGAAGATCGCGGTGGCGGTGATGGTGGAGAACGGCGAGTCCGGTTCCGGCGTCGCCGCACCGGTGGCCAAGCAGGTGATGGATGCCTGGCTGCTCGACGAGGAGGGCAAGCTCAAGGCCGAGTTCGCGCCGCCGCTGACTGCCGAAGGGAAGAAGCCATGAGCGGCAATTTCGACCGTACCCTGTCCCGCGAGGACGTGCTGCGCCGCCGCGCCAGCCTGTTGCAGCGCCTGCATATCGACGGGCTGTTGCTGGTGCTGCTACTGGTGTTGGCCGCCGGCAGCCTGTTCATCCTCTATTCGGCCAGCGGCAAGAACTGGGATCTGGTCATCAAGCAGGCCACCTCCTTCGGACTCGGCCTCGGCGCCATGCTGGTGATCGCCCAGTTCGAGCCGCGGTTCATGGCGCGCTGGGTGCCGCTGGCCTATCTGGGCGTCGTGGCGTTGCTGGTCGCGGTCGAGGTGGCCGGACACACGGCGATGGGGGCGACGCGCTGGATCAACATCCCCGGCGTGATTCGTTTCCAGCCGTCGGAATTCATGAAGATCATCATGCCGATGACCATCGCCTGGTACCTGTCCTCGCGCAGCCTGCCGCCCAGCATCAAGCACACCGCGATCAGCCTGTCACTGATCCTGGTGCCCTTCGTGCTGATCCTGAAGCAGCCCGATCTGGGTACCGCGTTGCTGATCCTGGCTTCCGGCGCCTTTGTGCTGTTCATCGGCGGGTTGCGCTGGCGCTGGATCATCGGTGCGGTGACGGCGGTGGTGCCGATCGCCGTGGCAATGTGGTACTTCGTGTTGCGCGACTACCAGAAGCAGCGGGTGCTGACCTTCCTCGATCCGGAAAGCGATCCGCTGGGCACCGGCTGGAACATCATCCAGTCGAAGGCGGCGATCGGTTCGGGCGGGGTGTTCGGCAAGGGCTGGTTGGCCGGCACCCAGTCGCACCTGGATTTTTTGCCGGAAAGCCATACTGACTTTATCATCGCCGTGCTCGCCGAAGAGTTCGGTCTGGTCGGAGTCTGCCTGCTCCTGCTGGTGTATATCCTGCTGATCACCCGCGGCCTGGTGATCACGGTGCAGGCCCAGACGCTGTTCGGAAAACTGCTGGCCGGTGCGTTGACGATGACCTTCTTTGTTTACGTTTTCGTCAATATCGGTATGGTCAGTGGGCTGTTGCCGGTGGTGGGGGTGCCTTTGCCCTTCATCAGTTACGGTGGAACTTCATTGGTGACCCTGCTGTCAGGGTTCGGGGTTTTGATGTCGATCCACACCCATCGCAAGTGGATCGCACAGGTTTGACGAGAGTGACTTTGTTGACTTCATTACGGCGGGGCTGGGTGGCACGGATGCTGGGTAGCGTAGGCTTGGCCGGCGCTGTGCTGGGGAGCGTGCCGCTGCAGGCCGCGGATTACACCGGCGCCAACGTGGACGAGTTCATCGCGGAGATGACCCGCGACTACGGTTTCGCCAGCGAACAGCTGCGTGATCTGTTCAAGCAGGCCGAGCGCAAGCAGGCCATTCTCGACGCCATTTCGCGGCCGGCCGAGCGGGTCAAGCCGTGGAAGGAATATCGGCCGATCTTCCTCACCGACTCGCGCGTCGCCCAGGGTGTCGACTTCTGGCGCGAGAACGAGGCGGCGCTGTCCCGTGCCGAAGCCGAGTACGGCGTGCCGGCCGAAATCATCGTGGCGATCATCGGCGTGGAAACCTTCTATGGTCGCAACACCGGCAGCCATCGCGTGATCGATGCGTTGTCGACCCTGGGCTTCGACTACCCGCCGCGTCAGCCCTTCTTCCGCCAGCAGCTCAAGGAATTCCTGCTGCTGACCCGCGAGGAGCAGGTCGACCCGCTGACTCTCAAGGGGTCCTACGCCGGGGCCATGGGCCTGCCGCAGTTCATGCCGAGCAGCTTCCGCGCCTATGCCGTGGACTTCGATGGTGACGGTCACATCGACATCTGGAACAACCCCACCGACGCCATCGGCAGCGCCGCGAGCTATTTCAAGCAGCATGGCTGGGCCGCCGGTGAACCTGTAGTGGCACGGGCGAAGGTCTCTGGCGAGCGCTTCGAGGAAGGCCTGACCGTCGGCCTCGAGTCGCAGAAGAACGCCGGAGAAATGCGCGCCCTTGGCTGGCAGTTCGACAAGTCGGTGGCAGACCAGACCGCCGTGACCGCTTTCCGCCTGGAAGGCGCCGAGGGCGACGAATACTGGCTGGGCCTGCCCAACTTCTATGTGATCACCCGCTATAACCGCAGCGTGATGTACGCCATGGCCGTACATCAGCTGTCCCAGCTGCTGGCTGACGCGCGAGGCGAACAATGAGCCCTCTCTGGACAAGACTGGTCGCCCTGGGCGTGACGGGAGCCCTGCTGGCAAGCTGCTCCTCGACCCTGGCGCCGAGCACCACGCCGAGCAAGAGCACCACCAGTAGCGGCCCTGGCGATTACGCGCGGCCGCACAAGGATGGCGCGCCCTGGTGGGACGTGGACGTCTCGCAGATCCCGGACGCCGTGCCGATGCCGCATTACGGGCCGTACAAGGCCAACCCCTATACGGTGCTGGGCAAGACCTACTTCCCCATCAGCGATGGCCATCGTTACTCGGCCACCGGGACGGCATCCTGGTACGGCACCAAGTTCCACGGGCAGCCCACTGCCAATGGCGAGAAGTACGACCTCTACGGCATGAGCGCGGCGCACAAGACCCTGCCGCTGCCCACCTACGTCAAGGTCACCAACCTGGATAACGGACGCACCGTGACGTTGCGCGTCAACGACCGCGGCCCGTTCTATTCCGACCGGATCATCGACCTGTCCTTCGCCGCGGCGAAGAAACTGGGGTTCGCCGAGACCGGCACGGCGCGGGTCAAGGTCGAGGGCATCGATCCGCAGCAGTGGTGGGCGGCACAGGGGCGCCCCGTTCCGGCGATGATGGCGCAGCCGCAGATGGCGGCGAGCAAGCCGGCCACCAGCATCGCCCAGCCGATCGAACAGTACACCCCGCCGCCGCAGCAGCACGCTGCGGCGACGGTGCCGCTGGAAATCGACGCAAAAAAAAACGCTTCGCCCGCAGCCTCTGGCCTGTTTCTCCAGGTTGGCGCCTTCGCCAATCCGGATGCGGCACAGCTGCTCAAGGACAAGCTGAGCGGCGTGGTGTCTGCACCGGTGTTCATCAGCTCGGTGGTACACAACCAGCAGACTCTGCACCGGGTGCGGCTGGGGCCCATCGACACGCCGGATGAGGCCGTGCAGCTCGAGCAGAGCGTTCGCCTGGCCAACCTCGGGCAGCCGCGGCGGGTCGCGGCCGACTGAACCTTTGCAATCCCTGCCTTGTTTTACCTGACTAACTTGAGATTCGGATGAACATCACCAGCCTCGTGCAACGCTTCATTGTCCTGACTCTGCTGACGGTCGCTCCGACCGTCTGGGCGGCCCAGATCCTGCCGTCGGCTCCGCAGCTGGCGGCCAAGTCCTACATGCTGATGGACGCCGCCAGCGGCGAGGTGCTGGTCGAGCACAACGGCGACGAACGCCTGCCACCGGCCAGCCTGACCAAGCTGATGACCGCCTATATCGCCACCCTGGAGATCCAGAAAGGGCAGATCAGCGACAACGACATGGTCACCGTCAGCGAGAAGGCCTGGCGTACCGGCGGCTCGCGCATGTTCATCCAGGTCAACACCCAGGTTTCGGTGGATGACCTGCTGCACGGCATCATCATCCAGTCGGGCAACGACGCCAGTGTCGCGATGGCCGAGCACATCGCCGGCAGCGAAGAAGCCTTCGCCGACATGATGAACAGCACCGCGCAGCGCCTTGGGATGAGCAACACCCACTTCGTCAACGCCACCGGCCTGCCGCATCCGGAGCACTACTCCTCGGCCAATGACATGGCCAAGCTGGCGCGGGCGATCATCTACGAAGATCCTGCGCACTACGCGATCTATGCGCAGAAGGAATTCTTCTGGAACAACATCAAGCAGCCCAACCGCAACCTGCTGCTGTGGCGCGACAAGACCGTCGACGGCCTGAAGACCGGCCACACTGAAGAGGCCGGCTACTGCCTGGTGGCGTCCGCCGTGCGTGACAACATGCGCCTGATCTCCGTGGTGTTCGGTACCGACAGCGAGCAGGCCCGTGCCGCGGAGACCCAGAAGCTGCTGACCTACGGCTTTCGCTTCTTCGAGACCCGCACCTTCTACCAGAAAGGCACCGAGCTGGCCGAAGCCCAGGTCTGGAAGGGACAGCAGAGCAAGCTCAAGGCCGGTCTGGCTCAGGACCTGACCATGACTCTGCCACGCGGCCAGGTAGAGAAACTGCAGGCTGTCATGAGCTTCAACGGCACGCTGACCGCGCCGATCCAGCAGGGCGACGTGATCGGCAAGGTCGAGGTCAAGCTGGACGACAAGGTCGTGCGCAGCACCGATCTGGTGGCGCTGGAAACCGTCGAAGAGGGTGGGCTGTTCCGCCGTTTTTGGGATAGCATTCGCCTGTTCTTCTACAGCCTGTTCAACTGACCACGCTCGAGTGCGCTTCGGCTGACCCCGCCGCGGCGCACGTGCGGATCACGAGTCCGTTACGCCATGACCGATAGCCAAGACGATATCGCTGCACCCAAGATCGACTTCCCCTGCGAGCGCTACCCGATCAAGGTGATCGGCGAGGCCGGCGAGGGGTTCCGCGAGGTGGTGATCGAAGTCATTCAGCGCCACGCGCCGGACTTCGACGAGACCACCGTTGTCACCCGTGACAGCCGCAACGGACGCTTCCTTTCGCTGCAGGTGCTGATCACCGCCACCGGTGTCGAGCAGCTGCAGGCCATCCATGTCGACCTGCGGGCTACCGGTCGTGTCCACATGGTGCTGTGATGACCCACGACGTGGGTGTGCGTGAGCTAGGGCTGATCGAGTATCGGGCTGCCTGGCAGGCCATGCAGCATTTCACCAATACGCGCGATGCCGACAGTGGCGACGAGATCTGGCTGCTGCAGCATCCGCCCGTATTCACGCAAGGCCAGGCCGGCAAGGCCGAGCATCTGCTGTTTCCGGGCGAGATTCCGGTGGTGCAGGTGGACCGCGGCGGTCAGGTCACCTATCACGGGCCGGGTCAGCTGGTCGGCTACTTGTTGCTGGACGTACGTCGGCTCGGCATCGGCGTGCGTGAGCTGGTCAGCCGCATCGAGCGGAGTCTGATCGATCTGCTGGCCGGGTACGACGTCGAGGCGGTGGCTAAGCCCGATGCACCGGGCGTTTATGTCGGCGGCGCGAAGATCGCTTCCCTGGGCCTGCGCATTCGCAACGGCCGGTCCTTCCACGGCCTGGCGCTGAACGTGGACATGGATCTCGAACCTTTCCGGCGCATCAACCCCTGCGGTTATGCAGGGTTGCCCATGACCCAGTTGCGTGACCTGATCGGGCCGATCGACATCTCTGAAGTGGCCGATCGACTGCGTGATCATCTGGTCCGGCAGCTCGGATACGCGCAACAGAAGACCCTCGCGGGCGGAATCGAAGCTTATGAGTAGTGTAGAAACGGCAGGCAAGCGCCCGGCCAAGGTTGAGGCTGGCGTCAAACTGCGCGGTGCCGAGAAGGTCGCGCGGATTCCGGTGAAGATCATCCCCACCGATGAATTGCCGAAGAAGCCGGACTGGATTCGCGTGCGCATCCCGGTATCGCCGGAGGTGGACCAGATCAAGCAGACCCTGCGCAAGCACAAGCTGCACAGCGTCTGCGAGGAGGCCTCCTGCCCGAACCTGGGCGAGTGCTTCTCCAGCGGCACCGCCACCTTCATGATCATGGGCGACATCTGCACGCGCCGCTGCCCGTTCTGCGACGTCGGCCACGGCCGGCCGAACGCGCTGGACCCGGATGAGCCGAAGAACCTCGCCCAGGCTATCGCCGACATGCGCCTGAAGTACGTGGTCATCACGTCGGTGGACCGGGATGACCTGCGCGACGGCGGCGCCCAGCATTTCGCTGACTGCCTGCGTGAGATTCGCAAGCTGTCGCCGTCCATTCAGCTGGAGACCCTGGTGCCGGATTATCGCGGGCGCATGGAGATCGCCCTGGATATCACCGCCACTGAGCCGCCGGATGTGTTCAACCACAACCTGGAAACCGTGCCGCGGTTGTACAAGTCCTCGCGCCCGGGGTCGGACTTCGAGTGGTCGCTGGATCTGCTGGAGAAGTTCAAGCAGCGCGTGCCGGGCGTGCCAACCAAGTCGGGGCTGATGCTCGGCCTTGGCGAGACCGACGAGGAAGTCATCGAGGTCATGCAGCGCATGCGCGAGCACGACATCGACATGCTGACCCTCGGCCAGTATCTGCAGCCGTCGCGCAACCATCTGCCGGTGCAGCGCTTCGTGCACCCGGACACCTTCGCCTGGTTTGCCGAGGAAGGCATGAAGATGGGCTTCAAGAACGTCGCCTCGGGCCCGCTGGTGCGCTCCTCGTACCACGCCGACCAGCAGGCTCACGGCGCCAAGCACGACTGATCGGACCCGGTGGTCCGGTCGTTCCAAGGAAAGCCGCGCAGGCGTCGAATCGCCTCCGCGGCTTTTTTGTTGCCCGCGTGGCGGAATCCGTTCGGTTTGCCAGCGAAGCGTTGGCAAGAAAATTGCGGCATTACGCCGCATTAGACTTTGGTCTATAGTGGCGCTCGTTTACACCATGAGGCCAACCGAGGGCCACTGCAGATGAACGAACCCCAGTTGAAGGACTTGCTTGACGATCTGGATGCCGCAAAGGTCGAGTGCGACGCGATGAGCCGCCTGGTCGTGACGCGTCTGGCCAAGCAGCGTATTCCGTACCGTGCGATGTTGGGGCAGGTCGAGCTGGACGGTAAGGTGGTTGCGCCACACTTCTGGGTCGAAGCCGATGGCTGCGTCATCGACTACCGTGCTCGCCAGCGGCTGGGCGGCGACCAGCGGGTCCCCCATGGCGTCGTACCGCGCGAAGCGGTCAAGGCCCATTACCAGGGGCAGCAGGTGGTGATCGATCCGCTTCCCGATTACCTCTATGAAGTCGCGATCAAGCACTGAGGCCGTCTGGCACTCACGTAGAGGCTGAACGCAAAAAAAGCCCCGGCATAATCTGCCGGGGCTTTTTCGTTGGCTGAGGTTAGTCAGGGCTGCGCGCGCAGACGGCCGAGCAGTTCCTGGGTGGGATGACCGTCGGCGGGCCAGCCGAGGCGCTGCTGGAAGCCGCGGATGGCCTTGCGCGTATTGGCACCGATGATGCCGTCCGGGGTGCCGGGGTCGAAGCCTTGAGCGACGAGGCGTTCCTGCAGCTCCAGGCGCTCCGAACGGCTGAGCGGCTGCTCGCCACGCGGCCAACTACCCGCCACCTGGCCTTTGCCCTGGAAGCTCTCGGACAGCAGCCCGATGGCCAGCGCGTAGGCCGAGGAGTTGTTGTAACGCAGGATCGCGCGGAAATTGTCCATGATCAGGAATGCCGGACCACGGTGTCCGGCTGGCAGCAGCAGGCTGGCATTGGCTTCGTCTCGTCCGCCGGGCAGGCCGCGTAGGCCGAGGCGGCGCCATTCGGCCAGTGGCTTGCGGATCTCGTTGTCGGCCAGGGCGTAGTCGAAGCCGCTGGGCAGTTGCACCTCGAAGCCCCAGGGCTGACCTTGCTTCCAGCCAGAGGCTTGCAGGTAGTGTGCGGCGGACGCCAGGGCATCGGCCGAGCTGTTCCAGATGTCGCGCTTGCCGTCACCGTCGAAGTCCACCGCATGGGTGTTGTAGGTGGTCGGGATGAACTGCGTCTGACCCATGGCGCCAGCCCAGGAACCGCGCATCTGCTGCGGTGACACGTCGCCGTGCTGGAGGATCTCCAACGCCGCGATCAGCTGGCTCTTGGCAAAGGCGGGGCGGCGCCCTTCATGGGCGAGGGTGGCCAGCGAGCGGATCACCGACTTGTCGCCCATGATCTGGCCGAAACTGCTCTCAAGGCCCCAGACGGCGACCAGGGTTTCGCGATCGACGCCGTAGCGTGCCTCGATGCGGTCCAGGGTTGCGGCGTGCTCGTTCAACAGGCGCTGTCCGCTGCGGACCCGCTGGGGCGAAATCGCGCTTTCCAGATATTGCCAGATCGGGCGCGTGAACTCAGGCTGGCTGCGATCGGCTTCGATCACCGCCGGATCGGGCTGCACCCCGGCGAAGGCGCGCTCGAACGTGGTGGCGGAAATGCCCGCTGCCAGGGCTTCTGCACGGAACTGCTCGCGCCACTGGCTGAAGCTGAGATGCGTGGCTTCTGCTGGCGCGTCGACGACGGCATTGTCGCTACGCTGACCGGAGGGGGCGGCCGCGTTGCCGACAAGAGAAGACTGCGCGAGGGGTTCGGCGGCACAGGCGACCACCAGGCTCATCGCCGAGGCGGCGACCAGCGTTCGCAGCAGCAGAACGGGAACGAAGGTGTAATACATGCACCACTCTCGAAAGGTGTCGTCGGCCGCTGACATTATCACGCTTTCGGGGTGTTGGGTTTTCAGGCCGTCAGAAGGACCGAAGCCTCCCAGTTGGTGGACTGGGAGGCTTCGCGGCGGTAGCTGCCTTTGCCTTTCTTGGGCGTTTCCTGGCGCTGGCGGAACAGCGGTTGCGCGACCAGCCGTTTGGCCTTGTTCGGCCGCTTCTTGCGTGTGCTCATGATGTATCCCTCAGGTAGCCCGGCATCGGGCGAGGGCATCATAGGGCTTGTACAAAAAATGTCCAGCAGGCGGCGATGTCAGCCCGCGCCCAGCCGGCGGCCGCTCAGCTGCAGGCAGATATTGGCCAGCCCGATCCAGGGGTCGCCTTCGGCCTGGCCCTTGACCTGCTCGTCGATGCGCTGTGCAGCCATCAGCAAGCGGCTCCAGCCTGCGGCGTCGTGCCGTTGCAGTGCCTTGGAGACCAGCGGGCGTCGTTTGTCCCAGACCGGTGGGCGGGCCTGGCTGAAGACGCGATCGAGCGGAACGCCCTGGCCATACTGCTGGGAGATGTTGGCCAACAGGCGCAGCTCGCGCGCCAATGCCCAGAGGATCACTGGTGCCTCCACGCCCTCGCCGCGCAAGCCCTCGAGCATGTGCAGCGCATGAGCGGCCTGCCCGTGGAGCGCCGCGTCGATGAGGCCGAAGACGTCGTAGCGGGCGCTGTCGGCGACGGCGGCTTGCACGGTATCGGCGCTGATCTGGCCGGCGTCGGCCAGCAGTTTCAGCTTCTCGATTTCCTGGGCGGCGGCGAGCAGATTGCCTTCGACTCTCGCGGCGATCAGCTCGACGGCTTCCTGGTCAGCGGACAGGCCGACCTGGGCCAATCGCTGGCGGATCCATTGCGGTAGCTGCGCGGCATCCACCGGCCAGATCTGCAGGAATTGCACGTCCTTGCCTTCGATCAGCGCCTTCGCCCACTTGGTCTTCTGCGTACTGCCATCAAGCTTGGGCAGGCTGATCAACAGCACCGTGTCGTCGGCCGGGCGCGCCAGGTAGTCCAGTAGCGCCGCGGCGCCCTTGTCCCCTGGCTTGCCGTTGGGAATGCGCAACTCGATCAGGCGTTTTTCCGCGAACAGCGACAGGCTGGCGCCAGCCTCGATGAGCTGGCCCCAGTCGAAGCCGGTCTCGACATGAAAGACCTGGCGCTCACTGAACCCCTGTGCGCGAGTAGCCGCGCGAATCGCATCGCAGGCTTCCTGGCACAGCAGATGCTCGTCGCCACAGACCACGTAGACGGGCGCGAGACTGCCTTGCAGGTGCTTGCCGAGTTGGGCGGGGGAGAGCTTCATGGGCAGAAGACGGGGGCGCTACGACCCCCGTGCAGGCTCAGCGGACGGGTAGCTGGATGGGCGACTGCTGCGGTTGCGCGTCCTGGGCGCGGCGGGCGGCTTCGACGGCCTCCGCCTCGGCGCGTGCCTTGGCTTCGGCTTCCTGCTGCAGGCGGTCGAGCTGTGACGGCGTGATGCGCTGGATACGCAGGGCGAGCTGCTGCAGCAGTTCGCGGCGCATTTCCTGGCGCAGCTGGTCGCCTTCCTGGGACGAGCCGATCAGGTTGTTGCTGTCGTGCACGTAGACCTTCTGCACCTCGATGCTGTCTTCGAGCAACAGCAGGTTCTGCGGGCCGCGGAATTCGTAATCGAGTGTGCTGGTCAGCTCGTACTCGGCGCTGCGTGCCGAGCTGGTGTAGCTCGCGGTGCGCTGGCGGGTCTGCTCGCGGGCCAGATTGAGGCTGTACTTCGCGCTGGGGGTCACCCGCACGCCATTGCTCTGCAGCAGGCTCTCGAGCTGCTGGACCGTCTCGCCATAGCTGTTGCGGGCCTGCAGATCGATTTCCTTGAGACCGAACTCCACATCACCGGTGCCGCGCAGCTGGAAACCGCAGGCGCTCAGCAGCAATGTCAGACCCAGCACCACCAGATTCCGTTTGTTCATCTTGTTATCCCCTTGCAGGCCCGGCGCAGGCGCCGGGACCGAATCAGTTAGCGACGATGTTGACCAGCTTGCCCGGCACCACGATGACCTTGCGGATGGTCAGGCCTTCGGTGAAGCGCAGTACGTTCTCGTTGCCGCGCGCGGCGGTCTCCACCTCTTCCCGGCTGGCGCTGGCCGGCACTTCGATCTGGCCGCGCAGCTTGCCGTTGACCTGTACCACCAGGGTCAGGCTGTCCTGCACCAGGGCGGCCTCGTCGACCTTGGGCCACTGCGCGTCGATGATCGCGCCCGGCTTGCCCAGCTGCTGCCAGAGTGTGTGGCAGATATGCGGGGTGATCGGTGCCAGCAGCAGGGCGACGGTTTCCAGGCCTTCCTGCAGCAGGGCGCGGTCCTGTTCCCCGGCGGTCGGCGCCTTCTCCAGCACATTCATCAGCGTCATGACCTGAGCGATGGCGGTGTTGAACTTGTGGTGCTGGCCGACATCGGTGCTGGCCTGCTTGATCGCCAGATGAATCGCGCGGCGCACGGCCTTCTGCTCATCGTTAAGTGCGGCCACATCGAGCGCGCCCGGAAGTCCGGCGCTGACATGCGCGTGGGCCAGGCGCCAGACGCGGCGCAGGAAGCGGCTGGCGCCCTCGACGCCGGAGTCGGACCATTCCAGGCTCATGTCCGGCGGCGAGGCGAACATCATGAACAGACGGCAGGTGTCGGCGCCGTAGGCATCGATCATCGCCTGCGGGTCGACGCCGTTGTTCTTCGACTTGGACATCTTCTCGGTGCCGCCGATTTCCACCGGCAGGCCGTCGGTCTTGAGCCTGGCGCCGATGACCTTGGCCTTGGCGTCACGCTCGACCTCGACGTCGGCCGGGTTGAACCAGTCCTTGCCGCCGTTTTCCAGGGTGCGGTAGTAGGTCTCGGCGACCACCATGCCCTGGGTCAGCAGGTTCTTGAACGGCTCATTCGAAGACACCAGCCCTTCGTCGCGCATCAGCTTGTGGAAGAAGCGCGCATAGAGCAGGTGGAGGATGGCGTGCTCGATACCGCCGATGTACTGATCCACCGGCAGCCAGTGGTTGGCCGCCTGCGGGTCGACCATGCCCTTGTCATAGTTCGGGCTGGCGTAGCGGGCGAAGTACCAGGACGACTCGACGAAGGTGTCCATGGTGTCGGTTTCGCGCTTGGCCGGTGCGCCGCATTTCGGGCACGTGCATTCGTAGAACTCGGGCATCCTGGCCAGCGGCGAGCCGGCGCCATCCGGCACCACGTCTTCGGGCAGCACCACCGGCAGCTGGTCTTCCGGCACCGGCACGTCGCCACAGCTGTCGCAGTGAATGATCGGGATCGGGCAGCCCCAGTAGCGCTGGCGGCTGATACCCCAGTCACGCAGGCGGAACTGGGTACGCGCCTGGCCGAGGCCCTTCTTCTGCAGCGCCACTTCGATGGCATCGAAGGCGCCTTCGAAATCCAGGCCGTCGAAGATGCCTGAATTGATCAGCTGGCCGTGCTCGCCGTAGGCGTCCTGCCAGGGGGCGGGTGTCTCGTCGCCGGCTCTGGTGCGCACCACCGGCTTGATCGGCAGGCCGTACTTGCTGGCAAATTCGAAGTCGCGCTCGTCATGCGCCGGCACGGCCATGACCGCGCCCTCGCCGTAGTTCATCAGCACGTAGTTGGCGACCCATACCGGCAGCAGCTCGCCGGTCAGCGGGTGCTGCACGCGCAGGGAGGTGGCGAGGCCTTTCTTCTCCTGGGTGGCGATGTCGGCTTCGGCGACGCCGCCGCGCTTGCATTCGTCGATGAAAGCTTGCAGCTCGGGGTTGTTCTGTGCGGCCAGGGTCGCCAGCGGGTGTTCGGCGGCCACCGCCACGTAGGTGGCGCCCATCAGCGTATCGGGGCGGGTGGTGAAGACCTTCATCTGCCCTTCGCTGCCGATACTGGCGACGTCGTAGGGGAAGCTGATCTCCATGCCACGCGACTTGCCGATCCAGTTGCGCTGCATGGTCTTGACCTGTTCCGGCCAGCCGTCCAGCTCGTCCAGACTCTCCAGCAGCTCATCCGCATAGGCGGTGATCTTGAAGTAGTACATCGGGATTTCGCGCTTCTCGATCAGCGCGCCCGAGCGCCAGCCGCGGCCGTCGATGACCTGCTCGTTGGCCAGCACGGTCTGGTCCACCGGGTCCCAGTTCACGGTGCCGTTCTTGCGGTAGATCACGCCCTTCTCGAACAGACGGGTAAACAGCCACTGTTCCCAGCGGTAGTAGTCCGGCTTGCAGGTGGTGACTTCGCGCGACCAGTCGATGGCCAGGCCCAGGCTTTTCAGCTGGGCCTTCATGTAGGCGATGTTCTCGTAAGTCCATTTGGCCGGCGCCACCTGGTTCTTCATCGCGGCGTTTTCGGCCGGCATGCCGAAGGCGTCCCAACCCATCGGTTGCAGGACGTTCTTGCCCTGCATGCGCTGGTAGCGGGCGATCACGTCGCCGATGGTGTAGTTGCGCACGTGGCCCATGTGCAGCTTGCCGCTGGGGTAGGGGAACATCGACAGGCAATAGAAGGTGTCCTTGCCGGGCTGTTCGCTCACTTCAAAGGATTTCTGCGAATCCCAGTGGGATTGCGCGGCGGCTTCGATCTCGCGGGGCTGATACTGTTCGTGCATGGCTACTGGCGTTGGGTAGGGGCTGGCTCTCCGCGAATGCGCTGGCGCAGGCGCGGCAGGCAGGTCCGAAGGACCCTGTGCAAACGCGACCCGGCGGGTGGCGGGCGGAGGCATGGAAGCGCCGTAGCATACATGACCCCCCGCAGCCTAGGGAAACCCGATTTGCCGTCAGCGCCTTGGGTTCCGTCCGTCGTGTCCGGCTTGAGCGGGCCAGGCTGAGCTACGCTTGATCCAGGGGCGGGACGAACGTGAGGTGAGGTAGATGGACAGAGAGCCGCGAGCGGAGGACAGCAGTCTATATGCACGGGTGCTGCAGCGTTTGACGTCGGCGCTGCAGGAGGCGGAGCGAAGCGCGTCCGGTGAGGCGGATGTCGCCGGCGAGCTCGAGGTGCGCGGGCTGACCCCCGCCGAGTTCGAGTTGATCCGTGCCTATCTGCAGCGCGATTCCCAGTGGCTTTCCGGCTGGCATGCCGCCGCCGAGGAACAGGCCCATCTCACGCGCCAGGCAATGCGACCCGCCGTACGCGGCGGCAGTCGCCAGCGACATGGCATGCGCCCCAGGCATGCCCCCTTGCATCTGCAGCAAACCCTGAGCTGCGCCCTGTGCAATGCCGAGGTGAGCTGGCCGGAAGGTGCCGGGCCTGCGGCATGCCCGGCATGCGGTTCACAGCTGCTGCGTGCCCGGCAACGGCTGCACACCTACCCGCGTCATTGAGCTCAGCCTGCGCCGACAAATCGGCTGACAGCCGCTAGAGTGTCGTCCTTTGCCGGAGAGCTGGGATGCCGATTCGTTATTTCTTCAAGCAACTGCTGTTGCCACCAGGTGTGCTGTTGCTTCTGTTGCTGCTGGGCTGGTGGCTGCGCCGCCGCTCGCCAAGGCTGGCGGCGCTGTGTTTCGTCACCGGCTTCACCGGGCTCTGGCTGATGAGCCTGCCGATCGTCGTCGAATGGACGGCGCGCGCGGTGGAGCGCGAGCCGGCACTGGTGGAGGCACGCTGGTCGCAACTGAGCGGGCAAGCCGGAGCCATTGTGGTACTGGGCGCGGGCCGGGAGCAGAACGATCCGGCCTGGGGCGGCGATCAGCCGGGCTACACCGCGCTGGAGCGCCTGCGCTATGCGGCACGACTGGCCAAGGCCAGCGGGCTGCCGATTCTCACCAGTGGCGGTCTGCATTACGGGCAGCCGCCCAGCGAGGCCATGCTCGGTGCGGAGGTGTTGCAACGCGACTTCGGCGTGGCCACGCGCTGGCTCGAGGAGCGCAGCCGGACCACCTGGGAGAATGCCCTGTTCAGCGCCGAGATGCTGCGCGCCGCCGGCGTCGAGCGGGTGGTGCTGGTCACCTCGGCCGCACATATGCCGCGCTCGCGCTGGTGCTTCGAGCAGAACGGCATCGAGGTGATCGCCGCGCCCGTCGGCTTTATGGGCGGGCACAACGCGCGTCCGCTCGATGGCTGGCTGCCGGAATCCAAGGCATTCTGGCAGAACGGCCTGCTGCTCAACGAAGTGGTGGGGATGGCGGTGTACCCGCTGGTTTATCGCTCGTCGAACGAATGAGCGGAATGCTTTCTCCCAGTCGCAGGGACACAGAGCGTCCCTATGCGGACTTGCGTCTGACCAGTGCCCAGCCGAGCAGCAACACGCATACCGCGATCAGCGGCCAGGAGCGCCAGCGCAGGTAGGGCGTAAGTCCCTGCATCGGCGTGACCTCGCCATACAGCACGGCCTGTTCGAACTGCGGAATCTGCTCGGTGATGCGCCCATAGGGGTCGATCAGCACGGTGATGCCGTTGTTGGTCGCGCGGATCATCCAGCGCCCGGCCTCCAGCGCGCGCATCTGCGCCATCTGCAGGTGCTGCAACGGGCCGATGGAGCGGCCGAACCAGGCATCGTTGCTCACCGTCAGCAGCAGGTCGCTCTGCGCCGCGAGGCCCGCGGCGAACTCCGGATAGACCACCTCATAGCAGATGTAGGGCGCGATCTGCAGGCCTCTGGCTTGCAGCAGCGGCTGGCCGGGTTCGCCGCGGGCGAAATCGGACATTGGCAGGTCGAAGAAGGCGATCAGCCCGCGCAACAGTTCCTGCAGCGGCACGTACTCGCCGAACGGCACCAGCTTCTGCTTGAGGTAGGTGCCGGCACCCTCGCCAGCGGTGGTCAGGCCGTTGTAGTAGCGCAGCTCGCCGTCGGCGTTGGGCTGGCGCACCGGCACACCGGTGATCAGCGCCGATCCGCGCTGCTCGGCGAAGCCAGCCATCATCGCCAGGTAGCCTTCGGCGTGTTCCTTGAGGATCGGCACGGCGGTTTCCGGCCAGACGATCAGGTCCGCCGGGCGGCTGCGAAAGGTCATGTCGCGGTACAACAGCAGCTGCATCTCCAGCTTCTTGGGGTCCCACTTCATGCTCTGCTCGACGTTGCCCTGTACCGCAACCACGCTCAGGGGGTTGCCCTTGTCCTGGGTCCAGGCGCGATCCTTGAGCGCCAGTCCGGTCAGCCAGGGGGCGATCAGCAACAGGATGCCAGCCGCCAGACGCGGCTTGTCGGCACGCAGCCGCGGCAGCGCGACGAGCAGGGTGGCGCTCAGGGCGATGGCGAAGCTCAGCAGCCAGACGCCACCCACCGGTGCCAGGCCGGATAGCGGGCCGTCGAGCTGACTGTAGCCGATATAGAGCCAGGGAAAGCCGGTGAGCAGCCAGCCACGCAGGGCGTCGAAGGCCAGCCAGAGCGCGGTGAAGGCCAGCGCGTCACCGAGCGCCGAATGGCGATTGCGCAGCAGCCGCACCCAGAGCCAGCCGAGCAGGGCGAAGAACAGCGCCAGGCCGGCGACAAAGCCGAACGTCAGCAGCCCGGCCAATGGCGGCGACGCCGCGCCAAAGTCATGGATGCTCACATAGACCCAGCTGACGCCCGAGGCGAACAGGCCGAAGCCGTAGCACCAGCCGCGTTGCGCCGCCTGTTTCGGCCCGGTTTCGCGCAGGCCGAGGTAGAGCAGTGCCACCGACAACAGGGCCAGCGGCCAGATGTCGAAGGGGGCCAAAGAGAGCGTGGTCAGCGTGCCGGCCAGTAGCGCCAGCAGATTGCCCGGCCAGCCGGGGCGGGTGAACCAGTGCATGGGGTTTCCTTGGGCGGGGATTGCGGCGCAGGCTAAGGGCAACGAGGCGATCCGGCAAGCTGGCCGATCGCTTGCCGCCCGCGGGCGGGCGGCAAGTCGCAGGTCAAGCGCTTTCCAGACGGCTCAGGCGCAGCATGTGCACGCGGCGGCTGTCGGCGTTCAATACGCGAACGCGGAAACCGTCGATCTCGGTCACCTCGTTGCGCTTGGGCAGATGGCCAAAGGTGCTCATCACCAGGCCGGCAACGGTATCGAACTCGTCGTCGGGGAAGGCGCTGCCGAAGTACTCGTTGAAGCTGTCGATCGGCGTCAGCGCCTTGACCAGAAAGTCGCCGCTGGGCAACGGTCGGATATAACTGTCTTCCTCGACGTCGTGCTCGTCCTCGATATCGCCGACGATCTGCTCGAGCACGTCTTCGATGGTCACCAGGCCGGCCACGCCGCCGTATTCGTCGATGACGATGGCCATGTGGTTGTGGTTGGCGCGGAACTCGCGCAACAGCACATTGAGGCGCTTGGATTCGGGCACGAAGGTGGCCGGGCGCAGCAGGTCCTTGATGTCGAAGTTCTGCTGGTCCTCCTTGAGGATCAGCGGCAGCAGATCCTTGGCCAGCAGCACGCCGATCACCTCGTCGAGGCTCTCGCCGACGACCGGATAGCGCGAATGCGCGGCGGCGATGATGGCGGGGAGGAATTCGCGTGGAGACTGGTCGGCCTTGATGCTGATCACCTGCGACCGCGGCACCATGATGTCGCGTACCTGCAGGTCGGCGACCTGGATGGCGCCTTCGACGATGGCCAGCGCCTCGTTGTCGAGCAGCTTGTTCTGGTGGGCCTCGCGCAGGATCTCCAGCAGCTCCTGGCGATTCTTGGGTTCATGGGCAAAAGCCTGGGTGATTCTTTCCAGCCAGGTCTTCTGCCCGCTGATCGATCGATCTTCGCTCATGTCGTTGACTCAAGAGTCCTTGCAAATGCCCGGTTCGGGCGAATCTTCAGCATAGGGGTCGGGGTGCCCCAGTTCAGCCAGCAGCTGGCGCTCAAGCGCTTCCATCTCCTCGGCTTCGGCATCTTCGATGTGATCGTAGCCGAGCAGATGCAGGCAACCGTGGATGACCAGATGCGCCCAGTGCGCGTCCAGGGTCTTGCCCTGTTCCGCTGCCTCGCGCTCGACCACCGGCACGCAGATGACCAGGTCACCGAGCAGCGGAATGTCGAGAAATTCGTCCGGCACATCGGCCGGGAACGACAGCACGTTGGTGGCGTAGTCCTTCTGACGCCAGGTGCGGTTGAGCTCGCGGCCTTCCTCCTCGTCGACCAGGCGAATGGTCAGCTCGGAGTCGCCACTGCGCTGACGCAGCGCCAGTTCGCACCAGCGCTGCAGGTCCGCCGCAGCGGGCGCGGCGCCAGTGCTGGCGCACTGCAGATCGAGTTCAATCACCGGCGGCATCCTGCGCGGCGCGCTTGCTGCCCGGCGACTGACGATCCTCGAACGACTCGTACGCCTCGACGATGCGCTGCACCAGCGGGTGGCGCACCACGTCCTTGGGCTTGAAGTGGGTGAAGCTGATGCCGTTGACGTCCTTGAGCACCTCGATGACGTGCGCCAGGCCGCTCTTGGTGCCACGCGGCAGGTCGACCTGGGTGATGTCGCCGGTGATCACGGCGGTGGAGCCGAAGCCGATCCGGGTCAGGAACATTTTCATCTGCTCCTGGGTGGTGTTCTGGCTCTCATCGAGGATGATGAAGCTGTTGTTCAGCGTACGCCCGCGCATGTAGGCCAGCGGAGCGATCTCGATCACCTGCTTCTCGATCAGCCGCGCCACGTACTCGAAGCCGAGCATTTCGTAGAGCGCGTCGTACAGCGGGCGCAGGTAGGGGTCGACCTTCTGCGCCAGGTCGCCCGGCAGGAAGCCGAGCTTCTCGCCGGCCTCCACCGCCGGGCGCACCAGCAGGATGCGCCGCACCTGCTCGCGTTCCAGCGCGTCCACCGCGCAGGCGACCGCCAGGTAGGTCTTGCCGGTACCGGCCGGGCCCACGCCGAAATTGATGTCGTTGTCGAGGATGGCCTTGACGTAGCGCTGCTGGTTGGCGCCACGCGGGCGGATCATGCCCTTCTTGGTGCGCAGCGCCACGCCCTGCTGGGCGTTCGGGTTGGCCAATTCCTCCATGCCGGATTCCTGCAGGTACAGGTGCACCATGTCCGGAGACAGCTCGGTGGTCTTGGTCTCGCGGTACAGGCGGCGCAGGAGGTTCTCGGCGGACTTGGCCACGTTGCTCGGGCCGACCAGTTCGAACTGGTTGCCGCGGTTGCGGATTTCCAGCTCCAGGCGTTGTTCGATCAGGCGCAGATGCTCGTCGAACTGGCCGCAGAGGTTGGCGAAGCGACGGGCTTCAAAGGGTTCGAGGGTGAAACGATGCGGTTCTATGGGTGCGTTCAAGGGCTTTATATGTGGCCGTGATCGGCGAAGTGGTGAGGGAAAGAATAGCGCTGCGGGCGCAATGCGGAAAGCACAGTCGGGCAGCCGGTCGCGGCGCCGATGCCATCACACGGGCCCGCGACCGTCACTCTCAAGATAGCAGGCTGCCACGCAGCGAGTGTGGCAGCGCATCGTCGATGTGAACGTCGACGAACTGGCCGATCAGTCGCGGGTTGTCGCAGCGGAAGTTGACGATGCGATTGTGCTCGGTACGGCCCTGCAGCATGCCGGGGTCTTTTTTCGAGTAGTCGCTGACCAGGATGCGCTGCGTGGTGCCGACCATTCGTCGGCTGTTCTCGAAGCCCTGCTGGTTGATGCGCTGCTGAAGGATCGCCAGGCGTTGTTTCTTGACCTCATCCGGTGTGTCGTCGGCGAGGTCCGCCGCCGGGGTGCCAGGACGAGCGCTGTAGACGAAGGAGTAGGAGAAGTCGAAGCCGACGTCCTCGATCAGCTTCATGGTCTGTTCGAAGTCCTTGTCCGTCTCGCCGGGGAAGCCGACGATGAAGTCCGAGCTGATCAGGATGTCCGGGACCGCGGCCTTCAGGCGGCGGATGCGCGACTTGTACTCCAGGGCGGTGTGGTTGCGCTTCATCGCTGCGAGGATGCGGTCGGAACCGGCCTGTACCGGCAGGTGCAGGTATTTCACCAGCTGCGGGATGTCCGCGTGGGCCTGGATGATGGCGTCGGAGAATTCCAGCGGATGACTGGTGGTGTAGCGGATGCGTCCGATGCCATCGATCGCTGCCACTGCATGCAGCAGGTCGGCGAAGTCGTGGCCGTCGTGGCGATAGCCGTTGACGTTCTGCCCCAGCAGGGTGACTTCCTTGACGCCGTTCTCGGCCAGGTGAACGATCTCCGCCAGCACATCGGCCAGCGGCCGGCTGACTTCCTCGCCGCGGGTGTAGGGCACCACACAGAAGGTGCAGTACTTGCTGCAGCCTTCCATGACCGAGACATAGGCGCTGGGGCCGTCGACGCGCGGCTCGGGCAGGCGGTCGAACTTCTCGATCTCGGGGAAGGAAATATCCACCTGCGGCGTCCTGGTGGTGCGCGCGGCATCGATCATTTCCGGCAGGCGGTGCAGTGTCTGCGGGCCGAACACCACATCGACATAGGGCGCGCGGTCGCGGATCGCCGCGCCTTCCTGGCTGGCGACGCAGCCACCGACGCCGATCACCAGCTGCGGATTGTCCTGTTTCAGTTCGCGCCAGCGGCCCAGCTGGGAAAAGACCTTTTCCTGGGCCTTTTCGCGGATCGAGCAGGTATTGAGCAGGATCACGTCGGCTTCTGCCGGATTCTCGGTGATCTCCATGGCCTGGTGTTCGCCCAGCAGGTCCACCATGCGCGAGCTGTCGTACTCGTTCATCTGGCAGCCATGGGTTTCGATGAAAAGCTTGCGGGTCATGTTACGGGCCGGCGTTGTGCAAAAAATGACCGGCGATTATATGCCCACCGCCGGGCAGGGGAAAGCGCGGACGGATGCCGCAGGGCGGCTGCCTCGCCAGGCTTCAGGGAATGAGCGGCGCGTCGGCGGCCTGCAGCTGCATGAGATAGTCGCGGAAGATCTGGCCGAGCACTTGAGTGGCGATCTCCAGTTCGTCGCGGCGCATCTGCGCGGAGACACGGTCGGCGGTGTCCAGCGCCTCGTCCTCGCCGTTGACCGCAGCCATCTTCAGCACGATATAGGCCTGGACGTTGTTCGCCTTGACGCCTTCGCCCCGGAAGAACATCACGCCGAGGCGGTGCTGCGCCGCCGCATGGCCGCGCAGCGATGCCTGTTCGAACCAGTACAGCGCCTTGGCCAGGTCGCGCGGTGCGCGGCGGCCATCGTAGTGGAATTCGCCCAGTTCGTAGGCGGCCTGCACGTCGCCTTCGCTGGCGGCCTGCTGGCAGCTGCGCAGCGCCTCGGGCAGTTCTTCGGGGAGCGTGTTGAGCGCACAGCGGGCGGTCGCCGGGATCAGCAGGGTGTTCCCGCCGGCCAGGGCCGTGAGAGGCGAGAGAAGCAGCAGACAGCCCAAAGACAGGATGCGGCCGGTGCGGATCATGAAAATCTGGCGCCTCGAGGAGCAGGGCGATAATGAAAGGCTGGAACGAGCCAGCCGTCACATTATGGATAAGCTGCAGTCTGCTTACAAAGCCTTTAACCGCCTGCCATCGGCTTTTTATGTCGCGGTTGGCTGTTGTTCGCCTGTGCTGCCCGGTAAGCGCAGCAACAGCAGCGCCAGCAGCGGACTGGCGATGGCCAGCAGCAGTGGCTCTACCCCGGCCAGCGGATTGCCAATAGTACTGCCGCTGGGCATCGGCAGCATGAGCAGCAACAGCACGCCGGCCGCGACGCCAGCACCGCTCGACAAGCGTTCCGGCCATTGCAGCACCGCCGCATAGATCACCAGCAGCGCGCTGGCGAGCAGCAGGCCGAGCGCATAGGGCTCGCTCCAGCCCAGCTGTCGTGCCAGTTCGAAGAACACGCACAGGCCCAGCACCACCCGGCCCCAGTTCGGCCGGCTCCAGGCCCAGCGTCGTGCCAGGGTCAGCGCCGCCAGCGCGAGCAGCGGCAGACCGAGCAGCAGGGTGGCGCGTTCCAGCCACTGCTGGGCCTCGGCCAATCCGCCGGCGAGGCCGGTCGCCCCGCTGGCCGCGGCAAGGATGAAGGCGAGCATCGCGCTGAACAGCGCCGGTTGATCCGCTTCGCCGTAACGGCGCCGGGCGCGACCGATCAGGATCGCGCTGGCAGCAGCGGCAAGCGTCAGCAGCAGGGACTGCAGCAGTTCCATCGGCGCGTTCACTTGAGCTTGGCGAAGGCGCGCTCGGCGGCGTCGAGGGTGATGGCCAGCTCTTTATCGCCGTGGGCGATGGAGGTGAAGCCGGCTTCGAACGCGCTCGGCGCCAGGTAAACGCCGCCCTCGAGCATCAGGTGGAAGAAGCGCTTGAAGCGGTCGGCATCGCTGGCCATGACGTCGGCGAAGGTCACGATGTCGTCAGCGTCGCTGAAATACAGACCGAACATGCCGCCCACCTGGGTGGTGACGAAGGGGATGCCGGCGGCATCGGCGCGATCCTGCAGGCCCTGCAGCATGCGGCTGGTGTAGGCACCCAGTTCGTCATGGAAGCCTGGGCGGCTGATCAACTCCAGGGTGGTCAGGCCAGCGGCCATGGCCAGTGGATTGCCCGACAGCGTGCCAGCCTGGTAGACCGGGCCGAGCGGGGCGATGCGTTCCATGATGGCGCGCTTGCCGCCGAAGCAGCCCACCGGCATGCCGCCGCCAATGATCTTGCCGAAGGTCGAAAGGTCCGGCGTCACGCCGTAGTAGGCCTGGGCACCGCCGAGGGCGACGCGGAAGCCGGTCATCACCTCGTCGAAGATCAGCACCACGCCGTGCGCGTCGCACAGGCGGCGCAGGCCCTCGAGGAAGCCCGGCGCCGGCGGCACGCAGTTCATGTTGCCGGCCACCGGCTCGACGATGATGCAGGCGACCTGCTCGCCCTTTTCCTTCAGCGTGGCTTCGACTTCGTCGAGGTCGTTGTAGGCCAGGGTCAGGGTGTGCTTGGCGAAGTCCGCCGGCACGCCCGCTGAGCTTGGTACGCCCTGGGTCAGGGCGCCGGAGCCGGCTTTCACCAGCAGGCTGTCGGAGTGGCCGTGATAGCAGCCCTCGAACTTGATGATGGCGTCGCGACCGGTGTAACCACGGGCCAGGCGGATCGCGCTCATGGTTGCCTCGGTGCCGGAGCTGACCATGCGGACCATCTCCATGGACGGCACCAGGCGGCAGACCAGCTCTGCCATCTCGGTTTCCATCGCGGTCGGTGCGCCGTAGGACAGCCCGTGCTCGAGCTGGCGACGCACGGCATCCAGTACCTGCGGGTGGCTGTGGCCGAGGATCATCGGGCCCCAGGAGCCGACGTAGTCGACGTAGCGCTTGTCGTCCTCGTCGATGACATAGGCGCCTTCGGCGTGCTTGAGGAACAGCGGGGTGCCGCCGACGCTGCGGAAGGCGCGAACCGGCGAGTTGACGCCGCCGGGGATGTGGGTCTGGGCGCTGGCAAAGAGGGTTTCGGAACGGGACATGCGGGCCTCGCAAAACAGGGGCGGGCCGGCATCAGCGACCCGCCGTGGCGGAATCAGGGCGTGTTGAACAGTTGGCTGAAGGCCTGGGCGCGGCGCTCGACCTCGGCGGCGCTGTCGGCGGCGAACAGGGCGTGGATCACGGCGATCATCTGCACGCCTTCGGCGATCAGTGATGGCGCGGTGTCCAGCGTGATGCCACCGATGGCGACGATGGGCAGGCCGATACGGGCGCGGGCTTCACGCAGCAATTCGTGATTGGCTGCCGGTGCGCCGGGTTTGGTGTGGGACTGGAAGAAACGGCCGAAGGCGACGTAGCTGGCGCCGTCACGCGCCGCCTGCTCGGCCAGCGGTAGTTGCGCATGACAGGTGGCACCGATGATCGCCTGGCGGCCGAGCAGGGCCCGGGCGGCTGCCAGCGAACCATCTTCCTGGCCCAGGTGCAAGCCAACGCCCAGGCGCGCGGCCAGCTCGGCATCATCGTTGATGATCAGCTGAGCACCGTGGCGGGCGCAGAGCTCCTGCAGCGCATCGGCCTCGCGCAGCCGCCGCGCCTCGTCGCTGGTCTTGTCTCGATACTGCAGCAGGCGGGCGCCGCCCTTCAGTGCCGCCTCGACATAGGGCAGCAGGCGGCCATCGGCCAGCAACTTGCTGTCGGTGATGGCGTACAGGCCGCGCAGGCGGGACGATTCCTTCATGCGCTGGTCTCCAGTCAGGCCAGGTCCAGGGGCAGGCGGCGCGGCACGTACTGGCCGTGGCCGGGGGCCTCGGCATCGCGCAGCGTCCGCCAGGTGTAGTCGAGTGCCGAGCGGACCGCGCTGGTCAGCTCCTCGCCCAGTGCCAGACGACCGGCCAGGGCGCTGGCAAGCGTGCAGCCGGAGCCGTGATAGCTGCCCGGCAGGCGCGCGCAAGTGAAGTCGTGACGACTGCCGTCGCGGCAATACAGGCGGTTGTGCACTTCGCTCTCGTCGCCATGGCCGCCGGTGATCAGCAGGTGGCGGATATGCGGCAGCAGGCGTTCGGCACACTCGTCGGCGCTGCCCTCCGGCAGTTCGGCAAGGATCCGAGCTTCCGGCAAATTCGGCGTGGCGATGGTGGAAACCGGGAACAGCCACTCGCGCATGGCGTAGCCGACATCCTCCTTGCCCAGCGCACCGCCACCGCCGGCGCGCAGCACCGGGTCGCAGACCAGCGGCACGCCCGGCAGCCGGGCCATGATCTCGAGCACCGTCTCGACCATCTCCACCGAGCCGAGCATGCCCAGCTTGACGGCGGCGATGGGCAGGTCGGCGATCACTGCGTTGGCCTGGGCGAGTACCCACTCGCGGTCGAGCACGCGGAAGTCGGAAACGTTGACGGTGTCCTGCACGGTGAGCGCGGTGACGGTCGGCGCGGCGTGGCAGGCCTGTGCCAGCAGGGCTTCGATGTCCGCCTGCAGGCCGGCGCCGCCACTGGGATCGTGGCCGGACAGGCAGAGGACGACGGGACGGGAAGTGAAGTTTTTCATGGCGTGCGAGCTTATCACCAAACCGCGCTGGCGGGACGCGGCAGTTGTGCGTCTATCCGCCACCGCCGCGCGCACCGGTCATCGGCCAAGTCATCCTGGCGAATCGGCTTTTTCCGGGTGCGCACGCCGCTGTGGTAGATTGCTGGCACTTTGGTTTTCGGACCGGGCGACGGAGTTCACCGACGGTGGGTTCGCAGTAGTCGCCTGGCCTGCACGAGGCATCATGCGGTACGTCTTCCTCTTCTTTCTGGCTGTTCTGCCTGCCTTGGCCGCCGCCGTCGAGCTCGACGAACACACCCGTCATTTGCCGCTCGGGCAGATGATGGAAGTGTTCGAGGACCCGCGCGGGGAGATCGGCATAGAGGACATCGCGTCGCCCGCATTCGAAAGCCATTTCCAGCGCAATCGAACGCCGGTGTTCAACGCCGGCTATTCACGCTCCGTGCACTGGGTTCGCATCGATCTGAGCTACCGGCCGCAGATCGCCCAGGGGGCGAGGCGCTGGTTGCTGGAAGTGGCGTATCCGCCACTGGACAGCCTGCAGCTCTATCTGTCCGACGGGCAGGGTGGCTACCGCCTCGCCCGGGATACCGGCGACACCCGGCCCTGGGCCAGTCGCGAGATCCGTCAGGGCAACTACCTGTTCGAACTCGAGCTCCAGCCCGAGCAGCCGCAGCGCGTCTACCTGCGGGTGGAGAGCGAAGGCTCGATTCAGGTGCCGCTGAGCCTCTGGTCGCAGCACGCCTATCTGGAGGCGCAGCCGGGACGCATCTACGTACTGGGCATGATCTATGGCGTGCTGCTGGCGATGCTGGTCTACAACCTGTTCATCTATATCAGCATCCGCGACCAGAGCTACCTGTTCTACATTCTCTACATCGCCGCGTTTGGCCTCTATCAGGTCTCGGTGAACGGCGCCGGGGTGCAGTTTCTCTGGCCGGATCGGCCCTGGTGGGCCAACGCTGCGACCCCCCTGCTGATCGGCGCCACCGGGTTGTTCGGCTGCCTGTTCACCCGCAGCTTCCTGCGCACCGCCGAGCACAGCCGCTGGATGGACCGGCTGTTGCGGCTGATCATCGGCTTTTCGGTGGTGGTCATGGTGCTGGCACTGACCACCGACTATGGCCTGTCGCTGCGCCTGGCCACGGCGCTGGCGCTGCTCTTCACCCTGGCGGTGTTCGCCGCCGGCATCCTGGCCTGGCTGCGCGGCATGCGTGTGGCGCGCTATTTCATCATTGCCTGGAGCGCGTTGCTGGTCGGAGGGCAGATCAACACCCTGATGGTGCTGGGCCACCTGCCGCACAACTTCCTGACGATGTACGCCAGCCAGCTGGGGGCGGCGCTGGAGGTGGTGCTGCTTTCGATGGCGCTGGCCGATCGCATCAACGCGCTGAAGGACGAGCGGGCAAAGATCCTGGAGAACGCCCGCTCCGACCTGGAACAGCTGAACCGCGAGCTGGCCGAGAGCAACCGGCTCAAGGACGAGTTTCTCTCCAACATCAGCCACGAGCTGCGCACGCCGATGATGGGCGTGATGGGCGCGCTCGAGCTGCTGCCGGCGTCGGAAACCCCGGAGGAACTGCAGCAGTACCAGCACATCGCCACCGGTTCGGCGCGGGACATGATGCGGCTGGTCAACAACATCCTCGTGCTCAGCGAGTTGCGTGCCGGCAAGCTGCGCCTGCAGGCCCAGCGCTTCAGCCTGCGCGACACGGCGGTGCGGCTGGAGCAGCAGTTCGGCCCCCAGGCGCGCGCCAAGGGGCTGGCCTTCGATCTGGAGTTCGACGGCAAGCTGCCGGACCGCGTGTACGGGGACGGCGAGAAGTTCGAGCAAAGCATCTGTCATCTGCTCGACAACGCGGTCAAGTTCACCTCGCGGGGCGCCGTGACGTTGCGCTTCGGCGGCGCGGTGGAACAGCGCCAGGTGCAGCTCGAGGTAGAAGTGATCGACAGCGGCATCGGTTTCAGCGACGCCGATCAGGCCTACCTCTATCACCAGTTCCGCCAGGTGGATGGCTCCATGACCCGACGCTACGGCGGGCTCGGCATCGGCCTGGCGATCAGCCGCGGGCTGATCGAAGTGTTCGGCGGCCAGCTGAGCCAGCAGTCGCGGCCCGGCCTGGGCAGTCGCTTCTGCATCCGCGTGCGCTTCCCGCTGCATGGCCCCGAACAGATGCTCACGAGTCAACCGAACGGCAATCCGCCGTCCGCGCCGATTGCCTGAGGCGCGGACCTTTTGGCCGATACCTCGCTTCAAGCGGTCTGCCGCTGCGTGTTTCACTGCTGATCCAACCGCGCCGCCCGTTGCTCGCATGCGCCGACTACGCTTGCTGACAGCCGCCGCGCATCGGCAACGAAACGAGGGCCGTCAGATGATTCCGCAGACCTGTGCCGAAACCCATGAGGTCATCAACCAGGTGCCGCCGCTCGAAGGCGCCAACCTCTACCGCCTCGACCTGCCGTTGCAACAGTGGACGCAGCGCTATCATGCCGGCTGGGCCCAGGGGCGGCTGGATGTCTATGGCGCGCTGGCCGGTGGGCCACTGATGCAGGCCGGCTTTCTCGCCAACGAGAACAGGCCGGTGTTCAAGAGCCATGATCGCTACGGTCATCGGATCGATCTGGTGGAATTCCATCCGGCCTATCACGAGCTGATGCGCACCGCCGTCGAGCATGGCATCCCCTCGCTGCCCTGGACCGATCCCCAGCCCGGCGCGCAGGTGGCGCGTGCGGCGCTGATGTACCTGCACAACCAGGCCGAAGCCGGCAGCAGCTGCCCCCTGACCATGACCTACGCCAGCGTGCCGGCGTTGCGTCTGCAGCCTGACCTTGCCGAACGCTGGCTGCCGAAGATCCTCGCCCGCGAATACGACCCGCGCAACGTGCCGATGGAGCAGAAGGCGGGCGTCACCATCGGCATGGCCATGACCGAAAAGCAGGGCGGCACCGACGTGCGTGCCAACACGACTCGTGCCTTTGCGGTCGGTGCTGGCGGGCCGGGGCAGGCCTACGAGCTGATCGGCCACAAGTGGTTCTGCTCGGCGCCCATGTGCGACGCCTTCCTTACCCTGGCGCAGACCGACAAGGGGCTGTCCTGTTTCCTGCTGCCGCGCCATCGCCCGGACGGCACGCGCAACGCCTTCTATATCCAGCGGCTGAAGAACAAGCTGGGCAACTGGGCCAACGCCTCCAGCGAAGTCGAGTACCGCGGCGCGCTGGCCTGGATGGTTGGCGAAGAGGGCCGAGGCGTGCCGACCATCATCGAGATGGTCGCCTCGACCCGTTTCGACTGCATGATCGGCTCCAGCTCGCTGATGCGTCAGGCGCTGACACAGGCCATGCATCATTGCGCGCACCGCCGGGTAGGTGGGCGTGCCCTGCTCGATCAGCCGCTGATGCAGAACGTGCTGGCCGACCTTGCCCTGGAAAGCGAGGCAGCGCTGGCGCTGACCCTGCGCATGGGCCGCGCCCAGGACCATCGCCGTGACGAGCACGAAGACAAGTTCGCCCGGCTGGTCACCGCCATCGGCAAGTACTGGATCTGCAAGCGCGCCCCGACCATGATCGCCGAGGCCAGCGAATGCCTCGGCGGCGCCGGCTATGTCGAGGAAACCATCCTGCCGCGGCTTTATCGCGAGGCGCCGGTGAATTCCATCTGGGAAGGCTCCGGCAACGTGCAATGCCTGGATGTACTGCGCGCGCTGTCCAAAGAGCCCGGCGTGCTGGAGGTGCTGTTCGCCGAACTAGGCGATGGCCACGATGACGCGCGTCTTAAAGTGCATATCCAGCGACTGAAGGCGGCCTTCGGCGACACCGAGGACATCCAGTACCGCGCCCGCCAGCTGACCGAAGAGGTGGCCGTGACGCTGCAGGCCAAGCTGCTGCTCGAAGCGGGCGATGCCGCGGTGTCGGATGCCTTCATCGCCAGCCGGCTGGATGGCCACGGGCGGGTGCACGGCACCCTGCCGAGGGGGCTGGATATCGCCGCGCTGCTGGCGCGCAGCGCACCGCATCTATGAGCCCTTGTCCGGCGGCAGCCCCTTGCCGTCGGGCCTGTAGCGTCAGGGACGAGGCTGCTGGCGCAGCAATTCCTTGAGTTCGGCGATCTCCCCGCGCAGGGCACGGACCTCGTCGTGCAGGTCGGTTTCAATATGCTCGCGCGCCGCCTCGATGCTCGCCTGGGTGGCTTCGCGGTCTGCGTCGGTGACCGTCTGCATCGCATTGACGATGATCGCGATGAACAGGTTGAGCATGGTGAAGGTCGCGATCAGGATGAACGGGACGAAGAACACCCAGGCATAGGGAAAGATTTCCATCACCGGGCGCACGATGCCCATCGACCAGCTTTCCAGGGTCATGACCTGAAACAGGGTGTACACCGAACGACCAAGGCTGCCGAACCACTCGGGGAAGTCGGCGGCGAACAGGCCCGTGGCGATCACCGCCGAGACGTAGAAGACCAGCGCCAGCACCATGGCGATCGAGCCCAGCCCGGGAATAGCCGACAACAGTGCGCCGACCACGCGGCGCATCGACGGCACCATGGTCACCATGCGCATCACCCGCAACACGCGCAAGGCACGCAGGATGCTGAACGGACCGCTGGCCGGCACCAGGGCGATGGCGACCACGCTGAAGTCGAACAGACTCCAGGGATCGCGGAAGAACGCTGCACGGTGGACATAGATGCGCGCGGCGATCTCGGCAACGAATACCGCCAGGATCAGCGAATCCAGCAGTACCAGCGCCTCGCCCCAGCGCGCCACCAGCGCGGCCGAGGTCTGCATGCCGAGAATCGCCGCGTTGATCACGATGAGCAGCAGAATGCCGCGCTGGAACGCTGGCCGTTCGATGAACTGGCCGAGACGACTGCGGCTCGTTTCCGGATGTGCTACCTGCATGATGCCTACCTGTCTGTCGATCGATGCCCCGGCCGGCGCCTCGCAGGCGCACGCTGAGCCGGGCGGGCGCGAGTATGGCGTTGCGCAGGCCAGACGGGAATTGCCTGCGGCGACGGACTCGTTTCCTGATTTAACAAGCGGCCTTCTGCCTTGCTGGCATCGCACACGTCAGTCGGAACACCGCGCGTGGCCAGCCAGTATCCCCGCCAGCACACGGCGATCGATGTTGGCGCCGCTGAGCACGACGGCAACGCGTTCCCCCGTGTTAAGCGCGCGTTCCTGAATGGCGGCAGCCAGTGCGGCGGCGCCGGCGCCCTCCGCGGTGTTGTGGGTGTCTTCGTGGAGCGCGACGATCGCCCGGCGGATTTCGCCGTCATCGACTCGCACGATGCGTGCGGCACCTTCGGCAATGATCTCCAGTGCTTCGGCAGCAGGCATCCGGCAGGCCATGCCATCGGCGAACGTATCGGCGGTCTTGGTGCAGACGATCCGCCCCTGCTCGAAGCTCTGTGCGTATGCGTCCGCTGCGCTGGAAACGACGCCGACGATTTCGCAGTCCAGCCCCAGCAGGTCGCGGACGCGAATCAGGCCGCAGATCCCCGAGCCCATGCCGATGGGCACGTAGACGCGGCGCAGCGGCGGCGCGGCCTCGAAGAGCTCCAGGGCATAGGTAGCGACCCCGCGAATCAGGTCCGGATGCAGCGCGGGGACGAAATGCCAGCCGCTCTGTCTCGCCAGCTCGGCGGCTTGCTGGCGCGCCGTGTCGAAATCCTCACCGTGTTCGATGACTTCGGCGCCGCAGGCGCGCATCGCCGCATTCTTTTCCGCCGAGTTGCCCTGCGGTACCAGAACCTTCAGCGGCACGCCGACCTGTCGCGCGGCCATCGCCAGGCTGATGCCGTGATTGCCGCGGGTGGCGCTGATCATGCCGGGCAGTCGTGGCTCGCGCCCGAGCAGCTCATGCACGTAGAGCAGGCCGCCGCGAACCTTGAATGCACCGGCCGGCGTGTGGTTTTCGTGCTTGACCCAGACTTCGCAGCCGAGGCGTTGCGACAGTAGCGGCCAGTTGTACTGTGGGGTCGGCGGAACATGCCGGCCGATCAGTTCGGCGGCCTGTCGCAGTGCGGTGAGATCGAACAATGGCGGCTCCTTCAGTAGTTTGACGGAGAGCCTAGGTCGGATCATTGTATGGGTAAATCCTTATATTGCATGGCAGGCAATGTGGCTTCCGAAGCTTAGCGATAACGATCAACCGCGCTATCTGGCGCTGGTGGATGCGATCTCCGTGGCAATCGAGCGCGGCGAACTCAAGCCGGGCGATCGTCTGCCTCCGCAGCGCCGGCTGGCCTGGGCGCTGGGGCTCAATCCGAGCACGGCCATGCAGGCCTATCGCGAGGCCGCGCGACGGCATCTGGTTGGCGGTGAGGTCGGCCGGGGCACCTTTGTGCTGGCAAGCAGCCGCGAGGCCAGCCTGTTCCTGCTCAAGCAGCCGGAGGCCGTGCCGGCGCGCCTGGACTTGTCGACCAATCTGCCGGTGCTGGACGCGGACGATCGGGATCTGCACCGCAGCCTGGCGGCGCTGGGAGCATCGTCAGAGCTTGCGCTGTTGCAGGGCTACCCCTCGGCCTCGGCGCTGCAGCGCGGGCGCGTCGCGGTCAGCCGCTGGTTGCAGCGTCGCGGGTTGGAGCTGCCGCCGGGGCAGATCCTGCTCTGTGCCGGTGCACAGCAGGGTGTGTTTGCCGCCATGCTGGGCCTGTGCGCGCCGGGCGAACCGGTGTTGGTCGAGGCGTTGACCTCGCCCGGCATCAAGGCCGCTGCGCGTCAGCTGCGCCTGCCTCTGCATGGTGTGGCGCTCGATCAGCACGGCATCGTGCCCGAGGAGTTCGATCGCCAGGCTCGGGCCACCGGTGCGCGGGTCGCGGTGCTGACGCCCTGCCTGCAGAATCCCACGGGCGTCAGCATGGACCGCGAGCGGCGCGAGGCGATCGCGGAGCTGGCGCGTCGGCACGATCTGCTGATCATCGAGGATGATGTCTACGGAGCCCTCGGTGACGAACCACCGCTGGCGACGTTGCTGGGTGAGCGCAGCGTGTTGGTCGGCAGCCTGTCGAAGACCGTCGCGCCCGGGCTGCGTTTCGGTTTCATCGCCCCGCCCGGGTCATGGCTGGCGCGCATCGATCCGGAAGCGCAGGCCACCGGCTGGGCGCTCTCGCCGCTGTGCCTGCGCCTGGCAAGTGAGTGGATCGAGGACGGCACGGCGCTGCGTCGGCTGGCCTGGCAGCGTCGCCAGATCGAGCGGCGCTGGAAGATGGCGCGCAAGCTGCTAGGACCAAGGGTGACGGGGCCCGCTTCGCCGCACCTTTGGTTGACGGCCACGGATGGCGAGGTCGGCCTGGCCGGCATTGCCCACGCCGCTTCCATCGAGTGCGCGGCGGCACAGGTGTTTGCCGTCGGCCCCGATGCGCCGGATGCGCTTCGCCTCAGCCTGAGTGCGGCGCCCGGGCTGGTGCCATTGCAGCAGGCGCTGCAGGCATTGGCCGAGGGGCTTGGCGTGAGGCGAGCAACGGATGAGGTGTCTGCGGCGCTATCGCTGTCATCGATGAGCAGGCAAGATGTTTCCAACGACTGAACAAGGAATCCAGCATGAATCCAGCCGGTGATACTTTCCGCATTGCCACCAGCGCAGAAGCTGCAGTGGACTACCTTGCCGAACTGCACGCGCGCGCCACCACGGCGCTCAACCAGGCACTCAAGCGTTACGTGACCAGCCGCGCCGAGCCGAGCCTGCAGGAGCGCAGCCTGTTCCGCTATCCGCAGCTGCGCCTGACCTATGAATGCCATGGCGAAGTGCCGGCTTCGACCCGCGCCTATGCCAAGGTGCAGGCGCCCGGCGTGTACAGCGTTACGGTCACGCACCCGGCCGCGTTTCGCGCCTACCTGCTCGATCAGCTCAAGCCGCTGATCCAGGACTTCAACGTCACCGTTGAGGTCGGCATGAGCGACCGCAACATTCCCTATCCCTACGTGATCGAACAGGGCGACGAGCTGGCCGGTACCGGCGTGACTGCGGCCGAGCTGGCGCGGGTATTTCCCAGCACCGACCTGTCCGCCGCGACCGACGACATCGCCGACGGGCTCTACGACTGGGAGCACGCCGACCCCTATCCGCTGGCACTGTTCGACGGCGCACGGGTGGATTTCTCGCTGCGCCGGCTGGTGCACTACACCGGCAGCGACTGGCGCCATGTGCAGCCGTGGATCCTGCTGACCAACTACCACCGCTACGTCGACCAGTTCATCCGCCACGGCCTGGACATGCTGCGTGACGACACCCGTTTCACCCGCATGGTGCTGCCGGGCAACGTGATCATCGAACGTGGCATGGAGGAGGGCGAGGCGCAGGCGATCATCGGCGGTGTGCTCTGGCACCGTTACCAGATGCCGGCCTATCACCTGATTGCCGATGATGGCCACGGCATCACCCTGGTGAACATCGGCGTCGGTCCGTCCAACGCCAAGAACATCACCGATCACCTGGCGGTGCTGCGACCGCATTGCTGGCTGATGATCGGCCACTGCGGCGGGTTGCGGCAGTCGCAGTCCATCGGCGATTACGTGCTGGCGCACGCCTACATGCGGCGCGACGGCATCCTCGACCGCGTGCTGCCGCCGCACATTCCGCTGCCGGCGCTGGCCGAAGTGCAGCAGGCGCTGCAGGATGCGGCTGCACGCATCACCGGGGAGCAGGGCGAGGCACTGAAGAAGCGTCTGCGCACCGGCACCGTGCTGACCTACGATGATCGCAACTGGGAATTGCGCTGGGCCCAGGAGCGGCCGCTGATCAACCTGTCGCGTGCGGTGGCGGTGGACATGGAGAGCGGCACCATCGCCGCCCAGGGGTATCGCCTGCGCGTGCCGTACGGCACGCTGCTGTGCGTGTCGGACAAGCCCCTGCACAGCGAGATCAAGCTGCCCGGGTCGGCCAATGCGTTCTACGAGCGCGCCGTGACCCAGCACCTGAAGATCGGCATCGCCGCCCTCGACCTGTTGCGCAGCCAGCTGAACTCGCTGCACTCGCGCAAGCTGCGCAGCTTCGACGAGCCGCCGTTCCGCTGATTCGCGCCGGCGCTTTCGCGGGGATGGACGATACTCAAGAGGTTCATCCCCGCGTCAGCATCGGAGGCTCAACATGGACGCATCGACTCACGCCTTCCACAACCTGTTCGAACAGTTGGGGCTGCCCAACGACGACGTGTCGATCAGGCGCTTCATCGAAACCCACTCACCCCTGGCGGACGACATCTACCTGGCGGACGCGCCCTTCTGGACGCCGGCCCAGGCGAGCTTCCTGCGTGAGGAGATCCTCGAGGATGCCGACTGGGCCGAGGTGGTCGATCGCCTCAACGTAGCGCTGCGACGGCACTATCACTGACGCATCGCCGCGCTCAGCTGGCCAGCAGCCAGGCGCCGGTCAGCGCCGAGGCGGCACCGGCGATGCGCACCAGCGGCGCGGCGGCCTGCGGCAGGTAGCGCACCGCTGCGTAACCGACCGCGTGCAGGGCGGCCGTGGCCAGCACGAAGCCGGTGGCATAACCCCACGGGCTGGACAGCTCCGGCAGTTCCAGGCCATGGGCGACGCCGTGGCTGATGGCGAACAGCGCAGTGAGCAGGGCGGCCATCGGCAGAGGCGGACGTACCGCCAGTGCCACCAACAAGCCCAGTGCGAATACCGAGCCGGCAATGCCGGTTTCCATCAGCGGCATCTCGATACCGGCAAAGCCGGCGAGGCCGCCCAGCAGCATGGTGGCGACGAAGATCAGCGGCAGCGCCCAGCGCGCCTTGCCGGTCTGCTGGGCCGCCCATAGCCCGACGGCGACCATCGCCAGCAGGTGATCGAGACCGAAGACGGGGTGAGCGATACCGGACAGCACGCCGGCGTGATCGTGGCCGGGGTGTGCCAGTGCCAGGGTCGGGCTGAGCAGCAGAAGGGTGGCGAGCATTGGTTTGCGCAGGTTCATAGAGACTCCTTGGATGATCGGGCGGACGTCAGGCGGCGCTGAGCATTCCCTGTTTTTCGATGAAGGCGATGATCTCCTCGAGACCCTGGCCGACCTTCTGGTTGCTGAAGACGAACGGGCGCTCGCCGCGCATCTTGCGGGCGTCGCGGTCCATCACCTCCAGCGAGGCACCGACCATGGGTGCGAGGTCGATCTTGTTGATCACCAGCAGGTCGGACTTGCAGATGCCCGGGCCGCCCTTGCGCGGCAGCTTGTCGCCGGCGGACACGTCGATCACGTAGATGGTCAGGTCCGACAGCTCCGGGCTGAAGGTGGCCGAGAGGTTGTCGCCGCCGGACTCGACGATGATCAGTTCCAGGCCGGGAAAGCGCCGGTTGAGCTGCTCCACGGCTTCGAGGTTGATCGAGGCGTCCTCGCGGATCGCCGTGTGCGGGCAGCCGCCGGTTTCCACGCCGATGATCCGCTCGGGCGCCAGGGCCTCGTTACGCACGAGGAACTGGGCGTCTTCCTGGGTGTAGATGTCGTTGGTCACCACGGCGAGGTTGTAGCGGTCGCGCAGGGCCTGGCACAGGGCCAGGGTCAGGGCGGTCTTGCCGGAACCGACCGGCCCGCCAATGCCGACGCGCAGGGGTTGGGTGCTCATGGGTGGTCTCCTCTGGGAGGCAGTGTGGGTGCCTCGGGGTTGATGCGAAGGGCGTGCCGCTGCCGATTGGGGCAGGGGGGAATAGAAATCCTTGGGTGATCGATGGTGGCGTACGCAATGTTGTCAGGCGCCGCGCTTTCCTCGGCTGGGACTGCAGGTTGCGCCTTGCACGGCGCGTCACTTTCTCTTGTCTCGCCAAGAGAAAGTAACCAAAGAGAAGGCGACGCCGACATCCGGCCCTTCGCTGCGCGAAGGGTGCCCTCACTCCATCGCCGCTCCGGGGGCACGCTGCGAAGGGCCATCCCTGGCCCATCGCAGCTCTCGCGGCATCCATGCAGCTCAACCCCCTCCACGGCAACTGCGCTCGGCCTCCTGACGGGGGTTGGGGGCCGAGTTGCCTGAAAGCTTGTGACCCTCATGACCTAAACAACCGACTGTACTGCCGCTCATGCGCCATGCTGGTCAGCACCAATCCAAACGGCGCGCTGCCCCAGGCCGCTTCCGGCAGCTGACTCGCTTCCCGCTGCGCCTGGCTCAGGACCGGCAACAGCTGCGAGGTCAACCGCTGCGCCGCCTGCTGCCCCAGCGGCAGGGTCTTCATCAGCACCGCCAGCTGATTTTCCAGCCAGCCCCACAGCCAGGCGGCCAGTGCATCGGCGGGTTCGATCCGCCAGGCGCGGGCGGCCAGCGCCCAGGCCAGGGCCAAGCCGGGCTCGTCGGCGGCGGCCAGGCAGTCACGCCCCGGCTGGTCGAGTTCCGGCAGGCCGTCGAGCAGCTGCGCGAGGGAATAGCCCATCTGCCGGCTTTCCAGCTGCAGCTCGCGGGTTTCGCGGCTGGCGCGGTGTTCGGCAGCCAGATGCAACAGGCGCGGCCAGTCGTCCTGTGCCGCCGCTTGGCAATGCGCGAGCAGCAGCGGCGCCTCGAAGCGGGCGAGGTTGAGCAGCAGTTGATCCTCCAGCCAACGCCGGGCGCTATCCGGGTCGTTCACCTGGCCGTTCTCCACCGCCATCTCCAGCCCCTGGGAATAGCTGTAGCCGCCGATCGGCAGCTGCGGGCTGGCCAGCCGGAGCAGGGCCCAGGCCGGGACGGGCGCGCCCGTCGCGTTCAAGGGCGTACGCCGAACTGGTGCAGGCGCGGTGCGTAGCTGAACTCCGCCTCGCCGGCGTGGGAATGATGATGGCCGCCACCGTAGGCGCCATGCTCCGGCTGGAAGGGCGCCTCGATGTGTTCGACCTGGGCGCCCAGCTGCAAGAGCATGTCCTTGAGTACATAGTCGTCGAGCAGGCGCAGCCAGCCGTCGCCGACCTGCAGGGCGACATGGCGGTTGCCCAGGTGGTAGGCCGCGCGGGTCAGCTCGAAGGCGCTGGCGCAGGTGACGTGCAACAGCTGTTCGGGGCGGGCGCGCACGCGCACCACACGGCCATCGGCTGCCAGCAGGCACTCACCGTCGGCGAGCGGCGGCTGGCCGCGTTCGAGAAACAGGCCGACGTCTTCGCCGCTGCTGCTGAAGCAGCGCAGGCGACTCTTGCTGCGCGCGTCGTAGGTCAGTTCGAGTTCGGCCTGCCATTCAGGGCGGGCCGCGATGCGTTGGCGAATCACCAGCATTGCAATGTTCCGGTCGGATCGTTTGCCGAAGCAGAGCAAGGGGCTTGCCAATCGGTCGTCCGGACAGGGCTGGTGGCGGCTACAGGGATCTTTGTGCCAGATATTGGGGCCTGCCGCGCACCGTTACGGTGCGCGCGGTGCGGTCGTGGCGCAGGCGTGCGCCTTACTGGTGCAGGCTGCGCACCATGTACACCGCCGGGATCTGGTAGCTGGCCAGGTTGCCGGCCTGTGGCGGCTCGAGTTCGTCATGGGCCTGGTAGCCCAGGCGCGACCAGAAGCCGGTCGAATCCTGTACCGAGACCAGCGCCGAATAGCGCAGCCTGATGCTGTTGGCCTGCTTCAGGTTGTGGCGTACCAGTGCCGGACCGATGCCGCGACCGGCGGCGCGACGGGCCACGGCCAGATCATGCAGGTACAGACAATCGGCTTCACCGTCACTGTGGAATTCACCGTCCAGCGGCGTGACCTTGCCCAGGCGGGACGGGTAGGCGAACAGGTAGCCGCAGACCCCCTCGGCGTCCTCGGCTACCCAGGCCAGGTGCGGGCAGGCCGCCAGGCGCGAGCGGATCACCGCTTCGTCTTCCAGTACCTCGGCAGCATAGGATTCTTCCTGGATCGCCAGGACGGCAGGGATATCGCGCTCCTGCATCGCTCTCAACTGGTACATCACGACTACACTCGAATGCCGCGAAACGCCACGCAGCCCGGCAAAAAGCCGGCGATCATACGCGAAACGGCGGTGTTTTGCTTGCCAGCGGACGGCCTGCGGGGCGGGTGTACAGGTCCGAGGTCAGCCGGTGTCAACTGGCCAGCCGGCTCGTCGCCGTGGCAGCACCAGTCAGCCGATTGATGGAGCATCCGCAGGCCTTGGCAGGCATAATGCTTAGTCTGCTAACAAGTGAGGCGCGCGTTGAACGATCATCACCACCCGCTCTATGGCGTTCTGCTGATACTGCTGTCGGGTCTGCTGCTGGCCAGCCATGACGGGTTGGCCAAACACCTTTCGGAGATCTACCCCGTCTTTCTGGTCATCTGGGCCCGCTACGTGGCGCAGACGGTGCTGATGACGGCGCTGTTCGTGCCGCGCATGGGGCAGCGCGTGTTTCGCACCTTGCGGCCCTGGCCGCAGCTGCTGCGCGGATTGAGCCTGGTCAGCGTCAGCCTGCTATTCATCAACGGCCTGCATTTCATCCCGCTGGCCGAGGCGACCGCGGTGATCTTCCTGACGCCGGTGCTGGTGACCGTCGCCTCGGCGCTGCTCGGTGAGCGAATCAATCCCAGCCAGTGGATCGCGGTTGGGTTCGGTCTGCTCGGCGTGCTGATCATCGTGCGTCCGGGGTCGGCATTGTTCACTCCGGCAGCGCTGCTGCCGCTGGGCGCGGCGCTGTCGTTCACGGTCTATCAGCTGATCACGCGGCGCCTGGCCGGAACCGACCATCCGGTGACCAGCAACTACCTGACCAGCCTGGTCGGCTGCGTGGCCCTGAGCGTGCTGGTGATCTTCAACTGGCGCACGCCGACGCTGCACGACGCGCTGCTGATGGGCGCCCTCGGTGGCATGGCCATGCTCGGCCATCTGCTGCTGACCAACGCCTTCCGCTTCGCCAGCGCGGCGACACTGGCGCCGTTCACCTACAGCCAGATCGTGTTCGCCGGGGCGGTGGGTTACCTCGCCTTCGATCACGCACCGGATGCCGGCGCCCTGATCGGCATGGCGGTGATCATCGCCAGCGGGCTGTGCATGGCCTATGTGCAGCGCCGCCAGCCCGCCGCCGGCGGATAAACGGCAAATGTGCCATTCGGATGGCCGAACAGCTTCTCAGCATCGATATTGAAATGAACAGACAGGGCGATTCGACCCTTGCGTGCAACGCATACAACAAACGGAGCCTATATGCCGCGACTCTCTCATCATGACCTGCGCCGCAACTTCCGCGAGCTGCTCAACGCCGACCGCTGCTTCCACACGGCGTCGGTGTTCGACCCGATGTCGGCACGCATCGCCGCCGATCTCGGTTTCGAGGTCGGCATTCTCGGTGGCTCGGTGGCCTCGCTGCAGGTGCTGGCCGCGCCGGACTTCAACCTCATCACCTTGAGCGAGTTCGTCGAGCAGGCCACGCGCATCTGCCGCGTTGCCCAGTTGCCGGTGCTGGCCGATGCCGACCACGGTTACGGCAACGCGCTCAACGTGATGCGCACCGTTTCCGAACTGGAGCGCGCCGGGATTTCCGCGCTGACCATCGAGGACACCCTGCTGCCACCCAAATTCGGTCGCCGCTCCACCGACCTCATCGGCATGTTCGAGGCCGTCGGCAAGATTCGCGCGGCGCTGGAGGCGCGAGTCGATCCGGAGATGGCCATCATCGGTCGCACCAACGCCGGCGTGATCGGCTTCGAGGAAGTCATCGCACGCGCCCAGGCCTACGAAAAGGCCGGTGCCGATGCCATCTGCCTGGTCGGCATCGAGGATTTCGATCATCTGGAAAGCATTGCCAGCCAGCTCAGCAAGCCGCTGATGCTGGTCACCTACGGCAACCCCAACCTGCGCGACAACGCGCGGCTGGCCGCGCTCGGCGTGCGCATCGTGGTCAACGGCCACGCAGCCTACTTCGCAGCGATCAAGGCGACCTACGACTGCCTGCGCGAGCAGCGTCAGGTCGACGCCCTGGACCTCAACGCCTCGCAGTTGTCGGTCAAGTATTCCACCGCGGACGAGTATGTCGTCTGGGCCGAGGAGTACATGCAGGTCAAGGAGTAAGCCGCTGACCCGCCCGGACAGCCATCGCTGCCCGGGTGGGCAACACCGCCGCCACTGGAGCCTTGATGAGCCCACGCCTGTTGACCTTCATGGTCGCCTTCGCCGCCTTTCTCGGGCCGTTCACTCAGACCGTGTATGCGCCGATCCTGGCGGAGCTCGGTGGTGCGCTGCGCACCACGCCGTTTCTGATCAACCTCAGCATCTCGATCTTCACGCTGGTGCTGGCCTTCATGCAGATCATCTACGGGCCGCTGGTGGATCGCAGTGGGCGCAAGCGCACCCTGCTGGCCGGCTTGGCAATCTATATCGTCGCTTCCCTGGGCTGTTTCCTGGCCGATCGCATCGAGACACTGCTGGCGTTCCGCGCGCTGCAGGCGGTCGGCATCGCCGCCGGAGCGGTGGTGGCGGTCACGGTGATCGGCGATCGCTTCGAAGGCGCCGCGCGCGGCCGGGCGATGGGTTCGTTCCAGATGATGGTGGCGCTGGGGCCGGTGGTCGGCCCGGTGGTGGGCGGTTTCGTCGGCGAGCATCTGGACTTCCACTACGTGTTCCTGCTGCTGGCCCTCGTCGGTGCGGCCGCGCTGCTGAGCAACGCCATCTGGCTGCGGGAAACCCGGCCGGCCGGGGAGCCGCGCGCCTTTCATCCGGGGCAGTACCTGGAGGTACTGGGCAACCGCCAGGGGCTGGCGATCATGCTGCTGAGCTTCGTGCAGTACTACGCCTTCTACAACTACCTGGTGTTCATGCCGCGGGTGCTGGATGCGGTCTACGGCCTGAGCGCCAGCGAAAAAGGGTTGGTGTTTCTGCCGCTGTCGGTGGCCGTGGTGATCGGCAGCTACGTCGGCGGTCGGCTGCTCGGGCATTGGCGACCGCGGCCGATGCTGCTGGTCACGGCGCTGCTCAATGCGCTCAGCCTGCTGCTGTTTTTGGCGGTGGCACCCCTGTCGCTGGTTGCGCTGGTGGTGGCGGTAACGGCGTTCGGGCTGTTTCTCGGGCTGTCGCTGCCGGTGCAGACCAGTCTGCTGATGGACCTGTACCAGCACAACCGCGCCACCGCTGTGGGCAGCTACAACTTCTTCCGCTTCATGGGCATGGCCACCGGGCCGGTGCTGGGCTCCTGGCTGTTTCAGGATGGCAACCTCGGGCTGCTCTACGGCTTCGCCGCAGCGGCCTTCCTGCTGGCGGTCGGCAATGCGCAGCTGCGCTTTCGACGGGGATAGCGCCGGCAGACGTCGGCGACGCTAGAAGAACGAGCGTTCGGCCTTGAACATCATGAACCCTTCGCAATAGGTGTTCTGCCCGGAATAGACGCCACATTGCGCACCGCGCAGGCTGGTATCGGTGTAGGACAGATCCAGCTGCATGCCGAGCAGGCGTCGCGACAGGTTCAGAGACCAGTCATTGAACACCCGCACGCTGCCGCCGGGGTAGTACAGCGGGCTGTCCAGGGTGTGGCTGGCGTACTTCAGGCGTACCCCGACATCGAACGGCCGCAGCGCACCCAGGTCGAGAAACAGCGTGCTGTCGGTCCGCCCCAGCGAACTGCTCAGCGCGCCACCCAGCCGGCTGCTGCCCAGGTTGACGCCGGCGTAGTACTCCTCGCGGTTCTTGGTCTGCAGCTCGGGAAAGCTATAGCGGATCACGCCGAGCTCGTAACCCAGCGAATCGTCGAGCCGTGGCTGGGCGTAACCGACATAGCTGTTGAGCTCCAGCTGACTGCCGTCGAGCAGTCCGACGCTGGGCGACCACTGGCCGAGGTAGACGCCACTGGCGTGGGTCAGATCGAGGCCGCCACGAAAGGTGCCGGCCGTGGTGGGCTGCACCAGACCCTGGGCCATGCTGCGAGTCGGTGCGGTGCCGAGCTTGAGGTCGAACTGGCCGACCTCGCGTTCCACCACTTCAGGTTGGCTGGCGCAGCCGCCGAGCGCGATGGCCAGCGCGAGCAGATATCGTCTGTGCATATGCTGCTTCACTGGTGAGAAGACTGAACGGCCGACCGGTGACGACCACCTGCGGCAAGACCGGATCGGAGCGCTGCTGGCTGCCACGGCTTGCCTGAACCGGGCCGAGGATAGTCAAGCTGGTCGGGCTGCGAGCCCCGCTCGTCGATTTGGCGCCAGCGGATCGACAGGCGGCGCCGGTGCGTGGCCTAACGGAAATCCGGCGGTTCACGGCGCGGCTTTTTGGAAACCCCCGGCGCGAATACCGTTCCAATGCAGGCACACCCAAGAACTGGCCCGGCGGGCCGAGGAGGTTGCGATGGCCACCGGTTGGGCAGGAGATGGCGCGGTACAGGAGCAGATCGACAGCACTGTCGAAGATGCCGTACAGCGCGCCCGCAGCCGACTCGCTCGGGGCGAAAGCCTGAAGCACTGCGAAGAATGCGGAGAGAAGATTCCCGAGGCGCGCCGCCAGGCGGTGCCGGGTGTACGCCTGTGCATCAAGTGCCAGGCGGCGCAGGACAAGGAAGATGCCAGGTTCAGCGGCTACAACCGTCGCGGTAGCAAGGACAGCCAGCTGCGTTGATCAATCGCGGCGGATCGGCATACAGAAGGTGAAGGTGGTGCCCGCTTCGGCACTGGAACTGACACGCATGCTGCCGCCGTGGGCACGGGCGATCTGGTCGACGATGAACAGGCCGAGCCCCAGGCCTCCTCGGCTGGAGCCTCCCTGGTCCTGCCAGTAGGGCTGGAACAGCCGCTCGAGGTGTTCGGCCGCAATCGGCGTGCCGCGGTTGTGCACGGCGAGTTCGAAATGCCCGTTGTCGGTCTGCGCCGTCACGATCACCGGGCCGGTGCTGGCGCCGTGATGCAGCGCGTTGGTGATCAGGTTGGCGAGCAGCTGCGCGATGCGGTCCGGATCGCACTCGAACATCTCCAGCGGCGACAGCCGCTCGAGCAGCACCCGTCGCGGATGCGCATTGCGCAGCTCGTCGGTCACCTGGCGCAGGGTGCGATTGAGCTCCGGTGGCGTCGTCCAGTTCAGCGGAATGCCGTTGCCCAGCTGACCGCGGGCGAAATCCAGCAGGTCATCCACCATGCGCGAGGCACGCTGGCTGGCGGTGCGCACGTGCTCGGCCAGTTGCTGGGTGCCGACTTCCGTCGAGCGTCGCAGCAGCAGGTCGCTGGCCGCCTGGATCGAGGCCAGCGGGGTACGCAGGTCGTGGCCGAGCAGGGCGATGAACTGTTCGCGCTGGTGGCCGGTGAGGCGCTCGTCGGCCAGCGCGGCGCGCGTGCTCTGCTGCTGCTCCTCGGCATCGAGCTGCAGGGTCAGCAGACGGGCGAAGGATTCGAACATTGCGCGCGTCGCCGGGCTGGACAGGTCGCGGGGTAGCGGGTCCAGCGCGCAGAGCGTGCCGAAGAAACTGCCATCGGCGCGCAGCACCGGGACCGAGATGTAGCTTTCAAACCCATAGATCTGCGGCGTGTGATGGTGGCAGTAGTCCGGATCGGCGCTGACCTGGCTGATGATGATCGGCTGATGGGAGGCGTGAATCTCGCTGCACAGGGTGGTGGTCACGTCGAGTTCCCCGCCGACCTTCAGGCCGAACTCGATACGATCGAACACGGCACAGGCGGTCCAGTTCGTCTCGGTAACGCGGGCAACTGCAGCGAAGCGCAGGCCGGTCGTTTCGCTGAGGACCTGCAGGATGGCCGGCACGGCACTGATACGCTGCACCGTGAGCAGGTCGTCGAGGAGGGTTCGCACCATCGCAAGGCCCTGAGCGATGAAAAAGGCCGGACACTCTAGCATGCCCGGCCTCGTTTGCAGCGACGCTCACCCCAGCGGCGCGGGTTGTACCGGGGTGACAAGAAGGGGCTGCCTGCGCATCAGCACATAGTGCAGCGTCCCGCCAAACAGTGCGCCCAGCAGCCAGGCGAAACCGGACAGGCTCTCCAGTCCGGGCGTCCATACCGAGGCCACGGAGAACACGGCACTCACACCGAACGCGATCATTGCCTTGCGGTTCCAGCCAGCGTTGAAGTGGTAGATGCCGGTACGTTCGGCGCAGAACAGCTGCTGTACATCCAGACGCTGACGCCGGACCAGGTAGTAGTCCGCCACGATGATGCCGTACAGCGGCGCCAGCGCCGCGCCCAGCGTATCGACAAAGGCGGCGATGCCCACTTCGCTGATGAAGGCCACCCACAGCGCGCCGATGAAAAAGGCGATGGCGGCAGTGATGAAGCCACCGGTCCGGGCGCTGATCCTGGCGGGGGCCAGGTTGGCGATGTCGTAGGCCGGAGGGATGAAGTTGGCGACCAGGTTGATGCCCACCGTAGCGGCGAAGAAGGTGATCGCGGCGACGACCGTCAGGGTGGCATTGTCGATGCGTGCCACGATGTCGGTCGGGTTGGTCAGCGTCTCTCCGAATACGACCACGGTGCCGGCGGTGATCACCAGCGCGATCATCGAGAAAACCGCCAGGCTCACAGGCAGGCCGAAGAAATTACCGATGCGCATCTGCCGCTCGTCTTTCACGAAGCGGGCGAAATCGCCGTAGTTGATTACCACCGCGGCAAAGTAGGCGACCATGGTGCCGACCACTGCCGCGAATGCTGCAATCGGACCGCCGGCATGTTCGCCGCTGCCGCTGAAGATGTCGCCAAGGGCACCCAGCAGGCTCGGGCCGGCCTGATATCAGATGGCGATCATCAGCACGATCATCACCAAGTAGACCAGCGGGCCGGTCCAGTTGAGAAAGCGCGTTACCCAGTCGACGCCGCGAACGAACAGCGCTACCTGAAACACGCAGACCATCACGTAGGCGGCCCAGTCGATGGCAGTCAGGCAGAGCTCGCGAATTATCAGGCGACGATCACTGAGGCGGTTGCGCCCGATGCTTCGAGTCTAGGCGCTCCGAGTCATCGTGCAGGATGATTTGTATACAAAATTGATGCGAATTTCAGATCAGAAATTCATTGCCGTTCGACTTTGCGGATGCATCGCGGGTATGCACTCAAAAGACGTAGCGCACCAAGGCGGTGCCATCAGTGTCGGCCGGGAGCGGGGCACGGATATGAAAAGCCCAGGCTTGCGGACAAGCCTGGGCTTTTCGTTGGCGCTGCGGTCTGTCGGCTGCCGCGCTGCCCGTGAAGATCAGAACAGAAAGTAGCGCTGCGCCATCGGCAGCACTTCGGCCGGTTCGCACCAGAGCAGCTGGCCATCGGCGCGCACCTGATAGTTCTGCGGGTCAACCTGGATGTCCGGTGTGTAGTCGTTGTGGATCAGGTCCTTCTTCTGCACCGAGCGGCAGCCCTTAACCACGCCGATCTTCTTCTTCAGCCCCAGCTGTTCCGGCACGCCGGCTTCGAAGGCGGCCTGGCTGATGAAGGTGAAGCTCGACGCGTGCAGCGAACCGCCGTAACTGGCGAACATCGGCCGGTAGTGCACCGGCTGCGGAGTCGGGATCGACGCATTGGCGTCGCCCATCAGGCTCGCGGCAATGGCGCCGCCCTTGAGGATCAGCGTCGGCTTCACGCCGAAGAACGCCGGGCGCCAGAGCACCAGGTCGGCCCACTTGCCCACTTCGATCGAGCCCACCTCGTGGCTGACGCCGTGGGTGATCGCCGGGTTGATGGTGTACTTGGCGATGTAGCGTTTGGCGCGGAAGTTGTCGTTGCCCGCGCCGTCGCCGGGCAGGGCGCCGCGCTGCTTTTTCATCTTGTCGGCGGTCTGCCAGGTGCGGGTGATGACCTCGCCGACGCGGCCCATGGCCTGGCTGTCGGAGCTGATCATGGAGAACGCGCCGAGATCGTGCAGGATGTCTTCGGCGGCGATGGTCTCGCGGCGGATACGGCTCTCGGCGAAGGCCACGTCCTCGGCGATGCTCGGATCGAGGTGGTGGCAGACCATGAGCATGTCCAGGTGCTCGTCGATGGTGTTGCGGGTGAACGGCCGGGTCGGGTTGGTCGAGCTGGGCAGCACGTTGGCGAAGCCGCAGGCCTTGATGATGTCGGGCGCGTGGCCGCCACCAGCGCCTTCGGTGTGGTAGGTGTGGATGGTGCGGCCCTTGAACGCGCCGAGGGTGGTCTCGACGAAGCCCGATTCGTTCAGCGTGTCGGTATGGATGGCCACCTGCACGTCGTACTGGTCGGCGACCGACAGGCAGTTGTCGATGGCCGCCGGGGTGGTGCCCCAGTCCTCGTGCAGCTTGAGGCCGATGGCGCCGGCTTTGACCTGCTCGATCAGCGGTTCGGGCAGCGAGGCGTTGCCCTTGCCGGTAAAACCGATGTTCATCGGGAAGGCGTCTGCGGCCTTGAGCATCATCGCCATGTGCCAGGGGCCGGGCGTCACCGTGGTGGCGTTGGTGCCGGTGGCCGGACCCGTGCCGCCGCCGATCATGGTGGTCACGCCGCTCATCAGCGCCTCTTCGATCTGCTGCGGGCAGATGAAGTGAATATGCGAGTCGATGCCGCCGGCGGTGAGGATCATGCCTTCGCCAGCGATGACTTCGGTGCTGGCGCCGATGGCGATGGTCACGTCGGGCTGAATGTCCGGGTTGCCGGCCTTGCCTATGGCGGCGATGCGGCCGTCCTTCAGGCCCACGTCGGCCTTGACGATGCCCCAGTGGTCGAGGATCAGCGCGTTGGTGATCACGGTATCGACCACCTCGGCGGCGCACAGCTGGCTCTGGCCCATGCCGTCGCGGATCACCTTGCCGCCGCCGAACTTCACCTCTTCGCCATAGGTGGTGAAGTCTTTCTCGACTTCGATCCACAGGTCGGTGTCGGCCAGGCGCACCTTGTCGCCAACGGTGGGGCCGAACATGTCGGCATAGGCTTGGCGGGAAATCTTCATCCGTATCGTCTCGCGTAGGGTGGATGGCCGAAGCCATCCACCGATCCTGTTCACGGTGGAAAAGCCTTCGGCGTTCTCCACCCTACGAAAAGCGCTGTGCCCTAGAGCGCGCCCATTACCCGCCCGGCGAAGCCGAACACCCGGCGCTCGCCGGCCAGCTCGACCAGCTCCACCTCGCGGCTCTGGCCCGGTTCGAAGCGCACCGCGGTGCCGGCCGGGATGTTCAGGCGCATGCCGCGCGAGGCGGCGCGATCGAAGGTGAGCGCGTCGTTGGTTTCGAAAAAGTGGTAGTGCGAACCGACCTGAATCGGCCGGTCGCCGCTGTTGGCCACGCAGAGGGTCAGGGTGCGGCGGCCGGCGTTGAGCTCGATGTCGCCGTCCTGGATCTGGTATTCGCCGGGAATCATGGTTTCGAGGTCCTGTTCAGGGTCAGTTGCATCATGGTCAGGTCCAGCCAGCGGCCGAACTTGCAGCCGACCTGGCGCATCTGGCCGACATGGATGAAGCCTAGTTGCTGGTGCATATGCACCGAGGCGCGGTTCTCGCTTTCGATGAAGGCGACCATCACATGCTTGTCGAGCATGCGGGCGCGCTCGATCAGTGCCTTCATCAGACTGCGGCCGATGCCGCTGCCGCGATGGTCGGGGCTGACGTAGACCGAGTTCTCCACGGTATGACGAAAGCCGTCGTGGGGGCGCCAGGGGCCGAAGGAGGCATAGCCGGCCACGCGGCCCAGCTCGTCGATTGCGACCAGCACGGGGTAGCCCTGCGCGTGACGCTCGGCCAGCCAGGCCTGGCGGTTGGCGAGGTCGACGCAGTGGTCGTTCCAGATCGCCGTGCTGTTCTGCACCGCGTCGTTGTAGATCTGCAGGATGCCTTCGAGGTCGGTGTCCAGGGCGTCGCGTATCTGCACGTTGGTTTCCTTCAAGAACGGTTCAAGGTCGTGGGCAGTAGACATTGACCGATATTTCAGGCGATTGGTTGATGCACCGTGACCAGCTTGGTGCCGTCCGGGAAGGTCGCCTCGACCTGGATTTCCGGAATCATCTCGGGCACGCCTTCCATCACCTGCTCGCGGCTGAGCAGGGTGGTGCCGTAGTGCATCAGCTCGGCGACCGTCTGGCCGTCGCGCGCGCCTTCGAGCAGCGCGGCGGAGATGTAGGCCATGGCCTCCGGGTAGTTGAGCTTCACACCGCGGGCCAGCCGGCGCTCGGCCACCAGGCCGGCGGTGAAGATCAGCAGCTTGTCCTTCTCTCTTGGTGACAGATCCATAACCGCTCCAGTCGTAGGGTGGATGTCGCTCTTCGTATCCACCGGCCGGTGGTCGAGACCACGCAGCGTTGTTCAGGGCGACGTGCACGCAGGCGCGCCGGCGTAGGGAGGGCAGCGGCGCAGCCGTGCCCACCGATCATTCAGGTACTCCAGATTCGCGGCGGTACCGCTTCGCGGCCCAGCAGTGCGGGGCGCAACAGCCGCCACAGGTCGATCAGCCAGGCACGGGCGTGCAGCGCCTCGTCGGCCAGACAGCGCGCCACGATGAGCCCCGGCAGTTGCGTCAGGTCACCGCGCACGCGGCTGGGCAGTTCACGGCAGCGTTCCAGCAGGTCCGCGTCGAGCTCGCCGCTGGCGATGAGGGTGGCGAACACCGAACGCCCGTCGAGGCCTATCGGTGAGTCGAGCAACGCATCGGCGCCGGCGATGCGCTGGCGCTCGTGCCAGATCAGCCGGTCGTCGCGACGGATATCCAGGCGCGCCTGGAAATGCCCGGCGTCGAAGCGCTCGCCTGCTGCCGGCCGGCCGAGGGCGACGATGTCCCAGTAGAACAGCCGGGCGTCGCCGTGCAGCTCAATGCGAGTGTTCAGCTCGGCCTGAGCCGCGGAATAGACGATGGTCTCCTGCGGCAGCCATTCCAGCGTGGCACCGGCCTCGACGCGCAGCTGCAGGTCCTGAAAGGCCGGGCTGGCGGCGCGATACCACTTGGCTGCACCAGGGCTGGTCAGCTGCGCCCAGGCGCCGGGGCCGAGCGTGACGCTGATGTCCAGCCGATCGCCGCCGGCGATGCCGCCCGGGGGGTGAACGATGATGTGCTGGCAGACTTCCGACCCTTCGGGATACAGATGCTTCTGCACCCGTAACGGCCCGCTATGGCGGCGCAGCACCGGGCGCGTCGCGTCGCCGATGCGGGTATAGCCGAGCTCGAGCTCGGCCTGCCAGTGCGGGGTGAAGGGGTGAGTCAGAACGGTCATGCGCGGCTGCCGGTAGTAGTTGACTGGGCAGACAGCAATAGTCGTGCCTCCACCCAGCGGTATGCGCAGCTTCGGGGCGTGCGAGGCCTCGTCGACGACGAGACCCGTGGGGATATGCACCGTTACGGTGCGATCTGCTGCCGCCCGGTGCGCTACGCCCTTTCGTGGTGCGCCTGCAGCGCTCTTGCTCAGGGCTGACGGGATGCGCCGAGCCGGGCGAAGAAGCGCTGCTTGGTCCATTCCGAACAGGCCGCATAGAGCAGCGTGATCAGCAGAACCGCCCCGAGCACCGTGGCCGGCAGCGGCTGCAGGGCGAACCAGCCGCCCACCGGCGTATAGGGCAGCAGCACGGTCAGCAGCGCAATGAGCAGTGAACTGACCAGCAGGAAGCGCCCCGGCCGGCTGCGGTAGAACGGCTTGTGCGTGCGCACCACGAAGATGATGGCGAGTTCGGTGATCAGCGATTCGACGAACCAGCCGCTGCGAAACAGCTCCGGTTGCTCGCCCACCAGGTACAGCAGCACGCCGAAGGTGAGCAGATCGAAGGCCGAGCTGATCAGGCCGAACAGGATCATGAAGCGACGCACCTCGCCGATGTCCCAGCGATGCGGCGTGCGTGACCAGTCGGCATCGACGCGGTCACCGGCGATGCCGATGGCCGGAATGTCGGAGAGGAAGTTGTTGAGCAGGATCTGCTTGGCCAGCAGCGGCAGGAAGGGCAGGAAGAACGAGGCCACGGCCATGCTGATCATGTTGCCGAAGTTGGCGCTGGTGGTCAGGTAGATGTACTTCAGCGTGTTGGCGAAGGTACGCCGGCCTTCGTCGATGCCCTGACGGACCAGGCCCAGCTCGTGGCGCAGCAGGACGAAATCGGCCGCCTCCTTGGCCACGTCCACCGCGTTGTCCACCGAGATGCCGACGTCCGCGGCATGCAGTGCCGGCGCGTCGTTGATGCCGTCACCGAGAAAACCCACCACGTGGCCGGTCTTCTGCAGCGCGCGGATGATGCGCTCCTTCTGGTTGGGATCGACCTCGGCGAACAGGCTGACCCGCGGCGCCAGGTTGATCAGCGCCTCGTCGCGCATCTGCCCGATCTCGGCGCCAGTGATGACGCGCTCGACATCGATGCCGACGCTCTCGGCCACCTGCCGGGCGATCAGGCGGTTGTCGCCGCTGATGATCTTCACCGCCACGCCCAGCTCGCGCAGCGTTGCCAGCTCCTCGCGCACACCGGGCTCGGGTGGGTCGAAGAACAGCAGGAAGCCGGCGAAGACCAGCGCCTGCTCATCATCGACGGTGCAGCGCTCGCCTTCCATGGAGCGCCAGGCCAGGCCGAGCACCCGATAGCCGGCGGCGCTCCAGGCAGCGAAGCGGGCCGCCAGTGCCTCACGCCGCTCGGCGGTCAACGGCAACACGGCATCGCCCTGCTGCACGAACGCCGACACCTGCAGCACGTTATCCAGCGCACCCTTGCAGATCAGCCGTGGCGTGGGCTCGCTAGCGTCGCGCAAGAGCACGCTCAGGCGCTTGCGGACGAAGTCGTAGGGAATTTCATCGAGCTTGTCGGCGCCAGTCATGGCCGGCGCCTTGTCGCGGGCGTAGTCGCCGATCGCCTCGTCCAGCGGGTTGCGCAGGCCGGTCTGCAGCGACGCGTTGAGCCAGGCCATGCGCAGCACCGTGGTGCTGGGCTGGCCGTCGGCGTCCAGCGCGCCGTCGAGGGCCACTACGCCGCGGGTGAGGGTGCCGGTCTTGTCGGTGCAGAGGGTGTCCATCGCGCCGAGATTCTCGATGGCGTTGAGATGACGCACGATCACGCCGCGCCCCGCCATGCGTCGCGCGCCGGCCGAAAGGGTCGCGCTGAGGATCGCCGGCAACAGCTCCGGCGACAGCCCGACGGCCAGGGCGATGGCGAACATCAGGGTGTCCAGCGGCGGTCGGTCGAGGAACAGGTTGAGCCCGAGCACCGCCGTGACCATCACCAGCATCACCCGCAGCAGCAGACCGCCGAACTGGCGCAGGCCGCGCTCGAACTCGGTTTCCGGCGGGCGCAGCACCAGCGAGCGTTCGATATGGCCGAGCTCGGTATGCAGGCCGCAGCGCACGGCCAGCACGCGCGCCGTGCCGCTGCGCAGCGAGGTGCCGCGGAACAGGCAGTTGTCGCGCTGCGCCAGGGCGGCGTCGCTGGCAATCCGGCTCGCCTGCTTCTGCACCGGAAAGGTCTCGCCGGTCAGCAGGGCCTGGTTGACGAAGCAGTCGCGCGCCTCGACCAGCCGGCCATCGGCCGGAATCAGGCTGCCGGCCGAGAGCTCGACGATATCGCCGGGCACCACTTCATCCGCGGCTAGGCTCTGCAGGCGCCCGTCGCGCCAGACATCGGCGCGGCTGGCCACCTGTTCGCGCAGGCGCGCAATCGCGCGGTTGGAACGGACCTCGTGCAGGCTGCCGACCAGCGCGCTGGCGATGACGATGGCCAGCACGATCAGGGCATCCAGCCAGTCATGGGCGATCAGCGCCACCAGCGCGCCGATCAACAGGATCAGCACCAGCGGGCTGGACAGCTGGCGCAGCAGCGAGGCGCCGACCTGCCGCGCCAGGTTCGGCCGGTACGTACGCCTGACCGAGGGCTGTCGCGCGGCGGCAGCGTCGCTGGCGAGCCCGTTCGGGCCGCTCTTCAGGCTGGCGTAGAGCTCATCCAGCGGCTGGCTCCAGTAGTCCGGCGTGACCGTCTCGTGGTGATCTGCGGCCCCGGCCCGCAAGGCGTCCCGGGAGAGCCAGAAGCCGGGCAGCATCGGCAGCCAGAAGCTCAACACGCGAAACAGCAGCGTTGCCGACAGGCCGGCCGCCAGCGGCACGCCGGCCCAGCTGAGGGTCGCCACCGCGGCGGCCTCGAACGCACCCAGCCCACCCGGCACGATGCCGACACTGCGCAACACGCTGGCCAGCATGAAGCTGGCGAAGATGCCGGCGAAGGGCGCCGCGTGGCCGACCGCGTGAAGCAGCGCCCAGAGGGTCAGGGCGTCAAGCAGGACGATCAGCAGGGAATAGCCGCTGGCCCAGCTCAGCAGGCGCAGATTGCGCGTCAGTCGGGGCTCGGCCGCGAACACCATCGCCAGCAGGCGCTGCATCCAGCGCACGTGTTGCAGACGCCTGGCCAGGGCGCCCTGCGGCAGCCCGGCGATCAGCGGCGCGGCGATCGCCATGAGACCGCAGAACAGCATGAAAGCTGCGCTGGTGGCGATCACGGCGAGACTGCCATGGCCGCTGTCGATTGCGATGAAGAGGGCGGCGCCGAGCGCCAGCAGGTAGGCCACGAAATAGGCCGACACGCTGACGATGAAGCAGCTGGAAACCTGAGACGCAGCGATGCCGCGGCGTTGCAGCAGGGCGACCACTGCCACCGCGCCGCTGAATCCGGAGGAAGGCAGGGCCTGGTCGATGAACAGCTTGGTCAGGCTGAGTTTGGTGGCGTCCCACAACGGCAGCGACGTGCCCGCGGCCGTCAGTACCTGGCGATACAGTTGACCCTGGACGACGTAAGTCAGCCCCTGCAGCGCGATGGCGACCAGCAGCCAGGCCGGCTCGGCCTGGCTGAGAACCAGGGCGAAGTGGCTGGCGTCGGCCAGCTGCAGGACGCCGACCACCAGCGCGCCGAGCATAGCCGCGCCCAACAGCCAGGACAGCCAGATCAGCGGCCTGGCATGTTCGGTCGGGGCGGAAGAGTCGAACGCATCGTGCATGCCGTGCACCCCCTGCTGGAGCCAACGCTGTCAATCATCGGCCCGGCGGGAGAGCCGGACATTGACACCGATCAGGCGCCCCCGTGGGGGCGCTGCAGCAAGGCTAGATCGCCACCAGGCGTTGCACACCCTCGGCGGCCATGTTTTCGCCGCGACCCTGCTGGATGATCTCGCCGCGGCTCATCACCAGGTACTGGTCGGCCAGTTCGGCGGCGAAGTCGTAGAACTGCTCCACCAGGAGGATCGCCATGTCGCCGCGGGCCGCGAGCTTCCTGATCACCGCGCCGATCTCCTTGATCACCGAGGGCTGGATGCCTTCGGTGGGTTCGTCGAGGATCAACAGGCGCGGCTTGCTCGCCAGCGCGCGGCCGATGGCGAGCTGCTGTTGCTGGCCGCCGGAGAGGTCGCCGCCGCGGCGGTGCTTCATTTCCTGCAAAACCGGGAACAGCTCGTAGATGAACTCGGGTACTTCCTTGGCTTCCCTGGCGCTGAAACGGGACAGGCCCATCAGCAGGTTTTCCTCGACGGTCAGGCGGCCGAAGATCTCGCGCCCCTGCGGCACATAGGCGATGCCTGCGTGCACGCGCTGGTGCGGCTTGAAGCCGGTGATCGGCTTGCCCTCCCAGTTCACCGCGCCTTCCTTGGCCGGGATCAGGCCCATCAGGCACTTGAGCAGGGTGGTCTTGCCGACGCCGTTGCGTCCGAGCAGGCAGGTGACTTCGCCGACCTTCGCCTCGAACGAGAGGCCGCGCAGGATATGGCTGCCGCCATAGTACTGGTGCAGTTGCTGGACTTGCAGCATGTGCGACTCCTTCACTTGGTGGGTAAGCCTCTGGCGTTATCCACCCTACGATTAGGTTTGCGTTGATGCGGGCATGGGCGTTTGGCGGGCGTAGGGTGGATGGCCGAAGCCATCCACCTTTTTGCTCAACGCCCCAGATACACCTCGATCACCCGCTCATCCGCCTGCACCTGTTGCAGCGAACCCTCGGCCAGCACCTGGCCCTGGTGCAGCACGGTGACGTGGTCGGCAATGGTCTCGACGAAGCCCATGTCGTGCTCGACCACCATCAGCGAATGCTTGCGCGCCAAGGACTTGAACAGCTCGGCGGTGAATTCGGTCTCGGCATCGGTCATGCCGGCCACCGGCTCGTCGAGCAGCAAGAGCTGCGGCGACTGCATCAGCAGCATGCCGATCTCGAGGAACTGCTTCTGCCCGTGGGACAGCAGCCCGGCCGGGCGATGACGCGACTGGCCAAGGCGGATGGTCTCCAGCACTTCGTCGATGCGGTCCTTCTGCTCGCCGGAAAGCCTGGCCCTGAGGCTCGCCCACACCGACTTGTCGGTCTTCTGCGCCAGCTCCAGGTTCTCGAACACCGAAAGCGCCTCGAACACCGTGGGCTTCTGGAACTTGCGGCCGATGCCGGCCTGGGCGATGTCCACCTCGCTCATGCGGGTCAGGTCCAGGGTTTCTCCGAACCAGGCGCTGCCGCTGGTGGGGCGCGTCTTGCCGGTGATGACGTCCATCATGGTGGTCTTGCCGGCACCGTTGGGGCCGATGATGCAGCGCAGCTCGCCGACGCCGATGTACAGGCTGAGATCCGTCAGCGCCTTGAAGCCGTCGAAGCTGACGTTGATGTCTTCCAGGCTGAGGATGGTGCCGTGGCGTACGTCCAGGCCCTTCTCGGCTACCCGGCCGAGGCCGATGGCATCGCGGGTCAGGCCACCGCCGGTGGGGTCGAAGCCGTCGATGACGGCGCTGCAGGGTACGGTTTTCATTCTTCGCCCCTCCGCTTGATGAGGCCGATGACGCCCTTGGGCAGGTACAGGGTGACGACGATGAACAGCGCACCGAGGGCGAACAGCCAGTATTCGGGGAAGGCCACGGTGAACCAGCTCTTCATGCCGTTGACGAGGCCGGCGCCGAGCAGCGGGCCGATCAGCGTGCCGCGTCCGCCGAGGGCGACCCAGACGGCGGCCTCGATGGATTGCGTCGGTGCCATCTCGCTGGGGTTGATGATCCCCACCTGCGGCACGTAGAGCGCTCCGGCCAGGCCGCAGAGCACCGCTGACAGCGTCCAGATGAACAGCTTGTAGCCGCGCGGATCGTAGCCGCAGAACATCAGCCGGTTCTCGGCATCGCGCAGGGCGGTGAGCACCCGGCCGAACTTGCTGCGCGCCAGGCGAAAGCCCAGGTACAGGCTGCCGGCCAGGAGCGCCACGGTGGCGAGAAACAGCGTGGCGCGGGTCGCCGGCGCCGAGATCGAGAAACCGAGGATGGTCTTGAAATCGGTGAAGCCGTTGTTGCCGCCGAAGCCGGTCTCGTTGCGGAAGAACAGGAGCATGCCGGCGAAGGTCAGCGCCTGGGTCATGATCGAGAAGTACACGCCCTTGATCCGCGAGCGGAAGGCGAAGAAGCCGAAGACGAAGGCCAGCACGCCGGGTACCAGCACCACCAGGCACATGGCCCAGAGGAAGCTCGACGTGCCATACCAGTACCAGGGCAGCTCGTTCCAGGCGAGGAAGCTCATGAATGCCGGCAGGCCGTCACCGGCGCTCTGGCGCATCAGGTACATGCCCATGGCGTAGCCACCGAGGGCGAAGAACAGGCCGTGGCCGAGTGACAAGAGCCCCGCGTAACCCCAGACCAGATCCAGCGCCAGGGCGACGATGGCGTAGCAGAGGATCTTGCCCACCAGGGTCAGGGTGTAGGCCGAAACGTGCAGGGCATGCTCGGCCGGCAGCAGGTGCAGCAGCGGCATGGCGACGAGGACGGCCAGCGCCAGGCCGAGGGCGATGACCGTGGCTTTCGGCCCGGCTTTCTGCGCGGCGGTGAGGGTAAGTGGCTGGTTCAATCGATGACCCTCCCCTTGAGAGCGAAGAGCCCCTGCGGACGCTTCTGGATGAAGAGGATGATCAGCGCGAGGATGAGAATCTTGCCCAGCACGGCGCCGATCTGCGGTTCGAGGATCTTGTTGGCGATGCCGAGGCCGAAGGCGGCGAAGATGCTGCCGGCCAGCTGACCGACACCGCCGAGCACCACCACCAGGAAGGAATCGATGATGTAGCTCTGGCCGAGGTCCGGGCCGACGTTGCCGATCTGGCTCAGGGCCACGCCGCCGAGCCCGGCGATGCCGGAACCCAGCCCGAACGCCATCATGTCGATGCGCCCGGTGGGCACCCCGCAGCAGGCGGCCATGTTGCGGTTCTGCGTGACCGCGCGCACGTTCAGGCCCAGGCGCGTCTTGTTCAGCAAGAGCCAGGTCAGAAGCACCACGAACAGCGCGAAGCCGATGATCACCATGCGGTTGTACGGCAGCACCAGGTTCGGCAGCACCTGCAGGCCACCGGACAGCCAGGCCGGATTGGCGACCTCGACGTTCTGCGCGCCGAACAGCACCCGCACCAGCTGGATCAGGATCAGGCTGATGCCCCAGGTCGCCAGCAGGGTTTCCAGCGGGCGGCCGTAGAGATGGCGGATCACTGTGCGTTCCAGTGCCATGCCGATTGCGGCGGTGACGAAGAAGGCCACCGGCAACGCCACCAGCGGGTAGAAGGCGAGGGCGTCAGGGGCGAGCCGCGCCATCAGCACTTGCACCATGTAGGTGGTGTAGGCCCCGAGCATGAGCATCTCGCCGTGGGCCATGTTGATCACCCCGAGCAGGCCGAAGGTGATCGCCAGGCCGAGGGCGGCGAGCAGCAGGATCGAGCCCAGCGACAGGCCGCTGAAAGCCTGGCCGAGCAGTTCTCCGATCAGGAGCTTGCGCTTGACCTGAGCCAGGCTGGTCTCGGCGGCCTTGCGCACGTTGGCGTCGGTTTCCGCCTCGTCGGCCAGCAGGTTCTCCAGGCGCACCCGGGCCATGGGCGCGCCGGTTTCGCCGAGCAGGCGCACCGCGGCGAGGCGTACTGCGGGGTCGCTTGCGGTCAGCTGCAGGTTGGCCAGCGCCAGGGTCAGCGCTTCGCTGACGGCGGCATCGTCCTCGGCGTCCAGGCGCTGCTGAAGCAGCTCGAGCTGTTCCGGTTGGCCGCTGCGCTGCAGGCGCTTGGCCGCGGCGAGGCGCTGCGCGGGGTCTTCGGCGAACAGCTGGTGGCTGGCCAGGGCGGTGTTGAGCAGGCCGCGCAGGCGGTTGTTCAGACGCAGCTTCTTCGGCGTGCCGACCGGCTCGGCATCACCTTCGAGGGCACGGTAGGCCCCGTTTTCCTCGATGAAGGGCGTCTTGTTTTGGTCGATGGCTACGCGATTGGCGCGCAGCGCTTCGATCAGCGGCAACCGTTCAGGCGCGGGCGCGGCGGCCCAGCTTTCCAGCAGCCTGGCCTGTTTGGCCGGGCTGGCCTTGGCGTAGTCGGCGGCGTCTCCGGCCTGGGCTGCCCAGGGCAGAACCAGCAGGAGCAGCAGCAATAATCGGTGCAGGGCAGTGTTCATGCGTGAATTCCCCAAGGGGCGCCGCGGGCTCTCTTGACGGAGGTGGCGGCGATGGGCGGGCGGATGAGAACGTCTCGACTACGCGTCCCGATCCGCCCAACGAAAGCCGAGCGATCGTGGGGTGGATCGGGACGCGAAATCGGTGCGTCACCCATCCACCATGACGACCGCAGCGGTTAGTTGGACTTCACCGCGTAATCCGGCTTCTTGTCGTTGCCCGGGATGTAGGGGCTCCACGGCTGGGCGCGGACCGGGCTTTCGGTTTCCCAGACCACCGAGAACTGACCGTCCTCCTGGACCTCGCCGATCATCACCGGCTTGTGCAGGTGGTGGTTCTTCTCGTCCATGGTCAGGGTGTAGCCGCTCGGTGCCTTGAAGGTCTGCCCGGCGAGTGCATCGCGCACCTTGTCCACCTCGGTGCTGCCGGCCTTCTCGACCGCCTGCGCCCACATGTGGATGCCGACGTAGGTGGCCTCCATCGGGTCGTTGGTCACCGCCTTGTCGGCGCCCGGCAGGTTCTTGGCCTTGGCGTAGGCCTTCCACTTGCTGACGAAGGCTTCGTTGACCGGGTTCTCCACCGACTGGAAGTAGTTCCAGGCGGCCAGGTGGCCGACCAGCGGCTTGGTGTCGATGCCACGCAGCTCTTCTTCACCGACCGAGAAGGCGACGACCGGAACGTCGGTGGCGTCCAGGCCCTGGTTGGCCAGCTCCTTGTAGAAGGGCACGTTGGAGTCGCCGTTGATGGTCGACACCACGGCCGTCTTGCCGCCGGCGGCGAACTTCTTGATGTTGGCGACGATGGTCTGGTAATCGCTGTGACCGAAGGGGGTGTAGACCTCTTCGATGCTGGATTCCGGCACGCCCTTGCTGATCAGGAAGGCGCGCAGGATCTTGTTGGTGGTGCGCGGGTAGACGTAGTCGGTACCGAGCAGGAAGAAGCGCTCGGCGCTGCCGCCGTCTTCGCTCATCAGGTACTCGACGGCCGGGATGGCCTGCTGGTTCGGTGCGGCGCCGGTGTAGAAGACGTTCGGCGACAGTTCCTCGCCTTCGTACTGCACCGGGTAGAACAAGAGGCCGTTGAGTTCTTCATAGACCGGCAGCACGGATTTGCGCGAAACCGAAGTCCAGCAACCAAAGGTCACCGCGACCTTGTCCTGGGTCAGCAGCTGACGGCCTTTCTCGGCGAACAGCGGCCAGTTGGAAGCCGGATCGACCACCACCGGCTCGAGCTGCTTGCCGAGCACGCCGCCCTTGGCGTTGATCTCGTCGATCGTCATCAGCGCCATGTCCTTGAGCGAGGTCTCGGAGATGGCCATGGTGCCGGACAGCGAATGCAGGATGCCGACCTTGATGGTTTCGGCGGCCTGCAGGGTAAAAGGGAACAGGCCGCTGAGCATCAGGGCACTGGCGGCGAGGGTGGTCTTGATCAGAGGACGGCGTTTCATTTGGGGCTCCTTGGCTGTCCGTGCGCAACTGTGGGCTGGGTACATCGGAACGCCTGGAGCAATGGCAGCATCCGTGCCAAATGGCGCAAAGCCTTCTACGACGCCGCTTTGCGCTGATCCTGGGTTGGTCCGGCAGCTTTTGTGGTGAGCCATGCTGGTGCATCGCAGGGCGCGTGGTGCACTGCCAGGGCCCGCTTTGCCCGATTTCGGTGCCGGCCCGCCACTTGCCCGTTGCAGGCCTGGCTTCTAGCATGGCCGGCCCGCTCCGAGACCCGTCGCCATGCCCCGTCCACCGCGTTCTCCATCCTCGCGATCGCCTGCCAGAGCGCCTGCGCCGCGGCGCGTCGCCAAGGCGCCGCCGGCCGAGCCGCGGCTGTTGCTGCTGAACAAGCCGTTCGACGTGCTTACGCAGTTCGCCGATGCCGATGGTCGTGCGACCTTGAAGGACTTCGTCTCGGTGCCGGGCGTCTACCCCGCCGGGCGCCTGGATCGCGACAGCGAGGGTCTGTTGCTGCTGACCAACGACGGTCGGTTGCAGGCGCGTATCGCCGACCCGAAGCACAAGCTGCCCAAGACCTACTGGGTGCAGGTGGAAGGCGAGGTGGACGAGACACAGCTGGAGCGGCTGCGTCAGGGCGTCGAGCTGAACGACGGCATGACCCTGCCGGCCGAAGCGCGGCAGCTCGATGAGCCCGAGCTGTGGCCGCGCCATCCGCCGGTGCGCTTTCGCAAGAGCGTACCGACCAGCTGGCTGGAGCTGGTGATTCGCGAAGGGCGCAATCGCCAGGTGAGGCGCATGACGGCGGCGGTTGGCTTGCCGACCTTGCGCCTGGTACGGGTGCGCATCGGCCCCTGGGCGCTGGACGGCCTGCAGCCGGGCGAGTGGCGGGAAGTGCCGGCGCAGCTGTAGCGCGCCGGCCGGTGCCTCAACTCAGTGCGGGATGCCCTGAGTCACTTCGATGATGTAACCGATGACCGGCTTGGCGAGAAAGGCGAACAGGCACAGACCCAGGCCGAGGAACAGGATGGCGGTGCCGAGGCGACCGGCCTTGGACTTCTTGGCCAGGTCCCAGATGATGAAGGCCATGAAGGCCATCAGCCCGCCGACCAGCACGATCATCATCCACTTTTCGAAAACTTCGGGATCCACAGGGTTCTCCTGACTGACTTCGACGACGGCGCCCGTGGCAGGCCGGGCGCGAAAGCGGGGCAGTATACGCCTGCGCAAAGCGGCGCGTGTGCCACCGCTGGTTGGACGGTCGTGCTCGCAAAGCGTTCGGATCGCGCCGACCGGGCGCCGGTGCGGCGAAATGTCTCGCCCGAATTCAGTAGGCCGCCTTGATCACATCGATGCCCTTGTTCAGCACCGCGCGCCAGGCCTGCAGGTCCGCCTGCTGCAGGTCCTCGTCGTGTTGCCCGATGGTCTCGAGCAGGGCATCGATCCACAGGTCATAGAGCTCCGGATGGATATCCAGCTGTGCCCTCGAATGGCTCTGGCCCAGCGCACGGAGCTTGGTGTCCGGCATGCCGCGGGCGAACAGCACCAGGTTGAGGATGCCGGCGCGCAGCAGCTGCTTCTGCGCGGTCATGTCGGTACGGGCGAACTTCTCCCGTATCGCTGGCGAGCTGGCGAGAAAGGTGGCGTAGAAGTCATCGAAGAAGCGGGGGCTCGCGCAGCAGCGGCCATAGCTCTGCATGACGCGGTTGGTGTCGTTCATGGGGCATCCCTGGCACGAAGGTTCGGGAGCGGCGCCTGTACGGAGCGTCGCATTCGGCTGTCCGGCGCGCCTGGCGACACCGGATGCAAGGGCGCGGATTATAGGCAGTAACCCTTCGGAAAGTAGGGTACAACCTGTGCGCTGCGTCTCAGCTGCGCAAATGCTCCAGTGGCAGCTCGGTGCTCGATGCCACCTGACGCAGGACAAAGCTGGAACGCACGCTGGAGACGCCTTCGATACGCGTCAGGGTGCCGAGCAGGAACTGCTGGTAGTGGTCCATGTCCGGCACCACCACCTTGAGCTGGTAGTCGGCATCCATGCCGGTGACCAGGCTGCATTCCAGCACTTCCGGGCAGCGTCCGATCACGCCCTCGAAGTGCTCGAAGCGCTCCGGGGTGTGCCGGTCCATGCCGATCAGCACGTAGGCGGTCAGCGTCAGGCCGAGCTTCTTGCGGTCGAGCAGGGCTACCTGGCGAGCGATATAGCCGTCGTCTTCCAGTTGCTTGACGCGGCGTGAGCAGGGTGAGGGCGACAGTCCGATGCGTTCGGCCAACTCCTGGTTCGAAATGCGGGCGTCGTGCTGCAGTTCGGCGAGAATGCGCAGGTCGTAGCGGTCGAGTTTGCTCATGGAGGGATGCCTTTGGGATCGGATTGCGCGTGATGATGAATCGCGGGCTAGAGATTGCGCAAGAGGTGCCTTGATCAGCAATCTTCGCAATCCGGTGCCGGTCGGGGCGGCGTAAGCTTTATCTCAACTTCAGCCCCCGGCAGAACGACCACGGCACGCGATCCCCGCCGCGGTCACCGAAAGTCTTACCGAGACCGACGGTCCGGGCCTCCGGCGCTCACGAGGCACCGTGCGAAGCAGCCGTTACCATCGGCCAGACGAATCGAAGAGACCACGCCCAGGCGTGGTCTTTTTCGTTGTGGGCGTCGTGGGGGTTTGGATGTGATCGGCGATAAAGGTCTGCAAACCTGCAAGCGATACAGACAGGGGCTCTATCGCCCCGACGCCTGGCACTGGTCGAAGGCTCACCGCCTCGGCGGCGCTACCTCAAGCGGGTCGGCATGCACCAGCACCTCCGCGTTCGGATAGCGGTCATGAATCGCATTCTCCACCGCCACACACAGATCATGTGCCTGCGACAGCGGCAGTTCACCAGGCAGTTCCAGGTGCAACTGGACGAACCAGCGCGTGCCGGAAACCCGCGTGCGGAAGTCATGGCAACCATGTACCCCGGGCACTTCGCAGACCAGTTGCTGCATCTGTTCGCTGATCTCCGGCGACAGCTCGGTATCCATCAGCACGGCCCCGGCCTCGCGGACGATGCTGATCGCGCTCCAGAAGATGTAGAAGGCGATGGCGATGCCGAACAACGCGTCGGTACGCTCCCAGCCAAAGCTGGCGAGGACCAGCGCGAGCAGGATGCTGCTGTTGAGCAGCAGGTCGGAGCGGTAGTGCAGCGAATCGGCGCGAACGGCGGTGGAACCGGTGATCTTCACCACGTGATGCTGGTAAGTCAGCAGCACGGCGGTCATCACCAGCGAGAAGATCATCACCGCGATACCTACACCCTGCGCGCCCAACGGTTGCGGATGCAGCAGGCGGTCGACGCCTTGCACGCCGACGAGGATCGCGCTGACGCAGATGAATGCCGCCTGCCCCAGCCCGGCCAGTGCCTCGGCCTTGCCATGGCCGTAGCGGTGATCGTCGTCCGCCGGGCGCAGCGAGTAGTGCACCGCCAGCAGGTTGAGCAGCGAGGCGGCGCCGTCCAGCAGCGAGTCGGTGAGGCCGGCCAGCAGGCTCACCGAGCCGCTCAGCCACCAGGCGACGGCCTTGCTCAGCGCCAGCAGGATGGCCGTCGCCAATGCCGCGGCGGTGGCCCGACGCATGAGCCGGGCGTGGTCGCGATTGATGCTCATCGGCGGCGGCTGTCCCTCGTGGGCATCAGGCGGCCGGGCGCAGGCCGAAGGCGGCCAGCTGCTCGACGCTACCGTTGTGCTGAATCAGTCGCGGGTCGTCCAGCGGCAGGCTGCGGCCGGTTTCCGCCTCGATGATGGCTTTCAGGCGGGCCTGGTCGATCTGCCCATCGGCGCCGATCGCTTCCTGCAATTTCTCTGGCGCCATGGAGTACTGGTTGTCCGGCAGGTAGATCGCACCGGTGGCGAAGTCGATGCCGAACGCGATCAGTCCGGGGATGACGTAGAACAGCAGGCCGACGGCGTTGAGCACGGCGATGGCCGGGTCGATGCGGCCTTCGATCTGCCCGCGGCGATCGGGGTAGAACAGCGTGCCGCAGGCGGTCAGCTGGGTGAACAGGGACGCGGCCAACACGCCGCCGATGATTCGGTTACGGGTACGCATAAAGACCTCCTGGAAAAGTGGCGCAACTATACAAGGGCTGGATGATGTTTTCTCGACATCAGACCATGCCGCACGCACGGGTGTTCGGCGCCCGGCAGCTTTACCCAGTCCTTACCGAGCATTGACGGAGCCCGGCGCGGCTCCGGCGGATAATCGCGTGGCGATTCCTCTCACTCGGAGTGCACCACCATGTTCGGATCATTGCCCCGCGCCGCGCTCGGCGCGTTCCTTTCCTTCTGCGTTGCTGCGACCGCCCTTGCCGCACCGCCCGGGCCGGGTCCGGGCATGCAGCGTGGGCCGGGAGGCCCGGGGCCCTACCCTGCGCCAGGGCCGCGCCATGGGCACGGACTGCCTGCCGGCGCACGGGAAGTGTGGATCGGCAGCATGCTCTACTTCATCGCCGCCGGAACCTATTACTTGTGGAATGCCGAGCGCAACGTGTACGAACCCGTCAGCCAGCCGCCGCTGCCGGCCAGCGAGGCCACGCGATATGATGTGATCACCTATCCGGCCAAGGGCCAGAGTGCCGAGCAGCAGAGCCGCGACCGCTACGAGTGCCATAGCTGGGCGGTCAGCCAGAGCGGTTTCGACCCGGCCAGCGCCCGGACGGCCCCGGCGGCCAACGTTGCCGACACCTACAAGCGCGCCCTCGGTGCCTGCCTGACCGGACGCGGCTACAGCGTCAACTGATGCGCCCAGCTTCGGGCGGGCGCTTCGGTTGTTGAATCGTCTGCCCGAAGCGAGTGCTCATGAATTCCCTACCGATCGACGAAGTTCTGCCGGCGTTGCGCCAGGCCCTGCAGCAGCGCGACGAAGCCGTGCTCGAGGCGCCGCCCGGCGCCGGCAAGACCACCCGCGTGCCGCTGGCGCTGCTCGGCGAAGCCTGGCTGGCCGGGCAGACCATCATCATGCTCGAACCGCGCCGGCTGGCCGCCCGCGCCGCCGCCGAACGCCTGGCCAGCGAGCTGGGCGAGCGGGTCGGCGAGACGGTGGGCTACCGCATCCGCCTGGACAGCAAGGTCGGGCCGAACACCCGCATCGAGGTGGTCACCGAGGGCATCCTTGCGCGCCGCCTGCAGGACGACCCGGCACTGGAAGGCGTCGGGCTGGTGATCTTCGACGAATTCCACGAGCGCAGCCTGGATGCCGATCTGGCCCTGGCGCTGACGCTCAATGCGCGTCAGCTGCTCCGCGACGAGCCGCTCAAGCTCCTGCTGATGTCGGCGACGCTGGAGGGCCAGCGCCTGTCGGCGTTGCTCGACGAGGCACCGGTGGTGCGCAGCGAGGGGCGCATGCACCCGGTGGAGCAGCGCTGGGGCCGCCCGCTGGCGCCGGGCGAGCGCATCGAGCCGCGCGTGGTGCAGACGGTGCTGCAGGCGCTGGACGAAGAGCCGGGCAGCGTGCTGGTGTTCCTGCCGGGGCGGGCGGAGATCCGTCGTGTGAACGAGGCGCTGGCCGAACAGCTGGAGGGGCGCGGCGACATCCTGCTCTGCCCGCTGCATGGCGAACTGGAGCTGGCCCAGCAGCGTGCGGCCATCGAGCCTGCACCGGCGGGCCTGCGCAAAGTGGTGCTGGCGACCAATATCGCCGAGACCAGTCTGACCATCGAAGGTGTACGGGTAGTGGTGGACGCCGGGCTGGCGCGGGTGCCGCGCTTCGATCCCGGCAGTGGCATGACCCGCCTGGAAACCCGGCGCATCTCGCGTGCCTCGGCCACGCAACGGGCGGGGCGGGCCGGGCGGCTGGAGCCGGGCGCCTGCTACCGGCTGTGGTCGGAGGAGCAGCACGGGCAGCTGGCGGCCTACGGCGAGGCGGAAATTCTCCAGGCGGACCTTGCCGGCGTCGCGCTGCAACTGGCGCGCTGGGGTGTCGAGCCCGACGAGCTGGCCTGGCTCGATCGCCCGCCGATTGCGGCCTTCGGCCAGGCGCAGGCGCTGCTGGAGCGCCTCGGTGCGCTGCGGCGCAACGAGCACGGCGGCTGGCAGCTGACCCGTCACGGCCAGGCGATGGCCGAGCTGCCGGCGCATCCGCGCCTGGCGCATATGCTGCTGCGCGGGCAGGCGTTGGGCGTGGCTGCGTTGGCTGCCGACGTGGCGGCGCTGCTGGTCGAGCGTGACATTCAACCCGGCGGGCAGCGCGGCGGCGGAGCCGATCTCGCCCTGCGCCTGCATCAGTTGCAGGATGGTCGTGGTGCTGGGGTACAGCGCGTCCGGCAGATGGCCCGGCAGTTTCGCAGCTTGCTGCGCGGTGCCGCGGCGGCGCCGGCTGCTCAACTCGATGAGAAACACGCGCTGGCCGCGCTGCTGGCCTTCGCCTATCCGGACCGGGTGGCCCGACAGCGCCGCGAGGGCGGCGGTGGCTATCGGCTGGCCAACGGCCGCGCGGCGCAGTTCGGCGAGCCGGACCAGTTGATGAAGGAGCCGTGGCTGGTGATCGCCGAGCTGGGCAGCCATCAGGGCCAGCGTGAGGAGCGCATCTATCGCGCCGTGGCGCTGGACGCGGCATTGTTCGAGGGGGCGCTGGCCGAGCAGGTCGCCGTGCGCGACGAGCTGGAATGGGACGAGCGCGAGGGCGTACTGCGTGCCGAGCGGCAGCGGCGAGTCGGCGAGCTGGTGCTCAGTCGCGAACCGCTGCCGACGCTGGACGAAGAAGCACGTGGCAAGGCGCTGCTCGCGCTGGTGCGGCGCAAGGGGCTGGAACTGCTGGCCTGGACGCCGGAGCTGCGCCAGTGGCAGGCGCGTATCGGCTTGCTGCGCCAGCTCGATCTGGCTGCGGGCGACACCAGCGACTGGCCGGATGTCAGCGACGCCGCACTGCTGGCACGCCTGGAGGACTGGCTGCTGCCTTATCTGGGCAAGGTCACACGGCTGGCGCACTTCGCCCAGCTCGATCTCGCCGCGATGCTCGCCACCCTGCTGCCCTGGCCGCTGCCGCAGCGCCTGGAGGAGCAGGCACCGGTGGCCATCACGGTGCCCTCCGGCTCGCGTATTCGGTTGGACTACAGCGAGCAGCCGCCGGTGCTGGCGGTGCGCCTGCAGGAACTGTTCGGCCTGGCCGACACGCCGCGTGTCGCCGGCGGCCGGCAGGTCGTCAAGCTGCACCTGCTGTCACCGGCGCGCCGGCCGGTACAGGTCACCCAGGACCTGGCGAGCTTCTGGGCCAATACCTATGTCGAGGTGAAGAAGGATCTGAAGGGGCGCTATCCCAAGCACTACTGGCCGGACGACCCGCTGATCGCCGAACCCACCGCCAGGGCCAAGCCCCGCGGGCAGTGAGGCTCAGTCGGAGGGCAGGCTGAGGTCCTCTCCGGCCGCGCGCAATGATTCGTAGGCCTGGTCCAGTGCCTTCACGACGGCCTCGGCGTCGCGGGCATGGCGCGAAACGATGAAGTGGATCGGCACCTGGGTCAGGCGCAGGTAGGGCAGTTCGTCCATGCCTAGCTTCTGCCGAGCCTGCTCCACGGGAATCTGATAGTCCAGCAGATAGTCGCCACGCTTGCGCCGCAGCATTTCCAGCGCCGAAAGGTGGTTGCTGGTGCGCAGCAGACGCAGATCGAGCGCCGGGTTCTCGAGCATCGTGTTGACGTTCGGCCAGTAGCTGTAGCCGCCGATCAGGATCAGCGACTTACCGGCCAGATCCTCGGGAATGCGCGGCGCCGGTGTGCCCGCACGGCGGTACAGGTTGAGGTTGATCTGACTGAGGGTATGCCGCCCCTCCAGGGTATGCGCGGCGAGCTCAGGCTTGCCCCGGGCACCGGGCCAGACGTCGATACTGCCGTTTTCCAGTGCCGCATACAGGCGCGCACTGGGCAGCGGCCGGAAGCGTGCCTCATAGCCGGCCTGGCGCGCCACGCGGCGGGTCAGCTCGGCCAGCTCGCCGCGCGCCGTGCCGTGGGCGTCGGTATAGATGGCAGGCGCGAATTCGTAATAGCCGATATTGAGGACTCGCGGCGAAACGGAATCTGCCATCGCCCCGGCAGACAGGCTGCAGAGCAGGGCCACGCCCAATTGGAGGAATGCTTTCAAAGGATCGATCACTGGCTTGCGCTGTTCCGGCAAGCATGCGCAGGCGTTGCGCCGTTGTCCATGAGGCATCTTGCGGCGGCGTGAGGTACGTCTGCTTATCTCGACCTATGCTCAAGGCAAGGCGCGATGTCGCGGGCGAGGAGTAAAGATATGCAGCGCAAGGTGTTCGATCGCAAGGTGTTCAACCGCAAGCTGGTGCTGATCACCGGTGGCTGTGCCGGAATCGGCCGTGCCCTGGCGGTGCGTATGGCCCAGGCCGGCGCGCGGCTGGTGATCTTCGATCTGCATCAGGATGCGCTGGATGGCCTGGTGCAACATCTGGCCGATCACCACAATGCCGAGGCGCTGGGGCTGTGCTGCGACGTCAGCGATGCCGAGGCGGTGCAGCGCGCGGTGACGCTGGTGATCGAGCGCTATGGCGGCATCGATGTGCTGGTCAACAACGCCGGCATTACCCATCGCAGCCCGGTGGCGAGCACCAGCCTGGCGGTGTTCCAGCGGGTGATGGCGGTGAACTTCTACGGCGCGCTGCATTGCACCCAGGCGGCACTGCCCAGCCTGATCGCCCGGGACGGGCAGATCATCGTGCTCAGCTCGCTTTCGCAGTATGCCCCGGTGCCCAACCGCGCCGCCTACAACGCCAGCAAACACGCACTGCACGGGCTGTTCGAGACGCTGCGCGGCGAGCTGAGCGATACCGGGGTGCATGTGATGCTGGTCTGCCCCGGTTACACCGCCACCGACTTGCGCAAGAACGTGCTGGTCGGCGACGGCTCCACCGCGCCGTCGCCGGTGCTGGACATCGGCCGGGTCGCCTCGCCACAGGATGTCGCCGAGGCGATCTACCAGGGCGCGCTGCGTCGGCGCCCGCTGCTGGTGCACTCCAATCTCGACTGGAAGGCGCGACTGCTGGCGCGCTGGTGTCCGCGGCTGTACCAGCAGCTGCTGCTGCCACGGCTGCTCGGCAGTCGAACCTGATGCTCCGCGGTCACTCGCCGCTGCCGTAGAGCTGCTCCATCAGCGCGGCGTCCCAGTAGGCCGCCTCGATCTTGTGACCGTCCAGATCACGGACGAAGCAACCGTAATAGGGCTCGCCATACTCCGGCCGTGGTCCGGGGGCGCCTTCATCGACCGCGCCGGCGGCGATGGCAGCTCGGTGGAAGGCATCCACGGCAGCCTGATCGGCTGCGAAGAAGCCTACATGGGTGCCGTTGCCGACGGAGGCCGTGCCGCCGTCGAACGGGCGCTGGACCCAGAATTCCGGGTATTCGCGGCCCCAGGCGACCGCGCCCGGGTGTTCGAGGATGCGTTTGCAGCCGAGGGTGGCGAGGACCTGGTCATAGAAGGCAACCGCCTCGTCGAAGCGATTGCTGCCCAGGGAAATGTGGGAAAGGATGCTGGGGTTCTGTTCGGCCATGGTGCGTTCTCCTTGAATGGCCAAGCAAGCCTAGCAGGCCATCGGCGCCTGGCCGCGGGACCAGCCGAACGGCGACTCAGCCGGGCTCCGACTGCCTTGCCGGCGGTTCGCTGCAGAGCATGAAGCAGCGGAACAGCATGATGGTCGGCAGCAGTTGCAGCAGGCCGACCACGCCATCCAGCAGCATTGCCGGCAATAGCGACGGGGTCTCGTCAGCGAACAGCTGAGCGGCGATCCAGATCTCGAGCATCCAGACCGGCAACAACACGGTCATCACACAGCCCAGGATCAGCAGGAAATGCCCGCGGGTGAGTTGGAAGCTCTGCTTCAGCGCTGCCAGCGGCGTCAGCCCGCGCAGCACCAGCAGGTACTCGGCGAAGGCGATCTTGACCATTACCCAGATGCCCGGCAGCACGAACAGCGAGGCGCCGAGCAGGATCAACAGCGTGCCCAGCCCCGAGAGCACCGCCAACGCCGGCCACAATGGCAGCGCCCGGACATAGACCGCGCCCAGAGCCGGATCATGGCCACGGCTGCGTGCATCCAGGTAGAGGATCAGCGCGCCGACGTACAGCGGATAGAAGATCAGGCCCACCAGCAGGTCCAGGGCGGGCAGCACGTCTTCGCCGAGCCAGTGATCGAGCGCCAGGCGCGTCGCGCTTTCGAGCAGGATCAGCGGCAGGCAGAGCCGGACGATGGTCAGGAAGTGACGGGAGTAGAAGAACCAGGCGTCACGCAGGATGGCAAGAACGTTCATTGCAGACCGAAGGTGAGGTAGTCGTTTCGGGGGCGCCACTGTAACGGATGCGGCAAGGACGGGACATGCGCGATTTCGCCGTCCATACTGGCGGTCCATTCAGATTTCAGGCTGCCGCGTGAAGAAGATCGCCCTGTTCGCCGATGTGCAGAACCTCTACTACACCGTGCGCCAGGCCCATGGCTGTCATTTCAATTATTCGGCTCTGTGGGCTGATGTCAGCCGGCGCGGCACTATCGTCGAAGCCTATGCCTACGCCATCGAGCGCGGCGATGCGCGGCAGCAGCAGTTCCAGCAGATCCTGCGCAACCTTGGCTTCACGGTGAAGCTCAAGCCCTATATCCAGCGCAGCGACGGCTCGGCCAAGGGCGACTGGGACGTGGGTATCACCATCGATGTGCTGGATGCAGCTGCGCGGGTCGACGAGGTGGTGCTGGCATCCGGTGACGGTGATTTCGACCTGCTGCTCGAACGGGTGCGCGCTGCTGGCGTCGAGGCCACTGCCTACGGCGTGCCGGGGCTCACCGCGCAATCGTTGATTCGCGCGGCGACGCGTTATGTGCCGATCGAGGGGGATTTGCTGTTGCGCTAAATGCGCGGAGGAGATGGTCGTGGCGCTGGCTGGTGGAAAATGCTTCGCAGTTTTCCACCCTACGGCTGCGTCAAACGTAGGGTGGATGACGCTTCACCCATCCACCAAAACGGCGTCAGGCTTTGCCCAGCGCCGCCAGACGCTTGCGCACCGCCGCTTCGATGCCGGCGGCATCCAGGCCGCATTCGGCGAGCATTTCGCTGGGCTTGGCGTGCTCGACGTAGTAGTCCGGCAGGCCCAGGTGCAAGATCGGTCGCAGCACGCCTTCGGCAGCGAGGAACTCGGCCACCGCACTGCCGGCACCGCCCATGATGCTGTTCTCCTCGACCGTCACCAGCAGCTCGTGGCTGCCCGCCAGTTCGCGCAGCAGGGCTTCGTCCAGCGGTTTGACGAAACGCATGTCGACCACCGTGGCGTCCAGCGCCTCGCCGACCTGCAGCGCCTCGGGCAGCTGCACGCCGAACACCAGCAGCGCCACTTTGCTGCCCTGACGGCGCACCACGGCCTTGCCGATTTCCAGCGGTTCCAGGGCCGGCTCGATGCTGGCGTTGGGGCCGCTGCCGCGCGGGTAGCGCACCGCGGCCGGGCCTTCGAAGTGGTAGCCGGTGGTGAGCATGCGGCGCATCTCGTTCTCGTCGCTGGGCGTCATCACCAGCATGCCGGGGATGCAGCGCAGGTAGGAGAGGTCGAAACTGCCGGCATGGGTCGGGCCGTCCTCGCCGACCAGGCCGGCGCGGTCGATGGCAAACAGCACATCGAGGTTCTGCACCGCGACGTCGTGGATCAGCTGATCGTAGGCGCGCTGGAGGAACGTCGAGTAGATCGCCACCACCGGCTTCATGCCTTCGCAGGCCATGCCGGCCGCTAGCGTCACGGCGTGTTGCTCGGCGATCGCGACATCGAAGTAACGCTCCGGGTAGCGCTCGCTGAAGGCCACCAGGTCCGAACCTTCCTTCATCGCCGGGGTGATACCGGTCAGGCGCGGGTCGGCGGCGGCCATGTCGCACAGCCACTGGCCGAACACGTTGGAATACTTCGGCCCTGAGGGCTTCTTCGGTTTGACCGGGGCACCAACCGGCTCCAGCTTGCTGATCGCATGCCAGGTGATGGGGTCGGCCTCGGCCGGGGCGAAGCCCTTGCCCTTCTTCGTCACCACATGGAGGAACTGCGGGCCGTCGAGGTCGCGCATGTTGCGCAGGGTGGCGATCAGGGTCGGCAGGTCGTGGCCGTCGATGGGGCCGATGTAGTTCCAGCCCAGTTCCTCGAACAGGGTGCCGGGCACCAGCATGCCCTTGGCGTATTCCTCGGTGCGGCGGGCGATTTCCCAGGCGCCGGGCAGGCGCGAGAGGATCTTCTTGCTGCCTTCGCGCATGCTCGAATAGGTGCGGCTGGAAAGGATCTTGGCCAGGTAGTTGGACAGGCCGCCGACGTTGCGCGAGATCGACATGTCGTTGTCGTTGAGCACCACCAGCATGTTGGCGCCGACTTCCGGGGCGTGGTTGAGCGCCTCGAAGGCCATGCCGGCGGTCAGCGCACCGTCACCGATCACCGCGATGGACTTGCGCTGTTCGCCTTTCAGACGCGCGGCAACTGCCATGCCCAGGGCGGCGCTGATCGAGGTGCTGGAATGACCGACGCCGAAGGTGTCGTACTCGCTCTCGACCCGGCGCGGAAAGGCGGCCAGGCCGTCCTTCTGGCGCAGGGTGCCCATGCGCTCGCGGCGGCCGGTGAGGATCTTGTGCGGATAGGCCTGGTGGCCCACGTCCCAGACCAGCCGGTCGTCCGGCGTGTCGAAGACGTAGTGCAGGGCGATGGTCAGTTCGACCACGCCGAGGCCGGCGCCGAAGTGCCCGCCGGTGCGGCCGACGCTGTACAGCAGCTCCTGGCGCAGTTCGTTGGCAAGCTCTTCGAGTTCCGCCTCGCCCAGTCGGCGCAGCTGCTCGGGGGTCGCCGCTCGGTCAAGAACGGGCGTCGCGGGGCGCACCCGAGGAATCTCATGGAACGTCTTGGGCATCAGGCGGATCGTTGTCGTTGAAAAAAGAGCGGCAGTTTACCCGATGGGCCCCTCGATAAGAACGGCCCCGGGTCCGGTAGGGGTTTGACTGCAATTTCGGCGAAAGGTCAATTGCGCCGTTCGACAATGTAGCGCGCCAGCTCGCGCAGCGGCTCGGCGGCGGTATCGAACGGGCGCAGCGCGTGCAGTGCCTGGTCGCGCAACTCCAGTGCATAGGCCTTGGCCGCGTCCATGCCGAGCAGGGCCGGGTAGGTGGGTTTGTCCCGGGCGATGTCGGCGCCTTGGTGCTTGCCAAGCGTGGCGGTGTCGCTTTCCACGTCGAGAATGTCGTCCTGGACCTGGAAGGCCAGGCCGATGGCGCGGGCATACTGGCTCAGCGAGGCGAGGTTGTCGGCATCGGCACGGCCACTGGCCAGCGCGCCGAGCTGCACGCTGGCTTCGATCAGCGCCCCGGTCTTGTGTCGGTGCATCAGCTCCAGGGCATCGCGATCGAGCTTGAGGCCGACCGAACCGAGGTCGATGGCCTGGCCGCCGACCATGCCAGCCGGCCCGGCGGCGCGGGCCAGTACGGCGAACATGCGCAGGCGCAGCGCCGCGTCCTGCGGATTGTGCTCGGCCTGGGCCATGGCCTCGAAAGCGAGACTCTGCAGGCCATCGCCGGCGAGGATCGCGCAGGCTTCGTCGAAGGCCTTGTGGGTGGTGGGCTGGCCGCGACGCAGGTCGTCGTCGTCCATCGCCGGCAGATCGTCGTGCACCAGTGAATAGGCATGGATCAGCTCGACCGCGCAGGCGGCGCCGTCGGCATCAGTCTTGTCACCATTCAATGCTTCGCAGGCGGCGTAGACCAGCAGCGGGCGGACGCGCTTGCCACCGTTCATCACGCTGTAGCGCATGGCCTGGTAGAGCCGCTCGAGCTGCGGCAGCGGCGGGACGAAGAGGGCTTCGAGGCAGCCGTCGACGCGCTGCTGACAGCCTTTCTGGTAGTCGCCGATCATCATGCTTCGGGGTCCGACTCGAAGGGGGCTTCCTGCAGGCTGCCGTCGCGTTCCAGCAGGATCTGCACCTTCTGCTCGGCCTGGCTCAGTGCCGCCTGGCAGTCGCGGGTCAGGCCGATACCCTGCTCGAAGCAGGTCAGCGAGTCTTCCAGCGACAGCTCGCCGCTCTCCAGGCGCTCCACCAGCTGTTGCAGCTCGGCAAGGGATTGTTCGAAATCGAGTGCAGCTTTCTTGCGGGCCATGGCGGGAACCTGTCGTCGGCGGCGAGTCGGAAACGGGCGCGACATTAGCAAAGAAACGCCGGTGGCAGCCACAAGGTTTGCCCGCGTGATGTGTATCAACCTACGTAGGTGGGCGGGGTGCCCGTCAACCCGCGCCGCCGCTCAGTGGACCTGCTCGCGCAGTCGCCTTTCCCGTTCGGCGAGCGGCAGCTTCGGGCAGCTGTCGCAGAGTTCGCCATCGGCGCGGCGAAAGTGCTGGCAGCACGCCTTGCGCTGCAGGCCCAGGCGCGTACCGCCTTCTGCCAGCGGTACCGCGAGCAGGCCGCTGGCACCCGGCATGGCGCAGGCATCCAGCCAGGCATCGGCGCGACGGCAGAGTTGCAGGTTGCCGCAACCGTCGAGGCGCTGGCTATGCAGCAGTGCGGCCATGACGCAGTCGGCCGCCAGCCGCTGCGCCAGCTTGGGGTGCAGCCCGAGCAGCGGCCCGCTGACGGCCTGGGCCTGTTCACAGAAGCCACGGATCTGGGCGCCGGCATGGCGCAGCAGGCGCTGGGGCTCGCCCTGCAGTGGCTGGTGATCGGGCAGGCAGAACCCGGCGACGAAGCCCTGTTCGACGCCCTGCGCCAGGCCATCCAGACACGGGGCCTGGCCGGCCAGGCGCACCGCGAGCACCTGCAGGTAGATGGGCTGCCAGAGCAGCAGCGTCCAGCAGCGCGCCGCCCAGTAGTGGCGGCCCGCTTCCGGACAGGCCTCCCTCCAGTGCGCCAGCAGCCTGGCCACAGACTGCGGATGCTCCAGCGTCAGCTCGTCGGCGCGGGGTGCGCCGACCCGGCCATCGAGGCCCGGCAGCACGCGACGCAGGCGCAGCAGCAGGCTGCCCAGCGAATCCGTGGCCGGCCAGCGCGCTTCAGCGCTCCGGTGCATAGCGCGCCACGGGGTTCTTCAGGGTGCCCGCGAATTTCAGCGCTCCGGCCGGATCGGCGAGGTCGAGCATCTGTCGGTTGTTGCCCAGCTGCAGGCGGTTCAGGCAGGAGCGGGCGAATTCCTCGGCGAACAGGTCGTAACGGGCGAACTTGTCGCGCAGCTGCGGCTGGCTGGCCTGGTAGTCGGCGATGCAGTCGGCGACCTGCTGCCAGAAGCGCTGCTCCGGCAGGCCGCCCTGTTCGTCGAGAATCTGCGCCAAGTAGCGGAAGAAGCCGTCGAACACGTCGGTGAAGATCGACAGCACCTTGAGCTCGTCCGGCACCGAGACGGCGAGACGGCCGACCGCTTCGGGAATCTTCGCCTCGGCATCGAGGATCACCGCTTCCTCACCGATGTCCTTCATCAGCACGCGGACCGGCACATGGTCTTCCAGCACCAGGATCAGGTTTTCGCCATGGGGCATGAAGACCAGGTCATGGGCGTAGAAGCAATGCAGCAACGGCGTCAGATAGGCGTTGAGATAGCGGCGCAGCCAGCGGTCGGCGGTCAGCCCCGAGGCACTGATCAGCGTCGGCAGCAGGGCGCGCTCGTCGCCGTCGCTGTGCAGCAGCGCGGCCATGGTCATCAGCCGCTGGCCGGGTTCGATGTGGCCCAGCGGGCTCTCGCGCCAGAGCGCCGAGAGCATCTTGCGGTAGGGGCTGCTGGCCGGCAGCGCCTGCTCGTAGTAAGGGTTGCGATAGCCGATCGCCGCCACCTCGCGCAGCAGCTGGAAGCCGCAGTCGCGCAGCAGCGGGTCGCGCGCCACGCGGCCGGCGAGGTAGGCGTTGATCGCCGGGGTCGCCTGCATGTAATAGGGCGACAGCCCGCGCATGAAGCCCATGTTGAGGATCGACAGGGCGGTCTTCACGTAGCGCCGCTGCGGCTCGCTCTGGTTGAAGAAGGTGCGGATCGACTGCTGCGCCAGGTAACGGTCGTTGCTCAGGCCGAGATAGACGATCTGCCGGTTGGCGATCTCCGCGGCGAAACCGATGGCCAGGATGTTGTGCCACTGCCAGGGATGCGCCGGCATCAGCAGATAGTCGTCCGGGTCGAGCTGCAGCGCCTGCAGCTGGTTGTGGAACACGCCGAGCTGGCCACCCAGTTCCTCGCGCAGCAGGGTCGCCTGGTCGAGCCCGTCGATGGCGCTGTAGCTGGCGCGGCTGCGGTGCACGGCGAGCCAGACCAGACGCACCGGGCTGGCGGCTTCCGGCGCGTAGGCGCGGTAATCCTGGGCGTCGAACCCCATCCTCCCGTTGTTGGCGACGAACCCCGGATGACCTTCGCGCATGCCGGTCTCGATCTGCTGGAAGTCCGACAGGGCCAGCTGGGCCGCGCTCAGCGGGCTGTTGGCGAGCTTGTAGGCGCTGCCGAACAGGGTGCTGCTGATCTCGTCCAGGTAGAGCGGCAGGTTGGTTTCGGAAAGGCCGAGGACGTCGCTGAACTCGATGATGAATGCAAGGGCATCCAGCGGCTGTGGTTCCCCGTTGCTGAGCTTTTCGATGGAGTCGGTGGCGATCGACCAGTGATCCAGCGCCAGCCGCCGCGCCTTGAAACGGTACTCGGTCGAGCTGTCCGGCACTGCGACGCGGTAGTGGCTGTCGCCCAGCGGCTCGGGGCTGAGCAGCTTCTCGTGGCTGAACTCGGCCAGGGCCTTTTTCAGCAGCAGGCGATTGGCGCGGGCCCAGAGTTCGGCTTGCAGATGGTCGGTGGCCAGGTCGCTGGTAGCGGTCGGCAGGCGTACGAGCTGATTCATTGCGGGTTCTCCTGAAGGGTGGCGAGGAACTGCGCACGGGTGCAGAACGCCAGGCAGGCGTCCTTCTCCGGCAGATGCAGCAGGCACTGGTAGACGAAGCCGACCCGGCGGTTGAGCGCATGCACCTTGGTGTTGCGGGCGTCGGGCTCGACGACGATGCGGCGGGCGAAAGGGTCGGCGAACTGATAGGCGAGGATGCTGCGCATCACCTCCAGGCTGAAGCCGTGCACCGGGCGCTCGCAGGGGGCGAGCAGCAGGTGCATGCCGCGGTCGCCGGGGCGCACCTGATAGTGGTCGGCGAGCCGGTCGTGGGCAGGGTGGTAGCCCTCGAACAGGAAGGCCGGGTCGCCGTTCCACAGGCCGAGGGCGATGTCGCGGTGACTGCTGCGCTGGATCTCGTCAACGTAGTCGGCCAGCTGCGTCAGGCTCATGTGGCCCATGCCCCAGAAGCGCGCGTAGTCGCGGCGCAGCCAGTCCTGCAGCAGCGGCAGGTGCTCGGGTTGCAGGGTTTCGAAGTGCATCGCGCCGAGGGCGCAGTAGCGGACGAAGCGCGGACCGTCCGCGCGGGAAAGAGCGGTGTTCATGGTTTGGCTCCACAGAGAGGCGCCCCGACCGGTGCCGAAACCAGCAGCCAGCGCAGGGCGCATGCGGTGAGAACGAGGCCCAGCGCCGAGAGCAGGAACGGCGCGGCGAGACCGGCATCACGTACCACCACGCCGGCCAGCCAGGAGGCGGTGAGTACGCCGAGGTTCTGGAAGATGTTGATCAGGCTGTAGTCGCGGCCGTAGTGCTCCGGCCGGCTGAGGGCGAACAGTCGCGCATCCAGCGCCACGGTGAGCTGGTACAGCGCCCAGCCGAACAGCACGCGCCCGGCCAGCACCAGCGGCATCTGCTCGACGCCCTGCAACGCCAGCCCGGCGGCACCGAGCAGCAGCCAGGCGGTCAGGTGCTGCCCGGCGTGGTAGTGCAGGGCGAGGGCGAGCAGTGCCAGCATGCCGGGAATGGCATAGACCAGGCCGGTGATCCAGCTGGCCTGTGGTCTGCCGAGCTGTTCCCAGTACAGCGTGAAGAACGGCCGCGCCAGGTAGACGCAGAAGTAGAAAGCCAGCATCAGCAGGCACAGGCGGATGATCGCCAGGTGTTCCTGCGCAGCCCGTGGCGGCGTGCTCGCATCGACCCGTGCCGGCTGCGGCGCATGGCGCAACAGCAGCAGGCTGACGGCCATCTGCACGAAGTCCATCAGCCCCATCAGCACGAACATCCGCGCCGGACTGAGGTAGTGCAGCACGCCGCCGCCCAGCGTCGCGCCGGCGATTGCGCCCAGGTGCACCACCACCGAAAGCAGGCCGATGGTGCGTACCTGCTGGTCGGTGCCTACCAGGCCCATGACGTAGGGATACATCAGCAGGTAGCTGGCCTTGAAGGCGATCATCCCCAGCGACACCGGCCAGAACAGCCACTGCCGGTCGATGGCCGCGCAGGCCAGTGCCAGCACGCCGGCTACCAGCTGGCCGAGGATCAGCAGCCGCAGCGGGTGGGCATGGCGTGCAAGGCGCACCCACACGGGCAGTGCGAGCATCGCCACCAGGCACACCGCGGCCAGGTACAGCCCGACCTGCTCGCTGCGCAACTCGCCGAAACGCTCGGCGAAGTATTGCGGGTAGAACGGCATCAGCAGGCTGTCGCCGAGCACGGCCAGCAGCGTCATGCCGATCAGTGCGCGTCGCAGCGTCATCGCGCCGCCACCGCGCCCTGGGGCGTGAGCGGCTGCGGCAGGCTGAACTGCTGGAAGGCGATCTTCGTCTCCACCGCGTAGTGCTCGCGCCCGCAGATCTCGCGCAGGATGCAGGCGTTGCGGTAGCAGCCCATGCCGAGATCCGGCGTCACCAGGCCGTGATCGGCAAGCCCGGCGTTCTGCACGAAGACCTCGCCGCCGTTGCGGTCGATGCTGTAGTTGCGCGCCACGGCGAAGCGCTCCGGCGCCTGCCAGACGATGCGTTCGGCGATCGGCTGGATGAAGCGTGGCAGGCGGTACTGATACCCGCTGGCCATTACCAGCGCCTCGCAGCGGTGCCGGTAGCTCTGCTGCAGTTCGTGCTGGAAGAACTCCAGCTCCAGCGTGCCGTCGGCCAGGCGCTGGCAGCGGCGCAGCTCGGCGTTGGTCAGCAGCTGGGTCGGCACCTCGCCCTTGAGGCTCTGGTTGTACAGCTCGTCGTAGATGGCATTGATCAGCGTACCGTTGATGCCCTTGTACAGGCCCTTCTGGCTGTCGATGAGCTTTTCCCGGGTGCTGCGCGGCAGGCTGTGGAAGTAGTCGATGTACTCGGGGCTGGTCATTTCCAGCGTCAGCTTGGTGTATTCCAGCGGGAAGAAGCGCGGCGCGCGGGTGATCCAGTTCAGCTGATAGTCGTGGCGGTCGATTTCCTGCAGCAGGTCGTAGTAGATCTCCGCCGCGCTCTGGCCGCTGCCGACCACCGTGATCGAGCGCTTGCCCTGCAGGCGAGGCTTGTCCTGCAGGTAGTTGCCGCTGTGGCTGACGTGGTCGGCCACGCCTTCACAGCAGCTCGGCAGATAGGGCGTGGTGCCGGTGCCGAGTACCAGGCGGCGGGTGAGGAACTCGAAACCCTCGCCGCTGCGCGCATGCACCCCGCGCACGCGGTAGCAGCGACGCTCGTCGAGGTAGTCGACGTGCTGGACGAAATGCCCGAAGCGCAGGCTGTCGAGCTGCTCCACCACCCACTGGCAGTACTGGTTGTATTCGCGGCGCATCAGGAAGAAGTCTTCCTTGATGTAGAAGGCGTACAGCCGCCCGATCTGCTTGGCGTAGTTGAGAAAGCTGAAACGGCTGGTGGGGTCGGCCAGGGTCACCAGATCGGCCATGAACGGCGTCTGCAGGGTGGCGCTGTCGAGCATCATGCCGGGATGCCAGTTGAAGCCCTCGGCGCGGTCGAGGAACAGGCAGTCGAGTCCGTCGATGGGCTCTGCCAGGCAGGCCAGGCCAAGGTTGAACGGGCCGATGCCGATGCCTATGAAGTCGTAGATCTTGTTCATGAGCGATCTCCTACTGGTTGACGGTCGTCGAGCAGGCGGGCGCCGTGGTCACGAATCAGCTCGACGATGGCGCGCAGGTCGTCCAGCGTGGTTTCCGGGTTGAGCAGGGTGAACTTGAGGTACTGCCGACCCTTGACCACGGTGGCGGCAATGACCGCCGCGCCGGAGCGGAAGATCGCCTTGCGGATCTCGCGGTTGATCTCGTCCAGGCGCTCGTCCGCCACGCCTGCGGCGACGAAGCGGAACACCAGCGTGCTCAGGCGCGGGGCGAAGACTTCGAAGGCCGGGTCGTCGGCGAGCAGGCGATGGGTGTCGGCGGCGCGGTCGATGACTTCCTCGAACATCGCGCCGAGATGCTCGGCACCGAGGATGCGCAGGGTCAGCCAGAGCTTCAGCGCGTCGAAGCGGCGGGTGGTCTGGATGCTTTTGTTGACCAGGTTCGGCGTGCCCTCGCGGGTCTGGCTGCGCGGGTTGAGGTAGTCGGCGTGGTGGGTGATGTAGCTCAGGTGCTGACGCTGGCGAACGAAGAAGCCGCTGCAGCTGACCGGCTGGAAGAACGACTTGTGGTAGTCCACGGTGACCGAGTCGGCGTGCTCGATGCCGGTCAGCCAGCCACGGTAGCGCGGCGCGACCAGCAGGCCGCCGCCATAGGCCGCATCGACGTGCAACCAGACGCCGTAGTGCTGGCACAGCGCGGCGATCTCCGGCAGCGGGTCGATGCTGCCGAAGTCGGTGGTGCCGGCGGTGGCGACCACGGCCATGGGCAGCTCGCCCAGGCGCTGACAGTCCGCCAGCGCCTGGGCCAGCGCCGGCACGCTCATGCATTGGGCATCGTCGGTTTCGATGCTGCGCACGGCGTCGTAGCCCAGCCCCAGCAGCGCGGCGGATTTCTGCACGCTGAAGTGGCTGGCGCGGGAGGCGAAGATGCGCAGTCGGCCCGCGTCCGGCGGTAGCCCGTGCTGGAGGTTGCCGCCGTGGCCGGGCAAGCGGTTGCAGACATGCTCACGGGCCAGCAGCAGCCCCATCAGGTTGGACTGGGTGCCGCCGCTGGTGAAGACGCCGTCGGCCTGGCTGCCGAGGCCGATGCGCGCGCAGGTCCAGTCGATCAGGCGTTGTTCGATCAGCGTGCCGCCGGCGCTCTGGTCCCAGGTGTCGAGCGAGGAATTGAGCGATGACACCAGCACTTCGGCGAGCAGCGCCGGCAGCACCACCGGGCAGTTGAGATGGGCGACGTAGCGCGGGTGGTGGAAATACACCGCGTCGCGCAGATAGAGCTGATCCAGCTCGCGCAGCGCGGCGCCGGCGTCGCCCAGCGGGCGCTCGAGATCGACGCGTTCGAAGTCGGCGGCCAGCTCCTGCGGAAGGATGCCGCTGAACGGCTGCTGCTGACGCTGCAGGCACTGCTGCACCAGGTTCAGACCCTGCTGCAGGAGCCGGCGGTAGTCATCGTGATTGCTGCGGGTGAACAGCCCGCTGCTGGCGGGGCCGGGGGCGAAGGGCACTACGGTACTGGACGGGGTCATGCACATTCCTCGGGCCGAGCGCGGCCGCGACCCGGAACGGGCCGTTTTCGCGGCTTCGGTGGTTTCTTGTCTGGCGGCTGGACCGCACGAAAGCATCTGCGAGGATGCCGTTTAATCGAGAATTACTCTCAATTGCGCAAGGGCACAGGCAAGACGAATCAGCGCGGAAAAACCATTACGGCATCGAAGAAAAAAGTTACGGCCGCTCCAGCCGCTGGCGCGCCTTGGCCAGCTGAGCGATCACGGTGTTCACCGAAATGCCCAGGCGCTCGGCGATCTCCGCCTGGCTGAGTCCTTCCAGCCGCGCCAGTTCGAACACCTGGCGACAGCGTGGCGGCAAGTCGTCGAGCTGGCGCAGCACGCATCGCAGCGCGCACTGGTGTTCCACCAGCCCGCAGGGGTCGGCCTGCACGGCCTCGATCAGTTCCAGCGGTGCCTCGTCGCCAGCACCGACAAGCGCGCGATGGCGCAGGGCATCGCGCAAGAGATTGGTGGCGATGCGAAAGAGATAGGCCTTTGGATTATCGAGACTCTGCTCGGGCATGACCTGCGCCAGTTTCAGCCAGGCATCCTGCGCCAGGTCCTCGGCCAGCGCGCGGCAGCCGCCGAGGCGCGTCAGATGGGCCACCAGCCGTTGGCGGTGATGGACATAGCATTGCAGACAGGCGTCGGGAATCTTGTTGTTTTCGCGCATGGGAGCGTGCCACCGAGAGGGGCAACGAAACTATCCCGGATGCGAACTGTTCGCAATTGCAGGCTCAATGCTGGCACGCCGAACGGCGATCAGCCGTCCAGCGGCAGCTGCAGGGTGATCGGCCGGTTGCCATGATGCAGGCGGCATTGGGCGGCGGGTAGCGGTCGTGCGTAGTGGAAACCCTGCAGGCTGGGGCAACCGTTGAGGCGCAGGAATGCCGCCTGACGCTCGTTCTCCACGCCTTCGGCGACCACGTGCAGGCCGAGGTGACTAGCCATGGTGAGGATGCCACGCACCAGCGCGACGGACTGCTCGCTATCCGGCAGCCCGCTGACGAATTCGCGATCGATCTTGATGCCATCGAAGCGGAAGCGTTGCAGATAGGTCAGCGAGGCATAGCCGGTGCCGAAGTCGTCGAGCAGCAGCGGCAGCCCGGCGGCCTTCAGGCGGCCGAGGGTCTGCTGGACATGCTCGTCGGCTTCGAGCAGCGCACTCTCGGTGACCTCCAATTCCAGCATGCTCGCCGATGCGCCTTCTTCCTCGAGAATTGCCAGCAGGCTGCCGGCCAGATCCGCCTGGCGGAAGTCCAGTGGCGAGAGGTTGACCGCGATGCGCAATGCGTGCCCCATGGCGTGCCAGCGACAAGCCTGGCGGCAGGCTTCGCGAAACACCCAGCGGGTCGCCTCGATGATCATGCCGCTGTCTTCCAGCACCGGGATGAACACCCCGGGCGGCACCAGGCCTCGCTCCGGCGAGTTCCAGCGCAGCAGGGCCTCCATGACTTCCGGTTCACCCTGGGCGTTGACCTGCGGCTGGTAGTGGAGCACGAACTCGTCGTGATCCAGTGCACGGCGTAGCGCCTGCTCCAGTTCATGGCGTTGCGCGGCGGCTTCGCTTAGGGATTCGTTGTAGAAGACCGTGTAGTTGCGCCCCGCGTCCTTGGCCGAATACAGCGCCAGGTCCACCTGCTTGAGCAGGTCGCTGGCACTGTGCCGGCCGTCGCTGATGGCAACGCCGATGCTCGGGCTGACGTAGCACTCGTACTGGCCGATGCGCACCGGCGGCTGGAAGCCTTCGATGATGCACTGGGCCAGCTGCTCGGCGCGGGCGTGGTCGCTGCCGTCGAGCAGCAGCATGAATTCGTCGCCGCCGCTGCGTGACAGCAGCGCATGCTCGGGCATCAGCCGGCCCAGGCGGTCGCCGATCTGCACCAGCAGCTTGTCGCCGATCTCATGGCCGAGACTGTCGTTGATGCGCTTGAAGTGGTCCAGGTCGAGGTAGAGCAGCGTCAGCGGCAGGCGCGCCGCGAGCAGCTGTTCGAGGCGCTGCACCAGGTAGTTGCGATTGGCCAGCTGCGTCAGCGGATCGAAGTGGGCAAGAAAGCGCAGACGCTGTTCGGCGCGCAGGCGATCGCTGATGTCGCGCAGCAGCACGAGGAAATGGCGAACGCCGTAGCGCTGGAATGGCGTGCAGCTGATCTCCAGCGGCACCTCCCGATCATGACGGCGACCGGTCAGCTCCAGCGGCGTGTTCGCCGGGGTGCTCAGCAGCCGGGTGGTGGCGTCGCTTTCCAGCAGGCGATCACTCGGCAGGTTGCCCAGCAGCTCCGCCGGGGTACAGCCGAACAGCGCTGCCGCCGCAGGGTTGGCCTGCAGCACGCGCAGCTCGCGGTCGACCACCAGCATGCCGATCGGCGCGGTGTCCACCAGGTCGCGGAACAGCTGCTCGCTTTCGCTGAGCGCCAGTTGGCGCTCGTGCAGCTGGTTCATCATCCGATTGAGGGTTCTGGCCAGCCGGGCGATCTCGTCGCGGCCGCCGACCGACAGGTTCTGCGGTTGCTGATCAATGGCGAACTGGCGTGCGGCCTGGTCGATGCGGGCCAGGCGGCGTGTCAGCAGGCGACCGTAGAGGCGGTTGAGGATCACGCCAAGCAACAACAGCAGGGCCAGCGTTTGCACGAGGTAGAACCAGGCCTCGCGCTTGGTCTGCGCTAGCATCGGCGCGAAGTCGTACGCCACCAGCAGCGCTTCGCGCAGCGGCGTGCCGTCCTGGGCGACGCGGTCCAGCGGGTAGATCGCCAGCTGCCTGGAGCCTTTGCCGAACCAGCCCGCGCGGCCGCCGTTCACCTGCTTGGCGAGCTCACCGGCATCGATCAGCGTCAGGCGCTCGGGGGACAGGCCCAGCTGGGTCGTGGCGATCACCTGTAGCCCACGGTCGATCACCATCGCCCAGCGCACGCCTTCCAGGCTGGCCAGATCGGCCAGCTCGGTTTCCAGCTCGGCGTTGCGGCCGAGGCGGCGATGATCGCTCAGGCTGCTCTGCAGCAGGGAAAGATGCTGCGAGGTGTGGTTGCGCCAGTCGGCGAGGTTTTCCTCGATACGGGTCGGCAGGTGCCAGGCGGTCAGCATGACCGTGAACAGCAGACCGAAGATGCCCAGCAGCAGGGGCATTGATCGACGCAGCGACAAACTTGTCAGCATTTTCGACCCTCGCAGCGAGCGATCAGATTGACCGGGTTCGAACCGTTGAGCAGCCGGCGTTCGCGCAGATACTGGCTGAGCTGGCCGATGCTCTGCTGCAACTGGCCCTCGTCGAACCATTCACGGTTGACGGCGCGATCACCCATCAACAAGCCGTCAAGGGTGACCTGCAGTGCCATCGGCGTCAGGCCGAGGCGCGCATGCAGGCGTGGATCGGTTTCACCGCGATTGTCCTGCCAGGTGCGCAGCGCATCGAACCAGAGGGCCCGGAGGCGCCGGCGCTGCTCGTGGGTGACGCGTTGCCGGTCGACCACCAGTACGTCGACGATCTCGCCCGGCAGCTGGCGGCTATCGAAGATGCGCCGGGCGCCCTTGCTTTCCAGCGCCGGGCCCTCCGAAGCAAAGGTGATGACAGCGTCGACATCGCCGGCGGCGAAGGCGGCGGTCTGCTCATGCACCGGCAGGCTGACCACCTGCAGATCGTCGATCCGCAGCCCGGCCTGATCCAGCACGCGGGAAAGGAAGTAGGCGCCCAGCGCAGTGTTCTCCACGCCAATGCGCTGGCCGGCCAGGTCCTTCAGGTTGGTCAGCGGCGCGCGGGCGAACAGCGCATCGGCGCCCGCTGAGACGTTGGTGACCAGAATGATCTCCAGGTCGAGCTCCGCCGCGCTGTCCTGCAGCAGCAGCGTTTCGTCGAGGGTGAGCATGGCGGCGTCCAGCATGCCGTTGCGAAAGCCGCGCAGCACACCTGTGGTGTTCGGGTATTCCACCAGACGGATGCCACTGGGGGCAGTCCAGCCCAGATCGTCCGCCAGATAGATCGGCGCATAGCCAAGCCAGCGGTTGCTGCCGATACGGATCGAATCCGATTCGGGCTGGCAGCCGAGCAAGGCGACAAACAACAGCAAGAGGATTGAGCCCCGAACCATGCGATCACTCCGTGATACCTGTTAGCCACCATAGCGAAACCGTACGGTCACGGGAATCCCTTCGAAAGCAGGGGATATAGGCACGCCGTATCGGCGGTGCGCTGAATCGCATCAGCGCCGCTCGTCTGCAGCGGCGCCGTGCTCAACTCCGGCAAGTGGCACGGGCATAGTCGGTGATCAACCTGGGCAGGTTTTCCAGGGCCTCGGTGCTCTGGGCGGCACCGATCTGCAGCGCCTCCTTGGGCATGCCGAAAACCACGCAGCTGGCTTCGTCCTGGGGCCGGCGTGCAGGTGCTCGCTCGCTCGGGCGCCGCAGAATCGTCCAGACGGTTGTGCCGGGTAGGCGAGCCGAGCGGTGCCCGGCTCACCAGCACCTAGACAGCCGTCAGCGCGCCCCTTCGAGCTGCTTGCGCTTGGCCCGTCGCGCCAGCATGTTCAGCACCTCGATGCCCGCCGAGAACGCCATGGCGGCATAGACGTAGCCTTTCGGCACGTGGGCGCCGAAGCCTTCGGCGATCAGGGTCATGCCGATCATCAGCAGGAACCCCAGGGCCAGCATGACCACTGTCGGGTTGTCGTTGATGAACTTGGCGAGCGGGTTGGCCGCCACCAGCATCACGGTCACCGCAACGATTACCGCGACCACCATGATGGCCACATGGTCGGTCATGCCGACGGCGGTGATGATGCTGTCGATGGAAAACACCAGGTCCAGCAGCAGGATCTGCGCGATTGCCGAGCCGAAGCCCATGGTGACCGCATTGCCGACCGACTTGCCCTCGAACATGTCGCCGCCCGGCGTCGGGTCCATGCTGTGGTGGATTTCCTTGGTCGCCTTCCACAGCAGGAACAGGCCGCCGGCGATCAGGATCATGTCCTTCCAGGAGAAGGCATGGCCGAACGCCTCGAAGACCGGCTCGGTCAACTGGACGATCCAGGCCACGGTCCCCAGCAGGCCCAGGCGCATGATCAGGGCCAGGCCGATGCCGATGCGTCTGGCCCGCTCGCGATGCTGCTCCGGCAGCTTGTTGGTCAGGATCGAAATGAAGATCAGGTTATCGATGCCGAGTACCACCTCCATGGTGATCAGCGTGGCCAGGGCCACCCAGGTGGTGGGTTCGGAAAAAAGCTGGATGAGCGATTCCATCGGAAATCTCGGGCTGGTGGCAGTCAGCCTCCGCGCGCAGCTGCACGGGGCGGCGAATCTTAGCGATAACGCTGTTCGTAGCGATGCAGATTGAGAGGCTGATTTGTATCAAGTCGTTCCCGACTTGGGAGCCGACAGAACTGCGGCGGCGAGCGCCGTGGGAACGGGACGTAGCCAGAGGAAAGCGTGCCGAATTGCAGGCATTAAAAAGCCGGCTTGTGGCCGGCTTTCAGGGGGTGGCGTTGGCTTATTTTTGGTAAGCCGCAACCGCCTTGGTGATTGCGGCACGGGCGGCGTCGGCGCCTTCCCAGCCTTCGACCTTGACCCACTTGCCCTTCTCGAGATCCTTGTAGTTCTCGAAGAAGTGCTTGATCTGCTCGATCAGCAGCGGTGGCAGGTCGGTGTATTCCTTCACGTCCTTGTACAGCTGGGTCAGCTTGTCGTGCGGGACGGCGATCAGCTTGGCGTCACCGCCGGCTTCGTCGGTCATGTTCAGCACGCCGACCGGACGGCAGCGGATGACCGAGCCCGGGGCAACCGGGTAGGGGGTCACGACCAGCACGTCGAGGGGGTCGCCGTCATCGGCCAGGGTGTGCGGGATGAAACCGTAGTTGGCCGGGTAGAACATCGGGGTGGCCATGAAGCGGTCGACGAACAGGCAGTCGGTGTCGTGATCGATTTCGTACTTGATCGGCGCATGGTTGGCCGGGATCTCGATGGCGACGTAGATGTCGTTCGGCAGGTCTTTGCCAGCCGGGACTTTGCTGTAGCTCATGAACGATGGGCTCCTGATCGGCCAGCGCGGCCTGGGGGCGGAAAAAAGTGGGCGCGATTATAGGCGCAATGTCGCGTGCAATGCACGCCGGCTTCGACGCGCCCGGGCTACGCAGGTTCCCGGTAGGCAGGGTGTTCGGCCTGCAGGCGTTGCAGGCGCGCCAGCGGGTCCTGCCGGTAGAACTCCGCCAGCTGCGCATAGACCTCGGGAAAGGCTTGCTGCAGCACGTCCGGTGCGCTGAAGAAGTACTCGCTGGTAACGGCGAAGAACTCTGCCGGGTTCTCGGCGGCGTAGGGGTCGATCGGCGTCTCGGCATCCGGGTCGGCGTCGAGCGTGTGATCGAGCTGGTCGTAGGCCCGCTGCATGGCGCTGGCCCAGGCGTCGATGCGCATCTGCCGGTGCAGCGGCGGCAGGCCGTTGGCATCGCCGTTGAGCATGTCCAGCTTGTGCGCCAGTTCGTGGATCACCAGGTTGTAGGCCTCCCAGCCGCCGCTTTCCTGCACCCCGGGCCAGGCCAGGATCACCGGGCCCTGCAGCCAGGCTTCGCCGCTGTGTTCGGCGTCCCATTCATGCTCGACGCCGGCGGCATCGCGGTGCTTCTGCGGGCTGAGGAAATCATCGGGGTAGATCACGATCTCGTGGAAGCCGTGGTACCAGCCGAGGTCCGCCAGGTGCAGCAGGGGCAGTTGCGCCTGCAGCGCCAGGCGCAGACGGTCCTCGGCCTGTAGCTCGACGCCGGGCAGCGCGGTGAGGCGCTTGTCGTGCAGGAACAGCACGGCGCGCTCACGCAGGCGGGCGAGTTCGTCGTCGCCGAGACCGTCGAGAATCGGCAGGCTGTCGAGCACCCGCTGCCACAGATCGACATCGACCGGGTTGCGAGCGAGGATGCGTTTGCGCTGCCAGGCGCGAAAGGACCACATGGCTGATGTTTCCAGCGGGGCGGGGCGCTCACCATAAGCGCGGCGTTCACCAGCGGCAAGCCGGACCTCGGCTGCCATGAAAGCCCGCGACCGCCTCTGCGAAACACCGGTGGGATCGCCGGGCGGCTGCTACGGTGAGTACTCCGGGCGAGTGGCGCTACTGCTGGCCTTGCCCGCCGAACCCTGTAGACGAGGAGCCTGCCATGCGTGAACAGAACCGCCCAGGGGGACTTTCCCTGATCAACCCGCCGGGCTTGTACGACCCCGCCCCGAACGGCTATTCCCATGTGGCGCTGTTGCCGCCCGGCGCGCGACTGGCCTTCATCGCCGGGCAGGGCGGTGAAACCGCCGACGGACAGCTGTCCGAGGACTTCCGCCAGCAGGTGCGCCAGGCGCTGCGCAACCTGTGTATCGCCATCGAGGCCGCGGGCGGTACACCGCAGCAGATTGCCAGGCTCGGTGTACTGATCGTCGATCACAGCGAAGCGCGGCTGCAGGTGTTCGGCGACGAACTCGCGCGGGCGCTGGGGCCGGGTCCGAAGCCGGCCTGTACGCTGATTCCCGTGCCGCGTCTGGCACTGGACGGCATGCTGTTCGAGATCGACGCGGTGCTGTTGCTGGCGGCCGGCTGAGCGTGCCGTCGGTCGGCGCGTCACGGGACTGTCAAGCGGGACGGGTACATCGGAATGACCCCCCACTCGCCAGGAGACTTCCGAAATGACCGCACCGGATCAAAAGCGCCGCCAATTGCTGCAGGGTATCGGCGCCGGCCTCGCCCTGCCGGCCCTGGGCGTCGCGCCTGCCATCATCGCCGCGCCGCGGGCGTGCCCGCAGATGCTTGACGGCGTGCAGTCCGGCGACGTGACGGACGATCGCGCGCTGATCTGGAGCCGCTGCGACCGCCCTGGCCGGCTGATCGTCGAGTGGGATACGCGCAGCCGCTTCGGCAACCCGCGGCGCATGGTGTCCTCCGTAACCGATGCCGGTCAGGACTTCACCGCCCGCGTCGACCTGCGTGGGCTGCCGGCGGATCAGTCGATCTTCTACCGGGCACGTTTCGAGGATGCCCGCAGCGGCGTGCTCAGCGAGCCCTGGTTCGGCCACCTGCGCAGCGCCGCGAAGCGCCCGCGCGATATCCGCTTCGTCTGGGGCGGCGACACCTGCGGCCAGGGCTACGGTATCAACCCGGACTTCGGCGGTATGCGCATCTACGAAAGCATGCGTCGGCGGCGGCCGGACTTTTTCCTGCACAGTGGCGACGTGATCTACGCCGACGGGCCGATTCCCGCCGAGGTGACCGCCGAGGACGGCAGCATCTGGCGCAACCTGGTCACCGAAGAGAAGAGTAAGGTTGCCGAGACGCTGCACGAGTTTCGCGGCAACTACCGCTACAACCTGCTGGACGAGAACCTGCGGGCCTTCAATGCCGAGGTACCGCAGATCTGGCAGTGGGACGATCACGAGGTGACCAACAACTGGTCGCCGAGCAAGGAGCTGGACGACCGCTACCGGCAGGTTCGCGACATCGACACCCTGGTCCGCCGTGCGCGTCAGGCCTACCTGGAATACGCGCCGATGCGCGTGGCCCGCGGCGACAAGCTCGGGCGCATCTATCGCAAGGTCAGCTATGGGCCGTTGCTGGACGTATTCGTGCTGGACATGCGCAGCTACCGCGGGCCGAACACCGATAATCTGCAGAGCGAGCAGGGCGCGCAGACGGCTTTCCTCGGCCGTGAGCAGTTGCGCTGGCTCAAACGCGAGCTGCGCGCCTCGCGGGCGACCTGGAAAGTGATTGCCGCCGACATGCCCATCGGCCTGCATGTGCCGGACGGCGTGGATGCCCAGGGCATGCGTCGCTGGGAGGCGATCGCCAACGGTGACGACGGTCAGGCGCTCGGTCGCGAGCTGGAAATCGCCGAGCTTCTCGCCTTCATCCAGCGTGCGCGGGTGCGCAACACCGTCTGGCTGACCGCCGATGTGCACTATTGCGCCGCGCACCACTACCACCCCAACCGCGCCGCTTTCCAGCAGTTCGAGCCGTTCTGGGAGTTCGTCGCAGGCCCTTTGAACGCCGGCAGCTTCGGACCGAACCCGCTGGATGGCACCTTCGGCCCGGAGGTGGTGTTCCAGAAGGCGCCGCCGACGGCGAACAGCTCGCCGCGGGCAGGCTTCCAGTTCTTCGGCGAGGTGGAGATCGACGCGCAGACCGCTGCGTTGCAGGTCAGCCTGCGCGACATCGACGGCGCGGTGGTCTACAGCCAGACGCTGGAGCCCTGGCAGCCGGCCTGATGCCGGCTAGCCGAGCAGGAAGTTGCCGGCGCGCGGCTGACCGTCCAGCGCCGGCACGTCGGCCTCGTCCTTGAGCTGGACGCCGGAGAGCTGTCGGCGGCTGGCTTCGCGCATCAGGTAGAGCAGGCGGTGCGCGGCCAGGTTGTAGCTCAGCCCCTCGGGGCGGATGTTGGAGATGCAGTTGCGCTGCGCATCGTGCCGGCCGACCTGCGGTGCCCAGGTGAAGTAAAGGCCCAGGCTGTCCGGCGAGCTGAGGCCCGGTCGCTCCCCGAGCAGGATCACCACCATGCGCGCCTTGAGGCGCTGACCGATCTCGTCGGCCACCGCCACGCGGCCCTGTTCCACCAGCGCGACGGGACCGAGGGACCAGCCTTCGGCCTGGCATTGTTCGGCGATCTTCAGTGCCATGGGTGCCGCATGACGCTGCACGGCCAGGGCCGAAAGGCCATCGGCGATCACCAGCGCCAGGTCGCAGCCGTCGCCGGCCTCGGCGTCGAGCGTGGCGGCGCTGGTTTCGTCGAGGCGTCGGCCGAGATCAGGGCGTTGTAGATAGGTCTGGCGGTCGCTGGCGGCGCTGTGTAGCGGCAGGCAGGCGAGGCCGTGCTTGTCCAGCTCGGCGGTCAGCGCGGCGCAGTCCAGCGGCAGGTGCACGGCATCACGGGCCTGCGCGTGGGCGAACTGGAAATCCAGTTGCGCCACCGTCGGCAGACTGGTGCCGGCACGGCCAAGGGCGATGCGCGCCGGGGTCAGCTGGCGCAGGTGCTGCCAGGGATTGGGGATGTGGTTCATTGCGGCTCCCGATGGTCGATACGCAGGCCCAGGCGTCGGGCGCTCTTGGCGGCGGCCTCGTCGGCGAAGCCGTGCGCGGCCACTGTGCGGTCGAGGCCGCTGCCGGATTTGCCCTGGCATCTCATGCCTGCTGCTCCAGCGCCCGGCGGAAGGCTTCGGGCAGGTCACGGCCGAGCTGCAGGCGATTGCCGTCCTGTCTGAGGATCTGCATCTTCGCCAGCCATTCCTCGAATTCCGGGGCGGGCCGCAGGCCGAGCACCTGACGCACGTAGAGGGCGTCGTGGAAGGAGGTGGTCTGGTAGTTGAGCATCACGTCGTCCGAGCCCGGGATGCCCATGATGAAGTTGATGCCCGCCGTGCCGAGCAGGGTCAACAGCATGTCCATGTCGTCCTGGTCGGCTTCGGCGTGGTTGGTGTAGCAGATGTCGCAACCCATGGGCACGCCGAGTAGCTTGCCGCAGAAGTGGTCCTCCAGCCCGGCGCGGATGATCTGCTTGCCGTTGTAGAGGTATTCCGGGCCGATGAAGCCGACCACGGTGTTCACCAGCAGCGGCTTGTAGCGGCGCGCGACGGCGTAGGCGCGGGCTTCGCAGGTCTGCTGATCGACGCCGTGATGGGCGTTGGCCGACAGCGCGCTGCCCTGGCCGGTCTCGAAATACATGAGGTTGTCGCCCAGGGTGCCGCGCTTCTGCGACAGGCCGGCCTCGTAGCCTTCCTGCAGCGTTGCCAGATTGATGCCGAAGCTGGCGTTGGCCGCCTCGGTGCCGGCGATGGACTGGAACACCAGGTCCAGCGGCGCGCCGCGGTTGATCGCCTCGATGGAGGTGGTGACGTGGGTGAGGATGCAACCCTGGGTCGGGATCTCGTAGCGGCTGATCACCGCGTCGAGCATCTTCAGCAGCTCGCAGATGCCAGCGGTGCTGTCGGTGGCCGGGTTGATGCCGATCACCGCGTCGCCGTTGCCGTAGAGCAGGCCGTCGAGAATGCTCGCGGCGATGCCGGCGCCGTCGTCGGTGGGATGGTTCGGCTGCAGCCGGGTGGACATGCGTCCGGCCAGGCCGATGCTGTTGCGAAAGCGGGTGACGACGCGGACCTTCTGCGCGACCAGGATCAGGTCCTGCACGCGCATGATCTTCGACACCGCGGCGACCATTTCCGGCGTCAGCCCCGGTGCGAGGGCTTTCAGCGACGACTCGTCCGCCTCCTCGCCGAGCAGCCAGTTGCGGAAATCGCCCACGGTCAGGTGGCTGATCGGCGCGAAGGCGGCGGCGTCATGGCTGTCGATGATCAGCCGGGTGACTTCATCGCTTTCGTAGGGGATCAGTGCTTCTTCGAGAAAACGCCTGAGCGGCACATCGGCCAGGCACATCTGCGCCGCCACTCGCTCGGCGTCGCTGCCCGCCGCGACCCCGGCGAGCAGGTCGCCGGAGCGCGCCGGGCTGGCCTTGGCCATCACCTCGCGCAGATCGTCGAAGCGCCAGGTGGTGCCGCCCACGCTGTGCGAGTACGTCATGGCTGCTCTCCCTACTTGAGTGTCGCCTCGGCCTGCTCGATCGCCGCGAACTCTTCTTCCGGCGTGCCGGCCACCAGATGGTGTCGACTGTAGATCGCGAAATAGGCGATGAAGATCCCGTAGATGATCGCGGCGCCGATCACCACCCGCGGGTCGACCAGGAAGCCCGCGATAACCGCGATGCAGGCCAGTACCAGCGCCACGCCCGAGGTGACGATGCCGCCGGGTGTCCTGTACGGGCGATGCAGATCCGGCCGGCGCAGGCGCAGCACGATGTGCGAGGCCATCATCAACACGTAGGAGATGGTCGCGCCGAACACCGCGACGAGGATCAGCAGATCGCCCTGACCGGTCAGCGAGAGCAAAAAACCGATCACACCAGGGATCACCAGGGCCAGCACCGGCGCCTTGTTCTTGTTGGTCAGCGAGAGGTTGCGCGGCAGGTAGCCGGCCCGCGACAGGGCAAAGATCTGCCGCGAGTAGGCGAAGATGATCGAGAAGAAGCTGGCGATCAGCCCGGCCAGGCCGACCAGGTTGACGAAGCCGCTCATCCAGGTGGACGAGCCGTAGGCCGTGGTCAGCGCTTCCACCAGCGGGTTGCCTGATGCCACCAGGGTGCTGGAGCCGGCGCCGCCAGGGCCGACCAGCAAGATCAGCCCGGCGAAGGCAACCAGTATCAGCATGGCGCCGATCAGCCCGCGGGGCATGTCGCGCTGCGGGTTCTTGGTTTCCTCGGCGGCCAGCGGCACGCCTTCGATGGCGAGGAAGAACCAGATCGCGTAGGGGATCGCCGCCCAGATGCCGACATAGCCGTAGGGCAGGAAGTTGCTGGCACCGGCAGCGGTGGTCGGCGCGATATCGAGCAGCTTGTCCACCGAGAAGTGCGGCACCATGGCGACGATGAACACCGCCAGGGCAAGGGCGGCGACGGCGGTGATGATGAACATCAGCTTCAGCGCCTCGCCGACGCCGAAGATATGGATGCCGATGAAGACGATGTAGAAGGCCAGATAGATCATCCAGCCGCCGATGCCGAACAGTGACTCGCAATAGGCGCCGATGAACACGGCGATCGCCGCCGGCGCGATGGCGTATTCGATGAGGATCGCCGTGCCGGTGAGGAAGCCGCCCAATGGGCCGAAGGCGGTGCGGGCAAAACCGTAGCCGCCGCCCGCGGTCGGGACCATCGAGGACAGCTCGGCCAGCGAGAAGCACATGCACAGGTACATGGTCGCCATCAGCAGTGTGGCGATGAACAGCCCGCCCCAACCGCCCTGGGCGAGGCCGAAGTTCCAGCCGGCGTAGTCGCCGGAAATCACATAGGCGACGCCAAGGCCGACCAGCAGCACCCAGCCGGCGGCGCCTTTCTTCAGTTCGCGTTCCTGGAAATAGCTACTGCCAACGGTTTCGAAATCGATTGCGTGGTGCGGTGGCGTTGAACTGCTGTGTTCGAGAGCCATGGGGGAATCCTCTTGGACGGGTTGGCACCTCTCTCCCTAGCAAGCGTCATGCCCCGGCACCGGAATACGGGATTCCCGGTGTTTTGTCGGTGGATGTCGGCAGGAACGCACCTTTTGCGGGCTCCACAGCACCACGGCGGAGCCCGGCAGGCGTCTTGTTCGAACGCGCGGTGAGCCGAAGCCCACCGTGCTCAGCCCATCAGAAGAAGCCCAGCGGATTGATGTCGTAGCTCACCAGCAGGTTCTTGGTCTGCTGATAGCTGTCGAGGATCATCTTGTGCGTCTCGCGACCGACGCCCGACTTCTTGTAACCACCGAACGCCGCGTGCGCCGGGTAGAGGTGGTAGCAGTTGGTCCAGACACGTCCGGCCTTGATCGCCCGGCCCATGCGGTAGGCGCGGTTGATGTCGCGGGTCCAGACGCCGGCGCCGAGGCCGTACTCGGTGTCGTTGGCGATGGCCAGCGCCTCGGCCTCGTCCTTGAAGGTGGTGACGCCGATCACCGGGCCAAAGATCTCCTCCTGGAACACGCGCATCTTGTTGGTACCCTTGAGCAGGGTCGGCTGGATGTAATAACCGGTGGCGAGCGAGCCTTCGAGTTTCTCAGCCGCCCCGCCGGTGAGCACTTCGGCGCCTTCTTCCTGGGCGATCTTCAGGTAGGACATGATCTTGTCGAACTGCTGCTGGCTGGCCTGGGCGCCAACCATGGTGTCGGTGTCCAGCGGGTCGCCGCGCTTGATCTGCGCGACCTTTTTCATCACCGCTTCCATGAACGGCGCGTAGATCGACTCCTGCACCAGTGCGCGGGACGGGCAGGTGCACACCTCGCCCTGGTTGAAGAAGCCAAGCACCAGCCCCTCGGCGGCCTTCTCGATGAAGGCCGGTTCGGCCTGCATGATGTCCTCGAAGTAGATGTTCGGGCTCTTGCCGCCCAGCTCCACGGTGCTCGGGATGATGTGCTCGGCGGCGCGCTTCATGATGTGCGAGCCCACCGGGGTAGAGCCGGTGAAGGCGATCTTGGCGATGCGCTTGCTCGAGGCCAGTGCTTCGCCGGCTTCCCGGCCGTAGCCGTGCACCACGTTGAGCACCCCCGGCGGCAGCAGGTCGCCGATGCATTCGAGCAGCACGTTGATGCCCAGCGGGGTCTGCTCGGCCGGTTTGAGCACCACGCAGTTCCCAGCGGCCAGCGCCGGGGCGAGCTTCCAGGCGGCCATCAGGATCGGGAAGTTCCACGGGATGATCTGCCCCACCACGCCCAGCGGCTCGTGGAAATGGTAGGCCGCGGTGTGTTCGTCGATCTCCGCGCTGGTGCCTTCCTGGGCACGGATGCAACCGGCGAAATAGCGGAAGTGGTCGGCGGCCAGCGGGATATCGGCGTTGAGCGTCTCGCGCACCGCCTTGCCGTTGTCCCAGGTCTCGGTGATGGCGAGCATCTCCAGGTTCTGCTCGATGCGGTCGGCGATCTGCAACAGGATCAGCGAACGCGCCTGGACGCTGGTCTTGCCCCAGGCATCGGCGGCGGCATGGGCGGCGTCCAGGGCCTTCTCGATGTCGGCGGCGTCGGAGCGCGGGAACTCGGCGATGGGCTGACCGTTGACCGGGGAAAGGTTGGTGAAATACTGACCACCGGCCGGCTCGACGAACTGGCCGTTGATGTAATTGCCGTAGCGGGATTTGAAGGAAACGACAGCGCCTTCGCTGCCGGGATGGGCGTAACGCATGATGAGTCTCCGGTCTTGTAATTGTGATGACTGCTGTCTTTCAGCGTAGAACAGGCTCCGTTCGTCGGCAGGCGAGGCGACGTGCGGTGCGACCGCCCCGCAGCGGACCCTGTGCTAATCTGCGCCGCAGTTTTCCAGCGTCGAATGCGCGGCCATGCCGTCTGGCGCGGCGTCTTTCAGAGGTCATCAATGCATATCCATATTCTCGGCATCTGCGGCACCTTCATGGGTTCGCTCGCGGTGCTGGCCAAGGAACTCGGCCATCGCGTCACCGGCTCCGATGCCAACGTCTATCCGCCGATGAGTACCCAGCTCGAGGCTCAGGGTATCGAGCTGATGCAGGGCTACGAGCCGGCGCATCTGGAACCGGCACCCGATCTGGTGGTGGTGGGCAACGCCATGTCGCGTGGCAACCCGGCAGTGGAATACGTGCTGAACAAGGGGCTGCCCTATGTCTCCGGCCCGCAATGGCTGGCCGATCACGTGCTGCAGGGTCGCTGGGTACTGGCGGCGGCCGGCACCCATGGCAAGACCACCACCAGCAGCATGCTGGCCTGGGTGCTGGAACATGCCGGCATGAGCCCGGGCTTTCTCATCGGTGGTGTGCCGCAGAACTTCGGCATCTCCGCACGGCTCGGCGGTACGCCGTTCTTCGTGGTGGAGGCCGACGAGTACGACAGCGCCTTCTTCGACAAGCGCAGCAAATTCGTCCATTACCGCCCGCGCACCGCGATCCTGAACAATCTGGAGTTCGATCACGCGGATATCTTCCCGGATCTCGCCGCCATCGAGCGGCAGTTCCATCATCTGGTGCGCACCGTGCCAGGCGAGGGGCTGATCATCCATCCCGAGCCGGAAACGGCGCTCAAGCGCGTCATCGGTATGGGCTGCTGGACGCCGGTGCAGACCACTGGCGACGGCGGCCAGTGGCAGGCGAAGCTGCTCAGCGCCGACGGCTCGCGCTTCGAAGTGATCTTCGACGGCGAGGTGCAGGGCGTGGTGGAGTGGGAGCTGACCGGCCGGCACAACGTCAACAATGCGCTGGCGACGCTGGCGGCGGCACGGCATGTCGGCGTGCTGCCGAAGCAGGGCGCCGAGGCGCTGAGCGAATTCCGTAGCGTCAAGCGGCGCATGGAGAAGGTCGCCGAGGTCAATGGCGTGATCATCTATGACGACTTCGCCCATCACCCGACCGCCATCGCCACCACCCTCGACGGCCTGCGCAAGCGCGTCGGCGATACGCCGATCATCGCCGTGGTCGAGCCGCGTTCGAACTCGATGAAGCTCGGCGCGCACCGCGAGGGCCTGGCCGAGTCGGTGGCGCTGGCCGATCAGGCGATCTGGTACGCACCGGCCAACCTCGGCTGGGATCTCGCCGCGACCGTCGCCGGCTCGCCGGTGCCGACCACGGTCTGCGATTCGCTGGAGGCGATCATTACCAAAGTGAAAGCCGATGCCGTGCCGGGCACCCAGGTGGTGGTGATGAGCAATGGCGGTTTCGGTGGGTTGCACGGCCAATTGGCCGCCGCACTGGCGTAGGTTGGAAATCGCCGCAGGCATTTCCACGCGAATGGCATCAGGAGCAAATTGAATGAGCGGACCGGAACGCATCACCTTGGCCATGACCGGCGCCTCCGGCGCGCAGTACGGTCTGCGCCTGCTCGATTGCCTGATCCAGGAAGACCGCGAGGTGCACTTCCTGATTTCCAAGGCCGCGCAACTGGTGATGGCCACCGAGACCGACGTGGTGCTGCCGGCCAAGCCGCAGGCCATGCAGGCCTTCCTCTCCGAGTACACCGGTGCCGCCGCCGGGCAGATCCGTGTGTTCGCCAAGGAGGACTGGATGGCCCCGCCGGCGTCCGGCTCCGGCGCACCGACGGCGATGGTGGTGGTGCCCTGTTCCACCGGCACGCTGTCGGCAATCGCCACCGGCGCCTGCAACAACCTGATCGAACGCGCCGCCGACGTCACCCTCAAGGAGCGCCGCCAGCTGATTCTGGTGCCACGCGAGGCGCCCTATTCGAGCATTCATCTGGAAAACATGCTCAAGCTGTCGAATCTGGGCGCGGTGATCCTGCCGGCCTCGCCCGGCTTCTATCACCAGCCGCAAAGCATCGACGACCTGGTGGATTTCGTCGTCGCGCGCATCCTCAACCTGCTCAACATTCCCCAGGACATGCTGCCGCGCTGGGGCGAGCACCATATCGTCAGCGATGACTGAGATGATCGGTCGGGCGCTGCTGGTACTGACGACGCTGAGCGTGCTGGGTGGCTGCGCCACGGTGCGCACGCTGGACGCGGCCAAGCCCGGCGCGCCGATCATCTATTCCGGCACGCGTCTGGACTGGTACAGCCTCAACGGCGGCTGCTGCCCGCTGGATCGCTTCGGTGCCGTGGCACCCAAGCATGCCGCGCTCGATCTGCCGGCCAGCGCCTTGCTGGACACGCTGTTGCTGCCCTTCGCCGTCGCGGCGGAGCTGGGCCTCGGGCTCGGTGTACGCGGCGGGCTCTGATTGCCGGCAACCGCGGCATAACTGATCTGGGTCCAGGCAAGCTCGCGGCCGCACAGGCATAGTTGACGGGTCCGCGCCACAAGGAGAAACGGTGTGAAAGACCGCGCTCAGTTCCATTTCAACTACTGGATGATCGCCATCCTGGTGTTTCTCGGCCTCCAGTACCTGCTGTCGGCGCAGCAGGAGGTGGCGACCATCCCCTACAGCGAGTTCGAGCAGCACCTCAAGGAAGGGCGCATCGAAGAACTGGCCATCACGGACCGGCGCATCGAAGGCCGGCTCAAGGAGCCCCTGGCCGGCGGTCAGCGTCGTTTCATCACCAACCGCGTCGAGCCGCAGCTGGCCGAGCATCTGCAGCAGTACCCGGTACGCTACACCGGCAAGGTGGAAAGTACGCTGGTGCGCGACCTGCTGTCGTGGATCATCCCGGCGGCGATGTTCTTCGGCATCTGGCTGTTCCTGCTCAAGCGCATCGGCAGCGGCCTGGGTGGCGGCGGCATGATGCAGATCGGCAAGAGCAAGGCGCGGGTCTACGTCGAGACCGACATGAAGGTGAGCTTCGCCGATGTTGCCGGCGTGGATGAGGCCAAGGACGAGCTCAAGGAAATCATCGAGTTCCTGCGCGACCCGCAAACCTACGGCCGCCTCGGCGGGCGCATGCCCAAGGGCGTGCTGCTGGTCGGCCCGCCGGGCACCGGCAAGACGCTGCTGGCGCGCGCCGTGGCGGGCGAGGCGAAGGTGCCATTCTTCTCCATTTCCGGTTCCGAGTTCGTCGAGCTGTTCGTCGGTGTCGGTGCGGCGCGTGTGCGCGATCTGTTCGAGCAGGCGCGGGCGCAGGCACCGGCGATCATCTTCATCGACGAACTGGACGCCCTCGGTCGCGCCCGCGGTGCCGGCCCCCTGTCCGGCGGGCATGACGAGAAGGAGCAGACGCTCAACCAGCTGCTGGTGGAGATGGACGGCTTCGACACCTCCAGCGGACTCGTCCTGCTGGCGGCCACCAACCGCCCCGAGATCCTCGACCCGGCGCTGCTGCGCGCCGGCCGTTTCGACCGCCAGGTGCTGGTGGACCGGCCGGACAAGGTCGGACGGGTGCAGATTCTCAACGTGCACCTGAAGAAGTCGCGGCTGGGCACCGATGTCGATCCCCAGGCCATCGCCGCGCTGACCCCGGGCTTCACCGGCGCCGACCTGGCCAACCTGGTCAACGAGGCGGCGCTGCTGGCGACCCGGCGCAACGCCGAGGCGGTGGCGATGCAGGACTTCACCGCGGCCATCGAGCGCATCATCGCCGGGCTGGAGAAGCGCAATCGCCTGCTCAACCCGCGCGAGCGCGAGATCGTCGCCTACCACGAGATGGGCCATGCGCTGGTGGCCATGGCGCTGCCGGGCGTCGATCCGGTGCACAAGGTGTCGATCATCCCGCGCGGCATCGGCGCGCTGGGCTACACCATCCAGCGGCCCACCGAGGATCGCTTCCTGATGACCCGCGAGGAGCTGGAAAACAAGATGGCCGTGCTGCTCGGCGGCCGCGCGGCGGAGTGGCTGGTGTTCGCCCATCTGTCCACCGGCGCGGCGGACGACCTGGCCAAGGTCACCGACATCGCCCGCGCCATGGTCACCCGTTACGGCATGTCCACGCGCCTCGGCCATCTGGCGCTGGAGCGTGAGCCCAACGCCTTTCTCGGCAACGAAGCGTTGCTCGGCCTCAAGCCGCAGCACGACTACGCCGAAAGCACCGCTACGGCCATTGACGAGGAAGTGCAGGAGCTGGTGCAGGCGGCCTTCCAGCGCAGCCTGTCGTTGCTCGAGGCACGGCGCGAGCTGCTCGAGCGCTGCGCCCGGCAGTTGCTGCAACAGGAAACGCTGGATGCCGAGGAGCTGCGCCAACTGAGCGCCGCCGCGCCCGACACCGCGGCGCTTCCGGCGCCCTAGTCGGGTGTTTCAGGCTGGTGCGCGACCGGCGTGCTGGGCCAGGGCCCACTCCACATGCTCGCGCACCAGCTCCGACGGATCGTCGCGGCGCGCCTGAAGCGCTTCCAGCACCGGGATGCTCGACGGCGCATTGCCCAGGCCCACCGCGAGATTACGTAGCCAGCGTTCGTAGCCGGCGCGGCGTAGCGGCGAGCCCTCGGTGCGGCTGAGAAACTCCTCTTCCGTCCAGCGGAACAGGGTCGCCAGTTCAGCGTTGTCCAGGCTATGGCGCGGCTGAAAGTCGCTCTGCTCGGTGGGGCGTGCGAAGCGGTTCCAGGGGCAGACGATCTGGCAATCGTCGCAACCGAATACGCGGTTGCCGATCTTGTCGCGCAGCTCGACCGGGATCGGCCCCTTGAGCTCGATGGTGAGGTAGGAAATGCAGCGCCGCGCGTCCAGCAGCCGTTCACCGACGAACGCCTCGGTGGGGCAGATGTCCAGGCAGGCGTGGCAGCTGCCGCAGTGATCGCGGGTCACCGGCTCGTCGACCGGCAGCGCGATGTCGACGAACAGCTCGCCGAGAAAGAACCAGCTGCCGGCCTTGCGGTTGAGTAGCAGGGTGTTCTTGCCGATCCAGCCGAGCCCGGCCTGCTGGCCGGCGGCCTTCTCCAGCACCGGCGCGCTGTCGACGAAGGCACGGAAACCGAACGGACCGACCACCTGCTGAATGCGCTCGGCCAGTTGCTGCAGGCGCTTGCGGATCAGCTTGTGGTAATCCCGGCCCAGGGCATAGCGCGACACATAGGCTTTTTCCGGGTCGGCCAGCTGCTGGCTCATGCGGGTGTCACCGGGCAGGTAGTCCATGCGCAACGAGATGACTCGCAGCGTACCGGGCACCAGTTCGTCCGGCCGCGAGCGCTTGCTGCCGTGGGCGGCCATGTAGTCCATCTCGCCCTGATAGCCCGCCTGGAGCCAGGCCTCGAGGTGCGCCTCGTGCTCGCCAAGGTCGACGCCGGTGATCCCCACCTGCTGGAAGCCGAGCTCGCGGCCCCACTCCTTGATGGAGTCGGCGAGCGCGACGGGATCGAGAGCGGAGCTGGACATCGGAGACTGCGGCGGGAAGTGAGCGGGTGCGTATAATTCTGCCAGACATTCCGCCGCGATGATCCCTGCACCGATGACCAATTCCCTGCCCGTCGCCCTGTACAACGCCACCCAGGTGCGCGAACTCGATGCGCGCCTGATTGCCGCCGGTACGTCCGGTTTCGAACTGATGCAGCGTGCCGCCCATGCCGCCTGGCGCGCGCTGCGCCGGCGCTGGCCCGATGCAGGTGCTGTCACCGTGCTCGCGGGGCGCGGCAACAATGCCGGTGATGGCTACCTGCTGGCGGCGCTGGCGCAGCGCGCTGGCTGGCAGGTGCGGGTGCTGGCGGTGGGCGATCCGCAAACGCTGCAGGGCGACGCGGCGCTGGCCTGCGCCGAAGCGCGAGATTGCGGAGTGCCCATCGAACCCTGGCGAGCGAAGGCGCCGCTGCAGGGCGTGCTGGTGGATGCGCTGCTCGGCACCGGTCTGACCGGCGCGGTGCGCGAGCCCTATGCGAGCGCGATCGCGGCGATCAACGCCAGCGGCCGTCCGGTGCTGGCAATCGACCTGCCCAGCGGGCTGTGCGCCAACACCGGTCAGGTGCTGGGGCAAACAGTGCGCGCCGATCTCAGCGTGACGTTCATTGGCCTCAAGCTCGGCCTGTTCACCGCCGACGGCCCGGATCGCGTCGGCGCGCTGGTGTTCGACGACCTGCAGGCCGACCCGGGAATCGTCGCGCAGGTGGCCAGCGAGGCCGTGCGCCTCGACCACGGCTCGCTGGCGCGGGTCGCACCTCGTTCGCCGACCTCGCACAAGGGCAGTTTCGGCCAGGTGCTGGTGATCGGCGGTGATCTGGGTACCGGCGGCGCCGCGCTGCTCAGCGCCGAGGCTGCGCTGCGCTGTGGGGCCGGCATGGTGACCCTGGCGACCCGCCCGGAGCACGTCAGCGCTTCGCTGGTGCGCCGGCCGGAGGTCATGTGCAAAGGCGTCGAGTCCACCTACAGCCTGACGGCGCTGCTGGAACGTGCCGATGTGCTGGTGGTCGGTCCCGGCCTCGGCCAGGCGCCATGGGGGCGTAGCCTGATTTCCGCGGCTGCGCAGCGCGAGCAGCCGCAGGTCTGGGATGCCGATGCGTTGAACCTGCTCGCTACCGGTGCCGTCGAATTGCCGTCCGGCTGCCTGATCACGCCGCATCCGGGCGAGGCAGCGAGACTGCTGAAGTGTTCGGTCGGCGAGGTGCAGGCCGATCGCCCGGCGGCGGCGCGGGCGCTGGCGCAGCGTTATGGGTGCGTCGCGTTGCTCAAGGGGGCCGGCACGCTGGTCGCGGCGCCGGATGGCCGGCTGGCCCTGTGCGATCGCGGCCATCCGGCGATGGCCAGTGCCGGGCTCGGCGACGTGCTGGCCGGAGTGCTCGGTGCCTTGCTGGCGCAGCAGCTGGCGCCGTTCGAGGCGGCCTGCCTGGGCGCCTGGCTGCACGCCGCCGCCGGTGAGCGCCTTGGCCCGCTGGGGCGCGGCCTGGCCGCCAGTGATCTGATCCCGGTGATTCGTCAGTTGTTCGAGGAGCAGTCGCCATGCCTGAAGTGAATCTGTATGCCGGGGACGAGGCGGCGATGCTCGCACTGGGCGCGCGCATTGCCCGGGTGACCGGTGGTCGGGGAGTTATCTATCTGCATGGCGACCTCGGCGCCGGCAAGACCACGCTGTCACGCGGCCTGATCCGTGGTTTCGGCCACGAGGGCAAGGTCAAGAGCCCGACCTTCACGCTGGTCGAGCCCTACGAACTGGGCGAGGTCCAGGTGTTCCATTTCGATCTGTATCGCCTGGTCGATCCCGAAGAGCTGGAGTTTCTCGGCATCCGCGATTATTTCGAGGGCAACGCGCTGTGCCTGATCGAGTGGCCGGAGCGCGGGGCCGGCATTTTGCCAAAGGCCGACATGGACATTACCATTACGCCGCATGAGGCCGGCCGAACGCTGCGCCTGTCGCCCCATACCGCGCGGGGCGAAGCCTGGTGTGTCGCCCTGACCGACGGAGAGCTATGAATAACATGGGTTTGGGGATGCGCATTCGCACCCTGGTTGTTGGCCTGGTGCTGTCGCTGATGGCGACGGACCTGTTTGCTGCCAGCGATGTGCAGAGCGTGCGTCTGTGGCGTGCGCCGGACAACACCCGCCTGGTGTTCGACCTGTCAGGGCCGGTCGAACACAAGATCTTCACCCTCACCGCACCCGACCGGCTGGTCATCGACGTCACTGGCGCGACGTTGAAGGCCGAGCTCGACAAGCTCGCTCTGCAGAACACGCCGGTCGCGTCCCTGCGCGCCGGTCAGCACGATGCCAACACGCTGCGCGTGGTGGTCGACCTGCATGCACCCGTTTCGCCGAAGAGCTTCAGCCTGGCGCCCAACCAGCAGTATGGGCACCGTCTGGTGGTCGATCTGTTCGACCAGGCCACTGCGGCCCGTGCCGCCACCCAGCCGCCGGCGACCGCCACGCCGTCCACCCCGGCTACTCCGGTCTCGCCGACCCTGCCGGCGGTGAAGCTGCCGGCCACCTCGGGTGGCAAGCGTGACATCGTGATCGCCATCGACGCCGGCCACGGCGGAGAAGACCCGGGCGCCATCGGCCCCGGCAAGGTCTACGAGAAGCACGTGGTGTTGCAGATTTCCAAGGAGCTGCAACGCCAGATCAACGCCGAGAAAGGCTTCCGCGCCGAACTGGTGCGCACCGGCGATTACTTCATCCCGCTGCGCAAACGGACCGAGATCGCCCGCAAGAAGGGCGCCGACCTGTTCGTTTCGATCCACGCCGATGCTGCGCCGCGCTCGGCAGCGTACGGCGCCTCGGTGTTCGCCCTGTCGGACCGCGGCGCCACCTCGGAAACCGCCCGCTGGCTGGCCGACAGCGAAAACCGCTCCGACCTCATCGGTGGTGCCGGCAATGTCAGCCTTGGCGACAAGGATCAGATGCTCGCCGGCGTACTGCTGGATTTGTCGATGACCGCCTCGCTGTCGTCCAGTTTGAACGTCGGGCAGAAGGTGCTCAGCAACATGGGGCGCATCACGCCGCTGCACAAGCGGCGCGTCGAGCAGGCCGGCTTCATGGTGCTGAAGTCGCCGGACATCCCCTCGATCCTGGTCGAGACCGGCTTCATCTCCAATCCGTCGGAAGCCAAGAAACTGCAGACATCCAGTCATCAACAGGCGCTGGCGCGCTCCATTCACAGTGGCGTGCGGCAGTTCTTCCACGAGAATCCGCCGCCGGGGACCTACGTTGCCTGGCTGCGTGATTCCGGCAAGATCGCCGCCGGCCCGCGCGAGCATGTCGTGCGCTCGGGCGAAAGCCTGGCGCTGCTCGCCCAGCGTTATCAGGTCAGCCTGGCCTCGCTGCGCAGCGCCAACAACCTGAGCAACGATGTGATCAAGATCGGCCAGACGCTGAACATTCCCGCTACCACCCTGGCGTCCCAGCCATGACGCAAGCGCCACGCATCCAGCTGCTCAGCCCGCGGCTGGCGAACCAGATCGCCGCTGGCGAGGTGGTCGAACGCCCGGCCTCGGTGATCAAGGAGCTGCTGGAGAACAGCCTGGACTCTGGCGCCGGTCGTATCGAGGTGGACGTCGAGCAGGGCGGGGTCAAGCTGTTGCGGGTTCGCGACGACGGCTGCGGTATACCGCCGGACGACCTTCCGCTGGCCCTGGCCCGCCATGCCACCAGCAAGATCCGCGATCTGGAAGATCTCGAGCGAGTCATGAGCCTGGGCTTTCGCGGCGAAGCGCTGGCCTCGATCAGCTCCGTCTCGCGTCTGACGCTGACCTCGCGTACCGCCGATGCCAGCGAGGCCTGGCAGGTGGAAACCGAGGGGCGCGAAATGGAAGCGCGAGTGCAGCCGGCGGCTCACCCGGTGGGCACTTCGGTGGAAGTGCGTGATCTGTTTTTCAACACGCCGGCACGGCGCAAGTTCCTGCGCACCGAGAAGACCGAATTCGACCACCTGCAGGAGGTCATCAAGCGCCTGGCGCTGGCGCGCTTCGATGTGGCCTTCCATCTGCGCCACAACGGCAAGGGCGTGCTGGCGTTGCATCAGGCCAACGACGACAGCGCCCGTGCGCGGCGCGTCGCTGCGGTATGCGGGCCGGCCTTCCTGGAGCAGGCGCTGCCCATCGAGATCGAACGCAACGGGCTGCGGCTCTGGGGTTGGGTCGGACTGCCGACCTTCTCGCGCAGTCAGGCGGACCTGCAGTACTTCTACGTCAACGGGCGCATGGTGCGCGACAAGCTGGTCGCCCATGCGGTGCGCCAGGCCTATCGCGACGTGCTGTTCAACGGCCGGCATCCGACCTTCGTGCTGTTCCTCGACGTCGATCCGGCGGTGGTGGATGTCAATGTGCATCCCACCAAGCACGAGGTGCGTTTCCGCGACAGCCGTATGGTCCATGACTTCCTCTACGGCACGCTGCACCGCGCGCTGGGCGATGTGCGTCCCGAGGACCAGCTGGCCGCGCCGGCGAGCGTAGCGCCGATGACCCAGGTGTCCGGACTGGCTGCCGGCGAGTTCGCCGGACAGAACGAGATGAGCCTGTCGGCCAGCGTGCTCGAGCGGCCGCAAGGCGAGACATCCGCCTGGCGGGGTGCGGGGGCGGGCTATCAGGCGCCACGCCCGGCGTCGGCCGGCTATACCGCCGAGGCTCAGGGCGCGTACCGCGAGTTTTTCACTCCGCTGCCCGAAAGCGCCGCGGCGCCGCTGCCGGCCAGCCAGGATGACGTGCCGCCACTGGGTTACGCGCTGGCGCAGCTCAAGGGGGTCTATATCCTCGCCGAGAATGCCCAGGGCATGGTCCTGGTGGACATGCATGCCGCCCACGAACGCATCACCTACGAGCGGCTGAAGACTGCCATGGCCAGCGAAGGGCTGCGCGGCCAGCCGCTGCTGGTGCCCGAGTCCATTGCACTCAGCCAGCGCGAGGCCGATTGCGCGGAAGAGCACGCGCAGTGGTTCCAGATGCTCGGCTTCGAGTTGCAGCGCCTCGGTCCGGAAACCCTGGCGATCCGTCAGATTCCTTCGTTGCTCAAGCAGGCCGAGGCCACCCAGCTTGTGCGTGACGTGCTTGCCGATCTGCTGGAGTACGGCACCAGCGACCGCATCCAGGCACACCTCAACGAGTTGCTGGCGACCATGGCCTGCCACGGCGCGGTACGTGCCAACCGCCGCCTGACGCTTCCGGAGATGAATGCCTTGCTGCGCGACATGGAGCACACCGAGCGCAGCGGGCAATGCAACCATGGCCGCCCGACCTGGACGCAGCTGGGCATGGACGATCTGGACAAGCTGTTCCTGCGCGGCCGCTGATCGGGTTCGGCGGCAGGCCGTGCTTGCGACCTGCCGCCTGCCACTGGAAACTATGCGGCCACGCCTGCCGAGCCCGCCGATGTCTTCTCTGCCTCCCGCCATCTTTCTCATGGGTCCCACCGCCTCGGGCAAGACTGACCTGGCGCTGGAGCTGGCGCGCGTGCTGCCCTGCGAACTGATCAGCGTCGACTCGGCGCTGGTCTACCGTGGCATGGACATCGGCACGGCGAAGCCCTCTGCCGAGGTACTGGCGCAGTTCCCGCACCGCCTGGTGGATATCCTCGATCCGGCTGAGAGCTACTCGGTTGCCGAGTTCAGCAGCGATGCGCTGGCGGCCATGGCGGAGATCACCGCCGCCGGCCGCATTCCGTTACTGGTCGGCGGAACCATGTTGTATTTCAAGGCGTTGCAGGAAGGGTTGGCGGACATGCCGGCGGCTGATGCTTCGGTGCGCGCGGAACTCGAAGCCCTGGCGGCAAGCGAGGGGCTGCAGGTGCTGCACGACCGGCTGGCGCAGGTGGACCCGGAGTCGGCTGCACGCATTCATCCCAACGATCCGCAGCGGCTGGTGCGCGCGCTGGAGGTCTATCGTGTCAGCGGCTTGACCATGAGCGAGCATCGCGCCCGACAAAGGTCGCAAAAAGCCGGCCCAGACGCGCCAGGCTCCGGCGTCTTGCCTTATACTGTCGCGCAACTGTGTATCGCTCCCGCGCAACGCCACATCCTGCACGAGCGCATCGAGAGACGTTTCCGGCAGATGGTTGAACAGGGCTTCGTCGAAGAGGTCGAAGCCTTGCGGTCTCGTGGCGACCTGCACCTCGGCATGCCATCCATTCGCGCGGTTGGCTATCGTCAGGTGTGGGAATACCTGGACGGCTCATCGACTCGCGAGGAAATGGTGGAGCGCGGCATCATCGCCACCCGGCAACTGGCCAAGCGTCAGTTCACCTGGTTGCGAAGCTGGGGGGAGGTTCACTGGCTGGACAGTTTGTCCTGCGACAATCTGCCGCGCGCATTGAAATACCTGCAATCGCTCTCCATATTGAGCTGACACTGCTAATTGACCGTCTATTCTCAACAAGTGGATCGTCGGTTGTACGTTTAGAACACTAATGAAAACAGATCCTCTAAGGAGTGCGGCACATGTCAAAAGGGCATTCGCTACAAGACCCTTACCTCAACACACTGCGTAAGGAACGCGTCCCGGTTTCCATCTATCTGGTCAACGGCATCAAACTGCAGGGCCAGATCGAATCCTTCGACCAATTCGTCATCCTTCTGAAAAACACCGTAAGCCAGATGGTGTACAAGCACGCCATTTCCACCGTGGTTCCGGGCCGCCCCGTGCGTCTGCCGACCGCTGGCGATGCCGAGCAATCCGAGTCGGGTAACGACTGAGGTAGGTTTCTTTGTTCTTCGAACGTCCCGGTGGCGGTGAGCGGGCTATCCTGGTGCACCTGGACGGCCAGGATCCCGCGGCGCGCGAGGACCCTCAGGAGTTCCAGGAGCTGGCGCGTTCGGCAGGGGCGGAAACGGTTGGCTTCGTCAATGTTTCCCGCCACCAGCCCTCCGCCAAGTTCCTGATCGGCAGCGGCAAGGTCGAGGAGCTGCATGACCTCGTCAAGGAAGGCGAGGCCGAGCTGGTGATCTTCAATCACACGCTGACCCCCAGCCAGGAGCGCAACCTCGAGCGTGCGCTCGAATGCCGTGTGCTTGATCGCACCGGCCTGATTCTGGACATCTTCGCCCAGCGGGCGCGTACCCACGAGGGCAAGCTGCAGGTCGAACTGGCGCAGCTCGAACACATGAGCACGCGGCTGGTCCGCGGCTGGACCCACCTCGAACGGCAGAAGGGCGGTATCGGCCTGCGGGGCCCAGGTGAAACCCAGCTGGAGACCGACCGTCGCCTGCTGCGCGTGCGCATCCGGCAGATCAAGCAGCGTCTGGAAAAGGTCCGTGGCCAGCGCGAGCAGGCCCGCCGTGGACGGCGTCGTGCGGACATTCCTTCCGTGTCGCTGGTGGGCTACACCAACGCCGGCAAGTCCACGCTATTCAATGCCCTGACCGAATCCGAGGTCTACGCAGCCAATCAGCTGTTCGCCACGCTCGATCCCACGCTGCGCCGCCTCGAGCTCGAGGATGTCGGGCCGGTGATCCTGGCCGACACGGTGGGCTTCATCCGTCATCTGCCGCACAAGCTGGTGGAATCGTTCCGGGCGACGCTGGAAGAGTCCAGCAACGCCGACCTCCTGCTGCACGTGATCGATGCTCACGAGCCCGAACGTGATCAGCAGATCGAGCAGGTGCTCGCGGTGCTTGGCGAGATCGGCGCCAACGAGCTGCCGATGCTCGAGGTGTACAACAAGCTCGACCTTCTCGAGGGTATCGAGCCGCAAATACAGCGCGATGCCGATGGCAAGCCGCAGCGCGTGTGGGTGTCCGCCCGTGACGGTCTGGGGCTGGACCTGCTGCGTCAGGCCGTCGCCGAGCTGCTCGGCGACGATCTCTTCGTCGGCACGTTGTGCCTACCGCAGAGGCTGGGGCGCTTGCGTGCGCAGTTCTTCGAGCTGGGTGCGGTGCAGCGCGAGACGCACGACGAGGAGGGCGGCAGCCTGCTGGAAGTTCGCTTGCCGCGGGTCGAACTGAATCGCTTGATCAGCCGCGAAGGGTTGCGGGTGGACGAGTTCATCGAGCAACACACTTTGCAATAAAGCCTCGATCGGCAATTTTGCCGGTCGTTCGGGGCTTTCTGTAGCATTGGCGGGCGCGCCGTGGGCGCGTCTTTAGCTTTATTTGAATGGAGAGCGCTATGGCTTGGAATGAGCCGGGTGGCAACTCGAACAACCAGGATCCCTGGGGCAGTGGTGGCGGCGGCCGTCGTGGCGGCGGTGGCGACCAGAAGGGTCCACCGGATCTCGATGAGGCTTTCCGCAAGCTGCAGGACAGCCTGAACGGCATGTTCGGCGGCAAGAAACGTGGTGGTGGCAACTTTGGTGGCTCCGGCAAGCGCGGCGGTTTCGGCCTTGTCTGGGTGGCGCTGGTGGTGCTGCTGGCCGTGTGGCTGTTCAACGCCATCTATATCGTCGACGAGCAGGAGCAGGCCGTGGTGCTGCGCTTCGGCAAGTATCACGAGACGGTGGGGCCGGGCCTGAACATCTACTTCCCGCCGATCGACCGCAAGTTCCAGGAGAACGTGACGCGCGAGCGCTCGTACAGCAAGCAGGGGCAGATGCTCACCGAGGATGAGAACATCATCGAGGTGCCGCTGACCGTTCAGTACAAGATCAGCAATCTGCAGTCCTTCGTGCTGAGCGTCGATCAGCCTGAAATCAGCCTGCAGCACGCCACCGACAGTGCCGTGCGCCACGTCGTGGGCTCCACGGCCATGGATCAGGTGCTCACCGAGGGTCGTGAGGTCATGGCCGGCGAGGTCAAGGAACGCCTGCAGCGCTTCCTCGACAACTACGGCACCGGCATCGTCGTCACCCAGGTCAACATTCAGAGTGCTGCGGCGCCGCGTGAAGTGCAGGAAGCGTTCGATGACGTGATCCGGGCGCGGGAAGACGAGCAGCGCGAGAAGAACCAGGCCGAGTCCTACGCCAACGGCGTGATCCCCGAGGCTCGTGGTCAGGCCCAGCGCATGCTGGAAGAGGCCAGCGGTTACCGCGATGCGGTGATTTCACGGGCGACGGGTGAGGCCGACCGCTTCAGCAAGCTGGTCGCCGAGTACCGCAAGGCACCGGAAGTCACGCGCGAGCGTCTGTATCTGGAAACCATGCAGGAAGTCATGAGCAATACCAGCAAGGTCATGGTGAGTGGCGATGGTGGGCAGAATCTGCTCTATCTGCCGCTGGACAAGATGATCAACAGCCGTGGCGCAAGCACGCCGGCACCTGCCGGAGTGGCGTCGGGTGCGGCGGCAACCCAGGGCACTCGTCTGCCGCCGGAGCTGGATCCGCGTGAAGTTCGTACGAGGGAGAGTCGCTGATGAGCAATAAATCCCTTACTGCCCTGATCGTCGGTGTGGTGCTGGCCATCGTTCTGTGGAACAGCTTCTACATCGTTTCCCAGACCGAGCGCGCCGTGCTGCTGCGCTTCGGCCGGATCGTCGAGCCTGACGTGAAGCCGGGTCTGCACATGAAGATTCCGTACGTGAACTCGGTGCGCAAGTTCGATGCGCGACTGCTGACGCTGGATACCACCACGTCACGCTTCCTGACGCTGGAGAAGAAGGCGCTGATGGTCGACTCCTATGCCAAGTGGCGTGTGGACGATGCCGAGCGTTTCTATACCGCGACGTCGGGGATGAAGCAGATTGCCGATGAGCGTCTGGCGCGTCGTCTCGAGGCGGCGCTGCGTGACCAGTTCGGTAAGCGCACCCTGCACGAATCGGTCTCCGGTCAGCGTGACGAGCTGATGGCGCAGGTCACCACCAGTCTCAATCGCGCCGCTCAGCAGGAGCTTGGTATCGAGGTCGTGGATGTGCGCGTCAAGGGCATCGATCTGCCCCGCGAGGTCAACCGCAGTGTGTTCGAGCGGATGAGTTCCGAGCGTGAACGCGAGGCTCGCGAGCATCGCGCAAAGGGTAAGGAGCTGGCCGAAGGTATTCGTGCCGACGCCGATCGTCAGCGCCGGGTGCTGCTGGCCGAGGCCTTCCGCGAGGCGGAGGAGCTGCGCGGTGATGGTGATGCCAGGGCTGCTGCGATCTATGCCGCCGCGTACGGACAGGATCAGGAGTTCTACGCGTTCCATCGTAGCCTGCAGGCCTACCGTGAGAGCTTCTCCAGCAAGGAAGATGTGCTGGTGCTCGATCCGAAGAGCGACTTCTTCCGCTATCTGCAGAGCAACAAGTAGCGTTTCACGGCCATTTGCCCGGGATTCTCCGGCGGCACGCGCGTGTCGCCGGGTGACCCATGGGGAAAAGGTTGCTATGATCCGCCAGCCGGGAAAATCCCGGCTTTTTTGCGTCTGTGCCCTTGAGGTCGCAGGCTATCCCAGGCATGCGGTGGTCATGCCGACCCCTCAGGGGCATGGCTCGGATGCCATGGTTCGAACACAACTGCACGCGACCGGAGGCCAGCTGAGGCTGCAGCCGCGGTTTTCGTCTGGGCTTACCGGAACGAGAGGTGATTTCGCGAATGGCAACGGTAGACCGCTGGCTCTTGCCAGATGGCATCGAAGAGGTGCTGCCGCCAGAGGCGGCGCGTATCGAAACGGCGCGTCGGCGCGTGCTGGATCTGTTCCAGCGCTGGGGCTACGAGCTGGTCATCACCCCGCACGTGGAATTCCTCGAGTCATTGCTCACCGGTTCCGGGCAGGACCTGGACCTGCGCACCTTCAAGGTCATCGATCCGCTCTCCGGTCGCCAGATGGGGCTGCGTGCCGATATCACCCCGCAGGTGGCCCGCGTCGATGCGCATACCCTGCGTCGTGAAGGGCCGAGCCGGCTGTGCTATGCCGGCAGCGTGCTGCATGCCAAGCCGCAGGCGCTTTCCACCTCGCGCAGCCCCATTCAGCTCGGTGCAGAACTGTACGGTGATGCGTCTGCGTCCAGCGATCTCGAGGTCATCAGCCTGATGCTGGAAATGCTCGAGCTGGCCGATGTGCCCGACGTGCACATGGACCTCGGTCACGTAGGCATCTATCGCGGCCTGGCAAAGGCGGCCGCACTGAGTGGCGAGGCCGAGCAGCGCCTGTTCGACGCGCTGCAGCGCAAGGCCATGGACGAGATCGAGCAGTTGACCGCGGCGCTTGATCCGGCCCTCGCCTCGATGCTTCGCGCGCTGGCGCGTCTGTGTGGTGGGCGCGAGACGCTCGACGACGCTCGGTATGCGCTGGCCGCTGCGCCCGCGGACGTCCAGGCGGCGCTGGAAACCCTGGCGACGGTGGCCGACCAGCTCGCGCTGCGCTACCCGCAGGTGCCGTTGTACTTCGATTTGGGCGAATTGCGTGGCTATCACTACCATACTGGAATGGTGTTCGCCGCGTTCGTGCCGGGCGTGGGGCAGTCGATCGCCCAGGGCGGGCGGTATGACGACATCGGTGCCGATTTCGGGCGTGCGCGCCCGGCGACAGGCTTCTCCACCGATCTGAAAACGCTGGTCGGTCTGGGTAACGCCCATCTGACCACGCCGGTTGCCGGAATCTGGGCGCCACACGGCGACGAGTCCGGCCTCTGGGGTGCGATTCGCGATCTGCGCCGCCAGGGTGAGCGCGTGGTGCAGGCGCTGGACGGCCAGTCGCAAGCCGATGCCGCGCAGTTGGGCTGTGATCGGCAGTTGCAGTTGAGTAATGGTATCTGGACGGTGGCTTCGCTGGCGTCCTGATGGCTATGGCGCCGCATGCTCGCGGCGCCGGCCAGGTTTCGATTATCGCCGGTTGCGGCCGGCATGCTTCGCCGAAGAGGACAAAGGGTTATGGGTAAGAATGTCGTGGTCCTGGGCACCCAGTGGGGTGATGAGGGCAAGGGCAAGATCGTCGATCTGCTGACCGATCAGGCGGCTGCGGTCGTGCGTTTCCAGGGCGGCCACAATGCCGGTCATACCCTGGTCATCGACGGTGAGAAGACCGTGCTGCACCTGATCCCGTCCGGCATCCTGCGTGACAACGTGCAGTGCCTGATCGGCAATGGCGTAGTGGTCGCGCCCGATGCGCTGCTGCGGGAAATCACCAAGCTGGAAGAGAAGGGTGTGCCGGTGCGCGAGCGCCTGCGCATCAGCCCGTCTTGCACCCTGATCCTGCCCTACCATGTGGCGCTGGACCAGGCCCGCGAGGCGTCGCGCTCGGAAGGCAAGATCGGCACCACCGGCCGCGGTATCGGTCCGGCCTACGAGGACAAGGTGGCGCGTCGCGGCTTGCGCATCGGTGACCTGTTCAATCCGGAGCGCTTCACGGTCAAGCTGCGCGAACTGCTGGACTACCACAACTTCGTGCTGCAGAACTTCTACAAGGTCGAGCCGGTTGATTTCCAGAAGACTCTCGACGAGGCCCTCGGCTACGCCGAAATCCTCAAGCCGCTGATCACCGATGTCACCGCCCGTCTGCACGAGCTGCGCAAGCAGGGTGCCTGCATCATGTTCGAAGGTGCGCAGGGCTCGCTGCTGGACATCGACCATGGCACCTATCCGTACGTGACCAGCTCCAGCACAACGGCTGGCGGCACGGCAACCGGTTCCGGCTTCGGTCCGCTGTACCTGGACTACATCCTCGGCATCACCAAGGCCTACACCACTCGTGTGGGCTCCGGTCCGTTCCCCACCGAGCTGTTCGATGACGTCGGCGCGCGCCTGGCCGAGCGTGGTCATGAGTTCGGCTCGACCACCGGGCGTGCGCGTCGTTGCGGCTGGTTCGATGCCGTCATCCTGCGCCGTGCTATCGAGATCAACAGCATCTCCGGGATCTGCCTGACCAAGCTCGACGTGCTCGACGGGCTGGAGACCATCCGCATCTGCGTCGGCTACAAGGATCGCAATGGCGAAGTGTTGGTCGATGCGCCGACCGATGCCGACAGCTACGACGGTCTGCAGCCGGTGTACGAGGACATGCCGGGTTGGAGCGAGTCGACCGTTGGCGCCAAGAGTCTTGACGAGCTGCCGGCCAATGCTCGCGCCTACATCAAGCGACTGGAAGAGCTGATCGAGGCGCCAGTGGATATCATCTCCACCGGTCCGGACCGCAACGAGACCATCGTGTTGCGTCATCCGTACGCCTGATAGCGCGCATGGTAGAAAGACCGCCTTCGGGCGGTCTTTTGCTCTCTGGAGCTGGCGACAGCGCGAGTCTGGGTCGACAGGGATTTTTATCGGGATGAAACGAAAAAACCGAGCCAGGGGCTCGGTTTTTTCTCGAAGAGTGGTGCCCAGGAGAAGACTCGAACTTCCACGGTGTTGCCACCGCTAGGACCTGAACCTAGTGCGTCTACCAATTCCGCCACCTGGGCACATTGCGATGATTGCTCACCGACTTTTTTGCCATTTTGCCGATTCACATCGGCCGAAGTCGGCAATCTTCGTTACTGCCTGAGACACGCATCGATGATGCGGGTTTCATTTGAAGAGTGGTGCCCAGGAGAAGACTCGAACTTCCACGGTGTTGCCACCGCTAGGACCTGAACCTAGTGCGTCTACCAATTCCGCCACCTGGGCACGAGAAACGATGATACTTGGCCGTTTCCGTGTTACAACGTCTGCCAGACATTGTGGGCGCGAACTATACGGCCGAGGTTTGGCCTTGTAAACCCCTGATGGCGAAAAATAATTCGCATGAAAGCTGCCGTCCGGCAGCGATTCGCGCTTCAATAGAAAAAGGGCGTTCTGCCTCTATAAATGAATGAAAGGTGACATCTCTTAATGGCCGATTGGCAATCCCTCGATCCCGAGGCCGCTCGTGAAGCGGAAAAGTACGAAAACCCTATTCCCAGCCGTGAGCTGATTCTTCAGCATCTCGGCGAACGTGGCTCGCCAGCTGCCCGTGAAGAGCTGGTGGAAGAGTTCGGGCTGGAGTCCGACGAAGATATCGAAGCGCTGCGTCGCCGCCTGCGTGCGATGGAGCGAGACGGCCAGTTGATCTACACCCGGCGCGGCACCTATGCCCCGGTGGACAAGCTGGACCTGGTCTGCGGGCGCGTCAGCGGCCATCGTGACGGTTTTGGCTTCCTCATCCCCGACGATGGCAGCGACGACCTGTTCCTCAGCCCGGCGCAGATGCGCCTGGTGTTCGATGGTGACCGCTGCCTGGCGCGTGTCGCGGGCCTCGATCGCCGTGGGCGCCGCGAAGGCGCCATCGTCGAGGTGATCAGCCGCGCTCACGAGAGCATCGTGGGCCGTTATCACATCGAGAGCGATGTCGGTTTCGTCGTTCCGGACAACCCCAAGATTCAGCAGGAAGTGCTGGTTACGCCCGGGCGGGCGCTGGATGCCAAGCCGGGTCAGTTCGTCGAGGTAAAGATCACTCACTGGCCGACGCAGCGCTTCCAGCCGCAGGGCGATATCGTCGAGGTGATCGGCAACTACATGGCGCCGGGCATGGAGATCGACGTCGCGCTGCGCAGCTTCGATATTCCGCACGTATGGCCCGAGGCGGTGCTCAAGGAGGCTGCGCGGCTGAAGCCCGAGGTGGAGGAAAAGGACAAGCACAAGCGCGTCGACCTGCGCCATCTGCCGTTCGTCACCATCGACGGCGAGGATGCTCGCGACTTCGACGATGCGGTCTACTGCGAGAAGCCGGGCGGCTGGAAGCTGCTGACCGGCGGGTTCCGTCTGTATGTGGCCATTGCCGATGTGTCGCACTATGTGAAGGTGGACTCGGCGCTCGACAAGGAAGCTGTGGTTCGCGGCAACTCGGTGTACTTCCCCGAGCGCGTGGTGCCGATGCTGCCCGAGGAGCTGTCCAACGGCCTCTGCTCGCTGAATCCCCATGTCGATCGTCTGGCCATGGTCTGCGAGATCACCCTGAGCAAGTCGGGAAAAATGACCGACTACCAGTTCTACGAAGCGGTGATCCACTCCCATGCACGGCTGACCTACAACAAGGTAAGCGCGATGCTGGAGCAGCCCAAGTCTGCCGAAGGCAAGCGGCTGAGCGCCGAGTACGCCGAAGTGCTACCGCACCTCAAGCAGCTCTATTCGCTTTATAAGGTGCTGCTCAAGGCGCGCCATACCCGCGGTGCGATCGATTTCGAGACTCAGGAAACCCGTATCGTCTTCGGTGCCGATCGCAAGATCGCCGCGATCAAGCCCACCGAGCGCAACGATGCGCACAAGCTGATCGAGGAGTGCATGCTCTGCGCCAACGTCGCCACCGCGGCGTTCCTGCAGAAGCATGAGATCCCTGCGCTGTATCGCGTGCACGACGCACCGCCGCTGGAGCGTCAGGAGAAGCTGCGCGCCTTCCTCGGTGAGTTGGGGCTTTCCCTGCACAAGGGCAAGGAGGGGCCGACGCCCAAGGATTACCAGGCGCTGCTGGAAAAGATCCAGGGGCGTCCGGATTTTCACGTGATTCAGACGGTGATGCTGCGCTCGCTGAGCCAGGCGGTCTACAGTGCCGAGAACCATGGCCACTTCGGTCTGAATTACGAAGCCTACGCACACTTCACTTCGCCGATCCGGCGCTATCCGGATCTGCTGGTGCATCGCGCCATTCGCAGCGTCATCCGGTCCCGGCGAGACACGCCGCACGTGCGGCGTGAAGGCGCCCCGAGCATGCCCAAGGCGCGCATCTACCCGTATGACGAGGCGGCGCTGGAGCAACTGGGCGAACAGTGTTCGATGACCGAGCGGCGCGCCGACGAGGCCACCCGCGACGTGGTCAACTGGCTCAAGTGCGAGTTCATGAAGGATCGCGTCGGCGAGACGTTCCCCGGTGTGATCACCGCGGTGACCGGCTTCGGCCTGTTCGTCGAGCTGACCGACATCTATGTCGAGGGCCTGGTGCATGTCACGGCGATGCCGGGCGACTACTACCACTTCGACCCGCTGCATCACCGTCTCTCCGGTGAGCGTAGCGGTCGCAGTTTCCGCCTTGGCGACAGCGTCGAGGTGCGTGTCATGCGCGTCGATCTGGATGAACGCAAGATCGACTTCGAGCTGATCGCTGGTGGCAGCAAGACAGCTGGCCAGCGTGACAGCGGCGAGCGCGGCCGTGAGCCGGGTAACGCCGATATCCGCAAGAGCCGTGAGCTGAAGCAGGCATTGATGGCCGAAGCCAAGTCGGGCGGCCGCAAGGGCAAGGCCGACAAGGCAGGCGGCAGCAAGTCCAGGTCCGGCGCATCCAAGCCGAAGTCCGCTGGCAAGCCGGCCGAGAAGTCGCCAGCCTCTAGCGGTGGTCCCAGAAAGCGCAAGGCCAAGTCATGAGTCAGCTGGAAAAGATCTATGGCCTGCACGCCGTGGAAGCGTTGCTGCGCCATCATCCCAAGCGCGTCAAGCAGGTATGGCTGGCCGAAGGCCGGGGCGACCCGCGTGTGCAGGTACTGATCGAACTGGCCGCGCAGGCGCGGGTCAGTGTCGGCCAGTGCGAGCGCCGCGAGATGGATGCCTGGGTCGAGGGCGTGCATCAGGGCGTAGTGGCCGACGTCAGCCCGAGTCAGGTGTGGGGTGAGGCGATGCTCGACGAGCTGCTCGATCGCGCCGAAGGCCCGCCATTGCTGCTGGTGCTCGACGGGGTGACCGATCCGCACAACCTCGGCGCCTGTCTGCGTACGGCCGACGCGGCCGGCGCGCTGGCGGTGATTGTGCCAAAGGACAAGTCCGCCACCCTCAATGCCACGGTGCGCAAGGTGGCCTGTGGTGCCGCCGAGGTGATTCCGTTGGTGGCGGTCACCAACCTGGCGCGCACCCTGGGAAAGTTGCAGCAGAAAGGGTTGTGGGTCGTCGGAACCGCTGGCGAGGCTGAGCAGTCGCTCTATGCGCAGGACCTCACCGGCCCCATCGTGCTCGTCATGGGCGCCGAAGGGCGCGGGATGCGTCGACTGACCCGCGAGCACTGCGACTATTTGGTGCGCCTGCCCATGGCCGGAAGCGTCAGCAGCCTCAACGTATCGGTTGCCACCGGTGTCTGCCTGTTCGAAGCGCTACGTCAGCGTGGGCGGGGTGCGGCGACCGATTGATCCCGGACCGATCCTTCCGGTTCGTTCGGAAACCGACTGACCTTTTTGTGGTCAATCGCTGTCACAGGCTGGTTCGCCGGATAGCGTCTTTTCATCATATTGCTTGAGGGCTCCAGACTCGGAGCCTTGCTGGGTTCGTTACGCGGCGTCAGGCTCGTACCATGGAGGTTGTATGCAGCAGCGCCCGTCTTTTGAAAGCCTGTTCCGGCTGTCGCCGAACGCCTATGTTCTGCTCGACCGCGATCTGGTCATCCTGGATGCCAACGCGGCCTACCTGGCCCTGACCGGCCGCAGGCTGGAGGAGATCCAGGGGCAGCGCCTTCACGAAGCGTTCGCAGCAGACCCGCTCAGCCCCGAGACGACTCGTGTGCAGGAGCTGCTCGACTCCTTTGCCCGCGTGCTCAGCCGCAAGGCCATCGATACGCTGCCGGTAATCCGTTATTCCATCGCCCGCCACACGCCGCTCGGGTCTGTCTACGAGGATCGCTACTGGAGCGCCACGCACACGCCGATCCTGGATGAGCAGGGCGAAGTCGTGGCCATCCTGCAGCACACCTCCGACATCACCGAGCTGCAGGCCATGAAGGATTCGCTGAAGCAGCCTGCCGGGCATCAGCCTGTGCAGCAGCTCGAGCAAGGCGTCATGTCCCGCGCCAGGCTGCTGCAATCCGAGGGCGAGCAGTTGCGGCGCCTCTTCGCGCAGGCGCCAGGATTCGTCTGTTTTCTGCGCGGGCCGAATCACGTCTACGAACTGGTCAACGATGCCTACCGAGAGGTGACCGGGCATCGCCAGCTGCTGGGCAAGACGGTTCGCGAGGGCCTGCCCGAAGTTGTCGACCAGGGGCTGATCGACCTGCTGGACGAGGTCTACCGCACCGGGCAATCCTACATCGGCAAGCGCGTGTCGCTGTTTCTCAAGCGCCAAGCGGACCGGGAGCCGGAAGAGACGATTCTGGACTTCGTGCTGCAGCCGATCATCGAGAACGAGGGCAACGTCACCGGCATCTTCGTGCAGGGTCAAGATGTAACCGAGCAGCAGCGCAACGAATCGGAATTGCAGCGCTATCGTGAACATCTCGAGGAGCTGGTGCGCGAGCGGACCCTGGCGCTCGAGCAGAGCGAGGCGGAGCGGCAGGTCGCCGAACAGGCTCTGCAGCAGGCGCAGCGGCTGGAGGCGGTGGGCAAGCTGACCGGCGGCATCGCCCACGACTTCAACAACATGCTGCAGATCATCGGTGGCAACCTGCAGCTGCTGCGTCGCAGCCTCGGTGGCGACGAGACCGCTGCCCGGCGTCTGGATTCGGCCGTCAGCGGCGTGGAGAAAGGCGCCCGGCTGGCTTCGCAGTTGCTGGCCTTCGCCAGTCGTCAGCCATTGCTGCCAAGGCAGGTGCATCTGCCCCAGCTGCTCGAGCAGATGCATGAATTGCTCAACGGCGCGCTGGGTTCGGCCGTACAGCTGGAGCTCGAAGTGCTCGGCCAGCCCTGGCCGGTGTTCGTCGATGTCGGCAATCTGCAGAGCGTGGTGCTGAATCTGGCCGCGAATGCGCGTGATGCGATGTCTGGCAGCGGCCGCGTGGTGCTGCGCCTGGAGAATCGTCTGGTCGCTGCCGATGCCCCGTCGGGGCAGGGCGGTGACTATGTGCTGCTCAGCGTGATCGATGAAGGCAGCGGCATGAGCGAGGACGTCCGCGCCCGGGCGTTCGAGCCCTTCTTCACTACCAAGCAGGCGAGCAACGCATCCGGTCTCGGGCTGAGCATGGTCTATGGCTTCGTCAAGCAGAGCGGCGGTTTCGTCAGCCTGGAAAGCGGCGAGCGCGGGGGCACCGCCGTGCGTGTGCATCTGCCCCGTCATATTGACGAGCAGGCATGCGCGGCTGATGGGGAGTTTCCAGCTGAACCAACGCCAGCGTCGGCGGGCGCGCCGTCCTCTTCCGAGGCTGGTGCGCCAGAGGCCGATGGCGGTGCGCTCAAGATTCTCTTCGTCGAGGACGATCCCACGCTGCGCATGCTGACCGGCGAGGTGATGATGGAGCTCGGTCATGATGTCGTGGCCAGCGAGACAGCCGAGGAAGCGCTCGAGGCGCTCGCGCGGGAGCCGTTCGACGTGCTGCTGACCGATGTCGGTCTGGCCGGCATGAGTGGCATCGATCTGGCGCGCGAGGCGGTGACTCGGCATCCGCGACTGTCCGTGGTGATCGCCTCGGGCTACGCCGTCAACGCTTCGGACGTCGGCGTCGAGCGGTTGCGCACCATGCTCAAACCCTACGATATCCACCAGGTGCGCGAGCTGCTCGACGGCATTCGCGCCGAGCGCGAGGCCCTGCGCGGCTGATTACCACGTGCTGGTTAAATAATCACCAGTTTGCCTTGCGCCGCTGTTGCCCCTTCTCTAGAATGGCGCCCCTTGCCTGGATGGCAGGCGTTTGCGCGCCTTTCTGCAAGCAAGACAACAAGTCATTCACTCCTTGCCTGACCGCATCGTCGGCAGGCTGCAACCCGTAAGGAGCAGTTATGCGTCATTACGAAATCATCTTTCTGGTTCACCCGGACCAGAGCGAGCAGGTCGGCGGCATGGTGGAGCGTTACACCAAGCTGATCGAAGAAGACGGTGGCAAGATCCATCGTCTGGAAGACTGGGGCCGTCGTCAGCTGGCTTATGCCATCAACAACGTGCACAAGGCTCACTATGTGATGCTGAACGTCGAGTGCAGCGGCAAGGCCCTGGCCGAGCTGGAAGACAACTTCCGCTACAACGACGCCGTCATCCGCAACCTGATCATTCGTCGCGACGAAGCCGTGACCGAGCAGTCCGAAATGCTCAAGGCCGAGGAAAACCGTAGCGAGCGCCGCGAGCGTCGTGATCGCCCTGACAACACTGACGGCTCCAACGAGAACGACAGTGACAGCGATAACAACGCTGACGAGTAATCCACGGATCTATTGAGGAGCCTATTTCATGGCACGTTTTTTCCGTCGTCGTAAGTTCTGCCGCTTCACCGCCGAAGGCGTGAAAGAGATCGATTACAAGGATCTCAACACCCTGAAGGCCTACATCTCCGAGACCGGCAAGATCGTTCCTAGCCGCATCACCGGAACCAAGGCACGTTATCAGCGTCAGCTGGCCACCGCTATCAAGCGCGCCCGCTACCTGGCCCTGCTGCCCTACACCGACAGCCACGGCCGTTGATCCGGCTGGTCGACAGAAGTAAAGGATAAATCGCATGCGCGCCCTGGCTGAGTTCATCATGCGCGGCCGCATGCAGGCCATCTTCGTGGTGGCCGGTGCTGCGGCACTGCCCATGTTGTTCTGGCTGAGCGCTGCCGCAGGCAGTCTCGTGCTGCTGCGACGCGGGCTGAACGATGCGTTGAGTGTGCTGGTCTGGGCGGTGATACCGGCCTTGGCCTGGTGGTACTTCGGCGATCCGCGAACCCTGCTGGTACTGCTCGGTTCGCTGGGGCTGGCGCTCCTGCTGCGCAGTCATGCGTCGTGGGTGCGAGTGATGGTATGTAGCGTGGGCCTCGGACTGCTGTATGTCTGGGCGCTCGGTGCGGTGTTCGGCGAGCCGATTGCGGCGCTGGCCAGCGAACTGCAGAAAGTGTTGCCCGACGCGCTGTCGGGGGCCTATCAGCAGCTTTCGGTGGAAGAGCGCGGGCGTCTGGAGTCGCTGTTGGTGCCCGTGCTGACCGGCCTGCTGGCCGCGTTGCTGCAGATCGTCACCCTGCTGAGCCTGATGCTGGGGCGCTACTGGCAGGCCGCGCTGTACAACCCGGGTGGTTTCGGCAGCGAGTTTCGTGCGCTGCGGTTTCCGCCGATGCTGGCGATGCTGCTGTTGGTGGGCATGCTGCTGGGGCCGAATCTCGGTGCGCAGCTGGCCGTGCTGACGCCGCTGTGCAGTGTGCCGCTGGTGTTCGCCGGTCTCGCGCTGATGCACGGACTGGTGGCTCAGGGGCGTCTGCCGCGGTTCTGGCTGGTGGGGCTGTACGTCACGCTGGTGCTGTTCATGCAGTTGATTTATCCGCTACTGGCCGTTTTGGCCATTGTCGACAGTCTGTTTGATTTTCGTGGTCGCGCGGCCGGCAAGAACGGCGCGGGACCTGCGAACGGTGAAGGTTAAAAGTTAAGAGGTAAGACTCAAATGGAAGTCATCCTGCTGGAAAAGATCGCCAACCTGGGCAACCTGGGCGACAAGGTAAACGTCAAGGCCGGTTACGGCCGTAACTACCTGCTGCCGCAAGGCAAGGCTACCGCTGCGACCCCGGCCAACATCGCCGAGTTCGAAGCCCGCCGCGCCGAGCTGGAAAAAGCTGCTGCCGAGAAGAAGGCTTCTGCCGAAACTCGCGCTGCTCAGCTGGCCGAACTGGAAGTCACCATCACCGCTACCGCGGGCGATGAGGGCAAGCTGTTCGGTTCCATCGGCACTGCCGACATCGCCGATGCCCTGACCGCCTCCGGCGTCGAAGTGGCCAAGAGCGAAGTTCGTCTGCCGAACGGCACCATTCGCCAGACCGGCGAATACGACGTGGCTGTGCACCTGCACACCGACGTCGAAGCGACCGTCAAGCTGATCGTCGTAGCCGGCTAAGCCGTCGTCTGGCACCGCTGGTGCCTGACGAGTAACATCGGGCACGTTTCCGCGCGAGTGGAACGTGCCCTTTGTTTTTTCCGTAGTTTCGAATTTCGAGTGCCATGAACGACATCAGTGTCCCCCAGCAGTACGATCTGGAAACCGCCGCGCTCAAGGTGCCGCCACACTCCATCGAGGCTGAGCAGGCGGTGCTTGGCGGTCTGATGCTGGACAACAATGCCTGGGAGCGTGTGCTCGACCAGGTATCCGACGGCGACTTCTATCGCCACGATCATCGCCTCATCTTCCGCGCCATCTTCGCCCTGGCCGAACGCAACTCGCCGTTCGACGTGGTCACCCTGTCCGAACAGCTGGACAAGGAGGGGCACCTGTCCCAGGTGGGCGGCCTCGCCTATCTCGGCGAACTGGCCAAGAACACACCGTCGGTTGCGAACATCAAGGCGTACGCGCAGATCATTCGTGAGCGGGCGACGCTGCGCCAGCTGATCGGCATCAGCAACGAGATCGCCGACAGCGCCTATGCCCCGCAGGGCCGCACCGGCGAGGAGATCCTCGACGAAGCCGAGCGACTGATCTTCCAGATTGCCGAAGCGCGACCGAAGACCGGTGGGCCGATCGGCATCAACGACATCCTGGTCAAGGCCATCGATCGCATCGACACCCTGTTCAATGCTGGCGAGGCGATCACCGGCCTGTCCACCGGTTTCACCGATCTGGACGAAGCCACCAGCGGCCTGCAGCCGGCCGACCTGATCATCGTTGCCGGCCGTCCGTCCATGGGCAAGACCACCTTCGCCATGAATCTGGTGGAAAACGCCGTGCTGCGTACCGACAAGGCGGTGTTGGTGTTCTCTCTGGAAATGCCCGCCGACTCCATCGTCATTCGTATGCTCGCTTCGCTCGGACGCATCGACCAGACCAAAGTGCGCGCCGGTAAGCTCGATGACGATGACTGGCCGCGACTGACCTCGGCCGTGAATCTGCTCAACGATCGCAAGCTGTTCATCGACGATACCGCTGGCATCAGCCCCTCGGAGATGCGTGCGCGGACCCGTCGCCTGGCCCGCGAGCACGGCGAGATCGCGCTGATCATGGTCGACTACCTGCAGCTGATGCAGATTCCAGGGTCCAGCGGCGACAGCCGGGTCAACGAGATTTCCGAAATCTCGCGCTCGCTAAAGGGCCTGGCGAAGGAATTCAACTGTCCGGTGATCGCTCTGTCACAGCTCAACCGCTCGCTGGAGCAGCGACCCAACAAGCGCCCGGTGAACTCAGACCTTCGTGAATCGGGGGCGATCGAGCAGGACGCGGACATCATCATGTTCGTCTACCGCGACGAGGTGTATCACCCGGAAACCGAGTACAAGGGCGTCGCCGAGATCATCATCGGCAAGCAGCGGAACGGCCCGATCGGCACCACCCGGCTGGCCTTCCTCGGCAAGTACTCGCGCTTCGAGAACCTCGCGCCGGGCAGCTATCAGTTCGACGACGACTAGTCGTCCGCCTCGCTCGGCGTCGGGGCAGGGTGTCGTCCATGCCTCTCGCCGAGTTCCGGTCTGCACGGTCGTGCCGAGCGGAGTAAGATTCCAGCCTCACCCGCCGTTGTACAGGAACAGTCCCATGCGTCCGCTGGTTGCCACGGTCGACCTGACCGCGCTTCGTCACAACTACCTGCTCGCCAAGCAATGCGCACCCCAGCGCAAGGCCTTCGCCGTGGTCAAGGCCAACGCCTATGGCCATGGTGCGCCAGAGGCGGTAACGGCATTGCGCGAGATTGCCGATGGTTTCGCCGTGGCCTGCCTGGAGGAGGCGGAGGTGATTCGCGGGTGCGCACCCGAGGCGCGCATCCTGCTGCTGGAAGGCTGCTTCGAGCCATCCGAGTATCTGCGCGCGGCCGAGCTGGGGCTGGACATCGCTGTTCAGGACACGCGCCAGGCCGACTGGCTGCTGGCCGCCGACCTGGCGCGGCCATTGAACGTCTGGCTCAAGCTGGATTCGGGCATGCACCGGCTAGGCTTCAGCGTGGACGGCCTGCGCGAGTGTCACGCGCGGCTCAAGGGAGCGGCCCAGGTCGGCGAACTCAATCTGATCAGTCACTTCGCCTGCGCCGACGAGCGTGGCCATGCGCTGACCGAAACCCAGCTGGAGCGCTACGCAGAGCTGCTGGAGCTCCCGTTCGAGCACTGTTCGCTGGCCAATTCCGCCGCCGTGCTGACCCTGCCGCAGGCGCATATGGCCTGGATCCGGCCTGGCATCATGCTCTACGGTGCGACGCCATTCGCCGAGCTGAGCGCCCGGGAGCTTGGACTGAAACCTGTGATGACGCTGACCGGCGCGCTGATCGCGGTGCGCGACGTGCCGGTCGGTGAAAGCGTTGGCTACGGTGCGAGCTGGGTGGCGCAGCGTCCTTCGCGTATCGGCACCGTCAGCTGCGGCTATGCCGATGGTTATCCGCGTACCGCGCCTTCCGGCACCTCAGTGGTGATCCATGGGCAGCGCGTGCCGCTGGCCGGGCGGGTGTCGATGGACATGCTCGCCGTGGATCTGACCGACCTGCCGCAGGCGCAGCTCGGTGACGCGGTGGAGCTGTGGGGGGCACAGATGCCTATCGATGAGCTCGCCCAGGCCTGCGGCACTATCGGCTACGAGCTGCTGACCAAGGTGACCGGGCGGGTGCCGCGCCGTTACATCGGCTGATCGGCCGGCGCGCGGCCGTCCTGCTGGACCCAGCTCGCCCGGCCCTGCTGTTTGGCGCGGTAGAGCGCCTCGTCAGCGGCCTTGTAGAGCCGGCTGAACTCCTCGGCATGGTTCGGAAAGAACGCGGCGCCGACGCTCACGGTCACCGCCAGGCTGGTGCCCCGGTAAGGCACCGGCAACGACAGCTCGTGCAACAGGCGTTCGGCGACCTGCCCGGCATCCTGTTCAACGGTTGCCCCGGTCAGCAGTATCGCGAATTCATCCCCGCCCAGCCGGGCTGCCATGTCGCTGCTACGCACCAGGCCGCGCAGTCGCTGGCCCAGTGTGCGCAACAGGAGATCACCGGCATCGTGGCCGTGGCCGTCGTTGATCGGCTTGAAGTGGTCCAGATCGATCAGTAGCAGCGCAATCGACTCACCGCGCCGCGCGGCCTCGGCGATGGCGGCTTCGACGCGCTCGATGAGGTAGCGGCGATTGGGCAGTTCGGTCAGCGGGTCGTGGAAGGCGGCCTGTTTGAGCTCGATTTCCCGTTCGCTGAGGTCCCGGTTGGCCTGTGCCAGCTCGGCGGTACGCGCCTCCACCGCCAGGCTGAGCTGTTCGGCGCTGGCCTGAACCTGTTTCAGTCGCGCGGACTTCTCCCGGTCGGCATGCTCCAGCGCCGCCGCCCGTTCCTGCTTGAGTATCTGGATACGCGAGGCCAGGGCGAAGGAGAACAGGATGGATTCGGCCGCCACCGCCAGCGGAAAGACGTAGCCGCTCCAGGCCGCCGGCTGAATCACGCCGGTGGCGCGTAGCAACAGCAGGTTGACGCTGCCCAGGATCACGCCGAAGCCGCAGAGGTAGAGCAGGGCGGGAAAGTAACCCTGGCGCCAGCGGCGGAACGAGGCCCAGAGCGAGGCCGGGATCGCGGTCAGGGCCAGCGCGACGAAGACCCAGGCGCCGAACGCGCGCAGCCCGAAGATGTTGAGCAGCACGGCCGTGACATAGAGGCACAGGGCGACGGTCAGCAGGCGATGGGCCCAGGGCACGAAACGGCGGGTCTGCAGCAGGGTCTGGGTGAAGCGGCAGGCGCTGAAGCCCCAGAGCGCCGGGATGCTGATGCGATCCAGCCAGAAGGGCACCGGTCCGTTCGGCCAGAGGTACTGAAAGCCGTGTCCGGTCATGCCCAGGATCATCAGCAGCGCGCCGCTGGTGGTCATCACGTACCAGAAATAGGCGGTATCGCGCAGGCTGAGGAAGATGAACAGGTTGTACAGCAGCATGGCCAGGATCAGGCCATAGATCAGGCCGAGAAACAGGTTCTCGCCCACTGCCTGCTCCTGCAGGGCGTCGAGCTGCCAGACCTTGAGCGGAAAGGAGTTGCCGGCCGGATCGTAGCTGCGCAGATAAAAGGTCAGGGGGCGCTGGTCGCTAAGCTCCGGCAGGCGGAACAGCATGCGCCGGTACGCGTGGTCGCGCCCTTCGTGAAAGCCGACCAGCTCGCCGGACTGACGCTCGGTCCAGCCACCGTTGCCGTCCGGCAAATAGATGCGCAGGTCCTTCAGGGTCACCGAGCCAACTTCCAGCCACCATTGAGACGGCGCGTCGCTGGCCCGCTGCAGCGTGACCCGAACCCACCAGGGGTGAGGGCTCTGGCCGACGCTGGCCTTGCCCTGCGCCGGCTGAAAGCGCGCCTGCACCTCAGGGCGTTGCAGGTCCGTCACCTTCAACTCGGCGCCGGGATCCATCAGCAATTCCACGTGGGCATTCAGACTGCGGCCGCTGTCATGCGCGCCGATCAGGGCAGTATCGGCATGGGCCGGCAAGAGCGTGCCTAGGCACAGCAGCAGGGCGAGGAGGATGGCGTGCACCAGGATCTCCCGGGCTCGATGCGTGGGTCGGGTGGCGCGAGTATAGCGGGCGACAATGACACTGCGCGCGCCCGTCGCCAAGGTCGATAAAGACCCTGCACGCTGGTCGGACTTGGTTATTTTTTGTGCTATATTCCGCGCCCGTTTTCGTTGCCCCGGTTTTCCGCCATGCACGCCGTCAAGCCACTGTTCGACTATCCCAAGTACTGGGCCGAGTGTTTCGGTCCGGCGCCGTTCCTGCCGATGAGCAGGGAGGAGATGGATCAGCTCGGCTGGGACTCGTGCGACATCATCATCGTCACGGGTGATGCCTATGTCGATCATCCGTCCTTCGGCATGGCGATCATCGGTCGTCTGCTCGAGGCGCAGGGCTTTCGCGTGGGCATCATCAGCCAGCCGGACTGGCAGAGCAAAGACGACTTCATGAAGCTCGGCGAGCCGAATCTGTTCTTCGGCGTCGCGGCCGGCAACATGGACTCGATGATCAATCGCTACACCGCCGATCGCAAGGTCCGCTCCGATGACGCTTATACCCCGGGTGGTCTGGCCGGCAAACGGCCGGATCGCGCCAGCCTGGTCTATAGCCAGCGCTGCAAGGAGGCCTACAAACATGTGCCGGTGGTGCTCGGCGGCATCGAGGCCTCGCTGCGCCGCATCGCTCATTACGACTACTGGTCGGACAAGGTGCGCCGCTCGATCCTGATGGACGCCACCGCGGACATCCTGCTCTACGGCAATGCCGAGCGCGCCATCGTCGAGGTGGCGCAGCGCCTGGCGCGTGGCGAGCCGGTTGAAGCGATCACCGACGTGCGCGGCACCGCGTTCATACGCAAGGACACACCCGAAGGCTGGTTCGAGATCGACTCCACCCGCATCGACCGCCCGGGCAAGATCGACAAGATCATCAACCCCTACGTCAACACGCAGGACCTGTCCGCCTGCGCCATCGAGAAGGACAAGGGGCCGCAGGACGACCCGAACGAAGCCCGGCCGGTGGAGCTGCTGCCGCACCCGAAGCTGGAGCGTGACCGCACGGTGATCCGTCTGCCGTCCTTCGAAAAGGTGCGCAACGATCCGGCGCTATACGCCCACGCCAACCGGGTGCTGCACCTGGAAACCAACCCAGGCAACGCCCGCGCGCTGGTGCAGCGTCACGACGACCGTGAGCTGTGGCTCAATCCGCCGCCGATTCCGCTGACCACCGAGGAAATGGACTACGTGTTCGCCGCTCCCTATGCGCGCGTGCCGCATCCGGCCTACAACGGCGCGAAGATTCCCGCCTACGAAATGATCCGCTTCTCGGTGAACATCATGCGCGGCTGCTTCGGCGGCTGCACCTTCTGCTCGATCACCGAGCACGAGGGGCGCATCATCCAGAGCCGTTCCCACGAGTCGATCCTGCACGAGATCGAGGAAATGAAGAACGTGCCGGGCTTTACCGGCGTGGTCTCCGATCTCGGCGGACCGACTGCCAACATGTATCGCCTGGCCTGCAAGAGCCACGAAATCGAGAAGCACTGCCGCAAGCCGTCCTGCGTGTTCCCCGGCATCTGCGAGAACCTTAATACCGATCACAGCTCGCTGATCGAGCTGTACCGCAAGGCGCGTGCACTGCCGGGCGTGAAGAAGATCCTGATCGCCTCCGGCCTGCGCTACGACCTCGCCGTCGAGTCGCCGGAGTACGTCAAGGAGCTGGTCACCCACCATGTCGGCGGTTACCTGAAGATTGCGCCGGAGCACACCGAGCGTGGTCCGCTGGACAAGATGATGAAGCCGGGCATCGGCACCTATGACCGCTTCAAGCGCATGTTCGAGAAGTACTCGAAAGAGGCGGGCAAGGAGCAGTACCTGATCCCGTACTTCATTGCCGCGCATCCGGGCACCACCGACGAAGACATGCTCAACCTGGCACTGTGGCTCAAGGCCAACGGCTTCCGCGCCGACCAGGTGCAGGCCTTCTATCCCTCGCCAATGGCCACCGCCACCGCGATGTACCACAGCGGCAAGAACCCGCTGCGCAAGGTGACCTACAAGAGCGAGGGTGTGACCATCGTCAAGAGCGAGGAGCAGCGTCGCCTGCACAAGGCCTTCCTGCGCTATCACGACCCCAAGGGCTGGCCGCTCTTGCGCGAGGCTCTGATTCGCATGGGTCGCGCCGACCTGATCGGCAGCGGCAAGCACCAGCTGATTCCGGCGCACCAGCCGGCGGTGGACGGCTACCAGAGCGCGCGACGCAAGAACTCCACGCCGGTCGGCAGCAAGAAGGCCGGGCAGGGTGGCAAGATCCTCACCCAGCACAACGGCTTGCCGCCGCGCAGCCACGACGGCAACGCCTGGGACAAGCGCGAGCAGGCCAAGGCCGCTGCCGAGGCGCGGCGCAAGGCGGCCAACGGTGGCAAGCCCGCCGGCAAGGGCCGCAAGCCGCAGCGTCCGGTCGCGCCGCGCTAGCGGGGCATCGCCTGGAGCGCGCATCGGCTAGCGCGCCGGCTAGAAGCGAAAGGCCTGGGTCGCCCGATCCAGTTCGCTGCCCAGTTGCAGCATCTCGGCGCTCTGCTCCCGGCCGCGGCTGATGTGCCCCAGGTTGGCATCGCCCAGCTGATGGATACGTTCGCTGTGGCCACGGATTTCGCCCACCGCTTCGCCCTGCTGGGCCGTGGCCTGGGCGATCTGCTCGGCCATATGGTTGATGCTGGCTATGGTCGAGACGATCTGTTCCAGGGCCCGATCGGCGCTTTGCGCCAGGCTGGCCGTGCTTTCGGCATGCTCGACCTGACTGCGCATCGCCTCCACGGACTGCCGCGCGGCCTGCTGCAGACGGCCGATCAGCTGCTGGATTTCCTCGGTGGCCCCGCTGGTACGCTGTGCCAGTGAGCGCACTTCGTCCGCGACCACCGCGAAGCCGCGGCCGTGACCACCGGCGCGGGCTGCTTCGATCGCCGCATTGAGCGCCAGCAGATTGGTCTGCTCGGCAATCGCGCGAATGACCGTCAGGACCTTGCCAATGGTGACGGTTTCGTCGGCCAGTCGTTCGATTGCCACAGCGTTGCCCTGCACCTCGCTGACCAGCCCATGCAGGCCGGTCAGGCTCTCGCCGATGACCTGCTGGCCGTGCTGCACGGCACGCGCCGCTGCGCGGCTGGCTTGGGCGGCTTCGCCGGCGCCATCGGCCACCTGCTGGATGGTCGCCTCCAGCTCTCCGAGCGAGTCGCGAATCTGCGCGGTGTCGCCGGTCTGGCGCTGGGCGCCGTCATGCAGGCTGCTGCTCATCTCGTCCAGGCTGCGGCTGCTTTCGGCGACGCGCGTCGCCTGCTTGCGCAGCGTGCCGACCAGTTCCAGCAGGTAGGTACGCAGCTGGTTCAGCGAGGTCTCGATGTCGTCGATCTCGCGAATCCGGGTCGCGATGCGTACCTCTGCGCTGAAGTCACCTCGCGCCCAGTTGGACAAAGCCGGCACCAGCTGGCCGAGGGCTCGAGTCAGCTGACGCTGCAGGCGGTCGATGGCCAGAGCGATGAGCAGGATCAGCGCGATGATGCCGATCTGGATCAGGCGCACTTCGCTCTGGATTCGGCTGTGTTCGGCCCGTACCGCGGGCTCCAGCGCGGCCAGCGCCTGCTCGACGCTGGCGATCTTCTGCGCGCTGCTGTCGAGCAGCGCGCTACGCTGGCGGATCAGCTCGCGGGTGCGCTGCAGCTCGGCCGGGTAGCGCTTGATCAGGCTGGCGAACTCGCGCTTGAGGGCAATGCCACGGTCTTCGCTGTGCTGATCCGCTGTAGCCCCCAGGTCGAGCAGCGCGGCAAAGGTGCTGGTGGCGGACTGGTTCTGGGTGAGCACGCCGAGCAGCGGCAGCGTGTCGAGTCGTGCCGCCTCCTGCTCCAGGCTGCGCAGCACCTGCTCCACCTCGGAGTTCAGCTCGTCACGGCCGCTGCTCACCAGCTTGCCGCGGGCGTGGCTCAGACGAAACAGCTGCTGCCCGGCGGCGAACAGGGGGCGCTGGTAGTCTGCGGCGCGTGGATGATCGGCGTGCGCGCGGTAGTCGTCGAGCTGCGAGAGCACGCCGGCCATTTCGCGCTCGGCCTGCAGCAGCAGCCCTTGCGGGTCGCCGGCCAGCTTGCCCGCGGCCAGCAGCTCGTCGGCGGTGAAGCGCGACAGTTCGGCGAGACTGGGACGCAGCCGCGCGGCCAGGTCCTCCGGTAGCGCGCTGCTGTCATCGGCGAATTCGGTGAGCGCCTGCTGCGCCTGGCTGTGGCGCAGCGCGTCTCCGCTGGCGAGGTAGCCGTGAATGTTGTCCACCGCCTGCTGCTGAAACTGCTGGGACAGCGCCAGATAGCGCACCATCAGCAGGTAGGGGCGCTCCATGGCGCGCTCGGACCACCAGAGCGTCGCGCCCAGTGCCAGACACACCGCGATCAGCAGCAGGGTATTGAGAGTGGTGAGCGACTTCAGGCGCATGCTCGCCTCGCAAAGCAATTCGGAGGCCTTGCAAGGTATGGCAGTTTGATGTCATTCGCGTGACAGCCGGCCGCTCCGACGATCGCTACACGACCCGCGACGTTGGCGGCCGCGCCTGTATTGGCGGCTAGTAACGCTCGACGCGGTTACGACCGGCGTGCTTGGCACGATAGAGCGCCTCGTCGGCCTGCTGGGTAAGCGTCTTGACCTCGGCATCGGCGGTCAGCTCGGTGATGCCGCAGCTGAAGGTGCAGCTCAGATCGCGCGGCTGCGCCGGGAAACGGATCTCGGCGAAACGCTGGCGGATCTCGTTCAGCACCTTGCAGGCGGCCTCTGCCGGGGTGTCTGGCAGCACCACGGCGAACTCCTCGCCACCGTAGCGGCCGATGTGATCGGTCTTGCGCAGGCGCTGCTTGAGAAACAGCGCCAGGCTCTTGATGACCCGGTCACCCATGGGGTGGCCGAAGGTGTCGTTGACCTGCTTGAAGTGATCGATGTCGAGCATGGCGAAGCTCAGCGGTCGATTGTCGCGACGGGCGCGGAAGCGAGCATCCTCGAGCAGCTGCAGGCTGTGGGTGTGGTTGTACAGACCGGTGAGGCTGTCGCGCACGATGCGCGCCTTCAGGCTGCGCGCGCGGGTGGCGCGGGTGCGTACCGTGGCGATCAGGTGGCTCGGCTTGATCGGCTTGGTGAGAAAGTCGTCGCCGCCTTCGCCCATGGCGTCCAACTGCTTGTCCAGATCGTCCTCGGCGGACAGGTAGATGATCGGCACGCTGACGTAGCGCTCATGCTGACGGATTACCTTGGCCAGCTCGGTGCCCTGGCAGTCGGGCATGTACATGTCGAGGATGATCAGGTCCGGCTGGAACTCGGCGAGTGCGCCGATGGCCTGGATCGGCTCGGTCAGGGTCTGGGTGACGATGCCGGCGTTGTTCAGCACCCGCTCGGTATGCGTCGCCTGGGCACGCGAGTCATCGATGATCAGCACGCGAATCGGCTCGTAATGCGCGGTGCGGGTGAAGATCTCGATCTTCTCCAGCAGGCTGCTGGCGTCCAGGGTACCGGTGAAGAACTCCAGACCGCCGGCGCGGACGGCGGCCAGGCGAGTCGGCGTGTCGGTTTCGGCGTGGCTGAAGAACAGCATGGGCAGCTTCGGCTCCAGACCGAGTTGCACCTGTTCGGCTAGGCGCAGCCCTTCGCCCGGTCCGTTGAAGTCCACCTCCATCACGATGGCGGCCGGGTGCCGGCGATGCATCGCCGTGCGGAACGCGGCGACATTGCTGAAAGCCTGTGCGGACATGCTGAAGAAGTCCAACTGGCGTACCAGATGCTCGGCGCGCTCCTGATCTTGCAGGGCGATGTACACCGGCTTGCTCAGCGGCGGCAGGAACGACTGGTTGTGCGGATCGCTGTGGCGCAGTCCGGTGCGGGCAAGGCGATAGATCAGCTGACTCAGTGTGGAGATGGTGCTGCTGGACAGACGCCCGCGGTTGTCGCGGATGTCGCTCAGGCAATCCTCGATGTTCAACGCCAGCTCGCTGTGCTCGGTCTGCTCGAAGCGATCGGCAAAGCGCCGAAGACGAGTCGTCGCTTCGGTCAACGCGGCATGGTAGTCCTCGTTCCATTCACTGCGTTGCAGTTGCTGCCAGACCTCCAGCACTTCCCGTGCCTGGTGGATGACCCGCTGGGCGAAATGCTGTTTAAGCTCTTCCTGATCCGACATCGCGATTATTCCTGGCGCGCCAGGTGCGCTGCCCTGGTGCATTGTAATGGCGGCATGCTATCACCGTCGGTGCGCTTTGGAAGGGCGTTGCGCGGTAGTGGTTCTCAATTTGGCGCTGAGCACGCCTGGGCCCTGCGTTATAGTAAAGACATGCCTGCGCAACGTCTCCGGTGCCGGGCGGTCGAACCCCTGAACTCGCCAGAAGGACACAAAGCCCATGTCGGATTGGAAGAATCGCTTCGCTCGCCTTGGCCGTTCCAACGGCTCGGCCGGAGCGGCTGGCCAACGCGCAGGCAACCCGCTTCTGCTGATTCTTGCCGCTCTGCTGGGCATCTACCTGCTGGTGACGCTGCTGCTGGGATGGTACTGGAGTCGCGAGCCGGACCTGTTTCCGGTACAGCAGCATACGCGCCAGGCGGCGGAGGCTTCGCAGCGCCAGCTGGTCAGCGGCTATACGACGGTGGAAACCCTCAAGCGCGTGGCCAGTACCCTGCTGGACAAGCCCGGCGGCTATCTGAGCAATGACATCGCCCCGCCGGGGCTGTGGCTGGACAACATGCCGAGCTGGGAATACGGCGTGCTGGTGCAGGTTCGTGATCTGGCGCGGGCGCTGCGCAAGGATTTCGCCCGTTCGCAGTCACAGTCCACTGAGGACCCGGATCTGGCCAAGGCCGAGCCGCTGTTCAACTTCGACAACCGCAGCTGGACCCTGCCTGCCTCGGAAAGTGAATACCGCAACGGCATCCGCAGTCTGGATCGCTATCTGGCGCGCCTCAGCGAGCCGGAGCCCAAGGCGTTGTTCTATACCCGCGCCGACAACCTGAACAACTGGCTGGGTGACGCGGCGACCCGCCTCGGATCGTTGTCCCAGCGCCTGTCGGCAAGTGTCGGTCGGGTGCGCCTGGATGCCGATATCGCACCGGAGCAGGAGCGGGCCGGCATCGTGCCGCAGGTCAAGGAGCAGGTGGTCGAGACGCCCTGGATGCAGATCGACAATGTGTTCTTCGAGGCACGTGGTCAGGCCTGGGCGCTGTCACATCTGCTGCGGGCGATCGAGGTGGACTTCGCCGACGTGCTGGCCAAGAAGAACGCCACGATCAGCGTCAGGCAGATCATTCGTGAGCTGGAGGCGGCGCAGGAGCCGCTGTGGAGTCCGATGGTGCTCAACGGCAGCGGCTACGGCGTGCTGGCCAATCACTCGCTGGTGATGGCCAACTACATCTCCCGCGCCAACGCGGCGATCATCGATCTGCGCAACCTGCTGTCGCAGGGGTAGGGCGCAGCGTTCGTATCCGGTGGCAGGCGTCTACGCCTGCCACTTAGTCCAGGCCGAGTTTCTTCAGACGGTAACGCATCGAGCGGAAGGTCAGCCCCAGTCGCTGGGCGGCCGCGGTGCGGTTCCAGCGTGTTTCTTCGAGGGCCTGCATGATCAGCTTGCGCTCGATCTCCTCCAGGTGGTCCTCCAGGTTGTCGATCTGTGCCAGGCTGGCTTCGCCGTTTTCCGGCAGGCCGGGGCTATCCGCCAGGCGCAGGTCGCCAGCCTTGATCTCGTCGCCTTCGCACAGGGTGTAGGCGCGTTCGAGCATGTTCTCCAGCTCGCGGACGTTGCCCGGAAATCGATAGTTCTCCAGCTTGGCCAGGGCATCGGGATGCAGGCGAGCCGTGGCCTCGCCGCATTCCTGCGCCAGACGGCGCAGCATGACATCGGCGAGCAGGCCGATGTCTTCGCGGCGTTCGCGCAGTGGCGGTACACGCAGTTCGATGACGTTCAGGCGGTAGTAGAGATCCTGGCGAAAACGGCCTGCGGCGACCTCGCTGGCGAGATCCTTGTGAGTGGCGCAGAGGATGCGTACATCGACCATCACTTCCTGCGCACCGCCAACGGCACGCACGGCCTTTTCCTGGATGGCGCGCAGCAGCTTGACCTGCATCGGCAGCGGCAGGTCCGCCACCTCGTCGAGAAACAGCGTGCCGCCGTTGGCGGCCTGGAACAGGCCGGGCTTGTCCTCGATGGCGCCGGTGAAGCTGCCTTTCTTGTGGCCGAAGAACTCGCTTTCCATCAGCTCCGACGGAATGGCACCGCAGTTGACCGGCACGAATGGCTTTTCGCTGCGCGGGCCCTGCTCGTGAATCAGGCGTGCCACCAGTTCCTTGCCGCTGCCCGACTCGCCGCTGATGTAGACGGGGGCCTGGCTGCGGGCGAGCTTGCCGATCTGCTTGCGCAAGGTTTTCATTGGCGGCGAGCTGCCCAGCAGGCGACTGTCCACCGGCGCCTCGGCTGCGGGCGCGCGCAGGCGCAGGGCGGTGCTGACCAGCTCGCGCAGGCGGTTCAGGTCCACCGGTTTGGTGAGGAAGTCGAACGCACCGGCCTTGAGTGCGCCGATGGCGGTATCCAGGCTGCCATAGGCGGTGATCATCGCCACGGGCAGTTGCGGGTACTGTTGCTGGATGTGCTGGACCAGCTCAAGGCCGCTGCCGTCGGGCAGGCGCATATCGGTCAGGCACAGGTCGTAGTGCTCGCGTGCCAGCAGCTCGCGCGCCTCCTTTAGGTTGCGTGCGCTGCGGGTATCGAGCTTCATGCGGCCGAGGGTGATCTCCAGCAGCTCGCGGATGTCCGGCTCGTCGTCGATGATCAGGGCTTTCTGGCGCGCGGTCATGGTCTTGCTCTGGTTCCTGAAGCGGGTGTCGCCTTCCGGGCGGCTGGCGAGCATGTTAACTCTCCCGGCGCCGCCGTGGCTGCCGCTTTGGTCGATGTGTGATGCGTTGCCGGCAACTGTTCTGCTGCGCCTAGCTCAGCTTGCGCGGGTGCGCGAAGACGATGCGGAAGCAGCTGCCGCCTTCGGCGCGCTCGCGGTAGTCCAGGCGTGCCTGGTTGCTCTCGCACAGCTCGCGGGAGATGTACAGCCCGAGCCCGGTGCCTTTGCTCTCGGTGGTGAAGAAGGGTTCGAAAACGTTGTGCAACTGCTCGGCTGCGATGCCGGGTCCATCGTCGAGGACCTCAACGACCGGCAGATCGCTGGCTTCGTCGCGAAACAGGCGGAGCCAGACCTGAGCGCGATCGTGCTCCTTGCCGCTGTAGCGCAGGCCGTTCTGCACCAGGTTGGTGAGCACCTGGGTCAGCTGGTTGGGGTCCATGCGCGTCTGCAGCGAGCTGCCGATGGTTTCCAGGTGAACCGTCTGCTGCGGGCTGAGCCCCTGGCGGAACTCGCTGACGAAGCGATGCAGCCAGTATTTGAGATCCAGCAGCTGGGGCTCCGCCTGGCGGCGCCGGGAAAGCTGCAGCACGTTCTCGATGACCAGATTCATCCGCCGCGAGTGGTCCTGGATGATCTGCGCCAGCCGCCGATCCGGGCCGTCCAGCTCTTCGGATTCCTGTAGCAGCTGAGCAGCATGGCTGATGGCGCCCAGCGGATTGCGGATTTCATGGGCAATGCTGGCTGTGAGTCGTCCGAGGGAGGCGAGCTTGAGTTGCTGGGCCTTCTGGGCGATCTGCGAGATGTCCTCGAGGAACACCAGAGTGTCGAGCTTGTTGCCGTGCTGCAGGGCGGCGAAACTCGGCTGCAGCGTCGGTCCGCCGGGGGTGGCCTTGAGGTTCGGCGGGCGCAGTGTAGGATTGCCACGCCAGTGCTGCAGTGCCTTGAGCAGCTCCGGGCAGCGCGGCGCGAGGCGCTCGCCGGCCAGCGATTCCTGGCCGAGCAACTGCAGCGCCCCCTGGTTGGCCAGGAGCACGCGCTCCTGCGGGTCCAACACCATGATGCCGGTGCGCATGCGCTGCAGGATCAGCGCGTTGAGGGCCTCGAGGTTGGCGACCTCCTCGGCGCGCTGGCGGGCCAGAGTCTCGCTGACCTGCAGGCGCCGAGTCAGTCCCTGGACGAGAAAGGCTGCGGCGAAGCACAGCGTTCCGAGCGCACCGGCCTGGACGTACTGGCTGCTGGCTTCGGAACGGCTGATGCTCAGGTAGAAGGTCAGGTAGATCAGGCCAGTAGCAGCGACCGCGGCGATGAAGAAACCGACCCGTCCCCGCAGGAGAATATTGGCGATGGCGACGGCGACGATCAGCAGGTTGCCGATGCCGCTCGGCGTTCCTCCGCCAAAATAGAACAATCCCGACAGCAGGATCACGTCCATCAGCGCCAGGCTGAGCACTGGCAGGTCGCGCTTGGGGCTCTGCACCAGCACCGCGACGATGATGTTGAGGATCAGATAGAGCCAGGCGCCGTACTGGAACAGCTGCGGATTGCTCATCTGCAGCAGATCGTTGTGCAGGTCGCTGCTGATCAGCAGCACCAGCGCGAGGCCAATGGTCAGGCGGTAGAGGTGATACAGGCGAAGGATGCGCCGCCCCTGGTCGCCGAAGAAGGTGAGGTTCTCAGTGCCCACCAGAGGTGCTGTCCTGCTCGAGGTGAGCCTGGCTGCAGTACCAGCGGTCATGGGCCTGCAGGGCCTGGTTCTGCGGCACGTGCACGCCGCATTGAGCGCAGCGGACCATCGGCAGGCTGCCCTGCTGTTGCGCGGTCGGCGTCTTCTTCCGGGTCAAGCGGCGCCACAGCCAGAAGGCGGCGGCGATCAGTGCGATCCAGAACAGCAGTCGAAACAGCCCCATATCGATTCCTTCCTGTTTATGCGTGGCGACCGACCACCGGACTAGCCAGGGCCGGTCCTGGCCCGGTGCGCCGACGGTGACGAGCACAGGGCTCGACGCAGCGGCGCATGGTCAGCCCATTTCAGTCGAACAGGCCGAAGGTCAGGCGGCTCCACCAGGAGCGCTTCGGCTCCTGCTGTTCCACTTCCTTGAGTACGGGGCGCAGTTCTTCCGGCAGATCACGCGCAGCGTTCTCGTACTGGCGCAACACGTCACGGTTGGCACGGGAGGTGTCGGGACGCGGCGCTTCGCCTTCGATCAGGCCGAGCGTGGCCTTGCTCAGCCAGCTGCGGGTGTCTTCTTCGCGCTCGATGGGGGTGAACTTGCCGTCCTCAAGGGTGGCATGATCCGGGTAGTTGAGTTGAAGGGTCTTGAGGCTGGCATCGGCGAGGTCATCGAGGCCAAGGCGCTGGTAGGCCTCGGTCATCACAGCCAGACCGTCCGCCACGGCCGGTGTGCCCTGGAAGTTTTCCACCACATAGCGCCCGCGGTTGGCGGCGGCCACGTAGGCCTGGCGCTTGAGGTAGTAGTGGGCGACGTGAATCTCGTTGGCTGCCAGGAGGTTGCGCAGATAGATCATGCGCGCCTTGGCATCCGGCGAATAACGGCTGTTCGGATAGCGGCTGGTGAGCTGGGCGAACTCGTTGAACGAGTCGCGGGCAGCGCCCGGGTCGCGCTTGGTCATGTCCAGCGGCAAGAAGCGAGCGAGCAGGCCGCGGTCCTGATCGAACGAGGCCAGGCCCTTGAGGTAGTAGGCGTAGTCGACGTTCGGGTGCTGCGGATGCAGGCGGATGAAGCGCTCGGCAGCCGAGCGTGCAGCTTCCGGCTCGGCGTTGCGGTAATAGGCGTAGATCAGCTCGAGCTGCGCCTGCTCGGCGAAACGACCGAACGGGTAACGCGACTCCAGCGCCTTGAGCTTGCTGATGGCGCTGGTATAGCTCTTGTTGTCCAGGTCGGCCTGTGCTTGCTGGTACAGCTCGACCTCGCCCAGGTTTTCGTCGACGGTTTCGTTGGATGAACAGGCGGCGGTAAGGGCGAAAATGGCGATCAGCAGCAGGTGTTTCACTTGCATGGCGGCTTGCGTCCCTGTGACGGCTGGCTGTCTCGCGCGGAGCCGTCCTGTTATGATGGGCGCCCCGGTGCGCCGGGACAAAGACGCCGTATTTAAACACAAGCGTGTAGCCGAAACCAAAGGCCGCTCCGCCATCTGCGGTCCTCCGGGCATCCATCAGCAACGGATGCCGCTCGCCTCTCTCTGACGAATCTATCTCGCCGTATGTCCACGATCTCCAAACAGGCCATTCAACTCCGTGCCGAGGTGCCGTTTGACCTAGGCGGGCAACGTCTCGATCAGGTCGCGGCGCAGCTCTTCTCCGAACACTCGCGTTCGCGCCTCGCGGCCTGGATCAAGGATGGTCTGCTGACGGTGGATGGCGCCGTGCTGCGCCCCCGCGACACCGTGCATGCCGGTGCGGTGCTCGAGCTGAGCGCCGAACAGCAGGCGCAGGGCGAATGGGTGGCGCAGGACATTCCGCTCGACATCGTCTATGAAGACGACCAGATTCTGGTGATCGACAAGCCGGCCGGGCTGGTGGTGCATCCGGCGGCCGGGCATGCCGACGGCACGCTGCTCAACGCGTTGCTGCATCACGTACCTGACCTGATCAACGTGCCGCGCGCCGGCATCGTTCATCGTCTGGACAAGGACACTACCGGGCTGATGGTGGTGGCCAAGACGCTGCAGGCACAGACCCGCCTAGTGGAGCAGCTGCAGGCGCGCAGTGTCAGCCGTATCTACGAAGCCATCGTCATCGGCGTAATCATCACCGGCGGCACCGTGGATGCGCCGATCGGCCGTCACGGCCAGCAGCGCCAGCGCATGGCGGTGGTGGAGGGGGGCAAGCCCGCGGTCAGTCACTATCGTGTGCTCGAGCGCTTCCGCTCGCACACCCATGTGCGGGTCAAGCTGGAAACCGGGCGTACCCACCAGATTCGTGTGCACATGACCCACCTCGGCTACCCGCTGGTGGGCGATCCGCTGTATGCCGGGCGTTTCCGTATTCCGCCAGCTGCCAATCCGACACTGGTGCAGACGCTGCGCGAGTTCCCACGGCAGGCGCTGCATGCCCGTTTCCTCGAGCTGGATCATCCGGTGACCGGGCAGCGCATGAAGTGGGAGTCGCCATTGCCGGACGACTTCGTCTGGCTGCTGACGCTCCTGCAACAGGATCGCGAGGCCTTCGTCGGGTGACTGTCGGCAACGAGAATTGGCTGTTGCCCGACTGGCCAGCGCCGGCACGCGTTCGTGCCTGCGTGACGACCCGCCAGGGGGGTGTCAGCGCGGCTCCGTTCGACAGTTTCAATCTCGGCGATCATGTCGGCGATGATCCGGCTGCGGTGGCCTGCAATCGCCAGCATCTGCGCGATGTGTTGGGTTGCCAGCCGATCTGGCTGGAACAGGTGCATTCCTGTGTGGCCGTGAAGGCACTTCCCGGTGTCTGCGCCACTGCCGATGCCAGCTGGAGCGAGACGCCGGGCGAAGCCTGTGCGGTGCTCACCGCCGACTGCCTGCCGGTGCTGTTCTGTGACCGCGCCGCCAGTCGTGTCGCGGCGGCGCACGCCGGCTGGCGCGGGCTGGCTGGTGGCGTGCTGGAAACAACGCTCGAGGCGCTGGCGATTCGTGCCGAAGACGTGCTGGTCTGGCTGGGGCCGGCGATCGGGCCCGCTGCCTTCGAGGTGGGGGGCGAGGTGCGCGAGGCATTCGTCGCGCAGCACCCGGCGGCTGCGGCGGCATTCGTGCCGAGCCGCAACGAGGGGCGCTTCATGGCCGATCTGTATCAGCTTGCGCGCATTCGCCTGGCTGCGGTCGGAGTCGAAGCCGTCTACGGCGGTGGGCTGTGCACCTTCAGCGATCCGCGTTTCTATTCCTATCGCCGTGCCTCACGCACGGGGCGCTTCGCCAGTCTGATCTGGCTGCAGCCTTAGCCCTACCTAGCGGTTCGACAGCGCCGTGACTCCGCGGTCCCGGCATGACCTGCATCAATGTCATCCGCCTTGAATCTCCAACAATCATCCTCATCTATGCTCCATCTCGCGGGTTATTTGTAAGGCGCGATTCATGGTGCCGGCCCGCTTTACCTGAGGATGAACATCCATGCGTATCGATCGATTGACCAGCAAGCTCCAGCTTGCGCTCTCCGATGCCCAATCCATTGCCGTTGGCCTGGATCACCCCTCCATCGAGCCGTTGCACCTGATGCAGGCCCTGCTGGAGCAGCAGGGCGGTTCGATCAAGCCCTTGTTGATGCAGGTCGGCTTCGACATCAACGCGCTGCGCCAGGCCCTGACCAAGGAGCTGGACCAGCTGCCCAAGCTGCAGAACCCCACCGGTGACATGAACCTGTCGCAGGATCTGGCGCGTCTGCTCAACCAGGCCGATCGCCTCGCCCAGCAGAAGGGCGACCAGTACATCTCCAGCGAACTGGTACTGCTTGCCGCGCTGGACAACAACACCCGTTTGGGCAAGCTCCTGCTGGCCCAGGGCGTGAGCAAGAAGGCCCTGGAGAACGCCATCAGCAACCTGCGCGGTGGCGCGGCGGTCAATGACCCCAATGCCGAGGAGTCGCGTCAGGCATTGGACAAGTACACCGTCGACATGACCAAGCGCGCCGAGGAGGGCAAGCTCGATCCGGTGATCGGCCGTGACGACGAAATCCGCCGCACCATTCAGGTCCTGCAACGGCGCACCAAGAACAACCCGGTGCTGATCGGCGAGCCCGGTGTCGGCAAGACCGCCATCGTCGAAGGGCTGGCCCAGCGCATCGTCAATGGCGAGGTGCCGGATGGCCTGAAGGACAAGCGTCTGCTGGCGCTGGACATGGGCTCGCTGATCGCCGGTGCGAAGTTCCGCGGCGAGTTCGAGGAGCGTCTCAAGGCCGTGCTCAACGAGCTGTCCAAGCAGGAAGGCCGAGTCATCCTGTTCATCGACGAGCTGCACACGATGGTCGGTGCCGGCAAGGCCGAGGGCGCCATGGATGCCGGCAACATGCTCAAGCCCGCTCTTGCCCGGGGTGAGTTGCACTGTGTCGGCGCCACCACCCTCGACGAGTATCGCCAGTACATCGAGAAGGATGCCGCGCTGGAGCGCCGCTTCCAGAAGGTTCTGGTGGACGAGCCGAGCGTGGAGGACACCATCGCCATCCTGCGCGGCCTCAAGGAGCGCTACGAGGTGCACCACGGCGTGACCATCACCGATGGCGCCATCATCGCCGCGGCCAAGCTCAGCCATCGCTACATCACGGATCGTCAGCTGCCGGACAAGGCCATCGACCTGATCGACGAGGCCGCCAGCCGCATCCGCATGGAGATCGATTCCAAGCCGGAAGAGCTGGATCGTCTCGACCGCCGGCTGATCCAGCTGAAGATCGAGCGCGAGGCGCTGAAGAAGGAGGACGACGAGGCCACCAAGAAGCGCCTGGCCAAGCTTGAGGACGATATCGCCAAGCTGGAGAAGGAATATTCGGATCTGGAGGAGATCTGGAAGTCGGAAAAGGCCGAGGTGCAGGGCTCCGCGCAGATCCAGCAGAAGATCGAGCAGGCCAAGGCCGATCTCGAGGCGGCGCGGCGCAAGGGCGACCTGGCGCGCATGGCCGAGCTGCAGTACGGCATCATCCCAGACCTCGAGCGCAGCCTGGAAATGGTCGACCAGCACGGCAAGAAGGAAAACCAGCTGCTGCGCAACAAGGTGACCGACGAGGAGATCGCCGAGGTGGTCTCCAAGTGGACCGGCATTCCTGTGTCGAAGATGCTCGAAGGCGAGCGGGACAAACTGCTGCGCATGGAAGACATGCTGCACACACGTGTCATCGGCCAGCATGAGGCGGTAGTGGCAGTGGCCAATGCCGTGCGCCGGTCGCGCGCCGGGCTGGCCGACCCGAACCGGCCGAGCGGTTCCTTCCTCTTCCTCGGTCCGACCGGTGTGGGTAAGACCGAGCTGTGCAAGGCACTGGCCGAATTCCTCTTCGACACCGAAGAGGCGATGATCCGCATCGACATGTCCGAGTTCATGGAGAAGCACTCGGTCGCGCGGCTGATCGGCGCGCCGCCGGGCTACGTCGGCTACGAGGAGGGCGGCTACCTGACCGAGGCGGTGCGTCGCAAACCCTACTCGGTCGTGCTGATGGACGAGGTGGAGAAGGCTCATCCGGACGTGTTCAACGTGCTGCTGCAGGTGCTCGAGGATGGTCGTCTGACCGACAGCCATGGGCGGACCGTAGACTTCAAGAACACCGTGATCGTCATGACCTCGAACCTGGGCTCGGCGCAGATCCAGGAGCTGGTTGGCGACCCCGATGCGCAGCGCGCTGCGGTGATGGATGCGGTGGCGCACCACTTCCGTCCGGAGTTCATCAACCGTATCGACGAGGTGGTGGTGTTCGATCCGCTCGGTCGCGAGCAGATCGCCGGCATCGCGGAGATCCAGTTGGGCCGGCTGCGCAAGCGCCTGGCCGAGCGCGAGCTGAGCCTGGAGCTGAGCCAGGAGGCGATGGACAAGCTGATCGCCGTCGGCTACGACCCGGTTTACGGTGCGCGGCCGCTCAAGCGCGCGATCCAGCGCTGGATCGAGAACCCGCTGGCGCAGCAGATCCTCGCGGGTCAGTTCGCCCCGGGCAGCAGCGTCAAGGCTCGGGTGGAGGGCGAGCAGATCGTCTTCGATTGAGGCCCAGGGCAATCCGCATGGCATGACGAATGCCATGCGGTCGTCCGATCAACGGGTCGCGGCCGCGCGCCGGACGCAAACTGTTGTCGCTAATCGCATTTTTAGGGTTGACAGCAGGGTTTGGAACCGTAAAATGGCGCGCCTCTGAGGCGGGAACGTAACGCCAAGGAGCTGGAATGCTAGTTGTTCCGCGATAGCTCAGTCGGTAGAGCAAATGACTGTTAATCATTGGGTCCCTGGTTCGAGTCCAGGTCGCGGAGCCAAATTCCAATCGGGGTATAGCGCAGTCTGGTAGCGCGCCTGCTTTGGGAGCAGGATGTCGGGAGTTCGAATCCCTCTACCCCGACCATTTTTGGGTCGTTAGCTCAGTTGGTAGAGCAGTTGGCTTTTAACCAATTGGTCGTAGGTTCGAATCCTACACGACCCACCATACAGGCTTGCTCGGCAAGCATGAAAAGCTGGATGTCCATACGGGCATCCAGCTTTTTTATTGCCTGCCGTTTAGTGCTTGCCAGATGGCGCACCGCTCGGGTGCGCCATCAATGCGTCAATGGAGTTTCAGGCGTGGTTCGGTACTGCGGCTGAGCTTGTCGCCCAGCATCATCAGCAGCGTGCGCGGCATGCCGTACAGTGCGATCTGGTGCATGCGGTACAGCGAGATATAGAACATCCTCGCCAGCCAGCCCTCGAGCATGACGTTGCCTGTCAAATTTCCCATCAGGTTGCCCACGGCCGAGAAGGTCGAGAGCGATATCAGCGAACCGTAATCCTTGTAGCGGTAGGTCGGTAGGGGTTTGCCTTCCAGTCGGTTGCGGATCGACCGGGCCAGCATTGACGCCTGCTGGTGGGCTGCCTGGGCGCGAGGCGGCACGTTGCGGTCGCTGTCCGGCTGCGGGCAGGCGGCGCAGTCGCCGAAGGCGAATATGTTCTCGTCGCGGGTGCTCTGCAGGGTGGGGTGGACGACCAGTTGATTGATCCGGTTGGTCTCCAGCCCATCGATTTCATGCAGGAAGGCAGGTGCCTTGATACCGGCCGCCCAGACCTTGAGACTGGCCGGCACGAATTCACCCTGCTTGGTGTGCAGGCCGTCGGCGGTGACTTCGCTGACCGCTGCGCCGGTCAGCACCTTCACACCCAGGTCGAGCAGTGTCTGGTGTACCGGTTGGCTGATGCGCTCGGGCAGTGCCGGCAGAACCTTCGGGCCGGCCTCGATGAGCGTGATCTTCACATCTTCCGGCTTGATACCATCGAGGCCATAGGCGGCCAGCTCCTTGGCTGCATGCAGCAGTTCGGCGGCCAGTTCGACGCCAGTGGCGCCAGCGCCGACGATGGCCATGCTGATGCCGCTCGGCCCGGTTTCACCGGCATGTGCCTTCATGTAACGGCTCAGCAGCTGGCGATGGAAGCGTTCGGCCTGCTCGCGGGTATCCAGGAAAATGCAGTGCTCGGCGGCCCCAGGGGTTCCGAAATCGTTGGTCGTGCTGCCGACCGCTATCACCAGGGTGTCGTAATTCAACGCACGCGAGGGCACGAGCTCCACGCCGAACTCGTCGCGTGTGGCTTCCAGGCGGATGCACTTGTTCGCACGGTCCAGGCCGGCCATGCGGCCCATCTGGAACTCGAAGTGATTCCACTTGGCTTGCGCCACATAGTTGAGCTCGTCGGCTGACGAGTTCAGCGAGCCGGCTGCCACTTCATGCAGCAGCGGCTTCCAGATGTGGGTGAGATTCGCGTCGACCAGGGTGACCCGGGCTTTGCCGCGCTTGCCCAGGGTTCTACCCAGGCGGGTAGCAAGCTCCAGGCCGCCAGCGCCGCCGCCGACGATTACGATTCGATGTGACATGGGAATGACTCATAGCTGCAAGAGAAACGGCGGCGCGACGGGGCGAGCGAAGCTCAAAGCACCAGGCGACTCAGGAGGCGGCTCAGAAGCCCGAGGCCGACTACCACCGCCAGCACGACGAGCAGCAGGATCCAGGGGCGAAACGGCTGGCGTTCGACCTGATGCTGCGGGGCGCGGAGGTATTCATCGACGCGCTGCTGGTCTTCGGGGTTCAGGCGGCTGGGCATAGGCACCTCGAGTAGAATGCAGGCATTCTAGCTGCGCGGGGTCAAAAGCCAAGCGCGAAGTGCGGCGCTTTGCCGCGCAGGGGAAGGAGCATGCCGGCAGGCATGCTCGGCGCGGATCAGGTGTTCTTCAGCTTTCGCAGGTTGCCGATCACTGATTCCAGGGCGCGGTCGAACAGCAGGGTATCGTTGAGCAGGCGAATGGCGCCGCGCTGGAACTCGCTGGCCAGGCCCATGCGGGTCTTCTCCAGGACCTTCATGCCGGTGCGGTTGACGAAGATGTACTTGCCGGTGGGCTTGATCACCGCGGCCAGCTTGCAGCGCAGCTTGTGCTCTTCATCCTCCTGGAATTCCACCCAGCTGCCGACTCGCAGATTGTCCACCTGGATCAGCGCTTCGTCGTTGTCCGGCAGGCTGATTTCCGGCTCGGGCTCGCGGCTCTCGCCGGGTGCCAGCAGCACGATCTCGTCCACCACCTCGACCATGGCCGGCGCAGCCTCGACCGCTGCAGCGGCGATCGACTCGCCTGACGCGTCAGCGGCCGGTCCGGATGTGCCTGGAGTGGCTTGCGGTTGCTGAATGCGTTGCAGGGTCTGTACGTGCAGTGCTTCGAGCTGGGTGAAGAAGTCGCCGGTGGAGAAGGGGTCGAACGCGGCGCTGACCAGGCCCTCACGCAATGCCTTGAGCAGGCTCGGGACCAGCTCCAGCAGACGCGCGCGGGATTCGTCGTCCTCGTGGGGAGTCACGCTCCACACAAGGTCATCCATGGTGTCCAGGGCTGCCTGCCATTCCTCGGACTGGGTGCCGTGCTTCAGGCAGGTGAGCAGCAAAACCTTGCTCCAGGCCTCCTGCAGCAGGCGCACCACCACTTCCGGCAGGGTCTTGCCCAGCAGGCGCTGGTTCAGCGCGTGCTCGACTTCCTGGCGAGCGATTTCAGCCTTGGCGCGACCCTCTTCGGCGTCACGGGTGCGCTGCTCGAGCAGTTCGCTGCGGCGTCGCTCGTCACCGATGAAGGCGAGGAAATCGGCCAGAAGCTCGGAGAAGATCGCCGGATCATCGACGAAGTCGTTGAGCAGGCGGGCCACAATCTGTTCGATCTTCTGATAGAGGCTGTCGCGTTGCGCCTCGTCCTGATCGCCCCAACCCATCGCCGCCGACGCGATTTCGTTCAGCAGGCGGCGCGCGGGGTGACTGCCGCGGCTGAAGAAGGTCTTGTCGATCACCGCGACCTTGAGCAACGGGATCTGCAGGCGCCCGATCAGGGCCTTGAGAGAATCCGGCAGGGTACGGTCGTCGAGAATGAACTCGAACAGCATGGAGACGAGGTTGATGACGTCGTCATCGATCTCGCCGACCACCCGCGATTTTCCGGTCTTGGCACTTACCCGGCTCAGCAGGCTGCCGAGCTGCTCTTGCAGATCGAAATCGTCGACCGTCTGTGGCGCGCGGGTCTGCATGTGCGACAGCAGGCGGAGCAGGTCGCCGCTGGAGATCGGGATGGCGTCGCTGGGCACGTTGCGGGCAGGCAGAACACTGCTGCCGCGCAGGTCGGACAGCAAGTTGTGCAAGGCGCTGAAAGCGGCTTCCTGTAGCCCCTCGTCGACATGGACCGGCTGGCTATGCGTCGCTGGCGAGGTGTGGCTGGCAGCCGGACCGCCCGGGCGCTGCTGCCGGCGCGGCGGCGCAGACTGGAGTTCGGGCAGGATGCCGGCAGCCACCAGGGTCTGATTGGCTTCGGCATATAGCTGGTCGATATCGCCAAGAACATGCTTCTCGAACAGCTTGAAGATGATCAGCTTGACCTTGATCTGCACGCCCAGGCTGCTGCTGGCTTCGATGAAATAGTCACAGAGCGCATGAGGGCCGAGGGGGTTGCTCTTGTCGTCGAGCTTCTTGCTGATCAGCGCGTTCATGCGCGTGGTCAGGTGGCCCAGCGGCTGGGCGGCACGACTCATGACCTTGGCGACCATGGTGTCGACGGCTACGGATTCTTCCAGCTCGTCGTTCTGCACCAGGGAAAGGCTGTCGAAGGAGACGGCATCCAGCGCGGGCGGCTTGCCGATTTCATACTGGTTGAGCTTGGCGAATGCTTCGAACAGCTGCTGCAGGAAGCCGCGCTCGATGTTGCGGCGCTTCATGCGCAGGTCGCGCATGGCCTCGAAAAAAGCGTTCTGTTCGGCATTGCTGGTCGCGCGATCGGCGATCTCGAAGAGCGAGTCATCGGCGTTGTCGAACAGCGATTGCAGCGCCTGACGCAGTTGCTGGGCGGCCTTGTCGCGCACGCTGATGAGCGCCACCGGAAGGCGGCCTGCCGGTGAAGACGGCTTGTGCTCAGGGGCAACCTTGTTCAGGTGCACCACTTTCGCATCGGTTCGCATCGAGACTCTCCTGCGGTCGCCTGCTTTGCGGCGGTCACAACGCTTGAATTCGGCAGCGTCTTATATAGGTAACCAAGTCGGCAGGGCAAGGCGGAAGGTACCGGGCGAGCCCGCAATCTTGTGCGGGTTTCTTCTGTCGAACCGGATCCAGACGCAGCATAGCCGAGCGCTTTGATTTTACAACGACGCCTCGTCAGCAAGTATCGTCAGTTAGGTGGCGTCAATATTCTTGGAGGGGATTATAAGCATTGTGCTCCGCTGCCAAGGTCAGTTTTTCATTGGACATGACCTGGCTCACAGATGCTCGCAGGTTTTCCGCCAAGAGGTAAAAAAAGCCGGTCGAGCGATCCGTAGGCTGTCGGCAGCTTGACGCTGCCGCGGTCGGTGCGAGCCTTTATACTCCGCGCAAACTCGAGGAGCCCGACATGCCGAATCTCAGCCTTGCCGATCTATCCGCAGAAATCGATGCCAACGCACGCCGCGCCTTAGCCGAAGATGTCGGCAGCGGAGATATCACCGCGCAGCTGATCCCTGCCGAGCGGTTGGCACATGCCTCGGTCATCACGCGCGAGGCGGCGGTGATCAGTGGAACCGCATGGGTCGACGCGGTGTTCCGGCAGGTGGACTCTCGGGTCGCAGTCCACTGGCAGGTCGCCGACGGGGACCGGGTGGAGGCGGACAAGGTGCTGTTCCACCTGGAAGGGCCGGCTCGGGCGTTGCTGACCGGCGAGCGCAGCGCGCTGAATTTCCTGCAGATGCTGTCGGGTGTGGCCACTCGTTGCCGACACTACGCCGACATGGTCGAGGGCACGGGCGTGCGCCTGCTGGACACTCGCAAGACCATTCCAGGCCTGCGCCTGGCACAGAAGTACGCCGTGACCTGCGGGGGCTGCCATAACCACCGGATCGGCCTCTATGACGCTTTTCTGATCAAGGAGAACCACATCGCCGCCTGTGGCGGGATCGCCGAGGCGGTGGCGGCTGCGCATCGCATCGCGCCGGGCAAGCCGGTGGAGATCGAGGTGGAGAGCCTCGACGAGCTCGAGCAGGCGCTGGGGGCAGGGGCGGATATCGTCATGCTCGACGAACTGACGCTCGACGACATGCGCACGGCCGTGACGATCACGGCGGGCCGGGCCAAGCTCGAAGCATCAGGTGGAATCAGCGACGACACGCTACGCAGCGTTGCGCAAACCGGCGTGGATTACATTTCGATCGGGGCGCTGACCAAGCATGTACAGGCGGTGGACCTGTCGATGCGCTTGCGTCAGTAGGAGAGGGGCGCCTGGCGCAGTGGCTGCGCCAGGCGATGGATCAGTGACGGCTCTTCAGGCCGAAGTTTTCGTGCAGGGTGCCGGGGGTATCGTCGCCTTTGGGAGCGTAGTCCTTGGGCGGTTCGGTGAAGGCCGGCGAGGAGAGCCGCTCGCGCGAGCCATGGTTTTCCTCGTGCAGGGCGGCCATCAGGCGCTGGCGGGTCTGCTCGTCGAGCGCCAGGCGGCTGGCACCATCGGACAGGTGTTCTTGGATGTCCTGGTAGTTCTGGGTGAGCTTGCGCAGCAGGCTGGCAGTGGTGTTGAAGTGGGTGACCACTTCGCTCTGATAGGTGTCGAAGCGCTCTTGCAGGTCGTCGACCTGACGCTGTGTGCGGTTGGGCGCGCTGCTGCGCGCCACCAGATAACCGATGGCGATGCCGGCGATCAGGCCGACAATCGGGAGCAACCAGGTCGCGAGGGTCTGTTCCACGAGTCCTTCCTCTATATAAACGGCTGTGCTTACGTTAACGTCTCGTACCTGCTCTGTATACCGCAACGCGAGGCGGCGGTTATCGGCAGCTAGTTAGCAAGACGAGTCGACTCGTCCCAAGGTCACGGAGTTCCTGTTTTGTTGAAACGCGAAGAGCCCCTCTCTATCGATGGCCCCTGCGGGGTGCTGGAAGCGCTGTATTTCGATCAGCCGCAGGCCCGCGGCCTGGCGCTGATCTGCCATCCGAACCCAGTCAAGGGCGGCACCATGCTGAACAAGGTGGTCTCGACCCTGCAGCGCACCGCGCGGGATGCCGGCTACAGCACGCTGCGCTTCAATTATCGGGGTGTCGGCGGCAGTGCCGGCGCGCATGACATGGTCGAGGGTGAGGTGGATGACGCCGAGGCCGCGCTGCGCTGGCTGCGCCAGCAGAACCCCGAGCTGCCGCTGACGCTGCTGGGGTTCTCCTTCGGTGGGTTCGTTGCCGGCAATCTGGCCGGCCGATTGAACGCCGAGGGCGTGACGGTGCAGCGGTTGATGATGGTGGCTCCGGCGGTGTCGCGTCTTGCGGCGCTGTCGTTGGCTGAAGATTGCCAGCTGACGATCATTCAGCCGGAGCAGGACGAGGTGATCGATGCCGAGTCCGTGTATGCCTTTTCTACGCAGCTGCAGCACCCCCACGAGCTGCTGAAAGTGGCAGAATGCGGCCACTTTTTTCACGGCAAGCTGGTGGAGCTGAAGGAACTGGTCGTCCCGCGGCTTTGATGCTGCGTGCCAATCCCCTCCGTCGCGCTGCAACGATTCGAGAATAACTGCATGACTACCCGCATCCTGACCGGTATCACCACTACCGGTACGCCGCATCTGGGCAACTACGCCGGAGCGATCCGCCCGGCCATCCTCGCCAGCCGCGACGCGGCCGCCGATTCGTTCTACTTCCTCGCGGACTACCATGCGCTGATCAAGTGCGACGATCCGCTACGCATCCAGCGCTCGCGTCTGGAAATCGCCGCGACCTGGCTGGCCTGCGGCCTCGATGCCGAGCGCGTGACCTTCTACCGCCAGTCGGATGTGCCTGAGATTCCCGAACTGACCTGGCTGCTGACCTGCGTCACCGCCAAGGGCCTGCTCAACCGCGCCCATGCCTACAAGGCGTCGGTGGACAAGAACGTGGAGAACGGCGAAGACCCGGATGCCGGAGTCACCATGGGCCTGTACAGCTATCCGGTGCTGATGGCGGCGGACATCCTGATGTTCAACGCGCACAAGGTGCCGGTGGGGCGCGACCAGATCCAGCATGTGGAAATGGCCCGTGATATTGCCCAGCGCTTCAATCATCTGTTCGGCAACGGCCGCGAGTTCTTCACCCTGCCCGAAGCGGTGATCGAGGAGAGCGTCGCCACGCTGCCCGGTCTCGATGGGCGCAAGATGTCCAAGAGTTACGACAACACCATCCCGCTGTTTGGCAGTGCCAAGGAGCTGAAGGCGGCGATCGCACGCATCGTCACCGACTCGCGCCTGCCGGGCGAACCGAAGGATCCGGACAACTCCCACCTGTTCACGCTTTACCAGGCCTTTGCCACCGCGCAGCAGCAGGCTGACTTCCGCCAGGAGCTGCTCGATGGCCTGGCCTGGGGCGATGCCAAGCAACGTCTGTTCGAGCTACTCGACAACGAACTGGGCCAGGCGCGCGAGCTGTATCACCAGCTCATCGCCAAGCCGGCCGAGCTGGAAGACATTCTGCAGGCGGGAGCGGCCAAGGCACGCCGGATCGCCACACCATTTCTCGGCGAGTTGCGCGAGGCGGTGGGGCTGCGCAACTTCAGCAGCGAAGTGAAAAGCGCGGCGCCGACCAAGAAGAAGTCCAGCAAGACCGCTCGTTTTGCCAGCTTCCGCGAGGCCGATGGCGCCTTCCGTTTCCGCTTCTTCGCCGCCGACGGCGAGGAGCTGCTGCTGTCCCGTCCGCTGAGCAATCCGAAGGCCATCGGCAGCCTGACCCAGCGCCTGATCGCCGGCGGCCCGGATGCCCTGGAACTTCGCGAGGACGAAGGTGATCAATTCACCCTGTGGCTGGACGGCGAATGCATCGCCGACAGCCCGCACTACGAGAGCGCCGAAGCGCTCGACGCCGCCATGTTGCGGGTGCGCGAGGCGCTGGCCACGCTTGTCGAGTAACGCTGCTGGCAGGCCGGGCGCAGCCGATGGGTGCGCTCGGCGGCGCGGTGATTTCCAAGTACGGGTGTCCCAGGAGGGCTGACGCTTGAACGACCTGAGTAAATTGCCAACCACCGAGGGCGCCGCTAAAGTGGCGGCCCCGTTTCACTACCCAGACTCCGCCATGACTCCTCTTGAGCGCTATCAGGCCGACCTGAAACGTCCTGACTTCTTCCACGATGCCGCCCAGGAAAACGCGGTGCGTCACCTGCAGCGTCTGTACGACGACCTGGTCGCCGACGATCGCAGCAAGAGCGGCCTGCTCGGCAAGCTGTTCGGCAAGAAGCAGCAGGGTCCGATCAAGGGCATCTACTTCTGGGGCGGCGTCGGCCGCGGCAAGACCTACCTGGTGGATACCTTCTTCGACGCGCTGCCTTTCGAGCAGAAGATGCGGACGCACTTCCACCGCTTCATGAAGCGCGTGCACGAGGAAATGAAAACCCTCAAGGGCGAGAAGAACCCCCTGACCATCATCGGCAAGCGCTTCGCCGACGAGGCCCGGGTCATCTGCTTCGACGAATTCTTCGTCTCCGACATCACCGATGCGATGATTCTCGCCACGCTGCTCGACGAGCTGTTTAAGAACGGCGTGAGCCTGGTGGCGACGTCCAACATCGTGCCGGACGGCCTGTACAAGGACGGCCTGCAGCGTGCACGCTTCCTGCCGGCGATCGACCTGCTGAAGAAGCACACCGAGATCGTCAACGTCGACAGCGGCATCGACTATCGCCTGCGTGCGCTGGAGCAGGCTGAACTGTTCCACTTCCCCCTCGATGCCGAGGCCGAACAGAGCCTGGAGCGCAGCTTCAAGAGCCTGCTGCCGGAGAACTGCCGGGTCGTGAACAACGACGCGCTGATGATCGAGAACCGTGAAATCCGCGCGGTGAAGACCGGCAACGACGTGGCCTGGTTCGAGTTCCGCGAGCTCTGCGACGGGCCGCGCAGCCAGAACGACTACATCGAGCTGGGCAAGATCTTCGGTGCCATCCTGCTGGCCAACGTCGAGCAGATGAACGTCGCCAAGGATGATATGGCGCGTCGCTTCATCAACCTGGTGGACGAGTTCTACGACCGCAACGTCAAGCTCATCATTTCCGCCGAAGTGGAACTGAAGGACCTCTACACCGGTGGCCGCCTGGAGTTCGAATTCCAGCGGACCCTGAGCCGGCTGCTGGAGATGCAGTCCCACGAGTACCTGGCGCGTCCGCACAAGCCCTGACCGTGAACCGGTCGCGAAGACCTGTTCTTCGCGGCCGGGGTCGCCCGCACGATTACTGCGCTGGTGTCGGAGCGGTCTCCCTGCCAGGCCGCGCGCTGCAATCGGCAGCCCGCTTCAGCACGCATGGCTTTTCCGTGTTTGCCCTAGGATGCCGGCCGATACTTCTGCCGATAGTGGTTCGGCGATAGCTCCGTGTGCTGGCGGAACAGGCGGGCAAAGAAGCTGGCATCGTCGTAGCCCACTTCGTAGCTGATCGTCTTGATGCTTTTGCCGGTAGTGGCGAGCAGGCTCTTGGCCGTCTCGATGCGCAGGCGTTGCAGATAGTGCAGCGGCTTGTCGCCGGTGGCGGCCTGAAAGCGCCGCATGAAGTTGCGGATGCTCATGCCGTGTTGGCGAGCGACGTCCTCGAAGCGGAATTTCTCTGCATAGTTGGCCTCAAGCCATTCCTGGATCTGCAGGATGCGGGTATCCAGATGCAGCTTCTGCCCGCCGAAGCCCAGTCGGCCCGGGCTGTAACTGCGCTGCAGCTCGAACAGCACATCGCGAGCCATGCCCTGAGCGACATGGGCGCCGCAGAAACGCTCGATCAGGTACATGTACAGGTCGCAGGCCGAGGTCGTGCCGCCGGCGCAGTAGAGGTTGTCGCTGTCGGTGAGGTGCTTGTCGGCGCTGAACTGCACCCCGGGAAAGCGCTCGGCGAACTCCCCGGCGAAGCGCCAGTGGGTGGTCGCCTCGCGGCCTTCCAGCAACCCGGCCTGGGCCATCCAGAAAGCTCCGGTGGCTTCGCCGCAGATGACGCTGCCGGCGGCATGGCGTTCTCGCAGCCAGCGGGCGACTTGCGGGTAGCGCGCGCAGAGCGCGTCGAAATCGCCCCAGAACGCCGGCAGGATCAGCATGTCGGCATTGTCCAGCGCGCCATCCACGGCAATGCTGGTTCCGCTGAAGGTGCTCACCGCACCGCCGTCCGGGCTGACCAGGCGGGTTTCGAATGCCGGTTTGAGGTCAAGGCCGAGCTGGCGGCCGTAGCGCAGGCTAGCCATATGGAAAAAGTCCTTGGCCTGCATGAGCGTCGAGGCGAAAACCCCTTCGGTGGCCAATATGCTGACGCGCTGGATCGAGGCGAGATGGGTCATACGATTCTAATTATTGTGGGATTTCAGGGTAAATCAGCCGTGCGGCGGCTGGAGCGTCCTATTTTTCCAGGGCAAAGTCCAGTGCGAACTCAGCGCGTCGCGTTGAACGGCATGGGCGGTGCGGCGTCGAATCGCTGATGCAGAGGAGCGAAACATGAGCCAGATCAGTCACTATCCCGCTGCCCCGTTCGGCGACTGGGATGGCAGTCCTGCCGCGGCACGAGCGATGCAGCTGACGCTGGCTGCGCAGGTGCGGCTGCAGGACGATTTCCCAGCGCTGCGCCTGATCGCCGGGGTGGATGTCGGCTTCGAGGACGGCGGCACCATCACCCGGGCGGCAGCGGTGCTGCTGGATGCCGATACCCTGGAACTGGTGGGCAGCAGCCTGGCGCGAATCCCCACCAACATGCCGTACGTGCCCGGCCTGTTATCGTTTCGCGAGCTGCCGGCCGTGCTGCAGGCGCTGGCGGAACTGCCGGCAATTCCCGACCTGATCTTCTCCGACGGCCACGGCATCGCCCACCCGCGGCGCCTGGGCATCGCTGCGCATCTGGGCGTGGTGACCGGCCTGCCCACCATTGGCGTGGCGAAGAAGCTGCTCACCGGCGAGCATGACGAACTTGACCTGCAGCGCGGTGCCCGGGTGGCGCTGCGCGACAAGAAGACCGGCGAGGTGATCGGCTGTGTGCTGCGTAGCAAGGACAAGGTGCGGCCGTTGATCATCTCGCCGGGCAACCGGGTCAGCATCGCCACGGCGCCGGAGCTGGTCATGCGCTACGTGACCCGCTACCGCCTGCCGGAACCGACGCGCCTGGCCGACCGGCTCGCCTCGCGGCGCGAGGAGAAGGCAGCCAGTCGGCGGCTGGCCGCGCTCAGGTAAGAGCGGGACACATCAGGCCATACTGGCTCCGGACGCTGCGCTTGCAGCGGGTGTCATGCAGGCGCTAGCCTGCTCGCCATGCCTTCAGCATGGGCCTTCCCACGATGCACCTGGATTCCGCCACCGGCTGGTGCCATGGCGTGCGCCACTGCCCCTCGCCGAACTTCAATCAGCGCCCGGCCGGCGAGATTTCCTTGCTGGTGATCCACAACATCAGCCTGCCGCCAGGCCAGTTCGGTACCGGCAGAGTTCAGCAGTTCTTTCAGAACTGCCTGCAGTGCGACGAGCATCCTTTCTTCGAAGAGATCGCCGGGCTGCAGGTCTCCGCACATTTTCTCATCGAGCGTGATGGCGCCATCACCCAGTTCGTCTCCTGTCTGGATCGGGCCTGGCATGCCGGTGTGTCCTGCTTCGACGGCCGCGAGGGCTGCAACGACTTTTCCATCGGTATCGAGCTGGAAGGCACCGACCACGAGCCGTTCAGCGAGGCGCAGTACCAGGCGCTGATCGAGCTTTGCCGGCTGCTGCAGTGTGCATATCCGGCGATCACGCCCGAGCGTGTATGCGGCCACAGCGACATCGCGCCGGGACGCAAGACCGATCCGGGGCCGGCCTTCGATTGGCTGCGCCTGCGGGCGGCCTCCATTACCTGCTGACGAAAGGAAGGGACGATGAGTTTTCTGGTGATCCTGCTCGTGCTGCTGGTGGACAAGTTCTCCGACTGGCGACCACGCCTGCAGCACGACGGCCCCTGGCTGACCAGGCTGCGTCAGGCCGAAGCCAATCCGCGCCTGCGGGATGCGCCCTGGCTGACGCTGCTGCTGTTGGTCGTGTTGCCGGTGGTGGTGCTCGGTCTGCTGCTGGAGGTCCTGGAGCCGCTGGCCTATGGCTGGCTGGCCCTGCCGGTGCACTTGCTGGTACTGCTTTACAGCCTCGGGCGCGGCCACGCCAAGGCCGAGCTCGGCGCCTTCCGTGATGCCTGGCGGCGCGGCGACGAAGAAGCCGCGGCACTGGCTGCCGAGCGCGATGCCGGCCTGCGCGAGAATGACCCGGCCAGCCTGATGCACGCGGTGCAGACGCGACTGTTGTGGAAGAGCTACGAAGGCTTCTTTGCCGTGATCTTCTGGTATCTGCTGCTCGGACCGATGGCGGCTCTGGCTTATCGGCTGCTGGCGTTGTGCTTCGAGCACGCCCAGCACGACGGGCTGCGCGAACGCGCCGAGCAGTTGCGACATGCGTTCGACTGGCTGCCGGTGCGTCTGCTGCTGGGGAGCTTCGCCCTGGTCGGCAATTTCGTCGCGGTCAACCGCGCGCTGCTGCACGAACTGCTGAGCTGGGACGTGTCGGCTCGGCGCCTGCTGGCCGATGCCGGGCCCCTTGCCGCCGACCTGCCTGCTGCGATCGACGGCGAGGCCGGCATCGCTCGCCTCGACGGGCTGGCGGCGTTGCTGGTACGCACCCGCGTGCTGTGGTACGCGGTGATCGCGGTGCTGACGCTGCTGGCCTAGTTTGCGTAAACCTGGCCCGCACAGCGGGCACAGGCCCCTCGCTTGGCGTTCACTGACGCAGTTCTGAATACGCCGCCATACGGCCGCTGTATGGCGCAAACCGGCTCGCAACGCTGCAGAGCTCAGGCTAGACGCTTCGCAGCTCGGGCGACCGCTGGTCGTTGGCGAGCCATCAGTTAGCCATTACCTTAAGTTACAAATTCCGCTACCGATATCCCGTATAACCCGGGCAGATGCCACTCTCTGACGAGCCCTGCTGCGCGCTGCAATTGCGTGCAAGCCCATACCAATAAGATTTGGGAGACGTCGTGTGAATAGCCTGTTGTATCCCGCGATCGCGTTCATGAACCGCCTGAGCTTCGGCATGAAGTTCAGTCTGGTCAGCGTCCTGTTCTTCGTTCCCATGCTGCTGAGCAATTACTACCTGGTGCGCGAGTCGTACCGGGCCTTCGTCGGCACGCGAACGGAGCTGCAGAGTCTGGAACTGCTCGGTTCGACCCTGCAGGTACGGCGCAGCATGGAGGACTGGAAGGACCTGGTGCGCATCGAGTCGATCATCGGCCAGACCGGCAACGTCGAGGCTCTGGGCACCCGCCTGAGCCGTATCGAGGCCGAGCTGTCGGCGCAATTGCAGGCCCTCGCCCCGGTCAGCGATGCGCCCGAGCAGGTGGCGGAATTCAATGCCCGGCGCGACGAGCTGGTGGCCGGCCTGCGGGCGGCTCAGGCCGAGCAGTCGCTGCAGTCCAAGGCGGCGATGGCCGAGACGCTGCTGGGTCAGTCGCAGGTGATGATCAAACTCGTGGCCGGGCAATCCGGGCTCAGCCAAGACCTCGAGCGCGAGGTTCGGCTGCTGGCCGAACTGCTGACGTCCGTCACGCCGGCCATCAGCGCCTCGCTCGGCCAGGGACGCGCGGTAGGCTCCTACACCTTTGGCCAGGGTTACCTGAACTCCGATGCCAGCAACACGCTGGACAACCTCGTGCTGGAGCTGGAGAAGCTGCAGGTGCAGTACGCCGCGCAGTTGCAGGACGCGCTGGCGGCCAGCGAGGCCGCGCGGCGGCGTCTGGATGCGCTGGCGAGCGCCAGCCGCGAGTCGCTGCAGGTGAGCAGCGACATCCTGCAGGACGAGGTGATCATGGCCGATGCGCTGGATCGTCCCTGGGAACAGTTCTACGAGCGCATCAGCGCGCAGATGGCCAAGACCTACGAGCTGAACGATGGCGTCCTCGACTTTCTTGCCGTGGAACTCGGCGAGCGGCTGGAGCAGAAGCGCCTGCTGATGACCCTGCTGCTTTCCGCGCTGGCCGTGGTGCTCTGCCTGGTGGCCTATCTCTATGCGGGGTTCTACGCCTCGACGCGGGCATCGCTGCGTAGCCTGGGGGAAATCATGGGCAAGGTTGCCGATGGCGATCTGACCGTGCGTTTCCAGGTCCGCAGCCGCGACGAGCTGGGCGAGCTGGGCCAGGTGTTCAACACCACCGTGGCGCAGGTTCGCGAACTGATCGAGCGGGTCGGCCAGACCGTCGCCGAGGTGGAGCGCCAGGCCGGACGGGTGGAGAGCGTTTCCGGCGAAAGCAACCAGACGGTGTCCGAGCAACGCGGCCAGATCGAGCAGGTGGCCACTGCCATGAACGAGATGTCGGCCACCGCCCAGGCGGTCGCCACCAGCGCCGAAGCCGCGGTGGGCAGCGCTCAGAGCGTCAACGAAGAAACCGTCAACGGCCGTGCCCTGGTGGTCGCGCAGGTGGGCGGGATTCAGCGCCTGGCCAGCGAGATCGAGCAGTCGGTCACCGTGATCAACCAGCTCGCCGGTGACAGCCAGGCGATCAGCCAGGTGCTGGACGTGATCAAGACCATCGCCGAACAGACCAACCTGCTGGCCCTCAACGCGGCCATCGAGGCGGCCCGCGCCGGCGAGCAGGGACGCGGTTTCGCGGTCGTGGCCGACGAGGTGCGCGGACTGGCACAGCGCACGCAGAAATCCACGGCGGAAATCGAGCAGATGATCGCGCGCCTGCAGAACGGCGTCGGCGCGGCGGTCAAGACCATGCATGCCAGCCATGCGCTGGCCGAAGACACCGTCGGCCAGTCGGCGCAGGTGGAGCAGGCGCTGGAGCACATCCTCGATGCGGTCGGCCTGATCGTCGATCAGAACCAGCAGATCGCCGCAGCCGCGGAGCAGCAGACGGCGGTGGCTCACGATATCGATCGCAACATCGTCGCCATCAACGAGGCCGGCCAGCGCACCGCCGAGGGCGCCGGCCACACTGAGCAGGCGAGTCGGGAGCTGACCCAGCTGGTCGGTCACCTGCAGCAGCTGATCGCCGCCTTCCGCGTCTGACGGGGGGGCTCAGCGCCAGCCGAACAGTTCGCAGCTGTTGCGATAGCTGGCCGCCGCCAGCGCGAGCGCGTCGATGCCCTTGAGGTCGGCCAGGCGTCGGCAGATTTCCGGCAGCAGCTCGGGGCTGTTGCGTTCGCCGGCATGTCCGGCGGGTGGAATGTCCGGCGCGTCGGTTTCCAGCACGATGGCCTCCAACGGCAGTTGCCGCAGTACTCGATGCATCCGCTGCGCCTGTGGCCAGGTGCCGGCGCCGCCGAGACCTAGCCTGAATCCGAGGCGCAGATACTCGCGCGCTTCCTCCCAGCTGCCGCTGAAGGCGTGGATGACGCCGCTACGCTCGAGCTTGTAACGCTTGAGCGTGGCGATCATCGGCGCATGGGCGCGGCGCACGTGCAGCAGTACCGGCAGGGAGAAATCGGCCGCCAGCGCCAGCTGCGCCTCGAGCAACCGTTGCTGGCGCTCGATGTCCGGGTTGTCGATGTAGTAATCCAGGCCGATCTCGCCGACGGCGCAGAGCTTAGGCTCGCCGCGCAGACGCTCCAGCCAGTCGCGCAGCTGCTGCACGTGGGCGTCCTGGTGCTCCTCGAGGAACACCGGATGCAGGCCCAGCGCCGCATGCACCGACGGTTCGTCACAGGCCAGCTGCCAGACCCGCTGCCAGTTGGCGGCATGCACCCCGAGCACCACGATGCGTTCGACACCGGCGTTCCGGGCGCGGGCGATTACCTGCGCCCGGTCATCGTCGAACATCTCGAAGTCGAGGTGGGTATGAGTGTCGATCAGCTGCACGAGGGCTCCATGCGGTCTGCGAGGGCGGGTGGGCAATGCTACCGGGACTTCAGCGGCTTTCCTCTTCGATCTGGATATCGCTGACGCCCAGTTCGCTCAAGCGACTGGCTTCGCTGGGGTGCACCGGGTTCTCCCAGGGTGCGTCGACCGCGGCACGCGGCTCGCGGACATGATGCAGCAGGATCTCCAGCTCGGCCTGTTCGAGACCGGGCATCTCGAACGAGCTGATCAGCAGCGAAGCGGGCTCGCCATTGATGCGGTAGTGGATGCGGTAACGCTTCAGTTCGGTCATGACGGCTTCCTGCGGTGGGCGGCACTGCAATATCCGACCGCTGAAATCCGCTCAGGCTCCCGACTCGCCTTGCCCTTCCCGATCGAGCAGCCTGGCCTTGCGCGCCAGGCCCCAGCGGTAGCCGGTCAGCGCGTTCTGGCTGCCGACCACGCGGTGGCAGGGTACCAGCAGGCCGATCGGGTTGCTGGCGCAGGCACGCGCCACCGCCCGCGCGTGGCTGCCGAGGGTCGCCGCCAGCTCGCCGTAGCGGCGTGTCTCGCCGGCGGGAATCTGCTGCAGCGCCTGCCAGACGCGCTGCTGAAAGGCTGTTCCGCGCAGGTCGAGCGGCAGCTGGGTGGCGCGCTGCGGTTCTTCCAGCTGGCTGACGATTGCCTGCAGCCAGTCGCCCAGCCCGGCCTGATCGCGGCGCAGGTCGGCGGCGGCGAAGCGCGAGCGCAGCTCCTGCTCCAGCGCGCCTTCGTCATCGCCGAACAGCAGGGCACAGATGCCCTTGTCGCTGGCGGCAAGCAGCAGCAGGCCGAGCGGACAGGGCGCCAGGGCATAGCGCAGGGTTTCGCCGGCGCCCTTGCGACGCCGTTGTGCCGGGGTCAGCGCCCGTGCCTCGGCATAGGGCGCACGGGTGCCGGAGTAACCGACGGCAAGGGCGGCATCCAATACCGAACCGGCCTCGGGCAGTTGAGCATCGAGGCGTTCACGGCGGCGCGCGGTTGCCCAGGCATGGGGCGTCAGACCGGTGCGCGCCTTGAAGGCGCGGGCCAGATGCGTCGGCGACAGGCCGATACGTGCCGCCAGCTGGGGCAGTGTCATGGGCGCGGTGGCTTCGTCGAGCAGGCGACAGGCGGCGACGACCAGCGCGTCCAGCTGCTCGCTCGGGCTTGGCCCCATTGGCGAGCAGCGTCGGCAGGGACGAAAGCCGGCGGCGCGGGCCGCTTCGCCATCGGCAAAAAAGGCCACCCGCTCGCGGGCGGGGCGGCGGGCTGGGCAGCTGGGCCGGCAGAAGATGCCGGTCGAGCGCACGGCGAAGACGAAACGCCCATCGAAGGCGGCATCGCGCTCGCACAGCGCCTGCCAGCAACGGTCTTCATCGAGCATGACGGTGCTCCAGGGAATGATGGCTCGATTGTCGGCGCTGAACGTGCTGTGCGCCAATCCAAAGCGCGCTTTCAAACTCGATGGCAGGCATGGAAGCCGGTTTGTGATTGCCGTAACCTGCAACACCGCCCCTGACCGAAGGACCTGCAAGCCGCTGATGAAAACGCCTAAACGACTCGAACCGCTGATCGAGGATGGCCTGATCGACGAGGTGCTGCGGCCGCTGATGAGCGGCAAGGAAGCAGCGGTGTATGTGGTGCGCTGCGGCGATGAGCTGCGTTGCGCCAAGGTCTACAAGGAAGCCAACAAGCGCAGTTTCCGCCAGGCCGTGAAATACCAGGAGGGGCGCAAGGTGCGCAGCAGTCGCGACGCGCGCGCCATGGCCAAGGGCTCCAAGCACGGGCGCAAGGAGAAGGAAGAGAACTGGCAGAACGCCGAGGTGGCGGCCCTGTTCCGCCTGGCGGACGCCGGCGTGCGGGTGCCCAAGCCCTACGACTTTCTCGATGGTGTGCTGCTGATGGAAATGATCGCCGGCGAGGATGGCGATGCCGCACCGCGCCTCAATGATGTCGACCTGCATCCGGACGATGCCCGCGAATTCCATGCCTTCATGATCCATGAAGTGGTGAAGATGCTCTGCGCCGGGCTGGTGCACGGCGACCTGTCGGAGTTCAACGTGCTGCTCGACGAGCACGGCCCGGTCATCATCGACCTGCCGCAGGCGGTGGACGCGGCGGGCAACAACCATGCATTCGAGATGCTTGAGCGGGATGTCGGCAACATGTCGGCCTATTTCGGCCGCTTCGCCCCGGAGCTCAGGTTCACCCGCTATGCCAAGGAGATGTGGGCGCTCTATCAGCAGGGCAAGCTGACCCCGGAGACCGAGCTGACCGGCGAGTTCGCCGAGCCGGAGGATGCGGCGGATATCGATGCGGTGATGCGGGAGATCAAGGCGACGCTGGCCGAACAGGCGCGGCGGGAGGCCATGCGGGGCGCAGAAGACGGCGAGCCGGACGAGGCGCCCGAGCCGCCCTGGATGAAGGGGTGATGGTTTTGGCTACTCGGCCCGCCCGCTGCCGAGTAACCCATGCGCCAGCCGGCTTGCATTGTCACCAACCGACCCCTCAGGGCGCTGACTGATCTCAGAGACCGCCGCACCATCCGCGGCGTTCCAGCCACCACCCAGTGCCACGTACAACGCCACCTGCGCGGTCGCCAGTGCGGTGCGGCCTTCCAGTGCCCGCTGGCGCGCCTGCAGTGCGCCGCGCTGGGCATCCAGCACCTCGCTCAGGTTCGCCTCGCCCAGCTCGTAGCTGCGCTGCGCCAGCCGGTGCGCGCGCTCGCGATGCTCGCGGGTGCGGCTGAGGGCGGCGTGCCGACGTTGCTGGCCGGCAATGCGCGTCAGGCCGCGTTCGACCTCCTCCAGCGCGCGGGCCAGGGCCTGCTCGAAGGCGATGTAGGCGGTCTCGCCCTCGGCATCGGCCAGTTCGATGGCCGCGCCACGGTTTGCATAGTCCAGCAGCGGCAGGCCGAAGGTGGCGCCGACCCGGGCGAAGTTCGAAGCGCTGGAAACGGCGTCGCCCAACGCGAAGCCGGAGCGCCCCACGGCGGCCTGCACCGCCAGTTTCGGGAACAGGTCGCGGCGGGCGGCCAGTGCCTGCAGCTCGGCGGCATCCAGCCGCGCCGCTTCGGCGATCAGGTCCGGGCGACGGCGCAACAGGTCGATGGGCTGACCGGCGGCGATGCGCGATTCGGCCAACGGCACCGCCGTACTGGCGGCGAGCTGGACGGCGCTACTGCCCGGCGGCGCGGCGAGCAGGGTATCCAGCGCCAGCTGCGCTTCGGCCAGGTGGATGTCCAGCTCGTCCAGATCGGCTTCCAGCGATGCGCGTTCGGCGGATGTGGCCTCCACGTCCAGCCGGGTCACCTCGCCGGCGTGAAACAGCAGCCCGGCGATGCGCTCCAGTTCGCGCGCCACCTCGATGCCTTCGACCAAGAGCGCGCGCTGCCCCTGCAGCGCGCGCAGTTGCAGATAGCCCTGCGCGGTGTTGGCGGCCACGGCCAGGCGCGCGGCCACCGTCTGCGCCTCGGCCGAACGCAGTTGCTGGGCGGCGCTGTCGCGTCGGGCGCGGGTGGCGCCGAACAGGTCCAGTTCCCAGGTCGCCTGCAGCGCCAGTTCCCAGCTGTCGAAGGCGATCGGGTCGTCATCCGGGATGAACTCGGCCAGCGGGCTGCCGGGTTCGGCGTCCTGGTCGTTCTCGATCCACTGGCGGCTGGCCGAGCCCGGCAGGTCGAAGCTCGGCAGCAGGCCGGCGCGCGACTGGCGCAGCTGCGCGCGGGCGCTGTCGACCCGCGCCATGGCCAGGCGTACATCATGGTTCTGCTGCATGGCGCGGTGGACCAGCGCGGTGAGCTGCGGGTCGTCGAACTGACGCCACCAGCTGGCCAGCGACTCGGCATCGGCCGGGTGGGCGCCGGCGGCGCTGAACCAGGTATCCGGCAGTTGCGGCGCCGGGTGCTGCGGTGCGCTGGAGCAGGCACTCAGGGCCAGGGCGAGCAGCAGCGGAGCGGCTAGGGCCTTGGCAGTCATGCGGTTTCCTCCGGGCGCACTTTCATCAGCAGCAAGTACAGGCAGGGCACGGCGAGCAGGGTCAGCAGCGTGGCGAAGCCCAGGCCGCCCATGATGGTCACCGCCATGTTGGCGAAGAACGGGTCGAACAGCAGCGGCACCATGCCCAGCACCGTGGTGCCGGCGGCCATCGTCACCGGGCGCAGACGCGAGGCCGAGGCCTCGATGATGGCGGTCAGGCGCGGCACCTCGGCGGCGATCTGCCGGTCGATTTCGTCCACCAGCACCACGGCGTTCTTGATCAGCATGCCGGTGAGGCTGAGCAGGCCGAGCAGCGCCATGAAGCCGAAGGCCTGGCCGGTGAGCAGCAGGCCGAAACTCACGCCGCAGATGGCCATGGGCACCACCGCCCAGATCATCAGTGGCTGACGCACCCGGGCGAACAGCAGCACGGTGACCAGCACCATCGCCAGATAAGGCACCGCCAGCGTGCTGGCCAGCGCCTGCTGGGCATCGGAGGACTGTTCGTAGTCGCCGCCCCACTTCAGGCTGTAGTTGACCGGCAGTTCGATGCCCTCGATCAGCGGACGGATGCGCTCGTGCGCCTCGTTGGTGTTCTCGCCGTCGCGCGGTTCGGCGCGGATGGAGATGGTGCGCTCACGGTCGTAGCGCACGATGATGCCGTCCTCGCTGCTCGGTTCGATGCGGTCGGCGACCTGCGCCAGCGGCACGTAACCGTTGCCGGCCGGGCTCCAGATCAGCCGTTGCAGCAGGTTGTCGGCGTCGATGCGGTCATCCGGCGCGGCGCGCAGCAGCACCGGGATCAGCTCGTCGCGCTCGCGCAGCAGGCTGACGCGCTGGCCCTCGCTGCCGGCAGCCAGTGCGCGCGCCACCGCCTGGCGGGTCAGTCCGGCATCGGCGAGGCGATCCAGCGCCAGCTGCGGGCGCAGCACCAGCACCGGCTGACGCCAGTCGTCGCGCACGTTGAGCACCTGGCCCTGCTCCTGCAGGCGCTTGCGCCCCTCGGCGGATATCTCGCGCAGCACCTCGATGTCCGGGCCGCTGATGCGCGCCTCCAGCTTGGCCTCGGCATTGGGGCCGAACATGAACTGGGCGGCGCTGACGTCCGCCGATGGATAGCGCTGCGGTAGCTCCTGGTTGATCTGCCGGACCAGGCCGTCGATCCGCTCGGCATCCTCGGTGCGCACAAGAAAGTGCATCAGCGAGGCATTCGGCTGCTCCGGCATGTAGGTGAGCATGAAGCGCGAGGCCCCGGCGCCGATGAAGCTCGACACATCGCTCACGCCGTCCTGCTCGGCCAGGTACTGCTCGACCTCACTGGCAGCGCGCGCGGTATCGCGGATGTGCGTGCCCTGCGGCAGGAACAGGTTGACGTAGAACAGCGGCGTGCTCGACGGCGGAAAGAAGCTCTGCGGCAGGCGGGTGAAGATCACCGCGCTGATCACCGTCAGCACCAGCAGCGCGCCGATGGTCAGCTTAGGCCGGCGCAGCACGCCTGTAGCCAGCCGGCGATAGCGCGCGTACCAGGGGCCGTCGTATGCGGCATCGGCATCCTCGTCGGCGCCGGCATTGCGCAGCAGGTAATGGCCGAACAGCGGTACCAGCAGCAGGGCCAGCAGCCAGCTGAGCAGCAGCGATACGGCGATGACGAAGAACAGCGAGAAGAGGAACTCGCCGGTGGTGTCCTGGGACAGGCCGATGCCGGCGAAGGCCAGGATGCCGATGATGGTCGCTCCCAGCAGCGGCCACTGCGTCTGCTGCAGCGTCTGCTGCGACGCCTCGAGAATGCTCTTGCCCTGGCGCTGACGCACCAGCATGCCGTCGCAGACCACCACCGCGTTGTCCACCAGCATGCCCATGGCGATGATCAGCGCGCCGAGGGAAATCCGCTCCAGCTCGATGCCGGCCAGCCACATCACCAGCAGCGTGCCGAGCACGGTGAGAAACAGCACCGCGCCGATGATCACCCCGGCGCGCAGGCCCATGGCGATGCACAGCACGCCGACCACGATGGCCACCGAGAGAAACACGTTGAGGGCGAAGCTGTTCACCGACTCGTCGACGATGCGGTGCTGCTCGTACAGCGGGTGCAGCTCGGCGCCCAGCGGCATGCGGTGCTCGTTGGCCTGCAGGACAGCTTCGACGCTATGCCCGACCTCGACGATGTTCGCCCCGGATACCCCGCTGATGCCGAGCGTCAGCGCCTGCTGGCCGTTGTGGCGGATGATCTGCTGCGGCCGCTCGGCATAGTCGCGCGAGAGCTTGGCGATGGCGCCCAGCTCGACCCGTTGCGGACCCTGGCCGACCGACAGTGCGCGCAGCTCCTCCAGGGAGTCGAACGCCCCGCTGGGGCGCAGGCGCACGAAGAAGTCGCCGGCATTGACGCCGCCGGCCTCCACCGCGGCGTCGGTATCGCCCAGCGCTGCAGCGATCTCGTCCGGGGCGATGTTCATTGCCGCCAGCTGCGCCTGATCGACCTCCACCAAGATGCGTTCCTCCTGCACGCCGGCGATCTCCACCTTACCGACGCCATCGGCGGTGAGCAGTGCGCGGCGCAGGTCCTTGGCCGTTTCGTGCAGTTCCTTGAGCGTCAGACCGTCGCCGGTCAGGGCGTAGAAGATGCCGTAGACATCGCCGAAATCGTCGTTGACCTGCGGCGGCTCGATGCCCGGCGGCAGGTCGCCCTGGGCATCGTTGATCTTGTTGCGCAGCTCGTCCCAGATCTGCGGCAGCGCGTCACCGTCGTAGCGATCCTGCATCTCCACGCGGATCTCGGCGATGCCCGGCATCGAGCGCGAGCGGATCTCCTTGATCTGCGACATCTGCTGGATGGCGCTTTCCAGCGGCTCGGTCACCTGCTGCTCGACCTCCAGCGCCGTGGCGCCGGGGTACTGCACGTTGACGATGGCCTGCTTGATGGTGAATTCCGGGTCTTCCAGGCGGCCGATCTCGAAGAAGGCGAGGATGCCGCCGAGCAGGCAGGTGAGCACCAGAATCCAGATATTGACCGGCCGAGTGATGGCGTAACGGGCGAAATCCATCGGCTCAGTTCCGCTCCCGCGCTTCGATCGGCTGGTCCTCGTGCAGCTTGCTGCCGCCAGCGACGATGATCGGCAGCTGCGCCTGCAGGCCCTCGCCGCGGATCAGCGCCTGATCGCCTTCGACCTGCTGCAACTGCACCGCCAGCCGCCGCGCGCGGCCCTCATCGGCTTGCCAGATGAAATGCTTGCCGTCGCTGCCGGTCTGCAGCGCCGACAGCGGCAGGCGAAAGCCCTCATCCTCTGCCTGTGGCTGTGCAGGGCGCTGCAGGCTGACGCGCATGGCCATGCCCGGCAGCAGGTTGTAGTCCTCGGGCGGCTCGCCCTGCAGCACCAGCCGGTAGGTGCGCGCACCTTCGCGCGGCTGGGTGCTGTGCTCCTTGTAGCGCAGCGGCAGGCGCAGGTCGGCGATCACCAGCTGCGCTTCGGCCTCGAGCTCGGGCCCGAGCGGAATGCTCAGCGCGGCGCTTTCCGGGAGATCGACGCTGACCTCGATCTGGCGGTTGTCCTGCATCTCGAACACCGGTGTGCCCACTGCCACCACCATGTCCGGCTCGGCCAGGCGGCGCGCCACCACGCCATCGAACGGCGCGTTCAGGGTGCTGTGATCGATATTGCGCTGGGCGCTGTCGCGCGCCACCCGCGCGGCCACGGTGTTGGCCTCCAGCGCCTCGATGGCGGCGGGGGCGAGAATGCCCTCGGCAAGCAGGGTGCGCTTGCGCGCCAGATCCGCCTCCAGCTGACGCAGGCGTGCCTCGGCTTCACGCAGCTGCAGGCGGTAGTCGGTGCGGTCCAGCTCCGCCAGCGGCTGGCCCCGCCTGACGCGGGTGCCTTCATCGATCAGGATGCGTTCGATGCGCCCGGCCACCTCGAACGACAGCTGGGTGGTGGTCACGCTCTGCACCACCCCGGAGAAACGCAGCGCCTCGGCCTGCGGCGCGGCGGGCTGCAGCGGCTCGACCAGCGCCACCCGCGGCGGCTTAGGTGCCGGCTCGGCCTCCGAGGAACAGCCGCCGAGCAGCGGCAGCGCGCAGACGATGAGGGTCAACCCGGCCTTGAACAGGGGGAATACTGGCGTTGACGTCATCGGGGCTCCTGTCTGATCGGCTGACGACCGCCGCTGTCGGTCGTCGGGACTGTCAATAGAGCCCCGTGTCAGCTCAGGAGTTCGACAGGCGCCTGTCGTCGGCAGCGTGACCGGGAAGTCGATTTCTGCCCGCGCTCTGCCACACTGGAAGGTGCACGGCTGCGGCGCTGCAGCGCTTGACCGTGACGAACCCAGCGGGGATGCTTGCCCGCTGTCAAAGGCGCATCAGTCATGGGGAATACGCAATGCAAGGCCAGGCACCGGTAATCGACTATCTCAAGGAGCTGCTGCGCGGCGAACTGGCGGCCCGCGACCAGTATTTCCTGCATTCGCGGATGTACGCCGACTGGGGCTTCTCCCGCCTCTACGAGCGCATCAACCATGAAATGGAAGAGGAAACGCAGCATGCCGATGCGCTGCTTAAGCGCATCCTGTTCCTCGAAGGCACGCCGGACATGACGCCGGAGCCGATCAATCCGGGCAAGACCGTGCCGGACATGCTGCGCAACGATCTGGCGCTGGAGTACCGGGTGCGTGCGGCACTGGCGCAGGGCATCGCCCTGGCCGAGCAGCATGGCGACTACCAGACCCGCGACATTCTGGCCCTGCAGCTGCACGACACCGAGGAAGACCACGCCTACTGGCTGGAGCAGCAGCTCGGCCTGATCGACCGCATCGGTCTGCAGAACTATCTGCAATCCCAGGCCAGCTGATCGCTGCACCGCGAGGCAGGGCCTGCCTCGCGGTGCCTCTTCTCAGAGCCGGAAGCGGCTCACCATCATCTGCAACTGACCACCCAGACGCGCCAGTTCGGTGCTCGAGGCGGCCGTCTCTTCGCTGGCGGCGGCGGTCTGCTCCGACACATCGCGCACGTTCACCACGCTACGGCTGATCTCCTCGGCCACCGCGCTCTGTTCCTCGGCGGCTGCGGCGATCTGCTGGTTCATCGCCTGGATGTTCGACACGGTGCGGGTGATGCTGCCGAGCGAAGCGCCGGCGCGGCGTGCCAGCTCGACGCCGCTGTCGGTCAGGTCGCGGCTGGTGTGCATGATCGAGGCGACCTGCTGGGTGCCGTTCTGCAGCGCGGCGACCAGCCCTTCGATTTCCTCGGTGGACTTCTGCGTGCGCTGCGCCAGCCCGCGCACCTCATCGGCGACCACGGCGAATCCGCGGCCGGCCTCGCCGGCGCGGGCGGCTTCGATGGCGGCGTTGAGCGCCAGCAGGTTGGTCTGCTCGGCCACGGCGCGGATCACTGTCATCACGCTGCCGATCTTGTCGCTTTCACTCTGCAGCGCGCTCATCGCCTCGGTGGAGCGCACCACGGCATCGGCCATGCGTTCGATCTGGTTGACCACCTCCAGCACCACGCGGTCGCCTTCACGGGCTTCACTATCCGCTTCGGTGGCGGCCAGGGCGGCCTGCTCGGCGTTGCGTGCGACCTCCTGGACGGTGGCCGACATCTCGTGCATGGCGGTGGCAACCTGGTCGGTCTCTTCCTTCTGGCTGTTCACCCCGGCGCTGGTCTGCTGGGTGACCGCCGACAGCTCCTCGGCGGCGGCGCTGATCTGGCTGACGCCATCGCGGATGCCGCCGATCAGCTCGCGCAGGGTCGAGCCCATCTGCTGGATGCCGCGTTGCAGCGCGCCCAGTTCGTCGCGGCGATGGACCTGCGCCGTCGGGCTGAGATCGCCGGAGGCGATGCGCTCGACGTCGGCCAGGGTGGCACGCAGCGGCAGGACGATCTGGCGGGTGATCAGCCAGGCGGCCAGGGCGCCGAGCGCCAGTGCCAGCAGCGTGCTGATGATCAGGCGGGTGCGGGCGGCGCTGCTCTCCACATCGAGCCGGTCGAGCTGGAACTGATATAGCGAGTCGCTGATGCGGACGATCTCCTTCTGCTGGTCGGTCATCTCCTGGCGTGCCTTGGCGATGGCGACGGTGGCCGCCTCCAGCGATTCGATGGCGCTGCGATATTCGCCGAGCACGGCACGGATCTGCTCAAGCGTCGCCGCGTGGTCAGCGTCGAGCGCGGCAGCGTGGCGATCCAGCGTGGCCTGGGCAGCATCCAGTTGCGTGTAGACGGCCTTGGCCGCCTCGGCACCCGGAGCCGCCATATAGACCCGCAGCAGGTATTGGGCGCGCTGCACGTCATCCTCGATCCGGGTGATGGCCTGGAATTGCGCGAAGCGCCCTTCATCGTATTCCGACAACCGCAGCACCTGGCCGGTGACGCCAGCGTTCAGCTCTGCCAGACGCGCGGCGGCACCGTCGATGGTGGTGCGCGCGGCGTTGGCCTGGGCGTAGCCCTTGCGCATGTCGTTCAGCGAGTTCTGGTACTGGGCGTTGTAGCCGGCCTGTTCCTTGAGCTGGGCGACGTTGATCGGGTTCTTGAAGGTGTCCAGCAGCTTGGTCTGCTGGGCGAGGTAGATGCCGAGGTTCTTGTCCAGCCGCTCGGTGGACTCGGCGTCGCCGTTGGCCAGCATGAACTGCAGGCGGGCAATGCGCAGGTCGGTGAGGGTCTTGTTCAGCTGCGAGATCTCGGTCATCCAGCCGCTGCGCTGGATCACGCTGCCCAGGCTGCCCCAGCCGTTCCAGGCGAGGATGAAGGTGAGGGCCAGTACGACGCCGAAGCCCAGTGCGAGCTTCCTGCTGACCCCGATATTTGCAAACCAGTTATTCATGGCAGTCCAAATCAAGATGAATTGTCGATGCGAGCGGGTACGCAGGGCGGCCGCTTCTGTCTTCGGCCTCACTGTCGGCCTGGCGCATGCGAACTTGAATGTCAGCCGAGGGACGGTTGCCCGCGTGCCTGCGCTGCAGCGAGCGATCGGCGGGCGTGCGAACGCCCGCGCGAGGATCAGGCCCCGCCCGCTCGGGCTGGTATGCCTGTCCGGGACGGTGCGGGACGCGTGCTGCAGCAGCCGCTTTCGATGCCCTGCAGGATCGGGCAGTCCGGCCGATCATCACCCTGGCAGTGGTCGACCAGCTCCTGCAGCGTGTCGCGCAGGCCGACCAGCTCGGCAATCTTGCGGTTCAGCTCGTCGATATGCGCGCCGGCCAGGGCTTTCACGTCGGCGCTGGCGCGCTGGCGGTCCTGCCACAGCGCCAGCAGCTTGCCGACCTCCTCGAGGGAGAAGCCCAGATCACGAGCGCGGCGGATGAAGGCCAGCTGGTGCAGGTCGCGCTCGTTGTAGTGGCGGTAGCCATTGGCGCCACGCCCGGCGGGCGTGAGCAGACCGATGGATTCGTAGTAGCGGATCATCTTCGCCGTAAGGCCGCTGTGCTTGGCTGCCTGACCGATGTTCATGGCGTGCTCCCGATCATTCTTCCGGTTTCCAGGAGCGCAGCAGCAGGGCGTTGCTCACCACGCTGACGCTCGACAGGGCCATTGCCGCACCGGCCACCACCGGGCTGAGGAAGCCGAAGGCGGCGAGCGGAATGCCCACCAGGTTGTAGATGAAGGCCCAGAACAGGTTCTGCTGGATCTTGCGGTAGGTGCGCCGGGCGATCTCCAGCGCTGCCGGCACCAGGCGCGGATCACCGCGCATCAGCGTGATGCCGGCGGCGTGCATGGCCACGTCGGTGCCGCCGCCCATGGCGATGCCGACATCCGCTGCGGCCAGGGCTGGCGCATCGTTGATGCCATCGCCAACCATCGCCACCACGGCGCCGCCTTTCTTCAGCTCCGCCACGGTGGCGGCCTTGTCTGCCGGCAGCACCTCGGCGTGCACGTCGTCGATATGCAGCGCTTCGGCCACCACCCGCGCGCTGCCACGGTTGTCGCCGGTGATCAGGTGGCTGCGGAGATGCCGGGCATCGAGTGCGGCGATCGCCGCCGCAGCTCCCTCCTTGAGGCTGTCGCCGAAGGCGAACAGGCCGAGCACGCGCGGTTGCGGTGCGCTCTCCACCAGCCAGGAGAGCGTGCGGCCTTCGGCTTCCCAACGCTGGGCGGTATCCAGCAGCTCGCCCGGTTGCAGGCCGAATTCGTCCAGCATGCGCCGATTGCCCAGCGCCAGCTGCCGACCGTCCAGCGTCCCGGCGATGCCGCGGCCGCTCAGGGCCTGGCTCTTCTGCACATCCGGCACCGCGACGCCATCGGCTTCGCAGCGCTCCAGCACGGCACGTGCCAGCGGGTGTTCACTGCCACGTTGCAGAGCGCCGGCCAGGCGCAACAGGCTCGCCTCGTCACCTTCCAGCGCATGCAGGTGGATGATCTGCGGCTTGCCGGAGGTCAGCGTGCCGGTCTTGTCGAAGGCCACCGCATTCACCGCATGGGCGACTTCCAGGGCCTCGGCGTCCTTGATCAGGATACCGTGGCGCGCCGCCACGCCGGTGCCGGCCATGATCGCCGCTGGCGTCGCCAGGCCGAGTGCGCAGGGGCAGGCGATCACCAGCACCGCGACCGCATTGATCAGCGCGACCTCGGCCGGCGCGCCAGTGAGCAACCAGCCGATCAGGGTGAACACGGCGATCACCAGCACCGCCGGGACGAACACCTGGCTGACCTTGTCCACCAGCTTCTGGATCGGCGCCTTGGCCGCCTGGGCGTCTTCCACCAGGCGGATGATCCGCGCCAGCACAGTCTCGCCACCGAGCGCGGTGGTGCGCACCAGCAGCCGACCCTCGCCGTTGATCGCGCCACCGGTGATGCGGTCGCCCGGCGCCTTGTTCACCGGCAGGCTCTCGCCGCTGATCAGCGCTTCGTCGGCCTGGCTTTCGCCCTCGACCACTTCGCCGTCCACCGGGAAACGCTCGCCAGGCTTGACCAGCACCAGGTCGTCCAGGCGCAGCGCGGCGATGGCGACGTCTTCCTCGCGGCCGTCGATCACCCGTGTCGCGCGGTCCGGACGCAAGGCTTCCAGTGCCCGGATTGCCGCGCTGGTCTGGCGCTTGGCGCGGCTTTCCAGGTATTTGCCCAGCAGCACCAGGGCGATGACCACCGCCGAGGCCTCGAAATACAGGTGCGGCATCTGCCCGGCCGGCGTCGCCCACCATTGATAGAGGCTCAGGCCGTAACCGGCGCTGGTGCCGATGGCGACCAGCAGGTCCATGTTGCCGGCACCGGCGCGCACCGCCTTCCAGCCGGCGACGTAGAAGCGCGCACCGAGGACGAACTGCACCGGCGTGGCGAGCAGGAACTGGATCCATGCCGGCAGCATCCAGTGCTGCCCGAACAGCTCGCCGAACATCGGCAGCACCAGCGGTGCGGCCAGCAGCAGGCCGGCGATCACCGCCCAGCGTTCGCGCTGCAGGCGTCGTTCGGCATCGGCCGCCGGGCGGCGCTCGCTGCTCGCCGTGGCGTGATAACCGGCTGCCCCGACGGCCTGGATCAGCGCGGCCGGGTCCTGCGTGCCGAGTACTTCGACGTGGGCGCGCTCGCTGGCCAGATTCACCGCCGCGCTGCGCACCCCGGGCACCTTGAGCAGGGCACGCTCGACGCGGCCAACGCAGCTGGCGCAGGTCATGCCGTCGATGGCCAGCTCCAGACTCTGCACCGGCACGCCATAGCCGGCCTTCTGCACGGCTTCGATCAGGGCCGCGAGGTCCGCCTCGCTGCTTTCGACGCGCACCTGCTCGTTGGCCAGGTTGACGCTGGCGCTGGCCACACCCGGCACCTTGAGCAGGGCGCGTTCGACGCGGCCGGCGCAGCTGGCGCAGGTCATACCGCTGACCGGCAGCGTATGGGTGGCGCTGGACATGGCTGTGTCTCCTCGGATGGCGATGCGCTCAGGATCGACCTTAACCCTATGGCAAGGTCAACACCATGATCTGCGACAGCCAGGGCCTTGACCTTGCCAGGGTGGCAAGCTTGAGAATCGATCCATCCAACGATCGAGGAGAACGACGATGCCTGTATTCAACGTGAGCGGAATGACCTGCAGCCACTGCGAGCGCGCGGTCACCCAGGCCATCAAGGCGCTGGACGCGCAGGCCCAGGTGAAGGTGGATCTGGCGAGCGGGACGGTCGAGGTGCAGAGCAGCGCCAGCGAGCAGGCGATTCGCCAGGCGATCAGCGAGGAGGGCTATCAGGTGGCGTGATCATGCCGGCACTCAGGCACCGAGCTGGTCGGGGTCGTCCGGCCAGTCGCGGACCAGGCCACGGAACAGCGGGTCGATCAGCGCCTTGGTGTCGACCAGCGGCGCGAACAGCCCGGTATCGCGGGTCCAGTCGGTGAACAGCCCGACCACCAGCGCATGCAGCGACAATGCCGCCAGGCGCGGCGAGACGCCAGGTCGCAGGCAGGCCGAGGCGTTGCGCAGCAGGTTCTCGCACAGATCGATGAACTGGTTGATGAAGGCGTGATGTCGCTCTTCGGCCTCGCGCAGCTCGTCGGTGAATTCGCACTTGTGCAGCAGGATGGTGAAGATCCGGCGCTTCTGCTCGTTACTGGCCAGGGTGCTGATGGCCTCGACCGTCAGGTTGCGCAGGGCGATCAGAGCCTGCAGCGGCTGCTGCTGATTGCAGCTGCACAGCCGCTCGGTCATCTGCTCAGGCGGCAGGCGGATCTGATTGAGCATCTCGTGGAACAGGTGCGCTTTGTTCTGGAAGTGCCAGTACACGGCGCCGCGCGTCACGCCAGCGTCGCGCGCGATCTGATCGAGACTGGTGTGGGCCACTCCCTTGTCCAGAAACAGCCGCTCGGCGGAGGCGAGGATGGCGATGCGGGTCTTCTCGGCTTCTTCTTTGGTTCGGCGCATGGGCAGGTTCGGCGGTAGCGGCTGCTTCAGGCATCCAGCAGCGGTGGAGGCGACCAGTGTAACGAGGCATCTCGTCGCGATGCATGTTTACAATCGGCGGTGTATGTAACAGCATCTTGCACGCCGGTGCAATTGTCCCACCGAGGCCGCGGTCCAAGCATTGGCCTCGGCACGTCCCTTTTCCTGCTTTGCGAGCCTCTGATGTCTTTGCGGATTCTGCTCATCCTGGGCGCGCTCAGCGCGTTCGGTCCCCTGGCCATCGACATGTACCTGCCTGCATTTCCGCTGATCGCGCAGGCCTTCGGTACCAGTGTCGATCACGTTCAGCTGTCGTTGGCGGCATATTTCGTCGGTCTGGCCATCGGTCAGCTGGTCTACGGTCCGCTGGCCGATCGCTACGGGCGGCGCGGGCCGCTGCTGGTGGGCGTGACCCTGTTCACCCTGGCATCGCTGGCCAGCGCCTTCGCACCGTCGATGGACTGGCTGATCGGCGTGCGCTTCGTGCAGGCGCTGGGTGGCTGCGCCGGCATGGTGGTGGCGCGGGCCGTGGTGCGCGACCTCTGCGATCCGATGACCAGCGCCAAGGTGTTCTCACAGCTGATGCTGGTGATGGGCCTGGCGCCGATCCTCGCGCCGGTGGCCGGCGGCGCGCTGCTGGCGTCGTTCGGCTGGCCGTCGATCTTCATCCTGCTGACGCTGTTCAGCGCGATCTGCCTGGTGGCGGTGGCGCTCTGGCTGCCGGAAACCTACCCGCCGGGCTTGCCACGCCAGCCGATGGCCGGGGCCCTGGGACAGTACTTGCGGTTGTTCCGCGATCGTTTCTTCATGGGCCACGTGCTGACCGGCGCGCTGTGCATGGCGGGGATGTTCGCCTACATCACCGGCTCGCCGTTCGTGTTCATCGAGCTGTACGGCGTCAAGCCCGAGCATTTCGGCTGGCTGTTCGGTATCAATGCGGCGGGCTTCATCCTGATGGCGCAGGTGAACGTGCGGCTGGTGCGCTGGCGCGGGCCGGAGTTCTGGGTGCGGCGCTGGGTGTGGTTCTTCTTCGCCAGTGCGCTGGCATTGCTGGCAGTGGCGGCGGCGCAGCCCGAATCGCTCTGGCCCTTGCTGATCCCGCTGTTCTGTTGTGTGTCCTGCCTGGGCTGCCTGCTGCCCAATGCCACCGCCTGCGCCATGGCCGATCAGCGCGCCAATGCCGGCAGCGCCTCGGCTCTGCTCGGCAGCCTGCAGTTCACCATCGCGGCCATTGCCGCTTCCGCGGTGGGGGCGCTGCACAACGGCACCGCGGTGCCGCTGGCGGCGATCATGAGTCTGTGCGGGCTGCTGGCGACGTTGGTCGCCTATGGCACCGCCCGCGCCAGCACGGAGTGAGGTCAGGCGCTCAGCGGCAGCCGATGGGGCGCCTGCAGGCGCCGCTGCAGGGTCTCGGCGAAGGCCCTGGCCTCGGCTTCGCTGCGAAAGGTGATGCGCTGGCGATCCAGGCAGACCTGCCAGGCGCTGTCGGGGTGGGGCGTCATGGGACGGACGAGAATGTGCATGGCGATCTCCTCACGTGTCGAACGCCGCACAGTCTAGGCGCAGCCATGGCTCGCGCGGCGAGCCATGGTGTCGCAGGTCGGCCTTGCGCCGACGAATGGCTCAGTAGGCCAGGCGGGCGTCCAGGCTGTTCTGCGCCAGGCGGCGGGCCTGGGCTTCAGTCATGCCCAGGCTTTCGTGCAGCGCGACGAAATTCTCCGTGACATAGCCGCCAAAATAGGCCGGATCGTCGGAATTCACCGTGACCTTCACGCCCTGCTCCAGCAGGTCGAGGATGTTGTGCTGACGCATGTCGGCAAACACCTTGAGCTTGGTGTTGGACAGCGGGCAGACCGTCAGTGGAATCTGCTCCTCGATCAGCCGGGCGATCAGCTTCGGATCTTCCGCGGCACGTACGCCGTGGTCGATCCGGCTGACCTTGAGCAGGTCGAGTGCCTGCCAGATGTACTCGGGCGGACCTTCCTCGCCGGCATGGGCAACGGTCAGCAAGCCTTCGCCACGCGCCTTGTCGAACACGCGCTGGAACTTGCTCGGCGGATGGCCGACTTCGGAGCTGTCCAGGCCGACGGCGAAGAAGGCGTTGCGATAGGGCAATGCCTGTTCCAGGGTCTTGAAGGCTTCCTCTTCCGGCAGGTGGCGCAGGAAACTGAGGATCAGCCCGCTGCTGATGCCCAGCAGCTCGCGGCCATCGGCCAGCGCGGCGCTGATGCCGTTGAGCGCGGCCTCGAACGGTACGCCGCGGTCGGTGTGGGTTTGCGGGTCGAAGAAGGGCTCGGTGTGCACCACGTTCTGCTCTTCGCACTTCTGCAGGTAGGCCCAGGTCAGGTCATAGAAGTCCTGCTCGGTACGCAGCACGTCGGCGCCAGCGTAGTAGAGATCGAGGAACTCCTGCAGGTTGCCGAAGTTGTAGGCGCTGCGCAGTGCTTCGACGTCATTCCAGGGCAGGGCGATCTTGTTGCGCTCGGCCAGACGGAACATCAGTTCCGGCTCCAGCGAGCCCTCCAGGTGCAGGTGGAGTTCGGCCTTGGGCAGGTTGTTGAGCCAGTCTTGCATCGCGAAATTCTCGTCTTGCGGGTATGAGGGCATTCTAGCGACGGGGCTGCATGACCGATATGGCCATCGGCCGTTTGAAGCGGCTATCAGTCGCCGATGACAACGCGATGAAGCTCCCGTTGCATTTGGCGAAAATTTGACCAGTGGTTTGCGGGCCAAGAATGGCGCGGGCTGGCAAGGTTGTTCCCAACGTTATCCACAAGGTTCTCCACGTGAATCGGGCATAACTGGCAGCTGGCAGAACGCAATTGATGGCGTAACGTCATCGCTCGACCGGCCAGTCAAAAAACACCGAAATTCAAGCGTTTAACACGGCCTTACCGGGCGCGAGACACGTTCTGGTCAAAAAGTGTACAGTTTTCTGCAGGCCCCGCGGCAGGCGCTTCGCAGCGCACCATACAATTGTTATCCACAATTGCTTCCACAGTTATTGTGGGCAAAGGCGCGTCTAGTCCAAGGCCTGCAGCCGGCTTCGCCCGCGGGTGATATCAGCGAGCAATCTGTCCAGTGGCTGCAGCTGGTCGGCGGGAAGGGCTATCTCCAGCGTCGCGCCTTCGGCGTCGAACTGCTCGGCTTCCAGCAGCGCTTCAAAGTCCACCAGGCGCGCCTTGAGCAGCGCCAGTTCGGCGAACCGGCAATGACAACGGCAGCGTGAGCGTGACACCAGCTCGCTGCGCTCGCCCGCTTGCAGGCATTTGGCCGTGGTGCCGCCATAGGCGCGGGCCAGGCCACCGGTTCCGAGCTTGATGCCACCGAACCAGCGAATCACCACCACCGCGACCCGATCGAAGTCCTGCCCTTCGATGGCCGTGAGCATCGGCCGACCCGCCGTACCGCCGGGCTCGCCGTCATCACTGAAGCGGTACTGATTGCCGATCTTCCACGCCCAGCAATTATGCGTAGCGGTCGGATCGCTGACCGACTGGATGAATGCCTGAGCTTCTTCGGCGCTCTGCACGGGAGCCGCCTTGGCCAGAAAGCGGCTCTTGCTGATGACTTCCAGCAGTTCGCAGGGTGCGGAGAGGGTGAAGGGCATGGCGGGTGGCGGCTGTTAGTGCGGGGCAGCCATTGTAACGGTGCGGTCGTCGTTGCGCTGGGCTGGGGCCGTCCGGCGAATGAAATGAACTTCGCTGGCGCGGGCGACCCTACCTAGTACGAACGTCGTTCGGCCCGGCTCGGCGCCACCCGAAGGTGCCGACCATTTCATCGGCCCCGAAATGGAGGAAATGTGCATGCTCAATCCCCGCTACCAATCCTGTATCCAGGCCTGTTCCAACTGCGCACTGGTATGCGAGACCTGCGCGGCCTCATGTCTGCGCGAGGACGACGTGAAGATGATGGCGCGCTGCATCCAGCTCGACCGCGACTGTGCCGACATGTGCGCCATCGCGGCGGTGCTCATGACCCGCGACAGCCCTTACGCCAAGGCCTTCTGCAAGCTCTGCGCACAGGTCTGCCGCGACTGTGCCGAGGAATGCGGCCAGCACCAGCACGACCATTGCCAGGCCTGCGCCGAAGCCTGCCGCAAGTGTGCGGAGGAGTGCGAAAAGATGGCCGCGTGATCAGTCTCGTCGATCCGAAGGGCCGCAGTTGCGGCCCTTTTTGCTTCAGGCCAGCCAGTCCAGCGTCAGGATCAGGCGGGGCGCATCCGGTGCGGCAAGGGGCGAGCGATGAATGATCCCTGCGCCCTCGTTGCCCTGCCATTTCTCTCCCTTGAACAGTGCGACCTCGCCGACCTGCAGCCGCTCGACAGCGGCCGCATCGGTGGGCTCGGCTGATGGCTCGCCGAGACGCCGACGGGCCATGACCCCCTCACGCAGCCATTCGCTGCCCGCGCCGGCATAGGCGGTGATCAGCCGCAGCGGCACATGATCGACGTGGAAGCGCGGGCACATGGCCTTGTTCAGCAGCCGCAGGCGCAGGCCGATGCGTCGCGCGTCGACCAGACAGGCGAAGGCGCGGGTCAGCCAGGCGACATCGGCAACGAAGCCGGCATGGCCGGCAATGTCTCGATAGGCCGCCGCCAGGGTCGGCAGCTGCAATTCACCTTCGGCGCCCGGTTCCAGCGTCAGGGACTCGCCCAGCGGTTCGCCCAGCGCCAGCAGCGTCTCGGCGAAACCGTTGATGTGCAGGGGTAGTCGGCGCTGCCACACCGCGAGGTTGACCCCATCTTGCAGGGCTTCGGCGAGCACCGCCGGGGTATCGCCGAACAGCTGCCGCGGCTGCGGGCGAGTCGCCGCAAGCGCCAGCATCAGGCGACCTGCTCGTGCCAGGGGCCGAACGGGTCCGGCAGGCGCAGCCAGCCGTCGATGCCCAAGGCCCACTCGCTGTCGTTCAGCAGGCAGGCGTCCAGCTCGCGGCGCAGCTGGTCGAAGTCGATGTTCTGCCCGATGAAGACCAGTTCCTGGCGGCAATCGCCGAACTCGCCGCGGGATTTGCCAAGGATCGCCGTGCGGCTTTCGCGGTCGCTCGGCCAGGCCGACTCCGGCGTGAAGTGCCACCAGCGCCCGGCGTAGTCGTAGCGCATCAGCCCACCGGCCTGCGACCAGCTGCCGGCTTCCTCGGGGCGGGTAGCGAGCCAGAAGAAACCCTTGGAGCGCAGCAGGCGGCCGTTGCTCCACTCGCGGTTGAGGAAGTTGTAGAAACGCTGCGGATGGAACGGCCGGCGCGCCAGGTAGGCGGTGGAGGCGATGCCGTATTCCTCGGTTTCCGGCACATGCTCACCGCGCATTTCCTTGAGCCAGCCCGGCGCCTGGGCGGCGCGTTCGAAATCGAAACGGCCGGTGTCGAGGATTCGGTCGAGCGGCACCTGGCCCATGCTCATCGGCAGGATCTCGGCGTGGGTGTTGAGCCGGCCGAGGATGGCGGTCAGCTCTTCGCGGTCGGCCGCGGAGATCAGGTCGATCTTGCTGATCAGGATGACGTCGGCAAACTCCACCTGTTCGATCAGCAGCTCGGTGACCGAGCGTTCGTCGTCCTCGCCAAGGGTTTCGCCGTGGCTGGCCAGGCTCTCGGCCTCGTGGAAGTCGCGCAGGAAGTTCACCCCGTCGACCACCGTGACCATGGTGTCCAGGCGAGCCAGATCGGCCAGGCTCTGGCCCTGTTCATCGCGGAAGGTGAAGGTCTCGGCCACCGGCAGCGGTTCGGAAATACCGGTGGACTCGATCAACAGGTAGTCGAAGCGGCCCTCGCGGGCGAGCTTGCCGACTTCTTCGAGCAGGTCTTCGCGCAGGGTGCAGCAGATGCAGCCATTGCTCATCTCCACCAGCTTCTCTTCGGCGCGATTGAGGCTGACGCCGCGCTGCACCTCGTTGCCGTCGATGTTGATCTCGCTCATGTCGTTGACGATCACAGCCACGCGGCGGCCGTCGCGGTTCTTCAGGATGTGGTTGAGCAGGGTGCTCTTGCCGGCGCCGAGGAAGCCGGACAGGACGGTTACAGGGAGGCGGTTCATGGCGGTCTCTCAGGCGGAACGTTGGTGTTTTTCGCGCTGTTCCTGGCGTTGCTTCGCCTCGATGGACAGCGTCGTGGTGGGACGCAACAGCAGGCGCTGCAGCCCGATGGGTTCACCGGTTTCGGCGCACCAGCCGTACTCGCCGCGGGCGATGGCGTCCAGCGCGGCGTCGATCTTGTCGAGCAGCTTTTTCTCCCGCTCCAGCACGCGCAGCTGCCAGTGACGCTGTTCTTCGGCGCTGCCGATGTCGGCGGGGTCGCTGCTCGGCTCCTGTTCGCGCAGCGCCTGGAATTCTTCCTCGATACGCGCCTGCAGCTCGGCACGCTGGTGCAAAAGCAGGTCGCGGAAGAAGGCCTGCTGCTCTGCGTTCATGTACGCCTCGGCGGGCTGGGCGAGTAGTTCGGCTTCGGTCATCGGGAGGCACGTGTCGGAAATAATGTAAGAGTTATAACATAACAATTGTGTCCGTGATGCAAGCGCTGTTTGCGTGTCGAGCGGCGCACCGGTAGGTGCGTTGTTCCGCAGGCAAGAAAAAGCCCGCGGCGCGGTTCGCGCGGCGGGCTCGGGTAGTGATGGGAGCCGAGCGTTCAGCCGGCGCCGGGCAGCCCGTGGTAGTTGCGGCCGAAGTACACCAGCGCATCGCTGCTGTCGCGGCGGTACACGGCGAGCACCTCGCAGTAGAGGATGTCGTGGGTGCCGACACTGGCGCTGTGGTTGATGCGGCAGTCGAACGACACCGTGGCACCGTCGAGCAGCGGCGAACCGGTCACGCCGTTGCTCCATTGGGCTGCGGCGAAGCGCTCGGCCATGGGCGTCTTGCCGCCGAACAGGTTGGACAGGTCCCGCTGCGCACCGGCCAGGGTGTTCACGCAGAGCTGCCCGTTGGCGGTGACGATGGGATGCGCCGATGCGCTGCGGTTCAGGCACACCAGCAGCGTCGGCGGTTCGTCGGTGACGCTGCACACCGCGGTGGCAGTGAAGCCGGCACGGCCGCTGGGGCCGTCGGTGGTGATGATGTTGACCGCCGCGGCCAGGCGCGCCATGGCATCGCGGTAGTCCTGGCGGATCAGCGGGGCGCCGGGTGCCCCTGCGGTTTCGCATTGAGCCAGTTGCATGGTCGGTTCTCCATCAGGCGAGGACGCAGGCCCGGTCGAAGGGCAGGCGTGGCAGGCGGTCGCGCAGCTTGCTGGCGTCGCCGTAGCCGAGGTTGATCAGCAGGTTGGACTTCCAGCTCGTGCCAGCGAAGAAGGTTGCATCCAGCGCCTTGTCGTCGAAGCCGGACATCGGTCCGCAATCGAGCCCCAAAGCGCGGGCAGCGAGGATCAGGTAACCGGCCTGCAGCGAGCTGTTGCGCAGCGCGTTCTCGGTGATCAGTGCCGGCTGGCCGGCGTACCAGCTGCGCGCATCGGCGTGGGGAAACAGCTCCGGCAGGGTCTCCGGGAAGTCCTCGTCATAGGCGACGATCACCGTCACCGGCGCGGCCAGGGTCTTGTCCAGGTTGCCCTTGGACAGGCAGGGCGCCAGCTTCTGCTTGCCCTCGGCGCTGCGCACGAAAACGAAGCGCGCCGGGCAGCTGTTGACCGCGGTCGGGCCGAGGCGGACGTGCTCGTAGAGCTGCTCGAGCAGGGCGTCGGGCACCGGCTTGTCCAGCCAGGCGCTGTGGGTGCCGGCCTCGCTGAACAGCGTGGCGAGGGCATTCGAGTCGATGGGGGCGTGCATGTTCGGGTCCTCAGGCTGCTGCAACCTGGCCGCATTGCTCGGCAAGATGGTCCAGCAGGATCTGGTTGAAGGGTTCGCTGTCGCTGACGCTGGACGCGTGGCCGCCGTAGTTCAGCAGCGCCAGCTGGGCATTGGGCATGACGTCGGCCAGGTGCCGCGAACGTTGCCAGGGCACCAGCATGTCGTCGCGGTTGGCGATCAGCAGGGTCGGGGTGGTGATGCGCGGCAGCTCGGCCTCGATATCGTATGCAAGCAGCGCCTCGATGCGCCGCACCAGATTCATCGTCGGCGGGAAATGCGCCAGTGCGTGGGCATCGTCGCGTGCCAGTCGCTCGCTGTTGGCTGCGATCCAGTCGGCCGGGTAGAGGAACAGCGACTGCGCCTGTACATAGGCTGCCGGGCCGCTGTCGTGCAGCAGTTTCAGGCGCACCGCGAAACAGCGTGCACTGTGCGGGTTGGGGCTGCTCCAGGCGTTGATCGGCACCAGGCTCCGCAACAGCTGCGGCCGCAGCAGGGCGATCTGCAAGCCGATCAGCCCACCGAGTGCATGGCCGATGAAATGACAGCGGCGGATGCCCAGGGTATCCAGCAGCTCCAGCAATTCCACCGCCATGGATTCGATGGAATAGCCCGCCGGCAGGTTCGCCGGGCTCCTGTTGGTCCCCAACTGGTCGTAGACCAGCACCCGATAGTCCTGGGTCAGCGCTGGCAGTTGCGGCGTCCAGAAGGCAGCGGCGCCGCCGAGGCCGGAACTGAGCACCAAGGTCGGTGCATCGGGCTCCATGCGGCCATGAAGTTCGTAATGCATGTCACTCCCTCCGTGCAGTATCAGCGGGCCGCCGGCGCTCCGGCGGGCCCGCTCCGGCAGGCGCTATTGGCCGATGTGGGCGATGCTGGCGATCTCGATCAGCGCATCGGGTTTCACCAGTCCGCACTGGATGCAGTAGCGCGCCGGCTTCTCGCCGGGGAAGAACTCGGCGTACACCTCGTTGACCTTGGCGTAGTTGGCCCAGTCGGTGAGCATGATCATGTTGAAGGTGACGTCGTCCATGCTGCCGCCGGCAGCCTCGACGACGCCCTTGATGGTCTCCAGTACATGGCGGGTTTGGGCGGCGGCATCGCCGACGTGGACCACGTTGTTGTCCTTGTCGAAGGGCAGGGTGCCGGCGACGTAAAGCACGCCATCGGCCATGGAGCCGGGCACGTAGGGCGCGAGCGGTTTGCCGGTTCCGGCGGGGATGATCGATTGCTTGGGCATGTGGTTGATTCCTTGCAAGGCATTCAGGCGAACCCGGCGGACGCCTCTGCGGGCGCCGCGGTCGGGCACTCGGGTGTAATCAGCTGGCGACCGCCACCTCTGGCGCGGTCGCGAAGCTCCGGCAGAAGGCGTCGACGCTGGAGACCCAGCCGAAGAACGTCTCGATGTTGTACAGCGCCGCCTGCTGGGCGAATTCCGGCCCGGCCTGGTGCGTGGCATCGGCCAGCACCACACCGAAGTACTCCAGGTGAAAGCCGTCGCGCAGGGTCGACTCCACGCACACATTGGTGGCGATGCCGGTGAACACCAGGTTGCGGATGCCCCGCGCGCGCAGGGTGCTGTCCAGCTGCGAATTGAAGAAACCGCTGTAGCGCGGCTTGGGTACCAGGATGTCGCCGGGCTGCGGCGCCAGTTCGTCCACCAGCGCGTAATCCCAACCACCCTTGGCGAGCAGGGTGCCGGCCAGTTCCGGGCGCTTGCGCATGGTCTTCAGCGCGTTGGACTTGTGCCAGTTCGGCGAGCCCGGCCCGCCCGCCTCGACGTACCCGTTGTCCCAGCCATTCTGCAGAAAGATCACCTGCATGCCGGCGGTGCGGGCCGCGTTCAGCGCCTGGCGGATCTTCGCGATCACCGGCTGGGCCGCCGACACATCGAAGCCGGCCAGATCCAGGTAGCCGCCGCGGCTGGCGTAGGCGTTCTGCATGTCCACGACGATCAGCGCGGTTTCACTGGCTTTCATCGCCAACGGTTCGGGCCGCGCCGGCAGCTGCACGGGCTCGTCCGTTGCGCTCAGGCCGTAGCCCGAGACCTGTTCGACGGCGCTCATCAGGCGGACTCCTTCAGTGCACTGACGTGCCGGCGGCTCTGCATCAGCGGCTGGATCTTCTGGCCGAAGGCTTCGATGCCTTCGATGAAGTCGTCGAAGGTCAGCATCACGCCCTGCATGCCGGGCACCGTGGCGATCTCGTCGAGCATCCGGGCGACATTGGCGTAGGAGCCCACCAGCGTGCCCATGTTGATGTTCACCGCCGAGGTCGGGTCAGCCATCTGGCGAATGTTGGTGTCGCTACCGGAGGTCTTGTCTGCCGCGCCCTGTTCGCCCAGCCAGGCGATGGCCTCCTGGTCGGCGCCGGCCTTGTAGTGCTCCCACTTGGCCCGGGCCGCTTCGTCGGTCTCGTCGGCGATCACCATGAACAGCACGCAGGAGGTGACATGACGGCCGGTCTTGGCGCAGGCCGCCTGCAGCCGTTCGGCGGCCGGGGCGAAGGCGGTCGGGGTGTTCACGCCCTTGCCGAAGCAGAAGTTGTAGTCGGCGTATTGCGCCGAGAAGGCCATGCCGGCATCGGACGAGCCGGCGCAGATGATCTTCATGTCCGCCTGGGGTTTCGGGCTGACGCGGCAGTCCTCCATCTGGAAGTGCTCGCCCTTGAAATCGCTGCGGCCGGTTGCCCAGAGGTCGCGCAGCACCTGGGCGTACTCGCCGAGATACTGATAACGGGTGCCGAAGAATTCATCCCCCGGCCACAGGCCCATCTGGCTGTACTCCGGCTTTTGCCAGCCGGTGACGAGGTTCACGCCGAAGCGGCCGCCGGAGATCGAGTCGATGGTCGAAGCCATGCGCGCGACGATGGCCGGCGGCAGGGTCAGGGTGGCGGCGGTGGCGAACAGCTGGATCTTGCTGGTGACGGCAGCCAGGCCCGCCATCAGCGTGAAGGACTCCAGGTTGTGTTCCCAGAATTCGGTTTTGCCGCCGAAGCCGCGCAGCTTGATCATCGACAGCGCGAAGTCGAAGCCGTAGCCCTCGGCCTTCTGCACGATGGCCTTGTTCAGCTCGAAGCTCGGCATGTACTGCGGCGCATTCTCGGAGATGAGCCAGCCGTTGTTGCCGATCGGAATGAAAACACCAACATCCATGGGTAGCACCTCTGTACGCAATGGCTAGAAAGCGCTGCCCGAACGTGACGGGCAGGGTCGCAGAGGCTTTAGCAGGATGCAGGCCAGAAACGGATTCGGCTTTTTAATCAACAAGATGGCGATTTTTGCCGATGCGTTGTGGACCATTTGGTCCGAATCGGAGCACCTGGTTTGTGCGCGACGCACGAACCCGGTGCAGGCGCCCGTACGGGTGATGAGCACGCATTGCCGCTCGTCCCGGCCGCCGTCGCCGCGCTACAGTAGCGGCTCGTTTGAGCCCAGCCGGTAATCCCGTGACCGATCAGCCCTCCGTACCACCACGCAAGCGTCTCACCGCCAGCAAGACCCCCCGTCCGAAAGGCGCCGTCCGCGAGCCGAGCGTCAGCGCGCAGAACCGGCGCCTGCGCATGATCGAAGGCAAGCGCACGAGCATCCTCCAGGCCGCGCTGGAGCTGTTCTCCCGCTTCGGTCTGCACGGCACCAGCCTCGATCAGGTGGCCACGCAGGCCGACGTTTCCAAGACCAACCTGCTGTACTACTTCGGCAGCAAGGAAGAGCTGTACGTGAATGTCCTGCGACAGCTGCTGGAGGTCTGGTTGCAGCCGCTGCAGGCGTTCTCCGTCGAACAAGACCCGGTCGAGGCGATCCGCGACTACCTGCGGGTCAAGCTCGAACTCTCCCGTGACCATCCCGCCGAATCGCGGCTGTTCTGCATGGAGATCATGCAGGGCGCACCGCTGCTGCTGGGTGAGCTGCAGCAGCCGCTGCACGACCTGGTGGAAAACAAGGTTGCAGTGATCCAGGCCTGGATCGACGCCGGCAAGCTCGCGCCCGTCGCGCCGCATCACCTGATCTTCTCGCTGTGGGCGACCACCCAGCACTACGCCGATTTTCGCGTGCAGGTCGAGGCGGTGGCGGGCAGGACGCTGGATGATCCGGCGTTCTTCGAGGAGACGCTCAGGAGTCTGCAGGCGCTGATCCTGGACGGCGTCAGGCCGCGCTGAGCAGCCGCAGCGCCTACCTGGCGCCTTGCGTGCACGGCCGATGGCGTCTGTACTAGCTTGCTAGCGGCGCCGGCCGGGTTGGTCGGCGCGCCAGTGGAGCGACCCGATGAATCCGAGATTTCTGCCCGGCCGAAACATGGCGATGAAGGTGCCTAGCCACGAGTACACGAGCACCGTCGCCTTCTACCGTGAAACCCTGGGGCTGAGGGAGCTGACACCGACCGACGCGGATGGCGAACAGACGCCGCGCTTCGAATTCGGCGACAAGGTGCTCTGGCTCGATCGCGTGGCGGGCATCAGCCAGGCAGAGATCTGGCTGGAGGTGGTGACAGACGATCTGGACGCTGCATCGGCCCTTCTGCAACAGCGCCATTGCGCCCGTCGAGATGAAATCGAACCCCTGCCTGACGGCTTCCGCGCGTTCTGGATCTCGAGCCCGGCGAATATCATCCATCTGATTTCCGAACACACCGCGTCCTGACATCCAGGCGGCCTGATGACGAACGCTACCTGTGATTTCGGGACTATGACGTGCATCCGCTTCTCGGAAATCGAACGGTACGTGCCTGCGCTGCCGGGACTCTATGAGATCTACAAGGACGACGGCGCGGCATTGAAGGTTGGAATTGGAGTCAACCTGCGCAAGCGGCTGATTCAACACCGGAAGTCGCGCCAAAGTCGGCTGATCCTCAGGACTGGCGGTGACTGGAACAACCCTGCCGATGTCCGCAGTGCGCAATCGATTCTGGCTAAACACCTGTACTTTGCCGGCAGCATCGACGGCTACGACCTCCGAACGGAAGCGGGTCGGCAGGCGTTTCTCGAAGAGCGTTGCTACATCCGCTTCCGGATTACTGCGAGCCGTGAGGAGGCCCGCTCGCTGGAACGTGAGCTGGAGGCTGGCGGAGCCTTTCCTTTTCAGGGATGCGTGAATCCTGAGCGTTGAGCCCCGCCGGGAGGTGCCAGCAGTCGCCCCGCCTTCAAACCACCTGCTTGCGCCCATACCCCTGCGCAACCTGCAGCAGTACCACCAGCGTCACGATGGGCAGCAGCCCGATGTTCACCGCCGCCCAGCCCGCCTGGGCGATCAGCGCGCCGGAGGCGAACGACATGGCTGCGGCGACGCTGCCGTTGCTCAGCTCCATCAGGCCCTGTGCCCGCGCGCGTTCGCTCGCGGCGTGGCCCTGGCCCAGCTGAGTGGTGCCGGCGACGAGCATGAGGTTCCAGCCGATGCCGAGCAGGCAGCTGCTGAGCAGGAAGTGCCAGTGGCTGACGCCGAGCAGGGCGACCACCGCGCTGACGATCAGCAGTCCTCCGCCAAGGCAGGCGACCAGTCGGCAGCCGAAGCGGTCCACCAGCGGCCCGGCGACGAACGCCGGGAGGAACATGCCGAGCATGTGCCACTGGATGACCTGGCCGCTGGCGTGCAGATCCAGACCTTCGCCATGCATCGCCAGGGGCGTGGCGTTCATCACCAGGATCATCAGGCCGTGTCCAGCAGCGGTGGTCAGCACCGCGGCGCGAATGGTCGGCCGTGCTAGCAGCGCCTGCCAGCTGACCGCTGCCGCATCGGCGCGGGTCGCCGGCTTTCCCGAGGTCGACGGCAGCCCGGCCAAGACCATGAACCCCAGCGCCGCCAAACTGGCGATCAACAGATAGGTGCCGGCGAAAGGCACGCCAGCGAGATCGCGCGCCATATGGCCGAGCGTGGGCGCGATCAGCGCCGCCAGCACACCACCGCCGATCACGCAGGCCGTGGCGCGACCCTTGAAGGCATCGCTCACCGCTTCCAGCGCGGCGAAGCGGTAATACATCGCCGAGGCCTGATAGGCGCCAATGGGCAGAGCGCCGATACAGAGCAGGGTGAAGCTGTCGAGCCAGAGCGACAGCGCGCTGATCAGCCCGCCCAGCACGCCGGCCAACGCACCGATGAGAAAGCCGGCGCGGCGACCGCGGCGTTGCATCAGGCCCGCCAGTGGTTGCAGGGCGAGCAGGCCGCCGAGCATCAGCAGGGCCAGCGGCAGGGTGGCGAGACCGGCCGCTGGCGCCAGGCGCAGGCCGACGATGGCGGTGAAGATGATCCCGGTCATCGAACAGGACCAGAACAGCGCCTGGGCGATGAACAGGCGCAGGACCTGGGGATTGCTGAGCAAAAGATGCATGAGCGGCTCCTTTAGGGTGGCGAGCGGGCACAGCGCTGCCTGGCCAGATGCCGAGCGGGCTGGGAACGGTGAATGAGGTCGGTTGGTCAGCCGAAGCGCTGGTAAAAGTCCCGCGGGCTGACCGACAGGTGCTTCTGGAAGCTGCGCCGGAGGTTTTCCGGATGGCCGAAGCCGGTCAGCCGCGCCACCGTCGCGATCGAGGCCTGGGCGTCGAGCAGCAGATTGCGCGCGGCTTCCAGGCGCACCCGTTCGATGTACTGGCCCGGGCCCATGCCGGTTTCCTGGCTGAACAGGCGGCAGAGGGTGCGTGGGGTCATATGCACCTGGGCGGCCAGCGCCTCGATGGACAGGTCGTCGCCCAGATGCCCTGGGATCCATTCCAGCAGCGCGGCGAGGCGCGCCACGTTGCCGCTCGGCGCCGCCAGCATCGGGCTGAACTGGGTCTGCCCGCCGGGCCGGCGCAGGAACATCACCAGCCGCTGGGCGACTGCCAGCGCCAGTGCGCGGCCGAGATCGGCTTCCACCAGGGCCAGCGCCAGGTCGATGCCGGCGGTGACGCCCGCGGAGCTGAACAAGTGCGACGCCTGCGGATCGGTCGGGTCGTAGGTGTGCAACCGGTCGCCCTGCACCTCGATGGACGCGTACTCGCCCAGCGCCGCGAGGTCCGCCCAGTGCGTAGTCGCCTTGCGCCCGTCGAACAGCCCGGCCTCGGCCAGGATCAGCGCGCCGGAACAGACCGAGCCGAGGCGCCGCACCCTGGGTTCAGCGGCCCGCAGCCAGGCGAGCAGCGCTTGGTCGCGCCTCTGCGCATCCACGCCGACGCCACCGGGGATCAGCAGGGTGTCCAGCGTGGCGGGAGCGCATTCGGCCCAGCTGGCATCCGCCACCAGCTTCAGCCCGGCCGAGGTGACGACCGGGCCGGCCGTGGTGCCCAGCAGCACCAGCTCGTAATGACGAGGCAGACCCTGGCGCTGTCGCTCGACGTTGGCCGAGGCGAACACCTGCATCGGGCCGGTGACGTCCAGGCTCATCACATCCGGGTAGATCAGGCAGGCGACAGTGCGGGTGGCGTCCATGGTGCAGCTCTCGGAGTGGATGGCTGCAGTCTGCTGCCGAGACGCCGCTGTCGCAATGACAAGGTTCCCACGAATCTTGTCAGATTGGCGCCATGCGAACCTGCGGTCATGCGCGATCTGCAACGCGAAAGTCGACTTTTGTGGGTGGCGGCCTGCGCTTCAGGCGCCGCTGCGCTTGATCCGCAAGCGATACTGCCCCGGCGTCATGCCGACCACGGTCTTGAAGTCGTGGATGAAGTGCGCCTGGTCGCTGTAGCCGCAGGCCAGGGCGGTGTCCAGTAGTGCCTCGCCGGCGCGCAATTCCCGGCGCACCAGGGCCACGCGCTGGATGCGGCTGAACTGCTTGGGCGTCAGCCCCACCTGATGGCGGAACAGGCGTTCTAGCTGGCGCTGGCCGAGCGGTACGCTCTGCAGCAGATCGGCCAGCCGCGCCCGTCCTTCGCTGGCCGCGATCCGGTTGAGCAGCTGCTGCACCGGGTTGCGCCGTGCCTGGATCTCCTCGAGCCGGCGGAGCAGTTCGCGTTCGACCACCGCCTGCTGCGCGTCCCGCTCCAGCTCGGCCAGCCGATCGACCAGATGCGCCAGGCCCAGCCGGGGCCAGTCGGCCTCCTGAAACCCGTGAAGCTCATCGAGGCCGATGCCGAATACCGCAGCGCCCATGCCGGGGCGAAAACGCACCCCCATCAGCCTGACCTGCCCGGCCAGCTGCAGGCGGGTGCTGGCCAGGTGCGGGCCCGCGATCAGCGCCCGCGGCCCGCGTAGCGTGCCATCGATACTCAGCGGATCGGCGAAGTTGAAGATCACGCCACTGCCGCCGTCCGGGTGCAGCAGCTGTTCGTCGTAGACCTGCGAACCGTCACCTTCCATCCACCAGAAACGCTGCACGTACGCCGCCAACGCCGGGGTCGGCGGGCGGGCAACGAAGCCCTGCAGGCAGGGCAGACGTTCGTGCAGGGACTGGGTCATGGCAAGCGCCGTTGGAGGATGTCGAAAATCTACAATAGCGCAGCGCGGCGGCTGCGTAGCCTGGGTTGCACATTCAAACCGAGGAGTGACCACCATGCGCATGAATTACCAGGCCGCCGCCCCCGACGTGATGACGGCAATGATCGGGCTGGAAACCTACCTGGCACGGCAGAGCCGCCGCGAGAATGGCGTCGACAAGCCGCTGATGGAGCTGGTCAAGATCCGCGTCTCGCAGATCAACGGGTGCGCCTATTGCCTCGACATGCACACCAAGGACGCCCGTGCCCTGGGCGAAACCGAGCAGCGCATCTATGCCCTGAGTGCCTGGCGCGAAACCCCGTTCTTCAGCGACCGCGAGCGTGCCGCGCTGGCCTGGGCCGAGGCCAACACCCTGTTGCCCCAGGGCGTGTCGCAGCAGCTGTTCGAGGAGGTGCGCGAGCAGTTTTCCGAAGCCCAGCTCGCCAACCTGACGCTGGCCATCGCCACCATCAACGCCTGGAACCGCTTCGGCGTCTCCTTCGCGCCGGTGCCGGGCAGTTACCAGCCGGACTGATGCATGGCGTGCCGCCTGGTCTGCTGGCCGGGCGGCTCCGGTTCAGGGCTGCAGTTCCTGGTTGCCCATGGCACAGAAGCTCTGAGCCTGCCGCGCCGCCGGCAGCGCGCGCAGCTGGGTCATGCACTGCGCCTGGCTGGGCGTACGCACCACCCTGAGCTCGGCGTTGTCGTTCACGCCAATCAGGTACGGCTTGTTGTAGCGCGGGCCGTCGTGCCAGCTGCTGAAGCGCTGCTCGCTGTAGCCGCATTGGTAGCGGATATGGCCGGAGAATCCCTTGAAGCGGTCGCGGCGGAAGATGTGCCGGTACAGGAGCCAGTCACGCTTGCTCTGCCCGTCGCGCACGGCGTCGAGGCAGCCCTGCAGCTCGGTGATCTGCGGCTCGTGAAGGAAGATGCTCTGCGCCAGGCTGGAGCCGTCCAGCTGCACCGTGGCCACCAGATAGACCTGTCGCTCGGCCGCCTGTGCCGAAAGCGCCAGGGACAACCCCAGCGCCAACATCCCTGTTCTGCTCAATCCGCATGCTCCTGATGACCGCGATTTCTTCGAGGCGGCACCCTAGCCGAGGACGGCCCGAGGAAACAAGGTGATCTCGCTTCCAGCTCCGCCAGGATGGGCCGGCTGCCGAACTAGCGCGATGCCTTTTCGTACAGCTCCAGCGGCAGGCCGTCCGGATCGGCAAAGAAGGTAAAGCGGCGGCCCGTGTACTCGTCGACCCGGATCGGCTCCACGGCCACGCCCTTCGCCTCCAGTTCAGCCTTGCAGGCGGCGACGTCGTCCACCGCGAACGCCAGATGCCGCAACCCCTGCGCTTCCGGCCGCGAAGGACGCGGCGGCGCATCGGGAAAGGAGAACAGTTCGATCTGCCCGCTGTCCGGCAACGCCAGGTCGAGCTTGTAGGACTGCCGTGATTCCCGGTAATGCTCGGCGAGCACTGCAAGGCCGAGGGTCTCGCTGTAGAAGCGCTTCGACACGGCATAGTCGGAGCAGATGATCGCGGCATGGTGGATGGAGCGGAGCATGGGGCTGTCCAGTGGCGGTTGTTCGGTACAGACCGATAGGGCAGGGCGATGTTCTGGTTCGGGCGTCGCCGGGCGAGGCCGATGAAGGCGATCATCGGGTTTGTTGCGCCTGATACTACAGGCGGTTCTATGATGCTGTGTTCATTCGGGCGCAGCAGCCGGGAGGAACCATGGAGCATGTTCGCCATATCAGTGTGTTTATCGCCCGAGCTTCGGACGATGTGTATGAGTTCGCCGCCGTTCCGCGCAATCTTCCCTTGTGGGCGGCGGGGCTGGCGCGTTCCGAGGTCAGGCAGCAGGGCGGTGCCTGGATCGCGGATGCGCCGTTCGGCCAGGTGACGATCCGCTTCGCCGCTCGCAATGCGCTGGGCGTGCTGGACCACGAGGTGGAGCTGGCGTCGGGCCTGACCGTACACAACCCCATGCGGGTCATGCCGAGGCAGTGAGTTCGTCTTCAGTCTGTTCCGCCAGCCGGGAATGACCGACGAGCAATTCGAGGCGGATGCGCTCGCGGTCGAAGCCGACCTGCAGCGGCTGAAGAGCCTGCTTGGCACAGCGACAGGCTGAGCTCAGGGTGCATGAGACCGGCCGGTGACCCTGGCCACCGGCCGGCTGTCCATTACTGCTCCCGCGTCACTCGCCACACCACGTTGGCCAGGTCATCGGCGACGATCAGCGCGCCGCGTGGGTCTACCGTTACGCCGACGGGGCGGCCGCGGGTCTTGCCGTCGTCGGTACGAAAGCCGGTGACGAAGTCGATCGGCTGGCCGGCGGGACGGCCATTCTGGAAGGGGACGAAGATCACCTTGTAGCCGACCGGTTCCTTGCGGTTCCAGCTGCCGTGCTCGCCGATGAACACACCCTCGGCGAAGCGCTCGCCCATCACATCGGACGAAAAATCCAGGCCCAGTGCGGCGACGTGCGAGCCCAGGGCGTAGTCCGGCGTGATGCTGGCGGCGACCTTGTCCGGGTCCTGCGGGCGCACGCGGTCATCGACGTTCTGGCCCCAGTAGGCGTAAGGCCAGCCGTAGAAGCCGCCTTCCTTGACCGACGTCAGATAATCCGGCACCAGGTCTTCGCCCAGTTCGTCGCGCTCGTTGACCACCGCCCAGAGCTGCCCCGAGCCTGGCTGGATCGCCAGCGCGGTCGGGTTGCGCAGGCCGGTGGCGTAGGGCTTGTAGGCGCCGGTGTCGGCGTTGATCTGCCAGACCATGGCGCGGTCGATCTCGGCTTCCATGCCGCGCTCAGTGATGTTGCTGTTGGAGCCGATGCCGACGTAGAGGTACTGACCATCGGGGCTGATGGTCAGCGCCTTGGTCCAGTGGTGATTGATCTCGGAGGGCAGTTCGGCCACCTGGGTCGGCGGGCCGCTGGCCTCGGTCTGACCGTCCTGATAGTCGAAGCGCACCAGCGCGTCCTGATTGGCAACGTAGAGGTTGCCGTCGTGGAAGGCCAGCCCATACGGCGCGTTGAGGTCTTCGGCGAACACCGTTTGCAACTCGTAGGTGCCGTCGCCGTCCGCGTCGCGCAGCAGGGTCAGGCGATTGCCGCTTTCTACCGAGGTGTTGCCCTTGGCCTTGAGGTAGCCGGCGATGACGTCCTTGGGCTTGAGCTTGGCTGCATTGCCGCCGCGGCCCTCCGCCACGAGGATGTCGCCGTTGGGCAGCACCAGGGTCTGGCGGGGGATCTTCAGATCGGTGGCAATTGCCGTCACGCTGAAACCGTCCGGCACGGTGGGTAGCTGATCGCCCCAGGGGGTTGGCTCGGCGATCTTCATGCTCGGCAGCAGCCCACGCTCCGGTTCGGGCAGCTTGGGATCGGGTCCGTAATGCTGGGCAGCGTTCTGCTCTTCACCGCCGCAGCCGCTGAGCAGGGCAGCCATGGCCAGGGTGGTCAATGCGCTCGAGTGCTTCATGCTTCACCTCCCGAGCGCAGGTTGCTCAGGCCGATCCAGCTGGCCGCGCAGGCCAGCAGGGTGACGATCACCGAGAGCACCAGCCCTTGGGGCATGGTCGCCCAGGCATCCTTGGCGTGTTCCAGTGCGTTGAAAAAGCCCAGCACCCAGGTGGCCAGCAGTAGCGCGAAATAGATCAGCGGTCGCCCCTGCTTGTGCCGTGCGCCGATCAGGTTAGCCAGCGCGAACAGCAGCGCCAGGCCACAGAACACCAGCCCGCCGGCGATCAGCCAGGCGGAGAAGTTGCTCCATTGGATCTCGTAGGTCTTGAAGTAGGCGATATCGCTCAGCATGGCCCCGAGAAACAGCGGGACCGAGCCGGCAAGCAGGGTCGCGTGCACGGGGTTCGGTACGTGGCGGGAGACGCTGTGGGTGGTCTGGGTGGTTTGCGTGCGGTGGGTGATAACGGTCACGGAGGGGCTCCTCATCGCTTGAGACCGGACCTGCGCGGCGCGCTGCCGGCCCGGATCGCTCTGACTGTGCTTAAAAGGGGGATCGCGACGCTGCGTCGTTAGTTCACTGCCGACGGGCATTCAAGTGCGCGTGTAGGCGGCGGGGCATGGCGCGGCGTGGAGGCTGCGGCGCCGCGGAACGGCAAGGAGCGCAGGGATGCCCCCCGATTCGGTCGTTCGAGCTTCCGTGTGCTGCGGTGCTGGCGAGGAAATGAAATGTTGCAGCTTGCCTCGCGCCATCGCCCGCCTGGCTGCCGATTCGCCCCGCAGCGCCCTTCAGTCCGGCGCACCTCGGCCGCCCGCTTTTCGTGCCTGACGCACAAACCAAGTGCTCCGAAGCGGACCACTTGATCCGGTTTTTCTCTGGCGCGACGCCAAGTCCCTGATCCATAAGCGCTTCGATCCAGTGGCACGCTTTCTGCTCTCTCCTCGCTGTCGCCCGGCGTGCACGCGGGCGGCGGCGTCACGCATACAGAGAAGCGCCCGCGCCATCGGCGACGCGCTCGTTACCCGCCTTGCGTCAGAGGAGTGCGTCACCCATGACTCTGCAATACGTTCCCATCATCGACCTGGCGCCATATTTCGCCGGCACGCCGGAGGGCAAGCTGCAGGTCGCCCGCGCCGTGGACCAGGCCTGTCGCGACATCGGCTTTCTGGTCATCACCAACCATCAGATTCCTACCGAATTGGTCGAGCGGGTGTCGCGGCTGACACGGCAGTTCTTCGCCTTGCCGCTGGCCGAGAAGCGCAAGGTCGACCGGCCCAGCCCGGACATGGTGCGCGGCTACAGCGCAGTGGCCGAGGAGAGCCTGTCCTATTCGCTCGAAGAGGCGGCCCCGGGTGACCTGAAGGAGTCCTTTTCCATCGGCCCCAGCGACGTACCGGACGAGCCCTACTACCGCTGCGCCGCCGCCGGCCCGCATTTCGCACCGAACGTCTGGCCCAGCGGCATCGCGGGCTTCGAGCAGGCCTATCGCGAATACTTCGCCGCCATGAGCACGCTGGCGCAGTCGCTGATGCGCATCTTCGCCCTGGCGCTGGGCCTGCCGGAGACCTTCTTCGACGACAAGATCGACAAGCACATCAGCATGTTCCGCAGCCTCAGCTACCCGGACCTGAAGGGCGCGGTGGAGCCGGGGCAGATGCGCGCCGGTGCCCACACCGATTACGGCAGCCTGACCATCGTCAAGCCGGACAACGCTCTCGGCGGCCTGCAGGCGCGCAACCGCCAGGGCGAGTGGGTGGACGTGCCCTACGTGGAGGGCGGCTTCGCCGTGAACATCGGCGACCTGATGATGCAGTGGACCAATGACCAGTGGATTTCCACACTGCACCGGGTGGTCAACCCGCCGGCCGACAGCCCCGCGGACAACGGCCGCCAGTCGCTGGTGTTCTTCCACCAACCCAACTACGACGCCTTGATCGAATGCCTGCCGGGCTGCTGCAGCGCGACCAATCCGCCACGTCATGCGCCGGTCACCTCCGGCGACAACCTGCTCTCCAAGTTCGTCAAGCAGACCACCTTCGGCAAAGGCCTGGAGGTCGCATGAGCACGCTGTCCTACGTCAACGTCTTTGCCCGGGACATAGAGGCGCTGAGCGGCTTCTACCGCGAGCTGTTCGGCTTCAGGAACATCCCCGAGATCGCCTCGCCGATCTTTCGCGGGCTGGATACCGGCAAGAGCTGCATCGGCTTCAACGCGCCGGAAGCCTACGAGCTGCTGCAGCTGGACGCATTCGCCGACGCCCGCGGCTGCAAGTTCCTGCTGAACATCGACGTCGATTCGAAAGACCAGGTCGAGCGGCTGGTACCCATCGCCGTCGCCATGGGCGCGCGGCTGATCAAGGCGCCCTACGAGACCTATTACCACTGGTATCAGGCGGTGCTGCTGGACCCGGAAGACAACGTGTTTCGCATCAACCACATGCTTTGACGTGCCAACCCTCAGGAAGACCCAAAATGCTCAAACAGATGAAACGGACCTTGTGTGCGGCGGTGGCTTTCGGCCTGGCGACCACTCTTGGCGTCGCCTCGGCGCAGGAAGGGCTGACCCTCGATAAACCGGCGAAGATCGCCATGCTCTACATCAGCCCGCGCAATGACGGTGGCTGGACCCAGGCCTTCGACGAGGCGCGGCAGAAGCTCGAAGCCGAGCTGGATACCAAGATCCAGTACGTCGAAAGCGTGCCGGAGAACGCTTCATCGATCCGCCCGGCAGTGGACCGGCTGATCCAGCGCGGCGCCAACGTCATCATCGGCACCGCCTTCGGTTATTCCGACACCTTCAAGGAGCTGGCCGCCAAGTATCCGGACGTGGCCTTCCTCAACGGCTCGGGCACTACCAACAGCGCCAACCTCGAATCCTTCTACGGCCGCACCTACGAGAGCCAGTACCTGTGCGGCATGGCCGCCGGCGCGGCGTCGAAGACCGGCAAGCTCGGCTTCGTCGCGGCCAACCCCTTCGGCCAGGTGAACTGGACGGTCAACGCCTTCGCCCTCGGCGCCCAGGCGATCAACCCCGACGCCACCGTCACCGTGGTCTACACCGGCGCCTGGAACGATCCGGTCAAGGAGCGCGCCGCGGCGATGGCGCTGATCGATGCCGGTGCCGACGTGCTCGGCCAGCACGTCGACAGCCCGACGCCGCAGATCGTCGCCCAGGAGCGCGGCGTGCACGGCACCGGTCACCACCGCGACATGCGCGAATTTGCCCCGGACGCCACCGTCTGCTCGTCGGTCTGGGTGTGGGACAGGTTCCTCGCGCCGGAGCTGAAGAAGATCAGCGCCGGCAACTGGACGCCGCCGGAGAACGGCGCGCTGCTGTCCATGGTCGAAGGCGGTACCGATGCAGCCTGCTGTGGCCCGGCGGTCTCCGAAGCGGACAAGGCGAAGATCATGGCCGCCCGCGAAGCGCTGCTCAAAGGCGAGATGCAGATCTACGCCGGCCCGATGCTCGACCGTGACGGCACCGAGCGCATCGCCGCCGGTGAGGTGATGGCCGACCCTGCGCTGTGGCAGATGGACTGGTTCGTCAAGGGAGTGACCACCCAGCAATGAGCAACCTCAACGCGATCCAGCTTTCCGGGGTCAGCAAGTCGTTCGACGGCTTCATGGCCCTGTCCCAGGCGGACTTCACCGCCAGGTGGGGCGAGGTCCATGCGCTGCTCGGCGAGAACGGCGCGGGCAAGTCGTCGCTGATGAACATCGCCGCCGGCCTCTACGCACCGGAGAGCGGATCGCTGTTGATCAACGACAATGCGGTGCGGCTCAGCGGCCCGCGCGATGCCAGCCGCTACCACATCGGCATGGTTCATCAGCACTTCAAGCTGGTGAAGCCCTTCACCGTGGCCGAGAACATCCAGCTGGCGCTGCCCGAGGGGCCGGGCAACCACGCCTTCTCGGGCAGCCATCGCCAGCGCCTGGCGGCTTTGGAGCAGCGGATCAGCGACAAGGCGGCCGAGCTGGGTTTCAGCATCGACCCGCGCAAGATCACCGAGTCGCTTTCGGTGGCCGAGCAGCAGCGGGTGGAGATTCTCAAGGTGCTGCTGGCCGGCGCGCGCATCCTGATCCTCGACGAGCCGACGGCGGTACTGACCGACGGGGAAGCCGAACGCCTGCTGGAAACGGTGCGCGCGTTCGCCCGCCAGGGCGCGGCGGTGATCCTGGTCACCCACAAGATGAGCGACGTGAAACGCTTCGCCGACCGCGTCACCGTGATGCGGGGCGGTCGCACCATCCAGACCCTCGACCCGCAGACGGTATCGGTGCCCGAGCTGGTGCGCCTCACCGTTGGCGAGTCGGCGCCGGCCAGCGAGTACCAGCCGGCGATACCGGGCGAGGTGCGGTTGCAGGTGCGTGACCTCAGGTCGACTGGCGCGGGCGGCCAGGGCGTGCTCAACGGCGTGAACCTGAGTCTGCGCGCCAGCGAGATCTACGGCATCGCCGGCGTCGGCGGCAACGGCCAGAGCGAACTGGCCAACGTGCTGATGGGGCTGCCCGAGCCCTGCGATGGCACGCTGGAGTTGACCGGCTTCGGCGATCTGCGCCGGGCCAGCGCCGAGCAACGCCGCGAGCTGCGCATCGCCGCAATTCCGGCGGATCGCTACGGCGCCGCGCTGGCGGGGGAGCTTTCGGTGGCCGAGAACTTCGGTGTCGGCCAGGTCCACAGCGGCCGCTACGGTTCCTTCTTCCGATTGCGCCGCAAGCGTCTGGAGGCGGAGGCTGCCGAGGCAGTCGCGGGTTTCGATGTGCAGGGCGTGCGCTCGCTGAAACAGAAGGCCGCGCTGCTTTCCGGCGGTAACGCGCAGAAGCTGGTGATCGCCCGGGAGTTCTCCCGTGACCCGCAGCTGGTGCTGGTGCACAGCCCCAGCCGCGGCCTCGACGTGCGCGCCACCGCGGCGGTGCATGCCCGCCTGCGCGCCGCCCGCGAGGCCGGCGCAGCGGTGCTGGTGATCAGCGAAGACCTCGATGAGGTGCTGGCCCTGGCCGATCGCATCGGCGTGATGAGCGGCGGACGCATCGTCGCCGAATTCGACCGGCCAGCGGATCGCCAGGCGATCGGCAGCGCCATGGTCAGCCACGACGAACCGGGCCACGCAGGACCAGTAGCTGAAGGGGCAAGCCATGAATGAACAGGTACGCCCGGTGATACTCGAGCAGGTCTCGCAGACCGCGAAACAGCCCAAGCCACCGCTTTTGTCGCGACGCTACGCTCTGGAGATCCGCCAGCAACTGGCCTGGCATTGGCAGGCTGTGATCATCGGCCTCGCGCTGTTGCTGGGGCTGGGCATTTCCGCCGCGATCCTCGTCGCCGCTGGCGTACCGGCCGGCGAGCTGCTCAATGAGTTCGTCGTTCTCACGGTATTCGATGCGCAGAGCCTGAAGGCCGTGCTGTTCCAGGCCTCGCCGATGATCCTTGTCGGCCTGGCCGGCTGCATGGCGTTTCGCGCCAAGTTCTGGAACCTGGGCCTTGAGGGGCAGATGATCTGGGGCGCCATCGGCGCCACGGCGATCTCGCTGTTCGAGGTCGGCCCGCCGGCGCTGCGCCTGCCGCTGATGCTCGCCGCGGCAATTGGCTGTGGCCTCGCCTGGGCGCTGGCGCCGGTGGTGCTCAAGCTGCGGCTTAAGGTCAACGAGATCATCTCGACGTTGATGCTCAACTACCTGGCGATCAATTTCCTGCTGCACCTGCTGTACGGCAGCTGGAAAGACCCGAGGAGCTCGTTCCCCTATTCGCCGCAGTTCCAGCCGTTCGAACGCTTGCCCGAACTGTTCGATGGCATCAGCGCGGCGGTGCCACTGGCGGTGGTCGTCGCGCTGCTGGCGCTGTGGTTTCTCGGCATCTCCCGCGCCGGGCTGTACCTGCGCTTTGTCGATGCCAACCCGCGAGTGGCCGGCGCGGTGGGCGTGCCGGTGCAGAAGATGATCATCGGCACGGTGCTGATCTCCGGCGCCATGGCCGGGATCGCCGGATTCCTCGTCACCGCGGGGCAGGAGGGGCGGCTGACCCAGTCGTTCTATCAGGGCTACGGCTTCTCCGGCATCCTCATCGCCTTTCTCGCCCGCAACAACCCGGTGGCGGCACTGGTGGTGGCGCTGCTGATGGCGATGCTGTTCGTTGCCGGACGCAGCCTGCAGGTGTTCTACCAGATCCCCTTTTCCATGGTGCAGCTGATCCAGGCGATCCTGGTGATCTGCGTCGCCTCCTCGGATTTCTTTATCCGCCACCGCATCCGCCGCGTTCAGGGAGGCGAAAGCTGATGGACATGATCGCCAACTGGCTCGGCAACACGCCGGACTTCGCCGTGCCTTTCGCCCTCGCGGCGCTGGGCTTGATCCTCACCGAACGTGCTGGCGTGCTGGCCCTCGGTGCCGAGGGCCTGATGCTGGTCGGTGCGCTGGCCGCCATCGGCGCGCAGCTGGCCTATGGCAGTCACGGCGTTTCGCTGCTGCTGGCGATGGGGGCGGCGGCCGTGGTGTCGCTGCTGTTCGCGCTGATGGTGCTGATGCTGCGCATCAATCAGGTCATCGCCGGCCTGGCACTGGTGTTCTTCTGCCAGGGGCTGACCGGCCTGCTCGGCACGTTGCTGGACTGGACCAACAAGCCGGTCAAGGGGCTGGCTGCCGTCGAGCTCTGGCCGCTGTCCGAGCTGCCACTGCTGGGCAAGCTCTTCGTGCAGAACCCGCTGGTGTTCATGACGCCGCTGATCGTGCTCGCCGTGGTCTGGTTTCTCACCCGCACCACCACGGGCCTGCGCCTGCGCGCGGTGGGGGAGAACCCGCAGGCGGCGGATGCCGCGGGCATTTCCGTGCTCGGATACCGGCTGGCAGCGATCCTCGCCGGTGCCGCGCTGATCGGTCTGGCCGGCGGTTACATCTCGCTGCTCAGCACCAAGCTGTGGATCGCCGACATGACCGGCGGCCGCGGCTGGATCGCCGTGGCGCTGGTGATCTTCGCCCGCTGGTCACCCTGGAAGGCGCTGGCCGGAGCCCTGCTGTTCGGCTGCATCGAGGCGCTGATCCCGCAGCTGGCCGCCGCTGGCGTGCGCCTGCCGCAGTACTTCGTGCTGATGACGCCCTATGCGGTGACCCTGGCGGTGATGATCTGGGTTGCCAGTGGCAAGTACGCCACCGGCAACCAGCCGGGCGCGCTGGGCATTCCCTTTATCCGCGAGGAGCGCCGCTGAAAGCCATACGGCTTACTGCGCCTGGGTCTGGCTCTGGTCGCTGGAACGGCAGGTGATCTCCGCGTAGGGCTGGTCGGGCGAATAGTCGCCTGGCACGCGTTCGGTACGCTGGGTATTTGGCGCAACGGTGAACACCGGCGAGGCCGAGGTATCCGAGCGCGCTTCGGCCGGAACATGGAATTCGCAGGAAATCTGGCCGCCGGTACGGTTCATCACCTTCACCGCGCGTACGCCGAGCAGTTCGCCCTCCACGCCCTCTGACTTGGCTGGCACACCCATTGGGCTGATCTCGACGTCCAGGCCGTTGAGGTGGGTGATGATCTCTGGCTGCGGCGTCTGCGCCAGCGCTGCCGGCACGCAAATCGCCAGGCCGCAGGCGAGTAGTAGCTGCTTGCTCATGGAAACCTCCATTAATCGGTCCCCTTTAGAAGAGCGCATCCGCCCTCGGTTCGATCGTTGCGCCAAGGAATGATTGCAAATGATTTTCTAGCGTCAAAAAACCGTTTGGCACGATATGTGATAGCTCATTGCCATGACTTTCCTTGCCGTGCCATTAGCGTCGTGTTGAACTGTATCCGTCGCCAATGTTACGTGCGCTCCTCCGAGGGTGGCTGAAGTGACTAGGTATCTGCTTCTGGCGTTGCTGGCGTTTGCAGGTGGTGCAGCAGCAACGGCTGATGTGGCGCTCGATCTCAACGCGGCCGAACGCGAATGGCTGGCTGCCAATCGTTCGGTCAGCATCTGTGTCGACCCCGACTGGCTGCCGTTCGAAATGCTCAATGCGCGCGGCGAGCACGAGGGAATCGCAGCCGATCTGCTGCGGCTCGTTGCGCAGCGGTCAGGCCTGCAGCTGGATATCGTGCCGACCAGTGACTGGGGCCAGTCGGTCGCCTTTTCCCAGGCTGGTCGGTGCCAGCTGCTCAGCTTTCTCAACCAGACGCCCGTGCGTGATGCCTGGCTGATCTTCACCCAGCCGCTGTTCACTGACGCCAACGTGGTGATCGCCCGGGAGGACCACCCGTACGTGGCCGATCTGTCCGCCCTGGAAAACGCAACGGTGGCGCTGCCGTCCGGCACGTTCATCGAGGAAAGCGTGCGGCGCGACTTCCCCCGGTTGCACGTCATCAGCACCGAGACGGATGCCCAGGCACTGGCGCTGGTGAACGAGCGCAAGGCCGACCTGACGGTGCGCTCGCTGACCGTGGCCGCCTACACCATTCGCCGCGAAGGCTGGTTCAACCTGAAGATCGCCGGGCAAGTGGCCAGCCTCGACAACCAGTTTCGGATCGGCGTGCTGAAGAGCGAGCCGGTGCTGCGCGATATCCTGAACAAGGCGATTGCCACCATCACACCGGTAGAGCTGTATCAGATCGCCAACCGCCATGCGCCCATCCTCGTCGAGTCCGGCACCGACTACCGGTTGCTCATGCAGGTGGTGGTGGTCTTCTCGGCGATGCTGCTGACGAGTCTGTTCTGGATCAGGCGCCTGCGCCGGCTCAACGATCAGCTGCGCATCAAGTCGCAGACCGACTCGCTTACCGGGCTGGCCAACCGCGCGGCGCTGGATCGGCGCTTCGCCACGGCGCTGGAGCAGGCGCGGCGCTATCGCCGACCGTTGTCGATCGTTATGCTGGATATCGATCACTTCAAGCGCATCAATGACGACTTCGGCCACCAGATGGGTGACCGCGTGCTTCGAGACTTCGCCGCGCTGCTGGACGACTGCCTGCGCGGCAGCGATGCGGTGGGGCGCTGGGGCGGTGAGGAGTTTCTGATTCTCTGCCCGGAAACCAGCGGCCCGCAGGCGGTGCAGTTCGCCGAACGTCTGTGTGAGCAGGCGCGGGCATTTCCCTTCGCCACCGGCGTCAGTCAGACCCTCAGCGCCGGTGTCGCCGAGCTGAGCCCGAGCGACACGCCGGACAGCCTGCTGCGCCGCGCCGACGCCGCGCTGTACCGGGCCAAGCATGAAGGCCGCGACCGTGTCTGCTGGCTAGCGGCCGACGCGCAGCCCAGCTGAAGCGCGCTAGTGCTTGGCGGGCTTGCGCAAGCGCACGTAGAGGTCCTTGCCGCCGGTGGCGCTACTGCCGCGGGACTCCAGGTCGAAGCGCTTGGGCTGGCCGGCGATCAGGTCGCTGAGCTTCCTGCAGCCGTACAGGCGAGGATCGAAGGCCGGGCGCAGCTTGCTGATGTTCTGCCCGAGCGTGCCGAGCTGGATCCAGTCGTCCTCCTCGGTCAGGTCGTCGAGAATCTTGGCGATGAAGTCCACCGGCACCTGCTGGCACTTGATCGCCTCGCCCTTGTCGCTGGTGCGTGCCGGCCTGGCTGCGCCTTCCTCGACCTGCGCGGCGGCTGCGGCGAGTTTCTCCGGCGTCGGCGGCTCGACGCTGGCCTTGGCCGCGTCGGCGCGCAGGATCTCGGTATAGATGAACTTGTCGCACGCCGAGACGAACGGCGAGGGCGTCTTCTGTTCGCCGAAGCCATACACCGTCAGGCCTTCCTCGCGGATGCGTGCGGCCAGGCGGGTGAAGTCGCTGTCACTGGAGACCAGGCAGAAGCCGTCGAAGCGCCGGGTGTAGAGCAGGTCCATGGCGTCGATGATCAGCGAACTGTCAGTGGCGTTCTTGCCGGAGGTGTAGGCGAACTGCTGGATCGGCTGGATCGAGTGATCGAGCAGCACCTTCTTCCAGCTGCCGAGGTTGGGTTTGGTCCAGTCGCCATAGATGCGCTTGACGCTGGCGACGCCGTACTTGGCAATCTCCTCGAACAGGCCTTCGACGATGGCCGCCGGCGCGTTGTCGGCGTCGATCAGAACCGCGAGGTGTTTCTGCTTGTTCGCACTGCTGGGCTTGCTGGCCATGGTTCATCCCTGGGCTGATGATCACCCGACCATAACGCCGACCGCCATGCCGTGGCCATAGCGACCTGCCGCGCGGATGCCGAGCGTCGCCTGCTCGGTTAGCATGCGCGCTTTGCATTCTCGGGCTCGGGCATGGAACGACGGGGTACGCTGAAAAGCTGGAACGACGACAAGGGCTTCGGCTTCATTCGTCCGGAGCAGGGCGGCGAAGAGCTGTTCGTGCATATCTCGGCAGTGCATGGTGAGCGCCGGCCGCTGGTGGGCGACCGGGTGCTCTTCGTGGCGGGGCGCGATGCGCAGGGCCGTCTGCGAGCCGAGCATGTGCGGCTGGATGCCCCGCTGACGCTGGATCAGCCGGCGATTCGTCAGCGGCCGGCCCGCTCGCACTCGACTGGCAAGCGCGAGTCGGGGCGGGGCAGGCCTGCGCGGCGGCTGATTGTGGGCAATGTCCAGCAGCTCCCGCTCAAGCTGGCGCTGTTCGCCCTGCTCTGTCTGCTACCGCTGCTGGGCAGCCTGCATCGGCTGGGCTCGGCGTTGCCGCTGGCGCTCTATGCCGTTGCCAGCCTGCTGACCTTCTTTCTCTACTGGCGCGACAAGCACAGCGCGTTGAAGGACCGCTGGCGCACGCCGGAAACCACGCTGCATCTCTTCGAGCTGGCAGGTGGCTGGCCGGGTGCGTTGCTGGCGCAGCAGGTTTTTCGTCACAAGACGCGCAAGCTCGGCTACCAGCTGCTGTTCTGGCTGATCGTGGTGCTGCACCAGGCGTTCTGGATCGACCTGCTGTTCATCGGCAGCGGCTTCACCCGCGAGCGCCTGGACTGGCTGCTGCGGCTGCTCTGAAACGCAAAAGCCCGGCGAATGCCGGGCTTTCGGGCGAGCATCGCGGCTCAGACCTTCTTGACGAACTCAGACTTCAGCTTCATCGCGCCGATGCCGTCGATCTTGCAATCGATGTCGTGATCGCCGTCGACCAGGCGGATGTTCTTCACCTTGGTCCCGACCTTGACCACCAGCGACGAGCCCTTGACCTTGAGGTCCTTGATCACCGTGACGGTGTCGCCGTCCTGCAGGGTATTGCCCACCGCGTCCTTGATCACCTTGTCTTGATCGCCCGTGGCGGCAGCGCTGTCGCTGGCGGACCACTCATGGGCGCATTCGGGACAGACCAGCATCTGGCCGTCTTCATAGGTGTATTCGGAGTTGCATTTGGGGCAGGGGGGCAGCGCGCTCACGGCAGGTCCTTGAATGGAATGTGCGGAAAGCCGTGCATTGTATAAGGTTTTGTTACAAAACGGGCGACGTGGCCACCAGGCCGGCCAGGACCACGTCGATTCCGGGATGCAGCTTACTGCACGGCGGCGAGGCGCTCGTTACCGGCACGCAGCTCGCTGTAGCGGTGTTCCAGCTCACGACGGATCTCGCGGCGCTGGTAGGCCTGGGCGAAGCGGCGCTGCTGCTCGGGGGTTTTTGGATTCAGCGGCGGCACCGGCACCGGTTTGCCGTCCTCGCCGAGGGCGACCATGGTGAAGAAGCAGCTGTTGGTGTGACGCACCGTCTTCGAGCGGATGTCTTCGGTCACCACCTTGATGCCGATCTCCATCGACGTGGTGCCGGTGTAGTTGACCGAGGCGAGGAACGTGACCAGCTCGCCCACGTGCACTGGCTGACGGAACACTACCTGGTCCACCGAGAGGGTGACGACGTACTGCCCGGCGTAACGGCTGGCGCAGGCATAGGCGACTTCGTCGAGATACTTGAGCAGCGTGCCGCCATGTACGTTGCCGGAAAAATTGGCTTTGTCCGGCGTCATCAGCACGGTCATGGTCAGCTCTGCATGTCCATCTAGCATGGGGGTTACGGCTCCTCGGTGGTGAAGGGTTGCTACTTTAGTCGAATACCTCCCGTCTGTCTGGCCTATCTGGCGAAACGCTTCATCGATTTTTTCTATCGTCAATGTGGCAAAGGCGCGCACATGTCGGTTTTGGCGGAAATACGATCAGCTAAGGCGTGAATGGCCTGTTATTTCGTAGGGGTAATCTCTCAAGTGTGATCTGGGTCACGAAAGGCGGGCGATGCGTCGCTCTCGGGCACTTTTGTTGACCTGTGCCGGGTTTCGCCGGGCACAGGCTTCCTATAGTCGGGCGCCTAAAAAAACACCCACCGGCTACTTCAGTAACGGATGCCTCCCATGCGTAAGCTCGTTCTCGCTCTGCTTGCCTGCTTCGTTCCGCTCGCCCATGCCAGCGATGAGGTCATCGAACGGTTCAACTACGTCATGGCCGACGAGCAGCGGCGCGAGCAGGCCACCCTGGCCGGCCAGGAGCGCGCGGTGTTCTGTGCCTATTGCCATGGCGAGAACGGCAACAGCAAGCGCAAGCACATTCCCAATCTGGCCGGGCAGAACCCGCAATACCTGTTTCATTCGTTCGAGAAGTTCGCCAGCGGCGAGCGCGTCGATTTCGTCATGTCCAAGCTGGCGCAGAACCTGAGCATGGAGGAGCGGGTGAACATCGCGGTGTTCTTCAGCCAGCAGAAGGTCAACCCACCCGAGGCTGGAGCCGCCCCGGCATTGCGCAAGACCGGCGAGAAGATCTTCCAGACCACCTGCACCGGTTGCCACGGGGCTCATGCCGAAGGCATGGAGACCATGCCGCGTCTGGCCGGGCAACCCGACGAGTACATCCGCAAGGCGCTGACGCGCTTCCGCGAGAACGACCCGAGCCGGGCCGGCTCGGTGATGATCGGCGTCGCCAGCCATCTGTCCGCAGCGGATGTCGAGGCGCTGGCCGCCTACCTGTCGCAGCTGAAGCTGACGGCTGCCGAGGAAACGGCCAACATCGACCGCCTGCGCAAGACCACCGCCGCCGCTCAGTAACGCTGGATCTGCGCCGGCGTGCGGCGCATCAGCATCTCACCGTTGCGCACCGAGAGCAGGGCATGGCCCTGGGTGCGCAGCATCTCGTAGTCGTCCGCTGCCGACAGCACCAGCAGGTTCGCCGGACGCCCCACTTCCAGTCCGTAGCGCTCGCCCAGGTTCAGGGTGCGTGCGCTGTTGTCGGTGATCAGGTCCAGGCAGCGCTGCAGGTCCTCGTAGCCGAGCATGTGGCAGATGTGCAGCCCGGCTTCGAGGATGCGCAGGATGTTGCCGTTGCCCAGCGGGTACCAGGGGTCGACGATGGAATCCTGGCCGAAGCAGACGTTCATCCCGGCGCGGTCGATCTCGGCCACGCGGGTCAGGCCCCGGCGCTTGGGGTAGGTGTCGAAGCGGCCCTGCAGGTGGATGCTCTCGGTCGGGCAGGAGACGAAGTTGATCTGCGACAGCTTCAGCAGGCGGAACAGCTTGGAGCAGTAGGCGTTGTCATAGGAGCCCATCGCCGTGGTGTGGCTGGCGGTGACCCGCTCGCCCATCTCGCGTACCCGTGCCTCTTCGGCGAGCACTTCGAGAAAGCGCGACTGCGGGTCGTCGGTTTCGTCGCAGTGCACGTCCACCAGACAGCCGGTGCGCTCGGCCAGGTCCATGAGGAACTTGATCGAGCTGACGCCCTGGTCGCGGGTGTTCTCGAAGTGCGGAATGCCGCCGACCACATCGGCGCCCATGGCGATCGCCTCGGTCATCAGCTCGCGACCGCCCTTGAACGACTCGATGCCCTCCTGCGGGAAGGCGACGATCTGCAGGTCGATCAGGTGGCGGGTTTCCTCGCGTACCTCGAGCATGGATTTGAGCGCCGACAGCGTCGGATCGGTGACGTCGACATGGGTGCGCACATGCTGGATGCCGTGGTCGACCAGCATGTCGATGGTTTTCTTCGCCCGCGCCTTGGTGTCTTCGTGGGTCACCAGCGCCTTGCGCTCGCCCCAGCGTTCGATGCCTTCGAACAGCGTGCCGCTCATGTTCCAGGCCGGCTCGCCGGCGGTAAGGGTGGCGTCCAGGTGGATGTGCGGTTCGATGAAGGGCGGCACCACCAGATTGCTGGCGGCGTCGATATCGCCCTCGCTGGCTTCGGCCGGCGCCTGCTGCGCGCTGATGGCGGCGATGCGCGCGCCGTCCAGTTCGATGCGGTACAGGCCGCTGCGGCCGCGCAGGCGGGCGTTGAGGATGTTCATGGTGGCTCCTTGATCAGCGTGCGTCGGTTTGCGTCAGCACCGTGCGCGACAGGGCCAGGCGCTGGCCCTCGTACAGCACAATATAGGCTGCGGCGGCCACCAGTATGCCGACGATGGGCGCCACCCAGGGCGAGAAGTAGGCGCAGGCGGCGCCCAGCACATAGGCCGCCAGGCCCAGGCTGTTGTACCTGGGCAGGTGCGCTTCGGCCAGCTTCGGGTACTGTCCGCGATGGCGGTAGAAGTAGTCGGCCATGATCACGCCGCCGATGGGCGGGATGATCGAGCCGAGCAGGATCAGAAAGGGGATCAGCAGCTCGTACATGCCGCCGAGTGCCAGCAGCGTGCCGACGAAGGCGCCGCCCAGGGTCACCAGGCGGCGGCGCTCGGTGCGCAGCAGGTTGCAGCCGGCCGCGGCGAAGTTGTAGATGGTGTTGTCCTGGGTGGTCCAGAGGTTGAGAAAGAGCATCACCACCGCGGCCATCGACAGGCCCTGCAGCACCAGCACTTCGACGATGTCCGGCTGCTGGTAGACGATGGCCCCGTAGGCGCCGGCGACGATCATCAGGCCGTTGCCGATGAAGAAGCCGATCAGACTGGCCCATACCGCGACCTTGCTGCTGCGGGCGAAGCGCGTCCAGTTGGTGGCCTGGGTCGCGCCGCTGACGAAGGTGCCGAAGATCATGGTGATGGCCATGCCGAGGGTCAGGCTGTCGCCAGGCTGCACCGCCAGCAGGCCGTCCAGCCCACCAATGTCGCGGGTCGCGGTCCACAGCGAAGCGATCAACAGGATCAGCATCGCCGGCACCGCGATGCGCGAGAGCAGGTCGAGGCCCTTGTAGCCGACGAAGGCGGTCAGGCAGAAGCCGAAGCCGAACAGCACCATCAACGGCATCGTCCAGCTTTCCGGTAACGCCAGCAGGCGCACCAGGACGATGGCGATGGTCGCCGTGCCCCAGGCGTACCAGCCGATCTGGGTGAAGCCGAGCAGGAAGTCGGACAGCCGGCTGCCGACCTCGCCGAAGCAGAAGCGCCCCATCAGCACCGAGTTCAACCCGCTGCGGCAGGCGATCAGCCCGAGCGCGGCGGCATAGAGGCCGAGCAGCAGGTTGCCGATCACCGCGGCCCAGAGCATGGTCTTGAAGTCGAAGGCCAGGCCGATCTTGCCGCCGGCGAACATGGTGGCGGTGAAGAAGGTGAAGCCGAACAGCAGGATGGAGGTGGACCACAGCCCTTTGCGCGCGCCGGCGGGCACTTCGCTCAGGGGGTAGTCGGTATCGACGGGCTGTTTCATGGTGGTTGCTCCGCAAGCGCCGGTTGAATGCACTGGGAGTGCAGATGCCATGCCATAGCTGACCGATCGGCCAAGCGGGGCTGTCGCGTCGGATGACGGCGGCGAATGTCTCATCGCGGTGCAGCGGCCTGTCGCCTCGCACCGCCATGGCGCCTGGCGCGAAGTTCCTCCAGGCGGAGCGACATTTTCTCTATCGCGCTGTTCGGCTTATTCAATTGGGGCATCGTCGGCCCCCCCTCTTAGGCTTTCCGACGCGCCATAAGCGCATCAGAAAATCGAAGAGGAATCACCCATGTCCCGTATGACCTTTGGCTCCACGCCAGCGCGCCTTGCGCTGGGCGTCCTTTCCGCGAGCCTCCTTGCGCTGCCTGCCCACGCTGCCCCGCTGACCCGCGACAATGGCGCGCCGGTCGGCAACAACCAGAATTCCCAGACCGCCGGACCCAACGGCCCGACCCTGCTGCAGGACGTGCAGCTGCTGCAGAAGCTGCAGCGTTTCGGTCGCGAGCGCGTCCCCGAGCGCGTCGTGCACGCCCGTGGTACCGGTGCTCATGGCGAGTTCACCGCCACCGAAGACATCTCCGACCTGACCCTGGCCAAGGTCTTCGAGAAGGGCAGCACCACGCCGGTGTTCGTGCGCTTCTCCACCGTGGTGCACGGCCTGCACTCGCCGGAAACCCTGCGCGACCCGCGCGGCTTCGCCACCAAGTTCTACACCGCCGATGGCAACTGGGACCTGGTCGGCAACAACTTCCCGACCTTCTTCATCCGCGACGCGGTCAAGTTCCCGGACATGGTCCACTCCTTCAAGCCGGACCCGCGCACCAACCTGGATGACGACAGCCGCCGCTTCGACTTCCTCTCGCACCACCCGGAAGCCACCCGCACCCTGACCCTGCTGTACTCCAACCAGGGCACTCCGGCCAGCTACCGGATGATGGATGGCAACGGTGTGCATGCCTACAAGTTCGTCAACGAGCAGGGTGAAACCCACTATGTGAAGTTCCGCTGGAAGAGCCTGCAGGGCCTGAAGAACCTCGACCCGAAAGAGAACGAGGCGATGCAGGGCAAGGACTACAGCCACCTGTCCCGTGACCTGATCACCGCCATCGACAGCGGCGACTATCCCAAGTGGGACCTGATGATCCAGGTGCTCAAGCCGGAGGACCTGGCCAGGTTCGACTTCGATCCGCTGGACGCCACCAAGATCTGGCCTGACGTGCCCGAGCGCAAGATCGGCCAGATGGTGCTGAACAAGAACCCGGACAACATCTTCCAGGAAACCGAGCAGGTCGCCATGGCGCCGGCCAACCTGGTGCCGGGCATCGAGCCGTCCGAGGACCGCCTGCTGCAGGGCCGTCTGTTCTCCTACGCCGATACCCAGATGTACCGCGTCGGTGCCAATGGCATGAGCCTGCCGATCAACCGCCCGAAGGTGCCGGTCAACAACGGTAACCAGGACGGCCAGCTGAACGCCGGCCACACCACCAGCAGCGTCAACTACCAGCCGAGCCGCCGCGAGAACCGTGAGGAAACGCCACGCGCCGTGCTCAGCAAACTGGAGCTGAGCGGCACCACCCAGCAGGCACCGATCCAGCGTCAGCAGAACTTCAAGCAGGCCGGCGATCTGTATCGCTCGTTCAGCAAGAAGGAGCAGACCGACCTGATCAACACCCTGGGCGGCGAGCTGGCCAAGGCGGACGACGAGGCCAGGCACATCCTGCTGTCGTTCTTCTACAAGGCCGACGCCAACTACGGCGAGGGCCTGACCAAGGTCGCCAAGGCCGACCTCAAGCGGGTCAAGGCGCTGGCCGCCGAGCTCAAGGACTAAGGTCCCCGGACCGGCGCCCGGCATGCAGTGGAGGCTCCTTTGCGCTGCATGGGTGCCGGTTGTTTCGACCCGGGTCGGGCGATGGCCCGGGTCTTTTTTTGTGGAGGCTATATGCAAGGTCTTTTGCTGATGGCAGCGCTGCTGTTGGGCAGCGGGGCCGCCCTGGCCGCCGATGGCCCGCTGACGGATGCTGTGGACACGCCCGAGGCGGTCCGGCAGCAGTTGCGCGACTACTTCTTCAATGCCGCGCGCTTCGGCGATAACGAGGTCCTCGACGAATTCATCCGGGCCGGTTACGACCTGAACAGCGCCGACGACAAGGGCTATACCGCCCTGATCCTGGCGGCCTACAACGGCCATGGCGAGACCGTGGAGCGCCTGCTCGCCGCCGGGGCCGATGCTTGCGCCGAGGACAAGCGCGGCAATACCGCCCTGCTCGGGGCCATCTTCAAGGGTGAGCTCGGCATCGCCAAGCGCCTGCTGGCCACCGAGTGCGATCCCAACCAGCGCAACAACGCCGGGCAGACGCCGGCGATGTACGCCGCGCTGTTCCAGCGCGAGGCATTGCTCCAGGCGCTGCGCGAGCGTGGTGCGGACCTGAATGCGGCGGACCCGTTGGGCAACAGCGTGGAAAGCCTGGCGCGCGGGGAGATCCGCACCCGCTGATCCCTCAGTAGCTCTTGTAGGGCAGGAACTTGCCGGACAGCACCACGTTGACGCGATCGCCCTTGGGGTCGCTCTGGCGCTGGATATCCATGGAGAAGTCGATGGCGCTCATGATGCCGTCACCGAACTCCTCGTGGATCAGTTCCTTGATGGTGGTGCCGTAGACGTTGACCAGCTCGTACCAGCGGTAGATCAGCGGATCGGTCGGCACCGCGGTGGGCAGGGAGCCCTTGTAAGGGACGATCTGCAGCCAGGCGACGGCTTCGTCGGAGAGTTCGAAGAGCTGCCCCAGGGTTTCCGCCTGGGCCTTGTCGAAGGCCATCTGGCCGAGGCAACCGGCGGTGGTCCACTCCTTGGACATACCGATGCTTTCGGCGACATGCGCCCACTTCAGGCCCTTGCGCACCTTGGCGGCGACGATCATCTGGGTGACCTGTTCACGACTGCTGATCATGGCGAATCCTCATCTGGCGAATGCGAGTCAATGGCCGCGCGGGCGCGGCGGGCCTCGGTCGATGCAGGTTCGGTGCCAGGGGGTTCAGTCGTATTCGGCCGCCTCGTGCTCACCGAGCAGGCGGCGCTGGCGCGGTGTGGCGGCGGCCAGCACCTCGGGATTGAAACGAAAGTGCAGGTAGGGCGAGAACTTCTGCGCCACCATGCGCCGGCCATAGTGGATCTGCAGCAGGTAGCGGCTGCGCTCGGCGCTGCGGTTGCGGCTGCCCGCGTGCCAGAGGTCGCTGCGAAACAGCAGCATGTCGCCGGCCTTGCACAGCACGGGCTCGGCCGAGCGGCCGTGCCACTGGGTTTCGCCCGGCTGCGGTTTGCGCCCGGCGCGGTGGCTGCCGGGGATCACCAGCGTCGGGCAGAGGTCGGCGTCGATGTCATTCAGATACAGGTGTGCGGTGCAGATCTGCATCGGCAGTTCGAACGCGGGATCGGCCAGCAGGCTTTCCGGCAGCTCCATGGCCAGGTAGTCGGCATGCAGCTCGCCGCCGATAAAGCCCGGGCGGCTGCGCCAGGCGGTCTGGCCGATGATATGGCAGTCCGTCCCGAGTGCCGCCTCGGCCAGCTCGATCACCCCTGCCAGATCAAGAAAGCGCAGCCAGAACGGCGAGCGATTGAAGACGCACTTGTAGTGGTCGTCGACCAGGCCCTGGTAATCCCAGTGGATGGGTTCGAGGCCATCGATGGCTTCGCGCAGCGCCGCGATGCCCGCGGGATTGAGTACGGCAGGCAGCAGCACGAAGCCCTGCTGATGCAGGGCGGCGAGCTGTTGCCGAAGGGTGACGGAGTCGGTCATGGCATCGGCCGGGTAGAGCGCCAGACTCCAGCATAGGCAGCTCGGCCGCGCGTTGAAAGCCGGTTGAAAGCTTGCGGCGCTACTGTGCCGGCGCTGCTGCGGCAGCCAGTCGCGTGGTCACGAGCCGCGCCTCTGCTCTCTCGCTCCGGCGCACCCGGCGGCGTCGCCAGAAGCGGCGTCACCGGCGCGCACCTTCACATCGTTCAGGCCTGCACCACCCGTGCAATGGCCCTGGCCAGATCGTCCAGGCGCTCGGCATCCAGCCCGGCGACGTTGGCGCGACCGCTTTCCACCAGATACACCGAATCTTCGGCGCGCAGCCGGCGTACCTGCTCGGCGGTCAGGCCGGTATAGGAGAACATCCCCCGCTGCCGGGCGATGTGCGCGAAGCGCTCGGCCAGCCCATAGGGCGTCAGCGCCTCGACCAGCCCCTGACGCAGGCTGGCGATGCGCCTGCGCATGCGCTCCACCTCGTCCTGCCAGATCTGCCGCAGCGGCTCATCGGCCAGGATCGTCGCCACCACTGCGGCGCCGTGGGCCGGTGGCGTCGACCAGAGGTTGCGGGCCAGCGACGCGAGCTGGCTGCGCACGTCGAGCAGGCGCTCGGCATCGCTGGTGACTGCGATCAGCGCGCCGGTGCGTTCGCGGTAGAGGCCGAAGTTCTTCGAGCAGGAACTGGTGATGAGCATCTCCGGCAGCGTTTCGGCGAACAGCCGTACCGCCCAGGCGTCCTCTTCCAGTCCGTCGCCGAAGCCCTGGTAGGCGAAGTCGAACAGCGGCAGCAATTCGCGCGCGCGCACCACGTCCAGCACCCGCAGCCAGTCGTCGTGATTCAGGTCGAAGCCGGTGGGGTTGTGGCAGCAGGCGTGCAGCAGCACCACGTCGCCAGGCGGCACCTGTTGCAGCGTGGCGAGCATGCCGTCGACATCGAGGCGGTTGTCGGCATCTACGTAGGGGTAGTGCTGCACGCGCAGGCCGGCGGCGGCGAACAGGGTTTCGTGGATCGGCCAGGTGGGATCGCTCAGCCAGATGCTGCGCCCTGGCAGACATTTGGCGATGAACTCGCCGGCCAGGCGCAGCGCGCCGGTGCCGCCCGGCGCCTGGGTGCAGCCGGCACGCTGCTCGCCGAGGGCAATGGCGCGGCTGCCGAGCACCTGACGCAGCAAGAGGGCACCGAACTGGGCGTCGCCGTGGCCGCCGATGTAGCTCTTGGTCTGCTCACTGTCCACCAGGCGCTGCTCGGCCAGCTTCACCGCGCGCGGGATCGGCGTCAGGCCCTGGGCGTCCTTGTAGACGCCGACGCCGAGGTCGAGCTTGGCCGGGTTGGTGTCGGCGCGATACAGGTCCATCAGGCCGAGGATCGGGTCGCCGGGCACGCGGGGAATCTGGCCGAAGTGCATTACTTGCGGCCCTCCGCGCTGGCGGCGAGCTGGTCGGTGCGGGCGGCCATGATGAAGTCGTTGCGGTGCAGGCCGCGCATCTCGTGGCTCCACCAGGTGACGGTGACCTTGCCCCACTCGGTGAGCAGGGCGGGATGGTGGCCGACTTCCTCGGCGATGGCGCCGACTGCGTTGGTAAAGGCCAGGGCGTGGCGGAAGTTGCGGAACAGGAAGACACGTTCCAGCTCCATGTGGTCGCCGCGCACTTCGATGTTCCAGTCGGGGATCTCGCGGATCAGCTCGGCCAGTTCTTCATCGGACACCTTGGGTGCATCGGCGCGGCAGGCTTCGCATTGGGCTTGGGCGAGGGCGGTCATGGTGTAGGTCCCTTTCTTGATGATCGAAGTCGTTTTTGAAGGTTGAAGCTTAGGCAAGATGGCGGGCTGACGCCCACCCGTGTCGAACGGATGACGGCCGTGGTGAGCCTCAGCCCACCACGAGCGCCGCACAGGGCCGAATCATGCCGCCTTCGGCGGAAACTTCGGCTGGTGCAGGCCCATGCGCATGGCCTCGCGCACCATCGCCATGATGTCCTGCTGGGCGAGGTCGAACAGCTGCTTGAGGTCCGGCAGGACGAAGTACAGCGGCTGCAGGATGTCGATGCGATAGGGCGTGCGCATCGCCTCCAGCGGGTCGAACGGCTGGTGCTCGGGTTCGGCGGACAGGCTGTAGAGCGTTTCCTTCGGCGAGGAAAGGATGCCGCCGCCATAGATGCGCCGGCCGGCGGGCGTATCCACCAGGCCGAACTCGACGGTCATCCAGTACAGGCGGGCGAGAAACACCCGCTCCTCCTTGCTGGCCTCGAGGCCGAGCTGGCCGTAGGTGTGGGTGAATTCGGCGAACCAGGGGTTGGTCAGCAGCGGGCAGTGACCGAAGATCTCGTGGAAGATGTCCGGCTCCTGCAGGTAGTCCAGCTCTTCCGGGGTGCGGATAAAGGTCGCGACGGGAAAACGCTTGCTCGCCAGCAGTTCGAAAAAGCGTTGGAAGGGGATCAGCGCCGGTACGCGCTCCACTTGCCATCCCGTGGTGGCGGCCAGCACGCGGTTGATCTCGCCGAGCTGCGGGATGCGCTCGTGGGGCAGGGCGAGCTGGTCGAGGCCGTCGAGGTATTCCTGGCAGGCGCGCCCGTCGAGCAGTTTCAGCTGACGCTCGACCAGCGTCTGCCACACCGCGTGCTCGGCGTCGGGGTAATGAATATGCCCCTGCGCGTCCGGTTCGCGGGCTACGTAGTGGGTGGTCTTCATCGCTTCTCCTGGGCCGCTTGGGCATCTTGTTGTTGCCCTCATTCGAACGCGAAGGCGTGCCGCAGGGGAGAGGCGCTGTGGCGCAATGTCGCATGTGCGCGGTATTGCGCTGTAAGAAATACATGACAGAGAGGTCGGCAGCCGGATCGGCGGCGTTGCCAATCGAGCAAACTGTCAAATAATCTTGACGATAATTTGCGCTGCACTGCAGCGCCGGCCCCACAACAAGACAACAGGGCTCCGCCATGCGTATCAAGATTCTCTGCCAGAACCGCGTCGGCATTCTGCGCGACATGCTCAACCTGCTGGTGGACTACGGCATCAACGTGGCCCGCGGCGAGGTGGGCGGCGAGCAGGGCAATGCCGTCTACCTGCACTGCCCCAACCTGATGAACCTGCAGTTGCAGGCGCTACGGCCGAAGATCGAGGCGCTGCCCGGCGTGTTCGAGCTGCGCAAGGTCAGCCTGATGCCCAGCGAGCGGCATTCCCTGGAGCTCAACGCACTACTCGGCGCGCTGGAATTCCCCGTCCTCTCCATCGACATGAGCGGTGCCATCGTTGCCGCCAACCGTGCCGCTGCGCAGCTGCTCGGCGTGCGCGTCGACGAGGTCCCGGGCATGAGCCTGTCGCGCTACGCCGAGGACTTCGACCTGCCCGAACTGGTGCGCGCCAACAAGGCGCGGATCAACGGGCTGCGGGTGAAAATCAAGGGCGATGTGTTCCTCGCCGACATCGCCCCGCTGCAATCCGAACACGACGACAGCGAGGCGCTGGCCGGCGCGGTGCTGACCCTGCATCGCGCCGACCGGGTCGGTGAACGCATCTACCAGGTGCGCAAGCAGGAGCTGCGCGGCTTTGACAGCATCTTCCAGAGTTCGAAAGTGATGGCCGCGGTGGTGCGCGAGGCGCGGCGCATGGCACCGCTGGATGCGCCGTTGCTGATCGAGGGCGAGACCGGCACCGGCAAGGAACTGCTGGCGCGCGCCTGTCACCTGTCGAGCCCGCGTGGGCAGTCACCCTTCATGGCGCTCAACTGCGCCGGCCTGCCGGAGTCGATGGCCGAGACCGAGCTGTTCGGTTACGGCCCCGGCGCCTTCGAAGGCGCGCGGCCGGAAGGCAAGCTCGGCCTGCTGGAGCTGACCGCAGGCGGTACGCTGTTTCTCGATGGCGTCGGCGAGATGAGCCCGCGGCTGCAGGCCAAGCTGCTGCGCTTCCTGCAGGACGGTGGCTTCCGCCGGGTCGGCAGCGACGAAGAGGTCTATCTGGATGTGCGGGTGATCTGCGCGACCCAGGTGGACCTGTCCGAGCTCTGCGCCAAGGGTGAATTTCGCCAGGACCTGTATCACCGGCTCAACGTGTTGTCGCTGCACATTCCGCCGCTGCGCGATTGTCTGGACGGACTGCAGCCGCTGGCGCTGCACTTCATCGATCAGGCCAGCCGGCAGATCGGCTGTGCGCTGCCGACGCTCTCGCCGCAGGCGCTGGAGCGCCTGGCCGGCTATCACTGGCCGGGCAACGTGCGGCAGCTGGAGAACACCCTGTTCCAGGCGGTTTCGCTGTGCGAGGGCGGCATCATCAAGCCCGAGCACATCCGGCTGCCGGGCTACGGCGCGGCGCAGCCACTGGGTGATTTTTCGCTGGAGGGCGACCTGGCCAGCATCGTCGGGCGCTTCGAGAAGGCCGTGCTGGAGGGGCTGTACAAGCAGTTTCCGAGCAGCCGTCAGCTGGGCAAGCGCCTTGGCGTGTCGCATACCACCATCGCCAACAAGCTGCGCGAGCATGGCGTGGGCAGGGCCGACGGCTGAGGCCTGCTGGCGGCCGCGCAGAGCGCTTCATGCTCGGCGGGAGCATGAACGTCCGCGAGCCATCAACCTGCTACCGAGCGTGGCAGTCAGTGCACCGCCTGGCTCACCGCGTCGATCAGCGCCTGCAGGTCGATGGGTTTGCGCAGGTGCAGGGTGAAGCCCGCGGCCATGGCCTTTTCCACGTCGCGCAAGGTGCCGTAGCCGGTCAGGGCGATGCTCGGGGTGTCCCGATTGGCGCCCTGCTGGCGGATGATGGCCATCATCTTGTGGCCGTCGATCTCCGGCATGCCGATGTCGGAGACGATCACATCGAACGGCGTCTGCTCGGCCAGCTCGATGGCCCGCGCACCGCCGTCGGCAGTGGTGACCTCGGCGCCCTCGCTTTGCAGCAGCTCGCACATGGTTTCGAGGATGTCCGGCGAGTCGTCCACCAGCAGGATGCGGATGCCCCTGAGCCCACCGGCGTCATCGGCATTGGCCAGGTCGCTGAGTTCGAGTTCGGTCTGCAGATGCACCGGCAGCCAGACGCTGAAGCGCGCGCCGCGGCCGATGCCTTCCGAATAGGCCTCGATGCGCCCGTTGTGCGCCTCGACCAGCTGCTTGACCAGCGCCAGGCCGATGCCCAGCCCGTGCTTGGCACGCTGCGCATGCTGCATCTCGGCTTGGCCGAACATATCGAAGACCTTGGGCAGAAAGTCGGCGCTGATGCCTTCGCCGGTGTCGATGACGTCGAGCCGGGCCTGGTCGCCCTCGCGCTCGAGTTGCATGCAGATGCGTTCGCCACCCTTGGAGAACTTCCAGGCGTTGTTCAGTAGGTTCCAGATGATCTGGTCGAGGCGCGTCGGGTCGGCCTGGATGTAGATGGGGGCGTCCGGCTTGAAGCTCTCGAAGCTGATGTTCTCGCTCTGTGCCAGCGGCGCGAACACCGCTTCGATGCCGCGCAGCACGTCCTGATAGCGCAGCGTGGCGAAGTGCAGCTTGAGCTTGCCGGTGCGGATACGCGAGACATCCATCAGGTCGTCGATGATCCGCGACTGGCTGCGCACCGCGTTCTGGATCGACTGCGTCGCCTTGTGCAGGCTCGGGTTGTTCTTCACCGCCTGAGAGCGGGCGACCAGGTCGGTGTTGAGCTGGATGAGGTTCAACGGGTGCTTCAGCTCGTGGGAGAGTACGGCGAAGAACTGGTCCTTCTGCAGGTTGGCCGCCTGCACACTCTCCAGTTCGTTCTGCTGTTCGGAGCTGCGCTGGCGTTCCTCGGTGAGGTCGCGGGCGATCTTGGCGAAGCCGATGACCTTGCCCGTACCATCCACCAGTGGATTGAGCAGGCCGCTGAGGAAGCACCGACTGCCATCGCGGCGGGCGTGCCAGCGCTCGTCCGTGGCCTGCCCATGTTGCAGTGCGCGCTGGCGTTCGGCTTCCGGAACACCGGCCTGGCGATCCTGCTCGGTGTAGATGATGTCCACCGTCTGGCCGAGCACTTCGGTTTCGCGGTAACCCAGGATCAGCTCGGCACCGCAGTTCCAGGTGGTGATCAGGCCGTCACAGTCCAGGGTGATGATGGCGTAGCCCTTGGTGCTCTGCGCCAGCAGCTTGAGGTGGGCTTCGCCGGCGCGTAGCTCTTCCTCGGCCCGGCGGCGGTCGGTGATGTCGATGAAGGTCAGCACGGCGCCTTCGATGCGGTCGTCCAGCGTGCGATAGGGCAGGAAGCGCGCCAGGTACCAGTGCTGGCCCTCGCGGTCGCGCACCTCGCGCTCGACCAGGTGCAGCTCTTCGAAGGCTTCGGCGGCGTCCTTGGCCAGCAGCGGGTAGTCCAGCCGATGGGTGATGTCGAACAGCGAGCGGCCGGCATCGTTGCCGATCACGTTGAAGATGTCCCTGGCACGCGGGGTGAACCACTTGATGCGCATCTTGCGGTCGACGAAGACCGTGGCGATGTCGGTGGAGGAGATCAGGTTCTGCAGGTCGTCGTTGATCTTGCTGGTCTCGTCGACCTTGCTCTTGAGCTCGTAGTTGACGGTGGTGAGCTCTTCGTTGATCGACTGCAGCTCTTCCTTGCTGGTTTCCAGCTCCTCGGTGGCCGAGCGCAATTCCTCGTTGATCGCCTGCAGCTCCTCGTTGGAGGCGCGCAGTTCCTCGGTGGAGGTTTCCGAGTGCTCCATAGTGATCTGCAGGCGCTCCTTGGTGTGCTGCAGTTCCGCCTCGAGCTGGGTCAGCACGCTGTCCTTGGTGTCCGGATCCTCCAGCGTGCTGCTGTCCATGCAGGCTTCCACTTCGTCGAACAGCACCAGCATGTAGTCGCTGCCTGCCTCGTTGTCGCGGAACGGGCGCACCACCATGTTCACGTAGTAGCTGCGGCCGTCGCGTTCCAGACGCACGCGCCGTGCCTCCACGCTCTTGCCGGTGTGGGCGGCCTGGTACAGCGCGGTGCGCAGTTCGAGGCGCAACTGGGGATGCACCAGGGTGGTCAGGTTCAATGAGGGCTCGCCACCGACATAGCGCAGGAAGTTCCCGGCGCGGTCGGACATGTGCACGATCTCCTCCTCCTGGTTGACGATGACGCTGGGCGGCGCGTACTGCTCGAGCGCGCGCTGGTGCACGTCGGCGAAGGAGAACTTGCGGTGGCGCCGGTGCGGCTCGCTGAACGGCGGGCGCGGCGGCGTGCTGAGGGTGAAGCCGTGCACCGGGCCGAGGGGCGCGCGGCGCAGCGAGGAGCCCACTTCCTTGGCGCGGTAGATGCGGTTCTTCTTGTCCACCGCGGTGAACAGCTGGCTGCAGACGTCGGCGGTTTCGGAGCTGCCGAGAAACAGGTAGCCACCGGGGTTGAGGGCGAAGTGGAACATGCGCAGCACTTCGATCTGGATGTCGCGGTCCAGGTAGATCATCAGGTTGCGGCAGGAGATCAGGTCGAGCCGCGAGAATGGCGGGTCGCGCAGGATGTTGTGACGGGCGAAGAGGATTCGCTCGCGCAGCTCCTTCTGCAGGCGCAGCTGGTTCTGATCCTTGACGAAGTACTGGCGCAGTCGGGCCGGGGTGACGTCGGTGACGATGGCCTCGGGGTAGACGCCGGCGCGCGCGGTTTCCAGGGCGCGATCGTCGATGTCGGTGGCGAACAGCTGGGTCTGGATGTCGACCCCGCTGTGGGCGGCCTGGTCGGTGAGCAGCATGGCCAGCGAATAGGCCTCCTCGCCGGTGGAGCAGGCCGCGGCCCAGACCCGCAGAGCGCGGTCATCGGTGGCGAGCTTCTGCTCGAACAGCACGGGGATGATGTCGCGTTCCAGCGCCTCGAAAGCCTCGCGGTCGCGGAAGAAGTTGGTCACGCCGATCAGCATGTCGGCCAGCAGTGCCGGGGTTTCCTCCGGGTTGCCCTGCAGGTACCGGGCATAGCTGGGCATGTCGGGCAGGGCATTGACCTGCATGCGCCGTTCGATGCGGCGCAGCACCGTGGCCAGCTTGTAATGGCGGAAATCGTGGCCGGTGCGGGTGCGCAGCGCGGCGAGGATCTCGCGCAGCGCCAGCTCGTTGGGCTTGGTCTGGGGTTGCGCCTGGATGTAGTCCATCTCGCCCGGCTCGACCGCGGGGTGCTCGCCGTCCTCGGGCGCCGGCACCGGGCGGAACTGCTCGAGCAGCGTCTGCATGTTGCGGCGCAGTTCGACCAGCTTCTGCGCGATGTCGGCCACCGGCAGAACGATGTCGACCATGCCGGTTTCGATGGCGCTGCGCGGCATCGACTCGAACTCCGCATCGCCGGGTTCCTGCGCCAGGGTGATGCCGCCCTGTTCCTTGATGCGCGACAGCCCCACCGAACCGTCGGCACCGCTGCCGGAAAGCACGATGCCGATGGCGTGGGTGTGGTGGGTGTCGGCCAGCGTGCGGAAGAACAGGTCGATGGCCACCTGCACGCCGCGCTCGCGCTGCGGCTCGGTCAGGCGCAGGTAGCCGTCGTTCATCGACAGGTCCAGCGCCGGGGGAATCACGTAGATGTGGTTACGCTCGATGGGTGTCGGCTGGGTGACCTGCAGCACCGGCATGCGGGTCGCCTTCTGCAGGATCTGGTCGGCCTTGCTCTCGTGTTTGGGCGAGAGGTGCATGATCACCACGAAGGCCATGCCGCAATCGGCCGGCATGCTTTCGAACAGCGTGATAAGCGCCTTGAGGCCGCCCGCCGAGGCGCCGATACCGACCACGGGAAACTGCAGCGTGCTGCGGGTCAGGTTGCTGTTCTTCGGCACGGACGGCTCAGGGCTGGTACTCATCGAATCCTCGGGTGCATTGGGACTTCCGGGCATTAAAGGGCAGACAGCAGAACGAAGCAGGGAGTCCATCGCTGCCGAGCAGTGCTGCCGAACGGATGATACGGCTTTGCGCACGCGATTACTGTGCGGCCGGCTCGCGTGGCGCGGCCCATGTCCTCAGCACTCGATGATGTTCACCGCCAGACCGCCGCGGGCGGTTTCCTTGTACTTGCTCTTCATGTCGGCGCCGGTCTGGCGCATGGTGCGGATCACCTTGTCCAGCGAGATGAAGTGCCGGCCATCGCCGCGCAAGGCCATGCGCGCGGCGTTGATCGCCTTCACCGCGCCCATGGCGTTGCGCTCGATGCAGGGCACCTGCACCAGCCCGCCGACCGGGTCGCAGGTCAGCCCGAGGTTGTGTTCCATGCCGATCTCGGCGGCGTTCTCGACCTGTTGTGGCGTGCCTCCGAGCACTTCGCACAGCGCGCCGGCAGCCATCGAGCAGGCCACGCCTACCTCGCCCTGGCAGCCCACCTCGGCGCCGGAAATCGAAGCGTTCTCCTTGTAGAGGATGCCGATGGCGGCGGCGGTGAGCAGGAAGCGCACCACGCCGTCCTCGTCCGCACCCGGGACGAAGCGCATGTAGTAATGCAGCAGCGCCGGAATGATGCCCGCCGCGCCATTGGTGGGCGCCGTGACCACGCGCCCGCCGCTGGCGTTTTCCTCGTTGACCGCCAGCGCATAGAGATCGACCCAGTCGAGCACGTTGAGCGCATCGCGCAGGTTGGCCTCGGGGTGTTCGCTGAGCTGGCGATACAGGCCCGCCGCGCGGCGACGCACCTTGAGGCCGCCGGGCATCACGCCTTCGGTACGGCAGCCGGCCTCGACGCAGTCCTGCATGACCTGCCAGATGCGCAGCAGGCCACTGCGGGTCTCTGCTTCCGGCCGCCAGGCGGCCTCGTTGGCGAGCATCAGCTGGCTGATGGACAGCCCATGGGCAGCGCAGTGATCGAGCAGCTCGGCAGCGCTGCGAAAGGGGTAGGCCAGTGCGGTGGCGTCCTCGACGATGCGATCGCTGCCGGCGGCCTGCTCGTCGACCACGAATCCGCCTCCCACCGAGTAGTACTCGCGGCTACAGAGCTGCAGGCCGGCGGCGTCGAAGGCGCGGAAGATCAGGCCGTTGGGGTGGAAGGGCAGCGGCCGGCGGATGAAGGCCAGCTGCGCCCGGCTGTCGAACGGGATCGGGTGCTCGCCGAGCAGGCGCAGTTCGCCACGCTCGCGGATCGTCGCCAGGCGCGCCGGGATGCTGTCGGTATCCACCGATTCGGGATGTTCGCCCTCCAGCCCGAGCAGCACGGCCTTGTCGCTGCCGTGGCCCTTGCCGGTAGCGCCGAGCGAGCCGTACAGCTCGACCTTGATGGCGCGGGTCGCTGCCAGCTGCTCGTCACGGCGCAGGCCTTCGGCAAAGCGCAGGGCGGCGCGCATCGGGCCCACCGTGTGCGAGCTGGACGGGCCGATACCGATCTTGAACAGGTCGAAGACACTGAGGGACATTGGGAGGCTCCAGGCGAGGCTTGTATAAGCCTAGACCCTCGGCCGCCCGTCAAGGTTGATCGGGAAGGCTTTCGTTGTCGTTCCGGGCGGTCGCGGCGCCGGGCTGGTCCGCGGCCTGGCGCGAGCCGCCCCAGGGGTTGGCCTCCAGGCTGTTGTGCACCGCGGTCGCGGCCTGCGCGGCCTGGCCGATGGCGACGCTGATCTGCTTCAGGCCCAGGGTCACGTCACCGATGGCATAGAGGCCGCGCAGCGAGGTCTGCAGGTGCTGGTCCACCTTCACACCGCCGCATTCGTCGCAGTCCAGACCCAGCTGCAGCGCCAGCTCCGAGCGAAAGCGTGCGCCCAGGCTGGGGTAGATGATGTCGAAATTGTGCCGGTCGCCACGGCAGGTCAGCAGGTCGATGCCGTTCTCGCAGGGCTGCATGGATTCGACCCGGTCGCCGATCACGCGGATGGCGTAGTGCTCGGCCAGGGCGATGGCCTGTTCGCATGCCGCCTGGTCGCCGTGCACCACGACGGTGACCCGGTCGGTGAAGGTGCGCAGGAACACCGCGTGGGTGATAGCGCTTTCCGCTTCGCCGTAGACCGCAACGTTGTCGCCGTCGACCTCATAGCCATCGCAGATCGCGCACAGCCGCACCTTGCCGGCGTGAATGGCCGGCTCGATGTCGGGCATGTCCGGCAGCCGGTCCTCGATACCGGTGGCGAGGATGATCCGCCGGGTGATGCAGCTGCGCTCGCCGTAGCGCACGCTGAAGCCCTCGACATGCGGCTCGATGTGCTCGACCTGGCCGTGCTCCAGGTGTGCGCCGTAGCCTGCGGCCTGTTCGCGCAGCCTGGCCAGCAGGTCGTTGCCGCTGATGCCCGGAGGAAAGCCCGGGTAGTTGCGCGACCGCGGTATCCACGCGGCGCGGCTGCTGCCGGCATCGACCACCAGACAGCTGCGTCGGAAGCGCGCCAGGTACAGCGCGGCGGTGAGGCCGGCGGGACCGCCGCCGACGATCAGGCAGTCGGTCACGGCGGTTTGCGGGTTCGCTTGCTCGGGGGGCATGGCGTTGGCCGGTGGCGGGTGGTTGCCAGTAGAAGGGGGCGTGACGAGAAAGTTCGGTCCGGCCGATGGATGCAATGTGTGGTTTTGAGAGCTGGTTGGAGCTTCAACCCTTGTGCCAGAGCCGTCGATGGCCAAAACTGCGCGGCTCGGTGACCGTCGGGTCCAACCCGTACCGATCGGTCACCGCCATTCCAATAAAGACCAGCCTGCGGCTCCGCTCGCGGTGCACTGGTCCCCTCGCTGTACCCCAGCCTCGCCACACCCGGCGCCGGCTGAACCATATCGAATTGCAAACACCACTCGAACGGTGCTCACGAGGCGCCGCGTCGGGCTTATTTCCCGTGGGGGTAGATCGTGTTCAAGTCTCTAGTTGTTGCGCCCTGTGCGGCGCTGTTGCTCATGCTTTCGCCAATGGCCGCGAAAGCCGCCGAGCCCATCGTCATCAAGTTTGCCCATGTGGTGGCGGACGACACGCCCAAGGGCAAGGGCGCACTGCTTTTCCAGAAGCTGGTGCGCCAGCGCCTGGCCGGTCAGGTGGATGTCGAGGTGTACCCGAACTCGACGCTGGTCGGCGATGCCGACGAAATGCAGGCGCTGCTGGACAACAAGGTGCAGATGCTGGCGCCATCGCTCTCAAAGCTCATCGAGTATTCGCCGAAGCTGGAGGTATTCGACCTGCCCTTCCTGTTCGATGACGACGCCGCGGTTGCGCGCTTCCAGAAGCGCGAGGCCAGCCGTGAGCTGCTGCGTTCGATGGCCGGGCGCGGCATCTACGGCCTGGCCTACTGGAACAACGGCCTGAAGCAGATGACCGCCAGCCAGCCGCTGCGCAACCCGGCCGATGCCGCGGGTCTGGCCTTCCGTATCCAGCCCTCGCCAGTGCTCGAGGCGCAGTTCGCCGCGGTCGACGCCAAGGCCGTGCGCCTGCCGTTCTCCGAGGTGTCCAAGGCCATGCAGAGCGGCACGGTGCAGGGAACCGAAGGGCCCTGGTCGAACCTGCGCGGGCAGAGCGCCGCCGGCAAGCCGAGCTACGTTACCGAGACCAATCACGGGGTGCTCAACTACATGCTGGTGGCCAACTCCGAGTTCTGGACCAGCATTCCCTTCGCGCTGCGCTCGGAGCTGGAGAACATCGTTCTTGAAGTCACCCAGACGGTGAACGCCGAGGCGGCGGCGATCAACCAGCGCGAACGCGAACAGCTGATCGCCAGCGGCAGTGCCACGCTGGTCACCCTGACGCCGGAACAGCGCCAGGCCTGGCGCACGAAGATGCAGCCGGTGTGGAAGTCGTTCGAAAGCCAGATCGGCGCGGACATCATGCGCGCCGCGCTGACCGTCAACCGCCGCTGAGCTCCACGGCTCCGGTTCACCGGCCGGAGCCGCCCAGCCCAGAGCGCTGCGATGAGCCTGATCAGGCTCGTCGCCGGGCTTTCATGCGCCAGCAAAACGCCATTTTGAGAGCTGGTCGCACTTTCTGGCCTTGTGCCATCTGCGGCGTTCCCTAAGACTTTCGTATAGCTGCGGATGGCTCTCGCGCCGCATTCACCGCAGCGGCATTCCAAGAAAGGCCAGCGACGACCGCGGCACGCGTGTCGATCGGGCCACCTCAGCAAAAGACCCTTGGCGTTGCGCGTCAGCGGGCCTTTTCAATCCATATCGACTAACCACTCGGACGGTGCTCACGAGGCGCCTTCGGGCTTTTCCCATTGGGGGTTGGATGTACAAGTCTTGTGTCGCTGCGCTGGTCGCAGCCCTGTATTGGTTGAGTGCTCCCGTGATGGCTGCCGAAGGCGGGCCGATCGTCATCAAGTTCGCCCACGTGGTGGCGGACGACACCCCCAAGGGCAAGGGGGCGCTGTTGCTCAAGCAGCTGGTCGAGGAGCGTATGGCCGGCAAGGTGAAGGTCGAGGTCTATCCGAACTCGACGCTGGTGGGCGACGCCGACGAGATGCAGGCGCTGTTCGACAACAAGGTGCAGCTGCTGGCGCCGTCGATGTCGAAGTTCGCGCCCTACACCAAGAAACTGCAAGTGTTCGATCTGCCGTTCCTGTTCGATGACGCCGAGGCGCTGCAGCGTTTCCAGAAGCGCGAGGCCGCGCGCCAGCTGCTGCGCTCCATGGCCGATCACGGCGTCTACGGCCTGGCCTACTGGAACAACGGCCTGAAGCAGCTCTCGGCCACGGCGCCGCTGCGCAAGCCGAGCGATGCGGCGGGTCTGGCCTTCCGTATCCAGCCCTCGCCGGTGCTCGAGGCGCAGTTCGCGGCGGTCGGTGCCAAGTCGGTGGTGCTGCCGTTCGCCAAGGTCTACGAGTCGCTCAAGGGCGGCGTGGTGCAGGGGGCCGAGAACCCCTGGTCGAACATCCTCAGCCAGAACATGCACAGCGTTCAGCCGTACATCACCGAAACCAACCACGGTGTGCTCGACTACATGCTGATCACCAACAACGAATTCTGGCTGAGCATGCCGTTCGCCGTGCGTTCGGAGCTGGAGGGCATCATTCTCGAGGTCACCCAGGCGGTGAATCGCGAGGCCGCGGCAGTCAATCGGCGCGACCGCGATCGCATCCTGGCCAGCGGCAGCAGCCAGCTGATCACCCTCACGCCGGAAGAACGCCAGGCCTGGCGCGAGCAGATGCTGCCGGTATGGAAAACCTACGAGGCCGAAATCGGTGCGGACCTGATTCGCGCCGCGATGACGGTCAATCGTCGCCGCTGAGGCCGCGATCGAACTCGCCGGCCATGCAGGCCGGCGAGCTCGGGCGGTTCAGCCGCTCACCCTCCTGCTCCAGCCATTCGGCCAGTACCCGTGCGTTGTTCTCGTGCTCATCCCGAGCCGCGTAGACCAGCGTCAGGGTGCCCCCTTCGGCCATCTCCAGCAGTGGCCACCAGTGCTCCGGATGCGCCGCCAGCTCGCTGCGGTAGCGCCGGCGGAACTCGGCGAAGTTCAGCGTGCCGTTCTTGAACGCCCTGCGCAGCTCGGTCGATGGCGCCAGATCCGCCAGCCAGGCTTCCAGCGCCAATCCTTGACGATCGCAGCCCCGCGGCCATAGCCGGTCGACCAGTATCCGGCGGCCGTCCGTGGCCTTGGCGGGTGCATAGGCGCGTTTGCACTGAATCATCACCAGACCTCCTCGTTATCGGTAATCCAGCCTAGACCGCTCGTTCGCTGATGTGTGGTTTATTTTACTGGTGAAAGGGTCAATCAAACCCTATGCGATTGGGTTTCTATAACCATTTAATACGTATCTTTATGATTTCAAAGGACTAAAAAGCGGCACGCTTCCTGAAGTGAAGCCTTGGCGGCAAATCAATTACGACAGGAGCATTACATGAAAAGCGCAAAGGTTCTGGTGGCGGCAGCGGCAATCCTGGCAAGCGGACTGGCCAGTGCGGACGAGATTCTGGAAGTGCACAAGGACCGCGCCGTCGGTGGCGGCTTCGGTGGGCTCAGCGGCTTCATGATCGGGGCCGCAGCGGGCGGCCCGATCGGGGCGCTGATCGGTGGCGGGGTCGGTTATCTGATGGGGCAGGGCACGCAGCAGGCCGCCGGGCTGGAGCAGACGCTGTATGTGGTCAAGCGCGAGGATGGCAGCATCGCCCGCATCCGCACTTCGGATGACCGCTTTCTGCAGGGCCAGCACATCGAGCGCGATGGCGCGCGGGTCACCGCGTCGACCCGCTGATGCACGGCGGCTGGTCCGCCGGCCGTCGGATGGGGGATGATCGCGGCTGACCGTCATCGAGGAGGCACTGATGAGTTATTCCGTTCTGCATGTGGTGCATCTGCTGGCCGCGATCTTTTTCATCGGCACGCTGTTCTTCGAGGTGATGATCCTCGGCCGTATCCGTCAGCAGATCGGCGAGCAGACCATGCCGCTGGTGGAGCGCGCCGTAGGTGCGCGCTCGCGGGTGGTGCTGCACTGGGTGGTCCTGTTCGTCTACGGCGCCGGTATCGGCCTGGCCTGGTATCACCGTCAGGCACTGGCCAATCCGTTCGCCAGCAGCTTCGCCACACAACTGACGCTGAAGATCGTGCTGGCGGTCGGCGTGTTCCTCACCTTCGGCCTGGTGGCCGTGCTGCTGCGCAAGGGGCGGATGACGCCGGCGCGCTACCGGACGCTGCACTGGGCCATCTTCCTGCAGATGATCGGCATCGTGCTGCTGGCCAAGGGCATGTTCTACCTGCACTGGTAGTCGACGCCGCCTTCATCCGTCCGGCGCCTTAGCAGGTCCGCCGCGCGGGGTGATGATTCCGGTCAAGTTTGCCGGCGCTTTTCGTGGTGCTTATCGGGGCCGATTCAGTGGCTGCAGTCTCGTTGCGTTCGCCGTATCGGCGACTAAGGTGGCTGCATCCATTCCAGTCAGCAGAGGTCTGCCATGAACTTCGCCTACAGCCCGCGTGTGGAGGCCCTGCGGCAGCAGCTGCAGGCCTTCATGGACGACCACATCGTGCCGCGCATCGGCGCCTGGCACGCGGAAGTCGCTGCCGGCCAGTACCCCGTGTCGTTCATGGAGGACCTGAAGGCGCTGGCGCGGGAGGAGGGACTGTGGAACCTGTTCCTGCCATCGCTTGGCGAAGACGAGCCGGGCACCGGGCTGAGCAACCTTGAATACGCGCCGCTGGCGGAGATCATGGGGCGCGTGCACTGGGCTTCCGAAGTCTTCAACTGCAACGCGCCGGACACCGGCAACATGGAGCTGCTGCACCTGTTCGCCACGCCCGAGCAGCGCCAGCGCTGGCTCGAGCCGCTGCTGAACGGCGAGATCCGCTCGGCCTTCGCCATGACCGAGCCGGACGTGCCGTCCTCCGACGCCACCAACATCCAGACGCTGATCCGCCGCGACGGCGACGACTACGTGATCAACGGACGCAAGTGGTTCATCACCAACGCCTCGCATCCCAACTGCAGGCTCCTGATCGTCATGGGCAAGACCGATCCGGACGCCGAGACTCATCAGCAGCAGAGCATGATCCTGGTGCCGTTCGACACGCCCGGCGTCGAGCTGCTGCGCAACATTCCGGTGATGAACCACATCGCGCCGGAAGGTCATAGCGAGCTGCTGCTGCGCAACGTGCGCGTGCCGGCGAGCAATCTGCTCGGCAAGGAAGGCGATGGTTTCATGATGGCCCAGGCGCGCCTCGGGCCGGGGCGCATCCATCACTGCATGCGCTCGATCGGCATGGCCGAGCTGGCCCTGGAGCTGATGGTCGAGCGCTGCCAGGAACGCAAGGCGTTCGGCAAGTACCTGCAGCAGTATTCCAATGTCGCCGACTGGATCGCCGAGTCGCGCATCGAGATCGAACAGGCGCGCCTGCTGGTGCTCAAGACCGCCTGGATGATCGACGAGGTCGGCGCCAAGGCCGCGCGCAAGGAGATCGCCATGATCAAGGCGCTGGTGCCGCGCATGCACACCAGCGTGGTCGACCGCGCGATCCAGGTCTACGGCGCGATGGGCCTGACGCCGGACACGCCGCTGGCCGACATGTGGACCGGCGGCCGCGCGCTGCGCTTCGCCGATGGCCCGGATCAGGTGCATCTGCGCAGCATCGCGAAAATGGAAATCAAGGCCAGTGAAGCCAGCCGCGGTGCCACGGCGGCTTATCTAACCCCGCCGGGTCGTCACTGATCGTGACTGCTGCTGGCCGCGCGACGCCAAGGCGCGCGGCCTATCTCCGTTCGCGCGCATGCTCCGTCCTGTGCGCTAGCTTGCGTCTCTCTCCTACTGGCCTAGGCTAGTCATAACAACGTCTTTGTTCACGGTCATGGTGTTCTTTGACATGGGACAACGAAACCAGTCGCCGGGGGAGTCCTTGATTGCAATCAAGGGGAGGGATGTAGACGCTCACCTACCATCCGCTTACGCCAACCGTACAAGCAGGTAATTCGATGGCTTCCCGTGAAATCTGGTCGCTGGCCGGTACGTTCAGTACCTGGGTCAAGGGCTTTGTCATTCTGCTGATCCTGAGCGTCTGCGCATCGTCGCTGCAGGCCAGGGAATATGAAGCCGAGCAGCAGCGCCTCGACAAGTTCTTCCCCGGTGCCAGTCTCTCGTCAGCCGAGGGCGACTATCAGGTCCGCACGATCACCAAGGGTGACGAGGTACTCGGCTACGCCTTTCAGTCCATCAATGTGGTGGACATTCCCGCCTATTCCGGCAAACCCATCAACATGCAGGTGCTGCTCGATCCGCAGGGTGTGATCGTCGATGCCTATGTGCTTGAGCACCATGAACCGATCCTGCTGATCGGCATTCCCGAACAGAAACTGCACGACTTCAACGCCAAGTACCAGGGCATCCGGGCCGACCAGCGCGTGGTGGTCGGTCGCTCCAGCGACAGCAATGCTGTGACCATCGATGCCGTGACCGGCGCCACCGTGACCGTGATGGTGGTCAACGAGATCGTCATGCGCGCCGCCCATGAGGTGGCCGTCTCGCTGGGCCTGATCGAGGGGGGCGGCAACGCGCGGCCGAAGATCGCCAGCGTGCGCCAGGACGTCTACCAGCCGGCCAACTGGACCGAGCTGACCGGCAGTGGCGCGATCCGGCGTCTGCACCTGACTCGCGGGCAGATCGACGAAGCCTTCAAGGGCACCGAGGCCGAAGGCATCGACGAGGCCACCGCACAGACCGCCGACGAGACCTTCATCGACCTCTACGCCGCGGAGCTGAACCCGCCGACCATCGGCCGCAACCTGCTGGGCGACAATCAGTACCGCTTCCTGATGGAAGAGCTCAAGCCGGGCGAGCACGCCATCGCCGTGCTGGGCAGCGGCGAGTATTCGTTCAAGGGCTCGGGCTACGTGCGCGGCGGCATCTTCGATCGGGTCCAGCTGCGCCAGTTCGGCGACATCATCAGCTTCCGCGACCTCGACTTCCAGCGTCTGAACGATATCTACCTCGACGGCGCGCCGCGCTTCAGCGAGATGGCGATCTTCATCGTCCGCGAGGCTGCCCGCTTCGATCCGGGCTCGCCCTGGGTGCTGGAGTTGCTGGTGCGCCGCCAGACCGGCCCGGTGAGCGGCGTGTTCACCAGCTTCGAACTGCCCTACCAGATGCTCGAGGACTACATCGAGCGGCCGCAGCCCACCGCCGAGGAACTGGCTGCCATTGAGGAAGCCAATCGGCCGATGTGGGTCAACATCTGGTACCAGAAGAGCTTCCAGATCGGCGTCATCCTCGCCGCCCTCGGCCTGCTCACGGTGATCCTCTTCCTGCAGGACACCTTCACCCAGCGGCCGCGCTTCCTGCACTGGCTGCGCCGCGGCTACCTGGTGTTCACCGTGGTGTTCATCGGCTGGTATGCGCTGGGGCAGCTGTCTGTGGTCAACGTGCTGACCTTCGTCCACGCGCTGTTCCAGGACTTCCGCTGGGAGCTGTTCCTCTCCGACCCGGTGATCTTCATCATCTGGACCTTCACCGCCGCCACCATCCTGCTCTGGGGCCGCGGTGTGTTCTGCGGCTGGCTGTGTCCGTTCGGCGCGCTGCAGGAGCTGATCAACGAAGCCGCACGCAAGCTGAAGATTCCGCAGTACGAGCTGCCCTTCGCGGTGCACGAGCGGCTTTGGGCCATCAAGTACATCGTCCTGCTGGTGCTGTTCGGCATCTCCCTCGAGTCGATGATGATGGCCGAGAAGGCCGCCGAGGTTGAGCCGTTCAAGACCGCCATCACGCTGAAGTTCGACCGCCAGTGGTGGTTCGTCGCCTACGCGGTGTTCCTCCTGGTCATCAACATCTTCACCCGCAAGGTGTACTGCCGTTACGTCTGCCCGCTGGGCGCGGCGCTGGCGATCCCGACCAAGCTGCGCCTGTTCGACTGGCTCAAGCGCCGCAAGGAGTGTGGCAGCCCCTGCCAGCTCTGCGCCAAGGAATGCGAGATCCAGGCGATCCATCCCGACGGCCATATCAATGCCAACGAGTGCCACTACTGCCTCGATTGCCAGATGACCTACCACAACGAGCACAAGTGCCCGCCGCTGGTGAACAAGAACAAGCGCAAGAAGCGCGACAAGAAGGCGCCGGCATCCGCCGAGCTGATTCCCGTAGTGCAAGTGGTGGAACCCTGAGCCATCGCCCCGGCGAGGTGCTCGATCGAGTGTGTTTGAAGCAGATGTCCCAAAGGAGCAAAACCCCATGAGCGACAAGAGCAAGAACAACCCCGAGGTGCTGGAGAAGGGCGGCATCAGCCGTCGTAACTTCCTCGGCGCCAGTGCGGTGACCGGCGCGGCCGTTGCGGCCACCGCCTTCGGCGGCGCGGTGATGACCCGCGAATCCTGGGCCGCCGCGGTCAAGGATGCGCAGCAGAACATCCACGTCGGTCCCGGCGAGCTGGATGACTATTACGGTTTCTGGAGCGGCGGCCACCAGGGCGAGGTGCGCGTGTTGGGCATCCCGTCCATGCGCGAGCTGATGCGCATCCCGGTGTTCAACGTCGACTCCGCCAGCGGTTGGGGCCTGACCAACGAAAGCCGCGCGATCATGGGCGACAGCGCCAAGTTCCTCAACGGCGACTGCCACCACCCGCACATCTCCATGACCGACGGCAAGTACGACGGCAAGTACGTGTTCATCAACGACAAGGCCAACACCCGTGTCGCGCGTATCCGCCTGGATATCATGAAGTGCGACAAGATGATCACCATCCCCAACTGCCAGGCCATCCACGGTCTGCGTCTGCAGAAGGTGCCCTACACCAAGTACGTGTTCGCCAACGCCGAATTCGTCATCCCGCACCCGAACGACGGCAAGGTCTTCGACCTGCAGGATGAAAACAGCTACACCATGTACAACGTCATCGACGCCGAGAAGATGGAAGTCGCTTTCCAGATCATCGTCGACGGCAACCTCGACAACACCGATGCCGATTACACCGGCCGCTTCACCGCAGCCACCTGCTACAACTCGGAGAAGGCCTACGACCTGGGCGGCATGATGCGCAACGAGCGCGACTGGGTCGTGGTGTTCGACATCGAGGCGGCGGAGAAGGCGGTCAAGGCCGGCAAGTTCATCAATCTCGGCGACTCCAAGGTGCCGGTGCTCGATGGCCGCAAGAAGGGCGACAAGGACAGCGAGTTCACCCGCTACATCCCGGTGCCGAAGAACCCGCACGGCTGCAACACCTCGTCCGATGGCAAGTACTTCATCGCCAACGGCAAGCTGTCGCCGACCGTATCGATGATCGAGATCGCCAAGCTGCCCGACCTGTTCGCCGGCAAGATCAAGGATCCACGCGACACCATCGCCGCGGAAGTGGAACTGGGCCTCGGCCCGCTGCACACCACCTTCGACGGTCGCGGCAACGCCTACACCACGCTGTTCATCGACAGCCAGGTGGTGAAGTGGAACATGGCCGACGCGGTACGCGCCTACAAGGGCGAGAAGGTCGAGTACATCAAGCAGAAGCTCGATGTGCACTACCAGCCGGGCCACATTCATGCCTCGCTCTGCGAAACCAGCGAAGCCGACGGCAAGTGGCTGGTGGCGCTGTGCAAGTTCTCCAAGGACCGCTTCCTGCCCACCGGGCCGCTGCACCCCGAGAACGACCAGCTGATCGACATCTCCGGTGACGTGATGAAGCTGGTGCACGACGGCCCGACCTACGCCGAGCCGCACGACTGCATCATGGCCCGTCGCGACCAGATCAAGACCAAGAAGATCTGGGACCGCAACGACCCGTTCTTCGCCCCCACCGTGGAAATGGCGAAGAAGGACGGCATCAACCTGGAAACCGACAACAAGGTCATCCGCGACGGCAACAAGGTCCGCGTCTACATGACCTCCATGGCGCCGAGCTATGGTGTTCAGGAGTTCACCGTCAAGCAGGGCGACGAGGTCACCGTGACCATCACCAACCTCGACCAGATCGAGGACGTGTCCCACGGCTTCGTCATGGTCAACCACGGCGTGAGCATGGAGATCAGCCCGCAGCAGACCTCCTCGATCACCTTCGTCGCGGACAAGCCGGGCCTGCACTGGTACTACTGCAGCTGGTTCTGCCACGCGCTGCACATGGAGATGGTCGGCCGCATGCTGGTCGAACCGGCCTGATGCCGGGGCCGGCCCCTTTGACCAGGGGCCGGTTCGCTGTACCGGTCACGGGCCCGGCCTTGCGGTCGGGCCCGTCCAGAATTTCTGCCTGAACGCTGAAGAAGGTAAACGTCGTGCTCAGAAATCAGGCGCCTCATTCGTTTCAGCTGATCGCCGGATGCGCGCTGGCCCTGCTGGCCGGGCTCGCCCAGGCGGCACCGCAGCCGATCCGCGACCTACCGCTGCAGGCCATGGGCGAACAGCGCTGGCGTTTGCCGGCCGGTGAATATGCCGGACAGTTCCGCATCGACGAGTCGCTGCAGCTCATCTGCGAGCCAGGCGCGGTGCTCGATGCCCTGGGCCAGGGCAACGTGCTGACCATCGCCGCCAGTGATGTGCAGGTCGAAGGCTGCACGCTGCGCAACTGGGGACGCGACCTCACCGCCATGGACTCGGCCGTGTTCATCCTGCCGGAGGCCGAGCGTGCAGCCATCCGCAACAACCGCATGCAGGGCCCGGGCTTCGGCGTGTTTCTCGATCGCGCCGTGCAGGCCGAGGTGAGCGGCAACCGCATCGACGGCGACGCCAGCGTGCGCTCGCAGGATCGCGGCAACGGCATTCACCTGTTCGCGGTGAAGGGCGCACGCATCCTCGGCAACCAGGTCCGCGACGTGCGCGATGGCATCTACATCGATACCTCCCATGGCAACCACATGGAGGGCAACCTCATCGAGGATGTCCGCTACGGCGTGCACTACATGTTCGCCAACGAAAACAGCCTCATCGACAACATCACCCGTCGCACCCGTACCGGCTATGCGCTGATGCAGAGCCGCAAGCTGATCGTCACCGGCAACCGCTCCGAGCAGGACCAGAACTACGGCATGCTGCTCAACTACATCACCTACTCGACCATTCGCGACAACTTCGTCAGCGACGTGCGCAGCGGGTCGACCGGCGACAGCATGATCAGCGGTGGCGAGGGCAAGGCGCTGTTCATCTACAACTCGCTGTTCAACAGCATCGAGAACAACCATTTCGAGAAGAGCGCGCTGGGCATCCACCTCACCGCCGGCTCCGAGGACAACCGCATCAGCGGCAACGCCTTCGTCGACAACCGCCAGCAGGTCAAGTACGTCGCCAGCCGCACCCAGGAATGGTCGGTGGACGGCCGCGGCAACTACTGGAGCGACTACCTGGGCTGGGATCGCAACGACGATGGCCTGGGCGACGTCGCCTACGAGCCCAACGACAACGTGGACCGTCTGCTCTGGCTGTATCCGCAGGTACGTCTGCTGATGAACAGCCCGAGCATCGAGGTGCTGCGCTGGGTGCAGCGCGCCTTCCCGGTGATCAAGTCGCCGGGTGTCCAGGACAGCCATCCACTGATGCGCCTGCCCACCGAAAAACTCCTATCCGCCAAGCAGGAACCAACGTCATGAACGCCGTCGAGATCCAGGGCGTAAGCCAGCGTTACGGCAGCATGACCGTGCTGCACGATCTGAACCTGACCCTTGCCGAAGGCGAGGTGCTGGGGCTGTTCGGCCACAACGGCGCCGGCAAGACCACCAGCATGAAACTGATCCTCGGCCTGCTCGCGCCCAGCGAAGGGCAGGTTAAGGTGCTTGGCCGCGCGCCGAACGATCCGCAGGTGCGCCGCCAGCTCGGCTATCTGCCGGAGAACGTCACCTTCTATCCGCAGCTCAGCGGCCGCGAAACCCTGCGCCACTTTGCTCGCCTCAAGGGCGCGGCGCTAAGCCAGGTGGATGAGCTGCTCGAGCAGGTCGGCCTGGCCCATGCTGCCGACCGTCGGGTGAAGACCTATTCCAAGGGCATGCGCCAGCGTCTCGGCCTGGCCCAGGCGCTGCTCGGCGAACCGAAGCTGTTGCTGCTCGACGAGCCCACCGTCGGCCTCGACCCGATCGCCACTCAGAATCTGTACCTGCTGATCGACCGCCTGCGCCAGCGCGGCACCAGCATCATCCTCTGCTCTCATGTGCTGCCGGGTGTCGAGGCCCACATCAATCGTGCGGCGATCCTGGCCAAGGGCCGCCTGCAGGCCGCAGGCAGCCTGGCGCACCTGCGTGCCGAGGCCGGTCTGCCGGTGCGCATCCGTGCCAGCGGCATCAGCGAGCGTGACAGCTGGCTGCAGCGCTGGGCCGCTGCCGGGCACAGCGCCCGCGGCCTCAGCGAGTCGAGCCTGGAGGTGGTGGCGGTCAACGGCCACAAACTGGTGCTGCTGCGTCAGCTGCTGGGCGAGGGGGAGCCGGAGGACATCGAGATCCACCAGCCGTCGCTGGAGGATCTTTATCGTTACTACATGGAGCGCGCCGGCGACGTGCGCGCCCAGGAGGGTCGGCCATGAACCAGGTCTGGAACATCGCGCGCAAGGAACTCAGCGACGGCCTGCGCAACCGCTGGTTGCTCGCCATCAGCCTGCTGTTCGCCGTGCTCGCAGTGGGCATCGCCTGGCTCGGCGCCGCGGCCTCCGGGCAGCTGGGCTTCACTTCGATTCCGGCGACCATCGCCAGCCTGGCCAGCCTGGCCACCTTTCTGATGCCGCTGATCGCGCTGCTGCTGGCCTATGACGCCATCGTCGGCGAGGACGAAGGCGGCACCCTGATGCTGCTGCTGACCTACCCGCTGGGCCGCGGGCAGATCCTGCTGGGCAAGTTCGTCGGCCACGGGCTGATCCTGGCCCTGGCGGTGCTGATCGGCTTCGGCTGTGCCGCGCTGGCCATTGCCCTGCTGGTGGACGGTGTCGAGCTGGGCCTGCTGCTCTGGGCGTTCGGTCGCTTCATGATCTCCTCTACGCTGCTCGGCTGGGTGTTCCTCGCCTTTGCCTACGTGCTCAGCGGCAAGGTCAACGAGAAGTCCAGCGCCGCGGGCCTTGCGCTGGGCGTCTGGTTCCTATTCGTGCTGGTCTTCGACCTGGCGCTGCTGGCGCTGCTGGTGCTCAGCGAAGGCAAGTTCAATCCGGAGCTGCTGCCCTGGCTGCTCCTGCTCAACCCCACCGACATCTACCGGCTGATCAACCTGTCCGGCTTCGAGGGCAGCGGCAGCGCCATGGGCGTGCTGTCGCTTGGGGCGGACCTGCCGGTGCCGGCGGCCATGCTCTGGCTGTGTCTGCTGGCCTGGGTCGGTGTCTCGCTGCTGCTGGCCTACGGCATCTTCCGCCGGCGCCTGGCCTGACTTTTCACGAATCGAGGAGAACGCCATGAACACTTTGCATCGCATCGGCGCCGGCGCCGTCTTCGCCCTGCTGCTGGGCCTCGGCCTGGCCGGATGCGGCGAGAAGGAGGAGGTCCGGCAATCGCTCGAGCCAGTGGCATTCCATGCCAGCGACGAGTGCCATGTCTGCGGCATGATCATCAGCGACTTCCCTGGGCCCAAGGGTCAGGCGGTGGAGAAGGGCGGGGTGAAGAAGTTTTGCTCCACCGCCGAGATGCTGGGCTGGTGGCTGCAGCCGGAGAACCGCCTGCTCGAGGCCCGGCTGTACGTGCACGACATGGGCCGCAGCGTCTGGGAACATCCGGACGACGGTCATCTGATCGACGCAACCAGCGCCTACTATGTGGTCGGCACGACGCTCAAGGGCGCCATGGGCGCGTCGCTCGCCAGCTTCGCCCAGGAGCAGGACGCCCAGGCCTTGGCGAGCATGCACGGCGGCCGTGTGCTGCGCTTCGAAGAGATCGATCAGGCGCTGCTGCAGGAAGCGGCGAGCATGCAACATGGCGGCATGCACGGGCACCTGTCCGACGATGCACACGGCGCGCATGCGGGGCACTGAGCCCCGGGCAGTGACGACCAGTCTTCCGACACTTGCGAGGTAACACAATGATGGGTATCAGCGTCTGGCAACTTCTGATCATTCTTCTGATCGTGGTCATGCTGTTCGGCACCAAGCGCCTGCGTGGCCTGGGCTCCGATCTGGGCAGCGCGATCAGCGGGTTCCGCAAATCGGTGAGCGAAGGCGAGACCGCCGCCCATACCGAAACGGTGAAGCAGGAACTCAAGTAACCGTCATCTCCGAAGCAGCCCGTCCGGCCGCGCCTCGGCATCTGGACGGGCTGCCTCGGGCACCTCGTGCCCGTCGCCACCTGCCTCCGCACGATCAGCTGCGTCGCTTCGCACCGCCATGGTGCGCCTGGCTGCGGCCCTTGCCCACCGATCGTCACTTTCCCACCCCCTCGGAAAAAAGCTGATTGCAATCAAGTCTGCCGAGGGCACCTACCCTGTAGAAAGTAATCCTGGCTCCCGGATTCGGGAGCGGTCATCGAGTCCGGCGCGTCGCGGTTGTCGCAGCCGGGCGCAGAACGTCTGGAGGCCCTTCCGTGCAAGTTATCGATCGGCGAAAAGCCCTGAGTATCGCGCCCATCTGGCGGCTCGCATTTCGCCCGTTCTTTCTCGCCGGCAGCGTTTACGCGTTGCTGGCGATCCCGCTCTGGGTGGCGACCTGGACCGGCCATTGGCCGGGCTTCCAGCCCACTGGCGGCTGGCTGGCCTGGCACCGCCACGAGATGCTGTTCGGCTTCGCCATGGCCATCGTCGCCGGTTTTCTGCTCACCGCCGTGCAGACGTGGACCGGGCAGATCGCGCCGTCCGGCAATCGCCTGATGGGGTTGGCGCTGCTCTGGCTGGCGGCACGCCTGGGCTGGTTGTTCGGCCTGCCGGCCGAGTGGCTGGCCCCGCTGGACCTGCTGTTCCTGCTGGCCCTGGCCTGGATGATGGCGCGCATGCTCGGGGCCGTGCGGCAGAAGCGCAACTACCCGATCGTGGTGGTGCTGGCGCTGATGTTCGGTGCCGATCTGCTGGTGCTGACCGGCGTGCTGCAAGGCAGCGATGCCCTGCAGCGCCAGGGTGTGCTGGCCGGTCTGTGGTTGGTCGCAACGCTGATGGCACTGATCGGCGGCCGCGTGATCCCGTTCTTCACCCAGCGTGGGCTGGGCAAGCTCGAGGCGGTCAAGCCCTGGGTCTGGCTGGACGTCGCCCTGCTGGTAGGCACCGGTGTGATCGCTCTGCTGCACGCCTTCGGCCTAGCCATGCGCCCGCAACCCTTGCTGGGGCTGCTGTTTGCCGCCATCGGTGTCGGCCACCTGCTGCGCCTGGCGCGCTGGTACGACAAGGGCATCTGGAAGGTCGGCCTGCTCTGGTCGTTGCACGTGGCGATGCTCTGGATGGTGGTCGCGACCTTCGGCCTGGCGCTCTGGCATTTCGGCCTGCTGGCGCAGTCCAGCCCGGCGCTGCACGCACTGACGGTCGGCTCCATGAGCGGACTGATCCTGGCGATGATCGCCCGGGTGACCCTCGGCCATACCGGCCGGCCTTTGCAGCTGCCGGCGGGGATCGTCGGGGCCTTCGTCCTGTTCAACCTGGGCACTGCGTCGCGGGTGTTTCTCTCGGTCGCCTGGCCGGTGACCGGTCTGTGGCTGGCGGCGATCTGCTGGGCGCTGGCCTTTGCCCTCTATGTCTGGCGCTACGCGCCGATGCTGCTGGCCCCGCGCGTGGATGGCCACCCGGGCTGAACAGCGGCACCTGAAACCGGAGCAGGTGCCGCGCATCTGCTCGTCCAACAGCCAACCCAAACCCGCTGCCTCCGCGAGGCAGCCTGTGACTCGGCGTGCGTCGAGCTCGGAGATGATGATGAAAAGCGAGTTTCAGGATCGCCTGGCCGTGGTCACCGGTGCCAGTTCCGGAATCGGTCTGGCCCTGTGCGCAGCCTTGCTGCAGCGGGGCGCGCGGGTGCTGGCGATGTCGCGCAGCCTCGGCGGGCTCGAGACCATGCTGGAAACCCATGCCGAACAGCTGCAGTGGCTGCAAGGCGACGTGACGTCTGCCGACGACCTGGCGCGGCTGGCCCGCCGTGCTGCGCAACTGGGAACGGTGCACTACCTGGTACCCAATGCCGGCATCGCCGAACTCGCCGACGGGCTGGACATGGCTGCCTTCGACCGGCAGTGGGCGGTCAACGGCGCCGGCGCGCTGAACACCTTCGCCGCGTTGCGCAACGAGCTGGCCAAGCCCGCCTCGGTGGTATTCATCGGCACCTTCCTGATCCGCTCGGCATTCCCCGGCCTTGGCGCCTATATCGCCAGCAAGGCGGCGCTGGCCGCGCAGATGCGCACCCTGGCGGCGGAATTCGCACCACTGGATGTGCGCCTGAACATGGTGTCGCCGGGGCCGACCGCCACGGCGATCTGGGGCACGCTGGGGCTCAGCGACGACCAGCTCGAAGCGGTCGCCGATGGCGTCACCAAGCGCCTGCTGCCGGGACATTTCCTCGAATCGGCGGCGGTGGCCAACGTGATCCTGTTCCAGCTGTCCCAGGGTGCGCGCGGTGTGTTCGGCCAGGACTGGGTGGTGGACAACGGTTACACCATCAGCTGACGGAGGTGACCGATGTGGTTCGAAAGCAAGCGCGCGCTACGCCAGCGTGACGAACTCGCTGCGCTGCATGCCCGGTGCGACGCCCAGGCGGCGCGCATCGCCGCACTGGAGCTGTCGCTGGCCGTGGCCGAGGAGGCCAATCGCTGCGGTCAGCGCCAGCTGGATTATTACCGCGGCGTATCGGCCAACCTGATTCGCTTCAGCCACTCGGTGGCCCATCTGGGGGACTCCTTCGAGCACCTCAGCGGACAACTGGAAGAAAACCGCGCCCGCGCTGAGCGGGTCGCGACGGCGGCGCTGGACAACCAGCGTCACTTCGGTGAACTGCAGGGCCGTTCCGCTGAGATGGAAAGCGGCCTGGAGCAGGCCTCGCACAAGGTCGACACCCTGGCCGAGCGTTCGCGGGAGATCAACGGCATCGTCGATCTCATCAGCGGTATCGCCAGCCAGACGAATCTGCTGGCGCTCAATGCGGCGATCGAGGCGGCACGCGCCGGCGAGGCGGGCCGCGGCTTCGCCGTGGTTGCCGGGGAGATTCGCAGCCTGGCGGAAAAGACCGCCCTGGCCACCGGCGATATCGTGCGCAAGATCGACGAGGTGCAGGCCGAGATCGCCAACGTGCACGACTACATCCGCCAGCAGGGCAGCCAGGCCCGCGGCTTCAGTCAGACCACCCAGCAGGCCGTGCAGGCCATGGGCACACTGCACCAGCTGGCCGGGGCGATGCGCGAGAGCACCGCGGCCTCGGCGTTGCGCGCCGGGGTGGAACTGGCCAACCTCGATGAGCTTTCGCTCAAGTTCGTCGTCTACAACCACCTGCTGGGCAACGAGCGGCACAACCCGCCGCAGCTTCCCGGCGAGCGTGACTGCCGCTTCGGGCGCTGGTACTACGGCCAGGGCAACCGTGAGCTGCAGGGCCTGGAGCATTTCCGCCGGATCGAACGCCCGCACACCCAGGTCCACGGTCAGGGCCAGGCCGCACTGGAGGCGTTCGGCAAGGACGCGCTGGAACGGGCGCTGGAGCATCTCGGGCAGATGGAGGAGGCGAATCTCGAGGTGATGCGCATTGTCGGAGAGGTGATCCAGCACTGCGGCGCCGGGGGCTAGCCATCCCGCCTGAGGGCCAGCCGAGCGGCATCGATGCGCTTGGTTCAAAATAATTGCATCAAACGAGCAATAACATTCGTTAGAGATTATTGAAGTTACTGTCGACAATGCCGCCCGCATCCCGTCCGCGCGGCAATCTGCCGCGCCTGACTCAACGAATCAGGAGGAGCGGCGAGTGGATGCGGCGTGCCGGTCCGTCGACCCTCGCCAGCGCAGCGCTGGTGGAGCTCGCGGTCGCTCACTGGCGCCCGCGTCGCCCGCCCAGCGAGCATGAGCGAACTGCACAACAGCCCCGAACCCATCGCCTACAACTACGGCGTGGTGCGTCAGTTCACCCTGACTCCGCGGCTGCGGGGGCGCGAGCAGATGCACAGCATCGGCCTGATCAACGCGCCCTTCTGGCTGGCCACCATCGGTACCGTGCTCTACATCGCCTCGATGTGGGTCAACGGCATCACCCAGGGGCTGATGTGGCGCGCAATCAACGAAGACGGCACGCTGACCTATTCCTTCGTCGAGGCGCTGCAGGCCAGCCATCCTGGCTACGTCGTGCGCATGGCCGGCGGCGGCATCTTCGCCAGCGGCATGCTGCTGATGGCGTTGAACACCTGGCTGACCGTGCGCCGTCGTCGTGACGAGCGCGCGCCGCAGGCTTCGCCGCTGCTGGCCGGCTGAACGCCCGAACAGCGATCTCGCTCAAAACCGGTCCAGGGACGGACCGCTCCACCGCCCGCTGGCGGCCTCTCCCGATTTCGACACAAGCAGGACCAATGCACGACTCTTTTGCCCTCTGGATTCGCTCGTTCATCCCCGCCCCGTTGAATGCCTCGCCGAAGGAGTGGCTGCGCGCCGCCCTCGGCGTCGCCATCGTCATGCCGCTGGTGTTCTGCAGCGGCTATCTGCTGGTCGGCAGTTCGCTGACCCTGCAGATCATGGGCCCGGCCGGCGCCTCGGCGGTGTTGATATTCGTCGCCTCGTCCAGCCCGTTCGCCCAGCCCTGGGCGGTGCTTGCCGGCAATCTGCTGGCCGCGCTGATCGGCATCAGTCTGGGTATGAGCGGACTGCCGAGCGTGGCTTCGCTGGCGCTGGCGGCGTGCCTGTCGCTGCTGTGCCTGTTCTACCTGCGCTGCCTGCACCCGCCGAGCATCGCGCTGGCGCTGGTGGCGGCGGTCGGCAGTCCGGAGCTGCATCACCTCGGTTTCATGCTGGTCGGGCCCGTGCTGTTCTATTCGGCGCTCCTGGTGGCGGTGGCGCTGGTCTACAACAATCTGACCGGGCATCCCTATCCGAAGCCGCGGCTGAGCCGCGCGAACAGCCATCACACCCGCGACCTGCCGCCGGGCGAGCGCATGAGCTTCACCCATGACGACGTGGATCGTGCACTGCAGGAGTTCGGCGAGTATGTCGATGTCACCCGTGATGACCTGGAACGGCTGATCAAACAGACCGAGAAGCATGCCCTGCGTCGCAGCATGGGCGAGGTCACCGCGGCGCACGTGATGTCGCGCGACCTCTATTGGCACACGCCGGATACCTTCATCGAACAGGCCTGGCAGACGCTGCAGGCGCACCGGCTGCGCTCGCTGCCGGTGGTGCAGGGCGACGACCACCGGCTGGTGGGCATCGTCACCCAGGTGGACCTGCTCAAGCACTTCCATCCGCGGCCCGGGCGGCTCAGCTTCGGTCAGCTGAATTTCCTGCGCGGCACCAAGCTGCGCGCCATCATGAGTTCGCCGGTGGTTTCGGTGACGCCGGATACGCACATGGTCGAGCTGGTCTACCTGCTCTCCGATCGCGGCCTGCATTGCCTGCCGGTGGTCGACGCGCAACAGCGCCTGGTGGGCATGATCACCCAGACCGACCTGATCGCCGCGCTGTACCGCAACTGGCTCAAACAGTTGCCGGACTGAGGCTGCCGGAACGCTCGATCCACGCCAGCGCGCGTCCCGCCTCATAGCTCCGCGTAGTACCAGCGCGACCAGTCGTAGTCGTCCAGGGCGATCTCGCGCAGCAGCTCGATGGCCTTGGTCAGGGCCGGCGACTCGCTGGCTCGGGCATGGACCAGATAGATCGGGTAGGAAAACTCCGGCGCCTGTTCCACCCGCTTGAGAATTCCCTCGTCCAGATAGCGCTGCACGACGCGGGTGCGGAAATAGCCACGCCCGCCGCACTGCACCAGGTATTGCAGGGCCAGCGGCCCGAGACTGAACGACAGCGCTGCGCGACTGCATTCGGGCAGCGCCTGGTTGTGCTGCTTGCGAAACGCCGGCCCCCAGTCCACGTACAGGTAGGGCGCCGGGTTCTGCGTCTGCACCACCTGGATCAGCTTTTCTTCCAGCAGCTGCTCGACCTGCAGGCCCGGCCAGTACTCCGGCTGGTGCACCAGCGCGGCGTCCAGCACGCCCAGGTCGAGCTTCTTCTGCAGCTCTTCGCCACTGGCCACTTCCATCCGTATCGCATGGCTGGCCAACCCCTGTCGCAGGCGCTGGGCCCAGGCCAGCATCAGCGGGTTGCACAGGCTCACCTCAGAGCCGAGGGTCAGCAGCTTGTCACCGCTCTGCGACAACGGCAGGTCGCGCCGCGCGGCTTCCCAGGTCTGCACCAGCTGAGTGGCATAGGCGACGAAGCGCTGACCGTCATCGGTCAACCGCGCCCCGGCCCGATTGCGTACGAACAGCCGGCAACCCAGCTGCTCCTCGAGGTTGTGCACCCGTGCGGTCACCGCCGTCTGGGTGATGTGCAGGCGTTCGGCGGTGGCGATGAAACTGCCGCTGCGAATGATCTCGAGAAAGGTGCGGGCGAGATCGATGTCCATGGTTGGCCTTCAGTGCAATGAAAGTGCTGGAACCACGGATTGTATTGGCTTGCGGATGATAGGTCGCCCGCTGTTCTCTGCGGGCGACCCGCAAGGTGCTAATGCGAGGTGCCTTCGGCGAACTCGATCTTGTTGCCGACGTTGTACTTGCCCGATGGCTTGTTCATCGGGATGCGTTTGACCTCCTCCAGCGTCTTGGCGTCGTAGACGATCAGTGCACCGTCGGTGTCCCAGACGCTGAGCAGGGCGTAGCGGCCGTCGTTGGTGAATTCGACGTGGGCGGCGTTCTTGCCCGGCATCGGCCGCAGCGTGTGGGCGACTTCCAGGGTCTGCTTGTCGATCAGGTGCACGGCGTCGTTGTTCGGGCCGAAGAACACGTCGGTCCAGGCGTAGGGCGAGTTGGCCTGGCTGCGCATGAAGAAGCCCGGGCCTTCGGTGGGGATCTCCTTGATCAGCTTCCAGGTGTCCAGATCCAGCACCGAGATCAGTCCCTTGCTGACGTTGGGGGTGGCGAACACCCATTTGCCGTTGCGTTTCCAGTAGATGCCCGAGCCCAGGTGCGGCATGCCAGGAAGCGGAATGTCGGTGACCGCCTGGCCGTTGTCGAGATCGATCACCTGGCCACCGTGGGCCTTGCGCGAGGTGGCCAGCAGGTAGCGGTAGTCCGGCGTGAAGGAGAAGTCATCGAGGAAGTCTGCGGCCTCGATGCGCCGCGGTTCGAAGGTCGGCTCGCCGGCATAGGAGAGCTCCCAGGCCTCTTTCACGTCCTTCAGCGCGACCACGAAGCTGTCGCGCGGCGGCGCGGTGTACACGGCGCTGACCCGTGACGGCGTGCCGTCCCGGCCTACGGCGGGGATGTGCTTGACCAGCGACAGGTCGCGCGCATCGAGCAGCACCAGGTTGCCCGGCAGGTAGTTGCCCACCAGCACCCAGCGGCCGTCGTTGCTGACCGCCAGGTTGCGGGTGTTCAGCCCGGCACGGACCTCGGCGAGCATAGTCAGGTTGTGCAGGTCGTAGACGCTGACCCAGCCATCGCGGGAGGCGAAATAGACGAAGCGGCCATCGGGCGAGAACTTCGGCCCGCCGTGCAGGGCGAAGTGCGACTGGAAGTTGGCCAGTTCCTCGAATCGATCGCCATCCAGCACCCGCACGTGATGATTGCCAGCCTCGACCACGACGAACAGGTTGCGCGGATCGGCGCCGTGCTGCGGAGTCGTCGGCAGGGTGGCGACGTCGGTGAGGATGCGGTGGCTGGCCCGGATATCGGCATCGCTCCAGGTCGGCGGCACGGCCGAGGGCTGATACAGGTAATCGACCAGGCCGGTGATCTGCGCGTCATTCAGCACGTGTGAATAGGCGGCCATCTGGCTCGCCGGGCGGCCGTCGCGGATCACCGCCTGGGCCTCGGCCGGTTTGATGCGGCTGAGGCTTTCCGGCAGCAGCGCCGGCCCGGCGCCACCGAGGCGGTTGACGCCGTGGCAGGCCTGGCAGTGCTGTTCATAGAGGGCCTGGCTGTCGTCCGGCGTGGCGGCACTGGCCATGTCGAGGGCGACGAAGGTGGCGGCCGGCAGCGCGGCGGCCAGCAGCAGGGCGGGCATCAGTTGCATAAGGCCTCCGCTTGCGGGGTGGGGTCACCGTGCAGGCGCGCCGGGTGGCGGACCTGGCGCTCGGCGAACAGGCCCACCACCTTGCCGATTACGGTGAGGGTCGGTGGGGTGAGGTGCTGCTCGTCGGCCATGTTCGGCAGTTGCCGTAGCGTGCAGCGCACCACTTGCTGGTCCGGCCGGGTGCCGTTGCCGATCAGTGCGGCCGGGGTATCCACCGGCAGGCCGGCGGCGATCAGGTTGCGCGAGATCTCGCCGAGGCTGGCCAGCCCCATGTAGAACACCAGGGTCTGGCCGCCCTGGGCCAGTGCGTCCCACGGCAGGTGCAGTTCGCCGTTGGTCTGCAGGTGGCCGGTGATGAACTGGCAGGAATGCGCCAGATCGCGATGGGTCAGCGGGATGCCGGCATAGGCGCTGCAACCGGCTGCGGCGGTGATGCCCGGCACCACCTGGCAGTCGATGCCGCGCTGCAGAAGGAACTCCAGCTCTTCGGCGCCGCGACCGAAGATGAATGGGTCGCCGCCCTTGAGCCGCACCACGCGCTTGTTCTGCTTTGCCAGGTCGGCGAGCAACTGATTGATTTCCGGTTGCGGCAGGCTGTGATAACCGCTGGTCTTGCCGACATAGTGGCGGCTGCAGGCGGCGGGCAGCAGGTCCATCAGGGCATCGCTGACCAGCCGGTCGTAGACCACCGCATCGGCCTGTTGCAGCAGGCTCCAGGCACGCAGGGTGAGCAGGCCGGGATCGCCCGGGCCGGCGCCGACCAGAGCGACTTCGCCGGGGGCGAACGCGGCGCTCAGCGAAGCGGGAAGTGTGAGTGGCTGGTCCATGCGGTGCTCCTGAATGCTCATCGGACTACGGTGTGCGGGCGGCGCTTGGCGGCCGCTTCGATCAAATGGCGATGCTGGGAATGCGCTCGGGCGTCGGCAGGCCGATCTCCTCGTCGGAGAGGTAGCAACCCGGGTCCTCGGCCCAGAGGTCGCCCTGCGCCCAGGCGCGGGTACGGGTGTTGCCGTTGCAGATCGACAGCCAGCGGCATTCGGCACAGCGGCCATTCACCGCTCGCGGATGCTGGCGCAGCTCCTGCAGCAGTGGGGCCGGCTCGTGCAGCCAGATGTCGCTGAAACGCTGGCGGCGCACGTTGCCCACGGTGTGCTGCCACCAGTAGGTGTCCGGGTGCACGTCGCCGATGTTGTCGATGTTGGCGATGCCGCTGCCCGAGGCGTTGCCGCCCCAGGCCCGCAACATGCCTTCCAGGCGCTCGCGATGCTCGGGCAGGTGCTGCTCGACCCACTGCAGCAGGAGGATGGCGTCGGCGTCGTTGTTGCCGCTGACGAAGTCGGTCTCGCGGCCGTGCTGCACGTCGTCCCAGGCCTGCTCGAAGAGCTGGCGCATGGCATCGCGGGTCATCTGGTGATGGGCGTCGGCCTTGCGGCTGCGCTTGCCACGGCCGCTGTAGTTGAGGTGCGAGAGGTAGAACTTCTGTACGTCGTGCTCACGCATCAGTGCCAGCAGGGCGGGCAGCTGCGGGTAGTTGTTCTGTGTCAGGGTGGTGCGCAGGCCGACGCGGATGTCGTGCTGGCGACACAGGTCGATGGCATGCATGGAGGCGGCGAAGCTGCCCTTGAGCTGGCGCCAGTCGTCATGCACCGCTTCCAGGCCATCGATGCTGATGCCGACGTAATCGAACCGGGCCGCGGCGATGCGCGCGATGTTGCCTTCGTCGATCAGCGTGCCGTTGGTCGACAGGGCGACGAAGAAGCCCTTGTCGCGAGCGTAATCGGCCAGCTGGAAGATGTCGCCGCGCAGCAGCGGTTCGCCGCCGGAGAGGATCAGCACGCGCACGCCGGCTTCGTGCAGATCGTCGATCACTCGGAGCGCCTCGGCGGTGTCCAGCTCGTCGCGGAATTCGCTGTCGGCGGAGGTTGCATAGCAGTGCCTGCAGGTCAGGTTGCAGCGCCTGAGCAGGTTCCATATCACCACGGGTGGGCGCTTGCCGCTGACACTGCGGGCGCCGAGCACCGGCGTGGTCGGCTGGGCCAGGGCGCGCAGGTAATGGCTGATTCTCAACATGGGCGGCTCCGCTTCGGCAGCGTGTCACAGCGGGCGCGCCGTGCTGGCCGCCCCTTGGTTGAGCAGCAGGATCACCGAGTGGGATAGGCCTGGCCTTGATCGGAAACAATAAAAGTCGCGCGGCCTTGGTGCCCAGCACGGCCGGCCCGGGCCGCCGGTCAGAGCAGAGTCAGCAGCACGCCGACTGCGATGACCAGCGGCCAGCCGAGCAGCAGCAGGCGCCACGGCCAGGGTGCGTGGCGCAGCTCCATGAAGCCATCGGTGATCAGCCAGGCCTTGCCGAACGCAGCGAGCAGCACGCCGCCTGCCAGCGCGAGGGTGGCACCGGCATTGCCCAGCACGACGGTGGATATCGACAGCACCGCCAGACCGAGCCAGCAGGCGACCAGGACCTTGGAAGCGGACATGTTTGCCTCGTCAGTTCAGCACGTAGACCAGCGGAAACAGCAGCACCCAGACCAGATCCACCATGTGCCAGTAGAGCACCCCGGATTCCAGGCCGCCGTGGTCGTCCGGCCGGTAGGCACGACGCCGGCAGCGTTCGGCCAGCCAGGCGAGGATGACCATGCCCAGCAGCACGTGGAGGAAATGAAAGCCGGTGAGAATCCAGTACAGGGTGAAGAAGGTGTTGTGCTCCATCCCCAGGCCGAGCCCTGCCAGATGACCATACTCGTTGAGCTTGAGCACCACGTAGACGCATGAGGTGCCCAGTGCGGCGAGCAGAAGCAAGGCGGCGCGTCCCTGCCGAGCCTGGCGAACCTGCTCGACGGCCAGTGCGGCGAACAGGCCCGAGGTCAGCAGGCTCAGGGTCAGTGCCAGGCCGATGGAGCTGTCCAGCGCCGCGCGGCTTTCGCCGAACAGCTGCGGGTTGAACATCTGCGTGACTGCGAACGCCAGGATCAGAATGGCGAACACGGTCAGCTCGGCGAGGATGAAAAACCACATCGCCAGATCACCCGGTAGGCGCCGGGCGGGGCTGGCGAGCACGTCAGCCGAAGTGGACATCGACCACATCCATCAGCGCGGCGACGGTTTGCGGGTCATCCGACAGCGGTTCGGCGAGGCAGGCCAGGCAGGCCTGCCGCGGCGTCATGCCGGAGCGGATCATGCGCGCGGTGAAGATCAGCAGGCGGGTCGACGCGACTTCCTCCAGATCGTGCTGCTCCAGCCGGCGCAGCGCCTGGCCAAGCTTGACCACCTGAGCGGCGAGCACAGCATCCACCTGTGCCTCGTTGGCGACGATGCGCTCTTCCTCGGCGGCTGGCGGATAGTCGAAGCGCATCGCCACGAAGCGCTGGCGGGTGCTGGGCTTCATGCCCTTGAGCAGGTTCTGGTAACCGGGGTTGTAGGACACCACCAGCATGAAGCCCGGCGGCGCCTTGAGCGCCTCGCCGGTGCGCTCGATGAACAGTTCGCGGCGGTCGTCCGCCAGTGGGTGCAGCACCACGGCGGTGTCCTGGCGCGCTTCCACCACCTCGTCCAGGTAGCAGATGCCGCCTTCGCGCACCGCGCGGGTCAGCGGGCCGTCCTGCCACCAGGTGCCCTGGGCACCGATCAGGTGGCGGCCGACCAGATCGGCGGCGGAGAGGTCGTCATGGCAGGCCACGGTGTACAGCGGCAGATTCAGCCGGTGCGCCATGTGCTGCACGAAGCGCGTCTTGCCACAGCCGGTCGGGCCCTTGATCAGCACCGGCATGCCGTGCTGCCAGGCCTGCTCGAACAACTGCTCCTCGTTGCCCAGCGGTTGATAAAAAGGCGCGTCCGGCGTGCCAGCGGCGATTCGGATTTCAGGCGCGTTCACAGGCAGTACCTCACGACAGCGGTTGGTTATTTCCATCGCCACGCTACCGGCCCCGTGCGACCCCCTCAAGCCGTGCGCCGGCAAAGCTTGATTGCGGTCAAGTCTGCGTCGAGATCTGCGACGAACAGGCGGCGAAACGAGGCGCTTTGTCGCAGCTTTAGCGGCGATCTCCGCGACAAGGCGTCACGTCTGGGGCATCTCGGGGGGGCTCTTGATTACCGTCAAGCGCCTTCGCTTCCGCGCTCTCATAGCATCCGAATCGCAAAAAGAAGAAGTCCCCGGGAACTGCCACACCGCCGTAACTAGCAGGAGTCGCGCCTGAGCGCTCCCATAGGAGAGAAGGATGAGCAATGTCGGTAAACCTATTCTGGCTGGCGTGATCGCCGGCCTTTCGCTGCTAGGTCTGGCAGTCGCCCAGGCTGCCGCCCCAGAGATGACCGCCGAAGAGAAAGAGGCGGCCAAGCAGATCTATTTCGAACGCTGCGCCGGTTGCCATGGCGTTCTGCGCAAGGGCGCAACGGGCAAGAACCTCGAACCGCACTGGACCAAGACCGATGCGGACGGCAAGAAGACCGAGGGCGGCACCCTCAATCTGGGCACCAAGCGCCTGGAGAACATCATTGCCTATGGCACCGAGGGCGGGATGGTCAACTACGACGACATCCTCACCAAGGAAGAGATCAACATGATGGCGCGCTACATCCAGAACACCCCGGATGTGCCGCCGGAGTTCTCCCTGCAGGACATGAAGGACAGCTGGAAACTCATCGTTCCGGTTGATCAGCGTCCGAAGAAGCAGATGAACAAGATCAACCTGAAGAACGTCTTCGCCATCACCCTGCGCGATGCCGGCAAGCTGGCGCTGGTGGACGGCGACACCCACACCATCTGGAAGGTGCTGGATACCGGCTACGCCGTGCACATCTCGCGCCTGTCCGCCTCCGGTCGCTATGTCTACACCGTGGGCCGCGACGGCCTGACCACCATCATCGACATGTGGTACGAGGAGCCGACCACCGTCGCCACCGTGCGCCTGGGTTCCGATGCCCGCTCCGTGGACACCTCCAAGTTCAAGGGCTACGAGGACAAGTACCTGATCGGTGGCACCTACTGGCCGCCGCAGTACTCGATCATGGACGGCGAGACCCTGGAGCCGATCAAGGTCGTCTCCACCCGTGGCCAGACGGTCGACGGCGAATACCACCCCGAACCGCGTGTGGCGTCCATCGTCGCCTCGCACATCAAGCCGGAGTGGGTGGTCAACGTGAAGGAGACCGGACAGATCATCCTGGTCGACTACACCGACCTGAAGAACCTCAAGACCACCACCATCGAGTCGGCCAAGTTCCTCCACGACGGCGGCTGGGACTACTCCAAGCGCTACTTCATGGTCGCCGCCAACGCCTCCAACAAGGTCGCGGCAGTCGATACCAAGACCGGCAAGCTGGCCGCGCTGGTCGACACCGCGAAGATCCCGCACCCGGGTCGCGGCGCCAACTTCATCCACCCGCAGTTCGGCCCGGTCTGGACCACCGGCCACCTGGGTGACGACGTGGTCTCGCTGATCTCCACCGCATCGGACGATCCGAAGTACGCCAAGTACAAGGAGCACAACTGGAAGGTGGTGCAGGAGCTGAAGATGCCGGGCGCCGGCAACCTGTTCGTCAAGACCCATCCGAAGTCGAAGAACCTCTGGGCCGACGCGCCGATGAACCCCGAGCGGGAAGTCGCCGAATCCGTCTACGTCTACGACCTGGCCGATCTCAGCAAGGAGCCCAAGCGGCTGGACGTCGCCAAGGACTCCGGCCTGCCGGAAAGCAAGGCGATCCGTCGTGCCACCCACCCCGAGTACAACGAGGCGGGTGACGAGGTGTGGATCTCCCTCTGGGGCGGCAAGACCGACCAGTCCGCGATCGTGATCTACGACGACAAGACGCTGAAGCTGAAGAAGGTGATCACCGATCCGGCGATCGTCACGCCGACCGGCAAGTTCAACGTCTTCAACACCATGCACGACGTGTACTAATCCGCCCGAGGATTGCCTGTTAACACCCACCACGCCCGGCGTGGTGGGTCTGGCAAGGGAACCGATTCCATGACCGATCAAGACGGCAACAAGCAACAAAAGGGCGGCGGCATCCTGGCACTGCTGCGGCGGCCGAGCACGCGCTATTCGCTCGGCGGCATTCTGGTAGTGGGCATCGTTGCCGGCATCATCTTCTGGGGCGGGTTCAACACCGCGCTGGAAGCCACCAACACCGAAACCTTCTGCATTTCCTGTCACGAGATGGGCAACAACGTCTACCCCGAATACAAGGAAACCATCCACTACAGCAACCGCACCGGCGTGCGTGCCACCTGCCCGGACTGCCACGTCCCGCGCGACTGGACGCACAAGATGGTGCGCAAGGTCGAGGCCTCCAAGGAACTGTGGGGCAAGATCGTCGGCACCATCGACACCCAGGAGAAGTTCGAAGCCAAGCGGCTGACGCTGGCCCGACGTGAATGGGCGCGGATGCGGGCATCCGATTCCCGTGAATGCCGCAACTGCCACAGCCTCGAGAGCATGAGCTCCGACAAGCAGAAGCAGCGCGCGCGCAAGCAGCACGAGATGGCGCGCGAAGACAACCTGACCTGCATCGCCTGCCACAAGGGCATCGCGCATCACCTGCCCGAAGGCATGACCGAAGAAGACGAAGACTGACCCAGGTTCTGGCGGGCCAGCCAACCATCGATGATGAGGAACCGACTATGAAAAAGACTCTGATGGCCAGTGCGGTGGGGGCGGTGATCGCTTTCGGCGCACAGAGCGCCATGGCCGCCGCGCCTGCCGACTGGAGCTCGGTGGCCGCGACCGACGTCACCCTGTTCTACCCCGGTGTGTCGCCGGTGGAGTGGATCACCAAGGGCACCGAGCACGGCGGGGCGCGCGCCCTGAAAAAAGGTGAAACCTGCGCCGGCTGCCACTCCGAGGAAGCCGGCGACATGGGCGCCAAGATGGCCAGCGGACAGAAGCTCGAGCCCACCCCGATCGCCGGCAAGGCGCCCTTCATCAATGCCAAGGTCCAGGCCGCCAATGACGGCGAGAACCTCTACCTGCGCTTCACCTGGAAGCAGCCGGCCGCCTCCGGCGCGGCACCGATGGATGCCGCCAACCCGGTGAAGATCGCCTACATGCTCGAAGGCGGCTCCAAGGTGGAGCTGGCCGAGCAGGGCGGCTGCTGGGGCAGTTGCCACGGCGATGCGCGGACCATGCCCGGCGCCGCCGAGACCAAGACCAAGTACGTCAAGGGCGGCTCGCTGGCCGACGGCGTGTTCTACGACCTGAACCAGTGGCGCAGTGGCGAGAACAAGGCCTTCGACGGCTACGTCGCCGGCGAGCGGGTGATGGAGGGCGGGCAGGCGCTGGTCGGTGCTCAGGGCCAGCTCGACGGCGACACCTGGTCGGTGGTCTTCACCCGCAAGTTCGCCGGCGGCGAGGGTGACGTCACACTGGCACCCGGCAACCTCTACAACTTCGGCTTCGCCATCCACGACGACAGCGCCACCGGTCGTTTCCACCATGTCTCGCTGGGCTACACGCTGGGCATCGACGCCCAGGGCGACATCACCGCCGCCAAGCAGTAAGCCGTCAGGGCAACAGGGGCCGGCACCGCGCCGGCCCCTTTTTCATGCGCCTTTGGCAATGCCGACACGGCCGGCGGCAGCCCGGCGGAACGAGTTGATTGCAGTCAAGGAAGGCGGGAGGCAGCTCCTTCATTCTGAACTCGCCCGCACCGGTCGCGACGCAGCCGTTTGAGGTCCGGAACCCACAAACAATGACCAAGGACAAAAGGTTGCCTAGCACAAGCGGTAAATTTACCGTGCACTTGCTCAGTGCGTCTTTGGCTGAGCACCCTTTGGGTGGGCGGCAACGTTCACCCCTTTAGCCTTGAGGAATAGTTCTAATGAAGAAAATCCTTATCCCGATGCTCGCCCTGGGTGGCGCGCTGGCCCTGCAGCCGGCTCTGGCCCAGGACGGTGAAGCGCTGTTCAAGAGCAAGCCCTGCGCGGCCTGCCACAGCATCGATGCCAAGCTGGTCGGTCCGGCGTTCAAGGAAGTCGCCGCCAAGTATGACGGTCAGGACGGCGCCGCCGACCTGCTGGCCGGCCACATCAAGAACGGCAGCCAGGGCGTCTGGGGTCCGATCCCGATGCCGCCAAACCCGGTCACCGAAGAAGAGGCCAAGATCCTGGCCGAGTGGGTTCTGAGCCACAAGTAAGCTCTCCCGGAGGACGCCATGACAGTTGCCCGACACGCCGTTTCACGTCTGGGGCTGGCCCTGGCGTCCTTTCTCCTGATTCCTCTCGCCCTGGCCGCAGCGCCCTCTGCCGAGCGCCAGGCGAAGCTCGACCATCTCTTGCTTCAGGACTGTGGCTCCTGCCATGGCCTGCGCATGACCGGCGGACTCGGCCCGGCGCTGACGCGCGATGCGCTGGCCGGCAAACCCCGCGACAGTCTCATTGCCACCGTGACCCACGGCCGCCCCGGCACCGCCATGCCCGGCTGGAACGCCCTGCTCGACGAGCAGGACATCGCCTGGCTGGTCGACCGGCTCCTCGAAGGATATCCCAAGCCATGATGCGCCCCTTTCTGCTGCTGGCTGCGGCCGGCCTGCTCGCCGCCTGTGCCCAGCAACCCCTGCGCGGCACCGGCGACCTGGGCGTGGTGGTGGAACGCGCCACCGGCAGTCTGCAGATCATCGAAAGCAGCACCCAGAGCCGGCTGGCGCGCGTGGAAGGGCTGGGCGACCTGTCCCACGCCTCGGTGGTTTTTTCCCGCGATCAGCGCTATGCCTACGTCTTCGGCCGCGATGGAGGCCTGAGCAAGGTCGACCTGCTGCGCCAGCGCATCGAGCGTCGGGTGATCCAGGGCGGCAACAGCATTGGTGGCGCCATCAGCCAGGACGGCAGCCTGATCGCCGTCGGCAATTACGAGCCGGGTGGGGTCAAGGTATTCGATGCCCAGACCCTGGAGCTGGTCGCCGACATTCCCGCCACGCCGCTGGCCGATGGCAGCCGCAACTCGCGGGTGGTCGGCGTCATCGACGTACCCGGGCGGCGCTTCATCTACAGCCTGTTCGATACCGATGAAACCTGGCTGCTGGATTTCAGCCAGGGCAATCGGCCACGGATCACCCGTTTCGAAGGCATCGGCCGCCAGCCCTACGACGCGCTGCTGACCCCGGAAGGCCGCTACTACATCGCCGGCCTGTTCGGCGAGGACGGCATGGCCATGATCGATCTCTGGCATCCCGAGCGTGGCGTGGAGCGCATCCTCGACGGCTACGGGCGCGGTCAGCAGAAGCTGCCGGTATACAAGATGCCGCACCTGGAGGGCTGGACCGTGGCCGGCAACCAGACCTTCGTGCCTGCGGTCGGCCAGCACCGGGTCTTGGTGATGGATTCGCAGAAGTGGCAGCAGACCGCGGCCATCGACGTCGCCGGCCAGCCGATCTTCGTCATGGCTCGGCCGGACGCACGGCAGATCTGGGTCAACTTCGCTCATCCGGACAACGGCAGGGTGCAGGTCATCGACAGCGAGACCCACGAGATCGTCGCCACCCTGGAGCCCGGCCCGGCGGTGCTGCACATGGAGTTCACCGCCCGTGGCGACCAGCTCTGGCTGTCGGTGCGCGATGGCGAGGAGATCCAGGTCTGGGACCCCTACACCCTGAAGCTGCTCAAGCGACTGCCGGCGCACAGCCCGAGCGGTATCTTCTTCAGCAGCCGTGCCCACGAGACGGGGCTGTGACATGCAGATCGACACGCTCAGCCGCCGCCTGATCGACCGCTACCAGCACGGCATGCCGCTGTGCGCCGAACCCTACCGCGCCATGGCCGAAGAGCTCGGCTGCAGCGAAGGCGAGGTGCTCGCCTGCCTGGAGCGCTTGCAGGCGGCGGGCGGGCTGTCGCGTATCGGCCCGGTGTTCGAGCACAGCCGCGCCGGGGCCAGCACGCTGGTAGCGCTGGCCGTGCCCGAGGCGCGCCTGGAGCAGGTCGCGGCACGCATCAACGCCTTTCCCGAGGTCAATCACAACTACCTGCGGGAGCATCGCTACAACCTCTGGTTCGTCCTGACCGGGCCGGACCGCGCGCATATCGACCGCTTGCTCGCCGAGATCGAGGCGGACACCGGCCTCGTTCCGCTCGATCTGCCGATGCAGCAGGCCTTCCGTATCGACCTGGGCTTCCCGCTGGGAGACGTCCGATGAACGCTTGTCTCGACGAACCACGGGCATTGCAGCTGCGGCGCCTGCTGGAAACCGGGTTGCCGCTGGCGGCCCGACCGTACCGTCAGCTGGCCGAGCAGATCGGCTGCAGTGAGCAGCAGGTACTCGAGCAGGTGGAACAGTGGCAACAGGTCGGACTGTTCCGCCGCGTCGGCCTGGTGCTCAAGCACCGCGCCCTGGGTTTCCGTGCCAACGCCATGCTGGTGATGGACATTCCCGATGCCCATGTGGACGAAGTCGGCCGTCGCCTCGGCCAGGCCGCCGGCGTCAATCTCTGTTACCAGCGACCGCGGCGCCTGCCCCAGTGGCCCTACAACCTGTTCTGCATGGTGCATGGGCGCGAGCGCGAACAGGTCTGCCAGCTGATCGAGCAGCTGCTGGCCGAGCACGGCCTGAGCGGCGTGCCACACCAGCTGCTGTTCAGCACTCGCGCCTTCAAGCAATGCGGTGGGCGTTTCGCCCCGCCGCCGCGGGAGGTTGCCCATGGATGAGCTCGATCGCCTGCTGGTCAACCGCCTGCAGCACGGTCTGCCGCTGGTGCGGCATCCCTGGGAGGCGTTGGCCGAAGAGCTGGGCAGCTCGGCTGAAACGCTGCGTCAGCGGGTCCAGGCCCTGCTCGACGATGGCACGCTGACCCGTTTCGGGCCGATGTTCGATGTCGACCGCCTCGGTGGCGCCTTCACCCTGGCCGCGCTGGCGGTGCCGGAGGCGCGTTTCGACGAGGTCGCCGCGCTGCTCGAGGCGATGCCCGAGGTCGCCCACAACTACCGCCGCGAGCACCCGTGGAACATGTGGTTCGTGCTCGGCTGCGAGACCCCTGCGGGCATTGCCGAAGCCATCGCGCGCATCGAGGCGCAGACCGGCCTGACGGTGCTCAACCTGCCGAAGGAGGAAACCTTTCATGTCGGTTTGCACTTCCCTGTCTGATGAAGTCCTGGTGCGTCGCTTGGTCGAGCTGACCGAGGCCGGGCTGCCGCTGGTGGCCGATCCCTGGGCCTGGCTCGCTGACGAGCTGGGGCTCGAGGTGGACGACACGCTGGCGCTGCTGCAGCGCCTGCAGGCCGAAGGGGCGATTCGGCGGATCGCCGCGGTGCCCAACCACTACCGCCTGGGTTACCGGCACAACGGCATGACCGTGTGGGATGTCGACGATGCCGAGATCGACCGTCTGGGTGCGCTTATCGGTGCCCAGCCCTTCGTCAGCCACTGCTATCGACGGCCACGCCGCGAGGGCTGGCCTTACAACCTGTTCGCCATGGTGCACGGGCGCGATGCCAGCGACATCGAGGCCTACCGCAACCAGATCCGCGCGCTGCTCGGCAGTGCCTGTCGCGCGAACGAGATGCTGGTGTCCAGTCGCATCCTGAAGAAGACCGGCCTGCGCCTGGCCGCTCAGCGCCGCGCCTGAGCCCCCTCCGGCGCTGCCGTTCGCCCTCGCCGGCAGCGCCGGCCAGCGGGTGCACAGGCCCGTTGCACAGCGGCACGATGCCCGGAGGGCGCGCCTGAAAACCGCTGGAACCCTTGCCCCGCAAGGGCTTGCGACCTCCCTTCGATCCCCCTGGAAAGCCTGACTGTTGCGTTCGGGTTTTTCTTGATTGCCATCAAGCAGGTTTCGATAGCCCCCTTCTTAAACTGGCCACGCCAAGCCATGAGGAGGCGACCATGTCCGAGACCTTCACCAAAGGGATGGCCAGGAATATTTACTTCGGAGGAAGCGTGTTCTTCTTCCTGGTGTTCCTCGGCCTCACTTACCACACAGAGCAGACTTTCCCCGAACGAACCAATGCATCGGAGATGACCGAGGCGGTGGTTCGCGGCAAGGCGGTCTGGGAAAACAACAACTGCATCGGCTGCCACAGCCTGCTGGGTGAAGGCGCCTACTTCGCGCCGGAGCTGGGCAACGTGTTCGTCCGCCGGGGTGGTGAGGAGGCCTTCAAGCCCTTCCTGCACGCCTGGATGAAGGCTCAGCCACTCGGCGCCCCCGGACGCCGCGCGATGCCGCAATTCAATCTGACCGAGCAGCAAGTTGACGATATGGCGGAGTTCCTCAAGTGGACTTCGAAGATCGACACCAACAACTGGCCGCCAAACAAGGAAGGTTGAGTGATGAACGTCTTTGTTTCCGAATTCAAAGGAGGGCCACGAGATGGGCATCATTAACCCGCATCTCAAATTCCAATCGCAGGCGGTCGCCAAACCCTACTTCGTGTTTGCACTGATCCTGTTCGTCGGTCAGATCCTCTTCGGTCTGATCATGGGGCTGCAGTACGTGGTGGGCGACTTCCTGTTCCCGCTGCTGCCGTTCAACGTGGCGCGGATGGTGCACACCAACCTGCTGATCGTCTGGTTGCTGTTCGGCTTCATGGGCGCGGCCTACTACCTCATCCCCGAGGAAGCGGACCGTGAACTGCACAGCCCGAAACTGGCCATCATCCTGTTCTGGGTGTTCGCCGCCGCCGGCGTGCTGACCATTCTCGGTTACCTGTTCGTGCCCTACGCGGGTCTGGCGGAAATGACCAAGAACGAGCTGCTGCCGACCATGGGGCGCGAGTTCCTGGAGCAGCCGACGATCACCAAGATCGGCATCGTGATCGTGGCGCTGGGCTTCCTCTACAACATCGGCATGACCATGCTCAAGGGTCGCAAGACCGTGGTCAGCACGGTGATGATGACCGGTCTGATCGGCCTCGCGGTGTTCTTCCTGTTCTCCTTCTACAACCCGGAGAACCTGGCGCGCGACAAGTACTACTGGTGGTTCGTCGTGCACCTGTGGGTGGAAGGCGTGTGGGAACTGATCATGGGTTCGATGCTGGCCTTCGTCCTGATCAAGATCACCGGCGTGGACCGCGAAGTGGTCGAGAAGTGGCTCTACGTGATCATCGCCATGGCGCTGATCACCGGCATCATCGGCACCGGCCACCACTTCTTCTGGATCGGCGCACCGACCGTGTGGCTGTGGCTGGGCTCGATCTTCTCCGCCCTTGAGCCGCTGCCGTTCTTCGCCATGGTGCTGTTCGCCCTGAACATGGTGAACCGTCGACGCCGCGAACACCCGAACAAGGCCGCCTCGCTGTGGGCCATCGGCACCACCGTGACCGCCTTCCTCGGCGCCGGTGTATGGGGCTTCCTGCACACCCTGGCCCCGGTGAACTACTACACCCACGGTTCGCAGCTGACCGCTGCGCATGGCCACCTGGCCTTCTACGGCGCCTACGCGATGATCGTGATGACCATGATCAGCTATGCCATGCCGCGTCTGCGTGGCCTGGGTGAAGCACCGGATGCACGGGCACAGCGCGTCGAGGTCTGGGGCTTCTGGCTGATGACCCTGTCCATGGTCGCCATCACCCTGTTCCTTACTGCTGCCGGCGTGGTGCAGGTCTGGCTGCAACGCATCCCTGCCGATGGCGCCGCCATGTCCTTCATGGCGACTGCCGACCAGCTGGCCATCTTCTTCTGGCTGCGCCTGGTCGCCGGGGTGTTCTTCCTGATCGGTCTGGTCTGCTACCTGTACAGCTTCCGCCAGCGCGGTCGAGTACCGGTCGCAGCAGCGGCAGCCGCCGCGGCCTGAGACGGTTCGCAATGAGCATCGACGGCCCGGCTGGTAATAGCGGGCCGTTTTGCGTTCCAACTGCCAGCACGGAGTAACCCGCCATGGCCTTTACCATCGAAGTGGAAGAGTGGGTCGGCAGTGTCTGGCACCGCTTCATCACCCGTCGCGCCAGCCCGGACTTTCCCGAGGCACGAGTGGAACTTGAGAGCATGCAGCGGCCGCTGTCGCTGCTGTTCCGCGCCATGGGCGGCGCCAGCGGCGTGGGTGTCGAGGCCGCCAGCGCGCGTGACATGCTCGTGCGGCGCAACCTGCTGCAGCAGGTCGCCGGCACCTGCAAGCAACTGCCGGTGGCCTGGTGCGACGCCAGCAACCTGCGGCTGCCACAGAGCCTGGCGGTGTACCCGGAAGTCTCGCTGAACCAGGACCTGTATCGCTGGCTGGCGCTGCTCGCCGCGCAGGCGGGGCAGATGCGCCATTGGGCGCGGGACAACCAGCGCTGGACCCAGGCCATCCTCGAGCAGTTCCCGGCCATGCGTGCGCGTTACCGGCGCCTGGTCGAGGCTCATCTGCAGTTGCGCCCGGACCCGAGCCAGCTGCCCAAGGCCGAGGCCGCACTGGAAAGCGCGCTGTGCCAGGCGCTGCGTGAACCGGGCAGCGTCAGCCAGTTCCCGCGTAGCGAGCGCGCGCCCTGGCCATTGCCGCTGTGGCTGTATCCGGCGGACAACCTGGGTGAACCCCAGGCCGCGCAGCGCGCCGAGGAAGGCGAGGGCAATCTGGAAACCCCGCCCGGTGGCGAGTCGCGCCAGCGCAAGCGGGCTCGGCGGGTCGAGGAAAGCTCGAGCAAGGGCGGCCTGCTGCTGTTCCGTCTGGAAAACCTGTTCAGCTGGTCCGAGCATATCGAGCTGGATCGCTGCGGCGACGATACCGAGGATCTGGACGCGGCCCGTGTCGCCGAGGATCTCGACGAACTGGCTCTGTCGCGTCAGCGCATGCGTCAGGGCGGCGGCCTGAAGCTGGACCTGGACCTGCCGGCCGCGGACTTCGACGATGTGCCGCTGGGTGAGGGCATCAAGCTGCCCGAATGGAATTATCGCAAGCAATGCCTGCAGAAGGACTTCGTCAACCTGCAGCTGATGCTGCCCCGTGGCGCCGAGGCGAAGCCGCTGCCGCTGCACCTGTCGCCCCTGGCGCGGCGCCTGCGCCGGCAGTTCGAGCATCTGCGCAACGACCGCCAGTGGCTGCGCCAGCAACCCCAGGGTTCCGAGCTGGACATGCAGGCCTGGCTCGATTTTCACGTCGAGCGGCAGAACGGCCAGTGCGCCGAGCGCGGCCTGTTCATGGAGCAGCGGCAGAATCGCCGCGACCTGGCCTGTCTGCTGCTGGCCGACCTGTCGATGTCCACCGATGCGCATCTGGACAACGAGCATCGGGTGATCGACGTGGTGACCGACAGCCTGCTGCTGTTCGGCGAGGCGCTGTCGGCGGTGGGCGATCCCTTTGCGCTGTACGGCTTCTCCTCGCTGCGTCGCCAGCAGGTGCGCATGCAGGAGCTGAAGAGCTTCCGCCAGCCCTACGGCGACGAGACTCGCGGGCGCATCCAGGCGCTCAAGCCCGGTTACTACACCCGCATGGGCGCGGCCATCCGCCAGGCCACCGAACTGCTCGGTGCCTGCAAGCAGCGGCGCAAGCTGTTGCTGCTGGTCACCGACGGCAAGCCGAATGACCTGGATCTCTATGAAGGTCGCTACGGCGTCGAGGATACCCGTCAGGCCGTCATGGAGGCGCGCAAGCAGGGGCTGCTGCCGTTCTGCATCACCATCGACCGCGAAGCCGGCGACTACCTGCCGTACATGTTCGGCGCCAACGGCTACACCCTGATCAAGGAGCCACAGCAGCTGCCGTTCCGCCTGCCGCAGTTGTACAAGCAGCTGACCCAGCCGTAGGCGGGCAATGGGGGATATCGTGTTGCGCAGCCGCCGCGGTTCTGTATTGCAGGACGGTAGGGTGGATGTAGCTTTTCACGTCCACCGAGCAGCCGCTCGGTGGATGGCTATTCCGTGAATCGGTGAGGCGCGGTCCATCCTGCGACCGACGGGGTTCGTTGGCCGGGCGGCTGGCGTGGCATGTAGGGTGGGTGGCGCTGTTCACGCCCGCGGCGCACCTTCGTACGGATCGGTTAAGCGTGATTCGCCCTGGCGATCAGAACAGATAACGCGGCAGCCAGACGATCATCACCGCGCAGAAGATGCTGAGGGCGATGCAGAACCAGAGGAAACGCCGTTGGCGGCGTTCCGGGGCGCCATCGGCGTGTTCCGGCAGGGGCATGCCGCAGTTGCTGCATTCGGCGTCCCCCGGCGGATTGTCTTGCTGGCAGTACAGGCACTTGGGCATGTGGTGCTCCTCCTCGCCAGCAAAGCCTGACACGCTGCTCGCGCCGTCGACTTTGATGGCGATCAACTCACTCGAACTGCTCGAGCCGCTGGCGATCGAGGATGGCGATCTGCCGACCTTCCTGGGTGATGATGCCCTCGTCGATCAGTCGGCGGATGATCCGTGAGAACGTCTCCGGCTGGATCGACAGGTGCCCGGCCACCAGCTGTTTGGCCATCGGCAGTTCGAAGCTGTTGCTGTCGTCCTTCACCCGCGCCAGTTGCGTCAGCAGATAACGCACCACGCGGTGAGTGGCGTTCTTCAGCGACAGCGTCTCGATCTCGTTGATGCGCTGGTGCAGGCGCACGCAGAGCTTGCCGAGCAGGGCGAACGTCAGTCGCTGGTTGGCCTCCAGCAGACGCATGTAGGCAGCGTTGGAGAAGCGGTAGACCTGCGACGGGCAGACCGCCTGGGCCGAGGCGACGTAGTTGGGCGTGTCCATCAGCATCATGGCTTCGGCGAAGGTCTGACGGTTGCCGATCACCTCGAAGACCTTTTCCTGGCCGTCCGGTGTCAGGCGGTAGACCTTCACCGCACCGGAGATGACGAAGTAGAAGTTGTGTGCCGGCTCGCCCTGATGGAACAGGTTGTCGCCCTTGTCCAGGTTGAGCAGCTGGCTGGCATTGAGCAGTTCTTCCATCTGCTCTTCGTTGAGCGGTTCGAACAGGTGATGGCTGCGGAGGATCTGGTGGTGTACGCGGTGAAGCACCATGCAAGGCGTCCTGTTTCAATTGAACAACAACAAACGTCGGGCTTCAGCCTAGCGCAAGTGCTGGGCGATGGCGCAGGCCAGACGTTGATGACGGTCAAGGTCTGGCCAATAGGTCGTGTCGCCGCGGCGTGGGATCAGTGCAGACGGGCGACGAAACCGTCACGCCAGAGCGGCTCGGCGAACAGCTGCGGGTAGCGCTCCAGCGCCTCGACGAGGCGTTGCAGGCCCTGCTCGCGCTGGTCGGCTTCGGATAACGCCTCGGCGCCCCTGAGCAGGTCGATGAGCAGACCGTGCAGCGCGGCATCGGCGGCTTCCGGCAGTTTGCAGTTGGCAATGAGGTAGCTGGTCGCTGCCTCGATGTCGCGCTGCAGATCGGCGGCAGCCTCGTCACCGATCGGCTGGCCCGGGGCGTCCGGCAGGCTGCGCTGGACCGCTTCGTGGATGCGGGTCATGCCCTCGCGCAGGGCCTCGTCGGTGCTCCATCGCGCACCTGGCAGGGGCTCGCTGATCATTGCCTGGCTGTGCGGGCCATGATCGTGGGCCATCGCCGCCTGCGCGGTACTGGCCACCATGCTGAGCGCGAAGCCGCTGGCCACGGCGACGATGGAGGCCATGGCCATGCCCCAGGCGAGCGGTTGCAGGTACTGTTTCATGGCTGCCGCACCTCGATGGTTTGAGCGTCGTCTGCGCTGGCCGCGAGCGGCGCTTCGGCGTTGCGGAACAGCACGTTGTTCTCCAGGTGGATGTGCTGCATCAGGTCGCTGCGCATTTCCTCCAACCCGCGGTACAGCGCGCGCCAGGTATTGCAGGCGTTGGCCGGCGGCGTGATGTCGTTGGTCAGTGCGGCCAGTCGTTCCAGCGCGTTGCCGTGCTCCTGATGCTCGTAGCGCATCACCGAGATCGGCCCCTGAGCCTGCGGGAAACGCATGCCGCGCTGCAGCATGGGGAAGAGAATCTGCTCCTCCTTGAGCATGTGGCTCTCAAGCTCCTGCTGCATGTGCCACAGGTGCTGGGCGAGTCCGTTGGGGCATTCGGGGCGGCTGCCATGAACCTGCTCGACCCGGCTGGCCAGGCGGATCAGCTCGGGGAACTGGTCACGGTGACGTTCGTGGAAGCGCGCCAGCAGGTAGTCGATTAGCTCGCCCGCGGGCACGTTGCGCCAGTCCCGTTGCGCTTCCTCAGGCTCGAGGGCGAGCAGCGCCTCGGCGATGATCTGGGGCTCGACGCCGATACGCCGTGCGGCCTCGCCCAGCGAGAGGTCGCCGCCGCAGCAGAAGTCCAGGCGATAGTGGCGGAAGACGCGGGTGGCTCCCGGCAGCGAGCAGGCGAGGTTGCCGAGGGTCTGGTCGATAAGGTCTGTGCTCATGACAACGTTCCTGATGACGATGACCGAGCCATCGCAACAGGCGTGCCATCGCCGGAGGCTCCGAAAATCGCCAACTGCAGCACGCCGCTGGTGAAATTTACCCGTGCAGGTTATGGTGCGGAAAACCTTGAGGGTAACTAGAACCATGATGGCTGATGCCCTGCTCGCCGACCTGACCACCGAACTGCCCAACGCCGTGCGCCTGCAACGCCTCGTGCACACCCTGCACCAGCATTTTCGCTGCGGCGCAGTGGTGCTGCTGCGGCTGGACGAGGACAGCCTGCGTCCGCTGGCGGCGGTCGGTCTGGTGCAGGAGGCGCTCGGCCGGCGCTTCGTCGTTGCCCAGCACCCGCGGCTGGCGGCGATCCTCTCGCAACGCGAGCCGACCTGGTTCGAGCCTGACAGTCGCCTGCCCGACCCCTACGACGGCCTGCTCGACGCGCATGTCGGCGAACCCCTGCCAGTGCACGACTGCATGGGCGTCAGCCTCTACGTCGAGGGTAAGCTGTGGGGCGCGCTGACCCTCGATGCCTTGCATGCCGGCACCTTCGATGATGCGGCCCGCTGCGATCTGCAGCGTTTCACCCTGGTGATCGAGGCCGCCGTGCGGGTGACCCGTCTGGAACACGAGAACCGCGGCCTGCGCCTGGCGCGCAGCGATGTGCTGGAGTCCTCGGTGGAGCACGGCGAGGGTGAGATTCTCGGCCAGAGCGAGGCGATCCGCGAGCTGCTGCGCGAGCTGCAGGTGGTGGCCGACTCCGAGCTGCCGGTGCTGCTGTTGGGCGAAACCGGGGTCGGCAAGGAGTTGTTCGCGCGCTGGCTGCATCGGCATTCCCGCCGGCGCAACAAGCCGCTGGTGCACGTCAATTGCGCGGCGCTGCCGGAGTCGCTGGCCGAGAGCGAGCTGTTCGGGCACGTCAAGGGCGCCTTCTCCGGCGCCACCACCGACCGTCCGGGGCGGTTCGATGCCGCCAACGGCGGCACGCTGCTGCTCGACGAGGTCGGCGAACTGCCGCTGACGGTGCAGGCCAAGCTGCTGCGCACCCTGCAGAACGGCGAGATCCAGCGCCTGGGCGCGGACAAGCCGCGGCAGGTGGATGTGCGCATCATCGCGGCGACCAACCGAAACCTGCGCGACAGTGTGCGCGACGGGCATTTCCGCGCCGACCTCTATCACCGGCTGTCGGTCTACCCGGCGCCGATCCCGCCGCTGCGCGAGCGTGGCAATGACGTACTGATCCTCGCCGGGCATTTTCTCGAACTCAACCGCGCGCGCCTGGGGCTGCGCAGCATGCGCCTGTCGCCAGCGGCCGAGCGCGCGCTGCTGGCCTATTCCTGGCCGGGCAACGTGCGCGAACTGGAGCACGTGGTCAGCCGCGCGGCCCTGCGCCTGCTCAGCCGGGGCGCCTCGCGCAGCGAGATTCTCACCCTGGAGCCCGAGCTGCTGGATCTGGACAGCCATGTCGCGGGCACGGAAGCGCCAGCGCCGACCGAGCAGCCTGTGGCAGTCGACGAGATACTGCCGTTGCGCCAGACGGTGGACGCGGCGCAGCGCCGGGCCATCGTCTACGCCCTGGAGGCTTCCGGCGAGAACTGGGCGCAGGCCGCGCGGCTGCTGGATGTCGACCCGAGCAACCTGCACAAGCTGGCGCGGCGGCTGAAGCTCAAGTAGCGCCTGTCGGCCGGTCGAGGACGCCGGTGGCCGGCTATGGTCTAACCTCAGGTCATCACTCGAGGAACGCCCAATGGCCCTGGACAACAATGAATTCAACGCCCTGCTGAACGAGGCGCAAGCCTGCGCCGAGCGCGCCGCCAGCGAGAACAACCCGCTGCATTACCGTGATGCCTTCGCCGCCAGCCTCAAGGCCATGCGCCTGCTCGGCGAAGAGTCCGGTGCCTGGCGGCAGATGGTCGCCCGCGCCACCGAGGAATTCGAGGGTGACGAGGGCATCTGAGAGCCCCGCTCTGCGCCGGCGGCCGTGCGGTCGGCGCGGATTTTCCGCTGCATTTCGTCGCAGTCGCGACGTCCGGTCAATCTTGACCCCTATCAATGCTGGCCACTGGTCAGCTGCCTAGACTGCCGGCTGTTTTCCGTTCAGCCGAACGACCGCTGCGCTGTTTGCGCGGCGCGCATGTACCCGAATGTCTAGGAGTTGTCATGCACCTGGTCTGCCCGGCAGGAAGCCTGCCCGCGCTCAAGGCCGCCGTCCAGCAGGGCGCCGATGCCATCTACGTCGGATTTCGCGACGACACCAACGCCCGCCATTTCGCCGGCCTCAATCTTGACGAAAAGCAGCTGGACAAGGGCCTGCAGCTGATCCGTGAAAAGGGGCGGCAGCTGTACATCGCCGTCAATACCTATGCCCAGCCGGAAGGTTGGAATCGCTGGCAGCGCGCCGTCGATCAGGCCGCCGACCTGGGCGTCGATGCGCTGATCGCCGCCGATCCCGGCGTGCTGGGCTATGCCAGCAAGCGCCACCCCAAGCTCAAACTGCACCTGTCGGTACAGGGCTCGGCCACCAATGCCGCGGCGCTGGGTTTCTATCAGCAGCGCTACGGCATCAGCCGCGCGGTGCTGCCGCGGGTGCTCTCGCTCAAGCAGGTCAAGCAGGTCGCCGTGAGCAGTCCGGTGCCGATCGAGGTGTTCGCCTTCGGCAGCCTGTGCATCATGGCCGAGGGGCGTTGCCATCTGTCTTCATATCTCACCGGCGAGTCGCCTAACCTCTGTGGCGTCTGCTCGCCGGCCAAGGCGGTGCGCTGGAGCGAGGAGCCTGAGGGGCTGACCTCGCGCCTGAACAACGTGCTCATCGACCGCTACGCCGCGGGCGAATCGGCCGGTTACCCGACGCTGTGCAAGGGTCGCTTCATGGTCAACGGCCAACGCTTCCATGCGCTGGAGGAACCGACCAGCCTGAATACCCTGGACCTGATCCCGGAGCTTTCCGCCATCGGCGTCACCGCGATGAAGATCGAGGGGCGCCAGCGCAGCCCGGCCTACGTCGAGCAGGTCACCCGGGTCTGGCGCGCCGCGCTGGACAGCTACCTCAAGGCACCGCAGCGCTATGCGGTCGAACCCGGCTGGCGGCAGGTACTGGATGGCCTTTCCGAAGGCTCGCAGACCACCCTGGGTGCCTACCACCGAGCCTGGCAATGAACGAGGAGCCACGCATGAAACTCTCTCTCGGCCCGGTGCTGTTCTACTGGGATCGCCAGCAGACGCTGGATTTCTACGCGAACATGGCGGAACAGCCACTGGACGTGATCTACCTCGGCGAAACGGTGTGCTCCAAGCGCCGCGCCATGATGCTCGACGACTGGCTGGGGCTGGCCCGCGACCTGGCCGAAGCCTCGTCGGCGCAACTGGTCCTGTCCGGTCTGACGCTGGTCGAGGCCGCCTCCGAGCTGTCCAGCCTGCGCCGCCTGTGCGACAACGGCGAGCTGCTGGTGGAGGCCAACGACATGGGCGCGGTGCAGCTGATGTCCGAGCGCAAGCTGCCCTTCGTCGGCGGCCCGGCGCTCAACCTCTACAACGGCCACGCCCTGGCCGAGCTGGTGGCCAGCGGCATGAGCCGCTGGGTGCCGCCGGTGGAAGCCTCCGGCAAGCTGATCAAGAGCGCCCGCGCGCAACTGCAGGAACTGGGCGTGGCGCTGCCGGAAATCGAAATCTTCGCCTACGGGCACTTGCCACTGGCCTATTCGGCGCGCTGCTTCACCGCGCGAGCCGAGAACCGGCCCAAGGACGATTGCCAGTTCTGCTGCCAGAACTACCCCGAGGGCATCCCGCTGCTCAGCCAGGAAGGCGAGGCGCTGTTCACCATCAATGGCATCCAGACCATGTCCGCTTCGGTCAGCAACCTGCTCGCCGACTATCAGGGGCTTGTGGACAGCGGCGCCGACCTGCTGCGCCTGAGCCCGCGGGCCGCCGGCATGGAGGAGGTGATCGGCGCCTTCGACGCGGTGCGCAAGGGCGCGCTGCCGCCCCTGGCGGTGGATGGTTGCAATGGTTATTGGCATGGCCAGCCGGGCATGCTGCGTGCTGAGGAGGCCGGTTTATGCTGAATCCGCGTGCCCATCTGGTGAATCTCGGCGGCCGTCTGTTGCCACTGGCGGCGAAAACGCCATTCCTGCTCCAGCGCCTGGCGCTGGAGCGCAGTCTCAATCAGGTATTCGCCGAGGCTCTGAACGACGGGGCCTTCGACGTGCTCGACGGCCATTGGATGAAGCTCGAGGTCGCCGATCTGGGGCTCGCCTGGTGCCTGACCTGCGAGCGCGGCAAGCTGCGCATCGCGGCGCAGGCGCCGGTCGAGGTGACCATCCGCGGCAACTGGCGCGAGTTCCTCTTGCTGGCCAGCCGTCAGGAAGACCCGGACACCCTGTTCTTCCGCCGCCGGTTGGTCATCGAAGGTGATACCGAGCTGGGCCTGGCGATCAAGAACCTGATCGACAGCCTCGACCCGGACACCCTGCCGAGCTGGCTGTGGAAGCTGCTGCAGGGCGCGGGAGAGGAGGTGGCCGCGGCCAGTCGGGCGCAGGCGGCAAACGCCTGATCGAGGCACCCAAGCCGGAGCGCCGCGAATCGCAGGCGCTTCTGCTCGTTGGCACGAACGGTGGCTTCGGCCCACCTGCAAACCGTGATCTCGTTGCGCTGGCCCGGATTGATCGGGCCAGCGTCAGCTTCGGCAGATGTCACACAGCGCGCATCTGCATGCGGTCGCTGGCGATGATCTGTTTCATATCCTCGAACAGCGCCGCGATCTCTTCCTCGCTGCAGTCTTCCCGATACCGCTTGCGCAGACCGTAGCTGCTGAGGGTGATGTGCACGTCGGGCATCACGCCGTGCTGTGCCAGGCAAGCGCGGGCGCAGTGCATCGGGCAGCCGTCGATGGCCAGGATCGGTCGCCCGGAGTTGGCCTTCTTCACCAGCGCCGCGACGCGGCCGCCGACGCCGGCGATGCAGGACATTTCCGCGAGCCCGGCGCGGTCGAGACGCACGGCCAGGGTGTTGGCCAGCTGGGCGACGTTCGAGCAGCCGGAACAGGAATAGACCAGGGGGATGGGGGTGACGGTCATCGCGCGCTCCCGGCAGTGGTGTGGGTTGGCGGGCGGACATGCCGCGGGTCATTCGTCATAGGCGGCCAGCTTGCGGTTGTCGAGGATCTCGATGCGCCGACGCTGTACGGAAATGGTTCCGGCGTCGATCAGTCGATGCAGGATGCGCGAGAAGGTTTCCGGCTGGATGCCGAGCTTCGAAGCGATCAGCCGTTTCGGCACATCGAGCACCACCACGCCGCTGTCGTCCTGCTGCGACTGCGCGAGAAAGCGCACCACCCGATGGCTGGCGTTGGCCAGGGTCAGGGTGTCGATCTCGGTCATGCGCTGGTGCAGACGGATGCTGAGGGTGGCGAGGATGTCCAGGCAGATGTCCGGCTGCTGCTCGAGGATGCGTCGGTAGTGGGGCCCGTTCAGGCTTGCCACCAGGCTGGCCTTGAGGGCGGTGGCGCTGACCGGATAGCAGGGCGTGCCCTTGAACAGCAGTGCCTCGGCGAACGACTCGCCGGCGCGCATCACTTCCACCAGCTTCTCCTGACCGTCGCAGACCACCCGATGCAGCTTGATCTGGCCACTGAAGAGGAAATAGAAGCGGTCGGCCTTGTCGCCCTGGTGAAACAGCGAGGCTCCGGCCGGCAGGCGCTTGAGGTTGGCCGAAGCGCATACCTCCTGCAGCGCGGCGTCCGGCAGCCGGCTGAACAGATGATGGCGGCGTAGCTCCGCTACCAGGGTCTTTTCGGTGAGCATGGTTCCTCCCCCGGGCTGGGCCGGGTCTTATCTGGCTGCATCCTAGGAGCGCCGCCGCGGGAGGTTCCTTGATCAGGGACAAGTCTGCGCGTCACGCAGGGTCGATGCCGTTCGCCAGCCAGCCGCTCGGGCTTGACGATGGTCAATTCGACAATGGATTTCCACCGCTAAAGTCACACCATATTGTGGTTTGCTGAAAAAAGAACACTACATATGGTTATGGAGGCGGGGATGCCCAGACAGGCAGAAGTGAACCAACCGGTCTCGCTGCGCAAGCGCGATGGCCGCTTGGCGGCGTTCGAGTTGGCCAAGATCGAGCGCGCCATTGCGGCGGCCGGGGCGGCCACGGGTGAATTCGATGCAGCGGTCGCACAGGCCCTGGCCGAGGCGGTGCGGCTGCAACTGGCCCGCCGCACGGCAGTGGAAGTCGAGCAGGTGCAGGATGCTGTCGAGCGTGCGCTGATGGCCGCCGGCCACTTCGACACGGCGCGTGCCTACATCGTCTACCGCGAGCGGCACGCCCGCCTGCGGCGTGATCGCAAGGCAGTGGTGGATGTCGCGGCCTCGATGAACGAATACCTCTCGCGTGAGGATTGGCGCGTACGGGCCAACGCCAACCAGGGCTATTCACTGGGTGGGTTGATCCTCAACGTGTCGGGCAAGGTCACCGCCAACTACTGGCTGGACGAGGTCTACAGCCCGGAGATCGGTACGGCGCACCGCGAAGGCGATCTGCATATTCACGACCTGGACATGCTCGCCGGCTACTGCGCCGGCTGGTCGCTGCGCACGCTGTTGAACGAGGGTTTCAACGGCATTCCCGGGCGCGTCGAGGCGGGCCCGCCGAAGCACCTGTCCAGCGCCCTGGGGCAGATGGTCAACTTCCTCGGCACGCTGCAGAACGAGTGGGCCGGCGCCCAGGCGTTCAGCAGCTTCGATACCTACCTCGCGCCCTTCGTGCGCAAGGACCGGCTCGGTTACGACGAGGTGCGGCAGGCGATCCAGGAGTTCATCTACAACCTCAACGTGCCGTCGCGCTGGGGCACGCAAACGCCGTTCACCAACCTGACCTTCGACTGGGTTTGCCCGGAAGACCTTCGCGAGCAGATCCCCTACATCGGCGGCGAGGAAATGCCCTTCGCCTACGGCGAGCTGCAGGCCGAGATGGAGCTGATCAACCGCGCCTACATCGAAGTCATGCAGGCCGGCGACGGCCTCGGCCGGGTGTTCACCTTCCCGATCCCGACCTACAACATCACCCACGACTTCCCCTGGGACAGCGACAACGCCGAGCGCCTGTTCGAGATGACCGCGCGCTACGGGCTGCCGTACTTCCAGAACTTCCTCAACTCGGACATGCAGCCCAACCAGGTGCGTTCCATGTGCTGCCGCCTGCAGCTGGACGTGCGCGAGCTGCTCAAGCGTGGCGGCGGATTGTTCGGCTCGGCCGAGCAAACCGGTTCGCTGGGCGTGGTGACGATCAACTGTGCGCGGCTGGGTTACCTCTACCGAGGCGACAAGGCGGCCCTGCTGGCGCAGCTGGATCGCCTGCTGGAGATGGCGCGGCAGAGCCTGGAGGTCAAGCGCAAGGTCATCCAGCAGCATATGGATGCCGGGCTCTACCCCTACACCAAGCGTTACCTCGGCACCCTGCGCAATCACTTCTCCACCATCGGCGTGAACGGCCTGCACGAAATGCTGCGCAACTTCACCGATGACGCCGAGGGGCTGCACAGCGAAGCCGGTCGCGCGCTGGCGCTCGAGGTGCTCGACCACGTGCGGGCGCGGCTGGTGCAGTTTCAGGAAGACACCGGGCACCTCTACAACCTCGAGGCGACACCGGCGGAGGGCACCACCTATCGCTTCGCCAAGGAAGACCGCAAGCGTTTCCCGGACATCCTCCAGGCGGGTACGGCCGAGGCGCCGTACTACACCAACTCGTCGCAGCTGCCGGTGGGTTTCACCGACGATCCCTTCGAGGCGCTGGCATTGCAGGACGAACTGCAGTGCAAGTACACCGGCGGCACCGTGCTGCACCTGTACATGGCCGAGCAGATTTCCTCGGCCGAAGCCTGCAAGAAGCTGGTACGCAATGCGCTGTCGCGCTTCCGCCTGCCCTACCTGACGGTGACGCCGACCTTCTCGATCTGTCCGGTGCACGGCTATCTCGCCGGCGAGCACGAGTTCTGCCCGAAATGCGACGAGGCGCTGCTGCACAAGCAGCAGGCCGAAGCGGCCCTGGCCGTCTGATCTGCGATCCCATGTCACGCCGCGCCATGAGGTGCGGCGCCGCATACTCACCCCCCGCAAAGGAGCATCAGCATGACCCAAGCCAACCAACTGCCCCAGGACCAGCGCCAGCGTTGCGAAGTCTGGACCCGCGTGATGGGCTATCACCGCCCGGTCGCCGCATTCAATCCTGGCAAGCAGTCCGAGCATCGCGAGCGCCTGCACTTCACTGAAGCGGCGGCGCGGTGACCGCAGCACTTCGCGTCGGGGGGCTGGTCCCCCTGACCACGCTGGATTTTCCCGACCATCTGGCCTGCGTGCTGTTTTGCCAGGGCTGCGGCTGGCGCTGTCGCTACTGCCACAACCCGCAGCTGATTCCCGCCTGTGGCAACGAAGAAAGGCCGTGGTCGGAGATTCTGGCGTTCCTCGAGCAACGCGTCGGCCTGCTCGAGGCGGTGGTGTTCAGCGGCGGCGAGCCAACCCTGCAGACCGCGCTGCCCGAGGCCATCGCCCAGGTGCGGGCGCTGGGCTACAAGGTCGGCCTGCACAGCGCCGGCATCAAGCCGAAGCTGTTCGCCGGTATTCTGCCGCTGGTGGACTGGGTCGGTTTCGACGTCAAGGCGCTGCCCGAGCAGAGCACGGCGATCACCGGCGTGGACGGCAGCGGCAAGGCCAACTGGAGGAGCCTCGAGCACCTGCTGGAAAGCGGTGTCGAGCATGAATGCCGGACCACCGTGCACTGGCAGCTGTTCGATGCCGATCGCCTGTGGGACATGGCCCAGCGCCTGCGCTGTCTGGGTGTCGAACGCTTCGCCGTGCAATGCGTGCGCACCGCGCGCATGCTCGACGACAACCTTGCCGAGAGCCGCGCACCCTACGACCAGCAGCGGCTGTGGGAACGCCTGGATCGGCTGTTTCCGTCCTTCGTGTTGCGCGGTTAGTCGCAGGTGCTCCCTGCAGCCCCCGGCCCCGGGGCCGGGCTTGCTGGAGTGAAGAAGGGGAACACGGGTGGGCTTGAGCCCACCATGAGCAGGCGGCTCACCAGCCCCAGAACTGCAACCACCAGCCATAGCCCACCAGCGCGCAGCCGGCGTTGACGCAGGCAAACGCCAGCAACCGGCGCAGGCCGTTGCCGCCGTGGCGACTGATGACGTTCCAGGCCAGATACAGGCTCCATGCGATGGCGCCGATCAGCAGCGCGGCGCGAGCCGGTTGTGCCCAGGCCAGCAGAAAGCCCTCGTAGCGCAGCAGCTTGACCGTGGTCGCCGAGAGGCCGAGAAACAGCCCGGCGCCGCCCAGCGGCACCAGCGCCAGCGCCAGGTGCTGGAACACATTGTCGCCGCGGCGCATGACGCGCACGGCTGCACGTAGCAATAGCCAGAGTGCGCCGCCAATCAGCAGCGAGGCGCCGAAGATATAGGTGAGGATCGCCGCACCATCGAGCCAGGTGAAGGCATCGTTGGCCTGCGGATAGTGGGTCAGCAGCCACCAGGGCGCGTTGGCTTCCAGCGGCCAGAAGATATCGCGATCCACCAGCCATTCCGCCGCGGCCTGCTTGAGGGCGATGAACCAAGGGCTGACGGTCCACTGGAAGGCGCCCATGGCCAGGCCGATCATGCCGAACAGCAGCAGGGTGCTGTCCCAGTGATCATCTTGGTGCTGGCCGCCAACGATGAGGATTTCCGCGTTCGGCGAACGGGCGCTCAGCTGCACTGCGCCACGCTGTCCGCTGCAGCGGCCGCAGGCATGGCAGTCGGCGTTGCCCTGCATGCGGCGGATGTCGATCAGCGGGGCGCAGTTGGGTGTCGGCAGGTGCGGTTCGCGATTCTCCAGCCAGCGCTGTTCGTCGACCTTGTAATGCACCGGCGCCAGCCGCGCGAGCAGGGCGAACACGCCGCTGACCGGGCACAGATGGCGGCACCAGACGCGCTTGCCGCGGCCGTAGAGAAAGCCCACCAGCATCGCCGCGACGGTGGAGCCGCCGAGGATCAGCAGCGCCGCCTGAGCGTAGTCGTAGACGCTGATCAGCTGGCCATAGACGGTGGTGAGGATGAAGGCAACGGTCGGCCAGCCGCTCCAGCGCACCCAGCGCGGCGTGCGCTTGTTCAGCCCACGCCAGCTGATCCACTCGCTGAGCGAGCCCTCGGGGCAGAGCACGCCGCACCACAGGCGGCCGAAGAAGATCATCGACAGCAGCACGAAGGGCCACCACAGCCCCCAGAAGATGAACTGCGCCAGCACCGTCAGGTTGTCGAGCATGCCGGCCTGGGCCGGCGGCAGGTCGAGAAAGGCGGGAATCACCAGCAGCGTCAGGTAGAAGCCCACCACCAGCCACTGCAGCGTGCGGATGGCCTTCGCATGCTGGCGCAGCAGATCACCGAGTCGCGCCAGCCACGGCGCCTGGATGATCACGCCGGCCTCGCAGCGAGCTGCACCTGGGCCCGGGGTTTGAGCCAGGCCCATGCGGCGAGCCAGTACAGGGCGAGTGTCACCACCGCGGCCAGTGACGGCATGGCGCGGTAGCCGGTGAGGCCAGCCAGGGTGCCACCGAGGGCGCTGCCGTCATCCAGCAGGGCGGAGGTGTCCCAGAGCGGATCGCCGAACACGGTGTAGAGCACTTCCGGTACATCCATGCCCATCAGCTGGCCGCTGAAGCGATCCAGCGCGGCCATCAGCAGGGCGCCACCGAGCAGCAGCAACATCACCTCGCTGACCTGGAAGAAACGCCGCCAGCTGAAGTAGCGGCTGCCAGCCTGCAGCGCGGCATAGCTGAGCAGGGCGAGGACAAAGCCCAAAACTCCGCCGATGACGAAGCCGGTGAGGTCCTGGCCCTGCTGCTGGTTGCCGATGCCGTAGAGGAACACCACCGTCTCGCTGCCTTCGCGCCCGACGGCGAGCATGGCCAGCACCAGCAGGCCGAAGCCGCTGCCCTGGCTGAGCTTGTCCGCCGCGCTGTTCTGCAGGCTGGTCTTCAGGGTCCGGCCGTGCTGGTGCATCCAGCCGACCATGTGCAGGATCAGCAGGCTGGCTACCAGCAGCATCGCGCACTGGAACCATTCGCCACCGCTGCCGGCCAGCCAGTCGCCGGCCTGCAGCACGCCCCAGCCCAGCGCGCCGGCCAGGCCGAGCCCGGCGGCGACGCCGGCCCAGAGCATGCGCAGGGCGTTGCCGGCACCCGGTTGCTGACGCAGCCAGGCATGCAGGATGCCGATGACCAGCAGGGCCTCGACGCTTTCGCGCCAGACGATGAACATGGATTGGCCCATGGGGTTCTCCTCGGAAAAACTACTTGGCGATGATCTCGCCTTCGGGAAGATCCATATGGAATTCGTCGAAGAACGGGTAGCGGCCCGGCTTCAACGGATGGATCACGACGAAGGAGGTCACACCCGGTGACAGCACCTTCTCGACGCGCAACGGTGTGCTCTCGAACTCGGTCGGTCCGCTGCCGGCGTTGTGCACGATGATCTTGAAGCGCTGACGGGCCGGGACTTCGATGGTTGCCGGCTCGAAGTGGCCGTCGCGGATGGTCAGCTCGTAGGTCGGCAGCGCGGCGTGCACCGGGCCCGCAAGCCCGGCCAGCAGGGGCAGCACGCCGAGCAGCGAACGCCCGGCGCGGCCCATCAGTAGCCCCCTTTCTTGCCGATGCCGGCGTAGGTGAACTCGTAGTTCAGCTCGCAGCCTTCGAACCAGGGCGCGACGCCGGTTTCCTTGTCGGTGTGGCGACCGAACATGGCATGGCCGGAGCCCGGCGGCAGGATCTTGTAGGTCAGTTGGTACTTGCCGGGGCCGAGCAGCTTGACGTTGTCGCCGTAGTGCGGGCCGTCGTTGGCCACCATCGGATGGAAATCGCCTTCGACCACTTCGTCGGAGCCCTTCTTGCGCAGCGTGTAGTGGATGCTCAGGTAGGGCACGAAGCTGCCTTCCTGCCAGCCGTTGCGGTTGTCCTCGGTGGCGCTGATGTCGGCTTCCAGATGCACGTCGGACTCGGCGGCGGCGCGCATCATGCCCGGCGGGTCCATCTCGACCGGTTGCAGGTACACTGCGCCGACCTCCATGCCGCCGCACTGCTGCGGTTCGCCGATGGGATATTCCTTCGCCTGGGCGAGCGGGGTGAGCAGCAGGGACGTGATGGCGAGCGTGGCGGGGATGCGCATTGGGGAGCCTCCGGAAAGCTGTAAAGGACGGGGCGAAGATTGCACTTGCGCTTCCGAATGATAATGATTCGCGTCAATTTCCAAAGAAATATTTTGTTACCGGTGCCCGTATGCAAAGCCGTATGCCGCTGCAGACCGCTGTTGGCGGGTGTCGGCGGCTGACTGCGACCGGTCGTCACAGCGCCGTCGTGGCACTGACTCCGGTCGTGCCGACGCCTCGCTGCAGCACTTCGCCGTTCCGGTGGAGCGAACGGCTGCGCTGACGAAGCCGCGGCGGCGCGAACCGTCGCCGGGGGAATCCTCTAAGATGGTGCACCTTTCGTTCCCGGGGACTTCATGCAACCGCCCGTAGCACTCGATGCCCGCACCGCGCGAATTCTGCCGTGGCTGGTGGCCATCGCCTTCTTCATGCAGACGCTGGACGGCACCATTCTCAATACCGCGCTGCCGGCCATGGCCCGCGACCTGGCCGAGAACCCGCTGCGCATGCAGGGTGTGGTGATCGCCTACATGCTTACGGTCGCCTTGTTGATTCCGGCATCGGGCTGGATTGCCGATCGCTTCGGCAGTCGGCGGATCTTTGTCGCAGCCATCGTGCTGTTCTCCCTGGGTTCGCTGCTCTGCGCGCTGTCCACCAGCTTCAACCAGCTCGTCGCATCCCGCGTGCTGCAGGCGCTGGGCGGGGCGCTGATGCTGCCGGTGGGGCGGCTGGTGGTGCTGCGCGCCTTTCCGCGCAGCGAATTCGTGCGGATCATGGCCTTCATCGCGTTGCCGGGGCTGGTCGGGCCGCTGCTCGGGCCGACCCTGGGCGGCTGGCTGGTGGAGTACGCCTCCTGGCACTGGATCTTCCTGATCAACCTGCCGGTGGGCGTGATCGGTTGCATCGCCGCGCTGCGCTTCATGCCGGATCTCAAGGGGCCGGAGCGGGTGCGTTTCGATACCCTGGGTTTCGTGCTGTTCGGTGCCGCGATGGTGCTGATCACCATCGCCCTGGAAGGGCTCGGCGAGATGCACATGCCGCATGCGCGGGTGATGCTGCTGCTGTTCGGCGGTGCCGCCTGCATGGCTGCCTACTGGCTGCGCGCCGGTCGCATCGATGCGCCGCTGTTCAGTCCCACGCTGTTCCATACCCGCAGCTTCGCGGTCGGCATCTTCGGCAACCTGTTCGCGCGCCTGGGCGGCGGCGCTCTGCCGTTCCTGGTGCCGCTGTTGCTGCAGGTGGCGCTGGGCTATTCGCCGGCTCAGGCGGGCATGAGCATGATTCCGCTGGCCCTGGGGGCGATGGCGGTGAAATCCCTGGCCAAGCCGATCATCGACCGCCTCGGCTATCGTCGCCTGCTGATCGGCAACACCTTGCTGCTCGGCGGCCTGATCGCCAGCCTGGCGACCATCGGCACGCAGACGCCGACCTGGCTGCTGCTGGTGCATCTCGGACTGATCGGCATGGTCAACTCCATGCAGTTCACCGCGATGAACACCGTCACCCTGATCGGCCTCAGCCATGCCGATGCCAGCAGCGGCAACAGCCTGCTGTCGGTGGTGGTGCAGTTGTCGATGAGCCTTGGTGTCGCCACCGCCGGCGCGCTGCTCGGCGGCTTCACGGTGGAGGGTGCGGCGGGCAGCGAGGTGCTGCACGCTTTCCAGCTGACCTTCCTCTGCGTGGGTGCCATGGCCATGCTCGCGGCCGCGCTGTTTCTGCAGCTGGAGCCCCGCGACCCTGGTCACGGCGATGACTCCCGGCGCGCGGTTGACGTGGCCGAATAGGGCGGCTGCTTGCGACCTGTAAGCTTTGTCGACAGGTCGCTCAGCCGCCCCGCGTAGCGCTCCCCGCAGACTTGATCGCGATGGCTATTGCGCCACCGCGAACCCGCTGCATTTGTTTACCTGTTCAAGTAAACATTATCGACCTGTCTTGTAAGGCTACATATCGTTGCGGCTCTGGACTGGCATTCTGCCGTTATGGAAGGAGCGAAGGAATGAATGGGTTGAGCCTGGCCTGGCTGCTGATCGGAGGGTCGCTGTGCAGCGTGACGGTGCTGCTGGTTCTGCTATGGCTGCTGTGGCTGGAACGCAGGAGCCAGCGGTGCGAGCTCACGGTGTTGCGTGAACTGCTCGACGGCCTCGGGCAGGTGATCGTGCGGCTGGAGAAGGACAAGGCCGAGCTGACATCGGGGTTGCGCGCGGAAAAAGCCCACGTCGCCCAGTTGCGTCGGCAAATCGAGCTGCTGCGGCACTGAAATTTGTTGTTAGTACGAACATATTGCTTCGAAAGCTTGATGTGTACGGCTATGATGTGCTCCTGTTTGTTATAAAAACTACAATCTTGGAGGTTTCATGCATCCCCGGGTCGTCGAAGTCACCGAGCGCCTGATCGAGCGCAGCCGTCCGACGCGCGAGGCCTATCTCGCCATGATTCGCGCCGCCGCGAGCGCCGGGCCGGCCCGCAATGCGGCGCAGTGCGCCAACTTCGCCCATGGTGTCGCCGGCTGTGGCGCGAAGGACAAGCAGCGCCTGCGCCTGCCTGATGCGGCCAACGTCGCCATCGTCACCGCCTACAACGACATGCTCTCGGCGCACCAACCCTACGAGGACTACCCGGAGCGCCTGCGCCAGGCGCTGCGCGAGATCGGCTCGGTGGGCCAGGTGGCCGGTGGCGTGCCGGCGATGTGTGATGGCGTGACCCAGGGCGAGCCTGGCATGGAGCTGGCCATCGCCAGCCGCGAGGTGATCGCCATGAGCACGGCGGTGGCGCTGTCGCACAACCTGTTCGACGCCGCGCTGCTGCTCGGCATCTGCGACAAGATTGTCCCCGGGCTGCTGATCGGTGCGCTGCGCTTCGGTCATCTGCCCGCCGTCTTCGTGCCGGCCGGGCCGATGCCCTCCGGCCTGGCCAACAAGGACAAGGCCGCGGTGCGCCAGCGTTACGCCGAAGGCAAGGCTGGCCGCGACGAGCTGCTCGCTGCCGAGATGCAGGCCTATCACAGCCCTGGCACCTGTACCTTCTATGGCACCGCCAACACCAATCAGATGCTGATGGAAGTGATGGGCCTGCACCTGCCGGGTTCGTCCTTCGTCAATCCAGGCACGCCATTGCGCGATGCGCTGACCATCGAGGCGGCGCGCCAAGTCACGCGGCTCACGCCTCAAGGGGGCTGCCACACGCCCCTCGGCGAGCTGGTCGACGAGCGCGTGCTGGTCAACGCCGTGGTTGCGCTGCATGCCACCGGCGGCTCTACCAACCACACCCTGCACATGCCGGCCATCGCCCAGGCGGCGGGCATTCAGCTGACCTGGCAGGACATGGCCGACCTCTCCGAAGTGGTGCCGACGCTGGCCCGCGTCTATCCCAACGGCTCGGCGGACATCAATCACTTCCATGCCGCTGGCGGTGTCGCGTTGCTGGTGCGCGAGCTGCTCGACGCCGGCCTGCTGCACGACGATGTGCATACCGTGATGGGGCGAGGCCTGCATCGCTATACCCAGGAGCCCTTCCTCGAAGATGGCAGGCTGACCTGGCGTGAAGGGGCTGCGCAAAGCCTTGACGACAGCATCCTGCGCCCCGTGGCGCGGCCGTTCTCCGCCGAGGGCGGATTGCGGCTGATGAGCGGCAACCTCGGGCGCGGGGTGATGAAGGTGTCCGCCGTGGCGCCGGAGCATCGCGTGGTCGAGGCGCCGGCGCGGATCTTCTCCGATCAGCTGGAGCTGGTGGAGGCGTTCAAGGCCGGCGAGCTGGAGCAGGATTTCGTCGCGGTGGTGCGTTTCCAGGGGCCGCGCGCCAATGGCATGCCCGAACTGCACAAGCTGACGCCCTATCTCGGCGTGCTGCAGGACCGCGGCTTCAAGGTCGCGCTGGTCACCGACGGGCGCATGTCCGGTGCGTCGGGCAAGGTGCCGGCGGCGATCCATGTATGCCCGGAGGCGATCGATGGCGGGCCGCTGGCGCGGCTGCGCGATGGCGATCTGTTGCGCGTAGACGGCCAGGGCGGCGTGCTCGAGGTGCTGGTGGATGCCGCCGAGCTGGCCGATCGCTTGCCGGCAGCGGCGCCGGCAACGGGCGTGCAGGGTTGCGGCCGCGAGCTGTTCGGCTTCATGCGGGCGGCGTTCAGCTCCGCCGAACAGGGCGCCAGTGTGTTCACCGCCGGGCTGGAGGTGCTGCGATGAGGCTGGCGCTGGTCGGTGACATCGGTGGCACCAACGCGCGCTTCGCGCTGTGGCGCGACTCGCGGCTGGAGTCGGTGCGGGTACTGGCGACGGCGGATTTCGCCACGCCCGAGCTGGCGATCGAGTACTACCTGGCGTCGCTCGGTCTTGCGCCGGGCAGCGTCGGTGCGGCCTGCCTGGCCTGTGCCGGGCCGGTCAAGGGCGAGCAGTTCACCTTCACCAACAATCACTGGCGGCTGACGCGAAGCGACTTCTGCGGCGCTCTGCAGCTGGATGAGCTGCTGCTGATCAACGACTTCGCCGCGATGGCGCTAGGCATGACGCGAGTAGGTGAAGCGGGGCGGCGCGTGATCTGTGCGGGCGAGGCAGAGCCGGATGCGCCGGCGCCGGCGCTGGTGATCGGGCCGGGCACCGGGCTTGGCGTCGCCGCGTTGATGCCCTTGGGCAGTGGCAACTGGCGTGCATTGCCGGGGGAGGGCGGGCACGTCGACCTGCCCGTGGCGGATGCGCACGAGGTGGCGCTGTGGCAGATGCTGTTTGCGCAGCTTGGCCATGTGCGTGCCGAGGATGTGCTCAGTGGCGGTGGCCTGTTGCTGCTCTACCGTGCGGTCTGCGCCCTGGCCGGTTTGACGCCGCGACTGGCGTCGCCGGCCGAGGTCACCGCGGCCGCGCTCGCGGGCGATCATGTGGCGGTGGCGACCCTGGAGCAGTTCTGCGTGTGGCTCGGGCGGGTTGCCGGCAACAACGTACTCACGCTCGGAGCACGCGGTGGGGTGTATATCGTCGGTGGTGTGGTGCCGCGTTTCGCTGATTTCTTCGCGGCCAGTGGTTTCGCCCGCGGCTTTACCAGCAAGGGCTGCATGAGCGGCTATCTCGCCGATGTGCCGGTGTGGCTGGTTACCGCGGACTATCCGGGGCTGGAGGGTGCCGGTGTGGCGTTGGAGCAGGCGCTGGTGCGCTGATCTGGTGGTTCGGGTGTGTGATGGCGGGATGTTGTTATAGCAACATCCTGCGTTCGTACTGGTTTCGTCAGCTCGGCTCTTCATCCGCCGGGTAGCGGCTGGCGTTCAGGCTTTCCTTCACCTTGCGCAGGTGCGGCTGGAAATCCACGCCGCGGCGCAGGGTCATGCCGGTGGCGAGCACGTCGAGCACGGTGAGCTGGATGATACGCGAGGTCATCGGCATGTAGATGTCGGTGTCCTCGGGCAGCGGAATGTTCAGGCTCAGCGTGCTGGCCTGCGCCAGCGGCGAGCCGGCGGCGGTCAGGCCGAGTACCGAGGCGCCGTTCTGCCGGGCGATGCGTGCCACCTCCACCAGTTCGCGGGTGCGTCCGGTGTAGGAAATGATCACGAACAGCTCGCCCGTGTGCGCCACCGAGGCCAGCATGCGCTGCATCAGTACGTCCGAATGCGCGGTCACCGCCAGGTTGAAGCGGAAGAACTTGTGCTGCGCATCCAGCGCCACCGAGGCCGAGGCGCCAAGGCCGAAGAAGTGGATCTGGCGGGCCTGGATCATCAGGTCCACGGCGCGGCTGACCAGCTGCGGATCGAGGCTCTGGCAGGCGCTGTCCAGCGAGGAGATGGCCGAGCCGAAGATCTTGCGTGTGTATTCCGCCGGGCCGTCGTCGGGCTCTACCGCCTGGCTGACATAGGCGGCGCCGCTGGCCAGGCTCTGCGCCAGCTGCATCTTCAGTTCCGGATAGCCGCTGACGCCGAACGAGCGGCAGAAGCGATTCACCGTCGGCTCGCTGACCTGTGCGGTCTGCGCCAACGTGGCGATGCTGAAGCGGGTGGCCTGCTGAGGGTTGCGCAGGATGACTTCGGCCACCTTGCGCTCGGCCTTGTTGAGGTCTTCGATGCGACGCTGGATCTGCTCGAGCAGGTTGTGTACGCGGTCCATGACGATCCTGATGCGGCGGGTCAGAGGTGCCCTATGCTACTGAGCGGGCTGCGGAGCGACCACCGGAATCTCCTTTTCTGACTAAATGTTGTTTTTATTACTACATCATCCTTGAATAAACGCAGCTTCGCGTGTATTCATAGGGCAGTGTTAGTAGAAGAACAAACATCATGACGCCATTATCTGTCGAACCCTGCACCCTGGCGCTGTTCGGCGCCCTCGGTGATCTGGCCCTGCGCAAGCTGTTTCCCGCGCTCTATCAGCTCGACCGTGCCGGCCTGCTGCCGGCGGACACCCGCATTCTCGGCCTCGCCCGCGACGGCGGCGAGCCGGCTTCGCATCTGGCGCTGATCGCCGAGCACCTGCGCCGCCATGTGGCCGAGCGCGAGCTCGAGGAAAGCGTTCTGCAGCGTTTCCTCGCCCGTCTGGACTACCTGAGCATGGAGTTCGGCCGCCGCGAGGATTACGCCGCGCTGGCGGACAAGGCCGGCCAGGCCGAACGTATCGTCGCCTTCTTCGCCACGCCGGCTTCCGTCTACGGCGCGATCTGCGCCGGGCTGGCCGAGGCGGGGCTGGCCGAACGCACCCGCGTGGTGCTGGAAAAGCCCATCGGCCACGACCTGGAGTCGTCCCGCGAAGTGAACGACGCGGTGGCGCGCTTCTTCCCGGAAGACCGCACCTATCGCATCGACCATTACCTGGGCAAGGACACGGTGCAGAACCTGATCGCCCTGCGTTTCGCCAACAGCCTGTTCGAAACCCAGTGGAACCAGAATCACATCTCCCACGTGGAGATCACCGTTGCCGAAACCGTCGGCATCGAAGGCCGCTGGGGCTACTTCGACCAGGCCGGCCAGCTGCGCGACATGATCCAGAACCACCTGTTGCAGCTGCTCTGCCTGATCGCCATGGACCCGCCCAGCGACCTCTCGGCCGACAGCATTCGCGACGAGAAGGTCAAGGTGCTCAAGGCGCTGGCGCCGATTGCACCGGAACAGCTCGGCCAGCAGCTGGTGCGCGGCCAGTACGTCGCCGGCAGCATCCTCGGCCGCCACGTGCCGGGCTATCTGGAGGAAGAAAACTCCAACACCCAGAGCGACACCGAAACCTTCGTCGCGCTGCGCGCGGAAATCTGTAACTGGCGCTGGGCCGGCGTGCCGTTCTACCTGCGTACCGGCAAGCGCATGCCACAGAAGCTGTCGCAGATCGTCATCCACTTCAAGGCGCCGCCGCATTACATCTTCGCCCCGGAACAGCGCCAGCTGATCGGCAACAAGCTGATCATCCGCCTGCAGCCGCAGGAGGGCATCTCGCTGCTGGTGATGACCAAGGACCAGGGCCTGGACAAGGGCATGCAGCTGCGCAGCGGCCCGCTGCAGCTGAACTTCTCGGAAACCTACAAGAGCCCGCGCATTCCCGACGCCTACGAGCGTCTGCTGCTGGAAGTGATGAAGGGCAACCAGAACCTCTTCGTGCGCAAGGACGAAATCGAATACGCCTGGAAGTGGTGCGACCAGCTGATCGACGGCTGGCAACGCGTCGGCGCGCCTCCCAAACCCTACGCAGCAGGCAGCTGGGGACCGGCTGCCTCGATTGCCCTGATCAGCCGTGACGGCAGGAGTTGGTATGACGATCTCTAACCTCGATCTCCCGGTGCAGACCCTCGGTTTCAGCCTCGGCAACGCCGACCAGCTGGCCGGCGAACTGGCGCTGACGGTGAGCAACGCCCTGCGCGGTGCGATCGCCGAGCGCGGTGCGGCGACGCTGGTGGTGTCCGGCGGCCGCAGCCCGATCGCCTTCTTCGAGCGCCTCGCACAGCAGGAGCTGGATTGGGCCAAGGTCACCATCAGCCTCGCCGACGAGCGCTGGGTGCCGGTCAGCCATCCCGACAGCAACGAAGGCCTGTTGCGCCGCCATCTGCTGCAGGGGCCGGCCGCTGCGGCGCGCCTGGTCGGCCTGTACCAGAGCGCGGCAAGCCTGGAGCAGGCCGCCGAACGCGCCGATGCCGTATTGGCCGAACTGCCGCCGATCGACGTGCTGGTGCTGGGCATGGGCGAGGACGGCCACACCGCCTCGCTGTTTCCCGACAGCCCGAACCTGGAAGCGGCGCTCGACCCGCGTGGTGCGCGGCGCTGCCTGCCGATGCAGGCGCCGAGCGTCCCGCGCCAGCGCCTGAGCATGTCCCTGGCGCTGCTGGCCAGCGCGCGGCTGACCCTGCTTGCCCTGCACGGCCCGGGCAAGCTGGCCACGCTCAACCAGGCCCTGGCCGGCGAATCCTATGAAGCGATGCCGATCCGCGCCTTCCTCGCCCGTCCCCTCGAAATCTACTGGTGCCCCTGAGGCCGCAAGGAATCTTTTATGACATCTACCCAAACCCGCGCGGTCAGCATGACCGACAAGATCGCCCTGATCGACCAGTGGTGCAGTGCCGCACGCATCCTGCCGGTGATCACCATCGAGCGCGAGGCGGACATCCTGCCGCTGGCCGACGCCCTGGCCGCCGGTGGCCTCAAGGTGCTGGAAATCACCCTGCGCTCGGCGCTGGGTCTGAGTGCCATCCGCCTGCTGCGTGAGCAGCGCCCCGAACTGATCGTCGGTGCCGGTACCGTGCTGGATGCCGCCATGCTGGCCCAGGCCGAGGCGGCCGGTGCGCAATTCATCGTCTCTCCGGGCAGCACTGGCGAGCTGCTGGATGCCGCGTTGCACAGCCCGTTGCCGCTGCTGCCGGGCGTGGCCAGCGCCTCGGAAATCATGCTCGGTTACGCCCTGGGTTACCGCCGCTTCAAGCTGTTCCCGGCCGAAGTCTGTGGCGGCGTCGCCGCACTCAAGGCGCTGGGCGGGCCGTTCGGCAATATCCGTTTCTGCCCGACCGGTGGCGTCAACGCGCGCAACGCCAGGGACTACCTGGCGCAGTCCAATGTGATGTGCGTCGGTGGCACCTGGATGGTCGACGCCAAGGCCGTGCGTGCCGGCGACTGGGCCGCCATCGAAAGCGCCACGCGCCAGGCCCTGCAGGCGCTGGACAGCGCAGCGCCTGCCGAACTGCCGCGCGACTTCGACGTGCGCGCCGAGCGTGCCGAACAGCGCGAGCTGTAATCCGTCCGACCCATCGCGGTGGGCGTGGGGCCTGCCGTGATCGCCCCGATTCGCTACCTGGAGGTTCCATGACTACTGCGCGCCCGCTTGCCGACCTGTTTCCCCGTCTCGATGAGATTCCCGCTGCCTATCAGCCGGATGCTCCGGTCGAGCAGCGCGACTATCTGGTCGATGGCGAGTTGATGCACTGGGACGGCCCGCTGGCGGAAGTTCGCAGCCCGGTGTTTCTGCGCGAGGCCGATGGCAGCGAGCGTCAGGTGGTGCTGGGCAGCACGCCGCTGCTGGATGCCGACGCCGCGCTGCGTGCGCTGGACGCCGCCGTTGCCGCCTATGACTACGGCCGCGGAGCCTGGCCGACCATGCGCGTGGCTGAGCGTATCGCCCATGTCGAAGCCTTCCTGGCGCGTATGCGCGAGCAGCGCGAGGCGGTGGTCAAATTGCTGATGTGGGAGATCGGCAAGAACCTCAAGGATTCGGAGAAGGAATTCGACCGCACCTGCGACTACATCGTCGACACCATCCATGCGCTGAAGGAACTGGACCGCAGCTCCAGCCGCTTCGAGCTGGAGCAGGGCACCCTCGGGCAGATCCGCCGCGTGCCCATGGGCGTGGCGCTGTGCATGGGGCCGTACAACTACCCGCTGAACGAAACCTTCACCACGCTGATCCCGGCGCTGATCATGGGCAACACCGTGGTGTTCAAACCGGCCAAGTTCGGCGTACTGCTGATCCGCCCGCTGCTCGAAGCCTTCCGCGACAGCTTCCCGGCGGGGGTCATCAACGTCATCTACGGCCGCGGTCGCGAGACGGTCAGCGCGCTGATGGCCAGCGGCAAGATCGACGTGTTCGCCTTTATCGGCACGCACAAGGGCGCGGCCGACCTGAAGAAACTGCACCCGCGTCCGCACCGCCTGCGCGCCGCGCTGGGGCTGGATGCGAAGAACCCGGGCATCGTCCTGCCGCAGGTCGATCTCGACAATGCCGTGGAGGAGGCGGTGACCGGCGCGCTGTCGTTCAACGGCCAGCGCTGCACCGCGCTGAAGATCCTCTTCGTGCATGAGGCGGTGCTCGATGGCTTCCTCGAACGCTTCGCTGCGCGGGTCAACGCGCTCAAGGCGGGCATGCCCTGGGAGCCGGGCGTGGCGCTGACGCCGCTGCCGGAGCCGGGCAAGACCGATTACCTGCATGCCGTACTCGAAGACGCCGTAGCCAAGGGCGCGCGGGTGATCAACGCCGGCGGTGGCCAATCGCACCAGAGCTTCTTCCAGCCAGCCGTGCTGAGCCCGGTGGATTCGACGATGCGCGTCTACCACGAAGAGCAGTTCGGCCCGCTGGTGCCGGTGGTGCCGTACCGCGACCTGCAGGAGGTGATCGACTACGTCACCGCGTCCGACTATGGCCAGCAGTTGTCGATCTTCGGCAGCGACCCGGCGCAGGTGGGCCGGCTGGTGGATGCCTTCGTCAACCAGGTCGGCCGCATCAACATCAACGCCCAGTGCCAGCGCGGACCGGACAGCTATCCGTTCAATGGTCGCAAGAATTCCGCCGAAGGCACGCTGTCGGTACATGACGCCCTGCGCGTGTTCTCCATCCGTACCCTGGTGGCGACGCGCTTCAACGAGGCCAACAAGGAGCTGGTCGACCGGATCATTCGTGACCGCCAGTCGAGCTTCCTGACCACCGACTACATCTTCTGACGGAGCGCCACGATGGCCGCACCCGTGCTCGCCCAGCCGCTGTTGCTGGGCATGATGCGCCTGCTGGAATACCCCGAGCTGGGTGAGCCCCAGGCGTTGCTGGGCTTTATCGAGCGCTGTGTCGAGCGCGGGCTGAACGGCTTCGACCATGCCGACATCTATGCCGGCGGGCAATGCGAGGCGCACTTCGGTGCGGCCCTGCGCCAGGCACCCGGGTTGCGCCAGCGCCTGCAGATCATCGGCAAGGCCGACATCGTGCCGGCGGGGCAGGACCGTTCGCGCTGGCGGGTCAAGCACTACGACTCCAGTTCTCGCTACCTGCGCCGAGCGGTGGACGACAGCCTGGCGCGGCTGGGAGTGGAACGACTCGATGGCTTCCTGCTGCATCGCCCGGACCCGCTGCTGCAGGTCGACGAGGTGGCCGAGACGCTGAACGGACTGGTCGCCAGCGGCAAGGTCGGCTGGGTGGGGCTGTCCAACGCCGGCATCCTGCATTGCCAGGCACTGGCGCAGTGCGTGCCGCTGCGCTGCAACCAGATCGAGCTGTCACTGCAGGCCCAGCACTGGGTGTGGGATGGCAGCCTGCATGCGTTGCAGACAGCCGGCCTGCAGGCGCTGGCCTGGTCGCCCATGGGCGGTGGACGCTTCGGTGAGCGCTTGTGCAGCGCACTCAGTGAGGTCGCCGCCGATGTGGGCGCCACGGCCGATCAGGTGGCGCTGGCCTGGCTGCGCCAGCTGCCCGGCCGGCCGTTGCCGATCCTCGGCAGCCTGCGCTGGGAACGGATCGAGGAGGCGCTGCTGGGCGCCGAACTGGAGCTGGACCGTCCCGCCTGGTTCTACCTGAGCGAAGCGGCCCGCGGGCATGAGGTGGCCTGAGGCAGGGCATCTGTCTGTTATCCAAGGTGGAAAATGCTTCGCAGTTTTCCACCCTACGGGGGCTCGTAAGGTGGATGGCTTCATCCATCCACCGCGTGGCCTTCCTGATGGGAACACGGCCCTTTTAAGGTGGAAAATGCTTTGCAGTTTTCCACCCTACGCGGGACTCGTAGGGTGGATGACGCTTCACCCATCCACCGCTGGCATCTGCGATGGTTCGGCATATCCCCGCTTAGGAACGCCATTGATCAACGGACGCTGCGAGTGGTCCAAAACGGTGCGCGGCTGTGCTAGGGTCGCATCCGCCGCGGGACGACCCGTCGGCGTGTCGAATCATGCGGGGACGGCCCTGCCGTTGCTGGAGTCATCGTCATGCATTCGGCCTGGATCATGCTGATCATCGCCGGCCTGCTCGAAGTGGGCTGGGCCATTGGCCTCAAGGCTTCCGAAGGTTTCACCCGCCCGCTGCCGAGCGTGCTCACCCTGGTGGCCATGGCCGCCAGCTTCTTCCTCCTCGCCCGCGCCATGCAGGTTCTGCCGGTGGGTACCGCCTATGCGATATGGGTCGGTATCGGTGCGCTGGGCACCGTGGCGCTGGGCATCGTCATCTTTGGCGAAAGCGCCTCGCCGGCGCGGTTGCTGAGCGTGGTACTGCTGCTGGCCGGGCTGGTGGGGTTGAAGCTGACCGCCTGAGGTGGTGCGCTTTGGTGCGCTGTGCCCAGGTGCCGGTTCGGCCACTCGGCCCCGCATCCGCTGGGCTGAAGCACCACCCGACGTTTACAGCAGGGATCGTGGGGTGGATGACGCTCCACCTATCCGCCGCAGTGTCCAGGCGTGCAAGTCGCCTCGTTCGCGCGTCGGCGACTTGCGTCTTTCTGCATCGGGTGGGCTGAAGCCCAGCCGATGCGCTTGGCTCCTCTCGTCAGCACTGTGACTGCGGTTATCGCTGCTCGGCCAGATTGGGGCTCAGCGGATAATGCCGGCGGCGCCAGGATTGCATCTGCGAGCTTTTGGCCAAGCGCTCGGCGATGTAGTCGAGGGTATCCGCGATGGGCTTGCGGCCGCTCAGCATGGGTTCCATGCGGGGCGTGATCAGTGCCCAGAGACGCTTCATTTCCGGAATGTCCGGCATGATTTCGCCCGCCTGTGCCGAAGCATAGGTGTGGGCGATCAGCGGATCGTGCCGCAGGCGTTCCATCAAGGCCAGGTTGGCCACTGCGCCGAGGGGTTTCTCTGCATTGATCCGCGCCAGGCCGTCGGCGTTGGTCAGGTAGTCCTCGATGAAGCGATGGGCTGCGGCCTTGTTCGGGCTGTTGCTGTTGATCGCGGCGGCGAGCACGCCAACGAAAGGCTTGCCCTGGCGCGCCGGGTCGGCGGTGGGAATGTCGCCGACCGCGAAGCGGATACCGGCCTGGCGGACCTCGTTCCAGGCCCAGGGCCCATTGATGATCATGGCCGTGCGCCCGTCCTTGAAGCCTTCCATCATGCTCTGATAGGTCGCGGCGGGATCGAGTAGCCCGTCGTCGAGCAGGCGCTTGATCGACTCCATGCCTTCGATGGCGCCCGGCGTATTGAGGCCGATGTCTGTGAGGTCATAGATGCCGTTGTTCTTCCTCAGGCTATAGCCGCCGCTGCCGGCAATGATCGGCCAGGAGAAATAGAGGTTGCGGTAGTCCCATTCGATGGCGCGCTTGCCCTCGGCGCGCAGGCGGCGATCCAGCGTCGCCACTTCCGCCAGGCTGCGTGGCGGCACGGGTACCAGGTCCAGGTTATAGATCAGGCTGACCGCCTCGGTGGCCAGCGGATAACCGTAGTAGCGCGCGCCGATGGTCACCGCCTCCCAGGCGAACGCCGGCGCACGCGCCAGGGCTTGCGCGCTGGGTTCCACCGGTTCGAGCAGCCCGTTGTTGATCCAGGAGCCGAAGCGATCATGGGCGAAGATGACGATGTCCGGGCCCCGGCTGGTCGTGGCGAGGCGGTCGAACTGGACCGCCAGGTCGTCAGGGGTGTCGACGGTTACCGGCATGCCGGTGGCCCTGGTGAAATCCTTGCCGATTTCGCCCAGGGCCTTGTAGCCCTTGTCCTGGTTGATCCAGATCGTCAGGGCATCACGCTCGAGCGCCAGTACCGGCGTGCTGAGCAGAAGCAGAAGGCTCAAGGCAGATCTTGTTATTTTCATGGCTGCATCCTGCGTATGAAATCGGGGCGTTCACGGCGCCCCGTACGGGTCATTTGATCTGGATACGCTCCAGCAAATGGCGTTTGGCCGTGGTATCGCCTACCCGCGCCGCCTCGTCGGCCAGGCGCAGCGCGCGTTCCAGGTCCTTCTCGGCCAGCGCGGCATCGATCGCCTGGCGGTAGTAGGCCGAGGTTTCCGGCAGCACCGCGGGGGCCGGCGCGACGGGCAGTTCGTTGCCCATCTCCTGGCCGATGCTGTAGCCCGGCACGTAGCCCTTGGCGGTCGAGCCGGCGGCGCTGTCGGGGATCATCACCAGCTTGATCACACCCACCGGGGAGTGCTGCGCCACCGGATCGGGAATGCTCGGCGGCTCGTTGCCCAGCGCCTTGGCGTAGGCCTTGGCCGGGTGCTGCAGAACGGTCTGCCCGACCATCTGCGTTTCGCTGGTGTAGAGGATCAGATAGCGCTCGTTGCCCGGGTGCTCCGGCTGCGAGCGGTCGATGCGCAGGCGCGCGTCCAGGCTGTCACCCTTGAGCCCGGTCGGCGGAACGTAGACGAAATCGTCGGCATCCAGCAGGCGGGTCGGGCGCATGCGGCTGTCCAGCAGCATGGCATTGGGTGCCAGCACGCTGCTGCCGGCCTGGCTGTACAGGCGCAGCTCGAACGACGGGCCGCCGGCCGGCAGCTTGAAGGCGCGCAAGAAGCTCTTGCCGGTTTCGAATACATAGGCCGGGGCCTGGCTGTCGATCACGACATTGCCGCTGAAGCCCGGCTCCAGCGGCTGGTACGGCAGCTGGTCGAGACCGCTGCAGCAGGACGGTGCGGCGGCCAGCGCGGCACGGGCCTGTTTGACCGAGCCTTGCAGCGGCGCCGGGCTGGCGGCAAGGGCGTCGACCCGACGCAGCGGTTCGCTACTGCAGCCGGCCAGCGCCAGGGCGATCAGCCCGGCGGCGAGAAGGGATAGAGGATGCATGGCGGTTCTCCGGATAAAAAATGCCCCGACCTGCCAGAGTCGGGGCAAAAGGCACCGTCTGGACGGTGGGAGCGGAAAGGCTGCCGTTGCGTGCAACGGCGTTCAGCCGGCGCGGTTTACCACCAGGCCTCGGCCTGGATACCGAAGGTGATGCCGTCGTCGTCACCGGCGTCGATGGATTCGCTGGCGGCCTGGTAGCGTCCGCCGTCCCATTTGGCGTAGGTGGCGAACACGCGGATCTGCGGGCGCGCCCAGAAGCTGTTGCCGGCCGACCACTGCTGGGCCAGGGTGAGCTTCTTCAGGTCGCGGGTGCGTTCGCCGTCGGCCTGTGGATCGACGCGGTCGTAGCCGAACTCCAGCGCGGTGCTCATCACGTCGCTCCACTTGTACACCGGGCGCACACCGAAGCTGGCCCAGGTCTGCCCGGAGTCGTTGTCGAAGTCGCGGTCCTCGTAGATCTGTACGTACATCATCTCGATGTTGTCGGTCAGGCCGACCACGCCCTGGTTGACCAGGCGGAACATCTTGCCGTCGCTGTTGCCGGTGCTGTTGCGCCCGCTGCTACCGATGATGCCGTCGGTGCCGTACTGCAGGGCGAGCTTGTTGTAGCCGCCGAACCAGTTGCTCTGGGTGTGCTCGAGGGTGACCAGATGACCCTTCTGGTCCTGGTAGCCGGGGTCGCGTTCCTGCTCGTCGGTGAGGTTGGCCTTGCCGTAGTCGTAGCCGATTTCCAGCTTGCCGCCCGGGTTGACGTCGATCTCAGCGAGGCGGAAGTCGAGGGTGTCGTTGGCCAGGTTGGTGCCGGTGCCCGAGCCCTGGTAGACCCAGTCGCCGTCAGTGTTGCGGATCCACGCCACGCTGGCCTTGGCGAAGCCCAGGTCGATGTCCTCGATACCGGCGCCGGGGCCGGAGACGTCCCAGTAGTAGTAGTCGTTGATGTGCACGTCGTGGCGCTTGTAGTAGCGCTTGCCGGCCCAGATCGCCGCGCCCGGCAGGCTCGGGATGAGGTTCTTGCCGACCACGTTGAACTGGCGAATGGAGGTGGTGCCGGCCTCGTCGAAGGGGTTGTTCTCGCCGCCGTCGGTATCGGTGCCGCCGGCTTCCCAGTCGTTACCCTGGTCGGAGCGGTAGGCGATCATGCTGTCGACGTAGAAGCTACGGTTGCCTTCGCTCCACACCTCCTGGCCGAGGCCGATCTCGGCGTAGGTTTCGCATTCGTTGCCCAGACGATATTTCGCCGGTGCGCCAGCAGCCTGGAAGCAGGCCTGGTCGCCGCCGCCGGCTGTGGCGCCGACGCCCGAACGCAGATAGCCGTGGAAATCGACCGCCAGGGCCGGGCCGCCGACCAGCAGGGCGGCGAGCAGGCAGGCGGGTTTGAGGACGAACAGGGGGTGCGCGGTGTGCTTCATGACGAGGTCCTTGTTTTTCTTGTTAATGCCGAACGATCACGCCGGCGCTGCCTGCTGCGGCAACGCCGATCGGTGGCGCAAAGCGTCGGGGATGGGGCCCGGAGCGCCATCCTCCCGGCCAGAGATTTCGCTGGCGCAGCTCGAGGGCGTAATCGGTATGAGTGCGGCGTAATCCCAGGGGCGGGGTCGCTACGGGTGGGGCGCAGATGATTGCCACGGGCCTTCCGCCTGGCCACTACGCCGCCTCGAACGCGCGCAGGGAGGTTGGTCGCGAGCGGGCCCAGGGGCAGCCTGCCCAGGTCGGTCGAAGGTGCGGCCGGCGTTCATCCTCATTCGGCAGTCCGTTGCCGGATACCCGCGAACAAGCACAAGAACCGGAGTATTGCGATGAGCCAGACCCTACGTGCCGCCGTATTGGCGGCGATCCTGCTGCCGTTCCCCGCCCTCGCTGACCAGGCCGGCAAGAGCCCGGCCGGCGTGCGCTACCACGGCGGCGACGAAATCATCCTCCAGGGCTTCCACTGGAACGTCGTCCGCGAAGCGCCCAACGACTGGTACAACATCCTTCGCCAGCAGGCCTCGACGATCGCCGCCGACGGCTTCTCGGCAATCTGGATGCCGGTGCCCTGGCGTGACTTCTCCAGCTGGACCGACGGCGGCAAGTCCGGCGGCGGCGAAGGCTACTTCTGGCACGACTTCAACAAGAACGGCCGCTACGGCAGCGACGCCCAGCTGCGCCAGGCCGCCGGCGCACTCGGTGGCGCCGGGGTGAAGGTGCTCTACGATGTGGTGCCCAATCACATGAACCGCGGCTACCCGGACAAGGAGATCAACCTGCCGGCCGGCCAGGGCTTCTGGCGCAACGACTGCGCCGACCCGGGCAACTACCCCAACGACTGCGACGACGGTGACCGCTTCATCGGCGGCGAGTCGGACCTGAACACCGGCCATCCGCAGATTTACGGCATGTTTCGCGACGAGCTTGCCAACCTGCGCAGCGGCTACGGCGCCGGCGGCTTCCGCTTCGACTTCGTTCGCGGCTATGCGCCCGAGCGGGTCGACAGCTGGATGAGCGACAGCGCCGACAGCAGCTTCTGCGTTGGCGAGCTGTGGAAAGGCCCTTCTGAATATCCGAGCTGGGACTGGCGCAACACGGCGAGCTGGCAGCAGATCATCAAGGACTGGTCCGACCGGGCCAAGTGCCCGGTGTTCGACTTCGCTCTCAAGGAGCGCATGCAGAACGGCTCGGTCGCCGACTGGAAGCATGGCCTCAATGGCAACCCCGACCCGCGCTGGCGCGAGGTGGCGGTGACCTTCGTCGACAACCACGACACCGGCTATTCGCCCGGGCAGAACGGCGGCCAGCACCACTGGGCGCTGCAGGACGGGCTGATCCGCCAGGCCTACGCCTACATCCTCACCAGCCCGGGCACGCCGGTGGTGTACTGGTCGCACATGTACGACTGGGGCTACGGCGACTTCATCCGCCAGCTGATCCAGGTGCGGCGCACCGCCGGCGTGCGCGCCGATTCGGCGATCAGCTTCCATAGCGGCTACAGCGGTCTGGTCGCTACCGTCAGCGGCAGCCAGCAGACCCTGGTGGTGGCGCTCAACTCCGATCTGGCCAACCCCGGCCAGGTTGCCAGCGGCAGCTTCAGCGAAGCAGTCAATACCAGTAATGGCCAGGTGCGGGTCTGGCGCACCGGCGCCGGCAGTGGTGGCGGTGACAATGGCGGCGGTGAGCCCGGTGCCCTGGTCAGCGTGAACTTCCGCTGCGACAACGGTGTGACGCAACCCGGCGACAGCGTCTACGCGGTGGGCAACGTCAGCCAGCTCGGCAACTGGAGCCCGGCCTCTGCGGTGCGGCTGACCGATACCAGCGGCTACCCGACCTGGAAGGGCCGCATCTCGCTGCCGGCCGGCCAGAACGTGGAATGGAAGTGCCTGATCCGCAACGAGGCCAATGCAACGCAGGTGCGGCAATGGCAGGGCGGGGCCAACAACAGCGTGAAGCCCACCGAGGGTGCCACCACGGCGGGGCGGTTCTAGCCGCAAGCGGTAGCGACGGCCCGCCTCGCCGATGTGAGGCGGGCTTTTTGTTGACCGGTCTCGGTCCAGATCTATGTGCGCAGCCGCGCCGCTCCAGGCTCGGTGGGCATCAACCCACCAACGCAGCACTGCGGTCAGTCAACGTCGGTCGGGTCCGCGGCGCGTCACTCACGGCTATCCGGCATTCTGCGTATCGCCCAGCTGCCAGCGAATCGCCTGGGCTTCGGCCTGGCGCAACTCATCGAGCAAGGCATCGCGGCCAGGGTTGCGCGCGTTGGCCAGTGCGCCGCTGGCGAGCAGGTCGGCATGCAGGGTAGTGGCTTTATCCCGGAGCCAGGCCAGGCGCTGCAGGGTCAGAGGCGTGCAGCTCTGCCCGCTGAGGTCGTCCTTCACGTCCAGCCAGTGCGAGCGCCAGGCCTCCTGCAGGTACAGCCCGCCCGGATCACCGGCCAGTGCGTTGCGCCAGCCACGCATCAGGTCGCTCAGCCAGCCCGATACCGTCTCGCTTGCGCCGCGGGCGGTCAGCTCTCGATGCAGGCGCTGGTAGGCATCCAGCGCGATGCGTTTCTCCAGCTCGAAATCGGCCAGGGCCCAGGCCTCGCTTTGCTGTTCCAGCCGCAACAGGCAGGCAAACAGCTGGCGCGTCTCGAAGCGTTCGGCCGGATGAAACCCCGGCGAGGCGAGGCCGTCGCTGTTGTACTGACGCAGCGGGTCGAAGGGGTAGAGGTAGCCGAAATCGAACAGGCGGATGCGGCCATCGTCCAGGGTGTTGCCTGGCGCCAGATCCCATTCGAACAGGCCGGCCAGTACCAGCGCGATCAGCAGGTCGAACAGCTCGACCAGCTGTCGCTCGTCCCAGCGCTCGATGCGCCGGCCTTCGACCCAGGGCGACAGCACGATGCCCTGCTGCAGCGAGGCGTACTGCGTCGGCACGATGCCGGCCAGGCGTTCGGCCTGCTCCGGTGTGCGCATCAGCCGGGCCAGGTCGCGGCGGCGCTGCAGCTCGTTGAGGAAACTCGCCTGGCCGTCCGGGTTCTGCACACGACAGGGCCGCCGGGCGACCTTCAGCGCCCAGTCGCGCCCGGCCAGCTGCACGCGGTAGACCCGAGCGGTCAGCCCGTCGTCGAGGCAGGCGCGTACCCAGGGCTCGTCGCCACGCACCGCCGCCAGTTGTTCCGGTGGCAGCGGGCAATCCTCCGCGCGGCCCAGGCGAAACTCGGTGCCGCTGGCGATAAAGGCCAGCTGGGCCTGGCGCCGTGCCGCTGCGGTCAGGGATGCGGTACTCATCGGGCCTGCACCACGATGACCTTGTCCTCGCCCAGCTCGCGGGCGAAGGCATAGGGCTGGCCGGAAGAAAGCAGTTTGTGTTCACCCGCGCCGATGGCTGGATGGCGCGTACGGAACTGACCAATCCGCTGCCAGTGCTCGATCAATCCGGCGATCTCGGGTCGCTGGTGCTCGGCCCAGTTCATCGGACTGCGCGTGCCCTGGTACGGGTCCGAACCGCCGGGGCCGAAGTTGCGGGCGCTTTCGTCGCCGTAGTAGATCTGCACCGCGCCGGGCGCCAGTAGCAGGGCGGCGGCGAGACCGCGCTGGTTCGCCAGGTCGCCCTTGGCCAGCTGATTGAACAGCGCCGTGTCATGGGACGAGGCGTAGCTCAGCAGGTTGTGACCGGGCGTCTCGGCCAGGCGCCTGGCGTAGTCGGCGTAACTGGGCTCGGCGGCGGCCAGGCAGTCGCTGGCGGCCAGTGCCTGATCCTGGAAGGCGAAGTTGATCAGCGCATCGAAACCCTGGTCGAGATAGTCGCTGGCCTCTGGGCCGTGGCCGAACACTTCGCCGACCATCCAGAACGGCTCGCCGGCCATGGGGTCGTCCGGGTTGGCGCGGGCCCAGTCGGCGCGGGCGCGCTCGGCCGCCACGCGCAGTTCGGCCCAGGTCGACGGCTCGACGTGCTTGACGGTGTCGGCACGAAAGCCGTCGACGCCGAACTCGCGGACCCAGCCGGTCAGCCATTCGATCAGGTAGTCGCGCACCCGGTAGCCTTCGCGTGGCTCTGCACGGGTTTGCGCCTTGTGCGCGAGAAACTCCGGCAGCGCGACGACCGCCTCGGACTCGGTGCGGAAATCCGGCAGAAAGGCCAGCGAGCCCTTGAGTGGATCGACGGTGCTGCTGGGCGGCGTGTCGTAGTCGGCGATGCCGGCACGGACCCAGTCACGGCCCCACCAGGCGGCCCAGCTCGGGTGCTCGTAATCCACCAGGTTGTGGTAGGCGTGCAGGTTCTCGTGGGCTTCCGGCTGCCAGGCGCTCCACTGCTCGGGCAGATACTCGGCCATGCCGTCGCGCAGGGCGCCGAAGCCGAGCTGCTGCATGTCCTGCAGGGTGGAATAGCCCGGATGGTTGAGCACCACGTCGAACAGCACGCGGATGCCGCGGGCATGGGCCTCGCTGATGAGGGCACGCAGGTCGTTCTCGCTGCCCATGTTGGCGTCGAGCTGGGTGAAGTCCAGCGCGTAGTAGCCGTGGTAACCGTAGTGGCGGAAGTCGCCGCGATCGCCGCCGCCGACCCAGCCGTGGATCTGCTCGTACGGCGCGCTGATCCATAGCGCATCGACGCCCAGGCTGGCGATATGGTCGAGGCGCTTGGTCAGCCCCTTGAGGTCGCCACCGTGGAAGGTGCCGATCTCCTCGGCGCCATCCGGCTCGCGGCCATAGCTGCGGTCGTTGCCTGGATCACCGTTGGCGAAGCGGTCGGTGAGCACGAAGTAGACGATCGCGTTGCGCCAGTCGCGTGCGATCGGCTGCTCGGGCGATTCGGCGCGTTCGAGCAGCAGCAGACCGTCACTGCCGGCGGCGGGTTGCAGCCTGACCCGGCCGTCGCGGACCACCGCGGTGGCGCCGGACAAGGCGTCACGCAGGGTCTCGCCTTCGCCGAAGACCTCGCTGACCGCCAGCTCCACCTCGCCGCCATCCCAGGGCTTGCAGGTCGCGGCGGCTGCCACCGGAGCGGCGGGTTTGATCGGCAGCAGACGCAGGGCTGGCGCGGCGCCGGTCTCGACGATCAGCCGATAGCGACCGGCCTCGGGCACTTCGTAGCGGTAGGCGCTGTCTCTGCCAAGCGGCTGGCGTCGAAAGGGCGCGAGCGGCACGGCCTCGTCGCCGGCCTGAGGCATGCGCAACTGCAACTGGCCGGGCGCGAGACTGAGCTCGATGTCGTAACGGTCGCTGGCCAGCGCATTCCAGCTCAGCGCCAGCGGCTGGTCGTCCAGTCGGGCGGCCAGTTCGGGGTCAGCCAGGGCGGAGAGCGGCAGGGCGAAGCAGAGCAGCGGCAGCAGGGCAGGCAGGCGGTTGGCACGCATCGAGAAGCTCCATTGTGCTTTTTCGCCACATTTGACCGCGCGTTGCCGGCCAGGTATAGGCGTAAGCCTGAATCACCTGGCGTATTTCGCGCAGCTGAGCCGAACGATCTACGCCCCGCTTCTACGCCCTCGGTGCCCCCGAAGGGGAGGATGCAGATGGCGCGTCAGGTGCCGAGGATGGAACGACTGCCAGAGCCAAAGGCCGGCAGCGGGTGGAACAAAAAACAAGAAGCCACGAGGAACGCGAAGCATGAACACTAAATTCTGGTGTCTCGCCACCATTGGCCTGGCGGCCACCTTCAGCTTGCCGCTGCCGGCCCTGGCAGCGATCGAGGAAGGCAAGCTGGTCGTCTGGATCAACGGCGACAAGGGTTACAAGGGCCTGGCCGAGGTCGGTAAGCGGTTCACTGCCGAGACCGGCATTCCGGTCGAGGTGGCCCACCCGGACAGCGCCACCGACAAGTTCCAGCAGGCGGCGGCCACCGGCAACGGCCCGGACATCTTCATCTGGGCTCACGACCGTATCGGCGAGTGGGCCAAGAGCGGCCTGCTCACCCCGGTCACCCCCAGCGCCGAGACCAAGTCCGGTATCGCCGACTTCTCCTGGCAGGCGGTGACCTACGACAACAAACTGTGGGGCTACCCGATCTCGGTGGAAACCATCGGCCTGATCTACAACAAGGCCCTGGTCGATACTCCGCCCAAGAGCTTCGACGACGTCCTGGCGCTGAACGAGAAGCTCGCCGCCCAGGGCAAGCGCGCCATCCTCTGGGACTACAACAACACCTACTTCACCTGGCCGCTGCTGTCGGCCAAGGGCGGCTATGTGTTCGAGCAGACCGACGGCGGCTACAACGTCAAATCCACCGGGGTCAACAACGCCGGCGCCAAGGCCGGAGCCAAGGTGCTGCGCGAGCTGATCGACAAGGGCGTGATGCCCAAGGGTGCCGATTACAGCGTGGCTGAGGCAGCCTTCAACAAGGGTGACTCGGCGATGATGATCAGCGGCCCATGGGCCTGGTCGAACATCGAGAAGAGCGGCATCGATTTCGGGGTCGCGCCGATCCCCGCCATCGATGGCGAGGCGGGCAAGCCTTTCGTCGGCGTCGCCGCCGCGTTGCTCAACGCCGCCAGCCCGAACAAGGACCTGGCCGTGGAATTTCTCGAGAACTACCTGCTCGAGGTCGACGGCCTGAAGACTGTGAACGCCGACGTGCCGCTGGGTGCGGTGGCCAACACCGCCTACATGGAAGAGCTGTCCAGCAATCCGCACATCAAGGCGACCTTCGAGAACGCGCAGATGGGCGAGCCGATGCCCAACGTGCCGGAGATGGGCGCGTTCTGGTCATCCATGGCCGCCGCGCTGACCAACATCACCTCCGGGCGACAGGACGTCGACGCCGCCCTGGACGATGCCGCCAAGCGCATCACCCGTTGAACCCGTCGCCGGCCGCCGCCTCGGGCGCGCCGGCGGACTATGCTCCGTTCTCAAAGGTTCCGCTCCCGTGAATGCCCGTGCCGAGTTGCCCAGCCCAGCCATGACCCGTACGACCTCCCGGGGCCTGCCCCGCTCCCTGACCAACGGCCTGCGCTGGCTGGCGTGGCTGACCTTCAACGCCTTCGCGCTGTACCTGGTGGTCGCGCTCTACGTGCAGGGGCAGATGGCCTTCGCCCTGCTCGGGCTGGTGGTGACCGGGATCGCCAGCTACCTGTTCATCAACCGGCGGATGTACGCGCAGCGCTACATCTTCCCGTCGGTGGCCGGGATGCTGGTGTTCGTCATTTTCCCGCTGCTATATACGGTGGGCATCGGCTTCACCAATTACAGCGGCAGCAACCTGCTCAGCCAGGCCCAGGTGGAGCGCTACCACCTGAGCCAGACCTACCTGGCCGGCGAGCGCTTCCGTTTCACCCTGCATCCAAGTCCTGATGGCGAGCGTCTGCGCATCGACAAGGGCGAACTGGGTGTGTTCGTCAGCCCGCCGCTGACCGGCGAGCCGGACCCACAGGCGCCGCTGACGCTGCAGCCGGCCGAGGGCGTCGAAGGGCTGGGCGAGGCGCTGCCGGTGCGCGACGTGATCCAGCGGCGCAAGGCGCTGGAGCAATGGGTACTACAGGCACCGGACGGCAGCCTGCTGCGCTTGTACGGCCTGCGCGAGGTCGCCGCGGTGGAACCGGTCTACCGGCAGGACGGCCCCGGTGTGCTGGTCGACACCCGCAGCGGTGCACGCCTGACCGCCGACATGGAGCGCGGCTTCTATGTGGACGAGACGGGCAAGGCGGTGCCGCCGGGCTTCACCGTGTTCGCCGGCTTCGCCAACTTCACCCGGGTGCTGAGCGAGCCGAGCATCCGTGAACCCTTCGTGCAGATCTTCGCCTGGACCTTCGCCTTCGCCGGGCTCACCGTGGTCTTCACCCTCGCCGTGGGGCTGGTGCTGGCCAGCCTGCTGCAATGGGAACTGGTGCGCGGCAAGGCCTTTTACCGGCTGATGCTGATCCTGCCGTATGCGGTCCCTGGGTTCATTTCCATCCTGGTGTTCCGCGGGCTGTTCAACCAGAACTTCGGCGAGATCAACCTGCTGCTCGAGGGGTTGTTCGGCATCCGTCCGGACTGGTTCAGCGACCCGACCCTGGCACGCACGATGATCCTCATCGTCAACACCTGGCTCGGCTACCCCTACATGCTGCTGCTGTGCATGGGCCTGCTGCAGGCCATCCCGCGGGATCAGTACGAGGCCTCGGCGATCGATGGCGCCAGTCCGCTGGACAACCTGCTGCGCATTACCCTGCCGCAGCTGATCAAGCCGCTGATGCCGCTGTTGATCGCCTGCTTCGCCTTCAACTTCAACAACTTCGTGCTGATCACCCTGCTGACCCGTGGCGGCCCGGACATCATCGGCGCGACCACACCGGCGGGCACCACGGACCTGCTGGTCAGCTACACCTACCGCATCGCCTTCCAGGATTCCGGGCAGGACTTCGCCTTGGCCGCGGCCATCGCCACGATGATCTTCATCCTCGTCGGTGCCATGGCGCTGCTGAATCTCAAACTCTCGAAAGTGAAGGTATAAGGAGACGGTTATGGCCATGGTGCAACCGAAATCCGCGCGTTACCGGCTCTGGGCGACCCACGCGGCGCTGCTGGCCTTCGTCGCGGCAATCCTCTTCCCGCTGCTGATGGTGGTGTCGATCTCCTTTCGCGAGGGCAACTTCGCCACCGGCAGCCTGTTTCCTGAGAACCCGACGCTGGAGCACTGGTCGCTGGCCCTCGGCATTCCTTACACCCACGAGGACGGCAGCGTGACGAACCCGCCGTTCCCGGTGCTGCTGTGGCTGTGGAACTCGGTGAAGATCGCCCTGGTCAGTTCGGCGCTGATCCTGCTCCTCTCGACCACCAGCGCCTATGCCTTCGCGCGCATGCGATTCGGCGGCAAGGCGCCGATTCTCAAAGGCATGCTGATCTTCCAGATGTTCCCGCCGGTGCTCTCGCTGGTGGCGATCTACGCCCTGTTCGACCAGCTCGGCCAGCACGTCAGCTGGCTCGGGGTGAACAGCCACGGCGCGGTGATCGTCGCCTCGCTGGGTGGCATGGCGCTGCACATCTGGACCATCAAGGGCTACTTCGAGAGCATCGACGCCTCGCTGGAGGAGGCTGCCATCGTCGATGGGGCGACCACCTGGCAGGCGTTCTTCCATATCCTGCTGCCGATGAGCGTGCCGATCCTGGCGGTGGTGTTCATCCTCGCCTTCATCACCAGCGTCACCGAATACCCCATCGCCTCGGTGCTGCTGATGGACGTGGACAAGCTCACCCTCTCGGTCGGCGCGCAGCAGTACCTCTACCCGCAGAACTACCTGTGGGGCGACTTCGCCGCCGCGGCGGTACTCTCCGGCCTGCCCATCACCGCCGTGTTCCTCTACTGCCAGAAGTGGATCGTCGGTGGCCTGACCGCAGGCGGGGTGAAGGGCTGACCAGCTGAGTTGAACGAGGCGCGGAACCGGGGAGCGGGAGCGGTGCGAACCGGTGCGCCAGACCACGACAAGAACAAGAACAGGGAACCGTCCATGAATGCCGCGATGCCACCACTGCTGCCATTGATCCCCACCAAGCTGGCGATTCCCATGTTGCCGCCGGGTCTGCTCGAACGGCCGCGCCTGGACGAGTGGCAGCACCGCCTGCCGCAGGTGCGCCTGGCGGTGCTGCATGCCGCCAGCGGTTTCGGCAAAACCACCTTGGCGGCGCAGTGGGCGCGGGCCTTCGATGGGCGTATCGCCTGGTTCCAGCTGCATGCCAGCGACAACCTGGGGCTGCAGTTCGGTCGCTACCTGACCCAGGCGCTGGACCGCCAGCTGGACGCCGGCTGTCCTCTGTCCGTGGCGTTGGCCGAGCAGGGTCGGGTATCGCTGGACGCGTTGTTCACCCAGCTGCTGGCCGAGCTGCCGGACGAGCATGAGGCCATCCTGATCGTGCTCGACGAGTTCGAGGTGCTGAATGACGCCGAGCTCATCGCCGGCCTGCGCTTCTTCCTGCGCCACATGCCGAGCTGGATGACCCTGCTGGTGTGCAGCCGACGCCTGCCCGAACTGGGTGTCGCCGAGCTGCGGGTCAAGCACCAGCTGTTGCTGCTCGATGCCCGCCAGCTGGCCTTCGAGGACGACGAAGTGCAGGCCCTGCTGGAGCTGGGTGTGCCGGTAAACATCAACCGCGAGCAGGTCGAGCGCCTCAATCGCCGCATCGGTGGCTGGCCCTGCGCACTGCAGCTGGCGCTGCAGGAAGTGCAGACCAGCCGCGGCATGGACCTGTTCCTGGAGAACCTGCAGCTCGGCCACCCGGACATCCGCGATTACATGCGCGAACAGGTGATCGAGGGGTTGCCCGAGGACCTGCGCGGTTTTCTCGAGGCGACCTGCCTGCTCGACCGCTTCGACGCCGCCCTGGCCGATCGCCTGACCGAAGCCTGTCACGGCCGCGAGATGCTCGAACGGCTCGAGCGTGGCGGCCTGTTCATCCAGCCGCTGGACAGCCTGCGCCGCTGGTACAGCTATCACCCGCTGTTCGCCGTCTTCCTGCAGGGCGAGCTGCGCACCCACCAGCCGCAGCGGGTCAACCAGCTGCACCTGCGTGCGGCCTCCGCGCTGTTGGCCGAGAACATGCCCGAGGAAGCCGCGCGCCATGCCGTGCAGGCCGGCGACCCGCAGCAGGTCGACGAGATCCTGCAGCGCCACGGCCGGGCGTTCTATCGCCAGGGTCGTCTCGGGTTGCTGCAACAGTGCCTGGAAACCCTGCCGGAGCCGGTGATCGCCGGCTCGCCGCTGCTCACCCTGCTGCAGGCCTGGGTGTCGCAGAACTCCTATCAGTTCGATCATGTCGAGCGCTGGTTCAAGGCCGGCGAGCTGGCGCTGCAGCGCAGCTGCTCGGAGCAGGACTGGGCGCGTATCGTCTGCGAGTTCAATGCCGTACGCGCGCAGGTGGCGATGAACCAGGGCGACGAGCAGCGCGCCATCGCCCTGGCGCGGGAGGCGTTGACCCGCGAGCCGCTGATCATGCGCACCTCACGGGTAGCGGCGATGTCGGGCCTGGCCGAGGCGCATTTCGTCCAGGGCGAACTGCCGCAGGCGCAGAAACAGTACGAGGAAGCCGAGCGCCGCGCGCGGGAGATCAATGCCTCGCACCTGGTGGTCTGGAGTCTCGGGCAGCTGTCGGAAATCGCCATCGCCCAGGGGCATCTGCAGAAGGCCTATACCCTGCAGGAGCGCGCCATCCAGTACATCGAGCAGCAGAACCTGCAGGCCACGCCCATCGTCGAGTTCATCTACCGGGTGCGCGGCCAGGTGCTGCTGGAGTGGCACCAGCTGGACGCTGCCGAGCAGTGCGCGCTGCAGGGTATCCAGATCCTCGACGAACTGGACGACCCACGCTGGCGCCTGCAGAGTTACGCGCTGCTGGCCGGCGTCGCCTACGCCCGCGGCCAGCAGCACGCCTGTGCCGACTACATCGCGCAGTTGCAGACGATGCTCGCCGACGACCGTTACCACATCGACTGGCTGGCCAATGCCCATGCGATCATGCTCGCCTACTGGGACTCCAGCCAGGATCGCGAGGCGATCCGCCAGTGGCTGCTCAGTGCGCCGCCGGTGTGCGGCGGCGCCAACCATTTCGCCCAGCTCAATGCACGCAATCACGCCCGTGCCCACCTGGCGCTGGGGCAGCTGGAGCGCGCCCTACCGATCCTGCGCCAGCTGCTGACTGATGCCGAGCGCCACGGCCTGATCATGGACCGCAACCGCAACCATATCCTCCTGGCGCAGCTGCACTGGTTGCGCGAGGAGCGCCAGCAGGCACTGGACCACCTGCAGCGAGCCATGACCCTGGCCAGCGGCAGTGGCGCGATCGGCAGCTTCCTGCGCGTCGGCAAGCCGATCATCGGCATGCTCAAGTGCCTGCTGCACGAGCGCACCCTCGATGAAGCCGAGGCCCAGCGCGCCGCGCGCTTGATCCAGCTGGCGCAGCAGCAGCGCGATTTCAGCCGCGCCATTCGCATCACGCTGGACGAGGCGGTGATCCAGGACATCATCAACCGCCCCGACGTGCCCGAGCTGATCCGCCGTTCGCCGCTGACCCGGCGCGAATGGCAGGTGCTGAGCCTGATCCACGCGGGGCAGTCCAACGAGCAGATCGCCGATCACCTCAACGTCGCGCCGACCACCATCAAGACGCACATCCGCAGCCTCTACCAGAAGCTCAACATCACCCACCGCAGCGAAGCGGTGCAGCTGGCGCGCGACCTGCTGAGCAAGATTCAGGGCGAGTAGGGCCGCTCGCCGCCGCCCGGGCGACCGGCTATGCTCGCTGTCCGTACAGCACAACAGGGACGTGGCGGATGATGAAGACAGCTCAGCGAACCGGCCGGCGTGCGCCCGGCGCCGCACTGCACGACGGGGGCCGCCCATGAGCCTGACCCGCGTCCTGTTTATCGCCGCCGTCCTGGGCCTCGGCTACAAGCTGTGGAGCGGGCAACAGCAGGAGGCGCTGCTCCAGGCAGGCGCGGCAAGCAGCCCCTCGGGGTTCGTCCCGGTGGCGATGCCCGGTGGCGCGCGCTCGGGCGTGGTGATGGTCTTCGCACCGGTCAACTGCCCCTCCGACGCCGCACGGCGGGCCGACGAGCTGGCGGCCGGGCTGGCCCGCATGGGCATCGCCGTGCAGCGTTCCAGTCACTTCAGTACCGAGACGACCAACCCCAGCGCCGAACAGCAGGCGCAGCTGCAGCGTACCGTTGCGGTGCTCAACGGTGGCATCCCGGCGGTGTTCTTCAACGGGATGGGCAAGGCCAACCCGACCCTGGACGAGGTGGTGGCGCAGGTTCGCGCGCCGCGCTGAGTACGTCGGGGCTGCGCACTGTTAGCGCGCGGCCTGCGGTGCGCCGCTCAGCCCTTCCACTGCGTCTGAGCGAAGGCGGGCAGGGTGTTGGCGCGCTGAGACGCTGAAGCCAGGTGGGGGAATGCGCCGTCCGGCGCCAGCGTGTCGGGCAGGGTGAGGCGGGCGAAGTCATAGGCGACCACCGCGCTGATATCCACCTGGCTCATGCGTTCGCCCAGCAAGGGCCGCTCGGCGCGCTCGGCCTGGCGTGCATCCAGCAAGGCCAGCGCGCCACGCGCCTGGTCTTCGCAATGGCGGTACCAATCGTCCCACACCAGCCCTTCCGGCCGACGATCGCGCTCGTAGTACGCCGCCACGGTTTTCTCGCAGGCACCGACGGCGAAGGCCAGCAGGTTCATCGCCTCGCTGCGCTCGGCGCCGGACAGCGGCAGCAGCGCTCGCTCGGCGCCCGCCTGCTGATCGAAATGGTCGAGGATGGCGTTGCTGTCGATCAGCACCCGGCCATCGTCCAGCACCAAGGCGGGCACTCGACCCAGCGGCGAGTATTCGCGGATCTTCAGACTATCCGTCAGAACGCTGAGGGGCTCGTTGGTGAACGGTATATCCAGCAGATGCAGGCTGACGCCGACGCGGCGGACGAATGGCGACATGTAGCGACCGATCAGTTTCACGGGCAGTGCTCCGGACGGGGGAGAGGTGCAACAACCCTAGTCGAGCCCGGCGGTTAATGCGAAGGCGCGACCGTCGATCGTCTCATCCGCTCGCGACCGTCAGGGAGGAGGAAGGCGCGGCGGGCGCTGTGGCACCCTCGGGCTTTCAGCGAAGGAGGCGTTGCCATGGCAATGAGTGAGAAACAGAAGATGCTGGCGGGCGAGCTGTACCACCCAGGCGACCCGGAAATCCTCGCCGACCAGGCGGCGGCCAAGGCCTGGATGGTGCGCTACAACGCAGCGCTGGCAGCCTCACCGGACGAGCGCCGGGTGCTGCTGGCCGAGCGGCTGGCCTCGGTCGGTGCCGGCGCGGTGATCCGTCCGCCGTTCCACTGCGACTACGGCTACAACATCCACCTGGGCGAAGGCGCCTTTCTCAATTTCAACTGTGTGATTCTCGATGTGGTCGAGGTGCACATCGGCGCCGGTGCGCAGATCGGGCCGGCGGTGCAGCTCTACACCGCCGACCATCCGCGTGACCCCGAGGCGCGTCGTTCGGGCGTGGAGTTCGGTCGGCCGATCCATATCGGTCGCAATGTCTGGGTCGGTGGCGGGGCGATCATCCTCCCGGGTGTGACGGTGGGCGACGATGCGGTGATCGGTGCCGGCAGCGTGGTCACCCGCGACGTGCCGGCCGGCGCCACCGTGGTCGGCAACCCGGCGCGGGTCCGCTGACCGGCTCGCTGGGCCGCTCTACGCCCTCGCTCGGCAGGCCAGCTACGCCCGCCTGTTACGCCTGCGTCCGCCCGCCGCCGGAGGATGTTGCGACCGCTTGCCGCACCTAGAGTGGCCCCGTCTTCACGCTCACTCAAGGTACGTGGTATGTCCGAGCAACTTCAGAACTGGTGGCGCGGCGGGGTGATCTATCAGGTCTACCCGCGCAGCTTCTTCGACAGCAACGGCGATGGCGTGGGCGACCTGCCCGGCGTGCTGCACAAGCTGGACTACATCGCCAGCCTCAACGTCGACGCCATCTGGCTGTCGCCCTTCTTCACTTCGCCGATGAAGGATTTCGGCTACGACGTGGCCGACTACCGCGGCGTCGACCCGCTGTTCGGCTCGCTGGATGATTTCGTCCGGCTGGTGGAAGCCTGCCACGAGCGCGGCATGCGCGTGCTGATCGACCAGGTGCTCAACCATTCCTCGGACCAGCACCCCTGGTTCGTGGAGAGCCGCTCCAGCCGCGACAACGACAAGGCCGACTGGTACGTCTGGGCCGACCCCAAGCCGGATGGCACCGTGCCGAACAACTGGCTCTCGGTTTTCGGCGGCCCCGCGTGGAGCTGGGACAGCCGGCGCCGGCAGTACTACCTGCACAATTTCCTATCCAGCCAGCCGGACCTGAATTTCCACTGCCCGGCCGTGCAGGATCAGTTGCTCGATGACATGGAGTTCTGGCTCAAGCTCGGCGTGGACGGCTTCCGCCTGGACGCCGCCAACTTCTACTTCCACGACCTCGAGTTGCGCGACAACCCGCCGAACCTGGAGATCCGCGAGGGCAGTATCGGCGTGCGCGTGGACAACCCCTACGCTTACCAGCGGCACATCTACGACAAGACCCGTCCGGAAAACCTGGCCTTCCTGCGCCGCCTGCGCGCCCTGCTGCAGCGTTACCCCGGCGCTTCGTCGGTGGCCGAGATCGGCTGCGACGAATCCCTGCGCACCATGGCCGCCTACACCAGTGGCGGCGACACCCTGCACATGGCCTATTCCTTCGACCTGCTGACCGAACAGTGCAGCCCGGCCTATATCCGCCGCACGGTGGAGGGCATCGAGCGCGAGCTGGCCGATGGCTGGTCGTGCTGGTCCATGGGCAACCACGATGTGGTGCGGGTGATGACCCGCTGGGCGCTCGACGGCCGTCCCGACCCGGAGCGCGGCCGCGTGCTGATGGCGTTGCTGCTGTCCCTGCGCGGCAGCGTCTGCCTCTATCAGGGCGAGGAGCTGGGTCTGCCGGAGGCGGAACTGCGCTATGAAGATCTGGTCGATCCGTACGGCATCACCTTCTGGCCGGAATTCAAGGGCCGCGACGGCTGCCGCACGCCGATGCCCTGGGAGAGCGAGGCGCATCACGCCGGCTTCACTGGCAGCCAGCCGTGGCTGCCGGTGGACGACTCGCACCGCTCGCTGTCGGTGGCCGCGCAGGATGCCGACCCGCATTCGATGCTCAACTGCTACCGGCGCTTCCTCGGCTGGCGGCGCGAGCAACGGCTGCTGATCGAGGGCGACATCCGCATGGTCTACCATGACGACGCCCTGCTGGTATTCGAGCGCCGGCTGGGTGAGGAAGCCTGGTTGTGCCTGTTCAACCTCGGCGACCTGCCACGCAGCTACGAGCTGCCGGCACAGGCGGTGCCGCTGGTGGACGTGCCGGCGAGTTTCGCCGAGTACGATGACCACTGGGCGCGGTTGCCGGCGCACGGCTTCGGCTACGCGCGGCTGGCGCGGTAGGGAGCCGGCAGCGGCGGGGCGGCCCACCGCTGCGAACGAACGAAGTGCATGGCGACATCTACGGAGAACAACAACGATGGCCAGTGTCACGCTGCGCGACATCTGCAAGAGTTACGACGGTACGCCCATTACCCGGCATATCGACCTGGATATCGAAGACGGTGAGTTCGTCGTCTTCGTCGGCCCCTCCGGCTGCGGCAAGTCCACCCTGCTGCGGCTGATCGCCGGGCTCGAGGACATCACCTCCGGTGACCTGTTCATCGACAACCAGCGCGTCAACGACCTGCCCCCCAAGGACCGTTCGGTGGGCATGGTGTTCCAGTCCTACGCCCTCTATCCGCACATGACAGTGGCCGAGAACATGGCCTTCGGCCTCAAGCTTGCCAGTGTCGAGAAACGCGAGATCGCGCGTCGCGTCGAGGCGGCCGCGGCGATCCTGCAGTTGGACAAGCTGCTCGAACGCAAGCCCAAGGACCTCTCCGGCGGTCAGCGCCAGCGTGTCGCCATCGGCCGCACCATGGTCCGCGAGCCGAAGGTTTTCCTGTTCGACGAACCGTTGTCGAACCTCGATGCCTTCCTCCGCGTGCAGATGCGCATCGAGATCGCCCGCCTGCACCAGCGCATCCGCTCCACCATGATCTACGTGACCCACGATCAGGTCGAAGCCATGACCCTGGCCGACAAGATCGTCGTGCTCAACGCCGGCGAGATTGCCCAGGTCGGTCAGCCGCTGCACCTTTATCACTACCCGCAGAACCGCTTCGTTGCCGGCTTCCTCGGCTCGCCGCAGATGAACTTCGTCGACGTGAGGGCCATCTCCGCCAGCCCCGAGGCCGTCACCATCGAACTGCCCAGCGGCTTCCCGCTGACCCTGCCGGTGGACGGCAGCGCGGTGAGCCCCGGCGACCCGCTCACCCTGGGCATTCGCCCGGAGCACTTCGTCATGCCTGATCAGGCCGATTTCACCTTCCATGGCCAAATCACCGTGGCCGAGCGCCTGGGCCAGTACAACCTGCTGCACCTCACGTTGGAACGCCTGCAGGATGTGATCACCCTCTGCGTCGACGGCAACCTGCGCGTCACCGAGGGCGAGACCTTCGCCGCCGGCCTCAAGGCCGACAAGTGCCACCTGTTCCGCGAGAACGGCGAGGCGTGCACCCGGCACTATCGGGAGCCGGCCATCTACGGGTAAGGGGCTGCGGCAGGGCGGAGCGACGGAAGGAGGGGAGCGAACCGACCCTCGCACCCGTGGCGCCTGCCCGGGCGCTCACGGCGCGGCGGGAGGCGCGGGCGTATTCGAGTCGAGGATTTCCGACAGGGTCTCGGCCAGGGCCTGATGGCTGAACGGTTTCGCCAGCACCCTGACCGCCGGCTCGGTGGCAATCCGCGTGGTGTACCCGGATGCGAGGATGATCGGGATCGTTGGATAGAGCCGCTGCACTTCTTCGGCGAGGCCGACACCATCCAGCCGCCCAGGCATGACTACATCCGACAGCAGGATGTCGATGGCCGGCTGACGCCGGTCGGCCAGCCTCGCCAGCGCGTCATCCGCCGAAGGTGCTTCGTCGACCTGATAACCCAGCTCATCGAGCATCGCGACCATCGCTTCGCGCACTTCCGCGTCATCATCGACCACCAGCACCCGTGCCGGGCGGCCGGCCCGCACGGACGCATCCTGATCCTCCGGTATGGCGCAGACAGCCTGTTCCATGCGCGGCAGCAGCAAGGACACGCGGGTTCCCTTGCCGAGCTCGCTCTGGATCGACACCGTCCCGCCGGATTGGCGGGCGAAACCATAGACCTGGGCCAGGCCCAGGCCAGTCCCTTCACCGACCGGCTTGGTGGTGAAGAACGGCTCGAACACGTGAGCCTGGACTTCCGGGCTCATGCCGCAGCCGGAATCCTCCACATCCACGCACAGGTAGGGACCAGGTGCCAGACCGAACGGATTGTCCTGCACCAGAGTGAGCTGATGCAGGGCGATGACCAGCGGGCCGCCTTCCGGCATCGCATCACGGGCGTTGATCGCAAGGTTGAGGACGGCCAGCTCGCACTGCACCGGATCGAGGACCGTCGGCCAGGCCCCTTCTGGCAGCTCCAGCGTCAGCGTCACGCGGTTGGGAAGGGCGCCGGTCAGCAGCTCGTGCATGCCGATGATCAACACGCGCAGGTCGACCTGTTCGGCGTCGGCCGTGCGGCTTCTGCTGAAGGTCATCAGATGCCGTGTGAGGCGAGTGGCCCGCCGGGCGGACCGCTGGCAGCCCTCGATGGCACGCCTGGCGCGCGGATGTGAGGTCAGCATTTCGGCCAGCTGCAGGCCCATGGTCATGCTTTGCAGCAGGTTGTTGAACTCGTGGGAAATCCCCGCCGTCAGGTTGCCCAGCGCTTCGAGCTTCTGCCCCTGGAGCAGGGCCTGATGGGAGCGCTCGGCCTGGGCGACCGCCTCCTTGACCCTGTGAGCCATCTCCCGGCTGGAGCGATGGATCGTCACGCTGGCCTGGGCCATCACTTGCGCGGTACGGTCGGTTTCATCCATTCCCGTGCTGGGCGGGTCGAATACCTCGCCTCGCGCCAGCGCGCTGGCCGCATCATCGAGCTGCGCAAGCGGTCGGGTGATGGTTCGACCGACTGCGATCGCCAGCACGACCGCCAACGCCAGCACGACCAGGATACCCAGCACCACGGTCCCCAGCGGCGCAAGCACGCTGGCCAGCAGGTCGTTGCGGGGGATGGCGATCAGCGCCGTCCAGCCGGAGGCGGGTGCATGGCTGAAGAACGTCGTTACCGGCACGTCGTCCCGAGTGATGGACTGCACCTTGCCGTCGACGCCTGCCGCGGCCTGCAGCTGGCTGACGAAATCGGGGCTGGCGCGCTTGCCGATGTGCTTGTCCGGATCGCGGGTGCGCGCGACGACGGTTTGGTTCTGATCCAGGATCACCCCGAGCCACTTCTCCGGCAGCGCCTGTTGCTCCAGCAGCGCACCGATGCCTGCAACCGGAAAGTCCATGGTCAGGTAGTAAACGACCTCGCCGCCGCGGATCACCGGGTGGCGGATGGCGATGCTCTGCGCCCCCGTCACCGGATCGCGGAACGCCGGGCTGACGTCGGCCTGGGTGGTGGTTATGAAGGTTCGAAAGTCCGGCAGGCTTGGCAGGGGTGCGCCAAACGGATGATCCGTGTCAGCCAAGGGGGTGCCTTGCGGATCGTAGATCACCACGCTGGCGCCCACCGCATGTTCGGTCTGCTGAAGGCGCTCGTGGAAGGTCCGCACGTCACCTTTGACGATCGTTGGGGACGCCGCGAGCGTCGAGACGATGGTGGCATACCGACTCAGCTCGCGATCGACGGCCAGCGCGACGGCTCGCGAAACTTCCTTCATGCCCTGATCGACTTGCGCCGATTGCGCACGATAGACCGCATAGGTGCCATACAGCGCAAACGCGAATGCCGGGGCTATAACGGCAATGACCAGCCAAACCAGACGGGAGCGAATCGACACGGCGCAAGGGTTCCTGATGGAAGCGCAACGCTTGGAGCGCTGGGCGTGCCGCAGCATAACTCAGGTCACGCAGAAGAAGCGCGGGCCGGCCTCATCGCCGACGATCGAGGCGCTGGCCCAGGGTTTCGGACTGCTGTACTCGGTCGGCTTTAGCCGCCCCGGGCGTTCATCGGTCGGCCAGCGCGAGGTTTGCACCGAGTCCGGCAAAGGACGCCGCAAACCCGCGACGGAGCCAAGCCTGAACCTGCTGCGACTCGACGACCGCCTTGCGAAAAGCATGGGCCAGCAAGCCGTAGATGGCAAAGATGACAAAGGTCATCAGCATGAAGGTCGCGCTGAGCCCGAGCAGTTGCGCAAGCTCGTCACCGGCGCCGGGCCGGACGAACTGCGGCAGGAAGGCCAGGAAAAAGATGGTCAGCTTCGGGTTCAGCAGATTGACCAGCAGCGCCTTGGCAACCAGCGATCGAATGTCGAGTGTCGCACCATCGCCGCCCACCGCCAGCGCGGAACGATCGCGCCAGGTTGCGTAGGCGAGATAGAGCAGGTACGCGACACCGGCATAGCGCAGCGTCTCGAAAACCAGCGCACTGGAATGCAGGATGGCAGCGACGCCAAGAATGGTCGCCAACAGATGCGGCAGGATCCCGAGCGTACAGGCCAGCGCGGCCAGGATGCCGGCGCGACGCCCATGCACCAGTGCCGTCGATACCGTGTAGATCACACCCGCGCCAGGTATCAGCACGACGACCAGGCAGGTAATCAGATATTCGAGGCTGGGCATGGGGACTCCTTGCTATGGGACGGCTGGAGTGAACCAGCATAGAGCATCCATCGAGACTATCCGGGCCGGGCGCCGATCGAACTGCGCATGGGCGGGTTGAAATAGTACGCCCCGAGAGGCTGGCTGCGGTCGCGTGTCTACGGGTTGGGGCGGGCCAGTCCGAGCGCCATTCTGCGCGTTCCGCGACGCGCTCGCGCGCTGATCCGGACCTCTGGGTAACCTACGCCACAACGTGCCAATTTGCTGCGAGGAAACAATGGAAGTCAGAAGGTGCTCTCGACTGGTCATAGCGGATGCCGATGGGCGGCTGCTGCTTTTTTTCTACAAGGACGAACACCAGCCGCCGTTCTGGGCGACCGCTGGCGGCGAACTGAAACCGGGCGAAAGCTACACCGACGCAGCTGCACGAGAGCTGTATGAAGAGACCGGCCTTACGCGTCCAATCGGCAAGCTGCTAAAGGAACGAGACGAGGTCTATGCCGTGGCACGCTCGACGCCGGCGCGTTGGTTGGAAAAGTACTTCCTCGTAGAGTGCCCGGCGAACACTAGCGTGTTCGCTGCAAAATGGACCGAAGAAGAGCAGAGCACGATCCAGAGATGGAAGTGGTGGAGCCTGCGCGAGATGCAAGATGAGGCGCCATCTTCGTTCAAGCCTGAGTGGCTGCCTGAACTTCTTGGCGCCGTTCTGCGGGAGCGTCAATGCAACAGCTGACCGGGCTATGTTCTTCTGACTGCCGGCAGTGGGCAATACCGCGGCGCCAACGAAATCCTGTTGCCCAAGAGAACGGGCAAGAGATGCTTGCCAGGACCCGCGGCCATCTTCCGACACCACAAAGAAAAAGCCCCGAGAATCTTGAGATTCTCGGGGCTTTGTTTGTTTGGGCCGGGGGGATTTGAATCCCAAACTTCAATATCCCGGCCAAATCAAGGCTTCAGCGCATTATGCAAGAAACCTTGATTTGTTGGATTGCTCACAGTGAGCGCGAGTATATGAACCTTTCGAGCCTTGTCAAGCATCGCATTCACCTATCTGTGAGAGTGGCTTTGCGTGCGTTGGCGAGTAGAGCTGCCCGCAGTCGGTTGGGTTTAGGCTGCGTTGAAGCCAAACGCTCCTGAGTTTGAAGTTACCAATGATCTAGGGAGGCGCCTTGGGTTTCTAAGGTGTTCCCGTTGGCACCCGATCATAATCACCTCAACTCAATTTACGGTCTTATTTTGACTGCGGTTCAAGGTTCATGGAGCAGGATTGCCTGGTGTGATTCCAGGTTTCAATCGCGAGGTGCGAAAATGGATGGGGCTGACATCGCTCGCTCAACGCGCGGTTGCCAATACCTTACGAGCGAACGTAACCAATTCAGGGCAGTCACCGTTGGTGCTGTTTCGGTCAACAAAAAAGCCTCGGATGCCTACTGCCGTTGGCCCATCTCGGTCGCAACGTTGGGAGTCACCGATCATCCACGATGCGGTCGGGGACGCCCCAAGCTGATCGCAAATCCAACTGTAGATGGTGGGTTCGGGCTTCATTACGCCTAAATCACAGCTAAACGCATATGCGTCTAGCATGGGGTAGCAACGCAGGACGGCTTGCCGGTACGGGAAAGCCAAATTCGAGCAAACACCGATTCGAATGCCTTGCTCTTGGAGCAGTTTCACCGCTTCGAGCCCGTCAGGATATGCCTCAACGGCTGCGATCTCTTCTGCCAGGACAGTTTCCAGAGTGCTCAATTGTTCAGGGCTTGCAGTGATCCCCAAATGCGCTGCGGCTTGCGTCAACGTTATCGCAGATTTCATCAGGAAAGACGCGTCGTCCGGGCGGGGGCGCCGCCCATGCGCCTTTCCGATCTTCATCAACTGTCGGTACGGATGCGACCCATCTTGAATCTTTATCAGTGTCCCGAAAGCATCAAAAATGACGGCTTGTATGGTCATTAGACATCCCGTTACGACAGGGTATGAAGGCTGGCGCATTCAACCGACGTGCTTGATTGGCCCCGAATACTTCGCTGTAGCATGATTATTGGTTACTAGGATGAAGCCTTCCGAAGCTGCTTGTCCGATGAGCATCCGATCAAATGGGCGCTGTGAAGGAGAGGCGAGGCCGCAGTCGTAATGGCGTGTCGGCTGGTCACGGACAGCTCCTTGTAGTCGCCGTCCAGAAGAGACCTTCTTAGTACTCCTGAATCGAACTGAAAGCTTGCTTTGCCCATCGCGTTTTGGCCGATTTCCCAGATGCTAGCGGCGCTGATGAACAGCTCATTGGCGCGATCCTCGATCATCTCCACAGCCCCGAGTTAGCTAACCCACTTAGTCTATCCCCTCATTGGAGGGGCAGCTGTCATGGTCAATTGCAGGCTGTAAACAATTGCGGTTTTTCCGTGACGCTGCGGTTATATGGAATTATGGCTCAGCCATAATTATTGCTGAGCCATAATTTCCATCATTTTGTGGCCTCGCCGTACAGCTCGACGCGTGGCGCGCTTCGTGCGTGCACTAGATAGGTAGCTAGGTGTTAGTGAGCAGATCTCAGCGTACGCAGACTTTCTCGAACCTTCCCCTCGCTACAAATTACTCAGATCATCCGCTTTCGTTTGTATTTTAAGCAGTCGCGAGGAGTCGCGGCACCCTTCCGCGTCACAGACGCGCCTCGCTTGTGGTGATTACCAACGGTGCGAAATTTCAAAATTCAAAAAGACGACTCCGAGCCGGTTGGATCAGCCTCGCATCGTCCGTGGAGATGTCTTGATCTCAAATAGTCATTGACCGCGCCCAGGACATACATACGACCTGACATACCAGAGAACCTGACAGAAATGTAATGGTTACTTCAGCCTTTGGTCAGGACGCTTTGCATATATTGGCTGTCAGACGCTGCAAGCATTGAAAAACCGCGAATGTCCCTGCAATAGGCCAAGTTCGTCGCTAACCAATCCATAAGGTGCCCCGTATGTCCTCTCAGCAGTGCCATCACCAGCCCGACCAAACGAAAGGTACTGCAGCACTCACAGACCCCGTCTGCGGGATGAAGGTGGAAGAGGATAGCGAGCATCAAGAGCATTATCAGGGAAGCACTTACCGCTTCTGCAGCCAGGGTTGCCAGACCAAGTTTCGTTCCGACCCTGCTCGATATCTCGCTGCACCGCAGGCTCATGGGACCTCCTCTCGGGCATCTACCCCACCCGCACAGAAACCACCCGCCGGTGATGCAACGACAGAGTACACCTGCCCGATGCACCCTGAGATCCGCCAAATGGGTCCAGGTGATTGCCCTATCTGTGGGATGTCATTGGAACCTCTGATCCCTGAACTCGACGAGGAGGAGAATCCCGAACTCAAGGACTTCTCGAAGCGATTCTGGTGGTCTCTGCCCCTGACCGTAGCAGTAACCCTGTTGGCAATGGCGGGACATGCGATACCGCTGTTTCACGGCGCTAGCCAGAACTGGGTTGAACTAGCCCTTACGACCCCGGTTGTCTTGTGGGCAGGTTGGCCATTTTTCGTGCGCGGTTTCGCATCAGTTAAGCATCGCAGCCCAAACATGTGGACGTTGATCGGGCTTGGCACAGGGGCTGCGTATATTTACAGCATCGTAGCAACCGTCTTACCGAGCATATTTCCAGAGTCATTCACTGTGGGCGGCCGGATAGGCGTTTACTACGAAGCCGCAGCGGTCATCATTTCACTGACGCTTTTAGGTCAGCTGCTCGAACTGAAGGCCCGCTCTCAGACATCTTCCGCAATCAAGTCCCTGCTTGGCTTATCACCCAAAACAGCTCGCCGTATCGCCAAGGATGGTTCCGAGGAGGACATCCCGCTCACACATGTTCACGAGGGCGACCATCTGCGCGTTCGTCCTGGTGAAAAGGTACCCGTTGATGGAGAGGTGTTAGAGGGCGAGAGCGCCGTCGACGAATCCATGCTAACGGGCGAGCCGGTTCCGGTGACGAAGCGGACAGGCGATTCGCTTATCGGCGCGACGATGAACACGAGCGGCTCGCTTGTCATGCGAGCCACCAGGGTTGGCTCCGGGACTATGCTTTCACAAATCGTCCAGATGGTTGCGAATGCGCAACGCTCCAAAGCACCCATGCAGCGAATGGCGGACACGGTTGCGGGTTATTTCGTGCTGACGGTCATTGGTATCGCCTTGCTGACATTCTTTGCATGGGGCCTGTTTGGACCCGAGCAGGGCTGGGTATTCGGCCTGATCAATGCAGTTGCGGTTCTGATCATTGCTTGCCCTTGCGCACTTGGCCTTGCAACGCCTATGTCGATCATGGTTGCCACAGGCAAAGCGGCTGGAAGCGGAGTGCTTTTCAGAGACGCAGGCGCCATCGAGAACGTCCGTAAGGTAGACACGCTGATTGTCGATAAAACAGGAACCTTGACCGAGGGCCGACCTGTCTTCGATCGGGCCATAGGCGTCACGCCGTTTGACTCGCAGGAAGTCATCCGTTTGTCTGCCAGCTTGGATCAAGGTAGTGAGCATCCCCTAGCCCACGCGATCGTAGACCATGCCAGAAGCGAAGGTATCCAGCTGGCGAAGCCAGAGACCTTCGAGTCAGGGTCAGGTATCGGAGTCCGTGGTCTGGTGGAAGGCAAGCAGCTACAACTAGGCAACACCGCGCTTATGGAAGATGCGGGTGTGAGCGTCGAGCCGTTGAGAGATCAGGCAGAAAAAATGCGCGAGAGCGGTACCAGCATTGTGTACCTGGCTGTTGATGGGGCACTTGCCGGCTTGCTGGCCGTATCGGACCCAATCAAACCGACTTCCAAGGAAGCTGTAGCGCGGCTCCAAGCGGAGGGCGTGCAAGTCATCATGGCCACCGGCGACGGGCTTACCACTGCCCGCGCGGTGGCTCGTGAGCTATCGATCGATGAGGTGCATGGCGAAGTGAAGCCGCAGGACAAGGAGGCGCTGGTGGTTAAGCTACAAGCCCTAGGTAAAGTAGTCGCCATGGCAGGCGACGGAATAAATGATGCGCCGGCGCTCGCCAGGGCTGATGTCGGCATAGCGATGGGCACGGGCACTGACGTCGCCATGAACAGCGCCCAAGTTACGCTCGTTAAAGGTGACCTGATGGGGATACTGCGCGCGCGCACGCTTTCGGTGGCGACGGTTCGCAATATGCGTCAGAACCTTCTGTTTGCCTTTATGTACAACGGGTTGAGCATCCCGATTGCCGCAGGTCTGCTCTATCCGTTCTTCGGACTGTTGCTGTCTCCGATGATTGCTGCCCTGGCCATGAGCCTCAGCTCAGCATCGGTTGTGTTCAACGCACTCCGGCTCCGTCAAACGCGTGTAGTTTGAAGCCTGTCGGCTTAGGCTTAGGCTTAGGCTTAGGCTTCGGTTGCGAAGCGACCGATTGCCTAATTGATTGCTCATGAATTGCCCCGTAAGCTGGAAATATGAAGTCCTACATGCGCTCCTTCCTTATCCTGCTGCTAGTGCTTGCGCTTCCGATCAATGGGATAGCGGAAATGCTCATGCCGGTTGGATCGTCCGGGCATCACGTGATGTCCGATATGGAAGGTGTGGGCGCCATGACGACCGACCACGCTTCGATGGTTGGCGCCGATGACGGTGCTGAACACGAGTGCTGTGAAGCGAATGAGCATGGAACGGCGACCGTCTGCAAGACGGGCCAAGAATGCAAAACTGCAAGTATCCTTCAGCTTGTCTCAATAAAAGCCCAGCTGATGCCTGCTGCTAAACCCGTGACCACTCCCTATAACGGCCTGATCCCCTCTAGCCTTTTAGACGCCGTCTGGCATCCACCCCGCGTCTAATTCCGATCAAATTATAGGAACCGCCCGAGTGAGCATTCGGGCCGGCTACCGCGCGCCTTTGGCTCGCATGAAAGATCAGGAATCCTTCGCAAATGAAACCCCGTATTTATTGGGCGCCGCCGTACGTGGCCGCCTTGATCATGGGCGCGCTCTCGTTTCCTGGGTTAGCGTCCGCTTTGACCTTAGAACAAGCTCTGAGCGTGGCCGAGCAAGACGCGCCTTCGCTGCATGCGCAAGCCGCCAACCTGGTGGCCGCACGCAGCGCTGCAATCCCTGCCGGCGAGCTTCCTGACCCTAAACTTAAGCTTGGACTGCAAAGCGTGCCCATCGAAGGTGACGCTCGCTGGCAGTTGGAGCAAGAGGCCATGACCATGCAAATGGTTGGGGTCATGCAAGATGTGCCAAACCGAGCGAAAAGGCGCGCTCGTGTCGAGGCCGCGCAGGCTAGTGTTGCGCTCGCAAACGCCCAGCAAACGGTTGAACGTCTCGGTGTGCGCCAAGCAACCGCCGAGGCATGGATCGCTAGCTTCGCGGTCGAGCAGAAGCTAAGCCTTTTCAAGCAGCTTTACAGCGAGAATCAGCTCCTTTCGCGGGCTGTTCAGGCCCGCATTGCTGGCGGCAGCGGACAAACCGCAGACAGCGTACTTCCGAGGCAAGAGGCAGCATTGCTGGCTGAACAAGAGGATGAGCTGCTGCGTAACCAGGCTGTTGCGCGGGCCGGCCTCCGGCGCTGGATAGGCGAGCTAGCAGGCCAGCCGCTTACAGGTGACTGGCCGCAATGGCTTGCCGCCGTTGATAACTATCAGCACAACCTGAACCGGCACCCGGCGTTACTCGCCTTCGACCCGATGACTCGTGAAGCGGAGGCAAAGGTTCACCAGGCCATCGCAGAGAAAACACCGGATTGGAGCTGGGGGATCGACTACCTGCGACGTGGCCGTGAGTACGGCGACATGGTGAACCTCAGCGTCAGCTTCGACCTGCCGCTGTTTACCAGCTCTCGGCAGGATCCGAAGATCGCGGCCGAACGAGCTCGCCTTGCCCAGATCGAGGCTCAGCGCCAAGCGACCTTGCGCCTGTACAACCAAGAGCTGAGTACTGACCTCGCTGAGTATCAGCGTCTGGACCGCGCACTCATCCGCCTCGACAAAACCTTACTACCCCTCGCTGAAGAGAAGGTCCGCCTTGCCATGGCCGATTACCGCTCCGGAAGCGGTGAGCTGACCGCTGTGATCGAAGCGCGACGACAGCTTGTGGAGACCCGGCTACGGCGTATTGACGTCGCCCGCGATCGATCGTTGAGCAATGCCCGCCTGCATTTCGCCTTTGGAGATACCCGACCATGACATTCCAACACAAGCGGCTGGTACTCGCCTTCAGTCTGCCTCTGATGATTAGCGCTGCAGCGCTAATCGGTCTGCCTACCGCAGCCTTCGGACAATCGCCTGCAGAAGAAGACAAGGAAGTGCTCTATTGGTATGACCCTATGGTCCCCCAGCAAAAGTTCGATAAGCCGGGCAAGTCGCCATTCATGGATATGGAATTGATTCCACGCTATGCAGATGAGGGAAGCGACGGGGCATCGATCAGTATCGACCCGAGCGTGACGCAGAATCTCGGCGTGCGCTTGGCAACCGTAACGCGTGAATCGATCAGCCAGTCGCTCGAAGCGACAGGCGCGTTGATGTTTGACGAGCGAGACGTGGCGGTTGTGCAGGCGCGTGCCGGTGGCTTTGTCGAGCGCGTTTACGACCGAGCACCGGAGGATGTCATCGAAAAAGGCGCGCCGTTAGCCGATCTTTTGGTTCCCGAATGGGCTGCCGCACAGGAAGAGTACCTGGCGCTCAAAGGGGTCGGCCAACCCCAGCTGCTCGCAGCGGCTCGCCAGCGGTTGCGCCTTGCTGGCATGCCGCCAGAAGTCATAGTGCAGCTAGAACGAACTGGTAAAGCGCGCCCTGTTTGGACAGTGAGGAGTCCAATAGGCGGCGTGCTGAACAGCCTCGACGTTCGCGAGGGCATGACCGTATCCACTGGTGCGTCTCTGGCACGTGTTAATGGGCTGGAAAAGGTATGGTTAGAAGTTGCGGTGCCTGAGGCGCAGGTTGCAAATGTGGCGCCTGGGCAGCTGGTCAACGCGCGCCTCCCGGCCTTTGCAGGTGAAGTTCTGGAAGGGACGATCCAGGCCGTACTACCACAAGCCAACCTGGATAGCCGCACTGTGCGTGTCCGGGTCGAGCTACCTAACCCGCAACAACGGCTTCGTCCCGGCATGACGGCCGAGGTGACGTTGAGTCGCAACGTCGAAGATGTCTTGGTCATCCCGTCCGAGGCGGTCATTCGCACCGGTCGGCGCGCATTGGTGATGCTGGCCGAGGATCAAGGCCGTTACCGCCCGATTGAGGTTCGCACAGGCCGGGAATTCGATGACCAGACAGAGGTGCTTGAAGGGCTGGAAGCCGGTCAGAAGGTCGTGGCGTCCGGTCAGTTTCTCCTGGATTCAGAGGCGAGCCTACGCGGGCTGACCGCTCAGGGTTTGGAGGAGCCTGCAACTTCTACAGAACCTGCGCTGCACGAGGCTGAAGGTACGATCGTCAGCCTGGAAGATGGCATGGTTGGCCTGTCGCATGGGCCGTTCAAGACGCTGAACATGCCTGGGATGACCATGTCCTTTCCGGTTGCGGATCAATCCCTGCTGTCAGGCTTGCAAGTCGACGACCGCGTCCGTGTGGGCGTGCGTGAAAGCGAAGAAGGCCTGGTCATTGAGCACATCGAGAAGCTGGGGGGCCAGCCATGATCGCAGCCATAATTCGCTGGTCAGTGGCCAACCGCTTTCTGATCCTGCTGGCTACTGTGTTCGCGGTGGCTTGGGGTGTCTGGTCGGTCAAAAACACCGCTGTTGATGCATTGCCAGACCTTTCCGACGTTCAGGTCATCATCCGCACGCCATACCCCGGGCAGGCGCCCCAGATCGTTGAGAATCAGGTCACCTACCCACTGACGACGACCATGCTGTCTGTCCCCGGCGCAAAGACGGTCCGCGGCTACTCCTTCTTCGGGGATAGCTACGTGTACGTCCTGTTTGAGGACGGCACCGACCTCTATTGGGCCCGTTCTCGGGTGCTGGAGTACCTGAGTCAGGTGCAGAGTCGGCTTCCCGCCGCCGCCAAACCCGCTTTGGGCCCTGACGCCACAGGTGTCGGCTGGATCTACCAATATGCTTTGGTAGACCGAACGGGCAAACATGACCTCTCGCAGCTGCGCTCTTTGCAAGATTGGTTCCTGCGCTATGAGCTCAAGACACTGCCCAACGTGGCGGAAGTCGCGCCCATAGGCGGGATGGTCAAGCAGTATCAGGTCGTACTGGATCCCGTGCGCATGGCAAGCAGGGGCGTGACGCAGCAGCAGATTGCAAAGGCGATCGATGAAGCCAACCGTGAAACCGGCGGGAGTGTTCTGGAACTCGCAGAAACCGAGTTCATGGTCCGTGCGACCGGGTATCTCAAGACACTCAAAGACTTTCGAGCCATTCCTTTGCGTCTCGACGGCGGCGTGCCAGTGACGCTAGGGGACGTTGCGCATATCCAGCTCGGCCCGGAAATGCGCCGGGGCATCAGCGAGCTTGACGGTGAAGGTGAGGTAGTCGGCGGCGTGGTGATCCTGCGGAGCGGCAAGAACGCTCGGGAAACCATCGCTGCCGTTCAGACCAAACTGGATGAGCTGAAAGCGAGCCTGCCCCAAGGCGTCGAAATCGTCACGACGTACGACCGTAGCAAGCTGATCGACAGTGCCGTTGAAAACCTCACGCACAAGCTCATCGAGGAGTTCATTGTCGTTGCGTTGGTTTGCGCGATTTTTCTGTGGCATCTGCGCTCGTCGTTGGTCGCCATCGTGTCGTTGCCGATCGGCATCCTGATTGCTTTTGTGATCATGCAGCGGCAAGGCATCAACGCCAACATCATGTCGTTGGGTGGCATCGCGATCGCGATCGGAGCGATGGTCGATGCAGCAATCGTCATGATCGAAAACGCCCACAAGCACATTGAGGCCTGGCACAAGCGGCATCCTGACTCCACCTTGAAGGGCCAGGAGCACTGGAAGGTCATTACTGACGCGGCTGTTGAAGTGGGGCCGGCATTGTTCTTCAGCCTGCTGATCATCACGCTGTCGTTCATTCCAGTGTTCACCCTGGAGGCGCAGGAAGGCCGGCTGTTCGGTCCACTGGCGTTCACCAAAACCTATGCAATGGCAGCCGCCGCGGGCCTGTCTGTCACGCTGGTTCCGGTGCTCATGGGGTATTGGATCAGGGGCAAAATCCCTGACGAACACCGTAATCCACTCAACCGTGGCCTCATCTGGATCTACAAGCCGGCCCTGGACGCGGTACTGCGCTGGCCCAAGATGACTCTGCTGGTGGCTGTTCTGGTCTTCCTGACAGGCTTGTGGCCGGCCTCTCGCCTTGGTGGGGAGTTCTTGCCCCCGCTGGATGAAGGTGACCTCCTTTATATGCCCACTGCGCTTCCAGGCCTCTCCGCTCAGAAGGCTTCTGAGCTACTGCAGCAGACGGACCGGCTCATAAAAACGGTTCCAGAAGTTGCACACGTGTTCGGTAAGGCTGGTCGAGCCGACACCGCTACAGATCCCGCCCCGCTGGAAATGTTCGAGACGACCATTCAGTTCAAGCCGAAGGATCAATGGCGCCCTGGGATGACGCCTGACAAGCTGGTTGAGGAGTTGGATCGCACCGTACAGGTACCTGGATTAGCCAATCTGTGGATCCCGCCGATTCGAAACCGTATCGATATGCTGGCGACGGGTATCAAGAGCCCGATCGGGGTGAAAGTGTATGGCACTGACTTGGCACAGATCGACAAAGCCACCCAGGCAGTGGAAAAAATCGCCAAAACGGTGCCTGGGGTCAGTTCGGCGCTTGCTGAGAGACTGACCGGCGGCAGGTATATCGATGTGGATATCGATCGTGTCGCCGCCGCACGCTACGGCCTGAATATCGCGGACGTGCAATCGATCGTGGCCGGTGCCATCGGTGGTCAAACCATTGGTGAAACCGTGGAAGGGCTCGCCAGGTATCCGATCAACCTCCGCTATGGCCGCGAGTGGCGCGACTCGATATCCGATCTGCGCAACCTACCGATCTACACGCCGCAAGGCAGCCAGATCACGTTGGGGACCGTGGCCAAAGTACAGGTGACAGACGGACCGCCCATGCTTAAAAGCGAAAACGCAAGGCTGTCGGGCTGGGTTTACGTCGATGTTCGTGGCCGCGACATGGCGGCTGTGGTGGGCGATCTGAGGGAAAAGATCAGCAAAGGGGTCCAGCTCGAATCCGGCATGAGCATCAGCTATTCCGGCCAATTCGAATTCATGGAGCGCGCTAACGCGAAGCTGAAGCTCGTCGTTCCGGCTACCTTGCTGATCATTTTTGTATTGCTCTACCTAACGTTTGCCCGCTTTGGCGAGGCGCTGCTCATCATGGCTACGCTGCCATTCGCTCTGACCGGGGGCGTCTGGTTCCTATATCTGCTCGGGTACAACCTATCCGTAGCGACAGGAATCGGATTCATCGCACTGGCAGGCGTTTCTGCTGAGTTCGGCGTCATTATGCTGCTGTATTTGAAGAACGCCTGGACGGATCGGGTTAACGCTGGAGCCCATGGCGAAGGCGTCCTGCTCGACGCCATTCGTGAAGGTGCTGTCCAGCGAGTGCGCCCCAAGGCCATGACCGTCGCCGTGATCATCGCTGGCCTGCTGCCCATCCTTTGGGGCGGCGGGACCGGCAGCGAAATCATGAGCCGTATTGCCGCGCCCATGGTGGGCGGGATGATCACCGCGCCGTTGCTCTCCCTGTTCGTTCTGCCGGCAGCCTACCTGCTGATGCGCCGCCGGCAATTGCAGGCCCAGCACGCAACCAAACCCACTGGTGAACATCCGTGAAAATCAAGCACCTCAGCCCTCCTTAAAAGACGGGGCCTGGTTGAATGTAGAGTTCATCTTGAAAAGGCATGGTTTCGACTATTCGATTCACATAAAAAGCAAAGGAGCAAGCGACCGTCACATACGCGGCGGTCGCAGCAATACAAAAGGTTGCGCTTACAGCTTTGTAATTTGAAGAACAGCTTACTGTAAGTGTTGTGCCATTAAGCTATAGGCATCAAACAATCAGGAGTTTAGTCATGAAAGCCATTAGCAAAACCATCCTTTTTACTATGTTCGCTGCCGCCTCCTCTTTCGCAATGGCAGAACAAAATTCTGATCAAGTTATTCAGCGCCATAAAGAAGCCAAGCCAGTACTTAAGGCGCTACTTGAGGAAGGCAAAGTGCTAAGTGTAGGGCCTGCAGGTGCCACAGGTAAAAGTGGGGTTATGCAAAGGAGCAAGTATGATGGCCGTCCCCAAACGTTTGAGATAAAAATCAGAACGCCTGATGACGTGACCCATATCGTGGAATTCCGAGGACTGCCCTTCGGACTCAATAACGGTTAAGCAACGCAAAAAACCACACTCAAAGGATAGATAGATTTTTTCTCTTGCGCCACCGGCAATTGCATACCGCAGCAACCTACAGATCTGGAGAGACATTCATGAACATCATGTCCATTACCCTTGCCACACTTTTCTTGGTCCCAGCCGCCTATGCTGCCGACAAGAAGCCCATGGATGGCATGCCTATGGATCATAAAGGCATGAACATGCAAATGGACCATAAATCAGCCGCACAGACCGCTACGGCTACTGGCACGATCAAGAAGGTGAATACCGAAAGCGGGACCGTCACCATTGCCCACGGCCCGGTCAAGGCCTTGGGCTGGCCCGCAATGACGATGGGATTCAAAGCAAAGCCTGACCAGCTCCAAAAGCTAAAAGAAGGCGATAAGGTCCAGTTCGATTTCTCCTCGCAGGGAATGGACTCCACGGTCACCCGCATCGAAAAACAGTAAGTGCAGAACCGCTCGCCGTATATGCGACGGGCATAGCTCGATTAAAAGAGAGAAATTACAGCTTTGTAACGTTGAGAACAGCTTCTTGTAAGTCTTGCACTTATAACATATCGGTATCAACTAACCAAAGGGTCAAAACCATGAACCGTATGAACAAAGTGATTTTCCTGCTTATTCTAACTGCTGCTTCATCTTTTGCGTTAGCTGAAGGCGGAAGCGAACGCACGCTGCATCGTTTGAATGATCCGGAAACCAAGTCCACTCTTAAGGAGTTGGTTAAAGAAGGTAAGGTGCTTAACATTGCACCTGCAGGGGCGAACGGCAAGACTGACATGATTCAAAACTATCGTACTAACGCCAAAGTCCAAACCTACGAGATGAGGGTAAAGACACCTGACGGGAAAATTCATACGGTAGAGTTTTTGAGCACCCCGATTGGCGTAAATAACGGCTAACCTGTCAAAGTTAATATCAAGGGTAGGCGACATGCGAGGAATGATGAAAGGATGTGGTGGATGAAGGAGACCGTCAAAGCCGGAAGCTCGCTAAAATGGTGAAGGTCCAGACCAGGTCTTGAATACGAACGATACTGCAACGACCATATCGAAGCAGGTAAGGCTCCTCCGGACGCCCTGCCTGCTTTTGTGCTTGGCCTAACCAGGACCGTACTGATGGAAAAAGTTTCACTGACGAGCAGAATGGCGGTGGCTTTCATGCTCGTGGTTACGGTTGTGCTGATGGTCGCCGCAATCAGCTTCTATTATTTCTGCCAGCTGCATTTCGAGCGCAAGGATGCGCAAGTGCTGAGTGAAAAAGCCGCTGCCGTAGAGCATATGCTACGTAGCAGTACGGCTTTCGGACAGGAGGCCACCTCAAAGATCGATGCGGTCATTGAGCACTCTTTCGGGTTTGCAACTGCGGTAGTGATAGACGGCAAAACGGTTTACTCACACCACAATTTTTCTGAGCGCTTGCTTCCTCTCGTCACGGATAATCAAGAGGAACGCTGGGCAGTAAATTTCGATGGGCACCGGTACAGTGGCATTACCAGAAAAGTAGATCAGTGGGTCGAAGGGCAAGACGCAGTCATCTATCTGGCTTTGGATGTAACGCATCGAGTCCACTTCTTCGAGATGATTCAGCAATGGTTTGCTTATACGCTCGTGATCAGTGCGCTTCTAAGTGGGGCACTAGGTGTTGTTCTGATCAAAAAGGGCTTGAAGCCCATTGGCGAACTATCCAAGACATCTTCAACCGTAACCGCCAACTGCTTAGATACGCGGATTCCGACCGAGTCAGTACCAGGCGAACTTCATGAACTCGTTGCTAACTTCAATGAAATGCTCTCGCGCTTGGATGATTCTTTCCTCCGGCTGTCAGGTTTCTCAGCGGACATCGCGCATGAGCTAAGAACGCCGCTGAACAGCATGCTTACCCAAATGGAGGTCGCGCTCTTGCGCGACCGCGAGAATACCGACTACAAGAACATTTTGTATTCCGCCCTCGAAGAACTTAGGCGCATGTCAAAGATGGTCGATGACATGCTGTTCCTAGCCAAGGCGGACAACGGAAAGATTACGCCCAGTGCCGAAGATGCCAGCATAGCTGAGATTGCCGCTAGCGTTATCGAATATTACGAGCTAGCAGCCGAGGAAAAAAATGTAAAAATCGCTCTTTCAGGCGATGGATCGGTGAATGGGGACAAATCAATGCTAAGACGGGCTATTTCAAACATAGTCTCTAACGCAGTTCGGTATGCGGAGGAACGCAGCACCATAAGCGTTGAAATAAGCGAGAGCGGCGCTTCGGTTTCCACGGCTATTTCCAACCGCGGCATAACTATTCCAGCCGAGCTTCAAACCCGGATATTCGACCGTTTCTACAGGGTCGACACCGCAAGGCGCGAAGGTACTACGTTGAACGCGGGCCTCGGCATGGCTATCACTCGTTCAATAGTAGAAGCGCACAAAGGGCGCATCGCTTGTGAATCAGCGGAGGGACGCACGACTTTTACAATGACGCTTCCAAGGCTTATGTCTAGTTAATGGCAGATGCCCACAACGACCCTGACCTACGCTTTAGAGAAATGCCTGGCTGAACCGAAAGAGGTCACGCCTTTCGAACCTGTATGTTTGATCCTGGAGGTTCCCGTGACAGCGTCCTCATCGAGAAAATGCGGTACGACGGCCGCAGCGCTCAACGAAGCGTGCTTCTGCGTGAGCCTGGATCAGGTTGCGCTCACAAATGCATTGTCCGAACAGCTTGGAAATCCCGAGTTGTCAGAGCTATTGAAGTCACGTTGCCCCCATGTATTTGCTGCTCGACCGGTATTTGTTTCGCCGTCGCGACTGCGTCAGGTGCGTGAGGTCATCCAAGCCATCGAGCGAACCGTGAGTTTGCCCGCTTGGCGCGAGCATGCTCTGGATTCCGCCCCCCCTATTGCGCAACACAACCCTCGTCGCGCGCGGGGCGTCTTCTTTGGCTACGATTTTCATCTGGATGAGGACAAGCTTGGGCTCATCGAAATAAACACAAATGCGGGCGGAGCGATGCTAAACGTATTGCTCGCCCGCGCGCAGCGCAGTTGTTGCAGCGGCGTAGTCGGACTATCGCCGGGGCAGGAATGGCCCGGAGGCTTCGAACAATCGATTCTGCATATGTTCGCCCAAGAATGGTCTGCGAGCGGCGAGCAACGTCCGCTCACGCGCGTGGTGATCTTGGATGAAAGCCCACAAGCCCAATACCTGTATCCGGAGTTCCTTCTTTTTCAGCGGTTATTCGAGTCAGCAGGAATCGACTGCCTAATCGCAGACCCAGCCGATCTGGCCTTTCACAACGAGTGCCTCTTGGTCGACGGAAAGCCTGTGGATCTCGTCTATAACCGACTCACCGATTTCTATCTGGAAGGTGACAATTGCAGCGCGCTGCGCAGCGCTTATTTGGCTGATGTCGTGACGGTAACGCCGCACCCTCAGGCCTATGCCCTTTATGCCGACAAACGCCGGTTGGTTGACCTAACCAACGGACGTTTTTTGGAAGAGATTGGCGTTGGTCAGCAAATCCGAGCCGTATTGGCCCAATACGTCCCGCTTACCGTGCCTGTCGGGCATGGTAACGCAGAGCACCTCTGGCAAAACCGCCGTAGCCTCTTCTTCAAGCCCGTCAGCGGGTTTGGTAGTCGCGGTGTATACCGAGGAGACAAGCTCACCAAGCGCGTTTGGGAAGAAATCGTTGGCGGAAACTACGTCGCCCAGTCCCTTGTAGCTCCTGGCGAGCGTAGAACCGTCGCCGACCCTCAGGTACGACCGATGAAGTTTGACCTGCGCGCGTACGCTTATGCTGGCGAGGTGCAGTGGAACGCTGCCAGGGTCTACCAAGGCCAGACGACCAACTTCAGAACAGAGGGGGGCGGTTTTGCTCCTGTGTTTACCTTAGGCGAGGAAGAGGAGCGAGCCGGTTCTACAGAGCAACCGTCGCACGCCTCGTTCACGTTCTTGCTCGACGAAACCAGCGCCGTAGAGGAACTGCCGCACCCGCTATATCTGGCGCTGGTTCGAGCCGAAATGGCTACTTCTAAGCTTGCCGGTAAGCGTTTCCGATTGGCGGACTGGTATGTCGCAATGGAGGATGGCCATCCTTCCAAAGTCATCCGAGAATGGTACGGCTGGGTTGCATTCGACGCAGATGGCGCTTACCACCCTGAAATTGGCCCACCGGAAAATCGCCAGCCGAATAGTGATGACAAGGTAAATTCAACCGCTCTACCGACACGGGAAGAACACGATCGAATTGAGGCACTGTTGTTTAAAAGCGGGTGAGAGCCTGTCTCGCACAGCCCAGATGTTCCTTACGGGGCGCAGAGCCAAATGAACATTGCGGATATCTAGGCTTTTCTGCTAGCAAGTCAGCTGGCTGAGCTTCTGCACATGCTGGGATATAACGGTCAATCCGGCGAAGCGGCTCTGGCAACGAGATATGAGCTTTGCCAGAGCAGCAAGTCGAGATTGTTACGCAGCCATGCGCTCGCATTCTTCAGCGCACTTCATGCACGCTTTGGCACACTCTTGGCAGTGATCCATCTGATGTTTCGCGCATTCCTCACCGCATGCGCGGCAGATCTTGGCGCAAAGGGCACAGAACTCCTTGGCGTACTCACTTTCACGGCTCATTAGTGTGGCGGCCAACCTACAAATGTCTGCGCAGTCACGGTCCAACTCGATGCAGCGAGCCATCATTTTTACGTCATCCTCACGCAGGCAAGCAGAGGCGCACGTTTCGCACACTAGGGCACAGTTCGAACAAGCTTGGATACAGGAAGCGAACATTGAGTTTGTCATTGCGTTCTCCAGGGTTCGATAGTGGTATGTCGTCGGTGCCTACTAGCCAAATACCTCATAAGCGTATTAGCAGGCACTGAATTACGACACGCTCCTACCGAGCCCGTTTCGACCAACTTCATTACAATGCTGTAAGGTGCGCAACGGTACCGAATATGATGTATGCGGTGACAGTTGGAGACGATGAGCCAAACTTCCGATGGCTTAGCCGGCTTCGCTAGTCTGTTCTAGATAACCGGTGGGGTATGGGGAGCTCCCGGTCGCCACGACTGGGAGCATCCAATGGGGAACGGCCGGAGCGAAAGCCCTTAACTATGAGAGTCACTAGACCTGCGGCCTAATGGTTGTGAAAAGCCCTCCGGTACCGTTGCGTCGAATTAGGATGGCCTAAGACCGACCCCCTTTGCTTGTGCCGAGGCGTCTTTCTAAGAGCCTGGTCAGAACCGCTTAGGTACAGACATACCGGATGTTAGTGGTCGTGTTGCTTCCCGTCTGCGTGTACATGGTTTTTTGAAGGAGATTTGCCTTCCGCATCGGCGTTGTCACCGCCATTGCCATTGCTGTGTTTAACCGCCTGGGGCTCCTCTGACGCATGATGGTCATCGCTTTCATTATTAACATGGTGACCAAAGTTTGATTGGCCGGCTGCATCACTTGAGCTGCTAGAGCCATGGTGATCCGAGTCGCCACTGTCGCCCTGATGGTGGTTGTCCAAGGCCACCTCACCATGTTGTTGACCGTGCCCAGCTGGGGTCTCCCCACCACCATGCTGGTGACCACCGCTAGACGCAACGAGTGCTCGATACGCTCCTTCATCTAACTCAGGAAGCTTCTGCAGAAAAGCCACCATTCCCCAGATGTACGGGTCAGCCATGCTTTTACCCCACGCAGGCATCCCAGTGGCCTTGATGCCATGCTTGATGACCCAAAATGTTTTTGCTGGGTCACCGTATAGCCCCGCTTCAGCCAGGCTGGGTGGTGCGGGATAAAGGCCATTGCTTAGCTCGGTCTCAGCCATGCCTGGCGCCAAATGACAACCCACACACATCGAGTCGTAGTTCCCCGCCCCGGCGCGGATTTGGTCTTCATCGTCGAGAGATGGCACGACTATGTCTTCGGAACGAACCTCAATCGAGCGATTGCGAGCAGTTTCCAGGAATGCGTGCACGACTCCCGTATGAGGATCATCCGCGGCAACGCTAATCAGTCCTGAGAAAACAACTCCGGCCACTACCAACAGGCCCAGAGCACAGAAGGCAGCGAAGCTAATAATTATTCTTTTCATCGAAGGTCCTTAAAACCAAAGCCTGACGCCAGCAACGAACCGCGCCTCATCTAGGTCTTCGCCCTCATCTCTCGCCATATCAGCGGTATTACCGTATGCCCGGCTCCACGTGACGCCGATGTACGGTGCGAACTCACGAACGATTTCGTATCGGAGGCGGAGCCCCACCTCTGTATTTGCTAGACCAGCGCCCACTCCGCGTGCAGGATCGTCCTTGCCATAGAAATTGAGCTCGGCAGTTGGTTGGAGGATGAGCCGGTTAGTTAGGAGAATGTCGTACTCGCCTTCAAAACGTGCTGCTGTCTGCCCACCTTCACCGACGAAGGCGGTGGCTTCCGCCTCAAACCCATACAGCGCCATCCCCTGGACGCCTAAAGCCGCCCACGTCTGCGGCGACTCGGGCTTAAAGTCCTGGCGAACACCTGCTACTACATCCCACCAGGGACTGATTGCACGCCCGTAAAGCGCCTGAATTTCCGCGTCTTCAGTAACGCCATTCGTTCGCTCACCTTCCGAGCGAAACCAGAACCGATTGATATCGCCACCAACCCAGGCAGTAGCTTCCCAACTGAGGGTGCTACCTTCATTTGCGTCCTGGTACTCAAGTTGATCTAGCAGAAGGAACCAGGCCAGATACTTGTCATGGACCGTATGACCTTGAAGACCAGGGAAAGCCGCTTCTCTATCCGCATCGGTCAATACTGGAATGAACGAGGGATGAACCATGCCGGGCATTTCGAGCGTATCGTCATGCTTCATTTGGCCATGGTTCATCTTGCTATGGTCCATCGCACCATGACCCATTGCAGAATGGTCCATTTGCCCACCGGAGCCATGATTCATTGCCGCGGGCTTGGCAGAAGATGCAGGGGCTTGAGCTGCCGGAATAGGAGGGGTTTGATGCATCGAGTGATCCATCATCTCGGCGGCGTTGGCTATCCGTCCAGCCGCTGCGCTCAACGAAACTCCGAGCGCAATAAGAGCAAAGCGAGAAGATCTAGTGGTCATGGTGCGAATCCACCTCAGTACCAGTAGCCTTCGGGTCATGATCCATCTTGCCATGGTCCATTTCACCATGGTCCATCGAGCCATGACCCATGTCGCCGTGGTCCATTTCTGAGTTAGAGGAGCCTTGTGTCTGAGATGCCGGCTTGTTGCCTGAATTTTGCGACGAAGCCGATGGTTGCTTGTGCTGATCATGCGTTTGCTCTGCAAACGCAGCTGATATATTCATTACGCCCAGCAGACTGAACATTAACGCGCTGCCGATAAGAGTTTTACGCTTCATAAAATTTCCCATATAAAGTTCCTCTTACTCGTCCACTCGGACTTCACGAAACATGCCCATTTCCATGTGAAGCAGTAGGTGACAGTGATAAGCCCAACGCCCGAGTGCATCGGCTGTCACGCGGTAGCTGCGCTTCGAACCTGGAGGCATGTCGATCGTGTGCTTGCGAACCATGAACTTTCCATTCTCATCCTCAAGATCGCTCCACATACCATGCAGATGAATCGGATGGGTCATCATGGTGTCGTTGACCAAAGTGATGCGTACCCGCTCGCCATATTTGAGCCGCAGGGGCTCCGAATCAGAGAACTCTATGCCGTCAAATGACCAGGAGAACTTCTCCATGTGGCCGGTGAGATGGAGTTCGATCGTCCGACTGGGCTCACGGCCGTCCGGATCGGGGAAAGTGCTTCTCAAGTCGCCATAGGTCAGGACTCGGCGGCCGTTGTCTCGTAAGCCAATACCGGGATCGTTCAGCCTATGAGTTGGGCTCATGGTCTGCATGTCCACCAGTGGGTTATTGGACTCTGAGGGCGGGTGCGATTGCATACCTGCGCTCATCCCAGCCATTCCAGAGTGGTCCATCCCGGACATCCCACCCATTTTGCTGTGATCCATGCCGGCCATTGCGCCCATGTCGCCCATCCCTTGCATGTCACCGTGGTTCATGCCGGACATGTTGCTATGGTCCATCGCGCCCATGTCGCCGCCATGGTCCATGCCCGCCATACCGCCCATGCTGCCGTGATCCATCCCCATGTCGTCCATGGTGATTAGTGGTCGAGGATCGGTTTCTGGAACAGGAGCGCTCAGCCCTTCGGCAACCGCTAGCGTGCCACGGGCGTATCCTGTGCGATCCATCGATTGGGCGAAGATCGTGTAAGCCTCCTCGGTCGCAGGCTCGACAATCACATCGTAGGTTTCTGCCACGGCAATGCGGAATTCGTCGACGCTAACTGGGTTGACGTATTGGCCATCGGCTGCGACTACAGTCATCTTCAGCCCTGGAATGCGGACATCGAAATAGCTCATGGCCGAGCCGTTGATGAACCGCAGACGAAGCTTCTCGCCGGGCTTAAAGATGCCGGTCCAGTTCCCGTCGGGTGCTTGGCCGTTCATTAGATAGGTATAGGTGTAGCCGCTTACGTCGGCGAGGTCGGTGGGACTCATTTTCATCTGAGCCCACATTTTTCGATTCGCAATCGTAGCGGCCCAGCCGTCTTCGCTCACGTCGTTAATGAAGTCTCCGACAGTGCGCTTGTGGAAGTTGTAATAATCGGACTGCTTCTTGAGCTTAGAAAGGATTCGAGCGGGATCCTCATCGGACCAATCAGTCAACATCACCACATAGTCGCGGTCATAGCTGAACGGTTCGGGATCCTTCGCATCGATGACCAAGGGACCATAGACACCAAGCTGCTCTTGTAGGCCTGAATGACTGTGGTACCAATAGGTACCGTTCTGTTTAACCTGAAACTTGTAGACATACATGCCATCGGGAGCGATGCCGTGGAAGCTCAATCCAGGCACGCCATCCATGTTGGCCGGCAGGATCATGCCGTGCCAGTGAATCGATGTATCTTCGCTCAACTTATTTCTGACTCGCAGCGTGACGGTATCCCCTTCACGCCAACGTAGAAGCGGCCCTGGGATGGTCCCATTGATAGTCATCGCTGTCCGGGCCGCGCCGGTGATATTGACCGGCGTCTCCCCAATCAGCAGATCGAACTCCGTGCCACTTAGTACGCTGGGCTGGCCTGGGCTAGTCACTGCCCAGACCGGAGCTCGCCACAAGCCAAGACCGCCAAGGATGCCTGCGGCAGTCAAGCCTTTAACAAAGGTTCGCCTAGAGGTTCTACGTTGCATGTGTAGGTTCCAATCAAACTAAGGAGCCAAGCCGAAACCAGCCGTAAGGTTGGTGTTGCCAGCGTTAATTGATCTTAGAAACTCGCGCACGGTCTGTCTTATCAAGCGACTCGCCTTTAATCGTAAATATGGCATGCCTAAGAAAGACGCGGGATTACATTTTTGTAAGCTTAAAGCGCTTCAGAAATCGCCCAAAAAATCGCCTGTGAGCATGTCAATCTCCAGGTGGAAGCTGCGCAATGGCTTTTGATTTCCGTGCAAGGATCCGGTTGCAACGATACTCATTGAAGTCAAAGATTGCTCAATGTACGGCTAATACCATCAGCCTCTAACCGCTGCCTTCACATTATTATATTCCGATCATCTTAATAGTTTAATTTAGGCTGCAGCTTTGATAATAATCGCTTAAAATAATGTGCGCTGTTAATACTGATATCGCCGGTTCTTCCAACGAATGTTACAACTACCAACACCGTGGCAACTACAACATCCGAGAAAGCTGCCACAGTTCCGAGAGGTGCATGGTCACAGTTGCGTAAGGTTTCGCTTCAGCAATTAGCGTGGGCGTGCTTCGCTGAAGTTGCTTTTGAGGCTACCTCCTGGGCTTGGTCCTTCTGGTCAGCCTGATAACTAGCGATCGCTATTTGGCGAGCCTGCTCCATACGAGCAAAGGTACGATCACCACCACCTTCTGCCATTGCATAGGAAGAGCTTGCTGCGATGGCGAGCAGTACAGAAACGGATCTGAAGAATTTCATTACTTGTTACCTCGTTCGAAGACATGGGAGACCCAGCGCAGCTCCATAAATAGAGGCTTTGGCTTTGGCTTGGTCTTGTGTCTAAGCTAACCGAGCGTTCCTGTCAGAACCCTGATTTAGACATTACGGTTTCGTCAGTAATGCATAAAGGCAGTGAGCCCAAGCGAAAGCGCAGGTAGCGTGCATGGTGCCTTTTCGTTCAGGCAAATAGGTCTTGTTTCCAGCGGGCAAAAAAAAGGGCGCCATCTAGGCGCCGATAGGCCAAAGGAGCATGGAAAAGGCCAAAAAGCAGAGTGTGGGAGCAACTGCTGATGTAGACGTTAACGCTACAAGCTGTCAGACAGATGATGCGAGCATTACGTTTCTGTAAGGTACTGGCTGCACGCCCTGACAATCGGCACACTGCTCCAAATGCCGGAGGGAATACTTTCATGAAGCTTCTTGTTGCTGAAGACGAGCCGAAAACAGGCACCTACCTACAGCAGGGGCTTTCAGAGGCAGGCTTCACAGTCGATAGAGTTGAAAACGGGACCGATGCTGCTCAGCACGCGCTTCATACCACATACGACTTGCTCATCTTAGACGTGATGATGCCTGGCCTGGATGGGTGGCAGGTTTTACAGAAAGTCCGCGCTGCTGGTAATGAGGTTCCCGTGCTCTTTCTCACCGCCCGAGACGGGGTTCAGGATCGAGTAAAGGGATTGGAGTTGGGCGCTGATGATTATCTCATCAAGCCGTTTGCCTTCTCCGAATTGCTAGCCAGGATCCGTACGTTGCTTCGCCGCGGCAATAATGTCCCCAACCAAACAATACTCAAACTCCTCGACCTTGAGGTCGATCTGCTCAGGCGTCGAGTTACGCGATCGGGGAAACGAATAGACCTAACTGCAAAGGAATTCGCACTTCTTGAGCTATTACTTCGGCGTCGCGGGGAAGTGCTCTCAAAGTCCCTTATCGCCTCCCAAGTATGGGACATGAATTTCGACAGCGATACCAATGTGATTGAGGTGGCGGTACGACGGCTGAGAGCAAAAATCGATGATGAGTTCGAACCTAAGCTCATACAAACCGCGCGTGGGATGGGCTATTTGATCGACGCGCCAGACCCCTAGAGCGAAATGCTCGGCATTTCACGCGATGGGCCAAGCTACCGGTACCGATGCGGTTAAGGCGAGCCACCGAGCAAGGAGCGGTGCCGAACCTCAGTTCTCCGAGCTGGATTTCTTCAGCTGTGGCACGAAGAAGATGGGGCTCTGCGGGGGAGCTATCAGAATATCACTGGATTTGATGCTAGTGCCCTTGCGACGCCTGGTCTTGCCATCCTTACCGACCGCCAGCAAATCACCGGTCGCAACAGCGATATCGAGCGCCTGCTTTACGCGAAACTCGTCAGCCATGGTGTAGTTGGTCAATCCGCTCATCAGGCCCAAAAAAGGTTGCCGTTCTACCTCGTAGACCTGTTTGGGCAAGAGCTCTGAAAGTTCTCCTCGGACGCGGTCATCGGTGGCATCGTCGAAGTGATGCTCATCCAACAGCAAATCGTGTTGGCCTGTCACGGCGATATCCGATTGGCGTCGTAGCCGAAAAAGCTGGAAGGCGACAGCATATGGGAAAAGTTGTTGCCGTATTTCCAGTGGATCTTCTTCATCACATCGTTGGCGCGGTAGTTGTCCGCCAGATGGATAAACCAATAGGCCATCGGGTTGCTGCCAGCAGGGCGGATGAAGAACACGGTCATGTACTGGGCACCGCTTTCCTGTTTGATCCCTTCAGACAGATGGCGTTGGATCAGGTACTGCCAATTGCGAGGCTGATGTGCCTTCAGCTCTTTCAGCATGCCATGCGCTTTTGTTGGTGCAATCTATAAGCGTGCGTCGGTTGCCGGGCATTAGTAAATGAAAGGCTACCGAGACAGTAAAGATTTGAAGTGGGCAGTCTTCAAGCTAATCAGGCGATCTACAATAAAGCCAACGTCTAACCGAGTCACATTGAAGTCAATTTAGTCGATTAAACGTCTTTATATATAGCGCGCCTCGGTTGCATGCGGCTTTTGATTGGGAATGCAATGGCGGGACATTAGCGCGTGCACGCTTACCGTGGTGCATTGAAACTCAAAATATCCAGTTGCTCGGTCAGCCAGCGATGCGCCTGATATGTACTCTGAAATTTACGAGCTAGGATGCGTACACCTTTATCTACGCTACAGTCACGGAGCGTGAGGCCATGACCTTCTTCGTCGATTTCGTAGGTCTTTGCTTTCATATCGCCGAGCTGCATCGCCAGCAGCCTAACGTCATCGAGTGAATGAATGGGGGCTATGCTGTGCTTGCGCACGTAGGAGCGTACCTTCTCAGAAAGCTCATTGAAGTCATCTGCATTAATGCGGTGGACTATATCATCTGAATCTGGGATTTTCTCCGGATAGTCATCATCAAGTGATACGCAGTGTTCCACACCGTGAATGCTTGCTACTAGGTATTGACCGCCGACTTCGTCGCGCTCGCAGTTAAGAATTAGGATAGACATGATTTTTCCTCAGGTTGTTGTTCTGTTCATAATTCTAAGTTGCTCTGCTTAAAAAAGGCAATAGGCTAACTGTATTTTTATGCAGTCTCTGGTTAATGCCCCGGAGGCCGTTCGGCTGGCTATCTAGTAGAGTGTTCGACCCAAAACTCATAATTTAAAAGTGGCACAAGCAGTATGTCGTGGGCAGTGGTGTCTCGGTAAGCGATCGCGCCAGTCCGTCGCCGACCCAGGCTGTGAGCGCAATTTAAAATTACTCTACTTGGTTCTCGCATTTTAAAATGTGAATCGGCTGAAAGAGTGGAAGCACCTGCTGATACCCGACGCTATCCAGTCGGTCTATGTGCTGCTCCCGGCGGGTTGTCTTGATGGGTCAGGTAACATGGTGCGTTCTTGGCCAACGAACCAAAGTCCGGAATGCGATATAGAAAGGATAGAATTTTTGCACCTTTGCAATGTTTGGCTTTTGGGGTTATATAAAAAATAATGCTCTGGTTGTTGTTTTTTTGTTTTCGTATTTGCAATAATTGATTGTGTGGCATGTGTCACGCAAATAATAATTAGAAGAATAATATGAATGCAGAGACTCAAAGCGCCTATATTAGTTTGGCCAGTAATTTTTATGCGACTCGGATGCAGGGCGTTGAGCTTGATGAGCTCAATATTATTGGTGCTTTACTACGGGCGGCCCCTGATTACCGCCCGGATTATTATCGGCGCCTACGTAACGCTTTGGCGTTTGATCAAAAGCATCGAGGAAATTTCTGGGCTGCCCAAGAAATCAATCGTACGCTCAATCCGGTCACTGTGTTCAATCTGCCGCGAAAGAAAAAGCAGCGACGTCCGCAGAAGCTTTCTACCGCTGATTTCGAAGCGTGGCTACGGTGTCTGGCTGAACGAGATATGCCTGTCGAAGCGGGAGCTTTAATGGTGATATCTCTTACCGGAGCGCGACCATGCGAGCTTAACGGAATTTCTATCGATGGCCGGCGCATCCATATATCCGGTGCAAAGCTTAGCCACAACGGTTTACGCGGCGCTAGCCGAACGCTTGAGGCTGATGGAGACGTCTGCAATATCTTGAGAAACGCTCTCGCTGCTTTTAAATGTCAGCCGCGCAGTATGGATTCAATACGCGTTGCGCTTCACCAAGTCGCTACTGAGCTATTCGGTAGGAGGAAGGTGCCGAGTATGTACACACTTCGTCACCAGTTCGGCTCAAATCTGAAAGCCTCAGGCATGTCCGCAATAGAAATGGCATACGTCATGGGGCACCAGGCTACCGATTCGATTAGCCGCTATGGCGATAAAAGATTTGGACGTGCAGAAGCGGTTAAGGTTAAGCCTGCAAGCGATGCTGACTTTTCAAAGGTGAGAGATACAGTGCCTGCTCGAATGCGTGCGGACGCCGTGGCTCTTAATGATCAGCGAGACTTGGATCGTAGGACTGAGGTCGCTGACGGCTGAGGTGATGTGGTCATTTCAGCGGACAATCATGAATTCCTTAGGCTATAGAGCGTTTGTATCTAGCTCTGGTTTTGATAGCGGTTTCCACCTTTACGTCGTCAACGCTCAGGTATCTGTTCGTTTTGTCGAACCATTGCATCGCCCTTTGTGATTGGCGTATAAACACACAAACACCTATTAGCGGAGAACGCTATGAATACCATTCGCTGGAATGTCGCCGTCTCGGCCGACACCGACCAGTCGCTTCGGATGTTTCTGGCCAGCCAGGGCGGCGGCCGTAAGGGCGACCTGTCGCGCTTCATCGAAGAAGCGGTACGGGCACACATCCTGGAGCTGAGCGCTGAGCAGGCCAAGGCCGCTAACGCCCATCTGAGTGAGGCAGAATTGACCAACGCGGTTGACGAAGCGCTCGACTGGGCACGTAAGCGCTGATGCGGGTCGTGTTGGATACCAACATCCTGTTCAGCGCCCTGATCTCGCCACATGGCGCGCCCGATGCGATCTACCGTGCCTGGCGGGCGGCGCGTTTCGAGGTGGTGACCTCGCGGATGCAACTCGATGAAATTCGTCGAGCCAGCCGCTATCCCAAGCTTCAGGCCATCCTACAGCCCGCCAAGGTGGGCGCCATGATCAATAACCTGCAACGGGCTGTGGTACTGGAGCGCCTGACCATCGAGGTCGAAGCCGATGATCCGGATGACTCGTTTTTGCTGGCCATGGCCTTGGCGGGCGATGCGGACTACCTGGTAACCGGTGATCGCCGCGCCGGCCTGCTGCAACGCGGGCACATCGAACGCACGCGGATCGTCACGCCCGCCGTGTTCTGCGTCGAGGTGCTGTGATCAATGCCGGTCGGTTTTCTGACTCAAGAGCAACGCGACGGTTTTGGCCGCTATGTTGATTCGCCCAGCCGTGAAGAGCTGGAACGTTACTTCCACCTGAGCGATGAAGACCGTGAAGCCATCCAGGTGCTGCGGGGTAACCATAACCGTCTGGGTTATGCCGTTCTGCTGACCACCGTCCGCTTCGTTGGCGTTCTGCCGGACAAGCCCGCCGCCGTGCCGGTGGAAGTCCTGCAGGTGCTTTGCCGACAACTGGCGATTCCAGACCCCGACTGCCTCCAGCGCTATAGCGATCATCGCCGCTGGATACATGCCACCGATATTCAGAACCGCTTTGGCTATCGTCATTTCACCGATCCGGGCATCGGCTTTCGCTTGAGCCGCTGGCTGTATGCCCTCTGCTGGACGGGCACCGACCGGCCGGGAGTGCTGTTTGAGCGAGCCACCTCGTGGCTGTTCACACAGAAAGTCCTCCTGCCTGGTGTGTCTCAACTAGAGCGCTTTATCGCCCAGTTGCGCAGTCGGGTCGAAGAACGCCTCTGGTTTACGCTGGGCCGCAGCGTGACTGAGGAACAGCGATTGCAACTGCAAGACTTGCTGACGGTGGCCGAAGGCAACCGCAGCTCCCGGCTGGATCAATTGCGCTCCGGCCCGGTCATGGTCAGTGGCCCCGCGTTGATTCGGGCACTGCGCCGGCTCGATGACGTGCGCGGCATCGGCATCACCTTGCCGGCGGCGGCGCACATCCCTCCCAGCCGTATCGCCGCCCTGGCCCGCTTCGCCAACACGGCCAAGGTCACCGCGATTAATCGGCTGCCGGCGTCGCGGCGGATGGCGACACTGGTGGCCTTCGCACTCTGCCTGGAGGCGACTGCGCACGACGACGCACTGGAAGTCCTGGAGGCCTTGCTGCGCGACCTGTTCAGCAACGCGGAGAAGGCCGACAAGAAAGCCCGCATGCGCAGCCTGAAAGACCTGGATCGGTCGGCCGCGACGCTCGCCGCCGCGTGCAAGGTCGTGCTGGACAGCTCGATCAGCGATGACAACGTGCGCGCCCGGCTGTTCAACGACCTGCCGAGGACCACCCTGGAAAAGGCCCTGGAAGAGGTCAACGCGCTGATCCGCCCGGTAGATGACGTCTATTTTCTTGCATTGGAAGCGCGCTACCGCAGCGTGCGCCGCTTCCTGCCCGACCTGCTCAAGCACATCCGCTTCGGCTTCAGCCCGGCCGGCAAGGGCGTGGCGGCTAGTCTGGAGTGGCTGCAACTGAACCTGCCGCGCCGGAAGCCAGAGGATGACGCGCCGCAGGAGATCGTGGCCAAGGCTTGGCAGAAGCACATCACCCGCGAAGATGGCTCCCTCGACATGGGTGCCTATGTGTTCTGCACGCTCGATGCGCTGCGCACGGCCCTGCGCCGCCGCGATGTCTTCGTCTCGCCCAGTTGGCGCTATGCCGACCCGCGCCTTGGCCTGCTCGACGGTGCCGAATGGCTGGCGGCGCGACCGATCATCTGCCGGTCACTGGGCCTGACCATCGACGCCAAAACCACCCTGGACGCCTTGTCCGTCGAGCTGGATGCAACCTGGCTGGCAGTAGCCGCGCGCCTGCCCGACAACCCGGCGATTCAACTGAGCGAGAACACCGAGGGCAAGACCGAACTGTCGCTCGGGGCGCTGGACAAGCTGGACGAGCCCTGCTCGTTGCTGCAACTGCGGGCGGCCGTGTCTGACCTGATGCCGCGTGTCGATCTGCCGGAAATCCTCTTGGAAATCGCCGCCCGCACTGGCTTTTCCGAGGCCTTCACCCATGTCTCCGAACGCAATGCACGCGCCGACAACCTGGTCACCAGCCTCTGCGCGGTGCTGTTGGGCGGGGCCTGCAACACCGGCCTGGAGCCCTTGATCCGCACCGACAACCCGGCGCTGCGCCGTGACCGGCTGTCCTGGGTCAGCCAGAATTATATCCGCGACGACACCCTGTCAGCGGCTAACGCCATCCTGGTCGGAGCGCAAAGCCAACTGGAACTGGCCCAAGTCTGGGGTGGCGGCGAGGTCGCCTCCGCCGATGGCATGCGCTTCGTCGTACCGGTGCGCACCGTGCATGCCGGCCCCAATCCGAAGTATTTCGGCACCGGCCGGGGTGTCACCTGGTACAACCTGATTTCCGACCAATTCTCCGGCCTCAACGCCATCACCGTGCCCGGCACGCTGCGCGACAGCCTGGTGTTGCTGGCGGTCGTGCTGGAACAGCAGACCGAGTTGCAGCCGACGCAAATCATGACCGACACCGGGGCCTACAGCGATGTGGTGTTCGGGCTCTTCCGCCTACTTGGCTACCACTTCAGTCCGCGGCTGGCCGATGTCGGCGGTACCCGCTTCTGGCGCACGCGCCCGGACGCGGACTACGGCAAGCTCAACGGGCTGGCCCGCCAGTCGGTCAAACTCGACCTGATCGCCGAGCACTGGGACGACCTGCTGCGCCTGGCCGGCTCGCTCAAACTCGGCCGGGTGCCGGCGACTGGCATCATGCGCACGCTGCAAACGGGAGATAGACCCACCCGGCTGGCCCAGGCGCTGGCCGAATTCGGGCGGATCGAAAAGACTCTGCACACGTTGACCTATATCGACGACGAGTCCAAGCGCCGCGCCACCCTGACCCAGTTGAACCGAGGCGAAGGCCGGCACAGCCTGGCCCGCGCCGTGTTCCACGGCAAACGCGGCGAGCTCCGCCAGCGCTACCGCGAAGGCCAGGAAGACCAGCTCGGTGCTCTGGGCCTGGTGGTGAACATCATCGTGCTGTGGAACACCCTCTACATGACGGCGGCCGTGGAACGGCTCAAGCAGCACGGCTATCCAGTGCTGGAAGAGGATTTGGCCCGGCTATCGCCGCTGATCTACGAGCACATCAACATGCTCGGGCGGTATTCCTTTGCGGTACCGGAAGAAGTTGCGCGCGGCGAGCTGCGGCCACTGCGTAATCCAGACGACGACCTGTGATCCCCCTAAACGCTATGAGCAACACCCAAGCTGCTGCTGGATCGGCGGGCACTTCACCGAGCCGAACGAACAGAAAACGCAGCAATCCCCTGGGTTGGGGCGCAGCAGCGCCTTGCAGTTGCTGCACTCGTAATAGAACTGGCAGGCGTCCGTGGGCATGGTTTCCGGCTTGGCGAAGCCGCAGCGCGGGCAAGTCAGCACGGACTCAAGGACAATGGCGCTCATCGTGACCTCACTTCTGCACTGTGGAGGGGTATCCCGCGTTCGCGGTCGCCTCAGTCAGTGCCTCGGGCTGGGCCTTATCGGGATCGTAGGTGACGGTCGCCGTCTTCTGGTCGAAATTGACCTGGACGTCACTCACGCCGGACACCTTCTCCAGCGACTTCTTGACCGTGATCGGACAGAGTCCGCACGTCATGTTCTGCACGTCGAGCGTGACGGTTTTCGGGGGAGCCGCCAGCGCCACGAAGGGCAAGGCGAAAAGCACGGCGATCAGCAGTTTGCGCATGGTTAATCTCCTTCAGTAGAACAGCGGGGCGAGCCACGGCACGGCCAATAGGCCGAGCAGCAGCACGCTGACGATCCAGAACACGAGTCGCTGTCGCACGAGCGTGCGCGGATCGGCGCAGGGTGTACCTGGCGTACAAACCTGTGGCACCAGGTAGAGCTTGCGGAATGCCAATCCCAGGAACAGTAGAGTCAACCCGATGAAGAGGGGGCGTAGTGGCTCCATCATGGTCAGAGCGCCCACCCACGTACCGCCGACACCGAGTGCCAACAGCACCAGTGGCCCGACACAGCACACCGACGCACCGATGGCGGTCAGCGAACTCGCGACCAGCGAGCCTTTCCCGGTGAGTTGCATCCCCATTCCCATCTCCTGAGCCTGATTGCCTAGGTGCTATTCTAAACTCCGTACCAAAGTACGGAATCAAGGAGAAAGTGATGGCCACAGAGCTGACCATTGGCAAGCTGGCAGACGCCGCCGGGGTGAACGTCGAGACGATCCGCTACTACCAGCGACGCGGGCTGCTGGATGAACCAGCCAAACCCTTGGGTGGCCATCGGCGCTATCCGGTGGACATGGTGAAGCGACTGCGTTTCATCAAGCGGGCTCAGGCGCTGGGTTTCACGCTCTCGGAAGTCGGTGGACTGCTGACGCTGGATGAGTCGTGCGCCTGTGCCGAAACGCGAGCACGGGCTGCACGCAAGCTCGCGTTGATCGAGCAGAAGATGGCCGACTTGGTCGTCATGCAGCAACTGTTAGGCGAACTGGTGCAGCAATGTGATGCGGGAGACGGCGGAACGATCTGCCCGATCATCGAGGCACTGATCAGAGAGTAATGCCTGGCGGGTGAGCTGGAGATCGGAAAGCCCCTTTACGGTGGGATTCAGAGCTTACGTTGGTTTTTGGTTCCATTGCTCCCCAAACCCCTACATGAACCGTTTCCAGATCGCACCCGAAGAGTGGGCGCTAGAGGCGCTGTTCGGCGAATCATTCGTTGGCTACCGCGCCCGCGTCCGCCGCTGGATCTGAGCGTTGTCAGTGGTAGTGGCTAGGAGACTTGCTATCGCGTCAGCCTGCGGCAGGTGCACTTGAGTTAGCTGAATTTTATCGTGACGAGCTGCTTATCTATATACCTGAAATATGTCGCAGGTCGAGGGCATAGCGCCAATAAGTGATATTCGGCTATTCGCTCTGTTAATACCTTGTTTTAATTGTAGCGCATAGTAAGCTTATGCTTCGCTGCAGTGATTGTCGGTCTGCTTGGTGTCGAGACAAACACTGCCGTCTAGCTCCATCTCGAGTGTCGAGTGGCTGATTTTGAATTGCTCATGGAGTACACGTTTCAAATCAGTCTTCACTCGTTCGATCCCAGGCAGACTCGCCTTCTTGATGACAACATGTGCTTCCAGTGCAATTGTATGCTCAGCGATTTCCCAAACATGCACGTGGTGAACGCCCTCGACGTCGTTTACTTGTTCCATGACATTGATTATATCAGCGACGGAAACGCCTTCTGGCGCGCCCTCCATTAACAGATGGATGGTTTTAGGCAGCATGCTAAAGCCTTGCCAGAGCACGTAGCCAGCAATCATCAGTGTCAGTACAGTATCCGCCCAGTACCACCCATACAGAAGTATCAATGTCCCGGCGATAACAACGCCGACGGAGGCCAGCGCATCCGACACATTGTGCAAGAATGCCGCCTTTATATTCATGCTGTTCTTGGACATTGTGTAGGTGAGAAAGGCCGTGACGATATCTACAACCAAGGCTATTCCCGCGACCACGACCACTGTCCAACCTTCAATGGGCTGCGGGGAAAACAACCGGCCTATGGCCTCGTAAATAAGATAGAGACCGACGATGATCAGGGTGACCAAGTTGATCAAAGCCGCTATGGTTTCACTGCGTCGATAGCCAAAGGTTTTAAATGCATCTGGCGGTCTGCGACCGATCTTACGTGCGATCAGCGCAATAACCAGTGATGCGGCATCGCTCAAATTATGTAGCGCGTCAGCAATGAGTGATAAGCTACCAGAGAGTATTCCACCGACTATTTGTGCCAGTGTTAATGCGGCGTTAACGCCTATAGCAGCAATTAGACGCTTATCGCCTATAGCTTCGGTGTTATGGTTATGTTCGTGGCCCATTGGTTTTTAACCACCCTTAAAAATCTAAAAAAAGACTAAGCACAGGAAGCCAAACGGTCGTCTATAGCAACAAATAAATATACTAGTGCCTTTGTACCGTCTGACACGGAGACAGCCTCCAAACCGTTGACAGAAATCCGACCATCATCGCCCGAGTTCGTGCGCCATTGCCTTCAATACGCCGATAACTGGCTAACCCTTGTCATGATCTGAATATGACAGATTTGTAATCTTCACATCATCTTTCGTGGTTCAAGCTGCACAGCGGAAGATTACATTTCAATAATGTAATGTTTGGCTCACACTGCCGTTATCTTCAGTCGCGCAAAATTCGTTAGAACCTGTAGAGCTCACCGGGAAAGCTCAACAAGCCACTTTGAATTTAGCGAGGACTGCCCATATGAATCTGTTGAAAGCTATTATTGTTGGATCGGTAATCTTCGGCTCCGCATTATCCTATGCAGGAGACGGCTACGATCGTTCAATGAAATTTAACGAAAAGTTTCGTGCAGAACAAAAACGGATTCACGAAACCGAGTCTGGTGAAGAAAAAATAGACGGACTAGAAGCTAAGAATCCGCGCCCGGATCAGAGCAATATGCAAATAAAGAAAGAATCCAAAACTGAATAACCGCTTCACCCGAACAATCTTCGCCTCCGATAGCTTCCGAATCCCGTTGGTAAAGCTGTATTTAAGCGCCTTTCGAGGCGCTTTTTTTGTTTCTCGATAACGTACCCGTCAGTCGTTACCAGCGCATTGGGGCCACAAATCCTTTCAGTGAACCCTTCGAAGCTTCGATTGGATATTCATAAAAAGGCCAGGCATCAAGCCTGGCCTACGTTGGGAGAAAACCAATATCAGCTCGCGTCCTCATCCTCTTCGTTGCGTTTCATGCGGCGCTGCAGAGCCGTGTAATAGAGCGCAGGCAATACCAGCAGCGTCAGTGCTGTCGAGGACAGGATGCCGCCAATGACCACGGTCGCCAGAGGCCGTTGGACTTCCGCGCCGGTCCCTGTGGCCAACGCCATTGGGACGAAGCCGAGCGACGCCACCAGCGCTGTCATCAGGACTGGGCGCAATCGCACCAGTGCGCCCTCACGCACAGCCTCGGATAAAGGCCGGCCTTCCTCTAGCAATCCTTTAATGAAAGCAATCATCACCAGTCCGTTGAGTACTGCCACACCCGACAACGCGATGAACCCGACGCCAGCGGAAATTGAGAGGGGAATGTCCCGGAGCCAGAGTGCAAGAATTCCCCCAGTAAGCGCGAACGGAATGCCAGTGAAGACGACCAGCCCATCGCGCAGTGTGTTGAACATCATGAACAGCAGCACGAAGACCAGCAGTAAGGCGACTGGGACGACCAGCTGCAGGCGCTTGGCGGCAGCCTGCAGCTGCTCGAACTGCCCACCCCACGTCGTCCAGTAACCGGGCGGTACCGGGTTTCGTTCAGCGATTGCTGCAGACGCATCTTGGACGAAACTGCCAATGTCACGCCCTCGAACGTTGGCGCTTACCACCACCAGACGCTTGCCATCCTCACGGCTGATCTGATTCGGGCCCAGCACGAATTCCAGCGTGGCAACCTCAGCCAGCGGGATAAAGTCGATTCGGTCGTTGGCAGCACCCGCTACCGCTGGCACCGGAATCGGCAGGCGAGCCAGCACATCCGGATCGGCACGCAGCGTATCGGAAAGACGAACAACGATGTCGAAACGACGGTCACCCTCAAAAAAGGTTCCGGCTTCCCGTCCGCCAATCGCGGCGGCGACGGTATCCTGCACATCGCCGATGTTGAGCCCGAAGCGTGCCGCCTTGTCACGATCCACATTGACGCTCAGCAATGGGAGGCCCGTCGTCTGCTCCACTTTAACTTCGGAAGCGCCTGGTACGTCTTGCAATATCGCCGCGATGTCATCAGCTGTTTTGTTGAGAACATCCATATCGTCCCCGAACACCTTAACGGCCACATCGCTGCGAACTCCGGAAATTAGCTCGTTAAAGCGTAACTGGATCGGCTGAGACATCTCATAGTTGCTGCCCGGCACAGATGCGGCCGCCTTTTGGATGTCCTCAATGAGCTGCTCGCGGGATTTGTCCGGATCTGGCCATTCTTCCTTGGGCTTGAGCATCACATAGCTGTCCGAAATATTCGGCGGCATCGGGTCAGCCGCGATCTCGGCGGTGCCGGTTCGGGCAAATGTACGCTTGACCTCCGGGACCTGCTCGGCAATTGCCTTTTCCAGCCGCTGCTGCATATCCACGGATTGGGAGAGGCTGGTCCCTGGAACGCGCAGAGCTTGAAGCGCAAAATCACCCTCGCTAAGGCTCGGAATGAACTCGCTACCCATTCGCATCACCAGCAGGGCAGACAGCAGCACGCTAGCGACGGCGCCACTGAATACCAATGTGCGATGACGCATGACCCAGTCGAGCACGGGCGCATAGCCATTGCGCGCCGCGCGCATCAGGCGGTTGTCCTTCTCTTGCACCTTACCGGTGACAAAAAGCGCAACAGCAGCGGGCACGAAGGTGACCGATAGAATCATGGCACCCAACAGTGCGATTACCACGGTGAATGCCATGGGGTGGAACATCTTCCCCTCGACACCAGTGAGCGCAAAGATGGGCAGGTAGACCACCATGATGATCAGCTGGCCGTAGATGAGCGGACGCCGTGCCTCCTTGGCCGCCGCGAATACTTCGTGGAAACGCTCACTGCGGGTCAGAATCCTGCCATGTTTTTCCTGGGCGTGGGCAAGCCGGCGGATTGCGTTTTCGACGATGACCACCGCACCGTCGACGATGATGCCGAAGTCGAGTGCCCCTAGACTCATGAGGTTGGCACTGACCTTATTAGTCGCCATGCCGGTGAAGGTGAATAGCATGGAAAGCGGGATGACCATCGCTGTGATTAGGGCTGCACGCAGGTTGCCGAGGAACAGAAACAGCACGGCGATAACCAGGATCGCGCCTTCGATTAGGTTCTTGCGAACCGTGGCGATGGCCTTGTCAACAAGGTCGGTCCGGTCATAGACCGTTATGGCGCTCACGCCTTCTGGCAGGTTCTGGTTGATAATCTCCAAACGCTGCGCGACTGCCTGCGACACGCTACGGCTGTTTTCTCCCACCAGCATAAAGGCGGTCCCGAGGACCACCTCGCGTCCATTGTCGGTGGCCGCGCCAGAGCGCAGCTCGCGACCGATCCCCACTTCGGCAATATCGCGTACCCGCACGGGCGCACCGCCTGCGTTGCTCAGGACGATATTGCCAATGTCCTCGGGGGAGCCGAGCTGGCCGGGTGTGCGGATCGACAATTGTTCGCCATTACGCTCGATGAAGCCGGCGCCGACGTTGGCGTTGTTACGTTCGAGCGCAACTACAAGTTGTTCCAGAGTGATTCGGTACGCGGCCATGCGCTTCGGATCGGGCGCTACCTGATACTCTTTGGCGAAGCCACCGATCGTGTTGATCTCGGCAACGCCTCGAACGTTTCGCAGCTGCGGCTTGATGATCCAGTCCTGGATTTCACGCAGGTCGGTCGGCGTGTAGGGCTGACCATCAGGACGGCGCGCCTCGGGCTCGGCCTCGACCGTCCAGAGGAAGATTTCCCCCAGGCCGGTGGAGATGGGACCGAGAGTGACCTCCACGCCCTGCGGAAGCTCGTTGCTCGCGGCCTGCAGCCGTTCACTCACCAATTGCCGGGCGAAATAGAGATCGGTGCCATCATCAAAGATTACGGTGATCTGAGCGAACCCGGAGCGCGATAATGAACGTGTCTGGCGCAGGTGGGGCAAGCCGGCCATCGCCGTCTCGATGGGGAAGGTAACGCGTTGCTCGGTTTCAAGCGGCGACGCGCCTGGGACTGCGGCGTTAATTTGAACCTGTACATTGGTGATGTCGGGCACAGCGTCGATAGGTAAGCGCTGATAGCTATAAACCCCGACGCCCGCCATGCCCAAGACCGCCAGCAGCACTAGCCAGCGCTGCTCGATGGCGAAGCGAAGAATACGTTCGAACATGAGTTAGGTATCCGGAGGATCAGTGAACGTGCTCGGCGGAGCCTTTGCCGAGTTCGGATTTCAGGATGAAGCTGCCAGCGGTCGCGATCTGTTGGCCGGCCTGCAATCCGTCACGAATTTCCACGCGATTTTCGTCGCGCTGGCCCAGCGAAACCGGGTGCGCCTGGAAGCCGTGCGGCGTGCGAACGAAAACCGTCGGCGCGTTTTCGACGGTCTGGACCGCCTCGACTGGAACCGTGACCGGAACACTACGTCCGTCGGCGCTAACTCGGACCGTCACGAAAAGACCGGGACGCCAAGCCCCATCGGGGTTGGCCAGGGTCACGCGGGCTGTCGCGGCACGCGTCTGCTCGCCCAGCAGGCTGCCCACATGGGCGACCTTCCCCATTGTTCGCACGCCTAGCTCGCCGGCAACAACTTCGACTTCTCGGCCGACGGTTACGCGCATCAAATCACGGGCAGGTACGCTGAACGTGGCCCAAACCCGCGACAAATCAGTCAGAGTGAAGACGCTGGTCGTTTCATCTGCACGTTCGCCCAGCACAATATGCTTCTCGACGACCACTGCATCGAAAGGTGCACGGAGCTCGTAGCGATTACCCACACCGGCGTCACTTCCGCCGCCCAGCGCCCGGGTTTTTTCCTGGGCATTACGCAAGTCGATTTCTGCTACGCGCAGGCTCTGCTGGGCCTGCAAATAGTCCTGTTCTGCAGAGATACGCTCCTGCCACAGGGTGCGCTCACGCTCGAACAAGATGCGAGCCAGTCGGAGGCGCTGCTCGGCGGCAGCCAGCTCACTACGCTGTTCGGACAGCTGCTGGCTGGCGATAACCGCCAGCAACTGGCCCTTCTTCACTTGGTCACCCAGGTTGACCGAAACCGATTCGACAACGCCGGCCACACGGGGCACGACATGTGCGGTACGGTCTTCGTCGAAACGCAGCTCGCCCGGCAAAGATACAGACGAGCCGATTTCAGCCGGTCCGGCCTTGCTTAGCTGAATGCCTGCGGCACGTATCTGCTCTTCGGAAAGCTCAATCTCACCTTCGGCATGCGTTTCGTTGCCGTGCTCGTCCTCCTCACCGCCATGACCGCTTTCGTCACCATGGCCGTGGCCATCGCCTTCAGCGTCATGACCGTCTTCGTCCCCATGGTCGTTCTCAGATTCCTCGTGACCGCTTTCTCCATCCTCATGCGCGTGGCCATCCTCGGCGTGCTCAGCCTTGTTATCGCTGGCCTGCGCCTCAAGAACGAAGCCCTGTTTTACGCCAACGCCGGTCAGCAGTACCAAAGCGACCGCCAGAGCGATTCCCGTCTGTTTTTTCATGCAAGCTCCCCCACCGCCAATACGTAATGGCGGCGTTTCGGTCATTCGAAGGTAGTGGTAGGTCCGTACAGCCGCTCGATACGCGCCCAGGCGTCGACCACGGCTTGCAATGACTGCAGATAGCGCGTGCGTGCATCGATCAGCGCACGCTGTGCGTCGAGCACGTCGAGGAATGCGAAGCGGCCCAGACCGAAGCCACGCGTTGCCGCTTCCACGGTTCGCTGTCCCGCCGGCAGAATCCGGTTGCGTATCTCCTCGACGTCCGCACGTGCGGTGCGCCAGTCGCGCAGGGCCTGTTGGATCTCCGCACGCACACGCAGCTCGGCCGCATTGCGAAGATCACGCGCCTGTTCCGCCCGCCGTGCGGCCGCCAGAACATTGCCTTGGTTACGATCAAACAAAGGCAGCGGAACAGAGAGGCCGACGAGGTTGATGCGTTCACGCTCGATTTGGTCGTACTGGCTACCGATACTGACGCTTATGTTCGGGTAGCGCTGGCTGCGTTCAAGCCCCAGCTCGGCTTCACTCAAGGCCACTTGGCGCAGAGCTCTACGCATATCGGCACTCTCACGCACGCGCGCCAGGAGTGCAGATTCGCTAGGCACCTCTGGCAGGTGTTCGAAACTGCCCATCAAATCGCCAAACTCCAGCGCATCGGTCCCGAGCAGGCGCGCTAGCATCTGGCGAGCGTTATCCCATTCCTGTCGCGCTCGCCGCAGGTCCAGTTGTACGGTCGCCAGCTGCATGTCGGCACGCGTCGCCTCCACTGGCGAAACTTTTCCGGCATCGACCTGTGCGTCGGCGACCTTAGCAGCCCGCTCGGCCAATGACAGAGAGGCCTCGGCCAGTTGCATGCCCTCCTGGGCACGCAAGGCGGCGAAGAAAGCCTGGATCACATCTGCACGTAATCCTTGGCGTCGAAGGTCGAGATCGGCATCCACCATCGAGCGATTAGCATCCGCCACGCCGATTCGAGCGCCGCGCTTGCCGCCCAACTCGATCGACTGGGTGATTGTAATTGAGCGGGTCTGGCGATCGGACTGAGTGTCTTCCACCTCGAATCCTAATTCCGGATTTGGAATGGCCCCAGCCTGGCGGCGCAGCCCGCTCGCGATACCTATCTCTGCCCGCGCGGCGGAGAATTCTGGGTTGCGTTCATACGCAAGGGACACGGCTCGCTCCAGTGTCAGACCTTCTTGCGCGCCCACCTCAAGCGACATCAGTGCCAGCCCAAGCAGGCCGCTGGCAAGCAGATACAAGCGTTTCTTTTGGTACATACGCAACACTGCCGGGCAGTGCCCCCTTTATTGTCGATCGCGTTTCTCCAGCCGCGCTAAACCGGCCAGATAGCTGATGGGTAAACGGCGGTGACTTTATATTAGGGCGGATATCGGCCGGGTGACTACGACATTACAAATTTGTAATCCAAGGAATATCTGCGATTGCACCGCTCAAGATTACGAGATCGTCATTTACCGCTAATCCTGCGGTCATTTACAGGGGAAGATCATCGCCCGGCACTCGAACAAAAAGGCGAAGGCGTCATTCGAGCGCTGACATGCCGTATATCAGGAGCATCATCATGAGCAAAAAGGCCGCCCTTTCACTTACAGCCCTTTCACTGGCACTGGGCAGCGCCCCGGTCTTTGCCCAATCGGAAACAGCGGAGGGCTTCATCGAAGGCAGCACGCTTTCGCTGATAAATCGCAACTTTTATTTCAACCGAGATTTTCGCGACGGTGGGAGCGCCACCGGCAATGGCTATTCTGAGGAATGGGCTCACGGACTGATGGCATTCTTTGAGTCCGGATATACCCAAGGCTCGGTGGGGATCGGCGTCGACGCCTTCGCCATGCTCGGCCTCAAACTCGATTCTGGATCAGGACGTTCCGGTGCTGGCGGAACCGTCGATCTTCTCCCCTACAATAGCGCCGGCGATGCCGAGGATGACTTTTCTCGAGTAGGGGGGGCCGTGAAAGCACGGTTCTTGGGCACCGAGATCAAGGCAGGCGATGTATTTCCCGCTACTCCTGTCGTGCACTTTGGTGACGCACGGCTGCTGCCGGAGTCTTTCAAGGGTGTCACCGTTGTGAACAACTCGCTGGACGACCTCACCCTCCAGGGCGGCCGCCTGCACGCGATGAGCCAGCCCAATACCAGCAACACGAACGATGACTTCGTCACGTTTTATGGCGGCGGCGTCGACTCGCCTTGGCTCGGCTACGCAGGCGGCGACTATAGCGTGAACGAAAACCTCAGTCTTAGCCTGTATACCAGCCGGCTGAAGGATGCCTGGGATCAACATTATTTCGGTGTCTCGGCCACCTATCCACTTTCCGATGCCGTCGTGCTGCTGGGCAGCTTCAACTACTACAAGGCAACCGACGAAGGTCGGAAATTGCTGGGCGAGTTTAACAACAGCATCTGGAGTTCCAGTCTGGGTGTCGCCTTCGGCGCGCACACCGTCACGGCGTCGTATCAGCGAAACAACGGTAACAACGACTTTGACTACTTGCGCCAAGCGGACTCGATCTACCTGAATAACTCCATCCAGTACAGTGATTTCAACTCACCTAAAGAGCAGTCCTGGATGCTGCGTTATGACCTGAACATGGCGGGTTACGGCATACCTGGGCTTACGTTCATGACTCGCTACGCCCGCGGCTGGGGCGCCGATTACAGCAACGCAAATGAGGTATATATGCGCCAAGACGATAACGGCGCGCCTCTGTCCGGACAGAAGCGCTGGGAACGCGACGTCGAAGCACGCTACGTTGTACAGACAGGCTCGTTCAAGGACCTCTCTCTGCGGGTGCGCCAGGCTACAACACGGGCGACTGCTTTCGAGTCCGACCTCAATGAGGTTCGATTCATCGCCGAGTACCCGCTCTCGATCCTGTGAAGCACTACGAGCAACACCACATCTTCTTTTTGTGCTCCCTTGGTTTGAAGATGTGTTTCAGGCGCCCGTAGGGCGCCTTTTTTTGCTTAAGTGCACCTCCTTGCGCTGCGGGCCAACCAAATGACAGGTAGATTACAAATTTGCAAGACAGCCCCGCAGGACTTTTACCGCGTTAAAGTGCTTCCCGCTTCCCTAGGCTGATCTTTACGGCCTGCCTTCCATGCTGGGCAAGCCGCGTTAGTCTTGGCCTAGTTGCTACATGAATAATTTTTTGGTTCCGCTTACCGCGCACCTCATTGCTGAGTCATCTGAAAACATGCGCATTCTGGTTGTAGAAGACGAGATTAAAGCTGCGGAATACCTGCAGCAGGGTCTCATCGAGTGTGGTTACACGGTCGATTGCGTAAGTGATGGGCTCGATGGATTCCACCTGGCACTGCAGAACGACTATGACATCGTGCTGCTAGACGTGAATCTGCCAACCATGGACGGGTGGGAGGTGCTCGAACTCATCAGGCGACGTAAGCAGACACGCGTCATCATGCTGACGGCCAATGGCCGCTTAGAGCAAAAGGTCCGCGGCCTGGAGTCGGGCGCCGACGACTATATGGTCAAGCCGTTCCAGTTCCCCGAGCTGCTCGCTCGTATCCGAACATTGTTGCGGCGAGGCGAGGCGGTCGCACTCCCGAGCAATCTGCGTGTAGCCGACCTCGAACTCGACCCGGGCCGGCATCGGGCCTACAGGAGCGGTCAGCGTATTGATCTCACCAGCAAAGAATTTGCGCTACTGCATCTGCTCATGCGCCGGACTGGCGAGGTTCTCACGCGTACCGAAATAACCGCCCTGGTGTGGGACATCAACTTCGACTGCGATACCAATGTGGTGGATGTTGCAATCCGTCGCCTACGGATGAAGGTGGACGAACCCTTTGGCGATCGCCTGATACACACCATTCGCGGTGTCGGCTACGTGCTGGAGGCGCGGCCTTGAAGCCACTCAGCCTCGCATCGCGTCTCGCGCTTCAAATCACATTGACCGGCGCCGTCTTGGTCGCGCTGTTGATTGCACTGAGCTACTGGGTACTTGTGCGCCAACTGGAACTGCGCGCCCAGGAGGAAGTGACGGCCAAGCTCTCGCAGATCGATCATGGACTCCTAGAAGACACCAAAGCCCGTATGGGCCGCTCCTGGCAACACGCACTGAGCGATACGGTACTCGGCCATGACAACCTTTCGATTACCGTCATCGGCGATAGAGCCAAATCCCCCATTTTTAGTATCGGCCGGTTCGCCCATGCGCCGCAGCAGATGGATCTTGTGAACAGAGACGGTGAATACCTAGGCTGGACCACGGAAGACGGCGTGCAGATGCTAACCGGGCGCAAGCAAATACAGGTCCCGGGACTGGCTCCAATGACGCTTTTACTTACGCAAGATCGCAGTGCCGATCAACTGCTAGTGGCTGCATTCCTGCGCTCGGCCTTAGTGACTGTGCCGATGCTGCTGATGTTGATCGGGTTGGCTGGATGGCTAGTTGCTAACAACGGTTTGCGACCGCTTCGCAAGTTTCGGGCCTTGGCGACAAAGGTATCGACGCAGGATCTGTCACCCCGAATCCGCAGCGATCAGCTTCCACTAGAGCTTCAGGAATTGGCGCACAGCCTCAACGTAATGCTTCATCGACTCGATGACGGAGTTCAGCAACTGTCACAATTCTCGGACGATGTGGCCCATGAGTTGAAGACTCCCCTAAATAACCTGATAGGCAAGGCGCAGGTGACATTGGTGCGTGAGCGAAGCAAGGAGCAATATAGGGAAGTGCTCGAATCGTCGGTCGAAGAGCTCGAACGCATGGATCGAATCGTGTCAGACATGCTGTTTCTCGCCCAGGCCAGCCACGCCAGCCCAGCACTGAAACTCGAACAACTATCCCTGGGAAGTGAGGCGAATCGCGTCTGTGAATACCTCGAAGTCCTCGCCGAAGAAGCCGGAGTCGCAACGACGGTAACGGGCGATGCCATAGTTCTAGGAAATCGGCTTATGGTCCAACGGGCCATTTCCAACCTGCTATCCAACGCGTTGCGGCATTCGAATACTGGCAGCACGGTCGAAATTAAGATACTTGAGAAGGACATAGACATCGTCTCGCTGGCTGTCACCAATCATGGCGCGACTATCGAATCGGATCATCTCCCGCACCTGTTCGACCGCTTTTACCGCGTTAACGGCATACAACCTCGTGGGGCAGGATTGGGGCTAGCTATTGTCCGTTCAGTGATGAACCTCCACAAAGGCCACGTGGCCGTCGCCAGCAAAGACGGTCGGACCACATTCGAACTCACCTTTCCTCGGCACGCCTGATTCAAAGTGATACGGCTTGGTACCCACTCCCCATCAGACCAACGCCATACATTTAATGCATGCATGTAATGCATGCATGGCCTAATCGAGCGTGGGATGGTCTACAAAAACGATGAGTTTAAAACAGAGCCGAATCGGCAGAAAGCGATGGTTAATTACTGCTTTGTAATGCGAAGAACATCTTCTGGTAAGGGTCAACCCTTTAATCTAAAGGTATCTACTAACCCAAGAGGGTAACAAATGAACCGCCCTGCTAAAGTAATCCTGCCGTTCTTTCTGGCCGCTGCTTCTTCGCTCGCTATGGCTGAAGACGGAGGGGAACTAACAATGCAGCGCCTTGAGAGTGCGTCAGTAACAAATCCCACCCTTAAAATACTTGTTAAAGAAGGTAAAGTGCTGAGCATAGCACCTGCAGGGACGACCGGTACGACCGGAATGATTCAGAGTTATAGAACTAACGGCAAAGTTCAAACGTACGAGATGAAGGTTAAGACCCCTGATGGGAAGATCCATACGGTTGAGTTTTTGAGCGCCCCGGTTGGTATAAACAACGGCTAACAGGCCAGTAAGCCCCAACGCCATTAATTTAATGCACGCGTCCTCGCTAATGCCAGCGAGAATTCCACAAGCCTCAACTTCCCGCCCATCACAGCAATTAGCCCGCAGTGATACGAGTTGTCGTTCGAGTGACTGCAGAGCGGTTATCTGCGACTTGACTTGAGAAATGTGTTCATCGAGCAAGGCATTAACGGCCGTACAAGGCTGGCGAGGGTCATCCTGGTAGCGTTGGAGTGCGTGAATCTCTGGAAGTGACAGATTCAGGATTCGGCAGCTCCGGATGAAGGCTAGCCGCTCGCCATGCTTCTCGGTGTAGACACGATAGCCGTTCGCCTGGCGATCAGGCGGTGGCAGCAAGCCCTGCTGCTCATAGAAGCGGATCGTCTGTGTATCAATCCCTATTAGCCTTGCTAATTGACCAATGCGCATCGTGTGAATCCTTATCGGCTCTGCATTATTGACCTTGTAGTAGCTATAGGGCTTTTAATGACCCCATCTTCGATTTCAAGTGGAGCCGTATCATGAGCAAGTCCGATGGTCCCTGCGGCTGCGATGCGACACCAGCCGCCGATGCCGGTGTGCAAAATCATTCCGATACGACGGGGCAATGGGTCAGTGTTTACGCCGTGCCCAAGATGGATTGTCCATCAGAAGAGCGAATGATCCGCTTGGCGCTGAATAGTTTGGACGGAATTCGGAAACTGACTTTTGATTTATCGGACCGTCGATTAGACGTCATGCATGACGGGGCCGTTGAGCCCATAACTACAAAGCTGGCGGCGTTAGGGCTAGGCGCCACACTTCAGAAAACCGTCACTGCAGACCCGGAGATGATTAAAGCCGTCGAGAATTCGGCGGAATCTACACAGGAGTCCCGCTCCCTACGTTTACTGTTAGGCATCAACGCCTTCATGTTCGTGGTAGAGATGACTGCTGGTCTGGTCGCCAGGTCCGCGGGTCTGATTGCCGACTCGCTCGACATGTTCGCTGACGCGGCAGTGTACGGCCTAGCCCTTTATGCGGTGGGGCGTAGCGTCAGCCTGCAGGTGCGTGCTGCACACCTTGCTGGTGTGCTCCAGCTGATTTTGGCTCTCGGCGTGCTCGTAGAGGTATTTAGACGCTTTGTATTCGGCAGCGAGCCCGAGTCGCTGATAATGATGGCCGTCGCATTCCTGGCATTGCTCGCCAACATGGGTTGTTTGCTGCTGATTTCCAAACACAGGGAAGGCGGGGCCCACATGAAAGCGAGCTGGATATTTTCCGCCAATGATGTGGTCATCAACGTGGGCGTCATAGTCGCCGGAGCGCTCGTCGCTTGGAGTGGATCCAACTACCCAGACCTGATTATCGGTACTGTTGTGGGATTCATCGTTCTCAACGGCGCTCGGCGTATTCTGGCGCTCAAGAGCTGAAGGAGCTCCCGTTACAGAAAAAGGGTGTCGTCATGCCTGTAAGCCATCCGGGTCTAGCGGCGACAGCTAGAACTGGCGACGCAGCTTTAGCCATTAACGGATGGTGGGTATTGCAGAACGTGGGCTGCAAAGTCCATCAGCGAGACGAAGCCGCACTGATCGGCTTTTCCTTCACGCTGTAGGTGGTAGCCCCGCATGCCTTGCCCAATTGGACCAAGCATATCGGCTTGCAACGTGTCACCGATCATTGCGATGGCGGAGGCTTCGCAGCCAAGCTGTTCGATCATCTGACGATAGATTGCAGGCTCAGGCTTTATTGCCCCAACCTCAAAGCTCCATCCGTAAACATCGAACGACGGCAGTAACAGTTTGGCTGGAATCGCATATGGGGCTGCGAGATTGGAGCACAACGCGAGCTTCAGGCCGGCGTTCTTTAGCTGATTTAGCGACTCCAACGCATCATCGAAAAGGCGAACGCTGGCCAGCTCGGTGAAAAGGTCGCTTTCAAGGCTAGCTAACTCAGAGTTGCTCAACTGCGCACCGAAATAATCGGCAGCTCCAGCCAAACCCAGATTTCGAGTCATCAGAGTCCGTGCGTCATCCGGCCTTGGTGTTCTGCCCTGAAGCCGCAGGTGCTGCATCAGTTGGCGGAAAGGATGGCGACGCTCATCTATCTGGAGAAGCGTGCCAAACACATCGAAAACTACTGCTTGTATCATGCCAGTACCACTACCGTTGGAGGCGAACCGACCACCCGAAGAGCGATGCCGCCCCTCAGTTTTCTGAACTGGATTTCTTCAGAGGTGGCACGAAGAAGATGGGTCTTTGCGGGGGCGCTATCAGGATATCTGTCGACTTGATGCTTGTGCCTTTTCGACGCCTTGTTTTGCCGTTCTTGTCGACCGCCAGCAGATCACCGGTCGCGACAGCAATGTCGAGTGCCTGCTTTACGCGAAGCTCGTCAGCCATGGTGTAGTTGGTCAATCCGCTCATCAGACCCAAAAAAGGTTGCCGTTCTACCTCCCATAGGCCCGCTATCCCTAGCAGCCGCCCATCGGCACGGGAAATTCGAGTAGGAATAGCCTTGCCTGTTCGCCAGTCGGGCTCATAGATCGCCACCGCAGGGATGATGCAGTGCTGTGCCTTCTTCCATGCCTCCCTGAATGACCGCTTGACCGAGGCCGTCTCAGAACGGGCGTTGTAGGTGGACCGTGCCAGCTTTTTGTCGGCCCAGAAGGGCAGGAGCCCAAACACTCCCACCTCAGCTTCAAATGGCAACACGGCGTCATCGTACGGGTCGACATTGCGAGGCTTGCGCAGGAACGGCCCGGCATAACCTGGCCACAATTCGAGCTTCTCCTGAGCGTCGAACTCGACACCAAACTCTTCTTGGAGACGCTCTGGGGTAGGGGCTTCGTAACGACTGCACATAACACACCTCTCATTCGTCACTGTGCTGCTCGGTGTTGCGGCCCGCAACGCCTTGGCGAGTGGGATCTATGATTAGGACAATCTCTCGCGGCACCCCGCTTACTGAGTACATCCTTATACTGAACGCCTGCCTCCGACGATGGTGAATGCATGTCGATAGATCAGCCCCTCCCTTTCTGGCGCAGAGCAGGAACATTTCTATGGGACTCAGTGCGTGAGGACTGTGGGTATCCTGCAACGCTCATGAAGCTGATTAAGAGCCCAGTCAAACTTAATTCGCCCATCCAGGAAACAGCAAAAGGTATTGGCGCAGGAGCGGTTGTTAGGTGGCACGACTTCGGATCTCTTATTTATGAGCGCGGGATATATCGCGACAAGCTGAATGGATGGACCCACTGCCGCACCTATGGTCGGTATGGCTCGACTAGCATCGAATGCGCCCCACTATTGCGCGTTGGCAGCGAGATGCAGATCCAACGGTGGCGGTGCGATATCCAACAGGTAGATGGCTTCTCCGCGTCGAAATCCGAACTCAAGGAGTTCGCCACCATGGATGACATGGTGGTAAGGAACTCACCCGAGATGATCGACGAGATATCTCCGGCGAAGCTGGCGAAGAATCTGGCCTGGGATGAAATTCGGATCATCAGCCACGTCGATCACGATTATTTCGCCACTTGGGCTTGGGACGGACGCGTCTTTCTGATGAACTCCGGCGGTTCGCATCACTTCGCAGCTGCCAAGTACATCGCGGCGCGGCTTGAACAGCCGGTTGAGCTGACCGGAACCTATAAGATCTACGGGTTATGTGAGCAGGCTATAACAGAACTCAGGCGTGAATACGGCATGTTCGTGTTGTCGCATGAGCCTGATGCTTGGTTGGGGTTCAACGAAGCTATGGCTCGCTTCAAGGCAACGTATTATTGGAAGACATTGCCCCGCCCGCACAACCACCAGCGTTGCGCAATTTTTTTACCGCTAAAGGAGAAGCGCTCTGCCATGGTTGCGAGGATTCTCAAGGAAAACAATTTCCAGGACCTAGGCGCTTACTTGGCTGGCCTAGCTGCCCAGTCACAAGCGGTCATCAACAAAGTCAATCCGCCATAATTAGGGTAGTCCAGACCTCAGCGCAACTATCCAATGATAGCTAGTGATCATCCTGACTCTCACAAAGTTTGAGATTGGGATTATCCAGCATCTCAGTTGTGAATACGTCGCCGGGTTTTTTGAGCATATAACCCTTCAGTGTTTTCGTTTTACGAGGTCCAAAGACTTCGCACGTCCAGATGTTATGTCCGTTGCTCTTCTTAACGTGAAGCTTCAGCTTTTCGAACGACTTTTGGACCTGCAGCCATGGCTGTCCTTCGCCAGCCCTCGCTGAGAAGAGGGTCGGATGCTCTTGGGCATACCTTCTGAATATTTCAGGAGTCACCAGAAAAGCCGTGCCGTTGACGGTGTGAACCTTGGCTTTTGCATCATTGATAATGATCTTGTGGGTTCCTACACCCACTTTTAGCCAGTGCATGAAAAGGTGACCTAGCGTGTCGCCGATCGGGCCAGCGATGGTAGCGGTCGCGGCAGTGTCTGACTGAGCTTCGACCTCGGACGCCGCCGGCATCGCCGGGGCGGGTACCGAATTGGTCGGCGCGTCACGCATATCCATCAGATCCAGAAGGTAGTCCGTATCATCTACCTCATCGGGTTGCGGTCCATGGTCACTTGCGGGTTCGTCCCCTTGAGGCTCTGCCGCAACGGCATCGCCGCCCCCGGCAGTAAGGCTGGGCTTTTCCTCCTGCGCTTCGGAAGCTGCGGCAGGGGCTGCTTCTTCGTTGAGGACTTGCACCGAGCCGCCAAAAGGCTCCGGGCGGTCTTCGCCAGCTGCCCATATGAGTGAAGGTGAAACTCTCAAGAACGTGAATGCGTTCTTCCATCCCGTAGGGCTCAGGATTTCGGCATCCCAAATAGCTTTGCCAGCAGGATTCGCAACAATCAGGCCGTTATCCTGAAAGACATTGAAGAGAGTGGAGTTGCGGTCCGGAACACCCTCAATCCCTTGGCTGAGGAGGTGAGCACGCAGCCGATCCGAAACGGTCTTGCTGACCAGCCAGATCGCATCGGCCGTGATCCAGCCATCGGAAGCGTCTGGCTGATTCAACTTGAGCTCGTTCTTCACCAGGTAGCGCAGCCCATCGAGGAGCTGACGCTGAAGAGTGTTACGCGGTGCTGCCACAGCTCTGTCTGGATTGCCGCCAAGCTCATGGGCGACCGACGCCTGGTCAGACCTTACAACGATGTCCCCAAGAACCCCAGCGTGCTCAAACTGGCCAGCCAGTACGTACAGCAAAGCACCCCAGAGCTCTGGATTGGATGAGATCCATCCGATACCATTCAATCAATGTACCCATAGAACGCATACGCGGAATTCGTGTGTGCGTTGATTCGTGAGCGGCAGAGAGAGGGCATTCATTGGTGAAGCAGCGCTGCGGGGTTTAAGAGTGCTCAGCGAGCCTGCTCGAAGAGCCGGCGCCGTGCTGAAGCACGTGAACCGAAACGCCGCTCTGGCCCGGTAGCTGCCAGTCGTCACCGGCGGCAATCGGCCAAATGCTGCCTCCGGCAGCTACCGACCAAAGCCTCCACAGAATTCCATCCAAATACTCATTGGCGCCTAGCCCACGGGGCAAACAGGGCGCGCAGCAGGCGGGATAAGAACTTGGGTACATCAATCTCGGCGATCAGCAGAGCTGAAAAGATGAGAGCTGCACCGGCCAGGGTTCTTCCATCCAAGGTTTCGCCAAGGAGCATCGCTCCCGCGAATGCTGCGAAGATGGGCTCGAACAGGTAGGTCAGGGCTACTTTTTCTTCTTCGAGATACTTCTGCGCAGCACTCTGAACCGCGTACATGAAGGCTGTGGCGAGCAACGCGCAGAACAGAACTCCTTCCCAGAAGGAGGAATCCATTGGGGCCCATTCGGCCCTAGCGTCGAAAAGTGCAGCAAAAAGGTATCCAGTAGCGCAGGTAGCCAGCGCAATGATGACCGTAAGCATCGAGTCGTACTTATGCGAGAAGAAGCCAACCGTGAGCACATATGCGGCAAAAAAGACTGCACAGCACATGATCCAGATGTCACCTGGATTCAGAGTAAGCCCGGCCCTCGTAACGATCAGATAGAGCCCTGTCAGCGCGACGGCGCAGCAGAGCCAGATTCGAGGCTCGACGCGCTTCCGAAAGAGAGCCCACTTGAAGACCGGGATGAGCAATACATCCAGGCCAGTGATGAAGGCGGTGTTGGTGATGCTGGTGTGCTGAAGCCCGACAGTCTGGAAAATGTTACCCAAACACAAGGGTAGACCTATGGCCACGCCGGCCAGGAGCGTTTCTTTGTTGATCAGTTTCAGCCGTCTGAAAAAGATCACGCAAAGCACTAGCGTAGCGAGTGCGAACTTGTACCCCAGGAATACGAAGGGTGACCCGTCCGCAACACCCACTTTGGTGAAGGCAAACGAAATCCCCCAGAACGCGGTTCCGAGGATTAACAGGCATAGATATGTCTGACGAACAGGCATGCGAAAACCATCCATTCAAATTGGAGTGGTTAGAGCATGCGGAGAGGCCGCAAGAAAGCCCGAGTTTGCCTTCAATCTCTTCTCTAACGTTAAGGCAAGTCGGTAAAGCGCTTTCATCTGCCGCTATTAATCAATCTGGGGCAGCAGGCTGTCAACAGGTGCTACAAACCAGTCTGCAGCAAGCTGCCATCGACAGATGGCTACAACATGGCACCCGATGCACTGTCGCCAGCTTCCGCTTCTGGCCGTAAGCGGAAGCGGTGCTATCTGCCCCTAAGAGGTGTGTTCAAGCCCGTCGTTTGAGCTTTAGCGAATTTCCCTGGCTCACTTTTCTAAACTGACGACTCACCGTCGCGCGAGCCCATACAGTGGCGGGCCTGAAAGCAAAGCTCGCACTTGATTTAGGTTGTCACCAACGGTCATTGAAGCGAAATGCCTTTATACCAGCGGCTGGGCGATCCTATTGATAAGTTCCGGCCCATCATTCCGCACGTTCCCGACGTCCTTACCCACCGGATGCCACTCGAATTCCTCGACGCATAAACCATGCGCCAGTGCTAGCTCCTCAGCCTTGAGCGGCAAAAGCTCCTGCTGCATCCAGAGCGCAGCGTACTCTGGCGATAGAACCAGAGGACGCCGATCGTGAATATCGAGCATGCCGGCAGCGCTAGATGACGTAATGACAACAAAGCCGTCGCCGTCTCGGGGTTCCAGCGAGGCGCCTCGCTGAAACCGCCCGAGCGCAGCGAAAAACATCGGCTCGCCGCTACGGAGCGTGATGTAGTAGGGCTGCTTGATCTTCGGGTTGGCCGCGTCCTTCTTCCACTCGTACCAACCATCAGCGGGCACTATTGCGCGGCCGGTTTGCCAGATATCGCGAAAGAACTTGCTAGTCGCGGCCGTTTCCACCCTGGCATTTATCGCTGGTGGTCGCTTCCCCTGTGCCCACAATGGGGCGTAACCCCACTTGACCGGCTCCATGCGCAGGCCATCATCGTCCTGGTGCAGGAGCTGAACCAGTGATTGCGGACACACGTTGTAGCGTCCGATTGGCTCAGGATTCACGCTGCCACGCAATGGCAAGGGCAGCTGCATCGCGATCTTGTCCAGGTACTCATAGGCGATTCGGTACTGAGCGAAACGTCCACACATGGGTGCCCCCGCACATCTGGTTCAATTGACCGGACTCTAGCTTCAGAATACTGTATATGCATACAGTTATGAGGTCTGTGCCATGCCCGTCCATATGTTGGGACCTGCTGCTCCCGCCACAATTGCACTGCCGTTTTTCAGTTTCTGCGTGCCCGCCGGATTCCCGAGCCCAGCGCAGGACCACATGGAGGGGAGCATCTCGCTCGACGAGCTGATGAACATCCGAGCTCCGCATACCTACCTGGCGCGCGCAGACGGGGAGAGCATGATCCAGGTCGGCATTTTCGACCGAGACATTCTGATCATCGACCGGGGACGGGAGGCAGAAAAAGGGGAGGTGATCATCGCAGCGCTGAATAACGAGCCTCTGGTCAAGATTTTCGACCGAGCCGGCAGCCAGGTCATTCTGCGCTCGGCTAATCCGAAGTTCCCGCCGCGGTACCTCCTCGAAAGCGAAGAACTCTACGTATGGGGCGTGGTGTCATACAGCATCCGAATCCATGGCAAGTACTGAGCGGGCCATCGCCCTCATTGATTGCAACTCGTTCTACGCCAGCTGCGAGCGTGTCTTTCGACCAGACTTGCGCCGTACGCCTATCGTCGTGCTTTCGAACAATGACGGCTGCGTGATCGCGCGCTCGGCCGAGGCAAAGCAGCTCGGTATCAAAATGGGCGTGCCGTATTTTCAGATCCGGCGCGACCTGGAGCGTTGGGGCGTTGTGGTGTTTTCCAGCAATTACGCGCTGTACGGCGACATGAGCGAGCGCGTCATGACGGTCATCGAGAGCCTGGTGCCTGCGGTTGAGGTGTACTCAATCGACGAGTCGTTTGCCGACCTTACCGGTGTGCCAGACGTCGAAGTGCTCGGCAGGCGGATCCGCGCTGAGGTACTGCGCAGCACAGGTATCCCGGTCGGGGTGGGCATTGGGGGGACCAAGACGCTCGCCAAGTTGGCGAACCATTCAGCGAAGCGCTGGCAGAAGCAGACGGGTGGGGTAGTGGACCTTCTCGACCCGGTGCGGCGCGACAAGGTGCTGCGCGTGACTGACGTCGGCGATGTATGGGGTGTCGGTCGCCGGATGACCGAGCACCTGAACAGGTTGGGCATACGTACTGCTTGGGATCTAGCTAGCGCGGATGCCTGGACCCTGCGCAAAAAATTCAGCGTGGTCATCGAGAAAACCGCACGCGAACTGCGCGGGACGCCGTGCCTCGATCTGGAGGAGGTCGCGTCACCCAAACAGGAGATCTGCTGCTCGCGGATGTTCGGCAAGCGCCTGCGCGAGCTTGAGCCAATCAAGGACGCAGTGGCGGCATATGCCGCTCGGGCCAGCGAGAAGCTGAGGGCACAGCAGTCCATGTGCAAGCGCGTCCGAATCAGCATCCGTACCGGCATGTTTAATCCCGACGAGCCCAAGTTCGCGAAAGGCGTCGTGTGTGAGCTGCCGTATCCCACCAACGACACCCGCTACATCATCCGGGCGGCGATCGCTGGGTTGGAACACATCTATCGCGATGGCTTTTCGTTCAGCAAGGCAGAGGTCCTGCTGATGGACCTCTGCCAGCGCGGCGAGTACACCGACGATCTATTCGCCCAAACCCAGCCCGCCGCGTCGGAGCGCGTTATGGGCGTGCTCGATGCAATCAACGCCAAGTGGGGCCGCAATACCCTCCGGCCCGGCCGCGTAACCACCGCGCCGGACTGGGGCATGCGACGGGAGATGATGAGCCAAAGTTTCACGACCAGGCTGGATCAGTTGTGGGTGGTGCGGTGCAACTAGGCGAGTGCATGCGAGGACCGATGAATTCCAGGTACTGGTTGTAGTGCGATCGCTTGCATCCGTTGACCGCTGAAAGCGTAAAGAAAAAGCCAGGCAGTGCCTGGCTCTTGTGTTGGTCGGATAGCTTACTGAAGCCAACCCTCTACCTTTTCGGCGCCGTGCTTTTCTTTCCAAGCTTTCAAAATCTTATGATTGCCACCCTTCGTCTCTACCACCTCTCCAGTTTCTGGGTTTTTGTAAACCTTAACTTGGCGCTGCCGACGAGGCGCTTGAGACGTCGGGGTGGCGCTGATGCTGGTGCGGCTGGGCTGCGGATCCAATATTGAAATAATTTCGCGCAGGCCTACGTCATATTGCCCCATCAAATTGCGGAGTTTTTCCTCGAACTCGATTTCGCGCTTGAGTTTGTCGTCATTCTTAAGAGCATCAAGCTGCTTGAGCTGGGCTGCGAGCTGGGCTTCTAGAGCTTTGAATTCGGCGAGTTTGGACATGGGTAACCTTCGGAGAACGAAACTGCTTTGTGTGTCTCAGTCTACCGCTTGGGCACGGAGGGAGAAAACTAAGGACCGACCGATTTCGTGAGTAATTCAGTCATCGAGAAGGCTGGTACAGGGATGGCGCTGCGGAGTGTTTGTCAGCCAGAGAGGTGCGTACTTCCTGACATATGAAGTGGTGGGTTAGCAAAATGGGAGGTGACCAAGCGGCGGCCGTTGCATAGAAACGTCGCGCATCCCGTAGAGGAAGCGGACGTGAGCAGGCTTCTTCTGCTTTAGCAGAGGTAGCCATGCATAGCATCGAAATTGGAGCTAGCCATTTACCTGCGGCAAATGAAGAAAGCTGCCTTTTTTGACAACAATGGCAGCCGCTTCGCGAAGGCAGTTGATCATTTTGGTCTTATTGCTCGGTCTCGCTCCACATTCGTTTCGCTTACCTGCAAACGCCCAAAATGCTCAACTGCCCCATACTTGAAGGTTTCAAGTATGGGGCGCGGGGGCATACTTGAAGGAACGCTTCGCTGCTTCAAGTATGCCCCCGCAATTTTGTTGTCAAATCATAGCCGCCAGGCGTTGCCTGGCCGAAATGGCGATTGTGCACAGACGTGAGCTGCGCCATTCGCGGGCGCTGCCGCCCCGGCCTCAATCATAAGCCCGATCACTGCGGCACACTTGTCTTACGACCGCCATGTCACATGACTCGAGTGCTGCAGTCTCGCCGTGTCACTCGTAGGGCTTGCGGCAGTTAGTGAGTGTCGATGCGCCGGGTGACCGTGCCGTGTGTCTGTCACAGTGGCGTTATGAAGCGGTGTCCGGTCTGATGCCAAAGCGCCCACGCTTCAACTGAAATTTGTGTGGCAGCAGCCGACTGTCACGGAATTCTCGTCGCAGCGGATGCAAGTTCTTCGATGGTGGACTGTGCTCAGCGATAGGGCGTGCCAACCGTCGCCGCAAGCGATGCCCGGAGTTGCGTGAAAATTCGGTTTCTTTCCTGTTGTGTTCAGAACGAAAAAGGCCGCAGATTGGCTGCGGCCTTTTATTCATCCTGTCTCATAATCATCTCCAGGCGATGATTGTTTTGAACGCTACGCGCTAGCAAGGCTTTTGCTTAGTTCTCCTTCCTCGCTTTCCGCGTCCGGCTTGGTTTGCGAGCAGCTTTTTAAAATGCTCCCAGCGGATCTGCTCGGTCTGTGCGTTGTATGTCAGTCCCCGTTCCATCTGCTCCAGTAATCTCAGACTCAGTGGCTGCTCCAGGTAATGGTCTGCTGTGACTTCTGGTGCACCACCCTCATGGCCGAGCAGATAGGCGATCGTGGATGGAGATATGCCTGACCGTTCCAGCCGAACGGCAAACGAGCGACGGAGACTTTTAAAATTGAGCCCGCCATTAACCGCCGGCGGACAGTGCTGACCGATGTATCCTGTACCCGTGCACGGCCCGCAGAAAAACCGACTTGGGTCGCGGGAGTATAGGTGCTTTGGATCGAAGCTCAGCTCGTTGAAAAGCAGAGCGTCATTGCCATCGGCCTGGCGCCGTTCTTCTACGAAATTTAGAAAGCCCATCTCCACTAGCTTCGAGCAGATTGGAATCTGCCGAGCCGACGGCCCCGTCTTCAACGACTTGTTGTAGCCATTATCGTTGATATCGATAAGGTCTACGCCGTGGACATCCTGGATCACATCATGCACACGTAGCTGGCAGAGCTCGTTAAGCCGCGCGCCGGTATAGAGCCCAAGCGGGAGCAACCAAAACCGATAGGGCTTGGCGTCCTGGTTGATTTTCGGCAGGTCGCCTGCGAGATACTTTCTGTAGGGCCAGCCTGAGAACATCTGATTCAGATTGCTATCCAGAAATGGCTTGGTGATTTCGGCGTGTTTTGTATTGCAGGTCGCGACTTTGATCGCCTCGGTAATCAGCTTGCTCTCAAGTGCTTCGTCCAGCATTCGATTGAACAACTGATAGTAGGTCGTGAGGTTTGCGCCTTTGCTACCCGACGCAGCGTTCTGCTTGAGTAACGACGGTAGCTGATCCTTCAGACGCTGTACGTCGGCCCGATCAAGCTCAGCAACTCGGCGGGTAGGATTATCTTGCGTCAGAGCGATTTTTAGTTTCTCCATCCGCGCTCGAAGCATGTGCTCGGATTTCCCTGCGTAATTGTTTTCTCGCAGAAAGCGGGACAGCGTTATGTCCATGAACTCGGTAAGCAAAGGAGAAGACTGAAAGCGGTTTATCGCATCCGTAATCGCTGAAATGTTTGCCAACGCGATTCGCAAGTGTTCTTCATGGCCGGGTTCGACGATAAGACTCAGGCCTTTGTAAAAAGGAATGGAGAGGGGGGCAGTTACATTCATATATACCTCACAGTGGGTGAGGCTTGAGATTATTACTGGATGGATAAACAGTCAAGATAATCTATTAGGATTTACCATGCGATAGTTTTTATTGACAACTTGTCAATAATCGCAAGATGAGCAAAAGGTAAGAGCGAGCCCCTACCTTTTATTAGCTGAATATTATGCGTACGTTTTCCAGTGTCGCTTAGCAACCCGCACGCTGGGGAAGGGGGTGCCAACCGGGCGACCGACATTGAAAACGCCCTGGCGTTCTCGTAACTCTTGATAGTGCCGGTAATGGATGTGTCCCAGCCCTAGCCCGAAATCGAGCTTGTCGAGCTCGTCTTTGAGCACGTCAGACGGATAGCAGTCGCCGTACCCACCGGTGGTACTTTTATCCGAGTGGCCTACAAGCGCTTTGGCTTTCGCCAGGTCAAGGTTCTGTCTGCGAAATTGATTGATAAAGGTGTGGCGCAGACCGTGGTACGTCAGGCCGTCATCTCCCAGGCCGCAAAGCCCAAGGTAACCCCGGCTAATCTGGCTTGAGCCGAGAAACCAACGGCTCGCAACATGCCCGGGAGAAAGGTCGCCGTATACCCGAATATTGTCGAAAAGCGGAGCCTTGCCGTCTCGCTCGACAGCTTCCAGGCGTGCTTGATGAAACTCCAGGAAGCCCGACTCGATAAGCTGCCGGTGAATCGGCACCAACCTTTCCGAATCGGACGTCTTCAGCTGTTTCGACCCGCTTCGATTGATGCTGATGAGCCAGACGCCGAGTTCTTGCCGAATGTCTTCGAGCCGTAGCTGGCACAGCTCACTTAGCCTTGCGCCTGTAAAAAGGCCAAGCAGCGGCAGCCAAAACTTGTAGTCATCCAAGCGCCAGCGCGGCGGCGTGGTCAGTGTGTAGGCCGGACCGTGAAGAAGTTTCTCGATCTGGCTTGGGCTATACGTGCGCTTCCTCGGCGCCTCGGCTCCTTTGGTGCTGAATGCCAATCCGGCCGCGATATTTTCGGTGATGTAACCCTGATCATGAGCGTAGGTGACAAGGGCCCTTGCCAGCTCAAAAAACTTTTTCGCAGTGCGAGGGTTGATTGGCTCGAACTTACCGTCGCTAATGATCTTACTTAGCGGCTGGTTACGCGTGGCACGGAGGCGATGCCGGTTCTTCGGATAGCTACGCAGATGATCGCGTAGCGTGTTGAATTCAGCGCGAGTCAGCGTCTCGACTTGCCGGTGCCCGCCAAGCAGCTCGCACAGGCCTTCCAGGCGGGCCTTTGCGGTAATGCGAGTCCGCGGGTTAGCCCAGGCGCCTTCACGAATTTGCCGTTCTTCGTATTCCTTTACCAAAGCTGCGAGGCTCAACCCTGCGTTTGAACCACGCGCCGGCGAGACAATGCGATCGTTGACGGAGGGTTGCGTAAAGAGGGTTTCAAGCTTGGCTTTCTGCGCGTCGGGCAGAACGCTCCCGAGCGCATTCAGCAACGCGAGCGTGCCTGGATCCTGTGGCGGTGCCACAGCATCTGTCGGCGAGTTCAGCTCCGGAATCGTCTGCATAGGCTCGGCGGTTGCAGCAGAACCCAACATCCGCCGAACCAGGTCACCGATTTCCTGCATGGCTTGGGCGTAAGGATCTTGGTGATCGTCTTCCTGAAAGTAACGCAACAGCACCTTATCAACCTTCTGCAGCGTATACGTCAGCATGAGGACCGCAATGATGATGGAGCTAGTGAGCAGCTCAACCCGAAAGCTTTTCTTTTCTCTCAGATGCGCTTTCATGCACAGCGGATCGAGTTCGATAAGCATCACATAAAGCCCCGATCCCTCCTGCACCAAGAGCGCTCGATCAATGATGCGGAGCTTCAGATGCATCGCGTTGGCTTGCTGAAGATGAAAATGCAAAGCTTGCCGAGATTGCGGTAGTGCTGGGGGGATGTGCATGAGATTCCGACCCTGGTCTGGGCGGGCATGGCACAGGTATTCATAAAGCGTCATCGCTGCAAATGCAGGAGATTCTTTCGAATAGCGCCCTGGGGAGGGTGGGACGGTCTCGAGTACATCAAGGGCGGCGTAAATGTACCGGGCAGCGTCGCTCGCCACGTTCTGGTTGTTGGTTCCGAGCGGCCAGTCAAAGCGTACGAACCCGACCCCAAGCGCTTTTACCAGTGCGGGCGTTGGTGTCAGTGCGAAGAAAATTTCGCCCCCTGGCTCGTGGCTATAGAGCACTACACGCTCGGCACTCTCTTTCATCATGCGAGCGTGGGCGACCGAAAGGTCTTGGTTCGCGAGCTTCATGGGCGACGGACGGACTTTCCAAACCCGGTCGGCGAATTTGAGTGCTTCCGCTACCGCTAAGTGAAACCTTTGGAGGTCAACCAGCAGGCGGTCAGAAAAGAGCTCGACATAGTGCTCGGTTGCCTTGGCAAGGAACTGCTCGAAAGAAGCATTCAGGTACTTAGCGAGATCGCGGGCCAGGGCTTCGTCGTGGCTGAGCGACCACCGGATTTGCGCAGGCAGTTTCGGGTTGGCCGCGAAATGCTTAGGGAATGTGAGGTAGTACTGGAAGCCAGTGTTGGCTTGATAGACCAGGTGGGGGACACCCGTTTTGCTTTGGCGCTTGGACATGATGGCATACCTTTTGGATTCACAGACGGACTGTGAGTAATCCAATGCCATCAAATCTGGGCTGAAACCCGCGTTCTAGACGGGTTTCAGTGTTGAATTGGTGGGCCGGGGTCACCTTAACTGGCAGCGTAACATGCTGATATTTATAGGCTTTTGGGTTTTATAAAATTTAAGGGATACATGTGGGGATACATTTTCATGGCCGCTGTGGCTGTTTCCAGGTTTACGGATGGCTGTGGAGGCCATCTGTTTATGACCTTGGATGCTCGCCTGGATGCACTCGTTCTTCAAGCTGAGGCAAGCCATCGTTCAGTCTTGATTCGGATGGCAAAGTTTCACCCGGTATTTGTACGTCGGGTGCGCGTTTCGGTGGGTCCATCGTGAAGCCGGAGCGACAAGTTCCGTCAGTCAGCATGAAGCAGTAGAAATTCTCAGCATACGCACGATCCTCCGCATCAACTGTTTCGTCACTACTAGGCTGCTCTTGATCTATCGCGGCGCGGTGCTGTTTGGTGCGCCGCTGGAAATACAGCAGCAGGCCGAGTGAAATGAAGCCGAGAGTCAGGATGATGCTTGCGAGCGTGAGAGTGTCCATGATGTTTTCCGACGATTCCATGCGATGGGTAAGGAGCGCAACTGTGTGCCCCAAGCCATAGTAGCCCTGCTGGCCTTAAATACCTCTACCAACAGGTCGGGTTTGACTGCCATCGAGGCATCTGAACCGGCGTCGAATGTTTGCGCAGTAGGAACGTCTCCTTTTTCACTCCAGGAGTGCGATTCCGTGTTAACCGGCTGTTAACCGGCGCTTGTTAACCGCCGTTTCATATCTCAGCCTATAGCCGCTGCTGGGAGCATGAACAAGGCGTTGCGGAAGGGCCTGGTCGACATTTCAAGCTAAGCCCTGAAAGTTTACCTGTTCATATACACAGCGTAGAAACGCGCTTTGCGCAGCCCATACAGTCGCTAGCCTAGATCGGGACCTGAAGCGCTGGCCGTGGGTTTTCTGGTCCCTGTGCAGCTTGCCTAGCAGGTAAGCTCGGCAAAGATTGATTGCCAGCTTTACCCATGCAAAGGCAATGGATAAGGTGGCGGCATCAAAGCATGGCAGGCCTGTAGTTCCAGGGATGGCCCTCCGCTCGTACTCGTTCAGCCAGTACAGACTTACAAACCATCCCTTCGCTTACTGCGCATCGTCCCGCTCAAAGCCGCATCACCGTTTATTTACCGGCGGTTCCACAGGATGGAGGCGCACGAGGAGTTACGCATGACAGATTTGGCCACGTTGTCTCAGGCATTGCTTGCGGCCGTTCCCGCCGATGGCAGCAGTATCGGTAACCAAACGCTGCTTTCGCGTCTGCAGGGCCAGTTCGCCGGATTGAGTGAGGAGCAGTTCCGCGCCGCTCGTGATGAGCTGATCGAAAAGGGTGTGTTACTCAAAGGTCGCGGGCGCGGCGGTTCCGTATCCCGCGCTTCGGTCACTGGCATCAGCCTGGCGGACCAGGCTCTAAACAACGCGCGTGAACGCCGCGAGCCGGGCGTCGCGGAGGTGTCGGCCAGCTATCTGGTGCAAGCGGCAACCAACGCCAAGCCGGCCAAACTGCAGCCCGCCACCAGCCTGGCGATGATGGAAAAGACCCTCTGGGCCACCGCCGACAAGCTGCGCGCCAACATGGACGCCGCCGAGTACAAGCACATTGTGCTCGGGCTGATCTTCCTCAAATACATTTCCGACAGCTTCGCCGGCCGCCGCGCCGAGCTGGAAGGCAAGTTGCTGGACGAGAACGACGACTACTACCTGGGCGATGACGATCCCGAGGCGCTCAACGCCGAGCTGGAAGACCGCGACTACTACCGCGAAGTCAACGTGTTCTGGGTGCCGGAAGTAGCGCGCTGGGAAGCGATTCGCGCGAGCGCCAAGCAGGTGGACATCGGCAAGCGCATCGACGACGCCCTGGCCGCCATCGAGGCGGAAAACCCCAAGCTCAAGAACATCCTCGACAAGCGCTACGCTCGCGCCCAGTTGCCGGATGGCAAGCTTGGCGAGCTGGTGGACCTTATCTCCACCATCGGCTTTGGCGATGACACCAGTAAGGCGCGCGACCTGCTTGGTCAGGTCTATGAATACTTTCTCGGCCAATTCGCCAGCGCCGAAGGCAAGAAGGGCGGCCAGTTCTACACGCCAGCCTCCATCGTGAAAACCCTGGTAGCGGTGCTCAACCCGCACCACGGCAAGGTATATGACCCATGCTGCGGCAGTGGCGGCATGTTCGTGCAGTCGGAGAAATTCATCGAAGCCCACGGCGGCAAGCTGGGCGATGTGTCCATCTACGGCCAGGAATCCAACCCCACCACCTGGCGCCTGGCGGCGATGAACCTGGCCATCCGCGGCATTGACTTCAACCTCGGCAAGGAGCCGGCCGATACCTTTATCCGCAACCAGCACAGCGACCTGCGCGCCGACTTTGTACTGGCCAACCCACCGTTCAACATCAGCGACTGGTGGCACGGCAGCCTGGAAGGCGACCCGCGCTGGGTCTATGGCACCCCGCCGCAGGGCAACGCCAACTATGCCTGGCTGCAACACATGCTCTACCACCTGAAACCCAACGGCCGTGCCGGCATCGTGCTGGCCAACGGCTCGATGAGCTCCAGCCAGAACAGCGAAGGCGAGATTCGCAAAGCCATGGTCGAGGCCGATGTGGTGGAAGTCATGGTGGCGCTGCCCGGTCAGCTGTTCTTCAACACCCAGATTCCCGCCTGCCTGTGGTTCCTCACCAAACAGAAAACCACCCGCCCCGGCGAAGTGCTGTTTATCGACGCGCGCAAGCTAGGCACCAGTGTCAGCCGTGTGCAGATCGAACTGACCGACGCCGATATCGAACGCATCGCGCAAACCGTCGCCAACTGGCGCGGCGAGCCGCTGGATGTCGGTGGTGAGATTGCCGATTACCAGGACATCGCCGGCTTCTGCCGCAGCGTCAAATTAGCGGAAATTGCCGAACACGGCCATGTGCTGACGCCGGGCCGTTATGTCGGTGCTGAGGAAGTTGAAGATGACGACGAAGCCTTTGCCGAGAAGATGCAACGGCTGACAAAGCAGCTTGGCGAGCAGATGGAGAAGGGCGCAGAGCTTGACCAGTTGATCCGGCAGAAGCTGGGGGGCTTTGGGTATGAGTTCTGAGTGGCGCCTACTGACGTTAAAAGAGGCTGGAGTTTCTTTGATCGATTGCGATCATAAGACACCTCCGGCTTCCGAGGAGGGGTACCCATATATTGCGATCCCCCAACTCAAAAATGGCCATATCTCACTAGAAGGTGTCCGGCGAATCTCTCACGTCGATTACTTGGAGTGGACGAAAAAGCTAAAGCCGCAAGCCAATGATGTCATCGTTGTGAGGCGCTGTAACTCCGGTGATAGCGCTCATGTTCCTGCCGGCCTGGATTGTGCGATTGGGCAAAATCTAGTGGTACTTAGGGCTAGTGGTGAGAGAGTTCGCCCAGACTTCCTGCGCTGGTTACTTAAGGGACCAGAGTGGTGGGCTCAGGTATCAAAGTTCATCAACGTTGGAGCTGTATTCGATAGTCTGCGTTGTCGCGATATCCCAAACTTTGAGCTGATGATCCCTCCCTTGGTGGAGCAAGCCGAGATTGCTCGTGTTTTGGGTGCGATCGACAACCGCATCACCCTGCTACGCGAAACCAACGCCACTCTGGAAGCCATCGCCCAAGCGCTGTTCAAATCATGGTTCGTCGATTTCGACCCCGTGCACGCCAAGGCCGAAGGCCGCCAGCCGGAAGGCATGGACGCCCCCACTGCCGCCCTGTTCCCCGATAGCTTCGAAGAGTCCGAACTGGGCTTGGTGCCGAAGGGGTGGGCGGTTAAGCCAGTTGGCGATGCTGTGGATTGTTTGGGAGGCGGTACGCCCGATACCAAGGAAGCCAGCTATTGGGAGCCAGCCGAGCATTGCTGGACAACACCTAAAGATCTGTCGGGCCTGCAATCCCCAGTTTTGCTTCGGACAGAACGCCAGCTTTCGACTTTAGGGTTGGCCAAGGTCAGCTCGGGATTGTTGCCAGCGGGTACTTTGCTGCTGTCTTCCCGGGCACCAATTGGCTATTTAGCTATCGCTCAGATGCCGGTTGCAGTTAATCAGGGTTATATCGCTATACCTTCAGGCGGTGTACTTTCGCCTGTGTATATGCTGTTCTGGTGTCGTCAAAACATGGAAGGAATCAAAGGTCGCGCCAATGGTTCGACCTTTATGGAAATCAGCAAAAAGGCTTTCCGTCCAATCCCTGCTTTGGTGCCAACAGCTGACGTGCTGGACGCGTTTGCAAATATCGCCGAGCCGCTGTTTGAACGCTTGATCGAAAATGAACGCCAAGCCCAAACCCTCACCCAACTCCGCGACACCCTCTTGCCCCGCCTGATCTCCGGCCAACTGCGCCTGCCGGAAGCCGAGTCCCTGCTGGAGAAAGCGCTGTGACCAAGACCATCGTTCAATTATTCAAGGACTGGATGGTTGCCGGCGGCAAGGCACCCAACACCGCCAGCAATTACATGACCGGGGTAAACACGGTCTCAGCGCATTGCGGTCATGATGTGTTCGCCATCGAGGATGTGGCGGCACTGGATGAGCTGTACCAGGCCTACGGGCCCAAGGGCGAGCATGCAGCCATCGGCACCAGCAATAGCAGCAACGTGCACAACGGGCTCAAGCAATGGCTGTATTTTCAGCGCTATCGAGCCGAGGGACCGAGTATTCACCCGCTTGAGGGGCGTCAGCAGTGGGATGCTTTTCTCGCGCGCTGGCCCGTGACGAAGCTGCGCGAACTGACGCTGGAGCAGTATTACGGCACGGCGGGGGATGACAGCTTTTTCAGTTGGATGCGCGATCATACGGACAAGCTGGGCGACTTCAGGGAGGGGTTGTTGAGCGCCGGGGTGCGCCCACGCTCGTCCAACGCCAAGAATCAACCCGGCCCCGAGTCCGACATGCAGACCGACGGGCAATACCTCTGGTATCGGATTCTCGGCGACAGTGCAGAAAAGGCCTTCGCGAACCTCATGGCGGAGCTGATGACGGCGGTTGATGCCGTCGAGCGAGGCGATTTGAGTTTGATGGATGGCCTCAAAAACGCGCCCGGCTCGTTGATCTGGAAGGTGGCCTTCCTCTATCAAAGCCGCGCACAGCCGCTGGTGCTGCCGTTCTATAACCAAAAGCAGCTGCGGCGCATTTTAGGACCGGGCGTCACAGGTAGCACCCGGCAGTTACAGGAGCGCTTGATGGCCCAACGGGGGGACAAGGACGTGCTGGATTACGCAGCGGAGCTGGAACACCAGATGTTGGCAGCGTTGGCAGGGAAAGGAAAACCCGACGGTGCGCAGCTCCCAGAGTCGACGGTTCCGCTGAACCAGATCCTCTTCGGCCCGCCCGGGACTGGCAAAACATTCAGCACCATCGATGCGGCGCTGGAGATTCTGGACCCTGATTTTCTCGCGGCGAACCGCGAGAACCGGCCCGTACTCAAGGCGCGGTTCGATGCATTCGCCAAGGTGGGTCAGGTGCGCCTGGTCACATTCCACCAGAGCTTCAGCTACGAGGACTTTGTGGAAGGTCTGCGTGCCGAGAGCGGGGACGAGGGACAGCTGGCGTACAACGTCGAGGCCGGCGTCTTCAAGCGTGTCTGTGACGACGCGCGCACCCAGGCCACGCAGCCGGAAACTGGAGTTCGTACTAGCCCGCGCATCTGGAAGATTTCGATCAATGGGACGGGCGATTCGCCGACCAAGACCTATTGCCTGGAACACGGCGAGGCGCGGATTGGCTGGGGCAAAACGGGCGACATGCGGGACAAGTCGGCATTGGCTGAGTATTACGATCGTCTGGGCGTCGGGGATAAGGGCACGCTGCAGTACTTCGCCGAAGAAATCAGCGTGGGAGACGTACTGGTCTGCATTCACTCGGCCGATGAAATCGGAGCGGTCGGTGTGGTTACAGGTGACTACCGCTATGAGACGCAAGTGCCCGCTGGCGTCATCGGTGATTACCAACATGTCAGGCCGGTTAACTGGATCTATCGCAACGTCCGGCAGGCGATCCAGCCGCTCAATGACAACCGCCAGTTCACGCTGAAAACCGTCTACAACCTGTCGCGTTTCACCTGGGCGGACCTGCTGAGCTACCTGGACAAGCAAGGCGTTAAACCCGTGCGACCGATCACGCCCGAGGCCGCCGAGCGCAAACCCCATGTATTGATCATCGACGAAATCAATCGGGGGAATGTATCGCGCATCTTCGGTGAGCTCATCACGCTGATCGAGCCATCGAAGCGCGAAGGTGCCGACGAGGCGCTGAGCGTCGAGCTGCCCTATTCGAAGAAGCCATTCAGCGTGCCGGATAACGTCTATTTGATTGGCACTATGAACACCGCCGATCGCTCGCTCGCCGGACTCGATCTGGCCCTGCGTCGCCGTTTCACCTTCCGCGAGATGCCACCGCGCCCCGATTTGCTCGAAGGGGTGACGGTAGAAGGCGTGGATATCGGCAGGCTGCTCGCCGTGCTCAACGAACGCATCGAAATCCTGTTGGATCGCGATCATCGTATCGGCCACGCGTATTTCATGGATTTGGAAGGGGATGAGGGCAAGCGGACGCTGCTTTACCTCGCGGAAATCTTCCGGGAGAAGATCCTGCCGCTGCTCCAGGAGTACTTCTTCGAGGATTGGCAGCGAATCCAGTGGGTCTTGAATGACCACCGCAAGCAGGCGTCTGATTGCTTTGTCTACCAGAAGACCCTGGATGCGACGGGGCTCTTCGGCGTAGGGGTTGATCTACCCAGGCATAGCCTGCCCTGGTGCATCAACGAGGAAGCCTTCGAACGACCGGAGGCTTACCGAGGGATCATCGACGCGCAACTGGTTGCTTTACAGGCCGTGGAGCGGGAGGCCGAGTATGGCGGTTATACCGTCAAGCGACTGGCCTCCGGCTCGATTCAGGTTTGGCGAGCGGGCAAATGCGAGCCTGTGGTGAAGCCGGTCCTGCGCGAGTTGGCCGCTGAGTTAGACGTTGATCTGGTCAATGAACAGGGCACGCTGTTGAACACTCGCCAGCTCGGTGTGCGCGTGTTGTCTGCGATGGCTGTGCACAAGGCGTGAAAGACGTCATTACGGTGCGCGAGTACGCCCGGCTGACCACGCAGCCGATACCGGACGGCTCGCTGGATCTCGCGCAGGTTTCACCCAGCGCTTTCGACTACCTCTGCGAGCTGAGCGCCTCATTCAGCCGCAGCGGCGCGTCACTGCTGGTGCAGCAGGACGGTTCTCGAGCTCTGAAGCTGGACAGTTACGTGGGGTTTGTTGAGACGCCTTGCGGAACGCGCCTGGAAATCCTGCCCAAGCACACCGAGCGAGATGGCTGTCGGGACGAGAGCCGCGAGCTTTTGCAGCGGATGATCCAGACTGCGCTCGACCTGCCCAGCCGCGAGGCTGGCGCGGCGGATCTCAAGCTGTTCGATGTGCCATTGTCCGAATGGGTGATGCGCCAGTTTCTCGATGCGTTGGATTACCTGATCAAGCGCGGGCTGCGCTTCGACTACCAACGGGTGGAGGAGGAGCAGCGCTTTTTGCGTGGCCAGCTCAATGTGGTCGCGCAGATGCGCCAGCCGCCCGGGCGTCAGCATCATTTCCAGATCCGGCACGACATCTTCATGGCGGACAGGCCCGAAAACCGCCTGCTAAAGCGAGCGCTGGAGAAGGTTTGCACCAACACCCAGGAGCCCGACAACTGGCAGCTGGCGCACGAGCTGCGCAGCCTGCTGCAGGAGATTCCAGCGAGCCGCGATATTCGCCAGGACTTCAAACAGTGGCGCAGCGACCGGCTGATGGCCCACTACCAGCCGATTCGGCCCTGGTGTGAGCTGATTCTGGGTGAGCAGTCGCCGCTGTCCGTGGCCGGGGATTGGCGCGGCATCAGTCTGTTGTTCCCGATGGAGCGCTTGTTCGAGCAGTACGTGGAGGTGCTGTTGCGCCGGCAATTGCCTGCAGGTGCGAGCCTGCTGCCTCAGCGCAGCAGCGAGTACCTTTGCTGGCACCAAGGGCAGCGCATGTTCCAGCTCAGGCCCGATCTGTTGCTGAAGTACAACAAGCAGTGCTGGGTGCTGGATACCAAGTGGAAGCTATTGGATGGCGCCGACCGGCAGAGCAAGTACGGGCTGAGCCAGGCCGACTTCTACCAGCTATTCGCCTATGGCCATCGATATCTTCCAGGCGAAGGGGAGATGGTGCTGATTTATCCCCGAACTGAACGATTCAGCCAGCCGCTGGAGCACTATCGATTCGACAATGGGGGCAACCTGACCCTTTGGGTGCTCCCGTTTGACCTGGCGGAGCCGAAGCTGGTGTTCCCCGATAAGGCAGCCCTTCGGCCTTCGATCGCTTCGCTATTTCAATAAGCGGTAGCGGGCAGCGCAGCAGGATGTACTGGCGTGGCCAGTTGCAAAACAATAGCTTTATGGCGACGAACCTGCCGGCAGGCTCACCGATGGACGCAGCCATACACGCAAGGACAGAGCAGTAGATGACTGAAGATCAATTGGAGCAGGAAGCGCTCGGCTGGCTGGGAGACCTGGGTTGGACCCACCTCTATGGGCCGGACATCGCCCACGACAGCGAAAACCCCGAGCGGGCGAGTTATCGCGATGTGCTGCTGACGATGCGATTGCGCGCAGCCATCGCGCGGCTCAATCCGCAGGTTCCGCTGGCGGCGCGGGAGGATGCGCTCAAACAGGTCGTGGATTTGGGGCTGCCGGTGCAGTTGTCGGCCAACCGCCTGTTCCACCGCCTGCTGGTAAGTGGGGTGCCGGTGCAGTACCAGAAGGATGGCGAAACCCGTGGCGATTTCGTGAATCTGATCGACTGGGCTGACGTGTGCGCCAACGAGTGGCTCGCGGTTAACCAGTTCTGTATTCAGGGGTCGAAGCACACCCGCCGTCCCGACATCATTCTGTTCGTCAACGGCCTGCCGCTGGTGCTGCTGGAGCTAAAGAACCCCGCCGATGTGAACGCCGACCTGTGGAAGGCTTTCGATCAATTGCAGACTTACAAGGAGCAGATTCCCGATCTGTTCCACTACAACGAAATCTTGGTGATTTCAGATGGCAGCGAGGCACGCATGGGCTCGCTGTCGGCTGATGCCGAGCGCTTCATGAACTGGCGCACCATCGATGGTGAGCAGCTCGACCCGCTAGGTCAGTTCAACGAACTGGAAACCCTTCTGCGCGGCGTGATGGCGCCGGAGATGCTGCTGGATTACCTGCGTTACTTCGTGCTGTTCGAGGATGACGGTCGCTTGGTGAAAAAGATCGCCGGTTATCACCAGTTCCACGCGGTGCGGGCGGCGATCCGCCAGGTGGTGACCGCTTCGCGCCCGGGCGGCACGCACAAGGGCGGGGTGGTCTGGCATACCCAGGGCTCGGGCAAGAGCATCACCATGACCTGTTTTGCCGCGCGGGTGATGCAGGCGGCGGCGATGGAGAACCCGACTATCGTTGTGATCACCGACCGCAACGACCTGGACGGCCAGTTGTTCGGGGTGTTCTCGCTGTCTCAGGACTTGCTTCGCGAGCAACCGGTGCAGGCCGAGACGCGTGGCGATCTGCGGGAGAAACTAGGCAATCGTCCGAGTGGCGGCATCGTGTTTGCCACCATTCAGAAATTTATGCCGGGTGAGGGTGAAGACAGCTTCCCGGTGCTTTCGACCCGCTCGAACATCGTGGTGATCGCAGACGAGGCGCATCGAACCCAATATGGCTTCCATGCCTCGCTGAAGGCGCCCGACCTGAAGGTGGCCGAGGCCAGCGCCCGCTATCAGGTGGGCTATGCCCAGCACCTGCGCGATGCCTTGCCGAACGCCACCTTCGTGGCCTTTACCGGCACGCCGGTGTCCAGTGAGGACCGTGACACCCGGGCTGTGTTCGGTGACTACATCCATGTGTATGACATGCAGCAGGCGAAGGATGACGGCGCCACGGTCGCGATCTACTACGAGTCGCGGCTGGCCAAGCTGTCGCTGAAAGACAGTGAGCTGGCACATATCGATGATGAAGTCGATGAGCTGGCCGAGGATGAGGAAGAGGATCAGCAATCGCGCCTGAAATCGCGCTGGGCGGCGCTGGAAAAGGTGGTTGGCGCGGAGCCGCGTATCAAAAGCGTGGCGGCGGATCTGGTCGCCCACTTCGAGGAGCGCAACCAGGCGCAAACCGGCAAGGCGATGATCGTGGCCATGAGTCGCGAGATCTGCGTGCACATATACAACGAGATCGTTGCGCTGCGTCCCGACTGGCATGACGAGGACCCGGAGCAGGGCGCGATCAAGGTGGTGATGACCGGCAGCGCCTCGGACAAGGCGTTGCTGCGCCCGCATATCTATCCCGGCCAGGTGAAGAAACGGCTGGAGAAACGTTTCAAGGACCCGAAGGACCCGTTACAGCTAGTCATCGTGCGCGACATGTGGCTGACAGGCTTCGATGCCCCCTGCGTGCATACCCTGTATGTGGACAAGCCCATGAAGGGCCACAACCTGATGCAGGCCATCGCCCGGGTGAACCGGGTGTTCAAGGACAAGCAGGGCGGTTTGGTGGTCGACTACATCGGCATCGCCAACGAACTGAAGGCAGCGCTCAAGGAGTACACCGCCAGCAAGGGGCGTGGGCGACCGACCGTCGATGCCCACGAAGCCTATGCGGTGCTTGAGGAAAAACTCGACGTGCTGCGCAGCCTGTTGCATGGCTTCGACTACGGCGATTACCTGACCGGTGGGCACAAGCTGCTGGCCGGCGCGGCCAACCATGTGCTGGGCCTGGAGGATGGCAAGAAGCGCTTCGCCGACAACGCGCTGGCCATGAGCAAGGCCTTCACCCTGTGCTGCACGCTGGATGAAGCCAAGGCGGTGCGCGAGGAGGTGGCCTTTCTGCAGGCCATCAAGGTACTGCTGACCAAGCGCGAGATCAGCGCCAGGAAGAAGACCGACGAAGAACGCGAGCTGGCCATCCGCCAGATCATCGGCAATGCCGTGGTCTCCGGCGAGGTGGTGGATGTGTTCGAAGCGGTGGGCCTGGACAAGCCCAACATCGGCCTGCTGGATGATGAATTCCTCGCCGAGGTGCGCAACCTGCCGGAAAGGAACCTGGCGGTGGAGCTGCTGGAGCGGCTCCTGGAAGGCGAGATCAAGAGCAAGTTCGCCAGCAACCTGGCCCAGGAAAAGAAATTCTCCGAACTGCTGGATAACGTGATCAAGCGCTACCAGAACCGCTCCATCGAAACCGCTCAGGTCATCGAAGAGCTGATCGAGATGGCCAAGAAGTTCGCGGCCGCCAGCAAGCGTGGCGATGAGCTTGGGCTGAATGATGACGAACTGGCCTTCTACGATGCCCTGGCCAATAACGAAGCGTCGGTGCGTGAACTGGGCGACGAGATCCTAGCCAAGATTGCACATGAGCTGACCGCAGGCCTGCGTCAGAACGTGACTGTGGATTGGAGTAACCGCGACAGCGTACGTGCGAAGCTGCGGCTAATGGTCAAACGCATCCTACGGAAATACAAATATCCGCCGGATCAGCAGGAAGGCGCTGCACAGCTGATTTTGGAGCAGGCTGAGATGCTATGTGCGGGTTGGGCGTAGGGTGGGTCGGTTACAAGCTCGTTATAGAAGATCCCTTCAAGCCCGGATTCGGCAGACTGCTCGCGGAGCAGGTTGAGGCAGATAATCCGCTTTGACTGACACCAATGAGTTCTAGGTGGCTCCGGTTGGCGCGGGTTGTTGGTCTCCAAGTCGGTACCGTCTGCGCTCATTTTCATGGATACCTGCTTGGATACCAGCCCGTGGATACCGGAAGCACACTGGCTTCGACTGTCGCCTCGTGCTGGCCGATGCCCCGCCCGCCGGGACGGTGAATCTATTCTGACGCAATGCGCGCGCAGCAGTACGCAAAAGGTACGTTTCCGTGCGTACCACGCTGCGTACCACTCTTTTGCGTACCAGGTAGCCGATGCGCAACACCGTTGAGTCGCTACGTGCCGCCCCCTCTTCGGTTGATACTTCTCGAGGCCGGCCAATGGTCTGCTGGGTTTAGGGTGGCTTAATGAATGAAGACCAAATGAGTGATGTATTAACTGTCCGTTTCCGTGCGCACCACGCTGCGCACCACTCTGTTGCGCACCGTCTTGTAGGCCACGGCAATCCATCAATCTGCTGGTAGGCCTCAAAAGATGATCGCTGCAGTTGGGGGATGCTTTACCCCAGAAGGGTGCGCTGTAGTGCGAGCATATGGACGCCAGTCTGGCGGTAGTGGCTGAAAGCATGCTCGAGGGACGGGGAGTTTATTGTGGACTACCGGTACCGTGCCTCATTCTCTTTTTTGGTGTAGCGATACCCCGTCTCGCTGATGCCCTGCTGCTCGATTGGCAAGCGTCGTCGTCCCAGGTGAGCTGGCACGTCGGCTCTGACATCGGATCGATACAGAAACTGGTCGGCTTGCATTAAGGAAAGTATTTGGTCGGCATGGGCCTGTCGTTTCTTTGCCCCGTAGACTGCTGCGGAGACCGTAACGGCGCGGGCGGGAGTTAGCGGTGCCAGCTGCGTCGGCACGGATGAGCTGTATGAGGCGAAACAGCTCGACAACGATTACTTTGCGGAGGAGTGACGGTGACTTTTGTTGCTACATCTCCTTGCTACAGAAATCGTCAGTCCACTCGTCAACAGTTTGGTCTTGCGGTCGTTTGGGTAATGGGGTGGCTGAGCTAGGCCCCGTGTCATCGCTCTTCCTGATTACCGCTTTACCGTAGTATTGATCGCCCGTAGTTGATTTCGGCTGAAAGCCGCGTAGCGCATGGCCTGTAGCCAAATCCCTATCCGGGTTTTTTATCCGGCGGTTATCCGGTCCATATCCGGCTGTTATCCGAGAGTTTTCCGGCAAAAATGCTTTCCTAACCAGGTCAGCAGAGATGAACAACGGTCTTATTGAACCTTTAACCATTCGGCCATCATCGCGGTCTTCAGTCAGGATTGCTGTGTACAGCATGCCTTTGAGTTTGCCCATGTAGTCGTGAAACGATGTGAGGCTTTTGGGGATGGCGAGTGCTGTAAATTTCCAAAACTTATAGAACTCACCACGTTCGGTAACAATGAAGTGCCCCTTCGGTAGTGGTGAACCTGCCTTTCCGCTGTTGGTGTTGCGAATGCGAGTTAGGCCAACGTTGAAAATGGTGTAAGTGCTTTCGTCCGCTATGACGGAGGTGAATTGTAGGGATATCCCTGCATGCTTTGACCTGCCGTAATAACCTGTTTTGTAGCTGCGGTATTCGTATGCTTCTATCTCTAACGCGGTCAGAATCTCGCGCAGGAGAATCGGCGAGTATTTTTTCAGAAAGTCTTGGCCCACTTCTTCCCCGTTGAGCTGGCGCACAACGAGCCGGCCAAACTCGATACTGACTTCGGCTTTGCGGCTAAGCAGCCGGCTAACACGAGAGGTCATAGTTATTCAGGCTCTGATCTGTAGACGCAACGCGGATTACTCCGCATCACGTGCCTTGATCTTGTCAGCGAGCCAGGCGTTCAGCTCGGCGATCACATAGTAGGCGGCAGCCTGACGGGTATCGCTGAATTTGATGGGTTTCGGGAACGTCGGGTCTTTTTTGCGCAGCTTGTCCAGCCCGGAGCGGGTCTGGCCGATGACCTTGCAGACTTCGGGCTGGGGAATGAGAGCTTGGTCAATCGTGGGGTGGGTAGGGTGCATCTGAGCGCCTCCGTATGGGTTACGGGGCGTACTTTCGGACGACTGACTAGACCCGAATCTACTAGACCGCCAGACCTAATTTCTGGGTCTAGCGCGAAATCCTTTCTTTGCGAAATAGGTTCCACGCACTGATGAATACTTTGGTCTTGTCACTATTTTTCTGCAGAGCACCATGAAAGATTTGACCTGGGATGGTCATGCCTAAGTGCTTAAGCCACTGCCAGCACGCATCTCTAGCTCCAGGCAAACCCGTTTTTTGCTCTGATAACCGACCAGTTGTGTGCTCTTGCTGCTCTCTAAACCACTGACGAATAAATACCAAGCGGTCTTCGGATATGGAGCTTCTCGGCGCAGAAATTTTTTCTGTCTGAACCTGGCTTTGAGCTGCTTTTCCGTCCTGGTCAGGCTTGAGGAACGATGCCAATCGTTTTATATCGCCTGGCCTGAAAAGGAATGGTCTGCCCTCTTGGTTCGTCAGTGTCCAGGAGTGAACGTGCGATTGCTCTAATTCATCTCGTTCCGAAAGTAGGACCGCCATCCCTGTCACGTCGATCCCGCCGCTTTTATGTGGTTCAAATGCCTGGTAGGCACAGACAGGGGAGTCGACTTGGCAATGCTCTATGCCGATGACCTGCTGCATAACAAATCTAGTTTCAATTCTCGGCGCGATGACGCCTTCGAGCGCAGCGCAGTCGATGTAAACAGGTGTCGAATAACGCTCGCACAACTCCATAAGTGCGCTGTCGGGCAGAGGATGCGGAGCCTCGGTCAGCTGGCATAACCACTGGCATGCCATACCGAGATCTATGTACTCCATGGAGTTGAAAAACCTTTCCATATCTTTGCTCTTCGGGTCTATCTGCTCTGAATACGTTGGCGGACAGGAGTGGGCTGCTTTAAGACACGGCCTAGACCAGCCGCTGAACCGTTACGCTCGCTTGAGCTCCACTACGTTGCCACTAGCTAGCTTGTCCATATGATCGGCATACCACTGCATCATTACCTTGCGCTGTTCCAGATAGGTACTCTTGTCATAGACGCCCCGCACCCCTTCCTTAACGTGGGAGAGCTGGGCCTCGACGTGCTGCGAGTCGAAGCCGTTTTCGTTGAGGATGGTACTGGCCAGATGGCGAAAGCCGTGGCCGGTCTGTCGGCCTTCGTAGCCCAGGCGACGTAAAGCCATCAGGAACACGGTATTACTGCGTGGCTTGGTTGTGTTGCCTCGGCCTGGAAACAGCAGCGAATAGTTGCCGGTGATGTTTTGCAGCTCGCGTAAGAGGGCGACTGCTTGAGTAGGCAGTGGCACTAGATGGTCGCGGCGGCGCTTCATACGCTCGGCAGGGATCAGCCAGAGGCCTGAGTCAAGGTTAAGTTCCTCCCAGCGCGCCTCACGCAGCTCGGATGGTCGACAGGCGAGCATAGTCAGCAATTGGAGCCCTATGCGCACGTCGGGGGCGTGGGGGTAGGAGCGGATAGCTCTGAGTAGAGGAGGTAGCTCCTCAAGGGATACATGGGCAAAGTTCTCTACCGGTTTGGTCAGTAGGAATTTATGCAGCCCTTCGAGCGGGTTGTGCGTCGCTCTCCCAGTGACGCGAGCTAGGTCATAGATCTCACGGCACATACCGCGTACGCGGCTGGTCTGCTCTACGATGCCGGTCTGTTCCATGCTGCGCAGAAATTCCATCCATTCCATGGGCAGGATGCTGGTGTAGGGGCGCTTGCCGAACACAGGGAATACATGTTTCTCAAGCGCGCCGATAGTGCGAACGGCCGTTCCTTCCGTCCAAGTCTTGCACTTGGTCGCGTACCACTCGCGGGCCAGATGCTCGAAGGTGTTATTGGTTGCTTCGAGCTCTGCTGCTTTCTTGGCACGTTTGGTTGCCATGATGCTGCCATCCTTGGCGGTGCTGTCGCGTAGCTCGCGGACTTTGCGGCGGGCCTGCTCGCCGGTCAGTTGATGGTCACCCGTGCCGTAGCCACCGACTCCCAGCCACGACCATTTTCCATCTGCCTTCTTGTAGCGCAGCTGCCAAGACTTCGAGCCATCCGGCTTCACGCGGATATACAGGCCGTCGCCATCCAGCTCCCGGTACTCCTTGGTTTCCGGTTCTAGGCTGGCGAGCACGGTATCGGCCAGCGGGCGGCGCTTGATATCGCTGCGCTTCATGGCTTGTATCCCCTGGGTTCATTTTTCTGGTGAGGATACATGCGGGGATACACGGTGGGCAATGGTGTAGGGGAGCGTATGGATACGTATAGAAACAAGAAAGCCCGCACGGGGCGGGCTTCTTGGGGTGTTTCCGGTGCATGTGGGAACATGAGGAAACTTACATTTGGTGGAGCCGGGGGGATTTGAACCCCCGTCCGCCAGCTCTCCGCTATTGGTTCTACATGCTTAGCCAGATCTACTGAGTTAACTCCGCGCCGCCCGATTGGCAGGGTGCTTGGAGCGAGCTGTATGAGTTTTAGCCGTTACGTCTACAGCGAACTTGGCGGCGATCCTGTTCTATCTGACGGTCACTTCGGGTTTACAGGCATCCCCTAGTGACCGCTGGAGCCGAAGCTACCAGATGAAGGTTAGGCGGCTAGCGCGTACCCTTCGTAGTTGTCGTCGTTGGCAACTATAGGTTTGCAACAGTTTATTTACGAGTTCTGTTACCAACTCGGCATGCCCCTCAAGTTTCGTTACCGGCGTCGAATCCTAATCGGCCCCTGGTGCAGCTTGTGGTGCTGGGCACAAGTGTACGGAGATCTTTACGGCGTGTCGATCACTTTTTAATCATGCTGGTTAGAAAATGATCAGCTGCAGCGGCAGGATCGCAGGTACGATCCCGCCGCCTTGGCTCAGTTGCCGCCGCCCGAGCCGGAGCCGGCGGTGCCGCCGCTGCCGGAGCTGCCTGGGCCCTTGAGTTCTTGCAGGGCCTTGGTGGAATGGGCGATGCAGGCTTCGGTGTCGCCGGACTGCTGTGCCTGGCGGGCCTGTTGGACATACTCCTCGACTTTGCTCTTGGCCGGCTCACCCAGGGTCGCGGTGTTGGTGGCCATGTTGTCGTCGATTTCCTGCAGGTTGGTCTGGCACAGATCCTGTTGTGCGAAGACGGCGGGGCTGGCTAGCAGTACCGCGGATGCGAGCAGTGCATGAACTTTCATTGTGGGTCCTCCAGTCTTGTGGACTTCCCGGGCCTGCCTGAGAACTGCTGAAACGGCGGCGCCGAGTCGAATCGAACCCGTCAGGGGCTCTAAAAATCCGACTGCGATTGCGCAAGAGCGTTCATCGAAGCGACACAAACGAAACGGCCCCGCTCCGCTGAGCGGGGCCGTAACGCTGGTGCTAGAGCGGTTGGTCGGCAGTTTTACGACGCGTTACACGGTCAACCAGATAGACCAGGCCGTGATAGTCGATCTCGCCATGACGTGACAGGCCGATCTCGCAGGTGCGGCTGGTGGAGATGCCTTCCTCGCAGATCTGCACGGCGTTCTTCAGGCTGCGCAGTGCGTGCTCGTTCAGTTCCGGCGTGGTGAAGCCCTTGTCGCCAGCGAAGCCGCAGCAGTGGATGCCTTCCGGAATGACCACCTCGTTTGCGCAGCGGCGGGCGATATCGATCAGTGCCTGTGCTTCCCCAAGATGCTGGGTGCTGCAGGTGACGTGCACGGCGATCGGCTTGTCCTGCGGGACGAAGTCCAGTTTGTCGAGCAGATGCGTGCGGATGAAGCGCACCGGGTCGTACATGTCGAGGCGCTGATCAGTCAGGCCCTGGACCAGGCGCAGCGTGCAGGGGCTGGTGTCGCAGTAGATCGGGTCGAGCCCGCCCCGACTGGCCTTGAGCAGCGCATCGAGCATCTCCTGGCGCTTGCGTTCGCCCTGTTCGGCATAGCCCTTGGAAGCGAACGGCTGGCCGCAGCACAGGTCGTTCAACTGTTCGGGGAAGATCACCTGGTAACCGGCCTTTTCCAGCAGGCTGCGGGTCTTGTCGAGCAGCGGCTCCTGTTCCTGATCACGTGCCGCCGGGCCCATGGCGCGGGAAACGCAGGCGGCCAGATAGACCACGCGCGGACGCTCGTCCTGCACGGCTGGTTTGGGCAGATGCAGGCGTTGCAGCGGCTGCGGTGTCGCAGGGGTCCACTGCGGCACGCGGCCCTTGCTGGCGTTGGTCATGGTCGCAGACAGCTTGGCCAGGCGCTTGGTGCCGAGAATGATGTGCGCACCATTGGCGGCATGCAGCATGAACCGGGTGCCCTGCACGGCGGTGGAGAAATGATCGGCCAGCCAGTTGGCGGTTCCTGTTTTGCTCGCTTCGCGTCCGCGCAGCTTGCGCACCAGGTCGCCGGTGTTGATGCCGACCGGGCAGCGCTGGGCGCAGAGGCCGGTCGCGGCGCAGGTCTCGACGCCGTGGTAGTGGTAGAGCCGTTCGATTTCCGTGGTGTCGACACCGGCGCGCTTGCGCGCCTGGATATCGCGCCAGATGACGATACGCTGGCGCGGCGTCAGGGTCAGCCCGTTGGATGGGCAGACCGGCTCGCAGAAGCCGCACTCGATGCACTTGTCGACGATCTCGTCGGCGGCGGGCATCGGCTTGAGGTTCTTCAGGTGGATGTCCGGGTCTTCGGAGAGCACCACGTCCGGATTGAGGATGCCGGTGGGGTCGAGCAGGCGCTTGATTTTCCACATCAGCGCGTAGGCCTCGCTGCCCCATTCCAGCTCGACGAAGGGCGCCATGTTGCGCCCGGTGCCGTGCTCGGCCTTGAGCGCGCCGCCGAACTCGACAGCCACCAGCTGCGCCACTTCGCCCATGAAGGCCTCGTAACGGGCGACCTGCGCCGGATCATCGAAGCCCTGGGTGAAGACGAAGTGCAGGTTGCCTTCCAGAGCGTGGCCGAAGAGGATCGCCTCGTCGTAGCGGTGCTTGTCGAGCAACTCGATGAGCCGATTGACGCCCTCGGCCAGGCGCTCGACAGGGAAGGTCACGTCCTCGATGATCACCGTGGTGCCGGTCTGGCGCACGGCGCCGACCGCTGGGAAGGTGTCCTTGCGGATTTTCCACAGCTGGTTGTAGACCACCGGGTCTTCGCTGAAGTCGACCTGTTTCTCCACCGGGAAGTGCGCGATGGAGGTCATGATCAGATTGATTTGCTCGTGCAGCAGCGACTGACTGGCGGCGCGTGATTCGATCAGGAGCGCGCAGGCCGTCGGTGACAGTTCCTTCACCCACTCGGGCATGCCGGCCTTGTGCTCGACCGAGCGCAGGCTGCGGCGGTCGAGCAGCTCCACCGCGGACACCGGTTGCTGCTTGAGCACCGGCACGGCGAGGCAGCAGGTTTCCACGTCGGGGAACACGACCAGCGCGCTGGCCTTGTGCGGATGGTCCGGCACGGTGTCGTAGGTCACTGCGCTGATGAAGCCCAGCGTGCCTTCGGAACCGACCATCAGGTGGTTGAGGATGTCCAGCGGCTCGTCGTAGTCGACCAGCGCATTGAGCGAAAAGCCGGTGGTGTTCTTCAGCCGGTACTTGTGGCGGATCTTCGCGGCCAGTTCGGTATTGGCGCGGGTTTCGCGACCCAGCTCGGCCAGCTGCTCGAGCAGGGCGGCGTGGCTCTGGCGGAACGCGGCAACGCTGGCGGCATCCTCGCTGTCGACCACGGTACCATCGGCCAGTACCACGCGCAGCCCGGCGAGGGTCTTGTAGGTGTTCTGCGCCGTACCGCAGCACATGCCGCTGGAATTGTTGGCGACGATGCCGCCGATTTTCGCGGCATTGATCGAGGCCGGATCAGGGCCGATCTTGCGCTGAAAAGGTGCCAGCACGGCGTTGGCGTTGGCGCCGATGACGCCGGGCTGCAGGCGGATCTGCTCGCCGCCGTTACGAATCTCGCGGTCGTTCCAGTTGTCGCCGAGCACGATCAGCACCGAATCGCTGATCGCCTGGCCGGACAGGCTGGTGCCGGCGGCGCGGAAAGTCACCGGGACGTTTTCCGCGTGGGCCAGCTTGAGCAGGGCGATCACCTCGGCTTCGGATTCGACGCGCACCACCAGCTTGGGGATCAGCCGGTAAAAGCTGGCGTCGGTGCCGAAGGCGAGGGTGGAAAGCGGGTCGTCAAAGCGGCGCTCGGCAGGGATCAGCCGCTCGACCTCGGCGAGGAACGCCGCCGGCAGCGGAGTGCGTTCGAGGGGCAGGGCGGCGTTCATGCGTCCTCCAGGATCAGCACGATCAGATCCTTCGGCCCGTGGGCGCCATAGGCCAGCACCTGCTCGATGTCGGCGGTCTTCGATGGGCCGGAAACCAGCAGCGCATTGGTCGGCATGCCGGCGGCCCACTGGAACTTCTGTTGGATTTCGTAGAAGTTGTCGTGAATTTCGCTGGCCTTGAGGATGGCGAAATGCACCGGCGGCACCAGGCTCATCAGGCGCGGCTCCTCGCGGGTGGGCCACATGATCAGGCTGCCGGTGGAGGCAATGGCGCCGAGGGTGCCGGTGAGGCTCGCCGGGGTGTCGTTGAACAGCTCTTCCTTCCACTCCTCGACCGGGCGGTCGTAGGCCTTCAGCGCCGGCAGGCCTCCACGGCCGGCGCAATGCGCGGCGAAGCGCTGGCCGTACGGCGTGGTTGGGGCGATCAGCAGGCTCGGCAGCTGACGGTCATGCAGCAGCTGCTCGAGCAGGGCGGGCCAACCGGCGTCGGTGGTCAGGTGGATTTCGGTGTGCACCGCTTCCATCAGCTGACGCAGACGAGCGATACGCTGTTCCGGCGCGTAGCTCCAGGGCTGGGTGACCAGCGACGCGTCGTAGTCATCGACCACCGGCGTGGTGCCTTCCAGGCTTTTCTTCAGCTTGGCGAGGATATTGGCCTTGGCGCTCATCGCTTGCCCTCCAGGTGCTCGCGGGCCAGCTCGTGCAGCGAGCGGGCGGCAGGTTTCGGTGCGCTGTGGTTCTGCGTCCAGGGGCCGATGTTCGATGGCGTCAGGCCGCGCAGGCGTGTGGCGAAGAAGCCGAATACGCGGTACAGCGTCGGGCTGGTGTTGAGCAGGCGCCAGCCGGCCCAGATCAGCCGCTCCTTGCTCGAGTACTTGCTGCCCTGGCCGCGCATGACCTTGTGCGGGTCGTCCGGTGCCTTGACGTTCTCCTCGCGCAGGCGCCGCAGGATGGTCGGAATCGGAATCTTCACCGGGCAGACTTCGCCGCAGGCGCCACACAGCGACGAGGCGCTGGGGTGGTCCGGCACCTTGTCCAGACCGACCATGTGCGGAGTGATGATCTTGCCGATCGGCCCGGGATAGACCTCGCCGTAGGTGTGGCCGCCGACGCGGGTGTACACCGGGCAGTGGTTCATGCAGGCGCCGCAACGGATGCAGTTGAGCGTCTGGCGCAGCTCGCTGTCGGCGAAGGCCTGGCTGCGGCCGTTGTCCAGCAGGATCAGGTGCACTTCCTGCGGACCGTCCAGCTCATGCGCCTTGCGCGGGCCGGAGATCATGTTGACGTAGGTAGTGATGGGCTGGCCCAGCGCGGAGCGGGTCAGCAAGGAGAGCAGCGGGACCACGTCGCGCAGATTCTCCACCACCTTCTCGATACCGGTGACGGCAATGTGCACCGGTGGCACGGTGGTGCTCATGCGGCCGTTGCCTTCGTTTTCCACCAGCAGCAGGGTGCCGGTTTCGGCTACCGCGAAGTTCACACCGGAGACGCCGATATCGGCCTCGAAGAATTTCTGCCGCAGCGTGCGGCGGCCGATCTGGATGAGCTGGTCGACATCCTTGGTGTATTCCACGCCGAGCTTGTCATGGAACAGCGAGGCGACCTGGCCGGCATTCTTGTGAATGGCCGGCATGATGATGTGGGACGGCTTTTCGTGGTCGAGCTGGACGATGTACTCGCCCATGTCCGATTCCAGGCTCTCGATCCCGTGGCCTTCGAGGAAATGGTTCATCTCCATTTCTTCGCTGACCATCGATTTGCCCTTGATCACCTGTTTCGCCTGTCGTGCCTGGGCGATCGCGAGGACGATGTTGTTGGCCTCCTCGACCGTCTCCGCCCAGTGCACTTTCACACCGTTGCGGGTCAGGTTGGCTTCCAGTCGCTCGAGCAGTTCGGGCAGCTTGGACAAGGCGCGGGCGCGGATATGGTTGCCCATCTCGCGCAGCCGCTCGCGCTCGTCGGCATCGCTGAAGGCCGCGGCGCGCTTGGTCATCAGCGAATCCATGGCGGTGCGGAAGTTGCGTCGCAGCTGGTCGTCCTTCAGGGACTTGCGGGCGCGGGCGCGGAAGTCCGGGTCGCCGGCGTTCTCGATCTGGATCGCTGGGATGCGCTGTTCGGCGTTCATCGGGCACCTCCGGTGCGTTGCCAGAGGAAGCTCGCCAAATGCTGGCCGCGCAGGGATTCGCGCTGCTTTTCCAGCGAGCCGTTGATGTTCATCAGGCAGCCACAGTCGGCGCTGACCACCTGATGCGCGCCGGATTCCTTCAGCGCACGGGTCTTGTCCAGCACCATGGCGCCGGAGATGTCGGGCATGCGCACGCTGAAGGTGCCACCGAAGCCGCAGCATTCGCTCTCGTGATCGTGCTCGACACGCTCGACCTGGCCCAGCTGGGCGAGCAGGGCGCGGCCGTGCAGGTGCGTGTTCATCTCGCGGCGGGCCGAGCAGGACGTATGCAGGGCCACTTTGGTCGGTGTGCCGGCATCCTTGAACTCGACCTTACAGACGTTGAGCAGGAACTCGGCCAGCTCGAAGGTGCGCTCGGCCAGCGCCTGGGCCTGCTTCAGCGTGGTCGGCTCGTCCTTGAACAGCTCAAGGTAATGGTGGCGCAGCATCCCGGCGCAGGAGCCGGAGGGCACCACCACCGGCCAGTCGTTGGCGAACAGCTCCAGCTGCGCGCGGGCGACCTTGCGCGCCTCGTCGGTATAGCCGGTGGTGTAGGCCGGTTGACCGCAGCAGGTCTGGCCCTGCGGATAGTGCACGGTCAGTCCTTCGCGCTCGAGCAGGCGGATGGCATCCAGGCCAGCCTCGGGATAGAACAGATCCACCACGCAGGTACCGAACAGGTAGACCTGGCTCGGCTTGGCTGGATACTCGCGTGGCTTGGGCAGCGGCGGCGCGACGCGGGTGGCGTTCGGCGCGGCATTGTAGAAGAGTTCGCTCATCGGCTTGGTCTCCGGGTCGGCCCGGTTATCCGCAAACAGGCTTTTGAAAAACTACTGCGTTGGCAATACGTCGTTAAAGCAGCCTCAGAACGCTCATTCAGGAAATCTAAACTCCCATGCGAGCCCAGTCCTTTTTCTTTGGCTGCGTTTGCCTCGTCTTGCCTGCCCCGCCTGCGTTTTCCAATAGCACTGTCAAGTGCGGTTTCTGGAATGCAACCGTGCCCCCAGCGGGGGCACGGTCTGTTTCTGTCGTTTACACCCCGACCAGCGGGTCGGTGACGCCCAGCACGTAGATGGCGATCAGGCCGATCACCCCGGTGAAGAGCACATAGTACAGCGTAGGCCATACGGTCTTGCGCAACGTGGAGCCTTCGCGGCCGAGCAGGCCGACGGTGGCGGAGGCGGCGACCACGTTGTGGATCGCGACCATGTTGCCCGCCGCGGCACCGACCGCCTGGGTGGCGACGACCATCGCGCCGGAAATCCCCAGGGACTGTGCGACACCGAACTGGAACTGGCTGAACATCATGTTGCTGACGGTGTTGGAGCCGGCCAGGAAGGCGCCCAGTGCGCCGACCGATGGCGCCAGCAGCGGGTAGATACCGCCTACGCTGTCCGCGACATAACGCGCCATGACGATCGGCATGCTGGCCAGTTCGGCGCCGTTGACGCCGGAGTTGATCAGGATGCGCACCATCGGCACGGTGAACAGCAGAACGAATCCGGCGCTCAGCAGTACGCTGCTGGACTCCTTTACCGCTGCCTTGAGTTCGGCGGCACGCATGCCGTGCAGGAAGAAGGTGATCAGCACCACCGCGACGAGAATGCCGCCGGGCAGGTACAGCGGCTCGATGCCCGCGTTGATGCCGGCCTCGCCGAGGATGTTGGCGAAGGCAACGGAGACCGATTTCAGCGCGGCGCCCACCTGCGGGAACACGCGGCTGATCACCAGCAGCGCGCCGACCAGTACGTAGGGCAGCCAGGCACGGAATGCGCTCATCGGGCGAGCGGCGATGTCGTCCAGCTTCATCTCGATGGTGCCCAGCCATTCGGCCGGCCATTCCTTGGCGTCGGCGAAGTCCCAGGTGGTCTTCGGCGTCAGGAACTTGAAGCGTGCCGCGGTGGTGACGATCGCCAGGCCTACCAGGCCGCCGAGCAGCGACGGGAATTCCGGGCCGAGGAAGATGCCGGTGGCGGCATAGGGCAGGGTGAAGGCCAGACCGGCGAAGATCGCGAACGGCAGCACTTCGAAGCCGGCTTTCCAGCTTTTCTCCTTGCCGAAGAAGCGCGTCAGCATCAGCACCATGACCAGCGGCATGACGGTGCCGACGATGGCATGGGTGATCGCTACGCTGCTGGTGATCTGCTGCAGGAAGATGCTCCAGCTGGAGCCCTGGGCGGTCAGTTGCGCGCCGATGGTGGCGGTGTCCAGGCCGCTGTTGATGCCCACCACGATCGGGGTGCCGACGGCGCCGAAGGAAACCGGGGTACTCTGTACCAGCATGCCGAGCAGCACCGCGGCCATTGCCGGAAAGCCGACCGCGACCAGCAGCGGTGCAGCGATTGCCGCCGGGGTGCCGAAACCGGAGGCACCTTCGATGAAGCAACCGAACAGCCAGGCGATGATGATGGCCTGGATGCGGCGGTCGGGGCTGATGGTGGTGAAGCCGGCGCGGATGGCGGTGATGCCGCCGGAGTGCTTCAGCGTGTTCAGCAGCAGGATCGCGCCGAAGATGATCCACAACAGACCGAGCGTGATCACCAGGCCCTGCAGCGTGGATGCGATGATCCGGTTGAAGCTCATGTCCCAGACGAACAGGCCGATGGCCGCGGTGAACAGGTAGACCAGCGGCATGGCGCGGCTGGCGGGCCAGCGCAGGCCGATCAGCATCACGGCCGCGAGCAGAATGGGAGTGAAAGCGAAAAGTGCGAGCAGTCCGTTGGACATGTCAGGCGTCCCCTACGGTTCGATTCAGATGGGGCCCTGAGCGGACCGTGGAATAGTTGTTGTGCACAGATCTCATGCTGAGTCCTCTTATTGTTAGTTGCTTCTGTAAAGTGGTAAGACCAATTAACAGAAGCGAATGGCCAGCGTAAGAGCTGCGTCTGGGAGCGTCAATCAGGCGGGCATAGACTTTGGTCGCAGCCGACGGCCTTGTGTGGCTTTGGGCCGACGGCTAGCATTCTCCGACTGGTAAGACCATTTCTGAGGTGGGTATGGACGTGGGCATGGTGCGTCAGCGGCGGCTGGCCGACGACATCGTCGCGCAGTTGGAAACCATGATTCTGGAGGGCACCCTCAAGGCCGGTGAGCGACTGCCGGCCGAACGGGTGCTGGCCGAGCGCTTCGGGGTGTCGCGCCCCTCTCTGCGCGAGGCGATCCAGAAGCTTGCGGCCAAGGGCCTGCTGATCAGTCGGCACGGTGGCGGCACCTTCGTCGCCGAGTCGCTGGGCTCCACCTTCAGCGACCCGTTGCTGCACCTGCTGGAAAACAACAGCGATGCCCAGCGCGACCTGCTGGAGTTCCGGCATACCCTGGAGGGCAGCTGCGCGTACTATGCGGCGCTGCGTGCAACCGAGGTGGATCAGAAGCGACTCACGGAGGCCTTCTCGGCACTGCAGGATTGCTACGCCCGTGAGGGCAAGGTGACCCGCGCGGAAGAGGGCGCGGCTGACGCGCAGTTCCACCTGGCGATTGCCGAGGCCAGTCACAACGCGGTGCTGCTGCACACCATTCGCGGCCTATTCGATCTGCTCAAGCGCAACGTGGTGACCAATATCGGCGGCATGTACGCCCTGCGCGACGAGACCCGCGACATGCTGATGAGCCAGCATCGCGAGCTGTACGAGGCGATCATGGCGCGGCGTGCGGTGGAGGCGCGCGACGTCATCCATCGGCACATCAACTATGTGCAGGAGGTGCTTGCCGAAGGCCAGCAGGAAGCCCAGCGACTGGCGCGCGCGCAGCGCCGGCAGGAGAGAGTGGGGGCATCGCAAAAGGCGGGATGATGGGTGCTGCGGGGTTGGCGGGCGAGGCAGTGAGCGCTCCGCCCGGAGCTGATCAGTCGTCCTTGCCCTTGGTGCGCATGGCGCGCTGGATTTCCCGATCGGAATCGCGTTCTTTCTCGGTGTGGCGCTTGTCGAATTCCTTCTTGCCCTTGGCCAGGGCGATCTCGCACTTGATCATGTGCTTCTTCCAGTACAGCGACAGCGCTACGCAGGCATAGCCCTTCTGCTGCACGGCGCCGAACAGCTTGCCCAGCTCGCGCTTGTTCAGCAGCAGCTTGCGGGTCCGGGTCGGGTCGGCGATGACATGTGTGCTGGCGCTCGTCAGCGGGGTGATGTGCGCGCCCATCAGCCAGGCTTCGCCATCCTTGAGCAGCACGTAGCTGTCCACCAGCTGCGCCTTGCCGGCGCGTAGGCTTTTCACTTCCCAGCCGGCAAGGACGAGGCCGGCCTCGAACTTCTGCTCGATGAAGTAATCGTGTAGCGCTTTCTTGTTCAGCGCGATGGTCCCGGGGGACTGCTTCTTCTGTTTGGCCATAGGGGCGGCATTATAGGGAGTCCCGTTGCGGCTGGCGACAACCTGCAGGAGCGTTGGCGGCAGAAACTTGAGGGGCAGCCGTTAATCCCCGACAATGTGCCCCGCTTTGCGCTGAGCGGCTTCGGCAAAGGTCGAAGTCGTGGTCGCGGGCTGGCTGCGCCGACGTTCGGATGGCGCGCAATGAAACGACGACGTAGAAGGTCCGCATGACGACGCACATTCAACGTTCCGCGCTGCTGCCTTACCCCGCGCACGCGCTGTTCGACATGGTCAACGACGTAGCCAGTTATCCGCAGTTCCTGCCCTGGTGCTCTGCGACCGAGGTGCTCTCCAGCAGCGAGACCGAGATGCACGCCAGCATGACTGTGGCCAAGGCCGGGCTCAGCCAGCGGTTCATGACGCGCAATGCGTTGGAAGTCGGCAAGCGCATCGAAATGACATTGGAAGAAGGGCCGTTCAGTCACCTGCACGGCATCTGGGAGTTCAAGGCGCTGGGCGAGAAGGCGTGCAAGATCAGCCTCGATCTGACCTTCGATTACGCCGGGCCGCTGGTCAAGGCGACGCTTGGTCCGCTGTTCAATCAGGCCGCCAATACCCTGGTGGACGCCTTTTGCGAGCGAGCGAAACAGCTCTATGGATAAGTCATCGATTGCCGTCGAAGTGGTGTATGCGCTGGCCGACAAGCAGAAGCTGCTGCAGATGACCGTGCCAGCCGGCACTACCGTCCGCGAGGCCGCGCTGCGTTCCGGGCTGGATGCACATTTTCCCGGTCTCGATCTCGCCAGCGCGCCGTTGGGAATCTTCGGCAAGGCCGTGCCCAAGCCTGAAGAGCGGGTGCTGGAAGAGGGCGAGCGCGTCGAGATCTACCGACCGCTGATCGCCGATCCGAAGGAAGTCCGCAAGCAGCGTGCGGCGAAAGCGGCGAAAAACAAGGCAGAGGATGCTTGAACGCTAGATAGCAAAACGCCCGGACTCGCCGGGCGTTTTTTCATTCGGTTTCCAGTGGTTCTGGAATCGGTACCGGAACGGCTTCCGCTTCGTCCACTTCGCGCTGAATCTGCTCCAGCAGCGATCCCGGCGCCGGACGTTCTTCCGGTTGGCGGGGCGTGGCTGCGGGCGCGCTCGGCGCCTGGGGTTGGCGACCGAGGATCTGTTCGTCACGGCTGACGCCAGGCATGAAATCGCCTGCCAGGCCGGCCAGCTGGTCGTTGGCATTGAACACCAGGCTCACGCGCTCCTGCTGGCGCTGACTGCCGCCGGGCTGAATGCTGTACAGGTAATCCCAGCGATTGGGATGGAAAGTGTCGGTGATCAGCGGGTTGCCCATGATAAACCGCACCTGCTGGCGGGTCATTCCAGGCCGCAACTGGTCTATCATGTCCTGCGTGACGACATTGCCCTGTTGAATGTCGACCTTGTAAACCCCGGGAAATGAACAACCGGCGAGTGCGAACAGACCCACGAGGGTGAGGCTGGCCAGCATGAGCTTGGTGTTTTGCATCGGTGGGTGACTTCCACTATCTTGGCTGGGCAAAGAACCCGGATCATACCCGTATTGAAGGAGGCTGCGAAACAGCAGCAGCGAGAAAGCCAACCATGGTTGAAAATAGCGAACTACGTAAAGCAGGTCTCAAGGTAACGCTGCCGCGGGTCAAGATCCTGCAGATGCTGGATACGACCGACCGTCGACACATGAGCGCCGAGGACGTCTACAAGGCGTTGATGGAGGCGGGCGAGGATGTCGGTCTGGCGACTGTCTATCGTGTGCTGACCCAGTTCGAGGCGGCCGGCCTGGTAGTTCGGCACAACTTCGATGGTGGTCATGCCGTCTTCGAGCTGGCCGATAGCGGGCATCACGACCACATGGTCTGCGTCGATACGGGCGATGTCATCGAGTTCTTCGACCAGGAAATCGAAAAACTGCAGAAAGAAATCGTCAAGCGTCACGGCTACGAGCTGGTGGATCACAACCTGGTGCTCTACGTGCGCAAGAAGGACTGATCCTCAATAGATGTTGAAAAGGCGGCCATGGGCCGCCTTTTTTATGCAGCTCTGCCTGGCGTTCAGGCCTGTGCGGAGGTGACCATTTGCCGAGCATGAGCCAGGGATTGTTCGGTCAGGTCGACGCCGCCGAGCATCCGGGCGATCTCCTCGACGCGCCCCGCCTGGTCCAGTTCGGTAACCGCCGTGCGGGTTTCGTCGGTGTCGCGGGCCTTGTGCACGAACAGGTGGTGGTGTCCTTGCGCAGCCACCTGCGGCAGGTGCGTGACGGTCAGGACCTGGCCGCGCTCGCCGAGGCGGCGCAGGAGCTGGCCGACGATTTCCGCAGTGGGGCCGCCGATGCCGACATCGACTTCGTCGAACACCAGCGTCGGCACGCGTGAGGTTTGTGCCGTGATCACCTGGATCGCCAGGCTGATCCGTGACAGCTCGCCGCCCGACGCGACCTTGGCCAGCGGGCGCAGTGGCTGGCCAGGGTTGGCGCTGACCAGGAACTCCACCTGTTCCAGGCCGTAGGGCGTGTACTCGCCTTCTGCTGCCGGCTTGAGCTGTACGCTGAAGCGCCCGCCGGGCATGCCCAGGCGCTGGATTTCTGCCTCGACCGCGCTCGCCAGTTCTTCGGCGGCAGCCTGACGGTTGCAGCTCAGTTCGCCGGCTTTCTCCTCGTAGTGGCGAGCGTAGGCGGCCAGCTCTTCGCCGAGGCGCTCGACCGCTTCGTCATCGGCATTGAGGCCTTCCAGTTCTTCCAGCAGCTGCTGGTGCAGGTTGGGCAGTTCGCTCGGCTGTACGCGGTGCTTGCGCGCCAGGGTGTAGATGGTGTCCAGGCGCTCCTCCAGCATCTGCTGGCGTTCCGGATCGGCGTCGAAATGGTCGACGAAGCGATTGAGCTCACCGATCGCCTCTTCGACCTGGATTTGCGCGCTGGCGAGCAGGTTGACCGCTTCGCTCAGCGCCTGCGGCTGATTCTGGAAGGCGGTCAGCCGCTGCAGGCTGCTGGTCAGGGCGGAAAGCACGTTGCCGGCATCACTCTCGCTGCACAGCTCCATGACCTGGCGGCAGGCGCCGAGCAGCTGCTCGGCGTTGGCCAGGTTCTTGTGTTCCTGTTCGAGCTGCTCCAGTTCGTGCTCGCCGAGCGCGAGATTCTCCAGCTCTTCCAGCTGATAGCTGAGCAGCTGGTGGCGTGCGCGCTGCTCGTCGCTGCTGTTGCTCAGCCGTTCCAGGGTCTGGCGCGTCTGCCGCCAGCGCTGCGCGGCCAGTTGCACCTGGCGCGCCAGGTCCTGGCTGCCGCTGTACTCGTCGAGCAGGCGCCGGTGGGTGTCGGTCTTGAGCAGCGACTGGTGCTCGTGCTGGCTGTGAATATCGATCAGCAGTTCGCCCAGCGCCTTGAGGTCACCCTGCGGGCAGGGCGTGCCATTGATGTAGCCGCGCGAGCGGCCCTCGGCGGTGATCACTCGGCGCAGGATGCAGGGGCCTTCGCTGTCCATGTCGCGTTCGGCCAGCCAGGCGCGGGCGTCGGGGATGTCGTCCAGGTCGAAGCTGGCGAGGATGTCGGCCTTGTCCGCACCGATGCGCACCACGCTGCTGTCGGCCCGGTCGCCGAGGGTCAGGCCGAGGGCATCGAGCATGATCGATTTGCCCGCGCCGGTTTCACCGCTGATCACGCTCATGCCGCGTTTCAGCTCGAGGTCCAGGTGTTCGACGATGGCGTAGTTGTGAACCGACAGATGAACCAGCATGGCAAGGCTCCCGATTTTGCGTGGCTGGCTATTTATACAGTGGTTTTCCTGCTGCCCACAAGCGCAGAAGGATGAATGTGCGGTCGCTCGTCATTTCGCCCGCTGCACATCGCCGCATACCCTTGAAGCCGGTTTTCGCGCCCCCATATAGCGGCACAAGCGCGGGCTTGCTGCCCGCTGATCGTACTGAGAGGAGGACCCATGGCCGACGAGCAGAACCTGGATAACCAGAACCCGGAAACGCCAGAGCAATCGCAAGCAGACGTAGCCGAGGATCTGGCAGCCCGCGTGCAATCGCTGGAGGAGCAGCTGGCGGCCGCGCAGGATCAGTCGCTGCGCGTGGCGGCAGAGCTGCAGAACATCCGTCGGCGTGCCGAGCAGGATGTCGAGAAGGCGCACAAGTTCGCGCTGGAAAAGTTCGCCGGTGACCTGCTGGCCGTCGCCGACAGCCTGGAGCGCGGTCTCGAGCTGTCGAACCCGGATGACGAGGCGGTCAAGCCGATGCGCGAAGGCGTCGAGCTTACCCTCAAGCTGCTGCTCGACACCCTGGCCCGTCATCAGCTGGAGCAGTTGGATCCGCACGGCGAGCCGTTCAATCCAGAGCATCACCAGGCCATGGCGATGGAGGAGAGCACTCACGTCGAGCCGGGCAGCGTGCTCAAGGTGTTCCAGAAAGGTTATCTGCTCAACGGGCGCCTGTTGCGTCCGGCGATGGTCGTGGTCAGCAAGGCGCCCGCCGACGCGCCGCCTTCTATCGATGAGAAGGCTTGAAATCGGCATACCCATCCCCATCTGGTAGCCAAGCGTTTTTGTGTTACCCGCAGCCGGTAGACAGGCGCGGATCAATCGAAATTTGGAGAGCGAATTAAATGGGCAAGATCATCGGTATCGACCTGGGGACCACCAACTCCTGTGTCTCCATCATGGAAAACGGCAACGTCAAGGTCATCGAGAACGCCGAAGGCGGACGCACCACGCCGTCCATCATCGCCTACACCAACGATGGCGAGACGCTGGTCGGTCAGTCGGCCAAGCGCCAGGCAGTCACCAACCCGCAGAACACTCTGTACGCGGTCAAGCGCTTGATCGGCCGCCGTTTCGAAGAAGATGTCGTGCAGAAGGACATCAAGATGGTGCCCTACACCATCGTCAAGGCCGATAACGGTGATGCCTGGGTGGAAGTGAAGGGCCAGAAGATGGCGCCTCCGCAGATTTCTGCCGAAGTGTTGAAGAAGATGAAGAAGACCGCCGAGGATTACCTGGGCGAGACGGTCACCGAAGCGGTCATCACCGTGCCGGCCTACTTCAACGACAGCCAGCGCCAGGCCACCAAGGACGCCGGTCGCATCGCCGGTCTGGACGTCAAGCGCATCATCAACGAGCCGACCGCGGCCGCGCTGGCCTATGGCATGGACAAGGCCAAGGGCGACCACACCGTGATCGTCTATGACCTGGGTGGCGGTACCTTCGACGTGTCGGTGATCGAGATCGCCGAGGTAGACGGCGAGCACCAGTTCGAGGTGCTGGCTACCAATGGTGACACCTTCCTCGGTGGCGAAGACTTCGACATCCGCCTGATCGACTACCTCGTCGACGAATTCAAGAAAGAAACCGGCATGAACCTCAAGGGCGACCCGCTGGCCATGCAGCGCCTGAAAGAAGCTGCCGAGAAAGCCAAGATCGAGCTGTCCTCGAGCCAGCAGACCGACGTCAACCTGCCGTACATCACGGCTGACGCGTCCGGTCCGAAGCACCTGAACGTGAAGATCTCCCGCGCCAAGCTGGAGTCGTTGGTCGAGGATCTGGTCGAGCGCACCATCGAGCCGTGCCGCATCGCGCTGAAGGATGCCGGCATCGATGTGTCGAAGATCAATGACGTGATCCTGGTCGGTGGCCAGACCCGCATGCCGCTGGTGCAGCAGAAAGTCGCCGAGTTCTTCGGCAAGGAAGCGCGCAAGGACGTCAACCCGGACGAAGCCGTGGCCATGGGTGCTGCCATCCAGGGCGGCGTGCTGGCGGGCGACGTCAAGGACGTGCTGCTGCTCGACGTCACCCCGCTGACCCTGGGTATCGAGACGCTGGGCGGCGTGATGACTCCGCTGATCGAGAAGAACACCACCATCCCGACCAAGAAGTCGCAGGTGTTCTCCACTGCCGACGACAACCAGAGCGCTGTGACCATTCACGTGCTGCAGGGTGAGCGTAAGCAGGCTGCGCAGAACAAGTCGCTGGGTCGCTTCGATCTGGCCGAGATTCCGCCGGCCCCGCGCGGCATGCCGCAGATCGAAGTCACCTTCGATATCGACGCCAACGGCATCCTGCACGTGTCCGCCAAGGACAAGGCCACTGGCAAGCAGCAGTCCATCGTGATCAAGGCCAACTCCGGTCTGTCGGAGGAGGAAATCGAGCAGATGGTGCGCGACGCCGAGGCCAATGCCGAGGAAGACCGCAAGTTCGAGGAGCTGGCTACCGCACGCAACCAGGGCGATCAGCTGGTGCATGCCACCCGCAAGATGCTCACCGAAGCCGGCGACAAGGCCAGCGACGATGACAAGGCTGCGATCGAGAAGGCGCTCGGCGAGCTGGAGCTGGCCATCAAGGGCGACGACAAGGCTGTGATCGAAGCGAAGATCGCTGCGGTGTCCCAGGCCTCCACTCCGGTTGCGCAGAAGATGTACGCCGAGCAGGCTCAGGCCGGTGAAGGTCAGCCCGCAGGTGAGCAGGCGAAGCCGGGTGACGACGTGGTCGACGCCGAGTTCGAAGAGGTCAAGGACAACAAGTAAGCCCCGGCTTGCTTCCGCTCCAGCTCGCCCTCGACGTCGTCGGGGCGGGCAAGACCGCCACGCGGGGGCTTGCTCCCGCGTCGGCGTGTCTGGAAGGCATGAAATTGAGGGTTCAGGATAGTTATGGCCAAACGCGATTTTTACGAGGTGCTGGGCGTTGAGCGCGGTGCCAGCGAGGCGGAGCTGAAAAAGGCTTACCGCCGCCTCGCCATGAAGCATCACCCCGACCGCAATCCGGGTGACAAGGCGGCGGAGGAAGCCTTCAAGGAGGCCAACGAGGCCTACGAGGTGCTTTCCGACCCGAGCAAGCGGGCTGCCTACGATCAGTACGGGCACGCCGGCGTCGATCCGCAGATGGGCGCCGGGGCAGGCGGAGCCGGTTACGGCGGCGCCAACTTCTCCGACATCTTCGGCGATGTATTCAGCGATTTCTTCAGTGGCGGTCGTGGCGGCTCCCGCGGTGGCGCTCAGCGCGGCAGCGACCTGCGCTACACGCTGGAGCTGGATCTGGAAGAAGCCGTGCGCGGCACCACGGTGACCATCCGCGTGCCGACCCTGGTCGAGTGCAAGACCTGCGATGGCTCCGGGGCAAAGAAGGGCACCAGCCCGGTGACCTGTACCACCTGCGGCGGCATCGGTCAGGTGCGCATGCAGCAGGGCTTCTTCTCGGTACAGCAGACCTGTCCGCGCTGCCATGGCAGCGGCAAGATGATTTCCGACCCCTGTGGCAGCTGCCACGGCCAGGGCCGCGTCGAAGAGCAGAAGACGCTCTCGGTCAAGGTGCCGCCAGGCGTGGATACCGGCGACCGCATCCGCCTCTCCGGCGAGGGCGAGGCGGGAACCCAGGGCGGGCCGCCGGGCGACCTCTACGTGGTGGTCAACGTGCGCGAGCACGCGATCTTCCAGCGTGACGGCAAGCACCTGTACTGCGAAGTGCCGATCAGCTTCGCCGATGCGGCGCTGGGCGGTGAGCTCGAGGTCCCGACGCTGGATGGCCGGGTCAAGCTGAAAATCCCGGAAGGCACCCAGACCGGCAAGCAGTTCCGTCTGCGTGGCAAGGGTGTAGCACCGGTGCGTGGTGGTGCGGCGGGCGACCTGATGTGTCGCGTCGTGGTCGAAACGCCGGTCAACCTGAGCAAGCGCCAGCGCGAGATGCTCGAGGAGTTCCGCGGCACGCTACAGGGCGACACCTCCCATTCACCCAAGGCCAGCGGCTGGTTCGAGGGTGTGAAGCGCTTTTTCGGTGATGTTTGAGTCGAACTGAGGGCTTGAGGTCCGGTGCCTGGTGCATCGGCCTCGCGCTCGGTTTCCGGCTTGCAGCTTGGAGCTGATGCTATGCGACGTATTGCAGTGACGGGCGCCGCCGGGCGCATGGGCAAGACCCTGATCGAGGCGGTGCAGCAGACTGGCGGCGTCGCCGGTCTGACCGCTGCCATCGATCGGCCGGACAGTACCCTGGTGGGTGCCGATGCCGGCGAACTGGCCGCCATCGGGCGGCTGGGCGTGCCGCTGACGGGAGATGTCGGCAAGGCTGTCGACGAGTTCGACGTGCTGATCGACTTCACTCACCCTTCGGTGACGCTGAAGAACCTGGAGGTCTGCCGGCGCGCCGGCAAGGCCATGGTGATCGGTACCACCGGCTTTTCGCCGGAAGAGAAGGAGCGCCTGGTCGCGGCGGCCAGAGAGATCCCGATCGTCTTCGCCGCCAACTTCAGCGTTGGCGTCAATCTGTGCCTCAAGCTGCTGGATACCGCGGCGCGCGTGCTGGGTGACGATGTGGATATCGAGATCATCGAGGCGCATCACCGGCACAAGGTTGATGCGCCGTCCGGCACCGCGCTGCGCATGGGGGAGGTGGTGGCCGAGGCGCTCGGGCGCGATCTGCAGAAGGTTGCCGTCTATGGTCGCGAAGGCCAGACCGGGGCGCGGCCGCGCGAGACCATCGGCTTCGCGACTGTGCGTGCCGGGGACGTCGTGGGCGACCATACCGTGCTGTTCGCCGCCGATGGCGAGCGCGTCGAGATCACCCACAAGGCCTCCAGTCGCATGACCTTCGCCAAGGGGGCTGTGCGCGCCGCGCTGTGGTTGGACGAGAAGCCGGCAGGGCTCTACGACATGCAGGACGTGCTCGGCCTGAAATGATTCGCTGCGCGCACCGGTTGCCCTGTGCCCCGTTCGGGTGCGCTGGCCGGCTATTTCGGCTGGACCGGAAAGGCGGTTTTGTGTAAGCTTCCCGCTTTAGTGTGTCCACTAAAAGTTGCGCAGAAATGAATCAAACAAAAAGCGGGATGACCTTCACACGTCATCCCGCTTTTTTACAATCTGCGTCTGCTCCAGCCTTGATCTACGGGAGGTCTCTTGACTAAGCCAGCCCTTACGCCAGCCATTCTGGCCCTTGCCGATGGCAGCATCTTTCGCGGCGAATCCATCGGCGCCGATGGGCAAACCATTGGTGAGGTGGTGTTCAACACCGCCATGACCGGCTATCAGGAAATCCTCACCGATCCCTCCTACGCCAAGCAGATCGTTACCCTCACCTATCCCCATGTCGGTAACACCGGCACTACGCCGGAAGACGCCGAGTCCTGGAAAGTCTGGGCCGCTGGTCTGGTGATTCGCGACCTGCCGTTGATTTCCAGCAACTGGCGCAACAAGCAATCACTGCCCGATTACCTCAAGGCCAACGGCACCGTGGCCATCGCCGGCATCGATACCCGTCGCCTGACCCGTATCCTGCGCGAGAAAGGTGCGCAGAACGGCTGCATCCTGGCTGGCGCCGACGCGACCGAAGAGAAGGCGCTGGAGCTGGCGCGCAGCTTCCCCGGGCTGAAGGGCATGGACCTGGCCAAGGAAGTCAGCGTGAAGGAGCGTTACGAGTGGCGTTCCAGTGTCTGGTGCCTGAAGGACGACGCGCATGCCGAGATCCCGGCCAGCGAGCTGCCCTATCACGTCGTCGCCTTCGACTATGGCGTGAAGTACAACATCCTGCGCATGCTGGTCGCCCGCGGTTGCCGCGTCACCGTGGTGCCGGCGCAGACGCCAGCCAGCGAAGCCCTGGCGCTGAATCCGGACGGCATCTTCCTGGCCAACGGCCCGGGTGACCCCGAGCCGTGCGACTACGCGATCAAGGCGATTCAGCAGGTGCTCGAAACCGACATCCCGGTGTTCGGCATCTGCCTCGGCCATCAGTTGCTGGCCCTGGCCTCCGGCGCCAAGACCGTGAAGATGCCCAATGGCCACCACGGCGCCAACCATCCGGTACAGGATCTGAAGACCGGCGTGGTGATGATCACCAGTCAGAACCACGGTTTCGCCGTGGACGAAGCCAGCCTGCCGGCCAATGTGCGCGCTACGCACAAGTCGCTGTTCGACGGCACCCTGCAGGGCATCGAGCGCACCGACAAGGCCGCCTTCAGCTTCCAGGGCCATCCCGAGGCGAGCCCGGGCCCGCACGACGTCGCGCCGCTGTTCGACCGTTTCATCGAAGCCATGGCCAAGCGCCGCTAAGCCTGCCGACTGACCAAAGGATTCGAGAGTAAGAAAATGCCAAAACGTACAGATATCAAAAGCATCCTCATCCTCGGCGCTGGCCCCATCGTCATCGGCCAGGCCTGCGAGTTCGACTATTCCGGTGCCCAGGCGTGCAAGGCGCTGAAGGAAGAAGGCTTCCGCGTCATCCTGGTGAACTCCAACCCGGCCACCATCATGACCGACCCGGCGATGGCCGACGCCACCTACATCGAGCCGATCAAGTGGGCCACCGTGGCCAAGATCATCGAGAAGGAGCGCCCCGACGCGCTACTGCCGACCATGGGCGGCCAGACGGCGCTGAACTGCGCGCTGGACCTGGAAAAGCACGGTGTGCTGGAGAAGTTCGGTGTCGAGATGATCGGTGCCAACGCCGACACCATCGACAAGGCTGAAGACCGTTCGCGCTTCGACAAGGCGATGAAGAACATCGGCCTGGCCTGCCCGGAATCCGGCATTGCGCACAACATGGAAGAGGCCTACGCGGTTCTCGACAAGGTCGGCTTCCCTTGCATCATCCGTCCGTCGTTCACCATGGGCGGTACCGGTGGCGGCATCGCCTACAACCGTGAAGAGTTCGAAGAGATCTGCGCCCGTGGTCTGGATTTGTCTCCGACCAGCGAACTGCTGATCGACGAGTCGCTGATCGGCTGGAAGGAATACGAGATGGAGGTGGTCCGCGACAAGAAGGACAACTGCATCATCGTCTGCTCCATCGAGAACTTCGATCCGATGGGCGTCCACACCGGCGACTCCATCACCGTCGCCCCGGCGCAGACCCTGACCGACAAGGAATACCAGATCATGCGCAACGCCTCGCTGGCGGTGCTGCGCGAGATCGGCGTGGAAACCGGCGGTTCCAACGTGCAGTTCGGCATCTGCCCGAACACCGGGCGCATGGTCGTGATCGAGATGAACCCGCGCGTGTCGCGCTCCTCGGCGCTGGCCTCCAAGGCCACCGGCTTCCCGATCGCCAAGATCGCCGCCAAGCTGGCCGTCGGCTACACCCTCGACGAATTGCCCAACGACATCACCGGTGGTCGCACCCCGGCATCGTTCGAGCCGGCGATCGACTATGTCGTGACCAAGGTGCCGCGCTTCGCCTTCGAGAAATTCCCCAAGGCCGATGCCCGCCTGACCACCCAGATGAAGTCGGTCGGCGAGGTCATGGCCATCGGCCGCACCTTCCAGGAGTCCTTGCAGAAAGCCCTGCGCGGTCTGGAAGTCGGCGCCACCGGTTTCGATCCGAAGCTGAACCTAGCCGATGCCGAGGCCGAGAGCACCCTCAAGCGCGAGCTGACCGTGCCGGGCGCCGACCGCATCTGGTTCGTGGCCGATGCCTTCCGCGCCGGCAAGAGCGTCGAAGACGTGTTCGCCCTGACCAACATCGATCCGTGGTTCCTGGTGCAGATCGAAGACCTGGTCAAGGACGAGGAGCAGGTCAAGACGCTCGGCCTGTCCAGCATCGACCGTGACCTGATGTACAAGCTCAAGCGCAAGGGTTTCTCCGATGCCCGTCTGGCCAAGCTGCTCGGCGTCACCGAAAAGAACCTGCGCAGTCATCGCCACAAGCTCAAGGTGCTGCCGGTCTACAAGCGCGTCGACACCTGCGCCGCCGAATTCGCCACCGATACGGCCTATATGTACTCGACCTATGAGGAAGAGTGCGAGGCCAACCCGAGTGGCCGCGAGAAGATCATGATCCTCGGCGGTGGCCCCAACCGTATCGGTCAGGGTATCGAGTTCGACTACTGCTGTGTGCATGCCGCGTTGGCCCTGCGCGAAGACGGATACGAGACCATCATGGTCAACTGCAACCCGGAGACCGTCTCCACCGATTACGACACCTCCGACCGCCTGTACTTCGAGCCCCTAACTTTGGAAGACGTGCTGGAGATCGTTCGCGTCGAGCAGCCCAAGGGTGTGATCGTGCAGTACGGCGGTCAGACGCCGCTGAAGATCTGCCGCGCCCTGGAAGAAGCCGGCGTGCCGATCATCGGCACCAGCCCGGATGCCATCGACCGCGCCGAAGACCGTGAGCGTTTCCAGCAGATGGTGCAGCGCCTGAACCTGCGCCAGCCGCAGAACGCCACTGCACGCAGCGAAGAAGAAGCCATCGCTGCCTCCAAGGCCATCGGGTATCCGCTGGTGGTGCGTCCGTCCTACGTGCTGGGCGGTCGCGCGATGGAAATCGTCTACGAGGAAGAAGAGCTCAAGCGCTACATGCGCGAGGCGGTGCAGGTGTCGAACGACAGCCCGGTGCTGCTGGACCACTTCCTCAACTGCGCCATCGAGGTGGACGTCGATGCCGTCTGTGACGGCGAGACCGTGGTGATCGGCGGCATCATGCAGCACATCGAACAGGCCGGCGTGCACTCCGGCGATTCGGCCTGCTCGCTGCCGCCCTACTCGCTGCCGCAGCACATCCAGGACGAGATCCGCGAGCAGGTGCGCAAGATGGCCCTGGAGCTCGACGTGGTCGGTCTGATGAACGTGCAAATGGCTGTGCAGGGCGAGGACATCTACGTGCTCGAGGTCAACCCGCGCGCCTCGCGCACCGTGCCGTTCGTCTCCAAGTGCATCGGCGAGTCGCTGGCCAAGGTCGCTGCGCGCGTCATGGCGGGCAAGAGCCTGGCCGAGGTCGGCTTCACCCGCGAGATCATCCCGACCTATTTCAGCGTCAAGGAAGCGGTGTTCCCGTTCGCCAAATTCCCGGGTGTCGATACCATTCTTGGCCCGGAAATGAAGTCCACCGGCGAGGTGATGGGTGTCGGCGACAGCTTCGCCGAAGCCTTCGCCAAGGCCCAGCTGGGTGCCAGTGAAATCCTGCCGACCTCCGGCTGCGCCTTCCTCAGCGTGCGCGAAGACGATAAGCCCTACGTCGAACAGGTCGCACGTGATCTGGTTGGCCTCGGCTTCGAGGTCGTTGCCACCGCTGGCACGGCGCGTATCATCGAGGCGGCCGGGCTGCCGGTGCGTCGCGTGAACAAGGTGACCGAAGGCCGTCCGCACGTGGTCGACATGATCAAGAATGACGAGGTCACGCTGATCATCAACACCACCGAAGGGCGTCAGTCCATCGCCGATTCGTATTCCATTCGTCGCAACGCCCTGCAACACAAGATCTGCATCACCACCACCATCGCGGGTGGTCAGGCGATCTGTGAGGCGCTCAAGTTCGGTCCCGAGAAGACCGTGCGCCGCTTGCAGGATCTCCATGCAGGAATCAAGGCATGACAAAATTCCCCATGACCATCCAGGGCGCTCGCGCCCTGGAAGAAGAGCTCAAACATCTGAAAACCGTGCTGCGCCCGCAGATCACCCAGGCCATCGCCGAGGCGCGTGAGCTGGGTGACCTTAAGGAGAACGCCGAGTACCACGCGGCGCGCGAGCAGCAGGGGATGGTCGAGGCACGCATCCGCGACATCGAAGGTCGCCTGCAGAATGCCCAGGTCATCGACATCGCCAGCATTGCACCGACCGGCAAGGTGATCTTCGGTACCACCGTGGACATCGCCAACGTCGAGACGGACGAGCAGGTGACCTATCAGATCGTCGGTGACGACGAAGCCGATATCAAACAGGGCAAGCTGTCGGTGAGTTCACCGATCGCGCGTGCGCTGATCGGCAAGGAAGAGGGCGATGTGGTGGCGGTCAAGACGCCCAGCGGACTGATCGAGTACGAGATTGTCGAAGTCCGCCATATCTGATCGGCAACCCGCGCGCGCCGGCTTCATCACCTGGCAGCTGACCCAGACCTTCTGGGTAGGCGGCCTATGGTTGCTGCAGTTTCTGGTGCTGCCTGCGCTTGGACGGATCGGCCTGGCGCCGCTACTGGTCGAGGAAGTCGCCGGGAGTCTGCGTCCTCTGATGGTCGGCTTCGCCGCGTTCTGCGTGGCGCTGCAGGCGCTGGTATTGGTCCAGTCTGTTGGTCTTCGCGGTTTGTGGCGCGATGTGCGGGGGCAGCTGCTGCTGGCGGTGATGGCCCTGGCCGGCACTCATCTTTTGATGAATGCCGGCTGGTTCGAGTCCATCTACTGGGCCAGTTTCAGTGTTCTGGCGATGGCGCTGGGCGGTTTGATGCTGGTATTGCAGCCCGTTCCCGGGCGAGAGCAATGACTGACGGCGGCAGACTGCTGCCGCAGCGGTTTCACGCCTGGAAGCGATGGATGTTCGACAGCTGTTTGTTCGGCTTCGGATTCCTGCGATAGACCAGCGCCATTTTGCCGATGGTCTGCACCAGTTCGCATTTTCCGATTGCGCACAGCTCTTCCATCAGGGCGCGGCGATCTTCGCGCTCGGTAAGGCGGAACTGGATCTTGATCAGTTCGTGATCGTTCAGGGCTCGCTCCAGTTCGGCTTGAACGCCTTCGGTCAGCCCGTTTTCGGCAACGATCAGCACCGGTTTCAGATGATGGCCGATGGACTTGTACTGTTTCTTCTGCTCGTTGGTGAGCGGCATATTTCGACCCTTGCGTCAGAACCCTTGAAAAACGGCGGCTAGTGTAACCGAGAGGTGCAAGGCCGCACAGGTGAGCGATCGGTTTGGCAGGCTGTGTAGCCAGTCTGTCATTGGTGGAACCTTGTGATCGCGAACGCAGCCCCAATATGAGAGCTGTGTGGACTGCCAGCCATCGTGACGCAGTGCTTTCTGCGAAACGGCGCGCGATTCGGTCTCCGGATACTGCATTCGGCTCGGTTTTTTTGATCAAGATATTTCAGGATGCGCGCTCTACGCGTACCTGAAAGCGTTGCGGCAGGCGTTCGAGAGCATGCAGACAAGCAAAGCCGCGGTGGCCTCGCGACCGCTCCAGTGCGCAATATCTGCTTGTCCATGGCTTTACGGGTGTGCCGAACGAACAGACCCGTTTGTGCGGAAAGGCCGGTTTGGCGGTCTATTCATGCGGGCGTCGGCCAATGGACGGCCCCGTACGGCAAGGACTAGGCTGTTTCATGGGGTTACAGACCGACTGCCTGTTCCAGTGCGTTGTGTAGTAAGTTAGGCCGAGCAACCAACCGGCCGTCATGCGGGCCCGCGGACACGGGTTTGCTCCAGAGGGTAGTTAATTTGAACGACATGGCAAAAAACCTGATCCTGTGGCTGATCATCGCCGCCGTCCTGGTCACGGTGATGAACAACTTCTCCAGCCCGAGCGAGCCGCAGACGCTGAACTACTCGGACTTCCTTGAGCAGGTCAAGGAGGGGCGCGTGGAGCGCGTGACCGTCGATGGTTTTGTCATCATCGGCAAGCGTAGCGACGGCGACACCTTCAAGACCATTCGCCCTGCGATCCAGGACAACGGCCTGATCGGCGATCTGCTCGACAACAATGTGCTGATCGAGGGCAAGCAGCCTGAGCAGCAGAGCATCTGGACACAGCTGCTGGTGGCCAGCTTCCCGATCCTGGTGATCATCGCCGTGTTCATGTTCTTCATGCGGCAGATGCAGGGCGGTGCTGGCGGCAAGGGCGGGCCTATGAGCTTCGGCAAGAGCAAGGCTCGCCTGCTCTCCGAGGATCAGGTCAAGACCACCTTCGCTGACGTCGCCGGTTGCGACGAGGCCAAGGAAGAAGTGCATGAGCTGGTGGAGTTTCTCCGCGACCCGGGTAAATTCCAGCGTCTCGGCGGCCGTATTCCGCGTGGCGTGCTGATGGTCGGTCCGCCCGGTACTGGTAAGACGCTGCTGGCCAAGGCGATTGCCGGTGAGGCGAAGGTGCCGTTCTTCACTATCTCGGGTTCGGATTTCGTCGAGATGTTCGTCGGTGTCGGCGCCAGCCGGGTCCGCGACATGTTCGAGCAGGCCAAGAAGCACGCGCCTTGCATCATCTTCATCGACGAGATCGACGCGGTCGGTCGTCATCGCGGTGCCGGCCTCGGCGGCGGGCACGACGAGCGCGAGCAGACCCTCAACCAGTTGCTGGTGGAGATGGATGGCTTCGAGATGAACGATGGCATCATCGTCATCGCGGCTACCAACCGTCCCGACGTGCTCGATCCGGCGCTGCTGCGTCCGGGTCGCTTCGATCGGCAGGTGGTCGTAGGCTTGCCGGACATCCGCGGTCGCGAGCAGATTCTCAAGGTGCACATGCGCAAGGTGCCGGTCAGCGAGAACGTCGAGCCGGCGGTCATCGCCCGCGGTACGCCGGGTTTCTCCGGTGCGGACCTGGCCAACCTGGTCAACGAGGCGGCCCTGTTCGCTGCGCGGGCCAACAAGCGCATCGTCGAAATGCGCGAGTTCGAACTGGCCAAGGACAAGATCATGATGGGCGCCGAGCGCAAGTCCATGGTCATGTCCGAGAAAGAGAAACTCAATACCGCGTATCACGAGGCTGGGCACGCCATCGTCGGGCGCGTGGTGCCGGAGCATGACCCGGTCTACAAGGTTTCCATTATTCCTCGCGGGCGGGCGCTGGGTGTCACCATGTTCCTGCCGGAAGAGGATCGCTACAGCCTGTCGAAACGCGCACTGATCAGTCAGATCTGCTCGCTGTTTGGTGGTCGAATCGCCGAGGAAATGACCTTGGGCTTCGAAGGCGTCACCACTGGCGCTTCCAACGACATCATGCGCGCCACTCAGTTGGCGCGGAACATGGTGACCAAGTGGGGCTTGTCGGAGAAGCTTGGCCCGCTGATGTATGCCGAAGAGGAGGGTGAAGTCTTCCTCGGTCGCAGCGCTGGCAGTCAGCACGCCAACGTTTCCGGCGAGACCGCCAAGCTGATCGATGAAGAGGTGCGCAGCATCATCGATCACTGCTATGGCACCGCCAAGCAGATACTCACCGAGAACCGCGACAAGCTGGACATGATGGCCGAAGCGCTCATGAAGTACGAAACCATCGATGCACCACAGATCGACGACATCATGGCGGGCCGTCCGCCGCGCGAGCCGCGTGACTGGGAAGGTGGCGGTACCGGCACGTCCGGGACGCCGGCCGTGCCGGATGACAATCGTCCGCAGACGCCGATTGGTGGTCCCGCCGGGGAGCATTGAGGGTAGCGTCGACCGAACATTCATCGGTCGGCTGTCAAAAGGCTGTATCCAGAAGGGGCGCATAGGCGCCCCTTCTGGTGTAAATTGTCCACCCCGTTGTGCCATGGTGGTGCAGCTGGCGTGGATCGCCTGCCCAGGGCGTCCGGCCTGAACGTACAAGGCTCGTGAATGAACAACTCGTCTTCACCTGCTCGACTGGTCTGCGGCAGTCGAGCCCTCGATCTTTCCCGTCCCCATGTCATGGGGGTTCTCAATGTCACCCCCGATTCCTTTTCCGATGGTGGTCGCTTCGCCGAGCGCGATGCGGCATTGCGGCACGCCCAGGCGATGGTTGCAGCAGGGGCTACGCTGATCGATGTGGGGGGGGAGTCGACCCGTCCGGGCGCGCGTTCAGTTTCGCCGACCGAGGAGCTGGAGCGGGTCGCCCCCATTGTCGAGGCCATTGCCGGCGAGCTGGATGTCGTGATCTCGGTGGACACCTCAACGCCTGCGGTGATCCGCGAGTGCGCGCGGCTGGGCGCCGGTCTGATCAACGACGTGCGCTCGCTACGACGCGATGGTGCGCTGGATGCAGCGGCCGACACCGGTTTGCCGGTCTGTCTCATGCACATGCGCGGCGAGCCCGGGGATATGCAGGACGATCCGCGCTATGACGATATCACTGCGGAAGTTGCGTCGTTCCTAGGTGAGCGAATGGCGGCGTGCGCAGCGGCAGGCATTCCGGCAGAGCGCATCGTGCTCGACCCGGGGTTCGGTTTTGCCAAGACGCTGAATCACAACCTCGTGCTGTTCAAGCATATGGAAAAGCTTCACCGACTGGGGCGTCCGCTGCTGGTGGGCGTGTCGCGCAAGAGCATGATCGGTGGCGTGCTGGGGCGTCCGGTGGGTGAGCGGCTGTATGGCAGCCTTGCGCTGGCGGCCCTGGCCGTTAGCAAGGGGGCGCAGATCGTGCGGGTGCACGATGTGGCCGAGACGGTTGACGTAATTCGAATGATCGCTGCAGTGCAGGCGGCAGAGTAGGGAAGACATCATGACTAGAAAGTATTTTGGCACCGACGGCATTCGCGGACATGTTGGGCAAGCGCCTATTACCCCGGACTTCATGCTCAAGCTGGGCTGGGCGGCAGGCATGGCCTTCCGCAAGCAAGGCAAATGCCGCATCCTGATCGGCAAGGACACCCGTATTTCAGGCTACATGTTCGAGTCGGCGCTGCAGGCGGGCCTGTCGGCTGCCGGCGCCGATGTGTTGCTGCTGGGGCCGATGCCGACGCCGGCGGTTGCTTACCTGACGCGTACCTTCCATGCCGAGGCCGGCATCGTCATCAGCGCCTCGCATAATCCCCATCACGACAACGGCATCAAGTTCTTTTCCGGTCGCGGAACCAAGCTTCCCGACGAGGTCGAGCTGATGATCGAGGAGCTGATCGATACGCCGATGACTGTGGTCGAGTCGGCACAGCTGGGGAAGGCATCGCGGATCAACGATGCGGCCGGTCGCTACATCGAGTTCTGTAAGAGCAGCGTGCCGACCAGTACCGACTTCTCCGGGCTCAAGCTGGTCATCGATTGCGCCCATGGTGCTACATACAAGGTAGCGCCCAGCGTATTTCGCGAGCTGGGAGCCGAGGTTGTAGTGATCGGCGCGCAGCCGGACGGGCTGAACATCAATGCCGATGTCGGCTCCACCCATGTTGGCCAGTTGCAAAAGGCGGTGGTGGAGCATGGGGCTGATCTCGGGATCGCCTTTGACGGAGATGGCGATCGGGTGATGATGGTCGACCATACCGGTGCGGTCGTTGATGGTGACGAGTTGCTCTACATCATCGCGACCGATCTGCAGGAGCGCGAACGCTTGACCGGCGGAGTCGTCGGTACCCTGATGAGCAACCTCGGGCTCGAGCTCGCCCTTAAGGCGCGCGAGATTCCGTTCTGCCGGGCCAAGGTGGGTGATCGTTACGTGATTGCCGAGATGCTGGATAAGGGGTGGGTTCTCGGTGGCGAGAATTCGGGACACATCGTCTGCGCCCAGCACACCACTACGGGCGACGCGATCATCGCGGCCTTGCAAGTAGTCCTGGCGCTGCGCCGGCGTGGCCAGACCCTCGCTCAGGAGCGTCTGGCGTGGCACAAGTGTCCGCAGGTGCTGATCAATGTGCGCTTCTCCGGCGATAGAGATCCGATCGCGCATCCCAGCGTCAAGGCTGCCTGCGACAGCGTCACAGAGCGCATGGGTGGGCGCGGTCGCGTGTTGCTGCGCAAGTCCGGCACCGAGCCGCTGGTGCGGGTAATGGTTGAGGGTGACGACGAAATACAGGTGCGCGGCATGGCGGAAGAGCTGGCCAAGGTCGTTACCGAAGTTTGTGCGTGAACGCGCTTGCCAGGGGCGCAGTCGTTGAGTAACATCTGCGCCCACTTTGACCGATGAGGTAAAGCATGCGTCGCCCCATGGTAGCTGGTAACTGGAAAATGAACGGTACCCGCGCTAGCGTCGCAGAGCTGATCGAGTCTTTTCAGCGTCAGGCACTGCCTGCAGCGGTTGAGATTGCGGTGTTTCCCTCCTTTGTGCATGTCAGTCAGGTCCTGGATGTTGTCGATGGGGTGCAAGTTTCCGTCGGTGCTCAGGATTGTGCCTTGCAGTCGGGTTTCGGGGCGCTGACTGGCGAGGTTTCGGCCGACCAGTTGGTTGATCTCGGTTGTGAGTGGGTATTGGTTGGGCACTCCGAGCGCCGCCTGGTATTGGGTGAGACGGACGAGGTGGTCAGCCAGAAATTTGCGGCAGCTCAGGCAGGCGGTTTGAAGCCTGTGCTGTGCCTCGGTGAGACGCTCGAGGAGCGCGAGGCTGGAAGAACGCTGGAAGTGGTGGCGCGGCAGTTGGGGCAGGTTCTCGCTGATCAAGGTGTCGAGGCGTTCCAGTCTGCGGTGATTGCGTATGAGCCCGTCTGGGCCATTGGGTCTGGCTTGACGGCTACGCCTGAGCAGGCGCAAGAGGTGCACGCCGCCATTCGCGATCAACTGGCGCGCAGCGATCGTCGCATCGCCGAAGGTGTAAGGCTGCTGTATGGTGGCAGCGTGAAGGCGGACAATGCCGCTGAGCTGTTCGCCATGGCGGATATTGATGGGGGGCTGGTTGGTGGAGCCTCTCTGAAAGCAGATGAATTCGGTGCGATCTGTCGCGCCGCGGGGAACTGAACAGATGTTGCAGACTGTTGTGATTGTGGTGCATCTGCTGGTTGCTCTTGGTGTGGTTGCGCTGGTGCTGCTGCAGCAGGGCAAGGGTGCGGACGCTGGTGCGTCTTTCGGTTCGGGTGCTTCGGCAACTGTTTTCGGAAGCCAAGGTTCTGCTACCTTTCTGAGTCGGTTTACTGCTATACTTGCCGGCGTTTTTTTTCTGACCAGTCTGGGTCTGGCGTTTTTCGCCAAGCAGCAAGCTGATCAGTTGTCCCAGGCGGGGCTGCCGGATCCAGCTGTGCTGGAAGTGCCGGTCAGCAAGCCAGCGGTTGAAGATGTGCCTGTGCTCGAGCAGCGCAAGCCGGCGGATACTGCAGGTGATCTGCCTGAGGTGGAAGAAGGGCAATAAGGTTTTTGCCGAGGTGGTGGAATTGGTAGACACGCTACCTTGAGGTGGTAGTGGCCATAGGCTGTAGGGGTTCGAGTCCCCTCCTCGGTACCAAACAAGCAGGCCCGCCTAGTGCGGGCTTTCTTGTGTTTAAGGGTTTCGGTTGACCGGTGTTGGTCGCGGGTCGTATAATTCGTGCCCAGTTTGACGCGGGGTGGAGCAGTCTGGTAGCTCGTCGGGCTCATAACCCGAAGGTCGTTGGTTCAAATCCAGCCCCCGCAACCAGTCGATAAAGAGCCCCTGTACAGGGGCTTTTTATTAGCTTGAGGCCAGGTCGCCGGCATTTACAGGCGGTCAAAAGGGATGGGCGTTTCGCCCATTTTTCATTTGTACAGCATGCGCGAGGGACTTCGATGTCGAGCAAGCTAGAACAGTTGCAGGCCTTGTTGGCCCCGGTGGTTGAGGCGCTTGGCTATCAGTGCTGGGGCATTGAGTTCATTTCCCAGGGGCGGCATTCACTGCTGCGAGTCTATATCGATCATGCCAATGGCATTCTCATCGACGATTGCGAGAAGGTGAGTCGTCAGCTGAGTGGCGTGCTCGATGTGGAAGATCCGATCAGCGTGGACTACACCCTTGAGGTTTCTTCTCCCGGTATGGATAGGCCCCTGTTCACCATTGAACAGTACGTGGCCCATGTCGGTGATCAGGTAAAAATTAAGCTGCGCTCGCCCTTCGAGGGCAGGCGCAATTTCCAGGGTCTTCTCCGTGGGGTGGAAGAGCAGGATGTCGTGGTGCTGGTGGATGACCATGAATACCTGCTGCCGATCGACATGATCGATAAGGCCAACATAATTCCCCGTTTTGACTGAGAGCGGATCCCGCGGACCCCAATGGATTGCGAAAGGCGAGGCGTACGATGAGCAAAGAAGTACTGCTGGTTGTGGAGTCGGTGTCCAATGAAAAGGGCGTACCGGCAAGTGTGATTTTCGAGGCGCTGGAGCTGGCGTTGGCCACGGCTACCAAGAAGCGCTACGAGGACGATGTTGATCTGCGTGTGGAAATCAATCGCCACAACGGCAGCTACGAAACCTTCCGTCGTTGGACGGTCGTCGACGATGAGCACTTCGAGGACCCGGCTCACCAGCTGGCGCTCGATCAGGCTCAGGAACGCAACCCGGACGCCAAGCTCGGTGATGTGTTCGAAGAAAAGATCGAGTCCATCGAGTTCGGCCGGATCGCGGCGCAGACCGCCAAGCAGGTCATCGTGCAGAAGGTGCGCGAGGCCGAGCGCGCTCAGGTCGTTGAGGCCTATCGCGACCGCGTCGGCGAGATCATTTCCGGTACGGTGAAGAAGGTCACTCGTGACAGCGTCATCGTCGACCTCGGTAACAACGCTGAGGCCCTGCTGGCCCGTGAAGACATCATTGCCCGCGAGACTTTCCGGGTTGGCGCCCGCGTTCGTGCGCTGCTCAAGGAAATCCGCACCGAGAACCGCGGCCCGCAGCTGATCCTGTCGCGTACTGCGCCGCAGATGCTGATCGAGCTGTTCCGCATCGAGGTGCCGGAGATCGCCGAAGGCCTGATCGAAGTGATGGGCGCCTCGCGGGATCCGGGCTCGCGCGCCAAGATTGCCGTGCGCTCCAAGGACAAGCGAATCGATCCCCAGGGCGCTTGCATCGGCATGCGTGGTTCGCGCGTGCAGGCGGTATCGGGAGAGATCGGTGGCGAGCGCGTCGATATCGTGCTGTGGGACGAGAACCCGGCACAGTTCGTTATCAATGCCATGGCGCCGGCGGAAGTCGCGGCGATCATCGTCGACGAAGACGCGCATGCCATGGATATCGCAGTCGCTGAGGACAACCTGGCCCAAGCCATCGGGCGCGGCGGTCAGAACGTGCGCCTGGCCAGTCAGCTGACCGGCTGGACACTCAATGTCATGACCGAAGCGGATATCCAGGCCAAGCAGCAGGAAGAGACCGGCGACATTTTGCGCAACTTCATCGAAGAGCTGGACGTGGATGAAGAGCTGGCGCAGGTCCTGGTGGAAGAGGGCTTCACCTCCCTCGAAGAGATTGCCTACGTCCCCATGGAGGAAATGCTTGGCATCGAAGGCTTCGACGAGGACATCGTCAATGAGCTGCGTACGCGGGCCAAAGATCGCCTGCTGACCAAGGCCATCGCCAACGAAGAGAAGCTGGCGGATGCTCAGCCGGCTGAAGATCTGCTGGCACTCGATGGCATGGATAAAGAACTGGCGGTCGAGTTGGCCGTGCGGGGCGTCATCACCCGCGAAGACCTGGCCGAGCAGTCGATCGACGACCTGCTCGACATAGACGGCATCGATGAAGAACGTGCCGGCAAGCTGATCATGGCCGCCCGAGCCCATTGGTTCGAGTAAGTATTTAGCGGCCTGAGGAGAGAAATGCATGACGCAAGTCACGGTGAAAGAACTGGCCCAGGTGGTCGACACACCGGTCGAGCGACTGCTTCAGCAGATGCGTGAGGCAGGACTGTCGCACACCAGCGCCGAGCAAGTAGTGACCGATAACGAGAAGCAGGCCCTGTTGGCGCATCTGAAAAGCAGCCATGGGGCAAAGGTGGACGAGCCGCGCAAGATCACATTGCAGCGCAAGACCACCACCAAGTTGAAAGTGGGCGGCAGCAAGACCATCAGCGTCGAAGTTCGCAAGAAGAAGACCTTCGTCAAGCGTAGCGCCGAGGAGATCGAGGCCGAACAGCGCCGCGAACTCGAGGAGCAGCGTGCTGCCGAAGAGGCTGCCCGTCTGAAGGCCGAGCAAGAGGCTCGCGAGCGTGCCGAAGAAGAGGCGCGTCGCCAGGCCGAAGCGGCCAAGGCCCAGACTGCCGAAACGGCTGCTCCGGCCGCTGCCGAGTCGGCGTCGAGCGCCGAGCCGGCGCAGGTAGTGGCGGCGGTAGAAGCTGCTGCACCTGCCCCGGAGCGCAAGAAGGAAGAGCCGCGGCGCGTCGAGAAACCTCGCAGCGATGACGACGAGCGTCGTGATCGCAAGCATGCGCAGCATCGTCCCTCGCTCAAGACCAAGGCGCCGTTGGCGCGTACCGTACGTAGCGGTGAAGACGAAGCCGATGGCTTCCGTCGCGGGGGCCGTGGCGGCAAGAGCAAGCTCAAGAAGCGTAACCAGCATGGGTTCCAGAGCCCAACAGGACCAGTCGTGCGTGAAGTGTCGATCGGCGAGACCATCACTGTGGCCGAGCTGGCCCAGCAGATGTCGGTGAAAGCGGCCGAAGTCATCAAGTTCATGTTCAAGATGGGTTCGCCGGTCACCATCAACCAGGTGCTGGATCAGGAGACCGCTCAACTGGTCGCCGAAGAACTGGGCCACAAGGTCAAGCTGGTCAGCGACAACGCGCTGGAAGAGCAGCTGGCCGAGCTGCTGAAGTTCGAAGGCGAGTCGGTCGCCCGTGCGCCGGTCGTGACCGTCATGGGTCACGTCGACCATGGCAAGACCTCGCTGCTCGACTACATTCGTCGTGCCAAGGTGGCGGTCGGCGAAGCCGGTGGTATCACCCAGCACATCGGTGCCTATCACGTCGAGACCGAGCGTGGCATGGTCACTTTCCTTGATACCCCGGGCCACGCGGCGTTTACCGCCATGCGTGCACGCGGTGCCAAGGCCACCGATATCGTGGTTCTGGTCGTGGCCGCCGACGACGGCGTCATGCCGCAGACCCAGGAAGCGGTGCAGCACGCCAAGGCGGCGGGTGTTCCGATCGTGGTCGCGGTGAACAAGATCGACAAGCCGGAAGCCAACCCGGACAACATCAAGAACGGACTGGCCGCGCTGGATGTGATTCCGGAAGAGTGGGGCGGCGATACACCGTTTATCCCGGTTTCCGCCAAGGTCGGCACCGGTGTTGACGAGCTGCTCGAAGCGGTGCTGCTGCAGGCCGAGATTCTTGAACTGAAGGCAACGCCTTCGGCTCCGGGTCGCGGTGTGGTGGTCGAATCGCGCCTGGACAAGGGGCGTGGCCCGGTCGCCACCGTCCTGGTTCAGGACGGTACGCTGCGCCAGGGTGATATGGTCCTGTGTGGTGTGAACTTCGGCCGCGTGCGGGCCATGCTCGACGAGAATGGCAAGCCGGTGAAGGAAGCCGGTCCGGCCATTCCGGTGGAGATCCTTGGTCTGGACGGTACGCCGGAAGCCGGTGACGACCTCACCGTGGTCGCCGACGAGAAGAAGGCCCGCGAAGTCGCCTTGTTCCGTCAGGGCAAGTTCCGCGAAGTGAAGCTGGCCCGTGCTCACGCCGGCAAGCTCGAGAACATCTTCGAGACCATGGGTCAGGACGAGAAGAAGACGCTCAACATCGTGCTCAAGGCCGACGTGCGTGGTTCGCTCGAAGCGCTGCAAGGGTCGCTCAACGGCCTGGGCAACGACGAGGTGCAGGTGCGCGTGGTCGGTGGCGGTGTCGGTGGTATCACCGAATCCGATGCCAACCTGGCACTGGCGTCCAATGCGGTGCTGTTCGGCTTCAACGTTCGTGCCGATGCCGGCGCGCGCAAGATCGTCGAGGCCGAAGGCCTGGACATGCGCTACTACAACGTCATCTACGACATCATCGAGGACGTCAAGAAGGCGCTCACCGGTATGCTCGGCAGTGACGTTCGCGAGAACATCCTCGGCATCGCCGAAGTGCGTGACGTGTTCCGTTCGCCGAAGTTCGGCGCAATCGCCGGTTGCATGGTCACCGAGGGCATGGTGCACCGCAATCGTCCGATCCGGGTGCTGCGCGACGACGTCGTGATCTTCGAAGGCGAACTGGAATCGCTGCGCCGCTTCAAGGATGACGTCGCGGAAGTCCGCGCCGGCATGGAATGCGGTATCGGCGTGAAGAGCTACAACGACGTCAAGGTCGGCGACAAGATCGAAGTGTTCGAGAAGGTCGAAGTGGCGCGTTCGCTGTAAGCAAGCGTCAATCTGAAAGCTGGGAGCAAGGAGTCGGTGGTCGCCTGGGTGCGGTTACTGCTTCGAGCTTCCAGCTTTCGGCTTTTAATCGGGTAGAAATTTATGGCCAAAGAATTCAGTCGTACCCAGCGTATCGGCGATCAGATGCAGCGCGAATTGGCGCTGCTTATCCAGCGTGAGATCAAGGATCCGCGTCTGGGCCTGATTACCATCACCGCGGTCGACGTCAGTCGCGATCTGTCCCATGCAAAGATCTTCATTACCATCATGGGGCAGGACGACGATCAGGAAGCAATCAAGGGCAACCTGCGCATCCTCAACGATGCTGCCGGATTCCTGCGCATGCAGCTGGGCAAGAGCATGAAGTTGCGCACTGTTCCGCAGCTGCATTTCAACTACGACGCCAGCATCCGTCGCGGTGTCGAGCTGAGCTCGCTGATCGAAAGGGCGGTTGCCGAAGATCGCAAGCACAGCGACGAGCGCGGAGAATAAGCGTGGCCCAGGTCAAGCGTGTACGTCGCGACGTCAGCGGCATCATCCTGCTCGACAAGCCGCGCGGGTTCACCTCCAACGCTGCGCTGCAGAAGGTTCGCTGGCTGCTCAATGCTGAAAAGGCCGGCCATACCGGCAGCCTCGATCCATTGGCGACGGGGGTGTTGCCGCTGTGTTTCGGCGAGGCTACCAAGTTCTCGCAGTACCTCCTGGATGCGGACAAGGCCTACGAAACGGTCATGCAGCTCGGCGTGACCACTACCACCGCCGATGCCGAAGGCGAGGTGCTGGAACGCAAGCCGGTCGCGGTGACGCGCGAGCAGCTGGAGGCGCTGTTGCCGCAGTTCCGTGGCGACATCCTGCAGGTGCCGCCGATGTATTCGGCGCTCAAGCGCGACGGCCAGCCGCTGTACAAACTGGCGCGTGCCGGAGAGGTGGTGGAGCGCGAGCCGCGTTCTGTTAATATTGCGCGCTTGGAGTTGCTCGCGCTCGAAGGCGACAAGGCTCGCCTGGCCGTCGCCTGTAGCAAGGGCACCTATATCCGCACGCTGGTCGAGGATCTAGGCCAGCAGCTTGGCTGCGGCGCGCATGTCGCTGAACTGCGGCGCACCCAGGCCGGTCCGTTCGACCTGTCGCAGACGGTGACGCTCGAAACGCTTGAGCGTTTGCATGGCGAAGGTGGTGCCGAGGCGCTGGATGCCCTTCTGCAACCGGTGGACAGCGGATTGGAGCATTGGCCGCTGCTGCAGCTTTCCGAGCACAGCGCCTACTACTGGCTGCACGGGCAACCGGTGCGGGCACCGGAGGCACCGAAGTACGGCATGGTGCGCGTACAGGATAACAACGGCCGCTTCATCGGTATCGGTGAGGTGAGCGAAGACGGGCGTATTGCGCCGCGTCGACTGATTCGGTCGGAATGACCGGTACGCAGCGCGTTCGCGCGTTGCGTCAGAGGGTGGCTGTCAGCAGGCACGGTCATGCCTCTTTATTAAACACGGGGTCAATCCCCGGCCTGTTCACTCAAGGAGCCCTACCATGGCACTGAGCGTTGAAGAAAAAGCCCAGATCGTTAACGAGTACAAGCAAGCTGAAGGCGATACCGGTTCTCCGGAAGTGCAGGTAGCCCTGCTGACCGCCAACATCAACAAGCTGCAGGACCACTTCAAGGCCAACGGCAAAGATCACCACTCCCGTCGTGGTCTGATCCGCATGGTCAACCAGCGTCGCAAGCTGCTGGATTACCTGAAGGGTAAGGACACCACTCGTTACAGCGCCCTGATCGGTCGTCTGGGTCTGCGTCGCTAAGACGCACCCGAGCTGGAAGCCGGAAGCTGGAAGCCTGAAGTTGAAAGCCGGGACAACCCGCGCAATCAGCTTCGGTCTTCCAGCTTTCGGCTTTCTTGCAGGTCGCTTCGGGCCGACTCCCGTGCGTTCTGCCGATTTCCCCAAGGCAACAAAGAGAAGGAAAAACCGTGAATCCGGTAATCAAGAAGTTTCAGTTCGGTCAGTCGACCGTAACCCTCGAGACGGGTCGCATCGCCCGCCAGGCCTCCGGCGCCGTGCTGGTCACCGTCGATGACGACGTCAGCGTGCTGGTCACCGTGGTCGGTGCCAAGACCGCCGATCCGAGCAAGGGGTTCTTCCCGCTCTCCGTGCATTACCAGGAGAAGACCTACGCAGCCGGCAAGATCCCCGGCGGCTTCTTCAAGCGTGAGGCACGTCCTTCCGAGAAGGAAACCCTGACCTCGCGTCTGATCGATCGTCCGATCCGTCCGCTGTTCCCGGAAGGCTTCCAGAACGAAGTGCAGGTCATCTGCACCGTCGTCTCCACCAGCAAGAAGACTGACCCGGACATCGCCGCGATGATCGGTACTTCGGCTGCTCTGGCCGTTTCCGGTATTCCGTTCGACGGCCCCATCGGCGCCGCGCGCGTGGCCTTCCATCCGGAAACCGGCTACCTGCTGAACCCGAACTACGAGCAGCTCAAGGCCTCCAGCCTGGACATGGTCGTGGCCGGCACCAAGGACGCAGTTCTGATGGTCGAGTCGGAAGCCAAGGAGCTGACCGAAGACCAGATGCTGGGCGCTGTGCTGTTCGCCCATGACGAGTTCCAGGCCGTGATCAAGGCCGTGGAAGAACTCGCCGCCGAAGCCGGCAAGCCGCGCTGGGACTGGACCGCTCCGCAGGCCAACACCGCGCTGCTGGATGCCATCCGCAGCGAGTTCGGTACCGCCATCTCCGAAGCCTATACCATCACCATCAAGCAGCAGCGCTATGCCCGTCTGGACGAGCTGCGCGAGCAGGTCGTGGCCAAGTTCTCCGGTGAGGAAGGCCAGCCTTCCGCCGGCGAAGTGAAGGATGCCTTCGGCGAGATCGAATACCGCACCGTGCGCGAGAACATCGTCAACGGCAAACCGCGTATCGACGGTCGCGACACCCGTACCGTGCGTCCGCTGGCCATCGAAGTCGGCGTGCTGGACAAGACCCACGGCTCGGCACTGTTCACCCGTGGCGAAACCCAGGCGCTGGTCGTCGCCACCCTCGGTACCGCACGCGACGCTCAGCTGCTGGATACCCTGGAAGGCGAGAAGAAAGACGCCTTCATGCTGCACTACAACTTCCCGCCCTATTCGGTCGGCGAGTGCGGTCGCATGGGCGCTACCGGACGCCGCGAGATCGGCCATGGCCGTCTGGCCCGTCGTGGCGTCGCCGCCATGCTGCCGAGTGCCGACCAGTTCCCGTACACCATTCGCGTGGTGTCGGAGATCACCGAATCCAACGGCTCCAGCTCCATGGCGTCGGTCTGCGGTGCCTCGCTGGCGCTGATGGATGCCGGTGTACCGATGAAGGCGCCGGTTGCCGGTATCGCCATGGGTCTGGTCAAGGAAGGTGAGAAGTTCGCAGTCCTGACCGACATCCTGGGTGACGAAGATCACCTGGGCGACATGGACTTCAAAGTGGCCGGTACTGCCAAGGGCGTGACCGCTCTGCAGATGGACATCAAGATCCAGGGCATCACCGAAGAGATCATGGAGATCGCCCTGGGCCAGGCCCTGGAAGCGCGTCTGAACATCCTTGGCCAGATGAACCAGGTCATTGCCCAGTCGCGCAGCGAGCTGTCGGCCAACGCACCGACCATGCTGGCGATGAAGATCGATCAGGACAAGATCCGCGACGTGATCGGCAAGGGTGGCGCCACCATTCGTGCGATCTGTGAAGAGACCAAGGCATCGATCGATATCGAAGACGACGGCTCGATCAAGATCTTCGGCGAAACCAAGGAAGCGGCCGAGGCGGCCAAGCAGCGCGTGCTGAGCATCACGGCCGAAGCCGAGATCGGCAAGATCTACGTCGGCAAGGTCGAGCGCATCGTCGACTTCGGTGCCTTCGTCAACATCCTGCCGGGCAAGGATGGCCTGGTGCACATCTCGCAGATCAGCGATCAGCGCATCGAGAAAGTCACCGATGTGCTGAAAGAAGGTCAGGAAGTGAAGGTGCTGGTGCTGGACGTGGATAACCGCGGCCGCATCAAGCTGTCCATCAAGGACGTGGCTGCAGCGGAAGCCTCGGGCGTCTGAGGCAACCTGGCAGTCAACAGAAAGGGCCCTCTGGGCCCTTTTTGTTTGCCTGTTCGCCGCGTGTCCGCAGCTCCGCCCGATATTGCAAGTTGCAAGCAGCGCCACGCGCAAACTTGCATTGTGCAAGTCGTTGGGGTTTTCGCTTATCTATAAGCAATTGATTTTAAAGGAAAAAAATATGTGACAGAGTTGGCACACCGCTTGCGCTGTTATCTGTGCATCTGAGGCCGGAGTCATGCCCCAGAAATCACGAGAACAGGAGTGACATCTATGAAGACTACTCAGACCCTTACCGCCGCCGCCATTGCCGCCGCTCTCAGCCTGCCTTTCGCAGGTGCTGCGCTGGCCGACACGCCTGCAATCGACAAGACCGACACCGTCATGCTCGCTGCCAATACCATGGACGACGCAGGGGACGCTGCCTCCGATACCTGGATCACCACCAAGGTGAAGTCCACGCTGCTGGCTGAAGACGCCACCCCCGGCATGGATATCGAAGTAGAGACCAAGGATGGCGTGGTTTCGCTGTCCGGGACCGTAGCCACCGAAGCCGAAAAAGAAGCCGCCATTGCCAAAGCCAAGGGCATCAAAGGCGTCCGTGATGTCGCTGCAGACGGTCTGAAGACCGCCGAGTGACGTCGCTGCCCGCCACTGGCGGGCGCCGCGAATCGAAGAACCCCGCCATTGGCGGGGTTTTTTACGTTAGCCTCCGCGGCGGCTGCCGATCTGCCGCAGCCGGTTACCCTCGAAGCGCAGAAAATGCAGCATCCCATTGTTCGGCCCGTAGACCCATTCCTCGACGGCCACCTCCTGTCGATAGCCGTATTCGTCAAGCACTTCCTTGTAGCCCAGCTGTGCGCTGCTGGCTGGCTCGCCGCATTTGGCGAGCACTTCCGCCGTGGTCGCTTCGAGGCTCACCAGGCGGCTGTTGCAGCGATAGGTAGAGGATGCCTGGGCATGCAGGCTGCCCAGCAACAGGCAGAGCAGCAGGGGCAATGCGCGACGATGCATCGGTGCCTCCAGGTGCTTCAGTTGGCGCGTCGGGTTTCGATGCGAACCAGGCGGTTCCCTTCGAATGTCAGGATGCTGAGCATACCGTTGCGTGGTCCGTAGACCCATTCTTCCAATCTGAATTCCTGCCGGTCGTTCCGGCTGAGGCTGTAGCCGACCAGGTCGCGGTGTTGCGGCACGCCGCACTTGCGTTCGACCTCGAACGCGCGATCGCCGGTGGTGACCAACTGGCTGCCGCAGCGCAGTGTGTCGGCCTGGGCATTGGCGGCAGCGATCAGCAGGACAGCAGCACCGAGGCGGTAGTACAGGTTCATCAGTCGCTCCCCAGATGCAGTACGGTCGCTACCTGGCCATTATCCGCCTCTTCAGTCGTTCCGGTGTCCAGCAGGTACACGCGCTCGGACTCCAGGCCCGCGTCGACCAGGTAGCCCTTGATCGCGGCGGCCCGCTCGCGGCTCAGACGGCGTAGCAGGGCGGCATTGTCCGACCAGGAGTCGATCACCGCCTGGCGCATCCGCTCGGCGCGTTGTTCTTCGTCCAGCTCCTTCCACTCGGCTGGCGGCTGCTGATTGAGTCGGCTGCGATAGATGCCTTCCAGCAACGGCGCTTCATCGCTCGTTTCGATGCGAATCTCCGCCGGGTCTGGCGGAACCTTGTCGCCACGACGCTGCAGGATGCGGTACTGGGTTTCCCGAAACTCCTGCTGCAACCGCTGCTCGGCCAGCATCGGGCCATCGATGGCGGCGTTAGCCATGCCTTCAACCTCAAGCCGCAGGGCCGGGCGCTCCACCAGTGCCGCGGCCAGCGTATCCAGTGTCTTGCGCGCGTTGCCGTCCAGCTCGCTGCTGGCGCCTGCAAAGGCGACGTGGCTGAGGTCGGCATCGCCACCCCCGGCCAGGCCAGCGATGAACTTGAACGGCGCCTGGGCCGCCCGCACCACCAGGTTGCGCAGCGTCTGCCAGACGATCGGCATGACGCTGAACTCGGGATCGTTCAGGTTGCCCTGAACCGGCAGCTCGATGGAAATGGTGCCCTTGCTGTCCTTGAGCAAGGCCACCGCCAGGCGAACGGGCAGGTCCACGGCATCGGGACTGTCGACCTTTTCGCCGAGCTGCAGCTGCTCCAGCACCACCTTGTTCTCGGCGTTCAGCCGTCCCTGCTCGATCCGGTAATGCAGATCCAGATTGAGGCGGCCCTTGCGGATGCGGTAGCCGGCGAACTTGCCGGAATACGGCGTGAGCGTGGTCAGCTCGACCTGGCGGAAGCTGGTGGCGATGTCCAGGCTCTGCAGCGGATCGAATGGCGTCAGACTGCCCTTGATGCTCACCGGCGCGTACTGGTCCACCTTGCCGGCGATGTTCACCGAGGCGGCTTTTTGCTCGCGATTGCTCAGGACGCCGATGTCACCATTGAGTGACTGGATGGCGGTAACGAACGGCGGGCGCAGGCTGAAGTCGGCGAAGTTGGCCGAACCGTTGGCGATGTTGATCCCGCCGATGCGGATGGCCAGCGGTTCCGCGGCCTGCTGCTCGGATGCGTCCTGGGCAGCCGGTTCGTCACGCTTGACCAGCAGGTCGTTGAGGTTGGTACTCAGATCCGGGTTGACGACGAAGCGCGCGTACGGCTGGCGCAGATCTATCCGCTCGATGTCCAGGCTGCGCGGATGCTGGTAATCCAGGCCGCTGAGCTGCAATCGCTGCCACTTCACGAAGTCGCGGTTGTTGATGGTGTCGAGCGTATGCAGCTGGGTCGCATCGACGCTGCCGCGTACGCTGAAGGCCAACGGCTCGGTACCCTGCAGGTCGACCTGTAGTTCGCTGCTGAGCATGCCGCTGCGCAGCTCCAGGCTCACCAGCGGGCTCAGGTAGGCCTGGGCGATGCGCAGGTCGATATCGCGGGTAGTTACCGCCAGCTGACCGCTGATCGGGTTGAGTTGTAGCTGCCCCTGGGCCTGGAGCGCTCCCTGCCTGCCGACCCCGGTGTCCAGCTTCAGCGAAAAGGGGCGAGTTGCGAGGATGTCGAAATCGCTGATGTCCAGGTTCAGCGGGCCGAGATCGAGCTGGACCTCGTCGTCCGGCACGCGATCGGCCAGGTGCACGCGGTAATCGCGCAGCTGAGCATCCTGCAGCAAGACCTGCCACGGTTCGCCGGCTGTCTGGGTTTCGCTGTCCGCGGTCTGCTCGTCAGCATTCGACGGACTCGGGCCCGCGGCGAACAGTTTCTGCCAGTCCAGCTCGCCATCGGCCTCGCGGGCGGCCCAGGTTTCCAGATGGCGGCTGCGCAGCTTGCCGATGCTGACCTGACGCCTGGCCAGGTCCAGCGTCGTTTCGCTCAGCTCGAGCCGCTCCAGGCGAACCAGCTTGCGCCCGTCCGGGCTGTCGAGGGCCAGCGGGGCCACGGCGGCCTGGGCGCTGTTCAATGTCAGGGCCAGTCCGTCGCTGAGGTCGAGGTGGTAGCGGGTACTCAGGTCGATGCTGCCCTCTCGAAGAACCAGTGGCGCCGCGTCGCGCACGTACGGCCAGAAGTCCTTCAGCGGCAGTTTGCTGACCTGCAGCTGGCCGCGCGAGGCCAGCGGTTGCAGGTTGAGGTCGCCTTGCCAGTCGATGCGTCCGCCGCTTGCACCTGTGGCGGTGAGGCGGGCGTCGGCGCTGCCGTCCGTGCGGGTGGCAAGGTTGTGCAGCTCGAGGTCCAGCGAGTCGTAGACCAGCTCGATGGGCTCACTTGGGCGCCGGTCACGGAAGGCGAGGTACCCGCGCACCAGTTGCAACTGGTCGATACGCAGCGGGAAGAGTTCGCGCTCGTCGTCGGCAGATGGCTGCGTTTCGGGGAAATCGAACAGCTGGCCGAGGTTCAGGGTGCCGTCCTCGGCGAAGCGTACCTCGGCGTGCGGCGCTACCAGCTGTACGGCAGCCAGGTGCAGCGTGCGTTGCCAGAGGCTGTTCCACTGCAGGTCGAGGTAGAGTCGCTCGAAGGCCAGCTGGCGATCGTCCTGCGCGCCGATGCGCAGGTCGAACAGGGTGAGTTCGAGGCTGAAGGGATTGAATTCGATGCGCTGCAGGCTGGCCGGTACGGTGGCGTAGTTGGTCAGTTGCTGATTGGCGATGCGCTGGGCGATACCCGGCAGGATCAGGAAGCCAAGCAGGCTGTAGCAGATCAGCACGAGCGCCACGCCGGTGAACGCTCGCTTCATTCCATTGGGCATGACCGGAAGTATTCCTGGCGGATGGATGCCTTGGAGTATGGCATGGCCAGGCGGTTCCCCGAATCGAGCGATACCGGCAATGCGCTCAAAGCCGCAGAATCAGGGTCCTGAGTGGGGGCAGCCCGTCATGGGAAGGGAAGTCCGCCGCCGGTGTTAGCACTTGCCATTCACGTACCGGCCGGCCCGCCTTGTCGGCGCAACGCAGCACCTGCGTCCGCCATTCGTCCATCGGCACCTTCGCCAGGTTGTTGCAACAGATCAGCACGCCGCCTTCGGCGGTGGTCAGCAATGCCGGTTTCAGCAGGCTCTGGTAGTCGCGCAGCAGGTCCACCGTGCCGAAGGCGCTGCGTGCCCAGGCCGGAGGGTCGAGCAGTACCAGATCGAACTGGCGCTGCTCGAGGCGAGGGTAGTCGGGCAGGGCGCGGCCGCGCCTGGAAGCCACCGGCAGTCCGGCGAGTTGGCGGATCGCCGGGAAATAGTCGGAGTGGACGAAGCGCATCGGTGCCAGCGCCGGGTTCAGCGCTGCATTCTCCCTGCCCACGGCGAGGTTGCGCTCGGCGAAGTCGAGGTTCCAGACATCCCGGGCGCCACCCGCCGCAGCGCAGAGCCCGACGCCGCAGGTATAGGAAAACAGGTTGAGCACCGACTTTCCGGCACTGTGTTGCTTGACCCAGCCGCGAGCGTTGCGCAGGTCGAGGAACAGCAGCGGGTCCTGGCCGTCGTGGCGCCCGCGTACGCGGTAGGCGAGCCCCCATTCATGACCGACCTGATCGGCCAGCGCGGCGGCGTCCGGCTGGTACGCCGCGTGGCTGCGGTCGATGCGCGAGTTGCCCTGCGAGCGGTCGTTGTAGACGAGCTGCAGCGGCAGTTCGAGCGAGTCCATGGCCAGCTCATGGATGCGCAGCAACGCATCCGCTGCAAGCGTCTGGTGAAAGCTCTGCACCATTAGCTGCGGCCCGTAGCGATCCACCGTCAGGCCGGCAGCGCCTTCCTGGCTGCCATGGAACAGGCGGTAGCAATCGGTGCCCTGCTGGTGCAGCTGGTCGAGCAGTGGGCGGCGGCGATCGAAGGCGGCGCGCAGCGCCTGGTCTGGAGAGGGCATGCGCGCGGCTCGAAAAAGGAGGGCGCGCAGTCTAGCAAGAAATACGGCGCGATAATCGCTGCTAGCGTGGTGGCAGGCCCATGCGACGGCGCGCGCGGTGCACCGAGGCACTGCGCACCGCCCAGCGCAGCACCGGCGCCGTACGGCGTACCCCGCTGCGAATCAGCTGGCGACGGGTGTCGCTCAGCGGTGGGCCGAACATTGCTGAGGCCCATTCCGGCAGCAGTTCGATACCGGCATGTAGCATCAGCGTGCCGAACGGCCGCAGTAGTGGGCTCGGCGCCGGAGCGGTGCGCAGTATCTGCAGAATCTCCAGTGCGCGCGCGTCGATCTGCAGCTGCGGACGGAGGCGTTCGAGGTACGTCTCGACCTCGGCGCGCGAACGGGGCACGCCTTCTGCGCCGAGGCGCTCGGCGATCAGCGCGACTTCGGCGTAGTAACGATCCTGGTCGGCTGTGCTGAGGTCAGGGTCGCGGTAACGCAGGTGCGACTTGAGGAAACTGCTGACCTCGGCGACGTGCACCCAGGTCAGCAGCTCGGGGTCGTAAGCGGCATAGGCTCGGCCATCCGGCGCCGTGCCGGTCACGCTCAGGTGGATGCGTCGTACCCGTTCGATCAGGCGCTCGGCATCTGCATGGCTGCCGAAGGTGGTGGCGGATATGAACTGCCCGGTGCGCCGCAGTCGACCGAGCAGGTCCTCGCGGAAGTTCGAATGATCCCATACCCCGGCCAGGGCCAGCGGGTGCAGGGCCTGCAGCAGCAACGCGGAGATTCCGCCAACCATCATCGAGGTGAAATCACCATGCACGCGCCAGCAGATCGAATCGGGACCGAAGAGCCCGGGGTCGCCCGGCGGGTTCTCGTAGTCCACCCCGCCGATGGCCAGGCCGGTGAGACTGAGCACGCGTGCTTCGATAGGACGACGGATGAATTCCATGGTGACGGCGCTGCAGGCTTGGGAGCTGGCGATGTTACCCGATCAGGCGCCGAGGGCCGCGGGCAGGGCAGGGAGCACGCGACGGAAGGGGACCGGACGCTGCAGCAGCGTCCGGTCAGCAGGTGCGTTTAACCGCGATGACGGCCGCGGAAGAAGTCGATCAGGCCCTGAGTCGAGGCGTCTTCCGCCGGCGCCGCATCGAAGCGGGTCATCTGGTTGTAGACGGCCTTGCCCAGCTCCTTGCCCAGCTCGACACCCCACTGGTCGAAGGAGTTGATGCCCCAGATCACGCCCTGGACGAAGACCTTGTGCTCGTACAGCGCGATGAGCGCGCCGAGACGGCCGGGGCTGATGGTTTCCATCACCAGGGTGTTGCTCGGTCGGTTGCCCGGAATCACCTTGTGCGGCGCCAGGCGCTGGACTTCGGCCTCGCTCAGGCCCTTGGCACGCAGTTCGGCTTCGGCTTCCTCGCGGGTCTTGCCGAGCATCAGCGCCTGGCTCTGCGACAGGCAGTTGGCATAGAGCCATTCGTGGTGATCGGCTACCGGGTTGTGACTGACAACCGGCACGATGAAGTCGGCTGGAATCAGCGGCGTGCCCTGGTGCAACAGCTGGTGGTAGGCGTGCTGGCCGTTGGCACCGACACCGCCCCAGATCACCGGCCCGGTGCTGCAGGACACTGGCGTGCCATCCTGGCGCACGCTCTTGCCGTTGGATTCCATGTCCATCTGCTGCAGGTGTTTGACGAAGTTGCGCAGGTAGTGGTCATAGGGCAGGAAGGCATAGCTCTGCGCGCCCCAGAAGTTGTGGTACCAGATGCCGAGCATCGCCAGCAGCACCGGCATGTTGCTTTCGAATGGCTCGCTGAGGAAATGCTGGTCCATGCTGTAGGCGCCGGAGAGCAGGTCCTTGAAGTTGGACATGCCGATGGCCAGGGCGATGGGCAGGCCGATCGCCGACCACAGCGAGTAACGCCCGCCGACCCAGTCCCACATGGGGAAGATGTTCTTCTCGCGAATGCCGAAGTCGACAGCCGCCTGCTTGTTGCTGGTCACGGCGATGAAGTGGCGGTAGAGCTTTTCCTCGGTGCCGCCCTTGCCCAGGTACCAGTTGCGGGCCGCCTGGGCGTTCTTCAGCGTCTCGAGGGTGCCGAAGGTCTTGCTGGAGATGATGAACAGCGTGGTCTCGACATTCAGCTTGGCGGTCACCTCGCGGAATTCGCTGCCGTCGATGTTGGCCAGGTAGTGCGTCCGCACGCCGTGCTGGGTGAACGGCAGCAGCGCCTCGGAGACCAGCTGTGGGCCGAGGAACGAGCCACCGATGCCGATGTTCACGACGTCGGTGATGGTCTTGTCGCTGAAGCCGCGCCACAGGTTGTTGTGGATGCGGGTGACGATGTCGGTCATCTGCGCCAGGGCGGTGTGCACGTCGCGCATGATGTTCTTGCCGTCGACCATCACCGAGTCGCCCATGGGACGGCGCAGGGCCGTGTGCAGCACCGGGCGATTCTCCGACGCATTGATCCGTTCGCCCTCGAACATGGCGCGGGCAGCCTGCTCGACGCCGGCCTCGCGGGCCAGGTTGACCAGCAGGGTGCGGGTCTGCGGGGTGATGAGGTTCTTCGAATAGTCGAGGAACAGGCCGCTGCAGGAAACCGACAGGTCATCGAAGCGCGTCGGGTCGGCCTTGAAGGCCTCGCGCATGCTGAAGTGCTGCATGGCCAGGCGGTGTTCTTCCAGGGCCTTCCAGGACGGCAGGCCGGTGACATCGAGCGGATGCTGGTAATAGCTCATGGTGATGCGGCTTCCTTTGCTTTGACAGGCCGCTGAACCCCGGGAATACGCGCAGCGAGCGCGCCATGATTGCCTCGGGATTCAGTGATGTGTATGACCGTGCGGGCACGCCGGCACTCGTTCCTGAATGCTGCGGATGCTGGCCGAACCCGGCTTTCACCGAGCCGGTGAGGCACATCCTATGCCATCAGAGACAGCTCAGACAGGGAAAACCCCTGCTGCGTTCCGGGCTTTCGCCGTCTATTCTGCCCGCGCTCATGCCGCATCCCAACCGCTGTCGCCCAGCCCCAACGAAAAAGCCCGAAGTGCGAAACACTTCGGGCTTGGATTCAATGCAGGCGTGGGGCCGGGCTCAGGCCACCTGCACCGGAATGGCGTTGCTGGTATGGCTCAGCTCGCCGTCGGCGCCCATGTAGAGCACATGGGGTTTGAAGTTGGCCAGCTCGGCTTCGCTGTAGTGCGCATAGGCACAGATGATAAGGCGATGACCGACGCCGGCCTTGTGGGCGGCGGCGCCATTGACCGAGATGATCCTGGAGCCTTCCTCGCCGCGGATGGCGTAGGTGGTGAAGCGTTCGCCGTTGTCGACGTTGTAGATCTGGATCTGTTCGTATTCACGGATACCGGCCAGGTCCAGCCACTCGCCGTCGATGGCGCAGGATCCTTCATAGTCGAGCACCGAGTGGGTTACCTGGGCGCGGTGCAGTTTGGCCTTGAGCATGATGGCGTGCATGGCGGGGTCCTCCGGGTGCGCAAGCGGCGCAGAGTGTGCCCGAAGCCTCGAACGCGATCAAGCTGCAGGCAATTGGCAGGGATCAGGCCGATGTGCGGAGGTCGACCAGCAGGTTGTCGATCAGCCGCGTCTTGCCCAGATAGGCCGCCGCGAGAATGACCAACTCGCTGGAGGCGTCGGTGACCGGCTGCAGGTCGATGGAATTGCGGATGTCCAGGTAGTCCGGACGCAGGCCGGCGTTGCGCAGTGCATCCAGACCTTCGTCGATCAGCGCGGGAAGGTCCCGACGACCGCCCTGGAGCGCATCCCTGAGCTGGTTCAGCGTGCGATAGAGGACAGGCGCCGTGGCGCGTTCGTCGGCGCTCAGGTAACCGTTGCGCGAGGACAGTGCCAGGCCGTCGTCGGCCCGCACGGTCGGTTCGGAGAGGATCTGCACCGGCATGTTCAGGTCGCGCACCATGGTGCGGATCACCGCCAGCTGCTGGAAATCCTTCTGGCCGAACACGGCGAGGTCCGGCAGGACCATGTTGAACAGCTTGCTCACCACCGTGGAGACACCGTCGAAATGACCGGGACGACTGCCGCCGCAGAGGCCTTCGGATACGCCGGGTACGCGCACGATGGTCTGGTTGGCCTGGCCGTGGGGGTACATCTCCTCCACGCTGGGCGCGAAGAGCAGGTGGCAGCCGGCGTCGAACAGCTTTTCCTGGTCCGCCGCGAGCGTACGCGGGTAGTTGTCCAGGTCCTCGTTGGGACCGAACTGCAGCGGATTGACGAAGATGCTGGCGACCACGAAGTCGGCGCGCTGGCCGGCTTTCTTAACCAGCGCGATATGACCGGCGTGGAGGTTGCCCATGGTCGGCACGAAACCGATGCGTTTGCCTTCGCCGCGCGCGCGGGCGACCGCGGCGCGCAGGTCGGCGATGGTCTTGACGACGTTCATGCGGAGAAACCGTGTTCGGCTGCGGGGAATTCGACGGCCTTGACCGCCTTGACGTAGCCGGCGATGGCCGCGGGGATGTCGCCGTGCTCGCGCATGAAGTTCTTCACGAACTTCGGCACGCGGCCGCTGAGCGACAGTCCGAGCATGTCATGCAGGACCAGCACCTGGCCGTCGGTATCGCTGCCGGCGCCGATGCCGATCACCGGGATCTGCACGGCACGGGTGATGCGCGCGGCCAGTTCGCTGGGGACGCATTCGAGCAGCAGCATGGCGGCGCCGGCTGCTTCCAGCGACTTGGCGTCCTCCAGCATCTGCTGTGCCTGGGCTTCTTCGCGCCCCTGCACCTTGTAGCCGCCGAACAGATTGACCGCCTGCGGGGTCAGCCCCATATGCGCGCACACCGGGATGCCGCGGTCGGCCAGCAGGCGGATCGACTCGGCCAGCCAGGCGGTGCCCTCGAGCTTGATCATGTGGGCGCCGGCCTGCATCAGCAGCGCCGAATTGTTCAGGGTCTGCTCGGTGGTCGCGTTGGCCATGAACGGCAGGTCGGCGACGATCATCGCGCCGCGGTTGCCACGCTTGACGCTGGCAGTGTGGTAGGCCATGTCGGCGACGGTGACCGGCAGGGTGCTGTCGTGACCTTGCAGGACCATGCCGAGCGAGTCGCCGATCAGCAGCATCTCGACGCCTGCATCGCAGGCCGTCTTGGCGAAGGTGGCGTCATAGCAGGTGAGCATGACGATCTTCTCGCCCTTCTGCTTGAGCCCTTGCAGCGTGGTCAGGGTTACGTCTGGCATGAATGCCGTCCTCTTCGAGCCTCGGAGGTCAGGATTGCCGGGCGGTGCACCGAAAGGGTGCTACGGCCGCAGGTGGCAGAGGGCGCTTATAGTCCCGGCGGCGGCAGAGTAAGTCAATCGCGAGTGTTACCTGCGCGTTACGTTCGTTACCGCGTCGGTGACACTCGTATTGACGAGCCGCTCCAGCCCGCGGAACGGGCAGGCCGCGAGCAGGTCGACGAGCCGTCGCCCATCGGCCAGCACCAGCTCCGGCGGAGCGATCTCGGCCAGCGGGTAGAGCACGAACGCCCGAGCCTGCATGTGATAGTGCGGAACCTGGAGGCGCGGCTGGTCGATCAGTCGCTCGCCGAACAGCAGGATATCCAGGTCCAGGGTGCGCGGGCCCCAGCGTTCGGCCTTGCGTTCACGGCCCTGCGCCAGTTCGATGCGCTGCAGGGCATCGAGCAGCGCCAGCGGCTCGAGGTCGGTCTCCAGTGCCGCAACCGCGTTGACGTAGCGTGGCTGGTCGGCGGGCCCGAGCGGGTCGCTGGCATAGAGCGAGGAGACTGCAGCCAGCCTGCTACCTGGCAGCTCGGCCAGCGCCTGCAGGGCACCGCGCAGCTGCTGCTGGGGATCGGCCAGGTTGCTGCCCAGGCCGATGTAGACGCGCTCCATCTCAGTCGGCCGGGTTGGCGGCATCGCCCGGCGTGCGGCGACGGCGACCGCCACGGCGGCGTTTCTTGGTTGCGCCGGCGTCGTCCTTGCCGCTGAGGCCGCGGATCATGTTGCGCCGCTCGCTGTCGTTGGCTTCCTGATAGTCGGTCCACCAATCGCCAAGGCCGCCGGTCTTCTCGCCCGCGCTTTCGCGCAGCAGGAGAAAGTCGTAGCCAGCGCGGAAGCGCGGATTCTCCAGAAGCTGGTCGGCACGGCGGCCTTGCCGGCGCGGCAGGCGTTCCTGCATGTCCCAGATCTCGCGCATGGGGATGGTGAAGCGCTTGGGAATCGCGGTGCGCTGGCACTGCTCCCAGATGATGTCGTGGGCGGCTTCCTGCATCGCCGGAATCGGCGGCATGCCGCGGTCCTGCAGCTCCAGTACGCGGGCCGGCAGGGCAGGCCAGAGCAGGGCGGCGAAAAGGAACGCGGGCGTCACCGGCTTGCCCTGCTGGATGCGCAGGTCGGTATTGGCCAGCGCGTTGCGGATCAGCGTGCCGGCATACTCGGGGTTGCGCTCCAGCGCGGCGGCGCTGGCGGGGAACAGCGGCGCAAACAGGTCGTATTCGAGCAGCAGCTCGAAGGTCCGCTCGGCCTTGCCGCCGAGGAACAGCTTGAGCGTCTCGTCGAACAGGCGGGCCGAGGGGATGCCGTCGAGCAGCTCGGCCAGGTCGGCGATGGGCTCGGCACTGTGGCGTTCGATTTCGAAGTCGAGCTTGGCGGCGAAGCGCACCGCGCGGAGCATGCGTACCGGGTCTTCCTGGTAGCGCTGCTCGGGGTCGCCGATCAGGCGAATCAGGCGATTGCGGATGTCGTGCACGCCGCGGGTGTGGTCGAGGATGCGCTCGCTGGTCGGGTCGTAGTACAGCGCATTGATGGTGAAGTCCCGGCGCTGGGCGTCGTCCTCGAGCGTGCCATAGACGTTGTCGCGCAGGATGCGCCCGCTCTCGTTGCGCGAGGCCAACTGGCTGGCATCCTCGTCGTCTTCTTCCGGGTGGTTGGCGCGGAAGGTGGCGACTTCGATGATCTCGCGGCCGAAGTGCACGTGGACGAGCTTGAAGCGCCGGCCGATCACGCGTGCGTTGCGAAACTCGGCGCGGACCTGTTCCGGGGTCGCACTGGTGGCGACGTCGTAATCCTTGGGATTGAGCTGCAGCAACAGATCGCGCACACAGCCACCCACGACATAGGCCTCGTAGCCGGCCTGCTGCAGGCGCTCGACCACGCTCACCGCATGACGGCTGATCTCGTTGCGATGCAGGGAATGCTGCCGGCTGGACAGAATTTCAGGTGTGCGACGGGGATGCGGGATGCGGCGCAGCGGAAGACGAAAAGACTGGAACAGCTTTTTCAGCATGAGGGGCAACTGTGTGGCGGAATGACGGGCCGGCGTCGCGAAAGCCGCGAAACCTGCGCGGATTCTAGCACCGGGACTGCCGGATGGTGAACGAAGCGCAGGGTAGTGTCAAAAAGCTTCGCGTGTAGCGTGACGAGGGTTCTGCCTGGTGCAACGCGGAAGGAAATGTCTGGACGGGGCGTGCGGAAGGAAACCGCGGAGCCAGATAGCACTGAGGGGAGCCGAAGCTCCCCTCTGAATAATGTCGCGTGCTTATTTATTGTTATTGGTCTTCTCAGGCGTTGCTGTTCTTGTTGTTCGCCTGTCCTTCGGGCCGTGGCCGTCGGGAACGCTCCCACAGTGGGAGCCAATAGCAAACGGATTTCTTTGGTCGCTGACGTTGCCTTGATCTTCGATCCAACCAGTGCAGGGCCTGCTCGATGCAGTTTTTGTTGTTCTCGGCCTGGTCGTGGGGCGAACCCCGTGGCATGTCCTCTCCAAAAGAATCAGTTAGCTGCGCCTCCGCCTTCTTGTCGTTGTTTTGCTGGAGCCGTTACGTCTTGTTCTTATTGTGGGATCTGCTTGTTATTGTTGTTGTGCCATTAGGTAAGCAGTTGCCGTGCCAGTTTTAGGAAATCGTTATATTTCAATGAGTTGTGATTTCCAGGCTTGGCGGAAGGCAAGAAAAAACCGGGGCGTCGTTACCGATGCTCCCGGTTTTTGTTACGAACGATGCGCCGGCGGTAACAAATTACCCGGCGGCGCTACTGGACTTGCGCCGCGGAATGCCCAGGCGCTGGCGGCGTTCCCACAGGCATTTGCGGCTGATGCCGAGCTTGCGCGCCAGTTCGGTCTCGGTCATGTGGTCCTGATGCTCGAGCACGAAATGCTGGAAGTAGTCCTCCAGCGAGAGATCCTCGGTCGGCTCGTTGCCACCGGCGATACCGCGGATGCCGCCGAGTGAATCTTCTTCGAACTCATCGTCCAGCTCGTCGAGTTCGATATCGATGCCCAGCAGCTCGGCGTCGATCTCCGGGCTCTCGCTGAGGATCGCCGCGCGCTCGATGGCGTTTTCCAGTTCGCGCACGTTGCCGGGCCAGGAGTAGTGACGAATCGCCTGTTCGGCGTCGCGCGAGAAGCGCATCTCGTCGCTGCTCATGCGTTCGCCCTGGCGCGCCAGGAACGCCTTGGCGATTTCGAGCACGTCGTTGCCGCGCTCGCGCAGCGGCGGCAGCTTGAGCGCGATCACGTGCAGGCGGTAATAAAGGTCTTCGCGGAACTGGCCGGTCTTGGCAAGGGTTTTCAGGTCGCGGTGGGTGGCGGCGATCAGACGCACATCGACCTTCTGCGACTGCACCGAGCCGACGCGGCGGATCTCACCTTCCTGCAGTACGCGCAGCAGGCGCGCCTGGGCTTCCAGTGGCAGTTCGCCGATTTCGTCGAGGAACAGGGTGCCGCCATCGGCTGCCTCGACCAGGCCGGCGCGACCGGCGCTGGCCCCGGTGAAGGCCCCCTTCTCGTGGCCGAACAGCTCGGATTCGATCAGGGTCTCCGGAATGGCCGCGCAGTTCACCGAGATCATCGGCGCCTTGGCCCGTCGCGAGAGATTGTGCAGTGCCCGCGCCACCAGTTCCTTGCCGGTGCCCGACTCGCCCTGGATCAGCACGTTGGAATCGGTGGGGGCGACCTTGCGGATCTTGCTGAACAGGTCCTGCATCGGTGCGCAGTGGCCGATGATGCCGATGTCGCCCTGTGCCGCGTCGCTTGGGGCGCTGCCATTGCCACGGCTCGGCTGAGCGAGGGCTGCGGCGCTCTGCTGATGATCCTGAAGGATGCGCGCCACGGTCTGCAGCATTTCGTCGTGGTCGAAGGGCTTGGCGATGTAGTCCACCGCGCCCATCTTCATGGAGTCCACCGCCGAGCGCAGGCTGGCGTAGCTGGTCATGATCAGCACCGGTGTGCCTTCGGCCAGTTTGATCAGTTCGGTGCCGGGTGCGCCGGGCAGTCGCAGGTCGCTGACGATGAGGTCGAAACCCGGGATGCTGTAGCGCTCCTGTGCTTCCTGCACCGAGCCGGCTTCGCTGACCTCGTACTGGTTGCGTTCGAGGAGGCGCCGCAGGGCTGAGCGGATGATGGTTTCGTCTTCGACGATCAGTATGTGTGACATCAGTACTCTCTCGACGGTCTGGAGGCAGAACCGGCGCCGGGCCGGTACGGCAGTCGCCTCTTCAACTTACGGCGTGTGACGCTTCGACATGCCGCGGCAGGGTGATGCGAAAACGGGTGCCGCGTTGCGTTTCCGGGTCAGCCGGGCTGTCGATATCGATCTGGCCATAATGCTCTTCAATGATCGAATAGACCAGCGCGAGGCCCAGGCCCGTGCCTTCGCCCGGGTCCTTGGTGGTGAAGAACGGCTCGAACAGGCGGTCCTGGATCTCTTTCGGAATGCCGCTGCCTTCGTCCTCCACGGTCAGATAGACCGTCTGCTCGGCCACTTCGCTGGTCACCCGGATCACGCCACCGGGCGGCGATGCGTCGCGGGCGTTGGACAGCAGGTTGATCAGCACCTGCGCCAGGCGTTGCGGGTCCCCCTCGGCCACATGATCGGGATGGCACAGGTTGAGGAACTGCACCTCGGTGCGGTTGCGGTTGAGCGAGAGCAGGCCGATGGCGTCCTGGGTGACCTGTGCCAGGCTCACCGGATAGAGCTGGTGCTGGCGTTCGCCGGCATGGGCGAAGCTCATCAGCGACTGCACGATGCGCGATACGCGCTTGGTCTGCTCGATGATCTGGGCGCTGATTTCGACGATCTCGCCGTCGCCTTCGCGCTCGTCCCGCAGGTTCTGCGCCAGACAGGCGATGCCGGTGATCGGGTTGCCGATTTCGTGCGCCACGCCGGCGGCCAGGCGGCCGATGCTGGCCAGACGCTCGGAATGCACCAGGCGGTCTTCCAGCTGCTGGGTCTCGGTCAGGTCCTCGACCAGCAGGACCAGGCCGCTGTTGCCGGGCGCCAGCGGCTCGGCGATGGCTGCCTTGTGGAGGTTGAGGCAGCGGCGATGGCCGTTGTGCGCCAGGCGCTGCTTGTGCAGGTGTTCGTCGGGCTGCTCGATGAAGTCGCCCAGCAGGCTGCGCCAGGGTTCGGCGATGGTCGACAGGCGCGAGCCGACGACCTGCAGCGCGGGAATTTCGGTCAGCTCTTCGAGGGCGCGATTCCACATGAGAATTTCCTGATCCTTGGCCAGCGAGCAGACCCCCATGGGCAGCTCCTGCAGCGTCTGCCGGTGATAGCGGCGCAGCGCGTCGAGTTCGGCGGCCAGGCCGGTCAGGCGCGAGTGATACTCCTCCAGGCGGTTCTCGATGAAGTGGATGTCTTCGGTGATGTAGCCCTCGGCGCCGTTCTTGTATGGCAGGAAGTTCTCGACGATGTCCTGGGCCACGCTGGGCCCCATCAGCCCGGACAGGTTGGCTTCGATGCGATCACGCAGGCGGCGCAGGGCATAGGGGCGGTGCTCGTCGAACGGCAGCTGCAGATCGCGCAGTGCCTGCTCCACTTCGCGCTGCGCGGTCTTGGCGCCCAGGGGCTTGGCCAGCTGGGTGGCGAACTCCTGTGGCGAGGCGGCCATCAGTTCACGCCGCTGCGGCCGGCGCACGTTTTCCACCGCGCAGGCCTCGGCGGCGCTCTGCTCCTCGGGGCTGGTCTCGCTGAAGATCGAGAACAGCGAGAAGGCCAGCACGTTGACCGCCAGCGAAGCGATTGCCGCCAGGTGCCAGCTGGTGTCGTCGAGTACGTAGACCACGTTGAACAGCGGGATGTAGAAACCATCGAGATTGCCCACCAGGGGCAGCAGCATGGTCACCATCCAGACGCCGATGCCGGCCAGCAGGCCGGCGATGTAGCCGCGGCGGTTGGCGGTCGGCCAGTAGAGCACCGAGAGCACGCCCGGCAGGAACTGCAGGGTGGCAACGAAGGCGACGATGCCCAGGTTGGACAGGTCCTGCTCGGCGCCGAGCAGGAGGTAGAACCCGTAACCGGCAAGGATGATGGCGAAGATCAGGCTGCGTCTGGTCCATTTCAGCCAGCGGTAGATGTTGCCCTCGCTGGAGGGTTGATAGAGCGGCAGCACCAGATGGTTGAGCGCCATGCCGGACAGCGCCAAGGTGCTGACGATGATCAGCCCGCTGGAGGCCGACAGCCCGCCGACGAAGGCCAGCAGCGTCAGGGTTTCGCTCTGTGCGGTGAGGCCGAGGCCGAGGGTGAAGTATTCGGGGTTGGTGCTGACGCCCAGCTTAAGGCCGGCCCAGAGGATCAGCGGCACGGCCAAACTCATCAGCAGCAGGTACAGCGGCAATCCCCAGCTGGCGCTGACCAGCCCGCGCGGGTTGAGGTTCTCGGTGAACGTCATGTGATACATGTGTGGCATGACGATGGCCGAGGCGAAGAACACCAGCAGCAGGGTGCGCCACGGGCCTTCCTGCAGCGGCGTGTGCAACGCCTGCAGCGCCGACTGATTCTGCAGCAGCCAGATCTCCAGCTGGTGCGGGCCGCCGAAGACCACGTAAAGGGCGTACAGGCCAATGGCACCGAAGGTCACCAGCTTGACGATCGATTCGAAGGCGATGGCGAACACCAGCCCTTCGTGCTTCTCCCGCGTGGCGATGTGGCGGGCACCGAAGAGGATGGTGAACAGCATGATCATCAGGCAGTAGCCCAGCGCCACGCGCTCCTGTAGCGGCTCAAGGGTCAGGATGCCGATGGCGTCGGCGACCGCCTGGATCTGCAGGGCCAGCAGCGGCAGCATGCCGATCAGCATGACGATGGTGGTCAGCGCGCCGCTCCAGGTGCTGCGGAAGCGGAAGGCCACCAGGTCGGCCAGCGACGACAGCTGATAGGTACGAGTGATGCGCAGGATCGGGTAGAGCAGCACCGGCGCCAGCAGAAAGGCGCCGCACACGCCGAGATAGGTGGCGAGAAACCCATAGCCATACTGGTAGGCCAGGCCCACGGTGCCATAGAAGGCCCAAGCGCTGGCGTAGACGCCGAGCGAGAGGGTGTAGGTCAGCGGGTGGCGGATGATCCAGCGCGGGATCAGCCCGCGATCGCTGACCCAGGCCACGCCGAACAGCATGAACAGGTAGGCGGCGCTGATCAGGATCAGGTGGCTCAGGCTAAAGCTCGTCTGCATCACGCTGGCTCTGGAGAATGAAGGTCACCACGATCAGGATCAGCCACAGCAGATAGGGCCGATACCAGGCACCGTTGGGGTCGATCCACCAGTCCATGATGGCGGGGGAGAACAGGTAGATCCCCACCACCAGGAGCAGCACCAGTCGGTAGATATACATGCCGGGTCTCGTGTCGGAAGTGAGGGCGATGGTAGAGCAGCGGCACGCGGCAAGCCACCAGCGGCAGGCAAAAGCTCGCCTCGGGTGGCTCGATCCATGCGTGGCTCAGCGCAGTTGGGCTTCGGCGAGGGTGCGGACCCGTGGGATGCGTGCTGCATTCCAGTGGGCAACGGCCCAGCCGAGAATGTCCGCTGGCAGCGCGCCGTCCAGTTCCGCTGGCGGTTGCTGGCCAAGGGCGCGCAGCGCGCGAAGCAGCAGCGGGCTGGCCTCCTGGGCTTGCAGTGGTGGCGAGCGATAGCTCTTGCCGAGCTTGTGTCCGTCCGGCTGGATGATCAGCGGCAGGTGCAGGTAGCGTGGTTGTGGCAGGCCGAGGACTTCCTGCAGATAAAGCTGGCGCGGCGTCGAATCGAGCAGGTCGGCGCCGCGCACCACATCGGTGACGCCCTGCCAGGCGTCATCCAGCACCACGGCCAGCTGATAGGCAATCAGGCCGTCGCGGCGGCGAATGACGAAATCGCCGACCTCGCGGCCCAGATGCTGGCGGATCTCGCCTTGCACACGATCGATGAAGACGTATTCACGATCGGGTACGCGCAGGCGGATGGCAGCATCCTCGAGGCTGCGACCGGCGGCGCGGCAGAAGCCGGGGTAGGGGCCCGGGTAGCCTTCGAGCTGCTTGCGCGAGCAGGTGCACGCATACGCCAGGCCTTCATCCAGCAGCCGTTCGATGGCGTCCCGATACGCAGCGTGACGTTCGCTCTGGCGCAGCATGTCGCCGTCCCATTCGAAGCCGTAGCTCTGCAGCGTCTCGACGATGGCCCGCTGGGCGCCGGGCATCTCCCGTGGCGGATCGATGTCTTCCATGCGCAGCAACCAAAGGCCGCCGACCGAACGGGCGTCGAGATAGGAAGCGAGGGCCGCGATCAGCGAGCCGAAGTGCAGGTAGCCGCTGGGGGTCGGAGCAAAGCGACCGATGTAGCGTGCGGGCTGGGGCAGGGCGGAGGAGGACATGGCGGGCCGGCGCGATCGGTGATGGCGAGGCGGATGAAGCGGTGCAGGGCCTGGAAATGAAGCGGGGCGCCGTAGCGCCCCGTTCGGGATCAGGAACCGATCTGCTTTTCCTTGATCTCCGCCAGCGTCTTGCAATCGATGCAGAGGGTGGCGGTGGGGCGCGCTTCCAGGCGACGGATGCCGATTTCGACACCGCAGGAATCGCACCAGCCGTATTCGTTGTCTTCGATCAGCTGCAGCGTCTCGTCGATCTTCTTGATCAGCTTGCGCTCGCGGTCGCGGGTGCGCAGTTCCAGGCTGAACTCTTCTTCCTGAGTGGCGCGGTCGGCCGGATCCGGGAAGTTGGCAGCCTCGTCCTGCATGTGGTGCACGGTGCGATCGACCTCTTCCATCAGCTCCTGCTTCCACTTGTTCAGGATGCCGGTGAAGTGGGCGCGCATCTTGTCGCTCATGTATTCCTCGCCCTGGCTTTCCTTGTAGGGCTCGAAGGCGCGAATCAGTTGCTTGCTCGACGGTGTTTCTTTGGTAATGGGCATGGATGAACGCCTCTCGCTATGTCCATTGCGCAGGATGATTTGTCCCTTGCCGGCCCGTGCCGGCCCTGCGGCTGCAAGCGGGCGAACTTACCAGATCGGCTCGGGGTGCGCTACTCCCCTTTCCAACAGTGGCTGCAGCGGCTTCGGGACCTTGGGTAGAATTCACGTTTTGTTCTCAACAGGAAGGTCAGATGACCTCGTCGTACAGCGCACGCAGTCGCGCAATCGAACCTTTCCACGTCATGGCGCTGTTGGAGCGGGCCAATCAGCTCCAAGTTCAAGGCCACGACGTCATTCACCTGGAAATCGGCGAGCCGGACTTCACCACCGCCGCGCCCATCGTCGCCGCGGGACAGGCCGCGCTAGCGGCCGGGCACACCCGCTACACCTCCGCCCGTGGCCTGCCACAGCTGCGCGAGGCGATTGCCGGCTTCTATGCCCAACGCTATCGATTAAGCATTGACCCCGAACGGATCCTGATTACTCCCGGCGGCTCCGGTGCGCTGCTGCTGGCCTCCAGCCTGCTAGTGGATCCGGGCAAGCACTGGCTGCTGGCCGATCCGGGTTATCCGTGCAACCGGCACTTCCTGCGACTGGTGGAAGGCGCCGCGCAGCTCGTGCCGGTCGGCCCCGAGATGCGCTATCAGCTGACCCCTGAACTGGTCGAGCGCTATTGGGATCGCGACAGCGTTGGCGCGTTGGTGGCATCGCCGGCCAACCCCACCGGGACGCTGCTCGAGCGGCCCGAACTGGCCGCTCTTTCGGCGGCGCTGAAGGAGCGCGGCGGCCACCTTGTGGTCGACGAGATCTATCACGGGCTGACCTACGGCACGGTTGCGGCCAGCGTGCTGGAAGTCGATAACGAGGCCTTCGTGCTCAACAGCTTTTCCAAGTACTTCGGCATGACCGGCTGGCGCCTGGGCTGGCTGGTGGCACCGCCAGCGGCCGTGCCCGAGCTGGAAAAGCTGGCACAGAACCTATACATCAGCGCGCCAAGCATGTCCCAGCATGCGGCGCTGGCCTGTTTCGAGCCGGCGACGCTGGAGATCCTCGAGGCGCGTCGCGGCGAGTTTGCCCGGCGTCGGGACTTCCTGCTGCCAGCTCTGCGCGAGCTGGGCTTCGGCATCGCGGTCGAGCCGCAGGGAGCCTTCTATCTGTATGCAGACATCAGCGCCTTCGGCGGCGACGCCTATGGGTTCTGCCAGCACATGCTGGAAACGGAGTACGTCGCCATCACGCCGGGACTGGACTTTGGCCGTCACCAGGCCGGCCATCATGTGCGCTTCGCCTACACGCAGGATCTGCCGCGCCTGGAACAGGCCGTCGAGCGCATCGCCTGCGGCCTGCGTAGCTGGCGGCCCTGATGCGCTTCGCGCAACCGCTGGAGCGGGGCCGTCTGGTCAGGCGCTACAAGCGCTTTCTCGCCGATATCGTCACCGACGAGGGCGAGGCGATGTGCATCCACTGTCCCAACACCGGCTCGATGCTCAACTGCATGAGCGAGGGCGCGCGGGTGTGGTTCCAGCGCAGCAGCGATCCTCGACGCAAGCTGCCCGGCACCTGGGAGCTGGTGGAGACGCCGCAGGGGCGATTGGCCTGCGTGAACACCGCGCGCGCCAATCCTCTGGTCGAGGAAGCATTGCTGGGCGGACAGATCGCCGAGCTGGCCGGCTTCTCGGCGCTCAAGCGCGAAGTGGTCTATGGCGTGGAGAACAGTCGCGTGGACTTTCGCCTCGAGTTCGACGGCGGGCCAGCCTACGTTGAGGTCAAGAGCGTCACCCTGGGGTTCGCCGACACGGCAGTGGCGGCGTTCCCTGATGCCGTGACGCTGCGCGGTGCACGGCATCTGCGCGAACTGGCGGCGCTGGCGCGCGCCGGGGTGCGCGCCGTGCAGCTGTACTGCGTCAATCTGAGCGGCGTGGACGCGGTCCGTCCGGCCAAGGAGATCGATCCGGGTTACGCCGCTGCGCTGCGCGACGCGGTGGCGGCAGGTGTCGAGGTGCTTGCCTACGGGGTCGAGCTGTCCCCCGTGGAGCTTCGGGTCGGCGCACGTTTGCCGGTGTTGCTCTGAAGGCCGGCAGCCGGGACGTGGAAAAAAATTCTATCCGGCCGGGAACAAAGTGCCTTTCGTCTGGCCTCAACGTGGCTGGAAACCACATCCATCATGCACGGGCAGGCTCTGCTCCGCCGCTTGAGCCGGCGTCAAGATGCGCTCCTGCCTGTTTCGATGGAACCTGCGGCGACACCGCGCACGCGTGCGTGATGCCGTGGCTAGAACCATTTTCGGACGTTCGCGCTGGCCGCGAACGTCGTCGATGAGGCGACAAAGAATGCGAATCCTCGTTTGCGGTGCTGGTGGCCAAGTTGGTCGTGAGCTGGTGGAGCGGGCGTCACGTTTCGGGCTGGATGTGCTGGCCCCGGCGCGAGCACAGCTGGACATCGCCAAGCCTGAGCAAGTGGCCGACGCGATGCGTCAGCGTCCCGAGCTGATCATCAACGCGGCCGCCTATACCCATGTGGATAATGCCGAGTCCCATGGCGAGCAGGCGTATGCGGTCAATCGCGACGGACCGCGTCACCTGGCCGAGGCTGCCAAGCACGCGGGTGTTCCGCTGTTTCACATTTCCACCGACTACGTGTTCTCGGGCGAAGCCACCCGGCCTTATACCGAAAGCGACGAGACCGGTCCGACCGGCGTCTACGGCGCGAGTAAACTGGCCGGTGAAGAGGCGATCCGCAGCTGTCTGTCGGCTCATCTGATCCTGCGCACCAGCTGGGTGTATGGCGTACATGGGCATAACTTCGTCAAGACCATGTTGCGTCTGGCGCGCCAGCGTGATGCGCTGGGTGTGGTGAGCGACCAGATCGGCTGCCCGACTCAGGCCGGCAGCATTGCCTCGGTGCTGCTCGAGCTGGCCCGGCGCTATGCGGACGGTGCGGAACTCGCCTGGGGCGTCTACCACTACAGCGGCGCGCCTGCCTGCTCTTGGTACGACTTCGCGGTGGAAATCTTCCGTCAAGGTGAAGCGGCCGGGCTGATCGCCAGGCAGCCCGAGGTATCGCCGATCATGACGGCGCAATATCCGACGCCGGCCAGGCGACCGGCCTGGTCCGTGCTCGATTGCAGTCGATTCGAGGCAGCGTTCGGTCTTGCCCCGCACCGCTGGCAGGAAGACCTGGCCGATGTGCTGGCAATTCTGCGCCAGCAGGAGGCAAATGCGGTCAAGCGGGAGCGGACCTTCCGCGCCTGACCCGCTTGGCGGTACTCGGACCGCCGGTGCGATCTCCCTGCCCAGAGTGTATTCTTGCGCCCCCCGCGCCAAGGCGTGGCCTGACGTTCGGCTCTCGGAGGGCACATGGTAGTGGTATTGGCGATCCTGCCGATCTTCGGTCTGATCACGCTTGGATATCTGTTCGGTTGGCGTCAGTGGCTAACCAATGAAGGTGCTGCCGGGCTGGCCAGCGTCACCTTCAAGCTGTTCATGCCAGCGGTGTTGTTCACCGGTATCGCGCGCGCCGAGCTGAGCGATGGCATGTCGCCGATGCTCCTGCTGGGCTACTTCGTGCCGGTGCTGCTGGTTTTCCTGCTGGTCAACCTGGTCGCTCACCGCCGCGCCGGGCGGGCTACGCCACTTGGTCTCACTGCCGCCTACTCGAACAATGTGCTGGTTGGCATCCCTCTGGTGACGACGCTGCTCGGCGCCGAGAGCCTGGTATACGTGTTCGCCATCCTGGTGTTCCACAGCCTGGTGCTGTTTTCGCTGCAGAGCTTCTATGCGGCGCTCGGTGATGGCGACAAGGTCAGTGTTCCAGCGTTGTTGAAGAACCTGGCCAACCCGCTGATCGTCGGCCTGCTGCTGGGGGCTCTGCTGAATCTCTCCGGCCTGGAACTGCCCGAGCCGCTCTGGCGAATCGCCGGTTGGCTGGCGCAGGCGGCGCTGCCCTGCGCGCTGATGGTGCTGGGCATCAGTCTGTCGCGTTATCGGCTGCGGCCAAGCGCTTCGGTACTGCTGCTGACCCTGATCAAGCTGGCGCTGTTCCCGGCCCTTGTCTGGTGGCTGAGCGGTATGCTGCCGGGGCTGAATCAGGATGCGCGAAACGTGCTGGTGCTGCTTGCCGCCTGCCCCAGCGGGGTCAATGTGCTGGCCTTCGTGAAACATTCCGACGACACCCGCGCGGTCAGCTCGACGGTCTTCCTTTCCACCGTGGCGGCGGCGGTCAGCCTGCCGCTCTGGATGCTGCTGGCCGCAGGCTGACGGCGCCGTCCCGTCTACCCCGGTCGGATTTCGTCGAACGGCCTGGAGCCAGGGCTGTCACAAAATCACAGACTTGGAAAAACGGGAGAGAACGGCATGCTGAAATTCATTGGCGGAACCGCGGGCATCATCTTCATCATCGGCCTGATCGTGGTGATCGGGATCTTCAAGCTGCTGTTCTGACGGGACGGGGCTTAAAAGGGCTGCTCGGCGCGTGCCGGGCAGCCCTTTTTTCGTTTACTTGCTACCGCCCTGTTCCTGGGTTCCGTTAGCCATGATGTCCTCAAGGCGCAGGCCGGTCAGGCCGTGGATGGTGCGCCAGAGGTAGAAGAAGATCGCCATCATCATCAGCATGCTGGGAATGGCGATCATCGGATAGCTGAGCAGCGTCATGCGGCCCAGTTCGGCATTGAACGCCTCGCTGCCTGCCGGGCTGTTGACGATCCACTTGGCCAGCACGTAGTTCATGAAGGACGAGAAGAAGAAGGTGCCGCTGAGCAGGTAGGTAGCCCGCAACAGGCGCGTCTCGAAGTGTTCGGTCTGGCCGTTGCGCTCGAGCTGTTCGTGGATCTTGTCCACGTTGAGTACCTTGGGGTTGTACAGCAGCGTGCGGATGAGCGGGTAGCGGGTGCGCGTGGAGGCCAGTACCGCGATCCCGATGATGCCCGGCACCGCCGCTTCCTTGATCGCCAGCCACTGGGTGTCCAGCTGCAGCAGGCCGATGCCGCCGGTCAGTAGTACGCTGATCAGGCCGAGCAGTGCGATCCAGTTGAACTTGCGATATCTGGCCAGCTCCCAAAGCCCCCAGCCCAGCGGGAAGGCCAGGGCGAGCAGCAGGGCACCGTCGGCGCCGAGGCGGTCTTCGCCGCTGAGTTTCATCAGGATCAGCGAGGGGATCAGGATACTGACGGCCAGGTCGATCAGCGGGCGCGGTTTATGTTCGGCGCGGGTATGGGCAGTTTCGGTCATGACATCGGATAGGTCGGAAGAGGGCTGCATGATCGCCTGTGTGGCGCGTCTTCGCCAGACCATCTTGGTCGATATGGGGTGTCGTAGTGTTTCCCGATCCACCGTCGGCTCAACGGATCGGCGCTTCGCGGCGTCGATTGCGCCACTGGTCGAATTCGAAGACCAGCACGACCACCATGGCCAGGGCGAACGGCAGCAGCAGATAGAAGCCGCGAAAGACGATCAGTGCCGCCAGCACGTCGACCTTGGGCACCTCCGGCAACGCCGAAAGGAACGTCAGCTCCAGCACGCCAAGCCCTCCGGGTGCGTGGGACAGCAGCGCGAGCGAGAAGGACGCGAGAAACACCCCGAGCACCGTGAGATAGCCCGGATTGTGTTCGGCCGGTAGCGCGAAATAGATGATCGCCGCCGCACAGAGCAGTTCCAGCGGGCCGGCCAGCAGCTGCCGACCGACGATCGGCAGGCGCGGATACTGAATGTGCCATTTGCCCAGCCGCCAGGGCGGCAACTGGCGCCACGCTCCGAAAACGTAGAGTGCGATCAGCGCCAGCAGCCCGCAGCCGATGGCCAGGGACACCCAACCGGCGCTGTGGACCAGGCGATCGAGCAGCTGAGGCTTGAGGATCAGCACGACGCCGGCCGCCAGCAGCGTGCCGAGGGTGAAGGTAAGCGAACAGAAGACGATCAGAATGCCGATTTCCTGCGGCGTCAGGCCCTTGCTGCGATACGCCCGATAGCGCACCAGCGCGCCGGAGAACACCGACGCGCCGATGTTGTGCGCCAGCGCATAGGTGGTGAACGAGCAGAGCGCGATGAACCACCAAGAAATCGTCTTGCCCAGATGGGCCATGGCAATGCGGTCATACCAGGCCAGCGCGACATAAGCGCCCAGCGTCGACAGTGCCGCGAGCAGCCAGCCCCGGGCGCCGATGGCTCGCAGGCTGTCGGCCAGCTCGGTCAGCGAGATGTTGCGAACCTCGTGGTACAGCAAGTAGCCGGACAGCAGCACAGCCGAGACCCCAACGAGGGTCCAGGCGACATCGCTCTTCTTCATCATCGGCGGGTCATCATCCCATGGCTCCTTCGGATGAAACGGCGCGCGCTCGGATGGGCGTATCGAGGCCTTGGCCGTTTCTTCGACTCGTCCAGTAATCGGCAGCGGCCGGCCAGTTTTGTTCAGTTTCCGACCCCTGGGCCTTGTTTCGGGCAACGTCCCCCGCCCCAGCTTGTCGATTGCAGACCTGGCTACTGGAGAACGGCATGACTGACATTCCTCGCGATGATCATCTGGAGAGTTCGCTGGCGCTGCTGGGCGAAGGTTATCCCTTCATCCGCGATCGCTGCCAGCGCCTGCACAGCAATGTTTTTCAGGCGCGTCTGCTGATGCAGAACACCATCTGCCTGAGCGGGGAGCAGGCGGCGCGCCTGTTCTATGACGAGCGCCACTTTCAGCGCGCGCAGGCGATGCCACGGATGCTGAAGAAGACGCTGCTCGGACAGGGTGGCGTCCAGGGGCTCGATGGCGAGGCGCATCGCCATCGCAAACGCATGTTCCTGCAGCTGCTGGACGCCGCGGCTGTCGACGAGCTGGTCGGCCTGGCCGAGCGGAGCTGGCGTCAGGCGATCGGCCAATGGCAGGCACAGGGCGAAGTCCGGCTGCTCGGTGAAGTGCAGATGCTGCTCACCGACAGTGTCTGCCGCTGGGCCGGAGTGCCGTTGCCATCCGCCGAGCGTGAGCTGCGCCGTGACCAGCTGGCGCAGATGATCGATGGCGCGGGCGGCATCGGACCCCGGCACCTGGCGGCGCGCAAGGCTCGTCGCGAGGCCGAAGCCTGGACGCAGCACCTGATCGAGCAGGTGCGTGCCGGTGAGCTGCAGGGCGACCCGACCCGGGCACTCATGGTCGTGGCGCATCACCGGGACCTGGACGGCAAACCGCTGGACAGCCGTATCGCGGTGGTCGAGCTGCTCAATCTGTTGCGCCCGACGGTTGCGGTGGCCTACTTCATCACTTACGCCGCCCTTGAGTTGCTGGCGCATCCGCACTGGTGCGAACGATTGCGCGCCGAGGACGAACTGCTCGAGCCTTTCGCCCAGGAGGTGCGTCGGCTGCACGCGTTCTTCCCGTTCACGGCCGCGCGGGTGCGGGACGGCTTCGATTGGCAGGGCCTTCACTTCCCGGCCGGCACGCGCGTGATGCTGGACCTCTGGGGCACCAATCGCGAGGCGAGTCGCTGGGCTGACCCCGAGGCCTTTCAGCCGGAACGCTTCGTTGACTGGTCGGGCGATACCTTCAGTTTCGTGACTCAGGGTGGTGGCGATCCCGCGCAGGGGCATCGCTGCCCGGGCGAGCGGCTGGCGATCGAACTGCTCAAGCTCGCGCTACGTATGCTGACTCGGGAGATGGACTATGCAGTGCCGGCACAGGACCTGCGGATCGACCTTTCGCGGATGCCGGCGAAACCGGAAAGCGGGCTGCTGATCAGCGATGTGAGGCCGCGGGCGTGCTGATGCTGAGCCGCCGGCACGTCATCATTCGGCGTGCTCGGCCTGCTTGACGCGAACCCAGTGGTCGATCAGCTCGCGCAGATGGGACAGCTCCACCGGCTTGGCCATGTGACCGTCCATGCCGGCCTCTCGGGCACGTTCGCGGTGCTCGCTGAGGATATGCGCGGTGAGGGCGACCACCGGGGTACGCGGCCGGGCATTGTGCGCTTCCCACTCGCGCAGCTGGTGCGTGGCCTGGAAACCGTCGAGCACCGGCATCTCACAATCCATCAGCACCAGGTCGTACGGCTGAGCCTTGATCGCCTCCAGCGCTTCCTCGCCGTTGCAGGCAGTATCCGGTTGCAGGTTGAGCTTGTTCAGCATGCCGCGGATGACCTTGGTGGAAATGCTGTTGTCCTCGGCAACCAGGATGCGGAAGTCACTGGGGACCTCCAGCGGAGGCAAGGGCTGCGCTGTGGGGCTCGGCCGGTGCTGGCTGCCTGCCTGGCGTTGCGCGAGTTCGTCGGCCAGAGTGGTCTTGAGGGTGTAGCCGGCCACCGGTTTGGCCAGGATGCGCTTGATCCCGGCGTTGCGGGCGATGATCTTGCTCGGCGCGCTGCTCATGCCGGTGAGCATGATCAGCAGAATGTCGTGGTTGAGGCTGGAGTCCTCCTTGATCTTGCTCGCCAGCTGCATGCCGGTCATTCCCGGCATGTCCTGGTCGAGCAGGACCACGTCGAAGTACTCCTTCAGGTGGGCTTTGGTCCGTAGCAGGGCCAGCGCTTCCTTGCCCGAGGCGACCGCGCTCACATCCAGGCCCCAGCCGCCGCACTGCTGCAGCAGTACCTTGCGGCAGGTGTCGTTGTCGTCGACGATCAGCAGGCGCGTGCCCTGCAGCGGGCCGTCCAGGTCCGCGTTGTTCTGTGCCAGACCCTCGCCGGCCAGGGGCAGGCTGATCCACAGCGTATTGCCTTGGCTGGCCCCGGTCTGGATGCCGAAGTCGCCATCCATCAGCTGGACCAGCTGGCGCGCGATGATCAGGCCGAGCCGCCCGCCATGCCGCGTCGCCGCGAGGAAGTCATGGCTGTCTACCGCGGCGTTGAGCAGCGCGTCGCGCTCGTAGGCCTCCAGCGGACGGCCGCTGTCCTGGACGGTGATGCGCAGTCGCGGACTCTCGGTCGGCCCGTCGACCGCCGCGATCAGCAGCACCTCGCCTTCGTCGGTCTGCTTGAAGGCATTCTCCAACAGGTTCAGCAGGGTCTGCCGAAGGCGGGTCGGGTCACCGGTGACCACTTGCGGCAACTGCGGCTGGATAAAGCTGATCAGCTCGACCTTCTGCTGCTCGGCCTTGGCGCGGAAGATGCTCAGGCAGTCCTCGATCAAGGCATTGAAGTCGAACTGCACCTCGTCCAGTTCGATCTGGCCGGACTCCAGCTTGGAGATATCGAGAATCTCGTTGATCAGGTTGAGCAGCTCGTTGCCGGAGCTGTGAATCGTCTGGACGTAGTCGCGTTGCTTGGCCGACAGCGAGGTGCCCAGCAGCAATTCGCTCATGCCCAGCACGCCGTTCATGGGCGTACGCAGCTCATGGCTGATCTTCGACAGAAAATCGGCCTTGGTCTTCAGCTCGGCAGTGCTGACCGCCGCAGCGGTGTACTGGCTGCGGCTGTCCGACTGCCGTTGCCGCTGCCGTTCGAGCAGGGCGAAGCTGAGCAGCAGCCCCGCCAGCGTCGCAAGACTGAAGAGCCCGCCGGTGAGCCAGCCCGGATCGAGCTGATCGAAGCCCAGCAGCATTGGCATGAAGAACACCATCCCGAGCGCGAACAGCGTCGTCCCGGCCACCACCAGACGGGCCGGTTTGTAGCCTTGCCGCCAGTGATAACTCGCCACGGCCAGCACGCTGCACGCCGCCGCCAGCACCAGCGAGTAGATCAGCCAGCTGTACCAGGGCCATTGAGCAAGCAGGATACTGGCGGCCAGTGCCAGCACCAGGTTGAGTTCGATGCCCAGCAGCCAGGTGATCCAGGTGCGCCCGCGCTGATTGAAGAAGCCCAGCGTGTAGCCGAGCAGGGCGCAGCTCGCGGCCAGGGCCGAGAAGTCGGCGATCAGCGGCTGGCTGTAGGTCAGCCAAGGCAGCCATATGGCCAGCACGCCGAGGTTGGCCGTGGCGCAGCTCAGCAACGCACCGTGCAGCAGGCTGAGCCAGATATGGGTGTAGCTGAGGGTGTAGGCGAAGCGCAGCAGGTTGTAGAGCGCCAGCAGCGCGAGCGCGCCGAACAGCGCACCGAACATATAGGCCGGCTTGTTCTGGTTCACCAGTCCTGCTTCGTCGATGGTCTTGAACCAGGTCATCAGCGGGTGACTGGACTGCAGGCGGATGTAGGCCTCACGTGGCTGGCCATCGTTGGGCAGGCTGAACAGGTAGGCACGGCTGGGCAGAGGACGCTCGCTGATCGGGCGCATGTCGCCGGTCGCTGTGTGGCGCTCCAGCCGGCCGTCGCGCAGCAGATAGAAGTCCAGATACTGCGCGCGTGGTGCGAACATCCAGAGCCACTTGGGCTTGGTCAGTGGCGGCAGGCTGACCTGCAGCCAGACCGCCCGATCGCTGGCTGGTGCGCTGTAGGAAAGTTTGTCCAGGCGCTGGAACAGCGCGCGCTGGGAAACCACTTCATCCAGCGTGAGGCCGCCGGACTGGTCGATCAGCAGGCGCCAGTTCTGTGGTACGGAATCAGCGGAAAGCGTGGCGGAGGCCGGCGAAGGGGCAATGGAAGCCTGGGCCGACAGCGGGATCAGGTTGATCAGCAGCAGGCCGAAGATGACAGCTATGGCAATCCGGAGCCGACCCACTAGAGAAGTCCGTTCATGAGTGTGACGGCGGATTATAGCCATGCCGCAGCCGGCCTGTAATGCGTGCGACGGCGATAAAACCTGGCGCCGCACGCATTCCTGATGACAGGCTGAGCTTAACCCTCGCCGCGCTCGCGGGTGATGGCGCGGTAGCCGATGTCCTTGCGGTAGAAACAGCCATTCCAGCGGATCTTTTCCGCCAGGCGGTAGGCCTGCTGCTGTGCCTCGGACACGCTACGGCCGATAGCGGTGGCACAGAGTACGCGGCCGCCGGCAGTGACTACCTGACCCTCGGCATTCAAAGCGGTGCCCGCGTGGAACACTTTGCCATCCAGCTTGGCTGCTTCGTCCAGTCCCTCGATCACGTCGCCCTTGGCATAGTCGCCCGGGTAGCCGCCGGCAGCCAGCACCACACCGACGGTCGGTCGCGGATCCCAGGTCGCCTCGACCTTGTTCAGCGCCTTGGCCAGCGCGGCCTCGACCAGCAGCACCAGGCTGGACTCCAGGCGGCACATGATCGGCTGGGTTTCCGGGTCGCCGAAACGGCAGTTGAACTCGATGACCTTAGGCTTGCCGGCCTTGTCGATCATCAGCCCGGCATAAAGGAAGCCGGTGTAGACGTTGCCTTCGGCGGCCATGCCGCGCACGGTCGGGTAGATCACCTCGTCCATTACGCGCTGGTGCACCTCGGCAGTGACCACCGGAGCCGGCGAATAGGCGCCCATGCCCCCGGTATTCGGGCCGCTGTCGCCGTCGCCGACGCGCTTGTGGTCCTGGCTGGTGGCCATCGGCAGCACGTGCTCGCCGTCGACCATGACGATGAAGCTGGCCTCTTCGCCATCGAGGAACTCCTCGATCACCACCCGCGCCCCGGCGTCGCCGAAGGCATTGCCGGAGAGCATGTCACGCACGGCGTCCTCGGCTTCAGCCAGGGTCATGGCGACGATCACGCCCTTGCCGGCCGCCAGGCCGTCGGCCTTGATAACGATCGGTGCGCCCTTTTCGCGCAGATAGGCCAGCGCCGGTTCGACTTCGGTGAAGTTCTGATAGTCGGCGGTCGGGATGGCGTGACGCGCCAGGAAATCCTTGGTGAAGGCCTTAGAGCCTTCCAGCTGCGCGGCGGCAGCGGTGGGGCCGAAGATGTCCAGCCCGCGCGAGCGGAACAGATCGACCACGCCTTTGACCAGCGGCGCTTCCGGTCCGACGATGGTCAGCTGCACGTTGGCCGCGGCGAAGTCCGCCAGTTGCTCGATGGCCAGCACGTCGATGGCGACGTTCTCGCACTTGGCTTCAGTGGCGGTGCCTGCGTTGCCGGGGGCTACGTATACCTTGGCAACGCGTGGGTCCTGCGCGACCTTCCAGGCCAGGGCATGCTCGCGGCCGCCGCTACCGATGATCAGTACGTTCATTTCTCTCTCCCAATGGAGGCGGGCCGGTAGCCCGCTTGGTGGATAAGCAAAGCGTTATCCACCCTACGAATACCGAGGTCGCGATCGGGCTGGTAGATGCAAGGCGCCCGACTCTTCACCCAGCGGAGTTGCCTTCTGGCAATGAGCATGGGGGAAGAGTCGGGCAACACCGCAGATCCCTGTCCGAGTGCGGCCGATTTTAGTGGCGGAAGTGGCGCATGCCGGTGAACACCATGGCAATACCGGCTTCGTCGGCCGCGGCGATCACTTCGTTGTCGCGCATCGAGCCACCCGGCTGGATCACTGCGGTGATGCCGGCCTCGGCTGCGTTGTCGATGCCGTCGCGGAACGGGAAGAAGGCATCGGAAGCCATGACCGCGCCCTGCACCTCCAGACCGGCGTGTTCGGCCTTGATCGCGGCGATGCGCGCGGAGTTGACGCGGCTCATCTGGCCGGCGCCGACGCCGACGGTCTGGCCGTCCTTGGCGTAGACGATGGCGTTGGACTTGACGAACTTGGCCACTTTCCAGGCGAAGATCAGGTCGTGGATCTCCTGCTCGGTCGGTGCGCGCTGGGTGACGATCTTGAGGTCCGCCTCGGTGATCATGCCGATGTCACGGCTCTGGATCAGCAGGCCGCCGTTGACGCGCTTGTAGTCCCAGCCCGGGCTGCGCTCGGCCGGCCACTCACCGCATTCGAGCAGTCGGACGTTGGCCTTGCTGGCGACCACATCGCGGGCTGCCTGGGAAACCTTGGGCGCGATGATCACCTCGACGAACTGGCGCTCGACGATGGCCTGGGCGGTTTCGCCGTCCAGCTCGCGGTTGAAGGCGATGATGCCGCCGAAGGCCGACTCGCTGTCGGTGGCGTAGGCCAGGTCATAGGCCTTGCGGATGCCGCCTTCGTTTTCCGGTACGACGGCGACGCCACAGGGGTTGGCATGCTTGACGATCACACAGGCCGGCTTGGTGAAGCTCTTCACGCACTCCAGCGCGGCGTCGGTGTCGGCCACGTTGTTGAACGACAGCTCTTTGCCCTGCAGCTGCCTGGCGGTGGCGACGCACGCTTCGTCCGGCTTCTCGACGTAGAAGGCGGCCTGCTGGTGCGGGTTCTCACCGTAACGCATGTCCTGCGCCTTGATGAACTGCATGTTGTAGGTGCGCGGGAACAGGCTGCGGTTGTCGGTGCTGAGCTGCTCGGTGCTCTGGTCGATGCCGCCGAGGTAGTTGGCGATCATGCCGTCATAGCCGGCGGTGTGTTCGAACGCCTTGAGCGCCAGGTCGAAGCGTTGGGCATAGGTCAGCCCGCCGTTCTTCAGGTTGTCGACCACTGCCGCGTAGTCCTCGGCGTTGACCACGATGGCGACATCCTTGTGGTTCTTCGCCGCGCTGCGGACCATGGTCGGGCCGCCGATATCGATATTCTCGATGGCGTCCGGCAGGGTGCAACCGGGCTTGGCCACGGTGGCGGCGAACGGGTAGAGGTTGACCGCCACCAGATCGATCGGCGCGATGCCGTGCTCGGCCATGACCGCACCGTCCAGATCACGACGGCCGAGGATGCCGCCGTGGATCTTCGGATGCAGGGTCTTCACCCGGCCATCCATCATTTCCGGGAAGCCGGTGTAGTCGGCGACCTCGATGGCGGCGATGCCATTCTCGCGCAGCAGCTTGAAGGTGCCACCGGTGGACAGGATCTCGACGCCAAGGGCTTCGAGTTCACGGGCGAAGTCGACGATGCCGGTCTTGTCGGACACGCTGATCAGCGCGCGGCGCACGGGAAGGCGGGTGGTTTGGTCGGTCATTGACGGTTCCTAGAGGCTACAGGCTTGAGGCCGCGAAGCTGGCAGGACCGGGCGACCGTGTCTGCCAGCTGTCGCTTCAGAGCAGGTCGTACTGTTTGAGTTTCTTGCGCAGGGTGCCGCGATTCAGGCCGAGCAGCTCGGATGCCTTGGTCTGGTTGCCCTTCACGTAATGCATCACGGTTTCCAGCAGCGGCGCCTCCACTTCGGAGAGCACGAGGTTGTAAACGTCCGTGACGTCGGCACCTTCAAGACGGGCGAAATAGTTGTGCAGCGCCTTCTCGACGCTGCCACGCAACGTCTGCCCTGCTTCGCTCGGCGTGTTCAGGTGCTGCTTGAGGTTCACGTTGTCACTCACGGATGTTGTTCCACTTACCAATGTTTCATTCAACAGCGTCATGCGGCCACCTCTGTTCCATCCACCGAGCCAGGCCCAGAGCGTTGTTCGGCAAAGAATTGCCGGATGCTGGAGCCTTGCGCATCCCTGTCTTCCAGATGATTGAAACGGGCGCGGAAGTCCCGCGCGCCCGGCAGTGTTGCGAGATACCAACCCACGTGCTTGCGGGCGATACGAACTCCCATCACCTCGCCATAGAATTCGTGCAGCGCCTGAACATGTTCCAGCAGGGTGCTCTCGACCTCGCCCAGCGTCGGCGCCGCGAGCAACTCGCCGGTGCGCAGATAATGCTCCACTTCGCGAAAGATCCATGGGCGACCCTGCGCCGCACGTCCAATCAGCAGGCCATCCGCCCCAGTGACCTGGAGCACCCTGGCCGCCTTATGCGGCGAATCGATGTCGCCGTTGGCAAACACCGGAATCGACACCGCCTGCTTGATGGCGGCGATGGTGTCGTATTCGGCCTCGCCGGTATACAGGTCGGCGCGGGTGCGCCCGTGCACTGCCAGCGCCGCGATGCCGGACTGTTCGGCGATGCGGGCGATGGTCGCGCCATTCTTGTTCTGGCGGTCCCAGCCGGTGCGGATCTTCAGCGTCACCGGCACATCCACCACGGCGACCACGGCCTCGAGAATGTCCGCGACCAGCCGCTCATCGCGCATCAGCGCCGAACCGGCGGCCTTGTTGCAGACCTTCTTTGCCGGGCAACCCATGTTGATATCGATGATCTGTGCGCCCAGCTCGACGTTGCGCTGCGCCGCTTCGGCGAGCATCTGCGGGTCGCCGCCAGCGATCTGCACCGAGCGTGGCTCGGGTTCGTCGGCATGGGGCATGCGTAACCGCGACTTGCGGCTGTTCCACAGGCGCACATCGCTGGTGAGCATTTCCGAGACCACCAGGGCCGCGCCGAAGCGGCGGCACAACTGGCGGAACGGCTGATCGGTCACGCCCGCCATGGGCGCGAGAATCAACCGATTCGTCAAGGTGTAGGGGCCGATGCGTACCGCTGACATGAAGATTCCCTGCTTGGGGCCTGCTTGTTAGGTCGATCGGGACTGCAAAAAAGGGTGGGCATAATACCCGCTACGCATGACGGGTTAAAGGCTGTTTTGAACAAATTCTGAACAGCGGCCGCCTTATCGCCGAGAGTTTGGATAACGGCTGACCCATGTCGAGGGAGTCCGGCTACCGGCCGGGATCGAGGGGTTCAGCTAGTCCGGAGAATGGAAGCCCAGGCTGTAGTTCACCGCCTTCGCGCCGGGGTCGAGGATGTCCAGGGCAATGTGGATCGGGACCTGCGGCGGCATGATCGTCTGGCCGGCTAGCTCGCCGGACAGGTACTCGCTGGGTTTGAAGCTGCGGCTGGCCAGCAGTTTGCCGTTCAGGTCGGCGAAGCGGATTTCCAGCAGCGGAAAGGGCTGTGCAAAGGGGGCGCGGTTGTAGAGGATCGCATCGACCACCAGTGCTCCGGTGAACTCGGGGTGGCTGCGTACGACCAGGTTGCTGCTCTTGATCTGGCCGATATCGACCAGGGCTGGCAGTTCGCAGCCGAGGGTCGGGCAGATACGCTCGAACCAGGGGCGGTACTGATGCTGGCGCGACAGCTCGTCGTAGTTGTAGACGACGTATTGCGCACCCAGCGCGAGCACCGCGAGCAGGTTCAGCGTGCCCCAGCCCAGCCAGCGTCCCCAGGGCTTCTTGCGTTCCTGCCAGTCCAGTTGCAGCGGCTCGTCGTCGAGTTCGAACAGCGGCTCGCCGCGCAGTTCGGGTTCACGCTGGGGGATGACAGGGTCATCGGGCCGATCGAGGGGCTCGGTGTCCGGAAGGCTTAGGGCTGGCTCGACACGTTCGCTGCGTGCCTGTTGCGCCTTGGCGGCCGACAGCGGCCGGGCACTGACCGCAAGCGGGCTCGGTGGCTGCGGGGTATCGGCGGTGACCGGGGTGAAGCTGACTGGCCCATCACTCCCAGGTGCGGCGGACGTAGCGGTCTGCTCGGCATTCAGCAGGATTTCCGCCCAGCTTTCGTCGTGCTCGCTGGTGGCGGCATCCGACGCCCGCGCGGTCTTCGTCGAGCCGCTGCGGGTTTCCAGGCTGAGCAGGTCCTGCGACAGTTCGCGCTCCTGCTGCTCCAGTTTGGCCAGTTCCTCGTCCAGATCGAGGCTGTCCAGATCCAGGTCATCGTGGATCCACAGGGTTTCATCGGCCTTGCTGGTCGGCGCGGCGCCGGGCGTGGCTGCGACCGGGCGCGGAGTCTCCGCCTGCGCGGCGGTGGTCGCCGCGACCTGCCCCGGGGCCGGGCTCAGCTCGTCACGCAGCAGATGGTGGACTGCATTGAAGACTTCCAGGCAGGCGCCGCAGCGCACTGCTCCATGGGCCGCGCGGAGCTGGCTGCGGCTGATGCGAAAGCGGGTGCTGCAGTTGGGGCACTGGGTGATGAAGCTGGTCATGCGTGTTTCCGCGCGGAGGTGCTGGCTAGTCTAGCGCAAGCCGGCGGCGCAGCGGCAGTGGCCGCCGCGCCTGCTGTCCAAGTGTGCGGGGACGATCGCATGCCGCTGCACATCAGCTGCGACGAACGCCGCTGATGCGTACCCAGCCGTCCTTCTCGGCGGTCGGGTCGAGGTCGAAGGCGCCGCTGTAAGCCGCGCGAACCTCGTCGGCCTGTTCGGCGAGGATGCCGGACAGCGCCAGCCGGCCGCCCGGCTTGACCAGAGCGGTGATCTGCGGCGCCAGTGAGACGAGCGGCCCGGCAAGGATGTTGGCAACCACCACGTCGGCCGGTTCCTGCGGCAGCTGTTCGGGCAGGTAGAGGGTGAAGCGCTCCGGGGCGATGCCATTGCGCTCGGCATTGTCGCGCGAAGCCTCCAGCGCCTGCGGATCGATATCGGTGCCCACGGCCTGGCGAGCACCCAGCAGCAGGCCAGCGATCGCGAGGATTCCCGAACCGCAGCCGAAATCGAGCAGTGACCGGTCGTCCAGTGTTTGTGCGTCAAGCCATTCCAGGCACAGCGCGGTGGTGGGGTGGGTGCCGGTGCCGAAGGCCAGGCCGGGATCGAGCAGCAGGTTGACCGCGTCCGGCTCCGGTGCGGCGTGCCAGCTGGGCACGATCCACAGGCGATGCCCGAAGCGCATTGGCTGGAAGTTGTCCATCCAGCTGCGTTCCCAATCCTGGTCCTCGATCACCTCGGTCTGATGCTCGGGCAGGTCACCACCGCGCAGAAGCTGCAGATGGGCGAGCAGCGCGTCGGGATCGGTATCGGCCTCGAACAGTGCCAGCAGGTGCGTATGCGACCAGAGCGGCGTGGTATTGAGGTCCGGCTCGAAGATCGGTTGGTCTTCGGCATCCATGAAGGTGACCGAGACCGCGCCCAGCTGCAGCAGCTGGTCTTCCAGCGCTTCGGCCTGATCGGGGGTGATGGCGAGTCGGATCTGCAGCCAGGACATGAAGGCCTCTCGAGTTGGGTCGCGGAAAGCGGGCAAGCTTACTGGAGCAGCGGGTGCGGCGGCCAGCGCGGCTTGCCCCAAACGGTCGGGCGGGGCGCAGAAACGACAAGGGCCGCCCGAAGGCAGCCCCTGTCATGCCGAGCCGAGGCTCAGTGCTTGTCCATACCCAGTTTCTTTTCCAGGTAATGGATGTTCACGCCGCCCTTGCAGAAGCCTGGATCGCGTACGAGATCGCGATGCAGCGGGGCGTTGGTCTTGATGCCGTCGACGATCAGTTCGTCCAGCGCGTTGCGCATCCGGCCCATGGCCTCGTCACGGTTCGCGCCGAAGGTGATCAGCTTGCCGATCAGCGAGTCGTAGTGCGGCGGTACCGAGTAGCCGTCGTACAGGTGCGAGTCGACGCGCACGCCGTTGCCGCCGGGCGCATGGAAATGCTTCACCTTGCCCGGGCTGGGCATGAAGGTACGCGGGTCTTCGGCGTTGATGCGGCATTCGACGGCATGGCCGCGGATGACCACGTCTTCCTGCTTGATCGACAGCTTCTGGCCGCCACCGATCAGCAGCATTTCCTTGACGATGTCGATGCCGGTGACCATCTCGGTGACCGGGTGCTCCACCTGTACACGGGTGTTCATCTCGATGAAGTAGAAGTTGCCATCTTCATAGAGGAACTCGAAGGTACCCGCGCCGCGGTAGCCGATGTCGATGCACGCCTTGACGCAGCGGGCCTGGACCTTGCGGCGGGCTTCTTCATCGATCAGCGGGGCTGGGGCTTCCTCGATCACCTTCTGGTGGCGGCGCTGCAGCGAGCAGTCGCGCTCGCCCAGGTGGATGGCGTTGCCCTGGCCGTCGGCCAGCACCTGGATTTCCACGTGGCGTGGATTGGTGAGGAACTTCTCGAGGTAGACCATCGGGTTGCCGAAGGCGGCGCCGGCTTCGTTGCGGGTCAGCTTGGCCGAGGCGATCAGGTCCTCTTCCTTATGCACCACGCGCATGCCGCGACCACCACCGCCACCGGCGGCCTTGATGATCACCGGGTAGCCTACTTCGCGAGCGATTCGCAGCGCTTCCTTTTCGTCTTCCGGCAGCGGGCCGTCAGAACCCGGAACGGTCGGCACGCCGGCCTGCTTCATGGCGTCCTTGGCCGACACCTTGTCGCCCATCAGGCGGATAACATCGGCAGTCGGGCCGATGAAGGTGAAACCGGACTTTTCCACCTGCTCGGCGAAGTCGGCGTTCTCGGCGAGGAACCCGTAACCGGGATGGATGCCGTCGGCACCAGTGACCTCGGCAGCGGCGATGATGGCCGGAATGCTCAGGTAGGACTGGGCGGAGGAGGCCGGGCCGATGCACACGGACTCGTCGGCCAGCGACACATGCATCAGGTCACGGTCGGCAGTGGAGTGCACCGCCACGGTCTTGATGCCCAGTTCCTTGCAGGCGCGCAGGACACGAAGGGCGATCTCGCCGCGGTTGGCGATCAGTACTTTTTCCAACATCGCTGGCTCTCCGCGGTTCAAACGATGGTGAACAGCGGCTGGTCGTATTCGACCGGCTGACCATTCTCCACCAGGATGGATTCGATGGTGCCGCTGATCTCGGCCTCGATGTGGTTCATCATCTTCATGGCTTCGACGATGCAGAGGATGTCGCCCTTCTTCACGCTCTGACCGACTTCGACGAACGGCTTGGATTCCGGCGAGGAGGCGCGGTAGAAGGTGCCGACCATCGGCGAGCGGACCACGTTGCCGTTCAGCTTGGGTGCGGCAGGAGCAGCGTCAGCAGCCGGGGCGGCAGCGGCGGCCGGAGCAGGCGCCGGTGCGGCCGGAGCCTGTGCGTAGATCGGCTGCTGCATCGCGACCTGCTTGCTGTGACGGCTGATGCGTACCGACTCTTCACCCTCGTGGATTTCCAGTTCGTCGATACCGGACTCTTCCAGCAGTTCGATCAGTTTCTTGACTTTGCGAATATCCATGAAGCGTTGACTCCCAGGTAAGTTCAAAGGGCATTGCTGCTCGCTTCTTCAAGACTCGACACCTGCGTCGAGCCCATCAGGAAGCAGCGAGTTGTTCCAGGGCGGCCTCCAGGGCCAGTCGGTAACCGCTGGCGCCAAGGCCGCAGATCACCCCTACCGCTACGTCGGAGAAATAGGAGTGATGGCGGAAAGGTTCGCGTTTGTGCACGTTGGACAGGTGCACTTCGATGAATGGGATGCTCACGGCCAGCAATGCGTCACGTAATGCGACGCTGGTGTGAGTGAATGCCGCAGGATTGATCAGGATGAAGTCCACGCCTTCGCTGCGCGCGGCATGGATGCGCTCGATCAGCTCGTACTCGGCATTCGATTGCAGATGCAGCAGGTGATGGCCCGCGGCACGGGCGCGCTGCTCCAGATCCTGATTGATCTGCGCCAGCGTCACCGCGCCATAGACACCGGGCTCGCGGGTGCCAAGCAGATTGAGATTGGGGCCGTGCAGGACCAGTAGGGTGGCCATGGGTGTTCCTTGTTTTTCTGGGTACGCCGACGCGGCGGGGCAGGCCGGGTCGCGAGAGGGGAAAAACTATGCCCCAGGCGAGGGCTGACTGTCCAGTCATGTCGCGATCGAAGGAAATGCCCGCATTATGTCTGAAGATTCCGGCAATCATTCGTCGGCCGCGGGGATGTCTCGAGTATCTGCGACAAAGCGCGGGGATTGCGCTCCGCACCTAGCGCAGAGCTGCTGCTCGATCCAGTCGCTCGGCGAAGCCGGAGGCGTCTATCTCGCCGACTACGCGGACCTCGTTGAGCTCTTTTCCGTCGCCACCGAAGAACAGGATGGCGGGCGGGCCGAACAGCTTGTAGCGGTCCAGCAGGCTGCGCTGGGCGGCATTGCTCTCGGTGATATCGAAGCGGATTAGACGATAGTCGGTCAGGCGCGGAGCCACCTGCGGATTGGCGAAGACCTCGCGTTCGATGACCTTGCAGCTGATGCACCAATCGGCATACCAGTCCAGCATCAGCGGCTGGCCGGCGGCACGGGCAGCGGCCAGTTGCGCGTCCAGTTCCGCAGGCGTGGAAACGGTATGCCAACCTTCGCCGGCCTGGCTGCCCGGCGCGCTGCCGCTGGCCATCGGCAGCGGCCGCAGCGGATCGGAGCCGCCTTGCAAAGCGCCGACCCAGGCGGCAAGAGCGTAGACCAGCAGGGCCAGGCCGAGCAGCTGGGCGAGCTTCTGACGAGGTGTCTTGCTGGTGAGCTCCAGGGTGCCGAGGAACAGCGCGCTGCCCGCCGCCAACAACCCCCAGAGTGCCAAGGCGATGGGGCCTGGCAGGACGCGCTCGAGCATCCAGATCGCGACGGCCAGCAGCAGCACGCCGAAGAGGTTGCGCACGCCAACCATCCAGGGCCCACTCTTGGGCAAAAGGGCTCCACCACCGGTGGCGAACAATACCAGCGGCGCGCCCATGCCTAGGCCCAGGGCGAACAGCTTCAGCCCGCCGCCCACTGCGTCGCCGCTGGCGCTGATATAGAGCAGTGCACCGGCCAGCGGAGCGGAGACGCACGGCGATACCAGCAGGCTGGACACCGCGCCCAGCATCGCGGCGCCGGTGAACGAACCGCCGCGGGCGCTGCCGGCCAGACGGTCGAGGCGGCCGCTCAAGGCCTGCGGCAGGCGCAGCTCGAACATGCCGAACATGGCCAGCGCGAAGACCACGAAGAACAGTGCGAAGGGCACGAGAATCCACGCCGACTGCAGGCGTGCCTGCAGATTCAGCTCGGCACCGAACACGCCCATCAGTGCGCCGAGTACGGCGAAACCGCCGGCCATCGGCAGTACATAGGTCACCGACAGCAGGAAGCTGCGCATGCCGCCGGGCTGGCCGCGCAAGACCACCCCGGTGAGGATCGGCAGCATCGGCAGCACGCATGGGGTGAAGGTCAGGCCTAGCCCGGCGAGGAAGAACAGCGCGATCGAGCGCCAGGACACATCGCGCTGGTTGGCCTCGCTGCCCGCGGCCGCGGCCGCGGAGCCTGGTGCCGCGCCATCGCCGATCGTGATCGATTCGGTTTCCGGTGGGTAGCACAGCCCCTTGTCGGCGCAGCCCTGATAGGTGACCTGCAGGGTAAAGGGGCGGTTTTCGGTGTTGGTTACCGGCAGCTCGATATCGAGAATGCCGTAATAGGCTTCGATCTCGCCGAAATAGTCATCCACCTTGGCGACGCCATCGGGCATGCGCGGTTCGCCGAGGGTGACGTCCGCGTCGCTGCTCTGGAATGCGAAGCGGTGGCGGTAGAGGTAGTAGCCTTCGGCGGCGACGAAGCGCAGGGTGATCCGCTCGGTGGACGCCTCGACCAGGCTCAGCTTGAACGCCTCGCGTACTGGCAGAAAGTCGCTGCTGTTGTTCAGCCCGCCGAAGCTCGCGCTGGGCTTGTTGTCGAACAGGCCGGCGTTGGCGGGTAACACGAAGAGCAGAAGCAGCAGACTCAACAGACGAAGCATGGCGATCTCACGGTAAAGCTGTGGCGGCATGATACCCAAGCCCGGAGCTCGGCGCCCGTGCTCAACTGTCGCTCTGCCTGGCAGTTTGCAACCAGATGCTGTCGTCCCGCTCGATCACATCCAGCGGCCGTAGCGATTGCCCGGCGCAGGGGCCCGCCACGCATTCGCCCGATTCGATGAGGAACAGTGCGCCATGGGTCGCGCATTGGAGCAGGCTGCCGCTGTCGTCGAGGAACCGGTCGGGCAGCCATTCCAGCGGCACGCCCCGGTGCGGGCAGCGGTTCTCGTACAGGTAGGCCCGGCCATCCCGGCGAATCGCGATGATCTGCAGTTCGCCTGCGGTGAAACCGCGGCTCTGCCCTTCCGGCAGTTCGGATGTTGCGCACAATCGAATCATCTTGACCTCTCGCAGGAACGGCGATTATCCCGCAACCACTGCTCGTGCGCAGCCCGATGCTAACCGCGGGGTGGCGGCGCCGCCGACACGCTCTTATCCTTCGCCCCTCATCCGCCTGGCGAAGCATCCCTGATGGGCACTCGGGTTCCCGTACGTATTCTGTTTGTCGTACTCAGCGTGCTGTTGCTGGCAGCCGTCTGGCTGTCGTTGGCGCTGGGTCCGTTGAGCCTGGCGCTGGACGACACCGCGCTGGCGGCGCTGCGCCTGCTGGGACTGTCGATCGGACATGATGATCTGCAGCAGCCAGAGTTGATCCTGGGCCAGATCCGGCTGCCGCGTACGCTGCTCGGCTGCGCCGCGGGTGCCGTGCTGGCCCTGTGCGGCGTGGCGATGCAGGGACTCTTTCGCAACCCCTTGGCCGATCCTGGGCTCGTCGGAGTGTCCAGCGGCGCCGCGCTCGGTGCGGCTGCCGCGATCGTCGGCAGCACCTTCGTGCCCGCGCTGCCGCAGGTCTGGCAGCCCTATGTGCTGTCCATGTTCGCCTTCCTCGGCGGCCTCGCGGTGACCTTGCTGGTGTATCGGCTGGGGCGGCGCGACGGGCAGACCCGCGTCGCCACCTTGCTGCTGGCGGGTATCGCCCTGACCGCACTGGCCGGTGCCATTGTCGGCCTGTTCACCTATCTTGCCGACGACACCACGTTGCGCTCACTGACCTTCTGGAATCTCGGCAGCCTGAACGGCGCCAGCTACGCGGGGCTATGGCCGCTGTTGCTGATCACACTTGCCGTCGGCGGTTGGCTGCCACGCCGCGCAACGGCATTGAATGCACTCTTGCTAGGCGAATCCGAGGCGCGCCATTTGGGTTTCGACGTCGAGCGCATCAAGCGCGAGCTGGTGGTTTGTACCGCGCTGGGTGTCGGCGCGGCCGTTGCTGCCGCGGGCCTGATCGGCTTCGTCGGCCTGGTCGTCCCGCATCTGATGCGTCTGCTGGTGGGGCCGGATCATCGGCTGCTCTTGCCGGCCTCGGCGCTCGCCGGCGCCACCCTGCTGTTGCTGGCGGATGTCGCCGCGCGGCTGGTGATCGCACCTGCCGAGTTGCCGATCGGCATCGTCACGGCGCTGCTCGGCGCGCCGTTCTTTCTGTTCCTGCTGCTCCGGGAGCGTGTTTGATGCTGGTTGGCAGCGATCTGACGGTAAGGCGTGGCGGCATCACGGCGCTGGATGGGGTTTCTCTGCGCTTGCAGGCGGGACAGGTGTCGGGTGTGCTCGGCCCGAACGGAGCGGGCAAGAGCACCTTGCTGGAGGCTCTGTCCGGCGAGCTGAAAACCGCCAGAGGGCAGGTCATGCTGCATGGGCGAGCGCTTGAAGGCTGGTCGGATCGCGAGCGGGCGCGTTGCCTGGCGGTATTGCCGCAGAGTTCGACGCTGAGCTTTGCCTTCCAGGTCGAGGATGTGGTCGCGATGGGGCGCCTGCCGCATTGCAGCGGCCGTGAGGCTGATGCTCGCATTGTGGCCGCTGCACTCCAGGCCGCGGATGCGCAGCATCTGGCCGGGCGCAGCTATCTGCGGCTGTCCGGTGGCGAGCGCCAGCGGGTGCATCTGGCCCGAGTGCTGGCGCAGCTCTGGCCGGGGGACGAGGGCAGCGTGCTGTTGCTCGACGAGCCCACCTCGATGCTCGACCCGGCACATCAGCACAGCATCCTCCAGGCGGTTCGGCGTTTCGCCGAGCAGGGCGGCGCCGCGCTGGTGATCCTGCATGACCTGAATCTGGCTGCCCGTTACTGTGATCGCCTGTTGCTGCTCAAGAACGGTCGCGCTCAGATCGCCGGCGCGCCGGACGAGGTGTTGCGCGAGGCGCCGCTGCGAGACGTGTTCGGCCTGGATGTGCTGGTCCAGCGGCATCCGGAACGAGGTCACCCCTTGATCATCGCCCGTTGAGGAGGTCTGTGGTGCGCATCATCGTTTTAATGACAGTGGTCTTGCTGAGCGCTTGTAGCGCGCTGCCACCGCTACCCGAATGGCAGGGTCCGGAAGGGCGGGACCACGCCGATCTCGGCCTTATCGTCGATCTGCGCAATGACGCTGTGCTGACCCCGGCACAGCTCGTCGCCAGGTTGCAGGACAGCGAGGCCCTGCTGGTCGGCGAGCGCCACGACAATCCCGATCACCATGCGCTGCAGCTCTGGCTGCTGCAGGCGCTGGAGCAGCAACGCCTGCAGGGCAGCCTGCTGCTGGAAATGCTCGAGCCCGGCCAGCAGGCGCGTGTCGACAGTGTGCGTCGAGACCTTCGCGCGGGCCATGCACCGGGCGATCTTGCCCAGGCGCTGGACTGGCAGAAGGGCTGGGACTGGAACCTCTACGGGCCTTTGGTCAGCCATGCGCTGATGCAGTCCTATCCGCTGTTGCAGGCAAATCTCGGACGCGACGAGATCATGTCCATCTACCGGGCCGCTCCACGGTTGCAGGGGCGCGCTTCGGCAACGACCACTGTGAGGGATGCCCTGCTCGCGCAGATCGAAACCTCGCATTGCGGCATGCTGCCGGCAAGCCAGCTGCCGGCGATGCTGGCGGTGCAACAGCAGCGTGATCGACGCATGGCCGAACGTCTGCTCGCGGCGCCAAAGCCCGCGATGCTGCTGGCGGGGGCGTTCCATGTGCGGCGTGACCTTGGGGTGCCGCTGCATATCGAGGACCTGGCAGACATGCCTGTCACGGTGCTGATGCTTGCCGAGGTCGGCGAGAGGGTATCCGCCGAGCAGGCAGACTTCGTCTGGTATACACCGGCACAACCAGAGCAGGATCATTGCGAGCAACTGCGGCAGCGCGGCAAATAGCGCTGCCTTATCTGCCGCCAGCAGAAGACAGGCAAAAAAAGACCCGGCAGAGCCGGGTCAAAACCGTGATTAGCCTGATGAGGAGATAACCTGAAGGATCGACTGCCTGAGCCTTCAGCTATCGGCTGACCTCGCGATCAGTTGCGATAATAATAACAATTCTCATTTCTGCGTCAACAGGCATTCGTAAAAATATATGTGCGGCCGCGACGAGCGGATCGCTAGACGGCGACGTTGACCCGCAGGTGAGTGACTTCCTTGTTCAGCAGGTCGATGCGTCGGGCCATGCTCTCGATCAGGCTGTGGGCGATGCGCGGATTGCTTTGCGTCAGGCCGAGGAACTGTTCCTTGGGAATGACCATGACAGTGCATGGCTCGCTGGCGACCACGGTTGCGCTGCGCCGCTCGCGGGTGAACACCGCCATGGCCCCGAAGATCTCGTCCTTCTGTACGTCGCCAACCTTCTGTCCGTCGACGATGGCTTCGGCGTGGCCTTCGATGATGATGAATACATTGTCCGCTTCGTCGCCCTGGCGAATGAGCTCCTCGCCTACGGCGAAATGCTTGAAGCCGGTAGCGGGGCGGATTTCCGGCTGCTTGAGGCGCGCCAGGGCGTCGCCCAGCAACGCGGTGTGACCGATCAGGTACTGAGTGAACAACTCCTGGCGGTGCTCGTCGGCATGGATGTGCTGGAACACGGCGTTGCGCGAGTAGGGCACCAGGCTGATGGGCTCGTCGCTGCAATAGCGACATTCGGGCAGATCGCTCGACTGGCGCAGGCCGACCAGATCGCCTTCCTGGAGGTAGAACAGTGGTTTGCCATCGATCAGCGCATGCAGCAGCCCGGTCTCGATAATGAACAGCTGCTGTGCAGGCAGCTCCGCGCACAGGTCGTCGGTGTGTTTGAGTTCAAGGTTGGGGCCCGATGGCTGCAGACCTTCCAGCAGCTGGGTGGGAATGGTTTGCAGGCGAGTGATCAGGCGATCGGCGTACGCCGGTTGCTCCCCGAGTAAATACATGTCGGTAATCCTTGAACGAAACGGGCAGACGATTGGCAGGGTCACGTCGGCGCACAATAGGCCTGGTCGGGCGAGCGAGTAAATCACGCCGCGCAGAGGTTGTGAGCTAGCTCTAGTTGTCGAGTTCGCTGCCCAGGTTCCGATTCAGTTCTTCCTTCAGCGGGGCCGGCAGTTGCTGCCAGGGCACGTCGCGCAGGGCGCCTTCGATGGCATACAGCAGCACCTTCGACGCGCCAAACCCACGTGCCTTCACCGCGCGATAGGAGCTCACCGCCCCCAGTCGGCGCAGATCCGCAGCAGTGTGGATGCCCGATGCGTGCAGCCACTGCACCGAGGTCTTGCCGAGATTGCGGAGCGAAAGCAGTTCGTCGTGCATGGCGGCATCCTTGCGGTGCTAGCGGTTGGGGAAGCCTGCAAGCAGGTGCAGCGGCCAGCGGATGGGTCGCCGCTGCTGGGGTGGCCCCCAGGCGGTCGCCAGTTCCGGCTCCAGCAGCGCGATGGGGTCGCGGCCATGTTGGCGTTGCCATTGTTTGACCGCTGACCAGGTGCGCAGGTAGCCAAGCAGCTCGGCAAGGTTCCAGTGCGCTTCGATGTCGAAGTCCGGCGTATCAGTGCGGGCGAACGGGAGTGGGATGTCGCTGTAGCCGGCATCGACGCTGGCGCGACCGGCGGGCCAGTAACCGTCGAGTGTCGTCCCGTAAAGCCGTCGAATGAGCGGGTCCAGCGTCGGCGATACCTCCAGCAGGCTGTAGCACCAGGCGCAGAACAGCCCACCCGGTTTCAGCGCTTGTCGCACCTGATCGAAAAACGCCGGCGTGGCAAACCAGTGCAGTGCCTGCGCGACGACCAGCAGGTCGAGCTGGCCGCTGCGAAGGGGCAGGCGCTCCGCCTGGGCGACGAAACGCTGTACGTCCGCCCAACCGTCGCCCGCGGCAAGTTGCTCGACGCTGGCATCGCAGGCCAGCACCTGGCGGAAGTGACTCCTCAGCGGAAGGCTGGCCTGACCGTTCCCGGCGGCCAGATCCAGCGCATTGTCGGTCGCCTCGCATTGACTGGCGAGCCAGGCAAAAAGCGCCTCCGGGTAGGTCGGGCGGTAACGGGCGTAGTCATCGGAGCGGCTGGAAAACAGCTGAACGCTGTCTCCGGCTCGGGAGAGGCGGGGTTCGCTGGCAGGCATAGGCATTCCCACGGTTGTTATACCGGGAGTATAGAGGCACCGCCGCGGCCTGCCCGCGACGGTGCCTAACGGTCAAAGCCCCGGCAGGCGCTGGCGGATGTTGGCGACCAGCTCGTCGAGGCTGCCGGCATCCTGTGTCTGGACCCGGCAGCTGTGCAGGCGCTCGCTGTCGCTCAGCGGCTCGCGGCTGGCCTGCTGCGCGCGGACCACCTCCATTGTCGCGTCGGACGGATCGGTGCCTTCGGCCTGACGCTGAGCGAGCCACTGGGCGATCACCGCTTCCGGAGCCTCGCAATCGAGGATGAGGAACGGTACGCCGGTCGCTTCGGCCGCCTGCCATGCCGTCTGGCGTTGCGACTGCTTCAGGTAGGCTGCGTCGATGACCACGGCGAACCCGGCCTGCAGTGCGGCAGTCGCCAGCTGGTGCAGGTGGCGATAGGTCGCTTCGCTGGCTTGCTGGCTGTAGATGCCGCTATCGAGCTGGCCCGCCTGCGCCTCGGCCTGCTCGCCGTGCAGACGCTTGCGCTCGACATCCGAGCGCAGACGCACCGCGCCCAGCGCTTCGACCAGGCGTAGCGCGACGTGACTCTTGCCGACGGCCGATACACCGTGAGTGATGGCGAGGAAGCGGGACGGAATCGCGCTGTAGCTTTCGGCGAGATTGGCGTAACTGCGGTACTGGCGCAGGATAACCTTGCGCTGCACGGCGTCCTGCTCCTGATACAGGCGGAACAGGCTGACCTTGCCGCGAACCAACGCACGATAGGCCTTATAGAGGTTGAGCAGCGCCAGCGCGGCATAGTCGCCGGTGTGCTCCAGCCAGCCATTGATGAAGCGCCGGGCCTGGCATTTCAGTCCGCGATCCTCAAGGTCCATGGCCAGGAAGGCGGCATCCGAGGCGACATCGATCAGGCGGAACGGCTCGTTGAATTCGATGCAGTCGAACAGCACGACCTTGCCATCGATCAGCGTGGCATTGCCCAGGTGAAGGTCGCCATGGCATTCGCGAACGAAGCCTTGCTGGCAGCGCTGTTCGAGCAGTGGGCGCAGGCGCGTGATGCTGGTTTCGGTCCAGTCTTCGAGAGCGTCCAGCTGGCGCAGGTCTTCCGGCTCGCTGAGCAGCGGGCGTATCTGTTCGAAGTTCTGCCGCATCGGTGCGACGATCGCATCGGCGCTGTTCAGCGCGTGGTCCGGCTGTACCTGCGGGGTGCTGAGGTGGAAGCTTGCGATCTGCTCGGCCAGAGCGTCGATATGCGCATCGGTCAGCTCGCCGTGGGCCTGGACCTCGGCCAGCAGTTGGGACTGCGGGAACTCGCGCATCTTCAGCACGTACTCGAAGGGATTGCCGTCGCCGCCGATCACCGGAGCATCAGGCGAGCCGGTGACAGGCAACACTTCCAGGTAGAGGTCAGGTGCCATGCGCTGGTTGAGGCGCAGCTCCTCTTCGCAGAAATGCTTGCGCGAGGCCAGATCGGTGAAGTTGAGGAAGCCGAAGTCCACCGGCTTCTTGATCTTATAGGCGTACTGGCCGGTGAGGATCACCCAGGAAATATGGGTTTCGATGACCCGAAAGCCTTCGGTGGGGTGCGGATACAGGGCAGGATCCTGCAGGGCGGCGATCAGTGCTTGGCTCACGGTCATTCCTTGTCGAAGTTCTTGAACGGGGCGTGCGAGTCCACTGCGAAGCAGTCCACACAGTCGTAAAGTCGCCGGCATTATGGCCGCTGAGCGTTGCGCTGCAAACCGCTGAGAGGCCGTCAATCCGCTGCGGCAAAGTGCGTATAATGCGCCGCCATGACTAAACCTCGCTCCCCCCGAAATCGCTCCAAGCGCCGCTCCAGTGGTGCTCGCCCCTGGTTGGGCTGGGCGGTCAAGCTCTCCATTGTCGGCCTGGTGATCCTGGCCGGTTTCGCCATCTATCTCGATGCTGTCGTGCAGGAGAAATTTTCCGGCAAGCGCTGGACGATTCCGGCAAAGGTCTATGCGCGGCCGCTGGAACTGTTCGTCGGTCAGAAGCTGGACAAGAACGACTTCCTTGCCGAGCTGGACGCTCTTGGCTATCGGCGCGAGCGCTCGGTCAGCGGCCCGGGCGGCGCTTCGGTTGCCGGCAACGACATCGAACTGCACACCCGCGGCTTCCAGTTCTACGAAGGCGCCGAGCAGTCGCAACGGTTGCGGGTCCGCTTCTCCGGCGATTTCGTTGCTGGCCTCAGCAGCGCCAACGGGAGCGCTCTGCCTGTGGCGCGTCTGGAGCCCGTGCTGATTGGCGGGTTGTATCCGGCGCACAACGAGGATCGCATCCTGATCAAGCTGGATCAGGTGCCGCCGTATCTGGTGGAAACGCTGGTCGCGGTCGAGGATCGGGAATTCTTCAATCACTTCGGTGTGTCGCCCAAATCCATCGCCCGCGCGGTCTGGGTCAACCTGACTGCCGGCCAGGTTCGCCAGGGTGGCAGTACCCTGACCCAGCAGTTGGTCAAGAACTTCTACCTGACCAACGAGCGCAGCATGACCCGCAAGATCACCGAAGCGATGATGGCGGTGCTGCTTGAGCTGCATTACGACAAGCAGGAAATTCTCGAGGCTTATCTGAACGAGGTGTTTCTCGGTCAGGATGGTCGTCGCGCGGTGCACGGGTTCGGCCTGGCCAGTCAGTACTTCTTCGGTCAGCCGCTGGCCGAGCTGAAGCTGCCGCAGGTGGCGTTGCTGGTCGGCATGGTCAAGGGGCCAACCTACTACAACCCGCGGCGCAATCCCGAGCGTGCCTTGGAAAGGCGCAATCTGGTGCTCGATCTTTTGGCCGAGCAGCAGGTCATCAGCGCCGATGAGGCGGCCAAGGCCAAGCAGGCGCCACTGGGGGTAACTCAGCGCGGCAGCATGGCGGACAGCTCCTATCCGGCCTTCCTCGACCTGGTCAAGCGCCAGCTGCGAGAGGACTATCGGGACGAGGACCTTACCGAAGAAGGGCTGCGCGTCTTCACCAGCTTCGATCCGGTGCTTCAGCTGAAGGCCGAGCAGGCCATGAGCGAAACCCTCAAGCGACTCGGCAAGGCCACCGAGGGCGTCGAGGGCGCAATGATCGTCACCAATCCGGAAACCGGTGAGATCCAGGCTATGCTGGGCAGCCGCCAGCCAGGCTTTGCCGGCTTCAACCGGGCACTGGATGCCTCACGACCGATCGGTTCGCTGATCAAGCCTGCCATCTACCTGGCCGCACTGGAGAAGCCCAGCCAGTACACGCTGACCAGTCTGCTCGAGGATGAGCCCTTCTCCGTGAAAGGTGCCGATGGGCAGGTCTGGAAGCCGCAGAATTATGGGCGTCAGGCCTATGGAACGGTGTATCTGTATCAGGCGCTCGCCAATTCCTACAACCTGTCGACCGCGCGGCTCGGGCTCGATCTGGGCGTGCCGAACGTGCTGAAGACGCTCGAGCGCCTGGGTGCATCACCCAAATGGCCGGCTTACCCGTCGATGCTGCTGGGGGCCGGCGGCCTGCGTCCGATCGAAGTGGCCGATATGTATCAGACGCTTGCCAACGGTGGCTTCAACACCCCGCTGCGGGGCATTCGCAGCGTGTTGACCGCCGACGGCGAGCCGCTCAAGCGTTATCCGTTCCAGATTCAGCAGCGCTTCGATCCGGGTGCCATCTACCTCACCCAGTACGCCATGCAGCGCGCCATGCGCGAGGGTACCGGGCGCTCGGCATACAACCGACTGCCGCAGTCGCTCAATCTGGCCGGCAAGACCGGCACCACCAACGATTCGCGTGACAGCTGGTTCGCCGGCTTCAGCCAGGATCTTCTGGCAGTGGTCTGGCTGGGGCGCGACGACAACGGCAAGACGTCTCTGACCGGGGCCACCGGGGCGCTGCAGGTATGGACCGACTTCATGCGACGGGCCGACCCGCTGCCGTTGCAGATGCCGGTTCCGGACAATGTCACCTACGCCTGGGTCGATGCCCGTAGCGGACTGGGTACCGACGAACGCTGCCCGGATGCTGTGCAGATGCCCTATATTCGCGGCAGCGAACCGGCGCCGGGGCCGGGCTGCGGCATACAGGCCCCTGCAGAGTCGGTCATGGATTGGGTGCGTGGCTGGTTGCAGTGATGGTGCAGCCGACGTGTATTCCGTGCTTTTTTGTGAAGAGGTCAGAAAGTGAATAAGCAGTGGATAGCTGTTGTAGCAGCAGTGGTTCTGATCCAGGGTTGCGCGACGGTGGACCGTCGCTCGATACCCGTCGTCGACGCCGGCGCGCCTGTTTCTGAGGAAATGGCCGCGCGGCAGGCCTATCGCGCGCCCGCTGCCACGGCCCCGGCCCAGGTGCCACGGCAGCAGCAGGAAGATTCCGGTGTAGTGGTGATGGTGCCGCAGGGGTCATCGGCGCCCCTTGAAACCTTCGCAGCGCCGGACGTGCCTTTTTCTTCTTCCAGTGGCGCCGCCAGCAGTTCGCAGCCAGCCTGGCAGCCCGCACCATCGATCTCCGCACCGCCCAGCACGCCACAGCCAAGCATGCCCAGCGGCATTCCTTCCTCAGGTAGTGGTCTGGCGGCTGACGAGCAGCTTGATGGCCCGGTCCTGGCGTTGCTCACCACCGCGCAGCAGCAGCAGGGTGGCGGCGACCTGAACGGTGCCGCCTCGAGCCTCGAGCGCGCTCAGCGCATTGCGCCACGCGAGCCGCAGGTGCTTTACCGTCTCGCCCAGGTCCGTCTGGCTCAGGGCGACGCGACCCAGGCCGAACAGTTGTCGCGTCGAGCGTTGAGTTACGCCAGTGGTCGGCCAGCCTTGCAGGCCAGTCTCTGGGAGCTGATCGCCCAGGCGCGTGAGCGGCAGGGCGACAGTGCGGGTGCGGCCCAGGCCCGTGAGCGGGCCAAGGTCAGTCTGTGATGGATCGCCGGCTGCCGGAGATTGCGCAGCAGCTGCTGCTGATCGAGCGCGAGCTGCGGGTGCTGGGGCTGTGGAGTGTGGATTCGCCGGCGCCAGAGGCTCTGGCCAGCGTGGAGCCGTTCTGCGTCGACACGCTGCGCTTCGAGCAGTGGTTGCAGTGGATTTTCCTGCCGCGGATGAAGGCCATCGTCGAGGCAGATCAGCCTTTGCCTGCCGCCTCCGGCATCTGCGCCATGGCCGAAGTGGTCTATCGGGAGTCCCAGGTGGTGACGCTGCTTGAGGCCCTGCGCGGCTTCGATGCGCTAATCGACAGCTCTTCACGCTAGCGCCGCGTTTGGCGGCGCCAGTCGCTCAGATGGCGCTCAGTTGCAGTTTTCCGCAATCTTGTCGCGGGTTTCCGAAATCCGCGCCTGCCGCTCTTCCTCGGTGACCCGCCGCGTTTCACCGTTCTCTTCGACCCGCACGCGCGGATTGTTCTGTAACTGGGCCAGGTTGGTACGCAGGGTTTCGCAATAACGCTTGCGCTCGGCCTCCTGCGCGGCCACTTGCTGCTTGACCTTGCGGTCAATGGTGCGCTGGTCGGGTTCGGCGTCGTTTTCCTGTACCGCCGGTGCCGGCGGCGTTGCCGGTTTGCCTGGCGCGACGACCGTGTTCACGGTTTCCACCTGCTGCCCCTGCGGCGGCTGAGCGCCAAAATGCGTGACGCCCTGGGCGTCTACCCATTTGTACACCTGGGCCGCCATGGCGTTGCCACAAAGGGCCAGCATCAGGCCACTCGCAAGAAACATCAATCGCATGCTGTTACCTTCATCGGGTCGGAAAACGGCCTCCACTATACCCAAAAGACAGAGCCGCGCTTCTGCGCCCCGTCACAGCTCGAGGTTGGCCAAACGCAACGGCAGGCTTGACTTGCGGGTGCTGAATCCGAACAATCCGAGGCTTGCTGTCCTGAGTCGCCTCGCCGCAAGCGATACCGGCTCAGTCTAGACAGACATGAGGTGCTACCCGCGCCGACCTGCATCACCCGCAACGCGTTACCTCGCGCTGGGTGGAGAGCCCGCGACACCAGGGACTCTTCCAATACTGGCTCAATCAGTGGCTGACGTAGTCGGCGACCACCGTCGCTCATGCCCTGTTGGCAGTAAACCTATTTCTGGCGGCTCCGGCTTGGACCGCTATCTGGCGTTTCAGAGGTGAACAACGTGGAACTCTTATCCGGCGCTGAAATGGTCGTCCGCTCCCTGCGTGACGAAGGCGTTAAGTACATCTACGGGTACCCGGGCGGTGCCGTTCTGCATATCTACGATGCGCTTTTCAAGGAAAAGGCCATCGAACATATCCTGGTTCGTCATGAGCAGGCTGCCACCCACATGGCCGATGGCTATGCGCGCGCGACTGGCAAGGCCGGCGTGGTGTTGGTGACCTCCGGCCCTGGCGCGACAAATGCCATCACCGGTATCGCCACTGCCTTCATGGACTCGATCCCGATGGTGGTCATTTCCGGTCAGGTGCCGAGCACCATGGTCGGCACCGACGCCTTCCAGGAAACCGACATGATCGGTATCTCCCGGCCGATCGTTAAGCACAGCTTCATGATCAAGCATCCTTCGGAAATCCCCGAAGTGATGAAGAAGGCGTTCTACCTCGCAGAGTCCGGGCGTCCAGGGCCGGTTGTCATCGATATTCCGAAAGACATGACCAACCCGGCCGAAAAATTCGAATACGTTTATCCGAAGAAGGCCAAGCTGCGTTCGTACAGCCCGGCCGTACGTGGGCATTCGGGGCAGATTCGCAAGGCGGCGGAGTTGCTGCTGGGCGCCAAGCGTCCGATCATCTACGCCGGTGGCGGCGTGATCCTGGGCAAGGCCTCGGCACAACTGACCGAGCTGGCGAAGATGCTCAACCTGCCGGTGACCAATACGCTGATGGGCTTGGGCTGCTATCCGGGCAGCGACCGCCAGTTCGTCGGCATGCTCGGCATGCACGGCAGCTACACCGCCAACCTGGCGATGCATCACTCCGATGTGATTCTGGCGGTCGGCGCGCGTTTCGATGACCGCGTCATCAACGGCGCGACCAAGTTCTGCCCGAATGCGAAGATCATCCACATCGACATTGATCCGGCATCCATCTCCAAGACCATCAAGGCAGATATCCCGATCGTTGGCCCAGTCGACAGCGTGCTGACCGAGATGGTCGCCATCGTCAAGGAGATCGGCCAGGCGCCGAATGCCGAGACCGTGGCCAGCTGGTGGAAGCAGATCGACGAGTGGCGCGGCAATGGCCGGCTGTTCCCCTACAACGAGGGCGATGGTTCGATCATCAAGCCGCAGGCCGCAATCGAGGTGCTCTGCGAGGTGACCAAGGGCGAGGCCTATGTGGCATCGGACGTTGGTCAGCATCAGATGTTCGCCTGCCAGTACTACAAGTTCGACAAGCCCAACCGCTGGCTCAACTCGGGCGGCCTCGGCACCATGGGCTTCGGCCTGCCGGCAGCCATGGGGGTGAAGCTGAACTTCCCCGAAGCCGATGTCGCGGTGGTGACGGGTGAAGGCAGCATCCAGATGAACATCCAGGAGCTGTCCACCTGCCTGCAGTACGACCTGCCGGTGAAGATCATCAACCTCAACAACGGTGCGCTGGGCATGGTCCGCCAGTGGCAGGACATGGTGTACAACAGTCGCTACTCGCACTCGTACATGGAGTCTCTGCCGGACTTCGTCAAGCTGGCCGAAGCCTACGGGCACGTCGGCATGCGCATCACTGATCTCAAGGACCTCAAGCCGATGATGGAAGAGGCATTCGCCATGAAGAATCGCCTGGTCTTCCTCGATATCGCCGTCGACACCGCCGAGCACGTCTATCCGATGCAGATCAAGGATGGCGCGATGCGTGACATGTGGCTGAGCAAGACGGAGCGGACCTGATCATGAGACATATCATTTCCCTGCTGATGGAAAACGAACCGGGTGCGCTGTCTCGTGTGGTCGGCCTGTTTTCGCAGCGCAACTACAACATCGAAAGCCTCACCGTGGCGCCGACCGAAGACCCGACCCTGTCGCGTCTGACCTTGACCACCGTGGGCCATGAGGAAGTGATCGAACAGATCACCAAGAACCTCAACAAGCTGGTGGAAGTGGTCAAGCTCGTCGACCTGTCGGAGAGCGCCCATATCGAGCGTGAACTGATGCTGATCAAGGTCAAGGCCACCGGCGCCCAGCGCGCCGAGGTCAAGCGCACCACCGACATCTTCCGCGGACAGATCGTCGACGTGACCACCAGCGTCTATACCATTCAGCTGGCCGGAACCAGTGACAAATTGGACAGCTTCATCCAGGCCATTGGTACCGCTTCGATCCTCGAGGTGGTGCGCAGCGGTGTCACCGGAATCTCTCGCGGCGACAAAGTGCTGAGTATCTAACGGCTGGCGGACACCTCGTCTCGTCAGTCAGCAACGTTTTATCGAATGGCCCACGAGGCCGGCAACAGGGGTAATTCATGAAGGTTTCTTACGATAAAGACTGCGACCTCTCCATCATCCAGGGCAAGAAGGTCGCCATCATCGGTTACGGCTCCCAGGGCCACGCGCATGCGAACAACCTGAAGGACTCCGGCGTCGACGTCACCGTTGGCCTGCGCCCGGGCTCGTCCTCCATCGCAAAGGCCGAAGCGCATGGCCTGAAGGTCAGCGACGTGCCGGCAGCCGTTGCTGCCGCCGACCTGGTAATGATCCTCACCCCGGACGAATTCCAGGGTCGCCTGTACAAGGAAGAGATCGAGCCGAACCTGAAGCAGGGCGCCACCCTGGCGTTCGCCCACGGCTTCGCGATCCACTACAACCAGGTCGTGCCGCGCGCCGATCTCGACGTGATCATGATCGCGCCGAAGGCTCCGGGCCACACCGTGCGCTCCGAGTTCGTCCGTGGCGGCGGTATCCCTGACCTGATCGCGATCTACCAGGACGCGTCCGGCAATGCCCGTAACGTCGCGCTGTCCTACGCCTGTGGCGTCGGCGGCGGTCGTACCGGCATCATCGAAACCACCTTCAAGGACGAAACCGAAACCGACCTGTTCGGCGAGCAGGCCGTGCTCTGCGGCGGTTGCGTCGAGCTGGTCAAGGCCGGTTTCGAAACCCTGGTCGAAGCGGGCTACGCGCCGGAAATGGCCTACTTCGAGTGCCTGCACGAGCTGAAGCTGATCGTCGACCTGATGTACGAAGGCGGTATCGCCAACATGAACTACTCGATCTCCAACAACGCCGAGTACGGCGAGTATGTCACCGGTCCGGAAGTCATCAACGCCGAATCCCGTGCTGCCATGCGCAACGCTCTGAAGCGCATCCAGAACGGTGAGTACGCCAAGATGTTCATCACCGAAGGTGCTGCCAACTATCCGTCCATGACTGCCTACCGCCGCAACAACGCGGCCCATGGCATCGAAGTGGTCGGCGAGAAGCTGCGCGCGATGATGCCCTGGATCGCGGCGAACAAGATCGTCGACAAGAGCAAGAACTGATCGGTTTTCTGCTCAAGAAAACGCGGCTTCGGCCGCGTTTTTTCGTTCTGCACCCCAGGCTTCTGGTATAAATCGCGGGTTTGGCCAGGCTGAACCGTGGGTGTGCCGATCTGGTCGAAATCTATCCGTACCTGTTGTAGAAGGTGAATGCGCATGAGTGGACAATCCGAAGAGCCGAACAAGCCAGTCGAGCCAGAGAGCATTCTGCCGATCGACGAGCATGTGGAGGAAACCCAGGAGGCCGACGGCCGCAAGGTCCGCCACCGGGGCATCTACCTGCTGCCGAACCTGTTCACCACTGCCAACCTTTTCGCAGGGTTTTTCTCGATCATCACGGCGATCAACGGCAATTTTTATGTGGCCGCGGCGACGGTCTTCGTCGCGATGGTGCTTGATAGTCTGGACGGACGCGTTGCGCGCCTGACCAATACTCAGAGTGCCTTTGGTGCCGAGTACGACTCGCTGTCGGATATGGTGGCGTTCGGTCTGGCGCCCGCTGTGCTGGCGTATGAATGGGCGTTGTCGGGGTTGGGTAACGTCGGGCTCACTGTCGCCTTTATCTACGTTGCCTGCGCCGCGCTGCGTCTGGCGCGCTTCAATACGCAGATCGGCAAGGTGGACAAGCGCTGGTTCATCGGACTGGCCAGTCCGGCTGCAGCAGGTGTGGTGGCCGGTTGGGTCTGGGCGGTGTGGGCGCTCGACGAGACGGGTATTCGCGGCGTCGACCTGCCGCTGGTGCTGGTCATGCTCTTTGCGCTGATGGTAGCCGCTGCCGGTCTGCTGATGGTCAGCAACATCAAGTACTACAGCTTCAAGGATCTCGATCTGAAGGGGCGCGTTCCTTTCGTTGCGATTCTGGTCGTAGTGCTGGTGTTTGCGGTGGTATTCAGCGACCCGCCTCGTATTCTCCTGCTGATTTTCCTCGCCTATGCGGTTTCGGGTCCCGTTCAGTACCTGATGCAACTGCGTCGGCGCAAGCGCGTCGAGGGTTGATTTTCCCCCTGGCTGCGCGTATTGCTCGTCTGTAGTCGATACGCGGAGCTGGCCATGCTGATCAGAATCCCCGCAGGCGGTGATTGTCATGAATCCGAGGTGACGCCGGAGGCGATCTATCGAAGCCGGCGTCGCTTCATTCAGGGGGCGGCGCTTGCCGGAGCGGCCGTGGGGGTGCCCTTGCTGGCTAGGGCGGCCGAGCAATATCCCGGCGTCCCAGCGTCTCCAGCCCCGCCTTGGTTCGTTGGCAAGCTGGGCGACGCCCGCTGGCGCGCTGTCGTCGCGCAAGGCGAAGCCATCACGCCGTATGCCGATGCCACCCAGTACAACAACTTCTATGAGTTCGGTCCCAACAAAGGCGATCCAGCCCGTTACGCCGCGGAGTTGAAAGTCGAGCCGTGGACAGTGCTGGTTGATGGCGAAGTTGAAAAGCCGGGGCGCTATTCGCTCGAGGACCTTTTTACTGAAGGCCAGCTGGAGGAGCGGATATATCGGCTGCGATGCGTGGAGGCCTGGTCCATGGTGATCCCCTGGCTGGGATTTCCGCTTGCCGACCTTGTTCAGATGGTCCGCCCCCTTTCAGCTGCGAAGTTCGTCCGCTTCGAAACGGCCTACCGGCCCGACGAGATGCGTGGAACTCGCTCCAGCTTTGCGTTGATCGATTGGCCGTACGTAGAAGGATTGCGCATGGACGAGGCGATGCACCCCCTCAGCCTGCTGGCGGTTGGAATGTATGGGCGGGTACTGCCTAATCAGAATGGCGCACCACTGCGGCTGGTCGTACCTTGGAAGTATGGCTTCAAAAGCATCAAGTCGATCGTGCGGATCAGCTTTGTACGCGAGCAGCCGCGTACTACGTGGCAGTCGATGGCTCCTGAAGAGTATGGGTTCTACGCCAACGTAAATCCGCAAGTTTCCCATCCACGTTGGTCGCAGGCTCGTGAGCGGCGCCTTCCAGGCAGCCTTTTCAGCCCCAACGTGCGGGATACGCTGCTGTTCAATGGCTATGCCGATCAGGTGGCGGATTTGTACGCCTCGATGGATCTCACCAAGGACTACTGATGCGCTACCCGTGGTGGCGGCTGTGCGTATTTCTATGCGCCGCGAGCGTGCCTGTGTACTGGCTGTATCTCGCCTGGACGCTTGCGCTGGGTCCCGATCCGGGAAAGGTGCTGGTGGATAACCTCGGGCAGGGCGCGTTGGTTCTCTTGCTTCTGACGCTTGCCATGACGCCCCTGCAGCGGGTCACGGGGTGGGGCGGCTGGCTCGCTGTGCGGAGACAGCTTGGACTTTGGTGCTTCAGCTATGCATTGCTGCATCTCGCTAGCTACCTTTTCTTTCTGTTGGGTGCTGAATTCTCACGTTTGCCCGAAGAGTTGAGCGAGCGCCCCTATATTCTCGTCGGGATGCTCGGGTTGCTGGGGCTGACAGTTTTGGCCGCTACCTCCTCTCGATGGAGCATGCGCCGTCTCGGTAAGCGCTGGAAAACCTTACACCAGCTGATCTACGTCATCGTCATTGTGGTGTTGCTGCATATGCTCTGGGTTGTACGTGCCGATGCTGGCAGGTGGGCGCTTTATGCTGGCGTGGCCGCGATCCTGCTTGCTCTACGATTTCCAGCCGCGGCTTCTGCTCTGGGGCGAGTCCGTACGCGAAAGAACAAAGTTCGCAACAAAACCGAAATAAACGGTTGACGGCTGTTTTCAGGTGCCTATAATGCGCACCACTTCCGGCG